>OGCQ01000001.1_pt1 | contig 794987 bp, 632 predicted proteins | sample 1570161 | NCBI WGS metagenome assembly OGCQ01 (sample SAMEA4384402, study PRJEB24528) | human gut metagenome
GTGGCACGCGAGCTGGGTTCAGAACGTCGTGAGACAGTTCGGTCTCTATCTGTTGCGGGCGTAGGAAGATTGAGGGGTCCTGACTTTAGTACGAGAGGACCGAGTTGGACGAACCTCCGGTGTATCGGTTATGCTGCCAAGTGTACTGCCGAGTAGCCGCGTTCGGTCTGGATAAGCGCTGAAAGCATCTAAGCGCGAAGCCATCCCCAAGATAAGTCTTCCCTTGAGGGGCGTAGGAGACGACTACGTTGATAGGCTGCAGGTGTAAAGACAGTAATGTCAAAGCCGAGCAGTACTAATTACCCGAAAGGCTTTTTTACAAGATTCTTTATCTCATCTCCGAAGTATGTCAACTTATACCGGGTGCGACGGATTGCAGCGACTAAAAGGCTGCTCGCACTACTTCGATAGCATGGAGCATGTCGGACTTCGTCCTTCGTTTTCTCCACACGACAAAACAAACAGGTTTGCTTTGTCCCGGTTTATCGAAAACGTTCTTTTAGGTGGTTATAGTAGTGAGGTTCCACCTCTTCCCATTCCGAACAGAGAAGTTAAGCTCACTAACGCCGATGGTACTGCGGTTTTCCCGTGGGAGAGTAGGTAGCCGCCTCTTCAAGGTCAGATCGTAAGGTCTGACCTTTTTTTTGCCCCTTTTCGCATTGGGTAATTCGCAGCCTTGTGCCCCAGGCTTGTCCTTTTCCCTATGCCTTCCTGTGCCTTGTTCTTCCGTGTGGCGCGGGGTGTTCTGTTGGGATGCCTGGCACAGCCCTCCCATTGCGAAGGAGCTCCCATTTGACCGTGGTGTATTTTTCGGATCTTCCGGGCGCTTGGGCTTCTGCTACCTGCCCTTTCTGGTATGGCTGGCCGGCAAACCGGCTGACGGAAAAAACGGGACTTCGGAGATGAGATGAAGAATCTTGTAAATCGATGACTTGCCCCGAATAGGCTTGGTGCTTGGAATCTTTTTACTATCTTTATTCCAAAGAACAGATTATGATAGAGATACCCGAGTCTCGCACCTTGGCGAAGCAGGCGGCCGATGTATTGACCGGCCGTACGATTACCGATGTTTTCAACGCAACGTATCCGCATAAATTTACCTGGTATACCGGGGATCCGGCCGCATACAGGAGTTTGTTCGCCGGAAAAAAAGTTCTGGCTGCCGCAGGTTATGGGGCATTTGTCGACCTGCTGTTGGAGGATAGGGTGCATATCGCGCTTTCCGACGGCGTACACATACGTTACTGTCCGGCCGGAGCGGATATCCCGCCCAAATACCAGTTGCTGATAGCATTCGACGATGACAGTTTCCTGGTCTTCACGGTGGCCATGTATGGCGGGATCAATGCTTTCCGGGATACACTGGATAATCCGTACTACCTGGGTGCCTTGTCGAAACCTTCCCCGCTCGGCGATGGGTTCGATGCCGCTTATTTCGACCGCCTGGTGGCCGGTGCTAAACCTAATCTTTCCGCCAAAGCATTCCTTGCTACGCAACAGCGGATTCCCGGCTTGGGAAACGGCGTCCTGCAGGATATTCTTTTCAATGCACGGATCCACTCTAAACGGAAGATGGCGACGTTGGGCGAGCGAGAACTGGACGCGCTGTTCGGCGCTGTGAAATCCACGCTGGCCGAAATGACAGCGGTCGGTGGCCGGGATACGGAGAAGGATCTTTTCGGCAATTCCGGCGGGTACAAGGTCATCCTCTCGAAAAATACATATACGGATCCGTGCCCTGTATGCGGAGGTGCACTTGTCAAGGAGGCCTATCTGGGCGGGGCGGTTTACTATTGCCCGCATTGCCAGCCCTTGAAATAGCTCCGGCTTTACCGGGGACGAAGGTGTTTTTCAAAGAAGTCCGGCCTGTGTCCCCGCCGAAAGCATGAACGGCAAAAGCCGGGGATTTTCCCCGGCTTTTGCGTAATTGTGCGGCAGATAGATTATTGGCCGCATGGGCTACCGAATAGCTGTGCGGACTCTCCCTGTTGTGACCCTGTCCCGGGCGAGCCGGTATTATTCGGTGTAACTTCTACTGTTGTTGCGCAGCCGCGTGTGCGTCGGCCTTCTCTTTCATCCTGGCGGCGCGTTTCTCGCTGTCGGGGTGCGATGAAAACATCTTCTGTACGGTCGATGCCTTGGCTCCCTTCGAAAGTTCTACCAGTTTGTTCAGCGAGTTGCCCATCGCATAGGGGCTGAAACCGTGTTTTACGGAGAATTCAAATCCGTATTCGTCAGCTTCGTACTCCTGTTTCTGCGAGAATTGCGCATCGGTGAAGGCCGTCACCAATTCGCCCAGCTGCGAGCCGCTCAGCTTGGCCAGCCTGCTTCCTTCCGCAGCCCCGGCAGCATTGCGGGCCGCGGATGCCAGGTAGGCGTTTTTCATCGCATGTTTTGTGTCGGCGTGGACTACGTGCCCGATTTCGTGCCCGATGATCGCCATCAGTTCGTCGTCGTCCATCAGATCCATTAAGGCGCTGAAGACGCGGATCGAACCGTCGCCGCAAGCGAAGGCATTGACGTCGGCCACCTTGTAAACCTTGAAGTTGAGCGGTAACCCGTCGACCTCTGTGATACCCTCGGTCAGGCGTTTGAGGCGGGCCCCGTATTCGGTCGTCTCATCGGCGACGGGGTTGTTGGCGTCCATCCATGCTACGGCTTCGCGGCTCAACTGTGCGATGTCTCTGTCGCTCAGGGTCACCGCTTTGGCGACATCCTTCCCGGCGTCGAGCAGTTTTGCCGTGTTGAGTTTCTTGCCGCCGATTTTCAGCTGGGCAATCGCATCCCCGGGCCACAGGACGCTTAGGGACAGGACGGAACATAAAAGCAGGAGTTTCTTCATTTTCGTTTACGGAGTTTTAAGTTTCCAGGCAAAGATAGCAAATTATCCGGGAACCGCTATGGACGTAAAGCCCATTCGGTTTTCCCGGTTCCGAATGTTATTGCCGTGCTGCGAAGCTCAGTCTTTTTTCCAGCGCTTGAGTGTGGGAAAGTATTCGCGCATCAGCGTGACGGACTCCTCGAAAGTATAGCTTTTGCCATTTTCGTCGCGGAACTGTTCGTGGAACTGTGCACAGTGGCGGATCATCTCCTCCATCGTACATGCCGCGGTGAAGGTGCCGCCCTTGTAACAATAGACGCAGTATTCCCCGCTCGGGCTTCCGTCGGTTTCAGTGCCGAAATCGCCCGCCGCCTGCATCGGCATGCCGCAGCTCTGGCAGAATTTCATCTCTTCGTTCATCGTTCTAAAGTTTTATATCCTGCCGGAACCGATGAGGCGCGGTTCGTCGAGGATCTGTTTAGTCTGTGCCGGAAATATCCATTTTACAAATGTAGGCAATTCCCGTTTCCGGCAAATTTATTTGCCGGATATATTCGCGGGCATGGTTAAAAGCAAAAGCAGTCGATCATCCATTGGTCGTCTATACCTTTGACCGTGGCATTCAGATTCCCGTCCGATGAGGTAAGTTGCATCTCCTGCCGTCTGGTATCCCAGATAAAGTCCACTTCCCAGGTTATCGGGTTCATCTCTTCGGCGATGGCGGAGTAGTTGTCGATCAGCGGATCCTTGCGGAGCCACTCGCCCTGTCCACTGCCTATTTTGCCTGTTTTAACACTGTCGGCCATCTGGTCGAAAGTCGTTTCCAGACTCTTGAGCAGGTCGGGTGTAAGGTAATTGCTTTGCTTCAGTGCGTGGACGTATTTGCCGAGTTCATCCCGGTCGAGTTTTACAAGTTTGCCTTCGTCATCGTATTTTGCAGCTTCCAGCTCCTTGAACGACCAGTAATTGGCTTTGTACCAGTCGATAAACTCGGTAGCCCTCTCTTTGGCCCGGGCTATATTGCGGGTCTGGCTGCGAACCGTTTCCGCAGGATAAAGTTCGTTCGGATACACGTCGAGTATTTGATCGAGGAGTATGCGCCACATGGCGCTGGTTCCGTCGTTGGAACGCCGCCCCCAGAACGTATAAGCCCAAAGCAACAGATATTGATCGTCGGAATTTCTGTTGACCGTGTAGCGTACATAGGGATTGGTGATGTAGTCGCCATATTCTCGCCAAAGCAGATACGTGTCTTCCTCGTTTGCATAGTTGTAAATGTCAGTGAAAGCGTCCCTGCCGTTCTTTTCACCCAGTGCGTTCAACTCCCGCCAGGCCAGATCGAGCATGTCGACCCTTTTGGCAAAGAAATTATAATCGATAGCGTCCTTTCTTTTCAGCAGCGCTTTTTTCAGCCACCAGAGCATGGTGTCGAAATCCTCCGAATCGAAATCCTCATAGTCCGAGTGGAATACCTGATGGTAAAAGCGGCTTAACCGCTGTTTGACGACGAAGCGCATGCTGTCCCTTGCCGCGAATTCCCTGTATTTTTCTTCGCCTATCTCCTCGGGACTCGTTAGGATACAAGGCGTATAAATCGCATTCGGATTATATTCCAATATTTCGCTGCACTCCATTACAAAAGAATAAACGTAGTCTTCACCCAGTGCTGCCCAATCGTATTGGTTGTAGATATACATAGCGTCGTCGGCAAGACGTTCTGCGGTTTCTTCACTCACGACTACCTCTTCGTCGGGGCAGTCCGGGGTTTCTCGCTGCGCGTCCGATTCCGTATATTCCCGGTTGTCCGATGTCGAGCGGCGATGCGATTCCGACCAATAGAATGCGTCGGTCGAGGCGAGGTCGCATGCGATGGTCGAGACCAGAATGTATGCGATGGTCGACAGCATGAAAAGCAGGATCAGCACTATTTTTCAGCCGGTTTTTCGGATACGGGTGGTTCTGCGCAGGAGAAGTACCAGCAGCCAGGTAATAAAAAGATGTACCGCAATGAAAATGGAGAATACCCGGAAGAATCCCCGAATCCAGATGTCGGGTATTGTGGAAGCTAAGAAGGCGGACGGTACGGCCAGCAACAGCGACAGTGGTATGAAGAGCTGGGTTTTCGACAATCGCTCCACGAAACTCTGCTGTCGCTCCTCTTCCGAAAGAGGTTCTATTTTATTGGTCAGTCGCACCAGCCCCACGATTATGCAGGTCACCAGTGCGGGAAGCAGGAGAGTCCAGAATTCGAAGACGGCGAGCCATGTCAGAGGAGGCGAGTAGTCGCTGCCCAACTTGGAGTATAGGGCTATGAGGGAGATTGAAATGCCTATCCCCGTTGAAATCAGATAAATGCCGCTGATAAGCCGGCGAAAGTGTTTTCTTGTCATTATTGTTTGGGATTGTGTGTTGGGGGTGGGGGTGTTATTTTGGCACGAAATCCAGGATCGCCCGGGCCGTCGCCTCGGGTTCTTCGAGGAATCCCATGTGTCCCGAGTTTTCCAGCCATACGACCTTCGCCTGCGGATGCTCCGCTACCATTTTCTCGGCCGCTTCGGGCGGGATGTAACCGTCTTTCCTGCCGAGGATAAAGAGCTGCGGCACCTTCGACGAGCGCAACATCGCGTTCTGGTCTTTGCGGGCGATCATGCCGCCCAGCAGGGCGACGATCCCTTCGTCCTCGGTAAGGAAAACCTGTTCGGTCAGGTCTTCGATATGATCCTGCATCCGCGCGCGGTTCTCTTCGGCAAAGCCTGCTGCCGGAGCTACCCGGGCGAGCATGTCCTTCTTGCCTGCCTTTACGAGGGCGATCTCCCTGCGGCGGTTTTCGGCCTTTTCGGGAGTATCGGGGTTGGGGGTGGAACTGAGCAGGACGAGCCCGTCGAGCATCCCGGGATGACGCTCGCAGAATGCCAGTGCCACGTAGCCTCCCATGGAGTGCCCTACGAGCGTACAGCGCCCGATGCCCAGAGCCGTGAGGGCGTCGGCTACCGTGTCGGCCAGGAAATCCATCGTATGCACTTCGCCTGTGACGACCGAAATGCCGTGACCCGGCAGGTCGAGCGTCACTACGCGTACCTCTTTATATAGGTAGGGGACGAAATCCTCCCATACCAATGCCGATTCGAGATAGCCGTGCAGCAGCACGACACACTTGTCACCGACCTGCGAATCGCAGACATGCAGGGCCGTAGACCCTGCCATTATAAATTTTTCGGTCATGTTCCGGGAATTATTCCTCCTCGTCATCCCCTTCGTCGAGGTAGTCGAGTACGGATTCGCGCCGCGTCGTGCCGAGGAGATCCTCGTCGTCCTCTTCGTCGATCGAACGGTAGAGCGAGTGCCGCTCTTTGCCGCTCTTGCGTATCGGATCGAGGCGTTTTGCCTTTCGAAGTTCGTCCGCGTCGTGTTCGCGGATTCCCTTGGGTGTTTTCATGGGTGGGAGAGGATTGGTTTTAGAAATTGTCGGTTTCGAATACCCCGCTGAAAACCCTGCGGGCAGGGCCCGTGAGCCTGATATTCGTATAATTCTGTGTCCCGGCCTCGTGCGTGAAGTCCACGATCAGCTCTCCGCCGGGAACCTGTATCCGGTATTTTGTCGTTCCGTGCTGCAAAGCATAGTTGGTTATGATCGCCGCAGCCGTGGCACCCGTGCCGCAGGCCAGCGTCTCGTGCTCGACGCCCCGTTCATAGGTGCGCATACGGATCGCTCCGTTGCCCGTGACCTCGACGAAATTGACGTTCGTACCCTGCGGGAACCGCCCCGTATCGTAACGGATACCCCTGCCGCGTCCGTTTACGTCGATGCCGTCGACAGCATGCACCATTTCCACGTAGTGGGGAACCCCCGTATTGAGGAACCACCAGCCGTCGCCGCTGCGGATTTCCGATACATTTATCATGCCCAACTCGATTTCGCCCGCAGGGCCCTGCGCACGCCGGATGTGTGCCGTATGCACGCCGTCCGTCGCGTCGAAATATTTGGTTTCCCCGCCGATGCCCAGATGTTCGGCGAAGAGCGCGAAGCAGCGGGCGCCGTTGCCGCACATCTCCCCTGCCGACCCGTCGGCGTTGTAGTAACGCATCGAGCAGTCCAGCTCGGCGCTGCGGCGCAGGGTCATCAGCCCGTCGGCACCGATGCCGAAATGACGGTCGCATAGGGCGGCGATACGCCTGGCACCCGGCCGGAATACCTCTCCGCGGTCGTCGATCAGGATGAAATCGTTGCCTGCCCCCTCGTATTTGACGAATTTTACCAGCACTTCCGATAGTGGTTATATCATCGCAAAAATAATAAAACTTCTAAAAGTTTTACTACTTTTGTGGAAAATATGCGTATTCGCCGGTACCGGCAGGCGCCCGTATTGTTTTTTCAGAAAACCTATAAATACAATTCCCATGAAAAGTGTGCTTTTCAAGCATCGTTCGATACGTAAGTTCCGTTCTACCCCGATTCCCGAGGACGTGCTGCACGAGATTCTCGAAGCGGCATCGCGTGCTTCGACATGCGGCAACATGCAGCTCTACTCGCTGGTCGTGACCCGCGATGCCGCTTTGCGCGGGAGGCTCGCCCCGTGCCACTTCAACCAGCCGATGGTGACGCAGGCTCCGTGCGTGGTGACGGTCTGCGCCGATGTGCACCGCTTCTCGATGTGGTGCCGGCAGCGCGATGCCGACCCGGCCTATGACAATTTCGCGTGGTTCCTCAATGCCGCGACCGATGCCCTGCTCGCCGCCCAGAACCTGTGCGTCGAGGCCGAACTGAAGGGGCTGGGCATTTGCTATCTCGGAACGACGATCTATACTGCCGGCGAGATCGCTGACATTCTGGAACTGCCCAAGGGCGTCATTCCGCTGACGACCGTCGTCGTGGGGTATCCCGACGAGTCGCCCGGGCTGACCGACCGCCTGCCGCTCGAAGGCGTGGTGCACTATGAGAAATATACCGACTATACGGCCGCCGAAATCGACGAGTTGTGGGCCGAGCGTGAAGAGTCGGAGCTCACCAAACGCCTCCTCGAGGAGAACGACCTGCCCAACCTGGCGCAGGTCTTCACGCAGCGCCGCTACGTCCGCAAGGACAACCTCGCGATTTCGAACTCCTATTTCGCGCTCCTGAAGGAAAAAGGGTTCTTTAACAACTGACGCTGGGGTGCGGGGGGCCTGTCGTATATTCGTTGCCGCCATGCTGGGCCTGATCTGCTCCGCATGCAGCGTCACACGCAAAATCCCCGAAGGTCAGTACCTGTTGCAGAAGGTGAAGATCGACGCCGACAAGTCGACGCCCCGCAAGGAGCGTATCACTGCGGCTGATTTCGAGAAATACGTGCGCCAGACCCCTAACAAACGTTTTCTGGGTACCAATTTCTATGTCTGGCTCTACGAGCAGGCCAATCCCGGCAAGCAGAACTGGTGGAACAACTGGAAGCGCCGGATCGGGCAGGAGCCCGTATTGCTGGACATGGGCCTGACGGAGCGGAGTGCCCAGAACCTGAAGATCTTTATGGATTCGAAGGGATTTCGCGCGTCGCAGGTGACCTTCGAGGTGGATACCACTTCGCGGCGCAAACGCGCCAGGGTCACCTACCGAACCCGGCAGGGCGAGCCTTACCGGATCGACTCCGTTTCCTATGAGTTCCGGGACAAGTTCCTCGAACAGATCATCCTTCCCGATACCGCCAATACGCTGCTCCGCAAGGGCGGCATCTTCGACATCACGGTACTCGACCGCGAGCGCGAGCGTATTGCGGCCTACCTCAAGGAGCGGGGGTATTACAACTTTACGGTCAACAACATCGAGTATGTGGCCGATACGCTGGGCGGCGGCCATAAGGTCGGGCTCGAACTGGTTGTCAAGCAGAACCTTACGGGATATGACGAGCGCGGCCTTCCGGTCATGGACAACAACATGGTCTACCGTATCGACCAGATCAACGTCTTCCCCAATTACGACCCTACGGTAGCCCGAACCGATTCGACCTTCCTGCAGCGGCTCGACACGCTCTATTACCGCGGCCTGAATATCGTCTACGAGAAACGCCCCAACCTGCGACCCGCGATCCTGCGGCAGGCGGTGCCGCTCTACCCGAACTATGTCTACAATTCGGCACAGGTGAACCGCGCGTATACCGACCTGATGTCGCTCGGGTATTTCAAGAGCGCCAAAATCGAATTCGAGGAGCAGCCCCAGAGTGCCGATGTCACCAACTATGTCTCCTTTATCGGAGCATCGGCCGATTCCACGCAGACCCGCTATACGCGGGAAGGGTACCTGAAATGCAATATCCTCTGTACCCCGACCCTGAAACAGAGTTTCAAGGTCGATCTGGAAGGAAGCACCACGTCGAGCTTCTACGGGCTGAAAGCCACCGTCGGCTACCAGAACCGCAATATTTTCCGGGGTGCCGAGGCATTCGACGTTTCGTTCACGGCCGGTTATGAGTTTATGAAGGCTCCCGATGCTAGGAAGAAGCGGGCTACGGAGTTCGGCATAACGACCGGGCTGACTTTCCCGCGTTTCCTGATGCCCTGGCGCACGCGGCGGTTCCGTTCGGTCAACCAGCCCAAGACCAAGGTCGAGTTGTCGGTCAATTTCCAGGATCGCCCCTATTACCGGCGCACGCTTTCCAGCGCGGGCATCACCTACCAGTGGACGAACGACCGTTACTCGTCGTTCTCGCTGCGGCCCATCGACATCAACGTGGTCGATGTCAACAACCTCGACGAATCGTTCCTGATGATAAACAAGACCGACTCTGCAGGGCACCAGGAACTCACTCCGAACAAGTACCTGCTCGAGAGTTTCCGGACGCAGTTCATCGGCGGGCTGACGTTCGGCTATTCGTACAACAACCAGCGCAAGAACCTTGGGGGCAATGCGACCAATATTCGGTTCAATTTCGAGACGGCGGGCAACCTGATCGACGCCGTAGACCGCCTGTTCTACGCACGTCCTAAAGACGGAAGCCCGGCCAAGATCTTCGGGATCGAATATTCACAGTATTTCCGTACCGACCTGAGCATCAGCCGCAAGATCATGCTGGGCGGCGCCACGGCACTCGTCGGCCGCATCTATGGCGGCGTGGCGATGGCTTACGGCAATTCGGCCTCCGTTCCGTTCGACCGCCAGTTCTATTGCGGCGGTAGCAACGGCATGCGCGGCTGGGCGCCCCGTACGCTGGGGCAGGGTTCGGTGCCCGACCCTCACAGCTCCTTCCCGATACAGACGGGCGATGTGAAGCTGGAGGCCAACCTCGAACTGCGTTTCCCGGTATGGGGCATGGTGCATGGCGCGACCTTCTTCGACCTGGGAAACATTTGGTATATCCGCCAGAGCTCCGACTACTCCGACGATGCGGTCTTTCATTTCGACAAGTTTTACAAGCAGTTGGGTTTCAATACGGGGATCGGCCTGCGGCTGGACATCAAGTTTGCGGTACTCCGCCTCGACTGGGGCGTGCAGCTCCATAATCCGAACAATCCCTCCGGCGAAAAGTGGATACACAACCTGCGCTGGAAAAATACGGCGCTCAATTTCGGCGTGGGGTATCCCTTCTGATCCCCGCCCTTTCCTTTTTTGCCGGCGGAGGATTACCCTCGGAGCCCGACGCATAAAGCCTCCCCGGCCGTATGGCCGGGGAGGCTTCGTTGTCTGCGGCAATGCCGTGCCGTCAGTTCTGTGCCTTGTACTGCGAAGGCGACATGCCCGTATTGCGTTTGAAGTAGCTGCCGAAGAACGATTGGTTCGGGAAATTGAGGTAGTAGGCGATCTCCTGAATGCTCATGGTGGAATATTTGAGCAGTGTCTTGGCCTCGATGATCACGTAGTTGTCGATCCACTCCGAAACCGACAGCCCGCTGATCCGTTTTATGAGCGTCGTGAGGTATTTGGGCGTGATGCAGAGTTGTCGGGCATAGAACCCCACACTGCGTTCGGTGCGGTAGTGTTCGCCCAGCAGGTGCGTGAATTGCTTGAAATATTCTTCGGCCCGGTTGTGTATGGGATTCTGTACTTCGGGATGCTCCGAGAGGTAGTTGTAGAGGACGTCCCCGACCTTGTAGATCGTCGCGGCAATCAGCCCGTTGATAATATCGTACGTGAAATGGGTTTCTTTGCCCCGGGTTTCACGCTCGATCTGCGCGATGAAACTGCGTATCGAGTGGCTTTCCTCGTGCGTGAGCGTCAGGCAGGGGTTGGCTGCGAATTGCAGGAAAAGCTGGAGCAGGTTTTTTGTGTCGATGTTGATGCGTCGCAGGAAATCGGGTGATACGACGATTACGTCGGCCTTGAAATACTCCTCCGACTTGACCTGGAGGATATTCTTCGGGCTGAAGATGAAGATCGAATTTTTCTTCAGCCGATATTCGTGCAGGTTGAGCGATACGCTGGTTTCGCCTTCCGTGCCGACGCCGATGACGAAGGCGTCGATGCGGCACGGGAACCGGAAAATTTCCATACGGTTGTCACTGCTGGCCGTGAAGCACTCCCTTATCAGGCCCTGGCGGTTGTCCCCGGACATTTCGATGAGCTGCGACAGCGTGAATGAGTTGATCATAGTTTCTGTGTGTTTTCTGTTCATTTATCCCTTATAGTCGGGCTGAATATAGCAAAAAAACAGTAATTTAAGTTCATTATGTTCGATAATCGAACGAAATGAACAATATAGACTCCTTTCCGTATTTTTCCGGTTGTTTTGCCGGATATGGGCATGAAAAAAGTGCCGGGGAGCCGGCACTTTTTAAGTTTTTATTTTGAGTTTATTCGTCTTACCTTATTTTGCCGCAGGTGCTGCGGGAGCGGCGGGCGTAGCTGCCGGGGCGTCCGTGATCCCCAGTTCCTTCTTCACGGCCGGGGCGAGGTCGGTCAGCATGGCCTCGTCGAAATAGGCCAGCGACCCTGTCGAAGTGTCGAAGACTGCCAGGTAGCTGCCTGCGGTCGCAACCTTGTCGATAGCGGCCTTGGCCTTGTCGATGATCGGGGCCAGCAACTCGTTGTAACGCTTCTGGAGATCCTGCTGTGCGACCTGTTCGAAATCGTTGCGGCGCTGGATGAGATCATTCAGTTCCTTCTCTTTGAGCTGGCGCACGGCGTCCGACATGGTCGAGAAATTCTTGTTGAACTCCTGATACTTGTTATTATATTCGACGACAATGTTCTCCATGCTCTCCTGAAGATCCTTACTGTAAGCTTCGATGTTGGTCTGCATCTCCTTCATTTCCGGCATCACCGAGATAACTTCCTGGGTGTTGATGCGCCCGAATTTCTGTGCGAAGAGCGATGTGGCGCCCATCACGAATACAACCGCAAGGGTTAGTTTGATTGTTTTTTTCATAAATTATCAGTTAATGTTTTGATGATTCTATTTTTTGAGGACGTCGATAACCTGCTGCGTACGATCCACACTGGGGTTCGAGTAGAGCAGCGTCGGGTTGTTGGCCGAATCGAGCACCACGTCGGCACCCACCTGTTTGGCATAGGCTTCGATCGCGGAAAAAACCTGTTTCTGGATCGGCTCGATCATTTCGATTCGCTTTTTCATCAGTGTGCCGTCGTTGCCGAAGAGGGTTTCCTGATACTCCTGTGCCGCTTTTTCTTTGGCCAGTATGTCGTTTTCCCGGGTCTGGCGCGTCGCGGCCGTGAGCGAGGCTTTCTGGTTCATGTAATTGTTGTAGAGCGTCTCCACCTCTGCGAACTTCGCGTCAACCATATCCTGATATTGTTCTGCCAGTTTGTCCAGCGTGGAGAGCGCCGTATTGTAAGCGTCGATGGACTTGAAGACCTTTTCGCTGTTTACGATTATGTAGTTCTGTGCCGCCAATGTGCCGGTCGTGAGAACGAATACCGCTATTAAAATCAGACGTTTCATAATCCTTTGTGCTTTAAGTTAATATTCGGCCGGTTTCCCGGAACGGTGCTATAAATATAACTATTTTCTTTCAAATTTATTGCCACACTGCGCTTTATTTGCGCTTCCCGTATATTGGCACGGATTATCGTGAGGGATTGCCCCTCTTCTGGCCATCGTGCCGTGCCGCGGGTTAGAACTGCTGCCCCAGTACGAAGTGGAACTGGCTGCCGCTCTTCTTGGTCGAACCTGCCGGGGCGTCGAAACCGTAACCCCAGTCGATGCCCAGCATACCTACCACCGGCAGGTAGAGGCGGACGCCGAAGCCGGCCGAACGCTTGATCTTGAAGGGCGAGAACTTCTTCCACGATTCGAACGCATTACCGCCTTCGAGGAAGCCCAGTACATAGATCTGCGACGAGGGTTTCAGGATGACCGGGTAGCGCAACTCGGCCGTGTATTTGTTGTAGCCGACCGAATAGTCGCTCGTGGGGTCGAGTGCGCCGTCTTCGTAACCGCGCATCGAGATGATGTCGATACCGTATATGTTATACCCCGACATACCGTCGCCGCCGACCTCGAAACGCTCGAATGGCGAAACCTTGTGTTTATTGTAGTTGCCCAGGTAACCCATCTCGGCCTTGAGCATCAGCACCAGGTTCGAGTTTTTCGTCAGCGCCTGGAACCACTGTGCCTTGAACTGCCATTTGTGGAACTCTACCCAGCGGTAACGCTCCTGGTTGGCCTTGTCGGCGGTCGTGCTGTTCGTGCTGTTGGCCAGTTGTTCGAGTTTCTTGTAATCCTTGCCGTCCCAGAGCGAATAGGGGGGCGTGAACTGCACCGAAGCACTGAATTCCGAACCGCGGCGCGGATAGATCGGCTGGTCGACCGAGTTGCGGGCGAATACGAGTTTGAGCGAAAGCAGGTTGGCTGCACCGTTGGTCATGCCGAACGTGTTCCAGTTCTTGAGCGAGAAACGTTCGTAGCTGGCCTCTCCGTAGAGCGTGAAGTAGGGATCGGGCCAGTTCAGACGCTTACCCAGTCCGGCTGCCACGCCGTACGTGCGGAAATACTGCGTACTCTTCTGCCATACGTAGTAGGCGTTGTTCTGCTCGGAGAAATGCGCCGAGATCGTGAACGAGTTGGGTTTCTTGCCGCCGAGCCACGGGTCGGTGAAACTCAGGGCGAAAGCTTTGTAATAGGTGCCGTTGGTCTGGGCCGATACCGACAGGCGCTGGTTCTGCCCCATCGGATAGGGGCGCCATGCACCCTTTTTGAAGAAGTTTTTGACCGAAAGGTTGTTGAGCGTGATGCCGACCGAACCTACGAACGTGCCGGAGCCCCAGCCGCCCGCGATGTTGAACTGGTCGGAAGCCTGCTCCTCGAGCGGCCAGTTGACGTTGACCAGCCGGTCGGATACCGGTTTGATGTCGGGCATGATCGTCTCGGGGTTGAAATGTCCCATCGAACCGAGCGTGCGGATGGTCTGCATCAGCAGCGAGCGGTCGTAGAGTTCGCCCGGGAAGGTGCGCAGCTCGCGGCGGATGACTTCGTCGTCGACGCGCTGGTTGCCCGTGATGCCCACCTCGTTGATCTGGAACTGCTTGCCCTCGAATACCTTGACCTCGATGTCGATCGAGTCCGGGCCGATGATCGTCTCGGCGGGTTCGATCTGCGACATCAGGTAACCGTTGTTCTGGTAGAGCGACGAGACAGACATCGCTTCGGGGTCGGTTTCCTTGCCGATGCCCAGTCGTTTGTGCATCGACTTTTTGTCGTAGGTGTCGCCCTTGCTCACGCCGAACATCTGCTGCAGGTCGTTGGTTTCGTAGACCGAGTTGCCCACCCACGATACGTTGCGGATGTAGTATTTGTTGCCTTCCGAGACTTCGAGGTCGATGCCCAGCCGCTTGTCATTGATCGGGTAGATCGAATCGCGCACGATCGTAGCGTTACGGTAACCGCGCGAGTTGTAGAAGTCGATCAGGAGGTCTTTGTCCTCTTCGTAATCGTTTTCGTTGAGCTTCGCCCCGCGGAAAATGTTGATGCTCTTCTGGTGGGTCTTCTTGAAGGTACGGCGCAGGCGCTTGTCCTTGAACTGTTCGTTGCCCGTGAAATTGATCTTGCCGATCTTGACTTTGTTCTTGCGGTCGATGAGGAACGTGACGTTCACCATCTGCGGGCGCAGCGTGTCGTTGGTGATGCGCACGTCCACCTCCGTATTGCGGAAGGCTTTTTCCGACCAGTAGGCCTTGATGAGCTTTTTGTTCTTGTCGATGATATAATCCGATAATTCGCTGCCCCGCTTGAGCTTGAGTTTCTCCAGCAGGTCTTTCTTCTTGCCCTTCGAGATGCCTTCGAAATCCCAGTTGTTGACACGGGGACGCTCCTTGAGAAAGACCTCCAGGTCGAGGCTGTCGCCCTCGATCTGGGCTCCGATCTTCACGTCGGAGAAGAACCGCTGGCTCCACAGGCGCGAAATGGCATTGGCGATGAAGTTGCTGGGCAGGTAGATCGAGTCGCCCGCGATCAGTCCCGCCGAGGACTTGAGGATGTCGGAATTGAGGTACTGCACACCGTGGATATTGATGTCGCGGATGTAGTAGAGCTTCTGGGAGCCATCCTGCCGCATCATGGGGGCGTTTTCCGGGAATGCGGGCTTCGACGAGGCCGCGGTGTCTGCAGGATTCTGTTCCTGGGCGAATATATTCGTGCAGCATAACACGAAGGTCACGGCTGCCGTGAATATCTTACCGAAATAATTCATCTATTTTAATCTAATCTTTACTTCATCTATTTAACCAGCCCGAAACGTCGGTCGCGGCGGGCGTATTCCTCGATTGCCCGGTCGAACTCCTCTTCGGTGAAATCGGGCCACAGCACCTCCGGAAAATAAAGTTCGGCATAGGATGCCTGCCAGAGCAGGAAATTGCTCAACCTGCATTCGCCGCTCGTGCGGACGACCAGGTCGGGGTTCGGGTAGGGCGCCGTGTCGAGCGAAGCGCTGACCGTCCCCTCGGAGATCTCCCCCGGGGCGAGCTCTCCGGCTGCGACCCGTGCGGCGATGCGCTGCACGGCGCGCGTGATCTCGCTGCGCGACGAATAGTTGAGCGCAAGGATCAGCGTCAGCGTCTTGCCCCCGGCCGTCCGTTGCTCGGCTTCGCAGAGGTAGCGCTGCACCTTCTCCGAAAATCGTGTGCGGTCACCGATCATCCGGATCTCCACCCCCTGGCGGATCAGTTCCGGGGTTTCGTTGACCACGCTCTTGCAGAAAAGCTCCATCAGCGCGTCGACCTCGTGCGTGGGGCGCCCCCAGTTTTCGGTCGAGAACGCATAGAGCGTCAGGTACTTGACGCCCCAGCGTGCCGCCGCGCGCAACGATGCCCGAACAGGCTCCACACCTGCAACATGGCCTTCGTAACGCTCTTTGCCGCGCAGCTCGGCCCAGCGGCCGTTGCCGTCCATGATGATGGCGACGTGTTGGGGTATGCGATTCTGCTCGCTCATATTAGGGCACAAATATAGGGAATTAAAATGAAAATCTACCTACTTTACTGAACAACTTTACACCGATTTAAGACAAGGGCTTCAACTGCGGATGTCGATGCCCCACATCATTTTATTCCGTAACGTGTCATAAAATGATATATTGTGCGGTACGGCCAGAAAAATCTTCTGATCGGCGCGTTTTATTGTGAAGGCCGCTTCCTGCCCGATGGCGTACACGCGGCTGTCGAGGGTGACGAATGCGTCGGAGCGCCGCGCGTCGACACGGAGCGTGATCGTGGCCGAGTCGGGGATGACCACGGGGCGCATCGTGAGGTTGTGCGGAGCCAGGGGGGAAATCACCAGGCAGGCGCATGTCGGGGCTACGACGGGGCCTCCGGCGCTGAGCGAGTAGGCCGTCGACCCAGTGGGGGTCGAGACGATCACGCCATCGCCGTGGTAGGTGGCCACCATCTGCTCGTCGACGTAGGTTTCGACCGAGATCATGCCGGCGCCGTGACGCTGTACGGTGAATTCGTTGAGCCCCAGCTCCGTGTCGGGCTGCTCGGCATAGTCGCCCGTGGCTTCGATCATCGAGCGGGGCTCGGTGGTGAGGCGTCCTGCCGCTACCTCTTCGAAGATCAGGTTCAGCCCGGCGCTCGGGGCGCTGGTCAGGAACCCGAGGTGCCCGGCATTGATGCCCATGACGGGGATCGGGGCGCCGCAGAGGCGGTGTACGCCTTCGAGCAGTGTGCCGTCGCCGCCGTAACAGACCATTAGGCTGTCGGCGGGCTGCTGCCCGATGCATTGCCCGTAGACTTTTTCGGGCGGGATCTGCATGCCCGTGAGTTCGCCGATGAGGGGGGCGAACTCTTCGTTGACGGCGTAGTCGAATCCGAAAAGACGGAGTGCGTCGAACAATTGGCATATCTCGGCTGCGGTGTGGGAGAGCTGCCTGCGGGAAAAAAGTATGATTTTCATCGGCGGAGTTTCGAAAAAATAAGTAACTTTACCACGTCAAGACGACATCCGGGAGCCGTTCGTGCCCCCGTGCGGATCGGCCGGCGCGGTCGGGTTCAACATCGGGACGGCATGGTTCGTGCTCCGCTTGGGGCCGGAGACAGCGGCGTGTGCCGTCATTACGTGCAAATATAGCGAATTTTATGACAAAGTTAAGTGTAAACATCAATAAGATTGCCGTGGTGCGCAATTCGCGGGGCGGCAACATGCCCGATGTGGTTCGTGCGGCCCTCGATATCGAGCGTTTCGGAGCCGACGGCATCACGGTGCATCCGCGCCCCGACGCCCGGCATATCCGTTACGACGACGTGCGCGACCTGAAGCGTGTGCTAACCACCGAACTCAACGTCGAGGGCAACCCCATCCCGAGTTTCGTCGACCTCGTGCTGGAGGTTGTCCCGGCCCAGGTGACCCTGGTGCCCGACGCGCATGACGCCATTACGTCGAATGCCGGGTGGGATACGCTCGCCAACCGGGATTTCCTGACCGGGGTCGCGGCGCGGTTTCACGAAAAGGGTATCCGGGTTTCGGTCTTCGTCGATCCCGACCCTGCGATGGTCGCCGGTGCGAAGGCTTGCGGCGCCGACCGCGTGGAGCTCTATACCGAAGCCTATGCCCGCGAGTACCCTGCGGGTGCCGATGCTGCGCTGGCACCCTACCTGGCTGCTGCCGAAGAGGCGCGTCGCCAGGGGCTGGGGCTGAACGCCGGGCATGACCTCAGCCTGGAAAACCTGCGCTTCTTCGTCGGCCGCATCCCGTGGACGGACGAGGTGTCGATCGGCCATGCGCTGATCTGCGATGCGCTCTACTACGGGCTGGAAAACACCGTGCAGCTTTATAAACGTGAACTTAAATATTAAAAAAATAGAAGCCGGATATGAAAAAAGCCATTCTCTTTGCCGCGGCTCTGTTCGTCGCGGTCGCATCGTTCGCCCAAAACGAATACAACTATCAGAAACGCAGCCTTTTCGAACAGTTGCCGATCCGGGGTAACGACATCGTTTTTCTCGGGAACAGCATCACCGACGGCTGCGAGTGGGCCGAGTTGTTCAACAACCGCCATATCAAGAACCGCGGCATCAGCGCCGACCGTTCGGGATGGCTGCTCGACCGTCTCGATCCGATCGTCAACGGCCATCCCAAGAAACTGTTCCTGATGATCGGCACCAACGACCTGGCGGCCGGCGTGTCGCCCGAGGAGGTGGCCGCCAACATCGGGAAACTGCTCGACCGCTTCGCCGAGGAGTCGCCCTGGACAAAGATCTACGTACAGAGCATCCTCCCTGTGAACGGCGTGGATACCAAGGCCAAAGCCAAGAATCACTGGAAAAAGGGCGCCGAGATCATCGAAGCCAACAAACTGATCGAAGCGCTCTGCGAAGGCCGCAAGAATGTGCTCTACATCGACGTCTATTCGGCACTGGTCGATCAGAAGGGAATGCTCGACCAGCGCTATACGAACGACGGGCTGCACCTGATGGGCGAGGGGTATCTCGCCTGGAAAGAGGTCATCGAGAAATACGTGAAATAGCCGCGTGCCGCTGTCGAACCCCATATTCCGGAAAATTTCGCGTATCGCCGGCGAGCAGGGTGTGCGGGCCTTTGTCGTCGGCGGTTACGTGCGCGACCACTACCTTCGCCGCCCTTCGACCGACATCGACGTGGTCGTCGTGGGGAGCGGGATCGCCCTGGCCGAAGCTCTGGGGCGCGAGTTGCATACCAAAGTGTCCGTTTTCAAGACTTTCGGCACGGCGATGCTCCGTGCCGGGGGAATCGAGGTCGAATTCGTGGGCGCCCGCAAGGAGTCTTACACGCACGATTCGCGCAAGCCGCAGGTCGAGGCCGGGACGCTGGAAGACGACCAGCGCCGCCGTGACTTTACGATCAATGCGATGGCGTGGTCGCTCGATGCCGATTCGTTCGGCGAGTTGGTAGACCCGTTCGACGGGATGTACGACCTGGAGGAGTGCATCATCCGTACGCCGTGCGACCCCGACATCACCTTCTCGGACGACCCCCTGCGCATGATGCGGGCCGTGCGTTTCGCCTCGCAGCTGGGCTTCACGATCGAGGCGGAGACCTTCGATGCCATCCGCCGCAATGCGCCGCGGATCGGGATCGTATCCCGGGAGCGCATTGCCGCCGAACTCAACAAGATCGTCCTGTCGCCCGTCCCGTCGATCGGCTTCGAACTGCTGGAGGCGACCGGGTTGCTGGAGCGGATATTCCCCGAGCTGCATAACCTCAAAGGGGTCGAGAAACGCGGCGCCCATGCACATAAGGACAACTTCGTCCATACGCTCAAGGTGCTGGACAACGTCGCCCGGCACAGCGACGACCTGTGGCTGCGCTGGGCCGCCGTGCTGCACGACATCGCCAAGCCGCTGACCAAGGCCTACGACCCGAAGGCCGGCTGGACGTTCCACGGACACGAGGTCGTGGGATCGAAGATGGTGCCCGGTATTTTCCGGCAGTTGAAACTGCCCCTGAACGAGCATATGAAATTCGTGCAGAAGATGGTTTTCCTGCACCTGCGGCCGATCATCCTTTCGGAGGATATGGTCACCGACTCGGCCGTGCGCAGGCTGCTGTTCGAAGCCGGGGACGATGTGGAAAAGCTGATGACCCTGTGCGAGGCCGACATCACGTCGGGCATCGACGCCAAGGTGAAGCGCTACCTGGCCAATTTCGGCCTGGTACGCCGCAAGATGAAAGACCTCGAGGAGCGTGACCGTATCCGCAACTTCCAGCCTCCGATCACGGGCGAGGTCATCATGCAGACCTACGGCATCGGGCCGTGCCGTGCGATCGGCGACATCAAGGAGGTCATCAAGAACGCAATCCTCGACGGGGAGATTCCCAACGACTACGACGCGGCCTATGCCCTGATGGAGCGGCTGGCCGCGGAAAAGGGATTGACCAAAGCCGCGGCCCGGAACCCGTAGGAACGCTGCCGCCACGTCGTTGTATTAAATAAAAAAGGTCGAGTTTTCCGCTCGACCTTTTTTATTCGCCGGATTATATTTTGGCTGCCGGGTCGTAAGCCCCGGTGGCGATTATTTCGAGGGCTTTTTCCAGGATTTCGTCGCGTCCGGCCTGTAAGCCCGGGACTGTGGCATGAACCGGGACGTCGATCCGAACGCCTGCGCGCTGGGTGTTCGTGCCGTCGGGATAGAGGACGCCCAGCCCGGAGAAATATCCGAAATCGCCCCCGGGCATTACGAGTGCCGAAATGTTGCCGTCGGCGCCTGCCGTTTGCGTGCCGACGACCGTGCAGCGCGGTGTGGCCTGGAATGCCATGGCAGTATATTCCGCCTGGCTTTGGGTCGATGAGTCTACCAGCACGATGACGCGCCCTTTGTAGTAATCGGGATTCTCCGCGACGGCGGGATTGTCCGGGTTTACGAAGAGGAAGTCCTGCAACTCATGGAATACTCCGGGCAGTGCGCCGGTCGGCGCAAGCCAGATGACGTGCGGCGACGTACGGGGCATGAAGTAGCGGCCGATGAAGTCGAAGATCATGAACTCGCGGGGATAGCAGCGCAGATCGACGATCAGGGCCTTCGTATCCCGGAATTTTTCCATAATCCGGGCGCCGTCCGCTTTGGTGTAGTTAACCCCCGTCATGTAACCTATGCCGTCGGCGAGCAGGCGTATGTTGGCGGTGTCGAGCATGCGCTCCGTGATGTAGGGGCTCCAATCCATGACACTGCGAGTCGCAATCCGTTCCGTCAGCCGCCGGCCGTCGCGCACCAGCTCCACGGCGGCCGTATCCCGGTGGGAACAGACCATACACATGGCCGCCATGTAGTTGCGGTTCTCGGCGTTGGATGCGGCTTCGAAACGGGCAAGCCCGTCGTGTGTGCTTTTCCATCCGCGGCCGTCGATCGAGAGGATTTCGTCGCCTTTGCGCAGCGGGCCGTCCGCGATTACGAAGACCCGGTCATCGGCGTTGCGCACCTCCGCCGGAACGGTGTTGTAACCGAACATATTGTATCTGACCGAGGCTGAATGCGAATCGCACAGCTCCCGCAGGAGCATGGCTTGGTTCGGGTTGCCGGGTGTTTGCCCGGGTATGAAAAGCGGAATGTATTTTTCCGGGATTTCGTCCCACGGGGTGTCGGTAAGGTTCCGGTTGGGGGAGAAATATTCGATGACGTTCCAGAAGCGGAACAGGAACAGCATCCGGTAACCGCAGTCATCGGACGACCCGGCAGTGCTTTCGTTTCGCATTACGAAATTTCCTGCGTTTGCTGTAAAATCCGTGTAGCGGTTTGCTTCGCGTTTGGCGTAGCGCAATTCCCGCAGGAGGCGCGGGAGGACGTTGCCTAACCGTGCCGTGTCGTCCATCCAGAGCAGGTCGGCTGTCCGGGTGCATTTCACGGTTTTCAGGGCTTCGTCGTATTCCGCCTTGTCGGTGCTGAACCGTCCGAGCCCCTTTACCCATTCGGAAAGGACTTTGTTGCGTTTGGCCGGGGTGGCTTTGGCGACTTGCGGCAAGAGTCCGAAAAGCTCGTAATCGACATTGAGGGTCGAATCGGCGAAAACAGGATGGTGGTACTTGACGTAACCCCATACACGGCAGGTGACACCGAGGTTTTCGATGACCTGCGGATCCCGGGCGTCGAGGGAGTCGAGTGCGAAGCCCGAAGAGACCGAATAGTCGGGGTAGTGTTTGGGCTGCACGCAAGAGCAGCATGCACAACAGATCGTTGCGGCGAGGAGCAGGAGGGATTTCATGTCAGTGAGAGGTCGGTTTCCTGCAAAACGGGAACAATCAGTAATTTAGTATTTTCGGCAGTCGGTTTTTTATGCCCGGGGCCGATTTTCCGGAGCCTGTTCCGCCGCGGCCCTCTCCGCATCCAGTTGTGCCCGCGATTTCGACTTGGTAACCAACCATACCCCGGCGAAGACGCACAGGGCGGCGACGCCTTTCGTAAAGCCGAAGGTGTCGAGCCCGACGGCGACGGTGAACAGCACCGCCACGAGGGGCTGCACATAGTTGTACATCGACACGACGGTCGGGCGCAGGTAACGCTGTCCGACCGGCACCATGAAATAGGAGAGAAAGGTCGAGCAGACCACCACATAGCCGATGCCGGCCCAGGTGCGGGGTGCGAGTGCGGCGTAGTCCACCTCTGCGAGCGGCCGGTAGTAGATCGCCACGGCGGCGACGGCGGCGAAGAGGAACATCCATTTCATCGTCGTCACGGGGGAATACTTGACGATCACGTTGCGGAATGCCGTGAGGTAGGTGGCATAGCTGATAGCGCTGACGACGCACAGTACGTCGCCCGCCACGCCCGCCACGCTCGACGTGCCGCCCGTGCCGTGCCTGCTGACGAGGATCAGCAGCAGCGCCCCGCCGCAGCCGAGCAGTACGCCGCCCGCCTTGAGCCAGGTGATCGGCTCGCGCAGGAACAGCGTCGCCAGCACCATGGTGAGTACGGGGACGATGGTGGCGATGATCGAGGTGTCGATGGGCGAGGTGAGCGAAAGGCCCCAGAGGAAAAGCATCTGGTTGAGCTGGATGCCGAACACCGAGGCGAACAGCAGCAGCACGATGTCGCGCGGGGCGACTTTCTCCCTGGGCAGGAAGAGCGATACCGTCCAGAACAACAGGCAGGCGCCCAGCATACGGTATACGCTCAGTGCGAACGGGCTGACTCCTTGCGGGTGCGTTTCCGACCAGAGTACGCTTTTGCCGATCGGTGCGTTGAGGCCCCAGATGATATTCGCGACCCAAAGGGCCGCATGCCCTTTCAGTTTTCCGTCCATACGTTTGCGGGATTGACGCGGCAAATATAGGTAAAATTTGGTGTAATAATTGCCCGGATGGATCTTTGTGAGTAAAACGCGCTATAATCTCGACCTGGTATTTGCCAACATCTTTTTCGGGGCGAACTTTTCATTCTATGTCTCGCTCACGCGCAATTATCTCGATTTCCAGCAGATATTCATGTTGCAGGTGCTTTCGGGCGCGATTTTCTTCATCCCGTTCGCCCTTTTTTCGAAGCAGTCTTTCCGCATCCGGTGGCGCGACGCGGGCAACATACTGGTCGTCACCATGCTGATTGTCTACGGTTGGATGTACATGCTGCTCTGGGGATCCTCCTACACCTCGCCCATCGACGCCTCGATCATTTCGACGCTCGGCCCGGCCGTGACGCTGATCATGGATCACATCATGCACCCGCACAAATATATCAAGGCGCGGGTCGTGGGTGTCGTCTGTGCGTTGGCGGGGGCTGCGGTGCTGCTCTTCGACCACGGCTTCGTGCTCACGCACGGCAGCCGCGCCTACGGCAATGCGCTGGTGCTCGTCGCGGTGGTGGCGATCGCCATCAATACGGTCATTATCAAACCCCAGCTCGAACGGCTGGGAACGCTGGTCGTGATGGGGTGGTATTACATCGTCGGGCTGGCCGTGACGGCGCCGTTCTTCTGGAAATACATCGACCATACGCAATTCCTGCGCCTGCCGTTGCAGGCACAGGCCGAACTGGCCTACATCCTGATCCTGGGGACGGTGTTGCCGATGTACCTGCTTTACCGGGGCACCGAGAAACTGACTTCGGTGCATACGGCCCTGTACCGCTATATCCAGCCCGTCATCGCCGGCATCCTGGCCCTCGTCCGCGGGCAGGCGGTGTTCGACGCCGCCAATATCGTGGCGCTGGCCTTCATCTTCGCGGGGGTCGTCCTGGTGGTGATCGGGTATAAATACTATGTCCGCCACGGGCTCCCGCCCGTGGGGCACGACGGGCGGCTGCGCACTTAGTCCGCGAGCAGCCTCGTGCGCCATGCCTCGGGCACGGGCATGCTCAACTGCCTGGCGAAGTCGAAGGCGACCATCACCGAGCGGCTCTCGCTGCGCACCTGGCCGTCGACGACGAGCTGCTGGAACAGCGTGAGGCTTTTGTTGCCGATCTTCTCGCAGGTCGTGGTGACGCGCACCCGGTCGTGGAGGCGGATCTGCCCCATGTAGGAGGTCGACGTCGAAACGGTGATGATGCGCAGGTCGCCCAGCAGCACTTCGTCGCCGAGCACCTGCTCGTAGTATTCCATCTTCCCCACGTCGAAATACATCTGCTGCGAGACGTTGTTGACGTGCTGGAACGGGTCTACGTCCGAAAACCGTTTCTGGATCTCTGTTTCGAGTACCTTTGCCATTTGTCGTTATTCGCGGATGATTTTCACTTCGCCGCCCTCGCCGAAGGCGATGATCGCCGAAGCTTTTTTCGTGGGCTTGCCTTCGAAACGGGGGTTGACGACGAAATCGACACCGTCGACCACCTCGCGCGACACCCCGGCGAGCCCTGCGGGCGTCGCTTCGCCCGAAATGTTGGCCGAGGTCGAAACGATCGGCCTGCCCAGCCCGCGGAGCATCCGCTGGCAGAAGGCATGGTCGGGGATGCGCACGCCCAGCGTCCCTTCCTCGGGGATCAGGTTCCCGGCAACGCCCACGGCACCCGGGAGGATCGCCGTCAGGGGGCTGGTCGCCAGTTCCATTACCTCGAAGGCGATGCCCGGTGCCCGGTTGACGTAGCGCACGACCATGTCGGCCGAGGCGCACAGCACGAGCATCGACTTCTTGTTTTCGCTCCGCTTGAGTTTGTAGATGCGTTCCACGGCCTCGGCGTTGGTCGCGTCGCAGCCCAGTCCCCAGACCGTATCGGTCGGGTAGAGGATGATACCGCCCTCTTTCAGCACGCGGACAGCCTCGTCGGCCTCGCGCTGCAATTCGTTGTCGTTCTGCATGTCGGTTATTTTGCGGGCAGTATTTCGATCCAGTAGTCGTCGGGGTCGTTGATGAAGTAGAGCCCCATCTCGTGGTTTTCGTAGCAGATGCAGCCCAGCGCACGGTGGTATTCGCGCACGGCGTCGTAGTCGCCCGCCACGCGCATGCACAGGTGGCTCTCGTTCTCCCCCAGTTCGTAGGCCCCGGTGTGGTCGCGCAGCCAGGTCAGTTCGAGTCGGAATCCCGTCTGCCCGTCGCCCAGATAGGCCAGTACGAAACTCCCGTCGGCAGCCTCCTTGCGGCCGGTCTCTTTCAGCCCCAGGGCCTTGCCGTAAAACTCCAGGCTCTTCGCGAGGTCGGTGACGTTGATGTTGAAATGGTCGAATCGGCTCTTGATTTCCATGGTTCCCAAATTTTGTACGCTGCAAAATTACACAATTATCGTGAAATCCGCATACGCCCCGCGTATATATAAATTTTATCTATAATTCTTATTTTTTAATGCTTAATTTTATACCTTTGCACCACGAATAAAATAATAACGAAAAATTCATATGGGAAGAGCATTTGAGTATCGCAAGGCGCGTAAACTGAAGCGCTGGGGACACATGGCCCGCGTGTTTACCAAGATCGGTAAGGAAATCGAGATCGCCGTCAAGGCCGGGGGCCCCGATCCTTCGGGCAATACCCGCCTGCGTATCCTGATGCAGAACGCCAAGGCCGAGAACATGCCCAAGGAGAACGTCGAGCGTGCCATCAAGCGTGCCACCGAGAAGGATGCCGCCGATTACAAGGAGGTGATCTACGAAGGCTACGGCTCGCACGGCATCGCCTTCCTCGTGGAGACTGCGACCGACAATACCAACCGCACGGTGGCCAACGTCCGCATGTATTTCAACAAGTGCGGCGGTACGCTGGGCAACAGCGGCAGCGTGGCTTTCATGTTCGACCATAAATGCGTCTTCAAGTTCCATGCGGCCGAAGGTGCCGACATGGAGGAGCTGGAGCTCGAAATGATCGACCTGGGTGTCGACGAGTTCTATCCCGAGGAGGACGGTGTGACGGTATACGCTCCTTACGAGTCCTTCGGGGCGATCCAGAAGTGGCTCGACGACAAGGGCTACGAAATCGTGTCGGGCGAGTCGGTCTACCTGCCGACCGACACCAAGGAGCTCGATGCCGAAGGGCGCGAGTCGATCGAGAAACTCGTCGAGAAGCTCGAAGAGGACGACGACGTGACCAACGTATACCATAATATGAAAGAGGTGGACGAGGAGTAGCCTCCGTTTCATGCCCGATATCTTTTCGCCCCGGAAGCCTGTTTTTCCGGGGTGGATTTTTTTCGCCGCCGCTTTATTTCCTACCTTTACGCACGGGGAGGCCATAAACGGGCTCCCGGAATGAGATGGAACACAGGATCGGTATGGATTTGCACATCCACTCCGCTTACAGCAGCGACGGCGAAATCCCTGTCGCGGGTATTGCGGAGCGGTGTGCGGCTTCGGGGACGGCGATATTCTCGCTGACGGATCACAATTGCGTGCGGGGGCTGGACGAAGCCGCCGGGTGCGCGTCGAAGGCTGGGCTGGGATTTGTGCCCGGCATCGAGGTCGATTGCAATTTCGAAGGCATCGACCTGCACCTGCTGGGATACGGCATCGACAGGCGTTCCCGGGATTTCGCGTCGTTGGAGCAGGACGTTGCGGCGAAGGTCACGGAGGCATTCGGGGAGACGGTGCACCGGCTCCGCAAGCTGGGGTTTGCGGTCGACGGCGCGGCGGTGCTTGCGGCTGCGGGCGGGAAGCTGCCCACGCTGGAACTGGTCGCCGAAGTGATGCTGTCGGATGCGGCGTACGACACGCCGTTGCTGGCGCCTTACCGCGAGGGCGGAGCGCGGGGCGATATGCCCTACATCAATTTTTATCTGGATTACGGGGCGCAGGGGCGGCCTGCGTTCGTGCCTGTCGATTTCATGGATTACCGGGATGCCGTCGCCCTGATCCGGGACAACGGCGGCGTGCCTGTGGTGGCACATCCCGGGCTTAATTTCCGTGGCAGGGAACGTGTGGCCGAGAGATTGCTCGACTTCGGGGCCGAGGGGCTGGAGGTCTTCAACAACTACCACGATACAACGCAGATCGGCTATTTCGCCCCGCTGGTTCAGCGGCGCGGTGCGCTTATGACGTGCGGAAGCGATTTCCATGGCAAGACCAAGCCGTTGATCGGCATCGGGCAGTTCAGGTTCGACGACCGGTTCGAATCTTACCTCCGGGCATCCGCCGCCCGGCTTCTGGTGCTTCCGTAAAGTGGCGGCAGCCCCTCCTTTCGTGGCTGTGCTGCGGTTCCGCCCCTCCCCGGTGTCATTTGCGGTTCCGGCCTCTGGTGCCATTCCCCCGGCTCCACTCCCCGATTCCGTCGGCTGCGGCCGGTCGGCGCGGCATGTCTGCCCCCCCCCATATGCAACTCGCTGCCGGCCGTATAAGTGCCTGTATCACTCTCCGATGCGGACGAACTCCCGGCCGTCGGTCTGGCATTGCGGACAGAACGGGTCGCAATATTCCGCTGCATAGATATTCCCGCAGACGGGGCATATTCGGTAGCCGGCTTCATGCCCGGTCTCGCCTGTGGCAATATACCTCGCCATCAATGCCCTATGGCGTACATCCCCCGCCTTTGACCAGATCAGCACCCGGGCCGCATAGCGGTTGCCTGCGGCGAGTGCCCGGTCGATCTCCCCGGCGTGCGGCGCGTCGGGCGTTCGGCGTTCGAAGTCGATGCTCCGTTGCAGGTTCTGGTCGGTCGTGCCGCGGAAAACCGTGACCTTCTCCAGCGGGGTGTAGCGGCCGCCGAGCCGCACGATCGCGTTGGCGCAGTTGTATTCATGGAGGCGAGCCGAGAAGGCCATCGCCCGGAACAGCTGTTCCGCGCCGGGTCGCTGTTCCGCCCGGGCGGTCTCTGCGAAATGGTCGTACTGCCTCGATTTGATGTGTTTGTGGCGGCAGCAGGCGTCCAGGTCGGCCAGCGTCTCCGTCCATTGCCGGCGATGCGGGGCCCGCTGCCCGCGCAGTGCCGCGAAGTATATCCAGACGAGGATGCCTGTCGATACCACGAACAGCAGCAGAATCAATAACGGACGTACTTTCATAATTTTACGGTGGGGGTGATACCCGTACCGGGCTGATTGCCCGGGTGCATTTTTTATGCCATACCGTTCCTGTGTGCCCTCCCGTCCGGTTTCCAGGGGCAAAATAAAATGCGGAACCCCGTGCGAGGTTCCGCATTTCCATAATCCGGGGCTGTTTACAGCCGTGCTTTGATGGCTTTCGATGCCTCCTCGTAGCCCGGCTTGTCCAGCAGGGCGAACATATTTTTCTTGTACGCCTCCACGCCGGGCTGGTCGAACGGGTTTACGCCGAGGATGTAACCGCTGATGCCGCAGGCCTTCTCGAAGAAGTAGAGCAGCGAACCGATGGCGTGTGCGTCGATTGCGGGAATTTCGATGCGGATGTTGGGCACCCCGCCGTCGACGTGTGCCAGCTGCACGCCCAGCTCGGCCATGCGGTTGACCTCCGAAATGCGTTTCCCTGCGAGGAAGTTGAGGCCGTCGAGGTTTTCGGCCTCGGCCTCGATAACCACCTCGTGGGCGGGTTTGGCAACCGAAATGATCGTTTCGAACAGCGTGCGTTCGCCGTCCTGAATGTACTGTCCCATCGAGTGCAGGTCGGCCGTCAGCGTGACGCTGGCCGGGAAGATACCCTTGCCCTGCTTGCCTTCGCTCTCGCCGTAGAGCTGTTTCCACCACTCGTTGATATATTGCAGCTTGGGCTCATAGGAGCCGAGGATTTCGACCTTCTTGCCGCCGTTGTAAAGTTCGTTGCGCACGGCTGCATAGACCGCCGCCGGGTTCTGTCCGAAAGGCGTGCCGTCGGCCGTCGCACGCTCCATCTCCTGCGCACCGCGCACCAGTGCCGCGATGTCGACGCCGGCGGCGGCCAGGGGCAGCAGGCCTACGGGCGTGAGTACCGAGAAGCGGCCGCCCACGTCGTCCGGGATGACGAACGTCGGATACCCCTCGTTGGTGGCGAGCGTTTTCAGAGCGCCGCGCGCCTTGTCGGTGATCGCCACGATCCGTTCCGCAGCCTCCTTTTTGCCGTAGCGCTTTTCGATCTCGGCCTTTATCAGGCGGAAGGCGATGGCCGGTTCGGTCGTCGTGCCCGATTTCGAAATCACGATGGTGGCGATCGAGTGCTCCTTTACGGCTTCGAGCAGTTCGTAGGTGTAGTCTTCCGAAATATTCTGGCCAGCGAAGAGCACCACGGGAGCTGTCTGCTCCTTGTGCAGGAATCTGAACGGGTCGCTCATGGCTTCGAGCACGGCCTTGGCGCCCAGGTACGAACCCCCGATGCCGATGCAGATGATGACCTCGGCCTTTTCGCGGAGTTTCGCGGCTTGTTTTTCGATGGCTTCGATTTCTGCCGCCGAGATCGACGACGGGAGGTGTACCCAGCCCAGGAAGTCGTTGCCCGCGCCTTTGCCCGATTCGAGCAGGGCGTTGGCGGCCTGTGCTTTGGCCTGCATTTCGGCCGAGACCGCAATGCCGGTTTTGGAGATGTCTAATTTAATCGTTTCCATGTTATCGTCAGATTAATTTGGTTGTCAGTTCTTTCATGCACTTGCGGGCCGATGCGCCTTCGTAAAGGACTTTGTAGACCATGTCGGCGATCGGCATGTCGACTTTGTGGCGGGCGTTGATGTAGCGGATGCAGTCGGCCGCGAAGTAGCCTTCCGCCACCATCGTCATCTCGTTGAGGGCACTTTTGACTGTGCATCCGTGGCCGATCAGGAGCCCCAGCCGCCGGTTGCGGCTGTATACCGAGTAGCAGGTCACCAGCAGGTCGCCCAGGTAGCCCGATACGAGCGTGTCGCGTTCCGCGGGGTAACTCTCCTCCAGGAAACGGCGCATCTCGCCCGCGCTGTTGGCGATCAGCACCGCCAGGAAGTTGTCTCCGTAGCCCAGTCCCACGGCGATGCCGACCGACAGGGCGTAGATGTTCTTCAGGATGGCGGCATATTCGATGCCGTAAAGGTCGGTGGAGTAGCTCAGGTGTATGTAGTCCGTGGCGAATTTTGCGCCTAACGACCGTGCGTTTCCGGGATCGGTGCAGACGACCGTCAGGTAGGAGAGCTTTCCGCGCGAAACCTCCTCGGCGTGCGACGGGCCCGTGAATATGCCTATCTGTTTGTAGGACAGCCCGTAATGGTCGTGGATATATTCAACGATGGTCTTGTAGTCGCCCGGGACGATGCCCTTGATGGCCGAAACGACAAACTTGTCCTTGAGCGAAACGGTCAGCGGTTCGAGGAAGGTCTTGAGGTAGGCCGAGGGGGTGGCCAGGATGAGGATGTCGGCTTCGCGGACGATCCCGTCCAGGTCATCGGAGGGGGCGATGCGGTCGCGGTCGAACTCCATGTCGCTCAGGTACCGGGGATTGCGGCCTTCGGTGAGCAGCCCTTCGAGCACTTCGGGATTGCGGACATACCAGCCTACGCGGGTTTCGTTGGCCGTGAGCAGTCCCACGATGGCCGTTGCCCAGCTGCCGTAGCCTATCACGGCGCAGCGGGCTTCATTTCCGATTTTATATTCCATGTGCGGATCGATTGTTTCGCAGGACAAATGTAATCAAAAAAAATAATAAAAAAATGTAAAAATATCCCTCGCTTTTTGCTACCTTTGTCCGGATATGTAACCTTTTCGAGCCGGTTCGGGCAGGGAGGGGTTTATGGAGTTGATTATAAAATGATTAGGAAAAATAATAGTTGGGTGTGACATTATGGGACTTTTTTCACTGACACAGGAGCTGGCCATCGACCTCGGAACGGCCAACACGCTGATAATCTATAACGGCAAGGTCGTTGTCGACGAACCGTCGATCGTGGCCCTCGACGTGCATACGGGCAAGGTGGTCGCCATCGGCCACCAGGCGCGCCAGATGCACGAAAAGACCAACCCGAACATCAAGACGATCCGGCCGCTGAAGGACGGCGTGATCGCCGATTTCAATGCCACGGAGCTGATGCTGCGCGGCATGATCAAGAAAGTCAAGACCTCGGGCAGCCTTTTCGCCCCCTCGCTGCGGATGGTGATCTGCATCCCGTCGGGATCGACCAACGTCGAGATACGTGCCGTGCGCGATTCGGCCGAGCACGCCGGAGGCCGCGAAGTCTACATGATCTACGAACCGATGGCCGCGGCGCTGGGTGCGGGCCTCGACGTCGAGGCGCCCGAAGGCAACATGGTCATCGACATCGGCGGCGGTACGTCGGAGATCGCCTGCATCTCGCTGGGCGGCATCGTCTGCTCCGAGTCAATCAATACGGCCGGCGACGTCTTTACCAACGACATCCAGAGCTATGTCCGCCAGCAGCATAATATCCGTATCGGCGAACGCACGGCCGAAGCCATCAAGTGTTCGATCGGTGCCGCTGTCTCCGACCTGGAGGAGGAACCCGAGGATTTCGTGGTCACGGGGCCCAACATGCTGACGGCCTTGCCGCAGACTGTTTCGCTCAGTTACAGCGAGATCGCCTATGCGCTCGAGAAGTCGCTCACCAAGATCGACGCGGCGCTGATGAAGGTGCTCGAATCGATGCCCCCCGAGCTGTATGCCGACATTGTGAAGAACGGTATCTACCTGGCCGGCGGCGGCGCCCTGATCAAGGGGCTCGACCGGCGCCTGGGCGAAAAGACGGGCATCCCGTTCCACGTCGCGGAAGACCCGCTGCGCGCCATTGCGCGCGGTACGGGCATCGCACTGAAGAATATCAACCGCTTCTCATTCTTGATGAAATAGTTGCGGCCTGTCCCCGCTTTGCCGGGACGGGAGTGTGTAGTCACATAAACGGATTGCGGGCCCAGTGTCCACAATCTCAAATTAACGAGAAACCTTGCGCAAGCTCTTAGAGTTTATCCGAAGCGTCTATGTCGTGGTGCTGTTCGTCGTGCTCGAGGCAATAGCCATCAGCTATTACGCCCACTCGACCTACTACACCCAGGCACGGTTGCTGGCACGTTCCAACCAACTGGTCGGGGGCGTCCACGGGCTGTTCGCGGGTGTCCGGCACTATTTTTCGCTCGGGCGCGAGAACCGTGAGCTGCTGGCGCATGTCGCCCGGATGAAGGAACGGCTGGCACTGTACGAAGAGGCCGAGACCGCGGCCCGGCTCGACGGCTACATGCAGGATATCGGGGTTTCGAAATACCGCATCATGACCGCCTCGGTGACATCCAATACGGTCAACCGGGCACAGAACCTGATCGTGCTCAACCGCGGCCGCCGCGACGGGGTCGCCGAAGAGATGGCCGTGCTGTCGTCCGACGGGGCCATGGCGGGGTATGTCGTCGACTGCACGGAGCGCTATGCCGTGGCGATGTCGGTACTCAACACCTCGTTCCGGGCCAGCGGCAAGCTCGCCGGCTCCGATTATTTCGGCTCGATCTACTGGGACGGGGGCGACCAGCATACGGTGGTGCTGGACGAGTTGTCCAAGTATGCCGACCCGCAACCCGGGCAGGAGGTCGTGACGACCGGGTTTTCGCAGTATTTCCCGGCCGACGTGCTGATCGGCTGGGTCGAGAGTGCCCATCTGAACGAGACCCGTACGGCTTACAGGGTGCACGTGCGGCTGGCGGCCGAGATGACGCGCCTGACGGACGTGATCCTCGTCGAGAACCGCGACCTCACGGAGGTGCGCGAATTGCAGAACAGTGAGAAAGTAGAACAACATACCCGACAGAACAGATAGATGCACAGGACGCTCCCATATCTCGCACTCTTCGCCGTTGTGGTGCTCTTGCAGGTCTTCCTTTTCGACAACCTGTCCATCAGCATTTACCTCAATCCGCTCGTCTACGTGGCTTTCATCGCGCTGCTGCCGCTCGACACGCCGCCTATCGTGCTGCTGTTGTCGGGGCTGGCCACGGGCGTTACGATGGACTTGGCCATGGGGGCTGCCGGTGTGAACACCATCGCCACGCTGCTCATCGCCTTTGCCCGCCCGACGCTGCTCGGGCTGCTGTACCCCCGTGACGATATCCGGGAGGGAGGCATCCCCAGTACCGGACGGCTCGGGAACCGGGTCTTCCTGAATTACCTGATCGTGCTGGTGCTGGTGCACCATGCCGTATTTTTCTCGCTGGAAGCACTTTCGTGGGCGCATATCGTGCGCACGATCGTGCGTACCGTGGCGAGCGGTGCCGTGTCGGTGGCCTTCATCTGGGTCATCGCCCGCATCTTCACCGCCAAACTCCCCGTCCGCATATGAAAAGTTCCGAGGGTTTCGTGCGGATGCGTACCTTGCAGGGGGTGGTGCTTTTCATCTTCCTGCTGATCGCCGGCCGCCTGGCCTATATCCAGCTTGTCGATTCGAAATACAACGAACTGGCCAAGGCCAATGTGCTGCGCCATGTGGTGCAGTACCCGCCGCGCGGCGAGGTGTTCGATCGTAACGGCGAATATCTGGTGCAGAGCCGCGAGTGCTATGACCTGATGGTGATTTACAGCGAGATCGACAAGCATGGGTTCGATACGCTGCGCATGTGCGACGTGCTGGGGCTTTCGCGCGGGAAACTCGAAAAAGAGCTGGCCAATGCCCGGATGCGCCCCCGTGCGCCCCGCGTCGTGACCAACTACATTTCGAAAGAGGACAAACTCCGTTTCGACGAGTGCAATTTCCGCGGTTTCTATACGGTTTACCGCACCGTCCGCCGTTATCCGCGTAAAATCGGCGGCAACCTGCTGGGGTATGTGAGCGAGGTGAATGCCGATTACCTCAAGCGGAATCCCGAATATAAGATCGGCGATTACGTGGGCATGGGCGGCGTGGAGTCGGCCTACGAACCGTTGCTGAGGGGAACGAAGGGGGTGAAAATCCAGGAGATCGACACCCACGGGGCCATCAAGGGCTCCTACATGAACGGCGTTTACGATTCGCTGCCCGAGCCCGGCAAATATATCGTCAGCACCATCGACGCCCGCCTGCAACTGCTGGGCGAAGAACTCATGCGCGGCAAGGTCGGGGCGGCCGTGGCGATCGAACCTTCGACGGGGGAGATCCTGATGATGGTTTCCTCGCCGACGTACGATCCCGACGAATTGGTGGGGCGCGAGCGCGGTAACAACTACATGAAGATGCTGGGCAACAAACGCCAGCCCTTGTATAACCGTGCCGTGAGGGCCAAATACCCGCCGGGTTCGACCTTCAAGCTGGTGCAGGGCCTGATCGGTTTGCAGGAAGGGGTGCTCCGGCCTACGGATCTGCATGTCTGCCACGAGGGATACCAGGCGGGGCGACGGCGTATGAAGTGCCATTCGCATGCTTCGCCGCTCGACCTGCGTTTTGCCGTGGCGACTTCTTGCAATGCCTATTTTTGCTATGTATTCCGCGATATCCTGGACAATCCCAAATACGGGAACGTCAAGGAAGGGTACGATGCCTGGAAAGAGTATGTCGAGAGCTTCGGTTTCGGCCGCAAGCTGGGTTCCGACTTCCTCGACGAGCGCGACGGGTATGTCCCCGACCGGGGCTGGTACGACCGCCAGTACCGCGGGTCGTGGAATTCGCTGACGGTCATTTCGCTCGCCATCGGGCAGGATGCGCTGGGCTGCACGCCGTTGCAGCTGGCCAACCTCGCGGCCATCGTCGCCAACCGCGGTTATTACTACATCCCGCATATCGTCAAGAAGGTCGAGGGGCGGGATTCGCTCGACCGCCGTTTCTACGAGCGCCATTATACGAAGGTCGACCCCAAGCATTTCGAGCCGATCGTCGAGGGCATGTGGCGGGGCGTCAACGTCGGCGGCACGTCGATGCTGGCCCGGCTCGAAGGGCTCGATGTCTGCGGTAAGACCGGTACGGCCGAGAACCCCCGCGGGCGCGACCACTCGACCTTCCTGTCGTTCGCACCAAAGGACAACCCGAAGATCGCCATTTCGGTCTATGTCGAGAACGGCGGGTTCGGCGCCTCGGCGGCGCTGCCCATCGCCAGCCTGCTGGAAGAGTATTACCTGACGGATACGATCCGCCGCCCGGCATTGCTGGATTATGTCAGGAACATGACCATAAATTACCCCGCGTATGACCGCTAACCGCCATAACAGTATCTTCTACGGTGTCGACCTCTGGACAGTCCTGCTGTATGTCCTGATCGTGATGGCGGGGTGGGTGTCGATCACTTCGGCCTCGTACGACGAGGGTACGGCCGATGTCTTCTCCTTTTCGCACTTCTACATGAAACAGCTGATGTGGATCGGCGTGGCATGGACTACGGCGGTCGTCGTGCTGTTGCTCGACGATCGGTTTTACCATATGTTCGCCTACCCGGCCTATTTCGCGGGCCTTGCGCTGTTGGTCGGTGCATTGCTGTTCGGCCGCGAGGTCAACGGGGCTAAGGCGTGGTTCGAGTTCGGGTCGTTCCGCATGCAGCCGGTCGAGTTCGTGAAGATCGCTACGGCATTGGCGCTCGCCCGCGTGATGAGCGCCTATTCGTTCTCGATCAACCGGCCGGGCGACCTGTTCAAGGTCGGGATGGTGATCTGCGTCCCGCTGTTTATCATCATCCTGCAGAACGATACCGGTTCGGGCATCGTGCTCGGGTCGTTCCTCTTCGTGCTCTACCGCGAAGGGCTCAACAAGTGGCTCTGCATCCCGGTGCTGCTGATCGCCGCGCTGTTCATCTTCTCGTTCCTGCTTTCGCCCATGACGATGCTCGTGTCGATCATTCTGGTCTGCACCCTTTCGCAGGCGATGATGAACGGCCACTGGCGCCAATGCTTCGTTTACCTTGCCGCGCTGGCACTGGGGAGCATCCTGCTCTGCATGGCGATGGGGCTTGTCGCGCCGGGCTTCATGGATCTGCATGCCTGCCTCTTGACCGTGACGCTGCTGTCGCTGGTCTGGGTGGTGGTTTATGCCTACCGCACCAACCTGAACAATATCTTCATTACGGTCGGGCTGTTCCTTTGCACGGTGGTTTTCCTGCCTACGACCAACTATATTTTCAATTCGATCCTCAAACCCCACCAGCAAGACCGTATCCTGAGCTTCCTGGGCATCATCAGCGACCCGCTGGGGACGGACTACAACGTCAACCAGTCGAAGATCGCCATCGGCTCCGGCGGCTTTCTGGGAAAGGGCTTTCTGCAGGGTACGCAGATCAAGTACGGGTTCGTGCCCGAGCGGCATACCGACTTCATCTTCTGTACCGTGGGCGAAGAGTGGGGCTTTGTGGGGACGATGGTCGTGCTGGCGCTGCTGTGCCTGCTGATCCTGCGCCTGATGCGCATGGGCGAGCGGCAGCAAGAACCTTTCGGCCGCATTTACTGCTATTGCGTGGCGGCCATCCTGCTGTTCCATGTGCTGGTGAACGTGGGGATGACCATCGGGCTGATGCCCGTCATGGGGATCCCGCTGCCGTTCATGAGCTACGGCGGCTCGTCGCTCATTGCCTTTACAATACTGTTGTTCATTGCCGTACGGCTCGATGCGTCGACGCGGCAATTCTCCCTGAATAATAAATTCTGACACACATGATCCGTTACAATCCCCGGGGTTTGTCTCCGAACGAGGTCGCCGAGAGCAGACGGCAGCACGGCGACAATGTCATTACGCCGCCGAAGGACGATTCGGTATGGAAACTGCTGGCCGATAAGTTCCGCGACCCGATCATCCGCATCCTTCTGCTGGCTGCGGTGCTCTCGCTCGCCATCGGTTTCGTGCATAAGGATTTCACCGAGTCCATTGGTATTATCTGTGCGATTATTTTAGCCACTTGCGTCGGTTTCTGGTTCGAGTGGGATGCCATGCGGCGTTTCCGGCGGCTGAACCAGGTCAACGACGATATTCCGGTCAAGGTGATGCGCGACGGTGCGATGCACGAAGTCCCGCGCCGCGACGTCGTGGTCGGGGACGTGGTCTACATCGAGAGCGGCGAGACGGTGCCTGTCGACGGCGAGTTGGTCGAGGCCGTGTCGCTGAGGATCAACGAATCCACGCTCACGGGCGAACTGGAAGTTGACAAAACGGTGGACGAGGCGCACTTCGACCCCGATGCCACCTATCCGTCGAACGTCGTGCTGCGCGGCACTACGGTCGCCGACGGTTACGGCGTGATGGTCTCGACGGCCGTGGGCGATGCGACCGAAGCCGGGCGCGTTACCGAACAGGCGACCGTCCAGAGCGAAGAGCAGACGCCGCTCAACCGCCAGCTGACACGCCTTTCGAAACTGATCGGCCGTGCGGGCATCGTGCTTTCCATCGCTATTTTCTGCGTCATGCTCGGCAAGGCGATCTTCATCAACGGGTTGCTCGAAGGCGACTGGCTCGCCATCTCGCAGCACGTGCTGCACATCTTCATGGTTTCGGTGGCGATCATCGTGATGGCCGTTCCCGAAGGGTTACCCATGAGCATCACGCTATCGCTGGCCATGTCCATGCGGCGGATGCTCAAGACCAATAACCTCGTGCGGCGCATGCATGCCTGCGAAACGATGGGGGCGGTGACGGTGATTTGTACCGACAAGACCGGAACGCTGACCCAGAACCGGATGCACGTGCAGGAGTTGGTGCGCTACGATGCGCTGCCGATGCACGATTTCGCCGAGATCGTAGCCGCCAATTCGACGGCCTTCCTCGATGTTACGGGTGCCGTGATCGGCAATCCGACCGAAGGGGCGCTGCTCGAATGGCTGCACGCGCAGGGCGAGGACTACGAACCCCTGCGTGCCGGCGCGAAGATCGTCGACCGGCTGACCTTCTCCACCGAGCGCAAGTATATGGCGACGATTATTCAGAGCGGTATTTCGGGCCGCCGGATCGTTTGCGTGAAGGGTGCGCCCGAAATCGTGCGTGCGATGTGTGCGCCGGACGGGAAAGACGAGCAGGTGGCGGAACAGCTGCTCGGGTTCCAGGGGCGGGCGATGCGTACGCTGGCCGTGGCATGGGCCGAGACGGCCGAGGACGATTGCCAGCGGGCTGTCGCCGCGGCGCAGCTTCATTTTGCGGGTGTGGCGGCTATTTCCGACCCCGTGCGCGAGGATGTCCCCGAAGCCGTCGGGCGTTGCCTGAAGGCGGGGATCGACGTCAAGATCGTCACGGGCGACACCCCGGCTACGGCGCGTGAGATCGCCCGCCAGATCGGCCTGTGGAACGACGCCCGGGATACCGACCGCAACCACATGACCGGTACGGAATTCGCCGCGATGAGCGACGAGGAGCTGCTCGGCCGCGTACAGGAACTGAAGATCATGTCGCGTGCCCGGCCGCTCGACAAACAGCGGCTCGTGCGCCTGTTGCAACAGTGCGGCGAGGTGGTGGCCGTCACGGGCGACGGTACGAACGACGCCCCGGCGCTGAATTTCGCCAATGTCGGGCTTTCGATGGGTTCCGGGACGTCGGTGGCCAAGGATGCCAGTGACATCACGCTGCTCGACGACTCGTTCGCTTCGATCGCCACGGCTGTGATGTGGGGACGCTCGCTATACCGCAATATCCAGCGTTTCGTACTGTTCCAGCTCACGATCAACTTCGCGGCGATCCTGATCTGCTTCGTCGGCGCGGTGTTCGGTACGGACATGCCGCTTACGGTGGTGCAGATCCTGTGGGTGAACATCATCATGGATACCTTCGCCGCGATGGCCATGGCCTCGCTGCCGCCGAACCCCGAGGTGATGCTCGAAAAACCCCGTCCGCGCAATGAATTCATCATTACGCGCGCCATGGCGCGCACGCTTTTCACGTGCGGCATTATCATGGTCGCGGTATTGCTGGGCATGCTGTTCTGGTGGACGATCACGACCGGCGGGCTGACCGTGCGCCAGTTGACGCTCTTCTTCTCGACGTTCGTATTCCTGCAATTCTGGAATATGTTCAACGCCAAGGGTTTCGAAACACGCCATTCGGTCTTTTCCTGCCTGCGCGGGTGCCGTGAATTCTTCCTGATCCTGTTGGCTATCGCTGTGGGGCAGGTGCTCATCGTCGAATTCGGCGGCGAGGTTTTCCGCACCGAACCGCTGGCATGGCGGGAGTGGGCAGTTATCATCGGCAGTACGTCGCTGATCGCTGTCGGCGGCGAGATCGTCCGGGCCATAGGCCGCAAGCGTTGACCCACCCCGATCCCACATATGAAGAAATTCTTTTGTTGCTGCTTGCTGGCGGTGGTTGCGTCCGTCACCGTATCGGCACAAATCACAGACAGCCTTGGGAAGGTTTGTCTTGTCCCGGCTGCCCGGGAGGGCGGTTTCGCCCGTTATATCGACCGGCGCACCTCCACGAAGGGCTACCGCATGACCTTCATTGCGGTTCCGCTGATCGTGGGCGGCGCCGTGATGTCGGTTTACGACACCGATTTCCGGCGCCTGCGCAACGGCTACGTAAAGTCGTTCCACCACGATTACGACGACTACCTGCAATATGCACCCGCTGCCGTGATGCTCGGCTTGAAGGCTTTCGGCGTCAAGGGGCGCAGCTCCTGGGGCCGCATGCTCGTCTCGGATGCGTTCTCGGTGGGGCTGATGGCCGCAGCGGTCAATTCGCTGAAATATTCGTTCCGTGTGATGCGTCCCGACGGCTCTACCCGCAATTCGTTTCCCTCGGGGCATACGGCCACGGTTTTCATGACGGCGACGATGCTCCACAAGGAGTACGGGCACCGCAGCCCGTGGTACAGCATCGGGGCCTATACCGTGGCGACGGTCACCGGCGTTACGCGCCAGCTCAATAACCGCCACTGGATGAGCGACGTGATGGTCGGCGCCGGTATCGGTATCCTCGCCACGGAGTTCGGCTATTTCCTCGCAGACCTGATATTCAAGGACAAAGGGCTGCATGTCGGCGAGACCCAACTTGTGTACGACCGCTTCCGCCGGCCTTCGTTCCTCAGTTTTACGGTCGGTGTGACCACTTCGCCCGGCTCCTATTTGCCGTCCCCGGGGATGAGGACTTCGTTCAAGGCCGGGCCTACGGTCGGGGCGCAGGGGGCATGGTTCGCCTCGCCCTATGTCGGCGTGGGCGGGCGTTTTGCCGTGACGAACCTCGAGATGACCGTCAATGGCGTGCCGCAGGACGATAATCTGGAGAGCGGCTCGGCGGCTGCCGGCCTTTACCTGTCCTATCCGCTTTCCGTCCGGTGGCTGGTCGGGTCGAAACTGCTCAGCGGGTACGGATACTATAAATCGTGTAACACGGATTTGCAGAAATTGGGTGATCGTGGCGGCTTTGTGCTCGCGACCGGCATCTCTTCCACCTACCTTGCCTCCCGGAATTTCGGGATCCGCTTCTCGACCGACTACGACATGGCGCCGCCTTTTGCGAAGGATTCCCGCCAGCGGTTGCATATGCTGACGTTTTCACTGGCTGCATGTGCCGTATTTTAGGAGGGAGTCCCCGGTTTCAGGATCCCGTCCCCGAATAAAAAGCGGGCCCCTCTTTCCGGGAGCCCGCTTCTCTGTGTATTACGGTCGGTTTTTACAGGACACCCTGTTCGACCATCGACTTGGCAACCTTCATGAAGCCGGCGATATTGGCGCCCTTCATATAGTTGATGTAACCGTCCTTCTCGGTGCCGTATTCGAGGCATGCGTGGTGGATCGACGACATGATCTGGTGCAGCTTGGCATCGACCTCCTCGGCCGTCCAGTTGAGTTTCTGGGCGTTCTGCGTCATTTCCAGACCCGATGTGGCGACGCCGCCGGCGTTCACGGCCTTGCCCGGGCCATAGGGAATCTTCGCCGCGATGAATGCGTCGATAGCCTCGGGACGGCAGCCCATGTTCGAAACTTCTGCCACGACCTTCACGCCGTTGGCCAGCAGTTTGCGGGCATCCTCGCCGTCGAGCTCGTTCTGCGTGGCGCACGGCATGGCGATGTCGACCTTGACTTCCCACGGCTTCTTGCCCGCGAAGAACTGGGATCCGGGGAATTTCTTGGCGTAGGGTTCCACGACGTCGTTGTTCGATGCGCGCAGTTCGAGCATATAGGCAATCTTTTCGGCGTCGAGGCCTGTGGGATCGTAGATGTAGCCGTCGGGGCCCGAAATCGTCACCACCTTGGCGCCCAGTTCTGTAGCCTTCGTCGCCGCGCCCCATGCCACGTTGCCGAAGCCCGAGATGGCGATGGTCTGGCCCTTGATGTCCATGCCGGCTTTTTCGAGCATCTGGCGCAGGAAATAAACGGCACCGAACCCCGTGGCCTCGGGACGGATCAGCGAACCGCCGTAGGTCATGCCCTTGCCGGTCAGTACGCCCGTGTTCTCGCGTGCCAGTTTACGGTACATGCCGTAGAGGTATCCGATTTCGCGGCCGCCCACGCCGATGTCGCCCGCCGGGACGTCGGTCTCGGGGCCGATATGGCGCCACAGCTCGACCATGAAGGCCTGGCAGAAACGCATTACCTCACGGTCGGATTTGCCCTTGGGGTTGAAATCCGAGCCGCCTTTGGCACCGCCCATGGGCAGCGTCGTCAGCGCATTCTTGAAAATCTGCTCGAAACCGAGGAATTTCAGGATCGAGGGATTCACCGAGGGATGGAAACGCAGGCCGCCCTTGTAGGGGCCGATTGCGTTGTTGAACTGGATGCGGTACCCGAGGTTGACCTGGACATCGCCCTTGTCATCGACCCAGACCACCTTGAAGGTGAAGATACGGTCAGGCTCCACGATGCGTTCTGCAATGCGGTTGGCCTCGAATTCCGGATGCTGGTTGTAAGCCTCCTCTACCGTCATGAGAACTTCGCGCACGGCTTGCAGGTATTCGCTTTCGCCGGGGTGCTTGCGCTCAAGTTCCGCCATCAATTTGTTTACGTCCATATTGCCTGAAGTTTTAAAAGGTTGTTTCTTTATTACAAATATAATATTATTTCTTATAAATTGTAACTTCGGGACGAATTTTTCCGCGGAATTATTATTTATTGCCCTCTTCCTTGACGATACCCTTGTTCGAGCGCCCGTCGATGCAGACCCACAGGGGTTTTTCGAAGCGCACCTGCCGCAGGAACGTCCCTTCGTAGACCGCGCAGCGGCCGTCGAGTTCCCCTTCGCGGAAAATACCGTCGCCGCGGAAGGGATTGATCGTCAGGTAACCCACGCCCAGCGAGGTGACGTTCTGGAAAAAATGCGTGCCCTGCGACGGTTCGACCTCGAACTTCTCGATGCCGCATTCGACGATCACCTTCGCTTCCGAGATGTGGTTCCATTTCACGGGGACGCCCAGAAACGGGTCGGAAGAGCCCCAGCGGCCGGGGCCGACGAGGATGTAGGAGCGTTTTTCATCCTGCATACGGTTGTTGAATTCGAGCAGCTCTTCGGCGATCTTTTCGGTCGAGAGCGAGTCGAACGTGTCGCCCTTGATGTAGATGATGTCCGCGATGTCGCCCATCATGCCGATCCCGAGCGCGTTCTGGCCGTATACCAGCGCGTCGGAAACGTCCACCTTGCTCCAGTCGATCGGGCGGTTGTCCTGGTTGTCGATGATCGGGCGGATCTGGAGCAGGTTGAATATCTGTTGTTCTCCGGCCTGTACGTCCATATTGACGGCGAATTCGACCTCTACGGGGCAGCGCATCTCCTCGGCCCCCAGCCTCAGGATATCGCCGATGATGTCCGCGAGCGGGAAGGTGTTGTATTTTAGTATGTTGTTGAATGTGATTACTTTGCGTCCCCGGTCGAACGGGCTGTCCGAGATGCGTTCGTTCTCCCGATCCCATACCGAGCAGACGAACCGTGCGTTGCGCAGGCCGGCGATCTGTGCGATGTCCAGCCTGTGCAGGTTCACCGCGTCGTCGATCGACGTGCGGAACTCTTCGGGCTTGAGGCTCAGCGCCAGCACTTCGTTCTGCGTGTCGCGCAGCGCCAGTTCGGGGGTCGAGGTCTGGAGTACCTTCTGCGGGTAGCGGGGCGAGAAGCGCAGCGTACGGCCGCCGTCGACGACCAGTTTGCCCAGCCCCATGGCGATGTTGCAGACGCCGTCGGCCGGGGCCTCGTCGCCGATGGGGTAGTAGTTGATCGACCGGGCCACGCCCGAGAAGGTCGGGAAGAAGAGGCCGTCCTGCTCGGTGCCGCATACCTCCTGGATGATGACGGCCATTTTTTCCTCCGAGATCAGGTTTTGCGACGAGGAGAGGTAAGCCCTCGACGTGGCGAAATAGACCGAGGCGTAGACGCTCTTGACAGCCTTGAGCAGCAGTCGGAGCATCTGATCCCCGTTGTCCACGTAGGGGATCATGTAGGTGGAATAGATGCCTGCGAAGGGCTGGTAGTGCGAATCTTCCAACTTCGACGACGAACGTACGGCCAGCGGCGTGCGGACGGTCTGGATGTAGGCCTTCAGCTCCTGCTGCAACTTGGCCGGAACTGTCGAACTGACGAATTCCGAGAGTATCTCCTCGTCCGAGAACTCCTGCGAAATGATGTATTTGAGGCCGTTGAGGCGGATGAAGTCGTCGAAATAGTCCGTGGCGATGACCACCGAGCGGGGGATCATGATGCGCACGTTGGCGTGCTTGTCGTAGAGCCGGTGCTTGAGGATCATCGAATTCATGAAGGCCAGCCCGCGGGCCTTGCCGCCGAGCGAACCCTCGCCGATGCGTGCGAAGGCCACCGCGTCGCTGTAAGTTTCCGGGTCGAAACGCGCCACTACGCCCTGCCCGAGCAGCGTGCGGTAATCCTTGATGAGGTTGACGATGCGCTGGCGATGTTCCTGGGTCGACGCGAACTGGCTCTTGTTGCCCCGGCGGATCGCCGCCGCCAGCGGGAACAGCCCCCGGGAATAGAGCCATTTCGAAAGGTGGTTTTGCGACGTGTGATATTCGAATGCCTTGTCGGGGATCGTGGCGATCATCTCCTGCATCTGCACCAGGTCTTTGGCCTTGCCGATGACGGCACCCGTGTCGGGGTCTTTGAAGAGGAATTCGCCGAAGGCGAACTCCTTGTCGATATATTCGTGCAGCTGCGTGAGCAGCGTTTTGGAATTCTTGGCGATGAACCCCGCCCCGAGCTGGCGGGCCTGTACCTCGAACTCGGTCTGCGACGATTGCAGCAGGACGGGCATCAGCGGGTTGTCGGCCTTGATGCGGCGGCAGAGGTCGATGCCCGCATCGCGTTTCTCGCTCTCGGGCGGGTCGTTGCGGTGCAACACGAACCCTACGTCGGAGATCACGCCCAGGATGTTCTTCTTGTAACGGTCGTAGAGTTCCACGGCCTCCTCGTAATTGGTGGCCAGCAGGATTTTCGGCCGGGCACGCTTGCGCAGAATCTGCTGTTGCTCGTTGAAGGCGTCCTTGAGGAATTCTGTGTTCTGCAGCAGGATCAGCTTGTAGAGCTCGGGCAGGTAGGTCGAGTAGAAACGTATCGAGTCCTCGACGAGCAGGATAGCCTGCACGCCGCCGTCGGTGATGTCCTCCTCGGCGTTCATTTTATCCTCGACCAGCTTGATGATGGCCATGATCAGGTCGGTATTGCCGTGCCAGCCGAAGATGTAGTCGAGCCCCGAGCGGTCCTGCTCCTCCAAACGGCGGTAGATGTCCTTCGAGAAGGAGGTGAGCAGCGCGACCGGGATCTGGGCGTGGCGTTCCTTGACGATCTTGGCAAACGAGAATACGTCCAGCTCCCCGACGTTGTACATCGTCAGGATGAAGTCGAACGAGTCGTCGCGGCCGAGCAGCTCCAACGCTTCGCGTGTGGAGCTCACGCGCGTGAACGACGGCGGGTTCGACATGTTCAGGTCGAGGTATTCCTGGTTGATCTGCGATTCGATGTGTCCGTCCTCCTCGAGGATATACCCGTCGTAGCTGCAGCAGACCAGCAGGATCTTATGGATTCGGTATTTCATGAACCGGTACTGGGCCTTGTTCCCGTCCGGCAGGTATTCTTCGAGGTTCTTGTTCATCGCGACTTCGTTTATTTCAACAAAAATAGGAAAAAATCGCCAACCGGTAAAAAGAAATTTCCCGACGGCAGGTGATACCGGCGGACGAGGGGAGTTGCCGGGGGGCCGGGCGCGGCGTCCGGGTTCAGACCCTGGCGCTGAAAACCATATGGCGCCAGAGGTAGGGTATGCGTCCGGCGCCCGTAAAGACCAGATGATGGTATCCCGCGTCCCTGAGCAGGATGGCGAGTGTCCGGCGCGACCAGAACTTGATGTGGCCGCCTTCCCACAGGGCGCTCAGGTGATAATCCATTTTGTTGGCCAAGGCGATGGTGAGGTTCTTCAGGTAGCCGTGGTAGGGTGTGGTGACGATGAACTGGCCTCCGCCGTTGGCTTCGAGGATGCTGCGGATGAACAATACGAATGCCCGCGGTTGGTAGAGGTGTTCGATGACTTCCATCGAAATCACTGTTTTGAAGGGAATGCCGCGCAGTTCGGGCGGGAGTTCGCCCGAGGTTACATCACAGACGAAAAACCGGTTCGAATTTCCCCCTCCCTTCATCCTGTTGGCGATCGCTATGCCTTGTTCGGATGCGTCGATGCCGTAGACGCAATAGCCTTTCCCAGCCAGGTAATTGGCGAAGTAACCGTTTCCGCAGCCTACATCCAGAATCGGCGAACCGTCCGTGGGCAGTAACCGCTCGATGTATTTGCCGAGCAGTTTGTGGTAGAACATCGGCTGGGCGTCGCGCCATCCGAATTCATTGTAGCTGGATGTCGTCATGGTGTAGTGGGATTTGAAGACGCAATAACAAACAAATGTAGGCATATTTTTCATCGCGCGCAAGCGGAACGGGGTTTATTTACAGGGGCTTTCTTTTGCTTGTCAGCGACTTTCCGGCAGGGCCTGCGCGATTTTCGTTTTTTATTTCTATCTTTGTTCTGATAAAAAAACGATTCGCAATGAATACGGACAAATATATCCTTCAGGAAGTCACAACCTCCGCACAGGAGCGTGAATGGCTCGATTTACCCAAGAAGATTTACAAGGGCAACCGCAACTGGGTCTGCCCGCTGGATCAGGACATAACCGAGGTCTTCGATCCGGCACGAAACGAACTTTTCGCCGACGGTGAAGCCGTCCGCTGGGTGGTGCGCAACAAGGCCGGCGAGGTCGTGGGGCGTATCGCGGCGTTTTACAACCGCGAAAAGGCGGCCATCGAGGAACAGCCCACGGGCGGCTGCGGCTTCTTCGAGGCGATCGACGACCAGCAGGTCGCCGACATGATGTTCGATGCTTCGCGCATGTGGCTCGCCAGCCGCGGCATGGAGGCGATGGACGGGCCGATCAACTTCGGGCAGCGGCGCGACTGGTGGGGACTGCTGGTCGAAGGCTACGAATTCCAGCCGCTCTACAAGAATCCCTACAACCCGCCTTATTATAAGGAGCTGTTCGAGAATTACGGCTTCAAAAACTATTTCAACCAGCACAGCTTTATCTGGCGTGCCAATGTCTCGGAGGCCAGCGAACGGATTTTCGACCGCGCCGAAAGGCTCCTCTCTACGCCGGGGTATCATGTCGAGAATATCGACATGAACAACCTGGAGGACGCCGCCGAGAATTTCCGGCTGGTTTACAACAAGGCGTGGGCGCTCTTTTCGGGTGTCAGGCCCATGGCGCAGGAGGAAGCGATGCAGATGATGAAGGCCATGAAGCCGATTATCGACCCCGACATCATCTTTTTCGCCTATTTCAACGACGAACCGATCGGATTCTTCATCACCGTGCCCGACCTGAACCGCATCATCGGGAAGTTCAACGGCAAATTCGGGCTGATCCAGAAGCTCCGCCTGATGTGGGAGCTGAAAGTCCGCAAATCCTGCGACCGTATCTTCGGCATCATCTTCGGCATCGCCCCCGAATTCCACGGCAAGGGTGTGGAGTCGGCCATCATGGCGCGTTACTGGCACTTCATGATGGAGACGCAGAGCCGCTACAAGACACTCGAGCTGGCCTGGATCGGCGATTTCAACCCCGTAATGAACCGTATGATCGAGACTTATGTCTGCGCTACGCGCCATAAGATACACACCACCTACCGTTACCTCTTCGACCGGACGAAGGAGTTCCACCGCTGTCCGCGCCTGGGGGTGAAACGCCGCGAGTAAAACCTAAAACCGTACCTATATGAAAACCACAGCATTTACCAAGTACCACATTGCCGCGGGGGCCAAGATGGCCGAATTCGCGGGATATAATATGCCGATCGAGTTCACGGGGATCAACGACGAGCACATGGCCGTACGCAACGGCGCCGGTGTCTTCGACGTGAGCCACATGGGCGAAATCTGGGTCAAGGGCCCCAAGGCGCTCGACCTGCTGCAACGCATCACTACCAACGACGTGTCGAAACTCTTCGACGGCAAGGTGCAGTATTCGTGTATGCCCAACGGGCACGGCGGCATCGTGGACGACATCCTCGTCTACCGTGTCGATGCCGAAACCTATATGCTCTGTGTCAACGCCGCCAATATCGAAAAGGACTGGAAGCACATCTGCGAGCAGGGCCGGGCGTTCGGCATGGAGGCCGGCCACGGCAAGGAGCTTTACAACGCTTCGGACGAAATCTGCCAGTTGGCCGTACAGGGGCCCCTGGCGATGAAGGTCGTGCAGAAAATGTGCGCGGAGCCGGTCGAGGATATGGAATACTATACCTTTAAAAAGATGAAGGTCGCCGGCTGCGATGCCATCCTCTCGATCACGGGTTATACCGGATCGGGCGGCTGCGAGATCTATGCGGCCAACGAGGACGGCGACAAACTTTGGAAGGCGCTCTGGGAGGCCGGCGGGGAGTACGGGCTGAAGAACATCGGCCTCGGGGCCCGCGATACGCTGCGCCTGGAAAAAGGCTTCTGCCTCTACGGCAACGACATCGACGACACCACATCGCCCATCGAAGGCGGCCTGGGCTGGATTACCAAATTCGCCGAAGGAAAGGATTTTATCGACCGGGCGCTGATGGAAAAACAAAAGGCCGAGGGGGTTACGCGCAAGCTTGTCGGGTTCCGGATGATCGACCGCGGAATCCCGCGCCACGGTTACAAGATCGCTGCGGCCGGTGGCGGGGAGATCGGTCATGTTACGTCGGGTACGATGTCGCCCTGCCTGAAGGTTGGCTTCGGCCTGGGCTACGTGAAGCCCGAATATGCCAACCCGGGCACGGAGGTCGCTGTTGTTATCCGCGAGAAACCCCTGCGCGCCGAGGTGGTGAAGATCCCGTTCGTTTAACCTGCCCGGCCGGCTTGCACTCCGGCCTGCCCGATTCGGGAATGTTTTGAAAATTAATGTAATTCTGTGATATGAAAGCAAAATACCTCGGACTCGACCTTTCGAGTCCCGTCGTGGTCAGCAGTTCGCCCTATACGGCGACTGTGGCCAATATCGGACAATGCGTAGCGAACGGCGCGGGCGCTGTCGTCCTGAAATCCATCTTCGAGGAGCAGATCATCCGTCATGCCGCCGCGCTGGACTATCCGTCGCAGGGCATGGGCGATTCGGGCGAATACCTCGAACGCTACCTCGGCGATGCGTATAAGGGTGAGTTTCTCAAACTCGTCTCCGATGCCCGTACGACAGGGGTACCCGTCATCGCCAGCATCAACTGCATCGCGGCGGATGACGGATGGACGGACTACGCCGTGGCCATGGAGGCTGCGGGGGCCGCAGCCCTGGAACTGAACATCTTCCTGCAACCGACCGACCGCCACCGTACGGCGCAGGAGTTGGAGCAGGACTACGCCGATGTCGTGCGCCGCGTGGCGGCTGCCGTGAAGATCCCGGTGTCGGTGAAACTGCCGATGCGCCTGACCAATGTGCTTGCCGTCGCCGATTCGCTGCTGGCGCGCGGGGCGCGGGGTGTGGTGATGTTCAACCGCTTCTTCGAACCTGATATCGACGTGGAGCGCATGGCGTTCGTCAACGGCAACCCGTTCAGCGAACCTGCGGAATTGCGCAATGTCCTGCGCAGCGTGGCGCTTTGCTCTACGGCCCTGCCGCAGCTCGATGTCGCCGTATCGACGGGCGTGCACGACGGCGAGGCTGCCGTCAAGGCATTGTTGTGCGGTGCCAATGCGGTGCAGGTCTGCTCGGCGATCCACGAGAAGGGCTTCGGGGTCATTGCCGACATCAACCGGTTCATCGACCAGTGGGCCGAGCGCCACGGTTTCGAGTCGCTGGGCGAGTTCCGCGGCAGGATGGATTACGGCAACGCCGAAAGCGACGTGTACCAGCGCGTGCAGTATATGAAATATTTTCCGCACGATGCCGAATAACCTTTGCGGGCAGCCGCATGTAAAATATTCCCCGGAGATCTGCTGAGGTCTTCGGGGAATATTGCGTTTGAAGGGATCCGCCGGTATGGGTCTCTTCCTTTCTCTCTTCGTTTTGCCTTGCTGTGTGCCGTTACAGGTGGGGTTTCGTACCCGATGCCTGCTGTTTCCGGAATCGTAATACGGTATTCCGTCCCCGGGGATCAGCTCCGGTATACCTCTTCGTAAATCCGCCCGAAGGCTTCGCGCAGCCGTGCCGTGTCGTGAATCAGCGCACGCAGTTCCGCCAGTTTGCGGGCGTTGTCCGATTCGGGTATCCAGAGCCGCAGGTAACCGCCTTCGGCATATTTTCGTTGCAGGTGTTCCACGCAACGGTCGAACTGCCCTTTGCGGCTGAGCGCAGGGTAGTGTGCCAGCCCGTATTGTATCGTGCGGCGGATTACGGTTTCGGGGTTGAGGCAGCGGTCTGCCTCGGCTACGATCCGTCCGTAAATCGTGCGCGGGGCGTGGTCGGACGAGGCCCGGTGGTCTTCGATGGCGTCGCGCATCACGGCCATCTGTTCCTCTGTGAACCGTTGCCGCATGAAGGTGTCGGCGAGGAGTATTTCGGCCGAGCGGATATGGTGCGACTCCCGTCCGTATGCCAGCCCCGTGTCGTGGTAGGCTGCGATTGCGTAGACCATGTCGGCATCCACCTCGTAATGCCCGGCAAGCACGAGGCTCTGCGCAATGACCGTGCGCACATGGTCGGTGCGGTGTGCCGCATCGAACGCCCCGTAGCGGGGAATGATCTCGGCCTCGATGTAGGCCTTCAGTTCTTCGGATGGTTTCATAGGTGCAAAAGTAATATATTTATCCGGATAGCTCGTTTGACCGGGGATACTGTAAAAAGAAACGGCCGACTGTTTCTGTCGACCGTTTCTTTTCTGTATAAGGATGCTATCCTTATCGGTTTGTGCTGTTATTTGAACGAGCGCGTGTGCTTGTAGTCTGCAGCGTACGTATTGTTCATGTAGATATGGAACGTCGCCTTTTTTCCTAAACCTTCCGAGTCGTTCAGCGTTTTCCACGAATCATCCCATTCTTCCAACTTCGAGTGGTCGAAGCGGTAAATGTTGTAGAAATTCGGATAATTTCCGGGGTTGCTGTTCTGGGGCTCCCGGCAGTCGTCGCTGTAATACGCCCAACGCTCCTTGAAACCGTCGACATAGGTGCAGATGAAATAGTAGCGGGTATCTTTATTGGAGCCATCTGTGACGTACCATTCGTAGTCGGAGATACTCCACTTGCCCTTGCCTTCGTAGCTCATTTCCACAGTTTCGGAGAGTTTATTTCCGAACCAGGGCTTGTTCCAGAGTTCCACTTTCTCGATTTCGCGCATCTTGTAGGTCATGGCGTTGAAATCCAGGGCGACCCAGTAGATACCGGCTTTCGAAACGGTGTTCGTTGCCGGGTTTTCAGCGATGGCGAAGGTCATGTTGCTTGCGTCGAGCTTGTAGTAGCGGCCCTTGTCGTCGGTAATGCTGAAATCGCCCGAAGACAATTGCGTGAAGCATTCGAAAATGCTCGCCTCGCGACCGACTTTCAAGTCGTCGCTACCCTTGGTCTCCAGGACGGGCAGTGCCTTGTTCAGCGCGATGGCTTCCTGGTTCTCGGTGGCGGAACCCTGCATGTTGACTGCGAGGGGTACCCCGAGCGAACGCTCCAGCAGGAAGAGGTCGTCGTCCGTATTATTCATATGAACCCAGAACGAAACTTTCTTTCCGTAGCCTTCCTTTTCCTTTTCATTCACTTTCCAGGTGTTATCCCACTGGTTGTTGAATGTATGGCGGAAAATGTTGTAGAACAGCGGATTCTTTTCAGCCTCGGACTTCTCCGAGTCATGGCAGTCGTCTTCGAAATGTCCCCAGAACTCGGACGTACCGTCGGCATAGGTACAGATGAACTTGTGGCGGGAGTCCGTGTTACCGCCCTCTTTGACGTTCCATGCGTAGTCCATAATGCCCCATACGCCGTTGCCTTCGTACGTGAGTTCGGCCTTGTTGCCCGGGTTGGAAATGAAGAGCTCGACCTTCGAGATTTCCTTGAACTTATAGGTCATGTTGGAGAAGTTCACGTAGAGCCAGTAAATGCCGTCGTGTTCGACAGTTACGGCAGTCGTCGCTTCGTTGTCCTTGACGAGTTCCAGCCTGTTCTTCTCGGCCAGTCTGAAATGGCGGTTGAGGTCGTCGGTGATAACCAGTTCGCCGGCAGTCAGTTTCGTAAAGATTTCGTAAGCCCCGGCCTCGCGCTGATCCGTGTACTTGCCTTTCGCCGTGTGGATGACGCTGGCAGCGAACAGGGTGAGCTCCTTCTGTTCCTCGGTGATTCCTCCCGAAATCTTGATCTCCGAAGGCATCGGGTCTACGGAATTGATACGGGTGAGAGATACCGTGCGTACGCCGGCTTCGCTGCCGTAAATCTCCGAGTTGAGGCCGCACCAGGCGCGTACCGTCCATTTGACGGTGGCGGTTTCGCCCAGGTCTGCACCTGCGAGTGTGGCGACCGTATTTAAAGTAGAACTTGCGACCTTGGCCGAGGGTTCGTAACCGTTGTTGTCGCTGGTGAGGACATAAAGCGGCTGGCTGAAGTCCCCGTCTACTTTGTCGAACAGCAGTTCGTAGGTGATATAGCCGTTCTTGCTCGCTTTGGAAACCGCCCATTCGAAGTGGGTGGTGTTGCCGGTCTCCAGCATGATCGTCGCATTATTGCGCGGCAGGTAAAGCTGATCCGCGGGGGTGATATTGCCCGAAGGCGTCGTATCGTCGTCGCTGCAGGCGGCCAGGCCACATGCCATGGCTCCGGCGACCAGCATCATGATAATCTTCTTCATAAATCGGTTGGTTTTGACGGGTTAGAACTTGACATCCTTGATCATCCACATGGATTCGATCGCCTGCGCAGCACTGGTATATGCACCCAGCGAACCGCCTACGTCGCCGTTCATCGACGAGCGGGGCTGGTAGCACTTCACACCGAAGTAAGCCTCGGGCCAGCCTTCCGGCGTCTTGTCGATCGTCGCCCAGTAGTAGGAGGCATGACGATAGAGATAATCGTAGAGCTCCTTGCGGATTTTGCCGTCGAACGAGTCGACTTCCGTGTCGAGGATCATGCGCGTGAACCAGTGGAACATCACGGCGTGGAAGATCGAGTTGTTCTCGTCCGTACCCTCGTCACGCGATACCATTTCATAGTTGTAAACTTCGTTCATGCGGGTTGAGGTCATTTGGCCGCGGCCCGCCTGGATGGCCTTGCGCAGGTAGCCCGTGTCGCCGGTCAGTTTCCAGAGCAGACGGCCGGCTTCCATGCAGGTACCCTGCGTGTAGCTCAGCGGGGTCGAACCCAGCGTGCCGTCGGATGCCATCACGTCGATGTTCTGATCGAAGCAGGTGCAGGCCTGGTCGATGTATTCCTGGGCAGCCTCTTCGTTGCCTGCTGCGCGGCTGTACTGTGCCAGGGTCGCGGCTGCGATGGCTGCAGGGCCGTTCGTGCACTCGTTGGGCCCCAGATCCGACCATTTCCAAGGCAGCCAGCCGGACTGCGTCAACTCGTGACGGGGCCATACGCACTCGTCCCAGGTCTGTTTGGCTGCATCGTAATAGGTTTGGTTGCCGGTTGCGTCGTACATCTGGAACAAGGCGATAATGATCCAGCAGGTGTCGTCGGTGAAATCGTTGCCGAAACCCGTCGAACCGCGCCAGTTCTGATTGCCTTCGTAGTTGTTACCGCGCTTATCGTACCATTTCTGGAAATAGCCCTCGATACGGGCTTTTTCCTCGGCATCGGTCGCCTTGATACGGTTGTAGTACTCTACCATGGCAGCCATGGCGTGTGCTTGCTGCCAGTAGTTGTTGGAATTGGCACTGCCGGTCGCATTGTATTCCCTGTACGAGAACACGCCTTCGTAGCCATTGCGGTTTTCACTGCAGTAGAAGCGCTCGATGAAAGCCGTGGAGCAGGAGTCCGCAGCCTCAGTCCAATCGATCGTGTAGGGCGCGTACTGGGTGTTCCCCGTTACTTTTTCCGGCTTGGTAAGATCCTCGTATTCTTGTTCCGAGCAGGCGCCCGAGACGGCTGCTGCGGAAAGGGTCAGCATGGCAACAGTCCATCTGAATAGAGATTTTCTCATAATTTATAGGTTGATTTTAATTTTTATTCAATACTGTTTTGTTTCCGGTTCCGTGTCCGAATCCGTGCTTCGAATAGCTTTCCGCGCGTGCCGTCTTCCGGACTGCGCGGCAAAGGTTCCGGGCGGCTCCTCCCCGGAGGGAGGAACCATCCGGTATCTTGTTGCTATTTGAAGATGTATTCGTGCCAGAATCCTCCTGCTTGGTTGTCTCCGTTCAGGTAAAGGTAGCAGTCGAAATCACGGCCGCAATCCGAAACGAGGAAATTATAGGTCTTGTTCCAGTCCTTATCGTTATCGTTGAAAGTATAGATGTACACCCTCAGATAGTCGGTCGTGTAGGAAGATCCCAGCGAGGACGTCGTTCCGAGGAACCATTTATTGCCGTCGGCAGTCGTCATGTTGAAGCGGTGGCGCGTATCGTTGGATGAGTTGACGGATATCTCGTTATCGTAGTCGAGCAGTTCCCATACGCCTTTCCCTTTGTAGGTGAGGGTCTTGTAGACGGTCGACATCGAGTTGTCTGCCCACGATGCGGCATAGTATTCGATCATGCTGACCTGAACTGCGGTGTAGGTCATCGCACTGAAGTCGATCTTGATCCAGTAGATGCCGGCCTTCAGCGTGTTGGCGGTCGAAGAGCCGTCGACGATATGCTTGATGCGGCCGTTGCTCTTGAGCGAGTAGTAGCGATCCAGTTCGTCGACTACGGTGAATTCGCCCTCCGAGATTTTCGTGAAGCATTCGTATACACCCGAACCGACTGCTTTGCCGTCGAGGTACGCCGGGATCAGCTTGATGCCTGCGGCATCCTCCACGGCTTCACCCTTCAGCATAACGGCCGTCGGCAGCGGGTCGACTAGGTTGATACGTGAAACGGTGAGCACATTGGCCTGCGTGTAGGTCTGGGCGAACAAACCCTTGCCGGCACGTACCGTCCATTTGAGCTGCCCGGTCTTGGCATTCTCGATTCCCGCCAGGGCAGCCACTTCGTTCAGCTCTTTGGCCGAGATGCTCAGTGAGGCTTTGGAGCCGGTCATCTGGCTGTTCTTAACGGCAAGCGGTGCCGAGAAATCGCCGTCCGCTTTGTCGAACAGCACTTCGTAAGTGATGTATCCGCCGTCTTCGGCAACGGAAGGTGCCCATTCGAAACTGGTATTCAATCCCTGATCCAGATTGACCGATGCATTGTCCGCGGGTGCGTAGAGCTCGTTGCCGGGCTGAATCTTGAAATTCAGATCCTGACCATCCTCCTCACAGGCGGTAAACCCGAGGGTGAGGGCTCCTGCGGCGAACAACATGATATTTTTCAATATGGTTTTCATGTGTTTTTCTTGATTGGTTAGTTAATCTCCTTTACAACTTGGCTGTTACCATCCCGGGTTCTGCGGCAGGTTGGCGTTGATGTCACGCTCCTTCTGCGGAATGGGGAACCAGTATTTCATGTTGTAGGCATTCTGGCACTGGATGTTACTGCCATCGTCGAGGAAGGGGGCACCCGTAGCGCGGGTCGTGAGGTATGCGGCTCCCGTGCTCTTGAGCGACGGATTGTCGAGCAGCGCCCAGCGGCGCAGGTCGAATACACGGCGGCCTTCGAGGGCCAGCTCCACGCGGCGCTCGTCGCGGATAACCTGGCGCAGGTCGCTGCTGCCCGGATAGGAGCAGTATGCGGCGTCGAATCCGGCTCGCTCGCGCAGCGGCTTGATCGTCTTGTCCCAGATGTCGGACGTCATTTTACTCTGTTCGTTCATCGATTCGGCATACATCAGCAGCACGTCGGCGTAGCGGATTTCCATGAGTGATTTGTAGGTGTTGCCCTTGCTGTCGACCATGTCGGCATTGTAGTTTTTCAGGGTATAATACCCCGTAGCCGTGCGATCCTGCGTGCCGTTGTACGAGTCGAAACGGTGCTGCTTGTCGCTGGTTTGGCTCTCGTCCGATGCCTTCGTAAAGACCTGGTAAGTGCCTTTACCCGTGCCTTCCGAGCCAGCCAGACTCAGGGTTTTTGCTTCCGGAATATCCACGGTGCAGTTGTTGTAGGCGATGGTTGCTTCGAAACGCTTGTCGCGCTTCTCGTAGTCCGTGTCATCGGCGACGCTGCCGTCGAGTTTGCGGTAGGTATCGACCAGTTCCTGCGTCGGCGACTGGGTGGTTACACCCTTGTTACCGATGGACTGGGGAACGAAAGCATTGAAATTGTTCCAGGATCTGACGATGTTGTCAATGCCGCCGAGCGTGGCGAATTCGATCGTCATGATCGACTCGGGGCCGTAGCAGCACGACTGGTCATGGAAAAGTTTCTTGTAGTCCTGTTCGAGTGCGTAGGTGCCGTACTCCGTCGAATTGATCAGCTTGTCGCACCAGATGGCGCAGTTCTCGAAATCGTTGTCATAAAGGTATGCACGTGCATTGAGCGCCACGGCTGTACCGCGGGTGTAACGTCCGTTTTCAGATTCCGGAATATCCGTGTTTTTCGGCAGTATCTCGGCCACCTCGGCAAGTTCCGAGTGGATGAACTCCTTGATCGTGGCGGCGGGTGTTACCTTGACCACGCGCGATTCGGGGAGCGTCGGGTTGGTCGTGAAGAACGGCACGTCGCCGAACCATGTTACCAGGCGCAGGTAGGTGAAGGCGCGCATAAGACGGAGTTCTGCAAGCATGCGCGTCTTGAAGGTCTCGTCGATATTCATGCGATCCTGGGCGTCGAGCGCCGTGTGGATCGTACGCAGTTCCTGGTAGCACTTGTCCCATTCGTCCGAGAAGCGGCCGTTCGAGGTATTGGCCATACCCGTTACGATGCTGGTTTCGTTCGTCGAGTGGCGGCTGCCGTACACGTCGTCCGACAGCAGGTTATTGGCGAAATAGTAGTCTTGGTGCCAGCACTGGTTGTACCCCAGGTACAGGGCCGTGCGGACATTGTCCTCGATTGTCCAGAAAGTCTCGTCGGTATAGGAGGTCGTCGGGTATTGCTCAAGGCCTACGCAGCTGACCATACCGAGGGAGAGGATGGCTAATATATTTTTGATTTTCATATTCTTTCCGATTGTTTAATTGTTAGAAAGTCAAGTCGATACCTCCACCGAAGTAACGCAGGGTCGGGTAGTTGCGCACAGAGTTGTCCGCTCCGCCGCTCATGTTGTTGCCGAACGACGTGGTCTCGGGGTCTACGAACCCGTTTTTAGTCCAGGTCAGCGGGTTCTGGGTGTCGAAATAGATGCGCAGTGCTTCGCAGCCGAATTTCTTCGTCCACTTCTTGGGAAGGGTGTAACCCAGCTGGATGTTCTTGATACGCATGTAGGCACCTTCGAGCAGCATCATATCCGAACCGGTGTGCCCCCAGTTGTTCGTATCGCTTACCGAGCCCGATACTGCCAGGCGCGGCCAGCGTGCGTCGCGGTTCTGCGGCGACCAGTAGTCGAGCTGGTGGTCGAACATGGTCATCGAATAATCGCCGTGGAACGGCTGCACGAGCTCGCCGCGAACCGGGTTCTCACGCTTCAGCACGCCCTGGAGCATGATGCTGAAGTCGATGCCCTTCCATTTGACATTGTAGGTGAAACCGTAGGTATAGCGCGGGAAGGCGTAACCCAGGTAGGTGCGGTCGTTTTCGTCGATCTTGCCGTCGCCGTTCAGGTCGACATAGCGCACGTCGCCCGGACGGAGCTGCGAACGGTCGATGCCGGTCGGCAGGGCTGCATCCTGGATTTCATCGTAGTTCTGGAAGAAACCGTTCGTTTTCCAGCCGTAGAGCGCATTGATCGGAAGGCCCTCCATGATGATGGTGCCGGCGCTGTCGGAAGTTCTGATAGCCGGGGTTCCGTAGCGGACGACCTCGTTCTGCGAGTCGGCGAGGTTGAGCGAGAAGTTGTGCTTCCAGTCGCCGCGAGAGAGGTTATAGTTGATGGTAAGCTCCCAGCCCTGGTTGTCGAGGATACCGCGGTTCTCCTTGGCGATCGAGGCTCCGAAGGTTCCGGGGACGATCGGGGAGAGAAGAATATCTTCCGTACGCTTGTAGAAGTAGTCGAAGTTGACGCTCAGGGTATTCTTGAAGAACGTCGCATCCACACCGATGTTGAAAGTCTTTGCGGTCTCCCACGTCAGCAGTTCGTTACCCATGGTGAACATCAGACCCTGAACCGGGACCCCGTTGAAACCGTAGGCGTTGGCCCAGGTGCCGTAGGTGGTCATGAAATCGTAATCGCCCACATCCTGCTGGTTACCGTTCAGACCGTACGAAGCACGGAGTTTCAGGTCGCCGACACGGTCGCGGTAGGTCTGCATGAAATTCTCCTGCGACATGCGCCAGCCCAGCGATACCGAGGGGAAGAAGGCGCCGTTGCGCTCCTTGAGGAACTTCGAAGACATATCGTAACGGGCGGTGAATTCGAAATAGTAGCGGTCGTCGTAGGAGTATCCGGCGCGACCGAAGAACGACTGCAATGCACGGCGGTATTTGCTCTGGGACGACAGTTTGGTGCCTTCCGTGGCGATCGAGCCGTCACCCGGCTGGTCGATGCTGTTCATACCCTGGCGGGCGGCCGTGATGTCATAGCCGATCTCCGATTCGTCCGACCAACCGAACAGTCCGGTTACATTGTGCTTCTCCTTGAACGTGCGGTTATAATCCAGCATCAGCTGTGCGGTGACGAACGTGACTTTCTTCGTCCAGTCGTCGGCTTCGCGCTTGGTGTTGCCGCCGGTCGAAGCGGTCGAGATATCCGAGTGTTCGGCGCCGTTGTCCACCACATACTGGTAGGTCTTGTGGGAGGTGAAACGGTGCTCGTGGCGGACTTCACCGCCAAGGACGGCACGGGCTTTCAGGCCTTTGATGATCTCGAAATCGGCCGTAAAGGTACCGGTGAGGTATTCGTGGTCGTTTTTGTTGATGCCACCGCCCATAAGGCCGGCCAGCGGCGATACGGAATAGCCGCCGTACTTATAGTTGTTGCCGAAGAAGATTCCGTTCTCTTCGTGGCGGTTGAAGTAGTAGTTCGGGAAACGGATGAGGTCGGCGAAGAGGAAGCCTTCGTTGGCATCCGACGGGGAATTGATCTCCGAACGGGTGAAACCGACGTTGGCGCCCAGTTTCAGCCGGCCGAATTCGGTCGTCAGGTTCGAACGCAGGTTATAGCGCTTTACGCCGTAATCGGGGCCCACGTAGTTGGACTCCTGGTCGAAGTAACTGGCCGAAAGCATGTAGGTGGTGGTCTTCGTACCGCCCGTGACGCTTACGTTGTAGTTCTGCTGGAGCGCGTTCTGCATGGCCTGCTCTACGGCAGCCTCGCAGTCCCCGTGGTTGTAGAAATCCTGGATTTCGGCAGCCGTGAAGAGCGGTTCGCGGCCGACGTTGCTCAGGGCCTCGTTACGCAGGATCGCGTTGCGGTAGGTCGGAACGGCCTTGTAGAGGATGTCGGGGTTCTCGACACCGACTTTGGCGCTGAAACGGATCTGCGGAGCCATCTCCTTGCGGCCGTTCTTGGTCGTGATCAGGATGACACCATTCGAGGAACGTGCACCGTAAATGGCGGCCGAACCGGCGTCCTTCAGGATGTTGATCGACTCGATGTCGTTCGGGTTGAGGTCGTTCATACGGCCTGCGTCCGGCTGGGGAACACCGTCGATGACTACCAGCGGGGTGTTGTTACCCATGGTGTTCACACCGCGGATCGAGATGTTCATCTGGTTGTCCGTCGGGTTGAAATTCTTGGTCTGGATGATCAGGTTGGCTGCCGCACCCTGCAGTGCCTGCTGGATGTTGGCCACCGGGCGGTTCTCGATTGCCTCCGACTTCACGGTCGAAACGGCCGAGATGATGTGGCGCCGCGTCGTCGTGCCGTAACCTACGACTACGACTTCATCCAGATAACCCGAATCTTCTTCGAGCGTTGCCGCGATGGCGGTGCGCGTGCCTATCTGCATCGTTACGGTCTTGTAGCCGAGGAACGAAATCTGCAGTTCGTCGTTGTCGGTTACGCCCGAAAGGGTGAACTGGCCGTTGGAATCGGTCGCGGTACCGTTAGCCGAGTTCGAAATCATGACTGTGGCTCCCACGACGGGCAGGTTGTTCTGGTCGACGACCGTACCCGTGATCGTTCTTTTGGTGTCTTGGGGTGCCGCCTGGACAGCTTCGAGGGCAGCAACGCACAAAAACAACGCAAGCGCCCGCTGCAACCAGCTTCCGGCTGTCATAAAAATGGATAAATTTTTCTTCATAAAGATTGGTTGGTTTTGTCCATAGTAGATAAATGATGATTGAAAATGAAATTCCCCCATATGCACGATTCGTACATATATATAATAGAAACCTCAGGGGAAAGGAGTCATTTTGGCATAGGCTTATACGATTTTAGGTTGTTTTTAGGTTTATGATTTGTTAAAACTATCTTTCAACACGTTAAAATTGCAATTCAAATATAGAGGATTTCCCCCCCCCGTTAGGTACGAATTTGAGCATTTGTAGTACGTTATTGTGTCCCGTATATAAAACCCGGGGCATTTTTAAGAATCCTCCGCGGGGGAAGTCCGATTCTTCTCATTTTTTAATATTTCGGTATCAGATTTCATAATTACCCCCTCGCAAGCGGTTCCATATGGCAGCAGAGGGGCTTTTTTTGAAGCATGTATAGGTATCTCCCGATGTTTCCGGATCGGTATGTGCCACCCTGCCGGAGGCTGGTTGCAGCAATACAGATTTATGCCGTGCGGGATAACCGGAACGATGTGAAGAGGCTTTGGAGGCTGGTGGCGGGGCGGATTGCGGCGCGACAGGGACTGTTGTTGCGGATGTGGGGATTGGGAGCCCGGCCTCGGTGGGTGAAGACGCTTCCGGAATGAAATAATCGCTTCCGGAAAATCTTATTGTGTTAAAATCTGCATATTACGCGGAAAAAAGTTATATTTGCTTATGAAAAATGATTTCCAACCTATCAAATCTGACATGAAGCAGGAGCGTGACAAGTTATGTTACCTGACGATCGGGGATAAGGACGAGAAATGGGGCGTTGTCGTCACGACGATCGGGTACCAGTTTATTCCGCCGGGGACGAAGTACCCGCTCTCGGCCCATCCGGACAACTACTCTTTCATGCCCCGCGGCGGACGGATACTGAACGAATACCAGTTGGTCTATATCACCAAGGGTTCCGGGTATTTCGCCTCGCAGTCCTGCCCCGAGGCGCCTGTGAAGGCCGGGACGGTGATCTCGTTGTTTCCCGGGGAGTGGCATAGCTACCATCCCGACGATGAGACCGGCTGGGACGAATACTGGGTCGGGTTCAAGGGATCCTATATCGACGACAGGGTAGCGAACCGCTTTTTAGTGCGCGAGCAGCCGTTGCATAATATCGGGATAAGTTCGGGGATCGTGAGTCTCTATGAGGAGATCCTGCAGTTGGCGTCGGCCGAAAAGGCGGGGTGCCAGCAGATGATGTCGAGTATCGTGCTGCACATTCTGGGCTCCATCTATTACAAGGAGCGGAATAACTCCTATGCCAATACGTTCATCCTCGAGAAAGTCAATGCCGCGCGGGAGCTGATGAAGGATGTGGATAACCCCCGCGATGTCGAGGCGATCGCCCGGGAACTGGGGGTCAGTTATTCGTGGTTCCGCAAGACATTCAAGGAGTACACCGGGATATCCCCCGCGCAGTACCAGTTGCAGCAGCGGCTCCTGAAGGCCAAAGAGATGCTGACGGGGACGGATATAAATATATCGGATATCGCCTATGCCTTGAAGTTCGTGAATACCGGGCAGTTTTCTACTTTTTTTAAGCATAAGGAGGGCGTCACTCCGTCCGATTTCAGGAAGCGTAACAGCTGGAAATAATCCCGCTGGCAGCCCCCCCCCTCCGGCGGGTGAGAGGCTTATGGCCCTTCCCGTGGCGGGAATCGGGCGATTGTGTATGGATTCTGTCGCGGATAAGCTGTCGTTGTGTGCCGGAGCTTACCGGTAAGAGAGCCGTAGATAAAAAAATCCCTCCGTTTTGCGGAGGGATTTTTACCTGTGATAAATTTGCGGCAGGCAGGCCGTGTGCAGCCTGTCCTACGGGCGGGGTTCTTATTTCGCGTACGATACGGCGCGGGTTTCGCGGATGACGGTGATCTTCACCTGGCCGGGATAGGTCATCTCGTCCTGGATTTTCTTGGCGATATCGTGCGACAGCCCTTCCGACTCCTGGTCGGTGAGTTTGTCTGCACCGACGATCACGCGCAGTTCGCGGCCGGCCTGGATCGCATAGGTCTTTACGACGCCGGGGTACGAGAGGGCGATGTCCTCCATCTCCTTCAGGCGCTTGATGTAGCTTTCGACCACCTCGCGGCGGGCGCCGGGGCGCGCACCCGATATGGCGTCGCAGACCTGGATGATCGGTGCGATCAGCGAAGTCATCTCCACTTCGTCGTGATGGGCGCCGATGGCATTGCATACTTCGGGTTTCTCCTTGTATTTCTCGGCGAGTTTCATGCCGATGATTGCGTGCGGCAGTTCCGGTTCGTCGTCGGGTACCTTGCCGATGTCGTGGAGCAGGCCTGCGCGGCGTGCCGTCTTGGGGTTCAGCCCCAGCTCGGCGGCCATGATACCCGCGAGGTTGGCCGTTTCACGGGCGTGCTGCAGGAGGTTCTGGCCGTAGGACGAACGGTATTTCATTTTGCCGATCATGCGGATCAGCTCGGGGTGCAGCCCGTGGATGCCGAGGTCGATCGTGGTGCGTTTTCCGACTTCGACGATCTCCTCTTCGATCTGTTTCTGTACTTTGGCTACGACCTCCTCGATGCGTGCCGGGTGGATGCGGCCGTCGGTTACCAACTGGTGGAGCGCCAGGCGGGCGATCTCGCGGCGGACAGGGTCGAAACCGCTGAGGATGATGGCTTCGGGGGTGTCGTCTACGATGATCTCGATGCCGGTCGCTGCCTCCAGTGCCCGGATGTTGCGGCCCTCGCGGCCGATGATGCGGCCTTTGACCTCATCGCTTTCGATGTTGAAGACCGTCACGGCGTTCTCGATGGCCGTCTCCGTGGCCACGCGCTGGATCGAAGCCACGATAATCCGCTTGGCCTCCTTCGTGGCGGTCATCTTCGCTTCCTCGATGGTTTCGTTCACATAGGAAGCTGCCTCGGTCTTGGCCTCGGCCTTCATGTTCTCGATGAGGATGTTCTTGGCATCCTCCGAGCTCATGCCCGAGATTTGTTCCAGCCGCATGTTCTGCTCGCGCATCATCTGGTCTACTTCCTCCTTCTTGTGCTCGAGGATTTGCAGCTGGTTCTGCATCTGCTCCTTCAGGCGCTCGTTCTCGCGGAGTTTGTTCTCCAGCTCGCGCTGCTGGTTCTGCAGGTTGCCCTCGATCTGCTTGGCGCGCTGTTCGCTCTGGGCGATCTTCTGGTTGCGTTCGTTGACCTGGCGGTCGTATTCGCTTTTCAGCTGTATGAACTTCTCTTTTGCCTGGAGGATTTTCTCCTTTTTAATCATCTCCCCTTCGGCCTCGGCCTCTTTCAGGGCGGCTTCGCGCCGCTTGCGGATCGAGGTCTTGGCTACGAGGTTCGTGACGACCGCGTAGATTCCGACGGCGGCCACGGCAGAGATGCAGGCAACCAAAATGGTGGTATACATGTTTTTGTTGCTGTTTTGAATTTGTTATTATAGGGTTTGTTGTAGTGCATAAAAAAAACCGCATAGGATTCCTTAGTCTTGTTTGACGAATCTGCAGATAAGTCATGTGTGGGGGCTCCGACAATCGCAATCTTCCAACGGTACGCCGTAGCATACACCCCGAAGGGTCAAGGCCTGATTTTGAAGCGCCTTGAGTTGCCCCAATTTAAAAAGTGTTCAGTTTCGCAAAGCTGTAAGGAATCTATGCGGGTAGATTTTTCCTTCGTATGTTAAAGAACCTCGTTTTTTACGGTTTGCCCGGGCAAATCCCGTGCCTGGCCTTTACCCTCCGTTACCGTTGCAGGGTGTTGAGGTAGGCGTCGAGCTCTTCGCCGAGTCGCCCCAGATGTTTCAGGTCTTCGTCGCCCAGTTCGCGGCTTTGCCGCATGTCGACGTTTGCAATGGCGAATTTCAGTGCGGCCATCGACAGGTAGTCCTGATCCGTCCAGTTCTTGAAGTTGTTCTGTTTTATCGCCGCGAGGTAGTTGTTCACCTCCCGTTCGGCAAGACGGTATACCTCCTCCTTTTCGCTTTCGATGTTGAGCGAATAGCTTTTCCCGGCTATCTTGAGGGTTATCGCCTGTTGTGCCATGTCGTTTTTGTTTCGTTTATCTTGCTGCCTCTTATTCATCTGCGGCCCGGGTGCTGGTTGCGGCGTTACTGCCGGTTCGCCGTCCCTTCCCGTTATTCGGGCCTTCCGAGCAGTGCGATGCATTTGTCAACCTCCCGCATAAGACGGTTGACGCGCGCCCGCGCTTTCTCCCGGTTGCGGCTTTCACCCGCCAGTCCCTCCGTCAGTTGCATGCGTGACAATTCGCCGTCGAGTTCGCGGATGCGCTCCTGCAAAGTCCTGTTTTCGGCTTTCAGGTTGTCGCGCTGCGCCGTCAGTTCCGCACACGATTCCGACAACCTTTTGTGGTCGTCGATGAGTTGCCGGATACGGGCTTCGATATTCGTTATCACGCTTTTTTCGGCCATTGGGTCTCGGGTAAAGTCCGATTTACATTTCAAAGGTATGAAAAGGAACGCTAAAAAACAAATTTTATTTCCTGACGGCCTTTCCGTAAAGGTCGTAATCGGCGGCGCCGTCGATCCGTATTTCGTAGAAATGCCCCCGCAGAAGACGCCGTTCCGCAGCCGGGATCAGTATCTCCTGGTCGACCTCGGGCGAGTCGTATTGCGTCCGTCCGACATAGTAGTCGCCCTGCCGCGAATCGATCAGAACCCGTTCCGTGCGGCCTACGCGGCGCAGGTTGTTTTCGCGGGCGATGTCGTTCTGGAGCGTCATGATGCGTTCCACGCGCTGCTGTTTGACCTCCTCCGGGACGTCGTCTTTGAGTTCTTGTGCCGAGTAGGTGCCCTCCTCCTCGGAATAGGCGAAGACCCCGAGGCGTTCGAACCTCACGTCACGTACGAACTGTTCCAGTTCTGCGAAATCCGCTTCCGTTTCACCGGGATAGCCGACCAGCAGCGTCGTGCGCAGCGCCAGGTCGGGGATCGCACCCCGCAATTTTTCGATCAGCGCATAGGCTTCGGCCTTGGTGTGGCGGCGGTGCATGGCCGAGAGCTGTGCGTCGGAGATGTGCTGGAACGGGATGTCGAGGTATTTGCAGATCTTGGGCTCGGATGCCATGGCTTCAATCACCTCGTCGGGGAATGCCGTGGGATAGGCGTAGTGGAGGCGTATCCACCCGATGCCGTCGATGCGGCACAGGCGGCGCAGCAGTTCGGCCAGGCGGCGCTTCCCGTAGAGGTCGAGCCCGTAGTAGGTCGTGTCCTGCGCAATGACGATCAGTTCCTTCACGCCTCCGGCCGCGAGTTTGCGCGCCTCCTCCTCCAGTTCCTCCATCGGCACGGAAACGTGCCCGCCGCGGATGAGCGGGATGGCGCAGTAGCCGCATTTCCAGTTGCAACCCTCCGAGATTTTCAGGTAGGCATAGTGCCTGGGCGTCGAGAGGTGCCGTTCGGTGGCCAGGGCCGGGTCTTCGGCGGCTCCCAGCGCCCGGGCGATGCCATCCCATGTGCGGGCGCCGAAAAACCCGTCCACTTCGGGGAGTTCGGCGCGCAGGGAGTCGGCATAGCGTTCCGAGAGGCAGCCGATGACGAACAGCCGCTCGATCTTGCCGGCGTTTTTCGCGGCCGCCGCGCGCAGGATCATGTCGACCGACTCCTGTTTGGCGTCGCCGATGAACCCGCAGGTGTTGATGACTACGACCTTGGCGTCCGTGCGGTCGCTGTCGAAAAGGACTTTGTAGCCTGCCGCCGCGAGCCGTGCCATCAGGTGCTCGCTGTCGACCGTGTTCTTCGAACAACCGAGCGTTATGACGTTGATCTTTTTCATTCCGTATCTGGTTTCCGCTGCAAAAGTACGAAATAATCCCGGAATCGCCGCCAGCCGCGGCGGTTTCCCGTGCATAAAAAGAGGATGCGGCCCCGAAGCCGCATCCTCCTTCCAACTAAATTAAACCAACCTTTACCACATGACGTTTATCGTATAGGCCTCGATGCCGTTTCCGACCGATATCGGGGCAACATCCGTAAAGCCCCAGAAGCGTTCTTCGGCGAGCATGAAGATCGTATACGCGCTTCCGGACGCGACGTTGTAGACCTTGAATGAACCGTCCGTATTCTGTACTGCCGATTCGAGCGCTCCGAGCAGGTCGTTCTTGACCGTGCCGATCATCAGCATGTTCATATTTTCGCGCTTGAGCGTGTTCATGACGCCGTTTTCACCGCCGAAGGCGTTGATCTGCTCGTTCGTTTCGAAGCGTACCGTACGGAAATTGATGTCGTAGGCGATGTCCACGGTGCCGGTCACGGTGCCGTTTTCATCCTTGTCGGTGCGCGTACCTTCCATCAGCGGGGAGAAGCCCGTGACGTAGCAGCCTTTGCCGCAGGCCGTGGCCTTGACCGAGCGGGTCGGCTGGTTGAAGAAAAGCGTGCTGCCCTTGTAGGTCGTCCTGTTGGTCAGCCCGTTGAAGGCAAAGGCCGTCCAGCGGTAGGTGTTGATCGAGATCTGCATCACCTTGTCCAGGTTGGCGTTGTCCGAACGGTCGAAGACCGTGAGCCATGCCTCTTCGCGGCTTTTGAGCGTGTTGACCATGTAGTTGTTGAGAGCCGTGTAGTCGGCATCGCCCGTAATCAGCGCCCCGTCGCTCAGGCGGCTGACGAACTGGATCCTGGCGTTGAACTTGTCGGACGGCTTGGCGACCACCGAACTGAGCGAATACTCGTAATCGTCCGAACAACCGGTAAATACCGGGGCTGCCATGGCGAGCGCGAGCAGTGCTGCGAGATATTTTTGTATGTTTTTCATATTTTCGACTTTTGTGAATTCGACGAACTGCTATTTAAGTACCAAGGTGGCTGTGATCGGGTCATGGTCGGAGAGCGATGCCTTGCCATTGGCGGCAGGGCAGGAATGGGATTTGAAATCGTGGCCCGTCCATCGACCTTTGGGGAAAGCAAAGATGTGGTCTACCCAAGACACCCCGATGTGGTCGCCTAAATTTCTGAATTCAGGAAGCACGTTTGTTCCCCATCCGACGTTCAAGTCTCCCATCAGGATTGTCGGGTATTCGGGATTGTTCAGCCCGGCTTGTGTTACAACATTTTGTTCCTGCTGTTGGATGACCTGATCTATTCCGCAATGGTCGAAATGCGTACAGATAATGCGCACGATCTGTCCGTCCGAATCGGAGGTCGGTACCAGAATGTCGATGTAGCCCATACTTCGTTGGTCATAACCATACAGATAATATTCATAGCCTGTATTCCACTGGTAGTTGCCCTCGCCTTTGGCATGTTTGTAGGGATGCAATGCGGAGAAGGAACTTACGATCGGGTATTTCGAGAGGATGCCGTTGCCGTAGAACCCTACGTCCTTGGGATAGGACATGATGAAGTAGGGGTACATGTCCAGGCGGGACGCCAGTTCGGTCAGTTTCTCCTTGCCCATACGGCTGGTGCCGGTCTCGAGCTCGTTGATGCAGACGATATCGGGATTCTGGGCCTTGATCAGGTCGACGTACTCGTCGACGATGAAGTCGATCTGGTTGGACTTGTCCGTCATTTCGAACGACAGCACGTTCCAGTCCAGTACTTTCAGTTGTACGGTTTGCGCCTTCGCCGCAGCCGTCGTAAGGAGCAGGCCGCATAAGGCACCTGCACGGATGATATGTTTCAGCAGTTTCATATTCGGTAATGATCTTGGTTGTTTACTAATAACCTTGGTTCTGGGTCAGGTTCACCGTGCCGTTGAATGCCGTTACGGGGATCGGGAAAACCTGGTTGATGACGGGATCGAACGTGCGCCCGTTGTCATAGTTGCTCGGCGCGTCGATGACCACCTGCTGCAGGTCGTAGTCCCAGTGCGAGTTCACGCGCTGCGTGGGTTTGGCATAGGCCTCCTTGGCGTCGCCCCAGCGAACCATGTCCAGGTGGCGGCTCGGCATGAACTCGAACGCCAGTTCGCAGCGGCGCTGGTTCTTGAGTTCAGCTTTGGTCGCCGGGCTGTTCTCGGGGAGACGGGCGCGTTTGCGGATGCGGTTGAGCAGTTGTTTGGCTTCGGCGTCGCCTTCGCCGTTCTTCCAGATCAGCGCCTCGGCTTTCATCAGCAGGACGTCGGCGAAGCGGATGAGGCAGGTGCCGAGCGTGTTGCTGGCGTTGTCGCCGTTGGAATTCACCTCCTTGCCTTTACAGTCGGCCTCTTCCCACGGGGAGAGGAATTTGCGGAACGACATGCCTGTATCCGAGGAGATCGAATAGGAGTTGCTGCCGAATACGATGTCCCGGCCCATGAAGCGGATCGTCTGCCCGGGGTAGATGATCGTCGCGTCGCGGCGGGTGTCGCCCGATTCGAATGCGTTCCACAGGGAAAGGGTGGGCTGGAAATAACCCCAGTGGTTGTACAGGCCCCAGCCGCCGTTCTGGAAGGACATGCCGTGGAATTTCGGGCCGTCGACCGCATTGCCCAGCAGCGAGAAGATATATTCGCAGCCGAAATTCTGCTGCTTGCGCCAGAGGTTGGCGAAGGCCTTGTCCGTGCCGTCGTCGAACAGTTCGCGCTTGTCGGCGCCGGTGAGTCCCATCACCTTGTCGCACATTTCGATGACCGTGTCGTAGTATTTGGCGTCGAACTGTGCGGCATAGAGGGCTGCGCGTGCGGCGAGGGCCCAGGCTGCGGCCTTGTGGGGCATGCCGTACTCTTCGGGTGCGAGCTGCGAGAAGAGAGGCAGGCGTTTGCCGGCTTCGCGCAGGTCGCTGATGATCTGGTCGTAGTTCTGCAATACGGAGGCCGGGCGCGGGCTGTCCATGGCTGCGGGCTCCGTCGTGTCGAGGATGATCGGGATGCCGCCGTTGGGGCCGTTGTCACCGTAGTAGGGCGAGAGCCACAGCATGGCGAACCCGCGGAAGAAATAGGCGGTGCCGGTGGCTTTGGTCTTGAACGCGTTGTCGAGGTTCATCGTCGGGACGACCTTGATAATGTTGTTGGCCTTGGCGTTGACCTCGTACATGATCTTCCAGTTGTTCTTCACGTCGCGGCCGTTGCTGGGCGACATGCGGAAGTTGCGGATGTCTTCGGCTTCGCCCTGGGGACGGCCTACGGTCATGTCGTCGCTGCAGCATTCGAACCACGTGATGCCGCGGCCGGTGACGCCCTCGGAGTCGTTCGTGTTGAAGGAGAAGAGGGCGACGAGCGCTTTCTCTACGTCTTCCTGGGTCTCCCAGTCCGTCTTGGCTCCGTATTTCTTGGTGTCGAGGAAGTCTTCGCAGCTCGCCAAAAGGGAACAGCAGAGGGCGAGGCTGGCTATTATCAATATCTTTTTCATCGCTATTGTAGTTTGTGTTGGTTAGAAATTAATGTTCACACCGAAATTGAAGAAACGCGATACGGGGTAAACACCGCGGTCGATACCGTAGTTGCCGACCTCGGGATCGACGCCCGAATAACCGGTGATCGTGCATACGTTGTCGACGCTTATGTAGACGCGCAGCGAACCGTTCTCCATTCCGACGAAGCGGCTGACGCTCTTGGGCAGCGTGTAACCCAGCGTGATGTTTTTCAGGCGCAGGTAGTCGCCGTCCTCGAGGAATATGTCGGAGAATTTGCTGTAGTTACCGTTCGTATCGCTGCCCGTTACCAGGCCCAGGCGGGGGTATTTGCTCCCCTGGGGGTTGAAGTCCCAGCTGTTGTATACGTCGGAAATGAGGTTGCCGTAGTCGTTGCGGCCGTTCATGGCCATCTGCTTGAGGCCGTTGTAGACCTTGTTGCCGGTCACGCCCTGGAAGAAGAAGCTGAAGTCGAAGCCTTTCCAGTTGAGCGAGCCTCCGAACGAGAAGGTGTTCTTGGGGGTGTAGGAACCTGCGAAGGTCTTGTCGTCGTCGTTGATCACGCCGTCGTTGTTGGTGTCGATGAAGATCAGGTCGCCGACCTTCGCGTCGGGCATCAGCAGTTTCGCCTCGCCGGTTTCGGGGTTCTTGTAGATGTACTTGTTGATTTCGTCCTGCGAACGGAAGATGCCTGCCGTGCGGTAGACCATGAACGAATACCAGGGTTGCCCTGCGTCGGAGTAGAGGATCGGGTTGCTGTTCAGGTTGGGCGAGGTGTGCATCACGGCGCCCTGGCGTACCCCGTATTCGCGTACGTAACCCTTGTTCGTCGAGAAGTTGCCCCAGACGTTGTAGGTCAGCTTGCCCTGTGCCGCACTGCCGTTGTAGTTCACCGAGAACTCCCAGCCTTTGTTCAGTACGTTGCCCATATTGCCCATGGGAGGATCCGCCACACCGATCTGTTCGGGGGTGGGAATGTAGTCGATCAGGTCTTTGGTTACCTTGTGGTAGTAGTCCACGCTGATGTTCAGTTTGTTCTTGAACATCGTCAGGTCGAGGCCCGCGCTGGTCTGCTCGGTGGTTTCCCAGCGGGCGGAATAATTGGGAATCGTGTTGAGGTAGGTTCCCTGGAGCAACTGGTCGAGGTTCTGGCCGAAGATGATCGGGTATTGGTAGTTCAGGAGCTCGACGGTGGCGACGTTGTTCGGATAGAGGTCGACATTACCGATGCGGCCCCAGCCTGCGCGGAACTTGACCAGGTCGAAAACCTTGTCGAGGCCTGCATTCCGGAAGAATTTTTCGGACGAGAGTTTCCACGATCCCGATACCGAGGGGAACCAGTCGTAGTTCTTGCTCGCAGGCAGCTTCGAAGAGGCGTCGCGGCGCACGCTGCCCACCAGGAAATAGCGGTCGTCGAACGAATAACCCAGGCGGGCCAGGAACGACACCATGGTTTGTTCGTATTTGCTCTCCTTGGGCGTGTTCGAAGTCCAGTCATTGGCCTGATCCCAAATCGAACTGTTGATATCGTTGTCGGGATACCCTCTCGAATAGACTTCCCGGCTGTGCAGCCTCTTGAAATCGGCCGTGAAGCCCGCCATCGCGCTGATGTGGTGCCGGCCGAATACCTGTGCATAGGTCGCGATCGTCTCCGAGAGCCAGTGGTTGTCCCGGTCGAAGAACTGTTCGCGGTAGTTGATGTCGCGCCGCAGGCCTTTCTCCGTCATGGTGGGGTAGAACTCGTCGGACTCTTTGTTGCGCAGGTCGATGGTGAAGTCGGACTTGATCGTCAGCGACGAGATCGGCTTGATTTCGATCGAGGTCGTCGAGAAGATCTTATGCTCGGGGTATTTGCGGTGCATCCTTTCTAGGTATGCTACCGGGTTGTAGAGCATCGGCGTGCCGTTCACGTCCGCCCACTCGGGGCTCGTACCGCCGTAATAGCGGTTGCCCTTCTCGTCGCGGGCGTATGTCCCGTCCTCGTTCATCTCGTAGACCGAAGCCGCGCGCGGGTACCATATGGCACCCATGATCGGGCCCTGGTGGCTGGTGTCCACGTTGCCCTGCCCGTTGGATACCACGAACGACGCACGCTCCGAAATCTTGAGCCAGTTGGTGAGTTTGAAGTCGGTCTGCAATTTGCCGTTGAAACTCTCGCTGTAGGTGTTGAGCAGCACGCCGTCCTTCTTGTCGTAGGATACCGAGAAGATGGACTGTACCTTCTCGCTGCCGCCCGAGATCGTTGCGGCGTAGTGCTGCGTGAAACCGGTCTGAAAAATCTCATCCAGCCAGTCGGTGCGGGTTACGTTGCCCCAGGGGTATACCTCCGGGTTGGAGGCGCTGGGAAGCTGGCTGCCGGGGTTCTTCTCCACGGTTTTTGCCCACACTTCGTTGTACTGTTCCGCCGTGAGCATCTTCGGCAGGTTGGTCACCTTCTCGAAGCCGAGCGAGACATTCACGTCTACGCGGAGTTTGCCGCTCTGGGCCTTCTTCGTCGTGATGAGGATGACGCCGCTCGAACCTACCGATGCGCCGTAGATTGCAGCCGAGGCGGCATCCTTGAGCACGGTGATCGTCTCGACGTCCTCCATCATGTAGGGGGCGTTGGGCACGCCGTCCACGACGACAAGTACGCCGTCGCCCGAGGTCGGGTCGTCGTCGTTGCCTTTCGATCCGCGGCCGCGGATGGTGAACGAGGCGGGTTTCATCGGGTCGCCGGTCTGCTGTACGGTGACGCCCGGCATACGGCCCTGGAGGATGGTCGCCAGGTTCGAGGCGCGGCTTTTGGCCGCTTCGTCGAGCTTGACGGTCGTCACGGCCATCGAGAGGTCTTCCTTGCGCTGCGAACCGTAACCGATGGCTACGACTTCGCCGATCATCGTGGCATCCTCCTCCAGCGTGACGTCGATCACGGTGCGGTTCAGGACTGCGATGCTCTGGGGTTTGTAGCCGATGAACGAGAAGCCGAGGGTCGCGTTGCCGCTTACGGAGATCTGGTAGTTACCTTCCGTATCGGTCGTAACGCCGTTGGTCGTCCCTTGTTCTATGACCGAAGCGCCGATGAGCGGTGCGTGGCTGGTGTCGGTCAGACGCCCTGTAACCGTGACGCGGTCTTGCGCTTGGGCCGGATGAATGAGTAGGCACAGCAGCATACTCATCAGAAGAAAGCGGACGATGCCCCTGTTCTTCTCCGAAGTAGTCAAATTCATTTTCATAGAGTTAAGGTTAATATTAGTATTATTGGTATAGAGGCTCGGTTTGCACCGAATAGGTTGGCTTGATTTATTAAAATAATTTAAATAATCACGGACGTTTGTCGTCGATTTGTAATATGTGGAAATTCGATATTCAAAATTATGTATATCGAAATTCTTGCTGGGCGTGGTTTGCGTATTTGAATCCTCAGATTGCGTATAATTGACTTCCCTACACGGGCCGTTCGGTTGAACCGGACATAAAAAAGGCGACAGGCTCCGATTTCGGAGCCTGTCGCCTGATACTTATATTGTTACTGTGTGTCGTCCGTTGTTCCGGCGCAAACCGGGGTGGTCTGGTGTCCCTGTCCCGGCTACTCACCCGCGGCGGGTTGCTGGGCTTTTCCCGGAAGGCTGCATCCCAATGCGAGCAATAAGCCCCAGAGGATCGGTTTCACAGGCGTGGGGCGCTTTATTTCGTTTCGTGGCCGAACAGGGCGTTCACGAACTCCCTGCGGTCGAAAATGCGGAGCTGGTCGATGCCTTCCCCGATCCCGATGTAGCGCACCGGGATGTGGAACTGGTCGCTGATGCCGATCACCACGCCGCCTTTGGCCGTGCCGTCGAGCTTGGTGATGGTGAGCGAAGTGACCTGCGTCGCCTGCGTGAACTGCCGTGCCTGTTCAAAGGCATTTTGTCCCGTGGAACCGTCGAGCACCAGCATCACCTCGTGCGGGGCCCCCGGGATGACCTTGCCCATGACGTTGCGGATTTTGGTCAGTTCGTTCATCAGGTTGACTTTGTTGTGCAGGCGGCCTGCCGTGTCGATCAGCACCACGTCGGCGCCGTTGGCCTTGGCCGACGTCAGCGTGTCGAACGCCACCGATGCCGGGTCGGAACCCATCTCCTGACGGATCATCGTCGCCCCGGCGCGGTCGGCCCAAACTTTGAGCTGGTCGATGGCTGCGGCGCGGAACGTATCGGCGGCGCCGATCCAGACTTTCAGTCCGGCCTTGGTCAGCTGTGCCGCGAGCTTGCCGATGGTGGTGGTCTTGCCCGCGCCGTTGACGCCGACGACCATCACCACGTAGGGTTCGCCCTGCCTGGCGTCGAGCCCGAAATGCTTCTCCGAGCCGTGCGACTCCTCCATCAGCGACATGACCTCCTCGCGCAGGATGGACTGGAGCTCGGACGTATTCATGTATTTGTCGCGCGCCACACGCTCTTCGATGCGCCGGATAATCTTCACCGTGGTTTCCACGCCCACGTCCGACGTAATCAGCACCTCCTCCACGTCGTCCAGCAGGTCGGCATCGACCGTCGAGCGGCCTGCTACGGCACGGGCGAGTTTCGAGAAGATTCCGGTCTTGGTCTTTTCGAGCCCCGCGCTGAGCTCTTCCTGCTGCTGTTGCCGACTCTCCGGAATGTCCGCTGCGGCGCTATCCTGTTTCTTTTTGAAAATATCGAAAAATCCCATACTTATATTTATATATCCTGACAAAGATAATAAGAAAGTTTGGAAAAAAACGTTATATTTGCGCTATATACATTTCCTGCAATGATGAAAAAAACGATCCTGCTGCTGTTGGCAGCGTTTTGCGGCGTACTGACTGTCGCAGCCCAAGACCTGATAATCAAGGCTGACGCCTCGAAGGTCGAAGCGAAAGTGACGGAGATAACCCCCGAGTCCGTTCGTTACAAGCGTTTCTCCAATCCCGACGGCCCGACTTACGTCCTGCCCGTGTCGGAAATCAGCTATATCCAATATGCAAACGGCGAGAAGGAGTATTTCAAGGCTGCCGCGAGCATTCCTGCAACACCGTTGACCCCGGCCATCCCGGCCGAGGAGCCCGCTAAGGTTTCCGCCGCTCCCGCTGCGGCCGAGGCGCCTGCCGCCAGCCCTGCCGATGGGGTGAAGTATGTGGTCAAGGAGTACGAGATCGGCGAATTCTATAACCAGGACGGGATCAAGGGCGTCGTGTGTATGCTCTCCGACGACCGCCAGCACGGGCTGGTAATCTCGCTCGATGAGATTTACCTGCACTGGAGCGAGTTCCGCAAGCCCGACCTGCGCGTCATTGGTACGGACAACCGTTCCGACGGCAGTGTGAACATGGAGAAAGTTGCGGCCTACATCGCCGAGAACAACCTTTCGTGGGACGATTTCCCGGCATTCAAGTGGTGCCGCGAGAAGGGTGAGGGCTGGTACCTTCCGTCGATCGACGAACTGCTGAACATCGGCCATAATTACAGCGGCGGGACGCGTGTGCAGTCCAGCCGCCAGGCCCGTAACCGGTTCAACAACGCCCTCAAGAATAACGGCGGCAAGCGTATGGATCGGCTGGTTTACTATTTCTCCTCGACCGAGAAGGACGAGAAGTCGGCCTTTACGTCGCATATGGGTATCGAACCTCCCTATGTCGTCGAAATTCCCAAGTATAACAATTTCCTGGTGCGCGCCGTGCACAAGTTCTGAACCGCCGGGAGAGAGCCGGAGAAACACAAAGGGCATCCGATCGGATGCCCTTTGTATTTAAGAATAGCTCTTAAAATACTTATTTCTTCTCTTCGAAGAATTCCTTGACCTGGTCGTTGGGAATGATGCCTTCCTTGAACATGTAAGCACCGGTCTTGTCCGACTTGACCATCTTGATGCACTTCGTAAAGTTCTTACCCGTGCCGGTTTTCAGTGTTGCGACTACTTTCTTTGCCATAGAGCTTCAAAACTATTTAATTTCACGGTGAACGGTGACCTTCTTCAAGAACGGATTGTACTTTTTACGCTCCAGACGGTCGGGGGTGTTCTTTTTGTTTTTCGTCGTGATGTAACGGGACATTCCCGGAACTCCGCTCTGTTTCTGTTCGGTGCATTCGAGAATGACCTGAACCCTGTTGCCTTTCTTTGCCATTTGTTACTTCGGTGTTTTAGTAAACGGACTTGGGTGCGGCAGCCTCGCGCAGTGCTACTGCAAGACCCTTCTTGTTGATTGTTTTCATTCCGGCTGCCGACACCTTCAGGGTGATCCAGCGGCCTTCCTGCTCGGACCAGAAACGCTTGGTTTTCAGATTGGGGCTGAATTTGCGTTTGGTCTTGTGGTGCGAGTGCGAGACGTTGTTGCCCACGATCGCTACCTTGCCTGTGATTTCGCAAACTTTCATTGTTGTTTTCGCTAAATTTGTTCGTTATTCCCGTAAGGGAGTGCAAATATAAGGAAAAAATGAGAATTAAAGATTAATAATCCACATTAATTTTCCGGTGTGTGGTCTATTGTATTGGTTTTTAGTGTTTAACGTAACGGTATCGAAAGTGCGAAACGTGCCCCTCCGCTGTAATTTGTGTCGAGTTTTATCGTGCCGCCCAGGGCCGAGGCGATCAGCCGGCACACGGTCAGCCCGAGCCCGAGCCCTTGCGAGAAGGTGTCGAGCTTGACGAAGCGTCCGAAAATATGCTCGGCCTCGCAAGCCGGGATGCCGGGCCCCGAGTCGGTTACCGTGAATGTGATGCGGCGGTTGCCGCCGTCCAGCGTATATGCGAGCGTGATTTCTCCGTCGGCCGCGAAATGTACGGCATTGCGCAGCATTTCGGTGATGGCTTTGGATATCAGCATGCACGAAGTGTGCAGGTGGAATTTCTCGCGTGCCGGGACAAAACGGATACTCACCGCCCGGGAACTGGACTGTGAGACCTTCTGAATACACTCCTGGCAGCATTCGTTGATGTCGGTCGGGCTCATGGCCGGCGGGGTTTCCGACGATTCGAGTCCGGCGATGTAGAGCACGTCGTCCACGAGTTTTTGGAGATAGCCGCTGTTTTCCTGGATGATGCTTATATAGGATTGCCGCTCGGCGGCGTCGGCATCGTCCGAGGCTGCGGCCAGCTCCGCAAATCCGACGATGGAGTTGAGCGGCGTATTGATCTCGTGCGTGATGTTGCGGATGAAGATGCCTTTCATCCGGTTGCTCTCTTCGGCGGCTCTCTTCGCGCGGGCGAGGTGGCGGTTCATGCGGAGCATTACCGCGATGAAGACGGCGGCCAGCAAGAGAATGCACGCCAAGCCGATGGTGCCCAGTTGGGTGCGGTGCAGGCGCTCTTCCTGCGCCTGTTGGCGCAGTTCTGCTTTTTCCATGTTCAACCGGTTGACATCAAGCAGCGTGGCGAATTCTCCGAGTGTCTTCTCGTTGTCGTCGTTGACTTGTTTGTGGTAGAGTTCTGTGTAATGCTGTATGTCCCGGTAGGCGGCTTCGAAATTGCCGAGGGCGGCGTAGGCGGCTGCACGGTTTTCATAGAGGTAGTAGAAATAGGATTCCTTGTATCCTTCTCTTTCGAACGACCTGATCAATTTGTCGATTGCGGCGATCATCTTGCCGTATTCGTGCGAATGGTTGTAGATGGCGACCTCGATTTCAGCGAGTTTGATCTCCGAGAGGTTGCCGTTCTGCCCGGCCTTGATCTCGTTGAAAAGTGCTTTGGCTTTGTCGGTCTGGCCTGTCTGGGCGAGCAGGTGCGTTTCCTTGGCCTTCAGACCCCAGATGTAGTCCGGTAGCGGAATGCATGCCTTGCCTTTTTCGACGGCTTCTGCGGCTTCGGGATAGCGTTGCAGATCCATCAGCATGGTCGCGAGTTCCGAATAGAGGTTCGAGAGATGGAATGTGTTGAGCCCGTTCTGGATGATGAAATCGATTGCCTTCCGGTAGTATTCCACAGCGGGTTTTTTCAATCCGCGGGTGCGGTAGATGTGTCCGAGCTGTTTGTATGCCTCGGCGGTTGCGGGTTTGTAATTGTCCTTTTCGGCCTGCGACATATACTGCTCCAGTTCGTATTGGGCGAGCGTGTATTGCGCCTGTTTGGTATAATAGAGAATCAGCCGCGACCAGGTGAAGTAGTAATACTTGATCTGGTCATTCTTGCGGGCGAAATCCTGCACGCGGGGAATCCATGCCTTGAGCGAGTCGAGGTTGTTGTTGAAATAGTAATGGTCGGCTTTCAAGCTCAGGGCAACGGCCTGCATCCGGATGTCGTGCTTCTCGCCCGAGAGCCGGAACAGCGTGTCCGCCTTGCTGAGGACGGCCGTGTCGCGTATGTTGTTGTTGCACCAGCGGTAATAGGCGTAAAGCGTACTCTCTACTTGTTGGTGGCTTTCGTTTTCAGCATGGGCCGTGGTGAGGAGCATACCGAACAACACCGACAGGAATAAGGTTCTTTTCATTTTGCGCTGGGCTGAATTGCTGCAAAAATAAGCTAAATTGTTTGTAAAAACAAACGGATCAGCCGTAATTTGAAACTATTTGCCCGGTTGGGCGGCGAGCAACTCTTCTTCGAGCAGTTCGATGGCGGCCGTTCCCGCTTCGCGGATGATTTGCGTGCGGTCGCCTTTGGCATGGATCAGCCGGGCCGTGGTGCGCAGGGGCGAACTGACGGCGATCCATACCGAACCGACCGGGTATTCGGGGGTGCCGCCCGTGGGGCCTGCGATCCCTGTCGTGGCGATAGCGTAGTGTGCATTTGCCAGATGACGGACGCCTTCGGCCATCTGGCGTACGACCTGTTCGCTGACGGCGCCGTAGCGGGCTATCGTATCGCAGCAGATGTTTACGAAGTTCTGCTTGGCATCGAGGCTGTAAGTCACTACGCCGCATTTGAAATAGGCCGAGGCACCCGGCATGGCCGTGAAGCGTGCCGCGATGGTACCGCCCGTGCAGCTTTCCGCCGTGGCAAGGGTCTGGATGCGGTCGGTCAGGAGTTTATGCACCCGTTCCTCGGGCTGCTGACGCATGCAGGATGTGAGGGCGAGGAGTGCACCGATGGTTGAGGCAAGTATTCTATGCATGGGACGAATGTATTATTTACCGTTGAGTTCGTCGCGCAGCAGGCTGATGGCGAAGGCGCTGGCCCGGTCGATGATCTGCCCGCGGTCGGAACCGCACTGTTTGAGGATGGCGGTCGTCCGGTGCGGGGTCGCCACGGCGATCCATACCGTGCCGACCGGCTTTTTGGCGGAGCCGCCCGCGGGGCCTGCGATACCGGTGGTCGCTATGGCGTAGTCGGCACCCGAGATCCGTCGTGCCCCTTCGGCCATTCGCCGTGCGACCTCTTCGCTGACGGCGCCGTGGCGGGCAATGACCTCCGGGTCTACGCCCAGGATATCGTGTTTCGAGGCGTTGCTGTACGAAACTACGCCGCAGAGGAAATAGGCCGAAGCACCCGGCATGGCCGTGAAACGTGCCGCGATGTTGCCTCCGGTGCAGCTTTCCGCCGTGGCGAGGGTCAGCCCGCGCTCGGTGAGCAGCTTGTGTACCAGTTCCTGCATGGTGGCCGTTTCGTACCCGATGATGTTGTGGGGGATGATTTTCCGCAGTGCCTCGAATTGCCGTTCGATCTCCTTCGAAACGCTTTCGCCCTCGACCTCATAGGCCGACAGGCGCAGCCGTACGGCGCCCGGATTGGGCAGGTAAGCCAGTTTCAGGTAGGATGGCAGGGCGTTTTCCCATGCTTCGATCTTTGCGGCGAGCATCGACTCGGGCAGCCCGGCCGTGATCATCGTGCGGTGCACGATTTGGCGCAGTTCGAAATGCGCTTTCAGGCGCGGCATCACTTCGTCCTGCATCAGGTGTTCCATCTCGTAGGGGACACCGGGCAGCGAGACCACCACCTTGCCGTTGCGTTCGAACCACATGCCCGGAGCCGTGCCGTGGGCGTTGAACAGCACCGTGCAGCAGGCCGGAACCATCGCCTGCCCGCGGTTGAGTTCGTTGAACTCGATGCCGCGCCCTTCGAGCATGCGTTTCACATGGTCGGCGACCCGTTGGTCGGGCACCAGTTCGCAGCCGAACATTCCGGCCAGGGTCTTTTTGGTGATATCGTCTTTGGTGGGGCCGAGCCCCCCGGTGATGACGACGACGTTGGAATCTCCCAGGGCGCGTTCCACGCTCCGGACGATCTGTGTGCTGTCGTCGCCGATCGAAACCTTTTCGTGTACGACGATGCCGGCGGCGTTGAGGTGCTTGGCGATGGATACGGAGTTCGTATCCACGATCTGGCCGATGAGGATTTCATCGCCGATGGTGATGATCGTTGCTTTCATGGCAATATTTGAGGCTCAGGATGCGGGCTGTTTCTTGCGGGTGTCCGGTTCGTTATCCGCAGGTCGTGCCGGGCTGTTCTGTGTTTCCGGTGACGGGTTCGGCACCGATTCTGCAGGTGCGGCGGCCTGTGTTTGGGCTGTCGCGGCGGTTTCCGTTCCGGGTGCGGCCTTCCCGGCTTCCGGTGCCTGTGCGCCTGAAGCCGTCGCTGCTGCGGCTTTTGCCTCAGCGGCCTGAGCAGCAGCCCGGGCCTCTTCTTCGGCTCTCGCTTCTGCGGCTGCCTTGGCGGCTGCGGCCGCTTCGGCATCGGCGATCAGCGAACGGCAGATTTCGCCGACCAGCCCCGGCCCTTCGTAGATGTAACCGGTGTAGAGTTGCAGGAGGTCTGCGCCTGCGTCGAGCATCGCCTTGGCATCGGCGGGGCTCATGATGCCGCCCACGCCGATGATCGGAAAGTTGCCGCCCGAGCGGGTGTGGATGCGCCGCACGACCTCTACGGCCCGTTGGGTGAGCGGTGCGCCGCTCAGGCGGCCGCTGCCGATCTTGTCGAGCGCCATGTGGCTCGTATGCAGCCCTTCGCGGCGGTGGGTGCCGTTGGTGGCCACGATGCCGTCGAGCGGTGTTTCGAGCAGGATGTCGCTGATTTCGTCGATGACTTCGTCCGACATGTCGGGCGACACCTTGAGCATGATCGGCCGGTACTGGTTCTGCCCGCGGCGGAAGTCGAACAGCGGATCAAGTATCTGGAGTATGTGCGTGCGTGTGTAGGTGGTGCCTTCGCGGCAGGAGTTGTCGCAGCTGATGTTCACCGTGAAATAGTCCGCATACTGGTAGAGGTTGCGGAAGAGTCGGAGGTAATCCGCGGCCGCATTTTCGGGGGGCGTCACAGTGTTCTTGCCGATGTTGCAGCCCACGATGATCCCTTCGTGCGGGCGGCGCAGGTGGCAGATTGTCTTGTCCAGGCCGCGGTTGGAGAGCCCGATGCGGTTGATGATGGCGCGGTCTTTGGGCAGCCGGAACACGCGCGGGCGCGGGTTGCCTGCCTGCGGGCGCGGGGTGACGGTGCCTATCTCGATGAACCCGAACCCGAGCGCCGCCAGTTCACGGTAGGCCTCGCCGTTGCGGTCGAAGCCCGCGGCCAGGCCGATGGGATTGGCGAATTTTACACCGAAGACCTCGCGTTCGAGCGCCGGGTGCCGTACGGTGTAACATTTGCGCAGGAACCAGCGCCCGCCGGGTATGAGCCCGATGATGCGCAACAACAGAAGCGCCACATGGTGTGCCCGCTCGATGGTAAGCGAGAAAAGGATGGGCTTTATGATTCTCCGGTACATTTTCTTAAGGGCATTGTCCGTGGCCGCAAAGGTACTAAAAAAGAATTGATTTCGCTAAAAGTATTCCCTGCGGTAGCGGTAGTGGTCGCGCATGGCCTCGAAATCGGCGGGCCGCGCCTTGAGGCGGCAGCTTTCGGCTTCGATGTCATAGGCGTCGCGGATGGTCGTGCAAAGCTCCTGCCACGAGATCGGCCGCGGGACGGAGGGGGCGGCTTCGGAGGGGTACCAACCCCGGAGCGGGAGGCCGAAGAAGCCGGCCAGCGTGGCGACGGACATGGCCGTAGCGGTGGCTTTGCCCTGCTCGGAGTAGCCGGCGACGTGGGGCGTGGCGAGCAGCGTGCGGTCGAGCAACTGCGGGTCGAGGTGCGGTTCGTGTTCCCAGACGTCGAGCACGCAGGGATGGCCGCTCCGCAACAACGCGTCGCCGTCGACCACTTCGCCGCGCGAGGAGTTCATCACCACGGCGCCCGGTTTCAGGCGGGCGAGCAGCCCCTCGCCGGCCATGTGCCGCGTCGAGGCGTCGAGCGGCGTGTGAAAGGTGAGTATGTCGGCTTGGCGTGCGACCTCTTCCAGCGGCAGGAACCCGCAATGCTCGCGCTCTTCGCGCGGCGGGTCGCAGCAGACGACGCGGAAGCCCCACAGGCCGGCGTATTCCCGGATGAGGGAACCCACATGCCCGACGCCCACGATGCCCAGCGTCCGCTGTGCGGGCTCCCACCCCTGTGTACGCGCGAGGTGGGCCAGTACGGCGCCCGCCCATTGCAGTACGCCGCGGGCGTTGCAGCCTGCTGCCGTGGCGACCCGTATGCCGTGCGCCGCGCACCATGCCGTGTCGATGTGGTCAAACCCGATGGTGGCCGTGGCGATCAGACGGACGCGCGAACCGGCGAGCAGGCGCCCGTCGCAACGGGTGCGGGTGCGGATGATGAGGGCGTCGGCATCGCGCACGTCCTCCGCGGCGATCCGGCTGCCGGGCAGGTAGCGTACCTCGGCCCACGGCTCGAGGACTCCCTGCAAAAAGGGGATGGCACTGTCTGCGACGATTTTCATGGATAGTTGCTTTTTCCTGATTTCTTTTCTTTCCGGGAAACAAATATAGGGAAAAATTAAAATTTTTGTACCTTTGTCATTTAAAATGAACATTTTCATTAAGCGGGGGCGGAGGTTGCAAGCAGACTATCTGTGCCGGGCGCGGAAAATGGAGAATGAAATTCAACCGTATGGAACTAAACGCCTTCGATCCCGACGGGGTCGGCGTGGATAACGGAACCTATTTCGGGCTTCCTTTCGAGCCCGGGACGGCCGAGCTGGTGCTGGTTTCGGCTCCGTGGGATGTGACGGTGTCGTACGGAGCCGGGACGGCCTATGCGCCCGACGCCGTTATCGAGGCCTCGACACAGCTCGATTTCCATGAGCCGCTGGCTCCCGGCGCATGGCGCCGAGGGATCGCCACGGCCGATGTGGACTATGCGTTGCTGGAGGAGTCGCAGCGCCTGCGCGGCGATGCGGAGAAGGTGATCGCCCACCTCGAAGGCGGGGGTAGTCCCGAGGACGACTATGTGGTACGCAAGGTGCGTCGCATCAACGAAGGCTGCCGCGCCATGAACGCCAACATCGGGGCGCAGGCGGCGCGGTGGCTCGACGCAGGGAAGACCGTGGGACTGGTCGGGGGCGACCATTCGACGCCCTACGGACTGATCCGTGCCCTGGGTGACCGCCACGGGGAGTTCGGCATCCTGCATATCGACGCCCACTGCGACCTGCGCGATGCTTACGAAGGCTTCGAGTTCTCGCATGCTTCGATCATGTTCAACGTCCTGCGCGACGTGCCTTCGGTGAAAAAAATCGCCCAGGTCGCAGTGCGCGATTTCAGTGGGACGGAAGCCGCCCTGGCCGCTTCTTCCGCCCGTGTTGCCACCTTCGACGACCTGTCGCTCGCCGCCGCGATGTTCCGCGGCGAGACCTGGGACGCGCTGTGCCGGCGAATCGTGGATGCGCTGCCGCAGGAGGTTTACGTGAGCTTCGACATCGACGGCCTCACTTTTGAGAACTGTCCCCATACGGGTACGCCCGTCTGCGGGGGGCTTACGTTCAATCAGGCCGTGTGGCTGCTCGATACGCTCGTGCGTTCGGGGCGCCGCATTATCGGGTTCGACGTCGTGGAGGTCGCTCCGGCGCCCGAAGCGAAAGTGGATGCCATCACCGGGGCGCGCATGCTCTGGAAATTGTGTAATTTGACATTAAAATCAAACGGACAGTAAATGCGACTATTTTCAATGTACCGCTGGGTACGTGAGCGTCATATGATCGGTATACGCGGCCGCAATTTTCTGGAAGCCCCCTGGGCGGGAGGCGTCGTACTGCTCGGTTGTGTGATCGTAGCCATGCTGCTGGCCAACCTGCCCGGGACTTCGCTCTATTACCGCCATCTGCTCGAAACGGATCTTTCGCTGATGGTGCACAGCCCCGACGGGCTGATCGACTGGGTTTTCCCGCGCGGAATGACCGTCGAGAAGCTGATTAACGACGGCCTGATGGTGATTTTCTTTTTCGCCGTCGGACTCGAAATAAAGCGGGAGATCGTTTGCGGGCAGCTTTCGTCGGCACGCCAGGCCATCCTGCCTGTATTGGCGGCCGCAGGCGGCATGCTCGCCCCTGCGATCATTTTCCTGTTCTTCAACCACGGCACCATAGCGGCCAACGGATGGGGTATACCCACGGCCACGGACATCGCCTTTGCCATCGGCATCCTTTCGATGCTGGGCGACCGCGTGCCGGTTTCGCTCAAAATATTCCTCACGGCACTGGCCATCGCCGACGACCTGGGGGCAATCCTGGTCATCGCGCTCTTTTACGGGGGGCAGGTGCAGATAAGCTGCCTGCTGGCGGCATTGGTCATCATGCTCGCGGTCTACTTCATGAAGGAGATGGGCGAAAAACGCATGTTCTTTTACCTGGTGCCCGCCGTGGTGATCTGGGGGTTGTTCTACTATTCGGGCGTGCATTCGGCCATTTCGGGCGTGGCGATGGCCATGCTGATCCCGATGACGCCCCGTTACAGCAAGGAGTATTTCGCCCATAAGATGCGCCACCTGAAGGAGTTGATGCTGGCTGCGAGAACGTCGGGCGATGATTTTCCCAACGAGCACCACCGGTTCTACATGCGCCGCATGCGTTTGCTGGCGGCCGACTCGGTGGGTATGAGCTACCGCCTGGAGCATTCGCTGGCGCCCTATGTCACGTTCCTGGTGATGCCGATTTTCGCACTGGCGAACGCCGGTGTCGAGATCACCTCGCCCGAGTACCTGAATATTTTTCACTATTCGTCCGAGATCGGGTCGATCGGGATGGGTATTTTCTTCGGGCTCGTGGTCGGTAAGCCTTTGGGCATATTTCTTGCGAGCTGGGGTGCCGTGAAATCCGGCCTTGCCGTGATGCCCGAGGGGGCTACATGGCGCCTGTTGCTGGCCGTGGCCTGCCTGGGCGGTATCGGCTTCACGATGTCGTTGTTCGTCGACGCGCTGGCCTACACCGAACCCGACCTGATCGACCGGGGCAAGATAGCGATCCTGATGGGCTCGACGGCCGCGGCCGTGCTGGGAAGCCTGCTGATTTTGGTTTTTTCGAAGAAACGGAAATAAATAATATGCGTAAAACATTTTTTGCCCTGACAGCCATGGCGTTGCTGGCCGGAGCCTGCTCCAGGAAGTCGGGCGGGGGCGTGAAACTCAAGGCCGACACCGATTCGGTAGCTTATATCATCGGTATGAACGTGGGCATGAACCTGCTCAAAATGGATTCGACGCTCAACGTCAATGCCGTATGCGAGGGTATCCGCGACGTGTTCCGTGCCGGGGCGAAACTCTCGGCGGACGATGCCGAGGTCTATTACCTGCGTTACATGAACTATGTGCTGCCCGAAAAGGCGCGTGCCTACGAGGAGCAGTTCCTCGCGGACTTCGCCAAATCGAACCGCAGCTATGCCCGCACGCCGTCGGGCGTGACCTACGCCGTGGAGGTGCTGGGCGATCAGGAGCAGATTCCGGTTTCCGACCGGGACAGCGTTGCGCTGCGCTACATCATCCGCACGGCCGACGGGGCCGACGTCTACTCCTCCTACGAGCGCCGCGACACGCTGCGCACGTCGCTCGGCAGCCTGAACAAAGGGATGAAGGAGAGCGTGAAGCTGATCGGCAAGGGCGGGAAGATCAATGCATGGATGCCTTCTGCGGTTGCCTATGGCTCTGCGGGGGACAAAGAGCTCGGGATCCGGCCCAATGCCACGCTTTATTACGAAATCGAGCTTGTCGATCTCGACAAATATACGAATTGGTCGCGGCGCAATAATTTACGCCGGTAATTTGGGGCGATATCGTAATTATTTTATAACTTTGCGCGGGTGAACCCCGAACAGGCTCAAACGATTAGATTAAACATATTCAAAAAACGATGAAAAAGATTCTTTTTGCCGCGGCGCTTGCGGGTGCCGCAATCCTGACCGCCTGCGGAGACAAGGGCGGCGGTGTCCGTATGGGCAGCCTTTCCGAATTCGACTCGCTGTCGTATGTGCTGGGTGCGAACATTGGTAACGGTATAAATTTTGAAATGAGGGACATCCCCTTTGATTTCAAGGCCATCGACAAGGGTATCAAGGAAAGTGCGATGGGTAAGGCTACGCAGGAGCACGACAAATCGCTCGAAATGCTGCGCGAGTACTTCATGACCAAGCGCGGCGAGCGCGCCCAGGCAATCGCCGCCAAACGTGCCGAGCAGGACAGCATCCGTCTGGCCGGAGGCGACAGCACGAAGGTCGAATATCCCACGGCCGACCCTGCCATGTTCGAGAACGAGGAGGAGCGCGCTGAGATTTCGTATGCTTTCGGTAACGACATCGGTTACAACATCAGCCAGAGCGGTATGCCCATACAGCTGGTTTGGATCGGTCAGGCCATGCAGGACGTACGTGACGGCAAGGCCAAGATGACCGAGGACGAGGTAAACCAGTACCTGCAATATTATTTCATGGTGAAGCGCCCTGCCGAGAATGCCGCCGCATCGAAGGCATGGCTGGAGAAGACCGAGAAGAAGTCGGGCGTCAAGAAGACCGAGTCGGGCCTGCTCTACAAGGTTACTAAGGAGGGCGACGCTGCCAAGATGGCGAAGGATCCCCGCGATGTGGTTCGGGTACACTATACCGGATATACGCGTGAAGGCAAGGTGTTCGACACCTCGATTTTCAAGAACCGCTCGAAAGAGCAGCAGGAGATGATGCGCAAGCAGAGCCCCGATTCGTTCGATGAAAAGGGTGCTCCCAAGGAGGCTGACGAACCCGCCAAGTTCCCGCTGAACCGTGTCATCAAGGGTTGGACGGAAGGTCTCCAGCTCGTGGGCGAGGGCGGTAAGATCACGCTCTGGATTCCGAGCGACCTGGCTTACGGTACGCGTGGTGCAGGCCGTGACATCGGCCCCAACGAGGCGCTCCAGTTCGATGTGGAAGTGATCGAAGTAATCCCTTACGAGGAGCCCGCACCGGCCGATTCGACCGCGACGGCTCCTGCACCGGCACCTGCAAAATAAGCGGGATGCATTTCCGGAAGATATTTGGAAGCGGGCTCCGAGCGGAGCCCGCTTCTTTTTTATATAAATAGGTATTCCATCGGTGTGAACCGGATGCCGTCGACGGTGCGTTCGTCGCCGGTCGCGCGGAATCCCAGCCTGCGGTAGGCTCCGACGGCATAGGGCGAGGAGTTTACCGTGATCCGGGGCGTGTCCGGTGCCGTGCGGCAGTGGTCGCGCAGTGTTGAGAACAGGGCCCGGGCGATGCCCTGCCGATGGCAGGCTTTCTCCACGAAAAGCAGGCACAGGTGGCTGCGTCGCGTCAGGGCGATGATCCCGACGAGCCTTCCCCGCCGGAAAGCGCCCCACGATTGCATCGACCCGTTGCGGTGCTGTGCCGCGAGGGCTTCCGGTGCGACAAAGCGGAGGAATGCGCCGATGCCTTCGGGGCTGTATTCCGGGGCTTCGAACTCGGCGAAGACGCGCCCAGCGAGGGCGGATGCTGCCGGCAGTTCCGTTTCGTGCAGGGGGCGTATGGCGGTGTCGGTAGGTTTTTCCATGTTTATGCGTATAAAGCAACGGCGGCCGGAAATCGCTCCGGCCGCCGCTGTGTATGGTGTCTGCCCGTTTTAGAACGGCAGGTCGTCCACTTCTGCCGGGGAAGAGGCGTATGAGGGCTCTTCGGGAATGGGCGGCATGTCGGGCATCGGGGCGGCGGAGTCGGCCTGCTTGGGTTGGATGCGCCATGCGCGGATGTCGGTGTACCAGCGGCCGTTGTATTCGCGCGACTCGATGTTGACCGAGACGGTGTAGGCGGCACCCTCTTTCAGCCGGGCGACGTCTTCGGGCTTGTTGAAGAACGTCACGCAGATTTTGCGTGCGAACGAGCCTTCGTTCATCTCGAACACTACGTCCTGGCGCTGCCAGTCGCCGCGTGCGGAGGTGCCTTTCGTCACGGGCATTATTTTGTAAACGGTTCCTTCGAATTCCATGGTATCAATGTAAAATGTGTTGATAGATTTGTTTGTGACAAAGGTAGGAAAAAAATCGGGACATTCGGAGCGGGAGCGGTTGAAAAAGCCGTAAGAATTTTTTGCCGGGCGGGGCGTAACGGCCGAATCTCCCCCGATTCGCAGTCCAAAAACCTCAATTTGATGCCGCAACACCCGCATCCTGCATATTTTCATTGTTTTTTGCACGGCCAACGCCGGACTCCCTATGTTCGGTTGCCTGTCCGGTCGGCCAGTACAGCCGGGTAAGATGATTTTGTGCGATTTCCGGCCTGCCCGAAGGGCGGGTTTTTCATTTTTGCACGCTGCATGCCCGGCTGTCCGGTAGCTTGGGTATTGTGCGCTGCCTGCCTGATATTCGGTTGTTTGACGGGCTTTGGCGGCAGGTAGGCAGCCTGTGCGGGGATAGTACCTTTGCCGGAAAAGTTCGAAATATGATTTTTTATATTCGAAAAATGACTTTTTGGATTCGTATTTTTTGCAAGAGCGTGTAAAAGTAAAATAAAAACATTATTTTTGGCTTCAAAGGAAATTAAAAACAACCTGAAACGAAACCAAATCTTAATGATTATGAAAAAACTATTACTATTGTTCCCATTGCTGCTAAGCTGCCTGTGGGGCATTGCCGCAGATGAGTTTCGTGTGGCGGAACTGAGGTGTGAATACCGGGACAACCCGTTGGCGATCAATACGCTGACGCCGCAATTCAGTTGGCAGACGCTTTCCGTCGGCCGCGGATTCCTGCAGGCCGGGTATCAGATTCAGGTGGCGTCCGACCCCGCCGACCTGGCCAGGGGCCGGAAGCTGTTGTGGGACGAACAACGTAAATCCGATGTCTCACTGCATGTGCGCTATGCCGGGCGGACGCTGAAGCCGGGGCAGCGCTATTACTGGCGCGTGCGGGTGAGCGATGCTGCGGGGAATTATTCGCCGTGGAGCGAAATCCGCTCGTTCGCGGTCGGCCTGCTCGGCGGCAGCGATTGGGACGGAGCCCGGTGGATCGCCTTCGAGGAGCTGCCCGACAGCCTGCGCGTGGTGCCCGGACAGGAGTTCAACAAAATAAAGATCGGCGACAGGAAAACGGCGCTCAACCGGCTGCCGCAGTTCCGCCGTGAAGTGAAGGTTACCAAGCCCGTCGAGCGGGCGACGGTCTATGTCTGCGGCCTGGGACAGTTCGAGCTGTTTCTGAACGGGGCGAAGGTGGGCGACAATTTCCTCGACCCGGCGTGGAGCGACTACGACAGGCAGGTGTGCTACCAGACGTTCGACATCAGCGAAGAATTGCAGCCGGGAGGCAACGTGTTCGGGGTGATGCTCGGCAACGGCCTCTACAATGTGCCGCGCGAACGCTATTTCAAGGCGCTCATCAGCTTCGGTTATCCCAAGATGATCTTCAAGGCCGAGATCGAGTATGCCGACGGGACGCACGAAACGATTGTCAGCGACCGCGCCTGGCGTGTAACCGAAAGCCCCGTGACGTACAGCAGCATCTTCGGCGGCGAGGATTACGATGCGACGCGCGAGCGGACAGGATGGATGCTGCCCGGCTACGACGCTTCGGCCTGGGCCGAGCCGCTGGTGACGACCCAGCGCGGGAAGTTGGTTTCCCCCGTCGCCGAACCCGTGCGGGTGATGGAAGAGTTCCCCGTGGTCTCGATCCGCAAGACCCGCCACGGCAAATGGCTCTACGACATGGGCCAGAACTTCTCGGGGACGGTGCAGCTGGAAGTCCGCGGCAAACGCGGGCAGAGCGTGCAGCTCAACACCACCGAGCTGTTCAATTTCGAGTGCGACTCGATCACCGAATGCGGCGGCTACCGCGGTGAATACAGGTTGACCTACACCCTGCGCGGCGACGAGGTGGAGACGTGGCGCCCCCAGTTCACCTATTTCGGACAGCGTTACGTGCTGGTGAGCAATGCCGTCCCGGCCGGGGAGGAGAATCCCGAGGGGCTGCCCGAGATCGTTACCCTTCGCGGCCTGCATACGCGCAACGCCACCCGGATGGCCGGGACGTTCCACTGTTCGAACGACCTGCTCAACAAGACCGAGGAGCTTATTGCGTGGGGTATCAAGGGCAATATGGTGAGCTATTTCACCGACTGCCCCCACCGCGAGAAGCTGCCGTGGATCGAGCAGTTGCACCTGATGTTCGGGTCGCTGCAATCGAAGTTCGACGTGTATACCCTCTACGACAAGATGCTGACCGACATGGAGCTCGCGCAGACTCCCGAGGGGCTTATTCCCGATATCTGCCCCGAATATGTCACTTTCCTCGACGGATTCCGCGATTCGCCCGAGTGGGGCAGTGCGTTCGTGCTGGCGCCGTGGCTGGTCTACGAGTACTACGGTGATTTCCGGTTGGTCGAACGGCATTACGAGGCGATGAAGCGCTATGTGGATTACCTCGGCACGAAGGCCGACGGGCATATCCTTTCCCACGGGCTCGGCGACTGGTGCGACCTGGGGCCCAAATACCCCGGCCGAGCGCAGCTCACCTCCCTGGCCGGAACGGCGACACCGATCTATTATATGGACGCCGAGACGATCCGCAAGGCGGCCGAGAAGATGGGGCGCAAGGAGGATGCCGCGAAATACGGGAAGCTGGCACAGGATATCCGCAAGGCCTACAACGAAAAATACTATCATCCCCAGACCGGGAGTTATGACAAGAACAGCCAGGCCGGCAATGCACTGGCGCTCTACTCGGGCATTTGCGAGCCGCAGAACCGCGATGCCGTGCTGGCGAACCTGGTGCAGGACATCCGCAGCCGCGGCAATGCGCTGACGGCGGGCGACGTGGGATACAACTACGTGCTGCGGGCGCTGGAGCAGAGCGGGAATTCGCAGGTGATCTTCGACATGAACTCGCGGTACGACGTATACGGCTACGGTTATATGCTCGCCCAGGGCGCTACGGCGCTGCCCGAATCATGGCAGGCACTGCCCCGCAAATCGCACAACCACCTGATGCTGGGGCACCTGCTCGAATGGTTTTATACCTATGTGGGCGGCATTCGCCGCGACGATTCGGTGCAGGCCTATAAGAAATTCATCGTCAGGCCCGAGATCGTGGGTGACCTGCGCAGCGCCAAGGCCTCGTTCCGCTCGCCCTATGGACTGATCCGCAGCGAGTGGACGACCGAACAGGGCGGTTTCGACCTGTTGGTCGAGGTGCCGGCCAACACAACGGCGCGGATATACGTCCCCGCCCCTGCCGGCAGCCGGGTTTGCGAAAACGGGCTCGAAGTCGCGCAGTGCAAGGATGTCGAAAGCCTCGGTACGGAGGACGGGTACCGCGTATTCGGCGTCGGGTCGGGTATCTACCGCTTCAGCGTGCGATAGGCGATCCGGTTTGGAAAAGGGGGCCGTACTGTGCAGGTACGGCCTTCCTTTTGTTTTGCCGCTGCGATGCCGTCAGGGCGCTCTGCAGAGTCCCCGCAAGGTTCCTGCATTATTCCCGCAGACTTCCCGCAAGATGCCCGCATTCCCCGCAAGCCGTTGTGCCGCCGGTGTTTCCCGTGCCGCCGGTGCCGTTGGTGCTTCTGGTGCTGCCGTGCCTGCGCTATATCACCGCCGCCTGCGGATTTCGCCGGGACGGGGCGTTTTTCCGGCGGACAATGAAAGAAAAGGGGGATGGTTGTAGTTTTTAATAATATTTACTATCTTTACGCCCAGGTTGTTAGGTGATAATTCCCGGCATGGGAGGCTGGCTGTGGGGCGATTCGGTTACGGATCGTAACTTTACGCGGTGGAATTTCGCAAATGCCGAACCTATCCGATAATTTAAATTATAGAATGATGTGTGATCCGATTAAATCGATCGCAACCCGTTTGCGCGGATTGCGCGAGGTGCTCGAACTTTCGGAGCAGGAAGTGGCGGACAGTTGCCGTCTGTCGGTCGACGAGTACAGGGATATGGAGAGCGGTGATGCCGATATTTCGGTCAATGTGCTGCAAACCATAGCCCGCCGCTACGGGATCAGCCTGGATGTGCTGATGTTCGGCGAGGAGCCCAAGATGAACTCCTATTTCATCACCCGTGCCGGCACGGGTGTATCGGTCGAACGGCGTGCGGCCTATAAGTACGAGGCGCTGGCCTCGGGTTTCCGCGACCGCAGGGCCGACCCCTTCATCGTGACGGTGGGGCCTTCGGCCGCCGATGCCCCGATGCACCTGAACTGCCACACGGGGCAGGAGATGAACTACGTGCTGGAAGGGCGCCTGCTGATCTCGGTCAGCGGCAAGGAGCTGGTGCTCGGCGTGGGCGACAGCCTTTATTTCGATTCCGGCCTGCCGCACGGCATGAAGGCGCTCGACGGCAAGCCGGTACGTTTCCTGGCGATAATAATGTAGGCGTATGGTGGAGAAATTTTTATCCCGGACGGTATTTACCTCCCAGGAGGACTACATAAGGAATTTCCGTATCCGCGTCCCCGCGGATTTCAATTTTGCCTATGACGTGGTGGATGCCTATGCGGCGGAGGAACCCGACAAGAAGGCGCTGCTGTGGACGGATGACCGGGGCGGCGAGATCCAGTTCACCTTTGCCGACATGAAGCGTGAAACCGACCGCACGGCCTCCTATTTCCAGAGCCTCGGCATCGGCCGGGGGGACATGGTGATGCTGATCCTCAAGCGCCGCTATGAATTCTGGTTTTCGATCCTTGCCTTGCACAAACTGGGAGCCGTGGCCATCCCGGCGACCCACCTGCTGACCAGGAAGGATGTCGTTTACAGGTGCAACATGGCGGGTGTCAAGGCGATCGTCGCCGCGGGCGAGCCGGTGATAACCGGCCATATCGCCGCGGCCATGCCGGAAAGCCCTACCACGAAGCTGCTGATAAGCGTCGGCCCCGAGGTTCCCGAAGGGTTCCTCGATTTCCACGAGGGCATCCGCCATGCAGCGCCTTTCGTGCGGCCGCAGCATGTGAACACCAACGACGACATCATGCTGATGTATTTCACCTCCGGCACGACGGGCGAACCGAAGATGGTCGCCCACGATTTCACCTATCCGCTGGGGCATATCAGCACGGGGTGCTTCTGGCACAACCTCCACGAGGGCAGCCTGCACCTCACCATTGCCGACACCGGATGGGCGAAGGCCGCCTGGGGCAAGTTGTACGGGCAATGGCTGGCCGGGGCCAACATTTTCGTTTACGACCACGAGAAATTTACGCCTGCCGACATCCTGCGCAAGATCGGGCAGTACCGGATAACCTCTCTGTGTGCGCCGCCTACGATCTACCGTTTCCTGATTCGCGAAGACCTTTCGAAATACGACCTTTCGTCGCTGGAGTACTGTACGACCGCGGGCGAGGCGCTCAACGGTGCCGTTTACGACACGTTCAAACGCCTGACCGGCGTCCGTCTGATGGAGGGTTTCGGGCAGACCGAAACGACGCTGACCCTCGCCACCTTTCCGTGGATGGAGCCCAAGCCCGGCAGCATGGGCGTGCCCAACCCCCAGTACGATATCGATCTCTTGACGCCCGACGGCCGTTCGGCCGAGGACGGCGAACAGGGGCAGATCGTGATCCGTACCGACCGGGGGAAGCCGCTGGGGCTTTTCAAGGAGTATTACCTGAACGACGGGATGATGCACGAGGTCTGGCACGACGGCGTGTACTATACGGGCGACGTGGCATGGCGCGACGAGGACGGATATTTCTGGTTCGTGGGGCGTGCCGACGACGTGATCAAGAGTTCGGGCTACCGGATCGGCCCCTTCGAGGTGGAGAGCGCCCTGATGACCCATCCGGCCGTCGTCGAATGTGCCATCACGGGGGTTCCCGACGAGATCCGGGGGCAGGTGGTCAAAGCGACGATCATCCTCGGGGATAAATACAGGCCGCGGGCCAGGGAGGAGTTGATCCGGGAACTGCAGGATCATGTGAAGCAGATCACTGCGCCCTACAAGTACCCGCGCATCATCGAATTCGTGGACGAACTTCCGAAGACCATCAGCGGTAAGATCCGCCGCAAGGCGATCCGTGCCGACGACGAGAACCGGTAGCCCGCGCCGCCCGGGCGGTAGCTATGTCCCTGCTCCGCATACCGCCCTGTGCGGGAGTTTTTGCCGGGGAGGGACGATACGGCGCCGGCGGAGGGTGATGCGACCGGATGACTAAATGAAGGCGGGAGGTTGCGAAACATCGCAACCTCCCGCCTTCGTCGTGGACCCAGAGGGGCATGATCCCACGACCTTCGGATTATGAGTCCGCTGCTCTAACCGACTGAGCTATGGGTCCCGCACGGCGCATGAGCGCTTTTTGCGTTGCAAAGATAAAAAAACAATTCAGATTGCGCAACCATTCGGGGCGCTGTGTGCGAAAAAAAATGGTGTGCCCTGTGTCCGATTCCGGCCGGGCGGCGGTGTCCGGGCGGTCGATCCCCGTAAAAAAATATGGACGGGATGTTGTTTGTTGGAAATAAATTTAGTACCTTTGTCCCGCTTAAGCATCAATTAAAAAACAAAAACAGCGAAATGAAAAAGGGTATTCATCCGGAGAATTATCGTTTAGTGGCGTTCAAGGACATGTCCAACGACCACGTGTTTTTGTGTCGGTCCGCCGTTTCGACAAAAGAAACCATCGAAGTGAACGGCGAAACCTATCCCGTGTATAAGATGGAAATTTCCAACACCTCGCACCCGTTCTACACTGGTAAGATGAAGTTGGTTGACACCGCTGGTCGCGTCGATAAGTTTATGAGCCGTTACGCAAAACGCTACGATAAGAAGGGCGCGAAGTAAGACTTCCCTCCCTGCAAGATAAAGGCCGTACCGGAAGGTGCGGCCTTTGTTTTTACCGTCTTCGAGCCTTTCATGCCGGAGTGTCACGTTGCCGATAATGCAGATTTCCCGCGTGTCGTGAAGATTTTTGAACAGGGTATCGTTTTTATATTTATATTTGCCTCCCGAGAAGCAAACAATAACTTAAATCTTAGAAAGTTATGAAGTACGTTACAGCCATGGCGCTGGGCGCGGCGTTCGCCCTCGCATCCTGCGTGAGCAAAGGGACGGTCGTCAGGGTGGAAGACCAGCGGGATTCGCTCGTTTCGGTCGTCAGTGCCAAGGATTCGCTTATAAATGCCGTTTTCGAGGACATCAACGCCATCTCCGAAAACTTGGTGCTGATAAAGACCCGTGAAAACCTGATTTCGGTGGCGGGTGGTAGCGAGGGCGGCCGCCGTCCCGTCGAGGAGATCAACAACGATATCGCGGCGATCGACCGCCTGTTGCAGGAGAACAAGGACAAGATCGCCTCGTTGCAGCGTGCTGCAGCCCAGCTGCGCAAGGCGAACCTGCGTATCGACGGGCTGGAGAAGATGATCGCAGACCTGAATAAACAGCTTGCCGGGAAGAAGGACGAAATCGCCCGCCTGCGGGAGAGCCTGGACAAGATGGGTGTCGAGGTGGAGGTTCTGACAGAACAAGTCGCCGAGCAGAATGCCCGGGCGGAAAACCTGAGTAGCGAAAAGGTCGAACTGGAGAACCAGCTCCACACGGTCTACTATATCGTCGGTGTGGAAAAAGAACTCCGCGACGCGCAGATCATCGACAAGCAGGGCTTTATCGGGCGTACGCTGACGGTGAACAACACCAATAACCTGGAGAGTTTTACGAAGGCCGATTCCCGGCTGCTGTCCGAGATCCCCGTCGGCCGGAAAAAGGTGACCGTCGTCACGGCGCAGCCCGAGGATTCCTATCAACTGGTGACGGGGGGCGAGAAGGATAAAATAGTTACGAAATTGCTTATTACTGATCCCGTGCGTTTTTGGGAGTCGTCGAAGATTTTGATTATCAGTTATAAATAATATCGTCGCTGCTGGCATTCGTTTGCTGTGCTGTACCTGTGGGGTGCCGCAATTATCGCGGCACCCCGTTTTTTATACGTCCGGCTGTGTTGCGGATCGTTTCCCGTCCGGGTGTGCGGGTGCTTTTCGAGGGATGGACTGTTTTGTGTGAAAAGGCAGTATTTGGCCGTTTGAGGCTACTGTGACATGGGACTGGGATTTCGGGCCGATATGCCTTGCCGGCAAGGTTTACGCACTTTTTTTTGCATGTTGGAAATTTTGCGGCCTTCTGTGTAGAAGTGGAAATTTACGGCAGCAAGGTGCTTTTGTATGCAAAAAGGGTGGACGAAAGTGTTTGTTTTTTGTTGGTTATGATTTTTTTGTGTAACTTTGAACAGTTAAACAATCAATCGAATATATGGATCAGATCAAACCGCAGTTTGTGGAGCTGGCATTAAAGGAGAATTGTCCTGCGGATTGTAGTAGTTGTCCTACGTTTCCTGCGCCGTTCCGCCGCATCGGCGATTCGAATTATTGCCGTTTTGCACAGATGACCCTCACACCCGGCGAGGGCGTGACTTTCTCTGCCGACCGTATGGTGCGTATCCTTTTCGTCATGTCGGGGGCGCTTATGATAGAGCATGGCGAGACGATGTGCCTGGTGACCTCGAGGCAGTATGTGTGCCTGGCACGCGGAGAAAGATTCGTTGCGACGGCCCAGGACGAGGCCAATATTGTCGTGCTGTCGCTGATCCACAGGATCGAATTCTGCGAACAGGACATTTTCGACAAGGTGATGCCCTATGATACGGTCATTCCCAATGAGGACGTGCCCAAACTGGCGATGCATCCGTCGATCGAGCGGTTGCTCGAAGGGCTTTTCATGATCCCGGAGATGAGCGGTTGTTCCCGCTACCACAAGATGAAGGCTACGGAGCTTTTCATGATGATCAAGGTGCTTTATACGCCGACCGAGCATGCCTATTTCTTCCAGTCGATGATTCAGCCGCAGGACAATTTCCGTGTCTTCGTGTGCAATAACTACGACAAGGCACAGGGCGTAGCCGAGCTGGCTGCCCTTGCGGGCATGAGCCTTTCGGTGTTCAAGCGTCGTTTTGCCGAGCATTTCAACGACAGTGTTTACCATTGGATGATGCGCCAGAAGGCACTCAAGATTTTCTCGGACATACGCGACGGCGAAGACAGCACGAAGGCGCTGATGAACAAGTATGGGTTCCGCCACTATACGCAGTTCAGCCGTTTCTGCAAGAATTACCTGCAGGCGACGCCTGCCCAGCTGATCGCTTCGATCAAGGAAGGGTAGTCCCTGTATGTCGCCCCTGGCCTGGACTGGGACGAGGCTGTGCCGGCAGCGCGGGGGTGTTGTCGGGAGTTGGAACCGGGAGGAACCGCCTTCCCGGTTTTTTTTGTTTCAGGGGCGTGGCAGCCGGTATACGTTGAGGTCGGTGAACTCCCCGTCGGCGAGCTGCTCGCCGCGTACTTCGATGCGGTCGAGCCTGAAGCCGAGGCGCAGCGGGATCCGGTTGCTCCGCAGGTTGCCTGCGGCGCATTTGATTTCGACATTCTCCATGCCCATTTGCCCGAAGGCCATGCGGCAGAGCGCTTCTGCGGCTGCGGTCATGAGTCCCCGTCCCTGGTATTCGGAGCGAAGCCAGTAGCCGATCTCGATGGTGAGGGTGGTGCTGTCCGCCGATTTGAACCCGATAAGCCCCGCGAAGGCATCCCCGACGCGCAGCGTGAAGACCGGGTTGGCCGGGTCGGCCAGCATGGCGGCGACCACTTCGCGGGTCTGTTCCACGCGGTGCGTCGCGGCCACGAACGGGAGCCAGCGCCCGAGGTGTTCGCGCTGCGTGTCTATGGCCGTAAAGATGTCCGGGGCGTCGTCCGCACGGAGCGGGCGTAACCCGAAGTCATCGGGCAGGGGGATCGCGTTCATGGCGTATTGTGTTTGTCCGGCCAAAGATAACGAATTTCCCGTGATTTATATTATTGTTAATATATAATAGGTGTGGTGGCTTTTAGCTCTGGCTCGCTGTATGGTGCGGAGCCGTTCCGGGCGGGAAGGTGGTAACCTTCGGCCGCCGGGGTGATATTTTTCGGATAAGCTGTTGTAAAATATAAAACTTTTCCTATCTTTGCACCCGATTTCATCCCTGAAATAACGGCGGCTGAATGACGTTCTTTGAGAAGAGTAAAAAAGTAGAAAATTTATCGGGATTTATTTGGCTGGTAAATTTTTTATGCCTACTTTTGCAATCCAAAACGGTTGATTTTGCCGATGTAGCTCAGTTGGCCAGAGCAGCTGATTTGTAATCAGCTGGTCGGGGGTTCGAATCCCTCCATCGGCTCGGAAAGCCGACGCGAGGAAGGGGAGAGATCTCCGCACAGCCCGGGCAGCGGCAGGACGAAAGCCTCAGAGGGGATTCGGTGCAATGCGGGATCCGTCCGTTCGGGGCAGATAATTTGGGAAGTTACCAGAGTGGCCAAATGGGGCAGACTGTAAATCTGCTGGCGTACGCCTTCGGTGGTTCGAATCCATCACTTCCCACTAAAAAAGTGCCGGTTGGAGTTGCAAGATTTCCAGTGGTGCCCGCCTGCGGGCATCGCGGAGGGAGAGGGCTGACTCTGATACGGTATATTTTTGCGGAAGTAGCTCAGTTGATAGAGCATCAGCCTTCCAAGCTGAGGGTCGCGAGTTTGAGCCTCGTCTTCCGCTCCAGACGCAGACGCGTGTGATACGGATGACCCCAGCCGGCGTGGCGGGGACGTTTGTGTCGCCCGCTTGTTCTGCGAAATGAATTTTAAAACTTTAAAGCAATTTTTAACAATACTTTAAATACTTAATACTATGGCAAAAGAAAAATTCGACCGTTCGAAACCGCATGTGAACATCGGTACCATCGGACACGTTGACCACGGTAAGACCACCCTTACCGCTGCAATCACGACCGTTCTGGCAAAGAAAGGTCTGTCGGAGCTCCGCTCGTTCGACTCCATCGACAACGCTCCCGAGGAGAAAGAGCGTGGTATCACGATCAACACTTCGCACGTTGAGTACCAGACGGCTAACCGCCACTATGCTCACGTGGACTGCCCGGGTCACGCCGACTATGTGAAGAACATGGTTACGGGTGCCGCCCAGATGGACGGTGCCATCCTGGTAGTCGCTGCAACGGACGGTCCGATGCCCCAGACCAACGAGCACGTGCTGCTCGCCCGTCAGGTGAACGTGCCGCGTATTGTAGTTTTCCTGAACAAGTGCGACATGGTTGACGACCCCGAAATGCTCGACCTGGTCGAGATGGAGGTTCGCGACCTGCTTTCGAAATACGAGTACGACGGTGACAACGCGCCCGTTATCCGTGGTTCCGCACTTGGTGGCCTGAACGGCGAGCCGCAGTGGGAGGACAAGATCATGGAGCTCATGGATGCTGTCGACAACTATATTCCCATCCCGCAGCGTGAGAACGAGAAGCCGTTCCTGATGCCTGTCGAGGACGTATTCTCGATCACCGGCCGTGGTACCGTCGTAACGGGCCGTATCGAGACCGGTATCATCCACGTAGGTGATCCCGTCGAGATCGTAGGTCTCGAGGAGAAGACCCTGACTTCGACCTGCACCGGTGTCGAGATGTTCCGCAAGCTGCTCGACGAGGGTGAGGCCGGCGACAACGTAGGTCTGCTGCTCCGCGGTATCGACAAGAAGGAGGTTAAGCGCGGTATGGTCGTTGCCAAACCGGGTTCGATCACTCCGCACACCGAGTTCGAGGCTGAGGTCTACATTCTGAAGAAAGAGGAGGGTGGCCGTCACACGCCGTTCCACAACAACTATCGTCCCCAGTTCTATCTGCGTACGATGGACGTAACGGGCGAGGTTCATCTGCCCGCAGGCGTTGACATGGTTATGCCGGGTGACCACGTAACCATCACCGTGAAGCTGATCTACCCCGTAGCTATCAACGAAGGTCTGCGTTTCGCAATCCGCGAGGGTGGCCGTACGGTAGGTGCCGGTCAGATCCTGAAGATCGTGAAATAATTTTCACAACCATAGGGAAGCGGTGTTCCGCACCGCTTCCCGCTTTTAGGAGCATAGTTCAAGGGTAGAATAGCGGTCTCCAAAACCGTTGATGGGAGTTCGAATCTCTCTGCTCCTGCCAAAAGTAAAAGAAGAAGATATGTTTAATTACGTTAAAGAATCCTACAACGAGCTTGTAAACAAGGTGACGTGGCCTACGTTCCCGCAGCTCCAGAGCTCTACGATCGTCGTGATGGTGGCTTCGGTCATCTTCGCTATCGTCGTATTGGCGATGGACTTGTCGTTCGAGAACCTGATGGCTCTGATTTACAAGGTACTGGGTGGTTTTGGCCGTTAATTGTTGCTGAAACGATGAGCGAGATAAAAAAACAGTGGTATGTCGTCCGTGCCATCGGCGGTAAGGAGAACAAGGTCAAAGAGTATATCGAAGCCGAGATTCGCCACAACCACCTGGAGGATTACATATCTCAGGTACTGATTCCCACCGAAAAGGTCTATACCATCCGCAACGGAAAGAAAGTCTCCAAGGAGAAGGTTTCTTATCCGGGCTATGTGTTGGTGGAGGCCGCGTTCGTAGGTCAGATTCCGATTATAATTCGTAATACTCCCAATGTGCTGGGTTTCCTCGGCGATACCAAGGAGGATAGCCGCAAGATGAATGCCACGCCCCTGCGTCCGCAGGAGGTGGCGCGAATCCTCGGCCGCGTCGACGAGATGAATGCCATGGAGGAGGAAAACGAAGTTCCATTCTTTGTTGGCGAGACCGTTAAGGTCACTGATGGCCCTTTCTCAAGCTTCCAGGGTACCATCGAGGCCGTCGACAACGAGCGCAAGAAACTCACGGTATCGGTGAAGATATTCGGGCGCAAAACTCCTATGGAGTTGGGTTTCACACAAGTAGAAAAAGAATAATTAACCAAGGAAAACTATGGCAAAAGAGGTTGCTGCATTTATTAAATTGCAGATCAAAGGTGGTGCCGCCAATCCTTCGCCCCCGGTTGGTCCCGCATTGGGTTCTAAGGGAGTCAACATCATGGACTTCTGCAAGCAGTTCAATGCGCGTACCCAGGACAAGGCAGGAAAAGTTCTTCCGGTCATCATCACGGTTTACAGCGACAAGTCGTTTGATTTCGTTGTAAAACAGCCGCCTGTAGCTATTCAGCTCAAGGAAGCAGCCAAGGTGCAGAAGGGTTCCGCACAGCCTAACCGCGACAAGGTCGGTCAGGTGACGTGGGATCAGGTGCGCGAGATTGCTCAGGACAAAATGCCTGACATGAACTGCTTTACCCTGGAAGCTGCTATGCGTATGATTGCTGGTACCGCTCGTAGCATGGGTATCAACGTCGTCGGTGAATTTCCTAATATGTAATCGAAGATGAGTAAGTTGACAAAAAATCAAAAGATCGCCTACGCTAAGGTGGAAGCCGCTAAGGCTTACAAGCTCTCGGAGGCCGCCGCTCTTCTGAAGGAAATTACGTTCACGAAATTCGACGCGTCCGTTGATATCGACGTCCGCCTGGGCGTTGACCCCCGCAAGGCCAACCAGATGGTGCGTGGCGTCGTGACGCTGCCCCACGGTACGGGTAAGCAGGTGCGTGTGCTCGTGCTGTGTACTCCCGAAAAGGAGGCCGAAGCACAGGCTGCCGGCGCTGATTACGTAGGCCTGGACGAGTATGTCGACAAGATCAAGTCCGGCTGGACTGACGTCGACGTCATCATCTGTACGCCGAACGTAATGGGTAAGGTCGGTGCACTGGGTCGTATCCTGGGCCCCCGCGGCCTGATGCCGAACCCCAAGACCGGTACGGTTACGATGGAAGTCGGCAAGGCTGTCCAGGAGGTGAAATCGGGTAAGATCGACTTCAAGGTCGACAAATTCGGTATCATCCACACTTCGGTAGGTAAGGTTTCATTCTCGGCAGACCAGATCGTAGACAATGCGAAAGAGGTGCTGGGTATGATCCTGAAGTTGAAACCGGCTGCTGCTAAAGGTTCTTATGTGAAGAGTATCTATCTCTCGACCACGATGAGTCCCGGCTTGCAGATTGATTCCAAATCAGTAGAAACCAAATAGAAGGAGGAGAGAAGAGATGACAAAGGAAGAAAAACTGGTCGTTATTAACGCCATCGCCGAGCAGCTCCAGGCTTATCCTCACTTCTACATCGCCGATATCGAGGCACTGAACGCCGAGCAGACCGCTGCCCTGCGCCGCAAGTGCTACGAGAGCGACATCAAACTGGTCGTAGTGAAGAACACACTGCTGGCCAAGGCGCTCGAGAAGGTTGAGAAGGCTGACGCTGAACTGGTAAAAGTATTGGAGGGTCCCACCTCGATTATGTTCGCGAACGTAGCAAAGGCTCCTGCGGTTCTGATCAAGGAATTCCGCAAGAAGTCCGAGAAACCCGTCCTGAAGGCAGCTTTCGCCGAAGGGGGCGTTTACGTGGGCGACAATCAGTTGGACGCTCTGTGCAACATCAAGTCGAAGGAAGAGCTTATCGGCGATATCATTGCCCTGCTCCAGTCCCCGGCGAAGAATGTTATTTCTGCATTGCAGGCTAATGCAGGCCAAAAGATCGCGGGCATCGTGAAGACGCTCGAATCGAGAAACAACTAATCACAATCAAGAATTAAAAACGAAATTTAATAAGCTTACAACTATGGCAGACGTAAAGAAACTTGCTGAAGAACTGGTAAACCTCAAGGTTACCGAGGTAAACGAATTGGCTACCATCCTCAAGGAGGAGTATGGCATTGAACCGGCTGCTGCCGCTGTTGCCGTTGCAGCTCCTGCTGCCGGCGCAGGCGAGGCTGCTGTTGCCGAGAAATCGACTTTCGACGTGATCCTGAAGACCGCCGGCCAGGCCAAGCTCCAGGTTATCAAGGTCGTTAAGGATATCGCTGGCCTGTCGCTGGGTGATGCGAAGGCTCTCGTCGACGGTGCTCCCAAGGCCGTTAAGGAGGGTGTCTCCAAGGAAGAGGCCGAGTCGATCAAGGCTCAGCTCGAGGAGGCTGGTGCTGAAGTTGAGCTTAAGTAGCATTGCTGCTTAAGTCTGCTCAGACGAATCAGGTATAGGGCTTACCGGCGTGTAAGCTCTATGCCTTTTCTTGGTCTAAAGACTGGAAGTGCCGAACAGGAGCTGTGTCCACTCTTTGGAAATGGATGCTCCCGAGGCGAATTGCGCCTGCAAACGGGGGCATTGGCGGGATAATCGGATGCCCAGCAACTCGGGGAGCGTAACCCACCAGAATTACACTTCAACATAATTTGGATTTTACGATGTCCACAGCAAAAACACAACAAAGAATTAGCTTTTCGACAGTCAAGAACCGGGTGCCCTATCCGGATCTGCTGGAGGTACAGCTTAAATCATTCCGGGACTTTTTCCAAATGGACACCACGGCCGAAAACCGCAAGAGCGAGGGGCTGTACAAGGTGTTTCAGGAGAATTTCCCCATTACGGATACCCGGAACAATTTCGTTCTGGAGTTCATCGACTACTATATCGACCCGCCGCGTTATTCGATCGAGGAGTGCCTCGAGCGCGGCCTTACGTACAGCGTCCCTCTGAAGGCGAAGCTCAAGCTTTACTGCACGGACGACGAGCACGAAGATTTCGGCGTCGTCGTTCAGGACGTGTACTTCGGTACGATTCCCTATATGACAGAACGCGGTACGTTCGTCATCAATGGTGCGGAGCGTGTCATCGTATCCCAGTTGCATCGTTCGCCGGGTGTGTTCTTCGGCCAGAGCATGCACACCAACGGCACGAAACTCTATTCGGCGCGTATCATCCCCTTCAAGGGTTCGTGGATAGAGTTCGCTACGGACATCAACAACGTGATGTATGCCTACATCGACCGTAAAAAGAAGTTGCCCGTCACTACGCTGCTGCGTGCCATCGGTTATGAGGCCGACCAGCAGATCCTCGAGATTTTCGACCTGGCAGACGAAGTGAAGGTCACGAAGGCCAATCTCAAGAAGGCCGTTGGCCGCAAACTCGCCGCACGCGTCCTTTCGACCTGGGTCGAGGACTTCGTGGACGAGGATACGGGCGAGGTGGTTTCCATCGAGCGTAACAACGTGATCGTAGACCGCGAGACCGTTCTCCAGGAAGAGCATGTGGAGCAGATCCTCGAAAGCGGTGCCAAGACGATCCTCCTGCATAAGGAGAACCTCTCGGGCATTGATTTTTCGATCATATACAATACCCTGCAGAAAGACCCCTGCAACTCCGAGAAGGAGGCTGTCGTATATATTTACAGGCAGCTGCGCGCTTCGGAGCCGCCCGATGAGGCTACGGCACGCGACGTCATCGAGAAGCTGTTCTTCTCGGACAAGCGTTACGACCTGGGCGACGTGGGCCGTTACCGTATCAACAAGAAGCTGGATCTGGATATCGACCCGGCTATCCGCACGCTGACGCGAGAGGACATTATCGCCATCATCAAATACCTGATCCAGCTGATCAACTCGAAGGCCGACGTCGACGATATCGACCACCTGTCGAACCGCCGTGTCCGCACCGTGGGCGAACAGTTGTCGAACCAGTTCTCGGTGGGCTTCGTGCGCATGGCGCGTACGATCCGCGAGCGCATGAACGTACGTGACAACGAGGTGTTCACTCCGGTCGACCTGATCAATGCCAAAACGCTGTCGTCGGTGATCAACTCGTTCTTCGGGACGTCGCAGCTCTCGCAGTTCATGGATCAGATCAACCCGCTGGCCGAAATTACGCACAAACGCCGTCTGTCGGCCCTCGGCCCCGGCGGCCTTTCGCGCGACCGTGCCGGTTTCGAGGTGCGAGACGTACACTACACGCACTACGGCCGCCTCTGCCCGATCGAATCGCCGGAAGGCCCCAACATCGGTCTGATCTCGTCGCTGTGCGTTTATGCGAAGATTTCACCGATGGGATTCATCGAGACGCCTTACCGCACGGTGGAGAACGGCCGGATCGACCTGGACAACTCGCACATCCACTACTACTCGGCCGAGGAGGAAGAGGGCAAGATTGTGGCGCAGTCGAACATGCCGATCGACGACGAGGGCAATTTCCTGCAACCCGAGCGTATCAAGGCGCGTCAGGGAGCCGATTTCCCCGTGGTTACGGCGGACGAGGTGAACCTGATGGACGTGGCTCCGAACCAGATCGCTTCGATTGCGGCCAGCCTCATCCCGTTCCTCGAGCACGACGACGCCAACCGTGCGTTGATGGGCTCGAACATGATGCGCCAGGCCGTGCCCCTGGTAACATCGGAAGCCCCGATCGTCGGCACGGGTATCGAGAAGGATATGATCTCCGACAGCCGCATCCAGATTGTGGCCGAGGGCGACGGCGAGGTCGTTTTCGCCGACGCTACCAAGATACAGATCAAATACGAGCGTACGGAAGACGAGGTATTGGCCTCGTTCGAACCGGAAGTCACGACCTACGAACTTCCGCGTTACCGCCGTACGAACCAGAATACCTCCATCACGCTCAAGCCCGCCGTACTGACGGGCGACAAGGTCGTGAAGGGGCAGATCCTGACCGAGGGTTACTCGACGCAACACGGCGAGCTGGCCCTGGGCCGCAACCTGAAAGTGGCGTTCATGCCCTGGAAGGGTTACAACTTCGAGGATGCCATCGTGATCTCGGAGCGTATCCAGCGTGAGGATATCTTCACGTCGGTGCACGTCGACGAGTATATCATGGAGGTGCGCGACACCAAGCGCGGTGTCGAGGAACTGACCTCGGATATTCCGAACGTAAGCGAGGACGCCACCAAAGATCTCGATGCGAACGGTATCATCCGCATCGGTGCCAACGTACATCCGGGCGACATCCTGATCGGTAAAATCACCCCCAAGGGCGAGAGCGACCCCTCGCCCGAGGAGAAACTGTTGCGCGCCATCTTCGGCGACAAGGCCGGCGACGTGAAGGACGCTTCGCTCAAGGCGCAGCCGTCGCTGCACGGCGTGGTCATCGACACGAGGCTTTACAGCCGTGCGAACAAGGAGGGTAAGAAGGGCAAGAGCGCCGAGAAGGCGCAGCTCGAGAAGCTCGACGAGAAGTTCGCAGCCGAGATTTCGGAGCTGACGAAGCGCCTGGTCGCCAAGCTGTGGACGCTGCTTCAGGGCAAGGCCACGACGGGTATCACCGACTACTTCGGCGTGGAACTCTATCCCGCAGGCACGAAGTTCTCGCAGAAACTGCTTGAGGAGATCGCCCGCAAGTCGACCGACGAGAAGACGGGCGTGGTGATGGGTTACCTGAACCTCGGTTCGTGCAAGTGGACGGGCGATGCCCATACCGATGCGTTGATCGAGGCTACCATTAATAATTATACCATCGAGTGGAAGAAGGCCGATGCCGTCATCAAGCGCGAGAAGTACAACATCACCAACGGTGACGAGCTCCCGCAGACCGGCGTTATCCAGATGGCCAAGGTCTACATCGCCAAGAAGCGTAAGCTGAAGGTGGGTGACAAGATGGCCGGCCGCCACGGTAACAAGGGTATCGTCGCCCGTATCGTGCGCGACGAGGATATGCCGTTCCTCGAGGACGGTACGATCGTCGACATCTGCCTGAACCCGCTGGGTGTGCCTTCGCGAATGAACCTGGGACAGATCTACGAGACCGTGCTCGGATGGGCCGGCCGCGAGTTGGGCCTGAAGTTCGCAACGCCGATCTTCGACGGTGCCTCGCTCGACCAGATCAACGAGTACACCGCCAAGGCGGGCATCCCGCACAGCGGCCGTACGTACCTCTACGACGGCGGCACCGGTGAGAAGTTCGACCAGCCGGCTACGGTGGGCGTGATCTACATGCTCAAACTGGGCCATATGATCGACGACAAGATGCACGCCCGTTCGATCGGCCCGTACTCGCTCATCACGCAGCAGCCGCTCGGCGGTAAGGCCCAGTTCGGTGGACAGCGTTTCGGTGAGATGGAGGTTTGGGCGCTCGAAGGCTTCGGCGCCGCGAACATCCTGCAGGAGATTCTGACCATCAAGTCCGATGACGTGATGGGACGTGCCAAGGCTTACGAGGCGATCGTCAAGGGCGAGAACCTGCCCAAACCGGGTATTCCCGAGGCCATGAACGTGCTGCTGCACGAGTTGCGCGGCTTGGCCCTGTCGGTCAAACTCGAGTAAGGTGTATTTAGGATAAGAAAAACGAAGAACAAATATGTCAATTTCCAAAGACAATAAGACGAATAATGGTTACAGCCAGATTTCGATAGGCCTGGCCTCCCCCGAGGAGATCCTGGCACAGTCGAGCGGCGAGGTGCTCAAGCCCGAAACCATTAACTACCGTACCTACAAGCCCGAGCGCGACGGTCTGTTCTGCGAGCGTATCTTCGGCCCTGTCAAGGACTACGAATGCCATTGCGGCAAGTACAAGCGCATCCGCTACAAGGGGATCGTCTGCGACCGCTGCGGTGTGGAGGTAACCGAGAAGAAGGTGCGCCGCGAACGCATGGGCCACATTTCGCTGGTCGTACCGGTGGTTCATATCTGGTATTTCCGTTCGCTGCCGTCGAAAATCGGCTACCTGCTGGGTATCCCGTCGAAGAAACTGGAGGCTATCATCTACTACGAGCGTTACGTCGTGATCAACGCCGGTGCCGCTGCCGAGCAGGGCATCGAACGTCTGGCAACGCTTTCGGAGAAGGAGTACCTCGACGTGCTGGCCGCCCTGCCCAAGGGCAACCAGGCGCTCGACGACAGCGACCCCAACAAGTTCGTCGCACAGATGGGCGCCGAGGCGGTCTATACGCTCCTGAAGCAGGTCGACCTCGACACGATGTCCTATGCACTGCGCCACAAGGCTTCGACCGAAACGTCGCAGCAGCGTAAGAGCGAAGCGCTCAAGTGCCTGAACGTCATCGAGTCGTTCCGTGCGTCGGGGGGCAAGAACAAACCCGAATGGATGGTGCTGAACGTCATTCCGGTGATCCCGCCCGAGTTGCGCCCGCTGGTGCCGCTGGACGGCGGACGTTTCGCCACGTCCGACCTGAACGACCTCTACCGTCGTGTCATCATCCGTAACAACCGTCTGAAACGCCTGATCGAGATCAAGGCGCCGGAGGTGATCCTGCGCAACGAGAAGCGTATGTTGCAGGAAGCTGTGGACTCGCTGTTCGACAACTCGCGCAAGAGCAATGCCGTGAAGAACGAGTCGAACCGTCCGCTCAAGTCGCTCTCCGACTCGCTGAAAGGTAAGCAGGGACGTTTCCGCCAGAACCTGCTGGGTAAGCGTGTCGACTACTCGGCGCGTTCGGTCATCGTCGTCGGCCCCGAGCTGAAGATGCACGAGATGGGTATTCCGAAGGACATGGCGGCCGAACTTTACAAGCCGTTCGTGATCCGCAAGCTCATCGAGCGCGGAATCGTGAAGACGGTGAAATCCGCAAAGAAGATCATCGACCGGAAAGACCCCGTGATCTGGGGCATTCTGGAGAATGTCATAAAGGGACACCCCGTGCTGATGAACCGTGCCCCGACGCTGCACCGCCTCGGTATCCAGGCCTTCCAGCCCAAGCTGATCGAGGGCAAGGCAATGCAGCTCCACCCGCTGGCATGTACGGCGTTCAACGCCGACTTCGATGGCGACCAGATGGCCGTGCACCTGCCCCTGGGCAATGCCGCCATCCTGGAGGCACAGCTGCTGATGCTCGGTTCGCACAACGTCCTTAACCCCGCCAACGGCGCACCCATCACCGTGCCGTCGCAGGACATGGTACTCGGCCTCTACTACATCACCAAACCCCGCAAGGGTGTCAAGGGCGAGGGCCGCGCATTCTATGGCCCCGAGGAGGCGATCATCGCCTACAACGAAGGCCAGGCCGACCTGCACGCCATTGTGAAGTGTATGGTGGACGACATCGACGCGGACGGCAACCCGGTACGCGAGCTGAAGGAGACGACCATCGGCCGAATCCTCTTCAACCAGGTGGTACCCAAGGAGGTGGGTTACATCAACGAGATCCTCACGAAGCGTTCGCTGCGCGACATCATCGCGGTGGTGATGAAGAAGGCCGGTGCCGACAAGGTGGCCGCGTTCCTCGACGACATCAAGGACATGGGTTACCGCATGGCATTCCGCGGCGGCCTGTCGTTCAACCTCGACGCCGTGATTATCCCCGACGCCAAGGAGAAACTCGTACAGGAAGGTTACGAGCGTTCGGACGCCATCATGGAGGACTACAACATGGGTCTTATCACCAACAACGAGCGTTACAACCAGATCATCGACGTTTGGACGAACATCAATACCAAGCTGACGAAGGTCGTGATCGACACGCTGATCAAGGACGACGACGGTTTCAACCCGGTATACATGATGCTTGACTCGGGCGCCCGCGGTTCGAAGGAGCAGATCCGTCAGCTGAGCGGTATGCGTGGCCTTATGGCCAAGCCGCAGAAGTCGGGTGTCGAGGGTGGCCAGCAGGTCATCGAGAACCCGATCCTCTCGAACTTCAAGGAGGGGCTTTCGGTGCTCGAGTATTTCATCTCGACGCACGGTGCTCGTAAGGGTCTTGCCGATACCGCACTGAAGACGGCTGACGCCGGTTATCTGACACGCCGTCTGGTTGACGTCGCACAGGACGTGATCATCAACGAGGAGGACTGTGGTACGCTCCGCGGCTTGACTGCTACGGCCATCAAGCGCAACGACGACGTCGTGCAGACCCTCTACGATCGTATTCTGGGCCGTGTCGCCCTGAACGACGTGATCCATCCGCTGACGGGTGAGGTCATCTGCAAGGCAGGCGAGGAGATCACCGAGGCGATTGCCGAGGCGATCGAGAAATCGCCGCTCGAATCGGTGGAGATCCGCTCGGTGCTGACCTGCGAGGCACGCCGGGGCGTATGCGCGAAGTGCTACGGCCGCAACCTGGCTACCGCACGCATGGTGCAGAAGGGCGAAGTCGTGGGTGTCATCGCGGCGCAGTCGATCGGCGAGCCGGGTACGCAGCTTACCCTCCGTACGTTCCACGTCGGTGGTGTGGCCGGTGGCTCGGCGGTCGAGACCAATGTCGTTTCGAAATACGAAGGCCGTCTGGAGATCGACGAGCTGCGTACCGTGAAGGGCAAGAATGCCGCCGGCGAGGCGATCAACATCGTCATTTCGCGCCAGTCGGAATTCCGCATCGTTGACCCGAAGACCGAGATCGTACTCTATACGCACAACCTGCCCTACGGCGCGACGCTTTTCATGGCGGACGGTGCCGAGGTCAAGAAGGGCGACCTGATCTGCGAATGGGATCCGTACAATGCCGTTATCATCTCCGAATACGAAGGTAAGGCCGTTTACGACAGCGTCGTCGAGGGTATTACCTACCGTGAGGAGCGTGACGAACAGACCGGCCTTTCGGAGAAGGTGGTCATCGAGTCGAAGGACAAGACCAAGAACCCCGTCATCAAGATCGTAAACAAGGAGGGCGAGGAGGTCAAGCAATACAACCTGCCCGTTTCGGCGCACGTCGTCGTGAAGGACAACGCCAAGATCAAGGCCGGCGATATCCTGATCAAGATTCCGCGTGCCGTCGGCAAGTCGGGCGGTGACATCACCGGTGGTCTGCCGCGTGTGACCGAGCTGTTCGAAGCCCGTAACCCGTCGAACCCGGCAATCGTGTCGGAAATCGACGGCGAGGTATCGTTCGGCAAGATCAAGCGCGGTAACCGCGAGATCATCATCACCTCGAAGCAGGGTGACGTGAAGCGTTACCTCGTGCCCCTGTCGCGTCAGATCATCGTGCAGGAGAACGACTACGTGAAGGCCGGCAGCCCGCTGTCCGACGGTGCGATCACCCCGAGCGACATCCTCAATATCCTCGGCCCGACGAAGGTGCAGGAGTACATCGTCAACGAGGTGCAGGAGGTATACCGCATGCAGGGTGTGAAGATCAACGACAAGCACTTCGAGGTCATCGTCCGCCAGATGATGAACAAGGTGAAGATCGAGGATCCGGGCGATACCCGGTTCTTCGAAGACCAGGTCGTCGACAAGTGGGAGTTCATGGATGTGAACGACGAACTTTACGACAAGGTGGTCGTCACCGATGCGGGCGATTCGACGTCGCTCCAGCCCGGGCAGATCGTTTCGCTGCGTAAGTTGCGCGACGAGAATTCGAGCCTCAAGCGCCGAGACCAGAAACCCGTGCAGGTGCGCGACATTGTGCCCGCTACTTCGACGCAGGTGTTGCAGGGTATTACCCGCGCCGCGTTGCAGACCTCGAGCTTCATCTCGGCGGCTTCGTTCCAGGAGACCACCAAGGTGCTCAACGAGGCTGCGATCCAGGCCAAGGTCGATCCGCTGGAAAACCTCAAGGAAAATGTCATCTGCGGTCACCTGATCCCCGGCGGTACGGGCCTGCGCGATTACGACAACCTTGTGGTCGGTTCGAAAGCCGAGCTGGAATCGCTCCAGCAGGCGCAGTAAATCCGAGGCTGCATATACGATTCGAAAGAAGCCGTTCCCTGGGGAACGGCTTCTTTTTATTTTGACCGGATTCTCGATTATCTTCAACCGTCATTGTCCCGATGGTTAGCTGGAGTCGAAATAGTTCGCACTCCCGGCGGCATTGCCAACCGTACTTTTTTCGGACGGATACGGTGTTTCTGTATGGAGGGGATGCGCAGGCAGGGAGGCCGGCATCGCTGACTTATGGTGCCGTAGCCCGGATCGCCGCGCAGGAACTCGAATACGAGGGTGATGCGGCAGGTGGGGCGGTCGACCGAATTTTTAGACGATGCCGCCGGACGGTTGGCTCGAACCGATGCGGTTCTACGGGAACCCGGAGTAGAAGCCGCCTGTGTCTACGATTCCGGGGGACGGCTTGTGGCACGCCGGGAGGAAGCCCACAATTACGATGGTGCTACGGAGCGGAGCTAAAGCTATGAATACGCGGATTCCGGCGCACGCGGCGACTGGACAGAGCGCAGGGCGACTGTGCAAAAGACAGCCGTGCAGCCGTTCAAAGGGCATGAACACGAGCGGTCGGAGGTCATTCGCTATCCGGATGCTTATCGGTCTGAGTTTTGGAAGATTCCCTGTTCCGAATTGCGAAAAATCCCGGAGCACAAAAAAACACGGTTCCCCGCCGTAAGAATCCTGTCCGGATTATTTCTTGCCGTTATAGCGCCTGGCGAGACCCCCTTCGGAGGTTTCCCGGTAGAGGCTCGGGAGGTTATGCCCGGTTTCGTTCATCACCTCCACGACCCGGTCGAAGCTCACCATGTGCGAGCCGTCTGAGAGCGTGGCGTAGGCGTTGGCATCGAAAGCCCGGGCTGCCGCAATCGCATTGCGTTCGATGCAGGGCACCTGCACCAATCCGCATACGGGGTCGCAGGTGAGCCCCAGGTGGTGTTCGAGCCCCATCTCCGCGGCGTATTCGATCTGCGAAGGGGTGCCGCCGAAAAGCTGGCATGCCGCGGCGGCGGCCATGGCACATGCCACGCCGACCTCGCCCTGGCAGCCGACCTCGGCGCCGGAGATCGAAGCGTTGGTTTTGGCCACGTTGCCGAACAGTCCCGCCGTAGCCAGGGCGCGCAGGATCCGGATGCGCAGGAAATCGCGCGAATTGGCCAGGTGGTAGAGCACTGCCGGAACCACGCCGCACGACCCGCATGTGGGGGCGGTTACGACGATGCCGCCGGATGCATTCTCTTCGGAGGTCGCCAGGGCGTAGGCGTAGATTTGGGCGCGGGATTTCAGCGAGTCGGTGTAGCTCTTCGACTTGACCCAGTAGGTGCTCGCCTTGCGGGCGACCTTGAGCCCTCCCGGCAGTACGCCGTCGTTGTTCAGGCCGCGCTGGATCGTTTCGCACATCACCGTCCATATCCGGTCGAGGTAATCCCATATTTCGGGGCCTTCGCAGTCGTTGACATATTCCCAATAGGTTTTTCCTTCGCGGTAGCACCAGTCCTTGATCTCCGAGATCGTCGTCAGCGGATAGATGCTGGCGGGTATCTCCAGGCGCGAACTCTCGTTCGCCAGGGCACCCCCGCCGATGCTGTATATCGTCCAACTGTCGACAACCTTGCCGGCTTTCAGCCCCTCGAACAACATGCCGTTGGGATGGAAGGGCAGCACGACCTTCGGCTCCCAGACGATCTGGGTCGGGGCGATGGGCTCCAGCACCGAAAGGATCGCCATGTCGGTGAGGTGTCCCTTGCCCGTGGCGGCAAGCGATCCGTAGAGTGTCACACGGTATGAATCGACGTCGCGACTACGTTCGGCAAAACGTTCGGCAGCCTTTTTTGGCCCCATCGTGTGGCTGCTCGACGGGCCGTTGCCGATCTTATATAATTCTTTGAGTGACTCCATAAACTGGCTTTATATGTGAGGCAAAGATAATGTAAATTGTCGGATGTTCCCTTTCCCGGCCGGAGATTTAAGCCGCTCCCGTCCGGGCGGAACGAAAAAAGGAAAAGGCCGGAACCTTTCCCTTTTCGTAGCCTCACCGCGACTCGAACGCGAATTTAGGGTTTAGGAAACCCTCGTTCTATCCCTTGAACTATGAGGCCGGATAAAAATTGCGGCGCACTTTTCTGCAAAGCGCAGCGCAAATATAATAATTTTTCCCGGTTTTAGAAACTGAACCCTACGCCGATCGAAAATGTGTGGGCACGGGCGGTGTAATTACCCGAAAAATCGGTGACCGGATTGGTGAGCTGGCTTTCGGGAACGCCTGCTGCCGCCAGTTTTTCGTTCACGATGCCCAGCACCGAATTGGTGTAGGGATAGGAGCCCGTACGTTCGGGATCGGCCGAATTGACATAGCCGTATGCGATGTCGATATTCATCCATTTGATCGGGCGGAAGGTGACGCCGGCCGTATAGGCGAGCTTGGTCATCGACGGGGTCTCGGGATTGAGGTAGTCGCTGCGCACGGGGCTTTCATCCACGTACATACCCATACGGGCGGTCAGCCAGTCGAGTGCGTGGTACTGGCCGCCGAAACGGAACGCCAGCGTGTTGGAGTATTTTTTATCGCTGACCGGGATGTTCAGTACGGGGGTGTTGCTGCTCGGTTCGAGAATCTTGACGTCGAGTTTGTCGTAGGCACTCCAGAGCACATATTGCAGGTCGACGGCGAACTCCCATTTCGGAACGGGACGGAAGCTGACACCCCACGTCAGCGATGCCGGCAGGGGCAGCTCGGTCTTCACGACGGCCGACGTGAGCTTGGCGGGGTCGAGACCCAACTGGGGCAGGAGCTGTCCGATGACCTGGGCGATTTGGGTATTGTCGATCATACGCAGGTCGATCGAACCCGAATCCACCTTCATTTTGAGTTTCGAACGGTAGGTAAAGCCCAGCGACCACTGTTCGTTGATGTCCCACATCACACCGAGGTTTACTCCGACGGCCATTTTGGCTTTGCCTTCGAGCCCCAGCGATATCAGGTTTTTGTCCCCGGCCATTTCGAAGAGGTCGGGCATTTGCGGGTTGAGCATTTGCAATGCGCCCATGAGCGCTTTGTTCTGCGGATTGTCGGCGCCGATAGGCAGCAGCGAGCGCGAAAGGTCGAACTTGCCCCAGGTCATCATCAGACCGCCGCCGATGGAGAGGTGTTCGCAGAGTTTGAACGAGACGGTAGGCTGGATATTGTAGGCCTTGAGGTTGATCGACTGGACGAGTTGCGCCCCCGGCCAGTTGTTGCCCCAGTCCATCGAGGAGCCGAACGGCGTATTGAAAGCCAGGCCGACCGACATCCAGTCGAGGGGTTTGTAGTTGAAATAGGCGTAGAGCGGGGTCGCTATGCTGTTGTCCGAGGTGTAGTGCTGCGGCTTGGTCTTGCCCGTATAGTCGGGGAGCGATGTATAGGTGGCCTTCGAAGCGATGCCGGTGATGCCGACCGAGATGTCGAATCGGGTGTCCTGAAACGAGGCGGCGGCGGGGTTGAACCAGATCGACTCGGAGTTAAGCTTCATGGCCGTACCCACGTGTCCCATACCGTTCTGCTTCGAAGAGAGGTTGTTCACTTGATATCCTTCGGCGTATGCTCCCGAAGTGACGGCAGCGGTGGCCAGAAGAAGGAAAAGTTTTTTCATAACGTATTGGTTTGGTTTGTACTATACGCCTGTTGCGGCGTGTAAAAATCGAGGGCAAAAGTAGGAAAACTATCTCTGCCGCCCAAATTTTTTGGTCTAAAATTCCTGAAAATTGACCTATATGGTATAGGATTGGCCGAAACGCCGGGTGGGGCCGGACTCTCCGGCTTCCAAAAAAAAGTGCGGCATTATCCGTGCCGCACTGCGTGTCCGAGATTGCCGGTCGGGCTATTTCCGGTTGTTATATGCCTCGAGCGCCTTGCCCAGTACGACCAACGCCCGTTCGAGGTCTTCCTTCTTGAGTACGTAGGCGATGCGGACTTCGTTGCGGCCGCACGCCGGATCGGAGTAGAAGCCCGATGCGGGGGCGAGCATAACGGTTTCGCCTTCGTAGTCGAAGTCGGAGAGACACCATGCGCAGAAATCGTCGCTGTCCTCTACCGGCAGCCGCGCCACGGTATAGAAGGCGCCCATCGGGATCGGCGAGTATACGCCCGGTAGGCGGTTTAGCCCGTCGATCAGGCATTTGCGCCGTTCGATATACTCCTCGTAGACTTCGGTGCTGTACGATCGCGGCGCGTCGATCGAAGCCTCGGCGACGATCTGTCCGATCAGCGGGGGCGAGAGGCGCGCCTGGCAGAATTTCATCACGGCGTTACGCAGCGTCCGGTTCTTGGTGATGAGCGCCCCGATACGGATTCCGCACTCCGAGTAGCGCTTCGACACCGAGTCGATCAGCACCACGTTTTGCTCGATGCCTTCGAGATGGCAGGCCGATATGTAGGGCGACCCGGTGTAGATGAATTCGCGGTAGACCTCGTCGGAGAAGAGGAACAGGTCGTATTTTTTGACCAGGTCGCGGATGCGGTTCATCTCCTTGCGTGTGTATAGGTACCCCGTGGGGTTGTTGGGATTGCAGATCAGGATACCGCGCGTGCGGTCGTTGATGAGCTTTTCGAATTCCGCGACGTCGGGCAGTGCGAATCCCTGCTCGATCGACGATACCACGGGGCGTATCACGGCCCCTGCGGAGATGGCGAAGGCCATGTAATTGGCGTAGGCCGGCTCGGGGACGATGATCTCGTCGCCGGGGTTGAGGCACGACATGAAGGCGAACAACACGGCCTCGGAACCGCCCGTCGTGACGATGATGTCGTCGGGCGAGAGCTTGATCTGGAACTGTTCGTAGTAACCTACCAGTTTCTCGCGCAGCGAGCGATATCCGTCGCTGGGGCTGTATTCGAGCACCGTACGGTCGATCTTTTTCAGGGCGTCGAGCCCGGTCTGCGGCGACGGCAGGTCGGGCTGGCCGATGTTCAGGTGGTAGATCTTGGTGCCGCGTGCCCGGGCGGCTTCGGCCAACGGGACGAGCTTGCGTATGGGTGAAGCCGGCATCAGCTCGGCGCGTTGTGAGATTTCTGGCATGTGTGAAAAAAGTTAAAAAACGCAGTGGAAATTACTCGACCTCGGCCGTGGGGCGGAACTTGATGGCCTTGCGCGGCGGGATCTTCACCGGGGCGCCCGTGCGCGGATTGCGGCCCATACGTGCGGGTTTCTGCTGCACGCTGAATGTCCCGAGCCCGGTGAGGGTAAGGCGCTCACCCTGCCGGAGACTGTGTACGGTCACCCGGATGATGGCATCGACCGCTTTGCGCGCGTCGACTTTCGAGATGTTAGCGTCGAGGGCTACCGCCTCGACCAGCTGCGATTTGTTCATGTTCTATAATGTGTGAAAAGTTGCGACCTTACCTAACTTGTTGACAAAGATATGGAATTTTCCTAAAAGTCAAAAATAATGTCCTTAATTTGAAGTCCGGCTCCGCCCGGGCGGAAAATAATCGGGGTGAAGATTTGGCAGAATGGAAAAACCGTGCTACTTTTGTCCCCGGAAAGATGGCAGAGTGGTCGATTGCGGCGGTCTTGAAAACCGTTGAGCTGCAAGGCTCCGGGGGTTCGAATCCCTCTCTTTCCGCCGAATGTATGAAGAATCGACAGCAAGAGGGGCTATCAGCCCCTCTTGTCTTATTCAGGTGTCGGGGTGGCCTATTGCGTGCCCAGTTCTTTATAGAGTTCCAGCCGCAGGCCGCAGTAGTTTTCGATTATTTCGGCAGCCTTTTGAACACGCCCCATGTGCATTTCCAATTCCTGCGGAGCCATGTAGAATTCGGCGCTATACGGCGTTTTCATCAAAATTTGTTTCAGCCATGGCAGCGTGAAAATGTTTTCGATATGGTTGTCGTCGAATACCAGCATCAGCTTTGTCGAAAGCGTCCGCATCCGGTCGTGCATCACGACCGGATCATGGATGTCGAATTCCATACCGTGATAGACATAGTAGAGCGTGTGGTAGAAATAGACGATCGCCTGCGCCGAGAACTGTGCCGCCAGCCGCACGTTGCGGCCCCCGGCAAACGCATCCTGCGCCTGTTCGAGCAGGTCGTTGCCGAGCGTGCGGAACGTGTCGAAATGGAATTTGGCGTCGGCATAGGCTTTGGCAAAGTCAATCGGGTGCTTCGGGCGGCGAAACCGATAGTGGTCGCTGCAATGCAATAGTTCGCCCTCGGCATGGGCAAAGTAGAGGAACGGCGTCCGATGCGATTCGACATAGTTCAACGGCAGGATATAGGGATTGATGTAGGTGACCTTCCGGTAGCGGTACGGCATCCTGTACCGCAGGATGCGTTTTGCCCGAATCCAGTCGTATTCCGGCGTTTCGCGCACGACGATCAACAGGTCGTAGGCCACGGCATCGCTGTGGGGCGTGCCGCCGGCCAGCTTTCCGAAAAGCAGGACGTATTCCGGGTCGAAATAGCCGTCCGTCAGGTGGCGGATCATCTGCGCCGTTTCGTCGGGGTCGTAGAGCAGTTCGTCGGGTCGTCCGGGTTGCGGTTGCGGTGCCGAAACGGAGTTGGCGCAGACCCGACGGGAGATCAAGACCGATAAACTGAAAGGCGTGGCAGTAGATGCCACGACGAAAGCCGTCGAAAGGATCGGGGCGTTGTTCCACGACCCCAAGCCCGCGAGGTATGAAAAGCAGATTGCAGATTTGCAAAGGGTAATTGCCGACAAGGACAAGTGCATCGGGCAACTGCAACAAGAGATCAAGACCATGCAGGCCGGGCGCGAAAAAGAGGTCGCCAACCTTAAACAAGAAGCGCAGCAGGTTGTGAAAGCCCTGATGCGTGTCGACGATCTGTGTCCGTATGTAAAGGGGCTGTTGAAATGGGAAAACTATTGTAAGAATGCCGGACTGGACAAGGAGGGGACAAGAGCGTTATTTACGATGCAACCTTACAGATATACGGGCGATCTGCATTCGATAAGGTATAATCATACGTTTTGGGCGAACGATATTGTCCTGCAACTCAAACCCGACAAGGAGGGCCCCAGCGGATTCCGGTTCACCATAAACGGAAAGGACGGCGACGAGTGGTTCAGGCTGCAACGAAAGGAGTTTTACGAGCGGATAGGAATAGACATCGAGCGAACGGAGCAAAGACGGGGAATCAAGATTTAACCACGAGCGGGATGGAGCCAAAATACTGGCCGTCCCGTTTTGTTCTTCATACAAAAGAAATAGCCCAAAATTGAAATAACATAGTTCAAAATCAATATTGATTTTCAGGAACTTTTTGGCGTAATTTGCAATTGTTTTTACATGAGTGTTGTTCAATGTGAAAATTATTTTCTATTTTTGTCTTGTCGTGCAAGCGGCAGACATACAGAAAGTGTTTTCGCACTGTCCTCGTCAGAAAATGTGGAAGTTTTCGATAACAACGGGACGACGAACAGCACTCATTTCTTGTTAGCATATGGCAAGGCGTATTTTGTACGCCTATATCCCATATCTATCAAGTGTGGGGTATCGTATCGTTTATCGTTGTTATTGGTCTTTCCACAACCATCTGACGGATAAACGAAATCGGCTCCACACTTTCTTTTTCGGATAGTTTCCCTCAGGAGCAAGGGGCGTACACAGATGATGTCATTATGATGAAATGTTTGTATTCTTTTGGGATTATTACGGTTATAATGTATTTCTGTATATGTTGTGTCAAGGAGGATGGCAAAGAAAAAGATCGCTTTTTGACCTTCGACGATGAGCAATTCGAAGATTATTGTTTGGAACATTTCGATGCAGATGGCGATGGAGTCATTTCGGAGTGGGAAGCGGCAAAAGTCGATACAATATTTCTGTCCCAAAGAACGATCAAATCTTTAGAGACGATCAGCAATTTTTCCAATCTGATCTATTTGCATATTGGGGAATGCCAAGAAATACTGGAATTAAATCTGTCCCGAAATCAAAAACTGAAACATCTTAGCATCAGCTATCTGTTTGATCTTAAAACGATCGATATGGCACAATGCGAGCGGTTGGAATATGTGCACATTCAGCATTGTGGTAAATTGGATCGGTTGGATTTATGCAACAACGCACCGCAACTGCGCAGATTGACTATTAAATATACAAATCTGACAGGTCTGGTTCTACCTAAATCGGAAACATTAGAGAGCCTTGTCATTCTATTTTGCGGTTTGGAAGCGATCGATGTGCAACGATGTTGGAACGTGAACAATATAGAAATTCGAGGTACGCAATTGAAATCCCTGAATTGCGGCAATCTAACCGAGTTACAACATTTGTCTTGCTGTGACAATGAATTGGTAAGTCTGTCGTTGAGCGGTTGTTTTTCGCTTAAGGTGATACGTTGTCAAAACAACAAATTGAAAGAATTGGATGTCAGCCAGACTACATTGCGAGGTGGAGATTCCTATTATCAGAATCCCTTGTATTGTGCTCCGATGGAGACACTGGAAGCGCTGTATCTGAAAGACGGGTGGCAGAATATGGTCGACGGGATTAATAAAAATCGCAGTCCCGATTATATCCCCGAAACAACTCAAATCTTTTATAAATAAATTACGAACTCTTAAATTTTTGAATCATGACAGGTACGTTATGGAGTGTTACGGCAATCAAGAGTGCCGGCAAATTGACAAAAGGAATGTCTGTAGAAATCCTTGTAACAGGAACTTCGGCGCGTCCGAATGCAAAACAGATCATCGAAGCGATTGAAGACAAGTACGGTGTAACCGTTGCGAGTTGTCATTGCGGATATGGAAATTTCGAGATCGTAAAATTAAGTTGATTATGGATTACCTACCTATCTGCAACGAAACCGGAAAACCGCAGGGCGGCCACCGGTTCGTGCTGGAACAGCCCGGCGAAAAGATGCTGTTGGTCGTCGGCCTTAATCCGAGCAATGCGGACGAAACACATCCCGACCTTACGATGCACAAAGTCATGGGATTCGCCGAGGGCGGCGGTTACGACGGATTTGCAATGTTGAATCTTTCATCGGAACGAGCGACGGATAAATGGAGTTTGTCGGCAACGTTGGACGAACCGATGCACCGAAAAAATCTGGATGTCGCGGCCGATCTGCTGCAACGTTATCCGACAGCGGACATATTGGTCGCTTTCGGAAACGATATTTCGGCGAAACCCTACCTGAAACGATGTTTTCGGGATTTATACGACGTGCTGCGTACAAGTCGGGGCCAATGGTTCCAAATCGGGAAACTCACGGTGAAAGGAAATCCCCGCCATCCGCTTTATGCCCGATACGACTGGGGATTAGTGCCGTTCAAGGTGAAAAAATATATGACAAAACTTAAATAACGATTGACAATGAAAAAACTGTTTTTTGCAAGCCTGTGGGTTTTGGCTTGTTTGGCCGTAGCTTGTTCCGATGAAAAAGACGAACCGAACGACGAGCCCGGATCAATCATCGGCGAATGGGTATTCCAGAAGAACGAATACTACCGGAACGGGAAATTGATCGATAGTTTCACGGCCGTAGAGGACGAAGATAAGATGATCGCTATTTTCCGGGAAGACGGGACTTTCCGTTATTACGATTACCCACCCGAAGAGTACTACGACGGCTCCTACTCCTATGACGAGACGTCGGGTATGCTGACTACAAATGACGGAGTGAATAAAAAGACTTGTCAGACCAAAATAACCGTTTCGACGATGAAATGGATTTACGATGAAGGCAATAATGAAGAACTTATTGAATATTATACGCGAAAACAATAGATGCGGAAAAGTTGCCTAACGAACTTACTTTTATATTTCACTCCTGCCAGACATACTTTTGGCAGGAGTTTTTAATATTTCCAAAATTAGTTAAGACAAGGAATTTACTTTGAAAACTAAAGATATTTTGATATCTTTGTGTTAACCAAGTGCAGCACAGGGTAAAATGATGCAAGTCGTCTGTAGGCTATTCAGTGTACTTAAATTAAGTTCAAAGAATAACAGACTGATATACGACGGAATACAGGAAAGGTTCTGTTCCTTCATTTCCTGCCAAATAAAAACGCGGTTGCAGATTATCTGCAACCGCGTTTCGTGGTGTATATGGGCGAACGGGCGAAAAGGTACCGTGCGATTCCCTTCCGGAACCGTTATTTCCGTTTCTTGCCTTTGGCAGCGACCCGTTGGGCGGCTGTGACCGTTTTTTTCGGGGGCTTGCGTACGCTTTTGGTCGCTTTGCCCTTGCCTTTGCCATTCTCGTCGCGTCCCCATGCCGTGCCTTCGTCGAATTTCATAAATGCCGACCAGTCGAAACCTTCGTTCGACATCTTGCTGAAATCGGGGATGTCTGGGTGGGGTTGGGGCTTGGTTTTCAGCTTCCGGCGCGGCGATGACGTTGGGTCATATGCCGTTTGGTCGTGTGAGGGTTCTGCGTGTACCGTTTCGTCGTGGGCGGGCGCCGGGGCGTACGCCGTCGGGGTTGCCGGGACGGGCGTTGCCGGCTTCACGTTCCGCGTCGGCTTTTTCGGTGCCGGGGCGTATGTCTGCCCGGCGGCCTGGTAATCCTCGGTTTTTGTGCGGCGGGGCTTGCGAACCGGGGCTTCCTGCGCCCCGTTTTCCCCGTCGCGGGCGATCTCGGCCATCGGCCGGCGGCCGCGGTTCAGCCGGTTGAGTTTGCGGACGACCTCCTCGGCATCGCGGAACGGGACGCTCACGAACGAGAAGTTGTCCGAAATCTGGACGTCGTTGATATATTTGTCGCGCAGGCCGCATTTGAATTTGAGCATGTCGACCAGCTTGCGTGCCGTGTAGCCGTCGCGTTTGCCCACGGCCAGGAACAGCCGTGCCGTCCCCTTGCGGTCGACCGAGAAGGAGCGTATTTCGGGGTAGTTGTTCTGGTCGAGCTCGCTGCGGAACGCCAGGCGCAGCAGCGCACCCAGGGCTACGTCGGGGGTATATTCGGCGAGCAGCTCTTCGGCGAATTCCTTGTAACCGTCGTAGCTTTCGTTTTCGACGATCTCCTGCATCTCCTCCTTGATCTTCAGCCGTTTCATCTCTACGATGTCCTGCGGCGAGGGGAGGGTTTCGCGTTTGATCTCGACCTTGATGTCGCGCATCAGGTTGTTCAGGCCGCGGAACTCCGAGGGCGAGACGAACGTGATGGCCGTTCCCTGCTTGCCGGCGCGGCCCGTGCGGCCAATGCGGTGCACGTAGCTCTCCGAGTCCTGCGGCAGCGAGTAGTTGATGACGTGGGTCAGGTTGCCCACGTCGATGCCCCGGGCGGCCACGTCGGTAGCCACCAGGATATTGATCGTGCGGTCGCGGAATTTGCGGAGTATCTTCTCGCGCTGCGCCTGCGACACGTCGCCGTGCAGCACCTCGGCTGCGTAGCCGCGCGCCGTCAGGCGCGAGGCGGTTTCGTCGGCGCCGATCTTGGTGCGGGCGAAGATGATGCCGTAGAATTCGGGTTCGACGTCGATGATGCGGGTCAGGGCGTCGAACTTGTCGGCCTCGCGTACCTCGAAATAGATTTGTTCCGTGAGGTCGGCCGTGATTTGCTTGTGTTCCACGCGCACGATCTCCGTGTCGCGCATGTAGGTTTTCGAAAGCCGGATGATGCGCTCGGGCATCGTGGCCGAGAAGAGCAGCACGCGCCGCTCGTCGCTGGTGTGGCTCATGATCTCTTCGACGTCCTCGACGAAGCCCATGTTGAGCATCTCGTCGGCTTCGTCGAGCACGAGGTAACGGACGTTTTCCAGTTTCATCGTGCCGCGGCGGATGTGGTCGAGCACGCGCCCCGGTGTCCCGACGACGATGTCGATGCCTTTGGCAAGGCGCCGCAGCTGTTCGCTCATCGCCGCACCGCCGTAGATGGCCGTGATCGAGAGCCGTTTTTCGCGGTTGTAGGAGAGCAGTTCTTCGGCCGCCTGGAGTGCGAGTTCGCGTGTCGGTACGAGGATGATGGCCTGTATCGGCCCGCGGGCGGGTTCGAGGGTCTGGAGTATCGGCAGTCCGTAGGCCGCGGTTTTGCCCGTGCCGGTCTGCGATTGCGCGATGATGTCGTTGGGTTTTGTGAGCAGGTGGGGGATGGTGAGCTTCTGGATTGCGGTGGGCGTCTCGAATCCCTTGGCGCGGACTGCGGCGAGCATCTGCTCGGAAAGCCCCAGGGCGCTGAAATCGTCTGTAATGGTCATGTGCATGTTTTATTCGGCACAAAGGTACGATAAAAAGCCGAAAAATGTGTAAAACGTGAAAAAACCGTGATTTACAACCCGTGTTTTGGTTCGGGGACATGCCGTTTGCCGCGGTTTGCAGGGACGGCGGTTCGCCCGTTTCAAATATTTTTGTTATATTTGCCCGAATTTTTAATCTAAATAGGATGGCATACAATTTATTGAAAGGCAAGAAGGGCCTTATTTTCGGAGCACTCAACGAGCAGTCGATCGCATGGAAAGTGGCGGAACGCGCCGTTGAAGAAGGGGCCGAAATCGTCCTTACGAATACTGCCGTATCTATTCGCATGGGTACAATCGGCCGGCTGGCTGAAAAATGCAATACGATCGTCGTCCCGGCCGACGCTACGAGCGTCGAAGACCTGGAAAACCTAATCGACAAGACGATGGAACATTTCGGGGGCAAGTTCGACTTCATGCTCCACTCGATCGGCATGTCGCCCAACGTCCGCAAGGGGCGCACATACGACGACCTGGATTACGATTACCTCTCCAAGACGCTCGACATTTCGGCGATCTCGTTCCACAAGGCGATCCAGGTGGCCCGCAAGAAGGACGCCATCAACGACTGGGGGTCGATCGTGGCGCTCTCGTATATCGCGGCACAGCGTACGCTCTACGGTTATAACGACATGGCCGATGCCAAGGCGTTGCTGGAGTCGATCGCCCGCAGTTTCGGGTATATCTACGGCCGTGAGAAGCACGTGCGCATCAACACCGTGTCGCAGTCGCCGACGCCGACCACGGCCGGAAGTGGCGTGCTGGGGATGGGCGACCTGATGAATTTCGCCGAGAACATGTCGCCGCTGGGCAATGCCTCGGCCAATGACTGCGCCGACTATGTGCTGACGCTTTTCTCGGATCTTACGCGCAAAGTGACGATGCAGAACCTCTACCATGACGGCGGTTTCGCGTCGATGGGTATGAGCCGCCGCGCCATGAAGACCTACGAAAAGGGGATGCGTTTCGAGGACGTGCACCAGAACCAGTACCCGTTCGGCGAGAACGCGGAATAGCTGGCGGAGATGCTTGAATAAAAGGGAAAGCCTGAAAAAGCTTTCCCTTTTATCAATATGTGGGAAATCATTGTTCGTGCCGGTTTAAAATATATCTCCCGTGCTGTTGGCGTACTGGATGATCTCGAATTTGTGTACGGCTTGCGCCGGAGCCGCGAAATAGTCGCTTTCGCCCGAAAGCCGGTAGACGCCTCTTTGGATGTCGACGGCCTCGATATGCAGCGAGTCGTACTTGTAGGAGTGCAGCGAATCGGCCTGTGGTAGCGGAGCAATATGCCGCCCTGGGGAAGCATTGTTGCCGTCCTGATTTTCCGGGGATAGGGCCCGTCCATATAGAGATCTGTTTTGACGCTGTCAGCAATGTGGAACGAAATGGGCCATGACCAGTCGTCATCGAGGTAATAATCACCCTTGTATTCCTTCAGATTGACCCAATAGCCGTTGAAATTCCGGATTTCCGGGGCGATGTATTCAGATTTTACAGAGTCGGGCAGCATCTGGTCATAAAAATCGCGATAGCTTGGGTCGTTTAAATAAGACATGTAGACAGAATCGAGGTAACGGCTCTCGAAGAACCTGTGGGCGGGACTGTTCCGGTTGTGGGTGATAAACCGGTATTCGCGGTAGAGTTCCTTTCCTTCCGCCTTGCGGTAATGAGTTTCGATAACGGTTATCGAGTCGGCCGGGTTGAAGTTGGAAAATTCGGAGAAGAACAGTTTGCCGCCGAGCTGGCGGCGAACCGTATCTTCTACCGAGACGGGGCAGGTCTGCCGGTTGCGGACTTTGGGCTGCCGAGGGCGTGGCCTGCAGTTCTGCAGTTGCGGTTCCCGTCCGGGAAAAGCAACTGCAGAATACAAGCGGGAGTAATATTATACTATATTTCATACGGTCGGAGGCAGTCGGTATTAGTATTGGTGGTCGTCCCCGCGGATCTCTTCGCGGGTGATCGGCTTGCGGTTCATCGCCCGCCATGCGTACCAGATGTAGGCTGCGACGAAGGGGATCAGTAGCGAGACGATCGACATCACCTTGAGCGTGAAGAGGCTCGACGAGGAGTTGTAAATCGTCAGCGACGACTGCATGTCGGCCAGCGACGGGTAATAGGCCGTGTCGTTCCATCCGGCGCAGAGCAGCAGCGCCAGTACCGTCAGTACCGTACCCGCACCGCCGAACCAGATGGCGTTGCGCCGGCCGCGCCAGCCCAGTCCGATGCTCCACAGTACCGCCACCACGCCGAGGAGCAGCACCACGGCGAGGTAAGGCATCTCGATGAAGTTATGCAGGTACTTGTACGGCTCGATGGAGATCCGGCCTGCGGCATCGACCGCCCGGCCGTCGGCGAAGAGCAGCATGCCGAGCCACGCTACGAAGAAGAGCACGAAACAGACTGCTGCGGGGATCATCCGCTGGCGGGCACGTTCGAGGATGGTCTTGTCGTCGATGTTATTCATGAAATACTGGCAGGCCAGCGTTGCGGCGAGGAATGTCACGGCAATGCCCAGAAAGACGTTCGAGACATCCGTAAGCGCTTCCAGTCCGTGCCACGGGGTTGTCCACTGCGAGATCACCGTTGCGCTGCCGCTTCCGGCGCCGTTGGCCAGGTTGAGGCGGTCGACCGTAAAGTTCGCACCCGTGAAAAGTGTTCCGACGGCCGTGCCCAGCAGCAGCGGGCCGGCGATGCCGTTGATCATCAGGAATACGTTGAATGTCTTTTCGCCGAAGACGTTGCCCGGTTTGCGGCGGTATTCGTAGGCCACGGCCTGGATGACGAAGACCAGCAGGATCGCCATCCATACATAGAACGCGCCGCCGAACGACGTGGAGTAGAAGAGCGGGAACGAGGCGAAGAATGCGCCGCCGAAGGTTACGAGCGTCGTGAAGGTGAATTCCCATTTGCGGCCCAGCGAGTTGACCAGCATGTTACGTTCCTCTTCGGTCTTGCCGATGTCGTAGAGCAGCCCCTGCCCACCCTGTACGAAGAGCAGGAATACGAGCAGTGCCCCCAGCAGGGAGATAATCAGCCACCAATAGTGTTGCAAGAGTGTTAGGGTATCCATAGTTGTTTACTGTTTTTCGTTTTCGGGCCCGATTTTGATCTGGCGGAACATGATGCTCAGCTCGGCGATCAGCAACGCCGTGAAGAGCGCGAGGAAGATGAAGAAGGTGGCCGATACCGACCCGGGGCCGATCTTCGAGGCCGCGATGCCCACGGGCATCAGATCCTGGATGGCCCACGGCTGGCGTCCGACCTCGGCCAGCACCCAGCCGGCCTGCGAAGCGAGGTAGGCCAGCGGGATCGACCATACGGCGACCCGCAGCAGCCAGCGCTTGTCCGCCAGTTTATCCTTGCGGTTGAGCCACCAGATGACGCCCAGCAGCAGGATGAAGAAGCACCCGGCACCGACCATCACACGGAACGAGTAGAAGAGCAGCGGTACGTTGGGGACGATCTGCTGCGGGGTGTCGAGGTAGCCGTACCCGAAATAGGCGAAATATTCACGCAGGAACTCCTCGCCTTCGGGCTTCGAGGGGTCGAACTTGGCGGTGATTTGGTCGATCACCGCCTGGTCGCCGGCCTCGAGTGCCGCCCGGTAACGGGCCAGTTCACCCACGGCGACGCGGCCCCGCTCCATCTTCTCCGCGGCCGACATCACGCCGTATTTCTCGTTGCCGTTCACCAGGTCGTTGATGCCCGCCACATAGGCGTCGGCGTCGCGGAAACTCATGATCGAGAGCAGCTTCGGGATGTCGATCTTGAAATAGAATGCGTCCTCGTTCGAGGTGCGTTCCGCCTCCGGCCTCACGATGCCGATGGCCGTCAGGGGCGCACCCTGCTGTCCGTCGTAGAGTGCCTCCATGGCTGCGAGTTTCATCGGCTGCACGCGGGCGATGACGGCGCCCGACTTGTCGCCCGTCATCGCCGTGACGAGCGCGAATACGAAGCCGAAAGCCGAGGCGATGGCGATGCTCTTGCAGGCCATCTTCTGTTCGCGGTGCCGGAGCAGATACCAGGCGCTGACGCCCACGACGAACAGTGCCGCCAGCACGAACGACGAGGTGATGGTGTGGAAGAACTTGTTCATCGCCACGGGCGAGAAGAGTACCTCCCAGAACGAGGTCATTTCGTTGCGTACGGTTTCGAGGTTGAACGTACATCCCACGGGGTGCTGCATCCAGGCGTTGGCGACCAGGATCCACAGTGCCGAGAGGTTCGCGCCGATGGCTGTGAGCCATGTCGCCGTGAGGTGGAAGCCTTTCGAGACCTTGTTCCAGCCGAAGAACATGATGGCGATGAAGGTGCTCTCCATGAAGAAGGCCATGATGCCTTCGACGGCCAGCGGGGCACCGAAGATGTCGCCCACGAAATGCGAGTAGTTCGACCAGTTGGTACCGAACTCGAATTCGAGGATGATGCCCGTTGCCACGCCGATGGCGAAGTTGATGCCGAACAGGCGCATCCAGAATTTGGTCGTGCGCTTCCAGAACTCATCACCCGTGCGGACGTAAAGGGTCTCCATGATGGCGATGATGAACCCCAGTCCCAGCGTGAGCGGGACGAAAAGCCAGTGGTAAATGGCCGTCATGGCGAATTGCGCACGCGACCAGTCGACTGTTTGTAGATAATCCGATAGCATAAGCGTAAGTTATTTGTCGGGGGTTAGTTCTTTCATGACCGAACGGCTGCGCTCTTCGGGGCTCTGCCCGGCCAGGAAATCGGGAAAAAAGAATACCTTGAGGATTGCGAACAGGATAAACAGCTTGACCAGGATGATGGCCCACAGGGTTTTGCCTACGGTCATGCTCCGGAACCCGTCGAGGTAGAACCGGAAGATCTTTTTGATTGTTTGTGCCGCCATATCCGTCGCTATCTTTTACCAAAAATAGATAAAATTTCGGAAATAAAAAACAATGCGCCCGGAAAAGTTGCACGCGCATATCTTCCGGTCGGAAATGGTTACCCCCGGTGCCGGGCGTGCGGATATGTGGTAAGTTTTTCGTATTTTTGCCGTCCATATGGTTAATGGGAATCCGGAAATGAAAGAATATGCGGCCAAACAGCCTTCGCCGTGGGTGTCGGTGTTGCCGCTGGCGGTGCTGACGCTGCTGCTTTACGTGGTCATCCGCTGTTTCGGCGGGGACGCGATCAACGGCGGCAGCCAGATCGCGCTGCTGTCGGCCACGTCGGTCTGCGTCATGCTGGCCATCGGCATTTACCGCTGTAAATGGGCGGTCTTGGAAGAGGCGATCATCGACAATATCCGGGCTTCGGCTTCGGCAATCATCATCCTGCTGCTGATCGGCGCCATTGCCGGGTCGTGGATGGTGAGCGGTGTGGTGCCGACGATGATCTATTACGGGCTGAAGATCCTGCACCCCTCGTTCTTCCTGGTCGCCTCGTGTGCCATTTGTGCGGGCGTGTCGCTGATGACCGGCAGTTCGTGGACGACGATCGCCACGATCGGCGTGGCGCTGATGGGCATCGGGCAGGCCATGGGTTTCCCCGAGGGGTGGATCGCGGGGGCGATCATCTCCGGCGCTTACTTCGGCGACAAGATCTCGCTCCTGTCCGATACTACGGTGCTCGCGTCGTCGACCGTCGGGGTTCCGATTTTCACGCACATACGTTACATGTTGTATACGACCGTCCCGTCGTTCGTCATCGCGCTGGCGGTTTTCGTCATCGCGGGGCTGACGCTCGATCATACGGGCGGCACGCATGCCGGGATGTATGCCGAGTCGTTGCGCGGGACGTTCCGCATCACGCCCTGGTTGCTGGCGGTGCCCGTGGCGACGGGCGTGCTGATCGTGCGCAAACTCCCGGCCATCGTGACGCTCTTCTGCGCCGCGGTTTTCGCCTGCATAGCCATGCTGCTGGCGCAGCCCGAACTGGTGGCGAAGGTGGCCGGAGTCGGAGGGCTGGATTTCATGTCGGGGTTCAAGGGCGTGCTGATGAGCTGCTTCGGCCCGACGGCGATCCCTACCGGAAGCCCGCAGCTGGACGAGCTGGTTGCGACGCGCGGCATGGCGGGCATGCTCAATACCGTATGGCTCATCATCTGCGCCATGTGCTTCGGCGGCGTGATGACCGGCAGCGGGATGCTGGGGGCGCTGACCTCCGTTTTCCTGTGCTTCGTACGCCGTGCCTTCTCGGCCGTGGCTTCGACCGTCGGCGCGGGCATCTTCTTCAACCTCTGCACCGCCGACCAGTATATCTCGATCATCCTTTCGGGGCGCCTTTTCCGGGAACTTTATGCGGAGCAGGGGCTCGAACCGCGGCTGTTGAGCCGCTCGGTCGAGGATTCGGCCACGGTCTGCTCCGTGCTGGTGCCGTGGAACTCGTGCGGCATGACGCAGGCCACCGTGCTGGGTGTTTCCACATTCGTCTACATGCCTTACTGTATTTTCAATATTGTCAGTCCCCTGATGTCGCTGGCGGTGGCGGCCATCGGGTGGAAGATCAAAAGAGCCGCAGGTAGTGCGGCGCATCCGCATTAAATTATGGAATATAAGATGGATACCGGACTTGTGATATTCGACCTCGATGGCACGCTGCTCAATACGATCGGCGACCTGGCTGTCGCATGCAATGCCGTGCTGGCCATGCGCGGCCTGCCGCAGCATACCTATGACGAATACTGCCATTTCGTGGGCAACGGCATCATGCGGCTCGTGGAGCGGGCGTTGCCCGAAGAGCTCCGCACGCCTTATACGGTCGCGGCCGTGCGCGCGGATTTCGTGAAATATTATACCGAGCATATCGACGTTTATACGAAACCCTACGAAGGAATTCCGGAGCTGGTTGCGGAGATCGCGCGGCGAGGTGTTCGTATCGCCGTGGCATCCAACAAGTTCCAGGCTGGAACGGAAAAACTGATCCGGTTGTTTTTCCCCGGTGTCGAATTCGCCGCGGTCTTCGGCCAGCGCGAGGGCGTGCCGCTCAAGCCCGACCCCGCGGTGGTGGGGGAGATACTTGCGCTTACGGGCGTGGCGAAGGAGCGGGTGCTCTATGTCGGCGACTCGGGCGTGGACATGCAGACAGCCGCGGCCGCCGGTGTTCGCTCGGTCGGGGTGACGTGGGGGTTTCGTGAGCGCACTGAGCTCGAGGAGGCCGGGGCGCGGCACATCGTCGACAATCCGGCCAAGATATTGGAGTTGTTATAGTCCGGGTGCCGCGGTTGTCCGGCAGTCCGGATCCTTTTGCGGATTCTTCTCAATTTATGCCGAATATGTGAATATTCCCAGAAAATTGCATGATTCCGGGAAAAAAGACATATATTTGTTCCCGAATAGTAACATATGGCGAAGAACAACAATACCGAGCGTGACCGGGATGCTACCGAACAGCGTATGCTGAAAGCGGTGGGCGAGATGATCCGCAGGGATGGTTTCGAGAAACTCGGGGTCAATGCCGTCGCGGCGCATTGCGGAGTCTCGAAAATACTTATCTACCGCTATTTCGGTTCGCTGGACGGACTGCTGGCCGCCTATATCCGGCAGCACGATTTCTGGATCAATTTTCCGCTCGACATTCCCGGCCGCGCGCATTTGCCCGAATTCCTGAAAAAGACGTTCCGCACGATGATCGGGCGTTTGCACGGCGACCCTACGCTTAGGCGCCTGTACCGCTGGGAGTTGTCCTCGAAGAACGAACTCGTGGCGGCGCTCCGCAGGCAGCGCGAGCAGGCCGGGCTGGAGTTGATCGCCCAGGTGTCGCGGAAAACCGGGCTGCCCGAATCGGAGGTGGCCGTGTTGGCTACTTTCCTGACGGCTTCGGTGACCTACCTTGTGCTGTTGGAGGAATATTGCCCGGTTTACAACGGGATTCCGATCGGAGAGGCTGCCGGCTGGGAGCAGATCGTCCTCGGGATAGACCTGCTGATCGACAAGACTTTTAAGGAATGACCGGCCCGCAGCCCGGGAAAGAGTGTGTATTTTTTTTACAACAAATGTTACCAATAGGTAACAAAATGGAAACCAAAAACAATGAGAAAGATGGCAATGGCATGGATTTTACCGTTCGTATTGCTTGGTTCCTGCGATAAGGAGTTGGTCGAATACGAAAAGGGAAGCGTGGAAATTGTCGTGGAACGGGGCGACGCATGGCTGCATGATTTTCCCCTGTTCCTGGGGATTAAAAGGAAGAACCCGCCGCAGATCGCGGTCTGGATCGAAGATGCGCAGGGGCGCTACCTCTCCACGGTTTATGCGAGTTCCAAAATCGCCACCCAGTCCTGGCTGGCGGCGGGCGGAAACCGCCGCAGGGAGGCGCTGCCTCACTGGTGCCATAGCCGGGGTGTGCAATATGCCGACGGGCTTTACCTGCCGACGAAAAGCGAACCGCTGGCGGACGGCATATCGGGTGCCACGCCGCGCGGCAGTTTCGACCTGAAGCTCTCGCCCGAGGCGGGGCTCGATCGGTTCGTCGTAAAGGTCGAGGTGAACCATTCGACCGATTTCAACGAAACCTATCCCGAATCGGCCAAGGAGGGGGAGCCCGGTTACTCGGGCGGGCGGCACGGGAGCGGCCAGCCGGCCGTGGTCTATGCCGCCGACGTCGACCTGTCGTCGGGCAGCGAGGAGTTCGAAGCCGTGCTGGTCGGCCACAGCAGTCCCGACGGAAGTTCGGGCGGGATAGACCCCGATATTTCGGGGCTCACTTCAGCGCTCCGGATCGTGGAACGCATTACGATCCGTGTCCGATAACGGGGCGATCCCGAGTATTGGCCGCGGCGCTGTGCGTGCTGCCTTTCCTTGCCGCCGAGGTGCCGGCGCAGGAGTTGCCCCGCTTTTCCTGTTCGGCGTCCGTAGGGACGGGCTTCGGCCTGACCCGCCCGTCGTCGGTGCCCGTCGTCTGGCGCGTGACGGGTCATTACAATGTGAGCCGCCGTTTTTCGGTCGGTGCCGGAACGGGGGTTTCCTGCTATGAAAAAACGCTCGTGCCGCTCTTTGCCGATGCGAAGTTCCTGCTTATGCGCCGCCGCAGCTTTACGCCCTATGCCGGGTGCGCCGCCGGATATGCTTTCGCACCGCGCAGGGATGCCAACGGGGGACTGCTGCTCAATCCCGAACTGGGGGTGCAGTATGCATTGCGCTGCGGGGTGCACCTGTTCTTCGCGGCGGGCTATGAGTTGCAGCGGCTGGAGCGGCTCCGGAAATACGAAGGCTGCTGGTTCTCCGCCGAATTTGCCGAGCAGCTCAGCCACGGCACCCTCCTGCTGAAGGTCGGGGTGCTGTTCTGAGCCTCGGTCAGCAGTAGGCCTTGACGTCGGCGGGGGTGATGCGCTCCTCGCTGAGTATGATGAGCCGCTCGATGACGTTGCGCAGTTCGCGGATATTGCCGCTCCAGGGCATCGTTTGCAGCTCGGCAAGCGCTTCGTCCTCGATGCGTTTTGCCGGGATGTGGTATTCGGCACAAATTGTGCGTATGAAATGGTCGACCAGCAGCGGGATGTCCTGCGCATGTTCGCGCAGCGCCGGGACGCGCACGACGACCACTCCGATGCGGTGGTAAAGGTCTTCGCGGAAATTGCCCTTCCGGATCTCCTCGCGCAGGTTCTTGTTCGTGGCGGCGATTACGCGCACGTTGACCTCGATGTCCTTGTCGCTGCCTACGCGGCTGATCCTGTTTTCCTGAAGCGCCCGCAACACCTTGGCCTGCGCCGCCAGCGACATGTCGCCGATCTCGTCCATGAACAGCGTGCCGCCGTCGGCCTGCTCGAACTTGCCCCTTCGCTGCTTGATGGCCGAGGTGAAGGCGCCGCGTTCGTGGCCGAAGAGTTCGCTCTCGATCAGTTCTGAGGGGATTGCCGCGCAGTTGACCTCGACGAACGGAGCCGCGGCGCGGTTGCTTTTGGCGTGCAGCCAGCGTGCGACCAGCTCTTTGCCGGTGCCGTTTTCGCCCGTGATCAGCACGCGCGCTTCGCACGGCGCGACCTTGTCGATCAACAGGCGGACATGTTCGATCTGGGGCGAGGTGCCGATGATATGCTCCGTCTGCGCATTGTGCCCGCGGCGGGTGCGGCGTGCCGGGGCCGCCGCGGGGGCGGGCACGGGGGCCGGGTCGTCGATCGTGCGGTGGATGGACTGCAGCAGGCGGTTCATGTCGATGGGTTTGGTCAGATAGTCCTGGGCGCCGTTGCGTACGGCCTCCACGGCCGAGTCGATCGACGCCTCGGACGACAGCACGATGAACGGGACGCCCTTGTCGGGGATTTTGCACCCGGTGTCCGACAGGATGACGTCGAACGGGATTTTCTCGCACATGTTCGAGGCCGCCTCTTCGTCTTCGGCGGCCTCTGTCGAGAAACCTTCGTATTCGAGCCGCTCGCGCAGCGTGTTTCGCATACTTTTTGATTGGTCTAAAATTAAAACCTTTGCCATAGCTTGTTTTTCCTGAAATTTTACCTACTTTTGTCCCAAAGTTATGACTTTCTGCGGTGTAAAACCAATCTTGTAGGGTCTTGCCGGATGGGGTGGAAAGTCGGAAAAAACGTCTTGAATCGGTTTACCGCAACGGGCTTGCCGGACGCTCCGGCGGACGGATTGAAACAGTGCGGAGAACCGCAAATACAATATGAAAAAGAATTATAATTACACACGACGCAAGTTGTACCTGCCCGAGTATGGGCGTCATATCCAGGAGATGATCGACTCGTTGCAATTGATCGAAGACCGTCGCGAGCGCAACCGCCAGGCGCGTGCCGTGATCGCCGTGATGGGCAACCTGAACCCCCTGTTGCGCGATACGGCCGACTTCACCCACAAGCTGTGGGATCACCTTTTCATAATGTCTGATTTCCAGCTCGATGTGGATTCTCCATACCCGCAGCCTTCGCGTCAGGAGCTGACCATTACGCCGCGCCGCATGGCTTACACGCAGGGGCGTATCTCCTATAAGCATTACGGCAAGTATGTCGAGCGGATGATCGCCGGGCTTTCCGAGGAAAAAGACCGGCGTACCATGGCGCGCACGGTGGACAACCTGGCCCGCTACATGCGCACGAAGAGCTACGAGTACAACCAGGAGCATCCCAACAACGAAGTGATCGTAAAAGACATCAAACGCATGTCCGGCGGAGCGATCGAAATCGATGAAGTGGCATTAAATAATCTCCGAAGTGACTATAAACAGCACTTTACGGCACGTCCCCAGAAGGGGCCGCAGCAGCGTCAGCAGCAGCGCCCGCAGAAAAACCGCAACCAGCAGCACGGGCGCAATTTCTCGAAAAACAACGGCGCACACCGCAATTCGTCGAAATAAAAAGTGCGCATATCCGGAATTTTGCTATATTTGTAAGCATTTAACTGCGATAACAAGGATAAATGAATAAACAAACGCTTTTCGTGTCCCTGACCACGGCCGTCATGCTGTGCGCATGCCAGTCGTCGAAGGTGAAGATTTCGGGTCGCTTCGTAGGTAACGATGCCAAGGATGTTTATCTGGAGCAGGTATTGCCCCTGACGCAGTCGGTGATCGACTCCGCGGTGCTCGACAAGGACGGGAATTACCGTTTCGAGTTGAAGGGCGTGGCGAAGACCCCGTCGCTTTATAATATAATATATAACGGCGAACGCATTCCGCTGTTCCTCGCCGGCGGCGAGAAACTTTCCCTGAATTCGGTGGGGAGCGTCGTACGCAACTATACGGTCGAAGGTTCGAAGGAGTCGGAACTGCTGCGGCAGTTCTACCAGGCTTTCGTTTCGGGCGCGCAGCGGCTGGATAACATCGCCTCGCAGTTTGCCAAGGCAACGCTGTCCGAGGAAGACCGCCAGGCACTGGTAAAGGAGTACACGGCCGAATATTACCGTATCCGCCGCGAACAGTTGCGCTTCATCATCGAGAATAAAGCGTCGCTGGCGGCGGTCTATGCCCTTTACCAGCGGTTGCCCGGGGATACATACCTGTTCAACGGTGACAGCGACGTGGTTTATTACCGCACGGTGGCCGAGGCCATCGAACAGATTTATCCCGAATCGCCCTACCTGCAATCGCTCATGGGGGAGATCGCCCGCATGGACGCCCGCATCAGCCTGTCGTCCCAGATTACCGAGGCGGGGTATCCCGACCTCGAGCTGTCGGACATCTACGGCAAGAAGGTACGCCTCTCGTCGCTCGCGGGGAAAGTCGTGCTGCTCGATTTCTGGTCGGCCGAGCTGGGCAACAGCAATACGCTCAATGCCGAACTGAAGGAGGTCTATAAGAAATATGCCGACGCCCCGGTCGCATTCGAGGTCTACCAGGTTGCCATCGACACGTCGAAGCCCCTGTGGATTTCGGCCGTGCAGGAGCAGCAGCTTCCCTGGGTTTCGGTGAGCGACCTGCGCGGGCGCGCATCGTCGTCGCTGGGACTTTACAACGTGCAGAAACTCCCGGCCAATTTCCTGATCGACAAGGAGGGGAATATCGTCGGGAAGGATATTTACGGCAAGAGCCTCGAACAAAAACTCGATGAACTGACCCGTTGATGTACTATTTCGCATCGGATATCCACCTGGGCGCAGGCGGCGAGGCGTTTGCGCAGCAGACCGAACGGCGCTTCGTGCGCTGGCTCGACGATGCGGCGCAGGATGCGGAGGCGATTTTCCTGGTGGGCGACGTCTTCGACTTCTGGTTCGAATACCGGGGCGTGGTGCCCAAGGGCTTCGTGCGGACGCTCGGCAAGCTGGCCGAACTGACCGACCGGGGCATTCGGGTGGTATTCTTTACGGGAAACCACGACATGTGGGTCGGCGATTACCTCGCCCGCGAATGCGGCGTCGAGATCCATACCTCGCCGCAGCAATTCCGCCTGAACGGTAAAAACGTCTTCATCGCCCACGGCGACAACATGAACATCGACGGACAGCCCGTGCTCAAATTCCTCAATACGGTATTCCGCTCGCGGACGTTGCGCTGGCTCTTTTCGTGGCTGCTGCATCCCGACCTGGCGATGCGCTTCGGGCACTGGTGGAGCGGCAAGTCGCGCAAATCGCACGGTGCCGAGGAGCTCGACGTCTCGCTTACCGAGCCGCTGATCGAATATGCCCGCCGGTATGCCGCCGAGCACGACGTCGACCACTTCGTCTTCGGGCACATGCATTTCCCGCGCGACTACCGCGAGCAGAGCCTGCATGTGATAAACCTGGGGTGCTGGGAGAAATACCCTTCGTGCGCCGTGCTGGACGCATCGGGCGGAATGACTTTAAAAATGCTGGAGAGATGAAACAATACCTCGACCTGCTGCGGCGGATCAAAGCCGAGGGCGTCGTCCGCGGCGACCGTACCGGCACCGGCACCAAAGGCGTCTTCGGACACCAGATGCGTTTCGACCTTTCCGAAGGCTTCCCGCTGCTGACGACCAAAAAAGTATTCCTGAAAGGCGTGATCCACGAATTGCTGTGGTTCCTGGCGGGCGATACCAATATCAAGTACCTCGTGGACAACGGCGTCCATATCTGGGACAACGACGCTTTCCGCTACTACAACGAACTCTGCGTGCGCCACGGCGTGCTGCCCGTCGACCGGGATACGTTCCTGCGTGCGGCACAGGACGGTGTCGAATCGCCCGTCGAAGGGTATCGGTTCGGCGACCTGAACCATGTGTACGGCTATCAGTGGCGCAGCTGGCCCAAGCCCGACGGCCGCTTCATCGACCAGATCGCGCAGGCAGTCGAACTGATACGGCACAATCCCGAGTCGCGGCGCATCATCGTCTCGGCCTGGAATGTCGCCGAGATCGGGGACATGGCATTGCCGCCTTGCCACGTGTTGTTCCAGTTCTACGTGGCCGGGGGAAGGCTCTCGTGCCAGTTGTACCAGCGCAGCGCCGACACGTTCCTGGGCGTGCCGTTCAATATCGCGTCGTATGCCCTACTGACGCTGATGACGGCGCAGGTATGCGGCCTCGAACCCGGCGAGTTCGTCCATACGCTCGGCGACGCGCACCTCTACCTGAACCACATGGAACAGGCCGACGAGCAGTTGTCGCGCGAACCGCGGCCGCTGCCCGTGATGCGGCTGAACCCCGATGTGAAATCGCTCTTCGATTTCCGCTACGGGGATTTCACGCTCGAAGGCTACGATCCCTGGCCGGCGATCAAGGCGCCGATGTCGTTCTGAGCGGTCGCAAGCCCCTGCCGGCTGTACCTGCATTGTTATACGCGGCTGCGATGCCGCCGGACGTTAAAATTTGAAATTTATGGTTAGCATCATCGTTGCCGTTGCCGAAAACGGCGTGATCGGGGATAAGAATACGTTGCTCTGGCATATTTCCGAAGACCTGAAACATTTCAAGGCCGTCACGACGGGGCACCCCGTGATCATGGGCCGCAAAACCTACGAATCGCTCGGGCGCCCGCTCCCGAACCGTACCAATGTGGTCATTACGCGCCAGCAGGTCGAAATCCCCGGCTGCAGGGTGGTTCATTCGCTCGGGGAGGCCGTCGCGCTGTTTCCCGGGGACGACGAGGTTTTCGTCATCGGCGGCGCGCAGATTTATGCGCAGGCCCTGCCCCTGGCCGACCGCTTCTACCTGACGCGCGTGTTCCGCGCTTACGAGGGCGACACGCATTTCCCCGAGTGGGACGAAGCGCAGTGGCGGCTCCTGTCGTCCGAATCCTTCGCATCGGGTGCGAACTACCCTTATCCTTTCGCGTTCGAGACCTACGAGCGCCGGCGAAATTAGGTATTTATACCACTGCACGGCTCGCCCGTATTCCCTACCTTTGCACTGCAAAGGTTTTTTTGTTGCATCCGGGACGGTTTCGTGCCCGGAGAAAGGTGAGATTATGGGAAAATATTTCGATATGCTGATGGAGGACGTACGGATGAAGGAGGGCCTTCACTCGTGCATGAACTGCGGTGTCTGCACGGGCGTATGCCCCGCGGCCGAGTTCTACAACTACGATCCCCGTCAGATCGTCAATATCGTGCAGACGCGCGACGACGATGCCATCGAGGAGTTGCTGAAAAGCGATACGATCTGGTATTGCGGCGAGTGCATGTCGTGCCGCCCGCGCTGTCCGCGCGGCAATACGCCGGGGTATGTGATTCAGGCGCTGCGCACACTGTCGCAGAAGCTGGGTTTCTTCGTCGAGAGCGAGAAGGGGCGCCAGCAGCTGGCCCTCAAGCGCATCATCGGCGAAAATATCCTCCGCACGGGCTACTGCATCGTACCGCGGTTGGTGAAGCCCGAGCTGCACCCCGAGCAGGGAACCGTGTGGCAGTGGATCTACGATAACGACAAGGAGGTCTACGGACAATTCACGCCCGTATACATGCGCCACGGCGCGGGGGCCCTGCGCCGTCTGGACGAGCAGTCGCTCGAGGAGATCAACAAAATCTTCGAAGTCAGCGGCGGCAAGGAGATGTTCGACTCCATCGAGGAGCATTCCGACCGCAAGGCCCGGGAACTGGGCTACGGGGAGGGCGCCGATCAGCAATACATGATGGATGTCTTCCTTCATAACAACAACGAACACTATTGATCATGATGAAGCGGGCAAGCTGGAAAGAATACCAGAAACAGATCGCCGAAGATAACTATTATTACGGCCGCAGTTGTATCCGGCAGAATTTTTTCCCGGGCAGCGAAAAATTGTTCATAGACATGCTGCACAACGACCTGGGCAAGGATCTGCTGGACGATCCCATGCATTCGTCGTGTACGGGTATCGGCTACCATTCGGATATCGTGCCGTTGGAAACCATCATGACGGTCGTGGCGCGGCAGTTCGCGCTGATGACCGAGGCGGGCTATGAGAATTTCGTGACCTCGTGCATCACTTCGTTCGGTGTCTATTCGGAGATACTGGCCACGTGGCACGAGTTCCCCGAGACCGAGGAAAAAGCCCGGGAAAACCTGTTTAAAGCCACGGGGCGCGAGTTCCGCAAGCCCGCGAGCCTGGCGCATACCTCGGATGTCGTTTTCCATTTCCGCGAGCAGATCGCCGCCCGGGCAAGGCATAAACTGGTAAACGTCCAGACCGGAGAGCCGCTGCGCGTGGTGGAGCATATCGGTTGTCACTACGCCAAGATATTCCCCAAGTCGGGCATCGGCGGTTCGGAATTCCCCTATGTGCTGGCCGGCATGGTCGAGTCGTGGGGCGGCGAATGCGTGGACTACCCCGAGCGGCGGCATTGCTGCGGGTTCGGGTTCCGCAACTACCTGGTGCAGGCCAACCGCGGTTATTCGATCGCCAATTCGCATAAGAAACTCGAAAGCATGGCGCCCTACAAACCCGATTTCATCGTGGCCAACTGCCCGGGGTGCGCGATGTTCCTCGACAAGTGGCAATATGCGATCGCCGAGATGGAGGGGACGACCTACGGCGAGAACGGCCACGGCATTCCGGTGCTGACCTACGAGGAGATGGCCGGGCTGGTGCTGGGCTACGACCCGTGGGTGCTCGGAATGCAGATGCACCAGGTCGACGTCGAACCCCTGCTCGACAAGATGGGCATCGAATACGACCCCGCGGCCAAATACCTCGGCCGCAACGGAAAATATATCGGTAAACCCGCGTCGGCTGTGGTCAATTGCTGCCCGACGGACACAATATACGACATCAGAGAATAATGAAGCGAGTTGCAGTCATAGGCGGCGGCGTAGCGGGCATGCAGACGGCCCTGCGCCTCGCAGAACAGGGCGTCGAGCCCGTAATCATCGAAAAGGAGGCCGAACTGGGCGGCAAGCTCCGGGGATGGCATGTGCTGTTTCCGTCGTTCACCCCGGCGTCGGAGATACTCACCGAACTGCGCCGCCGCATTGCTGAGCGCGGGATCGAGGTGATGACCCGTACCGAAGCCAGGGGGTTCAGCCGCGAAGGGGTTCAGCTCCCGGACGGGCGTATGCTGGCATGCGATTCGGTCGTGGTCTGCTCGGGCTTCACGCTTTTCGATGCCTCGATCAAGGAGGAATACGGCTACGGCATCTACGACAACGTCTTTACAACGGTCGACATCGAGCGGATGCTCAACGAGGGCCGCGTGGCGAAAGCCGACGGCTCGCGCCCCAGGCGCATCGCCTTCCTGCACTGCGTGGGCTCGCGCGACGAGAAGGTTTGCCAGCAGCATTGCTCGAAGGTATGCTGCATCACGGGGGTGAAGCAGGCCATGGAGATGCGGCAGATGTTTCCCGAGGCCGACGTGTTCAATTTTTACATGGATATCCGCATGTTCGGCCCCGGTTACGAGGAGATGTACCGCGAGGCACAGCAGAAATACAACATTCATTTCATCCGCGGGCGTATTTCGGAGGCGAGCCCGATGATCGACGGACGCGTACAGATCAAGGCCGAGGATACCCTCACGGGACGTCCGCTGCGCATGAGCGTCGACATGCTGATCCTGATCGTGGGCATGCGTGCCAACGACGACAACGCCGCTTTTGCCGAGGGGGCCGGGCTGAACCGTGCGCCGAGCGGCTTCATGGCGCCGCGCGACATGTTCCTCGGCAACGTGAAGAGCAATGTTGAGGGTATTTTCTATGCCGGGACGGTCACGGCGCCGAAGAATATCGGAGAGAGCCTGAACGAAGGGACGGCCGCCGCCGATGCTGCGGCCCGGTATGTAGGGGTTTAGCATATGGCAGCGATCAATTTCGGATATACCATCTCCAAGCCGCGGGCGATCGACATCGACCGCAACAACCTGCGCAAGAGCGACGAGATATTGCGCGAGATGCCCGAGTTGCAGGCCTGCATCGGCTGCGGCGCCTGCACGGCGGTCTGTACGGCGGGCAACCTTACGGAATTCAACTTCCGCAAGGTACATACACTGGTGCGGCGCGGCGAATACCAGGGGGCTTACGAGGAGATGAACAAGTGCATGCTGTGCGGCAAATGTCGTCTGGTATGTCCGCGCGGGATCAATACGCGCGGTGTGGTGATGCTTATCAAACGTAAACTGGGGGACTTCTGACGATGACTTTTTTCGCACCATTCTGCATACCTTTCATGATCGGCGCCGCGGTGATGTTCATCGTGTTGCTGTGGAAGTGGGGCCTGTGGCTCTACCGCCTGCCGCTCGCCGACAAGAAACGGATTCTGTTCGGGCTGCCTACACGCCGTACCTTCTCGGCGATCGGGGAGGTCGTCGGCGAATCGCTGCTCCACCGCAGGATCTTCAGGGTCAACCCGCTGTTGGGCTACATGCACATGAGCCTGGCCTTCGGCTGGTTCCTGCTGATCGCCGTGGGGTGGATCGAGACCGTCGCCTACCTCGGGTTCCGCTATGTGCCGTTGCAGGGGCATGTCTTCTTCAAGTACTTTTCGACGGGGCTCCAGCATAAGCCGGTCTTCGATTTTCTGATGGATCTGTTGCTGCTGTTCGTCCTGTCGGGCGTTGCGCTGGCCTGGGGCAAGCGCTTTTTCTCGAAGAGAATGGGCATGCGCCGCACGACCAAGCATGTGCCGGGCGACCGCATTGCGCTTTCGGCCCTGTGGTTCGTATTCCCGGCGCGCCTGATCGCCGAAAGCACGACTTGCGCCCTTTATGGCGGCGGGGGATTCCTCACCGGTTCGCTGGGCGGATGGATGGCTGCGCACATGAGCACCTTCGTGCTGATAAACCTCGAAAGCGTGGCGTGGTGGTTCTACTCCTCGTGTCTCGGTGTTTTCTTCGTGGCGCTGCCGTTCTCCCGTTACATGCACATCTTCACGGAGATACCCTTGATCTTCCTGCGCCACTACAAGCTCCGCTCGACCGAAAAGGAGGGGTCGTTCGACAACTTCCAGGTCGAGGCCTGTTCGCGCTGCGGCATTTGTATCGACCCCTGCCAGTTGCAGAGCGTGCTGGGCATCGACAACGTGCAGTCGGTCTATTTTCTGCGCGACCGGCGATATAAGATGCTGCGCCTGCAGGTGGCCGACAATTGCCTGATGTGCGGACGATGCGCCGAGAAATGCCCGGTGGATATCGACCTCAATACGTTGCGCCTCAATTCCCGCGATACGATGCGCAATGTTCCCGACGAAAAGCGCTACGGTTATTTCAAAGGGTTAGACCGCTCGTCCGGCGAGGGGAAGGTGGGCTATTTCGCCGGGTGCATGACCCTCCTGACGCCCCGTACGATGTCGGCGATGGAAAAAGTATTCCAGGCCGCCGGCGAAGAGGTCTGGTGGGCCGACCGCGAAGGGGGCGTCTGCTGCGGACGCCCGTTGAAACTGGCCGGTGAGACGGATTCGGCGCGCAAGATGATGCGCTACAATACGGAGTTGTTCCGCAAGCACGGCATCACGACGCTCGTGACCTCGTGTCCGATCTGCCTCAAGGTTTTCCGTGAGGATTATGCGCTCGAAGGGGTCGAGGTGCTGCACCATTCGGAATATATCCTGCGTCTGATGAAGGCAGGCCGTCTCCATGTCGGGCACGGCTCGACGCGTTATACCTACCACGACCCCTGCGAATTGGGACGTGGCAGCGGGATTTACGACGATCCGCGTGCCGTGATCGAAGCAGTCGGGGAATTGCTCGAACCCGCGGAAACCCGCGAAAACGCTCCCTGCTGCGGCTCTTCGGTCGCCAATACGGCGATCTCCGACGGTCAGCAGGTGCAGATCGCAAAATCCGTGGCCGGGCAGTTGGAAGCTACCGGTGCCGAGGTGATCGTCACGGCCTGCCCGCTTTGCAAAAAAGCCATCGGGCGCGGTACGAAAGGGGAAGTCCGCGACCTGGCGGAGATTGTCGCAGCCAATATCCGCTGATTGGGAATGACGGTGTGTGTTGCGAATGGGATCTGCAGACGGTGTGTGCGTTTTCATCCGGCCCTGTTCCGGGTGGTAGGAAATCTGTGGAAAAATCAGCGTGGGGCTAACCTTCGAAAAATAATAAAATATTTTTGCGGCTGATAGATAGTACGATAAGCGGTGTGCGGAGGGAACATGCGCAGAATTATTTGTAAAGTCCGAATATTTGTCTTATCTTTGCACACGCAAAAGCGATAGTACATCACTGAAGATATATCGCGGGATGGAGCAGTTGGCAGCTCGTCGGGCTCATAACCCGAAGGTCGGAGGTTCGAGTCCTCCTCCCGCTACCAAAGGGGTCGGATTGAAAAATCCGACCCCTGTTTTTATGTTTGGAATTAGGTGTAGTTGATTGATAACCAATGACTGTCCGGATTTACTATGGGCTTGTACTAAAATCTTTTGTTTATGAATACGCTTGAAGATGCAAGGGCATGGGGATTTGTGGGTTTTAAAACGGTTGCGGCCCTTAAAAAGGAGGTGGACTGTATTCCGCAGACGAAAGGAGTATATCTGGTTCTCAGAAAAGAAATAAGTTTCCCTGAATTTGCCGAGGTAGGCCGCGGCGGTTTTTTCAAGGGAAAGGATCCCAATGTGGATATTACCGTGTTGAAAAACAATTGGGTAACGGGAACAAATATTCTTTATATAGGAATGACCGGAAGTTCATTGCGCCGACGGATAAAACAGTATATGCAATTTGGTGAAGGAAAGCCCGTAGGACACCGGGGTGGTTGCTATATCTGGCAGATGGAAGACTGTGACCGCCTGATAATTTGCTGGAAAGAATTGGCAGAAGAACTCCCCGGTGAATATGAAACGATGTTGATACGCTCGTTCAAGGATTCCCACGACGGGCGGCGCCCCTTTGCCAACCGTAATAAATAACAGGGATCATGAAAGATCGGGATACACGGTATATTTCCGGCGCCCGGTCTGTAAATTACTTGCCCCGGGATTTCCTCCGATGCTTAATAACCCCCGTATTCGATCGTATACAGCACATCGAATAGCGTATTTGTGAACTCCCCGCGACCTTCGTAAACCCGGCCGTCCCTGACGGAGTAGGCTATGTCGAGGATGAACGAACTGTCCCCTATGTAAAACTGTCCGTCCCTTACCGTAAACAACACGTCGAACCACGAAGCAAATGTGGCGTTGCCCCGGTATATCCGCTCGCCTTCGATGGAGTATGCGGCATCGTAGGGCCAGGTGTTGTTGCCCTCGAAAATTCTTCCGTCTCTGATCGTATACAGGGCGTCGAGCGACAGGGTGAACCTGCCGTCGCCTTTGTAGATTCTGCCGTTTTCGAACGTATATGCCGCATTCAGCGGGTTGGTGCCGTATCCGCGGTAGATCGTACCGTTCCCGTCGCCGATATATGTGGCGGCAATCAGCAGCGCATCCGTATCGTCGCCTTCGTTATTTCCGAGGGCGGCCGGCGACAGGAATAGCAGTATTCCGAGTAATAGGACATTCGGTTTCGTGGCCGGCGGTGTTTACGGGTGACGCGGGAATAACTCCGTGTCAGAACCCGCGTTCGCGCATCATTTGTTTGAAGAGGTTTTTCACGACGAGGATGTGGAACGGACGGATGAGGTTGAAATAGACCACTCCCAGTTTGTTGTGGTATTTCACGACCGTACTCGCGAAGACTTCGCCGCCTTCGATGTAGATGGACATGTAGGCTACCAGGTGCTTGTCGTCCAGGGCGACGATCGTTTCGTCGGCCGTCCTTTCGGCGACGGACATGAAACCGCAGCTTTCGCCGTTGTTCAGGGCTTCTTCCAGTTTTTCCCGGCTGGGCCCCTCCCCGGTTTTCAGCCCGAAGGGCCTGACCAGCAGGTCGCGCAGCCGGAAGAGAAACTTCAGCCATGCCGGGCTGGTCGTCCAGAATGCCGCCATCACCTGGTTCGGGGATACTTTTCCCGGAATTTGCAGGCGGCAGCGGAAGCAGTCGCGGTAATTGGCGTCGGGGTAGCGGACGATCCGCGAATTTTCCGGGAGAGGCGATTTGCATACTTTCATGATTGTGCGGACGACGTCGGTTAGTGACGGCTCCCATGTCGTAAAGCTAACGAAAATTTGCGGGAATACCGCAGTTCCGGCGTGGTTTTAAACACCGGCGGCCTGCCCCGATTCCGAGGCAGGCCGCCGGCTGTGAAACCGTTGCGCCGTTATTTGAATTTCAGCGAGATCTTTCCGTCTGAAGGATACAGGACGAATATGCTTCCCGCGGAGGTGCCGTCGGTTGCGATGGTGCCCTTCGTGCAATCGAATGCGTAGGCGAATCCTTTTTGCGCTGCGGTGACCCGCTTCGCCCCGAACGCCGTGAACGGCAACGCTGCACCGGGTGCAGCGGTCAGCTCCAGCATCCAGTCGGGGCCTTTGCCGGGGGCGGCGATCTCCATTCCTTCTTCCGAAAGCAGTATCGTGAGCTGCCGTCCGTCGTCCATCGGCCACTCCACGAGTAATTTGCCTTTGCCCTTTTCCGTTACGGCGGGGGTGCCGCCCTGCGCTGGGGCCAGGCTTCCGTCGGCAGTGCGCCGCATGACCCGCAGCCCGGCCAGCTTCTCCCGTGTGCTCCACATGCAGCCGTCCACGACAGGCAGCGTCGTGTAGACGCACTGGTTGGTGGTGCCGGCTTTGCGGTAGTAGGCCGACTCCATCCGCTGATCGAACATGTGGATGTCGCGGATGCACAATGCGCCGCCCTCCCATAGCAGGTTGGTGCGGTAGTAACGGCTGTTGTACCATACGGTTTTACGATCCTTTTCACGGTAGTCGGTCAGTGCCGTAACGGCCGTCGGGGGCGTTACCGGGAAATTCTCCCGGAACCATTCGCCCGACCGGGTGAGCGTCTCCACACGGATTTCGCCCTTGCGGAAACGGTTTGCCAGCAGCGGGATCTGGATGTTGAGCCCCTTCTCCATGCTGCCCCAGGTGAAGGAGTTTTCCTGCCCGGCCTGCGTGTAGGCGAATGCGAGGCAGGGTTCTTCGAACATCGACCGGAAGAACCACTCGACCCACTGGCGGCTGCCGCCGCTGTCGCCGTAGACGGGTTCCAGCGAAATCACCCCCTGCAAGGCTCCGCCCACGCAGTTGTCGTACTGGTAGATCGGGTCGCTGCCCAGCATGCGGAATACGGGGACGGGGATCTGTCCCTCGCGGGTCTGAGCAGGCATGTAGGCGTTGACCCGGCTGGGATAATAAGCCTGGTTCCAGTAGCCGCCCCACAGCGTGTAGCCGTCGGTACCTATCTGGTCTTTGCAGTTGCACGAAGCGACGATGCCGTATTTGTCGTACATGTACCCGAGCGTATAGGCGTCGATGAACCATGACCCGATGGCTGTCGGGTATTTGCCGAATACCTCTTTGAATTTTTCCATGTAGACGTCCACCAGTTTGCGGCGTTCTTCGGGTGTGTACCCCGTTGCGAAGCCCACGTCGGCATGCCAGTCCCACGGGTAGCGGCCGCGCCACTTGAGCCCTGCGGCTTCCACGTGGGGCTGCGTGATCTCCCACCAGCCGCCCACCTCGGTGCCGGGATAGACGTCCTGTGTCAGCAGTTGCCGGTAGCGGGGATTGATCAGCGCGTCGTATTGCAGCAGGAACGTGGCCGGGAGCCCGTATTCGGCGAGCTGTGCCGCCTGCCGTGCGACGGTTTCGTAGAGTACCGTTTCGGTGATCTCTTCGCTGCGCGGTTCGATATTGCGGATGAAGTTGACGATGTTGACGATGCGGGGGGCCTCGGAGCCGGCCTTGCCGGCTGCGGATGCGGAGACGCATCCGCAGCAAAGTGCGAGCAGGAGTAGTTTGCAGGTTTTCATGATTATTTTGTTTCAGGTATACAAATATAATCGGCAGATCCGAACCGAGGCAATTCCGGTGTGCATTTTGCAGGGAAACGTACGTAATATGCCAAAATTCGTACCTATGGAAAACAAAGAAACGACCTGCACGCCCTGCGAGCAGAATTTCGAACGTAAAGTGAATGAGCTGGTCAAGGAGGGCGAAGCCCCCGATACCGAGCAGCGTGCAAAGAAGGAGGCCGAGGTCAAGGCTGCTTTCGACGAACACGGGAAGTCGGAAAAATAACCGTTCCCGATGAGGACTGGGGTGCCTGCACAACGATTGTGCGGGCACCCCTGCGTTCTGGGGCGACCGTACGGCGCGGAATCGGGCGGGCGGATTGCCGCTATTCCGGGGAAATGATTATCTTTACGCGGTTAATTAGGTCGATTTATGGTAAAAAAGAATATTTTGGGTACTATCGGGGGAACCCCGATGGTGCGGATCAACCGGCTTTGCCCCAACCCGAACGTCAATATCTATGCGAAACTCGAAGGTTTCAACCCCACGGGCAGCATCAAAGACCGCATTGCGCTCCGGATGATCGAGGAGGCCGAACAGGACGGGCGCCTCACGCCCGGCAAGACGATCATCGAACCGACGTCGGGCAATACGGGCATCGGCCTGGCCATCGTCGGCATCGTCAAGGGATATCCCGTGGAGATCGTGATGAGCAGCGCCGTGTCGGTCGAGCGGCGTAAAATAATCCGTTCCTATGGTGCGAAGGTGATCCTTACGCCCGCTGAGGAGGGAACCGACGGGGCGATCCGCCTGGCCCGCAGCAAGGTGGCCGGCGACCCCGACAAATATTTCATGCCCGACCAGTTTGCCAATGCGGGCAATTACCTGGCGCATTACCAGTCTACGGCACTGGAAATCTGGCAGCAGACAGGCGGCAGGATCGACTACCTGGTCTGTGCGATCGGCACGTCGGGGACGCTGATGGGGCTTTCGCGGTTCCTGAAGGTGATGAAGCCCGACATCAGGGTCGTCTGCGCGCAACCCATACGGGGCCATTATATCCAGGGATTGAAGAATATGGAGGAGGCTATCGTTCCGGACATTTACGATCCTTCGCAGATCGACATGCAGGAGATGGTCGAGAGCGAAGAGGCGATCGCCATGGCGCGGGAGATCATCGCCAGGGAGGCGATCTTCGCCGGCATGAGCAGCGGCGCCGCGATGCTGGCGGCCGTGCGCACCGCGCAGCGCATCGAACGGGGCAATATCGTGGTGGTTTTCCCCGACCGTGCCGAGAAATACCTGAGTACGACGATGTTCGACGAGTTCGCGGACTGATGTGCGGACGGTGGATGTGAAAAAGCCTGCGACCGGAAAGTCGCAGGCTTTTTTGCTGTCGCAGTGCTTGTTTTTTTGTCGTCGCAGCCCCTATTTTCGGGCGTTGTAGGCTTCGACGCCGCTCTTGAGGAATCCCACGAAATTGTCGACGTTGAGGTCGTACCCGCGCGGCGGCACGAGTTGTTTCCCGTTCCGTCCCTGGAGCACGTAGTAAGGCTGGGCATTTACCCCGTAGGTTTTCAGGGCGTAATACGAGTTTATCTTGCCGAGGCTTTTAAGCACCTTTCCCGCGTCGGTCGTTACCCAGTCGCTCTCGGGAAGCACTTTTTTGTCGTCGGAGTAGAGCGCCACGATCACGTAGTCGTTGCGCAGGATGTCGAGCACCTGCGGGTCTGCCCATACGCGGGCTTCCATTTCGCGGCAGTTGACGCACCCGTGCCCCGTGAAGTCGATGAAGAGCGGTTTGCCGACCTTAGCGGCATAGGCCTCGGCTTCTTTCAGGTCGAAGAATCCTTCGAGGCCGTGGGGCAGGTGCAGGAAATCGCTGTGCTTGGGTTTCTGTCCCTCGACGGTCAGCAGCATGCGCGCTTCTGTGCCCGAAGCGGTCGGCGCTTCCTTCCCGATCACGAAATCCTGCGTATGCAGCGGCGGCAGGTAGCCCGAGAGGCCTTTGAGCGGGGCGCCCCACATGCCGGGGATCAGGTATACGACGAACGAGAAGGTGACGATGGCCAGTGCCAGGCGGCCTACGCCCAGATAGGGCGTATCGCTGTCATGCGCAAATTTGATTTTTCCCAGCAGATAGAGCCCCAGGAGCGAGAAGGTCACGATCCATACGGCGAGGTATATCTCGCGGTCGAGTAGCCCCCAGTGGTAGGTCTGGTCGGCGACCGAGAGGAACTTCATGCCGAGCGCAACCTCGATGAATCCCAGTACGACCTTCACCGAGTTGAGCCATCCGCCGCTTTTGGGCAGCTTCTTGAGCATCGACGGGAAGAAGGCGAAGACGGTGAAGGGAAGCGCGAAGGCGACGGAAAACGCCAGCATGGTGACGATCGGGCTCCAGAATTCGCCCGACGTCGATTTGATAAGCACCGAACCTACGATCGGGCCCGTGCAGGAGAAGGATACCAGCACGAGGGTCAGGGCCATGAAGAAGATGCCGGCCAGGCCTTTCGAGTCGGCTTTGCTGTCGGTTTTGTTGACCATCCACGAAGGCATGGTGATCTCGAACGCTCCGAAGAACGATGCGGCGAATACCATGAATACGAGGAAGAAAAGGATATTGGGCAGCCAGTGTGTCGCCAGCCAGTTGAAGATGTCGGCCGTCACGGCATCGCCCCCGACGATGCGTGTGATGACGATGATTGCGGCTATCGGCAGCGTGTAGAGCGCGACGATGAAGAACCCGTACATGCCGGCGCGGAAACGTCCCATCGCGGGGCTGCCGGAGCTTTTCATGAAGAACGATACGGTCATCGGCACCATGGGGAATACGCAGGGAGTCAGCAAAGCTGCGAAACCCCACAGGATCGCCTCGATGATCAACGCCCACAGCGCGCCTCCGCCTGCGGCGTCTTTCTGCGCAGGTTCCGCTGCGGCCTGTGCCGAGCCTCCGCCGGCATTGTCCGGGGCTTCCGCAACGGCGGCCTTGTCCGCAGTTCCGGCTGGGGCCGTATCCTGCGGTGTGGCGGCCGATGCCGTCGCTGCGCCGGCCTGTGCCGTCAGGTTGATCGTCATTTCCGTGTCCTCGGGCGGCATGCAGCTCGTGTCGTCGCAGATCATCCACTCCAGCTGGGCCGTGACGGCGGCCTTTTCGGCCGCGAGCTTCACCCGCTGGGCGAAGAGCGCCTTGCCGGCAAAGGTGCCGATCTCCATCTCGAAGGTCTTGTCGTAGTGGCGCTCGGGAGTGGAGAGTTGCTCTACGCCGCCCACGAGCGTAGCCCCGGCACCCGCGGTGAAGGTGATCGTCGTGGCATTGGGCCCGCCTTCATAGGGCCCCATGTCATACATATGGTAAGGCGCGGGGATCGAGGCTTCGAGTACGATCCGGTACATGTCGCCGTCGAGGTGCTCCACGGTGCTTTTCCAGCTTACGTTTTGCGCCGAGACCGCCGTCACGGCAAACATGGCCGCTATGGGCAGCAAAAGGGTACGAAACAGATTGTGCATAGTCGTATCGCTTATAATTTGTGCAAATATAACGGTTTTTTACGGATAAATTGCTACATTCGCACGATGATCCGCCTCTCGCTCATAATCCCAACGTATAATCGTGCCAGACAGCTTCTCGCGGCGCTCGAATCCGTCGTGCGGCAGGACATGCCCGCCGGGGAGTGGGAATGCGTGGTGGTGAACAACAATTCGACGGACGATACGGCTGCCCGGTTCGCAGCCTTCGCGGCACGGTATCCGGCGCTCAACCTGCGCATGGTGACCGAGACCGGCCCGGGGGTTTCCTATGCCCGCAACCGGGGGATCGCGGAAACTTCGGCGCCCTATATGGCCTTCATCGATGACGACGAACGTATCAATGCGGGGTTTATCCGGGCGTATGTCGAATTCTTCGATGCACATCCCGATGCCGTCGTGGCCGGGGGGCGCATCATTGCCGAGTATGTCTCGGGACGTCCGGCGTGGATGTCGAAATATAGCGAACTGCCTGTCGCCAACCCGATGGATTTCGGCCATGCCGTACGGCCTTTTCCTGCCGGCCGTGTTCCCGGGGGAGGCAACATGGCTTTCCGACGCTCCGCAACCGCCCGATACGGCGGGTTCGACCCCTCGCTGGGGCGTGTGGGCGGGATGCTGATCGGTGGCGAGGAAAACGATTTCTTCGAACGCATGATGCGCGGCGGCGAGACATGCTGGTATGTCCCCGATGCCGTCATGTGGCATATTATCCCGCCCGGAAAACTTACCGAGGACTATTTCCGCCGCCTTTGCTACAACGTCGGCGTGAGCCAGCGCCTGCGGGCGGGCATCTACCGCCGTTATCCGAAGGCCGTTGTGCTGGAATGTATGAAGTGGGCGGCTACGCTGTTGCTTTCGCTGACGATGTCCCCCCGTAAATCATTGTGGCTGATTCGTATGCGTTACGAGATCAGCCGGGGGCTTTTCTCCCGTGCCGGCCATTGAGCTGTGCTTTAATTGCGCACGGGGATTTCCTTGCCGAAATAGCGGCAAAGCATGATGTAGCACATGTAGAGCGCCAATGAGGGGTGCTCTTCTTCGCATCCGGGCGAGAGGTTGAGCGCCATGTCCGAAAACCGCCCGAAATCTTTTCCGTCCAATTCTCCCGTTTCCCCCAGTATCTGGTAGGTTTCGAAATCGTCCCGCTGTTCCTCGCAGTTCGGTTCCAGTTCGGCTATTTCGAACGAGCTGGCGTTTAGCCGGGTCAGGCAGCAGAACTCGGGTTTCCCTCCGCGCCCCACGTCGCGGTAAAAGCCGATGACCTCCGTGTGTCCGATCCGGCCTGCGGGAAGGTTGGTTTCTTCGCGCAGCTCCCTCTCTGCGGCGGCTTTCAACGTCTCCCTGAAATCGGAGTCGGGACACAAATCGCTGAAGTCGACCGATCCCGATCCCGAAGGAGTCAGGCGGTCTGTCGAAGTGAGGGCCTTGTCGTTCTGGTGGAGGATAATGACATATCCGTCGGTTGTGACGGCCAGTGTCGAAATGCCGATGTGGTCGCTCATGACCGATTTTTCGAGCCGGCGTACCGGGTAGTTGGCAATGTTTGCGGGAGGGGTCATGCCCCAACCGCTTTGGTGGGAGAGTTTTTTCGCATAGATTACGTTCGTCAGGTAGGAGTTGTAGTAACAGCCTTTGCATACCCGGACGTACCATTGGCCGCCGCTTTCCCCGAATTCGGATGCCATGCACAGTTTGCGCTCGTTGTAAAAACTGCCGTTCCTGTTCTTCATTTCGTGCCACTTGCCGTTGAGGAACGGCAGCAGGATGTCCCGGTAATTCTTTATGTATTTCAATACCCGCTTTTCCTTGTCGGTGCATAGTATCGCATGGATGGGGCGGTCTGCTTGCAATAAGCGGTCTATGTTGTCGCTGTGCCGCAATACGGTGCCCGGGAAGGCGATCGGGGCGGCGGTATAAATCTCATCCAACTCGTCGGCTGCCTCCGGAGTCTTGTGCCGATAGATGTCTTGGAGGTTGTAGTACGCCGTCTTATGCGTGTAGGCGTAGAAATCCTTTACGAAACAGATCGTCTGCCAGATAAGGGTCGTAAAGACCAGGAACAGGAAAAGGAACAGGTTGCCGGTTCGCATCAGCGTTTGGTAGTCGATGGCCGAATAGAGCAGAATGGCGAGGTCTATGACGATCGCGACGATATTGATGTAGCCGATTCGCTGGCCGTAACGGATAAAGTCCAGCCGGTTCCTGATTTTGACTTTGGCCGAAGTCCATATTTTGTCCATGCCGCCGGTGTTTTGTGTCGTAAAAATAACAATAAATTCCGATTTTATGGGCGTTGCAGGTTCGGTTCCTGCCTTTGGAATAAAGAAAGCGGCCCGTAAGGCCGCTTTCTTCATTCCGGTTTTATGGATCAGAACAGGTATTTCTCGTTCCTGACCTTGTTCACCAGGCGCGAGATGTCCTCCCAGGCCTCTTCGCCGAAGGTAGTCCCGACGACCTCGATGACTTTACCCGCCGTGATGGCGCCGATCGTGCCGCACTGGCGCAGCGAGAGGTTCTCGCAAAGCCCTGCGAGGAACCCCGCGGCGTAGAAATCCCCGGCACCCGTCGTGTCGACGCGTTTTGCCGCAGCCAGGATGCCGACATGCACCACTTCGTCGCCGTGCTTGATCATGGCGCCCTTGATGCCGATCTTCACCACGGCCAGTTCGCACATCTCCGAGATGCATTGCAGGGCGTTCAGCGGCTCCGCCTCGCAGGCGAAGGTCTTGGCTTCGTCCTCGTTGGCGAAAACGATGTCGACATAGTCCCTGACGAGGTTACGCAGGAATTCGAGGTTTTCGGCCACGATGTTGAAACTGGCCAGGTCGATGGCGACCTTCAGTCCGCACTCCTTGGCCGTGCGGGCAGCCTTGCGGATCAGGTCGTGGTCTTGGACGATGTAACCTTCGATATAGAGGCAGTCGTACCCGTCGAAGATCGCCGGGTCGATCTCCGCGGCGGTCAGTTCGAGTGCCGCGCCGAGGTAGGTGACCATCGTCCGCTCGCCGTCGGGCGAGATGAGCGACACGCACTTGCCCGAACGTTTCGAGCCACGGAAGATTACGGGTTCCACGCCCAGGTTTTCGAGTGCCTGGACGAAGAAGTCGCCCGTCGTATCCTGTCCGACCTTGCCGATGAACCCGACCTGGCAGCCCAGTTTGGCCATGGCGCGGATGGTGTTGCCGGCCGAACCGCCGAGCGAGAGCGAGTAGGGCAGTCCTGCCACGGATTTCGAGATTTCGGTCTGCAGTTTGGTATCCACGAGGCTCATCGAGCCTTTGGCGAGTTTGAAGCGACCCAGCACGGAGTCTGATTCCAGGTTGACCAGCATGTCCGTCAGGGCATTGCCGATTCCGATAACACGTTTCATTCGGTAAGTTCGGGGTTGTCTGTTGTGAAATTATATGGAGAGTATCTTTACCAGGTCGAGCGAATTGCGGTCGATGCCCTTGTTGTGCATGGTCGCCTTGGCGAAGGGGACGTAGACGATCTTGCCGTTCTGAATGCCGATCATCACGTTGCGCTGTTCGTCGAGGAACGCCTCGATGGCGGCTTCGCCCATCCGCGAGGCGAGGATGCGGTCTACGGCCGTCGGCGACCCGCCGCGCTGGATATGCCCCAGGATCGTGACGCGGGCGTCGTACTGCGGGAACTCCTTCTTGACACGTTCGGCCAGTGCCGTGGCGCCGCCCGTCTTGGGGTTTTCGGCCACGATGACGATCGCCGAGTTCTTGCTCTTGCGGAAGCCGTGGTTGATGAGTTCGGCCAGCTGGTCGACCTCGGTGTCCATTTCGGGGATGATAGCCGCTTCGGAACCCGTGGCGATGGCGCTGTTCAGCGCCAGGTAACCCGCCGTATGTCCCATCACCTCGACGAAGAAGAGGCGCTCGTGGCTCGATGCCGTATCGCGCAGTTTGTCGACCGCCTCCACGATCGTGTTCAGCGCCGTGTCGTAGCCGATCGTCGAGTCCGTACCCCCGAGGTCGTTGTCGATCGTCCCGGGAAGCCCTACGATGGGCACGTTGTACTCCTGCGCGAAAATCCCTGCGCCTGTCAGCGAGCCGTCGCCGCCGATGACCACCAGCGCGTTGATGCCGGCTGCGACCATGTTGTCGTAAGCCGCCTTACGTCCTTCGGCCGTGGTGAATTCCTGGCTGCGCGCCGTTTTGAGAATCGTGCCGCCCAGTTGGATGATATTGCTTACGCTCTGGGATTTGAACTCTACGATCTCGTTGTATACGAGACCTTTGTATCCGCGCATGATTCCCTTTACCGTAAAGCCGTTATAGATTGCGCTGCGGGTTACCGCACGTATTGCCGCATTCATGCCGGGGGCGTCGCCTCCCGATGTGAGAATGCCGATGCATTTGCTGCCAGCCATAGTTTTTCGTTTAAACACAAAATCCCTCAAAGGTAGTAATTATTTTAAATTTTTCAAAAAAACGAGGGCGCTACCCGTGGGTGCGCCCTGCGTTCCGAAAAAACTTTTTATTTTACCTAACGCCTGTGGCCTTATTCGGTCTGCTGCCCCTGCGCAGCAGTGTCTGCGTCCGCCTCTGCGGCTGCCTGCGTGCTCTGGCCGGCCTTTTCTGAGGAAGCCTTGCGGCTTTTCCCCACCTTCACCCGATTGCCGTCGGCCTTCACTTCCAGCCCGGCCTTGTCTTTGTCGATCGTAATGTCGATCGATTTGTTCGGGATACTGATGTGCAGTGTCTTCTGGCCGTCTTCGATGACGTTCTGGCTTTCGTACTCCTTGAGCAGCTTTTGTACCGTCGTCGTGTCGTTGTCGATCACCACTTCGGTGTTGAGCACCTGTTCGATCACGTTACGCTTGGCGCGGAACCGGTCGCCCACATCCTCGCGGATGGCGATGCAGGCGCATGCGATGAAGCTCGCGAGCCACAGCAGGAAGATGATCAGCACGGCCGTGCCTCCGGGCTTGCGCGAAGCGATGAGGCACATCAGTACATAAATGAGCAGTATGACGGGAATCAGTACAATAAATATGCCGAGAATAGGTACCCACAGCGTCATGCCCAGCGGGAAGAAAGGCGAGAGGATGCCTCCGCCGCCTATGACCAGGGCGAACAGCCCGATAATCAGGGCGCAGGCTCCCATGATAAGCCCGAATACGAGCAGCCCGGCGAAAAGCTTGAGCAGGATCAGCACCACCTTGCCGAAGACCGAGACGGCCTCCGCCACGATCGGCTTGGCCCTGACGTCGGGATCGCAGCCTGCGGTGGCTTCGGTGGTCTCGCGGATCGACTGTGCGGTGATTTTTTCGCCGTTCATTTCGAGTTTCTGGCGTGCCGTGCGTGCCGCCGGTACGGCGAACCACATGATGACGTAGCAGATGACGAAGATGCCGAACAGGTTGCCCATCATCGGTCCCGTCCAGTCCATGAACGGAATCCAGTGCAGGAAGCTCAGCAGGATCGGCAGGAACATGCCCAGCCGGATCCATACGGGATCGACGTCGAAGTACTTGCCGATGCCGGCGCATACGCCGCCCAGTTTGGCGTTCTCCGTGTCGCGGTAAAGGCGGCGCGGGATACGCGGCTCTTCGGTGGCTTTTTTGTCCGAACTCTCCTCGGAGATGTCCTCGACCGAGCCCATCTGGTGGATGATATTCAGGATCAGGGGTTTCTCGACCACGCGGGTGTTGTCCTGCGTCGTGAGGATCAGCTCGGCTATGCGGGCTTCGATGTCGGCGACGATCTCGGCTCCGTCGGGCGTATCCTTGTAGGTCTTTTTCAGACTGTCGAGATAGTTCTCCAGCTCCTGGTAGGCATCGGCGTCCATCGTGAACGCTACGCCCGATATGCTGCATTTTTTAACCTCTTTCATAGTTGTGCCGTTGGGGGATTATTTCCTGCTTACGCTGCCGCCGCTCGATTTGCTGATGCTGGTCTGGCAGTCGCCCGTGTAACGGATCGAACTGCCGCTCGAAGCCTCGGCGCGGAGTTTGCCCGTGCAGTTGACCGTAGCTTTGGCAGCGCTCGAGGTGTCGACGCTGCAGTCGGCGACCGTGAATTCGGCGGCCGAAAGTTTTGCGGCCGAGCTCATGTTGATGCTGCATTTGTCGGCGGAGCCCTTCAGGGTGATCTTCGAGGCGCTCGATGCCCCTACCGTGCAGGAGCCGGTTTCGATGGCGGCGTCGATGTTCGAGGCGCTCGATGCGGCCACTGTGCAGGAGGTCGATTTCACGGCCGCGTCGATCCTGGCGGCACTCGATGCGTCGATCGAGAATTTGTCGGCCGTCAGCGTGACCTCGCTCGTGATCCGTGCGGCGCTCGATGCGTCGAGTGCGCGGATGCGCCCGTTGGCCGGGACGGTGACGGTCACGTCGGCGTTCGATACGTTGTTGACCGACTTGTCGATGGTCGCAGTCAGGCGTCCGCCCTTGGCTTCCACTACTACGTATTCCATAATGTTGTCGTCGGCTTCGATCGTGATTTTGCCGGTCGCCTTGCCGGTGATGACGACCTTCACGGCGCGTGCCGCATCCACACGGTCGAAATCCGGGGCGTCGATGGTGCGCGTGACGATGTTGCCGCTGCCTTTGATGCCCTTGCCGAAGAGTACCGACGGGGCTGCGATGCAGACGAAATATGTGGTGGCGGTGATCATGGTGCCCAGCAGGACTGCGATCAAAAGTATTCTTTTCATGGTTGTAATTATTTAAGGGGTGATTTTTTATTTTCCGTGGCGAATGACCTGTATCTGGCCTACGAGTTCGTCCCAGGCTTCGTCGAGCGTTTTAAGATATTCACGCCCCTTGTCGGTCAGCGTGTAGTATTTGCGGGGCGGCCCCTGCGGGGATTCTTCCCACCGGTAGGTCAGGAGCCCCGAATTTTTCTGCCGCGTGAGGATCGGGTACAGCGTACCCTCGACCACGATCATCTCGGCCTCTTTGAGTTCGGCGATGATCTTCGGAGCATACGAATCTTCGCGGGAAAGGATGGCGAGGATGCAATACTCCAGGATTCCCTTGCGCATCTGCGCTTTTACGTTGTCTTCAGCCATAATGCTTTATTCGGTTAATCGCTTCGGAGCCTTCGGTACGATCAGCCAGAGGATGATGTATACCCAGAGCGAAAGCCCGCCGAAGAGTATGAGGATGAGAGTTGCGATGCGTATGAGCGACGGGTCGAGCCCGAAGAAGTCGGCCAGTCCGCCGCAGACGCCAGCGATGATGCCGTCGCGTACCCGGTACAGTTTTTTTGTTTTGTCCGTTGCCATGGTTTTATCGGTTTTTACGGTTAATATTGAATTTCGGGGCGGGTTGTTCGGGGATGATGATCCAGAGGATGATATAGGCCCAGATCGAAAGCCCGCCGAAGATTATCAGAAACAGCATGAGGAGCCGCATGACCGTCGTATCTACATGGAAGAAGTCGGCCAGTCCGCCGCAGATGCCGGCGATCGAGCGGTCGGTGCGCGAGCGGTAGAGCTTGCGGGTTTCCGGCTCGGCTTCCTCGTCCTCCTGCCGGGCGGTGTTGCCGCGGCGCTCGCCGAAGTCCGAGGGTGCCCCCATTCGATGCATCGCCGTGCGCACCGTGTCGAGGGTGATGACGCGCATCGGAGAGGAGACGATCTCGCGGAATATCTCGGCAATGCGTACCTCGATGTCGCCCATGGTTTCGGTGTCGTATTCGGGCAGGCGGCTGCGTATGTCGTCAAGATAACTCCTGAGTACACGGTAAGCATCTTCGTCGAGGGTGAAAGCCTGCGAGCCGATATTTACGTTTACTGTCTCTTTCATAGTCGTAGAGGTATTTTAGGGTTAATATTTCCGGTTTACTACTACTTTGGTATTGCAAATATAATACACATTTTAGTATTATGCAATACAAAGTACTAGATTTCTTCAAAAAATCTGTATTTTTTTGCCATACCTATATTATAGGAGCTCCGGCATGGGATCGGAAAGGCTTCTATTGAGGAAAAAATTACGATATTTACCGATCTGGTGTTGCGTTTTGCCCGCTTGCTTCGTCTTACAAATACAATGAAGGAATTCGAATTCACCCGTTACGTTGTGCCGCTCCGCGACCGTATGTTCCGCTATGCGCAAAGCCTGCTGCTTTGCGCCGACGAGGCCGAGGACGTGACGCACGACCTGCTGGAGCGGTTGTGGACGGAGCGGGGGCGGCTCAATGGCTGCCGCGACATCGCTTCCTTCGTGATGGCCGCCGTGCGCAACCGTTGTTACGATTGCCTGCGCCGGCGGCGGGCAAACGGGCACCGCGACAATGCGCTGGCAGGATGGGCGGAGCGCGTGACGACGGGGGATGCCGAAGGGTGGGAAGCGCGTGACCTGGTGCGCCGTGCGATGGCGGAGTTGCCCGAGAGGCAGCGCGAGGTCTTGTACCTGAAGGACATCGAGGGTTATCCGACCCGTGAGATCGCCGGCATGGTGGCTTGCGACGAAGCCCAGGTGCGCATGATCCTCTCCCGCGCCCGCAATGCACTGAGGGGAATACTGAAAAAAATGATGGACGATGAAAGAGCGGAAAGAACGGATTGAGAAGTTGTTGGAGCGCTATTTCGAGGCGCGGACGACCGATGCCGAAGAGCAGGAACTGAAGGCTTATTTCCGGGAGGGGGAAACGGATCCCGGTTTGCGCTATGCCCGGGCGATGTTCTGCGGCATGGACGGACTTGCCGGGGAATGCCTGCCTGAGCGGGTGCACACCTTCGGGCATAGACCCGGCAGGTAGCGGAGGCTCCTGCGCCTGTGCGGGTTAGCGGCGGCAGCCGTCGTGGCACTCGGCCTTTTCCTGTGCATGGAGTACATGCGCCGCCCCTATTGTTACATCGACGGGCAAGCGGTCTACGACAAGGACGTCGCCATGCAGACGACGGTCTATTTGCAGGGTTTTTCCGAGTTCGCCGACCCTGAGTATCTGGTCGAAGAATTGATTGTGAACGATTAAAATGATATGTCATGAAGAAACTGTTTGTTTTTGCGGGGGTATTGCTCCTGGCCTTTTCACCCGTTGCGGCGCAGAACGCCGACTCGGTTAGTTTCCGCCGTGCCGACGGGAAACCCGTGACCATCGAAACCGTCGACCGCGACTCGCTGGGTATCGACACGCTGCGGCGTATCGATACGGTAGACAACGGCCTGGTGACCCTGCGCGACGGGGGACGCGACGGCAGCATGGTGCTCGAAGTCGCCGGCTTCGGCCTCCGGCTGGGGCATACCCCGATGCAGAAGATGGAGGTGAAATCGCCCCGGGTTTGGCTCAACCTGCTCAGCGATATGGAGTTCGGTTTTACGCAGCTGACCGGGGTCGATTATTCCGGCTATGCCCCCGGTGAGGCGGGGTTCCTCGACCAGCGACTCGGCCCGTCGTTCCATTTCAGTTTCTCGGTCATGCAGATATGCCTGTCGCTGAACCGGAGCCGGACGCTCAGCCTCGGCCTCGGCCTGCAATACACGCTCGACAACATTCGCCTTGCCGATTCGGGAATCACCCTCGGCAACATCGGCGGACGCCTCGTGCCGGTAGCTCTGGACGAACCGGCCGACAAGTCTAAGGCGGTTACCTCCTCGCTCGGTATTCCCGTGCGGTTGATCTACGAGCCTGTGAAACGCCTCCGGATCACGGCCGTCGCCTATTCCGATTTCATGCTGGGGGCGGATGCCATCTATAAAAAACCGAAGGAGAAGCACAGTTTGTCCGGATTCCGGGCATACCAGTTCGGCCTGGGTGCGTCGGTCGCATACAGCGGGTTCGGCCTTTATGCCCGTTACGGTATCACGCCGCTGTTCAAGCATGATGCCGGCCCCGACTGCCATACGGTCTCGTTCGGGTTTGCCTATTCGCTCTCGCTGTAAAACCTGAAACGGAATGGCTATGAAAAGATTATTATTGGCACTTATTCTGCTTTTGCCTCGGCTGGTATCGGCGCAGACCGAAGGAGAACTCCGTGTGCAGCGGGGAGGAACCTGCGAACGGCCCGTTATGGCGATGAACCGCGATTCACTGGGGCTCGATACGTTGCGGAGGATCGATACGGTGGGCAACGACCTGATGGCACTGCGCGGAGCAGGCCGCGAGGGCAATGTCATACTCGAGGTGGCCGGGTTCGGGATTACACTGGGGCGTGCCCCGGAACCGGAGTACGCCGATGTGGTGACCCGGTCGGGGCGTGTGAAACTCTATCTGTTCAACTGCGGTGAATTCGGGTTCTCGCAACTGGTTGGGGTCGATTACGACGGTTATGCCCCCGAAGAGAAGGGTTTTCTCGACCAGAAGCTGGGGAGTTCAATCCATGTCGCAGCCTCGGTTTTACAGGTGCAGGTTGCTCTGAACCGCAACCGTACATTCTATTTTGCCACAGATTTGAATTTTGCCGTGGATAATTACCGGCTTTCCGATGCGCACATCCGCCTTGGGTACGAACATGGACGCCTCCTGCCCGTGGCGCTGGACGAACCGGCCGACAAATCGAAGTTCGTCACTTCGTCGCTCGGTATTCCTCTGAGGCTTATTTACAAGCCTTTCAGAAATTTTCAGGTGTCGGCCATCGCGTATTCCGACTTCGGGATCGAGCTGACTTCACTGCATAAAAAGCCGAAGGTGCAGTACGAGCTTTCGGGATTGCGGACATATCAGTTCGGTGTGGGCGGTGCGGTTTCCTATAGCGGTGTCGGTGTTTTCGTCCGTTACGGTGTGACGCCCCTTTTCAAGAAGGGGGGCGGCCCCGAGTGCCATACGCTGAGTTTCGGCATTTCGCTGCTCATGTAATTATAATCACGGAATCCATGAAACGATTGTTATTGATATTTGCCCTTTGCCTCTTCCTGCCGCGGTCTGTATCGGCGCAGAGCAGCTCCGTGGACGATTTCTTCCGGCGGTACGATGCCTCCGAAGGATTTACCAGCGTGCTGCTGGAGCAGAAGATGATGCAGATGATGAGCCGTCAGGCCGCGCAAAGGGGGGATAAAGGACTTGCCGTATTACTGAAGGACATTGAGTATATCCGTATCATTGCCCTCAAAGGCGGGGACAGCGGGATGCTGGTGCGCGATGCCGAGGCCGCCGTCGCCGCCGACCGGAAATTCCAGCCCGTCACCTCCGGTACGGAGGACGGGCAGACCACGAAGTTCTATATCCGGGAAACGGCCCTGTCGGTCAAGTCAGAGCTGGTGATGATTACCTACGGTGCGAAGGAAACCGTCGTGGTGAACATCTACGGCGAGTTCGACCTCAAGCAGGTGGCGCGGCTTTCGTCGATCCGCCCGCAATAAAGGCTGGGGCTTCGCCGGCTCCGTTTTACTCCCCGCCCGGATCGTTCCGGTACCCTTCTTCGTCATAGATCGGCCTGTCGCCCTCTTCGGTCTCCCGGACGGCACCCGGAATCCTGTCCGCCAGCGGGATCTCGGTTTCCACGAGGTTTTCGTCGATCAGGGTTTCGTCGCGTTCGTCGCCTGCGAACCCGTTGTTTTCGGTGGAGATGACGGTGCGATCGGTCGGAAATTCTACAATTCTTTCCATGGCATTGCGGTTTTGTATTTCATCCGTCGCCGCAAAAATGGTACCGTCTGCCTTCCCGCGTCCGGCATTGGTGCGAGATGACGGCCGGGTATGGCCGGGGCGCATATTGAGAACCGGAAGCGGAGTCTGCATAACGATACAATAAAAAAGGGGAGGGACTGCATTGTCCCTCCCCTTTGTCTGCCCGGTATTTCCGTTGAGCGGTAAGACCGGTATTTCTGTCCGTTTAGTCCTCGAATTTTGCCGAGAGGAATTCGCGGTTCAGGCGTGCGATGTGCGCGATGGAGATCGACTTGGGGCACTCGGCCTGGCAGGCACCCGTGTTGGTGCAGTTGCCGAAGCCCAGTTCGTCCATCTTGGCGACCATCGCCTTGGCGCGGCGTGCACCCTCCACGCGGCCCTGCGGCAGCTTGGCGAGCGACGATACGCGGGCTGCGACGAAAAGCATGGCCGAACCGTTCTTGCAGGTCGCGGCGCAGGCTCCGCAGCCTACGCATGCGGCGGCGTCCATCGACTCGTCTGCGTCTGCCTTCGGAATCGGAATGGCGTTGCCGTCGGGCACCGAGTTGGTGCGTACCGAGATGAAACCTCCCGCCTGCAGGATCTGGTCGTACGATGAACGGTTCACCACGAGGTCTTTGATGACGGGGAACGCTGCCGAGCGCCAGGGCTCGATGGTGATGGTCGCACCGTCCTTGAACTTGCGCATGTAGATCTGGCAGGTCGTGACCGCCTGGCTGGGGCCGTGGGCATGGCCGTCGATGTGCAGCGAGCACATGCCGCAGATACCTTCGCGGCAGTCGTGGTCGAATGCCACGGGCTCCTTGCCCTCGTGGATCAGGTTATTGTTGAGGATGTCGAGCATCTCGAGGAACGAGGTGTCGGCCGAGATGTTTTCGACTTTGTAAGTTTCGAAACCACCCTTTGCTTTAGCGTCCTTTTGACGCCATATCTTTAATGTAAAATTCATAATTTCAATTTGTTATTAAAGTGTTACAACGTCAAACGGTTAGTCTTTGTAGTTGCGCTGTGCGGGGTGTACGAACTCGAAGTTCAGCGGTTCTTTCGTCAGCTCGGGGGCTGCGTCCTCGCCCTTGTACTCCCATACGGCGGCATATACGAAGTGCTCGTCGTCGCGCTTGGCCTCGCCTTCCTCGGTCTGGTGCTCCGTGCGGAAGTGGCCGCCGCATGACTCCTCGCGGTTGAGTGCGTCGCGGGCCATCAGCTCGCCCAGTTCCAGGAAATCGGCCAGGCGGAGCGCCTTTTCCAACTCGACGTTGAAGTCGTTTTCCTTGCCTACGACCTTCACGTCCTTCCAGAACTCCTTGCGTAGTGCCTGGATCTCGGTGATCGCCTTTTCGAGCGACTCCTTGGTGCGGGCCATGCCGACGTTCTCCCACATGATGTGGCCGAGTTTCTTGTGAATATCGTCTACCGATTGCTTGCCGCCTATCGAGAGCAGTTTGGCGATCTTCTCCTTGACTTCCTTCTCAGCCTGGTCGAAGGCCTTGGTGTCGGTCTTCACCTTCGGAGCCTGGATTTTGTGCGAGAGGTAGTCGCCGATGGTGTAGGGCAGTACGAAATAACCGTCGGCCAGACCCTGCATCAGCGCCGAGGCGCCGAGGCGGTTGGCACCGTGGTCGGAGAAGTTGGCCTCGCCGATGGCATACAGGCCGGGGATGGTGGTCATCAGGTTGTAGTCGACCCAGATGCCGCCCATGGTATAGTGCACGGCCGGGAAGATCTGCATCGGCTGCTCGTAGGGGCTCACGTCGGTGATCTCCTCGTACATGTCGAACAGGTTGCCGTAGCGCTGCTTGATGATGTCCTTGCCCAGACGCTCGATGGCGGTCTTGAAGTCGAGGAATACGGCCAGCCCCGTTTCGTTCACGCCGAAGCCTGCGTCGCAGCGCTCCTTGGCGGCACGCGAAGCCACGTCGCGCGGCACGAGGTTACCGAAGGCCGGGTAACGGCGCTCCAGGTAGTAGTCGCGGTCTTCTTCGGCGATGTCCGACGGTTTCTTGGCACCCGAGCGGATGGCCTTCACGTCTTCGAGTTTCTTGGGAACCCAGATACGGCCGTCGTTGCGCAGCGACTCCGACATGAGCGTCAGCTTCGACTGCTGGTCGCCGTGTACGGGGATGCAGGTCGGGTGGATTTGCGTGAAGCAGGGGTTGGCGAAGCCGGCGCCCTTGCGGTAGCACTGGAATGCAGCCGAACCGTTCGATGCCATGGCGTTGGTCGAAAGGAAGAATACGTTGCCGTATCCGCCCGTGGCGATCACCACGGCGTGTGCGCCGTGGCGCTCGATCTCACCGGTGACGAGGTTGCGGGCGATGATACCCTTTGCCTCGCCGTCCTCGATGACGATGTCGAGCATTTCATGGCGCGGATAGCTTTTCACCGTGCCGGCTGCGATTTCCTTGTTGAGTACCGAATAAGCGCCCAGCAGGAGCTGCTGGCCCGTCTGGCCGCGGGCGTAGAACGTACGTGATACCTGTGCGCCGCCGAACGAGCGGTTGGCCAGCAGGCCGCCGTATTCGCGTGCGAAAGGTACGCCCTGGGCCACGCACTGGTCGATGATGAGGTTGGAAACCTCGGCCAGGCGGTATACGTTGGCTTCGCGTGCGCGGTAGTCGCCGCCCTTGATCGTATCGTAGAACAGGCGGTATACCGAGTCGTTGTCGTTCTGGTAGTTCTTCGCAGCGTTGATACCGCCCTGTGCGGCGATCGAGTGCGCGCGGCGGGGCGAATCCTGGATGCAGAATATTTTTACGTTATATCCGAGTTCACCGAGCGAAGCGGCTGCGGAAGCACCGCCCAGGCCGGTTCCGACGATGATGATGTCGAGCTTGCGCTTGTTCGCGGGGCTTACGACCTTGATAGCTGCCTTGTGGTTGCTCCATTTTTCTGCGAGAGCGCCGGCAGGGATTTTAGCATCTAATTTAAAAGCCATATCTGTTGTGTGTTTATTGTTCTGGATAATCGGTTAGCAGGCGCCTGCGCAGCAGGGGCAGATGCTCTTGATGAAGTAAACTACCACCACGGCGGCAAAGCCGAGGAAGATGATCGTCGCTACGATATTGGCGATGCATTTCAGGCGGGGATACCACGTGTCGTTGGCCCAGCCTACCGTCTGGAACATCGACCATACGCCGTGCGTGAGGTGGAACCAGAGGGCGAAGAACCACACGAGGTAGATCACCACGTAATACCACTGCGAGAAGGTGTAGGCGATCAGCGAAGCGCCGTCGGCTGCGCCGAAGCCCAGCGAATTCTCATGGCCGCCCATGATTTCGACGAGCTGCATTTTAGCCCAGAAATTGAACAGGTGGAGTGCCAGGCCGCCCAGGATGATGAAGCCCAGTACGAGCATGTTTTTCGAAGCCCATTTGACGCCCGGTTCCACGACCGTTACGGCGTAGCGCTGCGAACCGCGTGCCTTGCGGTTTTCGAGCGTCAGGATGACGGCGTAGATGAAGTGGATGACCACGCCTGCCGCCAGTACGAGCGTACCGGCCAGCGCGTACCAGTTGGCCCCCAGCAGTGCGCAGATCATGTTGTAAGCCTCGGGCGAGATGATCGCCACAATGTTCATGGACATGTGGAAGAGGATAAAGAGCACGAGGAAGCACCCCGTCACGCTCATCACCAACTTCTTGCCGAGCGAGGAATTAGATAAAAAACAGCTCATAATGATTTAAATTTGTTTATATTTGTTAAAGTTTTGTGTTCCCGGACGCAAAGATAGCCATTGTTTGCAGAATAACAATAGAAACGGCCGGGAATTTTATGCCGAAAAGGAGGGTTTTATGACTAAAAAAGAGCTGCGTGCGGCGATGAAAAAACAGAACCTGTCCCTCTCCCCCGAAGAACGTGCCGCGGCATCCGGGCGGATCTTCCGCCGGGTAGCGGAATCGGAGCCTTTCGGGACGGCGCGGTGCGTGGCGTTTTTCTGTGCCCTGCCCGACGAACCCGAGACGGAGGAGGCGCTTGCCCGGTGGGGCTCCGCCAGGCGGATCGTCGTCCCCCGGGTCGGGGGCGACGCGATGCGGTTCTTCGATTACGTGCCCGGGGCACTCCGTGCGGGGGCCTTCAGGATCGCCGAACCGGACGGGGACGCAATGCCGTGCGAACCGTCCGAAATAGATTTGATCGTCGTTCCTGGAACGGCATTTACGCAAGCCGGTGCCCGCATGGGCCGCGGCCGCGGGTTTTATGACAAATACCTCTCGCAGCCCGGGTTCCGGGGCGTGAAGGTCGGGGTCTGCTACGCCCACCAGCTGGTCGGGGCACTGCCCGTCGAACCGCACGACGTATTTATGGATTATGTAATTACAAATGGATGAATGCCATGCAGACAGGAGAATTTGTCGCCGCTTTCCGCGAGGCTTTCGGCCCGGTGCCGGAGCTGCCCCTGCTGTTTCGCTATACGGACGAACCGCTGCGCCCCGCCGCAAAGGCGGGCGGGTGTTTTTTCAAGGCGTTGGCCGAGGCGCGTGACGGGCGGCCCGTGGGGCTCAACGCCTCGAATATCGGTTGCGGGGGCGGCAAGTTCTATACGGGTTTCAGCCCCATGCCGGAATTCGTCCCGCAGTTCGTCTCGCTCAAGGAGCGTTATAAGCAGACGCCCGAAATGGTGCTGGACTTCATCGCTGCGCTCGACCTGCGGCCGGGGCCGAAGGCGTGGCTCGAGTTCGTGCGTGTGGATGCGGCGGGGACGTTCGACGGGGCGGAAGGCGTGCTATTCTTCGCTACGCCCGACGTGTTGGCGGGGCTCGTGACATGGGCCGGGTTCGACAACGACGCCCCGGATGCCGTTGCGGCGCCGTTCGGCTCGGGATGCAGTACCGTGGTGTCGCAGGCCGTGCGGGAAAACCGCAACGGCGGCCACAGATGTTTCCTGGGGCTGTTCGACCCTTCGGTGCGCCCGTGGGTCGGTGCGGACGAATTGTGTTTCGTCATCCCGATGTCGCGTTTTGCCGGGATGTGCGGCACGATGCGTGCAAGCTGCCTGTTCGGAACCCATGCGTGGGATAAAGTCCGCGAGCGGATTAACAACGTGAATTTATGAAAAAAAGAAGAGCTGCGCTGGTGCTTGCGGGCGGCGGCGCGCGTGGTGTTGCCCATATCGGGGCGATCGAGGAGTTGGAGAGTCAGGGATTCGAGGTGCATGCTGTGGCCGGCACTTCGATGGGGGCGTTGGTCGGGGGCATGTATGCCTCGGGGCATCTCGAACCCTTCAAGGAGTGGATGTATACGCTCGACAAGTATAAGGTTTTCGGGCTGGTCGATTTTGCGCTGAGCACCGAGGGACTCGTCAAGGGCGACCGCGTGATGCGGGCCATGAAGGAGCTGGTGCCCGACGTGAAGATCGAGAAGATGCCGCTGCCGTTCGCCGCGGTTGCCGCCGACCTGCTGACGGGGCGCGAAGTCGTGCTCGACAGGGGAGGCTTGTACGATGCCATCCGGGCGTCTATCTCCATCCCGTCGGTATTCCGTCCCGTACGCCGGGGGAACCAGGTGCTGGTCGACGGCGGTACGGTCAATCCGCTGCCGTTGAACCGGGTGCGCCGTGAACCGGGCGACGTCCTGGTCGCCGTGGATGTGAGCGCCCCGTTCTCGGAGGAGATGGCCGTCCGCAACAAGGCTTCGCTGAACTATTATAAGGTGATTACCGCCTCGTCGGAGATCATGCAGCAGCATATCGCACGCCTGATGTGCAAGCTTTACAAGCCCGACCTGCTGATAGAGATGCCTGCCGACCGTTTCGGGATTTTTGAATTCTACCGCGCCCGGGAAATTGTCGAGGCCGGCCGCATGGCGACGCGTGCCGCACTGGAGCGTAGCCTCGTCGAAGCGGGATAGACTGGGGGCGAGGAAAATCGGATGGGCTATGGCATGATTTTTGTTTGAGGATAAAAAGATTGCGACGGCCCGTGATTTTGAAGAATTCAAAAGTAGTGACGCAACTTCACACAGATTTGAGGGGCCGTCGCAATATTTAAACGCAAAAACATCCGGGGCGGGGAAATAAGTTCATCCCCTGAGAAATGCTTTCGTAATCTCTATATTGCAAAGATAAATAAAGTTTCCGATAAACCAATGCCATTGCCCGATTATGGTATGGGTGCGCCTAAAATATGGAAAGGGAGGGTGCGTTTGTTGCCGCAGGCTGTCTTTTTTGCGTACTCCAAGTGTCTTTATGCCCGGTTCGGCAGAATTTTCGGGCGTCCTGATAAGAAAAACCCGGCCTGAAAAGGCCGGGTTTCCCGTTCGTTTACCGCCGATCCTTGTCGTACACATAGGCCGCGATACGGTGGCTGCGCCTGCCGATCGGTACGCCGATGCCCAGCGTGACGTTCATCACGCTCTGCTTGATGGGGATGAACTGGGGCGTATGCTTGGCCGTGACGATGTCCGTGGCAAGGTAGAAATTGATCCAGCTGGGGTTCAGGTTCAGCGCCAGCCCCACGGCGCCGCCGCGGTTGTCGATCACCGAATAGCTGCCCGTGACGGTAAACCAGCGGATCGGGTGGAAATTGACCGACCCGGTGATGTTGTGCAGGGTCTTGTATTCCCACACGCGGGCCGTATACAACAGGCCGATGCCGATCTTATGGCGCCATACCTCGTATTCGAGGCCGGCGTTGATCGAGGCGCGCAGCATGCGCGATACGCTCTTGGCCGCGCCCTTGTGGAACTCCAGTACGTCGATGTCGAAGTCGGGCGACTCGGTGCCGTCCTCGGTGACCGTCACGCCCGTGAAGGATAGCTCCTTCGCCGAATAACCCGTTACGTTCTTGTTCTTGCTCCAGCCGATGAAGCCCAGGTCGTTCACCGCCAGCGATGCCTGCAGGTTGGGCAGGATGTCGTACGTGGCTCCGAAGTCGACCGCGAAGCCGTAGCCGGCGGGCGAGGTGGGCTTGAGGCTGATGTCGTCCATCTTGTAGACCTCTTCGCCGTGGTCGTTGAGTTCGGTCTTGACGTCGAGCCCTGCGGCCGTGATGTCCAGCCCGCCCGCGGCGTTGATCAGCCAGCGTTCCTCGTTGTGCGATACGTTGAATTGCGTGAAATACATCCGCGCACGTGCCACGCCCATCAGGAATTTTGCCCGCACACCGATGTATAACTTGTCGTCGAGCAGCGGAAAAGAGTAGTTGAAACCCGCTTCGAGATAGCTGTCGGCCGTGATGCCGATGTCGCTGATGTCGCCGCTATTGCCGCGTTTCAGGAAGTCGAAGAGCGAGTAGGGCAGGGTGGCGTCGGTCGTGACGCGGGCGTTGAGGTCGAACGACCAGAAATTCTTGTGGTTGCGGGTGAAGGCGCCGAACCCGATGAGGTTTACGCGCGTGTCGAGACCCAGGAGGTTGTCGGCTTTGAGTCCCGAAAGGGCGTCGGCCGTCGATACGGAGCTGTCGAGCAGTGTGACGAGTTTTCCGTTGCGCGGATAGAGTATTTTGTCGATCGAGAGGTTGCCGCTCACGTTGATGTCCAGTCCGCCCAGCCCGGGGATGTTGACATAGCCGCGTAAGGGGGCGAAAGCCGGGTTGAACTGGCTGCGGAGGGTCGACCCCTCCATGAAATAGGCCGTCGGGTTCTGTGCCGCGGCGCCGGATGCCAGCAGCAGCGTGAATAGGAATGCGTATATTTTTTTCATGTTCTGTGCCGGATTAGAGGTTGAGCTTCAGGCCGCCGCGCTTGATCAGGCGCAGGGTGATGACGATTTGCTGATCGGACGTGAAATCGTAGCCCGGATAGTATTTCTCCAGCGAGACGGGGAGGATGATCTCGGCACCCTCGATGATCTGCCGCAGGTCGCTTTCGAAAAGTTGCGTCTCCCTGATCTCGTTCGTTTTGCCGGGTTCGACCGTTACGTCGAACCGGACGTTCGTAGGCGAGAAATAGGGCACGAGCCGCAGGCTCACGGGTAGGGCGCTCGTGATGCTGCCGTAGAGGTGCAGCGTGTTTTTGGGGTTGGGGGTGCCTTCACTGTCAAGGTTCTCGCAGAGCATGTCCACCACGTCGCCGCCGATGTCGATCTTACCGATGTCGTAGGTTACATCCTGGACTTTGAGCTCTGTCAGGTAGCTGCCGGCCAGGGATTTGACCTCGCCCGAAAGCCGGTCGTGCAGCATCGGCATATTGCGGAACGCCTCGATGAAGACCGGTTTGAAATCTGCCGGATCCGTATTCGGGGGGAGCAGGGGCAGGAAGGTCGAGAGGTATTTTTCCGCCAGCAGGTCGGCGACGGCGGTGATCTTGGCATCGTCGTCCATCATCTGGTCGATCAGTGCATCGAGCAGCGGCGTGATTGTCTCCGGGGTGTTCTGGAGTTCCCGCAGGTCGACGTATGCGGCGTTTCCGGGCAGGGGCGAGGGAAGCCAGATGTCCGCTTCGTCGAAGAGCGTTTTGATGTCCGCGCCTCCTTCCTTCAGTTCACTCATACTTACGTATACCGTGGCCAGCGGCAGCCGGTATTCCGAGTCCTCGTCGCCGATGGTGACATCGTCCGTGTTCACGTTCGACAGGTCGTAAGCGTTGTCGATACAGGACGATGCGAGTGCTGCGGCGAAGAGAAAAGGTAAAAATTTTCTCATAGGGTTTGGGTTTGTTTTCAATGCGTCGCAAATATATGCCGTTCCGACGAATAAAACAAAAAATCGGACGTTTTAGTTTATGCGTGTGTCAAATGCGGCCATCTCTGCGTGCGCCTGAGGCATGCCGCAGGGGATGGCGCGTTTTGTGAAATAATTGCTACATTTGCATTGCGATTAACGCTATGGCGGGGACCGAAAAAAACAACCTCAGGGAGCAGGTGGCGATGCTGCCGCTGTCACCGGGCGTCTACCAGTTCGTAGACCGCTCGGGGACGATCATCTACGTAGGTAAGGCCAAGAGCCTGCGCAAGCGGGTTTCGTCCTATTTCGTGCAGAGCAAGGAGCACAGCCCCAAGGTGCGCGTGCTGGTGAAGCAGATCGCCGAGATCCGCCATATCGTCGTGGACAGCGAAACCGACGCCCTGTTGCTGGAAAACTCGCTCATCAAGACCCTCCAGCCGCGGTACAATATCCTGCTCAAAGACGATAAGACCTATCCGTGGATCGTGGTGCGCCGCGAGCATTTTCCGCGCGTGCAGTCGACGCGGCAACTGAACCGCGACGGGTCGCAGTACTTCGGCCCCTACGGATCGGTGATGATGCAGCACAGCGTGCTGGATTTCATCCGCGAGGTGGTTCCCTTGCGTACCTGCAAACTCAATCTCGCTCCCGAGCAGATCGCCAAGGGAAAATATACGGTCTGCCTGCAATACCACCTGGGCAACTGCAAAGGCCCCTGCATCGGGGCGCAGGGCGAAGAGGAATACGGCCGGCTCGTCGACATGGTCGTCGCGGTGCTCAAGGGCGACCTGCGCCCCGTGCGTAACTACCTCGAACAGGAGATGCAACGTGCTGCCGGGGGATTGAAATTCGAATTGGCGCAGCGCTACAAGCAGCGCCTCGATGCGCTGGACAACTATGCGGGCAAGTCGGTGATCGTCAGTGCGAAGATCGTCGACGTGGATGTTTTTTCGCTGCTTCCGGACGACGATGTGGCCTATTGCAATTTCGTGCGTATCCGCCACGGGTCGGTCGTGGGCGTTTATACCGTGAAACTCAAGACGGGTGTCGGGGGCGACGAACGCGACATGCTGACGCTGGCCATCCAGCATGTCGTCGAGCATATTGCCGGGACGCTGGCCCGGGAGGTCGTCGTGCCGTTCCTGCCCTCGACGACGCTGCTGTTCGACGGTGTGACTTTCACGGTGCCCAAGCGCGGCGAAAAGCTCGAACTGCTCGAATTCTCGCAGAAGAGCGCCCGTATCTATCGCGCCGAGCAGCTCAAGAACCTGGAAATCAAGAATCCCGAACGATATACCGAGCGGTTGATGAATGCCCTGCAAAAGGAATTGCGCCTCGACCGCCAGCCGCGGCACATCGAATGCTTCGACAACTCCAATCTGCAGGGGGCCCATCCGGTAGCCTCGTGCGTGGTGTTCCGCGACGGAAAACCCGCGCGCAAGGACTACCGCCATTTCAACATCAAGACCGTGGAGGGCCCCGACGATTACGCTTCGATGCGCGAGGTCGTCTTCCGGCGTTACAGCCGCCTGCAGGAGGAGGGGGCCGAGCTGCCCGATCTCATCATTGCCGACGGCGGGAAGGGGCAGATGGGCGTCATTCACGAGGTGCTGGAGTATCTCGGGCTGGATATACCTGTCGCCGGGCTGGCCAAGAATGACCGCCATCGCACCTCCGAGTTGCTCTGCGGATTCCCGCCCGTGCTGGTTGGCATCCGTCCCACCTCACCCCTTTTTCACTTTCTGGCACACATTCAGGAAGAAGTGCACCGTTTCGCCATCGCATTCCACCGCCAGAAACGCAGTAAGGCCTTTATCCATAGCGAACTGGAACAGATCGAAGGCATCGGTGACAAGACCGTCCGTACGCTGCTGCAACATTTCCGCACCGTGGCCAAGGTCAGGGCGGCACCGTTCGAGGAGTTGACAGCGCTGGTCGGCCCCGCCAAGGCGAAAAAAATCAAGGCTTTCTTTGAAAAATAACCGGATTTTTTGAAAATTGCGAAGAATCGACTATCTTTGCCCTCCCGATTCTACGGAAGAGGCTTGCCCGGATGGCGGAATCGGTAGACGCGTTGGTCTCAAACACCAATGACAGCAATGTCGTGCCGGTTCGACCCCGGCTCCGGGTACAAGTAAAATCGCTTAATTTGTTGATTATGGCAAGTTAGGCGATTTTTTATTTTCGGATTTTCCCCGCATTTTCCCCACAGAGAAGAAATGGTTGTAATGTGAAAACCAAATGTTGGATATCCCTTTTGTTATTGTGTAACCTGTTGGTTGAATTAAAATAAAGCATATTTGATAATACAAATTTTGTCGATGATTGTAGAAGCTGAGGTATTGCAGCATGACCAAGCTCGATTTTAACGGCTGTACGGGTAAACAGCCCGTATGTCATACTAATCAAGAACTGGTTAAGTTGAGAAATCTTTTGATATGCTTTCTGGAACGATTGTAAGCTCATGAGAGTTGTTTCCGGTTCTTTTGGTTCAGTTGATACGGGACTTCAAGTTTGATATGAGCCATTTTGAAAAGGTCTTGTTGCATATCAATATTCAAGTACCATACGTGCCGAAATAATTTCTGAATATCAATCTTTTATACGATTGATACCCAATTTTACACCCGAAAAATGTAAAATTAGGTGTTGTATTTTCTCTATATCGAATCACACAGGCTAATGAATAAGGAAAGATCATTGAGCTTTCGGGTACTTTTTGGAAATGTCAAATGATTGGTATTTAATAATATGAGATTTGTATTTCGTATTTTGCATCCGCAATTTGTCTGCATTTCTTATGATGACAATGCATTTTTCATCTTTTTTCGTTATCTTTGGAGCCAATCATATAAAGAATAGTGCGAAAATACAAACGGAACATAGGTGCGGTATTGCTACTGGTACTCTTCGCATGGTACTGGAGTTCTGTTACGCTGTTTCCCCATGCTCACAATATCGACGGGCATATCTATGTTCACTCGCATCCTTTCTCCGGTACCTCGAATAATCCCGGCCACAGCCATACCCCGCAGCAGTTTCAACTGATCGCACACCTGTCGCTGCTGGTAATGATGGTGGCGACGCTCGTCGCATTCGCCTTACGGCTGCTGGGAGTTTCCTTCATTTTCAAAACGCAAAAACCGGCCGTCCGGCAGGACGCTCCGATCCGGATTTACGGGCTGCGTGCACCTCCCGTCTGCTGATACACATTCCATTCTGAACGGGACGGGCTTGTTGCCCGCACCCGTTGCCATGTATATGTATCAGTAATTATCAAAAACCGGATTTTTCCATGAAAGAAAAAATATTGGGGGCATTTCTCATGCTCATGCTCCCCGCGGTATGCTCCGCCGGGGAGGAGCCTGCCATGAAGCCCCAAAAGCAGAGCGACGCAAATATCACCGGCCATGTGGTCGATGCCAAAACCTACGAACATCTGGCCTTTGCCACCATCGCCGTGAAAGGCACGACCATCGGCATCGCTACCGATGCCACGGGGCACTATTTCCTGAAGAACCTGCCGCAGGGCCGTTTTACGCTCGTTGCCTCGTCTGTGGGTTACAGGAGTGCCGAGCAGACGGTCGAGATCTCGCCCGACAAGACCATCGAGGTCAATTTTTCCCTGACCGAAGAGGCGCTTTCTGTCGAAGAGGTCGTCGTGTCGGCCAGCCGGACGGAGACCAACAAGAAAACATCACCGACTATCGTATCGGTGGCCTCGGCCAAACTCTTCGAATCGACCGCCTCGTGCAATCTGGCCGAGACGATGAATTTCCAGTCGGGATTGCGCGTCGAAACCAACTGCGGCAACTGCGGTACGACCCAGCTGCGCATAAACGGACTCGAAGGGCAGTATTCGCAGGTACTGCTCGACAGCCGCCCGATCTTCAGTTCGCTGGCATCGGTCTACGGCCTTGAACAGCTGCCCGTCGCCATGATCGAGCGGGTCGAGGTGATCCGCGGAGGCGGCTCGGCGTTGTTCGGGGCGAATGCCATCGGCGGTGTGGTCAACATCATCACCAAGGAGCCGCTGCGCAACTCCGTCACACTCTCCAATACGACCAATATCTTTGAGGGCGGTACGGCCGACTTCAACACCTCGCTCAACGGCTCGTTCGTCTCCGACGACTACAAAATGGGCGTCTACCTGTTCGGCATGATTAAGGACCGCGATTCGTATGACCGCAACGGGGACGGATTCTCGGACATCCCAAAACTCAACTCCGAGACGGCCGGATTTCGGGCCTATTACAAAACTTCGCCCTATACGCGTCTGACGGCGGAATACCACCATATTCACGAGTTTCGCCGTGGGGGCAACGAGTTCGACCAGCCGCCCCACATGGCCGATATCGCCGAACAGCTCAATCACAAGATCGACGGCGGCGGATTGAAATTCGACTGGTTCAGTCCGAACAACCGCCACCGGATGGGCATCTATACTTCGGCGCAGAATATCGACCGTGACAGTTATTTCGGCACGGACAAGAATCCCGACGCCTATGGCGCTACGGACGACAAGACGTTCGTGGCGGGAGCCCAATATACCTACTCTTTCCATAAACTGCTGTTCCTGCCCTCGGAACTGACGGCGGGCGTCGAGTACAACTACAATACGCTGCACGACAAATACCTCGGCTTCGGGCGCGACTTCGAGCAGACCACCCATAGCACGGGTTTCTTTTTCCAGAACGAGTGGCGGAGCGAAAAGCTCAACTTCCTGATCGGCGGCCGCGTGGACAAGCACAACATGATGAAGAACGTCGTCTTTTCGCCGCGCGTGAACGTGCGTTACAGTCCGACGGAAAAGATCGGCCTGCGGGCCAGCTATTCGAGCGGTTACCGCGCGCCGCAGGCCTACAACGAGGACCTGCACATCGACGCTTTGGACAACAAGGTGGCGATCATTCGACTCGCTCCGGATCTCAAACCCGAATACTCGCACAGCCTGAGTGCATCGGTGGATCTGTATCATAATTTCGGGCGAGTGCAGGCCAACCTGCTCGTCGAAGGATTCTACACGATGCTTGAGGACGTGTTTACGCTCGAAAAAATCGGCGAGGATGCCCAGGGCAACATCATTAAGGAGCGCCGCAACGCTTCGGGAGCCACCGTGGCCGGCGTGGGAGCCGAAGCCAAGGCGGGTATTCCGGGACGGTTCGAGCTGCAGCTGGGCTACACCTTCCAGCGCAGCCGTTACGACGAACCCGAAAAATGGTCGGACGACGTGACGCCCCAGCGGCGGATGTTCCGTTCGCCGGACCATTACGGCTACTTGACGGCGAACGTCAACCTCACGCGTGATTTCACGGCGTCGGTGTTCGGCAACTACACGGGCCGGATGCTCGTGCAGCACAATGCTGGGTATATCGAGAGGGATACCGAGCGTCTGACGCCCGATTTCTGGGATATGGGCCTGCGGCTGTCGTACAATTTCCGGCTCACGAAACAACTGCGGCTGGAACTGAATGCCGGGGTGAAAAACCTTTTCGACAGTTTCCAGAAGGACCTCGATTTCGGCCAGAACAAAGATGCCGCTTATATCTACGGTCCGGCAGTTCCGCGCACTTACTTTATCGGAGCAAAATTCGCGCTGTGACCAAGATGTACCGTGTTATTCGGATGCAGGGCCGGTTCCTGCATCCGAATTTGTATTTAGAGCTTGAAGGTCGGCAAACCAATAGGAATAAGTTTTCACCGTTCCGTCGTCTAGGCGGATGTCGTAGCTTTGTGAAAAAGATCGGCCCAGCCGGAACGGCACGGGCTGTCGGAAGATCGGACCGTCGTAACAGAATGTATGATATTCGCCGTTTTCTCCATTGGGATCGACTCCGGCAGGCAGAGAGGCTATGAAGCCGCGGTCGATCTCCCGGCCTATGGCGTCGGCGCCGAGTCCGTCGGCCATCGTGGTTACGACGACCGTCCGAAATCCCGATACGAGGAAATCGTTCATCACCTCTTCCGAAGATTTTCCCCAAAGCGGTTCCACGATTTCGATTCCGTGCGGCGAGAGTTGCTGCTCCCGGTATTTGCGCACATCGTGCAGGAAAATATCCCCGAAGATGAAACGGGTCACGCCCTGCGTCTTGAAATGCTCCACGGCCCGGGACATGGCGACGTCGTAATCCTCCATATTGCCTTTGGGCGTCAGGTCTACGATATAAAGAGGAACGCCGATGCTTTCGGCCTGCATTTGCAGTAATGCCGTCGGGATGCCGTGCATCGTCGAACGGTGCGTATCCCGGTTTACGGTAGTCAGCAGCGCGACGATCTCGTATTCGCCCGATTGCTGTGCCCGCAACAGCGCATGGGCGGAATCCTTGCCGCCGCTCCAGTTGAATACGGCTTTTATCCGTTCCATATTATATTTTCTGCATTATGGAAGAACCCGCAGACAAGGGTCAAATACTCGGGCAATGATCCGTCTGTACCCCATTTCAGTTCGATGCCGAAGAGTTCGGAGGTTGTGTGTGCGATGTCGAATCCGCAGGCTTCGAGCGATGGGCGTACCAGTTCGGGGTGGCGGCAGGGTTTCGCTTCGGGGCGGGTGCAGGTTCCTTCGGGGCAGTAGAGGCAGGTGCCGACATAGGCGAACGACCGTCCGCCGTACCTGCGTTCCATTTCGAGCAGCCGCCGTTCGAGCCACTGCCGTTCGGGGCGGATCAGCCGGCCGGCTTCCGACATCGGAACGTGCTGTTCGGCAGGAGTGATCTTCGTCGCGATAATCAATGCCGACGTATATTGCGAGAGATATGCTCCGACATCGTATCCGAACGGCGGGCATCCCCAGCTGCGGCCGTAATTGCGGCAGGCGCGGCAACACTCCAAAAACCGCTTGGCATCACGGAACCGGGCGATATAGTCAGCCACGGGCAATGCAGCGCAATGGTCTTCTGCGGTATATCGAAATGAAAAATCCATGAAACAAAAATAGTCGTTTCGGGCGTTTGTAATGCTGTTTCACGAAAATAATTTGTTGTCGAGCGCTGTTTTTCGGGATTAACCGTTATATTTGCCCCAGATTTGGTTTTCCGTTCCCCGTGCCGGGGAGGAAATGAAAAGGGAATCGGGTGCAAATCCCGGACAGTCCCGCTGCTGTGAAACTCCGTGAAGGTTTCGAACATCTCAGCCACTGATCCGCAAGGATCGGGAAGGCTTCGGAACAGGAGTCAGTCAGAAGACCTGCCAAGTCGATTCGATGTCAAAGGACCCCGAGGGATGGGCGTTTGATTTCGGTTGTATACTGCATGATAATTTTAATTCCGATGCTGTTGCAAGGATTGTTGTGCCGTTTTCGGCACACGGGTTTCGCTTTGCGGGAACGGCTCGGCCTAAAACGGGATTCGGTATGGAATTACTCGAACGATTGCTATTTGGTTCCGATTCGCTTTGGGGCGGCGGTGTCGCCCACTCGGTGATGATCCTGGCGCTGGTCATCGCACTCGGCATCATGCTGGGCAAGGTGAAGGTGGCCGGGGTGTCGCTGGGGGTGACGGGTATTTTGTTCGTCGGCATCGCGTTCAGCTATTTCGGCATGAACATCGACGAGCACCTGATGCACTTCCTCAAAGAGTTCGGACTGATTCTCTTCGTCTATTCGATCGGTTTGCAGGTCGGTCCCGGATTTTTCTCCTCGTTCCGCAAGGGCGGCGTCACGCTGAACAAACTGGCCGTACTGGTCGTGGCGCTCGGCGTCGTTACAACGGTTGCCCTTTATTATGTCACCGGGCTTCCGATGACGACGATGGTCGGCGTGATGTCGGGTGCCGTGACCAATACCCCGGGGCTGGGTGCCGCGCAGCAGGCTTTCAGCGACCTGCACGCCGGAGCCGATGCCCCGGATATCGCGACAGGCTATGCATTGGCCTATCCGCTCGGAGTGATCGGAGCCATCCTGACCCTGCTGGCGTTGCGCTATCTGCTGCGCATCGACGTGCGGCAGGAGGAAGAGGCGGCAGGTTTGGGTACGGACGTGCTGAAAGACCTGACGACCCGGCGGATTTCCGTCGAAATCTGCAATCCTGCCGTCGAGGGTAAAAGCATCTCCGGAATACGCCGTTTGGCCCTGCGCGATTTCGTCGTGTCGCGGATTTGCCGTCCGGGCGAAGCTCCTGAACTGGCCGATGCTGCGACGACGCTCCGCTGCGGCGACCGGATTTTGCTCGTGGCGGCGCCCAAAGATGCCGAGGCACTGGTCGCGTTGCTCGGCCGGGAGGTGGATGCCGGTCCGATGATGCAGGATAGGAAGATGATTTCACGCCGAATACTTATCACCAAACCCGAGCTGAACGGCAAGACACTCGCCGAACTGCGCATCCGCTCCACGAGCGGCGTCACCATTACACGCATCAACCGTTCGGGTATCGACCTGGTGGCTGCAGGGAATCTGCAGTTGCAGCTGGGCGACCGGGTGACGGTCGTGGGTCCCGAACTTTCGGTAGCCCATGCCGAGCGGCTCTTCGGCAATTCGCTCAAGCGTCTCAACCATCCCAACCTGATTCCTATTTTCATCGGCATCGCGCTGGGTGTCGTGCTGGGCAGTATTTCGTTCTGGATTCCCGGCGTTCCGCAGCCCGTGAAACTGGGCCTTGCCGGCGGTCCGCTGATCGTCGCCATCCTGATCGGCCGCTACGGTCCGCATTACCGGCTCATCACCTATACGACGATGTCGGCCAACCTGATGCTGCGCGAAGTGGGCATTTCGCTTTTCCTTGCGGGCGTGGGGCTGGGTGCCGGCGAGGATTTCGTGCCTACGCTCGTCGCGGGCGGATATGTCTGGATCGCTTACGGAGCTGTAATCACGATCGTTCCGCTGCTGCTGGCGGGGCTTTTCGGACGTTTTTACTACAAACTCAACTATTATACGCTGATCGGCGTGCTTTCGGGCGCGTCGACCAATCCGCCGGCACTGGCCTATTCGACCGAGCAGACCACGTCCGACGCACCTTCGGTGGGATATGCTACGGTCTATCCGCTGTCGATGTTCCTGCGGGTGCTGGCGGCCCAGCTTTTGATTTTGATTTTCGGATAACTCAAAAAGGCGCGGCCAAACAAAGACCCGTTACTGCCATAACAAGTCATTGCATAGAGATTAGTAGCCGGCCGCGCCTTTTTTTAATTGAATAGTTATGAATATCGTATTATACGGAGTTCCGGCGGAAACGGCCGGAAGGATTGCAGACCGATACGGTCTGAAAGTGATAAATTCGCCCGACAAATTCGACGCATCGGGAACGATGGTACTTGTTCCGTCGATAAACGCCCCGCGGTACCTGTTGGCGTTTTACAACGCCATGCTGCGGCATGAGGACGATGTCGATGCGGTCATTATCTGCGGTGCCGAGTCCTGCGAGGCCGTCAGCACGGTGCAGTACTGCACTCCGCTGGGGAAATTCTTCACCCTGAACGGTGATCTGGACGGAGAGGAACTGGTATCGGAACTTTGTCTGCTTCTCGATTCGCTGTTCGCCGAGGGGAATCAAATCAATTTTTAGGAATGGAGACTAAAGGCTATGTACACGTTTACACCGGTAACGGCAAAGGCAAGACCACGGCGGCATTCGGACTGGCCCTGCGGGCGTTGTGCGCCGGGAAGGGCGTCTATGTCGGGCAGTTCGTCAAATCGATGAAATACAATGAAACGAAGATCGAACGGCTGTTCAACGGCTCGGACCCGGCATTCGGTCGTATCCGTATCGAACAACTGGGGCGCGGATGCTTTATCGGAAAAGACCCCGAGTTGGCCGATGCGGAAGCGGCACGCAAAGGATGGACCCGTTGTGCGGACCTGCTCCGAAGCGGGGAATACGATGTGGTGATCCTCGACGAACTGACCATCGCCCTGCATTTCGGACTGCTCTCGACCGCTGTCGTGCTGGATGTGCTGCGCAGCCGTCATCCGGCTGTTGAGGTGGTTATCACGGGGCGTTATGCACCGCAGGCACTGATCGATGCGGCCGACCTTGTTACTGAAATGTGTGATGTGAAGCACTACTACACGCAGGGCGTCCTTTCGCGCGACGGTATCGACCGTTGATTATTCGAGGCGTTGGTAGTAGTGTAATTCCCGGTCGTTTTCGTCCAGTACCTCCGGGTGCATGATCGCGATCAGGTCGTGCAGGACGACGTCGGGCTGTACCACACCCGACTCCCAGTAGTCGTTGCCTCCGGCGACATTCAGCCGTTTGTTGCAGTTGTAAACGGCACCGTTTCTTACGCATCGGGTGTTTGTGAATTTCGGGAACTGCGATTTCAACTCCCCGAGTGACGCGGCACTGCCCGCATTGAGCCACATATCGGCCTGTGCCGTGAGCATATACGCCTCTTCGAGGTCGATGGGGAGCGAACGGTTCGATGTGTTCTTCTTGTAAATATAATCCCCTCCGGCGTCGGCGATCAGCCGGGCGACGTAGCTTTCGGTCGACGCCATAAACCACGACCCGGCATAGGGCGTGTTAATCATCACTTTCGGATGTTTCGAAGTCGCCGCCGCGACTTTTGCCCGGAGCGCATCGTAACGTTCGGGAACCGGCTCGAAGACTGCTTCGCCTTTTTCGCGGCTGTCGGTGATCTCGGCGATAGCCACCAGCCATTCGGCCTTGCCGAGCGGCGACTCTTCGAGGTACTCGCCGATGTAACAGAACGGAATGCCCATTTCGAGCAGTTTCGACTCCATGCCGCTTGCGCCGCTCACGCCGAACAACAGCACCAGATCGGGCCGTTGTGCGAGCAGCAGTTCGTAGTCGATATTTCCGTCGAAGCCGATGTCCGCCACGGCTTCGGGGTGTGTCGTTACATATTTATTCGAAATATAGTTTCTTCCCGAAACTCCTACCACCCGGTCGACCTGTCCCAACGCATCGAGCATCGCCACATAAGTAGAGGAGAGGCAAACGATGCGCCTCGCTCCCGCTTTCACGACCTGTCCGGTGAAACCTGCCGGAATCTTTTCTCCGTTGCGGACGATGAAGAGCGTTGTTTCGGTGTTCTCGGCGCCTTGCCACGGATTGAATACTTTGAGAAGCGTACTTTGCCGGCCTTCAGCACCGACGATCTCGAAGCCCGAGGCATAGGACGGTTTGTAGAGGGTTTCCGTATAGGCGTCTATTCCTGTCGTGTTCGATGCGCAGGAGATAAGGAAGGTAGCCGCGCTAAGCAGGATGAAATAGACTGTTTTTTTCATAAGAATCCGTTAAAAAGTCTGTTTGCAGAAACCGGATGTATGGTTGTATGGCAGACAACGCATACTACTAACCTCTGTGATTCTCCAGTTTCTGCAAACAGACTATCAAAAAAATGGCGGCAGGATTAATTACAGGAAGGTTTGCAATGGTTCACCGCGATTAAAAGGCCCCGCCGCCGTGTCAAATATTATTGCGCAATTGTTTCGATCTCTTTTCCCGCCAAGTGCAGGTCGATAGCGCAGTTGAACAACACGCAGGCCGGACCATAGCCGTAGCCCAGATCCTGCAAGGTGGCGTTCTGGATCTTCACGAAATCGATGCCCGGCAAATTAACTTTGTTCCCTTCTTTGTCGCGAGCCCAGCCGATGTCGAACGACGATCCAGTCTCATCCGTGGGGTCGCTGTTGCAGACATAGCCGTAGTCGTACCAGCGGGAAGCTTGAGTTGGCCAGCCGTTCGTCAGATCTTCCGGGGCCTTGGCCAGAGGCGGCAGCATCGTGCAACCCGTATATGTCAGTGCGGTGCCCTCGGCCGATTCCATCAACCATGCGGGCCAGACCGAGAATGTCCCCCATGGAGCCTTGGCATAACAATAGGTTCCGGTTTCCGATTCGTTGATTGCATAGGAGACCCATTCTACCATTCCATCGGACGGGGTGACATTGTCGGGACGGGTATAAACCATTTTCAGGTTGCGTCGTTCGCCGGTCTTGCCGTATTCGCTGCCAGCCAGTTCGTACCATTCATCGTCGGCCTTGCCGTTGCCGTTCGCGTCAGACGAAACATAGACAACCCCTTGTGCAGGATAAGCGCCTTTGGTGGCATATGAACCGATGCGGAAGTCGCGCAGACCATTGACATTCATCACTGTATGGTCGAATCTGAATACGATGCTGCCGCCGAACGAACCGAGATTCACTCCCAGATCGTTTTTGTCAAACGGCTTGTCGACGAGTTTTGTGTTGACGCTTGCCAATACCGTGGACGGCGTGTCGATGGTCGAGAATGCCAATCCCTTGCCGTTGGTAATCGCAGGATTATACTCCAAGACTTCCGAGATATAATACGAATAGGCCGTAGCCTCGGTCGTTACGGTGACGGTGGCGCTCTTGGTCTCGGTGATGCCGCTGTCGTCGGAGATTGTCAGCGAAATCGTGTAGTCGCCCGTTTCCAGTTGGATGAACGAAAGCGTCTTGTCGGTTCCGGCTTCGGCAGCTTCCGCGTCGTTAGGGCCCTTCACCGTCCATTTGTAGACGGGGTTTTGGTCGAAGCCTGTGATCGTCGGTTCGATCACGAGCACCTTGCAGCGGTCGGTCGAATAAGTCGCGTCGAGCGACATCGAATTGGAGAATCCTGCCTGATTGATCGTGATTTCGAGCGTTTTGTCGCTTTCGTCCTGTTTGAGAACCACTTTGCCCGGTTCGCGGGCCTCGGTCGAACTGTTCTTGGCGACCGTGATGACCAGCGCAGTCTGTTCGAGTTCGGCCGGAGCCCATTCGGGAGATGAGACCACTTCGTAGGCTACTGCGCTCGTTCCGGCCTGAGCCGTTTTGGTTGAGGTGACCAGGATGGTGTAGGTCTTGCCGTCGGCCGGGGCGCTGATGGGGTTGTCTTCGGCCTTCACCGAGAATTCATAGGTCGTCTTCGACGTGTTGCCGTCGTCGTTCTCGTCTTTACATGCGGTAAAGAGTACGCCTGCGGCCGCAATGGCCAGCAAACTCCGGAAAGTAAATTTCTTCATCGTTTTATAAATTAAAGGTGTGTTGAGTTATTCGTCTTTAGCACAGCGGACGGAATATCCGTCGCTGCGATAGCCCCTGTCTCTTTTTATGCTGGGACGTTGGTCGTAGGGAATGATGTAAATGGAGAGCTGGTAGGTATCCTGAGTCCAGATACCTGTATTGAATCCCGAATTCTTCAGGCATCCGCCACCGACGCGGTAACGGAATCCGGCATAGGGAAAGACCCCTAGTGGCGAATAGTCGGTCGTGGCCTTGTCGAGTCCGTTCCATGCGAACAGTCCGTTCTTGTCCGCCGGGACACACCACCCTTCGGGACAGGGATCGAACGGCGTTTTGCCCCGAGCACCGTACCACAACGTGTCGCACGCTTCGACTTTCAGGGGCTCCTTGCTGGGGAACCAGTCGTCGGCTAACAGGAAATGCATCGGCGAAAATATTGATTTGGCAAAGTTCGTCCGGGTCAGGTCTTCGCTGGTTCTGATCGTGCGGATACCCGTGCCTCCCGATTGCGACCCCTCGGTCAGCAGCGTTCCTGCAGCGTCGTAGATGGGTTTGCTATCGAAACGGTTGTAGTCGGTCTGATTCGTTCCGCGGAGTATGCGGTCGCCGGGGAAGGGATCCTTGCGTCCCCATTGATACAGCAGTCCGCAGGCGGCCAGCGAGTCGGCCGGTGTATTCTCGATGAGCGCTTTGTTGATCACGGCGCCGAGATTACGGTCCATGAAGGTATAATCCGTTACCCCGTCGCCGTTGTTGTCCCATGTGTAGATCTTTCCGAAGGCCACCAGTTCCGCATTGGGATCGTAGCGTGTCACCCAGATATGCCAGCTCCAGCGTATTTCGCCACCGATGCGGAGGCCGATTAGGGCGTTGCCTACCTTGTCGGCCGTCGATACGACGATCGAACCGTCCTCGGCGGTCTGTCCCGGGATCAGTCCGACGTTGGTGATCAGTCCGGGGGCATCCTGCCAGAGCAGAACAGGTTCGGGTGTCATCCCTGTGAAATCGCTCTTGCCCAGCCATTCAGCATAGAGATCCCATATGGCATAGGCTTTCAGCACCGGGATGTCGACCGACTCGCCGGGCTTGACCATAAAGCAGTTGGGAGTGTACGATGCTTCGAGGTATTTTTCGTTAACATCGGGTTGGGGTTCCGGCTCGGGTTCCGGCTCCGGTTGGGGATCGGGATATTCGTTGGGATTGTCGTCGTTGTGGTAAGAGCATGACGAGCTACATATCACGCTAGCAAGAAGTAACAATGTGAAAAATAAAAACGTTTTTTTCATAGTCATGCATCTTTTACACAGCGTATTGATTGTCCGTCGCTGCGGCAACTGACGTCGGATTTGATGATCGGTCGTTTTTCCGAAGGTGAGATGTAGATGGAGAGTTCATAGGCATTGCCAATACCGGTCGGTGGAGTTCCCGACCAGATACTGGCTCCGAATCCTGAGTTTTTCAGACAGCCACCGCCTGCCCGATAGCGGAATCCGGCATAGGGGAATACTCCCAGTGCCGAGTAGTCGGTTGTGGCGTTTTCGAGCCCGTTCCAGATGAACTTGTCATTCTTGTTCGCTGGGACTCGCCACCCCTCGGGGCAGGGATCGAATGGCGTTTTGCCCCGTGTGCCGCACCACAGCGTGTCGCATTTTTTGATTTCTGCGGGTTTACTGCTGCAATACCAATCGCTGTACCCTTCGGCGCCGAGCAGAACGGTCATCGGTTCAAGAATGGATTTGGCGAGCCCCGTCCGCGTGAGATCCGTATCCGTCTTAACGGAGCGGATACCCGTACCTCCAGTGGCACTTCCTTCGGTAAGCAACGTTCCCGAAGTGTCGTAGATCGGTTTGCTTTCGAAATAGTTGTAATCGGTACTGTTGGAACGGCGAAAGTCGTGGTCTCCGGGGAAAGGATCCTTGCGCCCCCATTGGTACATCAGTCCGCAAGCGGCCAATGAGTCAGCGGCAGTATTTTCTATGATCGCCTTGTCGATCGTGGCTCCGAGGTTGCGATCCATAAAAGTATAATCTACAACTCCGTCGCCGTTATTGTCCCATGTGTAGATTTTGCCGTAAGCTACCAATTCCGCATCCGGATCGTAGCGTGTCACCCAAACATGCCAGCTCCAGCGGATTGCACCGCCGATGCGGATGCCGATTACTGCATTGCCCACCTTGTCGGCCGTCGATACGGCGATGGAACCCTCTTCGGCTTGTTGTCCAGGAATCAGTCCGACGTTCGTGATCAAACCCGGCAGATCCTGCCAAAGCAGAACCGGTTCGGGTGTCAGTCCCATGAGATCAGTTTCACCCAGCCATTCGGCGTAGAGGTTCCACATGGCAAAGGCTTTCAGTATCGGGATGTCGACCGACTGTCCCGGCTTGACCATAAAACAGTTAGAGGTATACGCAGCTTCGAGGTATTTTTGGTTAATGTCGGGTCCGGGCTCCGGTTCGGGTTCCGGCTCCGGTTGGGGATCGGGGTATTCGTTGGGGTTGTCGTCGTTGTGGTAGGAGCAGGCGACATTCCCGACGCTCAGCGTCAGCAGCAACGCAGGCAGCAACAGCAGTTTTTTCATTTTCATAGTGTGAAATCTCTATTTTATTGGTGTTGGTCGGGCCGCACGTAGATATGCATGTCGCGGGCCATGAAAATTTCAGTGGAGGTCTCGCCGATCCAGCCGCAGTACTGGTTTAGGGCGGTGTAGACGCGGATAAAGTCGACCCCCGGCAGGTGCACCGGTTCGCGGGTCTCGGGATCCACGGCCCATCCGATGTCGAAGCCGTTGTAATAGTTGCCGTTTTCGTCCTTGGCCTCGTTGGGATAGTTGTCTGCATAGGCGCCGTATTTGAACATGTATTGCAGGTAATAGGAGCCGTTGCCTGAGACATCCACGGCGTTCTTGGGCAGCAGCGTGCCTCGGAACGTCATTTCGTCGGCGTCGATCCACTTAGGATAGTAGTCCTGGTCGTGGAACTTGTTTTTGTAGACATAGTCGGTTTGTCCTCGATTATCCTCCCATTTGATGTAGGTCATATCGGTCAGGGCGCTGTCGTTTCCTTCGCCGGGCGTCGGGACATGGTCGGGGGCGGGACGATGATAGGTGATCTCATAACCGTAGGTAGCCGCCTCATCCGTGTACCACGGATTCTTGTCGATCTCGTACCACTTGTCGTCAGGCTTGCCGTTTTGGTTCTCGTCGAACATGACCATGATGATACCCGGTTCCGAACTGCCTCCGTCGACGCCCGGATGAGCTGCGCTGTTGAACGAGTTGCCGTCGATGCGGATGTCGTATTCGCCCGGAACGTTTACGACCGTATGGTCGAATCCGAACGTGATGTAACCGCCGTATGCGCCGAGAGAAACACCGCTCTGCATCTTTCCGGCGATGGCCTCCTCGGCCTTCTGCCGCATGGTCTCCGCCGTGTCGCCCTCCCGATATTCGGGCATCGCGTTCACGAACTGTCCCGGAGCCGGGCAGTATTCGTAGACCGTAGATATGTAGGGACTGTACTCTACCTCCTCTTCGACCACGTAAAAGGTCATCCGGTGCACGATCGGATTGACGGGGTCGAAGATTTGGAACGTTACGTCATAGGTGCCCGGGTATTGCATCAGGAAGATGTAGTCCTTCTCTTCCGAGAGCAGCGAATCGGCTCCCGAGGCGGTCTTAACCGTCCAGCGGTAACTTTCGCCCGTGAAGGCGGGTTTGAGATCGACGGTCTGCATGCGGGCGACCTTGTAAAGGTCGTCCAGCCCGAGGCTCACATAGGGGATGCCGTCGTTTTCACAGCCGCCGAGCGCGAGGGCCGACAGCAGGATGGCGAATATCTTTTTCATTGCCGAGTCTGTTTGCGTTCGAGAAAAACCATGTGTGCGGGGATATCGCCCGTGCGGACACTCCATTTGTGGACGCCTTCGCGCGAATAACAGTGCAATACGCCGCTCGAAACGTAGTTCTTGGCGTCGGTGACATAGATGTCGCCGTTTCGGGGGTGGATGGCAATGCCGTAGGGAATCACGATATCGAGCTCCGTGCCGTCGGTGATGAATTTGCGCGATACGACACGCTTTTTCTTGACGTCGATGATAGCGTAGGTCACTGTATTTTTCGAGGTCTGATTACTATACTCTACGCTGTAAATGTAGAGCGAATCACCGTGGATAGCCATGTTCGAAGCCGGAATGTTCATCGCCTCGGCCACCTGATAACGTCCGCCGTTGGGTTCCAGCCGGTAGAGGTTCGACGGAACGTCGTCGTAGTTGCCCCGCGAGGAGACCCACAGGTTGCCGTAGGCGTCGGCTTTGATGCGGCTGAGGTTGATCGCTACGTCGATCTTGTACATTTGGCGCATGGTTTCCAGTTCGATGACCGAGACCGTCGAGTCGTAGTTCGGGGCGCGGTAACCGCCCGAATTGGCGACGTAGGCGCGTCCGCCGATGATGGCCAGTTCATCGGGCTGGTAACCCACGGTCACCTGGCCGACGATCTTATAGGTGTCGAGATCCACCTTGAAGACCGCGCCCTTTTGGGCGTTGGGATCCATCGCCACGGGCCCGACATACGCGCTAACGTAGGCATATTTGCCCTTGAACCGGATGTAGCGGCAGTTTGGAATGTCGATCTGCGTGATGCGCCGCGCCGTGTAGGCGTCCATCACCTCGACCTTGTGCGAACAATTGATGACGGCGAACAGCCGTCCGTCGTAAACCTGGATGTCGTTGCCCACGTCGCCCAATTCCTTGACGACATTGGGATTTTTTTCTGCATAGATACCCCGGGCATAGACCGCCGTACGGTAGTCGAGGTAGTCGATGTCCGCCTTGTTGCTGCCCATGTTGCCTTCGTTCAGGAGATACATGCCGATCGGATCGGCGTCGGGATCCTCCCCGAACGGCAACACCTCATACTCGGTGGGGTTCACCAGTTCGATCTTCCGGCAGCCGGCGGCGAGGCAGCAGCCGGCCAAAACGATGAAGAGATACCTTTTCATGGCTCGCGGAGGTTAGAGATCGACGCTGACGACGAACCGGAAGTTGGTCTTCGGCATCGGATAGTTGAGCACCACGTCGTAATCCTGTCCGAAAAGATTGTTAACCTCGGCCGTGGCCTTGAGGGTTCGGGTGCGGATCTTGAAAGTCTTTTGCAGCGAGAGGTCGCTCGTGTACCACGGCTGGGTGTGGTTGCGCGGGATGTTCTCCTGCTGGTTGTAGCGCTGGCCCGTGTAGATGAAGCTGTAATTGAGCCCCCACCCCTTGTAGAACAGCGCGAGGATGGCCGAGCCGCTGTGCCAGGGGATGTAGGGAATCTGGTCACGGTAGTAGGTGTCGGCCGGGTCGGTGATGTCGATGGCCTTCTGATAGGTGTACTGGAACTTGGTCGTCACCTCCAGCTTGCCGAGCGTGAACAGGGCGTTCAGCACGGCGTCCACGCCCTTGATCTCCACTTCGCCCAGATTGAGCATCGTCCAGCGGAACTGCTGTCCCTTGGGATAGGCGATGATTTTATCTGTGATTTTGTTGTAGTAGGCGTCGACCGAAACGTCGAGCATCCGCATGAAAGGCGATTTCTCAAAATTGCGCGTGTATTTCAGGCCGACGTTGAATTGTTCGGCATATTCGGGCTTGAGGAAGGCGTTGCCCATGTCGGTGTAGTAGAGGTCGTTGAAGGTCGGCATGCGGAACATCCGCTTGTAGAAGGCGCGTACCGAAAGGTCGTGGTTTTTCAGCACTTTGAACGATCCGAAGAACGCCGGGGTGGCCACGGCCTTGTCGGGCCGGGCCTCGAAGCGCTCGACCTTTTCGTGGACGAAATAACCCAACAGGCTGGCCTGCATCTTCAGCCGCCCCCATTCGAAAGCCGTGGCCAATGCCGCCATGTGGGTGTAGCGCGTCGGGTAGGGGAAGGTGCCGTCGCTCTCGGTGGGCATGTAGAACGTGGCGTCGAGCGTGTTCCACTGGAAGTCGTAGGCCAGCGACACCTCCCAGTGCTCCAGGATGTTGCAGAGATTGGCGCACGAGAAATAGAACTCCTTCTGCTTGTAGGTGTTCTTGGTCTGGATCAGCTTGGCGTCCTGATTCTCGTAGTGGGTGTAGTCGGCGGCGTACTTGGCGTTGAACAGCGTGCGGAACCTCTTCGACCAGCGGTTGGTCAGCGTGCCCTGGATGAACGAGTTGGTATCCCACAGCCGTTCGCCGTGGCGGAAGACGTTGTTGACGATGGCCCCCGGGATGCCGCGCTCGGAGTTGTAGGTGTAGGCCCGTACAGTCCATTGTCCGTCGGCCATCTTTCCGTGGAGCCCGGCCTCCATGCGGGTGGCGTTTATGTCGCCGTTCTGCCGGTAGGCCGTCGTGTCGTAGGCGATTTCGCCCAGCGTGTTGCGGCGGCGGTAGCGGAATTTGTACCGGCCGGTGGCGTTGGTCCACTCGCCGCTGAACGACGAGCTGACGGCGTCGGAGATCTTGTACTCGTAGCGCATCGAGGGGTTGATGAGCCCGAACGAGCCGGTCTTCATCGTGGCCTTGAAATTGGCCCGCTTGCCCTCCTCGAAGCGGGGGCGCCGCGTGGTTATGTAGATCGTTCCGGAGGCTCCGAAATCCTTGGCCGACTGGAAAATGTCGCTTTTCTGACCGTTGTAGAGCGATATTTCCTCCACGTCGTCCAGCGAGAAGCGTCCCAGATCGACCTGTCCGTTTTGGGCGTTGCCCAGCTGGATGCCGTCGTAGAACACGGCCATGTGGTTGGTGCCCATCGAGCGGATGTTGACGGTTTTCAGACCGCCCACGCCGCCGTAGTCTTTGAGCTGCACGCCCGCGAAATAGCGGATGGCGTCGGCCACCGAAAAACTGTTCAGCCGTTGCAGGTCGATGTCTTTGAGGACCTGCGCCGGGATGACCTCGCGGTATTTGGGGATGACGGGAGCGCCGACGATGACGACCTCGCTGATTTTCTGGATGCTGTCCAGTTTTCCGACGTAGCGCCGGTTCGCGGTGGAGTCGGAGGTGTCGGCCGCCGCGTGATTACCCCCCCCCGCAATGAATGCGAGGCATAGGAACGAAAGGCGAAGTTGCTTCATTATGCGTTCTGTGTCAATGGTTTGTCTGGTAAAACCATTGATTCCACAGCCGCAGTGCAACGAAACAGGATGAAAGAGTGCTTTACATGCGTTGTCGATCCGGGCCCGTTCTCCGCAGGCTGCGAAATCAATCTGTCATGCAAGGCAGGTCTTCTGACTCGTTCCGGTTTCGACGCCTTCCCGGTTATCCACCAGTGGCTGAGATTGTCGATTCCTCGTGTGCCCGTTTCCGGACAGGAACTTACAGCAGCGGGAACTGTTGCCGACTTTCACGGCATTCCCTTTTAATCGGTCGGAGGCTATATGGCCTTCTTTCCGAACCTTTGCGTGGCAAAGATACAAAATTTACCAGTAATAAAAAATGTTTTTATTAGTCTGTGTCGTTTTATATTGGTCGTTCTGTTTATACCAATATGTAGCTTCGCCCCGCCATTCGTTCCGATCTCTATATAAATACCCGGTTGCCAATATTGTCAAAATTGATAATACGGTTAGAAATACGATTGTTCTCAGAACGATAGGTGGTTGTTTGAGATAGCGTATCTGGGTTTTCATTTCCCATAATGTATTGTTGGCGAGCTTTTCGAATTTCGTCGTATCAACTTCGTTCTTGAATTCGGATAAAGACTTTTTAAAAGTTAGAACTTCAGTAATTATTGTTCGATTCTCCTTGTCGATCACCTCCAGTCTCCCAGCCAACTGCGCCAGCAACGCGTTGTATCTGTCGGTAAATTCCCGCTCCTGCTCGGTTTTTACTCCCGGCAAGGCCGTATGCCGTTGCAGTTGTTCGAGCATCTGTGCGACCTGCCCCTGCGAGAGCTCTGCGGCCTCTATCAGCCGTTCGATCCGTTCCAGCTGGATATTATCCAAACCTGCGTTTCCTGCGCCGCCTGCTTTAGCGTTTTTGATAGCTTTGACAAGCGTTTCCTTGAGGTCTTCATACATCTCAATCGAGAGGTCGATCTTATTTTCGTCGTTCATGGTTTCTCGGTTTTAAGGTTACAGTTTCATTTTGGCTCTTCTTTTCTGTTCTTCGAGTCTGCGTCGGTGCTCCATCGCAGCGATGGCCATCGCCTCGGCCGCGGCATCGAGCAGCGCCGTGATTCGTGCGATATGCTCTTCGGGGCTTTCTCCCGGCTTGCGCTGCAACTGCTCGGCCGACACCCCGCCGGGCGAACCGGCCGGCGGCAACGGAATCCCGCCTGCCTTTCCGAGGTTTACCGATGGCGGCTCTTCGCGCGTACTGCTTCCTCCTCTGCCCGTGTTGCCGAATAACCCGGCAAATGCCGAACGGTAATTGCTTGCCGCCGCCGAGAGGTTTCCGACAAGCGTTGCCCGGTGTTGGGTCTGCTGTTGAATATGGTTGAACCGGTTGTCGAGTTTCGTAAAGCTGAAAGTCCGGTCGATTTTCGATCCGGAGAACTCGAAGCCGTTTTTCGAGAACAACACCCCTTGTTTGCGGTCGGTATTTCCGCAATACTTGTAGCGGACGCCGATGCCCTGTTCCTTTAATTTACCTTCCAGTTCGTTCCAACTTTTGCATTTGGGCAGACAGCCTTTGATCGCATCGTAGATTTCGTATCTGGTCTTGTCGGGTTCGCGCAATTGCTCCCGCCGTACGTCGTCCTTTCCCGGTGCGAGATACAATCCGTACTTCTCGGTCAGCTCCCGGCAGACCTTGGCGTTTCGAATCTTGATGTTCTTGTCCGAAATGGTCTGCCCGTTGTTCCCGACCCGGTTGCAGACCAGATGGCAGTGCGGATGGGGCTGGTCGAGATGGCGCACCAATAGGTATTGCGTATTGGTGATGCCCATCTTCTGCATGTACTCCTTTGCAATCTGCGTCATCAGGGCGTCGGTCATCCGCGGAGCGTCCTTGGGTGAGAAAGACAGCGAGATATGCCCGACGGTGTTTTTCAGCCGCGGGTTCAATAAGGTCTGGTCTTTGAAGTCCTGCACCATGTCCTTCACTTCCGGAGGCATAATTCCTTCGGCTTCCAATATCCGGGATTCTTCTTTCATCACGTAGCCTACCGTCCCCGAAAAAGACGATCCCGATATTACCTTACCGACCATCGCATATCTGTTTCAGGAGTTTTTCGATGGCCGTAACGATCGCCGCATGCCGTACCCTGACAGCCGCCAGACCTTTGGCATTGGCCAGCCGGGTCAGCTGGTTCAGATTCCGGGCGACGCCTTTGAGTTGGGCCATGAAATCCAGTTGTTCGCGGGTGATCCGTGCTCTTACCGTTCCTCGGTCGATCAGCTGGCGCAGGACTTCGGCAGGCGGTTGTCCTGCTTCGCGGCAGAGGGCAGAGAATCGGAGTTTCCGTTCGGGGCTGAGCCGCGTACTGACGACGTATTTGCGGATGCGGCCGATGCTGACTTTCGGACGTCCGCCCTGTTTGCTGTATGTTTTCTTCGGTGTTTCCATGATAAGTGGTTTGTAAGCATTTTTTTGTTCAGACCAGCGGGATCTTACGCCGACCAGCGGGGAAGGCGGAGTTTTCGTCTACGAAAACACAACCTTGCCTTCCTTAAATCTTTACCCCTTTCCGACGCGGTGGTTCAATTTCCTCCGTTTCCGCTTTCAGGGCTTGCAGATTATTCCGAAGAGCCTGAACAGCCTTTGTTTCGGGGGCATTCTTCTGTGTCGAAGGCTTTTGTGTTCGGTCTTTTATGCGGGCAGTTAGATAGTCATTTACGTCCTTGTGCCCGCTGTAAAAACTGCTTTGGTCGATTACCTCGCTGCGGGGACAAAGACGGATCAGATCGGCTGTTGCCTTGCGTCCTGCCTCGTCGTTGTCGAAGAAGGCGTGAATCACCGGATGCCGGGAGATAAACGGAACGGCTTTGGGCAGGTTGACGACCGAGTTCAGAACTGTGGCGTCGATGCGCAGTCGTTCGGAATATTTCAGCGAAAGATAAGCGAGGAAATCCATAAATCCCTCGAAAGCGATTACCGTATCGGAACGGTTGTCGATGGTGGTGATATGTTTGGGCGAGGAGCCGCCTTTGAACCGCTCGGAGCGGAGCTCCCACCCTCCGTCATCGTTGCGGAACCCGACGGCGAAAAAGGCGCGGCCGTTTACCTCGTAGCGGACCTCGCGGCAGAATGCCGCAGCGACAGACGGGACGATGCCGCGCGAGGCGAGATAACCGACCAATGCCGGATGCCGGAGCGAAGCGTCGGAGAGGATGCGGATCGCGGAAACGGCGGCCGGACGCACGACCGACAATGCCCCGCCAACGCCAAGAGGCTCACCAACACCCGGTGAAAGAGAAACGGAACCGGCGTCCCTTTTTTCACCGTTTTGCAGCCGTCGGACGGCTTCACGGCTGTCGCACCGCTCCAACCGCATCACGAGGGTGAGCAATGTGCCGCCCTCTCCCAATCCGAAGTCGTACCAGAGATTTTGCACGTAGTCCACTTTGAAACTCGGTGTACGCTCTTCACGCAAAGGGGAAAGATACATGCCGTAGCCGTTGCGTTCGTATTTGGGCTGAATACCTCGTTGGGAGAGGAATTGCCGGATGCCGATATTTTTCAGATCATTCATAATTTTTGTTTTTCGAAGTTTAGCGATATTGCCTTACTACCTACTACATTTGCGTAATCGCTTGATAAACAATTTGCTATGCGCAGTAGTGAAGTGCATGGCAGCTTACTACCGTAGTAATTGACGTAGTAGCGTCGTAAGATGCCGTAAGGTGTTTTTTTACATCCTACTACACGCCTGCGTGTTCTTTTTCAATGTTTTGCAGCTGTGTGTAGTAGCGTAGTAACTACAATCCGTAAGAGACGAAAGGATTGGGTGTGATCTTCTCGATGACCCAGCCGTAGACGGGATTTCCGTTGACACGTTTCGAGCGTCGTTCGAACCCGGCCTTGCGCAAGGCTTCGCCCATACGTTTCTCGGAGAGGTTGAGCGACGAATAACTGCGCAGGTAGTTCATAATCTCCACGGTGGTCATGAAGCATTCGGTCGCAGCGTGCTCCGGAGGTTTCTCGAACCCTTTCAGCAGCATTTCGTATTCGATGGTCTGGACATGGAATGCGGCGTTTCCCCGGTGCAGTTCTTCGATCTCGGTGTCGTCGAACCAGTAGCGGAATCCGTTGCTCAGGAGTGTTCGGGCTTCGGCATATACCCGATCCATATCTACCCATATCGCCCGGTCGATGTCGATGGATAACACCTCGAAGGGCAGGAAGCGCCGCGAGCCGGTTGGGTCGGTCAGAAAGTCGTTCCCGTTTACCGAGGCCATGAAGCTCGCCAAGTGGGGATACTCTTCGATGTAAACGTCGTAGGGTCGCCGGTATTTGACCGAAGGAGCCGTGATGAGGTTCTTCAACTCGTTTTCATCCCGTTTGTTGAGCGCCTTCAACTGGTCGTCGATGTTGATGAAGAGGTATTCGGCGACCAGCGTCAGCACGTCCTTGTTCTGCGGGTCGATCTTTCCCGTGAAAAGATAACTGGCGAGTGAGCGGGGACAGAGGTTGTCGAGCCATGTGGTCTTGAACTTTCCTTGCTCGCCGGTCAATACCAGACAGACGTGGTTCTGACATCCGAGGTCGTTCGTTGCATTGGCGACCACGCCGACGAGCCATTTGGTCAGGTACTCCGACCAATGCAGGGCGTTGCGCACGGTGACGGTCGCGGCCAGTTCGTCGATGGCCTGCGTTCCCGTTACTGGCGGCAGTTTATGAAAATACGCCTGCACGGGATTCACACGCTCGGAAAAGTCGCTTTCGAGCATGCTGCGCAGGTTCTCCGCCGAGGTGGAGATGCCGATGGTGCGGTCGAGCTCCCGGCGGAAGGAGTTAAGCCGGTATTTGGTCACGGGGAGGAACTCGCCGTCGCTGCTGCGGAACTCCGCACGGCTTTTGACTGTGTTGTAGCGAAAGGCGTAATGCTCCCGCAGGAACTCCTCGATACGCTCGTTCCGGGACTGCTTGCAGGAGGCTGCAACGCTGTCTGACGACTTATTTGCCATCGCGCTCGCCGAGAATCCGTTGAATGTCCGAAGTGCGGTAGCGAACCTTGTTCCCGACCTTAACGGCTTTCAGATATCCTTTGCGGTTCCAATGCCAGAGCGTCGCATCGCAAACGCCGCATAGCTCTTTGACCTGTTCTTTGGTCAGGTAACGTTCCTTGCGGGCTTCGGCGACTTGTGCAGCCAGCTCTTCTTTGGCGCGGTCGATAAGGCTTTTGGAGAAAGCCAACAGATCCTCGCCGCTTACCTCCAGCCGGATGCTGCCCGGAGCATCCCGGAGGATGGATAATAAATCTTTCATACATTGCTTTCCGCCCGTTGTGAGGCGCAGCCTTCCGGCGGACGGGAAAGCAACGCCGCCGCCCGGAAATCCGAGCGACGGCGCAAATATAATGTTATGATTGAGCGATATTTAAGCGTTTAATTCGCGGTGTGTTAAGGCGAATTTAACGAGCCTTATTGCGATAGAAAATCTTTTATTTCCCGGATGATAAGGGCCTCGCTGCCCCGACTGCTGACGGCCGATCCGATAAGCAGCGGTTCCGTCAGGCGGCTGTATGCTTCCTGTATGCCCCGCTCGTGGACGATGCGGATGTCAGAGCCGTATTCCGCTTGCAGGGCATCGCGGAACGGTTTGATGTTGGTTGGAACTACCAGATAGCGCAATTCATCGAGTGCGATCTTCAACCGTGCGATGTCGGTCTGGGTGTGTCTCTTCGTGATGTATTCGCCGATCTTTTGCCGCAACACGTCGGGATGCGTGACAGCCGGTGAAAACATGTCCATCAATGATTTGGTCGTACTCGGCCGGCCGGGTTTCCTCTTTTCACCTGCATCTTCGGCCGGAGGAGTACCCGTAGCCCATTCCAGCACCCGGTCGCTTTCGGCCAGCCGCATCGCTTCGCGGTGGGCATCCCAGTCCTGCTTGGTGCGCAGTTCTAATTTGATGGAGCGGGAGATCAGCAGTCTGATCGTGGCGCTCATGGTCATCTTCTGCAAGAATCCCAGATCGGGCGAGCGCCGCAGCTCTTCGCAACGCTCCACCATCCGTTCGAAACTCTTGCCGAAGTAGAGCCAGCAAAGCATTGCCGGGAGTGTGGAATCCTTGCCGGGCTGTTCGCACTCCCGGATGATCTTGCCGGCAAGGTCGTGTTGTCGGGCTGCCTGTTCGATCTCATCGACATGATCGAACAGTCCTTCATTGGCTTTGTCGGACATGAGGCGCCGGTACCGGGGGATAAGGGACATGGCTTGGAATATGACCGACTGGCACCCTGCATAGTCACGGGCGTTCATCGCCTCTTCGAATGCGGCGTATTCGTCGGGGTGGGTGTTCATCCATTCCCGTAACTTCGCTTTGAAAGCCTCGTATTCTTGCTGGCCCATAAGTCGTTTCCTGTTACAATCCGATTTTCAGGTAAGAATCCCGCCGTCCGAGATACATATTCCGGTAATTCTCTTTCAATTCATCGGATAAATAGGAGTTGGCGATCAGCGTATCTAAAAGCGGATAAGAGGTGCAGAATTTGTCGAGTTCCCGTCGGATAGTTTTGTCGGGGAGCCCTAATCTTTTGCCGAATTCCCGGAAAGTTGTGCCGTTGGTCATTCCATAAGGCATGTATTCGGCGGCGTTGTCTTTCAGCAACCCTTTGTCGAGGGCGAATATCCGGTCGTCTACATGCAGTTTGGTATTTATCAGGTCGTATGCCGGGGACAGACGGAAATCGCCTGATTCGGTTTCGAGTACCGAGAAATTTTTCAGATGGGCGTCGCCGTTGCAAATCAGAAAATTGAATATGATGAGATCGAAGAATTTCAGGGTCTCTACTTTCCATGCAGGCAGGTATCGTTGAATCAACTCTCCGCATTCTTCGTATGTCAAATACTCATATTTGTAATTCTTACCGCCGTTTTGCGTAGTCAGTCCGGCGAGCGATGCGAAATCTTCTTTTCTGCGCTTTGTGCCGTCGGGTTTGACATCGAACCGTCTGGTGATATAAGCCGGTTCATCTCCTTTGAAAAAGCAAAGTCCGTTTGCGGCAGTTTCGATTCCGAATACCTGTGACGCGATTTGCATGGTCAGATTTTCATTCGCAGAACTATATATCCGGTTGCGAAAATCGCTTAACTTCGGTTTGAGGATATATTGGCCTTGTTCGCCTTTTTGAGTTAAGGCCAATTTGCCGTTGCGAACTATCATCGAATATTTAGGTTGTACTCCCGACAGCGAGATTCGCTCCTGATTGTGCAGAAACTCTTCTTGGTTCGCGGAATTGTTGTCGTCATCAATGGGTGTATAATCCAAAAATGGAGACACTTGTCGGCCGTCGAACAGATGTTTTATCGCAACCGGAGAGTAGCTGTCATATCCTTCGGCCAATGTGGATGGGCAAATCGTAATTGGATTCATTAGTTATAGGGGGGTTACGGTTACCGCTCCGGCAACATCCGTTTGTGCTGTTGCCAGCAGAATGCCGAAATGGTCATTTTCATCGATATGCAGCATGCGGGATTGAACGATGCGGTTGCGTCCCTCGGAAAGCATGTTGCTGAAAAAGGGGAACAGATAAGCCGATCTATACTCCTGCTGTGTTTTGGGTAATGTCAGACTGACGGCTGGCTGCAAATCATCTGCATAGTATGAATCATCGTATTTGAAAACGTATTCAGTCGGCGATATTTCTGTCAATATGCCGGCTAACTTGCCATTCACGTATACTGCTCCTTGTCTCATAATTCATTCCGCTGTTTGACTCCGATTTGTAGTTCCAGCCCCAGCGTATCGAGTATTTTTTCAAGAACTTCGACCGTGGGATTCCCTTCTCCGCGCTCAATTTTTGTGAGCGTGTTGATACCCACGCCGGCCAATTCCGCAAGTGTCCGTTGCGTTATTTTCAATATCTTGCGGCGCTCTTTTATTGCATTCCCGACTTTGTTCATAAATCCCAGTTTAATGTGATTTTAATGCAAATATAGCGCAATTTATGGATAAGTCAAATAAAATCACTGTTTGCTGTGATTTATGATTGCGGGTTAATGCTCGTTGAATTCCGACCGCGCTGCGGACGCAATTATCTCCTTTACGACAACAAATTTACTAATTCTTTTTTCATTTCATCGTCAATGGTGCGATAACGTGCGAAAGCCTTACTGCCTTCCTTATGTCCGCTCAAAGCTCCGACCAAATTGGGGTCTTTGACCTGCTTATACAGATTTCCGACAAATGTCCGGCGGGCCAGATGCGACGAGGCGATCTCGTAAAGCACCCTCTTTTCTTCTTCGCGGGTGGTAGGGTTTATGACCGTAACCAACCGCTTCAATCCGGCGGCTTTGAAAATCCGTTTGATCGCCAGATTGTATTTCTGCTCGGAGATGAACGGCAGCAGTTTGTCGCCGTCCAGACCTTTGTAACGGGATGCGATCTCTTTGGCTGTTTGATTCAGCGGAACCCGCACGGTCAGCGGTCGCCCTTCCTTGGTCTTGCGCGGTATGTATTCGATGGCTCCGTCGATCAGATTCGATTTCGTCATTTTCAGCAGATCACCCACCCGGCAGCCGATCAGACATTGAAAAACGAAGATGTCGCGCTGAACGGCCAGTTGCGGATGCCGCATCAGATTCGTGCCGTAAATCTTGTGCAACTCCTCGACCGTGATATAATAAGGCGTTCCGTATGTGCATTCCTCCAACGGGAAATCGTCGAACGGTCGGTTCCGGGTCTTTTTGTTGCTGTTGCACCAGTAGAAGAAAGTTCGGATGCGCGAGAAACAATCCAATAACGTATTCTTTCCTCTGGGTTGCGGTGTGCGTGCTTCGGGGATAGCTGCGTAGATTTCCGGGTAAAGAGCGCAGTAGCGGTATTCATTTTCCAAAAATTCCCAAATATTCCGCAAGGTGTCGGCCGTTACTTGATCGATGTCCAATACGAATGCTTTTTGCCCCCTCTTGGTTGTCCGGATATAAAGTTCATACCGCTGTAATCCTCGTTTGATGACCCGGTAATTCTTTTTGCGGACATCGGAAAGACGGTGCTTTTCGAGAAATTCGTCGAACAATGCGATCAATGTCGGTTTGGCCGTTTCTTCCGTGGCCGTTTCGATATTGTATTTTTGCGGATTGTAATATTGTTCCAATGTCTCTTTCAGCCACTCTTTCTGCGGTTCTGTCGTCTGTCGGGACTGATAGGCTTTTTCGAGGTAGGACTTGAGTTTGCGGGCTTCATCGTTGTAATAGGAACGCATTTCGTCGTTGCAAACGATTTTGCTTTTGACCTGTTCGGCCTTGTTATCCCAAAGATTGGGGTTGATGGTGAGCCGGGTCGGTGCGACCATATCTACCTGCCTGCCGTCCCGCAGGCGTGCGTAAATGGTCGCCTTTGATTCTGTATCATAGCGTTTTACGCTCTTTTTGATGATGAGAGTTATTTTCATAGTACCCAGATTCCGGATTGACAAAGCAAAAATACGAAAAATTCCCCACATTTTCCCCACATCTGCTAAAAAATGTTCAATCTGAATTTATCTGGTAAAATGATTGAATATTTATATACTATTGATAATAAATAAAATAAATATAAATTTATTCATTCTTGCCTCTATTTAAGTTTAATAGGATTTAACATATTCAAATGCGGCTCCGGGTACTTTTTTAAAACGCCCATGATTTAATAATCAAATCATGGGCGTTTTTTATTTGCCATGAATTGGGCATTGACCCTTTCTCTGTTTGCTGTAAAGATTTTCTATTTTTTCAAAATACAAAATCAGCAGAATCTGTCTGCGGAAACCGGAGTATTGCGTTGTTATGGCAGACAACGTGCTACTAATCTCTATTATTCCGGTTCCCGCGAACAGATTGTAAACGAACGGCGGCGGGATTCAAATGGTGAAATGTTTGCAATGGTTCACCGCGATCAAAAGGCCCGCCGCCGCAGAGTTATCTTTTTTTACCCCACTTGGGGCGTATGTCGAGGAAAATCTCGAAATTCAAGCGTGGCATGGGACGAGCCAGCACCGAAAGATACTCCTCGTTAAACAGGTTTTTGACCGCGATCTTCACGGAAAAATCAGCCCAGGGTACGGCGAAAAGTTTTTCGACCGACATGTCGCTCATAAGATACGGAGGTACATATCCCGAGATCGTGTAGTCGTTGCTCGACATGGTGAAGCGTTCGCTATACCAACACCATTTGTAGAGCAGCCGCCAGCTTTTCCATGCCAGCCGCGCCGTTACCGACGCCGAGAACTCCGGTACATAGACCAGTTGTTTGCCGATGGACTCGTCGCCCTTGCTCATCGGCTCGCTCTCGTTGATCGAGGGCGTCCACGAAAAATTGCCGTCGGCACCGACTTGCCAGTCACGGTTCCAGGTTCGGTCGAAGCCCGCCTTCAATTCCACTCCGTAGGCATGTACTTTTTTGAGGTTCTTCGGCGTCCAGAAATCCTGCTTGCCTCCCAGGGGTATCCACAGAATCCAGTCGTCGATGTAGGAATCGAACCACGTCGCCTCGCCGTGAACCGCGTACCGCCCCTCTTTGGCGAAGGCAAACGATACGCCGCCGTCGTAGGTGAAGCCGTGTTCGGGCTGCAGGTCGGGATTGCCGCCCGGCTGGAAGTAAAGGTCATTGAGCGTGGGGGAACGGTAGTTGCGCGAAATGGATGCCTTGGCCCGGACGTTTCCGGCTTTCGAGAGCATGTAATCGGCATAGAATGCCGGAATGAGCGGCGTCCAATCCTTGCCGTACATATCCTCTCGCAACGCCAGCGAGAGGCCCAGCCGTTCGGTAGGCGTCCACTTGGCAGTCATATAAGCAGATAGTTCCGTGCGGGCTTTGTCGTAACCGACCACCGCCTTGTCGCCCTGCTGGGTGATGATGTTGCGATCCTGATTTTTCGCGAAATGCTGGTGCAGGGCAATGTCGGCCGAGAAAAGCCATTTTTTGCCGACGTAAAATTCGCTGTTGCCCGATGCGAAAAGCGTGTTTACCTTGCTGCGCGAAGTAATCATGTAGGCCCATTCGCCGTTCCCTTTGTCACGGGCGTAATCGTAGCCGAGCCATGTGTGGATGTAACCGGCTTTTGCTCCGACCTTGTATGTAGGACGCAGATGATCCCACGAGAGTACGCTGCGCAGGGTGCGTTCGCGCTGCTGGTGCAGAATATCCTTCGGATCGCCGTAATCGACGGTCGTTTGTGAAAGGCCGCGCTTGGAGGTGAGAAACCAGGCGTTCAGCCCGAAACGGTCGCCCTTGCCGGTATTGTAATAGACCTCCTGCAAGGCGTGAAAGTCATGAAAATCGCCGTCACGGTGGGTTTCGATGGGGTGGTAGGTGTCGATAATATTTTTATCGTCGTCGTAGACATTTTCGTTCTTGTCGCGGTTGCGGTACTTGAATTCGTTGGGCGACGAGGAGTAGACCACGCGCGTCGAGGTCTGCCAATGGTCGTCGCCGTAGGTCAGCCGCAGAAATTCGTCCGTCGTCCAGAACGAGCCGATTCCCTGTGTATACTGCATTTTGAATCCGTGTGTATCGGCGGGTTTGGTCGCCAGTGTGATCGCCCCGCCCAGACCGCCGCCCACGACGTTGAGCGACGAGGTGCCGTGCAGCAGCGTCGCGTCGTCCACGAAATAGGACGGGATCATCGAAAAATCGGTCATGCCCAGCATCGGGGAGTTGATACGCATGCCGTTCCACATCACCTGCGTGTGCGATGCCGCCGTACCGCGAAATGCCACGGTAGAAAGCGTGGCCCGGCCGTACTGTTTGATGAAGATTGCCGTATTGAACGTCAGCACGTCGGCCATCGACAGGGCGATGTTCTCGTGCAGGACGAGGGTGTCCAGTTGTGTTTTTTGTACGCCGATCTCTTTCATCGGACGAATTCCTGTAACACCGACCTCACGAATGGGCATCACCAGCGAGGGGTTGTTGTTCCACCAGCCGTTGCCGGCCGGTTTTTCTTGTGCAGTGATTGTTACGGCGAGGCACAAACCGATAAACAGAAGTATTGGTTTCTTCATATTGCGTATCGGTTTAATACCAACAAAAAGCCCCCGGAATAATTCCCACCCGGAATTCGTCGAGCAACTCTCCTTCGGGCGAATAGCGGTAGACGATCCCCTTCTGTTGGTAGTCGATGGCGTCGGCCACGTATACTTCCGACGTGTTGGGGTCGATGGACAGGCCGTAAAATTTCGTCTGCTTGTATTTGAGGAACGGCCGCACGGGGACGTGATCGGCCACCACCGGCATCCGCCAGATATCGTTGTTGATGAAGTAGAGCGTGTCGCGTCCGCCGTTGAGCTGCACCTCCGAGGGCCAGTCGCCGAATTTGAATTTGAACTGTTTTTCGATCCTGAAAGTTGCGGCGTCGATACGGTAGAGCGAGGGGGCCTCGTGCCCGTAGGGACTGCCCTCATAACCGCCGTCGGTGATCGTCCACATCTTGTCGTACTTATCCATCACCAGCGACGTGGGCTGGATGCCGACGACCAGCTCGTCGACCACCTTGTCCGTTTCGGTGTCGATCTTCAGCAGCCGGTTCTGATAAGACCAGCAGTTCACGTAGACGTATTTGCCGTATTGCACCATCTGTTCGGTCGAACCGGTTTCCATCGTCATACCCGGGCAGTCGATGTATCCCGTAATCTCGAACCGTTTGGGATTGACGATGAAAATGCGGTTGTCCCAGATCTGTGTGACATAGGCTTTTTCGTCCGACAAAAAATGGATATAGCGCGGGGAGGTGAGGTTCGTGATGCGCCCGACTTCTTTGAAGGTCACGGGGTCGATGGCAAAGATCACATGCGAATTATTCACGACGATCCAGCCCAAGCCGCCGTACATCGTCATCGACTGTGCCACGTCGCCCAGCTTCTGATCGTTGGCGCGGAAGAACACCTCGTTGTCGATCTTACGGGTTTGCGTGTCGTAGAACGAGAGCGTGGCATTGCCGTATTGGAAATTCCCCTCGTTGGTGATGAACAGCCCGTGTCCCACCTCGGGGCGGACTGCGATCTCCCGACCGAGATCGTAGTCCCACTTCATACAGCCGGTGAGAACCGAACAACAGCCTGCGACGATGAATATAAAGCGGTTCATCCTACGGCTTGACATACTCCCCGGCGGTTATTTGCTCCCAGGTCGGATTATAACCGTTGCCCGAGACATTCCACTTGTCGGCCGAAAGTGACGGCAGCGCATTTTTCAGCCCGGAGAAATCGGTCATCTTGCCCCAGTATTTGATATCTACCGAACCGATTTCAGTGACGCCCGCGAAATCGGCCATGCCTGTCAGCTTCATTTGGCTGGCCGCACCGGAGTAGGTTCCGCCCCAGAATTTGAATACCCCGATCTTGCGCAGCAAGGGTAATTCGAGATCGCCTTCATCCACATACTGCATATAGCTCGTGTCCCACTTGTCCGTCACCTCGGTAAGTTTCGGGGCGCTGAGTTTTTTGAGGTACGAACAACTGCTCATCTGGAAAGTTCCGACTTGCTCCAGATCGGGAAATGAAACAGTTGTCTGGCCGTTGGCTTTGCCGCCCGACTGCGAATAGGTACCGATGGATTTAATGCCGGGGAAGGTAATCAGGTCGTTCTGCGTATAATTGGAAACGCTGAGTTTTCCCGAGATGGTTTCAGCGCCTTCGAGGGCGGTGAAGTCGCACGCTCTCGAACCGCCGTTCAGCGACAGATCGCCCAGCGCATTTTTCCGAACCCTGACCTTCGCCAGTTTGTAACAGGCGATCAGTTCGACCTTCGGGAGCGACTCCACGCCCGACAGGTCGAGCGACGGCAGCAGGTTCAACTGGTAAAAATAGATGTTTTCGCAGGCCGTGAGCCGGGGGATGGAGAGTGTTTCGATCAGAGAAAGGTAGCGCAGGCAGAACTGTCCTCCGATGGTTTCGAGCGCGGGCAGTTCGAGCCGGTCGCTTGAAAATTTCGTGTCGATCTTAAAATCCGCACGTACCTTTTCGAGCGACGAGAGGTCGATGCTGGAAAGCATGGCTGCAGAGCTACTGTCCGAGAGCGAGAACGAGGCCAGCGAAGGAACTTTCGGCATTGCGAATGTGGTCGCTGCCGTCAGGTAGTTCCAGGTAAATGCACCGCCCAGATGCACCAGTTCCGGCATATTGAGTACTTTGAGCTGTGTCAGGTAAGTCAGCGTGCAGTTGCCGCCGATGGAGGCGATCTTCGGGAGTTCCAATAACTGCAATTCGCTGAGATACTGGAGCGACAGCGAACCCGTTACTTTTTCGAGCGACGAGAGTCCGAGTGCGGCCAGGGCCTTGTTGCCGGTCGAGGCATTTGTGCCGGAGAGGATCGTCAGATCGCCCGTACACTCCTTCAGCGCCGGAACATTGAAAACGGAGAGTTTGGCTGCATTGATATAGACCGTCCCCGTCGATACGAGTTTCGGCAGGTCGAGTTTGGCGACCGTATTGCCGTTTACCGAGAGCTGTCCGAGCGATTCGAGGGCGGGCAGTACCACGTCGAAATCCTGGGCGGTCGTAAGCGGCGTGGTGGCCGTTCCCAACACCAGACCGCCTGCCGAACGCAGGTTTTCGAGCCCGGAGAGTTTTTCCCCGGCGAATGAGTTGCCTACGACGATGTTGTAGCGCACGTCGGTCAGTCCGGCTAACGGCGCAAGGTCGGTCACGGGATCGTCGCAGGCCGAAAAATCGCCGATCGTGAGGTTTCCCTCGATCACCGTCGCACCCGTTGCGGCGAACGCTTCGACATCGGCCTGTGTCGGCAGTGCGACGCTGCCGGCCGTAACGTCGTTACGCTTGACCGAGTAGGCGTAGTCGCGCAGGGTCTGGTTATAGGCCATGACGCGGAAACGGTGTTCGTTGTCCCAGTCGGTGATCCTCGCCGGATCGGGGTACAGGATCGCCTGCTCGCAAAGTTCGTAGTCAGCAGTAGCACCTTCGAGCGACACATTGCGGGGAATGGAAACCACGATTTCGTCGCCGACGAGTGCGGCGCGGTATACCGTTCCGTCCTTGGCGGTGAGCGCGAACGAAGTGATGTGGTTGTCGATGCCGGCAAAGGGCTGGTTCTCCTCTTTGTCGTTGCAGCCGCAGAACGCGAAAACCGCTGCGGCCAGAATCAGTATTTTTCTCATCGTATTATTTCTTTTTGGTCATGTTGTAATCGAATACGCCGAACACTTCGGTCGAAATTTCGCCCAGCCAGCCGCTTTTTGCCTGAATGCCGGTCTGTACCTTGACAAAGTCGATGTATTTGAGGCCGGCGGGCTTGCCGTCGAAAGTGACGGCGTCGGAAATCCGGAAATGGTTGGCGTTGACGCCCGCTCCGGAGTTCGGATCGTCGGTCAGACGGTCGATCGGGCTGAAGTTGTCCGCGTAGCCCCAGTCGTAAGCCGGATTGACCCAGTAGGAACCGTTGCCCGACTGGTCGTAATTGTTGGCCTTGAGGCAAGTGCCGCGCAGCGTGTAGCTGTCAGCCTCGACCCATGCCGGATAATAGTAGTCCTGCGTATGGAATTGCGAAAGGTAATCGACGGAACCGCTCGCACCCTTGTTGTCCGTCCACTGCACCTCCATGCCGGCAGCGCGTGGACGGTAATAGGTCACGGCATAATCCTGTGTCGTTTCAGGCTTACCGTATTCGGAGCCTTTCAGTTCGTACCATGTGTCGTTCGGCAGTCCGTCGCCGTTTTCGTCCTGCATGACCCATACGATGCCCGGTTCGGATGAACCGTCGAACGAGTTGCCCGAAACGCCGATGTTGTAGCCGCCGTCATTTTCAATGCTGTGGTCGAAGCCGACTACCAGATAGCCGCCGAAAGCTCCCAGCGACACATAGGTGTTGAGTTTCATCTGGGACTCGGCATAGGCGCACGCTGCGTCCATCGTCGTCACGTCATAACGTTCGTTGACGAATTGTCCGGGAGCGGCAAGGAACTCGTAGACCTTGTTCCAATCCTTGCTGCTTGCCGGAGATCCGGCACGGTAGTATCGGCCTTCTGCGGGGCAGACATTGACGGTCAATTCCTGAGGAACCGTCAGATATGAGTTTTTCATTTCGACTTTGACCGTGTACGTTCCTTCGGCCGATTCGGAGAAAATATATACCGGATCGGAGGACTGTTGCACCTGTTTGCCGTTTACCGACCAGGTATAACTGGCATCGAACGCATTGGTAATGTCGAAAGGCATCAGACGGATGCGGCGGCCGGCGGATAGGTTGAAGACCGTCTGATCGAATGTCCAGCCGAACGGCATTTCGTCGATCGTGCAGACTTTTACCCCGAATTCCTTGCTGTCCTCGCCGTCCTCATTGCGGGTGGCGAATTCGAGCGTATAATCTCCGGCTTCGGACGTGTCGAATGTAAATTCCTTTTCGGAGGAAACTTCTTTGCCGTTCACGCTCCATGTGCAGGTCGTGGGGATCGAGGTGTCGATTACGGAGGGTTTCAGCGTCAGAGGACTGCCGACCAGAATCGTATACCCTTTTTCGGGAACCGGCAGGCTGATTGTCGGGATTTCCAGTTCTACCACATCCACACGCAGCTCCTCGGAGGCCGTGCCGTAACGGTTCGACACTTGGAGGAGCACGAACAACTCGCCTACGGTTTGTTCGCACACCGTAAGGGCGGGTTGCGTGCCGACGACTTTTCCGTCGATTTTCCACACATAGAGTGCCTTGTCCGCGTTTTCATAAGTGGGGCTGATCGTCAGTTCCCGGCCTGATTTGATGGTGTAAACCGCATTCTCGCTGTCGAGCGTGATACGGGGGGCCGTCTGCGAATCGACCTCGATCACATCGTCTTTGTTGCAGGACGACAACACGAACAACGCAGCAAATAAACAGGATAACAGTTTTTTCATCTCTTTATGCTTTATTTGTTAATATACGCTTCGGAGAAACGGTAGACGAAATCGATCCCGGCCGGGCTGGCACCTTTCTGCGTGGGATAGGAAAAATGGTTGATTTCCGAGGCGGAAGTTCCGCTCACGTCATAGGTGTAGATATTCGAATCGACGTAGCTCGACTTGCCGACCCACAACACATTGGTTGTCGGATGCTGCCCCATAATGCCGTAAATCGTTTCATTTCCAGATAGATATTTGTAATCGACAGTCTGCGTCTGGTAATTGTACCGCGTTGCGCTCGTGGCGTTGAAAGCATCGGTATCCACAAAATAGAGATAAGGATCGGTGAAACTGGCGCACATGCCGATAGCCGGAGACCATGTTGCGATCGGGAATCGAACACCTCCGGAAAGTTCTTTTTCTGAAACGACCGTGCCCGAGTGATCGATGCCAACGATCATCGGATCGGAGGTCAGGGTTCCCATATTCGGGCTCGTGCCGGAATAGGTTCCGGCAAGGGCGAAATAGATATTGCCGTCGGCACCTTTGACGATGCCTTTTACTTGCCGGCCCTCATAGGTCAGCCGCTTTTCCACCGTTCCGCTTTCGGCATTGATGATAACGACGCTGTGTCCGCATCCCGCATAAATCTTACCCCGTGAATAGACCATGCGGGTTTTGATCGCGCCCACCGAAGTAAAGGCTCCGAACGTGCCTTCGAGGGTCGCGCCGATTTGCACCGAATTTTCACCGAGGGTCAGGGCGACTATGCCCGAAGTGCTTTCCATACTTGAATCGGAATATTGAATATAGGCTTTCGTTGCACTTACAACGACCAGATGCTGAGGCCATGTGTCTTTGTCTTCGGGGGTTTTAAATACCAGCGGGTCGGCGAATTCCATGCGCATCGTCCGGGCATCGCACACAACGAAACGGCCTGCGCCGCCCATGCGGTCGCCGTTCTGGGTTAACAGGTAGATTTTTCCGTTGGCCATGAACATATCCTGTACGACGTTGCCGATCTCCAATCCGCCGTTGGCCTGCTCGAATACCTCCCGATACTCCTTGCCGGCCTTGTCGTAGTAGACCAGCATACCGTTTACTGAAGTCATATTGCCTTCGCAGACCACGAACGTACCGTCCTTGTCCGTGTAGTCCACCGAAGCGCACACGTCGGCCGAGGCAAAGACCGTATTCCCTTTTTTATCGATCCCGATCAGCGTGATGATGCCACCTGAGTAAGCTGCATCCGAAGCCGCCGGAGCCTGCACGGTTACGCTATTTTTCGCAAGGTTCAGCGACGCCTTCCACCCTTCGGGAATATTCATGAAGTCGGCGGTTTCCACATCCGTCGTATTCAGCGTCAGCGTCTTTTTCTTGCCGAAGTCGAATACGAAGTACGAACGGCCGTCGTCGGGCTGTACAAAACAGAATGAGGACACCGAAGTTTTTGGAATGACGATTTCCGTGCCGTCGGTCAGAGTGAACGTTACGGCATCGTCGCCGTCGCTGACCGATTTGAAGAACGAATCCCCGTCTTTTCCGTTGCTTCCCGTCGCTTTTACGTCGTTGCCGGCCGCATCTTTGATGCGCGCTCCGTCCACAATCCAGTAACCGTCGGCATCGACGGCCATTTCGGGTTTCGAACCATCTTTGCCAGCTACCGGGATTTTGTGGCCGTCCGCATCGGTCAGCCAGTTGCCCTTGCCGCCGATCGTCCAGTAGTAGCCTCCCTCGAAGAGGTCGATACCGACCTCCGGGGCATTCGTACCGTTCTTGCCGTCGGCAATCGAAACGGAGGTGTTGTCGTTGAACGTGATGGTGTATCCGGTGTCCGTCTGGGTCACATCGGAGATCGTCTTGCTTTGGCGCAGGGCATCCACAAGCGTTTGCAGCGCCGAAACCTCTTTGTTGAGTTCCGCGAGTTGGGTCTTGATCCCGTCGATCTCCTTCCACAGATCGTCGTCGTCGTACGAGCAGCTCCATGTCGCAGCACCGAACAGGGTTATTGCCAAAAGGGTAAATAGTTGTTTCATGCTTTTCAGATTTTAATTATTAATCGGTTTGATTTCCGGGGGATAAAAAACGCCTGCCGACAGGCGACGGCCTGCGGCAAGCGTAGAGGATGAACAGGAGATCCGGACGGGGCGCGGATTAGCCTCTCCCGTTGTATAACCCTGTCTGTTATGAATTATTCCCATTGTCATTCGAATCACGCGGGTGATTGCACGACAGGAAACTGCTGAAAATCAAATCGGGGAGGGAGTGCGTTGCGATAACGACGACCGTACCATTCGATTCCAACCCGAAACCCGCGGGTGCAAATCAATCGTTAAGGCAGGTCTTCTGACTCGTCCCGTTTATCGCGCCTTCCCAGTCTAAACCAGTGGCAAAGAGTACGATAAACAACTTCTCCCGAAGGAGGGGACTTACAGCAGCGAGTACTGTTCCGGATTTTCACCGGATTCCCTTTTCATCCTGTCCGGCATACCGGGCAGGAACCATAACGGCGTAAAGGTAATTATTTTTTTTGATTGTTATACAAATCACAAAAAAAAATCGCCCGGCCTCGCAATCGGGAGGGCGTAGAATTTCCGTATCGGTAGGGATCTGCCCGGGTAAAATGCGTTACTCCTGTGCGCGGCTTCCAGCAGAGATCGGTTTTGTGCAAAAATAACGCTTCCCGAATAACTGCCAGCCGTATTTCCGCAATTTGTCTATCCCGTAAATTTATCGATATACGAATAATTTGCACGTACTTGCATCTCCCGGAGGCATTTCGTATTTTTGCATGTCCTGCAAAAGGGACGAACCCGCTATGAAAGGATTTTTGTTGCCCGGCGTGCTGGCCGGCGGAGTGGTTTCTGGCGGAGTGCAGCAAAAAGTATCGACAAACAGCGAAGTTATGAAAACAAATACATCTACGATCCGCCTGATCTACCCGCAATGGCAGGGCGGCAATGTCGCGGCGATGGTGCCCGAGGTAAAGGATCCCGACGATGCCGCACGGGGATATTACCTCGGGGCGCAGCTGCTCGACTTCCTGGCTCCCTGCGGCGGGCAGGAAACGCTCACCGTTCCCGTCTCCACCCAGATCGGGGAACGCAGGGTGACGGACGGTGTACTCGACCGCGACGTCATTCTCCGGCAGACGAAAGCCGCGCTGGAGATGCTGCGGGCGAGCGATCCCGGCAGGATCGTGACCCTGGGCGGGGATTGCTCCGTGAGCGTGGTGCCGTTCACCTACCTTGCCGCGAAATACGGCGGCGACGTGGCGATGGTATGGATCGACGCCCATCCCGACATCACGCTTCCGGGCGATCCCTATCCCGGCTACCATGCCATGGCCGTGACGGCCTGCATGGGGCACGGCGATGCGAAGATCGTGGCGGAACTGCCCGCCGCATTCGACCCGTCGAAAATCCTGTTCGTAGGGTTGCGCAACTGGGAGCGGGGCGAGATCAAGGCCCGCCAGCATCAGTACGGGATAAAGCATCTTACCCCCGAAGAGGTGGCTGCGGACAGCGATGCGCTCCGGGCCTGGCTAAAATCGTGCGGGGCGTCGAAGGTGGTGGTTCATTTCGATATGGACGTGCTCGACCCGGCGGAGATCGTTGCGGCGGTCGGCACCGATCCCGACGGGATGAAAATAGAGGCGGTCGTCCGCGTGATAAACGATATTGCGGCTGAAAAGGAGCTGGTGGGCCTTACGGTCGCCGAGCCGATGCCCCGTACGGCGATCCGGCTCAGGGATATGCTGGGCAGGTTGCCGTTGCTGGAATAGCCGCCTTATGTGATACGCCGTCGAATCCCCGGGAGTTTCCTTCCCGGGGATTTTTCAAATCTTCGTCCTGCTGCACATCGCGCCTTTCCCCGGTTTACAGCCCCGTCCCGTTCGCAACGAGAATATAGGCGTTGAGGTAGGTGGCGAAAAGGATCCAGCAGAGGTAAGGGACGAAGAGCCATGCGGCAGCGGCGCGTACGTTTGCACTGCGGACGAGATAGAGAATCACCAGGACGTCGAGCACCACGATGTCCGCCATGCCCAGCAGGGGGCTGCGGCAGACGAAGAAGAGTATGCTCCACAGGAAATTGCACCCTAACTGGAGGAACCATAGCCTCACCGCACTTTTACGGGCGGGGGCTTCGGAGGTCAGTACCAGCCCGCCCGAGATACCCATGCAGAGATAGATGATGCTCCATGCGATCGGAAAAACCGCATTGGGCGGTGTCAGCGTCGGTTTGTCGAGCAGCGGATACCATTCCTCGATCGCGTCTTGCTGCAACCATCCGGCAAGTCCCCCGAGAACGAAACACAGCGCTGTCGGGAGAATATAGGCCCATATCTTTTTCATGGCGTTATTGTTTTGTTCCGAATTTACAAAAAAAATGCCCGATGCTCCGTTTCCCGGCATCGAAATCGCATTCCAGCTATGCGCAGTTGCTTTGTTTGTCCCACGTTGCGATACGGCAGTCGCCCGGTGCCTCGACATTCCCGTCGAGGATGACCTCCCCGTAGCTTTCGGCCGTGACCGAACCGCTGCGGGGGTTCTTCACGCTGCGGACGGGGCCGTCTATGGCGGCCTGCAATGTCGAGTATTCGAACGCCAGGTCGCAGTCGTCGGCCATCGTACAGTTTTCCAGTACGAGATCCGTGGCGTAACACAGAGGCTGGGTGCCCGATATTTTGCAGTTGACCAGCCGCAGCCGCTTCGAGTGCCAGCCCAGGTACTCGCCGTTGATCTCGGAGTCGTAGACCGTCACGTCCTCGGTGTTCCAGAAAGCGTCCTTCGAGTTGATGACGGCGTTGCGGATCACCACGTTGCGGCAGTATTGGAACGAATAGTTGCCCCGTTGCGCGTAATCCTCTATGCGGATGTTTTCGCCGTGCATGAAGATATAATCGCCCTTGTCGACCCGCACGTTGCGCAGCCGCACGTTGCGGCAGTGCCAGAGCGTTTCCTGCGCAAAAGGCAACCGTACGTTCTCCAGCCGGATGCCGTCCATCTCGCGGAACATCTTGGGGGCTTTGACTAGCGTGTCGCTCATCGTAAGGTTGCGCGAATACCACAGCGCCGCGCGTGCGCCCTCGGTGAAGAGGCAGTTCCGGACGACGAACCCGTCGACGTGCCAGAACGGGTATTTGCCTTCGAAACGGCAATCGACGGCTTCGATGTCCGAGCACTCCTTGAGTGCCGATTCGCCGGCCTGTATGGTTACGTGCTCCATGCGCAGGCCGTGCGAGGCGAACAGCGGGCGTTCGCCTCCGTAGGTGGCGTTTTTTATCTGCATCGTTCTTGTTTTTTAGTTTGAATTTACATGGCCGTATATCCGCCGTCGACGGTTATTGCCTGGCCCGTAATGTAGCTCGCTCCGGGGCTGCAAAGCCATACGACGACTGCTTCTTCCGCTCCGTCATGTCGGATTTTGTTCGCTATTGTTTTCCGGTGTTTCCCGTCGTTGTCTTTCGATGCGGACGCTAAGCGAGCCGGGGATGCTGAGGGCTTCGATTCCGTTGCCGTCGATGCGCCCGATTCGGATCAGGTCGTTGCTCCTCGACCCGTTTTTGTAGAATATGGCCACATTGCCCCACGGGACATAGATCGTGATGTCGCCCGGTGCAGGGGTGCAGCCGCGTGCGACCTTGGAGGTCGTTAGCGCCGGCGAGGGATAAAATATTTTCTCGGCGTTGCTGTAATCCGACAACGTCACCTCCAGCGGCAGGCGCGAAAGGAAATCCCGTGCGGCGGCATTGTCCTCCATCGTGGCGGTAATCGTGCGGCTGCCGACCGTGATGCCGATTTTCAGCGATGTTTCGCCCGGGTCGCCGCCCTCGTTTCCGCCGGGCGTCTCCGGTTGACCGGGGTGCCCTCCGGAAGGGGCGGGGTCGTCGCCCGATTCCCCGCATGCCGCCGGCAGTACCAGCGATAGCAGCATGAGGGGCAGTAACAATAATTTTTTCATAGTCGTTCTTTATTGGTTTTACAGGTTGGTCGATCCCGGGTACGCGGGCGCCGGACAGGTGCGGCATCCCGGTGTGCTTCCGGGACTGTTGCCCGCGCAGCGGGATTATTTCAGCGCAGCCCTGAAGAATGTTTCCAGTTTCCCGAACGGGATCAGGCCTGTCCGGTCGTAGAGGTCGACATGCCCTGCATCCGGCACGAGGTAAAGCTCTTTCGGCTCGGCAGCCAGGCGGTAGGCGTTCTCGCTGAACTCCCGCGAATGGGCATTCTCACCTGCGATGAAGAGCAGCGGCCGCGGCGAGATGGTCTCGATGTCGGCGAAGGGGTAGAAGTTCATGAATTTCACGTTGCTGGTCAGTGTGGGGTGCGTAGTCGTGCGCGGCGTGGCCCCGTCTGGGGTGAACTCCCCGCGCGGCGTACGGTAAAATTCGTAGAATTCGCGCTCGATCGGCGTGGATTCGGCCGTCAGTTCGTGTACTGTGCCGCCGGTGTAAAGGGGTTCCCCGCCCAGGAATTCGGCATAACGCTGTTCGGCAGCCTGGGCGATGATCCGTTTGCGCTCTCCGGGCGACAGGGCGTGTTTCAGCCCGTTGCGGCTGGCTGCCCCCATGTCGTACATGCTGACCGTTGCGATGGCTTTCAGGCGGGGGTCGATCTTCGCAGCGCTGATGGCGAAGCTGCCGCTGCCGCAGATCCCGACAACGCCGATACGTTCCCGGTCGACAAAGGGGCGGGTGCCGAGGAAATCCACCGCCGCGCTGAAGTCCTCCGAATAGACATCCGGCAGGACGGCATTGCGCGGTTCTCCGTCGCTTTCACCCCAGAAGGAGAGGTCGAGTGCCAGCGTGACGAACCCGCGTTCGGCCAGTTTCGTGGCGTACAGACCGGCGCTCTGTTCCTTGACTGCGCCCATCGGGTGCCCGACGATGACGGCGGGGTATTTTCGCCCTTCCTCCAGCTCCTTGGGCAGGAAGAGCCGGGCGCCTACTTTCATTTTGTATTGGTTGGAAAAGGATACTTTCTCGGTGTTTACCGAATTGCTTTTGTAGAAATTGTCTGCATCGCCCTGTGCGACGGATGTGTTCGTGCCGAGTATCATAAGTATGGCTGTTGTCAGAATTAATGGTCGTTTCATGATCGTGTCGTTTTTTCGGGTTATTTATAGGCGGCTCGGTAGATGGCTGTGCATTCGTCGATGCTCAGCCTGTGCCGGTCTGATTCGAACAGTCCGGGCATTGTGTCGAATGCGTTGAACGTCATTTGCTGTAACTCTCCGGGGGTGATGCCGTAGTCGGACATCCTCAGGTCGGCGACGCCGCATGCCTGTTGCAAGCGGGTGAGCGCCGTGATGAAATCCCCGGGCTGTGCGGCCTGCTCCATCCCCATTGCACGGGCCATCCGTACGAAACGCTCGTTGCAGACGTGCCGGTCGATGAAGAACGAGAAGTAAGCCCTGCTGAGCATGATCAGCCCGGCGCCGTGGGGCAGATCCTGGTGGTAGGCCGACATGGCGTGTTCCATCGAGTGCTGGCTGGTCGTGGCGCTCAGGCACATCACCACGCCGGAAAGGGTGTTGCCGAAGGCCACGCGGGTCCGAGCTTCGAGATCGTCGCCATTGGCCACGGCGCGCGGCAGGTTGCGGGCGATATGCTCGATGGCGGTCAGTGCGTACATGTCGCTTGCGAGGTTGGCGAATTTCGAAATGTAACTCTCCACGCTGTGGAACAATGCGTCGAACCCCTGGTATGCCGTGAATTTCGGCGGCACGGTGAGCATCAGCTTCGGATCGACTACGGCCAGTACGGGAAATCCGGCTTCGACGCCGATCTTTTCATGGGTTTGTTCGTTGGTTACGACTCCCCACGGGTCGACTTCCGACCCGGTTCCTGCCGTCGTGGTTATGGCGATGAGCGGCAACGGTGCGTGTCCGGCCTGCTGTTCTTTGCCCGTCCCGCCGAAAACGTAGTCCCACAGGTCGCCGTCGTTGGATGCCATCAGGGCTATGGCCTTCGCGGCGTCCATGACGCTGCCGCCTCCCAATGCGACGATCATGTCGCACCCGTGCTCCCGTGCCGCTGCCGCTCCGGCCATGACGGTGGATTTCAAGGGGTTCGCTTCGATCCGGTCGAATACCACGCTTTCGATCCCTGCCAGCCGGAGCTGTTCCTCCGTGGCGGCCAGATAGCCGTTTGCTCGGGTCGACTTGCCGTTCGAAATTGCCAGCAGCGCCTTTTTTCCGGGCATCTGCTGCCTGTGCAGGTTTTTCAGTTCGTCCGCCCCGAAAAGGATGCGGGTCGGGATCCACATGTTGAAATTCAGTTTTGTTTTCATGGCTCTATTGTGTTTGATGTTTTTTCCACACTGCAAAACTACATCCCGCGGGGCATTCGTTTTGTATACGTATTACGGATATATTTACCCTGATTACTGGTTTGGTCGACTGTGAAATATGCTGATGTACAGTAATATACCACTATTACGGATAATATTACCCCAATTACTGTTTCGGCGGCCCGGCATGTGGGCCGAATCTGCAAAAACACTATCTTTGCAAAAGGTAAAGAAAAAAATATGGAAGAAATCCTGAAAATCGACACTGTCGACCAGTATAACAAACTCTTCGGGTTCGAGACCCGCCACCCGCAGGTCGGCGTCGTTTCGTTCGATACGGCCGAGAGCCAGGGAAACTACCGGATGACGATGGGGTTCTATTCGGTATTCCTCAAGGAGACGGCGGGATGCCGAATCAACTACGGCAAGACGAGTTATGATTTTGACGACCAGACGGTCATCTGCATCGCTCCGGGGCAGACGGTGGGGTATACCGACGTGGAGGGTATTCCCAAGAAATCGGTCGGGCTGCTGTTTCATCCCGATTTTATCCGCGGTACGTCGCTGGGGCAGAAGATTAAGAAATATACGTTTTTTTCCTATGAGTCCAACGAAGCCTTGCATCTGTCGGAGGAAGAACGTATGATTGTCCTCGACTGCCTGGAAAAAATCCGCATGGAGCTACGCCACGCCATCGACAAGCATACCAAGGGGCTTATTGCGACCAATATAGAACTGCTGCTCGACTATTGTATGCGTTTTTACGAGCGCCAGTTCGTCACGCGCGGGGACATGAATCTCGATGTCCTGGCACGTTTCGAGCGGTTGCTCGACGATTACCTTACCCAAGGCGCCGCTGCGAAGGAAGGGTTGCCTTCGGTACGCTATTTTGCAAGCAAAATATGCCTGTCGCCCAATTATTTCGGCGATCTGGTGAAAAAGGAGACCGGGAAATCGGCCCAGGAGTATATCCAGTTGAAGATGATCGACGCGGCCAAGGAGGGGCTTCTCGACCCGAACAAAACCATCGGGCAGGTGGCCTATGAACTGGGATTCCAGTATCCGCAGCATTTCGTACGCTTCTTTAAACGCCATGTCGGCTACACCCCCAGGGAATATCGGTTGCAGAGCTGATCGGGGCTGAAACAGGTGTGCCTGCGAAATTTTCCCCTGTTTTTTCCGATTTTCCGGAACATTGTCTTATATTCGCAAAAAATGATTGCATAAGACCGATGGGAACTGTTGCATGCGGGCAAATATTCAAGGGTGCCTCCCGCTCTTTCACTTACCGCCACGAAAGGCTGTGGTACCGGGACGAATTCCCGTACCACCAGCATCCCGAATACGAGATTACGGTGGTTTTTAGCGGGAACGGCCAGCGGGTGACCAACGACTTCACGGAACCCTTCCGCGAGGGGGAAGTCGTCGTGTTGCCGCCCTATTTTCCGCATGGCTGGGTCTATGACAAGGCATTGTGCGCCCCGGACGGGATGATCGAAAACGGTTCGCTGCAATTCGGCGAGGAGTTTCTGGTGCAGTTGTCGCAGCTCTCGCCCGAGTTCCAGCCCGTCGTACGGTTTTATAAGGAGTTGCGCCAGGCGGTCGGGCTCACTGGCGAAACGGCGGTCAGGGTGCGTAAATTACTGGCGGGTCTTGAGCGCAGCTCAGACCCCGAACGGTTCGTGACGTTATTGCAGTTGCTTTTCCTGATCGCGCAGGACGGGCATTGCCGCCCCATCGGGCCCGGGAAATTCCGCGGGGCAAAAATCCATAAGAACAAGCAGCGCCTGCAGGATGTTTACAAGTACATCGTCGAGAATTACCACCGTAAGATAACCCTCGAGGAGATCGCGTCCTATGCCTCGATGAACAAGACGGCCTTCTGCCTGTTTTTCAAGAAGGCGACCGGCGAGTCGTTTGTCGCCTACCTGAATGTCTTTCGGTTGCAGATGGCCTGTACGATGTTGACCCGCTCTTCCAAAAACATTTCTGAAATCTGCTATGCAGTGGGTTTTACGGACATTCCCTATTTCAACCGGGCATTCAAGCAGCGTTACGGCGTTTCACCGACGCAGTACCGGGCTTCGATGCGGAATGCACCTCAGGCGGAGGGGCAGGGCGGCTGATCCGGCAGGGTGTCCCCGTCTAACGATTACGGCCGGGTAATTCCCGGCCGTAATCCGTATGCCGGCAAAAGCCGGCAAAACGTGCGTCGTTGCCTGCTATGCCCGGACGATCTTTATACTCAGCTCATAGAGCAGGTAAAGCGGCAGGAAGACGATCATCAGCGTGAACGGGTCGCCCGTCGGGGTGATGACCGCAGAGAGCACCAGCAGGACGACTACGGCATGTTTCCGGTATTTCCGGAAGAATGTCTTTGTCACGAGGCCCAGTTTCGAAAGCAGCCATGCCAGCAGCGGCAACTCGAAGACGATGCCCATTACGAAAATGAGCATCAGGAAATTACCCATGTAGGAAGTCAGCGAGATCTGGTTCGTGATAAGCGGGCTCAACTGATACTCGGTCAGAAACCGGAACGTGAAGGGGAAGACCAGGAAGTAACCGACCGCACATCCGAGGAAGAACATGAATGTCCCGAATGCGAATGCCAATCCGACGCTCTTCTTTTCGTTGTCGAACAGGGCAGGTTGTACGAACCGCCATATTTCGAACGTCAGGTAGGGGAATATCAGTACAAGCGCGAACCAGAACGAAGTGCTGATATGCGTCAGGAACTGCGAGGCTACGTTGATGTTGATGAGTTCTACCGAGAAGTGGTCGTTGCTGAAATCGGGGAGCAGCGGGTTGCCGCCTCCCAGTTTCGACAGCCATCTGTAAAGCGGGAAATCGGACGTGGTGGGAGCCAGTACGAAATTGTCGAACAGATAGGGCATGAGGCAGAAACAGACGACAACGAACACGAATAAGACGGCGACCACGCGTACCAGCGACCAGCGCAGGTCTTCGAGGTGCGCCCAGAACGTCATTTCCTTTTCTTCCATGGGATAGTAGGGTTTATTGCTTGTTTTCCGGAAGGTATCTTTCAGCGAAGAAATATCCGGCCATCCGTCAGACAGCCGGATATCGTCTTCATGCTTCCGGAGGGGTTATTTGCTGTACGAAGCCTTCACGAAAGGTGCCTCGAGCAGGTAATCCAGGCTCAGTTTGACACTCTTCTCCACATCGTAGCTGTATTGCTCGACCTCGACGATGATGTTTTCCACACCGGCGGTCTTGGCATTCTCGAAGATGGCATCGAACCCGACCATACCGCTCTGGCCGATTTCGCGGCGATCCTTGATATGGAGCATCTTGAAGCGGCCGGGGTATTTGTGGAAATAGTCGACGGGGCTTGCCTTGCCCATCACGGCCCAGTATACGTCCAGTTCGATGAACAGGTTTTCAGGGTCGGTGTTTTCGATCATGTAGTCCAGCATGACAGCCTTGTCCTCGATCTTCTGGAATTCGTGGGCGTGGTTGTGGTAGCCGTATTTGATTCCGGCTTCCCGGCACTTCTTCCCGATCGCGTTGAGGTAATCGCAGTAGGTCTGCATCTCCTTCAGCGTCTTGGGGACGGGAAGGTACGGGGTCACGATGTACTCCATGCCAGCGGCCTTGTGGGCTGCGATGCACTGATCCCACCATTTCATCGACTCGGAGAAGTCACCCGAAGCCAGTTCCTCGTCGGAGAGGCCTTTGCCGCAGTGCGAAGAGAGCACCTTCATGCCTACGGCCTCCACGTCGCGCCTGAACTCCTCGGGGGTGTTGCCGTAGAATTTACCGTCGTTGTAACTGGCGGCCTCGATGCTGGTGTAACCCATGTCGGCGAGTGCCTTCAGGACGGGTTTGTAGTCGTGCTGGTTTCTTCCGAAACTCCCGATCAGATCCCTGACCGAGTAGAGCTGGATACCGATATCCTTCTTTGCGTCCTTCTTCGCTTTGGCAAATGCCCCGTAGGGAGCAATTGCCGAAGCGAGCAGGATGCAAACCGCTGTAAACAGTTTACGTTTCATACGTTACCGTTGTTAACGGAATTAGTCGAGCACCTTGATGCGGATGTTGCGGAACCATACATCGTCGCCGTGATCCTGGAAGCCGATGTAACCTTCGCGCTGTGCACCGCCGCAGTTGTTCAGCAGTTCGAATGCCAGGGGCCACTTCTCGGGGCTGAACTTGCTCTTTTCGAGCATCTCCGTCCACTGGGGAGTCCAGAGGTGGTACTCGAGCACGTTCTGGTCGTTCTGGCCGTGTACCACGGTGCCTTTGTAAACCATGATCTTCGCCTTGTTCCACTCGCCATAGGGCTTGGCGTTCTGGGGAACGGCCGGGATCATGTCGTAAAGCGAAGCCGACTTGCGGTTGCCATCGACGCCCAGTTTGGCATCGGGATGGTTCTCGTTGTCGAGTACCTGGTACTCGGGGCAGGAGATGTAGATGGGCTCCATCCGCTGTTTGCCGTCCTTGGTCGTGGCTACCTCCTGGCCGAGGTAGAAGATACCCGAGTTGCTGCCTTTGGCAACTTTCCACTCCACTTCGAGCTCGAAGTTCTTGAACTTGTGCGTGAAGATCAGGTCGCCGCCGTCGCCGTCCTGGGCTTCACCGCCGCCCGAACCGTTGAATTTGATCGCGCCGTTGTCGATCGTCCATTTCGAGGGCACGTGGTCTTTGCCGTAGCCGCGCCAGCCGTTGAACGTCTTGCCGTCGAAGATCACGTAGTAGCCGTCCTTGTCCTGCGGGAAGCCGGAGAGGTCTATTGTCGCATTGTTGATGACCGTGTATTCGGGTACGGCTTTGGTTTCTGCCGCTGCCGTGTCGGCTGCCGCTTTGCCTTTGGCACCCGGGCCGCCGCATGCCGCCATCGTTGCGGCTGCTGCGATGCATGTCGAGAATAAAATGACTTTTTTCATATTCTTTCCGTTGTTTTAATTTGAATTGATAATCTTGTCCGTAGATTAACGCGGCATGTCGGGCAGTTTCCAACCGTCGCGGTAGGTGTGCTTGATGAGCTCCTGTGCGAATTGCTGTGCGTTGACCGGATCCGTCCAGGTCTTGTCGAAGGTCGGGTGACCGTCCTTGATGTGGAACCCGTCCTTGATGACGGCACTGATCGTGGCGTCATCGGGGATGTTCGTGAAACGCATGTTCGGGCCGTCCCAGAGCAACTCGCGGTTCAGGTTCTGCAGGCGGACTGCCAGCACACCCATAACCACCATTTCATTGAACGGGCCGGCTTCGCTGAAGTCCGATGCGCTCGGCACACGGTCGTCGGCATCCTCCTTGCAGGCACGTACCCAGTCCATCTGGTGCGACTCCTTGATCTCGCGCAGTACCTTCGGTGCGTTGGGCACGCGACCCGAAACCAGGTAGGGGTTCACGCCGTAGCAGCCGCAGATCAGCGTATCCTTCGTACCGTAGAAAATAACGCCGCCGCCGGCCATGTTCAGGTCTTTGCCTGCGGGCAGCCCTTCGGGGCGCGCCGGTTTCAGGCCGCCGTCGTACCAGTATACCTCTACCTCGGGCATGGCTACCTTCGGCATGTTGTCGCGTGCGGGGAAGACGAACTTCACCGTCTGCGCCATCGGTGCGGATTCGTTGAGCAGCAGCGTCGAGCTACCCTGAACCTTGGTCGGATAGCCGAGCTTCAGGCCCTTGAATACCGGGTGAAGGATGTGGCAGGCCATATCGCCCAGTGCGCCGGTACCGAAATCCCACCAGCCGCGGAAGTTCCACGGGGTGTAGATCGCGTTGTAGGGACGGTAGGGAGCCGGGCCGATGAAAGCGTCCCAGTTCAACGTCTTGGGGATGCGCTGGTCGTCTTCGGGACGGCTCAGGCCCTGCGGCCAGATAGGACGGTCGGTGAAGGTCTCCACCTTGCGGACTTCGCCGATCTCTCCGTTCCAGATCCATTCGCAGACCTTGCGGACACCCTCGTCCGACGCACCCTGGTTACCCATCTGGGTGGCTACTTTATATTTGTCGGCGAGCTTGGTCAGCAGACGCGATTCGTATACGGTATGCGTCAGGGGCTTCTCGACGTAGACGTGCTTGCCGGCCGTCATCGCATCGGCTGCGATGATCGCGTGCGTGTGGTCGGCCGTAGCCACCATCACGGCGTCTGCCGACTTGAGCATTTCGTCGAACATCTTGCGGTAGTCGTTGTACTTCTTGGCAGCCGGGTAGCGCTTGAACACGTGGTCGGCATATTTCCAGTCGACGTCGCACAGGCCGATGATGTTCTGGCTTTCGAGGCCGCGGAGCACCGACGAGCCGCGGCCGCCGATACCGACACCCAAGATGTTGAGTTTGTCGCTCGGAGCCGTGTGCCCGAACTTCTTACCTAAAACCGTACCCGGAACGACCGCTAAGCCGATCGCGGCAGCAGCTCCTTTTTTCAGGAACTTTCTCCTTGACATTTCGCTTGACATTGTTTCTTGATTTAAGTTAGTTGTTTTTGAGGGACTATTTATTTTCGTTGTTGGATTTTTCCGTACCCGAGTTTTCGATGTCGTTCTCGATGTTGTTCATGCCTTCCTTGAAGCTGCGCACACCCTTGCCGAGACCTTTCATCAGTTCCGGGATTTTTTTGCCGCCGAAGAGCAGCAGTACGATCAGGGCTATGACGATGATTTCGCCTGCACCCAGGTTGCCGATAAACAGTAAGTGGTTCATACCGATTGTTTTTAAGGTTTATAAAGTTTGTTTTAGTATCAGATTGCGGCTTATGCGCGCTTCCTCAGCAACCCGTAGCCATTTGACATCGTGCGGCGGCGTTCGCGGATCTCCTGCAGCGTTTCCAGATTTCCGATTGCCGGCAGGTCGTGCTGCCGCGAATCCTGGAGAAACCGCCATGCGTATTCCGATGCCGTGGCGGCGTCGCGGAACGAGGGGAGCGACGGATTGCGTTTCCCGCTTTCGATCGACTCGGCGAACAGTTTGCACAGCACGTCGATGTTTTTGCCTCCGTAGGGCTGTATGAGCCGGTGCGTCTGTGTCACTCCGTGCAGTTCGACGATCGCCGTCTTGAAATCGTGCGTCATGCGCGCGATGCCTTTCGTGCCGATGATGTCGATGTATGAATTATGTGTCTGTTTTTCGGCCAGTTGTCCGTATACATGTCCCTGGGTAATGTCGAATACGATGCCGTTCTCGAACGTGCCGTGGCACTGGAGCCACCACGGATCCTTGTAATCCCACATGCGGATGGCCTGTGCGTTCCAGGTCTTGAATTCCGATTCGGCATACCAGCGCGCGATGTCCACGTAATGCATGCCGCAGTCATGGAACGACGGGCCCTCGAATTCGTGCCCCTCGCCCGGTGCCAGCCCCGGTGTCATGTGGCATACGCGGATGATCGCCAGTTCGCCGATCTCGCCCTGTGCGATAAAATCCTTGATGGTGTTGTGGTACCACGAATTGCGCAGGTAAAGGTTCACCGTCGAGAAGATTTTGGCCTTCTCGGCCAGCGCGACCGTCTGCCACTCCTTTTCCACCGTGTCGGCGATCGGTTTCTCGGCGATGACGTGCTTCCCGCTCGCAATTGCTTTCTGAATCTGCTCCGGGCGGGAATCCGCCAGGGCGAACAGCCCGACCGCCTGAATCTCGGGGTCGTTGAATATGATTTGTTCGTCGGATATTACTTTCGACCGGGGGGAGAGCCGCTGGGCCAGTTCCCGTGATGCGGGAGATACGTCACAGATGTAAACGATATCCCAGTTACCGCTTTTTTGCATCTCTTCGAGGTAAAAACCTCCCATTCTGCCAAAACCGATCAGACCGACTTTAATTGGATTCATTTCGTATAAAATAGGTTTAAGTAGGTGTTTACAATCCGATGCAATCCGGCTGCCCGCTGCGGGAGCGGGTGGCTGAACGCTGTGTTTACAAAATTAATCCTATTATATACCATATTTATAGGTTGGGGCGGAAATTGTAGAACCTGTAAAGTATTATATGTTTGTAAATAAATATTTTATCAAAAAAATATACAAAAAAAATGTAGTTGCCGTGGAATCGCTCAAGGCCTGTTTTCGGGCGGCACACCGATCCGCATGACCATTTTTTCGAAGTCCTCACGCGATATTGCGGCCTTGTTCCGGGCTTTGGTGCGGTAGTTATATACGGTGCTCAGCGAGCATCGCAGGAACGAGGCGATCTTGACGCTGTCGGTGATGCCCAGCCGCAGCAGGGCGTAAATCCGGAGTTCCTTGTTCAGCAGGTCTTCCGATTTGAGCACGATCCGTTCGTCCTCGACCAGCAGGGCGTTGAAATCGGCGACGAACGTCGGATAGAGGTTCAGGAATATGGCGTCGAAATTCTTATACAGTTCATCCAGTTCGTTCTCCATCATCGACGTGGATTTCAACTGTTTGTATAACTCGTCGATCTGTCGGTTCTGCGCCAGTTTGTTCAGCGATTTTCGGTAGTCCTCCAGTTTGTCGATATACATCGAACAGAGGTCGAAGAACCTCGCTATGTACTGTTCCTTGATGATGTTCGAATCGGTGAGCTGCGTGTTTTTCTCATGCAGTTCGTCGTTGAGCTGCATCAGGCGCCCGTTCGTCCGCGACAGCTCCTCCTTGATGCGGTACAGCTTGTGTATCTGCTGATAAACGTAGATGAACAGCAGCACGAGGAACAGCGACAGGACGCTGATCAGGATCAGGTAGTGCTGCAACTTGGATTTGGACTTGGCCTCCTTGGCCTGGTAGATCGAGTTGATGATCGAATAGAACTTCGACATCTGGGTCGTGCGGAACTGCACGTTGCTGAAGACCGCATCTTCGATGGCCGCCTGCGTGTACTTGAAAGCCCGCGAAAGATCGCCCTGGTCGTAGTACATCAGAGCCAGCGTGTGGAACGAGGCGTTTTCCTTCACCGCGCTCTTCGCATCGGCGATCGCGGAGAGCATGAAATATTTCTTTCCAGCCTCCGGGTCTTTGTTCAGCCGGTAGAAATAACCGTAGGCATAGGCCGTCTCCGCGTAGAGCGGCGTGTCCTTGCCGACCTCTTCCAACAACTCGTCGAGGATCGCCCTGGCTTCGTCCATATTGCCGTTTCCCATAAGTTTGTAGCTCAGGTGTATCCTGTACCGGAACGATCCCGGGTCGGAAACCATCATCAGCGAGTCCCGGTAGATATTCATTTCGTGCAGGTGGCTGCGCTGGCTGCTCAGCGTGGCATAGTGCTGGAAATAACGGTTGTTGGCCTCGTAGTAGACGGGAAGCAGGTCGCGCGGGAGTTCGGACGATCGGATGGAGCGGAGTATCTGGTTCGCCTCGACGCACATGCCCGAAAAAGAGTAGAGCTGGGCGAGGTACATGTTCGACAGGTAGGTCAGCCTTTTGTTGTCCAGCTGCCTGGCGATTTCGAGGTTCCGTTCGACGTAGCGGATGGCCGAATCCAGCTTGTATTTCCTGAATTCTTCGTACAGCTTCGTATTGATCTCGTACTCCTGTTCCGGGGTCAGGTTGCTTACGCCCAGCAGGTTCCTTAGCCTGCTGATCCGCTCTTCCTTTTCGGCTTCGAAAATATGTTTGTTCTCGATTACGTAGTCCAGATATTCCGAGAGGGATTGCGTCTCGTCCTGCCGGCACGACGCTAATGCCAGCAAGCCGGAGAGCAGCAGGAGTAACCTTATCGGACGTATGGAATTTCGTAGTTTCATGGCCTCTTCGTATGCAGCCTTCCGTAGCAAAAACGGCAGGTTGCGGGCTGCCGTAAAAAAATGATATTTTATGCTACGAAGTTAAGGCTATTTATAGGATAAATATTGTTTCTTTTTATGTATTTATTGTCTGATATTCGTATTTTTTAGGGTGTCTTTGGCGATTGCTGCGCTTCGGGAGCCGGGGATATTCCGGAGGCTTCTTTTCTGGGACATAATGCCGGATTTGTGAATCAGGCATCTGTAATCCGTTGTGTCATTGTCTGAAACATTTTTTTATGGACTTCCAAATATGGTAACATGCCACAGGTGTTTCCCTCTTCCGCTTCCATTGCAGGCATCTGGCTGTGGGACACGGTATTGTCCGGGATTTTCCGCCGATGGGGCCGGCCCGTAACAACGATCCGATATTACGGAAACGTTTTTTACACCGGCAAAGTGTGTCCCCGCGGACTGATTTGCGCGAAAGCTGTTTCGCCCCTCCCCTCTCTTTCGGACGGGAATGGCGCAAAAACGATAAATTTTGCTACCTTTGTCGCTTGTATGAAGGCATCGCTCAAAAAGACTTATGCTTCGCTCGGCGCCGACGGCCTGGTAGCTTTGTGGCTCGGCGTGTGGTGGGTGTGCAACCTCCTGCAGGCCGGGTTTTCCGAACTGGCCAACGACGAAGCGTATTACCATATGTTCGCTGAAAACCTCGCATGGGGATATTTCGACCATCCGCCGATGACCGCCTTGCTGGTCTGGCTCGGCGAGCACCTTTTCGGGGGCGAACTGGGCGTGCGGTTTTTCTTTACGGTGCTGCAACCGCTCTACCTTTATATACTATGGCGGATAATCCGCCCCGCGGATGCCAACCGGCGCGACGCGGCGCTTTTTGTCGTCCTCTCGGCCGCGACGCTGATGTTGCAGCTCTACGGCTTCATCGCCGTGCCCGACGGCCCGCTGATGATGACCGCCGCGCTGTTCCTGCAGACATTCAAGTGGTTCTCCGAGAACCGGCGTTGGGCATGGCTCTGGATGGGGGTTGCCATGGCGCTTATGGCTTACAGCAAATACCACGGGGCGCTGGTCGTACTCTTCGCGCTTGCGGCGACCCCCCCCCGTGTGTTCCTGCGTCCGACCCTATATCTCAGCGGCGCGGTAGCGCTGTTGCTGCTCGTGCCGCATTTCGTGTGGCAGTACGAGCACGACTGGGCCTCGCTGGCCTATCATCTGGCGGGGCGTAATTCGGTGTTCCGGCCCAATTATGTCGCCGAATACCTGCTCAACCTGCTGGTGGTCTTCAATCCCTTCTTCGTGCCGTTGTACGTGAAGGCCTGGATCGCCGTGAAGCCGCAAAACGCTGTCGAACGTGCGCTGAAGTTTATCCCCGTGGCGTTCATCGTTTTTTTCCTGCTCTCGACATTTCGCGGTTACGTGCAACCCCAATGGGTGATCGTCGCCGTTTTCGGCCTGATCTATACGCTTTTCACCTATGCCCGCCGGCATTCCCGCACGCGGCGTTACCTGATGTGCGCCGGGCTGGCGACCGTTTTGCTGGTCGGTCTGGTACGTCTCGAAATGATCTTCAATCCGCTGGGCCTGCGTTTCGAGGTCTTCGACAATCCTGCGAGCTACGGCCGGATCGCCGGGATCGCCGACGACCGCCCCGTCGTTTTCCGCCATGGCTATGCCGTCGCGGCCAAATACGCCTTCTATACCGGGGGCGAGGCCTACTGCCAGCCCAATATCCGCTACCGTACGCACCAGTGGCAGTTCCGCGACGACGATACGCGCTTCGCGGGACACGAGGTGCTGGTAGAGACGCCTTACGACGGGGCGGATACCACGGGCCGCGTCCGGAGCGTCGTGTTGCCCAACGGCAAACGTTTTTCGTGGTTCGTCGACCCGCATTTTCATCCGACGCGCCTGGTGGATATTGCCTTTACGGGGCTGCCCGAACAGGTCGTTGCGGGCGATACGCTGCGTTTGACGCTGCGCATCTCGAACCCCTATCCCTATGCGATCGGGGTCTGCGGGGATCGGTCGCTCGTGATGCTCTGGAAGCACGGCCGCTTCCGTGTCGAGGAATTCGATACGGGGGAGCATTTCAATATCCCGGCCGGGGATACCATCACGCGCGAGGTGCGGTTCGTCGTCCCGGAGCAACTCTCCGGCGCCGGTTTCGATGCCGGTTTCGCCCTGCGCCGCGATGGGTATACGAATTGGTTTAACGGGAAACCTCTCCGCACGGAGGTCGTCGCACCATGATCCAGCAGTTCATCAAATTCTGTGTCGTCGGCGGTTCGGGGGTCTTCGTCGATTTCGGGATCACTTACCTTTGCAAGGAGTGGCTGCGCCTGAACAAGTACCTGGCCAATTCGCTGGGGTTCCTCTGTGCGTCGACCTCGAACTATGTCCTGAACCGCATCTGGACGTTCCATAATGAAAACCCCGACATTGCCGGGCAATACCTCCGTTTCCTCGGTATCGCAGCCGTCGGGCTCGTGATCAACAACCTCACGATCTATCTGCTGCACGAACGCTGGAAACTGAATTTCTACCTGGCTAAATTATTTGCCATCGGGGTGGTCACCTTCTGGAATTTCTTCATGAACTATTTCTTTACGTTCTGATTTCCGGGGTGCTCGGATTCCGCTGTAAAGTACGTATGCATAAATGCCAGCCTTCCGGGAGGCTGGCGTCCGTATTCCTGCCGGATGGCCGTCACTGGTTTTTCGCGCTCCTGATCGAACGAAACGGAAGTCCCAGTACGCCGAAGAATGCTTCGCGGAAGATGCCGCCGCTCATTTTCGAGGTGCCCTCGCGGCGTTCGACGAAGATGATCGACACCTCCTTGAGTTTGAGTCCCAGCCGCCATGCCGAGTATTTCATCTCGATCTGGAACCCGTATCCCTTCATCTTCACGGCGTCGAGGTCGATCGTCTCCAGCGCGTGGCGCGAGTAGCAGACGAACCCCGCCGTTGCGTCGCGCAGGGGCATGCGGGTCACGATGCGTACGTACATCGAGGCAAAGTAGGACATCAGCAGGCGCGACATCGGCCAGTTCACGACGTTCACGCCCTGCACGTAACGCGAACCTACCACTACGTCGTTCCCTTCGGCCGCAGCCTGGTACAGCCGTAGCAGATCGTCGGGATTGTGCGAGAAGTCGCAGTCCATTTCGCAGATGTAGTCGAATCCGTTGTCCAGTCCCCAGCGGAACCCCGTCAGATAGGCCGTGCCCAGCCCCTGCTTGCCGCTGCGTTCCAGCAGGTGCAGCGTCGCGGGGAATTCCTGCTGGCGCTCTTTGACGATTGCTGCGGTGCCGTCGGGCGAACCGTCGTCGATGACGAGCATTTCGAAAGCCTCGGGCAGCGAGAAGACCTTGTCGATCATCGCCGAAATATTCTCTTTCTCGTTGTATGTCGGGATAATTACCAGTTTGCGCATAGGGGCTCGTTTTGGAATTTCTTACACAAAGGTAACATTATTTTGCAAATCTGTGCCGTGCGCCCTGTTTTTCTGCCGGGCGCCGTCGCCGGGCTGCCGTTTTACCGTCTGTCGGTTGTTTTGCGGCCTGTCCAGGCCGTTTTTCCGCCTGCCCGGCCGTTTCGGTGCCGGGGCGCGGGTTCACGGCGGCCCGTGAAGTTGCCTGTTTGCGCCGTTTCATGGCGCGGATCGCCTGTTTGTCCGTGTCGCTCACGCGCAACGATTCGACGATTTTTTGCAGCGATTTGTTGAATGTCCAGTCGTCGAGCGAGCAGCTGCCGAGCCACTCGTGTGTCCGCTGCGGGAATTTTACATAGCAGACCGACACCGCCCATGCCACGGCCATACAGGCGTAGTAGGCTTCGTGGCGGACGCCGTCGAGCAGTTGCAGCAGTGCCTCGAGGTGCTCCCCGTCGACGAAATTCCCCAGCCCCGTCACCACGGCGAAACGCACGTCGTATTCGGCTTCGGATCGGAAATAGGGCTGTATGAATTCCCACATCGGCTGCCGTTCGGCCGCCTTCAGGCGCCAGCAGAAACAGTCGCAGACCGCCCAGTTGTCGATTTTGGGCACGAAGCGCGCCACATGCTCCAGCTTCTCGGCCGGCGTGCAGCAGGCGCAGCCGATCACCAGCCCCTGCAACATCCGCTCCTCGAAATAGAAATCCTCGGCTTCGGCAAGGTATGTGCGCCAGTCGCCTGCGGCGATCTGGCGGGCTATTTTGCGCAGTACCGGCAGGCGTATGCCCAATACGTTTTCCACGCCCGGCATCAGTGCCGCGGTGAATTTCATGTATTTCGGCTCCTGGAGTTCGAGCAGTTGGTCTCGGAGGGTCATCATTCCCGGAATTCGGGGCTATGCCGCCACGGGCCGGGCGGGTCGCCGTGTGCGGTTATTGTTTTTTCGTTACGGTGCGGTAGCAGCCGATGCCGCTCACCTCGGTCGATACCTCGCCGATCAGAGGCGCTTTGGCATTCACTCCCGTCTGCACCATGATGAAGTCGACCTGTGCGAGGTTGGCCGGGGCGCCATCGGCCGTTACGGCGTCGCTGATCCGCAGGCGGTTGGTCATGCCGGTGCGGTCGGAGGCCGAATAATTGTCGGCGTAACCCCATGCAAAAGGCTCCATCGTCCATTTTTCCCCGGCTTTTCCGATATTGTCCGGCAGCCGTGTCCCTTCGAATGTGAATTGCTCCCCGAGCCATTCGGGGTAGTAGGCCTGCGTATGTTCTTTCACACGGTCGATCGTGCCGTTGCCGCCCGCGTTGTCACTCCAGGCTACCGGGGCGTCCGCCTCCGCGGGGCGGATATAGGTGATCTCGTAGCCGCGGATCGTTTCGGCGTTGTCGTATTCGCTGCCCCGCAGTTCGTACCACGTATCGTTGGGCGCTCCGTCCCCGTTGGCGTCCTGCGACACCCACACGATGCCCGGTTCGGACGACGTGTCGAACTGGTTGCCTTTGACGTAGAGGTCGTATCCGCCTGTGTTGGGCACGGGTTCCGCGAAGGCCGCCACGATGCGGCCTCCCCAGCCGCCGAGCGAAACCCAGTTGTTCGAGGCGAGGCGGTCGGCGGCATAGCGCAGGGCGTCTGCCTCCGATGCCACATGGTCGAACCCGGCCATCGTGCCGTTGATGAACTGGCCCGGTGCCGGGGTGTATTCGAGGATCGTGGCGACAGGCTCCTGGATCTGCGTGGTCGTGGTCTCTTCGCCGGAATTGCAGGCGGCGAAAAGAAGCGCCGCGAGCGGGAATGCATATTTATTCATGTTTTCCATAATTTTTACGGTTTCGGCCGGGATTCGGCCCGGGTATTCCCCGGGCTTGCCGGCGCCCGGGCTCCTGCCCCCCCCCTCCCTGGGCGTTTTCTCCGCGCCGGAGGGGGGCTGTCCGCAACTGCACCGGTCGCCCGGCGTACGATCCGCCGCAGGGTGGCACGGGGCCGCGTCGGGGTGTCGGTTTGCCTGCCTGTCCCGAACGGGACAAAAGTAATCTTTTTTCGGCATATGGCAGCCGGGATACGGGCAAAAAGCCGGGGTTTCGAAAAAAAGATTAACTTTGTGAAAAATATCCGGGAAGTATGGCGGTCGAAATAGAGTGTGTGACAGAGGTATCCGATGAACTCGCCGAGGCGTTCGCAAGGCTCATGCCTCAGCTTTCGCCCCGGCTGGGGGCACTCTCCCGCCAGGCCATAGAACGTGTTGTGTGCAGCGATGGCGCGGCGCTGTTCGCCGCCCGGCTGGATGGCCGGATCGCCGGGGTGCTGACGCTGGTGTGGTACGACGTACCTTCGGGCCGGAAGGCTTGGGTCGAGGATGTGGTGGTCGATGCCGCAGCCCGCGGCTGCGGTGCCGGTGAGGCGCTCGTCAGGGCCGCCGCGGAGCATGCCGCCCGCATCGGTGCCGCGAAGGTGATGCTCACCTCGAACCCTGCGCGCGAAGCTGCCCGGGCCCTTTACCGTAAAATCGGATTCGAAGAGGCGGGGACTACGGTTTTCGTCTTTAAAACAGATAGGAAATGAAAAAAATCGTGAAGATTGTGGCCATTGTCGTGGCCGTTGTTCTGGTGGCGGCTTTTGTCGCCCCGATGTTGCTGAGGGGGAAGATCGCCCAGATCGTGAAGCGCGAAGCCAATGAGATGCTCGACGCACGGGTCGATTTCGAAAAACTCGACATCAGCCTGCTGCGCCATTTCCCGCGCGCGTCGCTCGACCTGAAAGGACTGACCGTCGTGGGCGCGGGGCCGTTCGAAGGCGATACGATCGTTGCCGCGAACCGCATATCGGTCGTCGTGAACCCGATGTCGCTGTTCGGCGACGACGGGTTCGAAGTGACGAAGGTCATCCTCGCCGAACCGGCGCTGCACGCGCATAAACTCGCCGACGGCAAGGTCAACTGGGACATCGTGAAGGCTTCGGGGGAGGAACCCGCTGCCGGGGAAGGGGCTTCGGAGGAGGGTTCTTCGTCGTTCAGCCTCTCGATCCACGATTTCAGGATCAGCGACGCGACGATCCGCTATGAAGACGATTCGACGGGCATGCGTTTTTCGACGGCACCCCTCTCCCTCCGCCTGCGGGGCGACATGTCGGCCGACCAGACCGACCTCGACCTGCGGCTTACGGCCGGTGCCGTGCGGCTGGTTTCGGGCGGAATTCCGCTGCTGAGCGACGCCGAAGCGGAGCTCGACGCCGTGATCGCGGCCGACCTGAAGAACAACCGTTTTACCTTCTCCCGGAACCGTCTGCGCCTCAATGCGATCGAGCTTACGCTCGACGGCTGGGCCGAAATGAAGGACGATGCCGTGGCTATGGATATTACGGCCGGATGCGACAAGGTGCAGTTCAAGGACGTGCTTTCGCTTGTCCCGGCATTCTATACCCGCGATTTCCGCAACCTGTCCGCCTCCGGCGAACTTTCGATGGCGCTGTGGGCCCGTGGCGAGATGCGCGGGGCGGCGCTCCCGGCCTTCGAACTCAAGACCGAGGTGCGCAACGGCAGTTTCCAGTATTCGTCTTTGCCCAAGGCGGTCGACGGAATCAATATCGCCGCACGGGTAGTCAACCCCGGCGGCGTCATGGACAAGACCGAGGTAGACCTTTCGAAATTCACGCTCCGCATGGCGGGAAACACGCTTTCGGCATCGCTCTATGCGACGAACCTGGTCAGCGATCCGGTATTCCGTGCCGCGGCCGACGGACGGGTAGACCTGGGGGCGGTGAAAGAGGTTTACCCGCTCGGTGAGGATGTAGCCCTGAGCGGACTGATTAGCGCCGACGTGAAGGTTTCGGGGCGCATGTCCGATGTCGAGAAGGCCCGTTACGGGCAGATCGGCGCCTCGGGGACGTTCGTCGTCGAGAAACTCGGCCTCTCCATGCCCGGCCTGCCCGCGGTGCATATCCGCCGTGCCGCGGCTACGATCACCCCGGCGTCGATGACGCTGGGCGAGTTCGGCGTGACCGTGGGTAAGAGCGACCTTGCGGCCAACGGCCAGCTTACGGGGTATATCGGCTACCTGCTGCGGGGCGACAAGCTCTCCGGGCGCCTTTACGTGAAATCCGACCTGCTCGACCTGAACGAGATCATGAACGCCATGCCGGCCGACGAAGAAACCGCCGGCGGGGAAGCTGCTGCCCAAACGCCCGCCGAGTCTCCTGCTCCCGCGCAGGCGCTCGAAGTCCCGCGCAACCTCGACCTTTCGCTCAAGACCGAGTTGCAGAAGGTGTTGTTCCAGAAGATGACCATCGGCGGCATTACCGGCGAAATGCGCATGGCGGACGGAACTTTGTCGCTCAGCCGCCTGCGTATGCAGCTCTTCGGAGGTACGGCTACCGCATCGGGCAGCTACTCGACGGCCTCCGATCCGCAGCGCCCGGCGCTGCAACTCTCGTTGGGGCTTTCGGGGGCATCGTTCTCCAAGACCTTCGACGAGTTGGAGATGGTGCAGAAACTCGTCCCGGTCTTTGCCAAGACGGGCGGCGACTATTCGCTCTCGCTCGATATGTCCGCGACGCTCGATGCGCAGATGTCGCCCGACCTGCAGTCGGTCAACGCCACGGGCGAGATCAAGTCGGCCAATATCCGCATCCAGAACATTGAGGCGTTCGATGCACTGGCCAAGGCGCTCAACAACGACAACCTGCGTAAGATCGAGGCCAAGGACGTGGCTATCCGCTTCGCCATCCGCGACGGACGTATCGCTACGGAGCCTTTCGACCTGAAGATGGGCGACATCAGGATCAACATGTCGGGTTCGACGGGGCTCGACCAGACCATCGACTATACGGCCAGGGTAGCCCTCCCGGCCGGTTCGACGGGCGGTATCCTGCAATCGGTCAACGTCGGTATCGGCGGCACGTTCACCTCGCCCAAGATCACGCTCGGTGTGAAGGAGGCCGCCGAACAGGCCGTGAAGAACGTCGTCGACCAGCAGATCCAGAAGCTCACGGGCAGTGAGTCGCTCGGCGAGGAGATCCGCAAACAGGCCGACAACCTCCGGGCCGAGGCCGCGAAGGCGGGTGAGAAACTCGTCGAGGCCGCCCAGGCGCAACGGACGAAGCTTATCGACGGTGCGAAGGAGAAAGGTGCGCTGGCCAAGCTGGCTGCCGAGAAGGCCGGGGATAAACTGGTCGAGGAAGCCCGCAAACAGGCCGACAAACTTGCGGCCGAGGCCGATAAACAGATCGAAAAACTCACGGCGAAGCAGGAATAAACGATGCTTGTCATTTTTGCCGTCATCATCGGAGGAATCATTGCGGGGCGCCTGCTGTCGAGCTGGCGCCTCGTATTCGTCTCCCGTATGATTACCGTGATTATCTGGCTCCTGCTGTTCCTGCTGGGACTGGAAGTCGGTTCCGACCCTGCCGTCGTGGGTGGTATGGCGACCCTCGGACGCACGGCCTTCGTCATCTTCGCATGCTCGGTCGCGGGCAGTATCTGCATGTCGTGGCTGTTGTGGCGCTGCGTCTGGCGGGGAACCGCATCCCGGCCTCCCGCAGAAGGGATGCCGGAACAGGCCGGGGCTGTCGCTGCGGGGATCGAGGCGCCGCAACCGCGCGTTACGACCTCTGCCGGTACGGGAATGCCCGGGCCGGCCGTTGCAGTGGAGTGTCCCGGACAGAACGCCGGGCGTGTTGCGGGGGAGCACGTCGTAAGCGGGGCGGACGCGGCGCTTTCGATGTGGGGCGCCTTGCGGGGGAGTCTGGTGATCGTCGCCTTTTTCGTCGCAGGATGTCTGGCGGGGCTCTCCTCCGCCTTGCCGTTCGACGTGGCGGGGTCGCGCCTCAGCACCTATGTGCTCTATGCCCTGATGTTTTGCGTGGGGATCACCCTCGGCAACGATACGACCCTCGCGGGACGTGTCCGGCGGCTCGATCCGCGGCTGGCGCTGCTGCCCGTGATGACGGCCGTCGGTACGCTGGCCGGCGCTGCCTTGTCGACACTGCTCCTGCCGCCGCTTACGGCCGGGGACACGATGGCCGTCGGCGCTGGGTTCGGCTACTACTCGCTTTCGAGTATCTTCATCGCCGATTTCCGGGGTGCGGAGCTGGGAACCGTGGCATTGCTCTGCAATGTCATGCGCGAGCTGTTTACGCTGTTGGCCGCGCCCCTCGTCGCCCGGTGGTTCGGGCCGCTGGCCGCCGTCTCGATCGGCGGCGCCACGACTTTCGATACCACCCTGCCGATCATCACGCAGTCCGCAGGAAAACCCTATGCCGTGGTGTCGGTCTTCCACGGCTGCGTGCTCGATTTCAGCGTCCCGTTCCTGGTGACGTTCTTCTGTACGATGTAAATTTTGCGATTTAAATTCGGATACGGATGCCCTTCCGGGATGCTTTTGCCGCTGCTACGGCAAGAAGTCCCCGCCACTGCGGGGATTCAGCGCGGGACGGCAACAAACGCGGCGTTCCGCCGCGGGGTGTTTCGGGGTTATCTTTTTATGTAGGTCTGCAACGCCGCGACGTATTCGGCGAAGGCATCGCGTCCGGTGTCCGTGATGCGACAGACCGTGCAGGGCATCTTCCCGCGGAAGGTCTTTTCGATTTCGATATAATCCGCCTTCGCCAGCTTGTCCAGTTGTACCGAAAGGTTGCCCGCCGTGGCTCCTGTCTGCTGTCGGATAAAGACGAAGTCGGCGCTCTCGACCCCGATGAGGATCGACATTACGGCCAGTCTCAGTTCCGAATGCAACAGGGGATTCAGTTCTTTGAACATTGCTTGCGGGTTATGTGGCGGAGGATAAAACCGGGTAGCAGTACGAGCAATATGCCATGGGCGGAGAGTTCGAGCATCCATGTTCCGCCTTGGGCGTCGAACGGCATGCGGAACGTATAGTTGAACGCCATGATGAGCTCGAAGACCGAGAGCATGAGCAACGCTGCGAACGACCCCGATTGCTGGGAACCTTTGCCCCGGTAGAATTCGGCGGTGATGGCCAGTGCCGTGCCGAGCAGCAGTTGCATGACGCCTACGGGGTTTATCGTGTTTCCGGGGATGGTTACGGCATAGACGATCGCGGCGGCCGAGATCATCGCCGGCATGCCCCATATCAGGATCAGCAGGTCGTCGAACCCCGTGCGGACGAGGGCCTTCCGCCGCGAATTGCGAACCGTCCAAATATAGCCGCAGACCAGCGGAACCAGCCCGCTCCACAGCACGCGCACGTCGCCTGTCCAGCGGTAAAGCCCGTATTCGGCCAGTGCCGTGAGGCTGAGCAGCGCTCCCCAGCAGATGAACAATTCGCCCCGTACGTAATTCATGCGGCGCATATTGCGGTCGAAGACGCGAGCGATGATGTCCAGCGCTTCCGTTTCGGATATTTTCTGCTTGTCCATTGCGTTATCCGTTCGTATGGTTCGACTTGTAGTTGAGGATATGTCCCGGGATAATCATCATCACGACGAATCCGACGGCGAAGAGGGTCGGCATCCAGTAACCGCTCACGATGAGCGAAACGGGAGCGAGGACGATAGCCGCCGTACCGCCGGCGGTGGCCGGGCGGAACCGGATGATCAGCCCCGTGATCGTGGTTCCCATGCCCATCGTCAGCAGGATGATGAACAGGATCGGCAGCCGTATCTGGCTGAAAAGCGAGAGCATGCTGACGAACCACGCCGTGAGGCCCATCACCAGCCATACGTTGTTGATGACGCGGTCGACGAACGTGCTGACTTTGCCTTCGGTATGCTTGTCGCGTGTCAGCCACATCAGCAATGCGCCCAGTACGGGGAGCAGCATCCACAGGATGTTCCATTTCGGATTCTGGAAATAATACACCGCACCCATGACCAAGAGCGTCGTGAAGACGGTCACGTAACCCCAGACCAGGAACGGCCGTCCCGAGTTGCGCAGCATACGGTTGCGGGTGTTGTCGATCATGCGGCTGATGAGCGCGATGCTCTCGGCGGCATTCAGTTGCTTGTCTTCCATAGCGATGTGTTTTTGCGTCCGTTTCATGTCGTTTCAGTGGGCGTCGGGTGTTTCGCCGCCGCCCTTGTCGGCACGGTACTGCCCGGAATGTTTATAACGGTAGTGGAGCAGGTGCCCCGGGATGATCAGCATCAGGACGAATCCTGCCGTGAATAATACGAGGTGCCAGTGGTCGGTAATCGCGAGTGAAACCGATCCCAATACGATCCCCGCCGTACCTCCGGCGATGCCGGGCGTGAACCGCAGAATCAGGCTGGTGATGGCGATTCCCATGCCGATCATCAGCAGGATGGTGAACGTTACCGGAATCCGGATGATGAGCAGCACCGCCAGCGAGCCGACCAGCAGGGCGGCGAACCCGATGACCTTCCAGATTATGTCTATCACCTGGTCGACGTAAGTGCGGGAACAGGATCCGGTCGTTTCGGATCCGAGCAGGCGGGTTATGAGGTAGCCGGCTACCGGCAGCATGAACCAAAGGTAGTTCCAGTGTGTGTTGTCGAAATAGCTTGCCAGCCCCCAGACGGCGAGTGTCGTGGCGACCGTAACATAACCCCATGTCAGCAGGTGGAGCCCGGCGCTGCCGGCCATGCGGTTGCGTGTATTTTCGATCATGCGGCCGATGAGTACCAGACTCTCGGCGGCGTTCAGTTTCTTATCTTCAGTCATGCGCGTCGTTTGATTTCGCCACTTTGTCCGCATCGCGCCTTACCTGCCTTCTGAGCGCGTAGTCGGCACCCGTGAGCCCGATGAGGATCGCTGCGGCGAATTGCAGCAGGTTGTAGTCGGGGTCGGCATTGAGCCACGAGTCGCGGGTAATGCCGAAGCCGATCGGTACGACGATGCATGACGCGTAGTACATGTATCTGTTGCGGATCACCTGCCCCGAGATGAAGAGCCCGGCGCCGATCAGCAGCAGCGCAGGGAAGAGCGGGTCGACCGCCCACGGGTCGTACCCGCAAATCAGGATCGCCGACAGGACGACCAGTGAGGTTATGCAGCTCCATATCTGTTCCAGCAGCCGGTCGGTGTAGCTTTTGACCTGCGGAGCGCGGAACCTGTTATGCCACCAAGTCACGGCGCCCCCTGTTGCCGCGGCTGGCAGCCACAACCATAGCCAGGTGCGGCAGTCGGTGGTTTTCAGCAGGACGAAGATCACGATGGCGGTCGCGGCCAGCAGGTATCCCCACAGGAGGAACAGGTTGCTGCTGCCGAATGAGAGCCGTTGGCGGGTGCCGCGGATCATCTGCTGGATGAGTTCGATGCGCTGGTTTGCGTCGAGGTTTTTGTCTTCCATGGCGGACGGTGGGTTACTGGGGATAAAGTTACGAATTATTTTTTATTGTTCCGTGCTTTTCACGAGGCGCTTGCGCTGGGTTTCCGCCGCGCTTTCGACGGTGCGAGCGCGGAATTTTTTGCCGGTGCGGAAATTCCAGGCCGCGCCGACTTTCCACAAGCGCCCCGACCAGGCTTGCCGTGTGTCGATCGTGCGCCGCATGCCGTCGGTCAGGGAGGCGAACTCCCAGTCGCAGCCGGTGATGTTCGACAGGGTGCAGAAAAGCGTCAGGCGTTTGCCGAAGAGCTGTTTTTTGACGGTCGCCGAGAGCGTGTGGCGCGGCCCGACCTCGCTGTTGCCCGAGTAGAGGCGGCTTTGGGCACGGTAGACGGCTTCGGCGAAGAACCCGGCCGGCAGCGTGAATGAGCAGGTGGCGTCGGCGAACATCAGGTAGTGCGTCGCAGGGCTGTCGGTACTGTTGAGCCGGATGCGCTGCATCACCCCGACGGCATTGACCGAGAGGTTCCACCAGCGGGTGATTTTCGCCGGGACGCTCGCCGCCACGAACCAGTGGTTCTCCGTGTAATGGTTTTCGGGACGGATATACACGGCGTCCGGGTCGGTTGCGTCCCTGTGTGCGATTTCGCGAATCAGGTCGTGGTGCAGGTTGCCGCCCACGGTGAGCGTGTAACGGTATTTCCATACGGCCGTGAGCGAAAAACGGTGTATGTAGGTCGGCCGCAGCGAGGGGTTGCCCGACTGCCAGCTGTAATCCGATATGCGGATCCGTGCGGGGTTCAGCGCCGGGAATGCCGGGCGTTCGATGTTGCGGCTCCACTGCGCCACGAGCAGCCATGTGCGCAGGGCGTTGAGCGCGCGGCTGACCGAAACGTTTGGGAACAACCCGAAATAGGAGCGGCCGAAGGCCTGCGATGCGACGGAGGTGTATTCACCGCGCAGCCCGGCCGAAAGCTCCCACCGCCCGGCGCTGTACTCCAGCGAGGCATAGGCCGCGCCGATCTGCTCGGTGTAGTGCTGGTCGTAGCTGTATTCGGGCAGTGCCAGCCATGTGCCCTGCGTCTGTGCTGCGTAGCGGCTTTTGTCCGCCATGTCGTTGCGGGTGTAGCGCAGCCCCGCGCGCAGTGTCAGGCCGTGCGGCAGTTTGCGCGTCAGCCCGGCGTCGGCCGTCAGGATGTCGTACACGGAACCCGTGGAGGATTCATAGAGCGAGTCGCGTACGGTTCCGGGTGCGGAGGTCGTCGTGTGGTAGCTGTTGTCGCTGTCGGAGGTGTAACGCGTGTAGTCGGCGATCAGTTTGAACTGCGAACCCAGCGTGTCGATCTTCCAGATGTAATTGGCGGTTGCGGTCAGGGTATTCCCGCCCATGTGCTGGCGGTAGCGGCTGTCGCTCTGGGTTTGTCCGAGTGTGGTGCGCGACAGGGTCGGCATGTGGGTGCTGCGTTCCGTGTATTCGATGTCGAAACCTGCGGTGTGTTTCGGCGTCGGGTCGAAGACCGCGGAGAAATGCCCGCGCCCGTAGTTTGTGCGGCTCTTCGAATCGCTCCTGCCGGCGAAGGGCAGCGGCTGCCCGGCCTGTTCGCGGGTCTCCGTGAAGCGGCTTTCGGCAACCGGAGTGAAGCTTCCCGACCCCGATGCGGTGAGTGTCCAGCGCCCTATGCGGATGCCGATACGCCCCGAAGGGGTATAGCCCGCTATCCGATTGCTTTGCACCGTGGAGAATTGCAGGTTGCCGTCCATGCCGCCGTCGCGGCGCCGCCGGAGCGTGATGAGGATCGCCCCGCCGCGCGTGTCGGCTGCGAACTCGGTGCCGGCCAGCGGCATGACCTCGATGCGGGCGATGTCGGCTGCGGTCAGGCTGCGCAGGTAGGTGGTGGTCTCCTCCGCCGAACCTTTCAGCTCGCGGCCGTCCACGTAGACTTTCGTCCCGCCGGCGCCGTTGATCGAGATGCCGTTGTCACCCAGCCATACGCCCGGCGCCCGCGCCAGCAGTTCGGTGCCGTCCTGTCCCGCGAGTGCGGGCGTATTCCCGATGCTGACCACGAACCTGTCGGCCTGCCGTGTCACCGTCTCGGCGGTCACCGTCACCTCGCTGATTCCGAGAGGTGCAAGGGGCAAATCCCCGAGGTCGGTATCCGCTGCGGCGACGCATACCTCCTGTTCGAAGGGCCGGTAGGCGACGTGTCGCAGTACGAGCGTGTAACGGCCCGTATCCGCCGTGAGCACGAAGCCCCCTGCGTCGTCGGTCGTCGTGCCCGCTGCCTGGCGTCCGTCGCGCAGCAGGACTGTCGTGGCGTAGCCGACCGGGCTCTCGCCCTCCAGGACGCGCCCCCGGAGGGTGTGTTGAGCTGCGGCCGGGATCGTCGCGGCGAGCAGCAGTGCGGTGAGCTGCGGGCGGTACATGCGCCTATTCGTTTTCGGTGGCAGGATAGTAGAGCTTCAGCGTGGCCGTGTTGTGCTCGGCGGGAAGCTTGCATTTTCGGGTGGCGTAGCCTTCGGCGGGGCCGCGCTCGCCCATCTTCATTTTGTAATCGCCGTCTTCGTCGTGGAAAAGCGAAAGCTCGGCCGCATCGGCTTCGATGCCTTCGAGCGTCACGACGACTTTGCCGGCCCTTGCGGCTGCCATGCCGTAGACGGGCTGTTCCTGCCCGGCGACCTTGGCCATGACGAGGATGTTGCCCTTGTCGTTGCGAATGTCCGATACGGTGACTTCGAGCGTTTTGGCCGAGACGGCCGTGGAGGCCAGCATGAAGCTGGCGGCCAGTAACAGGTGTAAGGTTTTCATAATCGGGATTTTTATGGGTTTAACGGTAATCTTTGTCCTCGTCGCAGCCGGTCAGGTACCAGACCAGCGAGAGGATCAGGTTCAGCCCCCAGCCGGCCATGACCCATACCACCCACCAGTAGTGGGGCGAGGTGTACCAATTGACGAAGGTGAGGAACGCGCATACCGCGACGTAGGTGGTGATGCGGCGGGCGAACCAGCGGCCGAAAAGGCGGCGTTTGTCGGTGGTGTTTTCCAGAAGTTCCATAGGTTTGCGGTGTGAAATGACTCTCTTGGCTTATAAATCTGTTGTAAATATAAAGTAGTTTATAAAACAAACCAAATTTCCGGACGGGAATTTTCGAAAAAATTCGATACCTATATTAACAGCCGGGTAGTTTTTATGCGCGCGGGGTATTCCCGGTTGCCGGAAAAAATGTAAATTTGCGGGAAATAAATTGATACCGCACCGATATGAAGAAACTCATTTTGTCCCTTATTTGCCTTGCCGCCGCATGGGGTGCCGCGGCCAAGGTCGAACTGCCCGAGATCATCGGCAGCGACATGGTGCTCCAGCAAAATGCCCAATGCCGCCTCTGGGGCTGGGCCGATCCCCGTGCCACGGTGCGGATCGAGACCTCGTGGGGTGCCGAATGCACCGTGCGAAGCGATGCCGACGGCCGTTGGTCTGCGCGGGTGGACACCCCGGCCGGCAGTTATGAGCCGCAGCAGGTAACGATCGCAAGCGGCGAGCGGATCGTACTCGACAACGTACTGATCGGCGAAGTCTGGTTCGCCGGCGGGCAGAGCAATATGGAGATGCCGCTCCGCGGGTTCAATAACTGTCCCATCGCCGGGGCCAACGAGATCATAGCCCGTGCGGGGAGTATGCGCGACAGGCTCCGCTACGTGAAAATACCCCTCACGGCGGCCTATACGCCCCAGGATCGGGTTCCGGGGAAATGGAGGCCATGTACGGTGGAGACCGCGCCCGATTTCACCGCCACGGGTTATTTCTTTGCCGAACTGCTCGCCGACGTGCTGCACGTACCCGTCGGCATCGTCGACTGCACGTGGGGCGGGACGCGCGTCGAGGGTTGGACGAACCGCGAGATACTGGAAACCTATCCCGATATCGACCTGACGGAAAAAGGCATCGAGGCTACGACCGACTGGCTGCGCCCGATGGTGATGTACAATGCCATGTTGCACCCGGTTGCGGGGTATACCGTCCGTGGCTTCCTGTGGTATCAGGGTGAATCGAACGTAAACCAGTATAAGGACTATGCCGTCCGCCTTTCCAACATGGTCGGGCTGTGGCGTTCGCTCTGGAAGCAGGGCGATATCCCGTTCTATTACGTCGAAGTCGCCCCCTTCGCCTATGGCAGCGGCAACGGCCCCTATCTGCGCGAAGCGCAGTGGGAAGCACGGGAACTCATCCCCAACAGCGGCTTGATCTGCACGAACGACCTGGTGGAACCCTACGAGGCAACCAATATCCACCCCAAGAATAAACGGGAGGTAGGGCACCGGCTGGCCTACATGGCACTCAACAAGACCTACGGTTTTTCAGACATCGCCTGCGAAAGCCCGCGGTTCAGGTCGATCGGGATCCGCGACGGAAAGGCTTACGTTGCCTTGTCCCATACCGAAGAGGGGTTCAGCCGTATGGAGGATATCCGCGGGTTCGAGGTGTGCGGCCCCGACCGGGTATTCCATCCGGCCGATGTGGAGGTCGATAGGCGGGAGCTGTTGCTGGTCGTCTCGTCGAAAGAGGTTGCCAGTCCGGTTGCCGTGCGGTACGGGTTCCGCGACTTCATGCCCGGCAACCTGGCCAACATCCGGGGGCTGCCGGTCGTGCCGTTCCGCACGGACGATTTTTGAATGCCGTGATACCGTAACAGGAAACCCGCCGGGAGGCGGGTTTCCTGTTTATTTGGCCGGTATTTCTTTCAGTACCACGTCCACCCATTCGGGATGGCGGCGGATATATTGGGCGATGAAGGGGCACTGGGGGATCATTTGTAGTTTCTTGGCGCGCAGATCCTCCAGTACGTCGTGCACCAGCTCGGCGCCGATGCCCTGCCCTTCGTATTTTTCAGGGACTTCGGTGTGTGTCAGGATAATGAATCCCTGGGTTTTGATGTATTCGATGATGGCGATGTCATCGCCCAGGTCGAATTCATAGCGCTTTTCGTCGGCATTGTCGACCAGCGTGTGTTTTTTTCTTTCCATAACCTTGCGTTTTAGATAGTGGCTTTGCTTCTTCAAATATAGTTCCTAATCGGGAAAAATGTTACTTTTGCATCCGAAAGATGGAGCCTGTTTCCGACATACTGCTATCCTGGTTCGCCCGCGAAGGCCGTGACTTGCCCTGGCGTCGCACGCGTGACCCTTACCGGATATGGCTTTCGGAGGTTATCCTGCAACAGACGCGCGTGGCGCAGGGATTGGAGTACTACCTGCGCTTTACGGAGCGGTTCCCCGACATCGCCGCACTGGCAGCCGCGCCCGAGGACGAGGTGCTCAAACTGTGGCAGGGGTTGGGCTATTACAGCCGTGCCCGCAACCTCCATGCTGCCGCGAGGCAGGTCATGTCTCGGTTCGGCGGGGTGTTCCCTGCCACGTACGGGGAGGTGCGCGCGCTGCCCGGCGTGGGCGACTATACTGCGGCGGCCGTCTGCTCGATCGTTTACGACGCTCCGTGCGCAGTGCTCGACGGGAATGTATACCGGGTGCTGGCACGGCTTTTCGATATCGGCATCCCGATAGATACGACGGCCGGGAAGAGGACGTTCGCCGAGTTGGCGCAGTTGCAGCTGGATACTTCCCGCCCGGGACTTTACAACCAGGCGATCATGGATTTCGGGGCCCTGCAATGTACCCCCGCGCAGCCCCGGTGCGGGGATTGCCCCTTGGCTGGGCGGTGCCTCGCCCTGGCTGCGGGCACGGTGGGCGTGCGTCCCGTAAAACAGGGGCGTGCGAAGGTGCGCGACCGTTGGTTCAACTACCTGCACGTGACCTGCGGCGGGCAGACGCTGCTGCACCGTCGCGGCGGAGGCGATATCTGGCAGGGGTTGTATGAATTTCCGCTTATCGAAACGGACAAGGCTGCGGATTTCGCGGAGCTGGCTGCAACGGCGGCGTTCCGCGAATTGCTCGGCAACGGCAGGTGGCACCTGCGGCGCAGTGTCACGATGCCCGGGCACCAGCTTTCGCACCAGCTTTTGCATGCGGTTTTCCACCGCATCGAATGCGACGCCATGCCTGCTTTCCCGTCCGTGGAAACCGCCGCGCTTGGCGGCTATGCCCTGCCGCGGCTGATCGACCGTTACCTGACCAAATACCAGATGTAAGCGATGTAAATCGCCAGGAAGATAGCGCCTTCCCACCGGTCGAGCTTTTTGCTGCGGAACGTGAAGGCTGCCATGAACAGCAGCAGCGAACTCAGCACGACCACGAGGATGTCCGTCAGCGTGATCCCGCCCATCGTCAGGGGGTGGATCGTGGCGCTGATGCCCAGGATCAGCAGGATGTTGGCGATGTTCGATCCGATGACGTTGCCGAGTGCCATTTCTGCTTTGCCTTTGAGCAGCGATACCACCGACGAAGCCAGTTCCGGCAGCGACGTGCCGCCCGCCACGAGCGTGATGGCGATGACCGATTCGCTGATTCCGAGCGTGCGGGCGATCGCCGTAGCGCTTTTCAGAAACATCTCGCCGCCGAAGACCAGTCCCGCGAGCCCTCCTGCGATCATTACCCCCGCCAGCCACAAGGCTATCGGTTTCTTTGTGCCTTCGGCGTGTTGCGCCCCGTTTTTCAGGGCAGCTCCGGATACGGGGACATTCATTCCGGTTGTCGCACCGGGTATGCTGCGCTGGCGTTTGGTTGTGCGGATCATGTACCACATCAGCCCGATGTAGAGCGCGAGCATGACGATGCCGTCCGGGCGGCCGATCCTGTCCGTTGCCCCGGCGCATACCAGGCGGTCGGAAGTGACCGCCAGCAGCACGAGCGACGCGGCCATGCCGAACGGGATGTCGCGCCGGATGTTCTCCTTCGTAAGCACGAGCGGCCGGATCAGCGCGCAGATTCCCAGGATTACGAAGACGTTGAAGATGTTCGAGCCGACGACGTTGCCGATCGCCACGTCGCTGTTGCCCGCCGCAGCCGAGAGCACCGAGACCACCAGTTCGGGCATCGAGGTGCCGACGGCGACGATCGTCAGGCCGATGATGAATTCCGGGACGCGGAAACGCTGGGCTACCGCCGCAGAGCCGTCCGTCAGGAAATTTGCGCCGCCGAGGATCAGCCCCAGGCCGACGAGTAGTAACAGGATGTCCATTGTTTTATCCGAGTATGATGAGACTTACGGCCATCAGTGCCATGCCGGCCACTACGCCGTAGATCGAGATGTGCGCTTCGCCGTATTCACGGGCTGCTGGCAGCAGTTCGTCGATCGAAATGAATACCATGATTCCCGCTACGCCCGCGAGGATGCAGCCCATCAGTGTCGGCGTCATGAAGGGCATTAGCACCAGGTAGGCCAGCACCGCCCCGACAGGCTCCGCGAGCCCCGACAACAACGAGAGTTTGAAGGCCTTTTTGCGGTCGCCCGTGGCGTAATAAATCGGGATCGAGACGGCAATGCCTTCGGGGATGTTATGGATGGCGATCGCCACGGCGATGGCAATGCCCAGGGCCATGTTGTCCACGGCCGAGGTAAACGTGGCGATACCTTCCGGAAAATTGTGTATGCCGATTGCCAGTGCGGTCATTACGCCCATGCGCATGAGCTTCGGGTTGCGGGGCTGCGTGTCCATCTCCTCGACCATGTGTGCCTCGTGGGGGTTTTCGAACGAGGGGACGAGCCGGTCGATGATGCCGATGAGCAGTATCCCGGCGAAGAAGCTGGCGACGGTGACGATGATCCCCGTCTGTGCACCCCATTCGTCCGAGAGGGTGGTGTGCGCCTGCTGGAACAGCTCGACGAACGATACGTAGATCATCACGCCGCCCGACAGGCCCAGCGAGAACGACAGCAGCCGCTTGTTGGTGCGGCGGGCAAAGAAAGCGATGGCGCTGCCGATGCCGGTGGCCAGTCCGGCGCCCAGCGTCAGCAGCAGGGGTATGAGGATATTGTGTTCCATAGGGTTTACCGTTCGTTTATCTGGCTCTATCGCCGCGATGATGGTGCAAACGGGCGGGAAGGGAGCTTGCTCTCAAATGCCCGGGTGCAATTTATCTTGTGCAAAGATAGTGCTTTTCCGGTGAACACCGTAAAAAACCGGGCCCTTTCGGAGCCCGGTTTTTCTGATAGGAGTATAACCTCCGCCTATTCGGAGTGCTGTTTCCGATAGGCATTTGTGCGCCCAAGCGCTGATATGCCGGTGCGGCGGTGCGGTGCTGCCGGTCTGCCGGACGGCATGCCGCGTCCGGTTATTTGCCGTGCGCTTCGCGGATCAGCGCGCCCAGCACTTCGATGCTGTCGGCCGTGATGTGCGGCTGCGGGTCGGCCTTGTCCGCCACGTCGAGCGTCGTTTCGCCCGAGAGCACCAGCACGCCCATGGCCTTGGCATTGTGCGCCATCGCCACGTCGGTGTAGATGCGGTCGCCGACCATCGCGATCTGGTCGGGTTGCAGGCCGTGGCGCGAGAGTATGCCCGAGAGCATGTTGGGATCGGGTTTGCCGAGCGTGATGTCGGGCCGCCGTCCCGTGGCATGTTCGATGCAAGCGCAAATGGAACCGCAGTCGACCAGTACCGTCGGCTGGTCGGTGGGGCATACCCGGTCGGGGTTGGTAGCGATGTAGGGCACGCCCTGCGACACCCACCATGCGGCGCGGCACAGGCGGTCATACTGCAGCGTCATGTCGAACGCCGCGACCACCACGTCCGGCACGTCGTCCGCCGAATCCGCGGCCGATTCGAAACCTGCTGCCTCGAATTCCGAGATCATGCTCGGCGTGCCGAGCAGGAAAAGCCGTTTGGCCGCAGGGTAATGCTCCCTGATGTAGTCGATCGTCGCAAGGGCGGTGGTGTACATTTCCTCGCGTGTGGCGTGTATGCCCAGCACGTCGAGCTTGTGCAGGTAGTCGGCGATCGACTTCGACGGATTGTTGGTCAGGAACGAATAGCCGATGCCCATCTCCTTGAGCCCCGCGAGGAACGGCTTGGTGTAGGGAAAGAGCGACATGCCCATGTAGATCGTGCCGTCCATGTCGAGTGCCACGTGCCGGATGCGGCGCAGGCGTTCCATCAGCTCGTCGTGCGTGTAGACTGAGCGGTATTTTTCGAATGCAGCCATTTGTTTACTTGCGGTTGAGATCGAGGTTCTGGAATAAGTAGGGGTAGTCGGTTTCGATGACGTCGCAACCCGTCGGGATTTCGAGCTCGTAGCCCTGTATCTTCTGCGCGTCGGTGGCCCTGCGGTCGTGCGTCGGGGCGAGCGAGATCATGCACATCACGCCGTTGCGGTGCAGGTTGTCGTAAAGCTCCTGCTGGTCGGGCAGCATCATCGTGCCGACGTAGGCCATCACCTGCGACCAGGGAATCCGCTCCCCGACGTACTCGTTGAACTCCTTCATGTTCTTGCACCAGCACGAGAACATCGCCTGCGGGTCGCGGTCGAGGTACGTGCGTGCCTGTTTGGCGTTGCGCACGGTATACATCACGTTGGCCGGTGCCAGGCGGTTGATGAATTGCGACATCACTTCGAGCGGGACGTCCTTGATGTCGAGGTTGAGGATCGTCTTGCCCTGGCTCCAGGTGATGCACTCCTCGAGGGTGGGGATCTTGTAGGGCGTGACGTTGCCTTCGCGATCCTTGAGGAAGAACTGCTGCAACTCTGCGTAGGTGTAGTCCGAAACCTTGCCCGTGCCGGTCGTGGTACGGTCGATCGTGGCGTCGTGCATCAGCACGATCACGCTGTCTTTGGTCATGCGCGGGTCGATCTCGAAGAACGAAGGCATCATCGTGAGCGTCTTCTCGAACGACTCGATGCAGTTTTCGGGGAATCCCGTCACCATGCCGCCGCGGTGGCCGCTGATGACGACCGGCCGCTCGGGCGAGTAGCGGAACCACTCGTGCAGCTGTGCGCGGTCTTTGATGTCGATGTAGTAGGGCCCTTGGGCCTTTTGCCCGCCCGGGGCGCATCCGAGCAGCAGGGCGGCGGAGGCGAAGGCGGTCAGTAGTCTGGATGTTTTCATAGTGTGTTTTGTTGGTTCTCTGCGGTTTGTTCCAAGAGCAAAGGCGCTCGGAAGCGCCTTTGTCCCTGTTCTGTTTCCTTTCAGGCGGTTACTTGTCGATCCGGTGGCGTTTGATGACCTCGCCGCCCGTGTTCACGACGTCGATGTCGATTCCCCTGCGGTCGGCCTTCACCACGAGCTTGTCCCGGTTCGAATTTACGAGGATCGGGAAGTTCGTGCCCCGGCTCCCGTCGTCTATCCACTGGTAGCGGTGGTAGTGCCCGCATAGCATGATGTCGACCGAAGCTTCGTTGAGGATCGGTACGAACAATCTGCGGATCTCCTGTTCGCCGTGCCAGCTGCTTTTCCCGCCCGGGATCATGTGCAGCACGACGATGTGCAGGGGGGCCGAGCGGTATTCCTCGCTTTCGACCACGCCCTTCAGCCAGCGGGCTTCCTGTTCGCGGTAGGCGTCGGTAGTCGACAACCCGTAGTAGCGGATGTCGCTGTCGGGTTTGTCCTCGCCGCAGTCCAGTACGACGAAATAGGCCGGGCCCTGCCGGAACGTGTAGTATACCTCGCCCGTGGAGGTCGGGAAGTAGTCGAGGAAACTCGGGGAGAAAGAGCCGCGGTTCTCGTGGTTGCCGCGCGTGGCGAAGATCGGGATTCCCGCGGGCGTCAGCAATTCGGCGGCCGAATTGAGATACCCCTCGAAAAGTTGCTTCTCCGACTCCATCGAAGTGAGCATGTCGCCGTTGAAGCAGACGAAATCGGGTTTGGCCTTTTCGGCACCTTCCAGCAGCAACCGGAAGATCGAATCCTGGGCGTGAATGTCGTTCACGACCCAGAATTCGGTTTGATCCTTCTTTTCGTCGAGCGTAGTGGCCGTATAGGGCTTGTGTTTGAGGATGTCGCTCCCGTAACCTTCGCCCAGGACTACCCGCTTGTTGCCTTCGTCGCAGAGCACGCCCTGCTGCATGATGCGGTAACGGTAGGTCGTCCCCGGAGCCAGCCCTTCCACGCGTACGCGGTGCAGGCGGCCTATGCGGCGTTTGCCGATGTGCGAATCGTAATATTTCGGCCGCTCGGCGGCGTAGAAATGCGATCCGTCGTCAGGAGCGACTTCGACCCACGATGCGGCATTGATGGTCGTCGTCCACACGACGGTGAAACCGTCGTCGGTGACCTGTTGCAGGTAGGGCCCGTGGGCAATGCGTACCGAGGGCTGTGCGCAGGCAATGCCCCAGGCCGACAGGGCGACGAGTATCGAGATCAGTCGTTTCATTTCGTTTCTGCTTTTGAATCGCAATTCACAAAGTTACGAATTTTTCCGTAATAACCTACTCGCCGACCGGAAAATCCTCGGCAAGGCCCGTGGTGAATTTCGTTTGGGTGAAGGTTGTGCCGAACCGATCCGTGGCGCGCACTTCGACCGATGCTGTCGGTGACTGAAGCGTGTAGTAATACAAGTGGCTCGTGTTCGTACGGTCGTAGTTGCTGGGATCGCGTCCCTGTACACCGCAGTGGTATCCCGAAGCCCATGCGTCGCGTTTGGTCGCATTGCTCTCGTAGGGCTTCATTTCCCCGGTCTTGGTGCCGTTTTCATAGACTTCGATCTTCCAGTCCTTGTCGGCGTTCCAGATATTGGCCACGATCTGGTCATCGCCCTTGTAGTAGAACTGATACGAAGGCGTATACCCTTCCATGAAGATGTCGCTGCCGCGGTAGAGGCGTATCTGGAAATCGGGGTCGAACCCGGTGGCCTTGTAAACCCAGTTGTCGATCGTCGCACCCTTGACCTTGTAGATCGCATACCCGTTGGGCGTGCCGTCGGTATTGATCGTCGAATGCCACCATGCGCCGCAGGCCGCGCCGTGCACGTGTTCGTAGTGGTTGTCGTAGGTGTTGTTCTCGGCGTAGTGCGTGTGCCCCGACATGATGTGCACTTCGGCGAACGGCTTGAGCAGTTCGAGTACCGCCTGTACGTTCTGGTTGCCGCTGGCGCGCATGGGGATGTGTACGCAGAGGATCACCATTTTGTCTTTCGAAACATAACTCAGATCCTGTCGGAGCCATTCGACCTGGTCGTCGCGGAATCCGAGCGAATAATCCTTGTGGCTCGGGAAAATGATGTTGTCCATGGCGACGATGTGCACGTTGCCGCGGTCGAACGAATAGTTTACGGGGCCGAAGATGTATTCGAAATTCCGCTGTGCGGCGATGTCGTGTGCGACGGTGTAGTTATCCTTGCTGACGGCGATCACCTTGTTATCGTGGTTGCCCATCACCTGGAAGAGCGGCAGCCCGACCTTGTCCATCTGCATGGCCTTTTTCATCAGCGGGAATACGTCGTTCGTGTAGTCCGTATTCTCGGTGTTCCACCCTATGTCGCCCAGCGTGATGCCGTACGAGGGCAGCGCCGAGGCTGCGACCTGTGCGGCGATGTCGGGCACCGTCTCGTTGTTGAAACGTGCGATGTTGGTCGTGTTCTGGCACTGGGGGTCGGCCACGCAGAAGAGGTTGAACTCGTTTTCGGCACCTCCGGCCAGCGGGGTCAGCGTGAAGTCGTAGCGCTTGCGCCCTTCGGTCAGTTTCTGCCAGAAGCAGGGCAGCCCTTCGGACACGGGTACCTCGTATGCCGCGGGGATCGAAAGGTACACATGATAGGAGAATTCCCCGGCCGTAAGCTGGTATACGCCGTTCTCGTCGGTGGCTGTGCAGGTGTATCCGTCGCTTACGACGATTCCCTGCAGTCGGTTCCCCTGGTTGTCGGTCACCACGCCGTAGATGTCGGTCAGCGGATCTATGGGGGTCTTTACCGGGCGGTCGTCGTCGTTCGAACACCCGGAAAAGATCAGGGCAGTGAGCGCGGCGATGATAAATATGTATCGTTTCATTGTATGCTGAATTAAGGTTTGTGTCGGGATGCGCGCCCCGGGAAAATATCGCTCCGGGGCACGTTTCCTCCCTGTTTATCTCCAGTAATAGTTTTGTCCCAGGTCGGGGTTGATGTTCAGTGCCGTCTTGGGGATGGGGCGCAGGTAGCGCTTTTCCTCGAAGTTGCGGCCCACGGTATAGAGCAGGCGTCCGGTCGTGCCGTTCTCCAGCGAGTATTTGCTGTTGTCGAGTATGATGTACGTTACACCGGGTTCGTTGCCGGCTTCGCCCGAAGTCACGCAGACGTCGTTGATGCCGTCGCCGTTGAGGTCGTAGGAAGTGTCCATGGCCGGGATGTAGATGCCGTACCACTGCTTGTTCAGCAGTTCGCCCGCATGCCAGCGCATCAGGTCGTCGTAACGGAACCCTTCCAGCAGCAACTCGATGGCACGCTCGCGGCGGATTTCGAGCAGGTCGCTGTCGCTCAGCCCGTAGTACTGTTGCAGATAGGGGTCTGCCGACGTCGGGCGCTTGCCGTCGACGCCTGCGCGCTCACGCAGCGGCTTGATGGTCTTGTTCCAGATGTCGTCGCTGAATTCGCCCAGTTCGGCCTTCGCCTCGGCGTAGTTGAGCAGCACCTCGGCGTAACGCATGATGGGCAGCGAGTTGTAGGAAACCGATGCCGACTCGTATGCCTTGTCGTCGATGTTGAACTTGATGACCTGGTAGCCGGTCAGCGTCACCGTGAAATCGGGGGGTGTTGCGGTCGAGATGCCGCCCACCAGCTTCGTGTAGCCCGGCGTGATGATGCTCTGCGAGAGCCGGTAGTCGCGGTTTTCGACTTCGGTCGTGAACTCCTCGCCGGTCGCCGTGTGGCGCGAGCCGTCCAGGTTGAGGTAGGTCTTCACGAAATCCTGGTCGAGCGACCAGCGCTGTCCGTAGCTGCCCGACGTGTAACGCCACGTAAGGTCGTGGAACGTGGTCATGCCGACGCTCATCTGGCGAGCCCAGATCACTTCGGTCGTGTTGACGGCCTCCTGTGTGAAGAGCTCCCGGTACTGGGTCTTGACCTTGGCAGGGTTGTTCACGATGCTGTATACGCCGGCTGCCATCAGTTCCTCGCAGGCCTCGGCGCATTCGCGCAGGAATTTCGCCGAAGCCTGCTTGTCTTCCCATGCCTTGCCCGTCGACGGGTCTACCGAATGGTATTTGCGGTAGGTACCTTCGAACAGGCACACGCGGGCCTTGTAAGCCAGGGCGATGTACCGGTTGATGCGGGCGCAGTTGATCCAGTCCGACGACGTGTAGCAGTGCTCGCAGGCGAAGTTCAGGTCTTCGAGCACGCGCTCCATGACGTATTCACGGCTGTCGCGCGGTTTGTAGAGCGCCACCATGTCTTCGGGGTCGATCGGTTCGTCGTACCAGGGTACGGCACCGAAGGTCTTGACCTTCTCGAAATACTGCCATGCGCGCCAGAAGCGGGCTGTGCCTTCGTAGTGGTTGTAGGTAGCTTCGGAGAGCCCCTTCGCCTCGCGCATGTGCACCAGGAAATAGTTGATGTTGTAGATCGGTGTCCAGTTACTGATCGACCAGCCGCTCTGCAGGTCGGGTGTCCACGAAGCGTTGGTCAGGAACGTGAACGACTTTTCGGTAGCCATGATGTCCGAGTATCCGTCGCCGTAACCCAGGTCTGCTGCGCTGGGGGTGTATTTCTGGATGAACCCGTTGATATAGGTCAGCAGAGAGCCTTCGTCCGTGAAATAATCCCCGGATCCGACCTTGGCGTCGGGATCCCTGTTAAGGAAATCCTCGCAGGACGTGAGCAGGAAACAGGCCGAAAGTAAAATATATGTTATCTTTTTCATTGTCGTCCGTAATTTAGAAAGTTATGCTCAAACCGATCGTGTACGATTTCATGACGGGATAACCGTCGCCGTCGCCGAAGTTGTCGCTACCGAACTTGTTGGTTCCGTAGTCCGCATCGCCGGCGTAGATACCTTCCGGGTCGTAGTTCTTCGCGTACTTCTTGAGCGGTGAGAAGGTCAGGAGGTTCTCGCCCGACACATAGATCTTGAGTGCCTGGAGGCCGATCTTGTTGACCAGCTCCTTGGGGAAGTTGTAGTCGATGGTGAGGTTCTTCAGGCGGATGTACGAAGCGTCCTGCACGTAGCGCGTGTTGGGCTGCGCGAGGATCAGGCCCGAGTCGCTGGCCGAATAGCCGACCAGGCGCGGCCAGTAGGCGCCGCGGTTGGTCGGTGACCAGCGGTCGCTGTTATGCCACGGGAGTGCCATGCTGTACGGGCGGCCGTACTGTCCCCAGAAATAACCCGACTCCTTGGCCGGATACCAGTCGCGTTTGCCGACGCCCTGCCACATCATGCTGATGCCGATGCCGTTCCAGCGCACGCCGCCCTGGATGCTGTAACTGTAGCGGGGCGTGGTGTTGCCGATCTTCACCAGGTCGCCGTGGTCGTAGATCGTGTTGTTGCCGTTGTTGACGTATCCGTCGCCGTTCAGGTCGAGGTAGCGTGGGTCGCCGGCCTGCCAGGTCGCCGAACGGTTGGTGAACTTCGAATAGTTGGCCCATGTCTGCGCCTCTTCGTCGCTCTGGAACAGCCCGTCGCACTTGTAGCCCCACATTTCGCCGAGGGTCATCCCCTCGTAATAGTTGATCGAGTAGTTGGTCGGGAGCGTGCCAGTTTTGGCCGTATAGCGGGTGATCTTGCTGGTGTTGTCCCATACGGCGACTTTAATATTGTAGCTCAGGGTCTTGCCCGCAACCTTGTGGCTGTCGCGCCACGACAGGCTGGCCTCCCACCCGTCGGTGCGCATGTCGGCGTAGTTACCCTTGGGGGCGCTGTTGCCGAATACGGCAGGCAGCTCTTCGCCCACCACATACATGTCGGTTGTCTTCTTGCGGTAGATGTCGGCCGAGAAGTTCAGGCGGCCGTTGAATGCCTCGAAATCCAGGCCGAGGTCATAGGTCGTGGCCTTTTCCCATGTCAGGCTCTTGGGAATCGGGGAGGGTGCCTGCGTGTAGTTGAACACCGAACCGTTGTTCAGCAGGCTCGACTGTGCGATCGACATCGTGGAGAGGTAGGCGTAGGCATCGCTGATGAGGCCGTTGCCCGCCGAACCGACCGATGCGCGGATCTTCAGGTTGTCGAGCCAGTTGGCGTTTTTCATGAAGTTCTCTTCCGAGATGCGCCATCCCACCGAACCCGAGGGGAAGAATCCCCAACGCTGGTTGGACGGGAACTTGGAGTTACCGTCGTAACGGCCGCTGGCTTCGAGCAGGTATTTTCCTTTGTACGAGTAGCTTACGCGGTAGAATGCGCCGACCAGTCCCCAGTCGTAGCTGCCGTTGTCCTTCAGGGTCATCGCTTCGCCTTCCAGCAGGCTGAAATTGGGCTTGCCGGGGATGATGATGCCTTCGCGGCTCATCAGGTTGCTCTTGTAGGTGTAATCTTCGATGTTCCAACCGCCCATAATGCTCAGCGAGTGGTTGTCGCCCAGGCGGGGCGTGTAGGTCAGCGTGGCGCTCGAAGCGACCTTCTGGCGGTTGTAGGAGCGTTCTTCGTAGAGCGAGCCCGAGGGACGTTCGCCCGAGCTGTCGGGCCCCGTGTAGTAGGTGTAGCTATTCACGGCCTGCCGGCGGTCGGTCTGGTTGAAATAGAAGCTCACGTCGGCGGCGGCGACCAGCACGTCCTTCAACAGGTCGATCGTGACCGCCGTGCGGTTGTTCATGTCGAACTTGCGGTCTTTACGCCACGAGTTGCCCTCGACGAAGCCTGCCCAGCCCGTGTATACGGCCGCTTCCGTCCACGTGCCGTCGGGATTGGTGACCAGGGCTACGGGGTAAGCCTGGTGGTTGAGCATGCGCGATACCGTCATCGGCGTTGTGGAGATGCCCGTGTGGCTCGTCGGCTGGTGCGAATAGCGGTACATGAAGTCGGTGGTGTTCTCCACGCGCAGCCACGGCTTTACGTTGACGATGCCTTTGGCTTTGACGTTGAACTGCTGGTATTTCTCGTCGCCGGCGTTGTAGATGCCGTCCTGCTCGAACATACGGCCCGAGACGTAGTACGATGCCACGTCACCGCCGCCTGTCACGCTGATGTTGTGCTGGTGTCCGGTCGTATAGTCCTTGTAGAATACGTCGTACCAGTTGGTGTTGCCGAAGTATTCGTAGGCATTGCGGTTGTTGACGCGCCATTTCTCATACGAGGGGTCGCTGTTGCGGCGTGCCAGTTCGTTGTACCAGGTGCGCGAGAATTTGAATACGTTGTTGATGTTCGAGGGATCCTTGCCGAATGCGTTGACGTAGGATTCCAGGAACGAGGTGGTATAATCGTAGCCGTTGGTGACCATCTGGGGCTTGGTGGCGCGCTTGTAGAAGGTGAAGGTGCCGTTGTAAGTCACCTTGGCGCTGCCTTTCTGCGGTTTCTTGGTGGTAAGGAGGATCACGCCGAAGGTACCGCGGGCACCGTATACGGCGGTCGAAGAGGCGTCCTTGAGCACCGTGATCGACTCGATATCGTCCGGGTTCACGGTCGACATGTCGGTTTCGACGCCGTCGACCATCACCAGGGCCGAACCGCCCGAACCGATCGAGTTCTCCGCGCCGCGGATGCGCACCGTCGCGCCGCGGTTGGGCTTACCGTCGGAAAAGGTCATCGTAAGGCCGGGGATGGCGCCCTGCAACGAGCGCGAAATGCTCATCGACGAACCCATGCGCTCTTCGAGGCCCTTTGTCGAAAGGGTTTCGACGGCACCTACGATGTCGCGGCGCTTCTGTACGCCGTAGCCGACGACGACGACCTCTTCGAGGCTGGTGTTGTCTTCGCTCATGGTGACGTCGATGGTGGATTGGTTGTTGACGTGGATTGTCTGGGGTTTGTAGCCCACATAGCTGAAATTCAGGCTTTCTGAATTGTCAGCATTGATCGTGTATGTACCGTTGGCATCGGTAGTCGTGCCTTTCGTGGTACCGGGGACGGTGACGGTGACACCTATGAGTGGATTTCCCGTGTCGTCTTTAACGATACCCGAGACGGCTTTCCCCCCCCTTGTGCCGAGGCCGGGAGCGCAAATGTCACATATAAAAGAATAACCGTCAGGAACCTGATGTACGAGCGTATTTTGCCCAGTACGTCAAGTCCGGTCAGCGTGTAACATTGTTTCATTTTACATCAGTTTAAGTTATCAATCGGTTCGTTGCCGGATCCCATACCTATTATTATATAAGGCCGGGTTTTTCCGGGGATTTCGGCTGGTTGCAAGTCATTCCCGATATAACTTCTGCTGGAGAGTGTGAAAAAAAGTAGTTAGGTTTTCGCGTGTGTCAGGTTTGTGTGTTTTAATTATTTAATAAATAAGGTTCTTCTAATTTTGCTTTCAAATATATGTTTTTATTTTCTTTCATGCAACTATTTGGTTTGAAAACTTTGCAAAAAGAATAGTAAAAATTATGTAGGTTTGGGGTGTTTTTATATTTATATATTGTAAATACCTTAAAATCAATTATTAGTGTTTGTATTTTGTTAGTCTTGATTCGTGTTGCCTTATTATTGTCTTTTGTGTGGCAAAGCTCGTTTATTGATGTTTCATGCGTGTTAAAAACTATTTAAATAATCACTAAAGGAAACAATTTGTGTTGCAATAGTGTTTTTAAGGTGCGAAAATTTGCAAAAAAGAAAAAATGTGCTTATGTTTGTCCTGCAAGTTGTTCCGACATATCTCTTGAGAGTAAGGACGCGCCCCGAGGCGTATCCGCTTTGCTATTTTCGGTAATAGTTATTACTCTAATCAAAATGTTATGAAACTTATGAAAAATTGGATAAAGACGATGCTCTTCGTGTCGGCCCTCTGTCTGGCGGCTTGCTCCGACGATCCGGATGTGGCTCCGCTCAAACGGGATACCGATGCCGTCGAGCTGACGTACAATTCAGGCGCCACGACCCAGATCTCGGTACGCTATGCCGGTTCGTGGTCGGCGCGTGTCGAGTGTACGGACGGAAGCGGGGCTCCGGTGAACAACTGGTTCTCCGTCTCTCCGGACAATGGTGTCGGTAACGGACGCGATTACCAGTGGGTGACCGTTACGGCCGAGCGTAATCCCGGCGACAAACGTACGGGATACATTTATCTGAAACCGGCCAACGGTGAGGAGATCAAGATCGAGGTCGCACAGGCCGACGGTCATTTCTCGGTGAACGACCCCGTGATTTCGGGGACGCTCAAGTCCAATACGGAATCCGCCGCAATGCTCGAAATCGCCTATGACAAGGCTTTCGGCGAAGAGATGGTGGAAATCGAAGCCACGCTCGACGGCCTTGCCGCCGAGGGGCTCGGCATCAGCAGCCCCTATCAGTCTGTGATCGAGCACGAAGGTAGCGGTACGATTTCGGTGCCTATCACCGGTGTGCCCGTGACGCTGGGTGAGGTGGTGTGCCATGTGACTTTCAAACTCGACGGGGTCGTGAAATTCCAGGGCGATGTTTCGGGGAACGTAAGTTCGTCGAACGAAGTGTTCGGCATGGGCTTCGACCTGTTCAAATGGGGCGGCGATTACCCGAACAACAAGAAGGGCCCCGGCCCGAACGGAAAGGACGGCGCCGGCAAGGAGTTCGATGGCACGGAGCCTGCGGAACCCGATGTGATTTCGGCGGGATCCGACGGTACGAGCGACGTTTTCAACACGATGGGCGAGACCTACCGCATCAACCGCGGCGTTGAAAAGTGGTCGGGCTTGCGTGTATATGAGCACCCGGGTTATGTGAAGCTGGGGGTTACGGCCAATGGCGGCTGGATCATGACGCCGGAGCTCGAAAGCCTTTCGGCGGCACCCGAGACCGTGTCGGTTTCGATCGACTTCCTGCGTTTCGATAACGAAACGGGTACCTACATCGTTTCTGCCGAGGGTGCCGGAGTCGTAACCAACGGCGAAGTGAACAATACCGTGCTCCCGGCACAGACTTCGGCTGCCGGCCGCAAATGGAAGACGCTGACCTTTACCGTTCAGGACGCTACCAACAAGACGCGCATCAAGATCGAGGCGCAGACCTATAACGAAAAGGGGTACCGTATCAATATCGACAATATCGTCGTTATGGCTGCCGACAAGACGGAGGTGACCGAGAAACTGCCGGCCCCCGAGCTTGAAAAGATTACCTATACGCCCGCCAAGACTTCCGTCGCATTTGCGTGGGAAGGCGTGAAGGGGGCGACCTCCTATGAAGCTTCCGTGGCGCAGCAAACGCGTCCCGACTTCAGGAAAACCGTCGAGACGGAGGATTCGAACTGCGAGTTCGCCGATCTGGAACCCGGCCTTTATATCTTTACCGTCAGGGCGCTTTACGCCGGGAATGCGGAATTCAATTCCGACCCGACGCAGAAGGTCGTGGGGACTTTGGGCTTTGCGGCTGAAAAATTAGCGACGCCAACAGAATTGGCGGCTGCCGACGTGACCTCCTCGGGGGCCAAGATCAGCTGGGCCGAAGTGAGCGGCGCCGCCAATTACCGGGTCGTGGTCAAAACGACGTCCGACGGGAACGAGGTTTCCTCGGCGGTCGTCAGCGCCACCAGCTATACGGCTTCCGGGCTCAAGGCCGGTACGGATTATACGGTTTCGGTTCAGGCGCTCGTCGGCGACGGCTCCGTGGCGAATGAATTCGATTCGGACGAGGCGACGACTCAGTTCGTAACTACCGATCCAGTGCCGATGATTGCTCCCACTGCGCGGATTTACGCGAAGACACACGGCCTTGCCGTGCTGGAGTGGGAGCTGTCCGCCGCAGCGTTGGAGCAGCAGCCCGTAGGGTCGACCGATACCTATGATTTCCGGGTGAAGGATGCCGGCGGGAATGTGATCCGGTCGATCGAGAACTTCTCGAAATTCAATTTTACGAAGTATAAATATTACCGGCTCGTGTGGGGCGGACTGACGCCCGGGGCGACCTATACACTGGAGCTCCGCCGCAAGTCGACGGCGAATAAGGAGGCGCTTCTCGATTCCGAGTGGGCTTCGGCTTCCGTTACGACCGACGCGGCTCCCGACAAGTCCGGATACCTCCTGTATAAGGACTTCGAGAATCTTCCCGGAGGCGGTCAGCCCTTCTATGGTGCCTACGGCTTCAGCCTGGGCAGCACGACCGATTTTTCCGATCCGGATAAGATATTGATTACGACGGGCGATGCGAACTCCATATATTGCCAGGGCGTGAAGGATAATGACTCTTATTTCAGTGCATACCTGCCCGAGTGGGATCGTGCGGATTGGATGGCCAACAGTTCCAATATCGGGCTTGCCGCCGGATATATGAAATTCGGTGGCGGCAAGAAGCCCGCATGGCTGACTTTGCCGAAACTGTCCTCGTTGTCCGGCGCTACGGAGATCGAGCTGGAATTCGATGCGTGTCCCTATTACGAGCCTAGTACGAAGGGGGATATGATGGCACCCTCGAACACCGACATTATGGAGTATTTCGGGGTGACGGTGACCGGAGCGACGATCGTGAGCGTAACGGGCGAGACCTCGGCCGATGCCGTTATCAGCGACGGCGGTGCCACGGTGACTTTACGTAACGTGCTTGTGGATAAAATGATCGAGGAGGGGCTGAAGGATACGTATCGCTATACGAATCACAAAGTGAAGATCACCGGTGTTACGGCCGATACGCGCATTAAAATCTATTCGGCTCTTGTTGGCAAAGAGGGTGAAAACTATCGTATGTGGCTGGATAATCTGAAGGTTAAGAAGGTTAATTAGTTTTGGTGGATATGGTGAACCGGGGGCTGCGGGTGTCTGCAGTCCCTGGTTTTTATCGACATTGGAGATTGAAAAGAAAAGAAAAAGATAGCTATTTGTTGGTATTTTGTTTTCTTATATTGCATAATAAAGTAAAATATGTTAACTTTGAGGCATGAAAGGGAAAATTCTTGCGTCTTTATTTTGCTTTAGGATGACTTATCCCCTTTTCCGGATGGTAATAAATTAATTTCGTACTATGAATAAAGTAGAAAGTGCCCTGTCGCGCACGACCGACACCAAGGCGTTGGTGATCGGAACCGATACCCTTCCGCAGGTTGCGGATATGTTCAGAAAACTTTTCCCGGATAAGCGGGCGCTTGTCGTGGCCGATGCCAATACATGGCGCGTGGCCGGCGATGACGTGCATAAGATACTGGCCGGAGCGGGTGTCGCGCAGGATGAACCATACGTCTTCACCGACCCGAAACTCTATGCCGAATGGGCGTATGTCGGGGAGCTGGATACCGTGCTTGCCGAGACCGATGCCGTGCCCGTAGCCGTCGGTTCGGGGGTGATCAACGACCTGACGAAACTCTGTTCCAGCCATAACGGACGCCGTTACATGGTCGTGGGTACGGCCGCTTCGATGGACGGTTATACGGCCTACGGGGCTTCGATCACCAAGGACGGCAACAAGCAGACTTTCGATTGCCCGGCGCCGCTGGGGATGGTGCTCGACCCGAACATCGCCGCGGCTGCGCCTGCGAAGCTCTCCGCCTCGGGCTATGCCGATCTGATCGCCAAGATCCCGGCCGGTGCCGACTGGATGCTGGCCGACGCCGTGGGGTCGGAGTTGATGGACGACTTCGCATTCTCGGTGGTGCAGGACGGCCTGAAAGAGGCGCTCTGCGACCCGGCGGGCGTACATGCGGGGAATGTCGTCAAAGTGGAACAACTGGCCGAAGGGTTGCTGCTGAGCGGTTTTGCGATGCAGGCCACTCAGTCGAGCCGTCCCGCGTCGGGGGCCGAACACCAGTTCAGCCACCTGTGGGACATGGAACACCTCAAATACAACGGGGCATCCGTTTCGCACGGGTTCAAGGTGGGTATAGGTACGCTTGCGTCGACGGCATTCCTCGAAATGCTGCTTGAAACCCCGGTCGAGGAACTCGACGTCGAAAAGTGTGTCGCAGCCTGGAAATCATGGGAAGAGACCGAGGCGGACATTCGCCGGATTTTCGATAACGATCCCGAATTCGTGGCCCGCGGACTGGTGGAGACCAGGGGCAAATATGTCGATAAGGAGGGGCTGCGCAGGCAGTTGCAGCGTCTGAAGAAGTCATGGCCCGAGCTGAGCCTGCGTATCCGCCGGCAGATCATCCCGTTCGGGGAAGTCCGCCGCCGCCTTGAGCTGGTCGGTGCGCCCTACGAACCCGAGCAGATCGGCGTCTCGCGTGCCAGGTTCCGGGCAAGTTTCGAAAAAATACCTTACATGCGCAGTCGTTTCACGGTCATCGACGTCGCTTTCCGTTGCGGTTGGATGGAACAATGGCTCGATAAACTTTTCGGGAAAGGCGGAATTTGGGAAATAAAGTAGTATATTTGCAAACTGAAACTACTAAACTTTCATTCCGAAATGACTCCTGAACAAACCAAGCGCTTCAAGTATTGGCAGACGCGTACCATCATCGCCACGATGGTGGGGTATGCGCTCTTTTACTTCGTGCGTAAAAACTTCTCGCTGGCGATGCCCGGCCTGGAGGCCGACCTGGGGATCTCGAAAACCAGCCTGGGTATTTTCCTGACCCTGAACGGTGTGGTCTACGGGCTTTCGCGTTTCGTGAATGGTATCCTGGCCGACCGCATGAACGCCCGCTGGTACATGGCCATCGGGCTTGCGCTCTGTGCGCTGGCCAACTTCGCCTTCGGATTCGGCGAGGATGTCTCCTACTGGATCACGGGGCAGCACGACGGTTCGCAGTTCACCAATACGATGATCCTCTTCATGGGGATCATGTGGGTGATAAACGGCATGTTGCAGGGGACGGGATTCCCTCCCTGCGCGCGTCTGCTGACCCACTGGATTCCGCCTACGGAGCTGGCGACCAAGATGTCTGTGTGGAATACCTCGCATTCGATCGGTGCGGGCCTCGTGGTGATTCTCTGCGGTTACATCATGGGAACGGTGGGCATGAACATGACGGCCGACCCCGACGCCGTGGCGACGATCGCCGCCAATCTGGGCGTTGCCCCCGACGATGCCGCCGGGATGGAGCGCGTCATGGCTTCGGCTGCGCATGTCGGGGCGTGGAAATGGTGTTTCTGGGTGCCTTCGGCCATCGCATTCGCCGGGGCGATCGGATTGATCGCCTTCCTGCGCGATACGCCCTCTTCGGTCGGGCTTCCCGAACTGGAAGGCACCGAGGTGAAGGAGGTGAAGAAGGAGACGAAGAGTGCCGAGCACCGCGCTTTCCTGATGAAGCACGTGTTCAGGAACCCGCTGATCTGGATCCTGGGCTTCGCCAATTTCTTCGTATATATCGTCCGTTTCTCGGTGCTCGACTGGGGGCCTTCGCTGCTGAGCCAGTCGAAGGGCGTCAGCATGTCGCATGCCGGGTGGCTCGTGGCGATGTTCGAAATCGCCGGTATCGTCGGCATGTTGTTTGCCGGCTGGGCTACGGACAAATGGCTCAGGGGCCGTGCGCACCGCACCTGCGTGTTCTGCATGGCGGGTGCTGCGCTGTTCGTGTTCCTGTTCTGGCAGCTGCCTGCCGATGCTCCCGTGTGGTTGCTCTTCCTCACGCTGTGTGCCGCCGGGTTCTGCATCTACGGCCCGCAGGCGCTGATCGGCATTGCCGCCGCGAACCAGGCTACGAAAAAGGCAGCCGCGACGGCCAACGGGCTTACCGGCCTGTTCGGTTATGCCAGCACGGTCGTTTCGGGCGTGGGGCTGGGCTTCGTGGCGCAGCATTACGGTTGGAACTGGGCTTATGTAGGGATTATCGGCGTTGCCGTCGTCGGTATGCTGGTATTCCTGATGATGTGGGGGGCGCGTGCCGACGGTTACGATGCCGAGCCGGAGCGGAATTAAACCGGATGTTCCTATTTTAGATGATGATACGGGTCTTGCGGCCCGGGAGTATCCGAGCCGGAGTGCGGTTTCGGATACTTTTTTTGATAAAAGCGAAAAAAATAATTATATTTGCTCCAATAACTGCTAAAAAGACAGAGAGATATGCTGAGCATTGCCGAACGACACAAATATATCCTCGACAAACTGAACAAGTACGGTTTCGTGCGCATCACCGACGTGGCGAACGAACTGGGGGTCACGAAGGTAACGATCCGCAAGGATGTGAAAATCCTGGAGAGCAAAGGGCTGCTTTACAAGGTGCATGGCAGCGCCCGCCCCGCCAATCCCCACGTCGCCGACCTCGACGTGCATGTCAAGGACAATATCAACCGCGATGCAAAGCGTCTCATCGCGCAGCGCGCCGTCGAGTTGTTGGACGATAACGATTCGATCATCATCGCATCGGGATCCACGATCTACGCCTTCGCCGAGGAGATCAAGATGCGCCAGTGGCACCACCTGAACATCGTCACGCCGTTCCTGCGGCTGGGCGTGCTGCTCAACGAGGCGGAGAACGTCAATGTCGTGCAGCTGGGCGGTACGGTGCATAAGAAGTCGCTTTCGGTGCTGGGCGAGGAGGCCTCGCGGTCGCTGGACGACTGCATTTGCTCGAAACTCTTTTTCGGGGTGGACGGCATCGACCTCGAACACGGCATCACCACCTCGACGCTCGACGAGGCGAAACTCACGCGCAAGATGATGAAGGCCTCGTCGCAGAATATCGTGCTGGCCGACTCGTCGAAATTCGGGCAGCGCGGTTTCGGGCGCATCTGTGCGTTGGAGGATATCGACGTGATCATCACGGACGACGGGATTCCCGAACAGATGGTTACCATCGTCGAAGAGGCGGGCGTCGACCTGTTTATCGTCAAATAACGCTGCCCGGGGGCATTCCGGGCTGTAAAGCCGTTGCGGGGCGGTTGGCGTTTCCGGCGGCGGGGGGCGGTGTGGATTATTTGTTGAAAATTTTCCGGCTAAATTTTGCATGCCCGGCAAAAAAGCCCTACCTTTGTGCACAATTATAGTGATCCCGAGAACCTATGAATTGTAAACCCAGCATATTGTCGGCGCAGGCTTCCTGGCAGCAAGACTATTGGTCGGGCGACGTATTTCCTCCGGTTTTCGGCGATTTTGTTTTATTAGGGTAACTGTTTCAGTTGCCCTATTTTTTTACGCTTACGCAGATGAAGACGCTTTATACCAATGCCGTAATTTATGACGGCGGCCGTTTTGCGGCCGGGGAGTTTGCCGTCGACGGGGAGCGTGTCGTGCCCGCCGGGGGCGTTGCCGACCGGGTCGTAGACCTCGGGGGGCGCCGCGTGGTGCCGGGGCTTGTCGACGTGCATGTCCACTTGCGCGAACCGGGGTTTTCGCAGAAGGAGACCATTGCGACGGGTACGGCGGCTGCGGCCCGCGGAGGCTATACGACGGTATGTTCGATGCCGAACCTGAACCCTGCGCCCGACACTCCGCAGACGCTCCGTGCGCAGACCGACATCATCCGCCGCGATGCCGTCGTGCGCGTAGTTCCCTACGGCTGCATCACGATGGGGCAGCGCGGCTGCGGCCGGCTGGTCGATTTTGCGGCGCTGGCGCCCGAGGTCGTCGGCTTTTCGGACGATGGACGCGGCGTGCAGTCGGACGGCCTGATGGAAGAGGCGATGCGCCGCGCTGCACAGGTGGGGAAGCCGGTCGTGGCGCACTGCGAGGTCGACGACCTGCTGCGGGGCGGCTATATCCACGACGGGGAGTACTGCCGTGCGCACGGGCATAAGGGCATCTGTTCGGAAAGCGAGTGGCGGCAGGTGGAACGCGATATCGCGCTTGCGGAAAAGACCGGCTGCCAGTACCATGTCTGCCATGTGTCGACCCGTGAGAGCGTCGAACTGGTACGCCGCGCCAAGGCCAGGGGCCTGCGCGTGAGTTGCGAGACGGCCCCGCACTACCTGCTGCTCTGCGACGAGGATCTGCAGGAGGACGGGCGCTTCAAGATGAACCCGCCGCTGCGCAGCCGCGCTGACCGCGATGCCCTGCTTGCGGGGATCACGGACGGCACGATCGAGGTGATCGCCACGGATCATGCGCCCCATACCGCCGCGGAGAAGTCGCGCGGCTTGGCCGCAAGCGCCATGGGGATCGTGGGGTTGGAGTGTGCTTTCCCGCTGTTATATAAATATATGGTGTTGCCGGGCATCATCACGCTCGAAAAGCTGATCGCGCTGATGGCTGTCAATCCCCGCCGGATATTCGGCCTGGGCGGCGGGCTGCATGTCGGCGACCAGGCCGACTTTACGGTGCTGGATCTCGATGCACGGTACAGGGTCGACCCTGCGACGTTCCTTTCGATGGGCCGGGCGACTCCGTTTGCGGGCTGGGAAGTACAGGGCCGTGCGGCGATGACCGTCGTGGGCGGCAGGGAAGTGTTTACGGACGAAGTGATGAAAACCAATAGATAAGAATGAAACCATTTACGAAGAAAATTGTTCTGGAAAACGGCCGGGAGTTCTACGGTTACGGCTTCGGTGCCGACCGAGAGGCTATTAACGAGATCGTCTTCAATACCTCGATGGTGGGGTATCAGGAGATCATGTCAGACCCCTCCTACACGGATCAGATGGTCGTGATGACCTATCCGCTCATCGGAAACTACGGTATGGCCGATGAGGATTACGAAACGAAGAACCCGACCATCGGCGGTATGATCGTGCGCGAGTATAACGACTCGCCGTCGAATTTCCGGTATACGAAAACCCTGAACGAGGTGTTTGAGGAGTACGGCATCCCGGCGATCTGGGGCGTAGATACCCGCACGCTGACGCGCATTATCCGCGACGAGGGCAGCCAGAAGGTCATCGTCACCGATGCCGCCACGCCCCGTGAGGAAGCGATGCGCAAGCTCGCCGAGTATCGCCTGCCGCACGATATGGTTTCACGTGTGAGCTGCAAGAAACGCTGGATGTCGCGCGTCCCCAACCACAAGTACGACGTGGTGGCCGTCGACTGCGGTATCAAGCACAATATCATCCGCCAGCTCAACCGCGTGGGCTGCAACGTGACCATCGTGCCCTACGACTCGACGGTCGAGGAGATCATGGCCTTCCATCCCGACGGCATCGTGCTGTCGAACGGCCCAGGCAACCCCGAGGATGTGACGCCGGTGATCGGGCTGGTCAGGCAACTGCGCGGCAAACTGCCGATTTTCGGCATCTGCATGGGGCACCAGCTCATATCGCTGGCCTATGGCGCCAAGACCGTGAAGATGAAATTCGGCCACCGCGGCGGGAACCACCCCGTGAAAAATCTGGAGACGGGACGGATCGAAATCACGAGCCAGAACCACAGCTATGCCGTGGACATCGACTCGCTGGCCGCCACCGGCCTCAGGCTGACGCACGTAAACCTGCTCGACGGCACGGCCGAGGGCGTGGAGTGCGCCGAGGACGGCGTCTTTTCGATGCAGTACCACCCCGAGAGTGCCTCGGGCCCGCAGGATAGCAGCTATTTGTTCAAGAAGTTTACCAAAATAATGGAGGAGCGTAAAAATGCCTAAGAGAAGAGATATAAACAAGGTAATGGTCATCGGTTCCGGCCCGATCGTCATCGGCCAGGCCGCGGAATTCGACTATGCGGGTACGCAGGCGTGCCTCGCACTCAAGGAGGAGGGATACGAGGTAATCCTGGTGAATTCCAACCCTGCGACGATCATGACCGATACGCATATCGCAGACAAGGTCTACATGGAACCCCTGACGCTCGAATACGTGGCCAAGATCATCCGTTTCGAGCGTCCCGACGCCATCGTGCCGGGGCTGGGCGGACAGACGGGCCTGAACCTTGCGGTGCAACTTGCCAAGAAGGGTATCCTGAAAGAGTGCCAGGTCGAGATCCTGGGCACCTCGTTCGAGTCGATCGAACGCGCCGAAGACCGCGAACTTTTCAAGGAGCTGTGCGAGTCGCTGGGCGAACCGGTGATCGAATCTAAAATCGCCATGTCGGTCGAGGAGGCCGTGGAGGTCGCCGCCCAGATCGGCTATCCCGTCGTGCTGCGTCCCGCCTATACGCTGGGCGGTACGGGCGGCGGATTCGTCGACAACGAGGAGCAGCTGCGCGAAATGATGCGCCACGCCCTGTTCCTCTCGCCCGTGCACCAGGTACTCGTCGAGAAGAGCATCAAGGGCTACAAGGAGATCGAGTTCGAGGTGATGCGCGACCATAACGACACGGCCATCAGCATCTGCTGCATGGAGAATATCGATCCCGTGGGCGTGCATACGGGCGACTCGATCGTCGTGGCGCCGTGCCAGACGCTTACTAACAAGGAGTTCCAGATGCTGCGCGATTCGGCGCTGAAGATTATCCGCGAGCTGAAAATCGAAGGCGGTTGCAACGTGCAGTTCGCACTCGACCCCCTGTCGTTCAAATACTACCTGATCGAGGTGAACCCCCGCGTGTCGCGCTCGTCGGCCCTGGCGTCGAAGGCCAGCGGCTATCCGATCGCGCGTGTGACGGCCAAGGTCGCCGTAGGGCTTACGCTCGACGAGATCATGCTGGCCAATACGCCCGCCAGCTTCGAGCCGACGCTCGATTACGTGGTCACCAAAGTCGCTCGCTTCCCGTTCGACAAGTTCAGCGATGCGTCGAACAAACTGGGTACGCAGATGAAGGCCACGGGCGAGGTGATGTCCATCGGCCGCACGATGGAGGAAAGCCTCCTGAAGGCGATGCGCTCGCTCGAAACGGGTGTCTGCCATATCTACCACAAGAAATTCGACGACTGGTCGGACGCGCAGCTGCTGGAATACATCAAGGACGCTACGGACGACCGCCTCTATGCCATCGCGCAGTTGATCCGCAACGGCATCGACCTGGTGCTGATCTACGACAATACGAAGATCGACATGTTCTTCCTCGAAAAGTTCAAGAACATCGTCGAATTCGAACGCGAGGTGAAAGCGCACCCGATGGATGTCGAAACCCTGCGCGATGCCAAGCGCATGGGATTCAGCGACAAGTTCATCGGCCAGTTGTGGGGCATCTCGCAGCAGGACGTATACCGGCTGCGCGAAAAGAACGGCCTCTTCCCCGTCTACAAGATGATCGACACCTGTGCCAGCGAATTCAGCTCCTATGTGCCCTATTTCTACTCGACTTACGAGGACGAGAACGAGTCGGTTGTGAGCGATAAGGAGAAGATCGTGGTGCTCGGCTCGGGCCCGATCCGTATCGGCCAGGGCGTTGAGTTCGACTACTCGACCGTGCATGCCATCTGGTCGATCCGCGAGGCCGGTTACGAGGCGATTATCATCAACAACAACCCCGAAACCGTGTCGACGGACTACACTACCAGCGACAAGCTCTATTTCGAACCGCTGATGGTCGAGGACGTGATGAACGTCATCCACCTCGAAAAACCGAAGGCGATCGTCGTGTCGCTCGGCGGACAGACGGCCATCAACCTGGCCGAGCCGCTGGCGCAGTTGGGCGTGCCCATTATCGGTACCGATACGCAGGCGATCAGGAACGCCGAAGACCGCGGTTGCTTCGAGAAGATCATGGAGGAGCTGCGCATCCCGCAGCCCGAGGCCGAAGCCGTCACCGACATCGAGACCGGCGTGAAGGCCGCCGCCCGCATCGGCTACCCGGTGCTGGTGCGTCCGAGCTATGTGCTCGGAGGCCGTGCCATGCAGATCGTTTCGAACGAGGAGCGCCTGCGCCACTACCTGCAGACGGCCGTCGAGGTCAACGAGGATTCGCCGGTGCTGGTCGACCGCTATATCATGGGCAAGGAGCTGGAGGTGGACGCCATCTGCGACGGCAAGGACGTCTTCATCCCCGGCATCATGGAACATGTGGAGCGCACAGGCATCCATTCGGGCGACTCGATCAGCGTTTATCCGACCTTCAGCGTCAGCCAGAAGGCCAAGGACAAGATCATCGACTATACGGTCAAACTCGGACTGAGGATCGGCATCGTCGGCCTCTATAACATCCAGTTCATCCTTGACGAAAACGACGAGGTCTATGTCATCGAGGTTAACCCGCGTTCGTCGCGTACCGTTCCGTTCCTTTCCAAGTCGACGGGCGTGCCCATGGCACACATCGCCACGCAGGTGATTTTGGGCAAGACGCTCCGCGAGCTGGGCATCACCGAAGTCTACGGCAAGGAGAAGAAGCGCTGGTACGTCAAAGCCCCGGCCTTCTCGTTCGCCAAGATCCGCGGCATGGATTCGTACCTGTCGCCTGAGATGAAGTCCACGGGCGAGGCGATCGGCTACGACGACAAACTCACCCGCGCGCTCTACAAGGCATTGCAGGCCACGGGCATGAACGTTTCGAACTACGGGACGATCTTCGTCACGATCGCCGACCACGACAAGGAGCAGGCACTGCCCCTCGTGCGGCGGTTCTACGACCTGGGCTTTAACATCGAGGCCACGACCGGGACGGCCGAGTTCCTGCGTAACCACGGTATCCGTACCCGTACGCGCCGCAAACTGAGCGAAGGCAGCTCGGAGATCATCGACTCGCTGCGCCAGGGACATGTGAGCTACGTCATCAACACCATCGACATCAACCAGCATAACACCCGTCTCGACGGGTACGAGATCCGCCGCACGGCCGTCGAGAACAACGTGACGGTATTTACGGCGCTCGAAACGGTGAAGGTGCTGTTGGACGTGCTGGAAGAGATTACGTTCGGGGTTTCGACCATCGATGCGAAGTGATTTCCGGTATTATGCGGCACATTGGAACAGAAAGGCATGTATAAGAAAGGCATCTATAAAATCCTTGCCAACGAACCGCTGACGGCGACCGTATGGCGCATGGTGCTCGGGGGGGACACGCAGTGGATCACCGCCCCCGGGCAGTTCGTCGACATCGCCCTCGAAGGCCGTTACCTGCGCCGTCCGATCTCGGTCTGCGACTACGACGCCACGACGCTCACGCTCATCTACAAGGTGGTGGGCGAGGGAACCGCACAGATGAGCCGTATGGCTGCGGGCGGGGAGCTCGACCTGCTGACGGGGCTCGGCAACGGGTTCGACGTGCACAATGCCGCACAGCGTCCCCTGCTGGTGGGCGGCGGCGTAGGCGTGCCCCCGCTCTACAACCTGGCCAAGGTGCTGCTCGCGGCGGGCAAACGGGTCGGCGTGGTGCTCGGGTTCAATACGGCGGACGAGGTTTTCTATGCCGACGAATTCCGGGCGCTGGGCTGCGACGTTCATCTGGCCACGGCCGACGGTTCGGCGGGTGTCAGGGGGTTCGTCACGACGGCCATCGCCGAGTGCCGCCCCGAGTTCGACTATTTCTATGCCTGCGGGCCGCTGCCGATGCTGCGGGCATTGTGCGACGCTGTGCCGCAGGACGGGCAGCTCTCGTTCGAAGAGCGCATGGGCTGCGGTTTCGGGGCCTGCATGGGCTGTTCGTGCAAAACCAAATACGGCAACAAGCGCATCTGCAAGGAGGGGCCCGTATTAACGAAAGGGGAGGTCATATGGTAAACAAGCAGTTCATCGCACAAAACCGGCCCGCGGAAAAACCCGCCGCGGATATGTCCGTCAGCCTGAGCGGCCTGAGACTGGATAACCCGGTCGTGCCGGCCAGCGGTACGTTCGGGTACGGCAACGAGTTCCGGGATTTTTACGACATCAACATCCTCGGGTCGTTTTCGTTCAAGGGCACCACGCGCGATGCGCGCTTCGGGAACCCCACGCCCCGCATCGCCGAATGTACGGCGGGCATGATCAATGCTGTGGGGCTGCAGAACCCGGGCATCGACGCCGTGATCGCCGAAGAGCTGCCGCGCCTGAAGACTTTTTTCCATAAACCCGTGATCGCCAATATCAGCGGCTTTTCGGTCGAGGAGTACGCCTATTGCTGCGAGCGGATCGACCGCGAGCCGCAGGTCGGCATCATCGAGGTCAACGTCTCGTGCCCCAACGTGCGGCACGGCGGCATGTCGTTCGGCACGTCGCCCGAGTGTGCCGCCGAGGTGACGCGCGCCGTGAAGGCCGTGACGACCAAACCCGTCTACATCAAGCTGTCGCCCAACGTCACGGACATTGTCTCGATCGCCCGGGCGTGCGAGGAGGCGGGTGCCGACGGCATCTGCCTGATAAATACCCTGCTGGGGATGCGGATCGACGTCAGGAACCGCAAGGCGGTCATCGCCAATACGATGGGAGGCTTTTCGGGTGCTGCGGTCTTCCCCGTGGCCGTGCGGATGGTCTACCAGGTCGCCAAGGCCTGCAAAATACCCGTCATGGGGTGCGGCGGCGTGACGACGGCCCGCGATGTGATCGAGATGATGATGGCCGGCGCTACGGCCGTACAGGTCGGCGCCGCGAACCTGGCGAACCCCTATGCCTCGAAGGAGATCGTCGAGGCGCTGCCTGCCGAGATGCAACGGCTCGGGATCGGGCGGCTGAGCGACATAATCGGAATTGTAGAATGAACGTAAAACCGTACGATATGCAACATGACGTAATTATCGCCTGCGACTTCAAGTCTGCGGAAGATACCTTCAAATTCCTCGACCTGTTCAGGGGCGAGGCACGCAAACCTTTCCTCAAGATCGGCATGGAGCTGTTCTATGCCGAAGGGCCGGAAATCGTGCGTGAGATCAAGCGCCGGGGGCACAAGATTTTCCTCGACCTCAAGCTGCACGACATTCCCAATACGGTGAAGAAAGCGATGGCCGTACTGTCGCGGCTGGACGTGGATATGTGCAACGTCCATGCGGCGGGTACCATCGAGATGATGAAATATGCCCTCGAGGGGCTCACGCGCGAGGACGGTACGCGCCCCCTGCTGATCGCCGTGACGCAGCTCACCTCGACCAGCGAGGAGCGTATGCAACAGGAGCTGCTGATCGCATCTTCGATCGGCGACACGATCGTGAAATACGCGCAGAATACCAAGGCCGCAGGGCTCGATGGCGTGGTCTGCTCGCCGCTCGAAGCGGGCATGGTACACCAAGCCTGCGGAAAAGAGTTCCTCACAATCACGCCCGGCGTGCGTTTTGCAGACGGTGACGTGGCGGATCAGGTGCGTGTCACCACGCCTGCCCGTGCGCGGGAGATCGGCTCCGACTTCATCGTCGTGGGACGCCCGATCACCGCCGCGGCCGACCCTGTGGCTGCCTATCGCCGTTGTGTGGACGAATTCTGCGGATAATCCGCGAAGTTACTTTTAAACGAGTATAGTTATGAAACCGGTAAAACTTTTCTACCTGAAAAACTGCCCCTTCTGCAAGAAGGCGTTGCGTTACATCGAAGAGGCCAGGGCGGCGCACCCCGAGCTGGCTGCCGTCGGGATCGAGATGATCGAGGAGTCGGAACAGCCCGCGCTGGCCGACACGTTCGACTATTACTACGTGCCGACATTCTATGTCGGCGGCGTGAAGGTGCACGAAGGCGGGGTTTATCCCGAGGAGGTGGAGAAGATTTTACGCTCGGCACTGGAATAACCCTCCGGTCGGGAGACCCGATCCGGGGATCCGATTCATACGAACCTGCCCGATGAGAACCTTGCTGCGAATGTCGCTGGCGGCTGCGGCCGTGCTTTGCCTGCTGCCCGCCGGGGCACAAACCCCGGCAGGGAACGCTGTGTCCGATTTCGGCTATGCCGTCGGTGTCGTGGAACGCGCCTATGCCGGCTATCCGGACAAGACCGCGGGCCGCGAAGCGGAGTACGCAGCACTGAAAGCGCGGCTGCAAAGCGAGATTTCCGGCGACCGTGACGTCTATGATGCCATTGCCGAATACCTCGGCTGGTTCGACGATTCGCACCTCCAAACACCCGGTGCCGAAGCCTACCGGGCTAAGTCGCTGCGCCGCGATACGGACTATGCCGGGCGGATGAAGCGTTACGATCCGCAGTTCATGCACTGCCGCGTGGACGAAGATACGTATTTGATCCGATTCCCGTCGTGCGACCTGACCGATGCCGAAATCGCCGGAGTGCGGGCCGCTGTCGCGGTTTACTGCGCCTCGGGCTGCGAAAACCTGGTCGTCGACATCCGCGGCAATATGGGTGGGAGCGACAATGCCTATGAACCCCTGCTCAAACTGCTTTACGACCACGAAGGTACGGAGGATGCCATGGAGTACCGCGTTTCGGATATCGCCATCGCCCACGTCCGGGAGTTTGCCGAGAATACGGAGCGGGGACGCAGGAAGGTTGCGTGTATGGAGCGAACCCCGGCCGGGGAATTTCTCGAAGAGGGCAAAACCTACCGTATCCGTTACGATTCGGTGTCGCCGGTGCCCCGGCGCGCCGCGCTGATCGTCGACGGACGGGTGGCTTCGTCGGGCGAGCAGTTGGTACTCGAAGTACGGGCTTCGAGCCGTCGTACGACCGTCTACGGGCAGGACAACACGCTGGGGTGCCTCGACTATTCGAACTGCGAGATACTTTATTTCCCGCGGGACACGACGCGTTGGATGATCGTGCCCGTCACCCGCTCCAAACGGATTCCCGCAGGGCGCGGCATCGACCGGGAGGGGATTGCCCCCGACGTGCGCATCCCGCTGCCGCTGCCCCGGACGCTCACCGACAACGTTGACCCGTGGGTCGAGTGGGTGGCCGGAGATTTGAAAAAAACCGAAAAAAATGTAAAATAATCATGGAGAAATCAATTGCTAAAGACCTGCTCTCGATCGGCGCGGTATTCCTGCGTCCCGAGCAGCCGTTTACCTGGGCCAGCGGTATCAAGAGCCCGATCTATTGCGACAACCGCCTGACGCTGACGGCGCCTGTCGTGCGCGGACATGTCGAGGCCGGGCTGGCCGGGATCGTCCGCACCAAATTCCCCGGTGCCGAGGTGCTGATGGGCACTTCGACCGCCGGCATCGCCCATGCGGCCATCACGGCGACGATCCTCGACCTGCCGATGGGGTACGTGCGCAGCGGTTCGAAAGACCACGGCCGCGGCAACCGGATCGAAGGCAAACTGGAGAAGGGGCAGAAGGTCGTCGTGATCGAAGACCTGATCTCGACCGGCGGTTCCTGCATCGAGGTGGTGAACGCCCTGCGCGAAGCCGGTGCCGAGGTGCTGGGTGTGGCTTCGATCTTCACCTACGGCATGAAGAAGGGGCTGGAGCGCCTGAAAGAGGCCGATGTGGTCAATTACAGCCTTTCGAACCTCGATGCGCTGGTGGAGGTCGCCGCCGAAGAGGGGTATATCGAGCCCGGGGATAAGGCCCGGCTGCTGAAGTTCCGCGACAACCCCTCGGACGAAAGCTGGATGGACAAATAGTTCGCTGCGGCCGCGCATTCCCGGCCGGGCCTTTCCTGCCGTGCGGGGATATGCCCGCACGCAGCCGGGGTGGAACCGCGGGACATACCGGCGCCGATACGGACTACGAAACCCGAAACCGAAAACAGAGAAGAAAAACATGCGACATTTAATCGATCCGACCGACCTGACGGTTGCCGAAACCGAACAGATCGTTGCGCTGGCGGAGGACATCATCGCCAACCGTGCCAAATACAGCGAGGCGTGCAAGGGGAAGAAGCTGGCGACGCTCTTCTACGAGCCCTCGACCCGTACGCGCCTAAGTTTCACCTCGGCCATGATGGAGCTGGGCGGCAGCGTCATCGGTTTCTCGGACGCCAACTCGTCGTCCGTGTCGAAGGGCGAGACCGTGGCCGATACCGTACGTGTGATCCGCTGCTTCGCGGACATCATCGCCATGCGCCACTTCAAGGAGGGGGCGCCGCTCGTGGCCTCGCAGTATGCCGGGGTGCCGGTCATCAATGCCGGCGACGGCAGCCACAGCCACCCGACGCAGACGCTGACCGACCTGCTGACGATCAAGCGCGAAAAGGGGCGTTTCGACAACATGACGATCGGCTTCTGCGGCGACCTCAAGTTCGGCCGCACCGTCCATTCGCTCATCAAGGCGCTGTCGCGCTACTCGGGCATCAAGGTCATCCTGATTGCCCCGCAGGAGTTACGCCTTCCCGACTACATGCTAGCCGAGATGAGCGAGAACTCGAAGCTGGAGTTCCGCGAGGTGGAGACCATGGAGGAGGTGATGCCCGAACTGGATGTCCTCTACATGACGCGCGTACAGAAGGAGCGCTTCCTCGATGAGGAGGAGTTCGACCGCGTGAAGAACAGCTTCGTGCTCAACCCCGAGAAACTCGGGACGGCCAAGAAGGATATGATCATCCTGCATCCGCTGCCGCGCGTGAACGAGATCACGCGTGCCGTGGACAACGATTCGCGCGCGGCCTATTTCCGGCAGGTCGAGAACGGTAAGTTTGTGCGTATGGCACTGATCCTGACCCTGCTCCGCTGGGCCGACCGGAACAAGCCGTTCGAACGGACTCCGGTTTTCAACGGCGAGTATGTGGTCAACGAGATGGAGTGCTCCAACCGCCGTTGCATCTCCGCCACGGAGGATGTCGACCAATTGTTCTACCGCACGGCCGACGGCACCTGCCGCTGCGCCTACTGCGAGGCCAAAGCCAGGTAACGGGCTGGCAATTCGGGCTGAAAGCTCCCTTCGGGGAGCTTTTTTTATGTCCCGTGTGGAAAAAACGGTTTTTTGTCAGGGATTTCCCGCGCTGGGGTGTTATTATATAAATGGCAGGGATTTATGGAATAAATTCTGTTGCGTTGCCCTACCCGGAGTTTGGCGCTGGCGGGTATGGCCGTTTATTTTTTGCGTTTGTAAGGCGCGGATATTGTAACACTTTCCTTATATTGTGTTTAAATAAATGAGTGTATGGAGTTGCAATCCGAGACGATTCTGGATCTGAAGGCGTTCAACCGCCTGTTCGGGGAGTACCAACGACGGTTTATCCGTTTCGCGGGCACCTATGTCTCCGATGCAGCCACGGCCGAGGATATCGTCATGGAGAGTTTTATGGCCGCATGGGAAAAACGCGACATGCTTTCCGCCTCCGCCTTCCCTCCCTACGCACTCACGATCGTCAAGAACAAGTGCCTGAACCACCTGCGTTCGCAGGGCGTCCGCCTGCGGGCCGCTGAGGATATCCACTCCCACGGTGCGCGCATGCTCCGAACCCGCATCTCGACCCTCGAAGCCTGCAACCCCGAAGAACTGTTCAGCGAGGAGGCGCGGCGGCTGGTGAACGAGACGCTGGACAAACTTCCGGAAAAGACCCGCGCGATCTTTATCCGCAGCCGCTTCGACGGCAAAAGCTATAAGGAGATCGCCGCCGAAATGGGCGTTACGGTCAAGAGCGTCGAGTTCGAAGTCTCGAAGGCGATGAAAATCCTGCGTGTGGTGCTCAAAGATTACCTGGCTTATTTTATTTTCTGGTTTTATATCAATTGATAATCATTCGTTTAACTTGCTCCGTCCGGACTTTCCCTGAAAAAAGTGCGATTTTTTTCAGGGATTTCCCCGGCTGGGGTGTTATCTCTATGTCATGGAAAAAGAATTACTACACCGGTTTTTTGACGGGCGCGCGTCCGTAGAAGAGGAAAAGCAAGTCCTCGACTGGATCGACCGTGATCCGGCCAACCGCAGGGAACTGCTTGCCGAGCGCCGTTTGTTCGATTCGATGCTGATGCTGGCCGACCCCGGACGCACGACACGCAAGCCGAAGGTTTTGACCCTGCCGCGCTGGACACGCGAAGTCCTCAAATACGCTGCGGTCATCCTGGTCATTGCGGGAGCAGGGGGTATCTATGTCTCGCGGATGTACGACAAGTTCCTGTTGGCGGGCAATACGATCACCGTCCCGGCAGGCCAGCATATCGACGTGCAGCTGCCCGATGGCACGAAAGTCTGCATGAACGCGCTTTCCGAACTGCATTACCCGACCTTCTTCATCGGGCGCGAGCGTAAGGTGCAGCTCAAGGGCGAAGCGTTTTTCGATGTGTCGCATGACCGGAAGCATCCTTTCGTCGTCGAGACCTATGCCTGCGACGTGGAGGTGCTGGGTACGAAATTCAACGTCAAGGCCCGCTCGGAAGACGGGGAGTTCGTCGCCTCGCTCGTCGAGGGTAAGGTGCGCGTGATGGATCGCTTCAATTCGAACAACCAGGTCGAGCTGCGCCCGCGCGAACAGGTGACGCACCTCAACGGACGGCTGATCCTGGGGCGGATACCCGAACACGAAGGGTTCCTGTGGCGCGAGGGGCTGATTGCCTTCCGCGACGCTTCGTTCGGGGATTTGCTCGATGAGTTCGAGAAATATTACGGCGTGAAGATCGAGGTGCGGCGCCATGATATGCCGACCAACCTTTTCACCGGGAAGATCCGTATCTCCGAGGGTATCGACCATGCCCTGTGGGTTTTGCAACAGAGCGCCGATTTCCAGTATACGCGCAACGAATTGAAAGACATGATTTATATACACTGACCAACCTAACCTGATTGTAGTACCTAAGCCCAGATTTATGTGAAAAATTGCCCCAGACCTTAGACGAATGACGAGGCGTGCCCCGGACAGCGCCTTTAAACCCCTCCCCCGAGCAGGGCAGGGGATCCGGGAAAAACCAATAACCTAATTAACTGACCAACGTATGAAAATGAAAAACCAAGCGAGAGTTAGGTTTCTCTTGCCTGTTTTGACACTTGTATGCTGCCTTTTCGCGGGCACGGCAAGTGCGCAGTCCGTACCGGTAACCCTCCGGGTTTCGGATGCTCCCCTTGAGCAGGTGCTCAGTGCAATCGAAAAGCAAACCACCTACCTGTTCGTTTACGACAAGAATGTGGACGTGGCGTGCCGCGTGTCGATCGATGTGAAGGACACGCCGCTGAACAATGTGCTCAATACGCTTTTCCAATCTTCCGATATCGCTTATGCCGTCGAGAATACGTCGATCGTACTCTCGCAGAAAGCCCCGGCCGCACAGCCCGGCCAGCCTGTCACCGTGACGGGCAAGGTCGTCGATGCTTCCGGTATGCCGGTGATCGGCGCTGCGGTCATTGTCAAGGGGACTACGATCGGTACGAGTACCGGCGTGGACGGCGATTTCTCGCTGCAAGTTCCCCCCCCCTCGGCTGACGCCGTATTAGAAATCAATTATTTAGGCTACGAACCGATCGCACAGACCGTAGGCAGCCGTACCAACATCACCTTTACGCTCCGGGAGTCGGCGGTGGATGTGGACGCGGTCGTGGTTACGGCTCTTGGTATCAAACGTTCGGAAAAGGCGCTGTCGTACAACGTGCAGCAGGTCAACTCCGAGGACATCGTGGCCAACAAGGACGTCAACTTCATCAACTCGCTCAGCGGCAAGGTCGCCGGTGTGACGATCAACTCGTCGTCCGGTGGCGTCGGCAGCGCATCGAGGGTCGTCATGCGTGGTCAGAAGTCGATTTCGCAGACTTCGAACGCCCTCTACGTAATCGACGGCGTGCCGATGTTCACGACGGCCCGCGACGGCGGCACGGAGTTCGCCTCGCAGGGTACGACTGATCCCATCGCCGATATCAACCCCGAGGACATCGAGTCGATGTCGGTGCTGAACGGTGCGGCCGCTGCGGCACTCTACGGTTCGGATGCCGCCAACGGTGCCATCGTCGTCACGACCAAGCGCGGCAAGGCGGGCTACACTTCGGTGACCGTATCGAGCAACACCGAGGTGATGTCGCCGTTCGTCCTTCCCGAGTTTCAGAACCGTTACGGTACGGGCGATCTCAATTCGAGCGAAGGTTCGATCGTTCGCAGCTGGGGCAATCGCCTGAACAGCTCCAACTATATGGGGTACAGCCCGCGCGATGACTATTTCCAAACCGGCGTAACGGGTACCGAGAGCGTCTCGCTCTCGACGGGTACCGAGAAGAACCAAACCTATTTCTCGGCCGCGGCGGTCAACTCGCGCGGAGTAATTCCCAACAACGGCTACGACCGTTACAATTTTACGTTCCGCAATACCACCTCGTTCCTCGGTGACAAGCTGAAACTCGACGTGGGTGCCAGCTATGTGATGCAGAAAGACCGCAACATGACCAACCAGGGTACCTATAACAACCCGCTGGTCGGCGCTTACGTCTACCCGCGCGGCAACGATTGGGCCGATATCGAAATGTACGAGCGTTACGATCCCGCCCGCCGCCTTTATACCCAGTACTGGCCCGTAGGCGATGCCGGCATGACGATGCAGAACCCCTATTGGATCAACTACCGCAACCTGCGCGAAAACAACAAAGACCGTTACATGCTGAACGCTGCACTCTCGTACGACGTGCTCGACTGGCTCAATGTTTCCGGCCGTCTCCGCATCGACAACAGCAACAACGACTATACGGAAAAATTCTATGCTTCGACCTTCACGCAGTTGACCGAGGGTTCGAAAAACGGCCTCTACGGCATCACGAAGACCAAGGACAAGCAGGTCTACGGCGACGTGCTGGTCAATATCAACAAGACTTTTGGCGAGGACTGGTCGCTGCAAGCCAATGCCGGTGCTTCGATCTCGGACATGCGCTACGACGCCATGAAGGTGCGCGGCCCGATCCCCGACGGTGAGATCACCGACGAAAAACCCCTGCTGGCCAACGTGTTCAATGTGCAGAACCTGAGCAACACCTCCAAGACCAAGCGGCTGCAGGAAGGGTGGCGCGAGCAGACCCAGTCGATTTTCGCCTCGGTCGAGATCGGCTTCAAGAACACCTACTTCCTCACGCTGACCGGCCGTAACGACTGGCCTTCGCAGCTGGCCGGCGAGCATTCGGTGAAGAGTTCGTTTTTCTATCCCTCGGTCGGCGCTTCGGTCGTGCTGTCGCAGCTCATCCCCGAGATGCCGAAGAACCTCTCCTACGTCAAACTCCGTGCGTCGTACGCATCGGTGGGTGTGGCCTTCGAGCGCTATCTTGCCAATCCGCGTTACAGCTGGAGCGAGAGCGGCCTGAACTGGAGCACCCAGACCCGCTTCCCGATCTACAACCTCAAGCCCGAGCGCACCAAGTCGTTCGAGGTCGGTCTGACGATGCGCTTCCTGCGCCACTTCAACCTCGACTTCACCTACTATAACACCAAGACGCAGGATCAGACCTTCGAGCCCAATATTTCCACCGGTTCGGGTTCGTCCAAGCTGACCATCCAGTCGGGCAATGTCCGCAACCGCGGTTTCGAGGTCGCCTTGGGTTACAGCAATACGTGGGGCAGGTTCTCGTGGGATTCGAACTACACGCTGTCGGCGAACAAGAACAAGATCCTTTCGCTGGCCGACGATGTGGTCAACCCCGAGACCGGCGAACATTTCTCGGTCGACCAGCTCGATATGGGCGGTCTGGGCGATGCCCGCTTCATCCTCCGCGAAGGCGGTACGCTCGGTGACTTCTATTCGCGCATCGACCTCAAGCGAGACAGCAACGGAGCCGTCTATATCAACGAGAAGGGCGAAATCGCAAAGGAGCCGGTGACCGATGTGGCGAACTACATTAAACTGGGCAGCGTGCTCCCCGATGCCAACATGGCATGGCGCAACGACTTCCGCTGGCGTAACTTCAACTTCGGGTTCATGGTGTCGGCCCGCCTGGGCGGCGTGGTGTTCTCGCGTACGCAGTCCATGCTCGACTACTACGGTGTTTCCGAAGCTACGGCTGCCGCCCGCGATGCCGGCGGTGTGATGATCAACGGCAACGACCTGGTGGATGCCAACAAGTGGTATACGGCTATCGGCGGCGGTAACTCCGTGCCCCAGTATTATACCTATTCGGCTACCAACGTGCGCCTGCAGGAAGCTTCGATCGGTTATACGATCCCCAAGAAGACGCTGGGCGACATCTGCGAGATCACGTTGTCGCTCGTCGGCCGCAACCTGTGGATGATCTACAACAAGGCTCCTTTCGATCCCGAGACCATCGCTACTACGGGTAATTACTACCAGGGGGTCGACTATTTCATGTCGCCCTCGATGCGCAATATCGGTTTCAACCTCAGAGTTAAATTCTAATCTGCACGATGACTATGAAATTCAATATATTAAAACCGGCTCTGGCTGCGTTGGTACTTGTCGGTACGGCCTGTACTGCCAACTACCTCGATATAAATACCAATCCCTACGAGCCGTCGGAGGACGACATGCAGACCGACGGTTATATCATCGGCTCGGCGCTGACCTCGCTCGCGAGCACGGTCGTTTCGACCGACGTCAATACGGCGCAGTTTACCGATGTGCTGCTGGGCGGCCCCATGGGCGGATATTACTCCACGACGGGCAAGTTCGACAATACGATCATGAACTACAACCCGACGGATGACTGGACGAACGTCTTTATGTACAGCGACAAGACGATCCCCGTGCTCTATTCGAACCTGCGCGAGCTGAAGAAGGTGACCGAAGATCCCATCGTGCTGGCGATCGCCGACATCATCAAGGTGGCCGCCATGCACCGTGTGACCGACGCCTACGGCCCGATCCCTTATTCGATGATCGGCGAGAACGGCCAGATCCAGGTGCCGTACGATTCGCAGGAGAAGGTTTACGACAAGTTCTTCGAAGAGCTGGATGCCGCGATCAAGGTACTTACCGAACACCGCACGGACGCCATCTCCGCCAAGGCCGACTATATCTACGGCGGCAGCGCCGAGAAATGGTGCAAACTGGCCAATTCGCTCAAACTGCGCCTGGCCATGCGTATTGTCTATGCGAACGAGGCTAAAGCCCGCGAGATGGCCGAATCGGCCGTGAACAGCGAGGTGGGCGTCATCACGTCGAATGCCGACAACGCCAGGCTGACGTCGTTCGGTGCCGACGGAAACCCGATTTACGTGGCTGTCAACTACAACAAGCCTGCAGATTGCCTGACGGGCGGCGATACACATGCCGCTGCCGACATTATCTGCTATATGAACGGTTACTCTGACCCGCGCCGCGAGAAATATTTTACGAAGTCGGAGTGGGAGGGCCATACCTATGTGGGTATCCGCCGCGGTATCGTGATACCCGATTTGAATTCCGTCGGACGCAAGTATTCGGGCGTCAATATTTCGGTTTCCTCGCCCGTCACGTGGATGAACGCAGCCGAGGTCGCCTTCCTGAAGGCTGAGGCGAAGGGGGTCTTCGGGTTCAATATGGGCTCCGGCGAAGCCGAGGATTTCTATAACGAAGGCATCCGCCTCTCGTTCGAGGAGTGGGGTGTGTCGGGCGCCGACAATTACCTGGCCAATGCCACGGGCAAACCGCAGCTCTATGCCGATCCTGCCAATTCGAATTCTTATTCGCAGGAGTTGTCCGACATTACCATTGCCTGGGATGCGGGTGCTTCGCCTGCCCAGATGCAGGAGCGCATCATCACGCAGAAGTGGATCGCCAACTGGCAGGTGGGCAATGAGGCTTGGGCCGATTACCGCCGCACGGGTTATCCCCGTCTGATGCCTGCCACCGAGAACGGCAACAAGAGCCTCGGGGTGGTCGATTCCGAGCTCGGGGCGCGCCGCATGCCTTATCCGGCAGACGAATACACGAACAACAACGTGAACGTCAACAATGCGGTTTCGTCGCTTTTGAAGGGTGCCGACAACATGGCGACCCGTATGTGGTGGGATTGCAACCCCGCAATCAAATAATAACCAACCCGAACGCTAAACGATTATGAAACGAAATATCAAGAATTTTCTGTTCCCGGCCGTAGCCGTTGCAGCCCTCTCTCTTGCGGCGTGCAGCGACTGGACCGAAACCGAAAGCCTCGACATCAACTATCCTTCGCTCGAGGAGCAGAACCCCGAGCTCTACAAGCAGTACCTCCAGGCGCTCCAGGATTACAAGGCGGGCGAGCACAAGGTCGTCTTCGTCTCGATGGACAATACCACCTCGGCTCCGGCCCAGCGCAACGAGCACCTGACGACCATGCCCGACAGCGTGGACATCATCTGCCTGATGAATCCCGACAATCTGCATCCGACCCTGGCGGGTGAATTCGCCAAGGTGCGCGAGAAGGGCACCCGGGTGATCTACAACATCGACTATAATGCGATTGAGAAACTCTGGGAGAAAGTCCTCGCAGATGAGGAGGCCAACAAACCCGAAGAACCTGCTGCGCCCGATACGCCCGAGGCAACTCAGGACGAGGGCGGCGAAGGCGGCGGCGAGGGCGAACCGACCCCCGAGGAGGAGCTGGAGCTCCGTTTTCTGGAGTTCTGCAGGCAGCAGACCGTCAGTCAGCTGAACCTGTGTGCCAAATATGGTTACGACGGTGTCCAGGTGAACTATACCGGCCGTGCCCCGCAGGCTATGCAGGACGAGGAAATAGCGCAGTATGCCGCACGCCAGGAGGCGTTCTTCTCGAACGTGAAGACCTGGAGCGGCGCCAACTCCGGCAAAGTGCTGGTCTTCCAGGGCAATCCGCAGAACCTCATCGACAAGTCCGTCCTGGGCGAATGCGATTATATCGTCATCCCGGCGCTGACCGCGACTTCGGCCGACAAGATGTCGTTCGCCGTGCTGATGGCCGCCGTGGAAGATGTCCCGACCGACCGGTTCGTCATCGGCGTGACGACCCCGTCGCTCACCGACCTGAGCGATGAGAGCGGCTATTTCTCCGGCTACGAGGCCGACGGCAAGACACGTGTGCGTGCCACCAAGGGCGCTGCCCAGTGGGTCGTAAGCCCGGCGTCGGGCTATGAGAAACTGGGTATCTCCATCGCCAACGCGCAGAACGACTATTTCAACCTGACTTTGGTTTATAAAAACATCCGGGAGGCGGTCGATATCCTGAATCCCGCACCTAAAAACTAATGCGACCTATGAAACTCAACAAGTTAAATATTGCTGTCGCGGCTCTTGCCGCCGTCGCTCTGGCAGGCTGCAAGAACGAGGATCTGTCCAGGCAGCATTACGACAATAAACTTTTCATCTCGGCGACGAATTTCACCGACGAGATGCTTATCAAGGCTGCGAATCCCTCCTATGAGCGCGAAATCACGGCCGGTATCGCCAAGCCCGTCGGGCAGGACATTTCGATCGAGTTCGCCGCGGCTCCCGAACTGTTCGACCACTACCGCCAGGCCTTCTACGACGAGGACGTGAAACTGCTCTCCGAGGAGTTCTACCAGTTCGATGAGACGAAGACCAGGATACAGGCCGGAAGCGTGGCGAGCGTTCCCGTGACGATCAGGTTCGTCGACGTGAACCTGCTGGACAAGAACGAGCGCTATGTGCTGCCCGTGACGATCCGTTCGGTGTCGGGTATCGACGTGCTGCCCAGTGCCCGTAGTGTTTACTATATCTTCAAGGGTGCCGCGCTGATCAACGTCGTGGCCGGTATCGCCGAGAACCGTGCATGGCCCGACTGGAAGGATGCCTCGCCCGTAACCAACATGCGTACCTTCACGCTCGAGGCACTGATCAACGGCAATGCGTTCAAGAACCAGATCTCCACCATCATGGGTATCGAGGGCAAGTTCCTCGTCCGTATCGGCGATTCGGGCGTGGATCCCAACCAGATACAGGTGGCTTCGTCGAGGAACCTGACCAATTCGGATCTCAAACTCGATGCCGGCCGCTGGTACCATGTGGCCGTGACATTCGAGTCAGGAAACGTGAAAGTATACCTCGACGGTGCGGAGAAGTGCAGCGGCAACGTCGGTACTTCGTCCGTGAATTTCGGCGTAGCCCATTCCGACGAATCGGACGGCAAGCCCCGTTGCTTCTGGATCGGCTATTCGTATGCCAGCGACCGTTATTTCGACGGCCAGATCTCGGAAGTGCGTATCTGGAACAAGGCGCTGACCCCCGAGGAGATCAATGCCCCCGACCATTTCTACCAGGTGGCCGCAGCTTCCGACGGACTGGTGGCCTACTGGAAATTCGACGAGGGAGCCGGCAAGACCATCAAAGACCAGACCTCCTACGGCAACGACCTTACCGTCGAGAAGGAGTTGAAGTGGGTGAATGTATCGCTTCCCGAGCTGGGTAAATAATCTGCTAACCTTTAACCTGAAACGATTATGAACACCAAGAAATATCTGAAATACAGCTTCCTTCCGCTTGCGCTGATGTTGGGTGGCCTGGCATTCACGGCCTGCACCGACGACATCGAGGGCGGCAAGCCTGTCGACGAGGGGGCATACGACGCCGTGAAGCGCGTCGACGGCATGTTGCTCGACGTGACGTCGAACAAGAACGAGTCGGTGATCGAACTGCGCTCGGACAAACACCAGACCGAGGTCTTCTTCCGCCTTACGAAAGCGCCCCAGAAGGGTGTCGACGTGAAGATCGAGGTAGATCCCGCTTATCTGGAAACTTATAATGCCGAGCACGGGACGGAGTTCCAGCTCTTCCCCGCGGCCGATGTCACCATCGAACGCGAGGGCAAGCTGCTGCTGGCCCCGGACGAGATCCGTTCGGTCGGGGTGGGCATCACCCTGGCAGCAGCCAGCGAATTGCAGGAAGGGGTGACCTATCTGCTCCCGCTCAGGGCGACCTCCTCGACCGAGGGCATCACACTCTCGGAAAAGGCGCAGCATGCGGTCTATCTGGTGAAAGACCTGCGTGCCCAGGGCGACGCTTACAAGGGCCCCGACGCCGTGAGGAACGTGTGCTATTTCGAGGTCAACGACACCAATCCGCTCAATGCGCTGGAATTCGTGCTCAAGGACAGCGGCAAGCTCTTCTTCGACGATATCATCCTCTTCTCGGCCAATATCAATTACAATGCGGAGACGGGACGGGTCTATGTGCTCAATAATCCCAACGTGCAGTTCCTGCTGGACAACAACGAACAGTTCCTGCAGCCGCTGCGTAAGCGGGGCATGAAGGTGATCCTCGGTATTCTGGGCAACCACGATGCCGCCGGCGTGGCGCAGTTGTCCGATATGGGCTGCCGTGAGTTCGCCAAGGAGCTGGCGGCTTATTGCGACGCCTATAATCTCGACGGCGTCGGTTTCGACGACGAGTATTCGAATTCTCCCGACCTGAGCAATCCCTGGTTTGCGCCGTGGTCATCGGCTGCCGCTTCCCGGCTGCTCTATGAAACCAAGAAGGCCATGCCCGATAAAACCGTCATGGTCTACTACCTGGGAGCCATCGGCAGCGGTATCCCCTCTGTCGACGGGATCGAACCGGGTATGTTCGTCGACTATGCCGTTGCCGATTACGGCGGAACGGCAGCACCGATGCAGGGCATGACCCGCAAGCAGTGTTCCGGCATGTCGATCGAGCTGAACCGGGGGTCGGGCGATTCGAGCGAATCTACGGCTCGTTCGAAGAAAGAGGCCGGTTATGGTTACTATATGTTCTTCGCACTGGGGCATACCACTTCGCTGGTAAACGATTTCGACGACTATCGGTTCCAGGTGGGCCGGTGCCAGTCCGTTGCTCGGGGCCTCTATGACGAGGAGCTGCTGATGCCCGAGTATTATTACAAAAAGAACGACGCGACGCGTTATAAACTGCCTTAATCCGATTGTGTGCTGTACTCCCCGCAGCACGACCGCTGCGGGGATGCAGTTCGATTGAGAACCTAAAACAACGTAGATTTTATGAAAAAGATATTTATAGCGTTTGTAGCGGTGGCCTGTGCGCTCAGCGCCTGTTCCGACGACGATACGGCGGACGACCTTTCCCGGGCCACGATATCCATTACCCCCGATGCCATTCCCGCCGGGCCTGACGGGACGACGACGCAGGTGACCGTAACCAGTTCGGGAGACTGGCGGCTCGCCGGTGTCTGCGACTGGGTACACCCTTCGGCCGAATCCGGGAAGAGCGGCGATGTGGTAACCTTCACGATCGATCCCAATACAAGCGAAGAGAGCCGTGAAGCGGCCTTCAAGTTCTTTACGGGATCGGCTGTCGCTCCCCTAAAAATCGTTTCGGAAGCGGGCTATTCGCTGACCCTTCTTTCCGAGGAGAATATGACCGTCGAAGCATTGAGCACCGATATCCAGGTCAAACTGCATACGAACATTCCGGAATTGGCCGTCGCGTTTTCCGACGGCGGCGGGGATTGGGTCACGTATGTCGGGCGCAACGACGCTTTTGGCAACACGGTCTTGAATTTTTCCGTCGCCAAGAATCCGGATTACGATGACCGTTCGACCGTGGTCACGGTCTCGGGCATGGGGCAGTCGGTCGATATTCCGCTGACCCAGCGCCAGATCGACGCCATCAATACCGGAGACGGCAGCCTGATGTTCGACCTTGCGGAACGCACGATTTCCATCGACGTCGAATCGAATGTGACCTATCAGGTGGCTATTGCCGGCGATTGGATCACACAGGTTCCCGAGACGCGCGGCCTGGTGACCAAGACGCTCCGATTCCACCTTGACCCCGCGACCGTATCGCGCAGCGGTAAGATCACGATCAGCGGGGCGGGTATCACGAAAGTGGTTTCCATCGTCCAGAAGGATCCCGACGCGGTCGTGGTTAGCATTCCCGACAATGTATTCCGGAGTAAACTTGTAAGCCTGAACTGGCTGCTGGAACTCAGCGGCGGCCTATGCGTGGTGACCGAGGACGGGCTGAACGCGACCGAGTTCACCTATCGGCCGGATTATTGGGACGATCCGATCCTCTCGCTCGAGGGCATCGAGATATTCGCCAATCTCGAAAAGATCGACGTGTACAACAACAAACTGAGCAAGTTCGATATCAGCAAACTCACGAAGGTCAGCTCGCTGAATATCGACTATAACGGCCTGTCCGAGATCGCGCTCGGCGACAATGCCGTCGAGGAGCTGAATTTCTCGGCCTTGTACCACTCAGGTAATTCTTGGGATTACATCGTTCCCTCGTCGCTGACCGTGTCGGGCACACACCTGAAGACACTGAAAGTGCCTTTCTCCGGAGGCGGCGGTTGGTGGGATCCGACCGACGTGCTTGCCACGATCGACGTGTCGGGCTGCCCGGCGCTCGAGACGCTCAATGCGCAACGTAACGCAGGTGTGCTCAAAACCATCTACCTGAAGCAGGGACAGGTGATTCCGAATCTGACCTACACCGCCGGCGCGGAGATCGTCTACAAATAAATCGATGCGCACGTGAATAACGATCGTGCAGTCGCGAGCCGCAAGACCCGCCGGCTGCACGGTCTTCTTTTCCGGGGAATTAAATCGTCGGCCCGTTTAGTAATCCTGCGCCCGAAATTGTATTACTTTACGGATGCAAAGATGATTACCGCCCGGAATACCGACCACGTGCGGAAATATTTTATTATCTTTGTGCATCCCTAACCTAAATCCGGAGAAGACCCGATGTCTGAAAATCTGAAAAAAACTTCGCCGCTGGCCTGGGTGCCTACGGTCTATTTTGCGATGGGACTGCCGTTCGTAGTTCTGAATATGGTTTCGGCGGTCATGTTCAAGGATCTGGGGATATCCGATACCCGGATCGCGTTCTGGACATCGCTGATCATGTGGCCGTGGACGATCAAATTCCTGTGGAGCCCCTTCCTGGAAATTTTCCGCACCAAGAAATTCTTCGTCGTCACGACGCAGCTCCTGAGCGGCGTGTTGTTCGGCCTTGCTGCGCTGGCGCTGCATATGCCCCATTTCTTCGCCGTCACGGTGGGGGTCTTCGCGGTGGTGGCCTTCAGCGGCGCCACGCACGACATCGCGGCCGACGGCGTTTACATGTCGGAGCTCTCGACCGGGGATCAGGCGCGGTATATCGGCTGGCAGGGAGCGTTCTACAACCTTGCGAAACTGGTCGCCACGGGCGGCCTGGTCTGGTTCGCGGGCTGGCTCGGCAAGCGTTTCAGCGATTCCGGGGCTGCGACCTTCGACGCCTGTGTACAGTCGTGGACGGTGGTGCTGGCGATCCTTTGCGGACTGCTCGTCCTGCTGGGTATTTACCACAGCCGCGAGTTGCCGTCGGGCGGAAGTGCGGCTGACGGACATTCGCTGCGGGAAGGGCTGCGCAGCCTGAAGGAGGTGATCGCGGCGTTTTTCACGAAAAAGCATATCTGGTATTACATCGCCTTCATAGTCTTCTACCGCCTAGGCGAGGGCTTCGTGATGAAGATCGTGCCGTTGTTCCTCAAGGCGGATACCGCGGCCGGAGGGCTGGGGCTTACTAACCAGCAGATCGGGTTGTACTACGGCACGTTCGGTGCCGGGGCATTCCTTCTGGGATCGCTGCTCGCGGGCTACTATATCGCCCACCGCGGACTGAGGCGCTCGCTCTTCACGCTGTGCTGCATTTTCAACCTTCCGTTCGCGGTCTATGCGCTGCTGGCGTGGTTTCAGCCGCAGTCGATGTGGTTGATCGGGGGTGGCATCGTCGTGGAGTACTTCGGCTACGGGTTCGGGTTCGTGGGTCTTACGCTCTTCATGATGCAGCAGGTCGCCCCGGGGCGGCACCAGATGGCGCACTACGCCTTCGCGTCGGGCATCATGAACCTTTCGGTGATGCTCACCGGGGCCGTTTCGGGTTACCTGAGCGACTGGAAGGGCTACGGCGTCTTCTTCATTGTGGTCATGCTGGCGACGATCCCGGCCTTTGTGATGACCTGGTTCGTACCATTCACCTATGACGATAAACCAACAACCAAATAACATGAACAATCTGAAAATCGTAGGCCCGGCGCTGCCGGATATGCCGTGGGAAGAGCGTCCCGCCGGCTCCAAGGAGGTTATGTGGCGTTATTCGGCCAACCCGATCATCGGGCGCGACGCGCTTTCGACCTCGAACAGCATTTTCAATTCGGCGGTCGTTCCGTTCAAGAAGGGCAAGTATAATTATGCGGGCGTGTTCCGCTGCGACGACACCAACCGCCGCATGCGCATCCACGCGGGCTTCTCGGTGGACGGCATCGACTGGGACATCCGCGAGGAGGACTTCAAACTGATGGGCGGCGACGCCGAAATCGGCCAATGGGTCTACGGTTACGACCCGCGTGTGGCCAAGATCGGGGACAAATACTACGTGACGTGGTGCAACGGTTACCACGGCCCGACGATCGGCGTGGCGTGGACGGAGGATTTCGAGACGTTCCACCAGCTGGAAAACGCCTTCATCCCGTTCAACCGCAACGGTGTGCTGTTTCCCCGCAAGATCGGCGGGAAATTCGCGATGCTTTCGCGTCCGAGCGACAACGGGCATACGGCGTTCGGCGACATTTTCTATTCCGAGTCGCCCGACATGGAGTTCTGGGGACGCCACCGCCACGTGATGTCGCCCGCGGCGTTCGAGGTTTCGGCGTGGCAGTGCATGAAGATCGGCGCGGGGCCCGTGCCCATCGAGACCAGCGAAGGGTGGCTTTTGTTCTACCACGGGGTGCTCCGTTCGTGCAACGGCTACGTCTATGCGTTCGGCTCGGCATTGCTCGACCTGGATGAGCCGTGGAAAGTCATCGCCCGCAGCGGCCCGTACCTGATCTCGCCGCGTGAAATCTACGAGTGCACGGGCGACGTGCCGAACGTGACGTTCCCCTGCGCTGCGCTGCACGACCCCGCGACGGGGCGCGTTGCGGTCTACTACGGGTGTGCGGACACGGTTACGGGCCTTGCTTTCGGTTATATTCCGGAGATCATCGACTTTACCCGCAAAAACAATATACGCTGATGCCGCTGCGACGAACGCTTCCCGTTGCGGCGCTCGCCGCAGTCATCCTCTGCGCGCCGCTGCGTGCGCAGGAGCCTGCCGATTGGGTCGACCCGTTCATCGGGACGACCAATTTCGGGACGACCAACCCCGGCGCCGTATGCCCCAACGGGATGATGTCGGTGGTTCCGTTCAACGTGATGGGCTCTGACGAGAACCTCTATGATAAGGACGCCCGGTGGTGGTCGGCGCCCTATGAGTACCGCAACAAGTTCTTCACGGGCTTCGCACACGTCACCCTGAGCGGCGTGGGATGCCCCGAGCTGGGCTCGCTACTGGTAATGCCGACGGCGGGTGCGCTGGACGTCGATTACCGCAACTACGGCAGCGCATATACCAGCCAGACGGCCTTGCCGGGCTACTATTCGAACCTGCTGACCAAGTACGGTATCCGCACCGAGGTGACGGCCACGCCGCGCACGTCGGCCGAGCGCTATACCTTTCCGGAGGGTACGGGACATATTCTGTTAAACCTGGGCGAGGGGCTTACCAACGAGTCGGGAGCCTGGGTGCGCCGCGTGAGCGACACCGAGGTCGAGGGCATGAAACTGCTGGGCACGTTCTGCTACAACCCGCAGGCGGTGTTCCCGGTCTATTTCGTGATGCGCGTCTCGAAACGCCCCGCGGCCACCGGGTTCTGGAAGAAACAACCCCCGAAACAGGGCGTCGAAGCCGAATGGGACAAGGATGCCGGCAACTACAAGCTCTATACGCAATACGGCAAGGACATTGCCGGCGACGACGTCGGCGTGTGGTTCTCCTACGACATGCAGCCGGGCGAGCAGGTCGAGGTGCGCATGGGCGTTTCGTTCGTGTCGGCCGAGAACGCCCGCCTGAACCTCGAAGCCGAGCAGCAGGGGCGCTCGTTCGACGACATTCGTGCGGCCGCACGCCGCACGTGGAACGACGACTTGGGGCGCATCCGCGTCGAGGGCGGTACCGAAGCGCAGAAGAAGGTCTTCTATACGGGGCTTTACCATGCGCTGATCCACCCCAACGTGCTGAGCGACGTCAACGGCGAATACCCCGCGATGGAGAGCGCCGAGATCCGCACGGCCGAGGGCAACCGCTATACGGTCTTCTCGCTGTGGGATACTTACCGCAACCTGCACCAGCTGCTGACGCTGGTCTACCCCGAACGCCAACTGGAGATGGTGCGCTCGATGGTCGGCATGTACCGGGAGTGGGGCTGGCTCCCCAAGTGGGAACTCTACGGCCGTGAAACCTTCACCATGGAGGGCGACCCGTCGATCCCCGTGATCGTCGATACCTGGATGAAGGGGCTGCGCGATTTCGATATGGACGCCGCCTACGAGGCGATGCGCAAATCGGCCACGACGCCGGGCGCGCGGAACAGGATGCGCCCCGACATCGACCCCTACATCGAAAAAGGTTATGTGCCGCTGGGCTTCTACGCCCGCGACCTTTCGGGTGACAACTCCGTGTCGCACGCCCTGGAATACTATATCGCCGACCACGCGCTGTCGCTGCTGGCCGACTCGCTCGGCAAAAAAGACGACGCGGCGTTGTTCCGCGCCCGCTCGCTCGGCTATAAGAACTATTACAGCACCGAGTCGGGCACGTTCCGTCCGATTACCAAGGAGGGTAAGTTCCTCACGCCCTTCGACCCGCGCCAGGGTGAGAATTTCGAACCCGTCCCCGGCTTCCACGAAGGTTCGGCCTGGAACTATACGTTCTATGTCCCGCACGACGTGGCCGGACTGGCCCGGCTGATGGGCGGCAGACGCCGATTCATCGACAAGCTGCAGATGGTCTTCGACCAGGGGCTGTACGACCCGGCGAACGAACCCGACATCGCCTATCCTTACTTGTTCAGCTATTTCCAGGGCGAGGAGTGGCGTACGCAGCGCGAGGTACGGCGTTTGCTGGACAGGTACTTTACGACAGCCCCCGACGGCATCCCCGGCAACGACGACACGGGCACCATGTCGGCGTGGGCGGTCTTCTCGATGATGGGCCTCTACCCGGACTGCCCGGGGGAGCCTTACTATACGCTTACATCGCCTGTTTTCGACAAGGTGACCGTTACGCTCGACCCGAAATACTATCCGGCCGGGGAGCTCGTTATAGAAACGGAGCGCTCCGGAGCCGGCGACGTCTACATCGGCTCGATGACCCTCGGCGGCAGGCCGCTGAAGAAATACCGCATTTCGCACGGTGAACTGGTAGGCGGCGGCCGGCTGGTTTTCGGATTGCAACCCGAACGCAAATAAAAACAACATATGTCCCTATGAATTTAAAATCTCTCTCAGCTCTCGGCGCAGGCCTGCTTTTGGCGGCCTGCTCGCAGGCACCCCGTACGGATTCGCTGACGCAGTATGTCGACATGCGTATCGGCACGGGCGGCCATGGCCATGTATTCATGGGCGCCAACGTCCCGTTCGGCGCCGTACAGCTCGGCCCCACGAGCATCCCGCAGTCGTGGGACTGGACGTCGGGCTACCACATTTCCGACACGACGGTCATCGGTTTCAGCCACACACACCTGAACGGCACCGGTATCGGCGACCTGTTCGACGTCACGGTGATGCCCGTCGTGGGGCAGGTGACCTATGCCCGCGGCACGGAGGACGACCCGCAGTCGGGCATGTGGTCGTATTTCAGCCACGCCAATGAAAAGGCCCGCCCGGGCTATTACGCCACGCGGCTCGACCGCTACGGCATCGACGTGGAGCTGACCGCCACCAAGCGCGTCGGCCTGCACAAATATACCTTCCCGGCATCGGCCGATGCCGCCGTGGTCTTCGACCTCGAGAACGGCGGCTGCTGGGATGCTCCGACCGAAACCTTCATCGAACGTGCCGACGACCATACGATCAGCGGCTACCGCTACTCGACGGGCTGGGCGAAAGACCAGCGGGTCTATTTCACGGCCGAATTCTCCAAACCCTTCAAGTCGCTAGCCATTTACGAGGGCGGCGAGGACGGCGGCCTGCGCGAAGGCGACAGCTTCAGGGCGGAGCGCCTTTACGGCCGGGTCGGTTTCGACACTTCGGCCGGAGAGACGATCTATGTCAAGGTCGCCATTTCGCCCGTGAGCATCGAGAATGCACGCCTGAACATGCAGGCCGAGCTTCCCGGCTGGGACTTCGAAGCGACGGCCGCAGCCGCCGACCGGGCGTGGAACGCCGAGTTGCAGAAGGTGCGCATCGAGACTTCGGACGACGCCGCACGCCGCATTTTCTATACGGCGCTTTACCACACGATGGTCGCCCCGTCCGAATTCTGCGACGTGAACGGCGACTACCGCGGTTCCGACGGCAAGATCTACCGCGCCGCGCCGTTCGTGAACTATACGACTTTCTCGCTGTGGGACACCTATCGCGCCGCCCAGCCCCTCATGACGATCCTCCACCCCGAGAAGATGCCCGACATCGCCAATACGATGCTCCATATCTACCGGCAGCAGGGCAAGCTTCCCGTATGGCACCTGATGGGTAACGAAACCGACTGCATGGTCGGCAATCCCGGTATCCCGGCCCTGGCCGACGCCGTGCTCAAAGGCTACGGCGGCTTCGACAGGGAGCAGGCCTACGAGGCGCTCAAGCAGTCGGCGATGCTCGGCGAGCGGGGTATGGATCTGCGCATGAAATACGGCTATATCCCCTGCGACCTCTTCAACGAGGCGGTGGCTTACGACATGGAGTACGCCCTCGCCGACTGGGCCGTGGCACAGGTCGCCAAAGAGCTGGGCAAGACCGCGGATTACGACCATTTCCTCGAACGAAGCAAATCCTACCGCCATTTCTTCGATCCGCAGACCCGCTTCATGCGCGGCCTCGATTCGAAAGGCCGGTTCCGCACGCCTTTTAATCCGTTCCGCTCGACACACCGCGCCGACGACTACTGCGAGGGCAACGCATGGCAGTACACATGGCTCGTGCCGCACGACGTCGAGGGGCTGATCGGCTGTTTCGGCGGCAAGGAAGCCTTCACCGGGAAACTCGACTCGCTGTTCGTCGTCAGCTCCGTGCTCGAGGGAGCCGCCTCGCCCGACATCTCGGGCCTGATCGGTCAGTACGCCCACGGCAACGAACCCAGCCACCACGTCGTCTACCTCTACACGATGATCGGTCAGCCGTGGAAGACCGCCGACAAGGTGCGCGAGATACTGACGACGCTCTACCACGACCGGCCCGACGGGCTTTCGGGCAACGAGGACGTGGGGCAGATGTCGGCATGGTACGTCCTCTCGTCGCTGGGTTTCTACCAGGTCGAACCCGCCGGGGGCCGCTATTTCTTCGGCTCGCCGCTCTTCGACAAGGCTGAAGTGCGTGTCCGCGACGGTGTGCTGACCGTCACGGCGCATAACAATTCCGCCGCGAACAAATACATCCAGGCGGTGAAGCTCAATGGCAAGCCGTATACGAAACCCTATATTGCCTTCGACGACATCGCCGCGGGCGGTGTGCTCGAATTCGAGATGGGTGCCGAACCCGCAGTGTGGTATGAACTCTAAACATCGGAAGGCCATGAAAAAAGGATATATCGCATTTGCCGCCCTCTGCGCCGCCGCACTCGCTTCGTGCACATGTCCTTCGGCCGGGGAGCAGCGCCTCCGTCCTTCGGAGTACGTTTCGACGCTGGTCGGTACGCAGTCGGATTTTTCGCTCTCGACGGGCAATACCTATCCGGCCATCGCCTTGCCGTGGGGCATGAATTTCTGGACGCCCCAGACCGGCAAGATGGGCGACGGCTGGGCATATACTTACGGGGCGCACCAGGTGCGGGGGTTCAAGCAGACCCACCAGCCTTCGCCGTGGATCAACGATTACGGCCAGTTCTCGCTCATGCCCGTGCGCGGGGAGGATAAATTCGACGAGGAGTCGCGCGCCAGCTGGTTTTCGCACCAGTCCGAAGTGGCCAAACCCTATTACTATAAGACTTACCTCGCCGACCATGACATCCGCGTGGAGATCACGCCGACCGACCGTGCCGCGATGATGCGCTTCACCTTCCCCGACTCGAAGGAGTCGGGTGTGGTGATCGACGCCTTCGACCGTGGTTCGCAGGTCGGGATGGTCGACGACCGTACGATCGTCGGTTACACCACGCGCAACAGCGGTGGCGTGCCGGAGAATTTCCGCAACTGGTTCGTCGTGCGCTTCGATACGCCGTTCAGCGCCATCGAGCTGACCGATGCCCCCGGCGGATACAAACCCGGCAGCAACCTGCTCTATCCCGAAGGGCAGAAGTCCGTCACGGGCGAACATGCCGTGGCCAAGGTGCATTTCGCGACCCGCCGCGGCCAGCAGATATGCGCCAGCGTGGCGTCGTCGTTCATTTCTCCCGAACAGGCGCTGCAGAACCTCCGGGAACTGGGTAGCGACGATTTCGAAACGGTGAAGTCCAAGGCGCAGGCGCGCTGGGACGATGTGCTGGGACGCATCGAGGTAGAGGGCGGTACGGACGACCAGTACCGTACGTTCTATTCGTGCCTCTACCGGTCGGTGCTCTTCCCGCGTAAGTTCTACGAGGTGACCGACCAGGGCGAGGTCGTGCATTACAGCCCCTACAACGGCGAGGTGCTCCCCGGCTACATGTATACCGACACCGGGTTCTGGGACACCTTCCGCAGCCTTTTCCCGCTGCTGAACCTCGTTTACCCCTCCGTGAACGCCGAAATCCAGCAGGGACTCGCTAACGCGGCACGCGAGAGCGGTTTCCTGCCCGAATGGGTGTCGCCCGGGCACCGCGGCTGCATGGTGGGCAACAATTCCGCTTCGGTGGTTGCCGATGCCGTGGTGAAGGGCACGAACGACAAAGACCTCGGGGTACTCTACGATGCGATGGTGTACGCCACGGAGCACGTGCACCCGACCGTTGCGTCGACCGGACGCTGGGGACACGAGTACTACAACGAGCTGGGATATATCCCTTACGACGTGAACATTCCCGAGAACGTGGCCCGCACGCTCGAATATGCCTACGACGACTGGTGTATCCTCCAGGTCGCCAGGAAACTGAACCGTCCCCAAGCCGAACTGGACAAGTGGGCGGCGCGTGCCCGGAACTACCGCAATGTCTTCGACCCCGAGACCCGCCTGATGCGCGGCCGCCTCAGGGACGGCAAGTTCCAGGCGCCGTTCAGCCCCTACAAGTGGGGCGACGCCTTCACCGAGGGCAATTCGTGGCATTATACGTGGTCGGTGTTCCACGACGTCGAGGGGCTCGTCGACCTGATGGGCGGCCGGGAGCAGTTCGTCCAGATGCTCGACTCGGTATTCGTCGTGCCGCCGATCTACGACGACAGCTACTACGGATTCCGCATCCACGAGATCACCGAGATGCAGGTGGCCGACATGGGCAACTACGCCCACGGCAACCAGCCTGCGCAGCACATGATCTACCTCTATAATTATGCGGGTGTCCCGTGGAAAGCCCAGTACTGGGCGCGCGAGGTGATGGATCGCCTCTATTCGGCCCGTCCCGACGGCTATTGCGGCGACGAGGACAACGGCCAGACTTCGGCCTGGTATGTCTTTTCCGCCCTGGGGTTCTATCCCGTCTGCCCGGCTTCGGACGAATACGTCGTCGGTTCGCCGCTGTTCCGCAAGGCCGTCGTGAACCTCGAAAACGGGAATAAGATTGTGCTCGAAGCGCCGGACAACAGCCCCGAGAACCGTTATATCGGAGCCGTGCAGTTCGACGGGAAATCCTATACGCATAATTTCCTGCGCCATTCCGACCTCGTGAAGGGTGCCGGCGTCCGCTTCTCGATGCGTCCCGAACCCGATTACACGCGGGGTACGGAGCCCGGGGATGCCCCTTACTCGTTCAGCCGCGAATAGCACAGACGGGTTGAACCGATGTCAATCCGCCGCGGCCGGTTCCGGCTGCGGCGGATTTTTTGTTTTTGCCGGAATCCCGAAATGTCGATAATTTGTCAATAGAATATGCCCGGGGATTTTGTAAATCGGCTGAAAAGCGCTACTTTTGTAACGTTGTTTTGACAATTGTTAGGTTAATCCGAACACCTCCCCATGACATCTACCGACAGAATCGACCAACGCGAACGTAAGAAACAGCAGGGCCAGGCCGCTGCGTTCTATTCGTCGTCGTGCCGACAGCAGGATCGGAGTACGCAGATGCAAGGGCAGCAGGTGTCCGGGAGCGGAATACGCAGATAGATACCAGACCGCCATGACATACGTGTCGTGGCGGTCTGTCTTTTTTTCAAACTTAAAACCAAAGGTATGAAGGTCGGTGTTATTATGGGCTCGGTAAGCGATTATGAGGTGATGGCCGATGCCGTTGCCATGCTCGGACAATTCGGTGTCGATTTCGAAAAGCGTGTGGTGAGCGCCCACCGTACCCCTGACCTGCTGTGCGAATATGCCAAGACGGCCAAAAACCGCGGTATCGGGGTGATTATTGCCGGCGCGGGCGGTGCCGCGCATCTGCCGGGCATGGTGGCCTCGATGACCACGCTCCCCGTGGTGGGCGTCCCCGTGAAGTCGCGCGCCCTGAACGGGCTGGATTCGCTGCTTTCGATCGTGCAGATGCCTGCGGGCGTTCCGGTGGCGACGACGGCCATCAACGGGGCGAAGAACGCGGCGCTGATAGCCGTGTCGATCCTCGCACTGCAGGATGCGGAGCTGGCTGCCCGGCTCGAAGCGTTCCGTGCGAAACAGACCGCCGACGTACTGGCGGCAGAACTTTAATCCGGCAGGGGAGGCGGCTATGGCAGAGAAAACGAAAACGATCGGTATCATCGGCGGCGGTCAGCTGGGGCTGATGATCGTCGAGCAGGCGCACCTGCTCGGGGCGCGCACGCTGTGCCTCGACCCTGCGCCCGACGCCCCCGCGTTCGCGCTGAGCGACGGGCACATCGTGGCGGCGTATGACGATGCCGCGGCGCTCGAAGAGCTTTGCCGCCGCAGCGATGTGGTGACCTACGAATTCGAAAACGTCCCGGGCAGCGTGCTGATCCCGCTGGAAAAGAAATACAACATCCCGCAGGGTTTCCGCCCGCTCTACGATTCGCAGGATCGCCTGCGCGAGAAGGACAATGCCCGCGCCAACGGGCTGCGGACGCCCCTGTACGCCGCCGTGGACGACGAGGCGTCGCTGCGTGCCGCCTTGGCCGAGATCGGATTCCCGGCGGTGCTCAAGACCCGTACGCTGGGATACGACGGCCACGGGCAATTGGTGTTGAAGGACGAGGCCGACGTGCCGCGTGCGCTGCCGATGCTCTCCGTACCCTGCATCCTGGAGGCGTTCGTGCCGTTCGATTTCGAAGCCAGCATCGTGATGGTCTCGGACGGGGAGCGCGTCATCCATTTCCCCATCGGGCGGAACGTCCACCGCGACGGCATCCTCGACCTGTGCTTCGTCCCCGCCGAGGGGATCGACGACGGCCTGCGCAGCCGCATGGCTGCGGCCGGCGAGCGGTTCATGAAATCCTGCCGCTACCGCGGGATCCTCGCCATCGAGTTCTTCATCCGCGACGGGGAGTTCTATTTCAACGAAATGGCGCCGCGGCCCCACAATTCGGGGCACTATACCATCGAGGGGTGCACGACCAACCAGTTCCGCGAACTGGTGCGCTTCCTGCTGGGCGAACCGTTGCAGGAGCCGCGGCTCGTGGCGCCGACCGTGATGAAGAACATTTTGGGGCAGGATCTCGAAGCGGCCGAGAGAGTCGCCGCCGAAAACCGCCCGGGTGTCCATGTCCACCTTTACGGCAAGACCGAGAGCCGTCCGAAGCGCAAGATGGGGCATATCACCTTCGTCGGGATGGACGCCGGGGAATACGGTGCCGCGTGGGCTGACAGATTCGTAAAATAAGTGCAAACGAAATAACATGGAAAACTACCGGATTTTTGTTGAGAAACATCCCCGTTTCCGGGTCGAGGCCGACAGCCTGCGCCGGGAGCTGAACACCAATCTGAACCTGGACATCCGCAGCCTGCGGTTGCTCAACGTCTACGACCTGTTCGGGTTCAGCCGAGAGCTGCTCGAAAAGAGCCGTTACAGCGTCTTTGGCGAAGTGGTAACCGACAGCGTGACCGATTCGTGCGACCTGGCGGGACGGAAATACATCGCCGTGGAGTACCTCCCCGGCCAGTTCGACCAACGTGCCGCGTCGGCCGTCGACTGCGTGCGGCTGATCGACCCGTCGGCCCAGGTGCGCATCCGCTCGTCGAAGCTGTTGCTGTTCGACGATGCCGTTTCCGACGAAGATCTGGCGCGCATCCGCCATTACTATATCAACGCGGTCGAGTCGCGCGAGAAGAATCTGGACGTGCTGACCGACATGGAACAGGCCGAGGTGAAGCCCGTAGCCGTGCTGGAAGGCTTCACCAAGATGACCGACGCCGAACTGGAACCCTGCTGCAAGCGGTACGGGCTGGCGATGAATGCCGACGACCTGCGCGAGGTGGTGAAATATTTCCGTGCCGAGGGGCGCGATCCCTATGAGACCGAGTTGCGCATCCTCGACACCTATTGGAGTGACCACTGCCGCCATACGACCTTCACCACCGAGCTGGAGGGCATCACGGTCGAGGAATCGTTCGTAAAGGACGAGATCGAGGATTCGCTGGCCCTCTACCTGCGCATCCGCCGCGAACTGGGCCGCGAGCACAAGAGCATCTGCCTGATGGACATGGCGACCATCGGCGCCCGCTACCTGCGCAAGAAAGGGCTGCTGGACGACCTGGAAGTGAGCGACGAGAACAACGCCTGCTCGGTATACGTAGATGTCGATGTCGACGGGGCGACCGAGAAGTGGCTCCTGCAATTCAAGAACGAAACCCATAACCACCCGACCGAGATCGAGCCGTTCGGCGGCGCTTCGACCTGTCTGGGCGGCGCTATCCGCGACCCGTTGTCGGGGCGCAGCTACGTCTACCAGGCCATGCGCGTGACGGGTGCCGGCAATATCTACCAGAAGGTGTCCGATACGCTCGAAGGCAAGCTCCCGCAGAGCGTCATTTCGAAGAAGGCCGCCGCGGGCTACTCCAGTTACGGCAATCAGATCGGGCTGGCAACGACCCATGTGCGCGAGATTTACCACGACGACTATGTGGCCAAGCGCCTCGAAGTCGGTGCCGTGGTCGGTGCCGTGAAGGCTGAAAACGTCCGCCGCGAAAAACCCGTCCCGGGCGACAAGATCGTCATGCTGGGCGGCCGCACGGGGCGTGACGGTATCGGCGGCGCCACGGGTTCGTCGAAAGAGCACAATACCAAGTCGCTCGAAACCTGCGGCAGCGAGGTGCAGAAGGGCAATGCCCCCGAGGAGCGCAAGCTCGAACGCCTGTTCCGCCGCCCCGAGGTGACGCGGCTCATCAAGAAATCGAACGACTTCGGCGCCGGCGGCGTCAGCGTCGCCATCGGCGAGCTGGCCGACGGGCTGGATATTTACCTCGACCGCGTGAAGACCAAGTACAGCGGCCTGAATTCCACGGAGCTGGCGATCAGCGAGTCGCAGGAGCGCATGGCCGTAGTCGTCGAGGCGAAGGACGTCGCCGAATTCATGGGCTACTGCCGCGAGGAGAATATCGAGGCGGTCGAGGTGGCCGACGTGACGGATACGGCCCGTATGCGGATGTTCAACAAAGGGCGCAAAGTCGTAGACCTCGCGCGTGAATTCATCGACAGCGCCGGGGCGAAGCACTATGCCGAAGCCATGATCGGTGAGGTGGAGAACCGCGATCCCTTTACCCGTGAGGTCGTGGGCGCGACGTTTGCCGAACGCTTCGAGGAGAACCTGCGCGACAACAATGTCGTCTCGCAGCGCGGCCTGATCGAGATGTTCGATTCGACGATCGGCCGTTCCACTGTGCTGATGCCGTTCGGCGGCCGCACGCAGGGCAGCGAAACGCAGGTGTCGGTGCAGAAACTCCCGACCGACGGTTACACCGACACGGCCAGCATCATGGCCTTCGGCTACAATCCCTACCTGGCCTCGTGGAGCCCTTACCACGGTGCTGCGTATGCCGTCGTCGAAGCTGCTGCCAAGGTCGTGGCTGCGGGCGCGCGTTATGACAGGATGCGTTACTCATACCAGGAATATTTCGAACGCATGACCCGCGATCCCCGTTCGTGGGGCAAGCCGCTGGGTGCCCTGCTCGGCGCGCTGAAGATGCAGGTCGAACTGGGCCTGCCCTCGATCGGCGGCAAGGACTCGATGTCGGGCACGTTCCAGCATATCAACGTCCCGCCCATGCTGATGGCCTTCGGCATCACGACGGTGAATGCCGGGACGGTCATTTCGACCGATTTCAAGAAGGCCGGCAACCGTATCTACCTGGTGCGCCATACGCCCAGGGAGAACCATATGCCCGACACGGCGCAGCTGAAGGACAACTTCGGCTTCGTCAGCGAAAATATCGAACGCGGCAATATCCTCGCCGCATGGTCGGTGGGCTTCGGAGGTGTCGCCGAAGGTCTTGCCAAGATGGCTTTCGGCAACCGCATCGGCGCCGAGGTGGAGATGGACGAGGCGGAACTCTTCGGATACGCCTATGGTTCGATCCTTGTCGAGAGCGCCGTCGAACTGACCCATCCTGCGGCCGGGCTGCTGGGTATGACCGCAGCCGATGGGGCGTTGACCGTCAACGGCGTGAAAATGCCGCTCGACGCCCTCTACAAGGCCAATACCGAGAAATTCGCGGCCGTTTACCCCGACAAGGGGGAGAACCATGCCGAGGTGATGACCTCGGAGCCCGCACCCCGGACTTTCGCCTATCGGGGCGAAGCCGTCGAACATCCGCTGGTCTATATCCCCGTGTTCCCGGGCACCAACTGCGACTACGACACGGCCAAGGCATTCCGCAAGGCCGGGGCCGAGGTCGAAATGAGCGTGTTGTGCAACCTCGGGGGCGACGACATCCTGCGTTCGATCCGCGAAATGAAGGAACATATCCGCCGCGCCCATATCTTCGTACTGAGCGGCGGCTTCTCGTCGGGCGACGAACCCGACGGCAGCGCCAAGTTCATCGTCAACGTGCTCAACAATAAGGATATCCGCGATGAAATCCATGCGTTGCTCGACCGCGGCGGGCTGATCCTCGGCATCTGCAACGGTTTTCAGGCGCTCGTCAAATCCGGCCTGCTGCCTTACGGCCGCCTGGGCATGGTGACCAAGGATTCGCCGACGCTGTTCCGCAACGACATCAACCGCCATATTTCGCAGATCGTCTCGACGCGCGTCTCGACGCTCAACTCCCCGTGGCTCGCGGGCTTTGGCCTGGGCGACATCCACTCGATCGCCGTCAGCCACGGCGAAGGCAAGTTCGTCGTGAGCGAAGAACTGGCCGGGGAGCTGTTCGCCAACGGGCAGGTGGCCTTCCAGTATGTCGATCCCGAAGGGCGTGCGACGGCCGAGGCGCCGTACAACCCCAACGGTTCGTCGTATGCCATCGAGGGCCTGGTATCGCGTGACGGCCAGATCCTCGGCAAGATGGGGCATACGGAGCGTTACGAGAAAAACCTCTTCAAAAATATCGCAGGCGAGAAGGAGCAGTCGCTGTTCCGCAATGCCGTCGACTATTTCCGCAAAAATTAGTACAACATAAAACTTAACTCACAAACACCATGAAACAGCTCGAAATGCTCTACGAAGGCAAGGCAAAACAGGTTTTCCGCACCGACGATCCCGACAAGATCATCATCCACTACAAGGATGCGGCAACGGCTTTCAACAACATCAAGAAAGCCACGATCGAAAACAAGGGCGTGCTGAACAACGCCATCTCGACCCTGATTTTCAAGGAGCTTCAGAAGGCGGGTGTCAAGACCCACTATATCGAGACGATCAACGACCGCGACCAGGTGTGCCGCCGGGTGACGATCATCCCGCTGGAGGTGATCGTGCGCAATGTCATCGCCGGATCGATGGCCCAGCGCCTGGGCATCGAGGAGGGGACGCAGCCGTCGAACGTCATCTACGACATCTGCTACAAGAAGGACGAGCTGGGCGACCCGCTGATCAACGACCACCACGCCGTGGCATTGGGTGCCGTGACCTACGAGGAACTCGAACTGATCTACGCCATGACCTCGCGTATCAACGAGATCCTGCGCAACCTTTTTGCCAAGATGAACATCAAACTCGTGGACTTCAAGATCGAGTTCGGCCGCACGTCGGACGGGGAGATCGTGCTCGCCGACGAAGTGTCGCCCGATACCTGCCGCCTGTGGGACATGACGACCAACGAGAAGCTCGACAAAGACCGTTTCCGTCGTGACCTGGGCAAGGTGCGCGAGGCTTACGAGGAGATTTTGGCACGTTTGCAGAAAATCGTCGGGTAATGGTGATGGGGCAGATTAGCGACCGCGAGTTGCATGAGGAGTGCGGGGTGTTCGGCGTCTTCGGAGTCAAGGACGCTGCGTCGCTGACCTATTATGGCCTGCATGCCTTGCAGCACCGCGGACAGGAGGGTGCCGGTATCGTGACCGTCGACCGGGACGCGACGTTCCGCCGCATCAAGGGTGGCGGCCTGGTCACCGAGGTGTTCGACGAGGAAAAGCTCTCGACGCTCAAGGGCGACATGGCCATCGGGCATGTGCGCTATACCACCGCCGGCGGTGGTGGCATCGAGAACGTGCAACCGTTCCTTTTCCGCCACAACACGGGCGATTTCGCGCTGGCGCACAACGGTAATATCGTCAATTCGGCGTTGCTGCGAATTTATCTCGAGAACAAGGGGAGCCTCTTCCAGTCGACCTCGGACAGCGAGATCCTGGCGCACCTGATCAAGAAGGAGACCAAGTACCACGACCGTCCGCGCATCTATTCGATCATCGACGCGCTGAACATGATCGAGGGGGCTTTTGCATTCCTGATCATGACCGCCAACCGCATCTATGCCTGCCGTGACAAATACGGCCTGCGGCCGCTGTCGATCGGCCGGCTGGGCGACGGTTATGTCGTGTCGAGCGAAACCTGTGCCTTCGACGTGCTGGGTGCGGAGTTCGTCCGCGACGTCGAGCCGGGCGAGATCGTCACGATCGACAGCGAGGGCATCCGGAGCCGCGATTTCTCGCAGTATAAGCGTTGCGAGATGTGCTCGATGGAGTATATCTACTTTGCACGTCCCGACAGTGACATCGAAGGGTGCAACGTCCATGCCTACCGCAAAGAGTCGGGGCGCCTGCTCTTCGGCGAGGCGCCTGCCGAGGCGGACATCGTGGTCGGGGTTCCCGACTCGAGCCTCAGCGCCGCGATGGGCTATGCCGAGGCGAGCGGCCTGCCGTATGAAATGGGGCTTATCAAGAACAAGTACATCGGCCGTACGTTCATCCAGCCTTCGCAGGAGCTGCGCGAGAAAGGGGTGCGCATGAAGCTCTCGGCCGTGCGGACGATCGTCAAGGGCAAGCGCGTGGTGCTGGTCGACGATTCGATCGTGCGCGGTACGACCTCGCGCCGCATCGTCACGATGCTCAAGGAGGCGGGGGCCACCGAAGTGCACGTGCGCATTGCCAGCCCCCCGATGACGCACCCCTGCTTCTACGGGGTGGATACCTCGACCCGCGACGAGCTGATCTCGGCGCGCAAGGAGGTGGACGGTGTCCGGGCGGAGATATGCGCCGATTCGCTGGCGTTCCTGTCGCCCGGGGCACTGCTCAGGGCGGGAAACCGCAAGGATTTGTGCATGGCCTGCTTCACGGGGCACTATCCCACGGCGTTGTACCAGTCGGTCGATGAGGTGAACAAAGACGTAAAATGTTAAGGACTGTTAAAGGAAGATTATAATGGCACAGAGTTATGAGAAGGCCGGTGTGAACCTCGAGGCCGGATACGAAGTGGTGCGGCGCATCAAGAAACACGTGGCATCGACCTCGCGCCTGGGCGTGATGGGCAATATCGGTGCATTCGGAGGCATGTTCGACCTCTCGGCGCTGAACGTGAAGGAGCCGGTGCTGGTGAGCGGTACCGACGGCGTGGGCACGAAGCTCAAGCTGGCGTTCGAGATGGACAAGCACGACACGATCGGCGTCGATGCCGTGGCCATGTGCGTCAACGACGTGCTGGCGCAGGGTGCCGAGCCCTTGGTGTTCCTCGACTATGTCGCCGTAGGCCATAACGAACCCCAGAAGATCGAAGCCATCGTGAGTGGCGTTGCCGACGGCTGCCGCCAGGCGGGTTGTGCGCTGGTCGGCGGCGAGACGGCCGAAATGCCGGGCATGTACTCCGAGGGCGAGTACGACATCGCCGGTTTCACGGTCGGCGTGGTCGAGAAATCGAAGCTCATCGACGGATCGAAGGTCAGGGCCGGCGATGTGCTGGTGGGCATCGCCTCGAGCGGCGTGCACTCCAACGGCTTCAGCCTCGTGCGTAAGATTCTTGCGGATAACTGCCTGGATCTGCACAAGGTCTATCCCGAGTTGTCGAACAAACTGCTGGGCGAAGTGCTGCTCACCCCGACGAAGATCTACGTGAAGCAGGTGCTCGAAGTGATCCGCAGCTGCGACGTACACGGCATCAGCCATATCACGGGCGGAGGGTTCGACGAAAATATCCCCCGCATTCTGCACGAAGGGCAGGGGCTCGAGATCGAGGAGGGCACTTGGGAGATTCTGCCCGTGTTCCGCTTCCTCGAGAAATACGGCAAGGTGGCCCACCGCGAGATGTTCAACATCTTCAACATGGGTATCGGCATGGTCATCGCCCTCGATGCGTCGCAGGCAGAGAAAGCCATCGCCATCCTTGCGGAGCAGGGCGAGAAGGCGGCCGTCATCGGACGTGTCACGGACACCGAGGGTGTCGTAATCCGCTAAGGCCGTGCGACGCCTTGCGGTCTTTGCCAGCGGCAGCGGCACGAACTTCGAGGCTATCGCCACGGCCTGCGAGCGGGGAGAGATCCCGGCCCGGGTGGTGCTGATGGTCTGCGACAAACCCGGCGCTGGGGTTGTGCAGCGGGCTGCGGGGCACGGGGTCGAGGCATTCGTATTCGCCCCGAAAGAGTATGCCTCGAAGGCCGACTACGAGCGCGAGATCGTGCGGCGGCTCGACCAAGCCGGCGTGGAGCTGGTCTGCTTGGCGGGGTACATGCGCATCGTCGGCGACGTGCTGCTGGGGGCTTACGGCGGACGGATCGTCAACATCCACCCTTCGTTGCTGCCGGCATTCCGCGGGGCACATGCCATCGAACAGGCGCTGGAATACGGCGTCAAGGTCTTCGGTGTGACGATCCACTATGTCGATGCGACGCTCGACGGCGGGAAGATCGTCTCCCAGCGGGCGTTCGGGTACGACGGCGACGACATCGCCGAGCTGGAAGCCCGGATCCATGCGGTGGAATATCCGCTTTATATAGAAACGATAAATAAATTATTAAAGGAATAATAACGATATGCGTGCATTAATCAGTGTCAGCGACAAAACGGGTGTCGTTGATTTCGCCAAGGGCCTGCGTGCCCTGGGCTGGGAGGTGATCGCCACGGGCGGCACGATGAAACTGCTCTCCGACAGCGGGGTCGAGGTTATCAACATCAGCGACGTGACGGGCTTTCCCGAGATCTGCGACGGCCGCGTCAAGACCCTGCACCCCAACGTGCACGGCGGCCTGCTGGCGCGACGCGACGATCCCGAACACCTGAAAGCCCTGAAAGATAACAATATCGAATTTATCGACATGGTTTGTGTGAACCTCTACCCGTTCCGCCAGACCATTGCCAAACCCGATGTGAAGATGGAGGACGCCATCGAGAACATCGACATCGGCGGCCCTTCGATGCTGCGTTCTGCGGCCAAGAACTGGGCCGACGTCACGGTGGTCTGCGACCCTGCGGACTATGAGCAGGTGCTCGGTGAAATCCGTGCCGGCGGCAATACGGAAAAGGCTACGCGCCTGAAACTTTCGGCCAAAGCATACACCCATACGGCTGAGTACGATGCGATGATCGCGGCCTATATGCGTGCACAGGCCGGGCTTAACGAGAAGCTGTTCCTTGAATTCGACCTCGTGCAGTCGCTGCGCTACGGGGAGAACCCCCACCAGTCGGCCAAGTTCTACCGTGAGGAGAAAGAGGTGCCTTATTCGCTGGCTTTTGCCCGTCAGCTCAACGGCAAGGAGTTGTCGTACAACAATATCCAGGATGCCAATGCCGCGTTGTGCATCGTCCGCGAGTTCGACGAGCCGTTCTGCGTGGGGCTCAAACATATGAATCCCTGCGGTGCTGCCGTCGGCAAGGATGTCGTGGATGCCTGGACGAAGGCTTATGAGGCCGACAAGGTGTCGATCTTCGGGGGGATCGTCGCCACGAACCGCACCGTAACGCGCGAGGCGGCCGAGTTGATGAAACCGATCTTCCTCGAGATCATCATGGCGCCGAAATTCGACGAAGGGGCGCTCGAAGTGCTCTGCACGAAGAAAAACCTGCGGCTGCTGGAGGTTGATATGCAGCAGGGGGCCGTCGACCCCAAGCAATATGTCAGCGTCAACGGCGGCCTGCTGGTGCAGGATCTCGACGTGGCGACGAAAACCGTCACGGCCGATATGTGCGTGACGAAGGCAAAACCTGCCGCGGCACAGATGGACGACCTGAATTTCGGCTGGCATATCGTCAAGCACGTCAAGTCGAACGCCATCGTCGCCGTCAGGGATGGCCGTACGCTGGGCGTGGGCGCCGGGCAGATGAACCGCATCGGCTCGGCCGAGATCGCCCTCCGGCAGGCGCATGCCGCCGGCGTCACCGAAGGGCTGGTGCTGGCTTCGGACGGCTTCTTCCCCTTCGACGACTGCGTGACGCTGGCTGCCGAATACGGCGTGACGGCCATCGTGCAGCCGGGCGGTTCGGTACGTGACGGGGACTCGATCCGGAAGGCCGACGAGAAGGGCATCGCCATGGTATTCACGGGCGAGCGCCATTTCAAACATTGATTTTCGATTATCGCGGCACCTTTCGTCTCGCTGTGCCCGTTTCGGGCGGGAAACAGGATGCTGTGCCCCGCCCGAAACGGACTTCGCCAAGGTGAAATCCGCTTCCGTGGCGATCGGAAATCGGACGGTATAAATAAAAACTTTTGCCGCTGCGACAAGCCTCTCCCGAGGGAGGGGCTTGGGGAGAGTGCCGGACTTGTGAGCGGCGGTAGGCCGTGCATACATCGTCCGGCGGCATAACGGCGGTGAAAACTGTTAATTCGTATTCGTATGAAAGTTTTGGTTATTGGCGGCGGTGGCCGTGAACATGCAATTGTGGATGCGCTGTCGCGCTCGCCCCTGGTGGAGAAGATATTTTGCGCCCCCGGCAATGCGGGTATTGCGGCGCAGGCCGAGTGCGTGGCTATCCGCGAGACGGAGGTGGAGCGGCTGCGCGATTTTGCGGCGCAGAACGGGATCGGCCTTACGGTCGTCGGCCCCGAGGTGGCGTTGGCGGCGGGTGTGGTCGATGCGTTCAAGGCCGCCGGGCTGCGGGCTTTCGGCCCTACGAAGGCTGCCGCGCGTATCGAGTCGAGCAAGGAGTTCGCCAAAGATCTGATGGCCAAATACGCCATTCCGACGGCCGGTTACCGGGCCTTCACCGATTATGCCGCGGCGATGGACTATGTCGCTTCGCGTCCGCTGCCTGCCGTGCTGAAATACGACGGGCTGGCCGCGGGCAAGGGCGTGGTGATCGCCGAGACGATGGAGGAGGCCGACGCCGCCCTGAAGGACATGTTGCTCGACGACAAATTCGGCGCGGGCAAGGTCGTCGTCGAGGATTTCCTCACGGGGCCTGAATTTTCGTTCATGTGCTTCGTCTCCGGGCATAAGGTATGGCCGATGGTGCTGGCGCAGGATCACAAGCGGGCATTTGACGGCGACAAGGGGCCCAATACGGGCGGTATGGGCGCATATTCGCCCCTGCCGTTCATTACGGCCGAGGACGAACGCTATGCGCTCGAGAAGGTGTTGCAACCGACCGCCGACGCGATGGTCGCCGAGGGCTGCCCGTTCGAAGGCGTGCTTTACGGCGGCCTGATGAAGACCCCGCAGGGGATCAAGGTCATCGAATTCAACGCCCGTTTCGGCGACCCCGAAACCGAGGTCGTGCTGCCGCGCCTGAAAAGCGACATCGTGGATATCTTCTGCGCTGTGGCCGACGGCGGCGATACGCAGCTCGTATGGCACGATTTTGCCACGCTCGGCATCGTGCTCGCCTCGAAAGGCTATCCCGGAGCCTATGAAAAGGGCTGCGAGATCAAGGGGCTCGACCGGGTGGAAGGCGCCCTTTACCACATGGGGACGAAGACCGACGGCAGCCGCATCCTCACCTCGGGCGGCCGCGTGCTGTTCGTCGTGGGCAAAGGGGCCACGCTGGCCGAGGCACGCGCCAATGCGCTGCGGGATGTCGCACGCATCGGATGCGACAACCTCTTCCACCGCACCGACATCGGACATTGGGCATTTGAAAATTAGTTATATATAAGGTATGGTTATCAGCGGAAAAGAACTCTCAGCAAAACTCAAGGCCGAAATGGCCGCCGAAGTGGCTACTTTCGGCGCGAAATACGGACGCGTGCCGCATCTGGTCGTAATCCTCGTGGGCGAAGACCCGGGCAGCGTCTCCTATGTGACGGGCAAGGCCAAGGCCTCGGCCGAAGTCGGCATCCGCAATACGACGATCCGCAAGCCGGAGTCGGTCTGCGAGGCCGAGTTGCTCGGCATCATCGCCGACCTGAATGCCGACGAAGGCGTCGACGGAATCCTGGTGCAGCTGCCCCTGCCCAAGCATATCGACGAGGACAAGGTGATCGCCGCGATCGACAAGGGGAAGGATGTCGACGGCTTCCATCCCCTCAATGTGGCGGCTTTGTGGCAGAAACAGCCCTGTACGCTGCCCTGTACGCCGAAAGGTATCCTCAAGATGCTGCGGGCTGCGGGCGTGGAGATCGCCGGCAAGGAGGCCGTGGTGATCGGCCGCAGCAATATCGTCGGGCTTCCCGTCTCGAAATTGCTGTTGGATGCCAATGCCACCGTGACCATGGCGCACAGCCGTACGCGTAACCTGGGCGAGGTGACGCGCCGCGCCGACATCCTGGTCGTGGCGATCGGCCGCCCGAAGTTCGTAACGGCGGATATGGTGCGTGACGGGGCCGTGGTGATCGACGTGGGGGTCAACCGCGATCCCGAAACCGGCAAGCTGTGCGGCGACGTCGATTTCGCCGCCATCGAGCCCAAGGCGTCGGTCATCACCCCTGTTCCCGGCGGCGTGGGGCCGATGACGATCTGTTGCCTGATGGAGAATACGATCGAGTGCTTCCTGCGGCGTATCGCACGGAAATAGCCCCGAATCGCCTGCCCCGGACGTTGTCCGCCTCCGGTGCCCTCCCCCGCAAAACCCGAAGTGAAAACTTCGGGTTTTTTAGTGCCTTGCCTTTTCCCGGCCTTCGCCGTTGGGGGAGGGCGGCGGTTTTTCTGCGGCCTGCTTCGAGCAATGCATGTCCGGCATTTTGCCGGGTTAGGGCTCCTCTGATGTCGATTTTCAGGATGCTTGTATACAGATACGCCCATGGACTATATATGAAAGCCCGAATAGGTATACAAAAATGCTTTTTGTGTAGGCTTATTCGGTTCGTATGGTGCAATGATGCGGTTTTTATTTAACTTTGAATATCATTAATGAACGAAATTGTGTGATGAAGTGTGAACAATTTGGTGTAATGTGAATAATTACGTTCTGTAAGAGAGGATAATTGGGGCTGTCGGTTGAATTCGTTTGAGCGGGTTGCAGGCCGTCCAAAAAATGTATAACAATTTAATAAACTATCTAAATGAAACTTTTTTACTATGCGGCAGCTGCTGCAGCCATGGCTTCGGCCGTTTTCTGTTCTTGCGATAAACAGGACGAAGTTACCCCCCCCCAGCCTGAAATCGCGCCTGTACAGTTCGTAGGTGTGACGGCACTCGATGTCGTTACGCGTGCCGAGGCGAAACCGTATGCAGCCGATTTCAATGTTTTTATTCCCGGCGTTACTGCTGCAACGAAACTGGTGAAATTTAATGCCGATGCATGGACTGTCGATGGCGATCCCATCTTGGTGGATCGCACGGGCGGTACGCTGGTGGCATGGGCGCCTTCGGCTCTGGCGGTGACTACTTCTGCCAGTGGTGCCGAATATACGCTGACGGCGCAAAAGGATGCGGCCGCACAGGATTTGATCTACCAGCCCCAGCCTGTCAATGCTGCCAATGCGGGAGCTGTTGCCGTCGAGATGAAGCACGCCTATTCCAAACTCTCTTTCCTGGCAACGGCCGGCAATGGATACACGGGTGCTGCCAATCTTACTCAGGTGCAGATTACCGGTGGAATCTATGCGACCGGCACGCTCGATATGGTAGCCGGCACGGTGGATCCGGCCGGCACGGCGACGGGGGCGCTTACCCTGGCCGCCGGCGAAAAGGCGCTTGTCGTGCCTATGGCCGCTAAGCCTACCCTTGCCGTGACCTGCACGATCGACGGCGAAGAATTCACAACAAGCATTACGGCTGATACCATGCCGTCGCTGCTGGCTGGCGTGGAATACGAAATTACGTTGACGGTCATTGGCCAGGAGGCTGTCATCTCTTCGGTGAAGGAGGTTCCCTGGACTACGACCGAAGTGAACGGCGGAACCATATACTGACGACTTTAAGTGACGATATGCAAAACGGAAAGCCGCAGACTGTAAAGTCTGCGGCTTTCTTGTCGTGGGTGCGATATCGCACCTTGCGTTGCGGCGCAGCAGGGCGGTACTACCTCTTGGCGTAAGAGCAGTGCAGTGCCTCGGGCAGCGGAGCCCCGGGGGCTCGCCGCCAGACCATGGCCCTGTCTTTCGAGGCGTCGCCCGTCCCGAAATCGAAGCCGTCTTGCGATGAGAATGTCACCGGGACGGCGCCTTCGAAGCCGTATTTTGCATAGAACCCGTGCAGCCACTCCTCGCTCGGGATCAGGAAGGCCGCCTCGTCGCCCTGCTCGCCGATGAGCCGCATCGCTTCGCGTATCAGCTTGCCGGCCAGTCCCCTGCGGCGGAATTCGGGCGCTGTCGCTACGCCGTAGATGTAGGTCGACCGTCCCAGCTCGCTCTCGAACGGCAGCATGTGGAGCATGGCCGCCGTACGCCCTTCGCATTCGGCCGTCAGCATCCTGCGGCGGCTGTAATAGCGCATCAGGAACGAGTCGACGAATTGTTCGTCGTCGCCGAATGCCGCCGTCCAAAGTTCCTTGCAGGCGATTTCGTCCGGGTGCAGGTGGATGGCCGCATATTTGTGCTGGATGACGGCGGGGTGGTAGGAGAGCTTCGACTGGCGCAACCCGTCGATCCCGAGGTCTTCCTCGCGGTTTATCATCGTGAAACGCGCGGGAAGGTGCTGTGCGAAGAGTTTGTTGATGATCGTGAAGGCGCCGTCGTAGTCGGTGTCCGCCTTCTCGACATGCGTGTCGAACGTATGGTCGTTGACCGCCGAACCGTATGTGAACGCGATCAGTTTGTCGCCTACGTAGATACAGCCGCCGATCATTTCCAGTTCTTCGAAATGTTCGAAAGCCCGCTGCATGGCCCGCTGTTCGGCGCACAGTTCCGAGGTGTGCCCTTCGTGGGCCCGGCGCCATTCGCGTTCGAGCTGCATGCACTCCCCGAACCGCTCGCGCGTGAGTTGCTCGTACCGGAAATCGGGGTATTCCGCCATGAAACGGTTGATATGGTTGCGTTTGGGCTGGTACCTGCGTCCCGTGAGGTTGCGCAGGTCGTCGGCGTTGTAAACGTAATCTTCCATGCCGCGGTCGGATTCGAACGCGAACAGCCCGGCGTGCATGTTGCGAACCATCTCGCGCCCCTCGTCCGTAAGCCCGATGATGCGCAGCCGCTGTCCGTGCGCATGGGCATCTTCGCGCAGGGCGGGGATGATCCGGGCGAAATCCCCTTCGCCGACGGGTTGCATGTACCCGATCTTCTCCCCGCCCCCGATCTGGAAGCGGATCACCAGGAAGCCGTCGATCACGGCCCAGGCACTGTGGTACATCGCCTGCCAGCAGTACATGTTGGCGAATGCGAGGTCGCAGTTGTAGATGCCCGAAGGCATGGTATAGCGCTCGATGGTCTGTTTATCCTCGAGGCGCACGGGTTTGAATTCAATCATGGACGATGTAACTCTTTTTTTCTGCGTGGGAATAGTATTGCTGGACAAGGGCGCGGAAGTCCTGCAGGAGGGATTCCCCGGCGCTTGACGCCGCCGGTGTCTCCTGCGCGTCGTCGAAGCGGATCGTGCCGTCGTTCGTCACGGCCTGGAACGCCCCGTCCCAGCTCACCGACCATTGCGGTCGCTGCGGTTCGTTCAGCACGTCGCGCCCGAATGCGAAATAGGGCTCCCTGTTGCCCAGCAGCCCCAGGAGCGTGGGCATGATGTCGAGCTGCTGCACGACCTCGCTGACCTCGCCCCGCAAGGCGCCGTCGGGGGTATACATGAAGCCGATGATATGGTAGTTGCCCGGATAGCTGCGGGTTTGGGCGGCGAATTTTTCGGAGGACACATGGTCGGCTACGAATACGAAGAGCGTGCGGCGGAACCATTCTTCGCTTCCGAAACGCTCGAAGAAGAGCCGGAAGGCGTTGTCGTCGTAGGCCACGCCCTTGTGTATCTTCGTGTATCCGTCCGGGAGTTTGTCTTCGTATTGTGCCGGGACGACGAAGGGGTGGTGCGACGAGAGGGTGAACAGCGTGGCGAAGAAAGGTTCCGGCATCCGGGAGAGCTCCTCGCCCGTGAATTGCAGGAACGGTTCGTCCCAAATGCCCCAGTACCCGTCGAAATCGCCTTTGCCGTACTTCGCCTCGTAGTCCTCGCGGCTGACGAGCCGTTCGACGCCTGCCGAGCGGGCGTAAGCCCCGAATCCCATCGAGCCGTATTCCGAGCCGCAGAAGAATGCCGTCGAATAACCCTGGTCGCGGAGCATGGCCGGCAACTGCCGGCTTTCACCGAGCGATTGCGGCATCAGTACGAACGGCGTCCGGAACGAAGGGATGCTGCCCAGCACCGAGGGCATGGCCTGTATCGAGCGCGTGCCGTTGGCATACATGCGTTTGAAACAGAGGCCGCCGCGCATCAGCGAGTCGAGGAACGGCGTGAAGCCCTTGGTTTCCCGCCCGGCATAAACCTCCGGCATCAGGTAGGCCGAATGCTCGGCCGACATGCTCTCCATGATGAAGACCATGACGTTGCGCCCTGTCAGGTTCACCGCCGCGCTGTCCGCGGGCTGGTGTACGGGCGTGAAATGCTGCGGCAGCTCTTCGGGGGTGAAATATTTTTTGTAATTGACGCTTCCCGCGCTGCCGATCGTCCGCAGGATGCAGAACGGGTTGCTCAGGATGAGGTTCGCCTTGCCGCTGTCGTCGGTATAGAGGGTGGCGTTCGAAAGGGTGATCGGCCGTGTCATGCGGGTCATGCCGCCGCGCATACCTGCGATCGAGAGCCCTGCACCTGCGGTGAAGATCACTGTACTTCCGACGTAGTAGGCCCAGCCGCGGCTCAGCAGGCTTTCCTCGCGCACCTTGCGGCCGTAACCCCATGCCAGCAGCGCCACGAGGGCTGCGGCGACGAGTACCAGGTACCAGTTTTCAGCCATGAACTTACCGACGAGCTGCACCGAATTGCTGTTGTCGGCAAAGAAGATTTCATCGGCGGTGAACCGTTTCTGCGTGTACCGGAAATAGACGCAGTCGGACATGTTGACAGCCACGACCAGCACGGCATTCACCGCCACGTAGTACCAGTACATCAGTTTGCGATACCAGCCGCGTTCGCGCACATGCAGGGGCAGCAATGCCAGCAGGACGAATATCCCGTTGGCATAGACGACCGATGCCGTGTCGAACTTGAGCGCCCCGGCGAGCAGCTGCCACAACTCACTCCGGCCGATCGTCCCCAGCAACTGCGTATTGTAGAGATAGAAAACCGCGCGGCAGAGCATCAGTACCGCATAGAGCAGTACGATGCGCCGTAGTAATAGGGCCAGCGGGGTATGGAGCAGGCGTTTCATGGATTAACCGTTGTCCGGACGATTCTGTGACGACAGCGCGTCCTGATTATTCGCAGGCCTTGAGCGACATGTCGAGCGACTTGATCTGGTGCGTCAGGGCACCGACCGAGATGAAGTCGACGCCGCATTCGGCGTAGTCGCGCATCGTCGAGAGCGTGATGCCGCCGCTCGATTCGGTCTCGCAGCGGCCTGCGACTTTCTGCACGGCCTCGCGGGTCATTGCGGGCGTGAAATTGTCGAACATGATGCGGTCGACGCCGCCCGCGGCGAACACCTCGTCGATGTCCTCCAGTGAGCGCACTTCGCACTCGATGGGAATATCCTTGCCCTTGGCCCGGAGGTACTCGCGGGCGCCGTGGATGGCTTTGCGGATGCCGCCCGCGAAGTCGATGTGGTTGTCCTTCAGCAGGATCATGTCGAAAAGCCCCATGCGGTGGTTCTCGCCGCCGCCGATCTTCACGGCCATCTTGTCCAGCACGCGCATGCCGGGCGTGGTCTTGCGCGTGTCGAGCACCCGGGTATGCAGCCCTGCGAGGCGGTCGACGTAAACGGCGGTCTGCGTAGCCACGCCGCTCATGCGCTGCATGATGTTGAGGATGATGCGTTCGGCCTGCAGCAGCGAGCGCAGGCGTCCCGAGACGTAGAACGCCACGTCGCCGGGCTTCACGCGGTCGCCGTCGCTGAGTACCTGCTCGAATTCCATCTCCGGGTCGAGACGGTGGAATACGACCTGCGCGATCTCGATGCCGGCGATGATTCCCTCCTGCTTGCACAGCAGGCGCATGCGGCCGTGTTCGTCGGAGGGGATGCACGAGAGCGACGTGTGGTCGCCGTCGCCGATGTCCTCCTTGATGCAGAGCTCGATGAGCTCGTCTACGAATGGTTTGTATTCTGCCTTCATATCGTTACGTTTTTCGGTGCAAAGTTACAAAAGAATCGTTCCCTTGTACACGGCTTTGTGGTCGAGTGTCTCGTCGCCCACGGGAATCTGCGCGTTGCGGCAGGTGAAGATCACCTCCAGGACGCCGTTGGCGAGCCTGCCGGTGAACATCGGGATTGCGAATCCCTTGCCGGTTTGCGGGTCGTAATACGGTTTGCCGCCGATGTAGGGGATGATCGGATCGGCCGTGCTCGTCAGTTCGTAGATGCCGTCGTTGTCCGAGTCCTCGTATTTCAGTTCGGGGATAACGATATTGAGTGACATCGGCATGGACTGCGCGAAACGTACGTTGTACATCGTGAGCTTGAACAGGCCGCTGTTGTCTTCCGTAAGTTCGAAACTTATGTTGTTTGTCACAAAGGGTGTCGCCGACGGGGTCTGGTTGCTGGTAATGGTGAGCGTGCCCTCGAAAGTGGCCGTCTGCCGGTTATCGTTGTCGTCTTCGGTGTTGCATGCCGCACAGGCCGCGAGGGCGAGCAGGATAAGGAGTTTTTTCATTGTTTTATTGTCGTTATAGGTTAATATTCAGTGTTATGCCGAATGTCCTGGGACGTCCGCGCTGTACGAATTCGTTGCCGATGGACTTGAAATAAAATACGTTGTAACCCGTGTCCGCGAGGTTGCGTCCCCATATGTCGACCGAATAGTGTTTCTGTTCGAAACGCAGGGAGGCTTCGACCAGCGCATAAAAGGGCTGCGAGAGCGAATTCTCCTCGTTCCACCAGATGCGCCCCGCGCAGCGGACACCGGCCTGCAGGACGATATTTCCGAGCCACTGCACCCCCGTGGGGATCGTCCACGCCCCATTTGCGGACAGCGTATGTTGCGGCGCGTAGGGCAGGTAGTTGCCCTTGTAATCGGTTTTCCCGTCGTTATAACGGACGAATTTGGCATTTGTGTATCCGTAGGCCGCATTGATGTCGAGGTTCTGCCACGGCGATACCTGCAGCGACAACTCGCCGCCGAAACTGCGCGTGCGTCCGGCATTGGTCATCATGCGCCCGGTGGTCGTCCCCTCGGGGAAGATTGTGAGCTGTTGGTCGCGGCAGTCGATGTAGAAGAGTGCGAAATCGCCCCGCACGGCGCCTTCCATGCACGAAAAGTGCCCGCCCAATTCGTAGTTCCAACTGTATTCGGGTTCGTAGCTCACGACTTTATCCGCGTCGTATACCGTCCCGAACCCCATTTCGTTCATCATCTTCTGCTGGAGTACGTCGGAGAACATCTGCGTGTTGAACCCGCCGGCCTTGTACCCTTTGGCCACCGAAACGTAGAGGTTGTGGATCTCGTCGAAGGCATAGAGCACCGAAAATTTCGGCAGTACTTCGGTGAAATTCCGCTTGAGCGTATTGCGGATGTCGATCGACAGGGGGTAGTGCCCCGTCGTGCCGCTCACGCGGTCGGTCGCCGTGTAGCCGGTCTGCGTGGAGCTGCGGTAGCGCAGGCGGGTGTGTTCGTAGTCGAAGCGCAGGCCCGCGGTGAAGCGCCAGCGCCCGGCCGTGTAGTTCGATTCGTGATAGAGCGCCCCGCCTGCCGAGGGGTTGCGGAAGCGGCTGCCCAGCAGCAGCTCGTCGTTGTCCCATGCGTCGTAGGTGTATTGCGGGTCGTGTTCGTTGGCGTTCTTGAGGATCAGCTCCTCGATGCCGGTCTGCTTGAAATGCACCGGGGCGTTCATCGTGCCGTGGCGGTAGAATCCGAATGCGCCCAGCAGCCAGCGGTACGCCCCCCGTTCGTGCGAGCGGAATACGATGTCCTCGGTGAGGGTGTGCTCCGTACGCGCCTGTTTGAGCGTGAAATACGAAAGGGGCAGGAAGTCCTGGTCGAGTATCATCTCGTCGTCGGAATACTGGTAGCTGGTGATCGAGGCCACCGAGAAAGTGCCGGCGTCGTAGCGCACCGTGAGCCCGTCGCTGAGGGTCGTGCGGCGGTAGGAGCACGGGTCGTTGTAGCGGATCTCGCCCGGGCGGATGACTGTCTGCCCGTTGTGCACGATCTCCTCGCCGACGTAGGCATAGGGATACCCGCCCTGCTCGAGCACCGAGAACGACAGCGTATTGTCGATCCGCAATCCCGCACGGTTGCGCCACTGCGCCTTCCAGCGTCCGCCGCCCATCCGCTCCCAGTCGCATTTTTCGCCCGTTGCGAGGTTCTCGAAGAATCCGCCCGTATGCGTGTAATAGCCCGTCACGGCCATGCCCAGGTCGGGGTTTATCCTGTAATAGGACGAAGCCCTGAACCGGTAGCTGTCGCCGCTGCCGTATTCGGCGCTCAGGCGGACACCCTCGTACGCGAGCGGCGAGAGCGTGTAGACGTTGATGACGCCGCCCATCGTGTTGCGCCCGTAGAGCGTCGACTGCGGGCCCCGCAGCACTTCGATGCGCTCTGCGTCGGCCAGCTCCATGTCGTAATTGTCCTTGTTCAGCACCGGAACGTTGTCGATGTTGAGCCCCATGACCGGCTGGTCGATCCGTGCCCCGAGCCCGCGGACGTAGATCGACGAGGTCATGCGCGATCCGTAGTCGGGGACGTAGAAGTTGGGGACGTTCTGCGAGAGGTTTTTCAGGGCGTCGACATGCCCCCGTTCGATGGCGCGGCTGCCGACGATGGCTGCCGCCACGGGCTGCGAGCGCAGCACCATGCCCTGCTTGATGGCCGTTACCTGCACCTTGTCCACCACGATCACCGTGTCGACGGCCGTGGGGTCGGCCTCGTCCGTGCCCATGGTCGCTTCGGCTGTCGAATTGTCTTCGGTCGCCGGGTATTTCCCGAACGTGGCCTGCCCTGCGTTTCCTGCTTGTCCCCCGATTCCCGCGGAGCCTCCGTTTACGGCCTGTCCTGCGGTTGTCGCCTGCTCTGCCGCCCCGGCCTGTACTTCTGTTTCCGCCTGTCCTTGGGTGGCCGCATGTCCCGCCGCGGTTCCCACTGCCGGGAGGGGTGCAGACGTATGCCTCCCCGCGGCAGCCGACAGGAGCGGCAGCAGCAGGAATGCTATGAACAGTTGTTTGCGGTGCACGATAAGACGTTTAATTCAGCTGCAAAGTAACGGAATTATTTCGGAAGCTGCAATCCTAATTTGTGAGGAGGCGCTCAGAGTTCGTCGACCGCGACATATCCGGCCGTCATGGCGTAGATCGCCAGCCCGGCGACCGAGCGTATGCCCAGCTTTTCCATGATGTTGCGGCGGTGGGAGATGACCGTCGTCAGCCCGATTTGCAGGCGGTCGGCGATCTCCTTGTTCATATAGCCCCGGGCGATGAGGGCCAGTACCTCGGCCTCGCGTCCCGTGAGTTGTACGCCGGCGGGGTAAGCGGCGCCCCCGATGTCGTGTTCGTGGTGGTGCGCCCCGTGGTGCATACGCAGGATATCGCGTACGACGGTCTCTTCGCTGGTGCAGACGTCGATTCTGTGCATGTCCGCATAGGCCGGCTGCGGCTGCCCGTTGCAAAGCAGGATCGTCTTGTGGCGCAGCGGGCGGAAATACGAACTGTGCGTGACGAACAGCTGTGCCGCGACGAAGAAGTGGAAGAACCGTTCCGGGGGTGCTTGCGCGAATGTTTCGAAATCGCCGAAAAGCTCCACGTCGGCCATCGGGATGATCTTTTCCAGGATGGCTTTCAGCCCGACGCCCATCAGGACGTTGGGGGCTACGACGGCTATGGCGGGGCGCTGCTGCATCGGTCTATTCGTGGTGGTAGGGTTCGTTGTTGAGGATGGTGAAGGCCCGGTATATCTGTTCGGCGAAGATCGCCCGCACGATCTGGTGCGAGAAGGTCATGCGCGAGAGCGACAGTTTCGCATCGGCGCGCCTGTAAACCTCGTCCGAGAATCCGTAGGGGCCGCCGATCACCAGTACCAGGCGTTTCACGCCGCTGTTCATCCGTTTCTGAAGCCAGTAGGCGAATTCCACCGAGCGCATCTCCTCGCCCCGCTCGTCGAGCAGTACGACGTAGTCGCCGTCCGTTGTCTGGCGCAGGATGGCCTCGCCTTCGGCCGTACGCTGTTGTTTTACCGTGAGGTTCCTGGTGTTTCGGACGTCGGGCAGGGCCGTGACCGCGAACTTGCAGTAAAAATTCACACGCCGGGCGTACATCTCGACCAGCGCTGCGACCTCCTTCGAATCGGTTTTACCTATGACGATCAGTTCGACGGTCATTGCCTACAAATCCGAATTCCACTCGCCGTCGGCATCCGCACAGATCACCGGGCGCGACTTCTCCACCGACTTGAGCCACTCATAGGCTTTGTACATGTTGTATCCGTTGCCCGATTCGCCGCCCAGCGCGAATGCGATGACGCACGAATGGTTGCGCGAACGGTAGTACATCGCCTTCACGCGTTCGAGGTATTCGTCCGCCAGCGACGGGTCGTTCGACGGCGTGCCGCCGACCTTCCGGTCGTCACGCTTTTCGGGTGCGTTGATGTTGGCGCAGTCGATGACGTAGAGCCCCAGCTCGTCGCACAGGTCATAGAACCACCCCGGCTGCGGATAGTCGGGGCATATCGTGTTGTTGCCCTTGGCCTTGAGCGTTTTCAGTTCCGCGAGGGTCGTCTTGCGGTCGGCAGCGGCGTTGTACCCGGCCTTGACCAGTTTCAGCTCCTTGTCGAAGCGCGTGAGGCGCCCGTCGACGAGCTCCGTCTTGCCGAAGCCGATCTTCAGCGGCATGTATTCGCGGTAAGCCCCGTCGCGGCGCGTGAAGAGCATCACCTTGTAGAGCGGCGGGTTCTTGGCGCCCGGCTCCCACTTGTTGGCGTTGGTGCCGTAGATGAAGGGCGTGAAGCGCACGGTGTCGGTCGAACGTCCGGGAATCATGACCTCCTGCATGTTGAACTCGAGCAGCTTGCCCTGCGGCGAGTAGATGTCGTAGCCTACGGTCACGGGTTCGTCGTAGTTGAAACCGTTCTGCGCGACGATCGCCAGCTCCAGCACGCCGAATTTGCGTGTCGAGTCGGGCACGAGCGCGATCTCGAAATCGCGGATCGAACGTTTGGTCTGCGTGTAAAGGTAGCAGTTCTCGAACGCCTTGCGCGAAGCGGGGGCAGCGTTGATCCGGTCGGCGGCACTGCGGCGCAGCGTCAGCGCGATGGCGTTCTTGCCTTCGCGGATGTAGGGCGTCAATGCGAATTCGGCGGGCGTCGAAGGGTCTTCGACTTCGGCCACCTTGCTGTCGTTGACCGTGAGGGTGTAGGCCGTGCCTATGTTTTCCAGATGCAGGTAGACGACCCCGTCCGTCCACACGTAGGGTATTTCGACCACCTGCCCGACGGCAACCGCGTCGCCCGATGCGGCGAACGGTTCGGGCGTGTAGGCCATATATGCGTCGGCGCCCGCTAAGTTGCGGGCATCGGCGTCATGGCGCTTGTCGTAGGGAATGACCTCCGTGCGGTAAATGCGGCCCCCTTCGACGGGGCGGAGCGCTACCGGGGTTTCGGGTTCGGGGATCAGCAGGTCGTATGCCTCCTGCGCCCGGGCGCCTGCGGCGCAGAGGATGGCCGCCGTCAGCAGTATCGTACGTTTCATGCGTGTGTTCTTAATATAGGTTAGGCAAAGGTACTTTTTTTTTGCCAAATCGCAAATAATGGGTATCTTTGTAAGATGGAAAAAGAGCCGTTAAAGGCATAGATAAAATTGATCATATGAAAACGCAGAGAATCGTAGAAATTCTGAAGTCGGGTGTCGTGGACACCGACATTGTCGTCAAGGGATGGGTGCGCACCAAGCGCGGAAACAAGAACGTGGCGTTCATCGCCCTGAACGACGGATCGTGCGTTGCGAACATACAGGTGGTCGTCGACCTTTCGAAATTCGACGAGGAGCAACTCAAGCCGATTACCACGGGCGCCTGCATCCGCGTCGACGGACGGCTCGTCGAATCGCTCGGGTCGGGGCAGCGGGTCGAGGTGCAGGCCGCGAAGATCGAGGTGTACGGCACGGCCGATCCCGAAACCTATCCCCTCCAGAAGAAGGGGCACTCGCTGGAGTTCCTGCGCGAGATCGCCTACCTGCGCCCGCGCACCAATACCTTCGGCGCCGTGTTGCGCATCCGCCACGCCATGGCGTATGCCATCCACGAGTATTTCAATAAACAGGGCTTCTATTATTTCCATACGCCGCTCATCACGGCCTCGGACTGCGAGGGCGCAGGCGCCATGTTCCAGGTGACGACCCTCGACCTGAACGATGTCCCCAAGACCGATGAGGGCAAGGTCGACTATGCGCAGGATTTCTTCGGCAAGTCGTGCAACCTGACCGTCTCGGGCCAGCTCGAAGGCGAACTGGGAGCCCTCTCGCTGGGACGTATCTATACGTTCGGCCCCACGTTCCGCGCCGAGAACTCGAACACCCCGCGCCATGCGTCGGAGTTCTGGATGATCGAGCCCGAGGCTGCCTTCTACGAACTGGAGGACAACATGGAACTGGCCGAGGATTTCCTCAAGTATCTGATCCAATATGCGCTGGACAACTGTGCCGAAGACCTCGAGTTCATGAACAAGATGTGGGACAAGGGATTGCTGGAGCGTTTGAACTTCGTGCTGCACAACGATTTCAAGCGCCTCGATTACACCGAAGGCGTCGAGATCCTGAAGGCTTCGGGCCGCAAGTTCGAATTCCCCTGCGACTGGGGGTGCGATCTGCAGTCCGAGCACGAGCGTTACCTCGTGGAGGAGCATTTCAAGCGCCCGGTCATCCTGATCAACTACCCCAAGGATATCAAGGCCTTCTACATGAAGCAGAACGACGACGGCAAGACGGTACGCGCCATGGACGTATTATTCCCCGGAATCGGCGAAATCATCGGCGGTTCGGAGCGCGAGGCCGATTATGGCAAGCTTCGTGCAAGGGTGCGGGAGCTCGGTATGAACGAACGGGAACTCTGGTGGTATCTCGATACCCGCCGCTGGGGTTCGGCACCGCACTCGGGCTTCGGCCTGGGCTTCGACCGGTTGCTGCTTTTCGTGACGGGCATGACCAACATCCGCGACGTGCAGCCTTTCCCGCGCACGCCGAAGAACGCCGAATTTTAACCGCCCGGGAAGGCTGTTTCGTACCGGCGCATAACCCGGATATTTACCTGTCCGGGCCGTGCGGCGAACCCCCGAAATCGCTCTTCCCCATACGATTTTCCGGTTGCGGCCGTTTGTGTTGTATATTAACCCCGAAGAAGAAACCAAATTCAGAATCCTTTAATTCTTAATTTGGAAAAAGTATGGCTATTAATCAGAAACAGGTACTGTCGCTTCAGCAGAAGCTTTCGCCCCAGCAGATTCAGATGATCAAGTTGCTGGAGCTGCCCACCGTGCAGCTCGAACAGCGTATCAAACAGGAGATCGAAGACAATATCGTGCTGGAGGAAGAGGATCGTGCTGCCGAGGACGAGGAACAGCCCCAGCAGATTTCGGTCGACGAATATTTGCGTGAAGACGACACCCCTTCCTATAAAAGCCGTATCAATAACTACTCGAAGGACGACAAGCAGCGCCCGGTATTCCTGACCGAGGGCCGTTCGTTGCAGGAGTACCTGATCGAACAACTGGGGTTCCGCAACCTTTCCGAGCGCGAGATGAAACTGGCCGTATACCTGGTCGGGAGCATCGACGAGGACGGTTACCTGCGCCGCGACCTGGAGTCCGTGGCCGACGACATCGCCTTCACGGTCGGGATCGAGACCTCGGCCGAGGAGCTGGAGAAACTGCTCGGCATCATCCATGAACTGGAACCCGCCGGCATCGGCGCCCGCAATCTCCAGGAGTGCCTGTTGCTGCAAATGGCGCAGATACCCGTCAATTCGCGGCCCCGCCGGCTGGCGCGCAAGATACTGACTGCCTATTTCGACGAGTTCGTCAAGAAGCATTACGAAAAACTGATGTCGCGCCTGCAGGTTTCCGAGGACGATTTCCGCGAGGCCATCGCCGAGATCAGACACCTGTCGCCCAAGCCCGGCAACCTCTATGCCGAGGGCGGAACCGACACGACGCCCTACATCATTCCCGACTTCATCCTCGACTATCAGGACGGGCATTTCCAGTTGTCGCTCAATTCGTATAATGTCCCCGAGGTGCGTGTCAACCGCCGCTATATGGACATGATCCGCGAAATGGTAGGTGCCGACGGCCTTGTCCGCGAGAAGGACAAGGAGGCGATCCAGTTCGTGAAGAACAAGATCGACTCGGCCAAGTGGTTCATTTCGGCCATCAAGCAGCGCCACGATACGCTTATGCGTACGATGCAGACCATTCTGGACTACCAGCAGGAATATTTCAAGGACGGCGACAAGTCGAAACTGCGGCCGATGATCCTCAAGGACATCGCCGACCGCACGGGGCTGGATGTGTCGACCATCTCGCGCGTGGTGAACAGCAAGTACGTGCAGACGCAGTTCGGCATCATACTTCTGAAGTCGCTCTTCTCGGAGGCGATGCAGACCGACAGCGGTGAGGAGGTGTCGAGTTACGAGATCAAGAATATCCTGCAGGAGTGTATCGACGACGAGGATAAGCGCCATCCGCTGACGGACGAGACGCTGATGGACATCCTCAACGGCAAGGGTTACCGCATCGCCCGGCGCACGGTGGCCAAATACCGCGAGATGCTGGGCATTCCCGTCGCCCGGCTCCGCAAACAGATATAGCGAAGTTTTGACCCGGCGGCTTCGCGTACGCCCTTTTACCGGACGGCCGTGCTGCCGGAAATATGCCTTCCCGCCGGATGGACAATTGCCGGACAGCTGCGGGGCGGGAGGCCGTGATAAATTTGAATGATGTATAAGAAACTTTCGAACGGAATATCGTGGGTGCTGCACCCGTTCCTGCTGCCCCTCTACCTGATCGTCGTGCTGCTGACGCTCACCGTTTTCGCGCATTATCCCGCCAATGTGAAGTTCTACCTGCTGTGGGTCGTCGTGCTCTATGCGATGATCATCCCCCTGCTGGCGTTGGGCGTGCTGCGCTCATTGGGACGCATTTCCGACTTCAAGATCGACAACCGGCGCGAGCGGCTGCTGCCGCTGCTGGTCGGGGCCGTCTGCTACGTGCTTTGTGCCATCACCATCGCCAAGATCCCGTCGGCGATCTTCCTGCGTAAGTTCATGATCGCTGCGGCGTGCTGCGAAGTGCTCTGCTTCGTCGTGTCGTTCTACTGGAAGATCAGCCTGCACCTTACGGCCATGGGCGCTGCCGTGGCGCTGCTGGTGGTGATGAACGTTGCGGGCGTAGGCAACATGATGGTGCCGCTGATGGTCGCCATTCTCTGTGCGGGTGCACTGGCTTCTGCACGCCTTTACCTGGGCTGCCATAACGGACAGCAGGTGTTTGCGGGTTTCTGCGGCGGCTTTGCCGTCGCGACGCTGGCTGTGCTGTTCCTGTAATCCGTTTTCGGGCCGGATATGCTTCCGGTGCGGGTCTCCGCACGAATCCCTCCTCGGCACGATACCCTTCGCACACGGATAATAAAAAATCCCGGACTTCTGGCAAGGAAGCCCGGGATTTTCCAATACTTGATACTTTGGCTGCCGGTTATACGCAACCCTGTGCCAGCATGGCGTTGGCGACCTTCATGAAGCCTCCGATGTTGGCTCCGACTACGTAGTTGATGTAGCCGTCGGGCTGGGTGCCGTACTGCACGCATACCGAGTGGATGTTCACCATGATCGAGCGGAGTTTTGCGTCGACCTCTTCGGGCGACCAGGTGATACGCATCGAGTTCTGCGTCATTTCGAGCCCCGAGGTCGCAACGCCGCCGGCATTGGCAGCCTTGCCCGGGGCGAAGAGCAGCTTGTGCTGCTGGAAGATGCGGATGGCATCGGGGGTCGAGGGCATGTTCGCCCCTTCGGCTACGCAGATGCAGCCGTTGTCCACGAGCGCCTGAGCCTGGTCTCCGTTCAGCTCGTTCTGCGTGGCGCACGGCATGGCGATGTCGCACTTCACGCCCCACGGGCGCTCGCCGGGGTAGTACTTGGCCGACGGATAGCGGTCGGCGTACTCCTTGATACGTCCGCGGAAGATATTTTTCAATTCCATTACATATTCCAGTTTTGCCTCGTCGATGCCTTCGGGGTCGTGGATGTAACCCGACGAATCGGAGAGCGTCACGACCTTCGCACCGAGTTGCGTCGCCTTCTGGCAGGCATACTGTGCCACGTTGCCCGATCCCGAGATGCAGACGGTCTTGCCTTTGAACGACTCCTTGCGCGTGGCGAGCATCTCCTGTGCGAAGTAGCAGGTGCCGTAGCCCGTCGCTTCGGGGCGCAGCGGGCTGCCGCCCCAGTCGCGTCCCTTGCCGGTGAGCGTTCCCGTAAATTCGTCGCGCAGGCGCTTGTACTGTCCGAACATGAAGCCGATTTCACGGCCGCCGACGCCGATGTCGCCTGCCGGGACGTCGGTGTCCTGTCCGATGTGGCGCTGCAATTCGGTCATGAACGACTGGCAGAACTTCATCACCTCGTTGTCCGAGCGGCCCTTGGGGTTGAAATCCGAACCGCCCTTGCCGCCGCCCATCGGCAGCGTTGTGAGGCTGTTCTTGAAGGTCTGTTCGAAGGCGAGGAACTTCAGAATCGACAGGTTGACCGAAGGGTGGAAGCGGATGCCGCCCTTGTAGGGGCCGATGGCGCTGTTCATCTGCACGCGGTAGCCGCGGTTGATCTCGATCTCGCCTTTGTCATTGAGCCAGGGCACACGGAAAATGATGACGCGCTCGGGTTCCGCGATGCGTTCCAGAACTTTCATTTTCTGCAATACGGGGCTCGCCACGATGTGGGGAGCCAGCGATTCGGCGACCTCGCGGACGGCCTGGTGGAATTCCGGCTCATTGGGATTGCGGAGGATTAGTTGCGCCATGAAATCTTCGACGTACTGATGTGCTTGCTCGTTCATAGTCAATCTGTGTTTAAGGGTTTGTGGAATCTGTTCGGTGGTAAAAATAATGTATCCGTTTGAGTTTTGCAAGTTCTTTAAGAAATTGTTAAAATATTTTACTTATGTCGTTTGCGACTTCTGCACCCCATCTGCTTACTGTCCGGGGGAGTGCGGGGAGCGATCGGTAAATATCCGTAATAAAAAATGACAGATCCGCCGTGAATCTGTCATTTTGAAAAAAATATGAATTTTTTTCAACTATTTCGCATTTTCTCCCGTTTCCTTGCTGAATTCGAATCCGATGTATACGTTCTTGTACTGTTCGAGCAGGGCGACGATGGTCTCCATCGACGAGATTTTGCTGCCGTATGATTTGATGATCTCGATGAGCTTGCTGACCGGGAAGACCAGTATCATTTTCGTCCCGCTGAGGGATACGTGTCCCGGAACCTCGCCCAAGTCGAGCTTTTCCTTGCCGAGTTTCTCCTTGGCGAATTTCATCGCGGCCACATGGGTCGAAGGGTCGAACGTATAGGTGCCCGACAATTTGTAATTGCCCATTTGGGTACTGAATGCGCCGTCTTTGCCGAATGTGACCGAACCTGCGCCGGACTTGATGCCCACCGTTTGGTAGACCTTGTCGAGCTGGCTTTTGACGGTACCTTCGAGCGCCGATCCCCCGAGCTGGCTCAGCAGGTCGTTGCCTTCGAATTTTACGCCCGGAGCGGAGTAGTTCCATGTCCCGACCAGCGCATATTGGGTCAGTTTGCCGCCTGTCGCCTTGTCTGCGGCCTCCGTCGCGGCCTTTTTCAGTGCTTCCTGCCAGTCCTGTGCCGACGCGGTGCCGCCTGCGAGCAGCAGTGACGCGGCGATGGACAAAAGGGTTTTCTTCATTTTTATTTATTCGTATTTACGGTTTACAGTGTTTCGAGTTCCTTGAGCCATACGGCTGCCGAGGCGTCCGAAGGCATACGCCAGTCGCCCCGGGGCGACAGGGCCACCGAACCGACCTTCGGGCCGTCGGGCATTGCCGAGCGCTTGAACTGCTGCGAGAAGAAGCGGCGGAAGAATACCTCCAGCCATTTCCGGATCGTAGCGTGGTCGTAGCTGCCGCGGAATGCCTGTTCGGCCAGGAACAGGATCTTTGCCGGGCGGTAACCTCCGCGGATGAAGTTGTAGAGGAAGAAATCGTGCAGTTCGTAAGGGCCTACCAGGTCTTCGGTCTTTTGGCTGATCCTGCCGTCCTTGTCCGCCGGCAGCAATTCCGGGCTGACCGGCGTGTCGATGATGTCGAGCAGCGTGGCGCGGGCCCCCGCATCCGATTCGGTGTCGGCCACCCATTTTACCAGATGGCGCACCAGCGTCTTGGGCACCGAGGCGTTCACGCCGTACATCGACATCTGGTCGCCGTTGTAAGTCGCCCATCCCAGGGCCAGTTCGCTCAGGTCGCCCGTGCCGACTACCAGCCCGCCCTCCATGTTGGCGACGTCCATCAGTATCTGCGTGCGTTCGCGTGCCTGGCTGTTCTCGTAGGCCGCCGAGCGGTCTTCGGGGTCGAGCCCGATGTCCCTGAAGTGTTGCAGGCAGGCGTCGCGGATCGGGATTTCGCGCACGGTGACGCCCAGGCTGCGCATCAGTTCCAGCGCATTGTTGTAAGTGCGATCCGTGGTGCCGAACCCAGGCATCGTGATGCCGATGATTCCCGTGCGGTCGAGTTGCAGCTTGTCGAACGTGCGTACCGCCACGAGCAGCGCCAGCGTCGAGTCGAGCCCGCCCGAGATGCCGACCACGGCCTTCTCGCAGCGCGTGTGTACCAGCCGCTTGGCCAGCCCGTGCGACTGTATCTGGAAGATCTCCTCGCAGCGCTGGCTGCGGTGCGCTTCGTCCTGCGGCACGAACGGCATCGGGTCGATATCGCGGTCGAGCGCCGCCGCGCGCAGCCCTTCGGGGATTTCCATTTCGATCACGGTGTTCTCCGCCGCGCCTTCATTCACGCGGAACGAGGTGTTCCTGAGGCGTTCGAATTCCAGCCGTTCGATGTCGAGGTCGGCCACGACCAACTGCTCTTCGAGCACGAAACGCTTCGCTTCGCGCAGGATCTTCCCGTTTTCGGCGATGATGCCGTTCCCGGCGAATACCAGGTCGGTCGATGATTCGCCGAAGCCGGCCGAGCAGTAGACATAACCCCCGATCGTGCGTGCCGACTGTTGCGCTACGAGCTGCCGCAGGTAGGCGTGCTTGCCGACGGCCTCGGGCGATGCCGAGAGGTTGAAGATCACCTTCGCGCCGCTGAGTGCCATGTGCGACGAGGGCGGCACTACCGTCCAGAGGTCTTCGCACAGCTCCACGCCGAACTCCGTGCCGTTGACCTCGAACGTGAGGCCTGCGCCGAAATCCGCAGCCTGCCCCGCGACGGGGATCGTCTCTTCGGAGATGCCTGCGCCCGATGCGAACCAGCGGTTCTCGTAGAATTCCGTATAGTCGGGGATATAGGTTTTGGGGACGACGCCCAGTATGCGCCCCTGCGTGAAGACCACGGCGCAGTTGTAGAGCGTTTGTCCGTGGCGCAACGGGGCCCCCGCGATCATCGTCAGCGGCAACTTGCGCGTGTCGCGTACCAGCCTTGCTAACGCCTCGTCGGCCGCGTCGAGCAGTGCGGGTTGCAGCAGCAGGTCGCCGCAGGTGTAGGCCGTCAGGGCCAACTCGGGGAACGCGACGATCTCCACGCCCCGCTGTGCCGCTTCGTCGGCCATAGCGGCCATGCGCTCCGCGTTGAAATCGCAGTCGCCGACCCGTACGTGCGGCACGGCCGCCGCCACTTTCAGAAAACCGAAGCTATCCATATATACGTTATGTTATTTTGCCCACAACTGCGCCAGGTTCAGGATCACCTGCTCTGCCTTGTGCATCGTGGTGAGCGAGCAATATTCGAATTTGCCGTGGAAGTTCATGCCTCCCGTGAAGAGGTTGGGGCAGGGCAGCCCCATGAACGACAGGCGTGCGCCGTCCGTACCGCCGCGTATGGGGCGTACGATCGGGTTCACGCCGGCCATTTCCATGGCTTTGAGCGCCTTGTCGATCACCTGCGGGTGCGGCTCGACCATCTTGCGCATGTTGAAATACTGGTCTTTGAGCGTCAGGGTCAGCACCCCGTCGCCGTATTTCTTCTTCAAAAGGTCGACGCAGGCCCACATGAATACCTTTTTCTGCTCGAATTTCTCCGCATCGTGGTCGCGGATGATATAGCTGACCGAGGCTTTCTCGACCGTGCCGTTCAGCCCTACGCAGTGGTAGAACCCTTCGTATCCTTCGGTGTACTGCGGACGTTCGGCGGCCGGCAGCAGCCCTTGCAGTTCGCACGCCACGTCGAGCGCATTGACCAGCTTGTTCTTGGCGTATCCCGGGTGGACGTTGCGTCCCTGAATGTCGATTTTGGCGCTTGCGGCGTTGAAGTTCTCGTATTCCAGCTCACCCTCCATGCCGCCGTCGACCGTGTAGGCGAAGTCGGCGCCGAAGGCCCTGACGTCGAAGAAATCGACCCCGCGGCCCACCTCCTCGTCGGGCGTGAAGCCGATACGTATCTTGCCGTGTTTCACCTCCGGGTGTGCGAGCAGGTACTCGGCGGCGGTCATGATTTCCGCCACGCCCGCCTTGTCGTCGGCACCCAGCAGCGTCGTGCCGTCGGTATGGATCAGCGTGTGCCCCTTGAAGAACTCCAGCTCGGGGAAATCCGTGACCCGCATCGTCAGCTGGCCGTTCAGTGCGATGTCGCAGCCGTCGTACTCCTCGATGACGCGGGGTTTGACGTCCTTGCCGCTCATGTCGGGCGAGGTGTCCACATGGGCGATGAACCCGATCACCGGGGCATTTTCGCAACCCGGCGTCGCAGGGACGGTGCCCATCACGTAACCGTACCGATCCATCGAGACCTCGGTCATGCCCAATGCCTCCATTTCGTCGCGCAGGGCGGCCAGCAGGACTTTCTGTTTTTCGGTCGAAGGGAACGTCGTGCTCTCCTCCGACGACTGGGTGTCGTAGGAGACGTATTTCAGGAATCTTTCTTTTAAATCCATGACAATATCTGTTTATGGTTTATTCCTCTTTTTTTGCCCGGAGCGTGTGCCATGCGAAATAGCCGATCAGTACGAGGTACATTGCCAGCCCCGTCCACTCGGCGGCGTTCGAGGCCGCCCAGCCGCTCAGGAACCAGTCCACCTCGGCGAATTTCAAGAGGGCGCTCACCACACCCATCAGCGCGCCGCCGGCGATGAAGCCCGAGGCGATGAGCGTTCCGCGGTCGAAACGCGCCTTGTTGAGCCCCTCGTCCTTCGAACGGTTCGATACGAACCATGCCACCAGGCCGCCCACGACCAGCGGTGCGTTCAGCTCCATCGGGATGAACATGCCCAGCGCGAATGCGAGGGCCGGAACACCGATCGAGGTCAGCACCAGCGCCAGTGCCGCGCCGCAGAAGTAGAGCATCCACGGGGTCTGCCCGCCCGTCATCAGGGGCTGTATCACGGCGGCCATGGCGTTGGCCTGCGGGGCCACGAGGGCGCCTTCGCCCACGAACCCGTACGATTTGTTGAGGATGATCATCACGCCCGCCACGGTCGCCGCAGCAACGAACGTGCCGAGGAATTTCCAGGCCTCCTGCTTGCGGGGCGTCGTGCCGAGCCAGTAACCGATCTTCAGGTCGGTGATGAACCCTCCGGCCATCGAGAGCGCCGTGCAGACCACGCCGCCGATGATCAGCGCCGCCGTCATGCCCGTCGTGCCGCTCAGCCCGACGCTCACCAATACCAGTGACGAGAGGATCAGCGTCATCAGCGTCATGCCCGACACGGGGTTCGTGCCGACGATGGCGATGGCGTTGGCCGCCACGGTCGTGAAGAGGAACGCGATGACGAAGACGATCAGGATGGCCGTGACGGATTGTACCCAGCCGTCCAGCAGCCCGAAGTGGAAGAATATGAAGACCGAGATGAGCGTGGCGATCAGGATCGTGAGGATCCGCTTCATCGTCAAGTCGCGCTGCGTGCGTTCTACCGCAGCCGGGGCGGTTTTGTTGCCCCCCCCCAGTTCCGATACGGCCAGCCCTACGGCCTGGCGGATGATCTTCGACTGCTTGACGATGCCGATGATGCCCGCCATGGCGATGCCTCCGATGCCGAGCGGTTTGCCGATGAAGGCGAAGAGGTTTTCTGCCGTGAAGATGCTGGCGGGGTCGGCGAGGATGTCGGCGCGCGTCACGCCCAGCAGCGAGGCCATGGCCGCCGGGTCGATCGTGTCGGCCAGCGACCCGACGAGCGGTACGACGAGGAACCACACCAGGCACGAACCCGCCGTGATGATCATGGCGTATTTCAATCCGATGATGTAGCCCAGGCCCAATACGGCGGCCGACGTGTTGAGCGAGAATACCACCTTGAACTTGTCGGCTGCCACCTGTCCCCACGCGCAGATGCGCGTCGATACCGACTCCGTCCACATGCCGAACGTGCCTACCGCGAAGTCGTAGAGGCCGCCTATGAGACCTGCCACGGCCAGCAGTTTGGCCTGGTTGCCGCCCTTCTCGCCCGAGATCAGCACCTCGGTCGTGGCCGTAGCCTCGGGGAAGGGGTATTTCCCGTGCATCTCCTTGACGAAATATTTGCGGAACGGGATCAGCAGCACGATTCCCAGCAGCCCGCCGAAGAGCGACGAGAGGAACACCTGGTAAAATGCCGCGTCGAGCCCGAGGATGTAGAGCGCCGGGAGGGTGAAGATGGCACCCGCGACGATCACGCCCGACGAAGCGCCGATCGACTGGATGATGACGTTCTGTCCCAGCATGTTCCTCTTACCCATCACGTTGCCCATGCCGACGGCGATGATGGCGATCGGGATCGCCGCTTCGAATACCTGTCCGACCTTCAGGCCGAGGAAGGCCGCGGCGGCCGAGAAGACGATGGCCATGACGATACCCATCGTGACCGAGTAGGGCGTCACCTCCCTGGGCGACGATGAGGCGGGCATGATGGGCGTGTACTCTTCGCCCGGTTTGAGTTTCCGGTAAGCGTTCTCGGGCAATGACGTAAGTTGTTTTTCCTGTTCCATTTATTGAGGTTCTTTGATGTACTTGTCCAGGTCTTTGAGAATGTAGTAGCGGTTCAGCGACGCCGGGGCTTTCTTTGCGTCGAGATAACTGTATATCGCGCCGACGGCAGCCGCGAGGCGCAGCCGTTCCGCGTGCTGCTCCGATGCGGCCGCCATGTCGAAGAGCAGTTCGGCGAACTTGTCCAGTTCCTGGTCGCCGAACCCGTATTCGTCCGTAAGCCGGCCGATGAAATCCGCCTCATCCAGCAACGTGTCGATGTCGATGTCCAGTTTCTCGGCCAGCTCCGTCTTGGCCGTCGTCCGTATCTGCTCCGGGGAGGCCGATTGTCTCATCAGCCCGATTTTATTCAGCAGGGCGGCGATCAGCTCCCCGATCCTGTTGATCTCCCGTAAGATATAATCTTCCATGTCCTTAGCGGTTGTCGCCGCTGCCCGAGATGATGTGGCGTTGCATGCGCGAGCGGAGTTTGTCGACGTTCATCTGCGCCACGTCGTCCAGTTCGTACCCCAGGTCGCGGGCGAGCGTCGCGCAGTACCACAATACGTCGCCGATCTCCTTGACGATCTCCAGCCGCTTTTCGTCCGAGAACTCCTCGTGGGCGTCGCGGATGACCTTTTTGACCTTGTCGGCCACTTCGCCCGCCTCGCCCGTAAGCCCGAGCGTGGGGTAGATGATGCGACGATTTTCGGGATAGATTGCCGTTTCGAGTGCGTGCTGCTGGTATTCGTTGAGTGTCATGGTTTTGATTTTGAGCGTGAATATTGGGTGGTACCGAGGGCAAAAATAGCAAAATAATTTAAAAATACGCATAAAAAAGCCCCTGTTCCTATGGAACAAGGGGCAAAGGATTTTTTGAGGGGGGGGGCTGTGCGGGCATTCCGTTGCCGGACATTGCCGAGTGCCGCATGCCGGCTGGCAGTGGAGGCCGGGCGGTCTGCTGTCGTCCGCGGCCGTGCCGGGGTACGGGTTCAGCGCCGGCGCCGGCTGTGCGGGCCCCCGGCATGATTGCCGTCCGCACGGCATTTCCCGTTATTTCAGCCTGCGGAGTTTGCGGTCTGCGTCGGTAGCTTCGCGTATGGAGATTGCAAAGCCGCCGCCGCGCGCCATCTCCACGTCGAGTTCCGTGCGTTGTCCGACCTTCCCGGTGCGGATGACATACGCCTGCGGATTGGTCTGGTAATCGGCATCGGGGGCATCGGCGTAGAGCGTCGCCACATACTCCTTGCCGGGGGCGAGGTAGTCGAACGGGAGCGTCACCGTACGGCGGTTCTCGTCCGTCACGCCGCCCACGAACCACTCGCCCGTGCCTTTGGCCTTGCGCGCCACGACGATGTAGTCGCCCGGCTCGGCCAGCAGGTAGCGGCTCTCGTCCCAATCGATGGCCACGTCCTTGATGAATTGGAACGCGTCCATGTATTTTTCATAGTGTTCGGGCAGGTCTGCCGCCATCTGCAGCGGCGAGTACATCGTCACGTACAACGCCAGCTGGTTGGCGAGCGTCGCGTTGACGTGCGAGTGGTTGCCGGGGTTGACCTCCGCGACGTCCATCACGAAGATGCCGGGTGTGTAGTCCATCGGGCCGCCCTGCAGGCGCGTGAAGGGCAGGATCGTCACATGGTGGGGCTTCGAGCCGCCGAACGCCTGGTACTCCGTGCCGCGTGCCGACTCGTTGCCGATCAGGTTGGGGTAGGTGCGGCAGAGGCCCGTCGGGCGCACCGCCTCGTGGGCGTTGACCATGATCTTGTGGTCGGCGGCCCGGCGGACGGCATAGAGGTAGTGGTTGTTCATCCACTGCCCGTAATGGTGCTCTCCGCGGGGCAGGATGTCGCCCACGTATCCGCTCTTGACCGAGTTGTACCCGTATTTGTTCATCAGGCGGTAGGCCGCTTCCATGTGGCGTTCGTAGTTGCGCACCGAAGCCGACGTTTCGTGGTGCATCATCAGCCGGATGCCTTTCCCGTGCGCATATTCGTTCAGCGCGGCGATGTCGAAATCGGGGTAGGGGGTCATGAAATCGAAGACGTAATCCTTCGTGTGCCCGAACCAGTCCTCCCAGCCGACGTTCCAGCCTTCGACGAGCAGCTGGTCGAACCCGTGTGCCGCCGCGAAGTCGATGTACCGCTTCACGTTCTCGTTGTTGGCGCCGTGGCGGCCGCTGGGCCTGCATCGGGCGTAATCCGTCACGCCGAGCTGTACCGACGGCACGTCGCGCGTATAGGCCCAGTCGCTCTTGCCGGTGATCATTTCCCACCATACGCCCATGTATTTCACGGGCTTGATCCACGAGGTGTCGTCATAGGCGCACGGCTCGTTGAGGTTCAGGATCAGCTTCGAGGCGAGGATGTCGCGGGCGTCGTCCGAGACCGTCACCGTGCGCCACGGGGTGTGGCAGGGCGCCTGCATGTAGCCTTTCCACCCCTGTGCGTCGGGCGTAAGGTGCGAGGTGAAGATGAAATTCCGGTCGTCCAGGTCGAGGTGCATGCACGCATAGTCGACCAGCGCCGCTTCGTGGATGTTGATGTAGAGCCCGTCGTCGCTCTTCATCTGCAGGGCCGTCTGTACGCCCGTGGGCGAGAAGGGCGTCTGCGACGAGTTGGGCGTGATGGCGCCGGGCATCAGCTCCCGTATCTGCGAGAGCTTCGATTCGGTGTAGTCGTACTCCTGCGTGTCGTAGTCGCCCGGGATCCAGAACGCCGTGTGGTCGCCCGCCATGGCGAACTGTGTTTTCTCCTCGCCGATGACGAAATAGGTCAGCGACTCCTGTTCGGGGAATTCGTAGCGGAATCCGAGCCCGTCGTCGTAGAGCCGGAAGCGGATCGTCATGTCGCGGCCTGTCGCGGCCTGATGCAGCGTGACGGCCATTTCGTTATAGTGGTCGCGGATCTCGGCCTGCTCGCCCCATACGGGACGCCATGTCTGGTCGGACTCGCTGCGGGCCACCTGCCCGAGGGTGAACCCGTCGTAGAGCGATACCGGGTGCCCCGGTTCGCCCTTGCGGATTTCAGTCCCGAATTCCAGCTTCGGAGCTTCGCCGCGCAGTTCGAGCCCCATGCCGCTGGGCAGGATCACGGGGCGCTCCTTGTAATCGAGCGCATAGGTGGGGCGGCCTCCATCCGCCAGGCTGAATTCCAGGCGGAGGCGGCCGTCGGGCGAGAGGAGCGTCTCCTGTGCCGTGCAGGCTGCACCGGCCAGCAACGCAGATATATATAAAAATATTTTCTTCATGGTTCGGTCTTGTTATTTACGTTTGAATTCTACGATCAGCGCCTGCCGCGGGCCGACCGTGGTGGCGTCGTCCACCTCCGTGGCTTCGCCCGTCAGGACGTTGCGCCCGTCGCTCAGCCCCGAGGCGATCTCGGCATAGTGCGACCACGGCACCTGTTTCTTGCCCCGCGAGTTGTTGATGAAGACGAATACCGCGTCGGTGTCGTCATAACGGAAATAGGCGTAGGTGTTGTCGCGCGAGAGAAAGTGCATCGTGCGGCCGTTGTGGATCACGGGCTTCGACTTGCGCCATTGGAAGAGCCGCTGCGTGTAGTCGAAGAGCCCCGCCTGTACGGCATCGCGCTGCGCCGGGTCGAACAGGTTCACCGCGTCGCCCTCCCAGCCGCCGGGGAAATCCACGCGCAGCCCGCCGTGTCCCTGCGAGAGGTCTTTCGAGGTGAACATCATCTCGTCGCCCGAGAATATCTGCGGGATGCCGCGCATCGTGGCCAGCATCGCCATCGAGAGTTTCAGCCGGTCGGGGTTTCTGCGTACGATGTCGCCGATGCGGTCGGTGTCGTGGTTGGCGACGAAGATCATCATTTTCGACAGGTCATGGTAGACGAAATCGTGCGACAGGCAGTCGTAGACGCGCGTCATGCCCTCGCCCCAGCGGAGCGAGTCGGTGGGCAGCGCCCGGCAGATGGCCTCCTGCAGCGGGAAATCCATGATCGACGGCAGGTGCGAGTCGAAGCCGTCCTTGTTGGGATTGCCGCCCTGCCAGTATGCCAGTTGGGGGATCGACGACGTCCAGCATTCGCCCACGATGTTGAAATCGGGGTATTCCCTGCGTACGGCCGCGCACCACTCGCTCATCGGCACCTTTTCGTTGTAGGGGTAGGTGTCGACGCGGAACCCGTCCAGGCCGGCATACTCGATCCACCACACGGCCCATTGCTTGAAATATTGCAGCACGTAGGGATTGTCGAGGTTCATGTCGGGCATCGACGGCACGAACCAGCCGCTCTCCTGCAGGTCGAGGTCGTAGCGCGAAGCGTTGGGATCCATGTTCGTCGAGAAGCAGACGTTCGTCCCGGTGTATTCGGGGAACTGGTGTATCCAGTCCCTGAAAGGCAGGTCTTTCATCCACCAGTGGCCCGTGCCGCAGTGGTTGGTGACGATGTCCATAATCACCTTCAGCCCGTGGTCGTGGGCTTTGCCTACGAACTCCCTATACAGTTCGTTCGAGCCAAACCGGGGGTCTATGCGGTAGTAGTCGCCGCAGGCGTAGCCGTGGTACGAACCTTCGGGTTCGTCGTCCAGCAGCAGCGGCGTGGGCCATACGGCCGTGGCGCCCAGCCCTGCGATGTAATCCAGGTGGTCGATCATCCCCTGCAGGTCGCCCCCGTGGCGGCCGAAGAAGGCGCTGCGGTCGGCGCGCTCCCGCGTGTGGGGCGTCGAGTCGTTCGACGCATCGCCGTTGGCGAAGCGGTCGGGCATCAGGAGGTAGATCATGTCGGCCGTGGTGAAACTCTTGCGTGCGGCCGAGCCTTCGGCGCGTGCCGCGATCTCATAGGGAACCTTGAACTGCCGTTCCCCCTGCGAGAATACGAGGTAGTAGGTGCCCGGCTCCGCGTCGGGTTGCACCTCCACGTCCACGAATAGGTAATTGGGACTGTCGGCCTTGTGGCGGGCCTTCACCCCGACGCCCTGTCCGCCTTCGATGCGGATGTCGTATGCCGCGATGCCGGCCCCGTTGACGAGCAACTGGAGCGGGGTCTGCATTCCCGTCCACCACGAGAGGGGTTCGACGCGGGTAACCTCGCCCGAGGCGTCTGCCACCGAGGCGGGGTCGAATGCGGACTGTCCTGTCCCTGTGCAGGAGAGCAGTCCGGCTGCTGCGAGTGTCATGAAAAATCGGTTCAAAATATCGTCGTTTGTAAAGTTAGCAAAAAATCGGTTTCCAGCGATTCCCGTTTCGCCCGGGGCATCCTTGTGCTTCTCATGCGCATCCCCGTGCTTCTCGGATGGTTTACTGTCTATTCCCGTCGGGTGCTATCGGGTTCCCGGCGCTGTTTCCGCGCATCCCCGGCGCATGTCCGCAACCCTTATCTCCTGTCTTGTGCGAAGACCAGCCACTGCCATGCGGGAAGCACGGTGCGGGTGCCGCCCGTGTATTCCTTCCCGGTGAAGAACTCGCGGCGCGAGCCCTCGAACGGCAGGTCGAATGCGACCTCCTCCGCACTGAGGTTCGCAGCGACTGTCACCTCGTTGCCGCCGGCCGTGCGGGAAAACAGCATCAGGCCGTCGGGTGTTCGTTCGCCGAGCGGGTATGCGGCCTGCCCGCCGCGTTCTCCGGCCGCGAGCGCCGGGTTCTCGTGGCGCAGCCGGATCAGTGCGGTGTAGAAATCCGTAAACCCGTTATGTTCCCACGCGGGGACGGGGTCTTTCTCGAAGAACTCGAAGCGGTGGTCGAACCCCATCTCCTGTCCGGTATAGACGAGCGGCTGCCCGTTGGGCAGCGTGAAGGTCAGCAACGCCATCACGCGTGCCGCGTCGCCCATGCGCTCGAATTCCGTCCCGGCCCACGAGTTTTCGTCGTGGTTCGAGGTGAACATCAGGCGGAACGCCTCGCGCGGCATGGCAGCGGAGTCTCTGGCGACGTAGGCACGCAGGTCTGCGGCGCTTTTGCGTCCCTGTGCGATGTCGTTCAGCAGGTGGTGCAGTTCCCACGCATACGAGGCGTCGAACGCCCCGTCGTGCAATGCGGGGGCTTCGCCCTCGGCGAGCAGGTAGATGCCGGGGTACTCCTTCCGCAGTGCGGGCAGCGTCTGCTGCCAGAAGTCGATGGGTACCTCGCACGCCATGTCGCAGCGGAATCCGTCGATGCCGCGGTTGAGCCAGAAACGCATGGCGGCCGCCATTGCGGCACGCATGTCCGCGTTGCCGTAGTCGAGCTTGGCGATGTCCGTCCAGTCGTACTGCACGATGGTGTTGCCCAGCGAGTCACGTACATACCAGTCGGCCGGGCGCTCCTCGATCCAGCGGGCATCGGGCGAGGTGTGGTTGGCCACCCAGTCCAGGATTACGCGCAGCCCGAGTCTGTGGGCTTCGGTCAGGAACCGGTCGAAATCCTCCAGCGTGCCGAATTCGGGGTTGACGGCTTCGTAGTCGGAGATGGCGTAGTACGAGCCGAGGGTTCCCTTGCGCTCCTTGATGCCGATGGGGTAGACGGGCATCAGCCAGACGACGTCCACGCCCAGTTCTCTGAGCCGGGGCAGGTGGCGTGCGGCCGCCGCCAGCGTCCCTTCGGGGGTGTACTGGCGCACGTTCATTTCGTAGACGACCGAGTTGTAACTCCAGTCGGGGTGGGCGGCCGGTTGCTGCGGCCGTGTGCCGCAGGCAACCAGTACCATTGCGAGAAGTAATGCGGGCAAGCGTTTCATGGCGTGTCGTTTAGAGCGTGAATACCACCGACGACCAGGCGCCCATGAGCAGTTTCGACGAAGCGTCGCCGCGCTGAAGTTTCACTTCACCTGAGACGCCTACGGCCTTGTCCGGTTGGTCGGTAAGGGTCAGTATCTGTGTCTCCTGGCCGAAGTTGTGCACGACGAGCATCCGTTCGCCGTCCAGCTCGCGGTACCAGGCCGCGATGGATTGCTGCGAGGTGTTGCCGTCGTTGTAGACCGGGTGTTTGACCATCTTGCCCTGCGCCAGCACGGGGTAGGTGTTGCGCAGCCGGGCGAACGTGCGGTAGAGGTTGAGCAGCGAACCGTCGTCGTCGGCCTGTGCCTCGACCGAGATCGCCGGGGTCAGCATCTGCATGTCGATCTTGCCCGAGAGGCTTCCCGAAGCCAGTTCGTTGCCCGCCTTGTCCCACAGGATCGGGGTGCGGACATATTCGTCGCCGTTGGATTTGGTGCCCCAGTACCCGAGCTCTTCGCCCTGGTAAATGTAGGGTGCGCCCTGCGCCGTGAGCAGTACGGCGGCCGCCACCTTCATCTTTTCGGCGGACTGTCCCAGGTCGGAGCCCGTGCGATCCTCGTCGTGGTTCGAAAGTTTCGTGGCTTCGATGTAATCGCTGCGGTACTGTGCGTAGAGGGGCTGCACGTCGAGGATGTCCTTGACGAAATAGCATCCGATGCCGTTTTGCAGCGCCCATTTGAGCTTGTACCAGAACGTGAATTCGAACAGTGCCGGCAGCCCCCGGTAATAGGGTGCCGCCTTGTCCGCTTCGTCGAGCATCTCGCCCACCATGTAGAAATCGCCCTCTCCGCCGGCGGCCTTGTAGCTCTCGTTCATGCGGTCGTAGAATTTCTTGAGGAACGTGGGGTTCTCGTCGTTGTAGGCGTTGTGGTAGATGTGCTTCACGGCATCGAGGCGGAATCCGTCCACGCCCATGCGTACCCACTTGTCAGCCGCTTCGGCGACGGCCTTGAACGCCCCGGACTGCTCGGCCTCGGCGGCTTTACCGTAGTTGAGGTCGGCGAATGCCGCCGTCCAGAAGTGCGAATGGTACATCGTCGGCAGCGAGAACTGTACGTTGGCCGGGTCGGCCGAGCGGTTCGACATCAGGGTGAAGGGTTCCCCGAACCGGATGATCGTCCGGTTGTCCGGGGCGCCGTATTTGGTGCCTGCGGCCCACGACGTGGTCGAGGTGCGGACGAGGAATCCCCAGTCGGAGTCGAAGTCGAGCGTCAGTTCGTAACTGTTGCCGCCCCTGGCGTAGAAGCGTTTGCTCGTGCCGTTGCCGAAATAGAGGTATTTGTCGTCCGCGCCGCCCTGCGTGTTGTCCGCGTCCGCGGCGTCGGTTGTTTCGGTAACGGTCACCGTCGGGCTGTCGGCGTTTGTCCAGTCGAGTACGAACTTGAAGCGTCCCGCGGCACCCGCCCCCGTGTCGGTCGAGAACCATTGCCCGGCATCGTAGCCTGCGGCGCCCTCGGTGGCGATCTGGTCGATCCGTCCGGCTGCGATGTCGGCCTGCGGGTCTTCGGAGAAGATATAGCGGTCACGGTAAGGGCTCCCTTCGGACGCGGCGGCCGATTTGAACCACGGGTGGTCTTTGCCTGTATGGTTGAGCACGTAATCCAGGTAGACCCGGATGCCGCGGGCATGGGCCGCGTCGATGAATGCCCTCAGGTCGGCGTCCGTCCCGAAGGCGGGGTTGACCGCCTCGTAGTCGAGCACGTCGTAACCGTGGTACGAAGCCGCCGGATGGATCGGCGAGAGCCATACGGCCGAGGCGCCGAGTGCGTCGATGTAGTCGAGCCGCCGGGTCAGCCCCCGTAGGTCGCCCACCTTGTCGCCGTTGCCGTCGGCGAAGCTGTATACCAGCAGCTGGTAGCTTATGTCGGCGCGTTTGCGGTTGTCCCACGCATCGGGCTGGGCGACGACCTGCTCACCCTCGAAATCCTGGGAGGCATCGCCGCTCTGTGTCACGGTGACGACGACCGGATCGCAACCCGGGGCGGTGAAGGTCAGCGTCGCGGAGCGTTTCGACGACTCGTTTGCGATCGCCGTGACCGCGAACGACGTGGAGGTTTTGCCCGATGTGAGGGCCGGGGTGCACCATGCGGTATTGTCGCTCTGCGTCAGCGACCACGCGCCCGCATCGGTGCGCAGGTCGAGCAGCCGGCTGCCGCCTGCGGCTTCGAATTCTATCTCCGTGGGGGTCACGGAGAGCATACTGCCGCCGGTATCGCCGGTCTTGTCGTCGCTGCACGACACGGATACGGAAAGTACGAGTGCGAGCAGCAGGAAAAGAAATTTTTTCATAGCGGAATCTCGGTTAAAGTTCGTTTCGGGGCCTGCCGCCCGGTCAGGGACGGCAGGCCCCGAAACGGGACGGCAGCCTGTGCGCCGTCCCGTGAAAGGGTGGCCGTTATTCGGCCTCTGCCGGGGTTTTTCCCTCGGACATGATGTATATCTGCGAATTCGCGAGGTCGAAATAGATGTCGTAGGTGCCGTCGAGCTGGACTTTCATGTTCTGCGAACCGCCGCTGGAGATGATGGCGACCGCCTTGTTGATGTCGACCGCACCGCCCGACGCCGTGCCGTAGTTCTTGGAGTCGTCCCAGGCGTTGTTGAAGCGGATCTTGAACTCGCTGGCGGTGGTCAGGGCTACGCCTTTGCGAACGAGGTAGGCGCCCTCCTCGCTCATCGAGAAATCGCCCAGGTCACCCCATCCGGTGATGTTGCCGACCAGTCCCCATGTGTCGGTGACCAGCTCGGGCTTGGCGCCTGCGGCCATCACGTAGGCGCGTCCCGCCTCGGGCAGCAGCCAGTAGTCGTAGGTGCCGGCTTCGGCGATCACGGCATTGACCTTGTCGGCCGAAACCTTGAAGGCCGAGCCGATCGTGCAGGTGTAGGGGCTGCTGCCGGCGAATGCGGCGTCGGCCCCGATCCACTGCGACTCGTCGCCGCTCTTGAAGAGGAATTCCGAGTTGGCGGCTACCTCGATTCCTGCGGCCTTGTAGGCCACGATGTTCGAGCTGGCGCTCTCCATGGCCGTCGGGCCCCAGTCGGGGGTTGCGACGGTCTGGCCGTGGATGTACCAGTCGGCCTTTTCCGGCCCCGGGTCGGGTTCTTCGCCGCCGCCCGTGCCGTAGTCGCCGGCATTGAGTTCGTAGGTGATCTCCGCAGAGTTGTTCAGGGTTGCGTATACGCGGTAGTTGCCCGCCGTGGCCTTGATGTTGTCGCCGTTCTGCGAAAGGCGTCCGTCCGCCCCGCCGAAGTTTATCGCCCAGTCGTTGTCCGCACGGAATTTGAATTCCCCGGCGGTCAGTGTGACGTCGACCCAGAAACGCTGTTTTTGGGTGTCGAAATTCATCTCCGTGTCGGTGTCCCAGCCGCCCGGAGTGGCATCGCCGATAATACCCATCGAGTTGAACGACAGCTTGTTGCTTAACGTTAATGTCGAACGGTCGAATACGAAGCGGTAGAAGCGCTTGGAATAGACCATGATGTTTCCGGAACCGCCGCTGGAGATCAGCGTGATCGACGGGGCTTCCGTTTCCGGAGCCGCAGCATCGCCGTCGGTGCCCCAGTTGCAGGCATCGTTCCAACCGGCCTCGCCGCTCAGCTTGAAGCCGTTGGCGGCCTTTTCGCCGAAGTCTACGATGGCTTCGTAGGTGACCTCGTCACCGGAGAAACAGAACAGGCCCTGGGCGTTGTCGAAGTTCCAGCCGCAGTAGTCGCCGATTACCCAGATCCGGGGGTAGGTGCGTTCGGCCGTGGTTACGGTCATACGGACGGTGACAGGGGCGGAGTAGAATTTTTCGAAGTCGGTGCCGATCGTGGCGCTGATGTAGAAATCCACGTCCGTAGGTTCGCCCGAGGGTACTCCCAGGCCGCCGTCTTCCACGGACAGCGCAAGGATGTTGTTGAGGCTTTCATAGGTTTGCTCGGACGAGGTGCCGTCCATCCCCGTGAAGAGCACCAGCTTCGCACCGTCGTTGTACGAGGCCTCGATCGAGTAGTTGATCTGGGTGCGGACGCCGAAGTCGGCGGCGTCCCAGGTGAAGGTCTGCGTCGAGCCCATGTTGTTGGGCGTGATGACGATCTCACCGGGCAGCGCATGCAGCACGGGCGCCACGACCTTGTCGGGGTCGTAGGCCTTTACCTCGTCGAGCTTTTGGCAGGCGGAGAGGAGCCCCGTCGCAGCCGCCAGCATCATCGCATATCGTGTAATTTTCATAGTCGTACGATTTTTAGGGTTGGTTATTTATCGGTTGCGTTTCCGTAGCCGGGATTCTGGTGCAGTTCGGGGTTGGAAGCGAGCTCCGACGAAGGGATGGCAAAGATTTTCATGTAATCATCGAACCCCTGTCCGGTGAAGGTGCCGCCCTTGTATGTCCAGAGGAACGACGGGGTGGTGAACTTGCCGTAGCGGATCAGGTCGGTGCGGCGGTGCCCCTCCCACATCAGCTCGCGGGCACGCTCCTCGAGCAGGTAGTCGGCCGTGACCGACGAGGGGGCCGATACCCCGGCGCGGTCGGTCAGCTCCTTGAGCTTCGGCAGCGCGGTGTTGGCCTGTCCCAGGTTCATGCAGGCCTCGGCGTAGATCAGGTAGATCTCGCCCAGGCGGATCATCGGGAAGTCGATGTCGCTGTATGCCTTCGAGGCGGCCGTGGCAAGGAATTCGTCGTTGGTCATGTTGTGGGGGATGTTGTTGAACTTGAGGCAAGTCCACCCGTTGAGGAAGACATAGAGCGCATCGTTCATCGACTCCTGGCGGCCTTTGATGTAGAACATTCCGCCGCGTTTGTCGTTGACCGTATATTCGCCCGTGGTGTAGTCCGCGTTGCGGGCGTTGAAATATTTCTGTACGTATTCGTAGGGTACGCGGATGCCGGCCCAGCCGTTGTTCACGCCGTTGATCTTCTGTTCGGCCGTCACGTCGGTGGCGGCGATGGCTGCCAGCGTCAGGTACGACGTGCCGCCGTAGGACTGCGTCTGCTCGGCGTCGTATGCCACGCCGAAGATGATCTCCTTCAGGGCGTCGGCGTTCTCGCCGTTGTCGCCGCGGAAGAGGTCGGAATACTCCGGGCAGAGCGAGTAGCCCATGCCGAAGATCGCTTCGCAGGCGGATTTGGCCTCCGTCCACATCGGGGTGCCGGTGTAAACCTCGGCATTGAGGTACATGCGGGCTAGCAGGCCGTTGACCGCACCCTTGTCGGCACGCGGGTAGTTCGAGCGTGCGGCGGGCATCGCGCTTTCGTCCGAAGCCAGGTCGGTCAGCTCCGAGATGCAGTAGTCGAAGACATCCTTGCGCGAGGCCTGTTTGGGGTTCACGCCGCCGCCGAAGGGCGAGGTCTCGGTCGTGAAGGGCACGTCGCCAAACACGTCGAGGGCGATCCAGTAGAAATAGGCGCGCAGGAAACGGGCTTCGGCACGGAAACTCTGGATCTTGGCGGCCAGTTCGCTGCTCACGCCGCGGTCGGAGAGTTTGTCCGAGGCGGTCTGGCGCAGGTATTCGTTCACGTAGGCGATGCCCTGCAACGTACGTACGTAGACGGCATAGGTCGCGTCGTTGTCGGCGTCGGACCACGTGTCGGTATTCATGGCGCGTACCCAGGCGTCGTTCTCCCAGGCGCATTTGCAGGCGTCGGCCGTAACCTCCTGAATCGTCCAGAATGCGCGGATGAGCTCCGAGGCGCCGCCGTCGCTGACCTGCAGGTCGGTGGTGTCGTTCGAGACGAAGTTGAAATAGAGTTTGGTGAGCCCGGACAGGTAGCCGTTCTCGTCCTTCCCGTAGGCGGTCTCCGAGGTCGAGTCGGACGGGTTGAGGGGCAGGGTGTCGAGGTCTCCGATGCACGAAGTGAGCAGCATCGCTGCACCTGCCGCCGCCAATGCGAAATGTTTTATGTCGATTTTCATGGTTCGTTCGTTTTTAGAAGTTTACATTCAGACGCAGCGAATAGGTGCGCGGGCGTGGCCATATCGAGCCGTCGATGCCGTTGACGCCCGGTATTTCGGGGTCTACGCCGCTGTAATCGGTGATGACGAATACGTTCTGCACGCCAAAGGCGACGCGCATCGAACCCTTCCAGTTGCCGATCTTGTTGAACGTGTAGCCGAGGTTGATGTCGTCCATGCGGAAGAACGAGGCGTTTTCGAGGAACATGTCCGAATACCACTGCTCGCCGCTGTTGGCCTTCGTAAAGCCGGTCTTCTTGACCAGCCGTGCGAAGTTGGGCAGGTTGCCGGCGTTGATGTCGATGTTGGACGTCGAGTTGGCCGAGGCGAAGTCGTTGAAGACCCAGTTGCCCGCCGAACCGTGGCCGTTGAAGCCGAAGTCCCAGTTCTTGTAGCTCAGCTTGAGGCTGATGCCGTAGAAGAAGTCGGGGTTGGGGCTCTTGTCGGTCACGTAGCGGTCGGCCTGTGTGATCTTGCCGTCCTTGTCACGGTCGACCAGCGCGTTCTGGATCGGATTGCCGTCCTGGTCGTATACCTGCTGGAAACAGTAGAAAGTGTAGGGCGCATAGCCTACCTTGTGGATCTGGAGCAGGTTGCCCGTGCCCTTGGTGATGCTTCCCGTCTGGATGTTGTAGTCGGGGTCGTCGGTGTTGTTGAGCTTGGTGAACTCGGTGTGCTGGAACGTGCCGTTGAAGCCGACCGTGAGGTTCCAGTCCTTGGTCTGCACGGGGATGAAATTCAGGTTGAATTCCACGCCCTTGTTCTCCATCGAGCCGATGTTGGTGAGCACCGTGTTGCCGAAGTTCGAGCCCATGGGGGTGATGACGCTGTTCAGAAGGTCGTCCGTCTGGCGCAGGTACCAGTCGACGCTACCGTTGATGCGGCCGCCGAGGAACCCGAAGTCGAGTCCGACGTTGTAGGTCGTCGTGGTCTCCCATTTGATGTTGGGGTCGTAGGCGCCCGGCGTGAGGTAGAACATGTGCCCGGCGCTGCCCATGTAATAGGTCTTATAGACGTCGGTCGACATGTAGTAACGCGCCAGGTAGGGATAATTGGAGCCGATCTCCTGCTGCCCGGTCTGCCCCACGCCGACGCGCAGCTTGAGGGCCGAGACGGCACGCGAATCCTTCAGGAAATTCTCCTCGGCGATGTTCCACGCAAAGGCGCCAGAAGGGAAGAGGCCCCAGCGGGTATCCTTCGAGAAACGCGATGAGGCGTCGTCACGCAGCGTGAAGGTGAAGAGGTATTTCGAGGCGATCGAATAGTTCAGGCGTCCGTAGAACGAGAGCAGGTAATTCTCCTGGCGGTTGAACGGGTAGCGCGAATCCTCGCCCTTCTGCTCGTGCGTCTCGTTGAAATAGGATACCGAGTGGTCGGAGCTGTAGAAATGCTGCCACGAATAACCGGCCATCACGTCGAGGTGGTGGATGCCCCACTCCTTGTTGAAGTTGGCGTAGAATTCGAGCAGCTGGTTGCGGCGGAAGTTCGTCGTCCACGAATACTGTCCCCAGCCGCGGGCCTCGGTGTCGGTGTATGCCTGGAACGAGCCGGGGTTCACGCCGTCGTAGGTCTTGGCGCTCGATACGTCGAGGCCGAGGTTGAGGTTGAAACGCAGCGCTTCGAAGCCGTGAACCTTATAGTCGATCTGGGCGTTGCCGATGAAACGCTTGGCACGCGCCGTATTGTCGCGGTCGTAGAGCTGCGAGAGCGGGCCCGCACCCAGCAGGGTGTTGGGCGTGAAGTCCTCGCCGCGGCCCGATCCGTAGTTCCAGTATCCGTTGGTGGTCGTGTAGTCGATCGAGCCGTCGTCGTTGCGGAAGTAGGGGTCGATCGTGGGGTTGAAGAAGGCAGCCGAACCCACCACGCCGCCCGAAGCGTAGCGCTGCGACGTGACGACGCCCTTGGCGTTGAGGTTGACCGTGAGGTGCTTGTCGAAGAAGTTGGGCGAGAGGCTCAGGTCGAGCGTCCCGCGTTCGTATTTCGATGTTTCGAGCGTACCCTGCTGGTTGGTGTAGCCCACCGATGCACGGTAGGGCATGCGGTCGTTGATGTTGCCGATCAGGCTGACGTTGTGGTCATGCGAAATGGCGGTGCGGAAGACCAAGTCCTGCCAGTTGGTGTTCTTGTCGCCGAGCATCGACTGCACCTTGTCGCCCGTGGTCGTACCTGCGGGGTATACCTGGTCGATGTAGGTGCGGAACTCGCCGGGCGACATCACGGGCAGCTCGTCGGAGTTGGTCTGGACGCTCACGCTGCCGCTGTACGATACGCGGGGCGTGTTGCCGCGCCCCTTCTTGGTGGTGACGAGGATGACGCCGTTCGAGGCGCGCGAACCGTAGATGGCCGCCGCCGAAGCGTCCTTGAGCACGGTGAAGGATTCGATGTCGTTGGGGTTGATCGTCTCCAGCGGGTTGGCCATACCCTTGCCGCCGTCGACTGCGATGGGCACCCCGTCGATCACGATCAGCGGGTCGTTCGAGGCGTTGAGCGAAGCCGCACCGCGCACGCGGATGGTGGCGCTCGATCCGGGGCCTCCGTCGCCGGGGATGATATGCACGCCCGGAACCTTACCCTTGAGCATGTCCTGTGTGGAGACCACGGCGCCGCGGTTGAACTCTTCGGCCTTGATCGCCACGACCGAACCGGTCATGTCGTTCTTCTTGACCGTACCGTAGCCGATCACCACCACGTCGTCGATACCCATGGCATCCTCTTCGAGCGTGAGGTGCGCCAGCAGCGACGAACTGGCCACCAGGCTGACGGTCTTGTAACCGACATAGCTGACCTCGATGACCGACTCGGGGCCGGCGGCGCGGATGGCATAGTCGCCGTCGATGCCCGTCGAGACACCGTTGGTCGTGCCCTTTTCGACGACGGTAGCGCCCAGGATCGGCATCCCGGACTTGTCGACAACTACGCCTTTTACCTCATAACCAGCGTTTTGCGCCAGCGTGAGGGGGGGGGTAAATTGACATATGAGCAAGATACCCGCACACATAGTTAAAAATCGTTTCATAAGAATTTTGGTTAGTTTATAAGTTGATTTTATGGATTGTAGGTCATTGGGCCTTGTGTTCTTTGACCAGGAAGACCGACACGGCGGCCAGCAGCATGAATACCCCGGCGAGCGCCAGCATGTCGGCCGCATCGGAGGCGAAGCAGTACTTGACGATGGCACCGCCGGTCAGTCCGATGACGATCTGGGGGACGGTGATCGTGAAATTGAAGATACCCATGTATACGCCCATGCGGCGTGGCTCGACTGCGCGCGACAGGATGGCGTAGGGCATGGCGAGGATGCCCGCCCAGGCGATGCCGATCCCCACCATCGGGAGCATCAGCGCGTACTGGTCGTGCAGCAGGCACAACCCCGCGAAGCCCAGCGCCCCGGCGAGCAGGCAGGCCGCGTAGACGGGTTTGTTGCCGTAGCGCGCGGCGACGCGTGCGAGAAACAATGCGGCGATGCAGGCGGGGATGGGGTAGGTGCCGTTGAGCACGCCGACCCAGGTCTGCGTGGCACCGGCCGAGAGCACTTCGCCCGTGGCATGGTCGGTGACCACACCCGTGATGGCAGGTTTGAGGTAAGTCCACATCAGGAAGAGCGCCGCCCACGAGAAGAACTGCGTGACGCCCAGCCGCACCATCACGCCGGGGACGTTGCGCATGAGGCCGGCGAAGCTCATCGGCTTGGCATCCTCCCCGGAGAGGTTGTTGTAGCGGGCGAACTCCGCGGGCGGGTATTCCCGCGTCTTGAACGAGGTGACGAGCACCGTGAGCAGCAGGATCGCGCCCCCGGCGTAGTAGGAGTAGGCGATGTGCGGCGAAACATGCCCCGGAGCGGCCTCGTCCGACACGCCGAGCCATGTCATGACGAGCGGCAGGATAGCGCCGACGACCGCACCGAGGTTTATCAGGAAGGTTTGTACCACGTAGCCCTGTGTCTTCTGCGAATCGTCGAGCATGTCGGCCACCAGCGCTCGGAAGGGCTGCATCGTGACGTTGAACGACAAATCCATGAACAGCAGGATGAAAGCCCCCATGGCGAGTGGGGCGAAGGCGAGCAGTTTGGGGCAGTTGGGCATGAGCACTAGCGCCAGCGCCGAGATCAGCGACCCGCCCAGGATGTAGGGGATGCGGCGGCCCCAGCGCGTCCAGGTGCCGTCGGAAAAAAGCCCCACGATGGGCTGGACGATCATGCCGGCCAGCGGTGCCGCCAGCCAGAAGTAGCTCAGGTGGCTGACATCTGCCCCCAGCGATTCGAAGATGCTCGACGTGTTGGAATTCTGGAGCGAATATCCGATCTGCACGCCGAGGAAGCCGAAGCTGAGGTTCCAAATCTGCCAAAATGAGAGTTTAGGTTTGGTCATTTCGGTTTTTCGGTTGGTTTTCAGGTTATACAAATTTTAATAAAAAAATCCGGATGGCGAACCGCCGGGCGACGAACGGAGGGATCAGCCGGATGAACGGGCGGATTTTTACGACGAACGGTAGCCCGAGGGGGACGATTTGGAATTTACGCGGAAAAACACTACCTTTATTCATAAATAAACGAAACCCGTATATACTTAATACAGCCTCAGTCAGCCTATATGCGATCGCTCAAAGTGTCCGGAATTATCCACCTGTTCGCCGTGCTCCATGCCGTGGTCGCCCTTTCATGCCATCTGGCGGGGATCAACGACGAGTTGGTGCTGACGCTGCTGACGATCGTGCTGATCGTGCTGATCTGCCTAAAACGGGGCCTGAACGTGGAGTTCACCGCTGCCAGCGTGATCGTCGTCAACGTGATCGGCTACCTGCTGGGTACGGGCGGTGCGCAGCTGATCGAGCTGTTATTGCACGCCCCGCCCGTGGTGCATGCCGTGTCGACTTTCATAACCACCGAGATTCTGGGCTGGAGCATCGTGTGGTTCACCAAGTTGTTCCGCCGCGGCGACGACACGGCGAGCCGCTCCTCGGCCTGGACGCCCCGCATCGGGTTGCTGCTGCTGGCCGTGGGGGTGATTTTCGTGCTGAGGCTGGCCTATGTCGAGCTCTTCTCATCGCCTTCCTTCTCCACAGACCGCCTTTACCACATGGCCGACTTGCTGGCTTCGAACTCCGCGGCACTGATTATCCTGCTGTGCGTCAATATCATCTATGTCCGGCATACGCGCAGGCGTGAAACCCGGCACGGTCTGATCGCCGAAATCGCGGCGTTCCTCCTGTTCGTGCTGTTCACGTCGGCCTGCGTGGCGCTCATTACGGGGTTGCACCTGCCGTTCGCCTTCGACCGCTCGTTCTCCGCACGGGAGTTCCTGCAACTGTGGATCGTCACCCTGCTGGTCGAGGTGACCCTCTATTCGGTCGTATTTATGGTCGATTACGCCCTAGTCGCGCGTGCCGTGCTGCGTGCCGAGCGCGGCAAGGCGCACCAGGCGCAGTTCCGTTACATGAAACTCAAACAGCAGGTCAACCCCCATTTCCTGTTCAACTCGCTCAATATCCTCGACTGCCTGGTCTGCGAGCAGCGCACGGAGCAGGCCAGCGCCTACATCCATAAACTGGCGGGCATCTACCGTTACATGCTCCAGAACGAGGAGGAGACGCTCGTGCGCCTGCGCGAGGAGATGGCTTTCGTGGGGATGTACGTCGACTTGTTGCAGGTGCGTTTCCCCGAGGGGTTTCGCGTGGAGACCGACATTCCGGACGAGGCCATGAACCGCCATGTCCTGCCCTGCTCGGTGCAGCTGCTGATCGAAAACGCCATCAAGCATAACTCGGTGGGGGCCGACCGGCCGCTGGTGATCCGCATCGTCGCCGGGGCCGGAGCCGTGACGGTGTCGAACAACCTTCAGCTGAAGGTATCCGGCACTACCTCGACCCGTGTGGGGCTGAACTACATCCGCCAGCAATACCTCGACCTGTCGGGCATCCCGATCGGGATACGCCGTACCGATACCGAATATTGTGTCACCTTACCGTTGCTGTAATATGAACGTACTGATCGTAGAAGACGAAATGATGGCCCAGGCAAACCTGGCGCGAGCGCTGACCCAGCATTTTCCCGACGTACGGATCGTCGGGACGACCGGCTCGGTCAGGGAGACGGTGCTCTGGCTGCGCACGCCGGGGAACAGTGCCGATGTGATTTTCATGGACGTGGAGCTCTCCGACGGGGATTGCTTCGAGATATTCCGCCAGGCGGATGTGACGGCGCGGGTCATCATGACCACCGCATATGACAATTACGCCGTGCGGGCGTTCGAGGTCAACAGCATCGACTACCTGCTCAAACCGATCGACCCCGCGGCGCTGCGGCGTGCCGTGGAGCGCTGCCGGGTGCGGAGCGGGGGTATCGACCCCGACGTATTGCTGAACGCGATCCGCAGCCCGCGCGAATACAAACAGCGCTATGTCGTGCGTTTCAACGACCGGATCGTTCCGGTACAAACCACCGACATCGCCTATTTCTACTCGGAAGAGAAAAACACCTACCTTGTCACGAGCGATAACAACCGCTATGTTGTGGATCAGTCGCTCGACGTCCTTTCGGACGAACTGGATCCCGGGCGGTTTTTCCGCATATCGCGCAGTTGCATCATCGCCATGCCGGCGATCGTCAGCATCGTGAAATATCTGGGCAACCGGCTGAAGATCACGGCACGTCCGCGTCCTGAGTTCGAGATGGTGGTGAGCCGGTCGCGGGTCGACGACTTCCTGAAGTGGTTGGAGGGGAATGGCTGAGCCTTCGTCGCGGCTGCATGATAAAAAGGGGTACCCATCGGAGTACCCCTTTTTTGTAGCCGGGAGCGGCGGTGCCGCAGTACGCCCGTCAGCGGCGCCCGCTGCAGGCGATCATGTCGTGCAGCGATTCGTTGAAGGTCTCCTTGCGGAGCAACTCCTCGAGCGGGAGGTGCATCCGGTAGCGCCAGTGGTAGCGGGGGATGGACGGGACGTTGATGCGTTCCTTGGCCGGGTCGGGGTAGCGCAGCTCCCCGTCGGTCGAAAGCCAGTCCTGTAACGGCAGGATGGTGAGCATCGCCGGGGAATTGAGGTGCATGTCGAGGATGCGCCGGCATATCCACGGCTCGCAGAAATAGGGAACGTCGCCCCCGATGCCGAGTGCTTCGTGGTAGAAGCGCGCCGTGAGTTCGCGGTCTTCCTCCCACCATGCCCGCAGCGGGTTCATGTCATGCGTCGAAGTGGTGCAGACCGAGAAATAGGGGTAGTGCGCCGGGTCGGCGAAGAGCTCCCCCGGCGTCTTGGACATGCGCTGGATTTCGAGCGAGAGGATTTGCAGTTCGTGCATCGTCTCGGGGACGCTGTCGGGAATCATGCCCAGGTCTTCGCCGCAGGTCAGCATCTCGGTCGCCGAGAGGAGCACCGGGAGCTTGCGCAGGGCTGATTCCTGCCAGAAACGGTTGTGCCGGTGGTAGAAGAAGTCGGTATAGAGCCGGTCGAAAGCTGCACGGCGCTCTCCGTCGAGCCGGCGGTAGGCGTGCGTCGAGTGGGGGGCGATGCGGGGGTGGAAATAGCCCTTGCGGCGCGGGTCTTCGATGAAGAGCACGTCGTCGAGCAATGCCATGAGCCCTTCCCGCAGCCGGGTCTGGCGTTCGTCGTCGCCCGGGAAGCGGGCTGCGACCTTGCGCTGGGTGGCATAGGCGGGCAGTAACCGCCCCTCCTTCATGCAGGTGGCGCGGACTTCGCCGGCCAGGTCGCCGAACAGTTCCCCGAGCGTGTGCTCGTCGGGCGCCGGAGTGGTGTAGCGTCCGCCCTGCGTGTCGAAGCCCATGCCGCGCAGTTCATCTGCGGAATAGGGCAGGGCGGGGTTGAAATAGCCCAGCAACCCGTGTACGGCATGCGTGGGAATCTCCCAGATGCGGAAGAACCCGAGGATGTGGTCGATGCGGAAGGCGTCGAAGTATTCGGCCATCTTGGCCATGCGTGCCCGCCACCAGGCGTAGCCGTCGCGCGCCATGCGTTCCCAGTTGTAGGTCGGGAATCCCCAGTTCTGGCCGACGGCCGAGAATGCGTCGGGCGGGGCCCCGGCCTGCGAGTCCATGTGGAACAGGTGCGGGTAGAGCCATGCGTCGACGCTCGTGCGGCTGATGCCGATGGGCAGGTCGCCCTTGAGGATGATGCCGTGGTCGTGGGCGTAGGCGCAGACCTCGGACAGTTGCGTATGCAGGTGGTATTGGACATAGCAGTGGAATGCGATGTCGCGGCTGTGGTTGCGGCAATAGGCGTCGACGGCTTTGCGGTCATAGCGGGCGAAACCGCCCCAGCGGGTGAAGTCGGGCGTGCCCGTTTCGTCGCGCAGCGTGCAGAAGGCGGCATAGGGGATGAGCCAGTGTCTGTTGGCGGCGATGAAGGCCTTGTAGTCGCGGCGTGCCGCGGTGCGGGCGCCGTGGCGTTCGAACGCCCGGCGGAGCAGCCGCAGTTTGTGCCCGTTGACACGCTCGTAATCTATTTCGGGGAGGGCGTTCAGCTCGCTGCGCAGGGTGCGGTACTCGTCGTCCTCCACGACGCCCGCGGCGGGCAGCCGGATGAACTGCGGGTGCAGGGCGAAGGTCGAATTGGCGTTGTAGGGGTAGGAGTCTTCCCAGGTGCCGGTCATGGTGGTGTCGTTGATCGGCAGTACCTGGATGACGCGCTGCCCGGTGGCGGCCGCCCAGTCGATGAGCCGTTTCAGGTCGTAGAACTCGCCGACGCCGAAATCCTCTTCCGTACGGAGCGAGAAGACCGGGATCGCCGTCCCGGCGCCCCGCCACCTGCGCTCGGGGAAACGCGGGGATGCCGCGGCGTCGAGGGCGTGTTCGCCGGCGCCGGGCAGCTCGCCCCAGGTGCGGTTGGCACCCTCCTCCCACAGGATGGGGGTGAGGGTCTTGCGGTCGGCGATCAGGAATTTGTATTCGAACCGGTGCGCGGTATGCAGCGTGAGTTCCCATTCCGGGAAGCGGCTGTCGTCCATCGGGACGATCCGTTTCCAGTCGCCCAGCTCACGGCCGCTGCCGGCGACGGCGAGCGTTTCGTCCGGCCGCAGGGTGGGCAGCACGACGCGCAGCGTGATGTTGCCTGTAGCCTTCTTCGGACTGCCGGTTTTCCCGCGGCCGAAGATGCCCCGGGTGAATGCCGAGGAGTAGAACGGCGTGTCGGAGGGCATCTCCTGCCAGCGGTCGCGGATGCGCAGCGTGCGCACCCCCTCCCGGGCGGGGAGCCGCAGCGTGTGCGGCCTCCATTCGCTGCGGATGCACGCGCCGTCGCGTTCGATTTCATAGCGGTATTCGGTATCTTCATTCTGGGTATAGCGTTCGATGGCGCCTGTCCAGACGCCTCCGTCGGCGTATTGCAGCGCAATGCGCCGTTTGCCGATCCGCATGACGAGCTGTTCGCCCCAGCGGGTACGGTATTCGATGCTGATCAGGAGTTTCATGGTTCGGTATGTCGTTTGGTTCGGAATCGGTTTATACAAAATTAAAAAAATAATCCGGTTTTGTCTTTCCGGCAGGGAAAAATCAGAGCCCCCGGATGAATTGCGTAACGACGGCCACGAGGTCGGGGTCGATCGGTAGCGTGCTGTCGCCGTAGGCTCCCGTCTGGTCGATGCGCATGCGTCCCGTGCATTTTTTGAGCGGGTGGGTCATCCCTGCGATGATTGCCTTCCGGGCCCGGGGCTGTGCCTTTGCCAGCGCCTCGGCATTGTCGGGCGGCACCTGCAGGTCGTTGTCCCCGCCCACGACGAGTATCGGAACCCGCACCTTGCGGATCTCCTCGCGCGGGTCGTAGCGCAGGCTGGAGATCCAGAACGTCTGTACCGAAGGGTGGAACAGCGCTTCGAGCTGCGGCGGGCAGGATTCGACCCGTTCGCCCCGTTTGAGGGCGGCGGTGATCGCGTTGGCCTGCAAGAGCAGATCCATGTTGTCGGGCAGGAGTTGTGAGGCCAATTGCAACTGGAGTATCTCGTCGAGCGGGTAGCCGGCGCCGGCCAGCGAAACGACGGCGGCGACTTTCGGGGTTTGCTGCGCCGCGCAGAAGGCGATCAGCGCCCCTTCGCTGTGGCCGATCAGTACGACGCGGCGGAAACCCTCGCCGGCGAGGTAGTCGGCCCATGCCGCGGCGTCGCCGATGAAATCCCCCAGTACGGCGTCGGCCATTTTTTCCGGTTCCGTGAACCGGCTCGCACCGATGCCGCGTTTGTCGTAGCGCAGCGAGGCGATGCCTGCCTTTTCGAGCGCCTGCGCCAGGTAAAGATAATTGTTGACGCTCCCGTTACGCGGGATGGGGCCCGAACCGGCGATGATGACAGCCACGGTTTCCGCACCTGCATCGGGGGTGAGCAGTGTGCCGTAAAGCGTTCCGAAATCGCGTTCGAGCGAGACGTTCCTTTCGCCGGCGGCGGTATGCGCGAAGGCCAGCAGGAGGATGGCTGTCAGCAGGTGTTTCATGGCTTATGGATTTCAGGTTGTTCTCAGTCGGTGTTTTTTTGCCTGTGCGGCGTGCCCTTCCGGTTCGTTTACCGGCGTTTTGTTCCTGCGTATCGTGCCTGTACCGGGTTGGTGCCCGGCGGGTCGTGGCGGCGGGGCTACAGCTCCCCGACCGCTTTTTCCAGTCCGATGCCGCGCGAACCCTTGATCAGCACCAGCGCGTTGTCCACGGGGTGTGCGCGGAGCGCCGCGATGAGGTGTTCCCGATCGGCGAAGAGCGTGATCCGGGCGGGTTGCGGCTCCATGTCGGCACGGGCCTTGGCGAATTCCTGTCCGACGAGCATCACCTCCGTCTGCGGAGCCTGTGCTGCGAGGCGGATGACAGCGGCGTGCTCCTCCGCCGACCAGGCGCCCAGTTCGAGCATGTCGCCCAGGATCAGCAGGCGGCGGGTGCGTGTGCCGGGCGGCTCGGCGAGGAAATTCGCGACCGATGCCCGCATGCTCGACGGGTTGGCGTTGTAACAGTCCACGATGAGCGTGTTGCGCCCCGTCTCGGTGCGCTGCGAGCGGTTGTTGTCGGGGACATAGCTGCCGACAGCATGGCGGATACGCTCGTCGGCGACGTCGAAATAACGTCCGACGGCCACGGCTGCGGCGATGTTGAACCGGTTGTAATGCCCTTCGAGATGGTTTTCGAGGCCGTCGGCCAGTGTGACGCTGTAATATTCCACGGCCAGCCCGTCGCGTTCGGCGGCCATGTTCGTCAGCGTCTCGTCCTCGCGGGGCACGAAGGCGCGGCCGCCGTTCGCGGCCAGGTAGTCGAACAGTTCGCCCTTGCCGCGGCGCACCCCCTCCGGGCCGCCGAAGCCTTCGAGGTGTGCACGGCCGATGTTGGTCAGGATGCCGTAGTTGGGCTCGGCGATCGAGGCCAGCAGGGCGATCTCGCCGCAGGCGCTGGCTCCCATTTCGACCACGCCGAACTGCGTGTCGCGGGTCATGGCGAGCAGCGTGAGCGGCACGCCGATGTGGTTGTTGAGGTTGCCGCGCGTGGCGTAGACCTCGAAGCGTTCGGCCAGCACGCGGCTCACCAGTTCCTTGGTCGTGGTCTTGCCATTGCTGCCCGATATGGCGAGTATCGGGATCGCCAGCCGGCGGCGGTGTTCGCGTGCCAGCTCCTGCAACGCCCCGAGCGTGTCGCCGACCAGCACCATACGCTCGTCGGTGACGGCTGCCGGGTCGTCCACGACGGCATAGGCCGCGCCTTTGTCCAGCGCCTCCGCCGCGAAGCGGTTGCCGTCGAACGTCGTGCCGCGCAGGGCGAAAAAGATGGAATCAGCCCCGATGTCGCGCGTGTCGGTGGAGATGTGCGGGTGTTCCCGGAAAATATCGTATAGTTCGGACATGTCAGTTCGCGTGTTTGGGTGTCCCCGAGGGCATGGGGTAGGGCCCCGGCTCTGCGGGCTCTCCGAAGCGGGGGTTGCCCGCGGCGTCGAAGTCGAAGCGTTGCAGGCGTACGTCGCGCCCCCAGTTGTGTACCGTATCTTTTTTCGAGTGGTAATAGATCCAGTATTCGTTCCCGTCAGGCGAGGTGGTGAAACTGGCGTGGCCGACGCCGTGTATGCGGTCGTTGCCGGTGAAGACGGGGCCGCTCTTGATCCATGATGCGGGATTCAGCGGGTCGCTGTCGGGGGTGCGCAGGCGCAGCTGCCCGAGCTTGTAGTGGCGCGACCACGAGCCGCGCGTGGAGTAGACGATGAAGAGGTCGTCGCCGTGCCGCAGTGCTGACGGGCCTTCCTGCAGGGCGATGTGGTCGCCCTGTTCCCACGGCTGGTCGGGCCGCGACAGCAGGATGCGCGGCCCGATCCGTGTGGGCGATTCCATGCGGGCGATGTAGAGCAGCTGGTCGGTGGCGTCGGTATCGCGCTGGCGCTCCCAGCCGGACCATACGGCATAGAGCTCTCCCCGGTGTTCGAAGATCGTCATGTCGATGGCCCAGATGTTGTCCGTCTTGCCGTCGGGGTTGTCGCCGGTGTAGAGCATGCCGCGGTCGCGGTAGTCGCCCAGCGGCGTGTCGCACTCCAGCACGCCTGTGCGCTGCCCCGTGAAGGGGCTGCCGGGGACGGGTGCCGCGGCGTAGTAGATGTACCATTTGCCGCGGAGGCGGTGCAGCTCGGGTGCCCAGATGTTGAAGCTGTTCCACGCCCCGCTGTCGGCGGGCTGCCAGACAACACGCTCGCGTTCGAAACGCGTCATGTCGTCCGATTCGGTCACGGCGATGCCGCATCCTGATTTGAAGCAGGTGTAATAGTGCCCGTCGTATTTGGTGATCCACGGGTCGGCGCCGTCGCGCAGCGGGTTGGTGAAGGTGGCCTGCGGCGCGGAGCACGAGAGCATCCCCGCTACTAAAAAAAAGCCCGCAGCGAATCGTCGCAGCAAGGCTGTGGTATGGAACGGCATGCGTTTCATAGGTGTCATAGGTGTCAGATATGTTTGTCCCCGTTATGGAACTTTACTTCGTCGATGAATTTCTTGATGTTCTGTTCTTCGGCGCGGGGGCATATCATCAGCACGTCGTCGGTGTCCACGACGATGTATTCCTTCAGGCCGCTGATGACCGCTACCTTGCCCTTGGGCAGCGAGACGATGCTGCTGCGCGTGTCGTAGACATAGCACCCCTCTTCGGGGACGGCGTTGGCGTAGCGGTCTTTGCGGGCGTGCTGGTAGACCGAGCCCCATGTGCCGACGTCGCTCCACCCGAAGTCGCCGCAGCGGACATAGACGTTGTCGGCCTTTTCCATGATGCCGTAGTCGATCGAGATGGCGCGGCACTCCGAGAAGACGATCTCCACGGTGGTCTTCTCGGCATCGGTGCCCAGCGCCTTCATCACGCCGCTGAACATGGCATGGTGCTCGGGCAGGTATTTGCGGAAGGCCTCGACGATGGCCTGCACCTTCCAGATGAAGATCCCCGAATTCCAGTAGAACTCGCCGGTCTGGAGGAAGGTCTGTGCCAGCTCGAGGTCGGGCTTTTCGGTGAAGCACTTGACTTTGCTGATGGTGTGGTCGTCCGAAACCTGGATGTAGCCGTAACCCGTATCGGGGCGTGTGGGTTTGATGCCCACGGTCAGCAGTGCGTCGTGCCGGTCGGCGAATTCGAGGCACTCGCCGATGATCGTGCGGAAATCGTCCTCGTTGAGGATCAGGTGATCCGACGGCGTGACGATCATTTCGGCGTCGGGGTTCTCCCTGAGCAGCGTATAGGCCGCATAGGCGATGCAGGGGGCCGTATTGCGGCCGATCGGCTCGCAGAGCACCTGTTTCTCCCCGATTTCGGGGATGTGCTGCAATACCAGATCCTTGTATTTGTGGTTCGTCACGACGAGGAAATTCCCGGCGGGGACGATTTTTGCAAAGCGCTCGTAGGTGTGGCGGATAAACGATTTCCCGGTTCCGAGGATGTCGAGGAACTGTTTTGGCATCGACTGCCGGCTCTTGGGCCAGAAACGCGATCCGATGCCGCCGGCCATGATGACACAATATTTATTGCTTGCCATAAGTTATAATATGGAATTAAGTGAGACAAAGATAAAAATATTTTGTAACTTTGCCGCCTATTGCAGGAATAATATTTTTGTACTCCCGATGAAGATAAGACTGTTCACCATACCCAACCTGCTGACCCTTGCGAGCCTGCTTTGCGGCTCGTTCGCGGTGGTTTCGGCACTGGTTTACGGCGATCTGGCGCTGGCTTTCTGGCTCACGATCGCCGCCGGTGTTTTCGACTATTCCGACGGTTTCGTGGCCCGGCTGCTCAAATGCCCTTCCGCCATCGGCGTACAACTGGACTCGTTGTCCGACATGGTCTCGTTCGGCTTCGCCCCGTCGGCCGTGCTTTTCGTCTTGTGGAACAATTCCCTGCCTGCGGATGCCGAAGCATGGCTGCGCTACGGCGGCAGTGCACTTTGTTTCGCGGTGGCGGCCTTCTCGGCGCTGCGGCTGGCGAAATTCAATATCGACGAGACGCAGCATACCGAATTCTGCGGCCTTCCTACTCCAGCCAATGCGCTGTTTTTCATATCTTTGGGGTGGATTAAGGTGAAGACGGGTTTCGACTTGGGTTACTGGTTGCTGCTGCTCATCCCTGTGATGTCGTGGCTGCTCGTTTCGCCCGTGCGGATGTTCGCCTTCAAATTCCAGCACTTCGCCTGGAAAGGCAACGGGGTGCGTTATGTTTTTATTGTATCGGCGGCGCTCCTGCTGGCCGTGCTGGGTGTCCGTGCCGTGCCGGTCGTGATCGTCCTCTACATCGCAACCTCGGTCGTACGCTGGTTGTCGATGAAGGCAAAAGGCTGTGGACAAGCCGGATAGTTGTGTATTTTAAGAATTTTTATTAATTTTGCCCCGGATTAGCGTTCCATGTCGAGGTTGACGAATAGAATATTGCTGGCAGCTTTGCTCGGTCTGTTCCTTACAGCGCCCGGCATCGTCCGTTCGCAGGGTTTCAACGCCAGGACGCTGCAGCGTGCCCAGCAGCGCGGGGAGACGGGGAACCTTTACGGTACAAACCCTTACGAGCAGACCGGCGAGGAGGGGGAGGAGGGCCAGGACGGCCAGCCGCAGGATACGACCAAGAAGGAACGCCGGATCCGCAAGCCGCTCGAATCGTATTTTTTCAGCGATTCGATCCGTGCCCTGAACAATTTTCGCTGGAGCGTCAAGCGCGACTACAACCGCGTGGAGATAAGCCCGCTCGACACGACGCTGACCGACTGGCGGATCGACTACCCCTTCTTCCGCGAAGAGGTGGGCGACATCGCGCAGGGCGCCCTCGGGCAGACATCGCTGCCGATGAACTATTTCCGGCGGCCGCAGTTCTTTGATTTCAGTTTTGCGAGCCCCTACTATGCGTATACGTACGACATGGAGAACGTTCCGTTCTACAATACGAAGAAGCCCATCATCCGCATGACGTACCTCGAGTCGGGGCAGAAGCGTTTCCGGGAGGAGAACTTCAATATCATGCACGCGCAGAATATTTCGCCCACGACCGGGTTCAACGTCGACTACAAGGCACGGGGAACGCGCGGACAATATGTCTGGTCACGGACGAAGAACCACAACCTGTCGGTCGCCTTCAGCCATACGGGCAAGCGCTATTCGGTGCATGCGGCCTATTACAACAACCACATCGAACAGCAGGAGAACGGCGGCGTGGTCGGGACATGGGCTATCGCCGATACGACGTTCCAGATGCCTTCGGGCGTGCCGATGAAGCTGTCGGATGCCGAGGCGCAGAACACTTACCGCAACAACGCCTTTTTCATCACGCAGTCCTACGCCCTGCCGTTGCAACGCGTGACGGAGAACGACTTTTCGCTCGCCGACCTGTCGGCGGTCTATATCGGCCATTCGTTCCAGTACAGTTCGTGGAGCAAGGTCTATTCGGACAAATATGCACGGTATATCGACGAAAGGGCGCACCGGGACGAACAGGGCAATTTCGTGCCCGATACGCTGGACTACTACCAGAACTGGTATATCAACCCCGACCAGACGCGCGACTCGATCTACGAGCGTGTGATTTCGAACCGCTTCTTCGTGCAGGCACAGCCTTGGGATCGTAACGGCGTGGTAGGCACGATTGATGCAGGCATCGGTATCGACATGCATACCTACTCGCAATTCGAAATGAGGGATTACCAGACGGGAAAGTATACGAAGGTCAACAAGACCAGCTATTTCGCATACGGTTCCGTCGGAGGAAAGATAAAGAAATATGTCGACTGGGACGCGAACCTCAAGTTCTACCCGTCGGGATACAGAGGCGGAGACCTCACCATCGGCGCCCACCTGGCGCTGACGGGATATCTCCGCGGACACCCCCTGATTCTCGAAGGCCGGTTCACGATGGATCGGCGTTCGCCCAACTACTGGCAGGAGAATCTGTTCTCGAACCACTACGTGTGGTCCACTCCTTTGAATAAGGAGAATGAAACTCGGTTCGAGGTGAAGTTTTCAGTCCCCGATTATGCGTTTGAAGCGGGGGCATGGCAAGGTGTGGTCGGCAACAAGATCTTTTACGACAAGGAGAGCCAGATCGCCCAAAGCAGTGACAACGTAAGCCTCACGAGTGTGTACGCTCGCAAAGATTTCCGCTTAGGCGGACTTCATTTGGACAACAGGGTATTGTTGCAGTGGAGTACGAATCAAGAAGTTGCACCCGTTCCGCTTTTGAGCGCGTTCCTTTCGTATTATTACGAGTTCTGGGTCGTGCGCAACGTATTACGCCTTCAGATCGGTTTGGACGGACGCTATAACACGCGTTATTATGCGCCCAGTTACAACCCCGCGCTGTCGGCCTATTACAACCAACGGGACGTCGAAGTAGGCAATTACCCCTACATGGACGCCTTCGTCATGGGAAAGTGGAAGAGAATGCGGATATTTCTCAAATATCAGCATGTGAACAAGGGACTGTTCGGAAACGGAGAGTATTTCTCCGCGGCGGGTTACCCGCTCAATCCGGGCATGTTTAAAATCGGTATCTCATGGGGTTTCTATGATTAGCGTATTGTTCTGCGCGGTATGAACTGCCCGCAAAACAACATTTTATGTTAAAAAAGACAGTTTTAACTTTTGCGTTCTTAACAATCCTGACAACTTTTTACGGCTTTAACGCCCAGTTCAGCACACCCGTGACGGACGACATGCTGCTGAACGATGATGCGGCCGATTTCGGCTCTTCGCTGCTCGGTGAGGGCGACTATGTGATCTCGGCCTATGACAATGTCATTCGCAACATCAGCGAAAAAGAGGGCCACGACTGGCGCCTGATGAGCGCCATCGCCTACCATGAATCGCGGTTCACGCCCGACATCACCTCGCGCAGCGGGGCCCGCGGGCTGATGCAGATCATGCCCTCGGTGGCACGCCAGTTCGACGTCCCGACCGAGCAGGTCTCCAATCCCGAGACCAACATATGGTTGGCCAACAAGCTGATGTCGAAGATTATGAACACGCTCCGTTTCCCCGAGGGGACTCCCGAGAAGGATCGGATGAGCATTATCCTGGCCTCGTACAACAGCGGGATCGGCCATGTGAACGATGCGAGGCGCCTGGCACGGCTCAACGGCGAGGATCCCAATTCGTGGGAGGTCGTGGCCCGCTACCTGCAACTCAAGGCGCAGCCCGAGTATTATGAGAACGAAGCGGTCAAGTGCGGACGTTTCACCGGCAGCCGGCAGACGCTGGCCTACGTGAACGACGTGATAGGACGCTATGACAAATACTGCCGGATTGCACGGAGATAATTTCCGGCAGGGATTGAAAAGTCTGAATCTACAGCAAAAAGGCTGAACCCAGGGGTTCAGCCTTTTCTCTTTATATCTTCTGAGTTGCCGGCGGACTTGTCCGGCGCCGGGTCAATAGACCCACTGGAAATCGTCGACGTACATTACATTCGTCGTGCAGCCCACCATGTAATCGCCGTAGGCACTCGTGGAGCAGGAGATGATGATGCTGTACTTGCCGGTGGGGCGTCCCGCAGCCGGGTCGTAGAAGTTGAGCGGCAGGGTGGCCTCTACCATTTGCTCGCCTTCGGTCGACTTGTCGACGAACAGCGACCCGTAGGCGATGAGTTTCCCTTCTGCGGTCTGGGTGGTTTCCGCCGGATCCCAGGTGCCCGTGGGGGCATCCGTCCCGGATGCGACCCGGTGGCGGCTGTTCCAGTCTACGATGGCCACGAAGATACGCGCCTTGTCCGGGTCGCCTTTGCCGACCGGGGCCCCGGGGTGTTTGCTGGCGTCGATCGTGCCCAATGTCGCATGGTATTTCACCTTCATGCCCGAAGGGCGCGCCGTCCAGTTGTAGGGCTGTCCGAATTCCACTACGCCCGTCATCAGGCCGTCCTTGTAGAAGATGCCGGACATCAGGTTGCCGGCTGCGATGTTGACGAGGGGAGGGGCTGCCGCGGCCAGCTTCGCGCAATAGCTGCCGCCCATTCCGGCGTAGGTGCCCTGTGTGCAGAGCGACCGGGCAAATGAGTTGTTACCGCTGGCCCAGAACTCCGCATTCGTATTTTCGCTCGTGAAGCACGACAAGCCCGGGTTTTCCATGTTCCCGTCGGGGATCGTGTCACCCGCGGGTGTCGTGTATTCGGCGGTTTCGGTCTGCTGCCCGCCGACGAGAAGCCGGAATTCATACGTTTGCCCGGCGTAGACGCCCTTGGTCGTGACGAGGCGTTTTACGGGGATGCCCGCATCGTTGGTGAGGCTTGTCCATTCGGGTGCGATCGTGCTCGTAAAGATGCCGCTTTCGTCCTGTGCGCCCTTCTGCGTCGTCTGCCAGTCGGCGGTACCCTTCAGCCGGTACTGGATTTCGGCGGTCGCATAATCTTCCGGCGTTACCATCGTGGTGACGACGGCCGTGTTGTTCCAAAGGTCGATGTCGCGGACGCCTATCTTCACGTTGGTGGGCTGGACATGGAGCATCCACCGCTCCGTGCGGCCGTGGCAGGTGACGTCGACCAGACGAACCGTTTCGAAGCCCGTGGCGGAAAGTTCCTCGGCCGTGGGCGAGTAGGCGGTGATGTCGGCAGGCCCCAGTTTGAGGCTGGTGACCGTGACGGCCTTCAGGTCGGTGCCTTCGGCGACATAGGCCGTGGCCGTACGCGCCTGCGTGTCGATCAGTGTCGATCCGATCTGCCCGGCGACGGTGAACGACCGGGCTATGGGCTGCTCGGCCACGATCGTCCACTCGTAGTCCTGGTAGAGCGAGAGCGTGACATAGAGCGGCGCCCGCAGGTCGAACTCCCCGCTCAGCGGCTGCGAAGTCCTGATCTGGCTGATGAATTTCTCTTTGTCGGTCATCATCGGGTTGGATGTGGCGACATCGAATTCCGCCTTGTCGATGGTGACCTTGCGGATATCGGTCTTCTCGTCCAGCGTGAGCGTCACGGTACGGTTCACGAGGCTGATGCCGGTCACCGTGAACCCCTCGCCTTCGATGCTGCGGATGCTGAGTTCGATGGTGGGATACGGTAGGTCGTTCTCGATGCACGACGCTGCCAGCAGGAGCGCCGCCGCCGAAAAGAGTATGCGTAGGTATTTCATAGTTTACTGCTTTTTCTTGTCCCACAAATGTATCGTCATACCGAAGTTGATGGCCGCGATATTGAGCCGGAAACGCATGTTCGAAGCCTTGCGTGAACCGATCTTGTTGCCGTCGGCATCCTTCTGGGTGATGCTCGTATACTGTATGCCGCCCAGCCCGAACGAAATCGTCGCACAGACGTTGGGGAAGATGTATACGGCAGCTCCCGGGTTGAACGCCAGCTTTACCTGCGTTTTGTCGTTGTAGGTGCGGTTGGGTGCGCCTCCTTCGTTATGATCCGGGTCGTATGCGAAGCTCGAATGTCCCGTCGAGAGCGCCAGCTCGAACTCGGCGAAGAGTCCGAAGCGTCCTTTGGGGTCGAGCCCCGCATAAGAACGGTGGAAAATGCCGAATGAGTATTCGTCGCTCGAAAGATCGACGTAGGGGAGCTGCCCCGAGAGGTCGTTGCCCTCGCCCGCATCGAAATAGGTGTTGTCGAGCGTGCCGCCCATGTGGCTGTATCCGAAACGGATGCCGATGCAGTTGTTATCGCGGTAGAAATAACCGACGAAGGGTTTTACCGTTGCGATCGTGGCATCCGCATCGATGTTGTCGAAGATGAGCATGAGGTCGGTGTCGTCGCTCGAAACCGTACCGTAGGAGGCCGTAAGACCCATCATCACTTCGCCCTTGTAGGCGAATTTGAGTTTGTTGATCTCGCGGTCGATGCGGCGGCGCGTGGGCAGGAAACGCTCCACCTGGGGACGCTTGTGCTTTTCGGCCGGCATGGCTGCGGGCATCGGCGCCGAGGGTGCCGCCGGGGCGCCGAGGGTGCCCGCTGCGGCTGCGGTGCCCGTTTCTGCGGCGAGTCCCGAAGCTGTTTCCGCCGTGGCTTCGGTGCCCGTTCCGGGGGTGTCCGAAGTTTCCGGGGGCACGGTGTCCTCGTTGCCGGAGGGGGTTTCTTCGACTGCGGCCGTAGCGGCCCGCTGCACTGCGGGGAGGGCTTGTTCCGTCTCCGCTGCGGCGCCGAGCGTGATGAATACCGATAAAATGGAAAGTATGATTCGTTTCATGTGCGTGCCGTGTTTAGAGATAGAATGCCATGCCGAGCCCTATCGAGAAGATATTGACTTTGAAGTTCATCATGCTGGCGTCGCGCTTGCCGACCGTCACCTGGTTGTGTACCTGCTTGGTGTGGCTGTAACTGATGCCCATCACGCCGACGTTGACCTCGACGGCCATGTTGTTCGTGGCGAAGGCGATGATACCCGGCGAGATGCCCAGCGAGAAGGTATAGCCCGTCTGGTAGGTGCCCTTCACCGGGGAGTCCTTGGCAAAGCGTGCCTGCGTACCGCCGCCCGAGAGCTGCATCTCGTTGAAGAGCGCGAAACGCTTGTTGCGGCCCAGCGGGATGTACTGGCGCCAGATCATGGCCACCGAATAGCTCTGTTGCAGCGAATAGCAGTCGTTCAGTTCGAAATTCAGGTCGGAGTCCTCGCCGCCCAAGTTGAGGTCGGCCTTGTCCAGCTTGAGCAGCGAGCGCGAATAGATGAAACGGCCTCCGAGTGCCATGTTGTCGCGGAAGGCATAGGCGATCATCGGGCTGACCTTGAACGTGTAGCCCTTCGATTCGATGCCCTCGATGACCAGGAACCTGTACGTATCGTTCGAGTGGGTCGAGTAGGAGGCCGTTCCTCCGAAGATCCATTGCCCGCGCGGGACGAAGAGGTTGTGTTTGTCGGTAAGGCCGCGCTGGCGCCGCATTTCGTTGACGGTCTGAGGACGTTCCTCGTGCTGCATGCAGCTCGTGCTGTCGGCCTGCGGGGCGAGGGACGCCGCGGCGTTCGTCTGTTGTGCACGGCTCTCCGGCGCCGTGCCTGCCAGGAGCAGGAGTGCCAGGAGCGTACTGGTGGTTATCTTGCGCATTGTTGTGCGTTTACGTTTAATCGTTAATATACCCATTCGAAATCGTCGACGTACATCACGTTTTTCGAGCAACCGGTGAAATAATCGCCGTAAGCGTTGCAGGCACATGAGATCACGAGCGAATACTTCCCTTCGGCAGGGCGCGTCTCGTGGTCGTACCATACGATGTCTAATTCGGCGTCCTGCATATCCTCGCCATCCGTCGATTGCGTGATCCAGAGCGATCCGTATCCCAGGATTTTGCCTTCCGATACGTTGTCGATGCCTTTTTCCGGATCCCATGCACCTTTGGTGGTCGTCATGCCGGATACGACCTCATGCGGGGCGTTCCAGTCGACGATCGCGACGAAAATACGAGCCATGTCCGGATCGCCCTTTTTGATATAGGGACAAATATCGCCCGAGGTGCGTACTTTGTCGACCGTGCCGACGTGGGCATGGTATTTTACCTTCATTGCCGAAGGACGTGCCGTAAATGCGTATGTTTGTCCGAACTGGACGGTGCCTGTGAAACTTTTATAGGCGAATTCTCCTGTGAACAGGTTGCCTGCGGCCAATACCAGCATATTGGTGCTGGTTAGTTTTGCAGCCGGTGCAGACTTCCCGAATTTCACGTCGGTAGAGGTGCAGAGCGTTTTTGTCATGGTATTGTTGCCGCTGCTCCAGAACGATTCTCCCGCGGCGTTGGGAAAAGCGAAGCCTCCGGTCATGCTCCAGCCCGACATGTCGCCGTTGGGGATTGGCTGTACCTCTCCGGCCGTAAATGTTCCGGTAGTTTCCGTGCCGTTGATAATGGCTCTGAAGTCGTAGCTGTGTGTCGCGATGATTCCCGTGCCGGCGGCCTGCGTATATACGGTTTGCTCTTTTACGGTTTGCGGAACCCACTGGGGCGCATAGGTCGCCGTGATGAAATCGTCGCCCTGCGACGTCCCGGCCATCGGCTGCCATTCGCCGCCGCTGCTGCGCAGGCCGAATTGCACGGTGGTGCCGGGCGTGAAAGAAACCACGCGCAGCGTGACCGTATTGGCCCACAGGTCGTAGTCGTCCGCCGTTACGGGAACCAGCCCCTCCAGGCGGTAGGTCGTAGCGACCTCCGAGGAACCGCCGTTGGCGTCCTCGATGCGGAGCGTCACTTTCTGGTCGCCGGCCTGGCACGAAGCGAAGAACGCATCGGAGAGCGTCAGCCGGACGTTGTATTTGTCGACCGGTTCGAGGGAGATGCCCTCGGTCGTGCCGTTGAGCGCGTCGTAGCTCTTGTCGCCTACCGAAACCGTGAACCGGGTCAGTTCCGAGAAGGCCATGATCCGGTATTTCTTCTCTCCGGATCGGTACTTCTGGATTTCGGTGATGTCGAACCCTTCGCTGATGACGGCCGGATCGGGGCTGAAGATGATTTCGTCGTCCTTGTCGTCGGTACCGGGGTCGACGCTGATCAGCACACAGTCGATATAACCGGGCAGATCGGGCGAATATTTGAACGTGAGGGTATACTTGCCGCCGGCTTTGACATTGGGGATGTAATCTTCCATTTCCACGTTCTTACCCTCGACATGCGTTCCGCGGAAGAGCCAGGCCTGCGACGTCATGCCTGCGGGCAGGGTGTAGTAACCCGTCCCCTCGGTCGTGAACCTGAGCGCCGGGACACTGCCCGCTTCGGCGGCTTGCTCGTCGACCTTTTCCCCGCCGGCGATCCATACGGAATAGCCGGGGGCGAGGTTCTGGAGGATCGAATCGTCGAATTTCACCTCTACGACGGTGTTCACGATTTGGCAGACAACCGCAACGTTTGTGGTTTCGCCGGGTTTGACGGTGAACGTCTCCTCGCCCTTGTATAACCGTTTCGTGAAATCGGCGGGGGCTTCCTCTCCGGCTTCGACCGCTACGCGATAAGTGCCGGCCAACAGTTCCAGCCGTTCGGGACAGGCCTCTTTCGAGGTGTATTTGCGCAGCAGGCCGCCCTCGTCGTTGTAGATGTAGACGGTCTGGTGCTGCAACGGGTCGTATTCGCCGGTGTCGGCTGTCTGCCGGGTCGAGACCGTCATCGCCATGACGCCCGTGCGATTGTCGCTGCCCGCGACGGAGTCGTCTTTCGAGCAGGCCGCGCCGAGGAGCACCGCGAGCAGTACGGCAAAATATGAGATATATCGTTTCATTATAGGTCGGCTTTAGTGGACGATGAGTTTGACAGTCTTGTGCGTCAGTACATTATCGTTGTCCGTCACGTCGAGGACAAAATTATGCTCGCCCGGGATTTCCAGCAGTATCTCGACGAATTTGGTGATCGAGAAGGTCACCGATGTCTGGTTCTTTACCTGCTCGTTGATCGGGAACCCGAATTCGCCGTGCAGGACTTCGACCAGTTCGTCGGGGATGTCGCAGATGTCGAATTTCTCCGGCAGGTTGATCACCGGCAACAGCGGTCTCAGCGTTTCGGAGTCGATCGTCACGAAGAACGACTTGATGCCTTTGTCGGCCTCGATGTCGATGTCGATCACCATGTCCTTCTGCACTTCGTATTGCTGGTCGATGTCGTAGCCGCGCCACGTGATCCGGGGGCCCGTCTCCCCCGAGCTTTTATCGACTACGAGCGTCAGTACGGCTTCGGACGAGACGCCTTTTGCATCGGTCATCGTGAAGGCGAAGGTGTGCGTACCGTCGAATTCATAGAGCGCCCTGATCTGCCCTGCGATGTTGAAACTCTTGGCCGTCTGTCCTTTGAGCTCGCTGCCTACGGGGTAGCCGAAGCCCTTGAGGATAATCCCTGCCGCCGAAGATGCGTCGAGGGCGCAGAGGTCGAATGTTTGGGGCAACTGGATGGCGGACATCGACGCCAGGAACTGGCTGTTGGTGGAGCCGACGGTCACTTGCAGCGATTCGATGCCGTTGCGCGAGGAGAGGTCGAATGCGAACGGCTCGATGCAGTTCCCCTCCGCGTCGAACATGGCGTCGGTCAGCGTGAAGGGCTGCGTCATGTCGTGCCCGGGCCAGGTGAGTGCCGGGGCGTTGGGGTCTTCGAGGAGCTCTTCCCCGAGGTTTTCCGTACCGTCGACGACGAACTTGTTGTCCTGGAGGATGCTGTTGTCGACTTTGACCGAGAAGAGGATGTTGCCCTTGTCGGCGTAGCCGATTACGACCGAAACCTTGCGCCACTGCCCGGCCTTGACCCCGGTGATCTGCTTGCTGAATTTAGCGGGGACATCGGTGTCGGCGAAAGTGCCGTCGAATACGAAGTCCAGGGTGTTTTCCAGTGCCAGCGGTTTGAAATAGGCCGCCCGGGTTTCGGTTTTGGAGAAATCCAGGCTGGTATCGCCCAGCGATACGGTGGCCTTGCTGGTGTCGGCCAGCATATCGGCCAGCTCGGGCGAATATTCCACCGAGACCTTGATGTTCTGCAGGGTGCAGACCACCTCTTCGGGCGAGGTCGTCTGTGCCTTGGTGATCGTAAAGTCGCTCGTCGCACCGTAGACGGGGTGTTCCCAGTCCGCGCCGGGCATCGTGTCTTCCGAACGGACTTCCATGCGGTAGACGCCCACCTTCAGTTCCATCGGCGTCTTGAGCTGCTCCTTCAGCTCGGCATAGGTCATTTCGAGTACCTGCGCGTTGTCGGCGTCGAGGATCTCCACGATAAAGCTGTCCACGTCGGGAGCCGTGGCGCGCGTCCCGGATGCGGTGCGTGCGGCCTGCGTCTCGTCCGACGTGTCGTCGGGACGGATTTCGGTTTCGTCGTAGACGACCGTCATCGAGAGGGTGCCGATCGACAGATAGCCGGTCGTCCCGGCGGGCTCGGGGTTCGGATCCTCCTTGTACGGGGGCTCTTCGTTTACACAGCCGGTTGCGAAGAGTGCCGCAACCGCTAACATCGTGAGAAATTTGGTAAATGTTTTCATATCTTTCCCTGTTTTTATTTCTTTTCGGTATCGTCGATGGCTCCCTCGTTGACCTCGCAGTCGAGCGTCCGGGTATCAGTGTAACTGTCGCCGAGTGTGATGGTCAGCGTGGCGCTGCCCGCGTTTTTGGCATCGTAGGTGATGATGTGGCAGGTGCGCGGCGTCGTGGCGTCGAGCGTCTGGGCGGAGAAAGTCACTTCGGGGCCTTCCCCCGTGCCCGTCGGGCTCTGGCGGCGTGCCGTGCCGGTCACCGTGAGCCGCGTGCCGCCCTTGACGAACACCGGTTCGTCGGCAGGGTCGCTGCCGGGCGTGAAGGCGAATTCATTGCCCGAGGCCGTCGTCACGGTGAACCTGGCATCGTGGAAATAGGCGAGGAACTGCTCCGTGGCGCGGATTACCACCTGCGAATTGGCCACCGTGGCGGTCAGGTCTGCATTTACCGTGCGCCGGGGCAGCACTTCGATCTTTTGTTCGGCATAATAGTAAGGTTTGCCGGTTCCTTCCGCATCGGGGTCGCCGTGGGCGATCGCGACGATGTAGGCGCCCATCCGGAAGACGGTTTGGCTCTGCTCGAACTCGGTGAGCGTATCCCATTTCTGCGTGCCCGTTTCGCCTGTTACCGTGAGCGAGAAAGCCCCGGCTGCGGGCGCTTCGGGCGTGCCTGAAGCCTCGGCCGAAGCCGTGTCGATCGACGTGTCGGCCGTGCAGCTAACGGACAGGGTGCCGTACCCCGTCGCGTCCGTCTTGTTTTCCGTGGAGCATCCGGCGGCCAGCAGGCACGCCGATGCCAATAGATATATAAGTTGTTTTTCATAGCAGTCCGGATCGTTCGGTAAAAGATGTTGTCGGGATTGTCGGTTGCTTCGTGCGCTGCCGGGAGGACGGCGGAATGTGCCCCAGCACCGCCGGTCGGATTACCGGTATGTGAAATCTCCCGAGGCGTTTGCATGAGGCCGGATGTCCGGGATTTTATGCGCATGGGTACGAGTTTTTTATTGGCAATGTGCAAAAATAGCCATGCGGCGCGTATCTTGGAAATAAATTCAACGAACGTGCGGTTTTTCATCACGAACACCCTGTCCGGCGAGCATGCCCGTATCTCGTTTTCGCCTTTCACAACACCCGATGCACCCGATGGCCGCTGTGTCGCTTGTCCGTCGGTTGCGCGACGGCCTGCCGTGGCAGTCCCTCCCCGCAAGAAAAAACCTCCCTGCAATCGCAGGGAGGTCGGGGATAAAGGCCTTTGGCCTTCCGGATATTCCGGCGGGTTAGTATACCCACTGGAAATCTTTGACTGAAAGGGTATTTACGGTTCCATTCAGATAGTCGCCATAACGGCTTGTTGAACAGGATATGATAATCGTGTATTTCCCATTCGGTGCCGGGGCATTTTTGTCATAGTAAGTAAGAGGAATGCTCAATAATTGATCCGCACTCTTATCCTCTTCGAGATAGACAACGCCGTATGCAATTAACCCTGTTTTTTCGGTTTCACTCAATCCGTTCAGTGTTTCAGGGTTCCATACTCCGCTCGGTGATGCATTGTTTCCTGATGTTACATTGTGCCTTGCATCCCAATTGACAATGCATACCATAATGCTTGCCTGGTCATGTCCTGACGTAAGTTCATTGGCATGACTCCACTTTGTATAAAAGTCGGAACCGAAAGAGGTTTTGTATGTCAATTCGAGTGCGGTAGGTCGGGCTGTGTAGGTGTATGGCTGCCCGAACCCGACTGTCCCGTATGAGTTCATGCCCAAAGTTCCGGTTTTGGTGAATGTAAATGTCCCTGTAAACAAGTTGCCAGGAGCCAGAACCTTTATGATATTTGCGATGTTCACTCCCGAGGCCGTCATTACCGTATAGGGAGTAACGAAAGAGCAGAGAGTTTTAGTTCCATTGGTCATTGTATTATTGCCGCTTCCCCAGAATGTTGCATTCGTATTATCTGTAGTGTAGCATGAGCTTCCCGCAAGGGTCGGTATTGTGTCTCCTGACTTTTTTTGGAATTCTCCCGATATTACCTGCTGGGTATTTTGGGCATCCGTGTATATAAGTTGGTATTCATAGTCGTTTCCGGCAAAAACACCTGTCGTATTGTCAACCGTATAGGTCATCTTGCCCGATGCATTGGCTGTTCCCTCAGACCATACAGGTTCAATCGTCCAAATGCCATTTCCACTGTCCGAAGCATCTTTCCAATCCGTTGTGCCTTTTATGCGGTACTGCACTTTGACGTTGGTCGCATCCGACGGGACATCGGTCACAGTAAACGTCGCCGTATTAGTCCATAAGTCAGCGTCGTTATTGTATGTAATAGGTGTCGGAATTTGGAACGTCAGTTTTTGTACGGTTTTCTGCCCGGCCAAATCTGTAACTTGGACTTCAAAGATATGCGTACTGCCAGGTGCAGCGCCTAATTTTACCAGTGGGACAAGGTTGGTAATATTAAAAATTGTAGATTTTTTGTATTGAATCTCTGATGTGCAGGCCAGCCCAAGATCTTTGAATTCGATTGCTCCTAAAATAGACGTTTCGTTGAAAAGGTCAAGGGTCGTGATGCCCATATCATTGTTGAGATAATCGGACGTTATATTTACCGAAAGGCCGGCAATTCCTCCCGGGACATTGATTGTTACGGCCGCAGAATAATTGAGGCTCATTCCACTTTCATCGGTGGTAATGTAATGCACTTGGTCGATTGTTTTCCCGTCTTCCCCCGGCCATACGAGCGACGGGGCGTCGATGGGGGCGAACTGCAGGTCGGAGACCGCTTTCGTATAGAGCGTTCCGGCTTTGAAGGCTTCGGTGCGGTTGACCGTGACCGTAGCCATCTGGTTGTCGGAGCCGATTACGTCGAGCGTCAGCGTGGGGTAGAGGTCGGCCGGGACGTTGAAGAAGGCTTCGACCTTGTCGGCGCTCGCCCCATCGGGCGTGTATTGCAGTGCGATGACGTTCGACTGGTCGGTTGTGCTGAGGGTGGCAGCCGTTTCGGCACCTCCGTTCTCGAGGGCGAAATCGAGGCTCGAGGCCGAAAGCTTTTGGGTTTCCCCGCCGGCGGTCAGCAGCAGGTATTTCACCTTGTCGGCCTGCGTGGCGATGGAGAAATCGAGGATCGACGTGAGGCGGTGCAGCGTGAAAGCTACGGGGTTGCCGTCCACTTTGCCCGCCTCGTCGGCTGCGCCGTATGCCTGGGGAGTAGCGACCAGCGCGTCGTAGGCGCTGTTGAAATCGTTGCCCGTCTGCGTACGCAGGTTCCCGAACGGGAGGTTGGCCGTGGTACCTGTGACCTGCGCGTGGGGGAAGAACGCATAGTAATTGCCGCCGCCCGCTACGAAATCGTTGAGCGAACCTTCGAATGCGGCCGAGGCGGTGTTGTAGTCGAACTTAGCGGCTGTGGCGGGTGCCGTGCCGCCGGTTTTGACCGGCAGAATGCCCAGGGCGTCGCCGGCTTCCCATTCGGCCGTGAAGACGCTTTCGCCGACATTGATGTTGGCGCGGGTGCCGTCGTTTTCGGCGACATTGGCATAGACTTTAATAAGCGAACCGTTGCTGGTTTCCGGAGTGGCATTCGCCTCGTCGAACTTGTTGCAGCCGGCCAGCGATACGAGGGCGGCTGCGCAGAAGAGCGGTTTAAGAATTTTTTTCATGGCGCTGCGGTGTTAGGCTTCGTCGGATTCGCTCATGAAGCTGTCGTCATAGGACATCGGACTAACAGGCCCGCTTGGATTTGATGTGGCAAACCCCTTTTCAGTCGTAATCTCGATTACTTCGATGGTAGGGACAGAGTACTTCCCCCCCCCTTGTTTGGCTAATTCAATTCCCATGATATGCAATAGTTTAAAGTTACGTAACAAAAGTAGATTCGCGTAGCCGTAAATGAAAATAAATTCAATGAACCGGAGGATTTTTCCAATGAATCAGCCGATTTGAGGGATGGCGGCCGGACTGAAATGATAAGATGAAAAACGTAAAAGTATGTACGGTGGACAAAAAAGGCCATCCGGGAAATCCGGATGGCCTTGTGACGAGGGTGCCCCTGTCTGTTATTTCACGTATTTGTCGAGCCAGCCGAAGAATTCGCGGTTCCAGACGAGCGAGTTCTGGGGTCTGAAGACCTGGTGCGCCTCGTTTTCGAATTCCACCAGCCGCGCCGGGATGCCGCGCACGCGGGCTGCCGTGAAGGCTTCGAGCGACTGCGTGTAGGGGATGCGGAAATCGTACTCGCCCGTGAAGATCAGGATCGGCGTGTCCCATTTGCCGACGAATTTGTGCGGCGAATTGGCGTAGGAGCGCTGTGCGACCTGGTTCGACCGATCCCAGTAGGGGCCTCCGTAGTCGTTGTTGATGAAGAACAGTTCTTCGGTCTCACCGTACATCGACTCGAAGTTGAAGATGCCGCAGTGGGCGATGAACGCCTTGAAACGCTTTTCGTGGCAGCCGGCCAGGAAGAATACCGAGTAACCGCCGTACGATGCCCCGACGCAGCCCATGCGGGTTTCGTCGGCCCACGGCTCCCCGGCCACGTCGTCGATGGCCGAGAGGTAGTCGCGGATGTTCTGCCCCGCGTAGTCGCCCGATATCTGGTCGAGCCACTCCTGCCCGAACGAGGGCAGGCCGCGGCGGTTGGGCGCCACGACGACGTAGCCCTGCGCGGCCATCAGCTGGAAATTCCAGCGGTAGCTCCAGAACTGCGACACGACGCTTTGCGGGCCGCCCTGGCAGTAAAGCAGGATGGGGTACTTCTTGTCCGGGTTGAAATCGGGCGGCAGGATCACCCACGTCAGCATCTGCTTGCCGTCGGTGGTCTTGACCCAGCGTTTCTGCACCTCGCCCATCCTGATGTTGTCGTAAATCGGTTTGTTGATGGCCGAAAGCTGCGTCAGCGTGCCGTCGGCGGGGTCGACGCCGAAGAACTCGGTGGCCATCGAGATCGTGCACATTTCGGCGACGATCCTATCGCCGGCCATCGAGAAGGCGTTGATGTCGTGGTCGCCGCGGGTTACCACCTCGACCTCGCCTACCGAGGGGGAGATGCGGCAGAGCTGGTGCGTCGCCTCGATCGGCGCGATGAACCAGATGCGGTCGTTGCCCTCCCAGACGACGTTCATGGCGTTGTAGTCGAAATCCTCCGTCAGATCCTGCATCTCACCCGTCCGGCAGTCGTAGAGGAACAGGCGTGCCTTGTCCGACTCGTTGCCTGCGCGACGCTGTGAAAGGAAGGCGATTTTCGTGTCGTCGGGCGACCATACGGGGTATTTGTCGTAACCGGCCATGACGGCCTTGTCGCTTGCGACGGGCTCTCCGGTATTGACATTGACCGGCTTGCAGATGTTCTGCGTCACGCCGCTTTCGAGCACATAGACGAAGATGTCCGAGTCGGTCGAAACGGCGTATTCGGTGCCGGTGAGCGGCTTGCAGGTATAGGCCAGCATCGTGCCTGCGTTGTTCCAGGCGATTTCGGCCATGTCGAAATAGGGCGCCAGCGGGGCGTCCCACTGTGCATCGGGCATGATGTCCGTGCCTCCCGTCACGAGGCCCTTGCCCAGTTCGCCGATGAAGATATGGCGGTAGGAGCCTTCGTCCCAGTAGTCCCAGTGGCGGGCCATCAGGTCGTCATAGATGCGGGCCTTCGACTTGTCCATGTCCTCGTATACGTCCGACGATTTGCGCCGCGCCGTCTGCACGGCCTGTACCCACCAGATGTGTTTTTCATCGGGGCTGACACCGAATCCTTCGACGTCGGGGACACCCTCGCCCCCGCCGCTGCCCGTTATCTGGGTCGCGTCGCCGCCAGCGGCGTTCATCCGCCATACCTGCATCGAGCCGCTGCGATCCGACAGGAAATAGATTTTCCGCCCGTCGGAGCTCCACTCGGGGGCGGCGTTGTTCGAGGCCGTGTCGGTGAGCCGCGTTACGGCGCCCGATGCCATATCCTGCACCCAGAGGGTCGTCACGCCGCGGTTCTGGGCCATGTTGTAGTCGGTCTGCGCATAGAGGAGCGTCTTGCCGTCGGGTGAGAGCGACGAGGAGCCTGCACGGCTCATTTTCCACATCACCTCGGGGGTGAGCCTGCCTGCGGCGATTTCGTCGGCCGTCAGGGCGTTGTCGATCGTAAGTGGTTGCGGGCGCCTGTCGTCGCATGCGCCCAGTCCCACAGCTGCAATAGCCATAAAAAGGAGTAATTTTTTCATTTTGGTCGGGGTTTCTTCTATATTATTCGTATTTTCGCGTTCAAATCGAGCCAGCATGGACTATACCGTATATTTTGCAGATAAAGCCGTGGTTTTCACTGCGAAGACCCCTGGCGAGGACTGGTATGCCGTGACGCCCGCACCGGACGGCGGCATATCACGAGCGAAGGTAACGAAAATTCTCGAATCGTACAACAAGGCGGCTGTCGTCACGCCCGATCCCGGGGCGGCGTTCGGGGCCTTTGCCGCGGAGTTCGCGCTTATAGAGGCGGCGGGCGGCGTGGTGGTCAACGATTGCGGCCAATGGCTGATGATCCGCCGCAACGGCCGCTGGGACTTGCCCAAGGGGCACCTCGAATGCGGCGAGCGGATCGAGGAGTGCGCGGCCCGCGAGATCGAGGAGGAGACGGGTGTCCGCGCCGGGGTGGTGCGACCCCTGTGCGATACGCTGCATGCCTATTATTTCCCCAAGACCGAACGCTGGGAGCTGAAACGCACCCACTGGTACGAGCTTCACACGGCGTCCTGTGACCGGCTTGTGCCCCAGCTCGAAGAGGGGATCGAGCGGGCGTCGTGGTGTACGCCCGCGGAGGTCGCCCGCAACCTGCGGGATGCTTTCCCGACGATCCGCTGCGTGGCGGCGGCGATGGGAAAGTAGCGCGGCGGCGATCATAGGGGTTGGGGGGACACCGGGGCGTTCCGGCTGTCTTTTCTGGCCGGCGTAACCGGTGGGTTTTCCCGCCCTCCTCCGTGGCTTTCCCCGTGCTTTCTCTTCGGTGCCTTCCCCTGACCTTCCCCTGACCTTCCCCTGACCTTCCCCTGATCTTTTCCCTGATACTTATCCGGCGATGCCCGGCGGAGCCCCATCCCGGTTCCCGTCAGGCGAACAGGTCGTTGAGCGATTCGCTCATGCTCGGATGGGTGTAGATCGAATTGCTCAGGTCGTGTGCCGTGACGCCGTGCTTCATGGCTGTGGCGACGGTGTTGATGACTTCGCCCGATTCGGCTCCGAAGAGCGTGCACCCCAGTATCTCGTCGGTCTTGGCGTCGATGACGGCTTTGAGCACACCCTCCGTCGAACCCAGTATCCGAGAACGCGGGAATGCCGCGACGGCGATCCTGTTGACGCGGATGTCGCGCCCGGCCTTGCGTGCCTCCTCTTCGTGCAAGCCCACATGCGAGAGCGTCGGTTCGATGAAGACCGAATAGGGGACGGGGCCCCGGTTGGCCGTGGTGCGGGCTCCGTCGCCCAGCAGCACGTCGCGTATGATCCGGAAGTCGTCCAGCGAAACATAGGTGAATTGCAGCCCGCCCGTCACGTCGCCTGCGGCGAAGACACGGGGAGCCGTCGTGCGCAGGTGTGCGTCGACCCTGACGGCACCCCGGTCGTCGGTTTCGATCCCGGCGGCCGTGAGGTTCAGCCCTGCGGTGGCGGGGCGGCGTCCCGTGGCGAGCAGCACGGTGTCCCCGTCGATTTCGTATTTTCCGCCTGCCTGTGTGTCGGCCACGGCGACCCTGACGCCCCCGGCGGTGTCGCTCACCGATTCGACCCGTGCGCCCATGCGGAATTCGATGCCCTTTTTTTCCAGCGCCTCCCGCACGGCGGCCGCAATGTCGCGGTCTTCGCGCGGGATCAGCTCCGCAAACCCTTCGAGCACGGTGACTTTCGATCCGAATGAGGCGTACATCGAGGCGAATTCCAGCCCGATGTATCCGCCGCCCACGATTACCAGGTGCTGCGGCAGCTCTTCGAGCTCCATGATCGAGGTGCTGGTATAGACCCGCCTGCTCTGCGCGATGCCTTCGATGGGCGGGATTACCGTCTCGGCGCCGGTGTTGATGACGATGTATTTGCCGCCGATCTGCTGTGTACCTTGGGCGGTTTTCACGGCGACGGCTTCCGGTGAGGCGAAACTGCCTTCGCCCGTGTAGACGTCGATGCGGGCGTTGTCGGCCAGTTTATGGTAATTCTTGTCCCGCAACAGGTCGACCAGCGCCGTTTTCGAAGCGACGGACTCCCTGTAATAGTCCCGCCGCTGCCCGAAGGTCAGCGTGTGCCCTGCGGCTGCGAGCCCGGCACTGTGGATCAGGGCTTTGGTCGGTATGCAGCCGATGTTGATACAGGTTCCCCCGTACATTTTGTCCGAGCGTTCGACCATCGCGACGCTCCAATCGTGTGCGGCCAGTTCGGCGGCGAGGGTCTTGCCCGCTTTGCCGAAGCCGATGATGACGGCATCATATTGTTTCATAACTTTCCCTGTTTTAAGTTTCCCGGTGGCATGTGGCCTTCTCCGGCTCATTGTTCCAGTAATGCAAATATCGGGGTTTTATGCTGTCGGGGAAATGGCCGCACTGCCGGATGTGTTGGCAATAATTCCCGTTTGCGGGTTGCGGGGCGTTATTCGCCCGCAGGGGACTCGAACCGCAGCCGTGCGGTGTCCTTGTATTTGCGGGAAATTTCGATTTCCTGTCCGCCGACGTTGACCCGGAGGGGTGGTATTCGCCGACGTTGCTGGCCGGCGGTTTCAAGGTGTTTTTTATCTCGGTCATGTACGGAATGCTGATTTACGGGGCGTCGCTGGTTATCCGGATGCTCCAGAAACCGAAAATCTGAAGCGGGAGCGCCGGCCCTTAGAGGCCGGCGCTCCCGCTTGTCGTTTGGCTGTCATTCCGGTTTTTTCAGCAGCCGTTCCTGCACCGCATAGGCTTCGGCGATCAGTTCGGGCGGATAGTCGTACAGTTCCAGGATGCGGATTGCGTTGCGGGTCGTCAGCGGCCCCGTGTGCAGCTGGTAGTCGAAGACCAGCCGCCCGTCGACCACCTCTTCGCGGAAGTGGTGCAGTTCGTAGCCGTCGCTGTCGAGCAACTCCGCCAGCTCGATGTCGTGCGTCGATACCAGCACGATGTGCGGGCCGCGGTTGAGGTGCGCGAGGACGGCTTTCCCGGCGGCGATACGTTCGGTGGTGTTCGTCCCTTTGAACAACTCGTCGAGGGCGAACAGGCAGGGGACGGAATCCTGTGAAGCTTCGAGGAAGCGTTTGACGGTCAGCACCTCCTGCAGGTAGTAGCTCGTGCCTTCGGCGATGTCGTCCGAAATGCGGATCGAGCTCAGCAGCCGCATGTACGGGGCCGTATAGGAGCCGGCGAAGCATATGTCGAGGGTCTCGGCCGTCAGGGCGTTGAGCACCAGCGTGCGGATGAAGGTCGTCTTGCCCGACATGTTGGAGCCGGTGAGCAGCAGCCCCGTGCCGTCGAGGACGAGCGTATTGGGCACGCAGCCGTCGATGAGCGGATGTACGACCTGCTCGGCCTTCAGGTATTTTCCGTCGACGAACTGCGGGCGGCAGGTCTGGGTTTCGCTGCGCAGGCGTGCGACGGAGATTGCGGCATCGGTCTCCCCGATGAAGCGGAACATGCCGTGGATCGCATCGCGCCGGGCCGTGATGCTGCCGATAAAGCGCTGGAAGAGGATCACCTCGATATTGAAGGCGACTTTGGCCAGCTCGATGAAAAGCCATGCGATGGCGGCCAGCTCGTTTGCGGAGTCGCCCTGCGTCCCGACCACGCGGCTGCGGCGTTCGACCTCGGCGACCTGCCGGATTTGTCCGGTGGCCTCCTCCGTGCCGGGCACCTCTTCGACAGCCAGTTCCCGGGCTGTGCGCAATGCCAGCGAAAGTTGTTTTACGGCCGAGCCGTAGAGCGAGACATTGAGCTTGTTGCTGTAATGGATATAGAGGTTCACGGCGAAGATAGCCATGAACAGCAGCAGCGACAGCGGGTAGAACGGGGCGGCGAGCAGCGTCGCCACGGCGAGCAGGGTGAGCGGGTATACCCAGGCGAAATAACGGACTTTGGCCGGTGTGTCGAAAATCAGGTTTTGCAGCCCGTAGGCATCCTCGTCGGTGAGCCGGGAGAGGGATTCGGTGCAGCTGGCCGCAAGTTCCCCGTTGCGGGAGAAACAGTCCGTGCTGCGGCCGAAAGCCTCGGCATCCTCCTGTCCCCGGAGCGTGCGTATGCGGGCATAAAGGCATTGCTGCCCGACTTTCGAGGTCGTGCGGTCGATGCGCTCGAATACGGCGTTGAGGTCGAGGTCGGCCGTGGTTTCGGCGTCGATCGTATGGCTGGCGTCCTCCGCCGGGCAGTTGTAGAAATAGCGGCTGATCAGGTTGAAGTCGCACGGCGGGCGCTCTCCGGCGGGAAGCGCCGAAGGCCGGAAAAGGGCTGATAGATAGCTTGTCGGTTTCATAATCGCGTGCGTTTATTAGGTTTTTCGTGTGCGCGTCGCGCCGACGAATGCTTGCGTGATCCTTGCCTGAGCCTGCGGTACGGCGTCATACCGCCTTTGGCTGCGTGTTCCCAGGCCTGTGCCGCAAACATCCCTCCTCCGCCCGGAATCATCGCCCCGGGGCATCGTGTCTGCGGAGCCGTGCCCGATTTGCAGGGGCTGTGCCGGACTTTGTTTGCCGTCCGTTCAGACCTGCGGGGCGGCGTTCATCGCCCGGGCGATCCCCTCGGCGATCTGATCCAGCGCCCCCTGCAGCTTGTTGCCGATCATCATCTTCATCATCATGTTCAGGTCGATGCGCAGCACCAGCCGCAGGCGGGTGTCCGCGGCGGAGACTTCCTGCAACTGGATCCAGAATGCGAAATCCATCGGTACGCCCCCGTCGTCGCCGACGACCTTGACGTATTTGCCCGGCTCGCGCTCCTCCATGCGGAGTTTCACGGTGAAGCCTTTGGCCTTGAACGAACAACTGTCCTCGGTAGCCTGCCACTCCTCGACCTTGTCGGCAAGGGCGGGCGTGAGGTTGTCGAAACGGCTGATGACCGCGTAAATCTGTTCCGCGGGACGCAAAACCTGTTGTTGCTTGGAGATATATTCTTGCATTGCGTGTGTAAAACTTGTATGAAATGTGTTTCAGAAATCGGATGCGGTTTCGGGCGCTGCAAAGATAGCGTTTTTTTGCATGACGCGCAAAACCGGCGCTATTCCGGCCGGGGAAAGAAGGCCGCCCGGTAGCGGGCGATGTCCAGGTCGTCGGCGATCTTGCGGGCGAAGAGGTACGGAACTTCCGCCGCCGTGTCCCGTGCCTGCAGCAGCCGGGGCAGGTCGTTGGTGCCGAATGTTTCCGGATGGGGCGCCCCTTCTCCGACCCATCGGGTGAAGACGAGGGGACGGCGCGTATTCGCACCGGCGAATTCGGAAATGCCCATCAGGGTCTGGAAAAAGATCTCGTCGCCGCAGTGCGAGTGTCTGAATGCGCGGATATAATCGGGGTGGGTGCGCAGATAATCGAACACAAAATCCCGGAAGCGGTCGGTGACGACGATCCAGTTGGAACCCTTTTCGAGCGGCGGCAATGTCCTGAAATAGGGGTTGTCCCCGGGGCGCAGCCGTTTGTAGAGCCTTTTGCGGAAATAGCCCGGCAGACGCCCGATCCAATCGTTCCTGTCGGGGTAGTGGCACCACTGCATCTTCTGCGTCAGCTCGGTGATGTGCAGTTCGGGCTGCATGTCCGCGAACTGCCGCGGGTAGCACGCTTCGAGGAAATCGTGTATCTGCCCGCAGGGGCGTAACGGCAGGGTGTCGCCCGAGAGAATGGCGATGTAGCGGTAGTCGCCGTTACAGGTGGCCCGGAGCAGTTTGAGCATGCAGTCGATCTGGCCGTACTCGCCCCAGTAGACCTTGCTGCGCGGGTGGATGAAACGTGCCAGGGGACGCAGCGGCGCAAAATCCCTGATGTCGGATTTCGCATCGACATGGATGAAAATATCCGCTTCGGGGTGCTGCAACTGCCGGCACAACTCCTGCAGGACAGGGGTGTATTTATGGCATTCGATGCAGAATGCGATGCGGAAACCGTCTGCCATGGTCGTAGTGTCGCGGGGCGTTTTGGCCGGGCTTCAGTCGATTTCGAACGTGCGTGCCGTGTCGCTGTCGACGGTGATGCGCACCGTCATCACGTTCTCGGGCAGGAGCTGCTCGATCTTTTCTGGCCATTCGACCAGACAGAGGTCGCCCGAGAAAAAATACTCTTCGTAACCGAAATCATAGGCTTCGCGGATGTCGTTGATCCGGTAGAAATCGAAATGATGGATACGGCGGTTGCCCTTGCCCTTGTACTGGTTCACGATGGCGAACGTAGGACTGGTTACGGTGTCCGTGGCGCCCAGTTGGGCTGCGATCTCGCGGATCAGCGTGGTTTTGCCCGCGCCCATTTCTCCGCGCAGTGCGACTACCGTGCGGCGGCCGAGTGCTTCGATGACCGCCTCGGCGACGTCCGGCAGTTCGTCCTGCGAGGTGATGTGGATCGTTTTCATATTACTGCTTGGGTTTTAAGACGATATAAGGCACGATCATTTCTTCCATCGAGATGCCGCCGTGCTGGAACGTGTTGCGGTAATAGCGGATGTGGCGGTTCGCATCGTTGTTGTAGACCAGGAAATCCGAATTGTAGGCGAAGATATAGCTCGACGTGAGGTTGCTCGACGGCAGCTGTACGTCCTCGGGTTTCAGTATCTCGTAGACGTCGCGCGAGTTGTAGGCCAGGTTGCGCCCCGTCTTGTAGCGCAGGTTGGCCGAGGTCTCGCGGTCGCCCGTCACCTTGACGGGGTTGTCCACGCGGATGGTGCCGTGGTCGGAGGTGATCACGACCGTGTGCCCCCGCTCCGAGAGGAGCTTGAGGATGGTGTAGAGGTCGGAGTGCTCGAACCACGAGCGCGTCAGCGACCGGAATGCCGCGTCGTCCTCGGTCAGCTCGCGGATGATGTCGGTCTCGGTACGGGCGTGCGAGAGGATGTCGAGGAAGTTGTAGATGATCACCGAGAAATCGGCGTCGTACACTTTTTGTATATTGTCGACCAGCCTGCGGCCCTGTTCGGGGCGCACGAGCTTGTCGAACGAGAATTTCCAGTTTTTCCCGTTCTGGGCCATCAGCCGCTTGAGGAACTCCTCCTCGTACTGGTTCTTGCCGCCTTCCTCGTTGTCGTTGAGCCATTTGTTGGGCATCAGCTTGTCGATGGCCAGCGGCATCAGGCCGGCGAAGACGGCGTTGCGGGCGTATTGCGTCGCCGTGGGGAGGATGGCGCAGTAGAAATCGTCGAGCGCCACGTCGTAGTAGCCCCGCAACAGCGAGGAGATCGACCGCCACTGGTCGTAGCGGAAGTTGTCGATCAGCAGCAGCGTGGTCTTCGAGTTCTCGTCCGCCACCGGGAAGATGTTGGTGCGCATGAGCGTGTGTGACATCACGGGGGTGTCGTCCGAGCGCTTGTTGATCCAGTTGTAGTAGTTGCGGCGTACGAACTTGCAGAATTCCTGGTTCGCCTCGGTCTTCTGGTAGGTGAGCACCTCCTTGATGCCCTGGTCGGTGGATTCCGAAAGCTCGACCTCCCAGTTGGTGAGCTTGCGGTAGAGCGAGCACCAGTCCGAAAAGGTCTCGGCCATCTGCAGCGACGAGGAGATACGCCCGAATTCCGACCGGTAGTCGGCCGTGGTCTGCTCGGTGACGAGCTGCTGTTGGTGGACGTTCTTCTTGATCGAGAGCAGCACCTGGTTGGGGTTGACGGGCTTGATGAGGTAGTCGGCGATCTTCGAACCCACGGCCTTGTCCATGATGTTCTCCTCCTCGCTCTTGGTCACCATGATGACGGGCGTGGTGGGGCGCACCTCCTTGATCTTGGGGAGGGTCTCGAGTCCCGTCATGCCGGGCATCATCTCGTCGAGGATTATCAGGTCGTAGGCGCCTTCGGCCGCCATGTCGATCGCGTCGTAGCCGTTGTTGCAGGTGTCGACTTCGTAGCCTTTCTGTTTGAGGAACAGGACGTGGGGCTTCAAGAGTTCGACCTCGTCGTCCACCCAGAGTATTTTGACCATACGGTTATCGGATTTTAGTTCGCAAAATTAGTTATTTTATTATCAAACGCAAAAACCGGGCGTTTATTGGGTCGGCGGGATATTATCCGCGGTTCCGGGGCGTAAATCGCCTCCGGGACGGCTTGCAGCGGCGTGCCGGAGAGCCCTTCCCCGGGAATCGGTGCTCGAACCCGGGCGGGGCGAGGATGCCGTCCCCTCTGCTGCCCGTGTGGAGGGCTGCATGCCGGATGCCGGCGGGCGCGGGCGGGCAGCCGCACCGGCATCCGGGAGGGGGTTGGCCGTGCCGGGACTCTTCGGGCGCAATGATGCCCGGAAAAGGCTCCTCCCGTTTCGGCGGGTTTGTGGCTAATGTATTGATTATGAGCGATTATTCCGTGCGGCTCGCTCCGGTGTGCCGTCCGGATATAATTGCCTGGCACATAATATTTTAATTTTCCGCCGAGTTTTGCCCGATATTTGTTATCCTCTTGTTCTAGTGGCTGGTAGGGGACTGCCGGAAAAATAATGAAAAAAAGTTGCGGTTTATTGGCTAAAATGTAAATAAAGCGTATATTTGCAATCCGAATGTCTTCACACGAACTTAATAATTTAATACTATATAAACTATGACAAAGGCAGATATCGTAAGCGAAATCGCTAAGAGCACCGGCGTTGAGAAGGTGCAGGTTCAGGCAATCGTCGAAGCTTTCATGGATAGCATCAAGACCTCTCTGACCAACAAGAACAACGTGTATCTCCGCGGCTTCGGCAGTTTCATCGTGAAGAAACGTGCAAAGAAAGTCGCACGCAATATCTCGAAGAACACGACCATCACCATTCCGGAACATAACATCCCCGCTTTCAAGCCCGCCAAGAGCTTCGCTGCGAAGGTGAAATAATTCAATAAATAAAGAACCTCTAAAATTTAAGGACTATGCCAAACGGAAAGAAGCATAAGCGTCACAAGATGGCTACCCACAAGCGTAAAAAACGTCTGCGCAAGAACCGCCACAAGAAAAAGTAGGGTAGCACCTTAGTGCTAACGATAGATAAAGCTAAAGGAACCCCGGGTTCTTTTAGCTTTACCTATTTTCTGCGGTTTTTTGCGGCCGGGGCCCGTATCCCCGGGGGGAATGCAGATCCCCGGATAGCCGTTTGCGGACGTCAGGCCCTCTTGCAACGCAGGTTATGAGGCTGCCGCAGAGGCATTGCGACGCAGTGCCGCCGAAAAAACAGGGTATTGTCTTACCCGCCATGTTGCCGGCCGATGTGTCCGGACAATATTTTCCTTTGGAGTTCGCCGCCACTTCAGACCAAAATGCGGCCTAACCGGTTTCAGTATTCCGCAACCCCGTTTCCGGGGTGCGACACACGATATAGATGAACAGAGAATTAATCGTTAACGTCAACCCGACAGAAATCTCCATTGCGCTGTGTGAGGACAAGGTGCTTGTCGAACTCAACAAGGAGCAGTGCCAGACGGGTTTTTCCGTAGGGGATATCTACCTCGGGAAAGTACGCAAGATAATGCCCGGGCTCAATGCAGCCTTCGTAAACATCGGGCACGAAAAGGACGCTTTTATCCACTACCTCGACCTGGGAAGCCAGTTTCCCTCGTTGCAGAAGCTGGTCGCTTCGCAGCAGCCCGGCAAGCGGGGAATGCGCGTCGAGGGCATGAAGCTCGAACCGCCCGTCGAAAAGACGGGCAAGATCGGCGACTATCTTCAGGTCGGGCAAAACATCATGGTGCAGATCGCCAAGGAGGCCATTTCGACCAAGGGGCCCCGCCTGACCTCCGACATTTCGCTGGCCGGCCGCAACGTCGTGCTGGTGCCCTTTTCGTCCAAGGTGTTCCTTTCGCAGAAGATCCGCTCGGCGGACGAGAAGAAACGCCTGAAGCGCATCGCGGCTGCGGTGCTCCCCAAGAATTTCGGGGTCATCATCCGCACGGCGGCCATGGAGGCCAAGGACGAGGACATCGAGCACGACATCCAGTCGCAGATCGACCGCTGGCGCAAGACCTGCGCCGCGATCAAGAAGAGTACGCCGCCCGCGCAGCTGATGAGCGAGATGAACCGCGCCAATACGATCATCCGCGATTCGCTCAACGGCTCGTTTTCGCAGATCGCCGTCGACGACGAGGCGATGTACAACGACATCCGCAATTACATCCGCCTGATCGAGCCCGAGAAGGAGAAGATCGTCAAGCTTTACCGGGGCAACGTCCCTATCTTCGACAACTTCGACATCTCGAAGCAGATCAAGTCGCTCTTCGCCAAGTACGTCTCGCTGCGCCGCGGCGCCTACTTGATCATCGAACACACCGAGGCGATGAACGTCATCGACGTCAATTCGGGCAACCGCACCAAGGCCGAGGACAACCAGGAGCAGACCGCCATGGACGTCAACCTGGCGGCCGCGAAGGAGATCGCCCGCCAGCTGCGCCTGCGCGATTTGGGGGGCATTGTCATCATCGATTTCATCGACCTGCACAAGGCGCAGAACAAACAGGCGCTCTTCGACGAGATGGTCAAGCTGATGTCCACCGACAAGGCCAAGCATACGGTGCTGCCGCTCACCAAGTTCGGGCTGATGCAGATCACCCGCCAGCGGGTGCGTCCCGTGGCCGTGGAGGAGGTTTCGGACGTCTGCCCGACCTGCAACGGCACGGGCAAGATCGAGCCTACGGTACTGCTGGACAAGAAGATCGAGAACCAGATATCGTTCCTCACGCAAGATCGGGGACACAAGTATATCAAGCTGGTGGTCAGCCCCTATGTGGCTGCTTTCCTGCGGAAGGGCATCTGGTCGCTGCGCCGCCGCTGGGAGTGGAAATACAAACTCCGCCTGCGTGTCGTCGAAGACCAGAGCCTCGGCATCGTCGAGGTGCATTACCACGACGACAAGGATAACGACCTGATTAACAAGTAACACTATGACTGCCAGCGAGCAGCTGGCGCAGTTCGCCGCCGGGTCGAAGGCCCTGCCGAAGTTGTGCCGCGAATATAAGAAGGAGCGCGCAACCGTCCACCTGAAAGAGCTGGTCGGCGGTGCTCTTTCGTTTTATGCGGCGGCGGCAGTGGCGAAAACGGGAGGCGTGCATATCTTCGTGGCCGAAGACCGGGATGCCGCGGCCTACCTGCTGAACGATTTTTACAATCTGCTGGACGAGAAGCAGGTCTATTTCTTCCCGTCGTCCTACAAGCGTTCGGCGGCCTACGGCGCCGAGGATGCCCAGGGCGTGGTGCAGCGCACCACGGCGATGAACGCCGTGCGGGGCTTTACGAAGGGATACCTGGTGGTCTGCACCTATCCCGAAGCGCTGGCCGAACGGGTCGTCGACGCCGCGACGTTGCAGCGCGACACGATTGCCGTGAAGCTCGGCGACAAGATTTCGATCGCCGTGCTGGAAGATGCCCTTGCGGATGCGAACTTCACGCGTGTCGATTTCGTCTACGAACCGGGGCAGTACTCCGTGCGCGGAGGTATCGTCGATGTCTTTTCCTATTCGGAAAGCAAGCCTTACCGGATCGACTTTTTCGGCGACGAGGTCGACTCGATCCGCCGTTTCAATATTTCGAGCCAGCTTTCGGCCGACAAGCTCGACCGGGTGGAAATCGTCCCCAACCTCAATGCCGGCGAGGCACCCCGGGTGTCGTTCGTGCAGTTCGCGGGTTCTTCGGCAACCTGCTGGTTCTACGATGCCGACTACGTGCTGCGCCGTGTCAACGACCTGCGCCGCAAGGTGCTCGCGGACATGGAGGAGCCCGGGCAGATCGACCGCCTGCTGACCAGCCGCAACGTGCTGTTGCGCGACATGGCCGGCAACAGCGTGGTGGCGCTGCGCGACAACCTGCCGGAACGCCCCGCCACGGCGGCCGTGGTGTTCGACACGGCCCCGCAGCCCAAGTTCAATAAGAATTTCGAGATGCTGGCCGACGACATGATCCGCAATTCGCTGCGGGGCTATGCGACCTACATCCTCTCGGAGAACAAGGTGCAGGTCGAACGCCTCGAAAACATCTTCCACCAGATAGGGCGCGGGCAGGCCGCCGTGCGGTCGCTCTCCGTTACGTTGCACGAGGGGTTCGTGGACAACGACCTGAAACTGTGCCTCTATACCGACCACCAGATTTTCGACCGTTACCAGCGCTACCGCATCAACGGCGAGATCCGGCGCGACGAGCAGATGACCGTCGCCGAACTGAACCAGCTCCGCCCGGGTGACTATGTGGTGCATATCGACCACGGCGTGGGGCGTTTCGACGGGCTGGTGAAGATCAACGAGAACGGCAAGGTGCACGAGGCTATCAAGCTGGTATACAAGGACGGCGACGTGTTGTTCGTAAACGTCCATTCGCTCCACCGCATTTCGCGTTACAAGTCCGGCGACGGCGAGCCTCCGAAGGTCTATAAACTCGGCAACGGGGCATGGCAGAAACTCAAGAACGCCGCCAAGAAGGCCGTCAAGGATATCTCGCGCGAGCTGATCGCCCTCTATGCCAAGCGCAAGGCCAGCAAAGGGTTCGCATTCACACCCGACAGTTACCTGCAGCACGAGCTGGAGGCGTCGTTCCAGTGGGAGGACACCCCCGACCAGCAGACGACTGTCGCGGCCGTCAAGAAGGACATGGAGTCCGACCAGCCGATGGACAGGCTGGTCTGCGGCGACGTGGGCTTCGGCAAGACCGAGGTGGCGATCCGCGCGGCGTTCAAGGCTGCCGTGGACGGCAAGCAGGTAGCGGTGCTGGTGCCGACGACGATCCTCGCCCTGCAACACTACCGCTCCTTTTCGGAGCGCCTGCGCGATTTCCCCGTGCGGGTCGAGTATCTCAACCGCACCAAGACCGCCAAGGAGGCGGGGCAGATACGTGCCGACCTCGAATCGGGGCGTATCGACATCCTGATCGGCACCCATAAAATACTGGGCAAGCAGATCAAATTCCGTGACCTGGGGCTGCTGATCATCGACGAGGAACAGAAGTTCGGCGTCGCGGCCAAGGAGAAACTCACGCAGATGGCCGTCAACGTCGATACGCTGACCCTGACGGCGACGCCGATCCCGCGCACGCTGCAATTTTCGCTCATGGGCTCGCGCGACCTGTCGGTCATCTCGACCCCGCCGCCTAACCGCCAGCCGATCGTCACCGAGTCGCATGTCTTCTCCGAGGAGATCATCCGCGATGCCGTCGAGGCCGAGCTCGCACGCGGCGGCCAGGTTTATTTCGTCCATAACCGCGTCGAAGACCTGATGTCCATCCAAGGGCTTATCACGCGCGTATGCCCCAAGGCCCGCGTGGCCGTCGGACACGGCAAGATGCCGGCCGAGAAGCTCGAGAAGCTGATCATGGATTTTATATACGGGGAGTTCGACGTGCTCGTTTCGACCACGATCATCGAGAACGGCATCGACATCCCCAATGCCAATACGATCATTGTCGACAATGCCCAGAATTTCGGCCTGAGCGACCTGCACCAGTTGCGCGGGCGCGTGGGGCGCAGCAACCAGAAAGCCTACTGCTACCTGCTCTCGCCGCCCGAGGAGATGCTGTCGTCCGATGCGCGGCGCCGCCTGCGGGCGATCGAGGAGTTCTCCGACCTGGGGTCGGGGTTCAACATTGCGATGCAGGATCTCGACATCCGCGGCGCGGGCAACCTGCTGGGTGCCGAGCAGAGCGGGTTTATCGCCGACATCGGTTTCGAGACCTACCAGAAGATCATGAACGAGGCGATCGCCGAGCTGCGGGCCGAAGGCTTGCAGGTGGCGGGTCTGGGTGCCGCCGAGCAGGATGTCGTGGAGCAGATGCATTATGTGGATGACGCGCACATCGAAATAGAGGTCGAGGCCGGGCTGCCCGATGCCTACGTGGCACAGCAGGCCGAACGCCTGAAGCTCTACCGCGAGCTCGACTCGACCAAGGACGAAGCCGCGTTGCAGGCCTTCGAGAGCCGCCTGGCAGACCGTTTCGGCCCCCTGCCGCGCGAAGCGCAGGAACTGCTCAACGTCGTGCGCCTGCGCTGGGAGGCGATCCGCCTCGGCATCGAGCGGGTGAAGGTCAAGAACGGGCTGATGATCCTCCACTTCGTCGGCGAGCAGAACTCGCCCTATTACAAAAGCGATACCTTTATGGAGTTGCTCCGCAAGGTCACGCAAAATCCCGCCAGATTTGTGCTCAAACAGCACAATAATCGTCTGGCGATGACCGTTAGGAATGTCAAAGACATTGAGGACGGGTATAAAACACTGCAACAGCTTTGAATTTAGTCGTAGATTTCGGGAACACCCTGGTAAAACTCGCGGTTTTCGACAAGGGGGAGCTTGTCGCGCAGCGCTGCATGGAGCGGTTGCACCCGTCGGTGCTCGAAGAACTGCTCTCCGAATGGCCCGTGCGCCGCGCCGTGGTGGCGTCGACGCGCGGCGAGGTCGATGACGTGGCGGCGATGCTCCGCCGGCGGGTGGATTATCTGCTGGAGTTCACCTCCCAGACCTCCGTGCCCATCGGCAACGCGTACCTTACGCCCGAGACGCTGGGGCGCGACAGGCTGGCCGCAGCCGTCGGTGCGACGGTGCTCTATCCGGGTGAGAACGTGCTGATCGTCGATTTCGGTACGGCGGTGACCATAGACCTGGTGACGGCCGACAATACGTTCCGGGGCGGCTGCATCTCCCCGGGCGTGACGATGCGTTTCAGGGCGCTGCATGACTATACGGCCAAGCTGCCGCTGTGTGCCGCGACCGGGGGCGAAGGGCTCTCGGGGCTTACGACCGAAGAGGCCATCGAACTGGGCGTGATGAACGGGATCGCCTTCGAAATAGAAGGTTACGTCACCCGCATGCGGGAGAAAATCGACGGCTTGCGCGTAATTTTTACCGGTGGGGATGCAAAATTCTTTGTTAAACGAATTAAAAATACGATATTTGCAAATTGTAATCTGGTCTTTTGCGGATTGAATAGAATTTTAGAGCACAATGCAAGTGAAGAACACCTTGATTAAGCTGGTTGTCGCGGCAGCCGTGATGCTTCCTTATGCCGTATCGGCCCAGACAAGCAGTATTAACGCATTCTCTCCCTATACGATGTACGGCATCGGCGAGATCAATACGCCCGGTACGACGCAGATGCGCTCGATGGGCGGCGTCGGGGTGGCCATGGGCACTCCGGGCAAAATCAATCTGCTCAACCCTGCAGCGTACAGCACCATCCCGCAAAAGAGTTTCCTCTTCAGTTTCGGCCTCGAGGGACAGAATTACTACAATTCGCAGAAGGTGGACAATGTGTCCAAAAACACGGCCTATAATACGTTCAATTTCCACGATATCGCGTTCCAGATGCCGGTCGCCAAGAAACTCGGCCTCGGGTTCAGCCTCACGCCGTACAGTTCGGTGGGCTACCGTACCAAGTATACGCAGGATTTCGACCCGAACGATCCGGTTTGGGGCAATGTGGGACGCGTGCAGTACGTCTATCAGGGCGAAGGCGACGTGACGGAGGTCAAGGTCGGCCTGGGCTGGGAGATTTTCAAGAATTTCTCGTTGGGTGTCGCGGCGCAGTATTACTGGGGCGACATCGACCGCAGCTTCGTGATGACCCCGACGCCGATCACGGGCGACGGAACCTTCTCGTCGACGGTCGGCAGCGACAATTACAGCATTTCGAGCATCAAAGGACAGGTCGGTGTCCTCTGGAAGGCTATCATGAACCAGAAACGCATGCTGACGTTCGGTGCTACGTACGATTTCGGCGGCAACCTGAATCCCGATGTGACCTCGCGCATTTATATCGGCGACCTGTACAACTCCACCGTGAAGGGCGATACGACCCACCTGGCGCTTGCTTTGCCGCGTCAGCTTTCGGTGGGGGCTTATTATATGACCTCGAAATGGACGCTTGGGCTTGACTACGTCTATCAGAACTGGACCGGCGGCAATAAGGCGACCGAAATGACCGGGGTCAGCGGCCCGGACAAATCTGCATACGAAGTGGCCTATACCAATACGAGCATGGTGAAAGTGGGCGTGGAGTATACGCCGAACTATTACGACGTGCGCAGGTTCATGAAACGCTGGGCCTACCGGGCGGGTTTCCGTTACGGAACCTACAACCAGACCTACGACGGCAATAAAATCGGAGAATACGCCGTTACGTTGGGTGTAGGGGTGCCTGTGAAGTTCCTCGGCAGTTCGACCATCGACGTGGGCGTGGAATACGGACGTCGCGGCTATAACCTTTCCGAGCGTCTGGGACTGGTGCGGCAGCAGTATTTCAAATTCTCGGTCGGATTCTCGCTCTTTGCGGGTGCCGAGAACGGGGAATACTGGTTCCGCAGGCCGAAATACGATTAGTTTTTGAGCCGGAAAATTGCACGTCCGAGGAATTACTAGTAACTTGCGACCCCGACACGGAGGTAGTTTAACTGACGAAAACAATTATAAGTATAAGAAATACAAAAATTAATCTCTGACCGATGAAAAACGTAAAATTTCTGCTTTCTGCCGCTTTGGTGTTTTTGGCTTCGGCGGCTTTGGCTCAGGATTTCAGTGCCCCGCAATATGCGAAATGGGGCGCTACTCCCGAAGAGCGTGAACAGAACATTCTGAACAGTAATTTCCTGAAAGAATCGTGCGACAACCGTGACTACGATGCCGCTGCACACTACCTCAAGGGGCTTATCGACAAGATACCCGATGCAGCGGAGTCGATCTACCAGCGCGGTGCCGTCGTGTATAAGAACAAGATCAACCGTGCCAAGAGCGTGGCGGAGAAGAACATGTTCATCGACTCGCTGATGCTGATGTACGATATGCGTGCCCAGTATTTCGGCGATAACGTCAAGCCCGGCAAGACGGCCTTTATCCTCGACCAGAAGGCGCGCGAGTTCCTGCGCTACAAACCCAACGACCGCAAGGGCATCCGCGAGGCATTCCGCGCGGCAATCGCGCAGGGCGGCGACAGCACCGATCCCGAAACCGTGGTGGCCTATTTCTCGAACCTCTGCGAGGATTATAAGAATACCGACGAGGTGATGCCCGATGAGATCATCGCCGAGTACGACCGCCTGACCCCGTTCTTCGAGAAGAACCCCGAGGCCGGCGATTACAAGTCGCAGTTCGACGCGGCTTTCGGCCTGAGCGGCGCGGCCAGCTGCGAGAACCTCGAAAATCTGTTCCGCGGCAAGCTGGAGGCTGCTCCCGACGATGAGGCGTTGCTGGCGCAGGCCGTAGCCCTGATGTCGCGTGCCAAGTGCGACGGCGATTTCTATTTCTCGATTGCCGAGAAATACTATACGGTGAAACCTTCGTCCGAAACTGCGATGTTCCTTGCGCAGGCCTTCCAGAGCAAGGGCGACTATACGAAGGCCATGAAATACCTCAATGAAGCGCTTGCCGTCGAGACGGATCCCGCTGAGCGTCAGCTGCTGCTGGTGCGCATGGCGCTGGTAGGTTTGGTTTCCAACGACATCCAGGGCGCCGCATCGGCTGCCCGTCAGGCCCGCGATCTGAACCCCGAGGACGGTGTGCCGTATTTCGTACTGGCCCAGTGCTACGGCATTTCGGCAGCTCATTGTGAAGGTTTCGCCGGGCCGGCTACCTTCTGGGCAGCCTACGACACGATGGCTAAGGCCGTCGAGCTGCTGCCGAGCGATTCGGAATACCGCGAACCTGCCAAAACCTCGATGAACGCATTCCGCAGCCGTTTCCCGACTTCGGAGGAGTGCTTCTTCAACGAGTTGCAGGAAGGCGCACGCTATACCGTCAACTGCGGTACGGCTGCCGGTGTGTCGACTACTGTGCGTCCCCGCTAATTGATGGACAGATTTATCGCAAGATACGTGATGGTAGCACTCTCCGTTGTGGGGAGTGCTATCTTGCTATTCTCTTGCGAGCGTGAAGAAGAACCCGAATCGGAGTCCCGGATAGAGATGATGATGACCGAATACAGCGAAAACCTGTCGGTTGTCATGTCGCAGAACGGCCGCCGTTCGTATCATTTCAAAACCCCGCTGCTCGAAGGTTATTCGCTGGCGCGCGAGCCTTACCGCGAGTTCCCCAAGGGGGTGAAGATGACGACCTATAAGAACGATTCGCTCTCGTCGGTCGATGCCGTGCTGACGGCCAACTATGCGATCCATTACGAGACCCGCGACCTGTGGGAGGCGCGGGGAAATGTCGTGGTAGAGAAATCGGACGGCAAGAAACTCTATACGCAACAGTTGTTCTGGAACGCGCGTACCAAGAAAATCTATTCGAACGTCGATTCGAAAATCGTGCAGAACGATGGCCGCGACGTGTTCATTGGCGAAGGTTTCGAGTCGGACGAGGAGTTCAAGGACTGGCGCTTCCGCCGTATGAAGGGGCGCATGGAGGTCGAGGTCAAACCTAACGAATCGGACTCTACGGCGGTGGCCGAACCTGCCGGCCGGACTTCGGATTCGCCCCGCCCTGCGACAGACCGGCCTGCCGCTCCGGTTGCGGCGCGGCCCGCGGCACCGCTTTCCGAGGAGCCGCCTTTGGCTGCACCAGCTGTCCGCCCCGACGGGGAGGAGGAGCTCCGCCCGGCCGAACCGGTCGGTGAAATCCAGCCCCTCCGGCGTGCCGTACATGCGGACGAAGCGGGGGAGTAACCCAAAATAAACAGGACGATGCTTACTTCGGTCATACTGATTATCTTAATGCTGTTGTTGTCGGCATTTTTTTCGGGCATGGAGATCGCTTTTACGAGCAAGAACCGCCTGAAGCTGGAGATCGACCGCAAACAGAGCCGCATGTTCGACCATATCGCGGAGATTTTTTCCCGCCACCCCGGGCAGTATATCACCACGATACTGGTGGGCAACAACATTGCCCTGGTCATCTATTCGCTTTACATGTCGTTGCTGCTGCGCGGCATCTTCTATGCGCTGGGGTGGGAAAGCATCGCCCGCAACGGTTCGGTCGCCATCGAAACGGCCGTGTCGACCGTCATCATCATCTTTGCTGCGGAGTTCCTTCCCAAGTCGATCTTCCGCAACAACCCCAATTTCTATTACCGTGCCCTGGCGCCGGTGATCTATTTCTTCTACCTGCTGCTCTATCCGATCGCCCGTCTCACGACGCTCATCTCGCATGGCATCCTGCGCCTGGCGGGGCGCCGTGTCGAGGAACGGGCCGTGTCGCACAGCTTCGGCCGCGACGACCTCGCGGCACTGCTCGATACCAATACGTCGGAACCGCGCCCCGAGCCGGACAACGAGTTCAAACTTTTTCAGAATGCGTTGGATTTCGCCGACCTGCGGGTTCGCGACTGCATGGTGCCGCGTGTGGATGTCGAGGCGGTGGATATCGACGACACGTCGATCGGGCAGCTCACGGCGCGGTTCGTCGATTCGAAATATTCGCGTATTTTCGTCTGGTGCAAGAGTATCGACAACATCGTCGGTTATGTCAATTCGAAGAGTCTGTTCACGCGCCCGGCCAATATCGCCGACGTGATGATGCAGGTCAATTTCGTGCCCGAGACCATGCCGCTGCAGCTGATGTTGCAGAATTTCATCAAGCACCGCAGCAACATCGCCGTGGTGATCGACGAGTTCGGCGGGACGGCAGGCGTCATTTCGCTCGAGGACGTGCTCGAACAGATTTTCGGCGAGATAGAGGACGAACACGACATACCCGACCTTACCGAAAAGCAGGTCGGCCAGGACGAGTATGTCCTCTCCTGCCGGCTGGAGGTGAAATACCTCAATGAAAAATACGGGCTGGGGATCGAAGAAAGCAAGGAATACGATACGCTGGCGGGCTTCATCATCTTCAATTACGACGGGATCCCGACCGCCGGGGAAACGGTTTTCATCGGCGGCCTGCAGTTGCGCATACTGCGTACGACGCGTTCGCGTATCGAGCTGGCGAGGGTCAAGAAATTGTAGGAATTTTTATATATAATAAAGGCCTTTTCCGAATAAATTTTACTACCTTTGACTGCTAATTCGAAACAAACGAATAATTAACGATTTATATGGCAAGTTTAAACACTCTTCGCACCAAGTTCGGCATCGTGCTGTCGATTGTCATCGCAGGCGCCCTCTTGGCTTTCATTCTCTCCCTGAAGACCGAAATGGGCTTCTCGGGTAACGACCCCCGGGTCGGTGTCATCAACGGTAAAAAAATCAACTATTCGGAGTACTACAACCAGTACGAGCAGATCAAGGCGCAGAGCGGCGCCCAGGAGAGCGACGAACAGCAGTCCGCCATGCTCGCCAATGCTGCATGGCAGGCCCTGATCGGCAAGTATGTGCTGGAACCCGGTTTCGACAAGATGGGGCTGCGCGTTACGGAGCCCGAGCGTTTGTCGATGGTCAGCGGCCAGCATCCGTCGCAGGCGTTCTACAACGCCTTCGCCGATTCCCGCACGGGTGAGTACAACGTGGCTGCCGTCGGACAGTTCCTCGCGCAGGCCGAAACGAATGCGCAGGCACAGCAGGCGTGGGCGCAGCTCAACGAGCAGGCCCGCATGGAGCGTGAGATCGCCAAGTACCTCGGCCTGATCAAGGGCGGCGTGTATGTCAATGCACTCGAAGTTGCGAACGGAGTGAATGCGGCCAACAATACCTATTCCGGGAAATGGGCCGGCAAGAAATATTCGGCGGTTCCCGATTCGCTGATCCAGGTGAAGTCCGGCGACATCAAGGCATACTACAACAGCCATAAGGATATGTTCAAGCAGACTCCCTCGCGTACGCTGTCGTATGTCGTGTTCGAGGTTACCCCCACGGACGACGATATGCTCGCTCTCGAAAAGAGCGTTGCCGAGGTGGGCGCACAGTTCGCCGCTACGGAGGAGCTGAAGTCGTTCGTACGTGCCAACCGCAACGGCAAGATCGCCGATTCCTATGTTTCGGCGGCTCAGCTTTCGGAGGACGAGGCCAAGGCACTGCTGGCGGGTGAGACTTACGGCCCCGTGCTGAAGAACAACCAGTGGACGATGGCCCGTGTGCTGGATTCGAAAATGGTGCCCGATACGCTGGGAATCCGCCATATCGTGCTGCCCTATACGCAGGAGGCGCTGGCCGACAGCCTGCTGACGGTAATCAAGGGCGGTGCCGATTTCGCACAGCTCGCCTCGCAGTATTCGGTATACGAAGCTACGGCAGCCAACGGCGGCGAAGTGGGTGTGGTGCCCTTCTCGGCTTTCACGGGCGAATTCGTTGCCGCGCTGGCCAATGCCAAGCGGGGGGACGTGGTGAAGGTCGCTTCGGGCGATGCCATCCAGCTGATGCAGGTGTACCGTGCCGACAAACCTTCGAAGCACATGCAGGTGGCGACGATCACCTATCCCGTCGAGGCTTCGGCTGCGACGCGCCGCAATGCCCACAACCTGGCCGGCACTTTCTCGGTGAATGCCAAGGGCTCGGTCGAGGCGTTCAACAACGCCGCTTCGGAAGCGGCCGTTACTCCTCGTGTCGCCTCGCTGGCGCAGGGCGAGCGTACGATCCGCGGCCTGGAGGATTCGCGTGAGGTTGCCCGCTGGGCTTACGGTGCCGAGACGGGCGATCTTTCGGAAATCTTCACCGTCGGAAACGACTATGTGGTCGCTACGCTGACCGAGATCGATGACAACGAGTATACCCCGATCGACAAGGTGGCTGCGCAGGTTCGCGCCCAGGTTCTCCGGGACAAGAAATACGATTACATCACCAAGCAGATCGCCGGTACGACGCTCGACGAGCAGGCTGCCAGCCTCGGTTCCGAGGTCGCCGATTTCGACGGCGTGACTTTCGGTGCCTTCTACGTGAACGGCCCGGGTGTCGAGCCCCGTCTGGTAGGCGCCATCGCTTCGACGACCGAGAAAGGCGTCCTGTCGGCTCCGGTGAAGGGCATGTCGGGGGTTTATGTTTTCCAGGTGGATGACATCCAGACTTCGGACAAGCAGACTGCCGAGGGCGAGAGGGTGCGTGCGCAGGCCATGGCCGAGAGCATGGCGCAGCAATTCTCGGTGCAGGCCATCCAGCAGATGGCCAACATCCAGGATCTGCGCGGCGAATATTTCTAAGCCTCGGATAAAAAATACGATATAGTTTTGAACGCCGGAATATTCCGGCGTTCTTTTTGTTATTTTTGCGTATATTTAGAAGTCGTATCAAAACATATCGCATACAATTATGAATAATTTTGTTTATCACAATCCGACGAAACTGGTTTTCGGCAAAGGGCAGATCGCTCAGCTCGCAAAGCTGATTCCTGCCGGCAAGAAGATCATGATTACCTGCGGCGGTGGCAGCGTGCGCCGCAACGGCATTTACGACCAAGTCGTCAAGGCCCTCGAAGGCCGTGACTGGGTCGAATTCTGGGGCATCGAGCCCAACCCGTCGGTCGAGACCGTCCGCGAGGCCATCGCATTGGGGCGTGAGCACGGCTCGGAGTTCCTGCTTGCCGTGGGCGGCGGGTCGGTCATCGACGGTACGAAGCTGATCGCTGCGGGGCTGCTTTATGACGGCGACCCGTGGGAGATCGTCCTGAAAGGGCAGGCGGATAAAACCGTTCCCCTCGGGACGGTGCTCACGATGTCGGCGACGGGATCGGAAATGAACAACGGCTCGGTGATCTCGTGCCAGGAAACGAAGGAGAAATTCCCGTTCAACGGCGACTATCCGCTCTTTTCGATCCTCGATCCCGAGGCATTGTTCTCTTTGCCGCAGAAGCAGATCGCCTACGGCCTGGCCGACACCTACGTGCATGTGCTGGAGCAGTATATGACCACGCCCGGGCAGTCGCGCCTGATGGATCGTTGGGCCGAAGGCATTCTGCATACCGTGATCGAGATCGCACCCCGGATTCGTGAGAACCAGCACGATTATGCCGTGATGTCGGAGTATATGCTTGCGGCGACCCTGGCGCTGAACGACATGATCCGCATGGGAGTGGCGCAGGACTGGGCGACGCATATGATCGGGCATGAGCTGACCGCACTGCACGGGCTGACGCACGGTGCGACGCTCGCCATTGTCATCAACGGTACGTTGCGCGTGCTGCGCGAGCAGAAGCGCGGCAAACTCCTGCAATACGGCGAGCGTATCTGGGGTATCACCGGCGGTTCCGACGAGGAGCGTATCGAGCGGACGATTGCGGCCAACGAGGAGTTCTTCCGTTCCCTGGGGCTTTCGACGCATCTTTCGCAGGAGGGTATCGGCGAGGCTACGATCGCCGAAATCGAACGCCGCTTCAACGCTGCGGGCAGCAGGTTCGGCGAGGCGCACAATGTCGACGGGGCGATGGCGCGCAGGATTCTGGAAGCCTGCCTGTAACTTGTCCCCGAGACCATCTGTATCCATGAAAAAATCCCCGCCGAGATGTCTCGGCGGGGATTACCGTATTCTGTCGAACCGTTATTCGGCGAGCAGGATTTCGAGAATCTTGATGGCTGCCGTGGCGATCGGGGTGCCGGGGCCGAAGATGGCGGCGGCGCCGTCGCGGTACAATTCGTCGTAATCCTGATGGGGGATTACGCCGCCAACGATCACGATGATGTCCTCGCGGCCGAGCTTCTTGAGCTCTGCGATGATCTGCGGCACAAGGGTCAGGTGGCCTGCGGCGAGCGACGAAACGCCCACTACATGCACGTCGTTCTCGACAGCCTGTTTAGCGGCCTCCTCCGGGGTCTGGAACAGCGGCCCCATGTCGACGTCGAAACCGATGTCGGCATAACCCGTGGCTACTACCTTGGCACCGCGGTCGTGGCCGTCCTGGCCGAGTTTCGCGATCATGACACGCGGCTGGCGGCCTTCCTTCTTGGCGAATTCGGCGCACAGCTCCTTGGCACGCTCGAACTGTTTGTCGTTTTTCACTTCTGAACTATATACTCCTGATATTGAACGAATGACGGCTTTGTAGCGGCCTACGACAACCTCGCAGGCGTCGGAAATCTCACCCAGCGAAGCGCGTACCTTGGCGGCCTCGACAGCCAGCTCCAGCAGGTTGCCCTGCTTGGTCTTCACGCACTCGGTGATCGCTGCGAGGGCCTTCTTCACGGCAGCCTCGTCGCGCGAAGCGCGCAGCTCCTTCAGACGCTTGATCTGGCTCTCGCGCACGGCGGTGTTGTCTACGGCCAGGATGTCGATCGGGGCCTCTTTCTCCAGGCGGTATTCGTTGATGCCGATGATCTTCTCCTCGCCGGAGTCGATGCGTGCCTGCTTGCGGGCCGCAGCCTCCTCGATGCGCATCTTCGGAATACCGGTCTCGATAGCCTTGGCCATACCGCCCAGTTTCTCGACTTCCTGGATACGCTCCCATGCCTTGTGGGCGATCTCGTTGGTGAGCGACTCCACGTAGTAGGAGCCTGCCCACGGGTCGACCTCGCGGCAGATATTGGTTTCCTCCTGGATGTAGATCTGCGTATTACGGGCGATACGTGCCGAGAAGTCGGTCGGCAGGGCGATGGCCTCGTCCAAAGCGTTGGTGTGCAGCGACTGGGTGTGTCCCAGGGCGGCGCCCATGGCCTCGATGGCGGTACGTGCCACGTTGTTGAACGGATCCTGCTCCGTAAGCGACCAGCCCGAGGTCTGCGAGTGGGTGCGCAGCGCCAGCGACTTGGGGTTCTTGGGCTCGAACTGCTTGACGATCTTGGCCCACAGCATACGTGCCGCGCGCATCTTGGCGATCTCCATGAAGTGGTTCATGCCGATTGCCCAGAAGAACGACAGGCGGGGGGCGAAGGCGTCCACCGACATGCCTGCGTTGATACCTGCGCGCAGGTACTCCAGTCCGTCGGCCAGCGTGTAGGCCAGCTCGATGTCGGCCGTGGCGCCTGCCTCCTGCATGTGGTACCCCGAGATCGAGATCGAGTTGAACTTGGGCATGTTCTTCGAGGTGTACTCGAAGATGTCGGCAATGATGCGCATCGAGAACTCGGGGGGATAAATATAGGTGTTACGCACCATGAACTCCTTGAGGATGTCGTTCTGGATCGTACCGGCCAGCTGGTCGAGCGTGCAGCCCTGCTCCAGACCCGTCACAATGTAGAATGCCAGGATGGGCAGCACGGCGCCGTTCATGGTCATCGACACCGACATCTTGTCGAGCGGAATGCCGTTGAACAGTACCTTCATGTCCTCGACCGAGCAGATCGACACGCCGGCTTTGCCCACGTCGCCCACCACGCGCGGGTGGTCGGCGTCGTAGCCGCGGTGCGTAGCAAGGTCGAATGCCACCGACAGACCCTTCTGCCCGGCGGCCAGGTTGCGGCGGTAGAATGCGTTGGACTCCTCGGCGGTCGAGAAACCCGCATACTGGCGGATCGTCCACGGGCGCATCACGTACATCGTTGAGTAGGGGCCGCGCAGGAACGGGGCGATACCTGCCGCATAGTTCAGGTGCTCCATGCCTTCGAGGTCTTGGGCCGTATAGGCGCCCTTGACGGGAATACCCTCGGCCGTCAGCCACGGCTCGACCTGTCCGCAGCCTTTCGAGGCGCAGCAACTTTTCTGCTGGCCTGCGTCGTATGTCAGTTCTGAAAATTTAGCTCTCATGATTAGATTCCCATCTCTTTAAGGTAGAACTTAAGTGTTTCCAAGACGTTGGACTTCACGTTTATAAAGTTCGTGATGCCCTGCGCTTCCAGTTCGGGTGCGCAGGCCGGTGCCCCGGCAACCACCAGGATCGCCTTGCCGCCGAGCAGCTCCTTGACTTTCGGGGCTGCCTCCGCATAGTCGTCGTCGCTTGCGCAGACCACGACGATCTGCGCCTTGGATTCGAGTGCGGCCTTCGCGCCCTCTTCGATCGACTTGAAATAAGTGTTGTCGATCACCTTGATGCCGGCGCATGCGAAGAAATTGCACGAGAACTGCGAGCGGGCGCGGGCCATGCCCAGGTTGCCGCACGTCAGCATGAATGCCTTGGGCTCCTTGCCGCTGCGATCCACCTGCAGGCGCATCTCTTCGAACGCCATGGCGCCGCGGTAGGGGACGAGTACATTGCCCTCGGCCTGCTTGCGCGTAACGGACTCGGCGGTGATCTCCTTGCCGGCGACCTCCGTAAAGTTGGGATATTGGTTGGCGCCGAGCAGCGTCTGGCGGCGCGTAGCGATGTTCTTGTCCTTGGCTGCGGCCGACGCTTTGATACGCTCGACGATCAGGCCGGCCTTGTAAGCCTCGGTGTAGCCTCCCTTCTCCTCGATTTCGAGGAAAAGCTTCCAGGCTTCGGCTGCGATCGACTGCGTGAGGTTCTCGACGTAGTACGAGCCGCCTGCCGGGTCGACGACCTGGTCGAAATGCGACTCGTTCTTGAGCAGCAGCTCGACGTTGCGGGCGATGCGCTTCGAGAACTCGGTCGGGTTTTCGAACGAGGCGTCGAACGGCATCACCTCCAGCGAATGTACGCCGGCGATCGTGGCCGACATGGCCTCGGTCGTGCCGCGAAGCATGTTCACATAGGGGTCGTAGACGGTCTGGTTCCACCGCGAGGTCTCGGCGTGGATGTGCATCTTGCAGGCGCAGTTCTTCGCCGGGCCGTAGCCCTTGACGATGTTGGCCCACAGCATACGTGCCGCGCGGAATTTGGCGATCTCCATGAAATAGTTGGAGCTTACCGAGAACGAGAAGCGCAGTTTGCGTGCGGCCGCGTCGACGTCCAGCCCTGCGTCCGTCAGGCGTACGAGGTAGTCGTGGCCTGCCGAAAGGGTGAATGCCAGCTCTTCGACGATGGTCGAACCCGAGTTGCCGAAGGTCTGTCCCGCAACGGTTACGATGCGCACGTGCTTGTACTCCTTGGTCTTGTGGATCAGCTCGACGATGCGGGCGATGCACTTTTCACCGTTGGGCGAGCAGAAATCGCCTTTCGACGAAAGCCCTTTTACCAGCGGGTCGATGCAGAATGCGATGCGGACATCCTCCTTGGCGATGCCCTCCTTTTCGACTTTCGCCAGGACGAGCTCGGCGACATTGGCCATTTTCTCTCCGCAGAAGGTGATCTCGACAGCCGGAATGCAGATGTCCTTGAGCAGCATGTCGAGGTCTGCCGCCGAAAAATCCGCCGACGCGATGCAGAAGCCGAGCGAGTCGACACCTGCGTTGAGGATTTTCAGTGCCTCGGCGTTTGCCTCCTTGGGGCATACGACGCTCACGGTCTGGTGTACGCGCCAGCGGTTGTGCGCGTGCGTACCGCGTACGTAAGGGAACTCGCCTGCCTGCGAGCCCAGGAACTTGATGCCCTCGAGGTTCTCGGCGCGGTAGTAGGGCCGGACGTTGAAACCTTCGCCCGTTTTCCATACCAGCTTGCGCTCGTAATCAGCACCTTTCAGGTCGGCCGTAATCACCTCCTCCCACTTCTCGGTCGGAACCGGCGGGAATTCGGTGAACAGCTTTTCACTTTTGGTATTTGCCATAACTATTTAGAGATTAGTATAAGTGTAGTTTCAAAATTGCACGTAAAGGTACAAAATTATTAGTGATTGAAACAAGAAATTGTTAATAAAATAACACTATATAATTTCTTTTTATAATATAGGTGATTTCGTTTGCTTTCGGCAACCGCCGGAAGAAGTTTTTTAGTTGTGGTGAAATAGTTTAATATTGTTCTTAATAGTCATGATAATTACGAAAAACTAAAAATGTGAAAATTCGGGGATATGACGAAAATTTAAGGGTGTTTTTCGGAAAATTGCATTGAAATTCGGCGGTTTTATGGAAAAATGCATGTAATTTTTCGGAAAATGCTGAAAAAATAGGGTGTTTTTCGAAAAAATGCCGATTTTGTGAAAACAACGTAACTGAAAAAATATTACATTTGCAAGCGAGATCGATACATACGGCGGCAGGGGTGAAGCCGCGGGTTAGTCAGGTTGGGCGGAGTATGCCGCGAGGCAGTTGCCCTCCGGAATTTTAGGTTAGGTTTTAGTTCAGCAATTATTCGGCTTCCGCCCCTGCGCGTATGTTTTTAATGGAATGCTAATCCAATTCAATTACATCTATGTCATCATTGCTCAGATTCAAGATGGTCGATGCGGCCATAAACCACACCGCCGTCGAGGTGAAGGCTCCCGAAGGACGTCCTTCGGACTATTTCGGGAAACGGGTATTCGGGCGTGCAGCCATGCGCAAGTATTTGAACAAGGCTACTTACGACGCCCTTGTCGATACGATGGAGAACGGTACGCCCCTCACGCGGGAGGTTGCCGACGGTATCGCGGCAGGCATGCGCCAGTGGGCGCTGGAGCACGGTGCCGACCACTATACCCACTGGTTCCAGCCCCTGACGGGAGGTACGGCCGAGAAGCACGATGCGTTTGCCGATCCGGACGGCTTGGGCGGGGTTCTGGAGGAGTTCTCCGGCAAACTGCTCGTTCAGCAGGAGCCCGATGCGTCGTCGTTCCCCAACGGAGGCATCCGCAATACGTTCGAGGCGCGCGGTTATTCGGCCTGGGATCCGACTTCGCCGGCCTTCATCGTCGACACGACGCTCTGTATCCCGACCGTCTTCATCGCCTATACGGGCGAGGCGCTCGATTACAAGGTGCCGCTGCTGCGCTCGATCTCGGCGGTGAACAAGGCCGCGACCGAGGTGTGCCACTATTTCGACAAGAACGTGCAGCGGGTCATCTCGTATCTGGGCTGGGAGCAGGAGTATTTCCTCGTGGACGAAAGCCTCTGGGCCGTACGTCCCGACCTGATGCTCACCGGGCGTACGCTGATGGGGCATGAATCGGCCAAGAACCAGCAGTTGGAAGACCACTATTTCGGTGCGATCCCGACCCGTGTGATGGCCTTCATGAAAGACCTCGAATACGAGTGCCTGAAACTGGGCATCCCCGTCAAAACCCGCCACAACGAGGTGGCGCCCAACCAGTTCGAACTGGCGCCGGTCTACGAGGAGGCCAATCTTGCCAACGACCACAACCAACTGCTGATGACCGTGATGGACAAGATCGCCCGCCGTCACAAGTTCCGAGTGCTGCTGCACGAAAAGCCCTTCAAGGGGATCAACGGTTCGGGCAAGCACAACAACTGGTCGCTGGGGACGGATACGGGCGTGAACCTGCTGGGGCCCGGTAAGACCGCGTCGGAGAACCTGCAGTTCATCACCTTCCTGGTCAATGCCATTTCGGCCGTACACAAGCATAACGGCCTGCTCAAGGCGGCGATCATGAGCGCCACGAACGCACACCGCCTGGGAGCCAACGAGGCGCCCCCGGCAATCATCTCGACCTTCCTCGGGACGCAGGTGTCGGCCGTGCTGGACAAACTGGCGGCCAGCAAGGGCGACGACGCGATCCGCTTCGACGCCAAGAACGTGTTCAAGATGAGCGGCATCTCGCATATCCCGACGCTGCTGCTCGACAATACCGACCGTAACCGCACCTCGCCGTTCGCGTTTACGGGCAACCGGTTCGAGTTCCGCGCCGTAGGTTCTTCGGACAACTGTGCCGAGGCGATGATCGTGCTCAATGCGGCGATGGCGCACGAACTGGCCGAGTTCAAGCAGAACGTCGATGCCAAGATCGAGGCCGGCATGAAGAAGGAGAAAGCCATCTACGAGGTGCTCAAACAGATGATCAAGGCCTGCAAGGCCATCCGCTTCGACGGCAACGGCTATTCCGACGAGTGGAAGGCCGAGGCGCGCAAACGCGGCCTGGACTGCGAAACCTCGACGCCGCTGATTTTCGACCGTTACCTCGACAAACAGACGCTCCGGATGTTCGGCGACACGGGCGTCTTCTCGAAGGTCGAGCTCGAAGCCCGCACCGAGGTGAAGTGGGAGACCTACACCAAGAAAATCCAGATCGAGGGGCGCGTGCTGGGCGATCTGGCGATGAACCATATCGTGCCGATCGCTTCGAAGTATGAGGCATTGCTGCTCGACAAGGTCTACAAGATGTCGCAGATCCCGGGGCTGAACGCTTCGGCCGACATCGAACTCATCAAGAAGATCCAGTACCATACGGCCGAAATACAGCGGCTCACGGCCGGGATGGTCGACGCCCGCAAGGTGGCCAACAGGATCGAGGATCAGCGCGAGAAGGCGATCGCCTACCATGATACCGTAGCCGCATGTTTCGACGAGATCCGCCGCCACATCGACAAGCTGGAGGAGATCGTCGACGACCAGATGTGGCCGCTGCCCAAATACCGCGAGCTGCTTTTCCTGCGCTGATCGCGTTGCATGGCGCTAAAATAGTATTTAAAGGGGTAATCCGGCTTTTCGAAGCCGGATTATTTTTCTATCTTTGTCGACATGAAAATCATTGCAGACAGCGGATCGACCAAATGCACGTGGCTCGTGACCGACGGCGTGCATACCTCGGAATACCGGACGCGGGGAATCAATGCCGTGCAGCACTCCCCGGAGCAAATACGCGAAGCGCTTGCCGAACTGCCGCCGTGCGGCCCCGTCGAGGCCGTCTATTTCTACGGCGCAGGGTGCGGGGGCACCTTCCCCGAAGCGACGGAGAAGATGGTGCGGGAACTCCGCGCGCATTTCGGCACGGGGCGGATCGAGGCCGAGACCGACCTGCTGGGGGCTGCCCGGGCGTTGTTCGGCCGCGGCGAAGGCGTGGCCTGCATTCTCGGCACGGGCTCCAATTCGTGCTGGTGCCGGGACGGCGAAATCGTGGAAAACGTCCCGCCGCTGGGGTATGTCCTCGGCGACGAGGGCAGCGGTGCTGCGCTGGGACGCAACCTGGTGAACGGTATTTTCAAAGGGCATATCCCCCTGCGGGAGGAGTTCCTCGCGGCGCATGGGCTGACCTATGAGGAGATCATCCGCCGGGTCTACCGCGAGCCGTACGCCAACCGTTTCCTGGCGTCGTTCGCGCCGTTCGTACATGCGCACCTGGATTGCCCCGAGGTGCGGGCTATGGTGGCGGGAACCTTCGCCGATTTCGCCCAACGCAACCTGAGCCGCTATCCCGTGCATCTGACGGTCGCCTGCATCGGCGGCGTTGCCGCCGCATTCGAAGGGCTGCTGCGCGAGGTGCTCGCACAAGGGGGGTACCGGGTCGGCCTGATCGCCGCATCACCTGCCGAAGGACTTATCGAATACCATTATGGAAAATAGAATAACCGAACAGGCTTCGGCCTACGATAATTTACAGCGGATGTCGGTGCACGACATCCTGACGGGCATCAACCGCGAAGACGCACGCGTCCACGAGGCCGTGGCCAAAACCATCCCCGTGATGGAACGGCTCGTGGAGCGGGTCGTCGAACGCATGGAGCGCGGCGGGAGGATGTTTTACATCGGGGCCGGTACGAGCGGGAGGCTGGGTGTGACGGACGCCTCGGAGCTCCCTCCGACCTATGGCGTGCCCTTCGACAGGGTCATCGGCCTGATCGCCGGCGGCGACGGTGCACTGCGGCGTGCCGTGGAGAATGCCGAGGACGATACCGCAGGGGCTTGGCGCGACATGGCGCCCTACCATCCCACGGCGGACGATGTCCTGGTCGGGATCGCCGCGTCGGGTACCACCCCCTATGTGGTCGGCGGCCTGCGCATGGCGCGGGAGCACGGCCTGTTGACCGCCTCCATTACCTGCAATCCCTCGTCGCCCGTGGCGGCCGAGGCGGAATATGCGCTCGAAGCGGTCGTGGGGCCGGAGTTCGTGACGGGGTCGACCCGCATGAAGGCGGGCACGGCACAGAAGCTGATGCTCAACATGCTGTCGACGGCCGTGATGATCCGCCTGGGGCGTGTCGAGGGTAACCGCATGGTCAACATGCAGTTGACGAACGACAAACTCGTGGGGCGCGGCACGCGCATGGTGGCCGAGGCTTCGGGGCTTTCCGAGGCGCAGGCACGGGCGTTGCTGCTGCAATACGGGTCGGTGAAAAAGGCGTTGGAGCATGCACCGAAGCCTGAGTGAGTATATCGCCCTGCTGGAGCGCGAGGGCGAACTCGTCCGCATAGCGGCTCCTGTGTCGCCGGTGGAGGAGATCGCCGAGATAACCGACCGGGTTTCGAAAATGCCCGGCGGCGGCAAGGCGTTGCTGTTCGAAAATACCGGCACGGAGTTTCCCGTGCTGACCAACATGTTCGGTTCCGCACGCCGCATGGCGCTGGCGCTGGGTGTCGGGTCGCTCGGCGAACTCTCGGAACGGGTCGACGGATTGCTGCGGCAGGCCATGGCGCCGCGCCCGTCGTTCGCGGACAAGTTGCGGGCGTTGCCGCTGCTGGCCGGGATGTCCCGCTGGTTTCCGCGTACGGTGTCGGGGCGGGGCGAATGCCAGCAGGTCGTGCAGACGGGTGCTGAGGCGTCGCTCGCGGCGCTTCCGATCCTGAAGTGCTGGCCGGCCGACGGCGGGCGTTTCGTAACCCTGCCGATGGTGAACACGGTCGATCCCCAGACGGGCGTGCGCAACGTCGGCATGTACCGCATGCAGGTCTTCGACGACCATACGACGGGCATGCACTGGCATATCCACAAGACGGGGGCCCGGCATTACGATGCCTGGAAACGCTCGGGGCGGCGGATGCCCGTGTCGGTGGCGCTGGGCGGCGATCCGGCCTATACTTATGCCGCGACGGCGCCGATGCCCGACAACATGGACGAATACCTGCTGGCCGGGTTCCTGCGCCGCCGTCCCGTGAAACTCGTGAAGTGCGTCACCAACGATATTTATGTCCCGGCCGACTGCGACTTCGTGATCGAGGGTTATGTCGACCCTGCGGAGGAGAAAGCCGTCGAAGGCCCCTTCGGCGACCATACGGGGTTCTATTCGCTCGAAGACCGTTATCCGCTTTTCCACGTCACGGCCCTCACGCGGCGGCGGGATGCGGTATACCCGGCCACGGTCGTGGGGATTCCTCCGCAGGAGGACGCCTGTATCGCGCAGGCAACGGAGCGGATATTCCTGGCGCCGATACGCATGGCCCTGCAGCCCGAAATCCGCGACATGACGATGCCCGAGGCCGGAACGGCGCATAACATCGCCGTCGTTTCGATCGACAGCCGCTATGCCGGACAGGCCGTGAAGGTCGCCCAGTCGCTGTGGGGCGCCGGGCAGATGATGTTCAACAAATACATGCTCGTCGTCCCGGCTGCGACCGACGTGCGCGATTCGGATGCATTGGCGCGGCTCGTGCGCAACCTCGACCCGCTGCGCAACATAGTCCGCAGCGAGGGGATTCTCGATGTCCTCGACCACGCGACAGCAACGCCGGGCTTCGGCGGAAAAATTGCATTGGATGCTACGGCCTGCGGTACCGGGGGCGGGTGCGCGAATCCGCAGGAGCCTGCAACGCGTGTGCCTGCCGATCCCCCACGGGGTGTCGAGGGCGTGCGTCCCGCAGCGGATGGCGCAATATCCGGGGCTTGTGCCGGGCAGGGTGACGGCGGGCAGCCCCTCCTTCCGGCCGGCTACCGCTCCGACCTGCTCGAAAAATGGGGCGTGGCGGTCGCCTTCGCTGCGCCGGACGCCGAAGTGCCGGTTCCGCCGGGGGTGAAATACCTCGCTGTGTTCGACCCGGCGGCGGAGGAACTCACGGCTGCCGAACTTTTGTGGCTCGCTGCGGCCAATACCGATCCGCGGCGTGATGTGCGGACGGAAGGTGCGGCGTTGGTGATCGATGCCCGGAGCAAACGCCCCGGGGCGGGGGAGAACCCCGGCCGTTTCCCGAACGTCGTGACCGCGTCGGAAGCGACTGTCGCTTTGGTCGACCGCCGCTGGCCGGAATATGGCTTGGGGGCGTTTGTCGGTTCGCCGTCGCGGCGTTACCGCCGCCTGCTGCTCTCCGACGGGGCGCAGTGGCGTTGAGGGGGGGGCTGACGGGTACCGTAGCCCATTTCGTGGTGCCGGGGTTGTTTTCAGGGCATCCGGGGGATGACCGGTGATAAATAGTTTCTGCATATGGCAAAATTTTTTTCAGACCGTGAAATCCGCGCCGTAGCGGTATTCCTGCCGCTGGCGGGATTGCTTATAGGCGGCATCGTGCTCCTGCGTCCCAAGGCCGATCCCCAAGCAGCTTTTGTGGCCGGGATGGAGATGGAAGGGCGGGCCGATTCGGTTGATCTGCGGCCGTTCGACCCCAATACCGTGGACTACGACGGACTTCGGCGGCTGGGCCTGTCGAAGCACGAAGCCGTGAGCCTGCTGAAGTACCGCGCTGCGGGGAAGATCTTCCGTATCCCGGAGGATGTGACGCTTTGCTACGGCATCAGCGATTCGATCTACCGCCGCCTGGCTCCCTATATCCGTATCGGGCGCAAATATGCCATCGCGCCCCGGCAGTATCGTACGGGACGCGTCGTGCCCGAACCCATGCCGCCCACGCGCTTTCGCATCGACACCGTGGGGGCGCGTTACCTGCGGGCCATCGGGGCGTTGTCCAAGCGGCAGGCCGAGGCTTTCATCCGCTGGCGTGACCTGAGCGGGATCTACGACATGGAGGAGTTGCGCGCCTGCTATGTCGTGAGCGATTCGGTGGCTGCGGCGCTCGAACCCTATATTATCTTTCCCGAGCGCGGAGCTGCGCCGGTCGACGAACCCGTGGAGATCAATACGGCCGATTCCGCGACGCTGCGCGGTGTGGTGGGGATCGGAGCGCGGACGGTGGTGTCGATCATGAACTACCGCGCGAGGCTCGGCGGATTTGTCCGTTTGGAGCAACTCGCAGAGGTTCCGGGAGTCACGGAACGCAATTATGAGAAAATTTTGAAACAAATTTGCTGCGATAGTTGTGAAATTCGGAAAATTGATATTAACTTTGCAACCCCGAAAGTCCTTAGGCGGCATCCGTATATTCCGCCGCAGAAACTTCGGAAATTACTTAAAACAAGACAGTTGAAAGGAGGTTGGAGTACCGCTGAGGAATTGGTTGAAGACAACATATTGACCCGCGAAGAGGCAGCACGGCTGGCTCCTTACCTGCGGTTCACTACCCGAAGCGGGGCTGACGATACGGACAACGACACGACATGGGGCGAGGTATCAGGTGATGCGAACCCCGGAGGAATTTAAGTAAACGACGAAATTAAAAAAACAAAAAAAAGAATACTACTATGATTATCATGCCGGTAAAAGAGGGCGAAAACATCGAACGCGCCCTGAAGAAGTTCAAACGTAAATACGAGCGCACGGGCGTCCTGAAGGAACTCCGCCGCCGCCAGTATTTCACCAAGCCTTCGATCGCCAAGCGCGAGGCGATGCAGCACGCTGTTTACGTAGAGCACATGTACCGCGACGAGGATTAATCCCCGTTGGTACCCGTATCCATATGCCCCGGCTGAAATAGCCGGGGCTTTTTTGTCTCCCCCCCCCGGGCTTGCCGGGCCCTTCCATGCCTGCCGGCCTGTAAAATCTTCTTTCCCAACTTTCCCAACTTTCCCAACTTTCCCCAACCTCTCCAACCTTTCCTATCCCTGCTCTACCTGCCCTTTCCCGGCTCCTTTTCCTTCCGGTATTTCCGCTATTTTTTTTGCGAAAACTAAAAAATATAGTTAGAAAACTATTTAAAATAGTTGCAAATAAAATTTTTTTAGTTACCTTTGTTCCTGTAAGCCCGGCCGGCCGATCGGAGCAGGGCGGATAACAGAAACCAAAACCGGTATGATGGAAAAACTGACACGCAGGGAAGAGGAACTGATGCGCTGCTTCTGGGAGCACGGCCCGCTTTTCGTACGCGAGCTCGTGGCGCTCGCCACCGAACCCAAGCCCCATTTCAATACGCTTTCAACCATGGTGCGCGCCCTCGAAGCCAAGGGGTATGTCGCCCACAATACCTTCGGAAGCACCTACCAGTATTACCCGGTGGTGACCGAGGAGGAATTTTCGCGCCGCACGCTGGGCGGGGTCATCAGTAAATATTTCGAGAACTCCTACCTCGGGGCCGTTTCCGCCCTGGTCGAGGAGGAAAAAATCTCGGTCGACGAACTGCGCGAGCTGATCGACCATATCGAAACCCAAAACCGTCGTTAGCCATGTACACACTGATGCTGTACAGCCTGAAGGTCGGCGCCTGCCTGGCGGTGTTCTACCTTTTCTTCAAATTGCTGCTGAGCCGCGAGACCTTCCACCGCCTGAACCGGATCGTGGTGCTGGCGGCGATGGTGTTGTCGTTCGTGTTGCCGCTGTGTGTCATTACGGTCTATCGCGAACTCCCGGCCATGCCGGAACTCCCGGTGACGGAGGAGGCGGGCTACGCCCCGTCCGCGGAGCCGGAATCCCAACCTTTCCCGTGGGATAAGGCGGCGACGGCCGCTTTCCTTGCGGGAGCCGCCGCTGCGTTGTTATGGACGCTCGGGTCGGTATGCGGCGTATTGCACATGATCCGCCGGGGGCACAGGGAGCGGCTGGGCGACGGCTCCGTGCTCGTACGCACCGACCAGCCGGTCGTACCGTTCAGTTGGTACCGGTATATCGTGATGTCGGAAAAGGATCTGGCCGAAAACGGCGAGGCGATCGTGCTGCATGAGAAGGCTCACTTGAGGCTGCGCCACTCGTTCGACCTGTTGGTGACCGACCTTGCGGGGTGCCTGCAATGGTTCAACCCTGCGATGTGGCTCCTGCGCCGTGAGTTGCGCGCCATCCATGAATACGAAGCCGACGAGGCGGTGCTGGACAGCGGCGTCGATGCCCGGCAATACCAATTGTTATTAATAAGGAAAGCTGCCGGCGGGAGGTGGTACTCAGTCGCCAACAGCTTTAATCACAGTAAACTTAAAAACCGTATTACCATGATGTTACGTAAAAGATCGTCGCGGTGGGCAGGGGCCAGAGTGCTTTTCCTGCTGCCGTTGACGGGGCTTGCCCTCGGGGCGTTCGCCCGCACCGCCTATGTTTTTCCCGATGACAAAGGTAAAAAAGAAAATGTTTCGATCCGCATCGAAGGTGCGAAATTTTACACCTCGGACGGAAAATCCGGCAAGCCGCTTTTCGTGGTCGACGGCCTCGAAGCGGAGTCGATAGAGTCGCTGTCGCCCGACCGGATCGCTTCCATAACGGTGCTCAAGGACGCTTCGGCAGAGGCCCTGTACGGCGAGAAAGGCAAGAACGGCGTAGTGGTCGTTTCGACGAAGGATGCCGCCAGCGGTGCACAGGATTATTCGGTCGACGTCGAGGACGGCTCTGCCAAGGTCGTGGTGCGTGGTTCCGGGAAGATGTCGGATGTCAGAGTGATCGGCAGTTCTACGGTGCCCGCAGATAAGGCCGGGATAGACGCCGGTGCGAAAACCCGCGGACGTGTCGTGTCCGTTACCGGCAGCGACGGGAAGAAGACTGTCGTCAGCCAGAGCCGGGTGACCGTCACCGACGACGGGGGCGTGACCGTCATGAAGACGCAACCGGACGCGGTGCAGGTTGACGGATTGTCGCCGGGGCAGGCGACCCAGGCTGCGGAAGCCGGGCTCAAAGCCGCAGAGGAAGGGATGAAGGCTGCCCGTGCCGGACTGGAGGCTGTCCGCGAATATATGTCGGGCGAGGAGTGGAAAAAGGCACAGGCCGAACTCGACAAGGCACAGAAGGAACTCTCCTCGGCACGCAAGCTGTCTGCCGCGCAACTCGCAGCCGTCCGCGAGCAGGAGGAGGCCGTGCGCAAGTATATGGCCAGCGACGAGTGGAAAGAGGCGCAGAAGCAGATTCAGCAGGCGCAGGAGCATTTGGCCGACCCCCGTGTACAGGCGGCCTTGGCGAAAGCTGCCGAGGCCGGGTCGACGGCAGCCGGCGTCGAGGCCCGTCGCAAGGTCACCGAACATATGGAGCAGACGGAGGATGCAGGTACGCTGAAGAGTAGTACGATCGTGATCCGCGGATCGGGCAAGTCGCCGTTTGAAAAGGGAAAGGAACCTCTTCTCGTGATCGACGGCAAGGTGTATAAGGATACCAAGAAACTGGAGGGGCTTGATCCCGGCCGGATCGAGAGCATGTCCATACTCAAGGATGCCTCGGCGGTCGAGAAATACGGCAGGAAAGCCCGCAACGGTGTCATCGAGATTACGACTAAGAAAAAATAATCAGGCCATAAGTATATATAAAAAGTTCGTGCCCGGGACGGTTCTGCCGCCCGGGTTTTTTCGTCGGCCATACGATACGGGCGTGAAACTTGCAGAATTAGGAGGGAAAAAGTTATCTTTGCATGTAAAATACAAAACAGAAGCTATGAAACGCCTGCTATTTTTTCTTACGGTCGCAACGCTCGTTTCATGCGGCCGGACATTCGAGCAGCGCACGGCCAAATATGCCGAGGTCGGATCCGTGAACGATAACCGTGCTGCGGTGCTCGATATTAACGAAGGGGTCGGCCGTTGGGGGTATGTCGACGGGACGGGACGGCTGGTCATCGAATGCCGTTATGCCGATGCCCGGAGTTTCGACGACGGACTGGCCGCCGTGCAGGAGCCCGAAGGGCTCTGGGGATATATAGATACCGCAGGCCGGGCGGTCGTGGCTCCGCAATTTACGGTGGCCGGGGCGTTCGACGACGGCATGGCCTGGGTGCAGGCCGGCGAGCTCTGGGGACGTATCGACAAAACGGGGAAAACCATCATCCCCTGCCTTTATTCCGAGATCGGCGAACCCGACGAACGGGGCTGGATGCGTGTCCTGCGCGACGGTAAATGGGGCATCCTGCGCCAAGACGGCGAGGTGATAGTCCCCTGTGTCTATAACCTGATCGGCGAGCCGAACGCCTACGGGCTGATCCCCGTGACGAGCGACGGCAAACATGGCTTCCTCGGTGCCGACGGGCGTGAGGTGCTGCCTTGTTTCTTCTCCTATATTTCCGATTTCAAGGACGGTTATGCCCGGACGAACTACGGCGGCAACATGGTGCTGCGCGACGAGCCCTACGGCGGTCAGTGGGGACTTATCGACACGCTGGGGCACGAGACGATCCCGTGCCGCTACTACTACCTCGACACCCCGGGCGAGGGGCTCGCGGCGTTCAGGCTGGAGCAGTTCGGCAATTACGGGTATGTCGATGTCAAGGGGAATGTGGCTATTTCGCCCCGTTTCTCTGTGGCGCGGCCCTTCTCGGGCGGGGTGGCCGTGGTGAGCTACAACAATGTCAATTTCGGGCTCGTCGACCGCAACGGCGGTGAGGTCAGCTCGTTCCGCTATAAACGCATCGGCAGGTTCAACGACGGGCTGGCGCCTTTCAATACCGACCTCTACGGCATGAATTTCCAAGGTATGGAGCCCCGTTGCGGTTATATCGACACCGAGGGGCGCGAAGTGATCCCGGCCAAGTGGGACGATGCCGCCGAGTTCAGCGAGATGCGTGCCGCCGTGATGCGCTTCGGCACCAATGCCGAGGATTTCTACGATGCCCGTTGGGGCTATATCGCCACGAACGGCCAACTGGTCGTGCCGCTCAAGTACCACGAGGCCTATCCGTTCAGCTGCGGGCTGGCGCGTGTCTTCATCAAGGGGCTCGGGTACGGGTATATCGACCGGCAGGGGAACGAAGTCGTCCCCTGCAAGTACCAGGAGGCCGAAGATTTCCACGATTTCAGGGCCAAGGTCAAACAATACGACCGGGTGCTGACGATCGACGAGACGGGACAGATCGTCGAGCAGTGACGCTCCCCGGGCGGGGTATGGCGAAAACGGGGGCCGCGGCCTCCGTTTTTTCATGCCTGCGGCTTTCGCTTGCGGGCCTGTTGCGGCGCGTTGCGCTTACTTGAACCCTACGATCTCAGGGCGGGTGGGGCGGTAGCGGTACTGTTCGACGCGCGTGGCGTTGGACAGGCGGAAATATTCGCTCTCGACCAGCCCGCGTTTGCCGAATGCGATTCCCAGGCGGATCTGCACCGTGTTGAATACGAGCCGCTCGTTCCTGAGCCGTACACCCAGCCCGAACGAGGTGAAAAAATCGTTCTTGAAGATATTGGGCGAATAGCCGATCAGCCCGAAGTCCGCGAATCCGAAAACCGCGATGCGGAACCCGAGGGGCTGGTAGGGGGTGAAGACCACCGTTTCCGTGTTGAGGATCATGCGGTTGGTTCCGGTGACGTACTCTTTGAGCGCCTGCAACCCGTTGTCGTGGGTGAAGCGGATCATTTCGTCGCTGCCTTCGCCCCGGTTCCAGCCTTGCGTGTAGTTGAACGCCAGGAACTGGCGGATGCGGCTGCGCCGGAACAGAAACAGGTTCGAGAACCATTTCAGGTCTACGTCGATGGCACTGTGGCGCCACATGCCGCTTTTGAGGTCGATGTAGCTTCCCAGCGTGAAGCCGCCCATGATATAGCCTATCCCCCGGAAGCCGCCGGTCTGGTAGGACATGCCGAGGTACATCTCGTCGTTGAACTCGCCCCACGAATAGCCGCTCACCAGCTCGGCTTTGTAACCCGTCGCCAGATACTCGCGGGTACCGAATCCGTAGACCATGTTGGCCGTGTAGAATTTTTCCCGGTAGAGGCCGCCGCCGAAGAGCATGGCGTCGTGGTCGTGCAGCGCGGGGTTGTAGTCGGCCGTGACGGGCGGGCGGCGGCTGAACCGGGCATAGCTGTAACGGCCCGTCAGGAAGACGCTCGATTTGATGGAGCGGATGTAATGCGACTTGCCGCCCCATACGTCGAGGTTGCGGACTTTCACCAGCAGCGAGGTGTCGAGGTCTACCATGTAGCGTTTCGATTTTATGTCGCTGTACGTGAGGCCGATCTCGTAGTCCGTCGGCCGGATGAACTCCTTGCGCAGCCCGAGGTTCAGTTCCGAGTTATAGAAGTCGCGGCCGGCCGAGAAGTCGGCCGTGTAGAATGTCCCCAGCACGTTGGGGATTTTGTATTCCACGATGTTGCCGCCGTAGGAGAAATCCCTGCGGCTGAAATTGGTCTTGAATTTCAGGGTGTTGCCCGTGCCGAAAATGTTGGCGTCCGAAAGCCCGACCATGGTGCGCCCCTCGCCGTGTATGCCAGCGTCGACGCTGATCGTCCAGCTGTCGCGCGTGCGGATGACCATGTTCACGCGCGTCGAATCGAGCGAGTCGGGTACGACGATCACCTCGGTATCGGAGATGTAGGGGCGCGAACGCAGCAGCTGCTTGTTGCGCACGACCAGCTGGGGATCGAACTTGTCGCCCGGCTTGAACAGCAGGTCGCGCCGGATAACCCGTTCGCGGGTCAGCATGTGGGTTTTGTTGCCTGCGCGCTCGAACCAGTTGCCGCATGAGTCGAACGGCATCATGCGCTCGATGGTGATGTCGCCTACGGTTTTCCCGGCGTAAGGTTCCAGCAGCCTGCTTTCGTCCAATACGCGCCCGTTCATCGTCGTATCGAGTACGGGTTTGACGAAGAGCATCCTGTAAAGCATGCGCGGAACTGCGCGGCGGTTGGTTTTGGATTGTATGCTGTCGTAAAGGCGCTGGTTGCGCTCCGAGGTCGGCGTGTTCAGGCTGTCGGGGGAGAATCCGCCGGGGGAAACCCTGTCCGGCGCCCGCATGCCGGGATTGACCGTGCGGGCGAAACAGACGCTTTGCGCAGCGAGGAGGGTCAGCACGAGTATGCAAATCCGGCGATACATATCGTCAAAGATAACGTATTTTTTGATGAAAAAGTGCGCCTGAACCTGCTAAAATACAGTTTCTGGCCCGCAGGAGTTACCCTTGGCAAAAAACGGGAGGTGCCGGGTGCCGGTCTGCCCTGCCGTTGAGACTGACAATGCACCTGTTAAGGCAGCTGTCATTGCGGCTGTTGTGAAGACTGTCGATCCAGCAGCCGTTGCGGCTGACATAGCGGCTGCCTGTCGGCGGGCATGTGCCGGGACAGACGGCCGGGCCCGAATAAAAAAGACGACCCCGAAAGTCGTCTTTTTTCTGTCATATCCGGATTGCAGGTTTACCTGCGCCCCTCTTTGGCTTCGATGCACTCGGTAGCATGCGGCACTTTCATCAGCCGCTCCTTGGGGATGAGCTTGCCGGTCGTCTTGCAGATGCCGTAGGTCTTATTTTCGATGCGCACGAGGGCCATCTCCAGGTTCCGTATGAATTTCATCTGGTGTGCCGCCAGACGTCCGCTCTCCTCTTTCGAGAGGGTCGCTGCGCCCTCTTCGAGGACTTTGAACGTCGGGGAGGTATCCTCCGTGTCGTTATCGGCCGTGTGGGTGATAGTGGCGCGCAGCAGCTCATAGTCCGCGCGCGCATTCTCAAGCTTTTTCAGGATGAGCTGCTTGAACTCCTCGAGTTCGGCGTCGCTGTATCTGGTTCTTTCGTCTGCCATAGTCGTCTTCTCCTTGTTGGTTTTATGTAAAATTAAACAATTTTTCCGTAAACACCAAATTTTATATCGTTATATACGATATCGTCCGGACGCACCCTTTATATCGTTCTCAGCAAGACGCATTTGCCGTTCCCGAAGCGGTTTTGCCGCCTTCGTCCGCCCGTCAGATGCGTGTTACGGCGATCCGGATCGGCTCGTCGTCGACATCCGAATCCACGACCACGCCTCCCTCGGGCTGTGCGGCCGCCTTCACCTCGACGGCGAGCGTCTGCGATGCGATATATCCGGCATATTTGGCGATCGCGCCGGCCACGAACTCCTTCTGTTCGATCTCGACGCGGATCTTGTCCGTCACCTCGAATCCCGAGTCCTTACGGATATTTTGGATGCGGTTTATCAACTCGCGTGCCACGCCTTCCGCCCGGAGCTCTTCCGTCAGCGTAATGTCCAGCGCTACGGTAAGTTTGCCTTCCGATGCCACCAGCCATCCCGGCATGTCCTCCGAGGTGATCTCGAAATCGGCCGGGGTTACGGTGATTTTTTCAGCCCCCAGGTCGAGTACGGTCTGGGCTGCGGCTTCGATCTGGGCGATACGCTCCTGCGAGAACTCCGCGGTCATGGCGGCGATCTGCTTCATGTATTTGCCGTAGCGCGGGCCCAGCGTCTTGAAGTTGGGCTTGATGCGCTTGGTGATGATGCCCGTAGTGTCTTCGATCAGTTCGACCTCTTTGACGTTCACCTCGTTCATGATGAGGTTCTTTACGGCCGAGATATGCTGTGCCATGGCCGGGTCGAGCACCGGGATGAGGATTTTGGTGAGCGGCTGGCGCACCTTGATCGACACTTTGCGGCGCAGGGCGAGCACCATTGACGATACGCGCTGTGCCAGGGACATCATCTCTTCCAGGTCGGTGTCGATCAGCTTTTCGTCGGCCTTCGGAAAAGTCGAGAGGTGTACCGACTCGTCCGCGTGGCGGCCGCTGACGGCATTCAGGTCGCGGAAGATACGGTCGGTGATGAAAGGTGCGAACGGTGCCGCGAGCATCGAAACGGTCTCCAGGCAGGTGTAGAGCGTCTGGTAGGCCGCCAGTTTGTCGTCGTTCATACCGCCGCCCCAGAAACGCTTGCGGTTCAGGCGCACGTACCAGTTCGAGAGGTTTTCTCCCACGAACTCCTGGATGGCGCGTGCCGCCGGGGTCGGGTCGTAATCCTCGAGCGAGCGGGTTACTTCCTTGACGAGCGTATTGAGCAACGAAATGATCCAGCGGTCGATCTCCGGGCGCTTTTCGACGGGAACTTCCGGCTCCTTGCCCGTAAATCCGTCCACATTGGCGTAGAGCGCGAAGAACGAGTAGGTGTTATAGAGCGTCCCGAAGAACTTGCGGCGTACTTCGTCCACGCCGTCCCGGTCGAATTTGAGGTTGTCCCACGGCTGCGAGTTGGAGATCATATACCAGCGCGTGGCGTCGGCCCCGTAGGTTGCGAGAACCTCGAACGGGTCGACGCCGTTGCCCAGGCGCTTCGACATCTTGTTGCCGTTTTTGTCCAGCACCAGCCCGTTCGAAATAATGTTTTTAAAGGCTACCGAGTCGAAGAGCATCGAGGCGATGGCATGCAGCGTGAAGAACCAGCCGCGCGTCTGGTCGACGCCCTCGGCGATGAAATCGGCCGGGTAGACCGACTTGAAATAGTCGCCGCCGTTCTCGAACGGATAGTGCAGCTGCGCGTACGGCATGGCACCCGAGTCGAACCACACGTCGATCAGGTCGCTTTCGCGCTTCATCGGCTCGCCTTTCGACGACACGAGTACGATATTGTCCACATAGGGGCGGTGCAGGTCGATATTGCGGGTCGAGTAGTTCTCCTTCGACATGTCGCCGACCTTGAAATTCTTGTAGGGGTTCTCCTTCATGAAGCCCGCGGCGATCGACTTTTCGATCTCATCCATCAGCTCCCTGATCGAACCGATGCACTTCAGTTCCGAATAATCCTCCGTAGCCCATACCGGCAGCGGTGTGCCCCAGAAGCGCGAGCGCGAAAGGTTCCAGTCCACCAGCCCTTCGAGCCATTTGCCGAAACGGCCTGTCCCGGTCGATTCGGGTTTCCATCGGATCGTCTTGTTCAGCTCGATCATCCGCTCGCGCAGCGCCGTGGTGCGGATGAACCACGAATCGAGCGGGTAGTAGAGCACCGGCTTGTCCGTACGCCAGCAGTGGGGGTAGGAGTGGGTATGCTTTTCGATCTTGAATGCCTTGTTCTGGGCTTTCAGCATCACGGCCAGGTCGATGTCGAGCGTTGTCTCGACATCGCAGGCGATCTCCGGGTCGTAGGCGTTCTTGACGTAGCGGCCCGCATACTCCTTGTATTTTTCGACGTCGATGTTGTTTTTTACGAATTCCGGGTCGAGGTCTTCGAGTACGAAGAACTTGCCCTGCTTGTCGACCATCGGCTGGTTTTTGCCGGCTTTGTCGACCATGAACAGCGGGGCGATGCCTGCGGCCTTGGCCACACGGTCGTCGTCGGCGCCGAACGTCGGTGCGATGTGCACGATGCCCGTACCGTCCGATGTGGTCACGTAGTCGCCCACGATCACGCGGAACGCGTCGCCCGTCGGCTTTACCCAGGGGATCAGCTGCTCGTAACGGATCCCCTCCAGTTCGGGCCCCATCCAGCTTTCGCCCGTGATCTGGTAGCTTCCCTCAATCTTCTTGGTGAAGTACGATGCGACGAGGTCCTTGGCGAGGATGACCGTCTGGGGTTCGTCGGTATAGGGGTTGCGGCATTTGACCTTCACGTATTCGATCGCGGGGCCTACGGCCAGCGCGGTGTTCGAAGGCAAGGTCCACGGCGTGGTCGTCCACGCCAGGAAATAGAGCGGCCCTTCGGCGTCGCCGAAGAGCTTTTCGCTTTTCGCGTCGCGGATGATCCTGAACTGCGCCGTGCACGTCGTGTCCTTCACGTCGCGGTAGCAGCCCGGCTGGTTCAGCTCGTGCGTCGAAAGCCCCGTGCCCGCAGCCGGCGAGTAGGGCTGGATCGTATAGCCCTTATAGAGCAGCCCCTTGTCGAAAAGCTGTTTGAGCAGCCACCACAGGGTCTCGATGTATTTGTTGTCGTAGGTGATGTACGGATCGTCCATGTTGACCCAGTACCCCATCTTGCGGGTCAGGTCTTCCCATGCCCCCGTGAACTCCATGACGGCCTCGCGGCAGGTGCGGTTGTACTCCTCGATCGAAATCTTCCTGCCGATGTCTTCCTTGGTGATGCCGAGCTTCTTTTCGACGCCCAGCTCCACGGGAAGCCCGTGCGTGTCCCAGCCCGCCTTGCGGTGCACGAGATACCCTTGCTGTGTCTTGTAGCGGCAAAAGACGTCCTTGATCGTGCGGGCCATGACATGGTGGATGCCGGGCATCCCGTTGGCCGACGGGGGGCCTTCGTAGAATACGAACGCGGGGTGCCCCTCGCGCGTGGTGATGCTCTTGTGGAATGTGTCGCGGGCGTCCCATTCGCCGAGCACGTCGGCGGCTATCTGGGCCAGGTCGAGGCCTTTATACTCATTGAATTTCATGGTATATGTGTTTTTTATTTCGTTCGGGGTCGTACGCCGGCATGGCCGGAAGTGCCGGAAAGATTCCTCTTTTTCCGACAACTTGCAAAGATATAAAAAAGATTTGAAAAGCGTGCAAAATTGCACCTATTCCGTCCGTGGCGGCATCTGCCCGGCGCGGGCTATCTCCCGGCCGGGATTTCGACCCAGAAGCACGACCCCGCGCCGACGGCGGAATCGACGCCGATACGGCCGCCGAGCTGTTCGGCGATGTTCTTGCAGATCGGCAGCCCGAGCCCGGTGCCCTGCGTGAAGGTGTCGACCTTGTAGAACCGGTCGAAAATCTTGGCGCGTTCCTCCTCGGGGATGCCGATGCCCGTATCGCGGACGTAGAACCGTACCCATCCGGGGCGTTGCGAGAACCCGATCGTTATCGAACCTTTTGTCGTGAATTTCAAGGAATTGCGTACGAAATTGCCGAGTATCTGGTGCAGTCCCTGCTTGTAATCCTTGTGCTGGAGCCGGGGCAGGCTGTCTTCCAGCCGCAGGACGACCCCTTCGGCGACTTGCAGGCGGAATGTCTCGGCCACCTCGCGGCATAAATTGCGGGCGTCGAATTCCGTGCGGACGATCTCTATGCGTCCCGATTCGATCCGGGCCAGGTCGAGTACGTCGGAGATGATTTGCAGCAACAGGGTGTTATTCACCAGGATCAGGTCGGCGAACTCTTTGCGCTGGTCGGGGTCGGCCTCCGTAGCCATCAGTTCCGAAAAGCCTACGATCGCGTTGAGCGGCGTGCGGATTTCGTGGCTCATGTTGGCCAGGAAGGCCGATTTGAGCTTGTTGGACTCCTCGGCGCGCTCCTTGGCGGCGATCAGCTCCTGTTCGGTCTGCTTGAGTGCCGTGATGTCGTAATTGATCCCCAGCATGTCGATGATCTGTTCCCCGGGGCGGTAGTCCCGGCAGATGAGGTGGGTCTTGATCCAGGTTTTCCGGCCGTCGTCGTGCAGCACGCGGCAGATGGCCGTTGCCGACTGCACTTCACCCGCAGAGAAGCGCGCCAGCAGATCGAGCAGGATTTTGCGGTCTTCGGGGTGGATGTGGCGGTATTTGCCGATCACGTCGACGATCTGCGCCGAGTCGGCCTCCCCGTAGTTGCGCAGCCATACGTTTTGCGCATAGCCCTCTTTATTGTAGAGGTTGTAGTTGGCATATCCTACCTGGGCATATTCGGAGATGATGCGGAACAGGGCTTCGAACTCCGAAACTCGGTTCTGGATCTGCCGCAACTCGGTGTTGTCGATATTGATGAGCAGGTAGTGGGTGAGTTCGCCCCGGTCGTCGTACAGGCAGCGTATGCGCCCCGTCCAGTCGAAATGCCCCGGGCGCGTGCTTTCGTAGTAGCCGCCGAGTTTTCCGAATTCGTAACGGGCGGTGAAATCCGCACTTTCGCCGTGCCGGATGCGGATTTTCGTCTCCTCCGGGAAATTGGGGTTGTCGAACAGGTTGAGCCCGCGTATTTTGCCAGGATCTTTCACCCCGAACATCTCCAGGTCGCAGGTGTTGATGTCGATGAGCCGTCCCCGGTCGTTGTAGATCTCGATGCCAACGGGGGCGTTCTGGATGATGTTGCGCAGCAGTTTTTCCTGCTCGTCCAGTGCCTTGTGTGCCGTTATGGCGTCGGTGATGTCGAGGATCAGGATCACAATCTCGCTTCCGTCGTTGGGCGTATTGTACAGGAAACTGCGGCAATGGCGCCTGGTTTTTTTCGCGAACCATTCGTCGGTCTTGTAATTGCCGAGGCGGATGTGCGCGAGTTTGTCGATATGGGCATCGACGGGGTGCCCGGTCTCGCGTGCCGTCTTGCCTATATATGCGTCCGGTTCTATCCCCACGATTTGCTGCGCCGCGCGGTTGACCGAGAGAAAAAGGTAGTCGATGGCGCGTCCGTCGCTGTCGTAAAGCAGCCGGATGCGGAAATATCCGATCGGCAGGTGGTCGAGCAGCATGTCCATATGCTTGTTTTCCTTTACGACCGTGTGGTAGTTGTTTTCGAGCGTCAGGATTTCTGCTTCGCGCCGGTCGTGCACGGGAACGCGCTGCATGTAGCCGAAAAGGTGCGTACCCGTTGCGGGGTCGGTCTGCCGTCCGACGAGCTGGGCGTGGAGCCAGACTTCGCCCTCGGGAAGTTCGATCGGGAACGTCCTGTCAAATTTGCTGTCGACCTTGAGCGCCATGAATTCGTTGTGGATCGGCATCCGGTAGTCTTCGCGAATCAGGTGTGTCAGTTGCCCGATCCGGACTTTGTCGCCGTCGAGCCTCAGCAGCTTGGCGATATATTCGGAGACATGCAGTTCGCCGGCCTGGAAATCCGCTTTCCACCAACCCATGTGGGCAGCGTCCAGCATGAGCATCAGGGATTGGAAATTAGGGGTGTCGGGTGTGAACATGGTGCAATGGGATGTCTGGGGATATTTAGAGCGGGCGGATGATACGTGCAGGGTTGCCTGCTGCGACCGAATCCGCGGGGATATCTCGTGTGACGACCGACCCGGCCCCGACGACCGCCCTGTCACCGATCGTGACGCCCGGGCATACGATCACCCCGCCGCCCAGCCAGCAGTGGTCGCCGATGACGATGGGTTTGCCTGCTTCGAGGGCCGTCCCGCGTGTCGCGGCGTCGAACGGATGGTGCGCCGTGAGCAGCTGCACTTTGGGGCCTATGAGCGTCCCGCAGCCGATGCGTATCGGTGCCAGGTCGAGGAAAACGCAGTCGAAATTGACGAAGGAACCTTCGCCCATGTGGATGTTGTAGCCGTAGTCGCAGTGGAAAGGTTCGCGGATGAACCCGCGGACGTTGGGGCACAATTCCCCGAGCGTGGTGCGGTAGTCGTCGCCGTGGCCGCAGCATTCGACGTTGAGGCGATGCATCAGGCGCGTGGCACGGTCGCGGTCGGCCGTCAGCTCCGCGTCATGCGGGTCGAACCATTCGCCCGCCAGCATCTTCTCCTTCTCGCCTCTCATCGGTACATGCCGGCATTTTTAGTCGAACGACTGCAATTCGATCAGCTTGGCGTAGATGCCGCCCTTGGCGAGCAGTTCGGTGTGGGTGCCCTGCTCGGCCACGCGGCCGTGGTCGACGACGATGATCTTGTCGGCGTTGTGAATCGTCGACAGGCGGTGGGCGATAACCACCGATGTGCGGCCGACGAGCAGCTTGTTGAGGGCATCCTGCACGAGTTTTTCGCTCTCCGTATCGAGTGCCGAGGTGGCCTCGTCGAGGATCAGTATCTCGGGGTTTTTCAGCACGGCGCGTGCGATCGAAAGCCGCTGGCGCTGGCCTCCCGAGAGTTTGACGCCCCGGTCGCCGATGTTGGTCTGGTAGCCTTCGGGTGCTTCCTGTATGAAGCAGTCGGCATTGGCGATCCGGGCCGCCTCGACGATCTCGTCGTGCGTGGCCCCGGCCTTGCCCATGGCGATGTTGCCTTCGATGGTGTCGTTGAAAAGCACGGTGTCCTGTGCCACGACGCTCATGTGGGCGCGTAGGCTGTCCTGCGTGTAGTCGCGCACCGAGACCCCGTCGATCAGGATGTCACCCGCCGTCACGTCGTAGAAACGCGGTATGAGTTCGCTGAGGGTCGACTTGCCTCCGCCCGAAGGGCCTACCAGGGCCACGGTCTCGCCGCGCTTGATCTCGAACGAGATGCCTTCGATCACCTCGCGGCTGCCGTCGTACGAGAAGTGGATGTCCCGGAATTCGATCTTGTCTTTCAGCCCGTCGAGTTCGATCGCCCCGGGCTTGTCCTGGATTTCGCTCTGGGCGTCGATGATCGAGAAGATGCGTTCGCCGGCGGCGATACCCTGGTTGATGTTGGAGAACTGGTCGATGAACGTGCGCACCGGGCGCGTTATCTGCGAGAACATGGCGATGAAGGCGATGAAGCCTTCGGGGCTGAGCGCGTCCTTGAATACGAGCGAACCTCCGAATACCAGGATGACGCCTACGGCCGAGATGCCCAGGAATTCGCTCATCGGCGAAGCCAGCTGCTGGCGGCGGGCCATCGAAAGGGTCAGCCGCGCCAGGTCTTCGCTCAGGTCGTAGAACTTCTGCTTGACATAACCCGTGGCATTGTAGCTCTTGATGACCTTGATGCCCGAGAGCGATTCGTCGAGTGTCGAGACCAGTTCGCCCATGCGCTGCTGGCTTGTGCGTGCGGGATGGCGCAGGCGCTTGACGATGCTGCCGATGATCAGTGCCACGACGGGCAGGAAAAGCACCGAGAAGAGCGCCAGCTCCCACGAGATGGCGACCATCATGACCGTATAGCCGATGATGAGGAACGGTTCGCGGAAAGCCACCTGCAAGGTGTTGGTGATGCAGAACTGCACCACGCCGACGTCCGAGGTGATTTTCGAGATGATGTCGCCCTTGCGCTGGTCGCTGAAATAGCCCACGTTCATGTCCACAACTTTGGAGAACATCTCGTTGCGCATGCGCTGCAGGGTGCGCGTGCGCATGTTCTCGACCGTCCAGGCCCCCATGTAGCGGAACAGGTTGCTCAGCAGGCTCACGAAAATGGTGACGATGGCCAGCAGCAGCAGGACGTTTTCGGGGTTGTATTCGTTGAACAGGTGCGAATAGGTGAAGTTGAACAGCGCCGTCAGGTATTCCTGGTTGAACGCCAGCGGGGGGAGTTTCTCCACGTATACGAACGTGTAATCCGCATCGAACATCGTCTTGAGGATCGGCATGATCAGCAGGAACGTGAGCGAATTGAACAGTGCGTAGAAGAGCGAGTAGAAGAAATAGGGGATGGCGTATTTGCGGATGGGTCGGGCGAAACCCAGAAGCCTCATGTATATTTTAAACATTACGGGCGGATTATTTGCAGTTTATGTGATAATCGTGACAAAGATAGGAATAATAATGTGAAATTCGGAATTCCCGGCTTAAAAGTGCGAAGTTCCGGGGAGTTTAGAACCGAAAAAAAACGAAGGGGCAGACATGCTGTCCGCCCCTTTTCAGGGTTCGTAACCCGTATCTTCCAGTAAATGCGCCTTGTCGTTGGCGGCAGCGACCGCCAGTTGGTCGCAGCGATTGTTCTCCACGGTGTCGGCATGCCCCTTGACCCAGACGAAGCGGACGTTGTGGCGCCGGTATACGCGCAGGAAGCGCATCCACAGGTCGGGGTTTTTCTTACCGGCGAACTGTTTTTTCACCCAGCCGAAGACCCAGCCTTTCGTCACGGCGTCCACGACGTATTTCGAATCGGAGTACACGGTGACGTCCGACCCGTCGAACTTGAGCGCCTCGAGTGCCACGCAGACGGCCATGAGCTCCATGCGGTTGTTGGTCGTCAGGCGGAATCCCTGCGACAGCTCCTTGCGGTGCTGTCCCGAAAGGAGTACCGCGCCGTAGCCTCCCGGCCCGGGATTCCCGAGCGCTGAACCGTCCGTGTATATGGTGATTGTCGGCAATTCGTGTCGTCGTTAAACCCGGCCCTGCGGAGCGGGTGTGGTTCGTTTGCGGCGTGGCCGCGGTGGAAAATACCTGTCCCGAACCTCCGGGGTTCGGGACAGGGTATGTCCGATTTTTTTACGAAAGGGCTTCCAGTTGCGCCTTGATGGCCGCGATCTTGGCCTCGGCGTCGGCCTGCTTGGCCCGTTCGTTGGCCACCACCTTCCCGGGGGCCGACTGCACGAAACGCTCGTTCGAGAGCTTCTTCATCACGCTCGCGAGGAACCCTTCCTGATAGGACAGTTCGTCCGTCAGTTTGCGTCGTTCCGCTTCGGCGTCGATTTTGCCCGCCATCGGCACGAAGTATTGCGTCGTCTTGACAATGAACGCTGCGGCCGCCGGGTCTTTCTCCGTCACCGTCTCGATGGCCGTCAGGTTGGCCATTTTCCGCATCACGGGGGCGTACTCGGCCGGGTAGTTTTCGTCGGCGATCACCTTGAGCGTCAGCGCTTCCTTCTGCGGCAGGTTCTTCTGGTTGCGGACGTTACGCACCGAGGAGATCACCTCCCGGGCCAGTTCGAACCGCGCCAGCAATTGCCCGTCGGCTTCGGCCGGCTGGGGCATCGGGGCGACGGTGATCGACTCGCCCTCTTTGCGCGGGGCGAGGTCTTGCCAGATCTCCTCCGTCACGAAGGGCATGAAGGGGTGCAGCACGCGCATCAGGGAGTCGAAGAACGTGCGCGTGGCTTCGAACGTCGGCGCGTCGATCGGCTGCCCGTAGGCGGGTTTCACCATCTCCAGGTACAGGCCGCTGAAGTCGTCCCAGAAGAGCTTGTAGGCCGTCTTGAACGCCTCCGAAATGCGGTAGGAGCCGAAATCGTCGGCGATCTGGCGCAAAGCGACGCCGAGTGTCTGGCGGAACCATGCGACCGCCAGGCGGTTGTTCTCGTCCTGTGCGGCCTTGCCGTCCGCCGACCAGCCGTTCACCAGGCGGTAGGCGTTCCATATCTTGTTGCCGAAGTTGCGTCCCTGCTCGCAGAGCGCCTCGTCGAACATCACGTCGTTGCCTGCCGACGAGGAGATGAGCATCGCCATGCGCATACCGTCGGCGCCGTATTTGGCGATCAGGTCGAGCGGGTCGGGCGAGTTGCCCAGCTGCTTGGACATCTTGCGGCCGATCTTGTCGCGGACGATGCCCGTGAAATAGACGTTGCCGAAGGGTTTTTCGCCGCGGTATTCGTAACCCGCCATGATCATGCGCGCCACCCAGAAGAAGATGATGTCGGGGCCCGTCACCAGGTCGTTGGTGGGGTAGTAGTAGCTGATCTCCCTGTTGCCGGGGTTGCGGATGCCGTCGAAGACCGAAATAGGCCACAGCCACGACGAGAACCACGTGTCCAGCACGTCGTCGTCCTGTCTGAGGTCGGACGGCTGCAACGAGGCGTCGCCGGTTTTCGCGCGCGCCTTTTCGAGCGCCTCCCCAGCCGTCGGGGCCACTACGAAGCCGCCTTGGGGCAGGTACCAGGCCGGGATGCGCTGGCCCCACCATAACTGGCGCGAGATGCACCAGTCCTTGATGTTCTCCATCCAGTGGCGGTAGGTGTTCTTGTATTTTTCGGGCACGAAGCGGATCGCGTCCTCCATGACGGCCTTCGTCGCCGGTTCGGCCAGCTGTCCCATCGAGAGGAACCACTGCATCGAGAGTTTCGGCTCGATGGCCACGCCCGTGCGCTCCGAATAGCCCACGTTGTTGGTATAATCCTCGGTCTTCTCCAGCAGGCCGGCTGCCGCCAGGTCGCCTTCGATCTTCCTGCGGACGTCGAAACGATCCATGCCGACGTACAGCCCCACTTTGTCGTTGATCGTGCCGTCGTCGTTAAAGATGTCGATCACCTCGAGGTTGTATTTCTCGCCCAGCATGTAGTCGTTCACGTCGTGCGCCGGGGTCACTTTCAGCGCGCCCGTACCGAACTCGATGTCGACGTATTCGTCGCGGATTACGGGGATTGCGCGGTTCACCAGCGGTACGATGACGCGCGCCCCGGCCGGCAGCCAGCCGTAGCGCGGGTCGTTGGGGTTGACGCACAGCGCCGTGTCGCCCAGGATCGTTTCGGGGCGCGTCGTGGCGACGATGACCGCCTTGTCCGAGCCTTCGACCAGGTAGCGCAGGTAGTAGAGCTTGCCGTGCGACTCCTTGAATACCACCTCTTCGTCCGACAGCGCCGTCTGCGCCGCGGGATCCCAGTTGACCATGCGTACGCCGCGGTAGATCTTGCCTTTCTCGTAAAGGTCGCAGAATACCTTGATGACGCTCTCGGTGCGGGGTTCGTCCATCGTGAAGCAGGTGCGCTCCCAGTCGCACGAGGCGCCCAGCTTGCGCAGCTGCTTGAGGATCATGCCGCCGTATTTTTCCTTCCACTCCCAGGCGTATTCGAGGAATTCCTCGCGCGAAAGCGACGACTTCTCGATGCCCTTTTCATGCAGCATCGCCACGACTTTCGCCTCCGTGGCGATCGACGCGTGATCCATGCCCGGCACCCAGCAGGCGTTTTTGCCCGACATGCGGGCACGGCGGATCAGCACGTCCTGCAACGTGTTGTTGAGCATGTGCCCCATGTGGAGCATGCCGGTCACGTTGGGCGGCGGGATGACGATCGTGTAGGGTTCGCGTCCGTCGGGTTCCGAATGGAACAGCCGGTTGTCGATCCAGTAGTCGTACCATTTCTGTTCGATCTCCTGCGGCGAATATTTATCAGCGATTTGCATAAAGGTGTGAATGTTTTGCTTCGTTATTTGGCCTGCAAAGTTATTAACATTCTGTCAAAGATAAAATAAATATCTATAAAAAATCGTTACCTTTGCACCATTATATATTTGTATCTGTAAACTATGAGTAAAAAAGATAAGATAATCGAAACCATCGAAGTCGAAGATGCGAGCCTGCTTCCCGAGCTGCTCGACGGCAAACACCACGTGATTCCGATCGTGACCGGCGGCGACGAGGTCGCCGAGGAGGTCGAAGTGCCGGAAATCATCCCGATCCTTACGCTGCGCAGTTCGGTGCTCTTCCCCGGTGCGATCACCCCGATCACCGTGGGACGCGACAAGAGCATCAGCCTCGTACGTGCCGTGAATGCCGAAGGCGGCATCCTGGGCGCCGTGTTGCAGCGCGAGAGCGACGTCGAAGACCCCGCGCCGGACGACATGTACAAGGTCGGCACCGCGGCGCGCATCATCAAAATCCTCGAAATGCCCAACGGGAACCTCACGGTGATCCTGAACGGCCTGGAGAAGATCGAAATACGCGAATACATTACGACCGAGCCCTATTTCCGGGCCCGGGTGACCGCCCTGCGCGATACGACGCCCGACCTGAAGAGCATCGAGTTCGAGGCCCTCGTGGATTCGATCCGCGACGTGGCGCTCAACATCATCAACGTCTCGCCGTCGATGCCCAAGGAGGCGGCCTTCGCCATCAAGAACATCGACTCCAAGCGCGGCATCATCAATTTCATCTGCTCGAACATGGAGCTTACGGACGAAGACCGCCAGTCGTTGCTGGAGGCCCCCGGCCTGCTGGCCCGTGCCCGCAAGCTGCTCGAAATACTGATCCGCGAACAGCAGCTGGCCGAGCTGAAGAACCAGATACAGGAGCGCGTGAAGCAGGAGATCGACAAGCAGCAGCGCGACTATTACCTGCAGCAGCAGATGCGCACGATCCAGGACGAACTGGGCGACGGCGCCGATGCCGACATCGAGAAGATGCGCGAGGAGGCCAAGAAGAAGAACTGGCCCAAGGAGGTCGGCGAAACCTTCGAGAAAGAGTTGCAGAAGGTCGAGCGGTTGAATCCCGCCGTGGCCGAATATTCGGTGCAGATGACCTACCTGCAACTGCTGCTGGAACTCCCGTGGAACGAGGTAACCAAGGACAATCTCGATCTGAATTGCGCGCGCGAGCAGCTCGACCGCGACCATTTCGGGCTGGAGGAGGTCAAGGAGCGTATCCTCGAACACCTGGCCGTCATCAAGCTCAAGGGCGACCTCAAATCCCCGATACTCTGCCTCTACGGCCCTCCGGGTGTGGGTAAGACCTCGCTGGGCAAGTCGGTGGCGGCGGCGCTGGGCCGCAAGTTCGGGCGTATCTCGCTCGGCGGCCTGCACGACGAGTCGGAAATCCGCGGGCATCGCCGCACCTACATCGGCGCCATGCCGGGACGGATCATCCAGACTATCAAGCGGTGCGGTTCGTCGAACCCGGTCATCATCCTCGACGAGGTGGACAAGGTGACCGTTTCGAACCACGGCGACCCGTCGAGCGCACTGCTCGAGGTGCTTGACCCGGAGCAGAACACCACCTTCCACGATAACTACATCGACATGGAGTACGACCTGTCGAAAGTGCTGTTCATCGCCACGGCCAACAATATCGCCAACATCGCACCGGCGCTGCGCGACCGCATGGAGATGATCAATATCCCCGGCTACCTGATCGAGGAGAAGGTGCGCATTGCCCTCGACCACCTGCTGCCCAAGCAGCGCGAGGCGCACGGCATCAAGGAGCAGGAGCTCACGATGGCCCCCGAGGTAGTCGAAGGCATCATCGCCGGCTATACCCGCGAGTCGGGTGTCCGCTCGCTCGACAAGTTGCTGGCCAAGATCGCCCGCGCCCGTGCCAAGCAGATCGCCTTCGACGAGGTGTTTGCCCCGGAGGTTTCGGCCCGGGAGGTCGAAAAGATCCTCGGCATGCCCAAGTTCCTCAAGGAGGAGTACGAGGTGGGCGGCATGACGGGCGTGGTGACGGGCCTGGCCTGGACGGAGGTCGGCGGAGATATCCTCTACATCGAGTCGGTGCTGACGCCCGGCAAGGGCAAGGTCAGCCTTACGGGTAACCTGGGCGACGTGATGAAGGAGTCCGCTACGATCGCTCACGAGTGGGTGATGGCGCACAGCAAGGAGCTGGGCATTGACCCCGCACTGTTCGAGAAGAACGACATCAACATCCATGTCCCCGAGGGTGCGATCCCGAAGGACGGCCCTTCGGCCGGCATTACGATGGTGACCTCGATCGTTTCGACCTACACGGGGCGGAAAGTCCGGGATCGTATCGCCATGACGGGCGAGACGACGCTCCGCGGCCGTGTGATGCCGGTGGGCGGCGTCAAGGAGAAGATTCTGGCGGCCAAACGCGCCGGGATCAACGAGCTGATCCTCTCGGAGGAGAACCGCAAGGACATCGCCGAGATCAAGCCCGAATACATCGACGGACTGACCTTCCATTACGTGAAGACCAACGACGAAGTGCTGAAACAGGCGCTCATATAGCAGCCCGAAAGAAGTAAAAGGTGGAAAGTTTTGTTTTTCACCTTTTACTTTTTTAATTTTATGGATCAATTCCTCTGCCGATGAAATTTATCGCAATCATACCGGCGCGTTATGCGTCGACCCGCTTCCCGGCCAAACCGTTGGCCGTGCTGGGCGGGAAACCCGTTATCCGGCGGGTCTACGAGCAGGTGGCGGGCGTACTGGACGATGCCGTGGTCGCCACGGACGACGAGCGGATTTACGATGCCGTGGTGGCGTTCGGCGGCAAGGCCGAGATGACCTCGGCAGACCATAAGAGCGGCACGGATCGCTGCTGGGAAGCCTACCTCAGGCAGGGAAAGCCCTACGACGTGGTCGTCAACGTGCAGGGCGACGAGCCTTTCATCCGGGCGTCGCAGCTCGAAGCCGTGAAGCGCTGCTTCGACGATCCCGCGACGGACATCGCCACGCTCGTGAAACCCTTTGCCGAAGCGGACGGCCTGGCCGCGCTGGAAAACCCCAATTCGCCGAAGGTGGTGCTCGATGCGCAGTCGCGGGCCATCTATTTTTCGCGTTCGGTCATCCCTTACCTGCGCGGCGTCGAACGCTCGCAGTGGCTTGCGCACCATACGTTCTACAAGCACATCGGCCTCTATGCCTTCCGCACGGAGGTGCTGCGTGCCGTCACGGCGTTGCCGCAGTCCACGCTCGAAAAGGCCGAGTCGCTCGAGCAGCTCCGCTGGCTTGAAAACGGCTACAGGATCGGCGTGGGCATCACCGACGTCGAGACCATCGGCATCGACACGCCCCAAGACCTCGCACGTGCCGAGGAGTTTTTGTCACACCATCCGGAATTTATAAAATGACAGCTATGAAATTCATCGCCGGCCCCTGCGTCATCGAATCCGCCGAGTTACTCGACACCGTGGCCGAACGCCTCGTGGCGATCAACAAGGCCCTCGGGACGGATATTATCTTCAAGGCCTCGTTCGACAAGGCCAACCGCACCTCGATCTCCTCGTTCCGCGGCCCCGGACTCGAACGGGGGTTGCGTATGCTCGCCGACGTGCGGGCGAAATGGGGGCTGCGTCTGCTGACCGACATCCACGAGGCGTGGCAGGCCGCGCCCGTGGGCGAGGTCGTCGACGTGATCCAGATCCCGGCCTTCCTCTGCCGGCAGACCGACCTGCTCACCGCCGCGGCCAGGACGGGCAAGACCGTGAATATCAAAAAGGCGCAGTTCCTTTCGGGGTTGGACATGCAGTACCCCTATGAGAAGGCGCGCGATGCGGGGGCTTCGGAAATATGGCTCACCGAACGCGGCAATATCTACGGTTACAACAATCTGGTGGTCGATTTCCGCAATATCCCCGACATGCTGCGCATCGCGCAGACCGTGGTGATGGATTGTACCCATTCGGTGCAGCGTCCCGGCGGTGCGGGCGGTACGACGGGAGGCAACCGCGAGTTCGTGCCGGCCATGGCCCGGGCGGCCCGGGCGTTCGGTGCCAACGGCTTCTTCTTCGAAGTGCACCCCTGCCCCGACTGCGCCAGGAGCGACGGCCCCAACATGTTGCAACTCGACGATCTGGAGAATCTCATTAAAACCTTGCTATAATGACCGATACCACCAAAGCGCAGATCCTCGACCTGGCCCGCAAGGCCATCAATACCGAGATGCTGGCGCTCAAGCACATGAAGGAGACCTTGGGTGACAATTTCGCCGATGCCGTGGAGCTGATCCTCGCATGCAGCGGCAAATGCATCGTCACCGGCATGGGCAAGTCGGGGCTCGTCGGGCGCAAGATCGCCGCGACGCTGGCCTCGACCGGAACCCCGAGTTTCTTCCTGCACCCCGGCGAGGCCTTCCACGGTGACCTGGGGATGATCTCGAAGGACGACGTCGTGCTGGCGCTCTCCTATTCGGGCGAGACCGACGAAATCCTGAAGATCGTGCCTTTCATCCACTCCAACGGCAACAAACTGGTGTCGATGACGGGCAATCCCGAATCGGCGCTGGCGAAGAATTCCGATATCCATCTCGACGTGAGCGTCGAGCAGGAAGCCTGCATCCTGCACCTCGCGCCGACGACCTCGACCACGGCGCAGATCGCCATGGGCGATGCGCTGGCCGTGTCGCTCATGCAGATGCGGGGCTTTACGAGCGTCGATTTCGCACGCCTGCATCCGGGCGGCAGCCTCGGGCGGCGCCTGCTGATGACCGTGGGCAACGTGATGCGTTCGCACGACCTCCCAGTCGTGGCGCCCGACTGCTCGGCGACGGATATGATCCACGCCATCAGCAAGGGCGGGCTGGGGCTCATCATCATCTGCGACGGCGAGAGGATCGAGGGCATCGTGACCGATGGCGACGTGCGCCGTGCGATGGAGCGCCGCCGCGCCGAGTTTTTCAATATCAAGGCCGCCGATATCGCCACGCCCAACCCGAAAACCATCTCCGCGGATAAGAAACTGATCGAGGCCGAGAAGATGATGACCCGTAACAAGGTCACGTCGCTGCTCGTCACCGACGATGCAGGGAAGTTGCAGGGCGTGATCCAGATTTACGACATCAAGTTATAGGGCTTTCGCAACTGCGTCACGCCGCATAGACGGGGACGGTCTGTTCGGAACGGAGCGCCTGCCGTGAAAACAAAGGGGACGGTACCATGCGGTACCGTCCCCTCGTGTCTTGTCTGCCGGTATGTCTCCGCGGTCAGTCCCCCTCTTCGAGCTGGAAAACCTGTTCGACGGGTTTGCCGAAGATCCGGGCGATCTTCAGTGCCAGTACCGTCGAGGGGACGAAGCGCCCGGCCTCGATGGCGTTTACGGTCTGGCGGCTTACGCCGATGGCATCGGCCAACTGCTGCTGGGTCATGCGCACTTCGGCGCGTTCGACCCGGATCCTATTCTTCATCTGCGACCGCGTGTTTCAGGCGCCACAGTTTCCAGCGGAATACCGCGAGGAATATCAGCAGCATGGTGAGCAGGTTGTAGATCATGACGTAGAGGAAACTGAGGTCGTAGGTGCATAGCGCCGTGGCGATAAGCAGGGCATAGTTGACGTAAAGTGCCGTCAGCAGGGCGTTCAGCCGTATGCGGGAGATCATTTCATCCTCGATCCGTTCGCGGGAGCAGGCTACGAATATCCCGCCGATGCAGATGCCCACCAGAGCGATGTTGTTCAGCGCACGGCCTGTCGTTGCCGAGCAGAGCGTTTCGTAGCAGGCCGTTCCTTGGGCCGGCATCAGGTAGGTCGGGTAGCCGTTGAAGCCGTCGATGAGCATCAGTACGCCCAACAGCAACGTCGGGATCAGGATGACCCAGCCGATTTTCTTAAAACTGTGGGGAAGTAGTAATTCCTTTGTCATAACGTGGTTGTTTAAAGGTTTGAGACAGGACAAATGTAAAGTATATTTTACATTTTAGCAAATAAACACGACAAAATTTTTGCGGCATAAAAATTAGAGGGTCTTTTAGACCCTCTAAAAATTTTGTTCGGCGGTATGATTTACCGGGGCGGAATTGCGCAGGGCGGCTCCGTACGTATCCCGAATTCCCGGGCACGCACACCCTGAACCCCGGGAATCGGGTATGGGATGGAGGCTGCATGCGGAATTCCGGATACGGAGGCGTAATCCGGAAATCGAAATCCAAGATTTGGAATCCCGGAGTCGTAACACGGCTCGGGGAACCCCTGCACCCCTGGTGCTTCTCCTTTCCGGGATCAGTTGCGGATGTAATGCGGCATTTCGGCGGGAATCTCCATCGAGATTTCTGCCAGTCCGCCCACGACGCCGTCCACGCGCCAGGCTGTCTGGTAGATCATTTTGCGGACGCCGTTTTTCTCGATCGTATAGACATTCGTGCCCCCGTCGGCGAGCAGGCGGCGGATGATTTCGCGCGACCGCTCGCCGTGGCAGTCGAAGAGGTTTTTGCCGACCATGTCGCCGTGCCGTGCGAAGGTCGTGCGCGCCTTGTCGTTCATGTAGAGGATCGTGCCCCCGGTGTCGCATACCGTAACCGCGCAGTCCATGCCGTCGGCCCAGGGGTAGGGATTTTCTGTCGTCATATTGCCGTAGGTTTATCGTCGGGGAAAGCCTCCCTTTTCAACGGGAGGTTCGGAGTGATTATGGGCATTGTAGCGAAGATACGGCGCTAAACCCCGGTTTACTGTTGTATCTTCACCAATTGTTCGCGGTAGGCGTTCAAGATGCGCGATTTGGAAATGAAGCCCAGGTAGCGGTTTTGTTTGTCGACCACGGGCAGCATCCAGGTATGCTTGTCCTCGAATTTCTCCATGACACCCTGTATCGACTCGTGTTCGAGGATTTTGTCCGGGGGCTGGATCATGTAGTCGGAGATCGGGTGCCCGTATTTTTCGTGTTTGAACATGTCCTCGCGCAGGTCGTCCAGCTGGACGACGCCCAGCAGGTGTCCGAAGTTGTCGATCACGGGGAAGATGTTGCGGCGTGCCGTCGAGATGATGTGCACGATGTCGCCCAGTGTGAAATTCTCCTTGATGCGCAGGAAATCGGTCTCCATCAGATCGTCGAGCTTCAGGAAGACGAATACCGACTGGTCTTTGTCGTGCGTGAGCAGTTCGCCCCGCTGGCGCAGTTGCTTGGTGTAGATCGAGTCGGGGTCGAGGTAGTAGTCCACGGCGAACGAGATGCAGGCCGTGATCATCAGCGGGATGAACAGCCCGTAGCCGTTCGAAAGCTCCGCGATGAGGAAGATCGAGGTCAGCGGCGCCTTCATCACGCCCGACATCACGCCGGCCATGCCCACCAGCGTGAACGAGACGACCGAGACGTCCCAGTCGAAAAATGCATTGCACAGCAGGGCGATCGAAGCCCCCGTGAACGCCCCCACGAACAGCGACGGCGCGAAGGTTCCGCCCACGCCGCCTGCGGCGTTGGTCGAGGCCATGGCAATGACCTTGAAGAACATCGTGGCGATGACGAAGAGGATGACCACCCAATCGATCTCCCGGAACCGGTAGAAGAGCGAATTGTCGAACAACTCCTGTGCGCGGCCGTGCATCAGCGACATGAACCCTTCGTAGCCCTCGCCGTAGAGCGGCGGGAAGATGAAGATCAGGATGCCCAGCACGGCGCCGCCGACGAGCCATTTCTTATATTGGCTGTCGATCTTACGGAAGAAGTTGCCCACGCGCAGGTTGGTCGAGGTGAAATACCAGGACATCAGCCCGCAGCATACGCCTAGCAGGATGAAAAGCGGTATCTGCCACAGCTCGAAGGCGTCCTGCGGCTGGAGCGTCACGGCCAGTATGGGGTCGAAGCCGCGCAGCATGAAGGCCATCGTCGTGGCCGTGATCGAGGCGATCAGCAGCGGGATCACCGACCCGGCCGTGATGTCGAGCATCAGGATCTCCAGCACGAAGACCACGCCCGTGATCGGAGCCTTGAAGATGGCCGCCAGCGCCGCACCGGCACCGCAGCAGAGCAGCAGCGTGGTGTGTTTGTAATTGAGGCGCGCCAGCCGCCCGACGTTCGAGCCGATAGCCGCGCCCGTCAGTACGATCGGTGCCTCGGGGCCCACCGAACCGCCGAACCCGATGGTCGTGGCGCCGCCTACGATCGACGTCCAGCAATTGTGCCCCGGGATGCGTGAATTGCGGCTCGACATGGCATAGAGCACGCGTGTTACGCCCTCCGAAATATTGTCGCGCACGATGTATTTTACGAACAGCGTGGCGAGTATGATGCCGATGGCGGGGTAGATCAGGAACAGGACATGCGCACTGTCCACCGGGAACCAGCGTATCAGTCCGCTCTTGATGCCGTGCAGCAGTATTTCGAACAGGTAGGTGCCCAGTCCGGCGAGTATACCGACCACGACAGCCAGCAGCATCATGATCTGGCTGTTGCTCAACCGCCGGGTCAGGCGGAGGAACTCGCGGTAGATATGCTCGGTGCGTAACTGCATCCTATTGTTTGCGAGCGAAATGCTCGGCTTGTTCGGCGATGAGCCGTTTGTCGTCGAAATAGTTGATTTTCATGGCGCGCTTCACGTCGTCGAGTGTCTGCGAGGCCATTTGCCGGGCTGCCTCCGAACCGGTGCGGAGAATCTCGTAGACCTCTTCGATGCGGCCTTCGTAGTATTTGCGGCGTTCGCGGAACGGCTCCAGCGTCTCGTTGAGCACGGCGATCAGGAATTTCTTGACCTTCACGTCGCCCAGGCCGCCGCGGCGGTAATGCGCCTTCAGCTCGTCCAGCGACGGGTAGTCGGGCAGATATTTCGGGAAATGCTCGGGGCGGCTGAAGGCATCGAGGTAGGTGAACACCGTGTTGCCCTCCACCTTGCCCGGGTCTTCGACGCGCAGGTGGTCGGGATCGGTATACATTCCCATGACTTTCTTCTTCACCTCGTCGGCGCTGTCCGAGAGGTAGATGCAGTTGCAGAGCGATTTCGACATCTTGGCCTTGCCGTCGGTGCCCGGCAGACGCATGCAGACCGCATTCTCCGGCAGCAGGATCTCGGGCTCGACGAGTGCCGGGCCGTATACCGTGTTGAACTTGTGGACGATCTCGCGGGTCTGTTCGATCATCGGCTCCTGGTCTTCGCCCGCAGGGACGGTCGTGGCCTTGAATGCCGTGATGTCGGCCGCCTGGCTGATGGGGTAGGTGAAGAAGCCCACGGGGATGCCCTGCTTCTGCTGCGTGTCGCCCTCGGCGGCGCCTTCGGCGAAGCCCCGCAGCTGAATCTCGGCCTTCACGGTCGGGTTGCGTTGCAGGCGCTGCACGGTCACCAGGTTCATATAGTAGAACGAGAGCTCGCAGAGCTCCGGGATCTGCGACTGGATGAAAAGGGTAGACCTTTTCGGATCGAGGCCGACCGAAAGGTAGTCGAGCGCCACTTCAATGATGTTCTGGCGCACTTTCTCGGGGTTGTCGGCGTTGTCCGTCAGGGCCTGCGCGTCGGCTATCATGATGAATATGCGTTCGAATTCGCCCGATTCCTGCAGTTCGACGCGGCGGCGCAGGGAACCGACGTAGTGTCCCAAGTGGAGCCGGCCCGTAGGACGGTCGCCGGTAAGAATGATCTTTCCCATAAAACTTTATATATTTTGTGGACAAACTTACGAAAAACCGCGCGGGTGACCTAATAAAGTTGTCTGTTATAGATTTATTTTATATTTTTGTGTATTGAAATAATCGGCTGCTATGACTATAATTCAACTTGAATACCTCCTGGCGGTGGCGAACTGCGGTAGTTTTTCGCTGGCCGCAGAGCATTGTTTCGTGACCCAGCCGTCGCTGAGCATGCAGGTGAAGGCGCTCGAAGAGGAGCTGGGCGTCGTGCTGCTCGACCGTTCGAAGAAACCCGTGATCCCGACCGAGGCCGGCGAAGTGGTGCTGGATCGCGCCCGGGAAACGCTGCGGGCCTACAACAATATCCGCGAGTCGGTCGCCGAACTGAAGGGCGAAACTTCGGGTAAACTGCGTCTGGGCGTCATCCCGACCATTGCGCCCTACCTGTTGCACAAGTTCATCCCGGATTTCGTGCGCGATTATCCGAAGGTGGAGCTGGAAATCTCGGAGATGGTCACTTCGGACATCGTCGAGGCGCTCAAGCGCGACCGGATCGACGCGGCGCTGGTCGCCAGCGGCACGTGTGGTGACGGCATTCTCGAACAGGAGCTTTTCAACGACCGGTTTTTCGCCTATGTTTCGCCCGAAAACCCGTTGTACGAACGGCAGAACATCCGCATCGAGGACATCGACCTGAAAGACCTGGTGATCCTGAGCGCCGGAAATTGTATGCGTGACCAGATCATTGAGCTGTGCCAGGCCAAGCGCGACATGCCGTCGCACTACTCCTTCGAATCGGGGTCGCTCGATACGCTGATGCGCATCGTCGACTGCACGTCGTGCCTGACGATCATCCCCGAAATGGCCATCGAGTACATCCCCGCGGATCACCACGACCGGCTGAAGATGCTCGCCAAAGGCGCCACGTCGCGTAAGATCGCCGTGGCGGTACGCCGCACGTACGTCAAGAGTTCGATCATCAAGGCTCTGACCGACACGATCATGGCCAATATACCCGAAGTAAAGGGGTAGGCGGATGCCTGTAAACGGCAGGGTGCCCGGCGATACGATTGCCGGGCACCCGCCGTTTACAGGGGAGGGGTTCGGGCATATTAAGAATTAATCCGCCGTAACGGCGCTGTGGCGGATAAAAGTGCGGACTTCTGCGATTGTCGCCCGTCCGGCTGCTTTTTTACGGGGCTTAATTTTCAAATATCATTCTCTTTTCGTACCTTTGCAAGGTTATAGACACCTATTGACTATTTATGGATAAACTGATCGAAACTATCGTTGGTGCGATTGAAGATAAAAAGGGTAAGAATATTGTATCGCTCGACCTTTCGGGGTTTGACGGGGCGATATGTTCCCGTTTCATTGTGTGCAACGCCGATTCCACGACGCAGGTAGGGGCCATCGCCGCGGGCATCGAAGAGAAGGTGCTCGAAGTGCTGGGCGAAAAGGTCTGGCGTATCGAGGGGCAGCAGAATGCCGTGTGGATCGCCATGGACTATGTGGACGTGGTGGTGCACATTTTCCAGACCGAACTGCGCGGGTTTTACCGGCTCGAAGAGTTGTGGGCTGATGCGCCGATGACCAAATATGAATACGAAGAGTAATTTTAAATATGGCAAATCAACGCAAGAACAATAATAAGATGAATATGAACATGTCGCGACCGTCGATGCTGTGGCTCTACGGTCTGATCGGCGCGTTCATTATCGGCTACTACGTCTTCGGGGATGTCAACGACACGCCCGTGCCCAGCGACTGGGCTACCGTCGAACGGATGGTCGAAAAGGGCGAGGTGGAGAAGATCCAGGTCGTCAACCGCGACCAGGCGCAGGTATTCCTGAAAAAAGAAGCGGTCGAGCAGTACCGCAGGGATACGGTAGACAAACGCTTTCGCCGGCTCCCCGAGACGGGTGTGCAGCTCCTCTTCACGATCGGGTCGGTCGACTCGTTCCGTGAAGACCTGAAAGCCGCCGAGCAGCAGTCCGGGCTAGTCGTTCCCGTGGTCTATGAAAACAAGGCCAACGACTGGACGAACGTGCTGATCAACCTGCTGCCGTGGGTGCTGATTATCGGCGTGTGGATTTTCGTCATGCGTTCGATGTCGCGCGGTGCCGGAGGCGGTGCGGGCGGCGGCATCATGAACGTGGGCAAGGCCAAGGCGCAGGTGTTCGACAAGGATAACTCCAAGCGCGTCACGTTCAAGGATGTGGCCGGGCTGGAGGAGGCCAAGGTCGAGATCATGGAGATCGTGGATTTCCTCAAGAAGTCCGACAAATATAAGGAACTGGGTGCCAAAATCCCCAAGGGGGCGCTGCTCGTAGGCCCTCCGGGGACGGGTAAGACCCTGTTGGCGAAGGCCGTCGCAGGCGAAGCCAACGTGCCGTTCCTCTCGATTTCGGGTTCCGACTTCGTGGAGATGTTCGTCGGCGTGGGTGCTTCGCGTGTCCGCGACCTGTTCGAACAGGCCAAGCAGAAGGCGCCGTGCATCGTTTTCATCGACGAGATTGACGCCATCGGCCGCGCCCGCGGCAAGAATGCCGGGTTCTCGGGCAACGACGAGCGTGAGAATACGCTTAACCAGCTCCTCACGGAGATGGACGGCTTCCAGACCAATACGGGCGTGATCGTCCTTGCGGCCACGAACCGTGCCGACATCCTCGACAAGGCGCTGATGCGCGCCGGCCGTTTCGACCGCCAGATCGAGGTGGGATTGCCCGACGTCAAGGAACGTGAGGAGATTTTCAACGTCCACCTGCGTCCGCTGAAGCTCGATCCTCAGCTCGACCGGTCGTTCCTGGCCCGCCAGACCCCCGGATTCTCGGGTGCCGACATTGCAAATGTCTGCAACGAAGCCGCGCTGATCGCTGCGCGCCACAACAAGAAATTCATTTCGAAGGAGGACTTCCTGGCAGCCATCGACCGCATCGTGGGCGGCCTCGAACGCAAGAATAAGATCATCACCGACGAGGAAAAGCGTGTGATCGCCTATCACGAGGCGGGCCACGCCACGGTGAGCTGGATACTCGAGAATGCCAGCCCGCTTATCAAGGTGACGATCATCCCGCGCGGCAAGGCGCTCGGCGCAGCCTGGTACCTGCCCGAAGAGCGGCAGATCACCACGCGCGAGCAGATGATGGACGAGCTGGCCGCCACGCTCGGCGGACGTGTTTCGGAGCAGCTGACCTTCGGCGAAATATCGACCGGGGCGCTCAATGACTTGGAACGTGTCACCAAGCAGGCCTATGCCATGGTAGCCTATTATGGCATGAGTGAAAATGTCGGGACGTTGAGCTATTACGATTCCACGGGGCAGAGCGACATGGCGTTCACGAAGCCCTATTCGGAACTGACCGCGCAGCAGATCGACGCCGAGGCCAAACTCGTCATCGGGAAGGCTTACGAGATGGCCGAGAAAGTGCTCCGTGAGCATGCCGACGGCCTGAAAGAGCTGGCCGAACTGTTGTTGGAGCGCGAAGTGGTCTTCACCGAGGACGTGGAGCGTATCTTCGGCCGTCGCAAGAAGGACATCCTGCGTGAGCGGAAGGAGGCCGAGGCCAAAGTCAAGGCTAACGGGGCCGCCGTGAAGGGAGAGCCCGAGGCTTCTGCAGCCCCGGCGGCGAAGCCCGCCCCGGAAGAGGATGCTCCCGCGGTTGTACAGACGGAGACGCCCGAAGCCCCTGCCGACGGCAATACGGCCGCCGCGATTTCCAAGACCGAATAAGACGAACCTAACCCGCATTAACTGATGAATGAAACTATGAAGAACCTCGTGGTACGCACGCTGAGCGGCCTTGTCCTGGCAGCGGTGGTACTGGGGGCGATCGTCTGGTCGCAGTGGAGCTTCGGCGCGTTGCTCGCGGCGCTGCTCGTGGGCGGCATGTACGAGTTCTATACGCTGGCCGGGAAACAAGGCAATGCGCCGCAGAGAGTCGTAGGGCTTGTTGCGGGTGTTGTGCTTTTCGTGCTCAATTTCGCGTTCGTCTCGGACGACATCGAGATTCTCGGCGACGCCCGGCAGGCCTTCGGCTGCGGGCTGGCGTTCCTGTTGCTGCTCCTGCCCGCCATGTTCATCTGCGAACTCTACCGCAGGGGTGAAAACCCGGCCTCCGGGATCGGCACGACGATCATGGGAATCTGCTACGTGGCATTGCCCCTGTCGCTGATGTGCTATATCCCGATCGTCGGCAGCGATACCTGGAACCCGTGGATCATGGTCGCCTATATCTTCATCATCTGGGCCAACGACGTCTTCGCCTACCTGGTGGGGATGTCCGTCGGACGCCACCGCCTTTGCGAACGCCTTTCGCCCAAGAAATCCTGGGAGGGGTTCTTCGGCGGGATCGCCGGTGCCGTCGTCATGGGCATCGTGGCTGCACGGATGCTGGACGGGAATATGTGGGTTTGGGCCGGTCTGGCGCTGGTCGCCGCCGTTTCGGGCGTGCTGGGCGACCTGGTGGAGTCGATGTTCAAGCGGGCTGCCGGCGTTAAGGATTCGGGGCGGCTGATCCCCGGCCATGGCGGGGTGCTCGATCGTTTCGACGCCATGCTGCTCTCGGCGCCGTTCGTATTCGTCTATATGCTTTTTGTGATGTAACTGCAAACCTAAAAAAGAGTTATGAGGATAAATAAGGAAGGCTACAAGATTATCTGTATCTCGGGTGCCGTCTGTGTATTTATATTTTGGCTGATCTATCACCTGCTGGTCAGCGATTCGAATATTTCGCTGTTGTGGGTGAGCGCCGTGCTTTTGCTGTTATTCTGGTTCTTTATCGTCGCGTTTTTCCGGGAGCCCCGCCGTGTGCGGATACACGATGCCGACCTGGTTTTCTCCCCCTGCGACGGCCGCGTGGTCGTGACGGAGGTCGTGAAGGAAACCGAATACCTGAACGAGGAGATGTTGCAGATCTCGATCTTCATGTCCGTGACCAATGTCCATATGAACTGGGTGCCGGTCGGGGGCACGGTCGAGTATTTCAAATACCATCCGGGGCGTTTCCTCGTGGCATGGCATCCCAAGTCGTCGACCGAGAACGAACGCACGACGACTGTCGTGAGGATGGCCTCCGGCCGGAAGGTGCTTTTCCGCCAGATTGCGGGCCTGATTGCACGCCGCATCATCTCCTACATGAAAGTCGGTGAGCCCGTGGAGCAGAACAGCGTCTGCGGCTTCATCAAATTCGGCTCGCGCGTCGACGTCCTGATACCCAAGGACAGCGAACTGCTGGTCGAGATCGGCGATCCCGTCGTGGGTTCGCAGACCCCCATCGCACGCCTGCATAAGATTTAACCCCACTCCCGAAGGATGAAAACGACTCCCCAGACCTTCCTGAAGTTCATCGCGGGCGCGGCCGTAGCTGCGGCCGTCCTCTTTCTGGTCTGGTATTTCAGTTCGATCGTCGTATACATACTCATATCCGCCGTGCTGGCCGTCATGGGCAATCCGCTCGTGAAACGCCTCGCGGCGCTGCATATCAAGGGCTGGAAGGTACCCCGCTGGCTGGCTGCGCTGGTGACGCTGATCGTCATCTGGGTGGTGCTGGCCACGCTGTGCTCGCTGTTCGTGCCGCTTGTGTTCAATAAGATTTACCAGCTGTCGAACCTCGATTTCGCCGCCGTCGTGCAAAGCATCGAGGAGCCGATAGCCCAAGCACAGGGATACCTGCATGAGTTCTTCGCTGTGCCCGAAAGCACGTTCTCCCTCTCGGAGGCGCTCGCATCGGCGCTCAAGCAGATTATCGACATCGAATCGCTCAATTCGGTGTTCTCCTCGATCGTCAACGTGGTGCTCTCGTCGGTCATCGCCATTTTCTCCATTACGTTCATCACCTTCTTTTTCCTCCGGGACGAAGGGTTGTTCTATGCCATGGTGACGGCCATGTTCCCCGAGCGTTACCACGAGAATATCACCCGCGCACTCGATTCCGTCACGCTGCTGCTGGCCCGCTACTTCACGGGTATTCTCTCGGAAAGCCTGATGCTGATGGTCGCCGTGTCGCTCACGATGATGGCCTTCGGCATGAAGGCGGCTGACGCTGCATTCATCGGCCTTGTGATGGGCGTGATGAACGTGGTGCCCTATGCCGGGCCGCTGATCGGCGGTATCGTTTCCGTCTTCGTGGGTATCGTAACCCCGATCGGGGGGATGACCGTGGGACATACTGCTTTTATAATCGCGGGTTCGCTCCTGATCCTCAAGGGGATCGACGATTTTGTGGTGCAGCCGACGCTCTATTCCGAGCGTGTCAAGGCCCATCCGCTCGAAATCTTCCTCGTGATCCTCATCGCCGGGTCGATGGCCGGAATCCTCGGCATGCTGCTGGCAATCCCCTCCTATACCGTACTGCGTGTCTTTGCCAAGGAGTTCTTCTCGCAGTTCCGGCTGGTGCGTAAACTGACCGAGAAAATCTGATGGCCGGGGTGACGATAGAGGGCGTAGTGGAACACGGACGCCGGCTCGGGCGCGAGTTGGGATTCCCGACGGCAAACATGGCCGTGCCTGATTCCGTGACGGCCGCGGACGGGGTCTATTACTCCCGCGTGGAGGTGGACGGGACGCTTTACGACGCGATGTCCAACCTGGGAAGCAACCCTTCGGTCGGCGGTGCCGTCCGCCATCTGGAAACCCATATCTTCGGGTTCGGAGGTTCGCTCTACGGCCGTACCCTGCGCGTAGAACTGGTGCGTAAGATCCGTGACGAACGTCGTTTCGCGACGATCGAGGAGCTGCGGGCGCAGATCGCCAGGGACAAGGAATATATATTGGAATTAAAAGATAATACTATGTATTTGGATTTGACAATGCCCTACAAGGTGGCCGACATGTCGCTGGCCGAGTGGGGGCGTAAAGAGATCGAGATTGCCGAGCACGAGATGCCGGGACTGATGGCCGTGCGCCGCAAATACGGCCCGCAGAAGCCGCTGAAAGGCGTGCGCGTGATGGGGTCGCTGCACATGACCATCCAGACCGCCGTGCTCATCGAGACGCTCGTCGAGTTGGGCGCCGACGTGCGCTGGTGCTCGTGCAACATCTTCTCGACGCAGGATCATGCCGCCGCGGCCATCGCCGAGGCCGGGGTTCCCGTTTTCGCCTGGAAAGGCGAAACCCTGCCCGAATACTGGTGGTGCACCGCCATGGCGCTTTCCTTCCCCGGCGGCAAGGGCCCGCAGCTGATCGTGGACGACGGCGGCGACGCCACGCTGCTGATCCACAAAGGGTACAAGGCCGAGAACGACGCCTCGACGCTCGACTACGAGCCTTCGTCCTACGAGGAGGAGGTGATCCTCGGCACGCTCAGGACGATCCTTGCCGAAGACAAGGACAAATGGCACCGCACGGTGGCCGAGTGGAAGGGTGTGAGCGAGGAGACCACTACGGGCGTACACCGCCTCTACCAGATGCAGGAGGCCGGCGAGCTGCTCGTCCCGGCCATCAATGTCAACGACTCTTGCACCAAGTCGAAGTTCGATAACCTCTACGGCTGCCGCGAGTCGCTGGCCGACGGCATCAAGCGCGCCATGGACGTGATGATCGCCGGCAAGGTGGTCGTGGTCTGCGGCTACGGCGACGTGGGCAAGGGCTGTGCCCGTTCGATGCGTTCGTACGGCGCACGTGTCATCGTGACCGAGATCGACCCGATCTGCGCCCTGCAGGCCGCCATGGAAGGCTTCGAGGTCAAGACCGTCGAGAGCGCACTCCCCGAAGGCAATATTTACGTCACCTGCACGGGCAACTGCGACATCATCACGCTGGAGCACATGGAGAAGATGCGCGACCAGGCGATCGTTTGCAACATCGGCCACTTTGACAATGAAATCCAGATGGCGCGCCTCGAAAAATCGGGGGCCGTTAAGACCAATATCAAGCCGCAGGTCGACAAGTTCACCTTCCCCGACGGACACTCGATCTTCGTGCTGGCCGAAGGCCGTCTGGTGAACCTCGGTTGTGCGACGGGACACCCCTCGTTCGTGATGTCGAACTCCTTTACCAACCAGTGCCTTGCGCAGATGGAGCTGTGGCAGGAGAACCTCGAAGTGGGCGTGTACCGCCTGCCCAAGCACCTCGACGAGGAGGTGGCACGCCTGCATCTGGACAACCTCGGCGTGGAACTCACGCACCTCACCGGGAAACAGGCCGACTATATCGGCGTAAATCCCGATGGCCCTTACAAAGCCGAGCACTACCGCTATTAGCGGCAGGAGGCTGCGTGGGCTTCGGGGCTCTTCCCCGGCGAAAAGGGAAGTTTCCTGCGCCCGTCCGGTTTCTGGCCGGGCGGGAAGTCAAGACCTGTTTTATGATTCCACCCCTGTCGGAAAAACCTTCGGCAGGGGTGTTTTCCTTTCCCAGTGGCTTGCGTTTCCGGTGTTTCCGTTCCCGCTGTTTCGGATCCCGCCGGCTTGCCGGACTGCCCGTTTTGTACTTTGGCCGGGAGCGGGCACGAAAAAGCCGCCGGGGAACCGGCGGCTTTCGTTATCCTGGAGCAGGGGCGGTTTAGTACCCGAAAATCTCCTCCTGTGTCACGGTCTGGATCGGGCCGAGGGTCTTGAGGTAGTTCAGGTCGAGATCCTGGATGTCGCCCAGAATGCCGTAAACGTATTTGCGTCCCTTCACCCATTTTTCCTGTGCGGCCTTGACGTCGGCGAGCGTCATCTGCTGCGCTTTCTCGAAGATTTGCTTTCCGCGCGGCTCCGTCAGGCCGAGGTCGCGCATGCGGATGTAGCTCCACAGTACGCCGTCCTTCACCGTGCGCTCGGTGCGCAGGCGCGAGATAAGGGCCTCCTTGGCGATGTCGAACGCCTTTTCCGATTCGGGCATGTTGTTGATGATCTCGTCGAATGCCTCGATGGCCTTCTGCATTTTGTCGTTCTGCGTGGCGATGAAGGCCATGTAGTAATAGTCGCCCTTGGCGTTGGTCGGGATGGCGAGGTTGGCCCATGCCGAGTAAGCCAGGCCGCGGGCTTCGCGCATCTCCTGGAAGACGATGGTGTTCATGCCTCCGCCGAAATACTCGTTGTAGAGGGTGATCTGCGGGTCGGCTGCAAGGTCGAATTTCTCGCCGCGGTTCGAATACTGCATGTAGTAGAGCTGCTTGGCGTCGTACTGGGCAAGCATGACCTTGTTTTCATCGGTGGGTTGCAGCGTGCTGAACTTTTTTTCCAGCGGCTGGAGGTCGGCTGCCACCTTGTGGTGTGCGGCCAGGGCGGCTTTCACTTCGGCCTCGTCCTGCGGGCCGTAGTAGAGCACCTCGTGCTGCTTGCCCATCAGGTCGCCGATCTTTGCGAGCAGCTGTTCCGAGGTCAGCCCCTGCAATGCCGGGTCGGTGAGCGTGGTGCGGCGGATGAAATCGCTGCCGTAGATCATGTAGCGCTGGAGCGCTCCGAAGCAACGGCTCTGGTTGAGCTTGGCGTCGGCGCGGCTCTTTATCATGTCGCCCTTGAGGTTTTGCAGGATCTCCTCGTTGGGCTGCGCCCCGGCGATCAGCCCTTCGACGATTTCCATCGCCTTGCCCATGTTCTCGCTCAGGCCCGATATCTCGATCCAGCTCTGGTTGGTTCCGGCGCTCAGGCCGAACGAGCAGGCGATGGCGTACATCTCCGATGCGATCTGCTCGGCGCTCATCTTGTCCGTTCCGAGGTAGCTCAGGTAGTCGAAGGCGAGGTTGAGTGCCGGGTCGTTCTCCGTACCCGTGTTGAATACGTAGATCAGCGTGAAGATGTCGTTGGTTTCGTTTTTCTTATACAGCACGTTGACGCCCTTCTGCGCCTCGAACTGCGACATGTCCTTCTTGTAGTCCACGAATACCGGCTCGATAGGCTCGACCTTCGAGTTCTGTATCTCGGTGAGGAACTCGCTCTGCGAGTCGCGGTTGGTCACGATCGGCGTGATCTTCGGGGCTGCGATCTTCTGCTCGTTGGGGTCTTTGCCTTCACGCTTGTAGACGATGGCATAACTTTCGGGGCCGAGGTATTTGTTGGCCCAGTCCACGACGTCCTGCTTGGTGATCTTCGACATGCGGTCGAGCTGCTGCACTTCGTCGGCCCAGTCGGCGCCGTTGATGAACGAGTAGACGTAGAGCATCGCGCGGCTTTCGTTCTCTTCGAACGAACGCATCATCTGCATCTTGTAATTGTTGATGGTCGCCTCGATCAGGCTTTCGTCGAAATCCCCGTTGCGCAGCTTGGCCACTTCGGACAGCAGCATGTCGCGTACTTCGTCGAGCGACTGCCCGGCCTTCGGGCGGCCTGCTACCAGGAACGTCCCGTAATCGGGCTGCGACGATGCGTAGCCGTATGCCGAAAGCACCTTCTGCTGCTGGTTGAGGTCGAGGTCGATCAGTCCGGCCTGGCCGTTATAAAGTACCGAGCCCACGATGTTCGCCACGTCGGTCGACGGGTCGGTCGCACCCGGCAGGCGCCATCCCAGCATCACATTGGCGGCTTCCAGCCCGTATACTTCCTTCACGACGGGAGCCGTGATCGGCTGTTCGGGCTCGAAGTGCAGCTTCGGCAGGTTGGGGTTCGGCTGCATGTCGCCGAAGTATTTTTCGATCGTGGCGACCATTTCGTCGGGATCGAAATCACCCGATACGCAGACGGCCATGTTGTTGGGCACGTAGTAAGTCTTGTGGTAATTCTTGACATTGGTGATCGAGGGGTTCTTCAGGTGTTCCTGTGTACCCAGTACGGTCTGCGTGCCGTAGGGATGGTGGGGGAACAGGGCGGCGTCCATGGCCTCCCAGACTTTGCGGCTGTCCTGCGTCAGGGACATGTTCTTCTCCTCGTAAATAGTCTCCAGCTCGGTGTGGAAGCCGCGGATCACGGGGTTCTTAAACCGGTCGGCCTGGATCCTGGCCCAGTTGTCGATCTCGTTCGAAGGGATGTCCTCGACGTATACGGTCATGTCCTGCGACGTAAAAGCATTGGTGCCGTTGGCGCCGATGGCCGACATCAGTTTGTCGTACTCGTTAGGGATGGCGATTTTCGAAGCCTCGTAGCTGATCGAGTCGATGCGGTGGTAGATCGCCGCACGCTCGGCCTCGTCGGTGGTCTTGCGGTAAACTTCGAAGAGGTTTTCGATCTCATCGAGCATCGGTTTCTCGGCTGCGAAGTCCGATGTGCCGAACTGCTGCGTCCCCTTGAACATCAGGTGTTCGAAATAGTGCGCCAGTCCGGTGGTCTCGGCCGGGTCGTTCTTGCCGCCCACGTTCACGGCGATGTAGGTCTGGATGCGCGGCGTCTCCTTGTTGACGCTCATATAGACTTTCAGCCCGTTGTCCAGGGTGTAGATTTTGGTGTTCAACGGATCGCCCTTCACTGTTTCGTACTTGTACTTAGAATTAGAACAAGCCGCGGCCAGCATCGCTGCGATGACTACCGCAAAGAGTAGGAGTTTTTTCATTATCGAAAGGGTTAAAATAGAGTTGCGAACCAGTCCCGTACGGCGGGGTATGTGTCGGCCGTGACGTGTATGAGCATCCCGACGGCAGCCACGACCTTGAGCCCCGTGCCGACGACGAACGAGAGAAAGGAACCGAAGCCTACGAGGATTGCCTTCGGGAAGTCCCCGCGGTCGTTGAGCAATTCCCCCGCCACGGCGCCGACGAACGGCCCCAGGATGATGCCTATGGGCGGGAAGATGAAAAATCCGGCGAATACGCCGACCGTGGCCCCGATGGCGCCCGCCCGCGAGCCGCCGAATCTGCGGGTCATCCACGCAGGCAGGAAATAATCGGCCACGCTGACGGCCACGGTGATGGCCAGCCATATCCATATGGCAGAAGCCGACATGTGCGAATAGGAGGTGAAGTAGGCGCACAGAAGCCCTGCGTAACTGAGCACCACGCCCGGCAGGGCCGGGACGATACAGCCGATGATGCCGACGATCGAGAACAGGAATGCGAGTACGGAAAGCGCTATGTCCATATTATCCGGGATGAAAAAAAGAGCGTTAACTTCGACAAATATAAACATTTATAGCAAAAAATCTCCCTTTAGGGGAGATTTTTTACGTCCGGCGGCTCCGGATGCATTATCCGATCAGATGGTTGGTTGCCGTGTCGGGGAAGATGACCCAGGGTTTGAACTGCTTGGCATCCTCGAAATCCATCAGCGCATAGGATGCGATGATGATGACGTCGCCCACCTGTACTTTGCGTGCGGCGGCGCCGTTGAGGCAGATACAGCCGCTTGCGCGTTCGCCCTTGATGACATAGGTTTCGAAACGCTCTCCGTTGTTGATGTCCATGATCTGGACTTTCTCGCCCTCGATGATGTTGGCGGCTTCCAACAGCGCCTCGTCGATGGTGATGCTCCCCACGTAATTCAGGTCGGCCTGTGTGACCGTCACGCGGTGGATTTTGGATTTGATGACTTCAATCTGGAATTTCATTATCGGATACAGATGTTGTCGATTAAACGAATATCTCCCGCCTGTACGGCGATGCAGCCCTGGATGCGGGGGGAGTCGTCCCAGGTGGCGACCTCCTGCATCGTCCGTGCGTCGACCGACTGGTAATAGATGACCTTCAGCAACGGGTTGCGCTCCACCTCGGCCGTGACCCACGCCTTGAGCTGGGCAGGTGTCATCTCCTGCGATTTGGACACTGCGGCGTGCAGCGTGGCGTAGATGTGCGGCGCTGCGGCCCGGTGCGCTGCGTCGAGCAGCGTGTTGCGCGACGAGAGGGCCAGCCCGTCTTCGCCGCGGATGATCGCGCATTCGACGATCTCGATGGGGAGCGCCAGCTGGGCCACCATCGACTTGATGACGGCGATCTGCTGGAAATCCTTTTCCCCGAAATAGGCGCGTGCGGGGCGCACGATGTCGAACAGGCGGCTGACGACCTGCGCTACGCCGTTGAAATGGCCGGGGCGCGTGGCGCCCTCCATCACCTTGTCGATCAGTCCGAAATCGAACTGCCTGCTGTCGGGCTGGGGATATATCTCCTCGACCGAGGGCATCAGCACGAAATCCGCCCCGGCCTCTTCCAGCAGGCGGGCATCGGCCTCCGGCGTGCGGGGGTAATGCTTCAGGTCGTTTTTGTCGTTGAACTGCGTGGGGTTTACGAAGACGCTCACCACGACGGTGCCGTTTTCCCGCCGGGCACGTTCCACGAGCGAGCGGTGTCCTGCATGCAGGGCGCCCATCGTCGGTACGAAGCCGATTCCCGACTGCTCCGCCTTGTCCAGCTCTGCACGGAGCTCCTTGACACTTTCAAATACTTTCATCCTTTCTTGATGCGAGTTGTGCGAGCAAAGGTAGAAATTCCATCAGACATAACGAAGAAAAAAGTCGGAAAAATAAGCCGTATCTTTTTCTTATGCGCACCATGCCGTTCCGAAATCCCGGTTTTCCGGCCTCGGAGGCGGATGCGGTTCTGTAAAATGCGGCTTTCGTGTGAAAAAGGGTGGCATTCATTGATTTTATTTCCGGATATCGCATAATGCGCCTATATTTACAACCGATGAAACAATGGCGGGGTACCCGCTTCCCGTTCCGGAATGGAAACGGGTGCGGCGGTTCCCTATTCCGGCAATCCAAACTTAAACGCCTCACGGGAGCCGGGGCATAATTTTAAAGTTATGAAGAAATTTATTCTTTGTTTGCTGGCCGTTGCCGCCGGCATGTCAGCATTCGGCCAGGGCCGCGTGATGGGAGTGCGCGCCGGACTGAATGTGACCAGCATCGACCTGAGCGCGGGCAGTAACAGCTTCTCGTTCGACTCGCGTGCGTCGTACAATGTGGGCTTTGCCTACCAGCAGCCGCTGCTGCGGGCGCTTCCACTTTATCTGGAAACGGGCCTTTATCTGACGGGGCGCGGCGGAGCGGTCAATGTGGCCGATTTCGGCTTCGGGTTCGACGAGGAGTTGTCCGGGAAGGTGAAGTTCAATATGCTTTATTTGCAGGTACCCGTCGTGGTCAGCTGGCATTTCAATGTCAGGAGCGTTTCGATACAGCCCCTGGCGGGTGTCTTCTATGGGTTCGGTATCCATGGCAAGGCGAAGTTCAAGGGCGAGAAGGCCGACCTGTTCAAGTCCACCGACCTGGGGGATGGCGCCGAGGAGGAAGCGATGTTCAAACGCTCCGACCTGGGCCTGCGCTTCGGTGTCAACGTGACATTCAGGAAGCATTACAATGTCAGCCTCGGGTATGACCTGGGCCTGCTGAACATCCTGAAGGATGCCGACGAGGTCAAGGCCAAGAACGGCAGCTTCTTCGTTTCGCTGGGTTACAACTTCTGATCCCGGGAACGGGCGGCCGGATGGCGGCCGGGAATAAAAAGCACCGGAAGGCGTCGAACCTTTCCGGTGCTTTTTTGTGCCCGCGCTGTTCGGGTTGTCAGCGGGTCGGCAGCCAGACGCGGTAGCCGCCGTTTCCCCGGTTGCCGAAGGCGTAGTAGGGGATGGCCGTGAAGGTGCTCTTCGCGCCCTTGCCGTCGATGGCCGTTCCCGTGATGACCGGCGTGCCGTCCATCAGGTCGCTGCGGTATCCGAGTTCCATGCTGCCGGCCGTGTCGAGCCTCAGCCGGGCGTAATCCGCGTTGTCCGCCTGCTCGATGCAGTATACCAGCGGCCCGGCCGCGATGGCGGCCATGCCGTCCAGCTCCCGGGCGGCTTTATGTGCCCGGACGAGGCGCGGCGCGACGGGAAGTTCCAGCACGATGCGGTCTGCGGGGTTCCAGACCCGGTCGAGGAGGGCGTACCCTTTGTCGAGGCGGATTTCGACCGGGGTGCCGTTCACCGAGAGCACCGGCGCGGCCGGGCTTTCGGATACGTACAACCCGAACGGGTTTTCCTCGCCGCGGGCCCAGCCCGGGATACGTACCTTCACGGTGAAGCGTGCCGCCTTTTCGGGCGTAAGCGTGAGGACGACCTTTCCGTCCACGGGGTATCGGGTCTGCTGCCGGACATGCACCTGCGTGTCGCCGAGCGCGATGTCGGCATCGCTGCCGATGAACAGGTTGACATAGACCGTCCTGTCGTCCCGGGCGTAGATGAATTCGGGGGTTGCCGAGACTATCTTGAGGAACATCGGCGGGCAGCAGGGGCAGGGATGCCATTCCCAGCGTTCGCTGCGGTCGGTATTGAGCGGGTTCTGGTAGGTATACTGCCTGCCCGAGGCGGCGACGCCAGCCAGCACGTTGTTGTATAGCGCGCGTTCGAATTCATCCATGTATTTCGCGTCGCCCGTAAGCCGGTTCATCGCCTGGCTGAAGAACCCCACGCCTACGGCGGCGCAGGTTTCCAGATAGGCGTCGGTGGGCAGGTAGTAGTCGTGGCCGAACTTTTCGTCGAAATGCACTGCCCCCACGCCGCCGGTGACGAAGAGTTTTTTCCCGGCCATGTCGTCCCACCAGCGTTTCGCCGTGGCGATGTAGTCCGCATTGCCGTTCTCATAGGCCGCCGCGGCGATGCCCGTCGCCAGCAGGGTGGCCCTCACGGCGTGCCCGACGATGGCGGGCTGGTCGAATACGCGGATCGAGTCCTGCGCGTAATCGCCCCATGCGGGCCGTGCTTCGGGGCCGAATTCCGCGGTGTAGAGCTCCTCGTGGATCCACCGCTCCGCGCTGTCGTTGCCCCACGTGCCCCACAGCGGATAGCCGCAGTGCACGCCGCGGTTGCCGATCCAGAACTCGGCCAGCCGGAGGTAGTCGCCGGCTGCGGACTGCGCCCCGGTTTGCGCGCGCAGGCCGGGGCGGTCGCGGTAGAGCTTGTAGAGTTTTACCAGGGCCTCCTCGGGGCCCGAGTGCGCCGGGACGATATTCTTTTTCGGGGCGGGCCCCATCGTCCGCACCATGTAGTCCGCCATGCGCGTGGCGACTTTCAGCAGCCTGTCGTCGCTCGTGGCTTCGTAATAGTGTACCCCGGCTTCGATGAGCATGCCGGCGTTGTAGACGTCGTGCTGCATGCGCAGGAACCCGCCGTTCGCGCCCCAGCGATGGTTGTCCTCCGTCAACTGGGTGTTGGTGCCGACGAACCCGTCCGGATCGCTCTTCTGCGCCGCCTCGATGCGGGCGATGTAACCGTCTACACGGGCTTTGAGCGCCGGGTCGGGACGTTGTGCCAGCAGGTCGGATATCCCCCGGATCGTCTCGTACACCAGCCCGTCGTACCAAGGCGGCCCCGCGTGGCGGCCGATATCGCGGGCGCCCGATGCTACGAGGTCGAAATTTTCGAAAGCGTCGACGCCGCACGCGAAATGCGCCGGGTCGTTCCCTTCGAACTTGTCGAGCATGTCGCCGACGGTGACGTGTTCCCATTTTTCATAGCGGGGGCTCCAGAAGGCGTCTTCGACCCGGACGCTTCCGGCCTCCAGCGGCCGGATTTTTGCAGTCCCGGAGTCCCGGTTGCACCCTGCGGCCAGAAACGGCAAGGCCAAAAGTGCGGTTTTGATAGGTTTCATCGATGTGGGTTTATGTTGTTTTTCCGAACTTTTCCGGCATGATGCGTGCCTTGTGGGCAAATATAAATAAAAAATCCGTCATACTGGTACGAACTGGTATGTTTTTTTGGAATGATGCCCGAATGGCAGGCGCTGCCGGGTGCGGCGGGGAGGTACGTTTGCCGGCACATTGTAATTGTATATGTGTCCATGCGTATATTCGTCCGTATGCGGCTTTTTCGCAAAAAAACCGTATATTTCGGGGAAATTCAAACCCGAACGACATGAAAAATTTAGTTACACTGACATCTATGACTGTTACCGCTGTTGCACTGACTTCGTGCTGCGGGGCATCGAAGAGCGAAGCCCCGTGGATCGTCGACCGTTTCGACGACATCAAGGTCATCCGTTACGAAATCCCTGGTTTCGAGCAGCTTCCGCTTGCGGAGAAGGAACTGGTCTATTACCTCGCCGAGGCTGCCAAGTGCGGCCGGGACATCCTTTTCGACCAGAATTTCAAATACAACCTCGCCGTGCGTCGTACGCTCGAAACGGTTTACGAGAACTACCGGGGCGACCGCTCTGCGGCCGAATGGAAGGCCTTGGAGAAATACCTGAAAAAGGTGTGGTTCGCCAACGGCATCCATCACCACTATTCGAACGACAAGTTCGTCCCCGAGTTCACCGAAGGTTACCTGCTCGACGTGATAGAGACGATCCCCGAGGAGAAGTTCGGCGACCTGAACCCGCTGCGCGGCGAGGTCTGCAAGGCTATCTTCGATCCGGCGCTCTATAAAACGCGCCTGAACCAGACGGCGGGCGAAGACCTGATCGCCACCTCGTCGAACAACTACTACGAGGGCGTGACGCAGGCCGAGGTCGAGAAATTCTACGCCGACATGGTCGACCACAACGACCCGGAACCGATCTCCTACGGCCTGAACTCCAAGCTGGTGAAGGAGAACGGCGTCCTAAAGGAGCGCGTATGGAAGGTCGGCGGCATGTATTCGCCCGCCATCGAGAAGATCGTCTACTGGCTCGAAAAAGCGCAGGCCGTAGCCGCCGAACCGCAGAAAAGCAATATCGCAGCGCTGATCGAATATTACAAGACCGGCGACCTGCGCGAGTTCGACCGCTATAATATCGGCTGGGTGAAGGACACCGTGTCGAACGTCGACTTCGTGAACGGCTTTATCGAGGATTACGGCGATCCGCTCGGCCGCAAGGCTTCGTGGGAGGGCATCGTGAATTTCATGGACAAGGAGGCCTGCCACCGTACGGAGGTGATTTCGGATAACGCGCAGTGGTTCGAAGACTATTCGCCCGTTGCTCCCGCCTACCGCAAGGAGAAGGTGAAGGGCGTTTCGGCCAAGGTCATCACGGTGGCGATGCTGGGCGGCGACTGCTATCCCGCCACGCCCATCGGCATCAACCTTCCCAATGCCGACTGGATCCGCAAGGAATACGGTTCGAAGTCGGTCACGATCGACAACATCACCTATGCCTACGACATGGCCGCCCACGGCAACGGCTTCAACGAGGAGTTCGTGCTGCGTGCCGGGGACCGCGAGGTGATGGACAAGTACGGCAAACTGGCCGACGACCTGCATACCGACCTGCACGAGTGTCTGGGGCACGGTTCGGGACAGCTGGCGCCGGGCGTGAAGGGCAACGAGCTGAAGAGTTACAGCTCGACGCTCGAGGAGACCCGCGCCGACCTCTTCGGCCTCTACTACCTGGGTGACCCGAAGATGGTGGAACTGGGGCTGGTGCCCTCGTTCGACGTGGCGAAGGCCGGCTATGCGAAATATATCCTGAACGGCATGATGACCCAGCTGGCGCGTATCGAGCCGGGCAAAAACGTCGAGGAGTCGCACATGCGCAACCGCAAGCTGATCTGCGAGTGGTGCTATGAGCGCGGCAAGGCCGACAACGTGATCGAAATGATCCGGGAAAACGGCAAAACCTATGTCGTGGTCAACGATTACGAAAAACTGCGCCGACTGTTCGGCGACATGCTCCGCGAGGTGCAGCGCATCAAGTCCGAAGGCGACTACGAGGCCGGCAAGGCGCTTGTCGAGCGGTATGCCGTCCAGGTCGATCCCCAGCTGCACCGGGAGGTGCGCGACCGTTACTATGCACTCGGCATCGAACCTTACGGCGGCTTCGTGAACCCCGAGTTCGAACTTGTCGAAAAGGACGGCAGGGTGGTCGATGTGAAAATTTCCTATCCGGCGAACTACGTCGAGCAGATGCTCGGCTATTCGAAGAATTATTCTTTCCTGCCCAATATCAATTGACGGGCGCAGTCCCGGAAGAGAAAGCCGCCCCGAACAATTCGGGGCGGCTCTTTTTATCGGAAAGTTCCGGCCGGGATTCTGCCGTGCTTCCGCAGAGGGCTTGCCTTGCGGAAGGGGGCTGCAATTTCTCTCAGCGGTTGGTCATCCGCATGTATTCGAATTCGGCCGCCTGGCCTTCCGGCCCCTGGTAATACAATCCCGGGCGTGCTACGCGATCCCATTGCAGCAGGTCTTCGGCACCTACGGGCAGGTTCTCCACTTGTTTCCAGGTGTGTCCGTCGGTGCTGTACCCGAATGCTGCGGGGGCATTCCCCCGTACCTCGATGCGCAGGTAGACCGGCAGATGCGACCCGATCTGCCCGGAGCTGCCCAGCAGCGTTTCCCTGCCGTCCTTGTAGAGCTTCAACAATACCTCGTCGCCCTGCAATCCCCATACGAGGAGGTTCGCTGCATCCCCGTATACCGTGAGCCCGCTCCATCCTCCGTTGCGGTCGGAGAGTGCCGTTTCGAGCGTATAGTCGGGACTTACGGCCCTCAGGCAGAGCGCCGTGCCGGTTTTTACGCCCTCTTTGGGCCGCCCGCCCAGGCAGAGACGCCCGTCGGCAAGCTCGATCTCGGGCGTCGCGTAAGGATAGTTCCACGTCCATTCGGGTCGGAGCCGGTCGGCCGTGAAGTCATCTGCGAAATCGAATACGGGCTGCTGTGCCATGCCGGCAAAAGGCATCGGCTGCGTCAGGGATGCTGTTTCCCCGCCCCGGAAATGAAGCCACAGGTCATCGCCCAGGACGATCTCCTGCAACATCGGCTGGCGTCCCAGAAAGAAATTCTTCCCGGCCAGATAGGCGTGGCAGAGGTAGAACATCCTCCCGTCGGGCGTCGTCGTGATGGTGCCGTGCCCGATGGACTGGACATCGCCGCCGCCGTGCAGGATCGGGTTCCCGGCGTAACGCTCGTAGGGGCCCCGCAGGTTTTTCGAGCGGGCGACCGCCACGGCGTAGTCGCTCCCAGGGCCGCAGCAGCCGTTTATGGAGTAGACGATGTAATAGTAATCGCCGATTTTCAGCCAGTGCTGCCCTTCCATGCCCTGCCGTTTGTCGTCGCGCAGCAGCGTGAAGGGTTCCCCCGCCATGCGCAGCCCGTCGTCCGAGATTTTGCAGGCCAGGAGTTCGATCGGCCTTGGGTCGAGTCCGTAGGCTTTCCACGAGATATACAGCTCGCCGGCATCTTCCAGCACGAATGCGTCGATCGCCTCGGTGCCGTACTCGACGATCGGGCCGTGGTCGGTATAGGGGCCTTCGGGTTTGTCGGCCGTGGCGACGCCGATATACGACGTCCCGTCGGTTTTCCGGCGTGCCGTATAATAAGCGTATGTTTTGCCGTTGCGGTGGAAAAGTTCCGGGGCCCAGAACGAGGATCTCGTCCATGCGGGCTGCTGCTCGAACAGGTGCCCGATCTGCCGCCAGTTGACCAGGTCTTTGGAGCGGAACAGCGGGTAGTAGGGGGCCCATTCCGACGAGGTGCCCGTCGCATAATAGGTGTTGTCTACCCGGATGACCGTCGGGTCGGCCATGTCGCCCGCAATGACCGGGTTGCGGAAGGTCGCCTGCTGGGCGCCGGCGCCCATGCAGGTCAGGAGCGAGGCTAAAAGCAATAGATGTTTCATCTGCATGAAATTTTAGGTGTGAGGGGCAGTTCTGCCGACAAATATACACAAAATTTCGGGTGGGAAATACATCGGAATTACATATGTTTGCCCTTATTCGGATGAGACGGCCTGCGTCCGGGCTCCTACGATTACAAACGGCAAGGCGCACCCCGCAGGGTGCGCCTTGCCGTTTCTTCGGGGAGGGACGGGATTATTCCGCAACCTCTTCGAACATGTCTTTGCCGACGCCGCAGACGGGGCAAACCCAGTCTTCGGGAATCTCTTCGAACTGCGTTCCGGGGGCGATGCCTCCGTCGGGATCGCCCACTGCGGGGTCGTATACCCACTCACAAACGGTGCAACGGTACTTTTTCATTTCTTCTGGTTTTTAATGCGTTGTTTGTTATTTTTCGTTTTTACGGGCCGTTCCGGCCTCGGTTGCAAATATAAGATCATTTTCCGGAAATACGCAATCCCCGGGCGTCTTCTGTCGACTTTTTGGCCGGATCCCGATACTATTGCGCCTGCTCTTCCTCTTCGTCGTCTTCCGCCGGGCGGTTGCCTCCGGGGGGCATAAGCTCCTCCACGAGGCGGCCGGCATCCGAACACGAGACGTACAGGCGGTCTTCGTAAATGTCGGTGATCTCCACGAAGTTTTTCCACTCCGAGGCGTAGAGTTTTACGCGTTCGAACCGCCTGAGGTCGAGGAAATGTCCGTAATAACCGAAGAACCCGCAGCCCCCGAATACCGGAAAGAACCATTTCATCCGCCGAGGGTCGACCCGGCGAACCGAGGCGATCTCGTCGCGGCGGATTTCGGTGATGTCCAGCAGGCAGCACACCTCGACCTTTTCGTCGGTGACCACGATCCTGCGGGGGATCGACAGCGACATCAGGGCGATGAGCGCCACGATGAACGAGGTGAACCAGGCCGAGAGGTAGCCTCCTTCGTAGAGGTGGTACAACAACCAGCCCAGCAGTACGAAGACCACCAGATAGACCAGCGTCCAGTAGATCGCCCGGCGGCTGAAACGGTATTTATAGGTTTTCTCCATCCGCGCTTTCCTCCGTCTTTTCGCGCCCGGCCAGCAGTGCTTCGGCGATGACCATATCTTCGGGGGTCGTGATCTTCAGGTTCGTACGCTCGCCTTCGCACAGGAATACGGCCTCGCCGGCCTGTTCCACGACCGATGCGTCGTCCGTAAATTCTGGGCGGTACTCTGCCTCGTAGGCGCGGCGCAGTAGGTCGGCGCGGAATACCTGCGGGGTCTGTACGATGCGCAGGCGGCGGCGGTCGGCGATGCGCGAAGCCGTGCCGTCCGTTTCGCGGTACGAATCCACGGCTTCGACGACCGGGATCGCAGTGCCGTGTTCGGCGGCAGCGGCCACCGCACGGCGGATCATGCCGTGTGAGGCCAGCGGTCGTACGCCGTCCTGTACGGCAATCAATTCCGGATCGCGCTTCAGGGCTTTCAGCCCGTTTTTCACCGAATGGAACCGTTCGTCGCCTCCCGTCGTAACCGTGTGTGCCGCGATGTCGAAGCGTGCTGCGAAGTCCTTCCAGAAATCGGCGTGCGCCGCGGGCAGTACTACGACGATCTCCGCCCCGGGCAGCGCCCCGGCGAAATTGTTGATCGTATGTGCCAGGACGGGCAGGCCGCCCAGCATCGTGAATTGCTTGGGGCGCGAACCTCCCATGCGGGTTCCGCCCCCGCCTGCTACGATGATGACTCCTATCTGTTGTTCCATATCAGTTTTTTCCCGAATCCGAGCGTGTTGTCGGTGAATTTCATAAAGTCGGGCGCGATCGCCCACAGGGTCAGTTCTGCCAGTGCTGCATAGGGAAACCGCCTGAGGTATGCCCGCCTCGCCGCCTCGTCGGCCCTCGCGGCCTTCCCGCACAGTTGCAGCCCCTCGACGCGTCCCACGACCTTCGTTTCGAGGACTACCGAGGCCGCGACACACGGGTTGCGAGCCATCTGCTGCGCGTGGCGTGTCGCCATGTCCGACGTGAAGATCAGCAAATTGCGTTCCGCATCGTAGCAGTAAAATGCGTTGCTGCAATAGGGCGCTCCCTCGCTGCTCGTCGCCAGCGTCAGCACATGGTGTTTCTTCAGAAACCGTACGATCCGCGTATCGACGCCGGCTTTATGCCCGGCTTCCTGCGCCCCGGTGCTTTCCGCTGTATCCTCCGGATTTCCGGTTTGCCTTGGCGCCCCGGTCTTTTGCCGGGGTGTTCCCGGTTGTTCCCCGGCTTTGCCGGGTGTACTGTCCGTTTCCCGGATGGCTCCCGGTCTCGTCCTGCTCCCGGGCCTGTTATCGAACGGTTCCTGATCCCGGCTTTCCGGCATGTCGGCCGGCAGATGTCCCTTGTCTGTCGTTGCGGTCATTTTCCCCGTTATTTCGCCGCCACCGGTGCTGCCGGCTGCGGGATGACGAGCGAATCGAGTTGCGTGATGCGCTCCCCCTCCTTCACCTCGCCGTTCAGTTCGGCCACGATACGGTCGCGCACGAATTCGAATGTCGCGCGGTTCTCCTTCGAGATCGGTTCGGCCGGTTCCTGGGGGATTTTCAGCGGATTGATCGGCGTGCCGTTTTTCCAGATGCGGTAGTCGAGGTGGGGGCCGGTCGAGGCGCCCGTCGAACCGACGTAGCCGATCAGCTGCCCCTGCGAAACGCGCGAGCCCTTCGAGATGCCCTTGGCATAGCCGCTCAGGTGCAGGTAACCCGTCATCAGGTTGCCGGCATGTTTGATTTTGAGCGTGTTGCCACCGCCGCCGCCCCAGCCCTTGAAGGTCACTACACCGTCGGCTACGGCATGTACGGGCGTGCCTTTCGGCGCCGCGTAATCGACGCCCGTATGCGGCCGGTATACCTTGTAGATCGGATGCTTGCGCGCATAGGTAAACTTCGAACTGATGCGTGTGTATTTCAGCGGCGCCTTGAGCATCTGCTTGCGCAGGCTTCCGCCGTCGTATTCCCAATACTGGATTTTGCCGCCCTGCCGGAAGGGGATGGCGTAGTACTCCTTGCCGCCCTGGCAGAATTTGGCGCCCCAGATGCGGCCGATGCCGGCCGAAATGCTGTCGTCGATGAAGCGCTCGTCATAGATCACCGTGAAATTGTCACCCTTCTGGATGCCGAAGAAATCGACCGTCCACTGGTAAATGTCCTCCATTTCCGCGGCCAGCGCATAGGGCAGGTGCTCCTCCATGATCGCACCCCACAGCGACGAATTGATCGTGGCGCTCTTCTTGGTGCGGCGCACCGAGAACTCCTTTTCGCCTGTCTGGATGCTGACCGAATCCTCATGGAACCCGAACACCACGTATTGCGACATGTTGCGTTCGTAGACCAGGTAGTCCAGGTGGGGGGCATAGAGCGAATCCTCGTGGATGAAGACGGTGTATTTATGCCCGGCGCGGATGTTGCGCAGCGGGAAAATCTCTTTCGAGGCTTTGTCGAGCCTGTCGACCGTAAGGGCCGAAACGCCGTACCCGTTTAGGATTTTTCCCAGCGTTTCGCCGCTGCCCACCTCGCCCGTTTCGGTGCGGTAGTCGTCGGCATTGATGCCGTAAACGATATTCTGCGGCGCGGCTTCTTCCTTTTCGGCCGCGGCCTGTTGTGTGGTTCTGTTGCATGCCCCGGCGGCTACGAGCAGCAGGGCGCATATCGGTAATTTAAAACTTCTCATAGACGCAAGCAAAGATATGAAAAAAAACGCAGGAATCCCCAATTTTATTATTCCTTTGTCATTCAGGCCCGGGATTTGCTTTTTTTGTTTTGTGTTCCGGAGATTTATTGCTACCTTTGAAAAATTGTATGGATAAACCGACCCGAAATGTTGAAATGCTTGCTTGCTCCTGCGGCTCTCCTCTATAAGGCGGGGGTGACTTTCCGTCACCGTCTCTTCGACTGGGGTATCCTCAAAAGCGAGAAGTTCGACATCCCGGTCATCTGTATCGGCAACATCACCGTCGGCGGTACGGGCAAAACCCCGATGGCCGAGATGGTGATCGCCTATATGTCGCAGATGCATCGCGTCGCCCTGCTGTCGCGCGGGTACGGCCGCCGTACCAAGGGGTATCTGGAAGTGAAGGCCGACTCCCGTTACCGGGATGTGGGCGATGAGCCGCTGCAGATCAAACTCAAATTCCCCGATACGGTGGTGGCCGTGTGCGAGAAGCGCGCCGACGGGATCCGCCGCATTTGTGCCGAGCACCCCGACGTCGACCTCATCGTCATGGACGACGGATTCCAGCACCGCTATGTGGAGCCGAAGGTGAACATCGTGATGATCGACGCCACGCGCCCCGTGCAGCACGACAGGATGTTGCCGCTCGGAACCCTGCGCGACCTGCCCGAAGAACTGCACCGCGCCCACTATTTCGTCGTGACGAAGTGCCCCGAGAAGATGGCGCCCATCGACCGGCGTATCCTGCGCAAGGTGCTCATACAGGTCGCCTACCAGCGGGTCTATTTCACCCGTTTCGAGAGTTTCATGCCGCAGCCGCTCTTCCCGGATGCCGCGCCCGGCGAACCGCTCGTGCAGGGACAGCAGGTGATCGCGCTTTCGGGCATCGGGAGTCCCAAGCCATTCCTCGCGGCGTTGCGGGAAAGCTACGAGGTGGTGGCCGAGATGACGCTCGACGACCATCACGTCTACAAGGTACGCGACCTGAACCGCCTGCGCGAATTGCTGGACAGGTTCCCCGGGGCGGTCATCGTGACTACGGAAAAGGATGCCGTAAAACTGACCAACCGCGCGAAGATCCCCGAAGAGATACAGCGCGGGATATACTATTTACCGATAAATATTTCATTCATAGAGGATTCGGCGACGGATTTTCTGCAAAAACTGGAAGAAGATGTTAGAGGAAATTAAAAAAACAGCGGCTTTTATCGACGCCGCCACGAGTTCTTTCGCCCCGGAGGTGGGCATCATCCTCGGCACGGGCCTGGGCGGTTTCGCCGATAAGATCGACACTGCATTCGCCATCGAATACAAAGATATCCCGGGTTTCCCCGTTTCGACCGTCGAGGGGCACAAGGGGCGTATGATCTTCGGCACGGTCGAGGGCCGCAAGGTCGTGGCCATGCAGGGGCGCTTCCACTACTACGAGGGCTACACGATGCAGCAGGTGACTTTCCCGGTGCGCGTCATGCAGCAGCTGGGCATCAAATACCTCTTCGTGTCGAACGCTTCAGGCGGGATCAACACCTCGTTCCGCGTGGGCGACCTGATGGTCATCACCGACCATATCAACCTGATGCCCAACCCGCTGATCGGCCGTAACATCGCCGAGCTGGGGCCCCGCTTCCCGGACATGCACAACTGTTACGACAAGGCGCTGATCGCCAAGGCCACGGCCATCGCCGAGGAGGAGAACATCAAACTCCAGTACGGCGTTTATGTCGGCGGCACGGGCCCGACGTTCGAAACGCAGGCCGAGTACCGTTATTTCAAGAATATCGGCGGCGATGCGGCCGGTATGTCGACTGTGCCCGAGGTGATCGTGGCGCGCCACATGTCGATCCCGGTCTTCGGCGTCTCGGTCATCACCAACTGCGGCCTTTCGGACGAGGTGGGTGATCACGAGGACGTGCAGCGGCAGGGCAAGAAGGCCGGCATCAAGATGGAGGTACTCTTCAAACGTATGATAAAACAGCTGTAAGATATGGTAAACAAAGTGATTCTGGTGGGCAACGTGGGTATAGACCCCGAAGTCCGCACCACCGAGAGCGGCGTGAAGGTCGCCCGCATCCGCCTGGCGACGACCGAGCGCTTGTTCGACCGTCAGGCCAACGAGGCCAAGGAGCATACCGAGTGGCACACCATCACGCTGTGGCGCGGCCTTGCCGACGTGGTCGACAGATATGTCCGTAAGGGGACGCAGATCTATGTCGAGGGGCGCCTGCGTACCCGCGAGTGGATGGACAAGGACAACAACAAACGTTATACGACCGAGATCATGGCCGACGTGATGAACCTGTTGGGGCGGCGCAGTGACAACCCGGCTTCGGACAGTGCCTCTTCGGGGTACGGTTCGCAGCAGCAGGCCCCGGCTTACGGAGGACAACCTGCTGCGGGCGGTTTCCAGCAGCCTGCGGCGCAGCAACCCGCGGCGCCGGCCGTTCCGGCGGACGATCCCGACGACTTGCCGTTCTGAGGGTTTCGGAAAGAATGGGCTGTCTAACCAGTCCCGAAAATCGAAAATCACCCCTGCCAGAGTTTATTCTGACAGGGGTGAAATCGTTAAAATTAGACTTGTTAGACAACCTTTTTCGTGTCATTCGATTATGTGTCGAACTGTGCTTCTTCCCGCCCGTATCACGCGGGTGCGTCGGAAGGTTCCCGATTTGGTCGGGTAACCTGTCTCGTACTTGTCGCCATGACCCGGGGGCTATGTGGCAGGCTGGTGCGGCGATGGCGTCCGGAGCGATCGGTTTTTCACGGTGTGGCGGTCTGTGGCGGAAATGATGCGATGGGCGGCAGGCTGTTTGATTTGCACAACCGTTCGCCGTTAACACGGCCTATTGCCATTAGCGACCTGTTGCCGTTTGACCCGTTGCTGTCTGCACGGCCTGGGGCTGTTTGCGGTCACTCGTTTTTGCGGATGTTGAGCCGCTCCCACAGCCATTCGGGGATCAGTTTCCAGAAAAATACCATGACCGCGTAGCGGCGGTCGATGACCACTCTGCGGCGCCGGCGTTTCAATACCCGCATGATGCGTGCAGCGACCTTTTCGGTCTTCATCAGCATCGGGTAGTGCCCGTCGCCTGCCAGCAACGGGGTGGCGACGAAACCCGGGCGGATGTCCGTAAAGCGGATGCCGAGTTTTTCCATGTGCGCGAGCTGCGCCAGCGCGTCGATATAGGTGTTCTGCATGCGCTTGGTAGCCGAGTAGGCCGGGGCGCTGCCGAGTCCCTTCGTGCCTGCGATCGAACTGATGACGGCCAGGTGCCCGCCTCCGTTGGCCCGGAAATAGCCGAAAGCCGCCGTAACCATGCGCACGAACCCTTCGCCGTTGGTGCGCAGGGTGTCGAGTTCGATCTCCGGCAGCAGGCCGGTGTTCCGCTTGCCGATGCCCGAGCAATGCAGGTAGATGTCCATGCCACCCAGCTTGTCGATCAGGCGGGCGAGCTGTCCGGGTGCGTCGTCGCGCGTGATGTCCAGCGGTTCGGTCTCAACCTGTTCGGGGGCTGTGGCGCGGAGTGCCTCGAGCGCCTCTTCACGCCTTCCTGCTGCGCCTACGCGCCATCCTTCGCGGATGCACAATTTCGCCACTTCGAGCCCTATGCCTGATGTGGCGCCTACGATGACGATACGTTTCATACCGGTCGGTTTTAGATGATTTACCTTTTAAAGATAAAGGCTTTATTCGGGAAATGCAAATAACTCTCCGTTGCGCATCCGGGAATGAGGAAAGTAAAAAAGAACCGTGATTCGGCTCTTTTCCTGTCGTTTTCCCTTTTTTCTCTTTTCGGGCGCTTCCTTATGCGTGCGGGGTTCAGCAAGCAACAGCCGTTTTTCCGTGTCGGACAGGCACGAGGAGGCACGTCGCAGCAGGAAATGCGTGGTTTGGTGCTCATTCACCGAAACGTAGGCCTGTACGAATTACCAGCCCCGGCCGACCATGTAGTTGAGCGCCTCAATGCTTGCAGGGTGCTGTGCGGAAGGCTCCTGACCCCGCGAGGAGATGAGCCCGCCGGATATGCAGGGCAGGGTGGTGAGCAACAGGGGTATCCGTTTTACAGGCCGGATGTCAGCGTTCGTCGATTTCGCGCTGTATGCATTCGATGCCGACCTTGCGCAGCAGGTCGAGCCCCTCTTCCGAGCGGTACTCCTCGCAGTAAACCACTCGCTTGATACCTGCCTGGATGATGAGTTTCGAACATTCGATGCAGGGCGCCGCGGTGATGTAGAGCGTCGAGCCGTCGCAGTTGTTGGCGCTTTTGGCGACCTTCGTGATGGCGTTCGCTTCGGCATGGAGTACGTAGGGTTTGGTCTTGCCGTTCTCGTCCTCGCAGACATTCTCGAAGCCCGAGGGCGTGCCGTTGTAACCGTCGGAAATGATCATCTTGTCCTTGACGATCAGCGCCCCGACCTTGCGCCGTACGCAGTACGAATTTTCAGCCCAGATGCGGGCCATGCGCAGGTAACGCATGTCCAGCTGGCGTTGTTTTTCCTCGTTGTAACCCATAATCCGTTGTCGCCCTCCGTGCGGGAGGCTTATTGTATGTCGATGAATACCTTTTTGACGGCTTCGAGATACCCGTACCCGAATACGTTGCAAGGCATCAGGTAGCTGGTCTCCGTCCATTCGTTCCAGCTGTTGACCGTAATCAGCGGTGCCCGGTCGGGATGTGCGTCGATGTACTCACGTGCCATGCGGAGCCCCCTGGCAAAATTTTCCGGCGTGTTGTTCTTCACCACGGCGCTGTGCCCCGTGCGGGGACTGTTGTCCCAGCCGACGCTGATATGCGGGTAGTAGGTGAAATCGTACGTGGTGTCGATCCTCGCCCATTCGTCGCGCACCTGCTCCAGGATGGTCAGGTAGTCCTGGTCGACATTGGCGAAATGCGCGAACTGGTAGTGCGTGGTGCCGGTGAATCCCAGCGTCCTGATAAAATCGTTCTCCGGGTTTTCGGTTTTGCCGCCATCGAACCCGCTGTAATTGAGGTTGATCGACCACATGGCAAACTGGAGTTCCAGCCCCGGGAATCCGGCTTTCTTCACCTCCTTCTTGAACCATTTCAGGGCATCGGCCGTCTGCTCCACGCCGCCCAGTCCCGCGATCAGTTGCGGCAGGTCGTAAACCATGAAGACCGGCTTGCCGTCGATCTTGTAGTATTGCGGGTGCTTGAAATACTTTTCGATGTTTCGCCGGCATATTTTTTCGAACTCCTCGCGGTCGACCTTTCCCGTCCAGATCACATTCTGCTCGTGTACGCGCGCCAGGCGCGTATCCCAATGGTTGAGTACGTCGTGGTTGGCCCACATGAGGTAAAACCGCATTTTGTCCACGTTGCCGGCCTTCAGGAACCCGTTGTCGAGCGTGGTCTCCATGAAAGGCCGTCCGTCGTACCAGTACCAGTCGAAAATAAAGACGTTCACGCCGTGACGGGTCGCCTGCTCGATCTCCATCGACATCACCGCCGGGTCGGCTTCGTTGACATAGCCCCACAGCGGTTTGCGATCCCAGTAGTGCCCCGGATTGCGTTGCTGCATGGTCATGACGGTTTCCCATTCCCCGATCCCCATCGGCCAGAAAGGCCGCAGGCGCGGGTCGTCCGATGCATAGGCGGGGTAGACATAGGCCGCCACGTCGTATTGCTTCGGGGCTTTGCCTTGCTGTTGCGCAGCTGCGCGGCCCGCCCCGCAGGCAAGGCAGAATGCCGCGGCTGTTATGCTGTATTTTATCAGGGTTTTCACCGTACGGGCGAACTTGTTTGCAGGTGGTTAAATTCCTTTTCCGTGGCACTGCTTGTATTTCTTGCCGCTTCCGCAGGGGCACGGGTCGTTGCGGCCGACCTTCTTCTCGACATGCAGGGGCATCGGTTTCTGTTTGTCCTGCTGCCCGGCCTGAGCCGCAGCCTGCATGCGCGAGGCCTGCAACTTGTTGACGTCGACTTTGGCACGCTCCTGACGCTCCCGCTGTACGGCCTCGGCGTTCTGGTCGCGCACCGGGATGTAGGCTTTGTTGAGGATGGCCAGCACGTCGCGGTTGACCTTGACGATCATCTTTGAGAACAGCCCGAACGATTCGAACTTGTAGATCAGCAGCGGGTCTTTCTGCTCGTAGGTGGCATTCTGCACGCTCTGGCGCAGGTCGTCCATCTCGCGCAGGTGCTCGCGCCATGCGTCGTCGATCGAGGTGAACATCACCACCTTCGAGAATACCCTGAAGATCTCCGCCCCGTCCGAATTCTTGCATTTCAGCAGGTTTACCGGGACGTTGTAACCCAGGTGGCCGTCGGTGATCGGGAAATAGATGTTCGAATCCAACTGCTCTTTCCGATCCTCGTAGATGCGCTCCATCACGGGGCGTACCGTGTCGGCCACGGATTTCGCGCGGCGTGCATAGGCATCCTTGAGGTCTTTTACGATCAGTTCGGCCAGCTCGGCAGGTTTTGCGGAGCCGTAGGTCGCCTCGTCGAACGAGGGCTCGATGGCGACTTCGCGGATCAGCTCGAACCGGAAATCCTCGAATTCGATGCCGCGGTTGACCTCCACGAAGTTGTCCGCGTAGTCGTACATGATGTTGTTCAGGTCGATTTCGATCCGCTCGCCGTAGAGCGCGTGGCGGCGGCGCGTGTAGATCACCTCGCGCTGCGAGTTCATCACGTCGTCGTACTCCAGCAGGCGTTTGCGGATGCCGAAGTTGTTCTCCTCGACCTTCTTCTGGGCGCGCTCGATGGCCCGCGTCATCATGCCGGCCTGAATCACCTCGCCCTCTTTCAGCCCCATGCGATCCATCATCGAGGCGATGCGGCCCGACCCGAACAGGCGCATCAGGTCGTCTTCGAGCGATACGAAGAACTGCGACGATCCGGGGTCGCCCTGACGTCCGGCACGTCCGCGCAGCTGGCGGTCGACGCGGCGGCTTTCGTGGCGTTCGGTGCCGATGATCGCAAGACCTCCGGCTGCCTTGACCTCGGGCGTCAGCTTGATGTCGGTGCCACGGCCGGCCATGTTGGTGGCGATGGTCACCTGTCCCGAGCGGCCCGCCTCGGCCACGACCTGCGCCTCCAGTTGGTGCTGCTTGGCATTGAGGACGTTATGCTTGATGCCGCGGAGCTTGAGCATGCGGCTCAGCAACTCCGAAATCTCGACCGAGGTGGTGCCCACCAGTACGGGGCGTCCCGCCTCGACCAGCTTCACGATCTCCTCGATCACGGCGTTGTATTTCTCACGCTTGGTCTTGTAAATCAAATCCTGGCGGTCGTCGCGGATCACCGGGCGGTTCGTCGGGATCACCACGACGTCGAGTTTGTAGATGCTCCAGAACTCCGAAGCCTCGGTTTCGGCCGTACCGGTCATACCGGCCAGCTTGTGGTACATGCGGAAATAGTTCTGCAGCGTGATCGTTGCGAAGGTCTGCGTCGCAGCCTCGACCTTCACGTGCTCCTTGGCCTCGATGGCCTGGTGCAGGCCGTCCGAATAGCGGCGCCCGTCGAGGATACGCCCCGTCTGTTCGTCGACGATCTTCACCTTGTTGTCCATCACCACGTATTCGACGTCTTTCTCGAACATGGCGAAGGCTTTCAGCAGCTGGTGGATCGTGTGCACGCGCTCCGACTTGATCGAATAGTCGTTGACCACCTGGTCGCGCTTCTGCGCACGCTCCTCGTCCGAGAGGTTGCTCTTCTCCAGCTCGGCCACCTCGGCGCCGATGTCGGGCAGCACGAAGAACCCGTCCTCGTTGAAATATTTCGACAGCGCCTCGTGTCCCTTATCGGTCAGTTCCACCGAATTGAGTTTTTCGTCGATGACGAAGAACAGGTCGTCGGTGATCTCCGGCATACGGCGGTTGTTGTCCTGCATGTAGGTGTTCTCGGTCTTCTGCATCAGTGCCTTGACGCCCGTTTCCGAGAGGTATTTGATCAGCGGCTTGTACTTGGGCAGGCCCTTGTGGGCACGGTAGAGCTTCACGCCGCCCTCGTCGTTCTTGCCCTCCGAGATAAGCCGGCGTGCCTCGGCCAGCAGGCCCGTCACGAGGTTTTTCTGCAGGTTGTAGAGATGGTCGATGGCCGGGCAGTACTGCTCGAAGAGCTGGTCGTCGCCTTTGGGTACCGGGCCGGAGATGATGAGCGGCGTACGGGCGTCGTCGATCAGCACCGAGTCGACCTCGTCGACGATGGCGAAGTGGTGCTTGCGCTGCACCAGATCGGCCGGCGACGAGGCCATGTTGTCACGCAGGTAGTCGAAGCCGTATTCGTTGTTCGTACCGAACGTGATGTCGGCCATGTATGCCTTGCGGCGGGCGTCGGAGTTGGGCTGCGTGTCGTCGATGCAGGCTACCGAAAGCCCGTGGAACTGGTACATTGGGCCCATCCACTCCGAGTCTCGCTTGGCCAGGTAGTTGTTCACCGTGACCAGGTGCACGCCCTTCTTGGCCAGTGCGTTGAGGAATACGGGGAGCGTCGCCACGAGTGTCTTTCCTTCACCCGTCGCCATCTCGGCGATCTTGCCCTTGTGGAGCACTACGCCGCCGAACAGCTGTACGTCGTAATGGATCATGTCCCATTTCAGGTCGTTGCCGCCCGCCATCCAGTGGTTGGCGTAGATGGCCTTATCGCCCTCGATACGGACGAAATCCTTCTCGGCGGCCAGATCCCGGTCGAAATCGTTGGCCGTGACGACCACCTCGTCGTTCTGCGCGAAGCGGCGTGCCGTATCCTTCATGATGGCGAAGGCTTCGGGCAGTATCTCGTCGAGTTTCTCCTCGATCTTCTCGTCGATGCGTTTGGTCGTCTCGTCGATCTGCTTCGAGATACGCTCCTTCTCCTCCAGCGAGGTTTCGGGCAGTTCAAGCTTGGCCTTCAGTTCCACAATGTCGGCCTCGTCCCGGGCGATGAAATCGGCGATCTGTTTCTTCAGCGCTTCGCTCCTGTCACGCAGTTCGTCGTTCGAAAGGGCTTCTATCGAAGGGTATACCGCCTTGATCTTCTCGAGGTAAGGCTCGATCTGCTTGCGGTCTTTGTCGGCTTTCGAGCCGAAGAAAAGTTTGATTAAACTTGCAACTATTTCCATATGTGATTTCAGTTATTTCGGGGTTGTGTACGTAAATCTTACAAAAGTAATGATTTCTTTCAAAACCGCAAAATATTGCGGCGGGGACATCACTCCCCGCCGCAATATTTTTTCATCTGCGGAACTGCCGTCCCGGCAATAGTTTGCAGTTATTTTTGGCGCTTGTGCAGCTTGTAGTAGAGGACGTACAGGCCCGGCAGGCGGTTTATCAGGAAATGCCGGAAGTCCCGGCGGCGGAATTGGAGCGGCATGATGCCTTGCCGGCGGGCTTCCCGGAGCATTTCGCGGGCGTTGCCGAGTTGCCTCACCACGGTCTGTTTGCATGCCAGGCTTAGGGTCTTGCCCACATGCAGGTGCATCAGGCGGGCGCCTGAGGGGTCTTCCGCCCCGATGCGGGAGGCGAAACAGGTCAGGCTTTTCATGGCGCGTACGAGGTCTAAGCGACTTTGCGGCTTGTAATTGCCCATGAACGAATCGCTGCGTTGCAGGTAGTTGTAAACCCGGACGGGGAGGTATTGGATCCGCCGTGCGTAATACAACGCGCGGGGTGTGAACTCTTCGTCCTCGTGCCAGATCGGAGCCATCCGCAGCGAGTTGGCGTCGAGCATCTCCTGCGAGTAGAGGTAGGCGTATACCATCGGCAGGAACCGGTCGCGTTGCAGGAAATCGACTCCGCGCTGCACGTCGGAGCCGTTTCCTGCGGAAATCCCGTCGCTCCAGAGTGGGACGTCGTTGCCGTTTTCGTCGATTCCAGCTATTTCGAAGCACAGCATGTCGAGCCCTCCGCACTCCATGGTTTCCACCAGGCGGCCGAGGACATTCGGTTCGAGGTAATCGTCTGCGTCGAGATACATGACGTACCTGCCAGCGGCGCGGTCGGTGCCGTAGTTGCGCGTGCGGCTCAGCCCCTCGTTGGGTTTGGTATATACATGTACGTTGGGGTGCCCCTGCGCCGCCTTTTCGGCGGCTGCGAGCGATCCGTCCGTCGACCCGTCGTCGATGACCAGAATTTCGTACTCCTCGGGAGATAAATCCTGCCCGAGGGCCGAAGCGATGCATTTCCCGATCAGTTTTTCGAGGTTGTACAACGGGATTATGATGCTGACTTTTTTCATATCACCGGAGTTCGAGCCACAGCAGGCGTTTCCTGATTTTTACGATCCACGAGGGATAGAAACATTTGCAGGCGAGCTTGTAACGGTAAACCAACCGTTTGCGCAGCAGTTTCGGATCGTAGGCCCTGCGTTCGGAGTTCGCGCGGTAGAGTCGTTTGAGCAGGCCGCGGTAGGTCGTAAGTTCGTCGCGCCGCAGTGTCCCGACCCGGAGGTTCATCTGCGTGTATATCCGCGATTCCTCGTCGGTGAGCGTCATGCCGAGGGTTGTGCGCAGCAGATCCCGCTGGATAGCTTGCGCGCTGAGGGTCTGCCGGTCTAACTGGCTGGTCGAAAGTTGGTTTTCCCACCTGCGGTAGAAAAACAGATGTTCCGGAATATTCGCCATGTGCATGTGGTCGGAAAGGTCTACCCAGAATTGGTAATCTTCTGCCATGGTATCCCGGAACTGCACTCCCGAACATCGGAACGCCTCGCTGCGCATCATGACCGCCGACATTGCGAACGGGCAGCCGAAAAGCATCTGTATCCGGATTCCTTCGTGCGTGGTGGGATCCTGGATCTTCTGTTTCCGGGCATCGTCCGGCCCGAACATCGTATAGTAACTGCCGCACAGGTCGATCTGTGGGTGCTGTCCGAAGAATGCTGTCTGGCGAGCGAAACGTTCCGGCGAACAGCGGTCGTCGGCATCCATGAACGTAATGAAACTCCCGCGCGCTGTCTCCAGCCCCCGGTTGCGGGTATAGGCGGCGCCGTGGTTCGCGTCGTTGCGCATCAGGACGATCCGTGCGTCTTGCGCGGCATAACGGCTTGCGATATCGTACGAGGAGTCCGTCGAGGCGTCGTCGATAACGATCAGCTCGAAATCCCCGACGGTCTGCCCGAGGATGTTGCCGATGCTTTCACCGACGAACCGCTCTGCGTTGTAGAGCGGCATGATGACGCTTATGAGGGGGGATTGCTTTTCCATCGTTGCCTGTTATTCGGTTGAACTTATGCTTTGCAGGATGCGCCGTCCGACGGGGCATTCCGTACAGCGTTTTGCAGGGCAGTATTCCGTGGCGAGTTGCAGCAGCGCCTGCGATTCGAACGCGTTGCGGATCGAAACGCCCGTGTTGCGCCAGTTGCGCATGTAACGGTTGTCCTCGGCTGGCAGGCGTTCGAGCAGCGTGAGGGCGCTGTCGCGCAGCGTTTCGCGCCCGGTGACGCTGCCATAGGCGAATTGCAGGACGGAAACGAGGTTGATGCCGATGATATTGGCCTTGAATGCTCCCAAACGCTTGGGGTGTTCGTCGCTTGCGATCCCCGGGATGTGGTGCGTGCGCCAGTAAGCCGACGCTTCGATGCAGAACAGCCGCCGGATATCCTCCTCCGTGCGGCATGACATGGCGCGTTCCATTACGAATTCGTCCTGTATGAAGAACTCCGCCGCCTGCGCCAGACGCAGTACGGGATGGTTGGCGGGGCGAACTTCGTCCAGTTCCCAGACTCCGGCCTCCAGCGGTTCGATGTCGTATTTGGCCGCCAGGTATTCGAAGTCGCGCGCCAGGTCGAGCGTGTATGCGTCGTGCGGATAGAGCGTCAGCAGCCCCGAAGCCCCGAAGAACATGGCTTCGACGGCCCGCGGCGCCAGCCGTTCGCGCAGGACGACCTTGTAGGGGACGCGGCGTGCCAGTGAGAGGTACGCCTCCTGGTTCCGGCGGTCGCCCAGCGTGCGGAAATAGAGCAGGTAGAAGGTCTGGTTCCAGTTCTCGGAAGCCTCTTCCCGCAGGGCGTCGACCATGCGCATCTTGCGTTCCAGCCGACTGAAGAGCAGTGCCGTGCATATTTCGCTGCGCTGCAGGGAGCCCAGCCCGGCGAGGTACCCGCCGCAGGCGTACGTCCCGGCCCCGGCCTGCAGCCGGTTCAGCATCCGATGCTCCTGTTCCGCGCCCATGTCAGAACATGTTGAGTTCGAGCAGCGCCTCCTCCGACATCATGCTCTTGTCCCATACGGGGTCGAACGTGAGGATGACGTTCACCGCCTTTACGCCGTCGACCTTGGCAACCTGCTGGTTGACATCCTCCACGAGCATGTCGGCCATGGGGCAGTTGGGCGCCGTGAGGGTCATGCGGATGTTCGCCACGCCGTCGGGCGTGTAGTCTATTTCGTAGATCAATCCCAGGTCGTAGATGTTGACCGGGATTTCGGGATCGTATATGTTCTTGAGCGTAAGGACTATGTCCTTCTCTATCTTCAGTATGTCTTCGGGTGTCATGGCTGTCTGTTATTTTTCGCTTTTGCTTGCGAACGCGAGCGCATAGAGCCGCATCTGTTTGACCATCGACAACAGGCCGTTCGAGCGCGTGGGCGAGAGGTTGGCGCTCAGGCCGATGGCGTCGATGAAATAGAGGTCGGTGTCGAGGATCTCCTGCGGCGTGCGCCCGTTCAGCACGCGTATCAATAACGCGATGATGCCCTTGGTTATTATGGCGTCGCTGTCGGCGGCATAGTAGACCTTGCCGTCCTCCAGGCGTGCGTCTACCCACACGCGCGACTGGCAGCCGTCGATCAGGTATTGTTCCGTGCGGTGCTCGGCTGCGATGGCCGGGAGCGAGTCGCTCAGGCCGATGAGGTAGTCGTATTTGTCGAGCCAGTCGTCGAATACCGAGAACTCCCCGATGATCTCCTCCTGTATCTTGTCCATATCTTTTGCTTTAAAACCTTACAAATCTATTATTTCCGGCAGTACTTCGCCTTCCGATGCCGCAGGCTCGGTGATCTCCAGCATACGTGCCACGGTCGGAGCCACGGCTGTCATGTCCACGCGGCGCTTTATGCGCTGCGGCCCGACGCCGACGCCGTAGAATACCAGCGGCACCTGCGTGTCGTAGCCGTACATCGACCCCGACGACGACCAGCAGCGCTCCTGCTCCTCGATCCAGCCGGGCATCAGGTTCAGGATGACGTCGCCCGAACGGCGGGGGTAGAAGCTGTTCTGCATCTTGCGGGCATAGCCGCTCCCGAAGTAGCTCGTCCGCATGGCCGTCGCCGAGAGGGCGTGCGACACGCCCCGGAACTGCATGGCGAAGATCGCCACCTCGTTCTGCACCTCGGCCAGGTCGAGTCCCCGCTCGTAGATCAGGTTGTGGTTCAGGTAGACGCATTTGTCCTCGTACTCCAGCACCCAGTCGCCCATGCCGTAGCGGACGTTGAGGAAGCCGTTGACGATCACCTCGAACTGGCGGGTGTTGAACCGGTCGCTCTCTTCGTGCCCCGTGTCGAAAGAAGGGCTGGTGCCGTGGTCGGAGGTGAAGACGACGAGCACCTCGCCGTTTCTGACCTGGGCGAAGACGAAGGTCAGGAAATCGGCCAGGTCGCGATCCAGGCGGTAGTACATGTCCTCGACCTCGACCGACTCGGGGCCGTAGGCCTCGCTGATGCGGCGCGGCGTGTCGAGGCAGATGTTCAGCAGGTCGGGCGTCGCGTCGTCGCCGAGTTTGAACTGGGCGATGGCCTGCTTGGCGAAGCCCAGCACGGCGGTGTTGCCCGCCGGGGTGTAGAGCATTTTGTCGTAGTCCGACGTGAGTTTCAGGCGCCCTTCCCCCGGCTCGTCCTTGTCTTTCCTGCTTTTGCCTGTGAGAACGATGTCCCAGTTGCGGGTGTTGAGGTAGCGTCCCTTTTCGTAGAGCGTGCGCCACTCGGGGGTGATGTATGAGAGGTTGTAGCGTTCGCGGTTGCTGCGGGCTACCCATTCGGGTACTTCGGGGGCGTAATAGGGCGACGTTTCCCAGCCGCAGCGCGCCGAATCGAGCCAGAAGGCCTCGCCGCCGTGCCCGGCCATGATGACCGCCGACATCGCCTCGGTGGCAACCGAGACGGCTTTGGCTCCGGGCTCGTGTTGCAGGAGCGCCTCGGCGAGCGTCGGGGCTATCAGGTTGTAGGGCCCCGGGCCCTTGCGCCCGGCGATCAGTTCCACGGCGTCGTTTTCGACGTAGTCGCGCCAGCGGGCGCCGATTACGCCGTGCGTCGAAGGCATGGCGCCCGTGGTGAGCGTGGCGAGCGATACGGGCGTCGTGGTCTGCTGGTAGTCGTAGCGGCTGTCGGCGAAGACCGTGCCCCCGTCCAGCAGGCGCCTGAGCCCGCCTTCGCCGTAGTTGCCGGCATACCGGCCGAGGTCTTCGGCGCGCATCGAGCCTACGACGATGTTGACGACCAGGCGGGGGCGTGCCGCCGCGGCTTCGAATGCCGCCAGGGCGGCTATGGCAAGTAAAATGATCCTGTGCTTCATTGCGTGTGTGTGATTGGCCGCAAATTTACGAATTTATTTCGATACATCTGCGGAAATATTCCTCCTCGGCCTGAAAATCGACCTGCGGCAGTGCTGCGATCTCGCCTATCCTGCGGCGGCAGAACTCCCGGTAGGCCTCGCTGCGGGGGTTGCGGGGACGGTGCGCCGCCGCGACGACGATGTGCCGCACGTCGGGGAGCAGGCGTCGTGCCTCGTCCGAGAGCACTGCGGGGATGAATTTTTCCCAGACGTATTGTATGGCCTGCGCCGAGGGGTGCACCAGGTCGTCGGCGTAGAAACGGTAGTCGCGCAGGTCGTCGTTGAGCACTTCGTAGGCCGGGAAGTAGTGGACGGCGGCGTGCGCCGCGGCCAGCTCTTCGGCTGCCAGGCGGAGCGTGGCCTTGCTCACGGCGTTGCCCTCCAGTCCGTCGCCGAGGTGTCGTACGGGGCTGACCGTGAGGATGACCTCTTTCCCTGCGAGCGGCCCTGCGAGCAGGGCTGAAAATGCCCCGGTGATCTCCGCGACGCCCAGCCTGCGCCGTACGAATTCGGTCGCGGGTTGCCGGTGGCAGTTGGCTACCACCTGCCCGTTGTGTTCGTAGACCCATGCCGTGCCCAGGGTCAGCAATACCCGGTCGGCACGGCGCAGGGCTTCGGCGCCTGCCTTGCGGGCGGCGTTCATCGCAGCCAGCGCCTCGTCGGGCGACGCGGCCGAGAGAGAGCCGTGGAACCCGTAGTGGAACCACAGTTCGCCGTCGAAGTCCAGCTCGGAATGCTGTACGGGTGTCTCGTCCGCATAGCTGCGCAGCGCGGCGGCGATGGAGAGGGGGTTGAACAGGATGCCCGTGGGGTTTGTGACGATGCGGAACCGGGCTTCGGCGAGCCGTCTCGCGATGTGTTCGGCGAAGCAGGAACCGAGGGCCAGGATGCGGTTCCCGTATCCGATTTTCACCCCGAGGGGCGCAATGTCGATTTCGGTGCGGAATTTCATAGGGCAAAAGTACAAATTTTATATCTTTGCCGTATGATCCTGCATGCAAACTGCAAAATAAATCTGGGGCTAGATGTCTTGCGCCGCCGTGAGGACGGCTACCACGAGTTGTCGACCGTGATGTTCCCCGTGCGGGGACTGTACGACGTGGTCGGGGTGACGCGCACGGCCGTGCCCGGCGTGCGGTTCCTCTCCGAAGGGCTGGCGGTGGATTGCACCCCCGGGGAGAACATCTGCGTCAAGGCGTTCCTGCTGATGCGGGAGCGCTACGGCGTGGACGGCGTGGAGATACGCCTCGACAAGCGGGTGCCTTTCGGTGCCGGACTCGGGGGCGGTTCGTCCGACGGCACCGCCGTACTGCTGGCGCTCGACGGGCTTTTCGGCCTGCGGCTCTCGGAGGCGGAGCTGATCGACCTTGCCGCCGGGTTGGGTAGCGACACGGCTTTTTTCGTGCGCAATACCCCGCAGCTTTGCACCGGGAGGGGCGAGATCATGGAGCCTTACCCGCTCTGCCTGGCGGGAATGACGCTCGTTGTCGTGAAACCCGACGTGGGCGTTTCGACGCGCGAGGCTTACGCAGGGGTACGTCCGCATGTGCCCGAAGTGCCCCTCGCGGAGCGCTTGCGGCGGCCTGTGGCGGAGTGGCAGGGTTTGGTGACCAACGATTTCGAACCGCATATCTTCGCGGCGCATCCTGCCATCCGCGAAGCCCGTGACAGCCTGCTTGCGGCCGGAGCGGTCTACGCCTCGATGTCGGGCAGCGGCTCGGCCGTGTTTGGACTTTTCGACGATGCGCAAAAAGCAGGGAACCTGCGGCTGCAGACCCCCTTTGTCTATACGTTGTAGTGTGGGTCAATTGCTCCGCGATCCCTGTTCTTCCGCCCTTGCCGCATCTCGGTTTTCCCTTATCCCGGGTTGTATGCCCGTCTGAACTTGCGCGCGTTTAGCAATTCGCCGCTTTCCCGGACTACCGCTTTGCCGCATCGCCGCTTCGGGGTGCTCCCCGCAACTTACTTTCCAGGCAAGGTCTTCCCGCCGCCCTGACGACCTGCGGTGTTTCCCGCAGGGGGATTGTCCCCTGCTGCTGCGGTTTTTTCCGTTTCCGGTCTGTTTTCCGGGACATCTTTTTGTGGTTCATCTCTTGTGCCTGCGGTGTCCTCCCCGTCCTTTCCGGAGCTTTTATCCGCTTCGTCCTCATGGAGGAGTCCGTCCAAGAATCCGTTCAGGATGTCGTTCAGCGCGCCTTCTCCCTGCTGCGACCCTTCGACCTGTTCTGTCCTGGCGTCCCTGTTGCGGATATTGAGCTCCTCCTTGAATTTTTCGGGGGCGACCAGATAATAGATGCCCAGCGACAGCGTCAACAAGCCCAGGGCTGCGAAAAATGCATAGACATATTGCAGTCCGTTCGCCAGCAGCGTGCGCAGGACGGCGCCTTTCTTCTTCAGCCCGAACAGTTTCCGGAATACGAATCCCGTATAGATGAAAACGGGCAGCATCTGCATGTAGAAGGAACTGTACCACGGGATGAACAGTTCGGCGGGCAGCGCGAGGATCATCAGCGTGATTTCGAACACCGACAGGAAGATGCCGATGTAGAGGTATTCCACATATTTGAGGTCGGAGCGCCTGCGGAACACGGTTTTCATCGCCAGTGCATAGAACGGCAGCATCAGCAGCATGTTGGCCGCGGGGTGCAGCGTGGCGTAGTCGTAGTAGGAGCAGATAAGCCACCGGAACAGGGGGGAGTCGGCCCGGGCCGTAGGGGTGAACTCCTTGCCCACGAGGGCGAACACGACGGCGTAGAAGGTCGAGAGCATGAGCAGGATCGCCACCGGGTTGAAATATTTGCGGCGGTGCCCCAGGATGAACTCCGAGACCGAAACGTAGGGGTGTATCAGGATCGCCAGCCATGTCATCACGGCGCCCTTGCGCATGTTGATGCCCCGCAGGCCGTACGCTTCGTCGCCGATGAAGGTCGAAGAGACGCTGTCCACCAGCGACGCCCAGGTCAGCCGGTCGGTCGTCGTGCGTTGTCCGCATGCCGGACAGTAGTTGTGGTCGATTTCGTGGCCGCAGTTGCGGCAGAGTTGGTGTTTGGGCATATTCGTTTTGTTATGCAGCTTCCCGGGACACAGTTCCCGGGGAGCGTGCCTTGCCGTAGCGCAGTCCGCACTACGGGCAAAAAGCCGCACTGGCCGTGCACCCGCATTCGGGACGAACCATTTTCTTCATCTGTCGGGGACGTGGGGTCGGTCATTGCCCGACCTGGCATGCGACGGGCGCGGAATAATCCGCGCCCGCAGGTTTTGTCCCTTATTTTGCCGCATCCCCGGCTGCGCCGCAGGGGATCGCCATCTTTTCGATGCGGTGTTCGTGGCGTCCGCCTTCGAACTGGGCTGCGAAATAGGCGTCGAGCATCGCCACGGCTTCGTCGTTGGTGATAAAACGCGCCGGGAAGACGATGATGTTGGCATTGTTGTGGCGGCGGATGAGCGACGCGATTTCGGGCTCCCAGGCCAGGCCGGCGCGGATGCCCTGGTGCTTGTTGAGGGTCATCGTCATCCCTTCGCCCGAGCCGCAGAGGGCGATGCCGCGTTCGAGTTCGCCGTTTTCGATCGCCTCGGCCAGCGGATGCGCGAAGTCTGCATAGTCGACGCTGTCGGGCGAATGCGTACCGAAATCGAGCACCTCGTAACCCATGGCGTCGAGGTAACCTACCAGAAATTCTTTCATTTCATAGCCTGCGTGGTCGCTGGCAATACCTATTTTAATCATCGTATTTTGGTTTTGTATCGTATTCCGTTTCTATTCTACAAATATAAGGAAAAATAACCGTCGCCGTGCTTCCGGCTCCCGAATTTGTGCTATTTTTGCCCCATGAAAATTCTTCTCGTCGTATTGGGATGCATCTCGTGCGTGCTGGGCATCGTCGGCATATTCGTCCCCCTGCTGCCTACCACGCCGTTCCTGTTGCTATCGGCGGCCTTTTGGGTGCGTTCTTCGCCCCGGCTTTACGGCTGGCTGCTCGAACACCCCTGTTTCGGCGAGTATGTACGGAACTTCCGCGAAAATCGCGCCATACCGCTCCGTGCCAAGATCATTTCCCTGACGCTCATGTGGGGGACGATGCTTTACTGCATTTTCGCGCTGCTTACCGCCTGGTGGTGGGCGCAGGCGGCCCTGCTTGCCGTCGCCATTGGCGTGACGTGGCATATCCTTTCGTTCGCCACCCTGAAAAAGGGGGGCTGGTGCAGGAAGACCCCGAAGGGGAATAACCTCCGCCGCAAGGGGTGGAAACGCGGCTGAAGGGGGTTCACGAGAGTGGAACGATTGCCCGCATGAAAAAACGACCCGGAAGGGTCGTTTGTGTGTTCAGAATCGTCGGCATTTTTCGTCCGGTTTCCCTTGCGTTTAGTCCGCTGCGGGCTGCCTGTCCATGTCGAGCATCGAGTAGCGGACGGAGTAATAGCCCGCAGGGCTGTCCGGCGCCGGGACGACCGAAGTCCCGATGCGGAGCCGGTAGACGTATCCCGGTTCGTATTCGAACCCTTCGATGCGGAACGGCCATGGCTGCCATTCGTTCAGCCCGGACTCAGGGAACCGTACGCCCAGAAACCGCTGTCCCCGGTAATTCATCGGCTGCGGAGCGACCTCCATCGTGAAAGCCGGGAAGAACCGCTCGGGGATGACCGAGGTCGCCGGGGCTTTTGAAATTTGCTCCAGCAGGGTGTAGCGGATCGAAGAGCCGTCCTGGGGCGGATCGGGCAGTTGTTCGGCCTTTATGCGGAGCCGGTATTCGTAGCCCGGCTGGTATTCGAACCCTTCGATGCCTCCGTAAAGTGCGCGCCACGACGTGTCGTCGTTGGCCTTGACCAGCAGCACGGGTTGCAGCGTATGCGGCCCGTGGGCGATTCCCAGTTGCGAGGCGACCGTCCATTCGCGGATTTCGTATTCGTCGTCCTTGTCGCATGCCGTGCATGCGAAGGCCGCCAGCAGGAGTGTCAGTATATATCTTTTCATGTCTGTTCTTTTCCGTTTGCGTTCTTTCCTATAAACGGAGAAATCTCCTGATACTGCATGTGATAGGTGAAAAAACGGATGCCTCAGGCCAGGTATTTTTCCGCGGCGCTGATCAGGAACCCGAACAGCAGGGCGTTGAACAGCACCACCGGGATGGCTTTGCGCTCCTTGCCCGAGAAGGTGAAGAGTACGGGGAGCATCAGCATCAGCGTGACGGCCATGCCGTCCGCCCACCAAGGCAGGTAGGGCAGGTTGCTGTAAAAGACGATGACCGCCGCAAAGAAGTAGATGAAGAATGCCGACAGGCACGAACGCAGCGGCAGCCGCTGGAAAATCATCGGGATGATGTCCAGTGTCCCTGCGACGGCGCCGACGGCCAGCGATAAGGTGAAATGATCCATTTTCCGGGTTCGGTTTATGCGTTATGCGGCGGCCGTTTACTTCGAAGCGCGTTTGCGGTCTACCTCGTGCAGCAATATCTTGCGCAGGCGCATGGCGTGGGGCGTAACCTCGACGTATTCGTCCGCCTGGATGTATTCCAATGCCTCTTCGAGCGTAAAGACCTTCGGCGGGGCGATCGAGGTCTTGTCATCCGACCCCGAAGCGCGCATGTTGGTGAGCTGCTTGGCCTTGGTGACATTGACCGTGATGTCGTTCTGGCGCGTGTGCTCGCCGATCACCTGCCCCTCGTAGACCTGATCCATCGGGCTGATGAAGAAGCGTCCGCGATCCTGCAGCTTGTCGATCGAGTAGGCGAAGGCCGTGCCGGTCTCGCCCGAGATGATCGAGCCGTTGGTGCGCATCTCGATTTCGCCGACCCACGGTTCGAAATCCTTCAGGCGGTGCGTCATGATCGCCTCGCCGGCCGTTGCCGTCAGCATGTTCGACCTCAGGCCGATAATGCCGCGCGAGGGGATGTCGAACTCCAGCCGCACGCGGTCGCCGTTCGACGTCATGTTCCTGAGCGTGCCTTTGCGCTTGGTGGCCAGTTCGATCACCGTGCCCGAGCAGGTTTCGGGGCAGTCGACGGTCAGTTCCTCGACCGGTTCGCATTTCTTGCCGTCGATCTCCTTGACGATCACGCGGGGCTGTCCGACCTGCAATTCGTATCCTTCGCGGCGCATGGTCTCGATCAGCACCGAGAGGTGCAATACGCCGCGGCCGAATACGTTGAAACTGTCGGCCGAAGGGCCGGGCGTCACGCGCAGCGCGAGGTTTTTCTCCAGTTCGCGGTCTAGGCGCTCCTTGATGTGGCGCGAGGTGACGTATTTGCCGTCCTTGCCGAAAAACGGCGAGTTGTTGATCGTGAAGAGCATCGACATCGTCGGTTCGTCGATGGCGATGGGGGGCAGCGGTTCGGGGTTCTCGTAGTCGCAGATCGTGTCGCCGATCTCAAACCCTTCGATGCCCATGATGGCGCAAATCTCGCCGCACGGCACTTCGTCGACCTTCTTTTTGCCGAGACCTTCGAAGACCATCAGGTCTTTGATCCTGGTCTTCTGCATCGTTGTGCCGTCGCGCTTGGCCAGCGTGACGTTTTGTCCCGCCCGGAGCGAGCCGCGCGTCACCTTGCCCACGGCGATACGCCCCGTGTAGGAGGAGTATTCGAGCGAGGTGATGAGCATCTGGGGCGTGCCTTCTACCACGGCCGGTTCGGGTATCTCGTCGATGATGGCGTCCAGCAGCGGGACGAGCGAGTCGGTCGGCTCGTTCCATTTGTGCGACATCCAGCCCTGTTTGGCCGAGCCGTAGATAGTCTTGTAGTCGAGCTGCTCCTCGGTGGCGTCGAGCGTGAACATCAGGTCGAAAACCTGTTCGTTGACCACTTCGGGACGGCAGTTGGGCTTGTCGACCTTGTTGATTACCACGATGGGCTTCTTGCCCAGCGCCAGCGCCTTTTGCAGCACGAAGCGGGTCTGGGGCATGGTGCCTTCGAAGGCGTCGACCAGCAGCAGTACGCCGTCGCACATGTTCAGCACGCGCTCGACCTCGCCGCCGAAGTCGGCGTGGCCCGGGGTGTCGATGATGTTGATTTTATAATCCTTGTAAATTACCGAGACGTTCTTCGAGAGGATCGTGATACCGCGTTCGCGTTCGAGGTCGTTGTTGTCGAGGATCAGCTCGCCGGTTTGCTTGGCGTTGTCGCGCAGGATGTTGCCGGCCAGGATCATCTTGTCTACGAGCGTGGTCTTGCCGTGATCCACGTGTGCAATAATTGCAATATTGCGTAGTTTTTGCATGTGAAAAGAATTTGTGGTGCAAAGGTAACAATTTCTCGGGAAAATATACTAAATTTGTTGGCTTATTAAAAAAGTTTAATTATTATGGAACCCATCTTCAATGTCCGGCAGCAGAGCGAGATTTATATCGGGCCCACGGCCGACATCCTGCCGGGAGTGCTGCCCGGGGGGCGCGTGGTCGTCGTGTCCGATGCCACGATAGACCGGCTCTACCATCCGATGCTGGCTCCTTACGATACGGTGCTGATCGGCCTCGGGGAGAGTATAAAGACCCTGCAAACCGTCGAATCGATCTACCGCCGCTTCATCGAACTGGGCGTCGATCGGTCGACTTTCGTGCTGGGGATCGGGGGCGGTATCGTGACCGACGTGGCGGGTTTCGCCGCCGCGACCTACATGCGCGGCCTCGATTTCGGGTTTGTCTCGACGACTCTGCTGGGACAGGTCGACGCCAGCGTGGGCGGCAAGAACGGCGTGAATGTCGACGGCTACAAGAATATGGCGGGGACATTCTCGCAGCCCAGGTTCGTGATCTGCGACCCCGGGATGCTGCGCACGCTCTCCGATCGGGAGTTCCGCGCCGGGCTGGCCGAAGTCGTCAAGGCGGCCATCATCGCCGATGCCGACCTCTTCGCGCGGATCGAAGCCACGACTTTCGACGACCTGCGTTCCAATACCGATCTGCTTACGGATGCCGTCTCGGCGTCGATCCGCGTGAAGGCCGACATTGTCGAACGCGACGAGCGCGAGTCGGGCGACCGCCGCAAGCTCAACCTCGGGCATACGCTGGCGCACGCCATCGAGAAGTGTACCAACCGCCTGAACCACGGCGAGGCCGTGGCGGTGGGCACGGCGCTGATCGCCGATGCCTCGGTGAAGCTCGGCGTACTGACGGCGGAAGACCGCGACCGGATCGCCGGGGTGCTGAAAAAACTGGGGTTCGACCTCACGCCGCCCGTCGATGTGAAGCGGCTGCTCAAAGAGGTGGGCAAGGACAAGAAGAATGAGGACGGCATGCTGCGTATCGTGGTGCCTATAGGCATCGGCGATTGCGACGTGCGCCGGATGTCGCACGACGAGTTTGCGGCGCTGTTTGCGTGACCCGGCTGGTACAGGCGTCATCGTGCAATAAAAAGACCCGGCTTTCGGCCGGGTCTTTTTATTGCACGATACCCTTCCGGGACTATATCTCGGTCAGCGTCCGGAGTTTTTCCGTGTAGGCGTCCCAATCGGCGATGGGCTGCCGTGCGACGCCCGATTCGATCGCGGCGCGTGCCACGGCGGGCGCTACGGTACATAGCAACCGCGGGTCGAACGGCTTGGGAATCAGGTAGTCGCGGCCGAATTCGAGTTTTTCGAGCGCATAGGCCCGCAGTACCATTGTCGGCACCGGTTCCTGGGCCAGCCCGGCGAGCGCATGTGCCGCGGCGAGTTTCATCGCTTCGTTGATCTTCGTGGCCCGGACATCGAGCGCCCCGCGGAAAATGTAGGGGAAGCCCAGCACGTTGTTGACTTGGTTGGGGTAGTCCGAGCGCCCCGTGGCGAAGATGATGTCCGGACGCGATACGACGGCTTTGTCGTAGGCGATTTCGGGGTCGGGGTTGGCGAGTGCCATGACGATCGGGTCGGTCGACATCGTACGCAGCATTTCGGGCGTCAGCACGTCGGCCGTCGAGACCCCGAGGAAGAGGTCGGCGCCGTGCAGCGCCTCGGCCAGCGTGGTGATGCGGCGCGTGGTGGCGAATTCACGTTTGATTTCGTTGATATCCGTACGGTAAGTCGTGACCACGCCGCGGCTGTCGCAGAAGACCATGTTCTCGCGGCGGACGCCTACGGCGATGAACAGCCGTGCGCAGGCGATGGCCGCGGCCCCGGCGCCGTTGACCACCACGCGGAGTTTGTCGAGCGTCTTGCCGGCGATCTTTACGGCATTGAGCATCGCGGCGGTCGAGATGACGGCCGTGCCGTGCTGGTCGTCGTGCATCACGGGAATATCCAGTTCTTCGCTCAGCCTCCGGTCGATTTCGAAGCATTCCGGGGCTTTGATGTCTTCGAGGTTGATGCCCCCGAACGTCGGGGCTATCGCCTTCACCGTGCGGATGAATGCCTCGGGATCGGTTTCGTCGACTTCGATGTCGAAGGCGTCGATGTCGGCGTAAGTTTTGAAGAGCATGCTTTTACCTTCCATGACGGGCTTGCCTGCCAGAGCTCCGATATTGCCCAGTCCCAGGACGGCCGTGCCGTTCGAAATGACTGCTACCAGATTGCCTTTGTTCGTGTAACGGTAAACCTCTTCGGGGTTAGCTTCGATTTCGCGGCACGGAGCTGCGACGCCGGGCGAATAGGCCAGCGACAGGTCGTGCTGCGTGTGATAGGGCTTCGTCGGTACGATCGCGATTTTCCCTGGGCGGCCTTCGCTGTGATAGCGCAGAGCCTCCTGATCCATTTTACCTTTTCTCATTATCCTAACTGTTTTGCTTGTGTCTAAGAGACACAACGTGAAAAATCCTGCAATTATTGCGCCCTTCCGTCCCGGAACGGGCATCGTACGGGGCGGAGTTAAAAATAAACCCGCAGCCCTCCCCCGAACTGGAAGCGGAAGATGCCGAACAGGCTCAGTTCGGCGCCGTCGTCCACGTCCGGCGAGTCGACGATCAGCCATTGCCCGCTGATCCCCGCGCCCAGGCCGATGTGGCGTCCCAGCATGAACTCCACCGAGGCCGATTCATGGATGCCTACGCCGCCCCTGCTGCCCGATGTATCGCCGTAGCTGCGGATGTAGCGGCCGTAGCCGATGCCCGCGCTTTCCCGGAAGAGCCATCTGCGCCCTGCCCGCTGCCGGGCGACGAACTCCGGCGCGATGTAGTGGATGCGGCTCGTGCGCCGGATCCCGTTGCGTTCGGCCGCGAGGAATCCGCCCGAGTAGACGATTCCGGCGCCGAAGCCCCGGCGCGACGTCCAGTTGTACCCGGCACTGATGTCGTAGCCTTCGTTCAGCGAGCCGGAGGAGCTTTCGGCCAGGTAAAGCGTCGAGATGACAGCCGTATACGCCGCGTTGGCAAAGAACGTGTGCTGCGAGCGGTTGCGCGGGGCCAGGTGCTGCGCCCGGAGGGACTGCGCCCTGCCCCGCTGCGCGACCTGCTTCCCGGCCGATGGTGCCGTTTCCCCGGGTACGGCGGCGAACGGGCCGTCCAATGCAGCGCAAGGCGCTTCCTGTACCGCGGGTTCCGCCCCGGGCGTCTCCGCCCTGAGTTGCGTGGCTCTGCCAGAAGCCAGTAACAGCGATGCGGTGCAACAGCACGTGAGCAGGTATGGACGAATGCGAGTCATATTTTAAAAATGTCTGGTTCGGAATCGGGGAGTGCGGCGGTGACGGCTGCCGGCCGGTTCGGGCGGATGCCTCAAAACAGCAGGGTTTCGGGGTTGCCGGGTGGGGTGAACCCCAAGTGCCGGTAGGCCAGTTCGGTGGCTTCACGCCCCCGGGGCGTGCGTTTGAGGAACCCTTCCTTGATGAGGAACGGTTCGTAGACCTCCTCGATCGTGCCGGCGTCTTCGCCGACGGCCGTGGCGATGGTATTCAGCCCGACGGGGCCCCCGCCGAACTTTTCGATGATGGTGCCGAGTATCTTGTTGTCCATCTGGTCGAGGCCGCGCGAGTCGATGTTGAGCGCCGAAAGCCCGATTCTGGTGATTCCCAGGTCGATGTGCCCTTCGCCCTTGACCATTGCGAAGTCGCGCACGCGGCGCAGCAGGGCGTTGGCGATGCGGGGCGTGCCGCGTGAGCGCAGGGCCACCTCGTGCGCCGCATCGTCGTCGATCGAGACGTCGAGGATGCGTGCCGAACGCCTGACGATGCCGGCCAGTACCGGGGCGTCGTAATATTCCAGATGGCACTGGATGCCGAAGCGCGCGCGCAGGGGCGATGTGAGCAGCCCGCTGCGGGTCGTGGCGCCGATCAGCGTGAAAGGCGCCAGCTCGATCTGGATCGAACGTGCCGAAGGGCCTTTGTCGAGTACGATGTCGATCTTGTAGTCCTCCATCGCCGAGTAGAGGTACTCCTCGACGATCGGGCTCAGGCGGTGTATCTCGTCGATGAAAAGCACGTCGCCGGGGTTGAGGTTGGTCAGCAGTCCGGCCAGGTCGCCCGGCTTGTCCAGCACGGGACCCGATGTGACGCGCAGCTGCGCGTGCATTTCGTTGGCGATGATGTTGGCAAGGGTCGTCTTGCCCAGTCCCGGGGGGCCGTGCAGCAGTACGTGGTCGAGCGAATCGCCGCGCATGAGCGCCGCCTTGATGAAAATATGGAGGTTGTCGACGATCTTGTCCTGCCCGGAGAAGGTTTCCAACTCCTGCGGACGTATCTTGTTTTCGAATTCGAGATCGCTCTCTGTGTTGCGTACGATTGACATGTTGCAAAGATAACGATTTTGCGCTACTTTGCCGCGGCGGGGCGAAAAAAAATCCGGCCCGCAGGATATGCGGGCCGGGGTCGCTGCCGGAAGCTCCGGCTATTGCTCACGCGGCAGCCCGATCTTTATGTATTTCACCCCGTTCATGCGGGTGTTCACACGCAGGATGATACCTTTCTTGCCTTCGAGATCCTCCTTGAAGGAATCCAGCTTGAACGAGACATAACGGTCGTAGTTGTATCCGCCTTCGTCGCCGTGGGCGTCGCGGCGCAGTTCGAGGTTCAGGTACCCCTCTTCCGTGTATTCAGGAGCGATCTCCGTCACGTTGTTGCGTACCAGCAGGAAGGTGTGTTTCGTGAGGTCACAGGCATTGAACCCGACCCAGACATTGAGGTAATTGCTGTTGAGGAATGCCTCCTTGAAGCTGGTTTTGTCGTCTTCCAGCGCGTCGAGTTCCTCTTGGGTGGTCACGACTTTCGTGCCGCCCGAGTAGATGTCCTGTATGTAATAGAGCGCCATGTTGTAATCGTATCCTTCCACTTTGTTATTCAGCAGGTTGAAATATATGACGACGCGCTGGTCTTCCTCGGCCTTATAGCTGCCTATGCGGCTTTTGTCGCCCGGGTACACCGTCTTGCCATCGTCGAGAACGACATAGAAATCGTTATTTTCGAGCGGCTTTACCGAAGCGAAAGCCGAAAGCCTGGGGTAGTCCCCGTCCGAATCGTTGCAGGAGGTGAAAATGGCCGCAGCCATGGTCACGAGAAGAAATAATCCGAATCTTTTCATATTTATAATTATTTTTGCGTTATCTTCACTAATTAAATGCAGGGCGGGGCGGAATACTGCACGGGCATAAAAATTTTCGGGTGCCGTGCAGTCTTTTGGTGGCTACACCGTTTATAAGATGAACGCAAATATGGGAATGGAGGAGCAGATACTGGCCGAGGGGTGCAGAAAAGGGGATAATGCGGCCCGTCGTGAGCTGTATGACCGTTATGCAGGCCGTCTGTTGGCTGTCTGCCTCCGCTATTCGGGCGATCGGTCTACCGCCGAAGACCTGATGCACGATGCGTTCCTGAAGATTTACGGTGCTTTCGACCGTTTTTCCTACCGCGGCCCCGGTTCCCTGCGTGCCTGGATGGAACGGATCACGGTGAACGTGGCGCTCGAATGGCTCCGCAGCCGGAACAAACTGAGCATGACGGTGCTCGACGACGGAAGGCTGTTGCCCGACATCCCGGAGCCCGACCCGTCGGAAGTGGCGCGTATTCCGCGCGACGTGCTGATGGGGTTCGTCAGCGAATTGCCTGACGGTTACCGTACGGTGTTCAACCTCTACTGCATCGAAGGCTATTCGCACCGCGACATCGCGCAGATGCTGGGGATCAACGAAAAAAGTTCCTCGTCGCAGTTATTCCGCGCGCGGGCACTGCTGGCCCGCAGAATAGGGGCCTATATGGAGGCACATTAAATTATGAAACAAAATAAAGACTGGACAGACGTAATGCGGAGTGCGCTCCGGGGCACCGAGGTGACACCCCCGGCCGACGGTTGGGCGCGGCTGGAGCGCGAGCTCGGGCCTCACCCGCGTATCTCCGTGTTGCGTAGCCATTGGCCGCGGATTGCTGCCGCTGCCGCCGCTGTGCTGATTTTCCTGGGTGGCGGGGGATACCTGCTGCATGAAAACCGGGATTTAGGGGATAAAGGGTTTGTTATTGCAACGGCGACGGACAGCGGCAGCTCTGCTGCGGACATGGCGCAGGTCGATGGGACACCGGCGGGAGATGGTGAAGGGACGCTCGCGGGGGCGCTCCGCGCAGCCGTTCCGACCGAAGAGGCCGTGCGGGCTGCGGCGCTGCCGGGCGAGGAGCCCGGTGCGGGGACGGCTCCCGGGATTGCACCGGGACGGAATGCCCTTGCCGCCGCCGATATGCGGGGCTTCGAGGACGGCCGTGCAGCGGCTTTGACGTCCGGAGCTGCGCCCGCCGGGGAGGCGGTTGCTGCAAACGCCGTCACCGGTAATTCGGTTGCGGAAAATGCGGTGGCAGGGAGCGAGGCTTCCGGAAAGGCCTCCGCAGCGGCTGCTGCTACCGGGGATGCCGCGGCGGACGGCACGCGGCCGGCCGTGCGTGCGGCAGTCGCCGGACAGGCGTCCGCCACGGACGGGAACCCGGGAGAAGAGGCTGCCGGGCAGGCCGTTCAGCCCCGCAAATACCCGGGCACGTACGATTACCTGGCCGATGGCGTGCAGGAATACAGGCGTCCCCGGCGCAAGACTTCGGTTTCGCTCTTCGCCGCAGGCGGTGTGACCGGATCATCGGGGGCGTCGGGCGGTGTCGGCCCCAATCTGGTGATGTCCGACATATTTGTAGGCGGTACCAACGGCACGATGGCGCAATTGAAATACAATTACGAGGATTATTCGTTCCGCCACCATCAGCCGCTCAGCTTCGGCCTTTCGGTGCGCAAGGAGTTCGCGTACGGGTTGTCGCTCGAAAGCGGTGTGAACTATACGTTGTTATGGTCGGACGTGAGCATGCAGTCCGGCGGCGAGGATATCAGCCAAAAGCTTCACTTCATCGGGGTTCCCCTGCGCCTGAACTGGCAGTTCCTCGAAACCGGGCGTTTCTCGATGTACGTGGGCGCAGGCGGTATGCTCGAGAAATGCGTGTCCGCCAAGTTCGGCTCCAAATCCGTCGACGAACCCAAAGTACAGTGGTCGGTGGCCGGGGCCGTCGGGGCACAGTACCGCCTCGGCAATTATGTCGGGCTTTACTTTGAGCCCGAGGTTTCGCACTACTTTACGGAAACCACCCTGCGTACATCGCGCACCGATTCTTCCCTGTCGCTGACCCTCCGTCTCGGAGTGCGCCTTTCATTCTGACATTCAACTGATATATCCTGTTTGCACGTCCCTGGGACGTGAAATACGACTTGGAGAAGTCCGTACCCGAAGCGATACGGACTTTTTTGTGATCTGTCCGAATGTGTTATTTTGTGGCTTAATTATGCTATTTTTTATTGACTAATGAAAATTTGTTCTTATTTTTGTTGAATAAAAGATTGTGAATTGACGCTAACAAAAAAGCACAAGTGCAGCAATCTGTGCACTTGTGCCTTTGTAGTCCCGACGGGAATCGAACCCATATCGTAAGAACCGGAATCTTATATTCTATCCATTGAACTACGGGACCGGGAGTGCAAAGATGCAAATTTTTTTTAATTTTTACTAATAAAATGCGAGAAAAGCAGAATAATTGGCAGAGGATCGAAGCCGTAATCAAATGGGCGAACATGTCAACCAACTACTTCGCCCGCCATATCGGGCTTGCACGCGGCGAAAACCTCTACCAGATTAAACGCGGTAACAACGGCATTTCGCTCGACGTGGCCGACCGCATCGTCTCCAAATTCCCGCAGGTGGATAAATTGTGGCTGCTGACGGGGGAGGGGCAGATGTTCGCGGACGGGAAACTGCGCGGCGCCCAGATACCTTTTTATAATGTGGATGTCGAACAGGCCATCGCGCACGTCACCCACCTCGAGGCTGAGAGCAGCCTGGTCATCCCGCAGGCGGGTGAGTGCGACCTTGCCATGTGTTACATGGGACGTGCCATGGGGGACGCCTTGCCGCCGGGTGCGGTGGTCTTGCTGAAGGCCGTCGACCGGGATGCAATTATTCCCGGGGGGGAATATGTGATTGTCAGCCGAAAAATTGTAACTTTGCGGATAGTTCGGCTCGCCGACGGGGAGGACAAACTCCGCCTGGTGGCCGGCGATCGGGAAAATTATGACGACATAATTCTGAATGTCAGTGATATAAGCTCGGTGTATAAAGTTAAAGGCAAATTGATAATAAACAGTTGAGAATATGTTTTCAGGGATCGTGGAACGCATGGCGGAGGTCGTGGACATCCGTACCGACCGTCAGAATAAGGATTTTACGCTGCGCGCGGACTTTTGCCGCGAGTTGAAAATCGACCAGAGTATAGCACATAACGGCGTATGTTTGACAGTTGTGGACATCCGCGATGATACGTATACGGTCACGGCGATGAAGGAGACGCTCGACAGGAGCAACCTCGGCCTGCTGGCTGTGGGCGATCTGGTGAACCTCGAACGCTCGATGAAACCCGATGCGCTGCTCGACGGGCATATCGTCCAGGGGCATGTCGACCAGACGGCCGTATGCACGGCCCGCGAGGACGCCGACGGCAGCTGGTACTATACGTTCGCCTACGAACCGCAGGGCGGTGGGCTCTGTACCGTGGAGAAGGGGTCGGTGACGGTCAACGGCGTGAGCCTGACGGTCTGCGACTCGAAGGAGTCGTCGTTCCGCGTGGCGATCATTCCCTATACGTTCGAGCATACGAATTTCTGCCGCATAGGCGTGGGTTCGGTCGTGAACCTCGAATTCGACATCGTGGGCAAGTACATTGCCCGCCTCATGCAAAATTATACGAAGTAAGCCTATGGTGTACATCAAAACAAAAGAGGGCGCATCGCTGTGGATCGCGCTCCTCGCAACGGCCATTGTGGCCGGGACGATGACGCTGCTCGATGCGGTGTGGTGGGTGACGCTGTGCGTCTGCGGCGCCGTCTTTGTCGTCGTGGCGCTCGTGGCGCTGTTCATCATCCGCAAATACGTGGCTTACAAGCTCAAGCCGATCTATTCCATCGTGCTTTCGCGTGACGTGCATACGCACGAGATTTTTTCCGAGCTGAAGGACAAGCATGTCGAGAATATCGGCGAGGAACTCACGGCGTGGGCGGATACGAACGACAAGGAGATCGCCCGCCTCAAGGAGACCGAGCAGTTCCGCAAGCAGTACCTGGGCAATGTGGCGCACGAACTCAAGACCCCGATCTTCAATATACAAGGGTATATCTCGACACTGCTCGACGGCGGCCTGGAGGACGAGCTCATCAACCGCAAATACCTCGAGCGGGCCGAGAAGAGCATCGACCGCCTGATCAATATCGTCAACGACCTGGATACCATCTCCAAGCTGGAGAGCAACATGAACCGCCTCGAAATGGAGAAGTTCGACATCGTGGCGCTGACGAAGGAGATCGCCGAGCAGGCCGAGATGGAGGCCGACAAAAAAGGCATCCGGATTTCGATCAAGGGTGCCGACAACCTTCCCTCGCCGTTCTGGGTGCTGGCCGACAAACATTACATCGGTCAGGTCATCGTGAACCTCGTCATCAACTCGATCCGCTACGGGAAGGAGGGCGGTTTGACGCGCGTCCATTTTCGCGACATGCTCGACAAAATACTTGTCGAGGTGGAGGATAACGGATTGGGAATCAGTAAGGAGGATTTGCCCCGCGTCTTCGAGCGATTCTATCGTACCGACAAGGGGCGCTCGCGCGAGCAGGGCGGTACGGGGCTCGGCCTGGCGATCGTGAAGCATATCATCGAAGCGCACGGCGAACGCATCAGCGTGCGCAGCGAACCGGGCGTGGGGAGTACCTTCTCGTTTACGCTCAAAAAAGTCAACCTGCAAGAACTGAATAAATGATACGACCGTTAAGCATCGTTTGGAATTTCGACCCGGTGTTCTTCTCCATCGGGTCGCTCGACATCCGCTATTACGGATTGATGTGGGCGCTGGCAATCCTGATCGGCGCCAAGTTTTTCGATAACTTCTGCAAGCGCGAGGGGCTTCCGCCGAAGGTCTCCGAGTCGATTTTTATATATGGTACGCTGGCGACGATCATCGGGGCGCGGCTGGGGCACTGCCTCTTCTACGACCCGATGGAATACCTCAGCAAGCCGTGGACGATCATCACGGGTTTCCGGGACGGCGGCATGGCCAGCCACGGCGCCGCCATCGGCCTCTTGATCGGCCTCTGGCTGTTCTCGCGCAAGAACAAGCTGCCCTATATCTGGTCGCTCGACCGCATCATGATCGCGGTGGGCATCGGCGGTGCCGTCGTACGACTGGGCAACCTTTTCAATTCGGAGATCTTCGGCATGGCCACGACCCTGCCGTGGGGCTTCGAATTCGTCCGCTCGGCCAAGTGGGTGAACGAGTTCGCCCCCGCGGCGGTACACCCGACCCAGATTTACGAGGCGCTCTGCTACCTTATCACCTTCGGCATCCTTTGCTGGCTCTATTATGCGAAGGACATCGCGCGGCGCCGTCCGGGCATCCTGTTCGGCATCGGGCTGCTCGGGATTTTCCTGACGCGCTTCTTCATCGAGTTTATCAAGACCGAGCAGGAGGCGTTCGAACAGGGATGGGTGCTCGATATGGGGCAATGGCTGAGCATTCCGTTTATCGTGCTGGGTATTTACATGATTTACCGGGGTGTGTCCGGGCCCGAAGTTTCCCCCGCTCCGGTGCCGAAAGCCCCGGCAGCGACTCCAAAAAAGAAGAAACGATGAGCAATTACCCGATGGTCGATGAAGTGAACCGCCTTGTCGGCAACCTGCTTGCCGCCGGCAGCGGGGTGTTCCTGCCTGGCGTAGGGTCGCTCTTTGTCGAGCGGCGCGGTGCCAGGCGGCTTTCCAAACGTACAGTCCTTCCTCCTTGCCGCGTGGTATCCTTCTCTTCGCAGCAGCAGGGGGTATCGCTTGCCGATGAACTGGCACGTACGCTGCACTGCGACGCTGCCGGAGCACAGGATGTTTACGACCGCTGGCTTTCCCGCACGCGCGAGGGCGACGTGCTGACCATAGAGGGCGTCGGCGTGCTCAAATTCAAGAATTTTACGCTTGCACCCGCGTTCGACAGGCTGCTGAACCCGCAGGGGCACGAGCCCGTGCGGATCAAGCCTGCCCGCCGGTTGGACTGGGCGCTGTGGGTCGGCATCGCGGCGATCGTGATTGCGGCGGGTTTCGGCGCCGCCGAATTCCTGCGCATCAATTCTTCCGATGTTCCGGAACCCGGTGCGGCCGCCGAAGTTGCGCGCACCTTGCCCGCCGCGGATGCGGGGATTCCCGCCGATTCGTCCGCGACGGCCGGTGTGACGGACGACGGGACTGCGATGGCAGTTGCGGGAACGAAGGCTGCGGAAACCGACGTTGCCGGGAGCAGTGCTGCGGGTGCGGCCGGGACGGCGGACAGCGCCGGTGACCGTGCGGATGCAGCTGTAACCCGTGCGGATGCCAAACCTGCCGGACTGCGTCCCGGGTCGGCGGCACGGGTCTCCACGGAGCCTGCATCGCTCGTTTCGGGACACCGGTATGTCGTGCTGGGGGTTTTCAGTACGCCGGAAAATGCGGCCCGGGCCGCCGCGGATGCCGAAGCCAGGGATGCATCGGTACGCTGCGGGGTCTACCGTTTCGGCAATAAATTCATGGTTTCACCTTTCGAGGCGCCCGATACGGAGGCATGTACGTTGTTCATCCGTAATTATAGCGACCGTTTCCCCGGGCTGTGGACTTACACTGCCCGTTGATGCGTCTTTCCGAGCTGATAATCCGTTTCATCGACTGGTTCTACCGCCGGCCTGTTTCTGCGCTATTGCCGCGCCAGACGTTTCGTTATGCCGTTTGCGGCGGCGCGAACGTGGTTTTCGGCTGGGGATGCTATTTTCTGCTCTATAATTTCGTGCTCGACAAGGAGCTGCTCGACCTCGGTTTTATCGCGGTTTCCCCGCATGTCGCGGCGATGCTGATCGTTTTTCCGCTGACCTTCTTCACGGGGTTCTGGCTGAACCGCCATGTGGCGTTCCGCCGTTCGCCGCTTGCCACGGGGACGCAGCTTTTCCGCTACCTCCTCTCCGTCGCCGGCTCGGTGGTGGTCAATTATCTCTTCCTGAAATTCTTCGTCGAGTTGTGCGGGTTTTGGGCGACGCCTTCGCAAATGATGGCCTCGCTGGGGACGATGGTGTACAGCTACCTGGCCGCCAAGTATTTCACCTTCCGCAACGCCGTCCGCGAATAACCGCGGGGCCGGGCGTGTCAGCCTTGCCGGTTCTCCTCCTTGAGTTTCTGCAGTTCGTACATCCTGTCGCGGAATTTCGCGGCGGCGAGGAAGTCGAGCGATTTGGCCGCACGTTCCATGTCCTCGCGCGCCTTGTCGATCAGCGTGTCGATATTCTCGCTGGCGGCGTAGGTTCTCTGTACGTCCGCGGCGGCCATGTAGTGGTCTTCGGCGAGCGGGTAGCTCGCCGCTATTTCCGGGACGTCGGTGCGCGCGGAGAGCAGGGTACTTTGCCCCGTGCCGCTCTTCTGCGCCCGGCGCGGCAGCATGCCGTGCTCCATGTTGTAGCGCACCTGTTTCTCGCGCCGGCGGTTGCTCTGCTCGATGGCGAAGCGCATGGAGTCGGTGCAGGTGTCGGCATAGAGGATCACGTTGCCCTGTGAATGGCGCGCGGCGCGTCCCGCGATCTGCGTCAGCGACCGCACGTTGCGCAGGAAACCCTCCTTGTCGGCGTCGAGGATCGCCACCAGCGCCACTTCGGGCAGGTCGAGCCCTTCGCGCAGCAGGTTCACGCCCACCAGCACGTCGAACATTCCGGCCCGCAGGTCTTCCAGAATCTGGATGCGTTCCAGCGTATCCACGTCCGAGTGGATGTAACGGTTGCGCACGCCCACCCGGTCGAAATATTTCGAAAGTTCCTCGGCCATGCGTTTGGTGATGGTCGTCACGAGCACCTTGTCATCGTCTTTCACGCGCTTGTCGATCTCCTCCAGCAGGTCGTCGATCTGGTTGGCCGTGACGCGCACCTCGAGCGGCGGGTCGACCAGCCCCGTGGGGCGGATCAGCTGTTCGACGATCACGCCTTCGCTCTTCATCAGTTCGTAGTCGGCGGGCGTGGCGCTCACGTAGATCGACGTGCCCTGCAACTGCTCGAACTCGGCGAAGGTCACCGGACGGTTGTCCTTGGCCGCCGGGAGTCGGAATCCGTACTCCACGAGGTTTTCCTTGCGGGCGCGGTCGCCGCCGTACATGGCGTGTACCTGCGGCAGCGTGACGTGGCTTTCGTCTACGACGAGCATGTAATCCTTCGGGAAATAGTCAATCAGGCAGAAAGGGCGCGTGCCCTCGGCGCGGCCGTCGAAATAACGCGAGTAGTTCTCGATGCCGGGGCAGTACCCCAACTCCTTGATCATCTCGACGTCGTATTCCACGCGCTGCTTGATGCGCTGCGCCTCCGTCGTGCGTCCGGCACGCTCGAAGAATTCGATCTGCCTGCCCAGATCCAGGTATATCTGTTGTACGGCGCAGTTGATGCGCTCCTTGGTGGTTACGAAGAGGCTCGTGGGGTAGAGCGTCAGGTTGTCGAGCGAGTGGATACGCTGCCCCGTCGCGGGGGCGATGGTCTGGATGGCCTCGACCTCGTTGTCGTAGAACATTACGCGGAAGCACTGGCTGCCGAATTCGCCGAAGGCCGCCATGATGTCCACCGTGTCGCCGTTGACGCGGAACGTCGCCGGTTCCAGGTCGCGTTCGGTGCGCGTGTAGAGCGCTTCGACCAGCTTGTAGAGGAAATGCTTGTAGCTGACGACCTGCCCGACCCGGATGTTGATGGCCGTGGCATGGAAATCCGCCGGGTTGCCGGCGCCGTAGAGGCACGATACGCTCGATACGACGATCACGTCGCGGCGCCCCGACAGCAGCGTGGCTACGGTGCGCAGGCGCAGTTTCTCGATCTCGGCGTTGATCGAAAGGTCTTTTTCGATGAAGGTGTCCGTCGAGGGGAGGTAGGCCTCCGGCTGGTAATAGTCGTAGTAGGAGACGAAATACTCCACGGCGTTCTCCGGGAAGAAATTGCGGAACTCGCCGTAAAGCTGCGCCGCGAGCGTCTTGTTGTGGCTCAGGACGAGCGTCGGGCGGTTCAGCTGCGCGATGACGTTGGCCACGGTGAAGGTCTTTCCCGAGCCTGTCACCCCCAGCAGGGTGTTATGTTTGGAGCCGTGCCGGATCGAGCCGACGAGCTGTGCGATCGCTTCCGGCTGGTCGCCCATCGGGGCGTAATCCGATACCAACTTGAAATCCATGGTGCAAAAATAGGTAAAAAAAACGGTATGGTGAAATGCCGCCCCGGTTTGGCCGGGGACGGCGCGTCTGTTTCGGAAACGTGCCGGGGACAGTTAAAATTGTCCCGCCACGCCATATCCCCGGTAATTGTATAGCTTTGTGCCGATAGATCGTGTGCAACGTATGAAGCTGTTCGAAAGCGAAGGCTGGAAGTCGTTCTGGCCTAATTTTCTGGCCGTGATCCTGGGTATCGTCATCACGTTCGGGGGCGAGCGGCTTATTACGAACTGCCAGAAACGGCAGGATGCCCGGGAGATCGTCGGGCTGTTCAAGTCCGATGTGCTGCGCCACCTCGATATGTCGGAAGGGGTGATCGCCGATTTTACGACCGAGATGTATGCCATGCGGCAATGTGCCGCCGCATCCGGCCGCGGGGAGTTGGACAAGGTGCACGAAGATACGCTCCGCTGCGCCCTGAGCTTGTTTTTCTCCGTGCACGGGAAAATCAGGAGTGCTGCTTCCGCTGCCAGATGGATGACACGCTCGGTTCCGGGGTCATCACCCGAGGCTTGGTGCCTGCCTGCGGATTGAACGAGGCCATCCGCGCCGAGCTGGAAGACATCAGGACGGTTGGGTACTGATCTTCTCCGCCCGGCAAAAACTTTTTGCACCCCGCTAAGGGTTGGGGAATTATTGCTATCTTTGCAGACATGATCGACAGGGAAACAGTAGACCGCATTTATGCAGCCGCCAATATCGTGGATATTATCGGCGAGTACGTCACGCTCAAGCGCAAGGGTGTGAACTATCAGGCCTGCTGCCCGTTCCACAACGAGAAAACCCCGTCGTTCGTCGTGTCGCCCTCGAAGGGGGTATATAAATGCTTCGGCTGCGGCAAAGGCGGCAATGCCGTCACGTTCCTGATGGAGCACGAGAACATCACCTATCCCGAAGCCCTGAAGATGGTGGCCAAACGATACGGCATCGAGGTCAAGGAGAAGGAGATGTCCGAGGAAGAGGTACGCCGCAACGACGACCGCGAATCGATGTTCGCGCTCAACGGCTGGGCGGCCGATTATTTCTCCAACTACCTGCACCACGAGACCGAGGGCATGAGCGTGGGTATGACCTATTTCCGCCAGAAGCGCGGCATGACCGACGCCACGATCAAGAAGTTCGGCCTCGGGTTCTGCCCCGCGCGCGGCGACCGGATGTCGAAGGATGCGCTGGCGGCGGGATATAAAAAGGAGTTCTTGGTCTCTACCGGCCTTTCGCTCGAACGCGAGAGCGACGGTTCGCTCTACGACCGCTTCCGCGACCGGGTGATTTTCCCCGTACATAACATTTCGGGGCGCATCGTCGCTTTCGGCGGCCGTACGCTGCGTACCGACAAGACCGTTGCCAAGTACCAGAATTCGCCCGAGAGCGAGATATACAGCAAGAAACGTGAGCTGTACGGACTCTATTTCGCCAAGAAGGCGATCCAGCAGCTCGACTTCGCCATCATGGTCGAAGGCTATACCGATGTGATTTCGATGCACCAGGCGGGTGTCGAGAACGTCGTTTCGTCGTCCGGGACATCGCTCACGACCGAGCAGATACGCCTGCTGAACCGTTTTACGAAAAACATCACGGTCATTTACGACGGAGACTCGGCGGGTATCCACGCTTCGCTGCGCGGGATCGACATGATCCTCCGGGAGGGGATGAACGTGCGCGTGGTGTTGCTGCCCGAACCCGAGGATCCCGACTCCTTCGCCCGGGCGCACACTGCGGCCGAGGTGCAGGAATATATCCGGGCCAACGAACAGGATTTCCTGGCCTTCAAAGCAAAATTGCTGTTGGAGGCCGCCCAGGGCGACCCGATCCGGAAGGCGGCGCTGATCGCCGACATGGTGCAGTCGATCGCGCAGATTCCCGATCCGATCCAGCGGTCGGTCTACATCAAGGAGTGCGCGCGGATCATGGACATCGACGAGAACATCCTGATCTCGGAGGTGGCGCGCAAGCGCATGGCGACGACCGGCGACCGCGAGGCCGACGAGTTCGTACGCCGCCAGACGGCATTGCGGCATGCGGAGGCTCCGCAGCCCGAGGTGGAATTCGTAAAGCAGGTCGAGGCCGGGAGCAGCAGCGAGGCGCTCGAACGCGAATTGGTGAAATACCTGCTCAAATACGGCCATTGTTCGTTCGAATTCAAGGAGGGGCGCACGATGGTGCCCTGCAACGTCGCGGAGGTGATCTTTCTGGAGCTGGACAGCGACGGGCTCGCGTTCCGCAATCCGTTATACAACAGTATTTTGGCTACTTACCGTGAGCAGTGGAAGATTCTCGGTACGGGGGTGGAAGTCCCGGCGCACTTTTTCCTGAACCATCCCGACCCGGAGGTGTGCAATGCCTCGGTCGACATCCTTACGTCGGACGACAATTACGTGGCCAGCCAGCTGTGGCGGCGCAAGGACATCCATGTCGAGAGCGATGCCGAGATGCTGGCCGTAGGGGTGCCGAAGGCCGTGACGCTCTACAAGTCGAAGGTGATCGAAAGCTATATCAAGGAGTGGCAGGCCAAGCTCGCGGACGAGAGCCTCACGGACGAGCAGGTCGGCGAGGTGATCCAGCGGCTGGCCGGGTTCAACAAGGTGAAAGTGACGATTGCAAAGAAATTGCAGCGGTTGATATTATGACCGCGCCCGGCGGAGTGCCGGGCGGGAATATGCCGGGGTTTGAATTTTAAAAGAAAAAAAGGGGCGGGTCTCGGGTCGTACACGTATCACTACGCATACCGTGTGCAAACAGAAAATAAACAGAAAGATGTGTAAAACATATCAAAGATAAAAGAATTAGTTACCTTGACCGATTCCCACCCCTGCGAATAAATAGGCAATTATTGTGCCGATTCCGAATATATGAGTGAACAGAAAAAGATAAATATCCGTAACAAGCGCGCGACGTTCGACTATGAGATTCTGGAAGAGTACGTTGCGGGCATCGTGCTCGTTGGTACCGAGATTAAGTCCATCCGTGCGGGCAAGGCTTCGCTGACCGATTCGTTCTGTTATTTCGACAAGGGCGAGCTGTGGATACGGGGTGTCAACATCGCCGAATACGGGTGGGGCACCTGCAACAACCATGCGCCGCGCCGCGACCGGAAACTGCTGCTCAACCGCCGCGAGCTGGACAAACTCCAGCGTGCGGGGCAGGACAAGGGCCTCACGATCGTGGGGCTGCGCCTGTTCCTGAACGAACGGGGGCTGGCGAAAGTCGTGGTCGGGCTTGCCCGGGGCCGGAAGACCTATGACAAGCGCGAATACCTGAAGGAAAACGATGCCAAGCGTGAGATCGACAAGGCGATGAAAAATTACAAACGATGATACGAGCTATTTTCCTCGATGTAGACGGTACGCTGATCAGTTTCAAGACCCATGAAATACCCGCCTCGGCACGCGATGCGCTGGTGCGGGCGCATGCGCGGGGTATCCGGCTCTTTATCGCTACGGGGCGTGCGGCGAACGACCTCGCTCCGCTCGAGGGGATTCCCTACGACGGCGTGGTGTCGCTCAACGGCGCACGGTGTGTGGCTGCCGACGGGCGTGTCGTAAGCCAGCACTTGATTCCGCGGGCCGATTTCGAACGCGCCATGGAACTCTCCTTGCAGATGGGATTCCCGCTGGCGCTGGAACTGGAGAGCGGCGTATTCGTCAACCGAGTGACCCCCGAGGTGGAACGGCTGGCGCATATGGTCGCGCATCCCGTGCCCGAGCAGACCGACCTCCGTGCGCTTTTCGAGCGGAGCGAGTGCTGCCAGATGTGTTTCTATCTGGATACGGAGGCCGAACGGCGCGTCATGGCGCAGTTGCCCGGGCTTGCGGCGAGCCGGTGGTGCCCGATTTTCGCCGACATCAATGTCGCAGGCATCGACAAGGCCACGGGTATGAGGGAATTTATGTCCGCCTGCGGATTACGGGCTTCGGAGGTCGCGGCCTTCGGCGACGGCGGCAACGACGTGGCGATGTTGTCTGCCGCGGGGGTGGGGATTGCCATGGGCAATGCCTGCGACGAGGCGCTGAACGCCGCCGACTACGTGACCGCTACGGTCGACGACGACGGCATTGCCCGGGCGCTGGAGCACCTGGGTATTTTGGACGATTGAGTTTGAATTTATCGAAGATATGAGCTTGATTCTATGTATCGAGACCGGTACGGACGTTTGTTCGGTCGGTATTGCAAAGGACGGGGAGCTGCTTTCGCTGCGCGAGAGCGACGAGGGGCGCGACCATGCCCGCAAGGTCGGCGTGTTCGTCGACGAGCTTTTGCGCGAAACGGGCATTGCGCCCGATGAACTGGATGCCGTGGCCGTGGGCAAGGGCCCCGGCTCCTATACGGGGCTGCGGATCGGCGTTTCGTTCGCCAAGGGGCTGTGCTACGGGGTGCGTAAGCCGCTGGTGGCCGTCGGGTCGCTCGATGCGCTGGCCGAAGTGGCGCTCGAAGACTACGAAGCCGGAATTCTTTCCGTCCCCGACTGGGAACATGCCTGCCTTTGCCCGATGGTCGATGCCCGCCGCATGGAGGTCTATGCGCAGGTATTCGATACAACTGGCAAGCCCCTGAACGAAGTTTCGGCCGAGGTCGTCGACGGGGAGAGCTTTGCGCACTTCCGTTCGCAGGGGAGGCCGTTCGTGATCTTCGGCAGCGGGGCCCGCAAATGCGCCGGGATACTGCCCGACGCCGTGCTTGTCGAGGTAGCCCCTTCCGCACGCGGGCTTGCGCGGCTGGCCCAGCGTGCGCTCGATGCGGGATGTACGGAAGATATCGCCTATTTCGAACCTTTCTACCTGAAGGATTTTGTCGTTACGACGTCGAAGAAAAAGTTGTTCTGACGGCGTTTTTCATGCTGTGGCGTCTGGCATGGCCGTAAGGCCCCGGGCTTTTCGGGGTTGCTGTATGGCGAACCTTCAGAATCGGGGGTTCGGCGGGAGTATACCGGTATGATGGAAGCGGAGTTGATAAAATGCCTGTCGGAGCGGTTTTATTCCGATTTTGCCGACACGGTGGCCCGGCGCGTGCGTGATGCGGGTGCCGTGGGGCTGCTGTATGAGGTGGTGACCTCCCGCTACGAGGGGTTGCCGCGTGCCGTGAGGCACAAGGTGGCTTTCCGGGGTGCGTATGTACTCGAGAAAATCTATTTCGACGCCCCGGATTCGTTCATGCCCTGTGCCGGTAAGTTTTGCGGGACGGATTTCCCGGCCTGCGCCGATCCCAGTGCCCGGCGTCACTTCGCAAAGGTCATGGCCGACCTGCTGGGGCGTTACTCGCCCGGGAGGCGGGATATGGAGCGGATTGCGGAGGCCGCCGCCCGATGGGCGGTCGAGCCGGGGGCGAAGGTCGCCGTGAAGATTTGGGCGGTCGAGGTGCTGAAGCATTGCCGGCGACGTGTCGGCTGGGTTCAGGAGGTGTGGGACGACATCGTGGAGACGATGGCGCACGACGCGACGCCCGGGATCGAAGTGCGGATGCGCAAAAACTGGAGGGAACCCCGCAGGCCGTGAGCCGGATTTTGTGCACGACATGGGAAATCTCCTGCCGGGAAATGCAAAAGCCCGCCGAACATCGGCGGGCTTTTGCATGTTACAGGGGGCTTTGCCCGGCCCATATTTTCCAGGTTTCCATGTTCCTCTGAACTCCGGTGCCCGGTTCCTCTGTTCCCGGTTCCTCTGTTCCCGGTTTCTACCGTTCCCGGATTCCTTTGTTCCGGCGTTCCTCTGTTTCTCGCTTCTCGTGTTCCCGGGCTGGCGCGGCGGGCATTTCGGTTATTCTTTGCCTCCGGCTCCGGGAACCGGATTCCCGCCCCCGGCTTCGGTGGCGGGGATGCCTGGGAGGTCGTCCTCCCCGGCGGATTCGAGCGTGCGCGCGGAGTGCTGTTTCTTGGTTTGCAGGCGTGCCGTCCTGCGCAGCCGTTCCCCGACGCGGATGATGTTGTCGTTGCCCGTGCAGAGCCGTTTGTAGGCGTCGTCATAGGCGTCGCGTGCCTTGTCCAGCGCTGTGCCGACCCCTTCGAGCGAACCGGTGAAGGCCACCAGTTGTTCATAGAGTTTCAGCCCGCATGCGGCGATGTCCCTGGTGTTCTTGTCCTGGTCGTTGTATTTCCACAGGTCGGCGACCAGTTTGAGCAGGGCGAAAAGGTTCGTCGGCGACGAGATGATGACCTTCTTGTCGTAGGCGTCCGACCAGATGGCCGCGTCGTTCTGCAATGCGGCGAGGAAGGCCGGTTCGTTGGGGATGAACATGATGACGAAGTCGGGCGAGTTGAGCAGGCGCTGGTACTCCTTGCGTCCCAGTTCGTTGACGTGCTGGCGGACGGAGGCCGTGTGCGCTGCGAGGCAGCGGCGGCGCTCCTCTTCGGTTTCGGCCGAGGTGTAGCCTACGAAAGCCGTGAGCGAAACCTTCGAGTCGATGACGATGTCTTTCTTCTCGGGCAGGTGCAGCACGACGTCGGGGCGCAGGTTGTGTCCCTCGGCGTCCTTGATGTTGTATTGCGTTTCGTAGTGGATGCCCTTGATGAGCGCTGAACTGTCCAGGATCGTTTCCAGCAGCATTTCGCCCCAGTCGCCCTGCACTTTCGAATTGCCTTTCAGTGCGTTGGTCAGGTTCGTGGTCTCGGTCGTGATGCGCCGGTTGAGCTCCATCAGGTTTTTCAGCTCGGCCTTCAGTTCGCCGCGCTGTGCCGTCTGCGTGGTGTAGATGTCCTCGACGCGCTTGCGGAATTCGACGATGTTGTCGCGGAAGGGTTTGAGCAGCACGTCGAGCGACTCCTTGTTGGTCTCCTTGAAATGCTTGGACTGCTCGCCCAGTATCTCGGTCGCAAGGTTGCGGAACTGGGCCCGGAAGGTCTCCTCCAGTTTTTCGCGCTCGGCTTTTTCGGCCGCGCGATCCTCGGCGTTCTTCGCGCGCAGCGATGCGATCTCGGCCTCGGACGAGGCGCGGAGTGCCGCCAGTTCCGCTTCGGTACGCGTCCGCTGCTCGGTCAGCGCCTGCACCTGTCCTTCGTAGCGCTGCCGCAACTCTTTTTCCGCGGACAAGGCTTGTTCCGCGGCGGCCAGCCGGGCTTCGGCCGCCGCCAGCCGCGACGTGGCATCGCGCTCGCGGGCTTCGGAGGCTTGGTTGTCAGCGGCAAGCCGCCGGGTGTCCCTGCGCCAGAGTACGAGGAACAGGGCGACGGGCACTGCCAGGCTGCACGTAGCGGCCAATATGAAAAGGGTGGTAGGAGTCATCGTGTGTTTTTGTGTCTGTTTCCATGCAAAAATAGCAATTTATTCCCGGAAAAACACCCCGTACCGGGGCATGTGCGTTAATTTAGCCCCGCAACGCAATTTTTAGTCCCGATGTCGCAGGTTGTTACGTATTTTTTTATAGCTTTGTTTGTTCCAAATACGGATTCAAATAATTTCGAATATGAAAAAAACGTTACGATCCCTGAAGCTGGCCTGCCTCGCTGCAGTGTCCATGCTAGTTGTTTCCTGCAGCGGAAGTGCCGATTACCGCAATTTCCTGCCTGCCGATTCCTTTATGACGATGTCGGTCAACCCCGCTTCGCTTCTGCAGAAGAGCGATGCCGGCGATATCGAGCAGCATCCGCTCTTCATCCGGCTCAAGGCCGAGCTCGACAAGGCCGATGGCATCACTGCCGAAGAGAAGGAATACCTGCTGGCCCTGCTGAAGAACCCCTGTGAATCGGGTATCGACCTGAAAAAAGACCTGTTCTTCTTCATGTCGATGGATGGCGCGATGCAGTCCCCGAATGTCCGGGGCGGTATGCTGCTGCCCGTCGGCGATAAGGCGAAACTGGACGCGCTGCTCGCCCGTATCAACGAGAAAAGCGGCATTGCACCCCGGAACGAGGGCGGTATCTCGGTCATCGCATTGGGCGAGGACAGCTCCGTGAGCGGGTTGTGCGCCTACAACGATGTGGCTGTCATGCTCTATTTCGCGCAGGGGTCGCCAGAAAGCGGACTCGATGCCGTTAAGAAACTCTTTGCCCAGAAGAGCGGCGAGAGCCTGATGGGCGACAAAGTTGTTGCCGGGCAGCTCTCCGAGAAGAACGACATCAACATGGTGATGGTCTATTCGGCACTGGTGTCGATAATGGATAGCAACCCGATGATGAGTTCGATGCCGATGATGGAAGCCCTCAAGGGTGCCACGCTGGCAAGTTCCGTCAATTTCGAGAAGGGCCGGATCGTTTGCGATGCCGCCGTGTCGTACAAGGACAAGGAGAGCGAACAGAAGATGATGGATTTTTACGCCTACGTGAAGCCCCAGACGGGCGCCCTGTTGCGCTACGTACCCCGGAATACGATCGGTGCGATGGCCTACGGCCTCGACGGCGAGAAGATGTACTCGGTGTTCTCCGCAATGCCCGGTTACGGAATGCTGATGGCCAACCCGATGGTCAAGCAAGTGATGGATGCTTTCAGCGGCGACTGCGTGATCTCGTTCTCAGGGATGACAGCCGACGGTCAGTATCCCGTAGCGTCGCTGCTGGCCCAGGTGAAGGATCCCGCCGTGTTGCAGACGATCGTCTCCAACCTCTCCGGTATGCCCATCCAGAAGGCGGGCGAAGGCGAATATACGATCAGCATGGGCGGTGTCACGGTGCTGTTCGGCGTGAAAGGCGATGTGCTTTACTGTACGACCGATGCGGTCGTGAAATCGGCGCTCGACGGTGCGGACATCGAATCGCTGGCTTCGATGAGCAAGATATTCAAGGGCCAGTCGGGAAGCTTCTACGTCGATTTCGAGGGTGTGACCGCGCTGACCGCGCAGCTTGTCGGCGGTAATGTCGACCCGCAGGTCGAGGCCGCGCTCTCCGTGCTGGCCATGTTCGAAGACCTGGAAGCCTATGGTACGATGAAGGGCGGGACTGCCGTAATCAATATGACGGACAAGGAGCAGAACTCCTTTAAGACTGTCTGCGACAAAATCGGCGAACTGATCCGCCGGTACGTACCGGAGGTCAATTTGTAATAACCTTCGGGGTTTATGGTAAACGGCCGTCCGGGATTCGAACGGCCGTTTACCTTGAAATAAAGAACGTATGGAATCGATAACTTTGCAACGGGTGCTGCCCTGCGTGTTCGCGGGGAAAGCGGCTCCGCGGGATTCGGGGGTCTGGTTGCAGGAGGTGACCTTCCGCAAGGGGGAGTACTGCCTGCTCGAGGCTGCTTCGGGAACGGGGAAAACTTCGCTGTGCCACTTTCTCTACGGCATCCGGGAGGATTACGCGGGGCGGATACTCTTCGACGGGGCGGATTGCCGCGGCTTTTCCGCCGCGGCGTGGAGCGGCCTGCGCCGCAGGTCGCTGAGTATGCTTTTCCAGGATTTGCGTCTTTTCGGCGAATTGACCGTCGCGGAGAATATCGGCCTGAAAAACGAGCTCACGCATTTCAAGACGCAGGAGCAGATCGGGCGAATGCTCGAGGCTGCGGGTATCGCCGATAAGCGGGATGCCCCGGTCGAAAAGCTCTCCTTCGGACAGCAGCAGCGCGTGGCCTTCATTCGCTGCATGTGCCAGCCGTTCGATTTCATCCTGCTCGATGAGCCTGTCAGCCACCTCGATGCCGCTAACGGGGAGTTGCTCTCCGGGATGCTGCTGGAAGAGGCGCAGGCGCAGGGGGCGGGTATCGTCGTTACCTCGGTGGGCAGCCGGCTCGAGCTTCCCTACCATAAAACCCTTACGCTATGACGCTGCTCTGGAAATTGCTGCGCAGCCATCTGAGCGTCGCGCAGACCGTAGGTTTCGCCCTCGCCGGGGTCGTGGGCATGACCATCGTGCTCACCTCGGTGCAGGCTTACCGCGATGTCATGCCGGTCTTCGATGCCCCCGATTCGTTCATGCGGGGCGATTACCTGGTACTTTCGAAACGGGTCGGCGCACTCCAGACGATCGGGCTGGGGAGCAGCGACTTTACCCCCGCGGAGCTGGAGGAATTGAAGGGACAGCCTTTCGTCCGGGACGTCGGGGCTTTCACGCCGGCGGACTACCGGGTGAAGGGGACGGTGGGCATGGGCGGCGTGCAGCTCTCGACCTACCTCTTTTTCGAGGCGGTGCCCGACCGTTTTCTCGATGTCACCTCCGGGAAGTGGAAATACGAACCCGGCGACGGGGATATCCCCATCATCATCCCGCGCAATTACCTGAACCTCTATAATTACGGGTTTGCCAAGTCGCAGGGGCTGCCGCAGATTTCGGAGGGGATATTTCAGCGGGTTTCGCTCGGCATCGAGGTCGCCGGCAACGGGCGGACTGAACAGTTCCGGGGCCGTATCGTCGGGTTGTCGAACCGCCTCAATACGATCCTCGTTCCGGAGTCTTTCATCCGTTGGTCGAACGGGCGGTTCGGCCAGGGCGGGGAGAAACAGGCATCGCGGGTCATCGTCGAGACCGACCGCCCTGTGGATGCCGCGATTTCGGCTTACCTCGACGGCAAGGGCTATGAGGCAGAAGGCGACCGCCGTGACAGCGGGAAGGCTGCCTATTTCCTGCAACTTGCGGCCGGAGGGCTCGGAGGGGTGGGACTGGTGTTCAGCGTGATGTCTTTCTACATTCTGATGCTGAGCATTTTCCTGCTCTTGCAGAAGAACAGCGCGAAACTGGAAAATCTGCTCCTGCTGGGTTATGCACCGGGACGTGTGGCACGTCCGTATTGGTTGCTGACCCTGTGGCTCAACCTGGGCGTCCTCGTCGTGGCCGTGGTTTTGTCGTGGCTGGTGCGTATGTGGTACCTGCCCGAACTGGCAGCATTGCAGGAGGGGTACGCCCCGGCCGGGGTCGGCGTTACATGGGTATGCGGCATAGGGCTTGCATTGCTGCTTTCGCTGTCCAACGGCATTGCGATACGCCGGAGGATCGACACCCTGAACCGGAAAAGATCCTGACCGGCAGCTCTTTCGGGACGGAATCCCCGGAAAGACCGTGCGACAGGGAACCGGCATTCGGAATCCCGAACTGCAACCCCGAACCCCAAAACCCGGGTTTGCGGGGACGGAATCCCGCTCCGAAGCGTGGAAAACTGCCGGGAAATGACTATATTTGTCGTAAGTAATATTCGAACCATGAACAGAATCGTAGCACCTTCGATGCTTTCGGCCGATTTCGGCCACCTGGAACGCGACACGCAGATGGTCGACCGCAGTGCGGCCGAGTGGGTACATATCGACGTGATGGACGGCGTGTTCGTCCCCAATATCTCCTTCGGGTTTCCGGTGCTGAAGGCCATCCGCAAGGTGACCGCAAAGTGCCTCGACGTGCACCTGATGATCGTCGAGCCGGAGCGTTACGTAGCGCGTTTCGTCGAGGCGGGCGCCGACATCGTGACCTTCCACTACGAAGCCACGTACGATCCCAGGGGGTGCATAGAAATGATCCGCAAGGCCGGTGCGAAGGCCGGGGTGTCGATCAAGCCGGCGACTTCGGTCGAGGTGCTGCGCGATATCCTCCCGCTGGTCGACCTGGTGCTGGTGATGAGCGTCGAACCCGGTTTCGGCGGGCAGTCGTTCATCCCGGCTTCGACCGGGAAGATCCGGGCTCTGCGGGCCATGGCCCGGGAGTTGGGGTTGCAGACCATCATCGAGGTCGACGGCGGCATCTCGTCGCACAACTCCCGCGAGGTCTACGAGGCAGGGGCCGACGTGCTGGTTGCCGGGAATGCCGTTTTCGGCGCCGAAGACCCGCAGGCCGAGATCGTGCGGATGCTCAACGCCTGACCATTCGGCGCGCCGGATATTTCGGGGCGAAGCGGCCAGGGTTTTCAGGGATTCCGGACGTCTCGTGTTCCGGGTTTTGCCTGGGTGTCGCGCCCGTATTGCATTCCGCAGCGGCTCAGGGGACGATGTGCCGTCGGGTCTCGTCGTCCAGCAGGCGGCGCAGGTCGCGCAGCAGGTCGTCGTCGCGGAAATAGCCGGAGCCGTAGGTCAGGTTGAACGCGTAATCGAAATCGGCGGGATTGGCACCTTGGTTATGCTGGATGATGGTCTCGGCTTTGTCGAGGGCTTTCACCCACCGCGCCTCGGGCGTCTGGCATGCTTCGTATTCCTCCCATATCTTCCGGATTGCCGTTCCGGCCGCGGGCGGGAGCATGCGCGTCAGTTTGTCCATTGCGGCCAGCTCCGCAGCCTCCTTGGTGCCGTCGGCCATCTGCGCCACGGCCGGAATGTCCCCGTCATACGCTTCGCCGAGGTCGTGGACGAGGCACATCAACAATACTCGTTGCATGTCCAGCCGGGGGCGTTCGCCGGTGAGGACGGCGGCCAGCAGGGCCAGCCGCCAAGAGTGTTCGGCCGTGCTTTCGTGTCTCCCGGTCGAGGTGTGCGCCGTGCGCAGGACGTCTTTCAGCCGTTCGGCCTCGCGGATGAACCGCAGGTAGCGTTCCAACTTCTCCATACTATAACAATGTTCGTTTCGGAGTTCAAAGATACGATATGTCGGATTAAATCACTAACTTTGCCGTGATTTTAGACAGACCATGATATCTCTTGACAATCTTACTGTAAGTTACGGGGGCTGGACGCTCTTCGACAACATATCGTTCCTGATAAACCCCAAAGACCGCATCGGCCTCGTCGGCCGGAACGGGGCGGGCAAAACCACGCTGCTGCGCATCATTACGGGCGAGCAGCAACCGACCTCGGGCAGCGTGACCCTGAACGGCGACTGTACGATCGGCTACCTGCCGCAGACCATGCGTGTGGCCGATACGACGACGCTCGTCGAGGAGACCGCCAAGGCGTTCGAGGAGGTGCTGCGCCTCGAGGCCGAGATCGAGCACCTGACGCGCGAGATCGCGGAGCGTACCGACTACGAAAGCGACGGTTATGCGCAGCTGTTGCACCGCCTGAACGATGCGCAGGATCACTACCATATCCTCGGCGGCGAGACCCGCGATGCGGATATCGAAAAGACGCTGCTGGGGCTCGGGTTCAAACGCGAGGATTTCGGACGTCCGACGAGCGAATTCTCGGGCGGCTGGCGCATGCGTATCGAGCTGGCGAAACTGCTGTTGCGCCGTCCCTCGATCTTCCTGCTCGACGAGCCGACGAACCACCTCGACATCGAGTCGATCCAGTGGCTCGAGGATTACCTGAAGAATTACAGCGGCGCCGTGCTGCTGATTTCGCACGACCGCGCTTTCCTCGACAACGTCACCAACCGCACGGTCGAGCTTTCGCTGGGCAAAGCGACCGATTACAAGGTTTCCTATTCGAAATATGTCGTGCTGCGCGCCGAACGCCGGGCACAGCAGATGGCTGCCTATGAAAACCAGCAGCGCATGATCGAAAAGACCGAGGAATTCATCGAGAAGTTCCGCTACAAACCCACCAAGTCGAACCAGGTGCAGTCGCGCATCAAGCAACTCGAACGCCTCGAACGGCTCGAGGTCGAGGAGGAAGACTTGGCGACGCTCAATATCAAGTTCCCGCCCGCACCCCGCTCGGGACAGATCGTAGCCGAGATCAACGAAGCCGGGATGTCGTTCGGGGCGAAGCATGTCTTCAGCGGCGCGAATTTCATCATCGGAAAGGGCGACAAGATCGCCCTCGTTGGCCGTAACGGCGAAGGCAAGACCACGCTGGCGCGTATGCTCGTCGGGCAGCTGACGCCGACCGAAGGTTCGGTGCGGCTCGGTGCCAACGTCAATATCGGCTACTATGCCCAGAACCAGGACGACCTGATGGACGGCGAATTCACCGTCTACGATACGCTCGACCGCGTGGCCGTGGGGGACATCCGTACCCGCCTGCGCGATATCCTCGGGGCGTTCCTGTTCCGCGGCGAGGATATCGACAAAAAGGTCAAGGTGCTTTCGGGCGGCGAGCGGGCACGTCTGGCCATGGCCCGCATGATGCTCGAACCGCGCAACCTGCTGGTACTGGACGAGCCGACCAACCACATGGACATGCGTTCGAAGGACATCCTCAAGAATGCCATCATGAAGTACGACGGCACGGTCGTCATCGTGTCGCACGACCGCGAATTCCTCGACGGCATGGTGCAGAAGGTCTATGAGTTCCGCGACGGCGGGGTGAAGGAGTACCTCGGGGGTATCTACTATTTCCTCGAAAAGCGGAAGCTGGAATCGCTCCAGGAGGTCGAACGCAGGGACACCCCGCAGAAACCCGCCGTGCAGGCAACTCCGAAACCCGAGGCCGCCGTTTCCGGCAAACTCACTTACGAGCAGCGCAAGGAGCAGGAGAAACAGCTGCGCAAGCTGCGCCGGACGGTCGAGGGGATCGAGGCGGAACTTGCCGCAATCGAAAAACAGATCGCCGCCTACGATGCGAAATTCGCTGCGGCGACCGCCTACGACGAAGCCGACTACAAGGCCTACAACGACCTGAAAGCCCGTTACGACCATCAGATGCACGAGTGGGAGAAGGCATCGTACGAACTGGAACTCGTCGAAGAACAGTGATTTCCGGGAAATCCGGCTGAACCTTGTGCCGCCCGCCCCGGGGCAAATGAAAAATAAGCTGCTATGGACAACATTATTTTCGGGATACGTCCCGTGGCCGAAGCCATCGAGGCTGGACGCCAGATCGAGAAACTCTACATCCGCAAAGGTGCCGAAGGGCAGCTGATGACGGAGCTGAAAGACCTCTGCATCCGTCACCGCGTGCGGATGCAGGAGGTGCCTGTCGAAAAGCTCAACCGCCTCACGCGCGGTAACCACCAGGGGGTCGTGGCGCAGATTTCGGCCATCGAATATGTCGGGCTGGCCGACATCCTGGAACGGGTGCCCGAGGACGAGACGCCGCTGGTGGTGATCTTTGACGGGGTGACCGACGTCCGCAATTTCGGCGCCATCGCCCGCTCGGCCGAGTGCGCCGGGGCGCACGGTCTGGTGACGCCGCTGAAGAATTCGGCCCCCGTGAATGCCGAGGCAATCCGCTCGTCGGCCGGGGCGCTGACGACGATCCCGGTCTGCCGCGTGGGGTCGATCCGCAATACGATCAAGCAGCTCCAGACCGAAGGGTTTCAGATCGTCGCCGCGACCGAGAAGAGCCGCAAACTGCTCTACGATGCCGATTTCCGCAAGCCTACGGCCCTGGTGATGGGCGCCGAGGATACGGGCATCTCGAAGGAGATCCTCAAACTCTGCGACGAACAGCTGGCAATCCCCCTGATCGGGCATATCGAATCGCTGAACGTCTCGGCCGCAGCGGCCGTGATGCTTTTCGAGGTCGTGCGCCAGCGTATCGGACAATAAACGAAAACCATGAAAGCGAAACTCGGACATTACGTGCAGTGGCTTCGGGAGGGGTTCCTGCAAATGCTGCGCCTGCACCCTGTGGAGGCGGGATTGATTGCCCTCGGATGTATCGGCTGCCTCGTCGCCTACGAGACGGACAGCGACGACACCCTGGTCAGGCTGGCGCTCGTGCCGCTGGCCTTCGCTGTTGCGCTGGCCTTCAATAACCTTGCGGGGCTGGGGCCGTGGCGGAAAGTCTACTGGGTATGCTGGGCGCCTTTCGTGCCGTTCGCGCTCTGGGGAGGTCTGGAAGAGTGGCTCGCCAGCGAGCCGTCGTTCATCACCTTCGGCATCCTGGCGCCCTTGGCGCTGCTGCTCTGTCGCCGTGCCGTGTGCAACAAGCGGTTCGTCGACGACATCATGGTGTGGCTGCGTTCGGGCATCCTCGCTGCGCTCTTCGCCAATGTAGCGCTGGGGTTGTTCTCCGCTATCCTCTTCTCCACGACCTATATCTTCGGGCTCGAAGGGAGTTGGATCGAGCATGTCTGGATCTATGCGCTGATCCTTTTCGAGACCTTCGCCGGCCCGGTGCTTTTCCTGATGATGTACGACCGTTGGGCCGGTGCCGAATGCCGCGGCACCCGCATCCTCGACGTATTGCTGAACTATATCGTGACGCCCGCACTGCTGATCTACACCGCCATACTCTGCCTTTACATGGTCAAGATCCTCGTTACGTGGTCTTTGCCCGAGGGCGGGGTGGCCTATCTGGTATTCGGGTTCACACTGCTGGCTATTGCGGTCAAGGCATTGCAGCCGTTGTTGCAGAAACGCATGTACGACTGGTTCTTCGACCGTTTCAGCCTGGTGTCGTTGCCTACGCAGCTGCTGTTCTGGATCGGCGTCCTGCGTCGTACGAACGAATACGGGCTTACCGAACCGCGCGTATACCTGCTTGTCTGCGGCGGGCTGATGACGCTCTGCGTGCTGTTGTTCCTCTCGCGCCGTACCGGGCGCTACCTGTACGTCGGCCTGGCGGGGTTCGTCTGCTTTGCGGCTCTGGCCTACCTGCCTGTGCTCGAACCGCAACGCATAGCGACCGGCTCGCAGGTGCGCCGTGCCGTCCGTGTGGCAAAACAGCTTAACATGCTCGACGGCGAGGGCCGGCTGCAACTGGACGCCTTTGTCCCCGACACCCTGCTGCGCCGGGATTACCGCCGCCTTTACGAGGCGCTCGACTACGTTGCCGACCATGATACGCTGGCCTTCGCCCGGTTCGGGGTGGAGCTCGGCAAAGTCCGCGAGGCAGTGCCGGATGTGTTCCGCGATTATGTGGTCTACGGCTACGATTACCGTACCGATGACAACTGGGTGTCGGTGTACCCGGACGGTGTGCGACGCATCGACCTTGCCCCAGGGTATCGGGTGCTGTATGCCAACCTTTCGTACAATCGTTATGACCAGGGCCGTATCCCGTATTACCGATTCGAGGATGATACGCTGCGGATCGACTTCGGCACGGATCGCCCCGAATTCGTAATTTCCGCACCCGCCCTGTTGCAGCGGCAACTGCGGCGTGCGGGCAAGGGGGATTATCCCCTGCCCTCTGAGCTGGAGAACGCTGCCAATGAACTCCTGACCTATTCGGATGAAGAGTTGTTGATCCTTTTTTTCAGTATGAGCATCGAACGGCGGGATTCTGCGCTTCGCCTCGACGATGTGGATATCTCGGCCATTATGGCCCGTTAGGCATGATTACGACCGTCGAACATCCCCGGCTGGGTGAGGTCGTCCTCTCCCAGTCGCGCCGCGCACGCCGTATTTCGATCAGCGTGCGCGGGACGGGGTGTGTCCGCCTGTCGTTTCCTTGCGGGGTTTCCGCACGGCGAGCGATGGAGTTTCTCGAGTGCAAAGCCGGATGGGTCGAGGCGGCCCGGGCACGGCTTGCGCAGCGGCGTGCGGCACTCCCGCCGCAGTTGCCGCCTGCCGCGGAAAAAGCCCGCGTCGAAGAGCTGCGGCGCGCCGCCAAAGCCGACCTGCCCGACCGTATCGGTCGGCTCTCCCGCATCACGGGGCTGAAGTACAACAAGCTGACGATCCGTGCCTCGCGTACGAAGTGGGGGAGCTGTACCGGGACGAACAACATTTCGCTGAGCCTTTTCCTGATGACGCTTCCGGAGCATTTGCGCGATTTCGTCATTGTCCACGAGTTGTGCCATACCGTTCACCACGACCATTCCCCGAAGTTCCATGCGTTGGTCGACCGGCTGGTCGGGGGCAATGAAAAAGCCCTTAACCGGGAGTTAAAGGCTTTTTCGATTCGGGGCTGACGCCCCACCCAAACATAACAATCCTATAAAAGGAACCCCTCGCTCCGCAGCGGCCGTCCGAGCCGCCGTGAAGCCTTGCTATTTCCGTTGTTTAACCAGATATTGTTCTTCCCGGTAGGTGAAACTGATGAAGAGGAAGGCCAGTGCGCACGCCGCGAGCAGCATGATGAATCCCCAGTCCCAGCCCAGGTGCTGTACGATCGAACCCATGGCGATGTTGGCGAGGATGGCCGTGCCGAAGAAGTATCCGAAGAATCCGGTCAGTCCGGCGGCTGTCCCGGCGGCCTTCTTGGGTGCGAGGTCGAGGGCCTGTACGCCGATCAGCATCACGGGGCCGTAGATCAGGAATCCGATGGCGATCAGCGATATGTTATCCAGCAGTACGTTGTCCATGTTTTTCCAGTAGATCACGATGAAGACCGCGACGAGTGCCATGTAGATCATGGTCGTGATGGCCCGGCGTCCTTTGAAGACCTTGTCCGACAACCATCCGCAGATGATCGTGCCGGGGATGGCTGCCCATTCGTATGCCGAGTAGGCCCAGCCCACATCCTTGATGTCATAACCCTTGATGTCCTTCAGGTAGGTCGGCGCCCAGTCCAGTACGCCGTAACGCACCAGGTACACGAACGCATTGGCGAAGGCGATATACCAGAGTATCTTGTTGTTGAGTACGTATTTGAAGAAGATTTCCTTCGTCGTAAGCTCCTGCTCCGACTTCTCGCTGTAATTTTTCGGGTAGTCGTTGCGGTATTTCTCGATGGGCGGGAGCCCGGTCGACTGGGGCGTGTCGCGGATCAGCAGGAATGCAAGCATCGCGACCACGATGGCCACCACGGCGGGGAACCAGAACGTACCGATCTGCCACGACCCGAACCACAACAGTCCGTAGGCCGCCATCGGGCCGATCATGCCGCCGCCGACGTTGTGGGCCACGTTCCAGATCGACATCTTCGTGCCGCGTTCGTTCTGCGAGAACCAGTGGGTCATGACGCGTCCGCACGGGGGCCAGCCCATACCCTGGAACCAGCCGATGAGGAACTGCGTGATGAACATCATGATGATCGACGAGATACCGGCCGATGTCCCGAGGAACATCGTCACCAGCGCCGACAACACCAGTCCCAGCGGCAGGAAGACACGGGCGTTGCTGCGGTCGGAAACGCCGCCCATCAGGAACTTCGAAAGCCCGTAGGCAATGGCGTTCGCCGAGAGCGCGATGCCCAGGTCACCCTTGTCGAATCCCATTTCGACAAGGTGGGGCATGGCCAGCGTGAAGTTCTTGCGCACGAGGTAGTAACCGGCATATCCGATGAAGATGCCGATGAATACCTGCAACCGCAGCCGCTTGTACTCTTTGTCTATTTTTTCCGCAGCGACGGGCGGTTTGTGTTTAGGGGGTCGTAGTATTTTCCACATGGTTCAGCGATCAGTTTTGTTCAAAGATATACGTTTTCGCCAAATCCGTGAAATCTTTTACCTGAGTGTCGATCCAGGCCTGGTCGCGTCCCAGCTCCCTGGCCATCATCGCGGCTACCTTCGGCGCCGCCGCGATGGCTTCGCGGGCATCGACGAAGAGCAGGCGCACACGGCGCGAAAGCACGTCCTCGACCGTCATGGCCATCTCCTCGCGTACGGCCCACAGCACCTCGGCATAGGTATAGCCGTATTTGGGCGAGAGTTTCTCGCCCAGCTCGGGCTGCTGCTTGATAAGGTCGAGGATCTTGGGCTCGTCGCTGCCGTAGACGTACATGTGATCCGCCAGGTTGGGGTTCTTGCGGTAACCGTGGATGCGCAGTTTCTTGGTCACGCACTTGCGGACGGGCAACTTGGCGACCTCGATCGCCTTGTCCACCGTATCTTCGGCCATCAGACGGTAGGACGTCCATTTGCCGCCCGTGATCGTCACCAGCCCGTTGTCCGAAACGATGATCTTGTGGCTGCGCGAAATTTCCTTGGTGTTTTTGCCCTCCTTCTTGGGCGCCGCCAGCGGACGCTGCCCTGCGAAGACCGAAAGGATGTCCTTGTAGGTCGGCGCGGGGTTCATGTAGAGCCCTGCCGTGCCGAGGATGAAGTCGATCTCTTCTTTGAGCGGGCGCGGGTCTTCCTCGGCCTTGGGACGTACGATGTCCGTGGTTCCGACCACGACCTTGTCGTGCCAGGGCACGGCGAACAGCACGCGGCCGTCCGAGGTCTTGGGTACCATGATGGCGTAGTCGCTCTGCAGGAATTTCATGTCGAGCACCAGGTGCACGCCCTGGCTCGGAGTGACCATCTTGCGGTGCGTAGGGCTGTCCATGTGCATGATGTCGTCCACGAAGCACCCTGCGGCGTTCACCACGCTGCGCGCCTTGACCGTGTACTCTTCGCCCGTGAGGTTGTCCACGAATTTCACGCCGGCCGCACGTCCCGCATCGTCGTGTACGATCCCCGTAACGCTCGCCTGGTTCACGACCGTGCCGCCGTTCTCGATGCATGTCTGTGCGAGGTTGATCGCCATGCGCGAGTCGTCGAACTGCCCGTCGTGGTATACGACGCCGCCCTTGAGCCCCTTTTCGACCGAAGTGGGGATGTATTTCATTACTTTTTTTGCCGAAATGAATTTCGAACGGCCGTAACCGAAACCGAACGAAAGCATGTCGTAGAAGGTCAGACCGCAAAAATAGAGGAAATTATCCCAGTAACTGTAATTCGAGATCACGAATGCCTGGTCTTTGACCAGGTGCGGGGCGTTGGCTTTCATGCGGCCGCGTTCGCGCAGGGCTTCGAGCACCAGCATGACGTCGCCCTTCTGCAGGTAACGTACGCCGCCGTGCACGAGCTTCGTACTGCGGCTCGATGTGCATTTGGCGAAGTCGGTCTTTTCGAGCAGCGCTACGCTCAGCCCGCGGGTCGCTGCGTCGACCGCCACGCCGAGGCCCGTGGCGCCTCCGCCTACCACTACGATATCCCAAACCTTGTCTTTCTCGGATAGTTTTTTGATTTGTGCAAGTCTTTCCATAAATTCATGAATTTCGTTTCGCAACAAAATTACATATGATTTTTTGTATTTCAAAATAAAATATGTTTTATTTCATAATATTTCGTTTCGGAGCATAATATATCGCCGGAAAAAATATTTCTCCGGGAGGTTTCGATCTAATTTCGGATTATTTTCGTATCTTGCATTATAAAACCAAATTTAATCGACACTATGAATAAATCCGGCGAAGAGACTATTTTGAGCCTTCCGGAGCGTCATAACCGGATCCTGGCACTGTTGCAGCAGAACGGCTCCATATCCGTCGTGCAGCTGGCCGAGTTGTTCAAGGTTTCGGAGGTCACGATCCGCAAAGATCTCTCTTTCCTCGAACAACAGAAGAAACTCTACCGCACGCACGGCAGTGCGATCCTTATCAGCCCCTATATCAGCGACCGCCACGTCAACGAGAAGGAGAAGAAAAACGTGGCGGAGAAACGGGCTATCGGGGCCAAGGCCGCAAGCCTTGTCGCGCAGGACGATTCGATCATCATCGCGTCGGGCACGACTATGGCCTTCCTCGCGCGCGAAATCAAGCCCGTCGGGCACCTGACGGTCATCACGGCGGCCGTTCCCGTGACATCGATCCTTTCGCAGGACACCAACGTTGACGTGATCCAGCTGGGGGGCATTACCCGCAGCAGTTCGGTGTCGGTCGTGGGGCCCTTTGCCGAACAGATGCTCGGCAACTTCAACTGCAGCAAACTGTTCGTCGGGGTCGACGGCATCGACCTCGAATTCGGGCTTACGACGACCAACATGCTCGAAGCGGCGCTGAACCGTGTGATGATGAACGCCGCGCAGAAGGTCATCGTACTGGCCGACAGTTCGAAATTCGGACGCCGCGGCTTCAGCAAGATCTGCGACCTGGAGGCTGTCGACCGCATCATCACCGACAATGGCATCCAGCCCCTTTACCTCGACCGGCTGCGCGAGCGCGGCATCGAGGTGATCGTCGTCGATGCATGATATACCACATATAGGGACGCTTTTAGCCCGATTGCGATCAGACTCTTGTGAGGTGCCGGTCAAATAAAGGCGACGGTGAAAATCACCGTCGCCTTTATTACCCCCCCCCTCCAGTTCGAAAGGTAATTCCGTACGTTGCGTTTGCGGCTGGACTTGTGTTTTGCGGAGATGCGAATGCCGGAGGTTTTGAAGGAGAACCCAGTCGGAAGATGCTTGCAAATATTTATTTCTGCCTGCGGTAAAAATCGCCTGCATGCTCAAATTCAAATCCGATCATTCGTTCATTATAGATACTGTCCATTTTGGAGATTGTTATACTGATTTTTATATTGCCGTAATGGGGCGGATTCGTTTCCGAAGGTTTCTTGTCGTAAAAATCATAGTAATCTATTATCGGAAAATCAATGACTTGTGCCGGGGCGCCGCAATATTTTCCAACCGTTTCGACGACTTCTTCTCGTGTGGCTATTTTGCTTGCCAATCCAAAAACAGCGAAGTCGGAAATATTATGCCAGTTATCGGATCGCGGCGTAATACTGATGCTGTTCACAATGCAATCGGTTTCAGGGAGGGCTTGGGCCGTGGGGTTAAATATCTCCGCGTTGATGATTTCTCCCTTTTCGTTTTTTACCGTTGTTGCCCAGTATTCATCTTTGGCAGTGGGAGGGATCATTGCGACGCCTGCACAGCTTTTGTAGTTCCCGGCCTGCATCAAATCTATAAGTTTGCATGGAAATGTGATTTTGCAGCCGTTGAGGACAAATCCCGATTTCCAGAATTCTTCCGGTATGTTTTTTATAGCTTCCATGGTAAGGCGCTTTTTGGGGGATTCAGCGTGGGTTTTCTGTTTTATTTGTGCTTCGATGCCATTGAAGGGGCTGAAAATCAACAACACAAGCATTAAAAGAATTTTTATGTTCATATTTCTGTATTTATGTTCGGGTAGCCCGAATTTTTACAAAGTTACTTGTTTTTACGGAAGTCAGTGTAATATTTAGGTGAATTTCATTGCGCAGCAGCAAGCGCTCAGTGTCTTGGACGGATATGGCCGCCGATAGACGGGCCGTAACAGAAAAGCAGCCCGGAAATCCGGACTGCCTATAATAATCGGACGGCTTGAATTAAACGGCAAGCCATTTATATTGCCGCTGTTATTTCAGCAAGGCCTGCAACCGCTCGGGGTAATCCGTCGTGATGTAGTCCACGCCCAGGTCGATGAAATAGCGCATGTCCTCTTCCTCGTCGACCGTCCATACGTTCACCTCCAGTCCCAGCTTTTTTGCCTGTTCCACCCATTCGGGGTGCTTGCGCAGCACGCGCATCGAGTAGTCGATGCCGGTGAGGCCGAGCCCCTTGATGCTGCGCGGGGAGAGGTCTCCGTTCAGGTAGAAGATACGCCCGTCGGGCAGCAGTTTCCTGAATGCCAGGCAGGCATTGATCGAGAAGGCGATGATGTCGGTGCGGTCGAGCAGGTCGTACTTGCGCAATGCCTTGACGATCTTCTCGGCCGCGAGGTCTTCGCGCCGAAGGTCGGAAAGCGATTTCATTTCCAGCACCAGCCGGGTGTCGGGTTTGGCAGCCACCAGGCGCAGATAGGCGTCCAGCGTCGGGATGTTCTCTCCGTTGGGAAGCACGATCGAGGTGATCTCCTTCAGCGTACCTTTCTCCATGTCGATTTCGGTACCCTTGTATATACGGTCGTGGTTTACGATCAGCTTGTCGTCGGCAGTCAGCCATACGTCCATTTCCGAGCCGAAGGCCCCGACCGAATCGGCTTTGGAGAACGAAGCAAGTGAGTTCTGCGCCGAATTGGGTGCCGTCCAGTAGCCGCGGTGCGCAATCACCTTGGGCTGAGCGAAGGCCGCGGCGGTTCCTGCGAAGAGCAGGGCGGCGGCGAAGATGAGCTTTTTTGTCATATCGTTTGAAATGTTGGTTGAGTGCTTATAAATCGAAACTTCAACAAAGTTAGTAAACATTTCCGGAATAACAAGCCCGGCGGGGTGCAAAAGGTGTTTTTTCAGGACGATGTCATCATACGGGAAGGGTTTGTGATTTTGAAACGAAACACGGAGCGGAACGATATGTACGATTTCCCGGCGAAATATATCGGAGTTTCGGGATTTTTTCCTATCTTCGTATGATGTGGAAATGGAATCCTTAACTTAAAACCAGAATAGACCATGAAAGAAAAAGTCAGCAAAAAGTTCCAGGAGATTTACGGCTCCGGGGCTATCCTGTTCGCCTCGCCGGGGCGTATCAATCTGATCGGGGAGCATACTGATTACAACGGGGGCTTCGTTTTCCCGGGGGCGGTTGACAAAGGAATCGTGGCGGCCATCAAACTCAACGGCACGGACAAGGTGCGGGCCTATGCGCTCGACCTTGGGGAAAGCGCGGAGTTCGGGCTGAACGAAGCCGATAAACCCGCCCAGAGCTGGGCTTGCTATATCTTCGGCGTATGCCGCGAGGTGCAGAAGCGGGGCGGTAAGATCGGCGGTTTCGATACGGTATTCGCGGGCGACGTGCCCCTGGGCGCCGGCATGTCGTCGTCGGCAGCGCTGGAGTCGACCTACGCCTTTGCGCTGAACGACCTCTATTCGCTGGGCATCGACAAATTCGAACTGGCGAAGATCGGCCAGTCCACCGAGCATAACTATTGCGGCGTGAACTGCGGCATCATGGATCAGTTCGCTTCGGTTTTCGGCAAGAAGGGCAACCTGATCCGCCTGGACTGCCGTTCGCTGGAGTATGCCTATTTCCCGTTCGACCCCAAGGGTTACAAACTCGTCCTGCTCGATTCGCGCGTGAAGCACGAGCTGGTGGGTTCGCCCTACAACGACCGCCGGGCTTCGTGCGAGCGGGTGGCGAAGATGCTCGGGCAGGAGTTCCTGCGCGGCGCCACGATGGAGCAGCTCGATGCCATCAAGGATAAGATTTCGGAGGAGGATTACAAGCGTGCCCGCTACGTGATCGGCGAAGAGAAACGCGTGCTCGATGTCTGTGATGCGCTCGAAAAGGGCGACTACGAGACGGTCGGCAAGCGGATGTATGAAACCCATTGGGGCATGTCGAAGGATTACGAAGTGTCGTGCGAGGAACTGGATTTCCTGGCCGAGGTTGCCGAGGAGTGCGGTGTGACGGGTTCGCGCATCATGGGCGGCGGCTTCGGCGGCTGTACGATCAACCTGGTGAAGGACGAACTTTACGACAACTTCATCGCCACGGCGAAAAAGAGGTTCAACGAGAAGTACGGCCATGAACCCAAGGTGTACGAGGTCGTGATTTCTGACGGTTCGCGCCGTCTGGAATAATCGTTATGGAAAAGTTTCGCAGGTTTCTGCATCCCGTGTGGACAGGATTCGTACTTCTTATTGCGGCGTATGTCCTGCGGGGAGTTTTCCTGTGCGCGCGCGATACCTTTTTGTACAATCGGCTGGATCTTTGCGATCCGGCCGATTTTAAAATTTACCACCGTAATACCGAACCGAAGCGTTGGCGTTCCCAGGTGCATACCTATCGGCTGTACGGGACGTTGTATCCTGAAATCCGCAATGCGGATATGCGTGTCGGATACGATGCGTATTCCCGTTATGCCATCGGGGATACGATCCGGGTGTACGCTACCTCTTCGGGCAGGGTAGTGCCTGTCTCTACGGTTGAGAAAATGCGTATTTGGCACATCGGCAGCCGGGGACTGGCTTCGGAGCATCTTCCGGAGCTGTTTGGGCTTATCGGCGGCGGATTAGTTTTGTGGCGTTGTGCTAACCGGCGCAGGTCATAATATTTTTTGCAGGAAAACCTCGTCGTGGAATCCGTCGGCAAGCCGCAGCCACTCTTTCCTGATCCCCGTTTCGGAGAATCCGGCGTGGCGGAAAAGTGCGAGGCTCGCCGCATTTCCGGCTTCGACGCTGCACCATAACTGGTGCAGGTGCAGCATATCGCGGGCATAGCTGCATACGGTCTCCACCGCATCGGCGGCATAGCCTTTGCCCCGTTGTGCCGTATCGTGGATCAGGATGCCGACGCCCGCACGGAGATTCACCGGATCCAGGTCGAACAGGTCGAGCGCCCCGACGGGGAGGCCTTCCGGGGTTTCGATGATAAGCCGCTGCTGGCGGGTTTGGAAAATGTCGAACTGCTGCTCTTCGATGAACCGTTCCAACGTATGGCGGGAAAAAGGCGCCAGCGTACCGCTGACGCCCCATATCTCCGTGTCGTTTTCCCAGGCGTACATCAGTTCGATATCTCCCGGTTCGAGGGCGCGAAGCCGTGTTGTCCGGCCTTCGAGGTTCATCAGATGCCGATGATCTTGTTGCGGATGAGCATTGCCACACCCCATGCGTTTGCGTTCTCGGTCATCTTCGATACGCGGAATTTGGTGTCCTTGTATACGAGGTTGAGCGAGTATTTGTTGGTCGCCGACTTGAGGGGCAGCATGATGTAGTCGCCTGCGGCGGCCATGTTGCCGCCGACGATGACCGTCTCGGGGTTGAACGTGTTGATAAGGAAGGCCACGGCCTTGCCGACTTTTTCGCCGGCCTCCTCGATCAGCTCGATCGAGAGGTTGTCGTCGTTCTTCGCCGCGGCGATGATGTCGTCGATATGGATGCTCTTCTGCTGGTCGTACTTCTCCTTGAGGATCGTATTGACGCCCTTCTCGATCAGGTGGCACATCTTGTCCTCGATGGCGATACCCGAAACCTCGGTTTCGAGGCAGCCTTTCTTGCCGCACGAGCAGATGATCTCGTTGTCGAAAAACGGGATGTGTCCGAACTCACCGGCGAACCCGCTTTTCCCGTAGTAGAGCTGCCCGTCCACGACGATTCCGATTGCCACGCCGCGCCCCATGTGCAGGTAGAGCACGTTGCTCTCGTCCTTCGACTTGCCGCACGTGTATTCCGCATAGCAGCGGGCGCGGGTGTCGTTTTCGAGCAGCACGCGCAGCCCGACGCGCTCTTCGAGCACTTCGCGCAGCGACTGTTCGCTGGAGGTGAAATACTTGTAGCTGCGGCCCGTGTCGGGATTCACGCGTCCCGTCATGCAGACTCCCAGCCCGAGGATTTTGCCCCGGTCGATGCCGCATGTGGCGATGAAGTTCTCTATGTTGGAACAGATGCGTTCGAAACACTGCGGGCGATCCTGCAACTCGAAGGTGTAGTCGTACTCTTCCTTGATGATGTTGTTCTGCAGGTCGGTGATCAGGAATGTCATGTTGTCGCGCCCGACGTTGACACCTGCGAAATAGATCGCCGAATTGGCCAGGCCGAATATGTTCGGCCTGCGTCCGCCCGGGGTTTCCACCTTGCCCAGATCCGTTACGATGTTCTCATCGACCAGTTCCTGCACCAGCTTGGTGATGGTCGGGACACTGATATGCAGCTCTTTGGTCAGTTCCGAGAGCGTACATTCGCCGTTCACCGCCATGTAGGCGATGATGTTGCGCTTGATGATACTGTTCTTGTGCGAAATACCCTTCAGGGCATCGTCTTCGTGTTTGTTGAAAAATTCGGTGAGTGATGTCATCCGTCCTGTCTCATTTTTAACTAAACCTTTGCAAATATAATAAGTATATTTAAAAAATGCAACATGTTATTAATAAAATTTAATAAATTTTGTTTCAAAACACATTATAATAAAAGGAACGGACTGAAAATCAGTCCGTTCCTTTTTGTTTTGAGACTTTTTAGACTATAACGTCGATTTCGATTCTACGACGGCTTCGGGGTTTACCTTCCTGATAAGGCCCTGCAATACGGTGCCGGGGCCGAGCTCGGTGAATTCCGTCACGCCGTCGGCGAGCATGTTCTTTACGATGTATGTCCAGCGTACCGGGGCGGTCAGCTGTGCGATCAGGTTGGCCTTGATCTGTGCGGGATCCGTGTAGGGCTTCGCGTCGACATTCTGGTAGATCGGGCATACGGGCGTCTGGAACGGAGCCTCGCTGATCGCCTTTTCCAGTTCCTGCTTGGCAGGCTCCATCAGCGGCGAGTGGAATGCGCCGCCTACGGGCAGGCGCAGGGCGCGGCGCGCACCGGCGGCCTTGGCTTTTTCGCAGGCTGCGTCGACGGCTTCCACGGCACCCGAGATCACGAGCTGGCCGGGGCAGTTGTAATTGGCCGCTACGACGATGCCGTCGACCGATGCGCAGATTTCTTCGACTACGTGGTCTTCCAGGCCGAGGATGGCGGCCATCGTACCGGGCTGTGCCTCGCAGGCGGCCTGCATGGCCATGGCACGCTTCGAGACGAGCTTCAGGCCGTCTTCGAACGAGAGGGCACCGGCCACGACCAGGGCCGAGAACTCACCCAGCGAGTGTCCTGCGGCAGCGTCGGGTTTCACGCCGAGCGCCTTGGCCATGATTACCGAGTGAAGGAATACGGCGGGCTGCGTCACTTTGGTTTGCTTGAGCTCGTCGTCCGTGCCGGCGAACATGATGTCCGTGATACGGAAACCGAGGATATCATTGGCTTTTTCGAAAAGCTCCTTTGCTTCGGGGACGTTGTCGTAAAGGTCTTTGCCCATACCGACCGCCTGTGCACCCTGTCCGGGAAATACGTATGCGTGCTTCATATTTTTGCTGAATTTTTGTTAGCGAGGGCAAAGATAAGAATTTATTTTTTAACTTTGCACCGCAATGGTTCATAAAGGGCCGGGCAAGGCCCCGTGTGATTAAATGGGAATGCCGTGTAATTCGGCAGCAGTTCCCGCTGCTGTATGTTCCGTCGATTGCCGCAACACTCTTTTAGCCACTGGTCTTTGGACTGGGAAGGCGTTGCGGCTGGAACGAGCCAGAAGACCTGCCTTGCATCTCCCGGTGGGAGGATCCTTATTTTCGGGCAAGCTCTGCGGAGAACGGAGCGCTTCGGACGGAGACACGGCAGTGTCGGCGTTTGTTGCAGGAGGGCGGCTTTATTTATAGGTGCGCGTCCGGTTGCATGAAATGGGGGTTCGATTCCGGGAGTTCGGAACCGGATTTTTTTTATTTTATGCACATAAAACAAACGAAAGATGAAAAAACTTTTACTGTTGGCCTTTGCCGCTTTTGCTTTTGCCGCCTGCTCGGACGACGATAAGATGCCGACCCCCCCCCAGCTCGAAACAATATCTTTCAGTGAGGTGGAACTTGGTTCCGACGGATACCTGTGGGGTAAAACTCTGGCAACGGATGTAGACGGCTCGTTGGAGTTCGAAGGCGTGATTTACAAAGAAGGAAGTGCTTCGTTCCTCTCGTATTTCTCGGATTTCGGCGGTGTCTGGGACACGTGGTGCAAATTCGCGATGTCTGCCTGTCATGACAAAACGACTTTCGGGACGGATAACCAGTTCAGCGTTTATACGACGGCTGATGACGGCCAGAACAAGTTCGCCGTTGCATACGATATGAAAGGTATGGGCCCGGGCTATACGTTTAACCCGGCCATCGAGTTTTCGACGGTTGTTACTCCCGTGTCGCTTCGTATTGCCAATAATACGTGGACATATCTTTACCTCACCGCTACTAAATACAGCGACTTCAGTGTTGCGATTATCGGTTTCAACGGTGAAACCGAAACGGGGACGATTGAGGTGCCGTTGGCATCGGACAACAAGGTCGTAGCTGATTGGAAGACCGTAGGGCTGGATAAATTGGGAGCCGTGACCAAAATTGTTTTCTCTGTTGAGTGCGATGATGTGATGGCGCCGACTTATTTCTGTATTGATGATTTCGCTTATACCGAATAACTATTTTGAGATGAAAAATATTTTTTGGATTATTGCGGCTGCATTTGCCTTTGTAGCCTGCTCGGACGACGACGGCCCGCGTGAGAAACCGTTTGACGGCGAAGTCGTATCGTTCGAGGCCTCCGAACATCTGCTCGACGCCATGACCGGCAACGACGTGAAGCTCGGCCCCGTTACGATGTCCCTGATGGGAATGGGGGATTATACCTATGCGAACGCTTTTTGTGCGAAGCAATACGCTGTGGAGGCGGATTTCGACGGCATGCTCTTTTCGACGGCAGACCAGAATCTGGTTTTCAACGCCTATTATTCATCGCTATACGACGGGTGGGGCGGCATCGGGCTTTCGCGGATGCCCGACCGGAATGCGGCCGCTCCCTCCAGCAAGCAGCAGTTCTCCGTGTGGGCGGACGGCGGTGCCAACGGTACGGAAACCTATGCCGTATTTTACGATTCCAACTCGCCGACGGAAATGTATCCCGAATACCTGAGTGAGTCGGGTTATCCGACCATCGACCTGGTGGAGCCGCGCATCGTCGCCCACCTATACATCGCCAATTCGACCTGGGTATACAATTATTTCACGGGGGCGGATAGCGACAGTTTCCAGGTGAAGATCACGGGGTCGCTCGGCGGTGTGGAAAAGGGCAGCATCACGGAAACTCTCGTCGCCGGGAAATCGAAGCTGAGCGGATGGCGCAAAGTCGACCTGTCGTCGCTGGGTGCGGTGGACAAGCTGGTATTCAAGGCGGTCTGCGACTATCTGGCGGATCCGACCTATTTCTGTGTCGACGAGATCGGGTTGCTGAAACCCGATGCCATGTAATTTGGGCCCGGCTATTTAGAGATTAGTATGGTTCAAACGATTCCCCGTACGGCCTGCCAGCCGTGCGGGGAATTTTTTGCCGCTTCGCCGGTGTCTGATTTCGGCCGGTGTCTGATTTCGGCCGGGGCGGTTGCCGGACGGGTGTGTGCTGACCGGGTGTTTGTCGGCCGGGCAGTTGCCGGCCGGAACTGTTGCTCGGTGGGCTGTTGCCGGATCGGTGCTTGCTGTCCGGGGGGAGTGCCGGGGGCATCCTGCGCAATAACGGCAGCAGGCCGGAACCGCCTTCTGTGCCGAAAAGAATCCCCGCAGGCATCGGCCTGCGGGGATTCTTTATTTAGAGCCAGTCCGGATTCAGATCAGGTTGTCCTTCTCGATATCCTTGAAATAACGGTAGGTGCCGACCTTCAGTTCCGCGGTCGCGGGTTCGTCGCATACGACGATCCCGTGGGGGTGTACCTGCATGGCCGAGATCGTGCAGACGTGTGAGTAAGGGCCTTCCACACACTGTTGCAAGGCGCGGGCTTTCTTATGCCCGAGGGCGAGGATCAGCACCTGCTTAGCATCGAGCACGGTGGCTACGCCCACCGACAAGGCTTGCTTGGGTACCTTGTTCACGTCGTTGTCGAAGAAACGCGAGTTTACGACCAGCGTGTCGTAGGTCAGCGTCTTGACGCGGGTGCGCGAGTTGAGCGACGAGAACGGTTCGTTGAAGGCCAGGTGCCCGTCTTCGCCGACACCGCCCAGGAAGAGGTCGATGCCCCCTGCGCGGCGGATTTTCTCCTCGTATTCGTCGCATTCCTTCTGCAGGTCGGGGGCGTTGCCGTTGAGGATGTTGACATTGGCCGGGGTGATGTCCACGTGGTTGAAAAAGGTGTTCCACATGAACGAATGGTAGCTTTCGGGATGCTCTTCCGGGAGCCCGACGTATTCGTCCATGTTGAACGTGACGACATCCTTGAACGATACCTTCCCGGCTTTGTTCAGGGCGATCAGCTCCTTGTACGTCGTCAGCGGGGTCGAACCCGTCGGCAGGCCCAGCACGAACGTGCCTCCGGCAGCCTGCTTCTTGTTGATCTGCCCGACGATGTAATGCGCCGCCCAACGGCCGGCATTTTCCTGTGTGTCTTCGATAATGAGTCGCATATATTTTTCGGTTTATCGGTTTGTCTGTTCATTCTTCATTCGGACGGGCGTCAGAACATCTTGACGAACACCTCGATCGCCTGGTATTCGGCCATGCCGAGCTTGTCGTAAAGCTGCGCCGTGTTCTGCGTACGCTCTTCGGCGCGCTGCCAGAACTCGCGCGGGTCGCTGCCCGGGAAGGGCATGATGTCCTTCTGCGAGAGGTGGCGGTAGATGGCGTGGCGCTTCATGATCAGCTCGTCGGGCGACAGCGGCACCGCCATGTCGACCATGCCCAGATCCCACTCCATCCATGCGCCGCGGTAGAGCCACAGGTGGCATTCCTTGAGCCATTCGTCGTCCCTGACTACGTCCAGGGCGCCGAGTACGGCCTCCATGGCCGTGCGGTGTGTCCCGTGCGGGTCGGCCAGGTCGCCTGCGGCATAAATCTGGTGGGGTTTCACCTCGCGCAGCAGCTTGACGATGATGTCGATGTCCTTCTCCGTAAGCTGTCCCTTCTTGATACCGCCCGTTTCGTAGAACGGCAGGTTGAGGAAGTGGGCGTTCGTGTCGGGGTTCAGGCCGAACGAGCGGACGGCGGCGCGTGCCTCGGCGCGGCGGATGGCACCCTTGAGGTCGAGCAGCGGACGCGGTTCGGGTTCGCCCTTCTTCTTGCCGGCGATGATCTTCTCGACCTCGGCGTAGTGGTCTCCGAAGCCCAGTTCGCGGGCCGTGTCGATGTTCTGCAGCACGACGTCGTCGTGTACGGCCACGTTGCCCGAAGTTTCGTAGGCTACGTGTACGTCGTGTCCCTGCTGCACGAGGCGGATAAAGGTACCGCCCATTGAGATGACGTCGTCGTCGGGGTGGGGCGAGAATACCACCACGCGCTTGGGGAACGGTTCCGACGGTACAGGGCGTGTCGAATCGTCGGCGTTGGGCTTGCCGCCCGGCCAGCCCGTGATGGTGTGCTGCAGGTCGTTGAACACGTCGATGTTGATCTGGTCGTAGGCGCGTCCCTGTTCGAGCAGCTCGCCCAGCGAGTTTTCGATATAATCCTTGTAGGTGAGTTTCAGGATCGGTTTCTGTACCACGCCGCACAGCCATACCACGGCCTTGCGGGTGAACTTGGGCGTCCATTTGCAGGGGCCTACCAGCCACGGTGTCTGCTCGCGCGTAAGCATCTGCGCGGCATTTTCGTCGATCACCACCTCGATATTGGGGTGCATCTGCAGGTTCGAGGCAGGCACCTGGCTGATGACTTCGCCTTCGACGACCTTCTGGACGATCTTGGCTTTCTCCTCGCCCCACGCCATCAGGATGATCTTCTCGGCGCGCATGATCGTGTCGATACCCATCGTGATGGCCATCTTCGGCGTGTTTTCCAGGCCGAAGAACGCCCCGGACTGGATTTTGCGCGTGTTGTGGGTCAGCTGAACCAGCCGCGTGCGCGATTTGGCATACGATCCCGGTTCGTTGAAGCCGATCTGTCCGTCCTCGCCGACGCCGATGATCATCAGGTCGATCTTGCGCACCGAGTGGTCGTACGATGCGCAGTATTCGGAAATCCTGGCTTCGGGTACCGTGCCGTCAGGGATGTGGATATTTTCGGGCAGGATGTCGATATGGTTGAGGAAATCCTCGTGGATGCGGAAATTGCGGCTCTGCTGTTCGGTCGAGCGGATCGGGTAGAACTCGTCGAGGCTGAATACCGCCACGTTGCGGAAGCTGACGATCCCCTCCTCGTGGCGTTTGACCAGTTCGCGGTACAGCCCGAGCGGGGTGCGCCCGGTCGTGAGCCCCAGCACGAACGGCTGCGACTCCTCGTAAACCTCGTTCGAACAGTGGATTTCGTTATACGTGCGGATTGCCTTCACGATGGTGTCGGCGACGTATTGCACGCCCAGGTACTCGTTTTCATAAACCGTCGTGTGGATCTTTTCGTAACGGTGGATGATGTCGCGCGGAGCCGATACTTCGATCAGGCCCCCGTCTTTGGGAAGTGAATATTTGTTGTTCATATCTTTGAAAATTTAATTTGTTCGAAAAATTCCGGCAGGTGGAAGTCGGGCTTCGGAGCCGCGATCGGCTTCCACGACAGGAAATGGGGCTGCGAGAGTTTGTCCCCGCATTTGTAGAGGTTCACCTTCGCCTTCAGTCCGCTCCAGTCCGTCAGCGAGTGCATGAACAACGCCTGCGGCGGGATGGCCAGCACTACCGACCAGCGGTTGTCGCCCTCGTGTTCGGGGAAGGGGCGCGGCCCGAGGCTCGGGTTGCGCAGGATGCTTTCCATGACCCGGGGCGTGGCATGCGTGGCGTGTTCGCGCTCCCTGCGGAACCCCACGAGCAGACGCCCGATGCAGGTGCATTCGAAATTGTAGTAGTAGCCGCTGTCGTCGGGGGCGATGAAGAACTCCACGCACGAATCAGTCCAAACTTCCCCGTTATCCTCCGTGACGCGGGCCATCGTCCATCGTTCCGCGACGTCGAAGCGCAGCATCAGGTAGGCACCCGTGTGGAACATGCGGAACGAAACCTCCGGTGCATAGGGATATTGCTCCGGCCAGTTGCAGCAAGCTACCGGCTGCGGTTCGATGCTGTCGAAAGCGGCCTCGACGGCCCGTTTGTCGGCCGGGACGACGCCTGTTATTTTCCGTATCTCCATGATTGTTTTCCCCTCCCTCTTTTGCTGCATCGTCTTTTTCGGTTTATGCGTTTTTATGCGTTGCGGTATTTCGCCGCGATCCCGTCCACGATGCGGCACATTTCGCCGTAATGTTCCTCCATGCTTTGCAACAGGCGGTATTGGGCGTGCGTGCGTACGAGGTTGTGGTCGGGGTATTTTATCTTGTAATAGGTGTCGCCGTCGATGTAGTCCATCAGGAAGCGCAAAACCTGTTCGAACGTGATATACCGTGCCGAGAAAGCCAGATGGCCGATTTCCGTGTCGGTGAGTTGTGCTGCACGCAGCGAGAGGTATCCGTCGGTGTAGGCGCTGAACATTTCGAGCGAAATGCCGACGCGCGACAGGTCGCGGTCGTCCTCGTCGCCCGTGTTGGCGTAAGAGCGGATCGCGTCGCCGAAATCGTTGAGCGACGTGGAGGCCATCACCGTGTCGAGGTCGATGGCGCAGAGCACCTCGCCCTGTTTGTCGAACAGGATGTTGTTGATCTTCGTGTCGTTGTGCGTCACGCGCGTAGGGATCGTACCGTCCTCGACCTTCGACCAGAAAGAGAGCATCTCGGCGCGCCGCGACTCGATCCAGCCGATCTCCTCCGCGAGGTGTATTCTGCGCCCTGCGGCATCGCGGGCCAGGGCGGCGTCCCATTGTCCGAAACGGTGGCGGATGTTATGGAACCCTTTGATCGTCTCCGCCAGCGGTTCGGTGAAATCGTCCAGCTGGGACTGGAATTTCCCGATGCCTTCGCCGCCCTTGCGGGCCAGTTCCGGGGAGTCGGCCTTGTTGTAGGCAACCGTGTCGTCGATGAAGACCGTCGCGGCCCAGTATTCGCCTTCCGCGTCGACGTGGTACAAGTGCCCGTCCTTTGCCGGGACGACGGTCATCACCTCGCGCCGCGGGTCGCCTCCGGCCGCAATGACGCGGCGGCGGATGTGTTCCGTGACCCGGCGGATGTTGTCCATCATGGCCGGCACGTCGGGGAAAACGGCCTTGTTCTTGCGTTGGAGGATGTAGTCGGGGGCATCTGCTTCGGTGCGGACGATGAATGTGTCGTTGATGAATCCTTCGCCCAGTGAGTCGATGGCCGTGACGGGGCCTTCCAAGGCGAAATGCGATGCGATCTCTCTTAAATTCTCCTTCATGGCGTACGATTTTCTGCTGTTTCCGCGCTATTACGGTTGCACACCCCAAAGGTACTAAAAAGAACGCAGTCCTGCAACGGAATCGCGTAAAAATAAAACTTTTTTCTTTTGATGAGGTTTTTGGTAAGTATTTTTACGATCGGATGTTTTGTTTCTCATTGAATTTACAACTATGCCGCTTGACCGAAAATAAAATCCCCGGCAATTATCGGCTGCCGGGGATTTTTCGACGACGGGTGTTGCCTGTTTATTTGATGTAGCTGGTCAGCATTTTCAGGTTTCCCCCTGGAATCACGCGGAGCGATTTTACCGTGGCGGGGAGCAGCACGGTCTCTCCCTGGTGGATCGGCATTTCGTTGCCCGAGTCGTCGCAGAGTGTTCCCTTGCCTTCGACGCAGATCACGACGACGAACGAATCCAATGCCGAATAGTCGATGGTCTGCGCTTCGGTCAGGTCGTAGAGCGAGGTGGTGAAATAGGGGCACGACACCAGTTCCACTTCGCGATCCTGCGCCTTCTGGTAATGCGTCCGGTAATCGGGCAGTACGGTGTAGTCGATGGCGCCCTTCGCCAGTTCGGTGTGCAGCTCGCGGGTGTTGCCGTCGGCATCCTTGCGGTTGAAATCGTAGATGCGGTAGGTGATGTCCGAGGTCTGCTGTATCTCGGCGATAAACGCCCCGGCTCCGATGCTGTGAACGCGTCCGGCCGGCAGGAAAAAGAGGTCGCCGGGGTGTATTTCATATTCGGCGAGCAGGTCGGTGATGGTGTTGTCCGCGACGCTGGCTTCGTACTGGGCGGGCGTCACCTGCTTGGCGAATCCCGAGCGCAGGCGTGCGCCTTTGTCGGCGTCCACGACGTACCACATCTCGGTCTTGCCTTTCGATTTGTGGCGCTTCCATGCCAGTGCGTCGTTCGGGTGCACCTGGATCGAGAGATCCTGCCGTGCGTCGATGAACTTGATCAGCAGCGGGAACTCCTGCTCGAAGCGTGCTGCATTGGCCTTGCCGAGCAATGCAGCGCCGTGGCGTGCGATCAGCCCGGGCAGGGTGGTGCCCGCCTCGGGGCCTCCCGCTACGACCGATTCGTTACCCTTGACGCCCGAAAGTTCCCAGCTTTCGCCGACCTGCTTCTGGTCGGAGGCGATGTGCTTGTAGGGGACGATCTTTTCGCCGCCCCAGATTGTCGATTTGAGAATGGGTTGGAACTTATACATAATTTTTTATTCCCTGATGCTGTAAAGAATTATTGTTGTTTCTGTGCGTCGAGCTGGCTCAGGGCGAATGCGTAGGCACCCACCGAGATGGCATTGCTCGCCCCGAGTTTCGAGATCATGACGCCGATGCGTTTCTGGGGGTCGTATGCCACGTAACGATCCGTGCCGTAAACCTTCAGCGCACGCTGGTCGCCCTTGGCGAACTCCTTGAATTCTTCCTCGTTGTCCAGGTCGTAGACCTTCATCTGCACGCGGTTCAACTCCTCGCCCGTGATGGTGTGCATCTTGCCGCGCAGTTCTTTCAGCAGACTGGGCATGATGTACTTGCGGGCTGCGGTGATGCCGCCGCCGATGACGATGAGCCCGTCCACCAACGTTACGGCCGTTGCCATGGCGTCGCCGGCAATCTCGCCCAACTCGGCGAAGGCCTGTTTGGCCGCTTCGACATCGCCGGGACGCTTGCCGTCGGCGATTTCGCAGATGTCCTTCGGCTCGAACGCGTGTTTAACGTCGCCCGAGACCTCGCCGTAGACCCGCTTGATGGCGCGTACCGCCACGCCGTCCTCGACGATGATGTCGGGCATCTTCTTGTGTTTGAGGCAGAAGGTCTCGACACACGAGTTGTCGCCGCGGTTGAGTTGATTGTTGACCACCACACCGATGCCGAAGCCCGTGCCGAAGGTGTAGCCCACCAGGTTTTTGTAGCGTTTCGGGCAGCCCAGGGCTTCGAGCTTGGCGTTTACCTCGGGCAGGGCGCCGCCCAGTGCTTCGCCATAGGCGAACAGGTCGCCGTCGTTGTTGATGAATACCGGAATGCCGAATTTGTATTCGAGGAAGGGCCCCAGCGCCACGCCTTCGCGGAACGAGGGGAAATTGGGCAGGTAACCGCCGATGATGCCGTTGGGATAATCGGCCGGGCCCGGGAATGCGAAGCTGATGGCGACGGGTTTGGCCTCCAGTTTGTCGATCACGGCCTGGAAGCCTTCGACCATCGTTGCCAGGCATTTGTCGAGGTCGTCCGCATTCGACGGCATGGTGATGGGTTCGACGATGAATTTGTTGGCCTGCATGGCTCCGAACACGAGGTTCGTACCTCCGGCATCGAGAGTGATGACCACCCGGTTGTCGTATCTGTACATGGTTGCTATTTATTTGTTGGTTTCAGCATTTTTCTGCGCAGGAATCGGCCATGCGGTGCGTGCGGTTCATGCGGTGCGAGCCCTTCCCCGATCCTGCGGTTGCACCTGGTTGCAGAACCCCGGCTCCCGGAATCCGGTTGCAGACAGGTTCGTGCTGACTGGCTGCCCCTGGGGGTCGGAGGTTCGGTTCACTGGTTGCATTCGGTACCGGTATTTAGCCCAGCAAAGATAGTAAAAATAACCGAACGATGCGGCCTGCGGCCTGAAAGTATGCATGTCTGGTGCGATTTTTTGTGTTGCGGGCGCGAATATCCGGGCCTTTGTGCCTGCCGGCTGTTTTTCCGGCTGTCAACCTTGCTGTTTTCCGGGTGTTTTTATTACCTTTACGCACGGTAGTGCCCGGCCACAGGGAATTCGATGTGGGGTAGCCGCGCGGCACCGGGCGCCGTATTCCGGAATTAAATCGTAATATTATGAAAATCAAGATAATGATGTTCTTAGCCACGGTGGCTCTGTTGGCTGTCGGCGCGGAAATAAGCGCCCGGAGCAGCAGCCGGGAATCCGTCCGTCCGCCTTGCCCTGCGGGGATGATACGGGCCGGCAATGCTGTCCGGACGGGATATTCCGCGGACAAGGTGCACGGCGTGCATGCGGGGGAAAACATGCCGGATTCCGCCCTGGGGATGCTGCGGCGGTTTTACGCGGAATACATAGCCGCGTGGTTGCGGAATGGTGATAATGAAGAAGGCCTGGCGATCCTGCGGCGATACCTGACCCCGCGGTTGTTCGGCCGGTTGCAGCGGATGTATGCGGAAATGGAGCTGGATTACGATCCGTTCCTGGAGGCGCAGGACTGCGATGAAAGTGTGCTGGAAAATCTCCGTATCGAAAAGGATTCCGTTCGGACGGATGTTTACCGGATCTTGCTGTGGGATAATTTCAACCGGAAATACCGGAAAGCCGAATTGCTGCTCAGGCACGGGGAGGACGGATACCGGATCGACGGCATCCTCTCCCTGCCGGATCGCTATACCCGCGATCCGGACTGAGGAATTCCAGTCCCGTTTTTATATCTTTGTATCCCGAAATAATTATTCCGTTAACCCGAAAACATTACTATGAAAAGATTGCTGACCCTCGCCCTGTTCGCCGTGCTGCTGCTCCCTGCCGTTGCGCAGGAACTGACCGTAGCCACCTACAATATCCGTAACGCCAATAAAGGCGACGCCGAACGAGGCAACGGTTGGGAACGCCGCTGTCCCTGGGTATGCGGGCTGATCGAATTCCAGGGGTTCGATATTTTCGGCAGCCAGGAGGTGCTCGACGGGCAGTTGCACGATATGCTGGCGCAGCTTCCCGACTATGCCTATATCGGCGTGGGGCGCGACGACGGCAAGGCCAAAGGCGAATATTCCCCCATATTCTATAAAAAGGAGCGTTTCCGGTTGCTGGACGAAGGCCATTTCTGGCTCTCGGAAGTTATCGGCCGTCCCAACAAGGGGTGGGATGCCGCGCTGCCCCGCATCTGTACATGGGGGCATTTCCTGGACAGGCAGACCAGGCGCCGGTTCTGGTTCTTCAACCTGCATATGGATCACGTCGGTGTCCGGGCGCGCGAGGAGAGCGCCAAACTGGTCGTCGCGAAGATCCGCGAAATGTGCGGCCCCAGGGAGTTCGTGATCCTCACGGGCGATTTCAACGTCGACCAGAACAACCCCATCTATACGACCTTCACCGCCTCGGGGGTATTGGCCGATTCGTATGAAACCGCGGCCAGACGCTATGCCCCGAACGGGACGTTCAACAATTTCAACCCCACGCTGAAAACCGACAGCCGTATCGACCATATTTTCGTGTCGCCTTCGGTGCGTGTGCACGATTACGGGGTGTTGACGGACACCTACCGTTCGCAGACCACCCGCAGCGACGAGGAGATCAAGTCCGGAGCATTCCCCAAGGAGGTGTCGTTGCACAGCTATGAGGCGCGGACGCCGTCGGATCATTTCCCGGTCGTCGTGCGGCTCGAATTCTGAGGAGGTTGTTCCGGCAGGGACTGATTCAAATGTAACGATAAGATGAAAAAGGTATTTTTTGCCGCATTCTTCGGTGCTGCGTGTTGCCTGTCTGGATGCCGCCAGGAGGCTGTGGCTCCCGTACCGGGGGAGCATTATGCGTTTGCCGAAGAGATGTTCCGCAAGGTGTGGAACATGTACCGGGTGCCGGAATACGGCCTGTTTTCGGAATATTACCCCAATAGCTACCGTCCCGATGTAAACTATTTCGACGACGGGGCGAAAAGCACGCAGGAGGTTTCCTTCCTGTGGCCCATGGACGGGGTGTTCACCTCGGCGGTTGCGCTGGCCGAAGTCGATCCGGTGAAATACGGCTGCTATGTCGATTCGATGGTGATGGCTGTCGAGCAGTATTACGACGACGGGCGGATGCCCGCCGGGTATCAGGCTTATCCCGTCAGGATGGGCAAGGTCGACCGTTATTACGACGACAACGGGCTGGTCGGCCTGGCCTACGTCGCGGCCTACGGCGTGACCCGCAATCCCGCCCACCTGGAAAAAGCCAAGCAGGTGATGACCTTCATCCTGAGCGGCTGGCGCCCCGACCACGACGGTGCCGTATCGTGGCTCGAAGGGGTGGAGAACCAGAAGCCGGGGTGCGCCAACGGTAAGGCGATGCTGCTGGCACTCAACCTGTACGGGGCGACGGGAGACCCCTATTACCTGACTGCCGGGCGCCGTTTCTACGACTGGATGGATGCCTACCTGCACGATCCGGAACTGGATATAGTCTGGAACTCCTGGCTCACGCAGCCCGAAGCGCGTCTGGACAAGGCGGTCTATTCCTATAATACGGGGTTGCTGCTGCAGGGTGCCGTCGCGTTGTATGGGTATACCGGCGATCGTGTTTATCTGGACAATGCCCGCCGGCTGGCCGAAGGAGCCCGGAAATTCTATTTGCCGGAGACGCCGGACGGCGCGGCCGCGAACCGTGATTTGCCGTGGTTCTATCTGGTGTTGTTGCGGGGCTACCAGGCGCTTTACGACCTCGACGGCGATCCGAAATACGTGGATATATTCATCCGCTGGATGGATTGGGCGCGCCGGAACGCACGGGATGCCGCCGGGTTGTTTTACAACGACTGGTCGGGGAAGAAAGACGAATCGGCCACGCCCAAGTGGCTGCTGGACGAGGCCTGCATCCCCGAATATTTCGTCCGTGCGGCTTTGATCCGCAGGGAAGTCGTACCGGCTGCCTTGCCCCGGTAGGGATCGTTTCGCATCGAAGGGTCGGCAATATTCAGGAGCTTCACCCGTAGGAGGGGATGTGCCGGTGCGGGACGTGTGCGCTACCGGTTGGCGATCGCGTGATAATTTTGCCCGGTCTGCATTTGCAGCCGAAATAAATGCTATTTTTGCCGCAAAATCCGACCGTATGAATACAAAAGCCAAAGGTTACCTCCTGGGAGCTGTTGCCGCCGCCACGTACGGCATGAATCCGCTCTTTGCCCTTCCGCTCTACAAGGCGGGGATGGATCCCGATTCGGTATTGTTCTTCCGGTACCTTTTTGCCATCCCGTTGTTGGGTACCATGCTCAAGGCGCGCGGCCGGGATTTCAAGCTGCACCGCCGTGAGATCGTGCCGCTGGTGCTCCTGGGTTTGCTGGTTGCCCTCTCGTCGCTGTCCTTGTTCTTGAGCTACAATTATATGGATGCCGGTATCGCCTCGACGCTACTGTTCGTATATCCTATTTTCGTGGCGTTGATCATGGCTTTCGGCTTCCGGGAAAAACTCTCTCCGCAGACAGCGCTGTGCATCTTGCTGGCATTGGCCGGTATCGGGCTGTTGTTCAAAGGCAGCGATGGTTCGACGCTCAATATCACGGGAACGGTTCTGGTGATGGTTTCGGCTTTGTCCTACGCAATTTATATCGTCGGCGTGAACCGCCCGGTGCTGAAATCCGTTGCGACGCTAAAGGTGACGTTCTACGTCCTGCTTTTCGGGTTGCTGCTTTACGTTGTCCGGCTGGACTTCGGCATGGCAGTCCATGTGCCCGATAAATGGTACCTGTGGGGGAACTTGCTCGCACTGGCTGTTTTCCCGACGGCGATCTCGTTTTTGTGTACTACCAGCGCCATCCAGTACATCGGTTCGACGCCGACGGCAATCCTCGGTGCCTTGGAACCTGTCACGGCGGTCTTCTTCGGGGTGATGATCTTCGGGGAGACCCTCACGCTGAGGATATGTTGCGGCATCCTGTTGATTATCATTGCCGTGAGCCTGATCGTCGCGGGGAACCGGGTTGCGGCTTACATAGTGCGGTTCAGAAAACTTTTCCCGCGGCTTCCCCTGAAAAAGGCAGGCCGCAAAGGTTCCGACAGCCCTGACCGCCAGAGTAGGGAATAACCGGAATTGCCTTTTGGGATCACGCATACCCTAAAATGCGTGCCGGCATCTATCCTGCGAAGCAAAAGACCGATCCGACCTTTGCAGTCAGTAATCCTGACGGTTATGAACGAAAGCGAGAACAGTGCAGTGATGATCGAAATCCGGCGAATGGTTCACGAAATGCTCCGCGAGATACGCCAAGTGAAACGGCAGCGGAATATGTTGGGCCGAAGACCTATTCTTTAAATTCAACGGATATGTCCATAAAAGGCTCTTCGGTGTGGGCGAAACGGTCGGTGATTTGGAAGAAGATCGAATAGCAATACGGAGTAATTTTTGCAGCATTACCTATCAAAAAAACACCGTCATGATTATGCCGAAAATTTTGATCGTAGCGACCGGAATCGGAGCCTATGCCAATGCAATTCTACCCACCGGATTATGGCTCAGCGAACTGACACACATCTATCACCGAGCGAAAGGGCTGGGCTGCAAGATAACGATCGCGAGTCCGAAAGGCGGTGAGATACCGGTCGATCCCGAGAGTTTGAAGCCGTTCACCCTCGATAAGATGTCCAAAGCATATTGGAACGACCCCGAATTTCGGGAGCTGTTGCATCATGCCCAAAGTCTCGATGAAGTTGCGGGGCGACGGTTCGACTGTGTTTATCTGGCCGGAGGACATGGCAGCATGTACGATTTCCCGGACAATGCCGTCCTGCAGGCAATTCTCAAAACGCATTTTGAAAGCGGCAAAATCGTGTCGGCGATTTGTCACGGCGTATGCGGATTGCTGAATGTCGGGCTGTCCGACGGGCAGATGCTGGTAGCCGGTAAAAAGATCACCGGATTCAGCTGGTTCGAGGAAACCCTTGCCCGGCGCAAAAAGGTTGTTCCTTTCGACCTCGAAGCGGTGCTGAAAGAACGGGGTGCCGATTACCGGAAAGCATGGATTCCGATGACTTCGAAAGTCGTTGTCGACGGAACCCTGATCACTGGACAGAATCCGCTCAGCTCCAAGGAAATGGCGAAAGTCGTATTGAATCACCTGACTAAAAGGGAGATCCGATGAAAAATAACCAGTTGATGATCTACGGGGCCTACGGCTATGCCGGAGAGCTGATGGTGCGCGAGGCTGTGGCACAGGGGCTCCGCCCTATTATCGCCGGGCGAGATGACGAAAAGCTGAAACCTATCGCTACGGAACTGAGCCTCGAATGCCGGGCTTTCGGTGTACGGAATACCGGAAGCAATTTACAGGATATAAGCGTACTACTCAACTGTGCGGGGCCGTTTTCCGCCACGGCGGAGCCGCTGGCGCGAGCATGTCTTGCGCAACAGATCCACTACCTCGACATTACGGGCGAGATCGACATCTTCCGGAAATGCCATGCGCTGGATGAAGAGGCGTGGCAGCAAAACGTCCTCATTTTGCCAGGTGCCGGAACCGACATCGTGCCAACCGACTGTCTGGCGGCGATGCTTAAGGAGAAACTGCCCGTCGCCACGCGCATCGATCTGGCTCTCTCGTTCGGCACCAATCCGAGTATCGGCACGGTCAACACCATGATCGAGAGTTTCGGCAAAGGCGGGTTGATCCGCGAGGGCGGTATGCTGAAAGTCGTTTCGAATGCCTTTCAGATGCGGAAAATCCCGTTTCAGAACAAGCCCCAGTGGGCAATGACGATCCCCTGGGGGGATGTTTTCACCTCCGGAATATCTACCGGAGTTCCCGATGGCGCAGTCTATATGGCTATGCCGAGAATGAGCATCTATATGATACGATTGACCAACCCGGTCAAAGGGATTCTGAATACCCAGTTCGGGCAGAAGATCACGAAGCGTCTAGCTGGCTGGCTGATGAAAAAAGGGCCTGACGCCAAAGCGCTGGAGGCCGGGCGGGGACAATTCTGGGGCGAGGCCGAGGCTCCGGACGGCGAAAAGCTGGAAATGACGATGTCCACCCCCAATGTCTACGCTCTGACCGCCACGGTCGGTATCCGGATTGCGCAATATTGTCTGGATTATACCGGCCCGGGCGGATATTACACGCCCTCCATGTTGTTGGGAAGCCGGTTTATCGAATCGATACCGGGCATAGAAGTGCATGTGCTCAATCAAAGATTAAGAAAGATTTAGCCAAGGTTTTTTCTGTTTGTTGCAGTATCTTTCAACTGCTTTTCTGCCCCCCCCCTCAGGGGCTCGAACCCTGAATCCCAACATTGAGAGTGTTGTGTCTACTTCGCGGACAAAAACGAAGTTTTTGTCCGTAACTGACTGATTTAAAGATGAATCACCCTCTCGTCGTTCGTCTGTTTTCGGCAATTTTCACTAGCTTTGATTTCTATATAAAAAATCCCCGACCGTATGGCCGAGGATATATTTCTCAATTAGACAGAATTATTTAAGGTCTTTGGCTTTGATGCGTACGACCTTTCCATCTCGCACAACCACCAATTCGCCGTCCTCTTTTTTGGTTTTCTCAATCAGACGCTTTCGGGCAAGTAAAATCCCTGCATTGATTTTCTCCTGCATTTGTTTTATTTCAATCTCGCTCATAGTCTGAAATTGTTTTGTAGGATAACGTATCTTCTATTTTGATTGTTGTGTTTTTCGCTCCCGAAGCGATGATTTTAATTTCTGCATCTGCCGAACTATTGTCGTATATCGTCCAGAAATTACAAATCGGCGTATAAAGTGTTACAAGATTCCTAATCCCGTTCGCATAACGACGGCGAATGACATCCGACGGGATATTATGGCCGCCCTCGCTCACGCGTGTTGCAACACGCTCGATAGCTTGTTCGGGTGTCGGTAGCCAAAAATAAAGTAGAGTTACAAAGTAGCCTTTCGCGTGTGCCCGTTCGATAAATTTCACATAGGAACGGAGTTGCCAACGTCGTTTCAAATGCAAAATCCGCGCCCTCGGCAAGTAAGTCATCCATACGTTGCAACATCAGCCGCCCTGCTTCGATTGCCACGCTTTCGGGATTGAACGGCGACAGCCCTTTTGCAATTTCATCGGCATTGACGAACTCTTTGCAACCAATACGGTGTAGGATGCAGTCGTTTTTCCTGCACCGTTACAACCCGCTATGATATAAAGTTTCGGCATATCGTATGAGCAAAGATAGATAATTTATATAAATTGTTCCAAATATTTCTCCTTAAACCCAGCCAGCGGGAATTTAAAATCTCTTTGCTTCCCCTCTGTTGTCGTATAGTTGATAATAACCGTATCGCTTTTTATATGCAATTCGAATAGGTTTATCTTATCGTATCCCCATTCAAGGATATTCGGCATAAGGAGCAATATCTCTGCGTTGGATTCAGTCAATGTACATTGCATCTGTACTGTTATTTGCCCTTTGCGCTGAAAAGTTGTATATCTCTATCTGTATCGTCAGGCATGTATACATAAATCGCGGGCGCAAATTCATCGGGTTTGCGTGATATAGCCAAGCACATCCCGTAAAAGTTATCATCGGCAACGATTTTTCAAATCATCATGCGCTGTTCATCGCTGCTCTGCCGTCATTCTGTTTTTGGTATTCTGTTCATTTTAGCTAAAATTTATGTTGTTATGCTGTTGTTAGTGTTGCCCTCTTTATGCAGGAACAGTTCAAAGTCGTGAAGATATGCAAGGTCTATTTCGTCAAATCAGATATTCAGCGACCGAAATTGCGACAAATGGGATAACAACGAGCGGTGTTTGGAGGCCGAGCCGTATTTGCCGAGTGTTTCCAGCCGTTCGATGGTCTGTTTCAGATATTCACCGACCGTGCAGTTTATTTTCCGCCCGTTGGTTTCCAAAAGATTGTCGAGAGTAACCTCTACCTCTAATGCTTCCAAGCGTTTGATTTTGCGGCGGAGTTCGTCGATTTTGGTGTCGATGCGGAGTTGTAACGCCTGCAATTCGGGAGTTTGGCCCTTAACACGTTGATTTTCAAAATCCCATTCATTAATGTTGAGTGTTACACCCGTGCTGATGTGTTTAAGTTTTCGGTTTTGTGTTAAACGCAGGTGAACGGGCGCGGCGTTTTGGCTGTTCAGTCTGTCTTTGCGAAAGACGGCGCTGATGCTGATATTCATTTGTTTGCATTGTTTTGCGCAAACAAGTTTAACCAACCGATTTAGTGTTAAACAAAGTGTTAAACATTTCCCCGAAAACGCTCTCTTTCCCGCCCGAAAATGCCTGATGATAGGGTAGAGGCACAAAAAACAAAAAGACCGATAATCATTGATTATCAGTCTTTTGCTTTGTACCCCCTCAGGGGCTCGAACCCTGGACCCCAACATTAAGAGTGTCGTGCTCTACCAACTGAACTAAAGAGGCATCAATCGTTATATCAGGTAGTTACGAATTATGGTGCGATTGGTTTTCCCTTTAATGTGTACCCTATGGAGAGCCTTTTCCCAACTGCAAATGAATAAATTAAAGTTGTAATTTGTTAATTGTCATTTAATTAAGCGCATGGTTCTGCATTGCTCAATGTGTTTTACCTTTGTGATTTGTCATAATTAATTCGTTTTTAGTTATTTGTGATGATTTTTAGATGTTCGTAGACCCCGACATCTGTTTGAAAAAGAAAAAGGACAGACCTTGCAAAACTGCAAAGTCTGTCCTCGTATCTGTTGAGAAAAAGGCGCGGGAAAATTTTCCCCTGCTCCCTGCTCTCTCCTTTTAAGAGTGTTGTGTTGCTTTTGTATTTGTCTAAAGAAGAAATTTTTGACTATTAAAGTAAAATGTTGTGGTCATTTTGCATCGGAAATAGATAATTGCCTATTGTGATTACATCCAATGACATCTTCTAATATTTGTTGGGTTGTGAATATTTGTGGATGAATATCTGGCGCAAGATTTTGGAGCAACTCACTGATAGTTTTAATGTCTTGTTTTCGCTTTACAACAATATAACGAATATCTTCCCACTCAAAAGATAGTTTTAATGTTTTAATTAAAGTGTTTTTGTGTTTGCGTTTGTAGTCTTGATAATCCTTTTCTGATAAATAGGGTTGTATTGTAGGATGCAATTTTTTTAATTCTTTATATCGAGGGACACTCCTGAATTCTCGTTCATCATAGAATCTATATTTATTGAAATCATGAGCAATTAATTGTCCTTCATAGTTTTTTATATGGCTTAATGTATATAAAAATATTTCGCGGCTAATAGTGAAATTTTTGCCATTTTTTATATTGACTTCTATTTGATTATATCTGTCAATAATGGCATTTAATATAGTAGATTCGGAATCGCAATACCAAACAGGAGCGAGCCCATTGGATTTTCCCCATGTACGTTTCATCCCAATTAAATAACCACCATATTTTTTTATATAATCATTAAGTTCTGAAAAAGGCAAATCACACAAGCTCACCATGGGGAATGCGACATTTAGGTTATTTTTAGATTCTCTAGATAAAATTGACTCTAGACTATACGAATAAAAAAAACCTTGTTCGTTAAGGATACCTTTTAAACCATCTAACGTTGTTTGATGCCATAAAATATTTGAACTTAGTCCCATGAAATATGATATTTATATTAAAGATATAAAAAAATAAAATCTATATGAACTGCTCTAAATATTTCTCGTTGAAACCCGTGAGTGGGAATTTGAATACACTTTGTTTGCCCTCCGTTGTCGTATAATCGAATATGATTGTATCGCTGTCGATATGCGTTTGAAGCATATTCAAGGTTGTAGAAGATTCTGAAAACGTTACGATGTTCGGAAAGGCTATTGCAGGTATTTCGATTGCTGGATTTATCAGAAAAGACATGCCTGCAAACCCTCGTCCTCGCTTCTGAAAAGTCATGGATACTTCTTGTGCTGGGTCTATATCCAATGCAAACATATATCAAAACTCTATGGGTGTAGGATTATCTTTTTGGCGTGCAACAATAAGCGTCATTGCAAAATCATCGTCATAACTCACGGATTTGGCAACATAGGATAATTCCATGCCCTCTTTTGTTTCCGTACCTGCTGTTCATTCAATTTTTGGTGTTTTTCTTTTCATTTTAGCTAAAATTTATGTTGTGATTAAATCTTTGATAATGATGTAAATATACAAAAAATTTATGAAATATACAAGTCAAATAGAAAGGACAAACTTGTGCAGAGGGTCTATAAATTAACCCTGTTGCACAAAGTCTGTCCCTCTGACCATTTTGTTTAGTAAATCAGTTCATAAGAAACCGACCCGCAATCTATTCTTGCAACAGTACCATCGCCATTTAATGTGTAAACGCCAAAATCATCGCTTTCCGATTCTGACTCACCTGAATAGGTGATATCAGCCTTATTAGGCAATTTAGCACTTTGCCTGCCATAGAATCCCAACAAATCAAGTGGTTCAAGTACGTCTATATATCCTCCATCAATATAAAATAGGTCAATATTAATGGGTGTGGTTGTTTTGGAATAAGAGTATTTTACCGTCGTTATGTCAGTGCCATCTTCATAATAATCGGTGAGTTTAGATTCTATAAGGTTTCCGTCTCTCCATGTACATTCGCTCACACGTTTCCGAGATTCATTATAACTATAACGTTGCTCAATACGTTGCAAATAACCGTTTTTATCATATTCAAGAGTGTAATAAATTGCCCCGTCCTTTTCATCATTGTCCTCTGTAACTTCTGTTACATAACCATATGAATTCAATTTGCATGTATAAGTCCTGTCGCTACCTTTTACAGTTAATGAATTTCCATTGTAGGTAAATTCATAAGAATCATTTCTCAAACCGTTTATCTTTTTAACACGATTCTCGGAATCATAGGTTATAGTGCTTGTCCATGATTCGTCCCATTCAGCACGAAAGACTATCTGTTTAACCCATTTTTCGGGAGTAGGCGCTTTCCCGCCATTGTCATCATCATCAGAGCAGGCAGAGAAAGAAACTGCCGCAAACATAGCGGCCACAATAAGAAACAACTTTTTCATAGTTGTAATAAGTTTAGGTTGTCGCTCTTGCACCTATGCGACGATTATTTTTGGATTTAAGTGAAACAGAAAGCGTGGTGCCGAAAACTTATTTTAGTTGAACAGGTCGTAGGAAACCTTATAGCATAAATAAGCAACAGCCCCACGCCTATACCCACGAATGGATATGACGCGGCAAGATGTCTGCCTATTCCCCGCTATAATCGAATTTCCTACGTTCGTTCAACGAGAACAAGCAACACTTTCCGTGTTTGTCGTATGTCCCACAAAGATAGACAAGACAAACTAAAAAGCAAAACATCTTTCCGATTTCTCGGAACTGTTGCAGATATTATGTATATTTACTTATTCCTAAATCATATATTTATGAACATAAATTACATTAAACAGCATTGTACCGACTTATCACATGATGATACTATAAGGAAGAAATATTATAGAAAAAGATTTAATTCCCTTTTTTACATTATGCTGGGAGTTCTATTTATCGGTGTTGTTGGGATGGGAGTAATGGCTATATTATCAATATCTCATAACAAAGATTATAACCTTATAGGTATATCTTGTTTGCTACCTGCTGCATTCTGGGGTGTTATTTGTTTGCATCAATATGCAAAATATGATTTGATAATTATTAAACAATATTATCGAGAACATATAACACAACGATTGATAAATGGCAATTGGTTTCAACGACAAAAAGAAATTGACCGTATCTTTTTTGAGATCAGACGAAAATCATGGAGAGATTTCTGTACTAAATACAGTATTCCCCATTCTTGCACAGCACAATATAATATAAAAACTTGGTTATATTCAAGTATCAAACCAAGTAGAATTAAGTATCTTTTCATTAAAGATATAATAGCTCTTATTCCTGTCATTTCTTTTGCAGTAATAGATATAATAACACCTGATAAGCCACATTTGATAATCAGATATGCTGTTTGTATATTTATTTACATATTAATATTAGCAACATATCATTGGGTTATCAATATCTTTAAGATAATACCCTACGTTAAATACCGAGATTTATTGAAGATTATAGATGCTGAAATTGAAGAAGCTCCAATGACGTTTGAAAAATAGACTTTACGCCTGCATAACCTCTGTAATTATGAGTTGCAGATAGTTCGTGGTTACAATTATCGACCTTACGCCAGCAGGAAAACAGAAATTAGGGACTGCAAAATCTTCTCGAATTTGCAATGCCCCTAATCTCTGCAATTTGCAGTTTTGCTATGTCGATATGCAAGCCGAGTTTTACGCTCCTGCAATCTCCTGTATTGCGGCGTCCATGTAAATAGCTTGTCCACTCGACTGGCGTCCCCACCAATGGCAACCGAGTGCGTCGATTATGACCTCTCCCTGCTGTTTGAGTTCCTGTGCCAAGTAAGGCGATACCAGCCACCATTCGAAAACCTCGTCGTCCGTATCGACAAAGGGATACATGTATTCCTCGTCGATTTTACCTGCGCGGATGAGTTCTTCCACCACCTCGTTCTGTCCGTAAAACACATGCAAATCTGCAATGCGTTTTGCCCTTGTTTCTCTGTCCATATTTTTAGGTTTTACATTCAACAAGGGGGAGGGGCTTTGATATGTCTATCTGGTTGTACCCTTTGTATTCTACAAAAATTCAATATTGGGTTATTTCCAACGATATATAAAAATAAAATATCAATTTATTTTCTTATATTTGATCATATTTAAAATTTATATTTTATGGATCAAATAAAAGCATTTATCTCACATAGTAGTGATGATGCATTATATGTGGATGTACTAATAAACCTTATTGGAAAAAATAGTTTAGTTGTTGATCGATTCTGTTTTGAATCGGGAGAGCGAACAATTGATGAAATTATAAAGTCAATTGACAATAGTGCTATTTTTATTGTTCTTCTTTCTCGCTCTTCACTTGATAAAGATTGGGTTAAAAAAGAATTAGCCATAATAAAAAAGTATATTGATAGTGGTGTACTGAAAAGATTTAAGCCATATATTATAGACGATACAATTAGTTATAAATATGAAAAAATACCAGAATGGATTAAAGAAGAATATAATTTGAGAAATATTTATATTCAACCTCCATTCCTTGCTCGCAAAATTGAAGAAGAAGTTAATAAACTAATCTGGGAGCAATGCCCAGATATTAGACAAGATGAGAGGGTCTTTGTCGGACGAGATACTGAAATAGAGAGATTACGAGAGAAATATCTTCAACGTAATCTTAAAGATAGAAAAGCTGTTATTGTATCAGGAATTCCTGATGGGATTGGTCGTCGTCGTTTATTGACAGAATTTATAAGAAAAATAGATACTAATAAGGATGAAACATACGATCCATTTTCAGTGGCAATGGAAGAGGATGATAGTATTGAGGATTTTATTATCCAATTAAATAACCTCTTTTTCTTTGAAAGAAACGAGGACCTTCTCCAACGTATATCAATCATTAATAAAACAGAGAAAGTAAATAAAGTTGTTGAGTTCATATGTTATCTCTCTGAATTGCGTGAAAAATTATTCATTAGAGATAATGGTTCCATTGTAAGGCGAAATGGAGAATTATCATCATGGTTTAAGGATGTTATTAAATCTAATAAAATTGATCAGACAATATTATTTATTGCATCAAGAAATAGATTTGTATTGACAGATGAATATCCAGAAATAGTATCTCTGCATTTAACTCCACTAAACAATGATAAGGCAAAAACCTTACTTCGGCAATATTTAAACAACCATGAAAAAACTATATCTGGTGAAGATGTGTCATTCTTTATTCAGCAAACAGGCCCTATGCCTAATTTAATACGTAGATGTGCATCTTTGATTCTTGAGATGGGTCCTGAATTAGCAAAATTAAAGCAAAAAAAATATCAGTATACTGGCGATGAACTTACAAGGAACTTAATATCAGACTTTCAAAAGGATAAATCATATATACAAATTCTAATTTTATTGTCCGAATTTCCATATTTGCGTTATTATGACATAAAACAAATAACTAGTGGCATAGTTGATAACGTAGATCAGATATTATTAGATTTATATTCATTATCTATTTTTGAAACATTTGGCAGTAGTAATGATTATTATCGAATGAATCCTATATTGGCAGACCTAATTAATCGCTCAAGATACAAACATGATGAGACTTTATGGGGCGAATTGCGTTTTAGGACCCATAATATTATAGAGCATGAAACTTTTGAATGTCCTAGTCTCGGCGTTTTATTAAAGAAAATAGAACTGAATATAAAAGGAAACACAAACAATATTTCGAAAGCATATATTATTCCATCAATAGTAATTAAAACCATTAATGATGAGTATCGCAAAAAGACAAAATCTGGCTATAAAAATGTTATTCAATTATGTAAAGCATTATTAGAGATAGGGAATAATAATTATTATGATGAAATCATAGGGAGTATTTACTATATGCTATGCTCTGCTTATGCTCAATTAGGCGATGATACATTATATGATTTTATTAATTTTCTCGATGATAAATTTGATGAATATTTTATCAAGGGACTATTTTTTCGTAAAATGAAACAATATGAACGAGCAGAAGCCAATTATCGCGAAGCATTAAAAATACGACACAATAGTTTAACTGCAAAAAATGGATTAGCTATATCATTGCAGCGGCAAGATAAATACAATAGGGAAGCACTTAACTTAGCTAGATTTACATATAATCAGCAACCAACTAATCCTTATTTTATTGTAACCTATTTTAAAAGTTTGATACGAACTAATCCAGACCAAACTATTATATTAAATCAATTAATAAAAGATTTGCGATCATCGTGGGATATAAATAAAGAATCCTTTGGTGATATGTTACAGGCTGAATACGTATTCTTTATAGAACATGATTTTAATCGTGCAATATCGATATATAAAGATACTTTGCGGAAGAATCCACTATATCCTGTTTTTATTAGTTTGCATGAAATATGTTCAATATACCAAAAACGGTGTGGTATAGGTAGTGGTATAGCAAGTGAGATTGCAAAACGCTATCATTTTGATGTTGATAATGATGATAGTTTTTAGACAATTTGGCCCCGATCAGTATTAGCTGATCGGGGCTTTTTGATTAAGTTTTTATTAATATCCTATCCCTTATAATCATCATACATGCAGTTGTTCTGCCATTGATTTTAGGCGTGGTCTGCTTCACCTCGTATCATTTATTGAGGTCTGCGGCCTTTGCTCTCTGCTTTATTCCCAAATCATCGTAAATGCGTTGCAATTCTGCTTTAACCTTACTTTTGGTAATAGGCGTCTGCTTTTGAAAGGTCGTGTTTATCATCTTCACGATTTTATACTCGGTAGGTGCTGGCTGGCGTTTCATCAGCTCCCGTTTAATATTGCCTACATGGTATTTCAATGCCTGTACCTTGTCCGTTCCCAACTCGTCGTAAGCCTGCTTCACCAGCGGATATTTAACCGCTATTTGAGCGCATAAATCCTCGTGGTTCTCCAGCGAAAAGAATGGCTTGGTTGTTTTCAGACGATGGTATTCATCGAACAAGTCTTTGAACGTAACCCTTGCGTTGGTCTTGTTCTCTATCTTCTCCATAATCTCGCTGAACGTATGGCGGGTTATCGTGTAACCGTTTCGTTGCAGTTCATTCGTAAGGTTTACATAGGTTCTGTAAATATGACGGCAGATTTTGAAATTCACAATGTCCATATTGGCAAGGTTCTTATCCACGATAAGGCGGTTATCTTCTATCCTTACATATTGTTCGTTGATATATTTGATTTTCGATAAGGTCTTTTCTCGTGCCGTATCGCTCAACTTGTTTATCTCGTCAGCATAGCTTACCGCCTCTGCAAGCACTTTCTTTGTCGATGCCACAAATTCATCGAGGGTAACATCGCGGCTGTACTTGGTCGTAGAATAGACGTGTATAATCTCGCCCTTGTATTTGGAATCCCGTAACCGTCCGCAAATCTGTGTGAACAAGGTCGAAATATCCAACAGCGTGTGGGATTTGTTACCGTCGCTGACGATAAATGTAACGCCGTTCTCGTCGTAAATATCGCACCCCTCAAAGCAGGTCGAGGTGTAAAAGTTTATCTTCTTCACGGGGTCGGACGGCTGACCGATGGGATAATCCTTGCCTAACTTGCGTTGGTTGTTCTCTCCATTGTCCCCGCTAACTGAACAGACCACTTTAACCTGTTCGGGAGTAAGTTTTGCAAGGTCGATTACTTTTGTAGTAAACTCCACGCTGTTAACGAAGATATGCAGGTTATGGGGTAAGCCTTTATCTAATACCTTGCGGCACTCCTTAACGATATAGTGGGCAGGTTTGGAGGTCTGACGGGAACGGATTTTGACCTCTTGTAAATGTGGTCAGTTGATTTCACAAACAGGCAGGTGTTTCAACTCCTCTAAAACATATTCCTGCTCTATTGGGGTAGCTGTCATATAAGTTGCCCTATCGAATTTAGCGGCTTCTGCAAGTAAATTCTTAATGGCGGTATAACGGAACGAATAGGAGTTGAACAAAACGTGTCATTCATCCACCAGCAGGAAAGTATCTTTATAAGGGTCTATGCCGATACTTTGCAATGCCTTAATGGTTCGTGGCACGGAATCGTATGTAACAGCAATCTTTAATGGGGAATGGTTCTGTGCATAGTCGATGATGTCCTGCTCTTGGATGCCCTCGTAAACGCCCTGCACGGAAATATCATCTTTGCGGTAGATGGTCTTGTTCTTTACCAATGCCACATAAGGCATGGCGATAATGGTTGGGATATTGTTGCGGATAGCCAACTCGGTAGCACCGCATCCTGTCTGCTTCTTGTTAAATAGGCAGTTTGCGGGAATCTCGGTCATTCACGGTTTATTGGTTTCCTTGTTGATTTCTCCCAAATAAGTTACTCCAGCGGGAGCGTCGATAACTCAATTTTGATTTGCATTGTTATTTGTAGTCATACTTATAAATGTTTAATTGTTATTTATATCTCTTTATTTGAAATCTTTTATCTCTACTATCTTCCATATTTTTTAATCCTGTAATAGTATTTATATAGGAAATATCAATTTCGTACTCAAAAAATGTGGTAATACGACGCAAAGAAAAGGCAGACGAAATCTGCCCTTATAAGAACTGCTCAATTTGTAGTGTGGGATTCTTTACTGAATTGCTCTGCAAAGATACAACATATCTATCCAAAAGTCAAGTAATTTAGCAATTATTTTACATAATATTGTAGGGTTTATTATAACTTGTTGATTTAGAGAGAAGCATCTGTTCACTATCCTATTATGGCCTATGCCCCAGTACCTTTGTCCTGCCGCAAGGGTGTTCTTTGCGGTCTGCAATCTTCGGGCGGGGATTGCAGTCATTATCAGCCCCTCTGCATAAAGGACAGAGTAGTAAAAGCCATGAAAAAGATGGTTATTTCAATGGATGACGCACAGCGTCAGTTTGCATTTGTCAAAGGCAATCGGCCTGTAAACGTCAGAACCGTGAAACAGAAAGAGAAATCCATGAAAGCCTATGGACAGCTAACCCCTATCACGGTAACCGATGGTGAAAAGGTGATTCAGATGGGCGGTCGTTTAGTCGATTTGAAAGGGTTTGAGATTCCCAACGAGGATGCAGGAAAGTATTACGCCGTATTGGACGGTCAGCACCGATTGGTGGCTTATCAGAATTTGCAGTTGGATTTGAATGACCTTGTAATTTGCGAACCTCTCAATGCTGAATTATCCATTACAGAGGTCATAGCGCAAATGAACATCTGCACCACCGTTTGGAAAAAATCGGATTACATGGCCGCACCTGCCATGATGCTCAAAGAAGCCAACGAGGTATTCGATTTCGCCATGTTCCTGCACAGTAAGGCTTGTCCCCTCTCCACGATTTCGTTATGGTGCTTTGGCAGGAAATCCCTGCAAGCAAAGGACTTAGTGGAGTGTCTGAACACGAAGAAACTGCCTGAAATCTTTGAGGATAAAACATGGTTTCGTTCCAGCATAAGGTGGTTTAAGGCCGCACAAGGGAAATTTAAGGATAAATTCCTTATGAACAGGTATTTAATCGACTTTATCACTAAGCAATGGAAACCCGATGAAGATTTCGAGGTGTTCACAGCGGAAATGGAACGGAAGATAAACGACCTCACGCGCGACCAAGCAGACCAGATTATGAATCCTCACAAAACAGAAGGTATGGCACGGGAGCAGTTGATTATGGATATGCTGACACAGTATCTCGGTTAAGAATTACTTTGCACTTATAAGGTTTGTAGAGGTCAGGAGTCGATAGGCTCCCGACCTCTTTTTGCCTTACAAGAGATGTTGCATAGCCGCGTCGATTTGGCTGTTTTCGAAAGAATCCAAATAAATCTGTGTGGTGGACAAATCGGAATGACCGAGCGATTCGGAAATGATGGCAATGTTCACTCCTGACCTTTTCAGCACGGTCGCAAACGTATGCCGAGCGACATAGGTAGTCAATGGCATTTCCAATCCTATCTGCTCACCCAGCGTCTTTAACTCCCGATTGACTTTCCGCAGAACCTTGTGTGTGCGGTTGAAAATCTGTTGTGCTGTCTTGTGTTCCGTGCGGTCGAGAATAGGGAAGATATAATCTTCTTGTGCGTGGTTGGCCTTGCTGTATTTCTCGATAATCCGCATGGCGTTCGGGACGAGTTGAAAGGACAGCAATTTCTGCGTTTTATGGCGGGAGTAGTAAATCCTGCCGTCCACAATATCGCAGTAGCGCAGGGTTGCTATATCCGTAAAATTAATGCCTGCCGTGTAGTAGGAGAACAGAAAGATGTCCCGTGCAAACTCGGCATAGTCCGTTCTATAATTAGGGGCTATCTCCAATGCAACGAGTTTCTGTATATCCTCTTTCGTGATGGCTCGCTTCCTCGTCCGTGTCCATAGGCTACCAACCTTGTATTTTGCAAACGGATTTATCTTTTGGAGAAACAAACCCTCTGCAAGGGCCTTGTTATAGGCGGCCTTAAAGATGGCAAATTTCGTGGCTATGCTGTTGTTTACGTTGCCCTCTTTACGTAGGAACAATTCAAAATCACGCAGGAACGCTAAATCTATTTCATCGAACCGAGTGTTCAGCGACCTAAATTCAGACAGGCGGGAGAGTAGGGAACGGTGTTTGGATGCCGAGCCGTATTTGCCGAGCGTTTCCAGCCGTTCTATGGTCTGTTTCAGATATTCTCCAACAGAACAATTCAATCGCTTGCTGTTCTGTTCAAAGAGATTTTCAAAGGTTACGGGAATATCCATAATCTCTAAACGCTGGATTTTCTTCTCGTACTCTTTTACTTTGGCTGTTATCTGAAACTGAATATTGTCCCTGTCGGGGCAGTCGTCTGTTACCTTTTGTGCTTCTGCGTCCCAATGTTTAAGCGCAACGGAAACGCCCAATCCGACTGCCTTTTTGCGTTTGCCCTGAAAGAATAAAAGGCACAATGGAGAGGTGGAATTTTTATAAATAATTTCTTTGCGGCATATAACTTTGAATGTCATTTGATTACATTGTTATATGCAGTTGGGTGTGTAGTACTCTATGTGGAGCTTAATGTGTACCCTGCACCCTCAAACGGGCTGTTCTTGCCCTAAAAATGCTAAAGAGAAAGGAATAGTATAAACGCAAAAAAGACCGATAATCATTGATTATCAGTCTTTTGCTTTGTACCCCCTCAGGGGCTCGAACCCTGGACCCCAACATTAAGAGTGTCGTGCTCTACCAACTGAGCTAAAGAGGCATCAATCGTTATCCGATTGCGAGTGCAAAATTAGTGATAATTTTTTTTATTGCAAAAAAATCCTGCAAAAAAATCCCGATTTTTTGCAATAAAAGCTTTTCGCGTTATCGCAGAGCCACTTCGGGTTTATTGCATCTCCAGTTTGTCGCTGTTCCACTCTCCGGCGGCATCGGGATAGATGAACGGCCGCGGGTCGCCGGACTTCTTCATGTCCAGGTAACTTTCGTAGAGGTTGATGCCGTTGGCCGATTGCGTGGCCAGCGAAAAAGCGATTACCGACGGATGCCGTTTCGAGGCATGGTAGCTGTCCGCCGTACGTTCGACATATGCCCCCAGCCATTCCGGGGCGTTCGACGGATTGCCGCCGATCCGCCTCGATTCACCGCTGCTGCGGGTGTCGATCGGCGCCTGTACGATCACGTACATTCCCAGCGTGTCGCAGGTGCCATACAGCGTCGGGGACACCGGGCCCGGGAGGAGTTTAAGCGTGTTGTACCCTTGCCCACGTAAAGCTGCGATTTCGTCTGCCGAGGCATGGGCGGGAACCTCGCGCGTGCGGAGCGTGACGGGGGTGCCGTTCACCGCCAACTGCCCGTTTTGCACCTCTACGGTGCGGAACCCCAGCGGGACTTCGATATATTCCATGTAGCGGCCTTCGTGCTGGGTTTTGACCCGCAAGGTGAAGCGTGTGGTCTTTTCCGGGCTCCAAAGCAGGCTGTCCGGAATACGTGCCAGGAACCGCAGGGTGTCCTCGCCGCGCATGTTGAGTTTGATGTCCTTGTAGCCCGTTGCCGAGGTCTTACCGGCTGGGGACAGCAATTCGTAGTGAACGCGCGACGTGCGCGGGTTGAGGGCTTCGCTCTTGACGACGAGTCCGACTTCGGCCATGACGTTGTCTCCCTCTTCGGTGCTGCGCCATGTCTTGGTGAGTATGTCGCGTATGCGCAATGTGGGCTGGCTCATGACCCATGCCGCTCCGATGGCCGGTGACGCGTCGTTTTTCCAGCTTTCGAGCCGTTCGACCTTCGACGGGGAACTGAGAATGACCTCCAGCGTGTTACGCCCCTCTTTGGCATGGCGCGTGAGGTTGAATTCAGCCGGGGCGTTGCAGTCGCTGTTGTAGGCTACCGCCTCGCCGTTTACGCGGATCTCATAGTCGGCCGATGCCCATCCGAGCCGGAACAACACCTGCCGGTTGGCCCAGGCGAACGGTACGGTGAAGTCCGTCGTGAAACTGTTCCCCTTTTGCGTCCATTCGTTCAGGTGCTTGAAATATTTGTTGTCGCTGCCGTCGGCCTCCGCAGCCTCCCGGGCGCTTGGGTAGACGAGCAGTTCACCGCGCATCGGTTCGCGGCCGTAGGTCGGAATATACTCCTGTGCCGCCAGCGTGCAGCACGAAAAAAGTGCTATGATCGAAAGAATACTCCTCATAAGGTTGTTTTTTGTGACCATTTCCTTGCGCCCGGACAAACGAGTGCCCCGTGCGGCCCGGCGTATCGAAAATGTTCGTATATTTGTGCACGTAAAGATAGTAAATTTTCCGGAACTAAGATGTCTGCGCTCCCCAAACTCAATTTTCCTGCCATCCGGCTGCGTGCCCGCCGCCGCGAGGGACAGGTCGAGGTGTGGGATGACCTGCGGGGTATTTACCTCGTGCTGACCCCCGAAGAGTGGGTGCGGCGCCACCTGATCGCTTACCTCGTTTCGCACTGCGGGGTGCTGCCCAAGCGCGTCGTGCAGGAATATGCCGTGCCGGTCAACGGGCAGCCGCAGCGGGCCGACGTGGTGGTGGTCGGCGACCGTGCCGAGCCGCTGGTGCTGGCCGAATGCAAAGCGCCGGAAATCCGGATCGGCGAGCGAACCCTGGCGCAGGCTGTGCGCTACAATTCGGTGCTGGGGGCGCGGTTCGTGATCCTGACCAACGGCCTGCGGCACTACTGCTGCGAGTACCGCGACGGCAAATACGTCCAGTTGTCGGGATTCCCCGATTTCTCGGCCCTATAAATTCTTGAAATTCGATTCGATGTAGTGCTGGAAACTCTCCTTGTAGTTTTCGCCGATGGGGACGTATTCCGTATCGCTGAGGAATACGCGGCCGCGGACATAGCCTTTGATGCAACGCAGGTTGACGATATAGGAACGGTGCACGCGCATGAACATATCCGACGGGAGTGCCGCCTCCATGTTCTTGAGCCGGAAAAGCGTGGTGATCGTCGTGCCGTCGGCAAGGTGCATCCGCACGTACTCCCCTTCGCTTTCCAGGTACACGATGTCGCTGATCTTGACCAGCGAAACCTTGTAATCCGCTTTCACGGAGATGTATTCCTTGTCTTTGGGCAGTGCTTCGGGAGTGGCTTCGGGTTCCCCCGCACGCTGGTTGTGGCGCAGTTCGTAGAGCGAATTGGCTTTCCCCGCCGAGCGGCTGAAGTCGGCAAAGCTGAAGGGTTTGAGCAGGTAATCCACGGCGTCGAGCTTGAACCCTTCGACAGCGTATTCCGAGTAGGCCGTCGTGAAAATCACCATCGGCCTGTCGACCAGCGAGCGGACGAACTCCACGCCGCTCAGGTCGGGCATGTTGATGTCGACGAATATCAGGTCTACATGCTGCGAAGCCAGTAACTGCTGGGCTTCGAGCGCGTTGTTGCACGTCGCGGTAAGTTCCAGGTACGGGATTTTCTCGATGTAGCTTTTCAGTTGGCGTAGGGCCAGCGGTTCATCGTCTATGGCGATACATTTAAGCATTGAGGGTAGGTATTACGAGTTTTACGGTATAGGTCTCTTTGGTCTCTTCGATATCGAGCGAATAATTTTTCGGGCCGTAGATCAGCGAGAGGCGTTTGCGGACGTTCTCCAGTCCGATTCCGGCGTTGTGCTTCTCCGCCTGCGGGCTGTGGAGGCTGTTGCCGATGGTGCTGACGACCTTGCCGTCGGCGTAGTCGATCCGCATGTGGATGAACGACGGTTTGCTGTAACTCACGCCGTGCTTGAAGGCGTTTTCCACGAAAACGATCAGCAACAGCGGCGGGATGGAAACCTGGGGCGGCAGGTCGTGCGGGTATTCCACGCGAATGTCCACGGCGTCGGTGTAGCGGATGCGCATCAGCCCGATGTAATTCTGTACGAACTGGATGTCCCTGTTCAGGGAGATGATCTCGTGTCCCGATTCATAGAGCACGTAGCGCATCATCTTCGAAAGCTCGATCACGGCGTTCTTGGCGTATTCGGTGTCGATGTCTATCAGGGCGTGGATGTTGTTGAGCGTGTTCATGAAGAAATGGGGGTTTATCTGGTATTTCAGATAGTCCATTTCGGCTTCCAGGTTCTGGCGTTTGAGTTCCTCCATCTGCTGTTCGTCGCGCATCGACTGGTAGATGAGCTTGATACCCGTGTTGGCCCCCGTCATGAAGAACCCCAGCACGACGTTCCAGTACATTTCCAGGTTCGAGAACGAAGCTTTCCGGTAGGCGTCGAACGCTTCGGGGTCGCCGTGGGGGAGGAAGCGGTCGGTGAGGTGTTCTTCGTATATGTTCACCAGCCAGAATACGGCGATGATGAGTGCAAGGTCGCAGAGCAGGTATGTTTTGTACTTGCGGCGCAGCATGAGCCGCGGGGCGAGGACGGAATTATGGATGATGAAGATAATGAAATAGGGGGCTATCTGCCGCCATGCGATGAGTACGTTTTCGAAACTGATGTGCAGTTCCGACATCATCTGCGAATTGAGCACCGGCACCAGGATGATGGCTGCCCACACCATTACGTAGAGCAGGTTTTCTCCGACGGTTTGTTTGCGGGTCATTTTCATGCCGTAAAGATAATAAAAAAAGTTACCCGGTGCTCCCGGGTAGCTTTCGTAAAAAAAGCAGGTAACCGAACTATTAGTGACGCCTCATTGTTGGAATGGATTCAGTGACTATGAAGAATTTGGGATAGAGAATCCAAGTGGTTACCTGCTGAGCCTTTATGTGTGTGTTTATTTGTTCAGTAGCGACGGACTGTATAAATAACGTTTGATACTCCGTTTTGGTGTCTTTTCGAACTCCGTCGGATAAATTATTATTTCCGACACCCGTTCGTATGCCGCCAGGAGCGAGTTCAGCTCCGTGAGGTTGTTCTGCATGATCTGCGGCAGGTCGTTCTTGTCCACGCCTTCCGCCTCGGCCTGTTCGTAGTCGGGGACGACCATCGCTTTGAGCTTGCCGTTGCCCGAGTCGAGTATCAGGGATTCGAGTACGAGGTACATGTTGTTGAGCTTGTCCTCGATCTCCTCGGGATAGATGTTTTGCCCGCTTCCGGAGAGGATCATCGTCTTCGAGCGTCCGCGGATGTAGAGCGTCCCGTCCGGATCCATCGTGCCCATGTCGCCCGTGTGGAGCCAGCCGTCGGGTTCGAGTACCTTCTCCGTATCTTTTTCGTTCTTGTAGTAGCCTTTCATCACATGCTCGCCGCGCACGACGATTTCGCCGGCCACGTGTTCCGGGTCGGGGGAGTCGATCCGGACGTCGAGCAGACCTTTCAGGTAGCGGCCGCAGGAGCCCGCCTTGAATTCGTTGTCGGGTGTGAAACTGATGAGCGGCGCGCATTCGGTCATGCCGTAACCGATGGTGATCGGGAACTTGATCTTCATCAGGAACGATTCGGTCTCCTGATTCATCGGGGCGCCGCCGACGATGAATATGTCGACGTTGCCGCCGAAGGCATCCAGCAGTTTTTTCCGGATCACCGAGTAGATGGCCGTGTTGAGCAGCGGAATCTTGACGGCGATCGACATGGGGCCTTTTTCGAGCATCGGCATCACCTGCTTGCGGTAGACCTTTTCGAGGATCATCGGTACGCAGCAGATGATCGTCGGCTTGACCACGGACATGGCTTCCAGCAGGATCTTGGGCGACGGGATTTTACCCAGCAGGGTGATGTGCCCGCCGACGGCCAGCGGCGAGAGGAAGTCGAAGGCGCAGCCGTAGGCGTGGGCCAGCGGCAGGAACGACAGCGTGCGTCCGCCCTTGCGGAAATAGTGGGTGCCGGTCTGCGTGTTGACCATGCCGCGGGCGAAACTTACGTTGCCCGTGAGGTTGTTCACCGTGAGCATCACTCCCTTCGAATAGCCCGTGGTGCCCGACGTGTAGTTGAGCAGGATGACCTCGTCGTTGGGGATCTCGGGGTACTTGATGTCGTTTACGCTGAACCCGCGCGGATATTTCGAACGGTAGTTTTTCAGGATATCGCGCTGGAACTTGGTGAGCGCCTTGCCGTTGCGTTCGTAGATGGCGTGGAAATCGGTGAGCGAAAACACGGCCTCGATCTGGCGTATCTGGTCTTCTTCGATGATGTCCCAGAAGTTGTCGCCCAGAAAGAGCAGCTTGCTTTCCGAGTGGTTGATGATGTGGATGATGTCGGCCGGGGCGAAATCCTGCAATATCGGGACGATTACGGCGCCGTAGGAGATCGTGGCGATGTAGGTGATGCACCACCGGGGATTGTTGCGCCCGATCAGCGCTATCTTGTCGCCCTTCTTTACGCCGGCCTTTTTGAACAGGAGGTGCAGCTTGGCGATCTCCTTGGCCATCTCGTAATACGAGAATGTTTCGCCCTTGAAATAGTCGGTCAGTGCCGGCATTTCACGGTTCTCGCGGAAACTCGTCTCGTATATTTTTATCAGGTTTTCCTCTAACATGATTGCGTCCTAATGTCCGGTGCAAAGATAGACAAAAAAACGATTTTCCAGCAGGGTGCCCGCATTTTTTATCCTATTGTGCTTACTTTTTGCTCCAAAAAGTCCTGTGGGGAAGCTTCCGGAGCCTTATTTGTTTGCTCCCTTGTCTTTGGCTTCTTCCGGGTCGACTTTTACATGCCGGGGTTTCCAGATGTATATCTTCGATTCGGTGCCGGCCTTCAGCCGCTCGATGTTCTTGCGGTGGGTGTAAATCAGCAGGATGGCGATGATGAACGAAAAAACCACGAACGGCACCAGGTGGTTGACCTTCGGCGATATGAGCGTAAAGATCGGGAAGGAACAGCCTGCGACCATCGAGGCCAGCGACACGTAGTGGGTGACCATCAGCACCAGGAACCATACGCCGAAGCAGAGCAGTACGAGCGGGGCGTTGACGCCCATGATGGCTCCGACGAGCGTCGCTACGCCCTTGCCGCCCCGGAAATTGGCGAAGATCGGGAAGATGTGTCCCACCACGGCGGCGAACACGGCTATGAAACGCAGGATGTAGAACCAGTTTTCATTGGCCCCGTCGGCGAATACGCTGTCGTATTTCATCAGGTCGATGATCGTCACCGCCACGAACCCCTTCAGGAAATCGAGCCCGAATACGGGCAGTGCGGCCCGCCTGCCCAGCACGCGCAGCATGTTGGTCGTACCGGCGTTCTTGCTGCCGTATTCGCGGATGTCGATGCCGTAATATTTCTTGCCGATCCACACGGCGCTCGGAATCGAGCCCAGCAGATAGGCGATGATAATCATGGTGGTAGCGGTGTAATATGTGAGGATCATAACGGTTTTCCAAGGGTTTGTATAATGCAAATATAATTAAAAAATCCGGAAACGGAAGCCCGGCGTGAAAAATCCGCGCCGTTCTGCTGGCGGATTCGGGGGAATATCGTATCTTTGCATACTTTAAATGTATAACAGGGTATGAATACGAAAGCATTACTGGAACCTATGGGCTCGTGGGCGTGGTGGCGCTCGTGGTTCCTGATCTTTTTCGGGTGTTCGGTCATGGGTGCCGGCTTCGTGCTGTTTGTGAACCCTTACAATTTCGTGCCGGGAGGCGTGTACGGTATGGGTATCGTGCTGCACAACATTTTTCCGTCGATCCAGGTGGGTACGTTCGGCTATATGTTCGACGTGCCGCTGATGCTCGTTGCGATGCTGGTTTTCGGCGGGCAGTTCGGAACGCGTACGGTGCTGGCTGCGCTTTATACGCCCGGCTTCATGAACGTGCTCACGCGGCTGGTCTATCCCGACGCCGCGGCGGTCGAGAGCCTCGATCCGTCGCTGCTGCTGAACGGGCGGCTCGACCTGTCGAACGACTTGCTGCTGACGTGCGTCATCGGCGCCGTCGTCATCGGCGTGGGGCAGGGCATCGTCGTGCGCCAGCAGGCGACCACGGGCGGCACCGACATCGTGGCGATGCTGTTGCAGAAATTCGCGGGCATCAAGTTCTCGTCGGGCATCTTCCTGGCCGACGGTTTCGTCGTGCTGTCCGGCCTGGCCGTCATCGGCTTCGGGCTGGGGACGGGCGAAGCCGCTTCGAACGGCTGGATGCTGACGCTCTATTCGCTCATCACGATTTATATCACCTCGCGTGTGATCGCCTACCTGCTCAACGGAGCGTCGTACGACAAGCTGCTCTTCATCATCAGCGACCACCATCAGGCGCTCAAACGCTTCATCATCGAAGACCTCGACCGCAGTGCGACCTACATCAAGTCGAAGGGGATGTATACGGACGCTTCGCGGGACATGATCTTCCTGGTCGTGAGCCGCAAGGAGGTGCACCTCGTGCAACATAAGATCAAAGAGATCGACCCGGCGGCGTTCGTGGTCGTGACCGATGCCTACGAGACGTTCGGCGAAGGGTTCAAACAGTTCCCCGACAAGAACGAGATACACGCGGAATAACGGAAATTTGGAACGTGGAATTTAAACTCAATACGAATACATTGCGCCCCCTGTCGGGCGCCGGACGCAAACTTTTCGTCGAAACCTACGGCTGCCAGATGAATGTCGGCGACACGGAGGTCGTGGTCGCCCTGATGCAGCGGGAGGGATACGTCTACACCGAGGATATCGGTCAGGCCGATGTCATCCTGATCAACACCTGCTCGATCCGCGACAATGCCGAGCAGCGTATCTGGGGGCGTCTGGCCGAGATGAAACGCTACCGCCGGGCCAAACCGGGGCTCGTCGTGGGCATCATCGGCTGCATGGCCGAACGCCTCAAGGAGAAATTGGTCGAGGGCCCTTACGGCGTCGACGTCGTGGCCGGGCCGGATGCCTACCGCGACCTGCCGCGTCTGGTGCGCGAGGCCGAAGCGGGCGGCAAGGGCGTGAACGTCCTGCTCTCCACGGAGGAGACCTATGCCGAGATCGCCCCCGTGCGGCTCGACCGCAACGGCGTGAGCGCCTATGTGGCCATCATGCGCGGATGCAATAATTTCTGTTCCTACTGCGTGGTGCCCTATACCCGCGGCCGCGAACGGAGCCGCGACCCGCAAACGATCGTCGCGGAGGCCCGCTCGCTCTTCGAGAACGGATACCGCGAAGTGACGTTGCTGGGGCAGAACGTCAATTCGTACAAGGCCGGCGAGGTGGACTTCCCCGAACTGATGCGCCTCGTGGCGTCGGTTTCGCCGTCGCTGCGCGTGCGCTTCGCCACGTCGCACCCCAAGGACATGAGCGACCGCCTGCTGGAGGTCATGGCCTCGATGCCCAACATCTGCCGCTCGATCCACCTGCCCGCACAATCGGGCGCCTCGTCGATGCTCGGGCGTATGAACCGCAAGTACACCCGCGAATGGTATCTCGGCCGTATCGCCGCCATCCGCCGTTACCTGCCCGATTGCGCCATCACGACCGACCTGATCGCCGGCTTCTCGGGCGAGACCGAGCAGGAACACGAAGCGACGCTTTCGCTCATGCGCGAGGTGGGGTACGAGTTCGCCTACATGTTCAAATACTCGGAGCGTCCCGGGACTTTCGCGCACGAGCACCTGCCGGACGACGTGCCCGACGAGGTGAAGTCGCGGCGGCTTTCGGAGATCATCGCCCTGCAAAACGAACTGGGGCATGCGAGCAACCTGCGCGACGTGGGGCGCGAGTTCGAAGTGCTGGTCGAGGGGCGCTCGAAGCGCGACGAAAAGCAGCTCTCGGGCCGCACGTCGCAGAACAAGGTCGTGGTCTTCGACCGCGGCCGGCACGACGTCGGCGACTATGTGCGTGTGCGTATTACGGGGTGCACCCCGGCGACGCTGTTCGGAGAAGAAATTATTTAAGGATATAATAAACTGAAACGTAAGATGCGATTTGACGAACTTGACCTGGAGGATGAGATCCTCGACGGACTTGACGATATGAATTTTCAGGAGATGACTCCTGTCCAGGAACACACCATCCCGGTGATCCTGGAGGGCCGCGACATCATCGGTTGCGCCCAGACCGGAACCGGCAAGACGGCGGCCTATACGCTGCCGCTGCTCAACAGGCTGTTGATCGAAGGCAACGAAGACAATGTGATAAAATCGGTGATCATCGTGCCGACGCGCGAACTGGCGCAGCAGATCGACCAGCAGTTCCAGGGATTTTCGTACTACCTGCCCGTGTCGACCACAGTCGTATACGGCGGTGGTGACGGCAAGGGCTGGGATGTGCAGAAGCGCGGTATGCTGATGGGTTCGGACGTGGTGATCGCTACCCCCGGGCGCATGATCTCGCACATCCAGAACAGCGGCATCGACCTTTCGCACGTCGAGTGCCTGATCCTCGACGAGGCCGACCGTATGCTCGACATGGGTTTCAGCGAGGACATCATGAAGATCGTCTCCTATATGCCCAAGGATCGGCAGACGATCATGTTCTCGGCGACGCTGCCCCCGAAGATACGCGAGATGGCCAGGACGATTCTGCGCAATCCCGCCGAGGTGAACATCGCCATTTCGAAACCCAACGAGGCGATCGACCAGTCGGCCTATGTCTGCTACGAGAACCAGAAGCTGGGCATCATCCGCGAGATGTTCGCCGAGCCGACCGATTCGAAGACGATCATCTTCTCGTCGTCGAAGCTCAAGGTCAAGGAGCTGGCGCACACGCTCAAGCGCATGAAACTCAATGTGGCCGCCATGCATTCCGACCTGGAACAGGCGCAGCGCGAGGAGGTGATGCTCGACTTCAAGAACAACAAGGTGTCGATCCTGGTGGCTACGGATATCGTGGCGCGCGGCATCGACATCGAGGATATCGGGCTGGTCATCAATTACGACGTGCCGCACGACCCCGAGGATTATATTCACCGTATCGGCCGTACGGCGCGCGCCGCGGCTACGGGCAGCGCCGTGACGTTCGTCAGCGAGGACGAGCAGGGCAAGTTCCATGCGATCGAGAAGTTCATCGAGAGGGATATCCGCAAGGCCGAATTGCCGGCCAGCGTGGGCGCGGGCCCCGTATACAATCCTGCCGTCAATAACGGCCGTGGGCGCGGTGGCCGTGGCGGAGGCCGTGGCCGCGGCGGTTCGAATGGCGGAAGCCGTGGGCGCGGACGCGCAGACAAGGGCGAACGCGCAGGGCGCGAACGCCGCAACGACCGGGAACGGGGTGCGGCGGCTGCCGAAAATCCCGGGATCGCAGTCCCTCAGGCGGCACCTGCCGATAACGACCACGCCTCCGGGCGCGGCGAAGGCAATCGAGGGACGCGTGACCGCAAACACCGCCATCGCGGGGGCAGGAATCGTCGCCGCGGCGATAAGCCTCAGGGCGGCGAAACCCCGCAGCCGGACGGTAGCGTGCCCCGGGAGTAGTCCGTGCGGGATACACCGGGAGAGACGGCACGCTGGTTGCCGGGCTGAAGGTTTCCCTAATCGGCAGCAGCCGTAAATACCCCTGCATGGGTAAAATGCAAGGCCGGGCTTTCTGAAAGCCCGGCCTTGCCGTTATTGTCCGGCAGTTTTTCCTCCTGCCGTTTTCAGGCATCGGCCTGCCGTGGCCGGCGGTGGGGTGCGAATCGGTTTGCCGGAGCGGGCTGCGCGGATTGCCTGCGCGGAATTCCGCCGATCATTTACGCGGATCCCACGAAGGATGCGCCGGGTCTTCGGCCTTGAGGGCCTCTTCGAGCGAGGTGCCCAGCGCCTCGGCCACTCCCTTGCCGTATGCCGGGTCGGCATAGTAGCAGTGGCGCGTGTGGCGCTGCTTGATGAACAGCTCGGCATCGCCCATGGCGCGCGCCGTATTCTCGCAGGTGGCTTTCCGGTCTTCTGCCGACATCACGCGCCACAGCAGGCCGGGCTGCGTGAAATAGTCGCTGTCCAGTTCGCGCTCGTCGTAGTTGTAAACGTCGCCGTTCACGGCCAGGGGCGGCTCTTTGAGGGCGGGGGTGTCCTGCCATTCGCCGTAGCTGTTGGGTTCGTAACCCTTTGCCGATCCGTAGTTGCCGTCGGTGCGCATCTGCCCGTCGCGGTGGAAGGCGTGGATCGGGCAGCGGGGCCTGTTCACGGGGATTTCCGTGTGGTTCACGCCCAGGCGGTAGCGCTGTGCGTCGCCGTAGGAGAACAGGCGCCCCTGCAACATCTTGTCGGGCGAGAAGCCGATGCCTTCGACGATGTTCATCGGGTTGAACGCCGCCTGCTCGACATCGGCATAGTAATTCTCGGGGTTGCGGTTCAATTCCAGTACGCCCACCTCGTGCAGCGGGAAATCCTTGTGGTACCACACCTTCGTCAGGTCGAACGGGTTGAGCTTGTAGTTGCGCGCCTCTTCCTCGGTCATCAGTTGCACGTACATCGTCCAGCGCGGGAAATCGCCGCGTTCGATGGATTCGTAGAGATCCCTCTGGTGCGACTCGCGGTCTTTGCCCACAAGGGCTTCGGCCTCGGCGTCCGTCAGGTTCCTGATCCCCTGCTGGGTCGTGAGGTGGAACTTCACCCACGTGCGCTTGTTGTCCTTGTCATAGAAACTGTATGTGTGGCTTCCGAATCCGTGCATGTGGCGGTACGATGCCGGAATGCCCCGCGGTGACATGGTGATCGTCACCTGGTGCAGCGCTTCGGGCAGCAGCGTCCAGAAATCCCAGTTGTTGTTGGCCGAACGCAGGTTGGTGCGCGGGTCGCGCTTCACGGCATGGTTCAGGTCGGGGAATTTCAGCGGGTCGCGCAGGAAGAACACGGGGGTGTTGTTGCCCACGAGATCCCAGTTGCCCGCGTCGGTGTAGAACTTCATGGCGAAACCGCGGATGTCGCGCTCGGCATCGGCTGCGCCGCGCTCGCCGGCGACGGTCGAGAAACGCACGAAGCATTCGGTTTTCTTGCCGACCCGGGCGAAGATCGACGCACGCGTGTATTCGGTGATGTCCTGCGTCACCGTGAAGGTGCCGAATGCGCCCGAGCCTTTGGCGTGCATGCGCCGTTCGGGAATTACTTCGCGGTCGAAATGCGCGAGTTTCTCGAGGAACCACGGGTCTTGCAGCGTCACGGGGCCGCGGACGCCTGCGGTCTGGATGTTCTGGTTGTCGGCGATCGGCCGGCCGTTCTCTGCGGTAAGCTGTTTCTTTTTGTCCATGGGGTTTTCTGATTATGCGGTTTGGAATTTTTTATAAATATAAGTTATGTTTGACGGATTTGCAAATCGGTAATTCTGATGATGGTATAACCTGAAGTTATACAGGTCGAAAACCGTGCCCGACTGCCTCCGAAGGCGGATGCGATTTTTCGGCCCGAAATGCGGGTATTTTTATTTTTGTGCATTATCTTTGAGATACCGCTTGCGATTGTTTCCCCGAACCTAAACCTTCGAACCATGGATCTGACGTTCAGCACGCCCCTGAAAGGCAACCTCGTCCTGTGCAGCGACTACCGCGATGCCGCGCTGCATCGCAGCCCCGGGCTCTATAAATTCGTCTGGGTAAGGCGCGGATGCCTTCGGCTCGAAGTCGACCATATTCCCATGGAGCTCCGGGCTGGGATGCTGCTGCCCCTGACGCCGCTCCATACCCTCGACGTGACGCGCGCCGAGGGCGAATACCTGATCCTTGCTTTCGACAGCAATTTCTACTGCATTTTCGGTCATGACGGCGAGGTGTCATGCAGCGGACTGCTTTTCAACGGCAGTTCCGAAGTGCTGCGGCTCGAACTCTCCGAAATGCGCACGGCCGCCCTGCAACGGGTGGTCGACGACCTGCGGGCCGAATACGGGGTGGTCGACGGCCTGCGCGAAGAGATGCTCCGCATGCAGCTCAAGCGGTTCATCATTATATGTACGCGCATCGCGCGCGAGCATTTCTCCGTCGGTGCCGACCGTGAAAAACTCTTCGACACGGTGCGCCGCTACTATGTGCTGGTCGACGAGCATTTTCGGACGAAGAAACGGGTGCAGGACTATGCCGGGCTGCTCCACCGGTCGCCCAAGACGCTCGCAAACCTTTTCGCCTCGTGCGGACAGCCCTCGCCGCTGAACATTATCCACGACCGGGTCAATGCCGAGGCGCGCCGCCTGCTGCTCTATACTACGAAAAGCGCCAAGGAGATTGCCTACCTGCTGGGCTATGAGGATACCGCGGCTTTCAGCCGTTTCTTCGCTAAAATGAACGGCGAGAGCATCACCGGGTTCCGGCAGCGCGAAAAACGGGAATAATTTCCAACATTTCCGGCATTCCTGCCATCGTATGTCCGATCCGGAATCCAGACCTTTGCATCATCGGACAATTAACGAAAAACGAATATGATGCAAAGACTTTCCTGCCTGTTTTACGGCTTTCTGAAAATTGCGGCCAACGCGCAACGGCTCGGCCTGGGGATGATCCGGGTGGCTATCCTTATCATTTTTGTCTGGATCGGTGGACTTAAATTCCGGAATTACGAAGCCGAAGGCATCGTGCCCTTCGTGGCGAACAGTCCCTTCATGAGTTTCTTCTACAACGAAAAAGCACCCGAGTACAGGGATTATAAACTCAAGGAGGGCGAATACGACGCTGCAAAGCATGCGTGGCATGAAAAGAATAACACCTATGGTTTTTCCCACGGGTTGGGGTTGCTGATCATGGGAATCGGCATCCTGACCTTCCTGGGGTTTTTCTCGGCCCGCATCGGCCTGGCCGGGGAGGTGCTGGCCGTGATTATGACGCTCGGCACGCTGTCGTTTTTGGTGACTACGCCCGAAGTCTGGGTGCCGGATCTGGGCAGCGGGGAATACGGGTTCCCGTTGCTCTCGGGCGCGGGACGGCTGGTGATAAAGGATACTGCGATCCTTGCCGGTGTCGTGGTGCTGCTCTCCGATACGGCGCGTAAGCTATTGGCGCGACGGCGGGAGGCGTAACGGGGTGCAAAAAGGGACGACACTGCATGTCCTCCCTTTTTGTTTTGTGCGAATGGCAGGGTCGAGGCCGGATTTCTCCGGTGACGAGACCGGGCGATGCCGCAGCCCGTCCTTATTTCTGCCGGAAGTAGATTTGCATCGGCATCCCGGTTTGTAAAAGTCCCCCTTTGCCAAAGGGGGATTTAGGGGGAATGTCGAGGCCGGATTTCTCCGGTGACAAGACCTGACGATGCCGCAGCCCGTCCTTATTTCTGCCGGAAGTAGATTTGCATTGGTACCCCGGTTTGTAAAAGTCCCCCTTTGTCAAAGGGGGATTTAGGGGGAATGTTAGAGCGGGATTTCTCCGGCGACAAGACCTGACGATGCCGCAGCCCGTCCTTATTTCTGCCGGAAGTAAATTTGCATCGGCACCCCGGAGAAATCCCAGTGGTCGCGGATGTTGTTTTCGAGGAAGCGGCGGTAAGGCTCCTTGATGTACTGCGGCAGATTGACGAAGAACGCGAACTGCGGCGTCGGCGTCGGCAACTGGGTTATATATTTGATCTTGATGTATTTGCCTTTGGTCGCGGGGGGCGGGTAATTTTCGATCAGCGGCAGCAGGAAATCGTTGAGCGCCGAGGTCGAGATGCGGCGTTTGCGCGACTCGTAGACCCGGATGGCCGTCTGGAGTACGTCGAAAATGCGTTGTTTGCTCAGAACCGAGGTGAAGATGATCGGAATGTCGTTGAACGGTGCGAGTTTCTTCTTCAGGAACTCCGTCCACTCCTTCATCGTATTGTTGTCCTTCTCGACCAGATCCCATTTGTTGACCACGATCACGCAACCCTTGCGGTTGCGGACGATCAGGTTGTGGATGTTGAGGTCTTGCGATTCGAGCCCCTGCTGTGCGTCGAGCATCAGGATGCAGACGTCGGAATTTTCGATGGCGCGGATCGAACGCATCACCGAGTAAAATTCGAGGTCTTCCATCGCCTTGCCCTTCTTGCGCATGCCTGCCGTGTCCACAAGGTAGAAGTCCATCCCGAATTTGTTGTAGCGGGTGTGGATCGAGTCGCGTGTGGTGCCGGCGATCGAGGTCACGATATTGCGTTCTTCGCCCAGCAGGGCGTTGGTCATCGACGATTTGCCGACGTTGGGACGGCCCACGATGGTGATGTGCGGCAGGTTCTCCTCCTCTTCGGCCACGGCCTCGGCGGGCAGCGCCGCGAGGATGGCATCCATCAGGTCGCCCGTGCCGCTGCCGCTCATCGAACTGATGCAGTAGGGATCGCCCAGCCCCAGGGCATAGAACTCGTGCGAAGAGTATATCTGGTCGTTGTTGTCGACCTTGTTGCAGACGAGGATCACCTTTTTCGATGTGCGGCGCAGGAGGTCGGCCATCAGCATGTCGAGGTCGGTGATGCCGGTCTTGACTTCGACCAGGAAGAGGATCACGTCAGCTTCGTCGATCGCCAGCAATACCTGGCGGCGGATTTCGTCCTCGAAGATATCTTCCGAATTGACGGTGTAGCCGCCCGTGTCTATCACGGAAAATTCCCGGCCGTTCCAGTCGGTCTTACCGTAATGGCGGTCGCGGGTGGTTCCGGCCGTGGCATCGACGATGGCCTTTCGCTGGCCGACCAGACGGTTGAAGAGGGTGCTTTTGCCGACATTCGGACGGCCCACGATTGCTACGAGACTCATACTTTATTTCTTTTTCTGCCGCAAAGATAATACAACGAGGATGCAAAACCAAACCTGTCCGGGTTTTTCCGGGGGCGTCCGTCGCCCGTAAAGGTAGTATAAAATCCGGAAACGGGAAACTCCCGCCCGGTAGCCCGGGCGCACGTTACAGGTAGCGGTTGTCCGTGTCGCCCGCCTGTACGGGATAGATCAGCACGAAACTGTGCCCGGCGAAGAACTGCTCCATATACCCCGGCACCTTGCTCATGGCGGGATGGTAGGAGAGCCGGTCGCGGCGGCTCATCACCACCCACAGACAATCGTCGCGTTTGGTTTCATAGGTCAGCGCTGTCAGGTCATCCCAGCAGTCGGAAACCACGTATTCGGCTTTCGACGAGCGTTTTCCGCGCGAAGGCCGCAGGTATTGCATCGTGCTGGCCGGGGCGTAGAAGACGATCCTGGCACTCGAATTCTCGGCCAGGTTGCGTAATTTCTGCATCCAGAGCTGGAACCCGGCCTCTTTCTCGGCTTTTTCGGGCACGATGACCAGGTGCCGCTTGACGGTGGTGAGCGGTTGTTCGGGGTGGTAGAAGAACGTGGTGACGTTGCTGTAGCCCAGCAGGTCGGCGGCCATCCTGCCGATGCCCGACCCGCCCGGCGTACGGTCGTGGTGCATACCCATCACGATGTCGGAGATATTGCGCTCCTTGACCACGCTGACGATGGCGTTGGCGATGTTCACGTCGTAGCGGAGCAGTTGCTGCATGTAATTGTCGGCCGATGCCGCCGCCTGCGCCGCCATGTCGAGCAGTTTGCGCCCCTGTTTTTCGAGGTTGGGGTCTTCGACCTTGTTGTCGATGGCGTTCAGCGCATACAGCCCGTTCCGCTCCTTGGCCTTTTTGAGCGTCATGCTCAGGCAGACCAGTTCGTAGGCGGTCTGCTCGTTGGCGAGCGGGATCAGGATATGGTCTTCCTCCTGCGGCTCCTTGTCGTCGTCCTGCGCATTGCGCATGGCGATGTTGTGCGCGCCCCGTTGCGTGGCGAAGGTCGAGACGGTGCAGGTGGCGAGGATCATCAGGATCGTGCCGTTCAGGACGCTTTCGCTCAGCAGGCGGATCGGTTCGCCGTCCGCCGTGTGCCCGAGTATGACGTTGTAGCCGACCATGACGGCCGCGAGCGTCGCCGCCACATGGGCGCTGCTCAGCCCGAAGATCACCGTACGCTGGTCGTTCGAGAGCCGGAAGGTCTTTTGTGTGAAATAGGCCGCGAGGAATTTCGCGAGCGTAATCAGGGCGATCATCACCAGCGCCACTTCGATGCTCTCCCAGTCGCGGAAGAACGCCCGGTAGTCGATGAGCATGCCCACGCCGATCAGAAAGAAGGGGATGAAGATGGCGTTTCCCACGAATTCGATCCTGTTCATCAGGGGCGAGGTGCGGGGGATCTGGCGGTTGAGGGCCAGTCCCGAGAGGAAGGCGCCGATGATCGGCTCCAGCCCGGCCATGTGGGCGAGGTAGGCTCCCAGGAATACCATCGCCAGCACGAAGATATACTGCGATACGCTGTCGCTGCAATGTTTGAAGAACCAGTGCGCCAGCAGCGGGAACAGGAACAGGATGATGCCGATCGAGAGCAGTACCGAGGCGCTGAGCCTCCACCAGAATGTCTCGTCGACATTGCCCGTGGCCATCCCGACGATGACCGTGAGCAGCAGCAGGGCGAGCGTGTCGGTGATGACCGTGCCGCCGACCGCGATCGTGACGGCCTTGTCGCGCGAGATGCCGAGTTTGCTGACGATGGGGTAGGCGATGAGGGTTTGCGAGGCGAAGAGCCCGGCCAGCAGGATCGAGGAGTAAATCGGGAAGCCCAGGATGTAATACCCGGCCAGGATGCCGAGCCCGAGCGGCACGCAGAAGGTGTAGAGCCCGAAGATGAGGCTGCGCCAGCTGTTTTTCTTGAAATCGGACATGTCCATGTCCAGCCCCGACAGGAACATGATGTACAGGAGGCCGGCCGTTCCCGAGAGGATGATGCTGCTGTCGCGCAGAACCAGGTTCAGGCCGTGGGGGCCGATCACCGCACCTGCGATGATGAGCCCCAGCAAATAGGGGATTTTGAGTTTGTTCAGTAACAACGGTGCCGCCAGAATGATGACCAGGATCAGCAGGAATTTCAGAATCGGGTCTTCGAGCGGCAACGTTATGGGGAATGCGGTCATTAACATTGTCGGATCTGTTTAGTCTGAGGACAAAGATAAGAAAAAACAGATAATATGCAAGTCGCCGGCGACGTTTGTATCGTAAAAAAATCCAGCAGGGATTCCGTGGCGTACGGGGAGGCGGTGCCGTGCCGATTCGGGCGTGCAAGTTGCAGTAAGGGGTGAAAAAAACGGGTCGATGTTTCGCGTTTCGCCAAAAAAACGTAACTTTGAAAAATCGTATGGATAAAAAATCGTCGCCGATGCGTGTCGACAAAGTAGATAAACGTGTTCTCTGGCCCGTGCTTATGGGCTTCTTTATCATGGGGTTCTGCGATATCGTGGCTCCGATCTCGGGGCGTATCGCCACCGAATTTCCCGCATCGCAGCAGGCGGCCGTGAGTTTCCTGCCTACGATGGTATTCCTCTGGTTCCTCGTGCTGTCGACCCCCTTGGCGGCACTGATGAACCGCATCGGCCGCAAGGCCATGTCGATGATTGGCTATGCATTCACGATCGCCGGGCTGTTGGTGCCCTTCCTCGCGGGCGAGGGCTGCGCACTGGGCTGGTACTTCGCCGGCTTCGGGCTGCTCGGCATCGGCAATACGGCGCTCCAGGTGGCGGTCAACCCCCTGCTGGCGACCATCGTGCCGGGCGAGCGGATGACGAGCTACCTGACCGTGGGGCAGATTTTCCGCAATACCTCGCTGCTGTTGCTGGCGCCCATCGTCACGGCGCTCGTGGCGCTCACGGGTTCGTGGCGCCTGCTGCTGCCGATCTATGCCGGGCTCACCGTGCTGGGCGGCATCTGGCTGCAATTTACCGCCGTGGCCGAACCCGAACGCAGCGGGCATGCGGCGGGGATGTCCGATTGTTTCCGGCTGCTGAGGAACAGGGCCGTCCTGTTGTGTACGCTGGGCGTGGCGTGTTTCATCGCCGGGGACGTCGGGATCGGGTTCCTCTCGGTACGGCTGATCGACAACCCCGATTCGATCCTCACCACTACGGGTTTCTATGCCTGCCGCATCGTCGGTACGCTGGTCGGAGCCTGGGTGCTGGTGCGCCTTTCGGACGTGAAATACCTGAGCTGGAATATGGCCGGGGCGCTGGTGCTCTGCGTAGTGCTGCTTTTCGTACGCAACGAGGCTGCGATTTATGCGGCCGTCGGGCTGATGGGCTTCGCCATGGCCTGCGTCTTCGCCACCTTCTATGCCGTGGCGACCAAAGCCGTACCCGAACAGGCCAACGGGGTCGCGGGGCTGATGATTATGGCGATTGCCGCCGGGGCCGTCTCGGGGCCCGTATGCGGGGCGATCATCCGCTGGACGGGGAACCCCCACCTGGGGATGCTGTTCGTCGCCCTCTGCGTGGGTTATATGCTCTGGGCAAGTATCAAGTTGAAAATCAAATAAACAGTTGTTCAATGATTCGTAAAATTGTAATAACCCTGCTGTTGGGGGCCTGCGTATGGCCGGCCTTAGCGCAGCGCCCCCGCACGCGGGTCGAGTGGGGGGTGATCGGCGGTATCAACGTCCCCGATTATACGACCAACATGTCGAAGACCGATGTCAAGAATAAACTGGGCTGGCAGGCCGGTATCGTCACGGCGGTAAATCTGGGCGCCTTCGCCATCGAGCCGCAGATCCTGTATGTGCGCCAGGGGCTCCGCATCAAACCCGAAGGGGCGAAGGAGATCAACCTCAAGTCGAACTCGATCGACGTCCCGGTGCTCGTGTCGCTGCGCCTGCTCAGGCCGTTCCGGTTCTATGCGGGCCCGGTGTTCACCGTGATGAACGACTGCAAACAGAAGTCGGGCGGCGACCTGCTGGATTTCGGCCGCGTACGTCCCACGATGTCCTATACGGTGGGTGCGGGCGTCAAATTGCTGGGGCACATGCTCATCGACCTGCGTTACAACGGCCAGTTCAAAGGCAAGGAGGACGTGGTGCTGCCCGACGGCAGCCGCCTCGACAAGCTCCGTTCGTATAACGTCGCCCTGAGCGTCGGTTACCTGTTTTAGCCTATGACTGAAGCTGTTGGAAAAGAGATCGCCATCGAGGGTGTCGACCCCCGGGAGCTCTACGGCCCCCGGAATGTCTACCTCGACCAGATCAAGGCGCTCCATCCCCAACTCAGGATCGTAGCGCGCGGTTCGTCGCTCAAAGTGCTGGGCTCGGAGGCTGAAACCCAACGGTTCGGCCGGCATATGGAGGGGTTGGTGGCCTATTACCTCAAATACGGGCACATCTCGTCCGAAGTCATCGGCCAGGCTTTCGCCGGTGGTATCGCCGGACAGGAGGCCCCGGCGGACAAGGACGTCATCGTCTACGGAAACAACGGCAATATCATTCGCGCGCGTACGGTCAACCAGCAAAAGCTGGTGAAACTTTACGACAAAAACGACCTGTTGTTCGCCGTGGGCCCCGCCGGGTCGGGCAAGACCTATACGGCCATCGCGCTGGCCGTGCGCGCGTTGAAGGAGAAGGAGGTGCGGCGTATCATCCTCACGCGTCCGGCGGTCGAGGCGGGCGAGAAACTCGGGTTCCTGCCGGGTGACATGAAGGAGAAGCTCGACCCCTACCTGCAACCCCTCTACGATGCGCTGAATGACATGATCCCGCCGGCCAAGCTGGCGAAATACCTCGAGGAGGGGACGGTGCAGATCGCGCCGCTGGCCTACATGCGCGGCCGTACGCTCGACAATGCGTTCGTCATCCTCGACGAGGCGCAGAATACGACCCTGTCGCAGATCAAGATGTTCCTCACGCGCATGGGGCGCAACGCCAGGTTTATCGTCACGGGCGACGTGACGCAGATCGACCTGCCGAAGAAAAGCGACAGCGGGCTAACCCGCTCGATGGAGATCCTGCGCGGTGTCGGGGGGATCGGCATCGTGGAGTTCGACAAACGCGACATCGTGCGCCACCAACTGGTCAAATACATCGTCGACGCATTCGACAAATATGCCGGGGATACCCGGAAAGAACCCGAACAATCAAACCTAAAAACCGAATAGTTATGGACAAGAACCTGTCTGCGCTCAAGCCGGCGCTCGTCTGGAAACATTTTGCTCAGATCGCCCGCATCCCGCGCCCCTCGTCGCACGAGGAGAAGATTCGCAAGTACGTCATGGATTTCGCCAAGTCCCGGGGACTGGAATGCAAGGAGGACGCTGCGCACAACGTCTATGTCCGCAAGCCCGCCTCGAAAGGGATGGAAGACCGCAAAGGCGTCATCCTGCAGGCGCACCTCGACATGGTGCCCCAGAAGAACAACGATAAGAAGTTCGACTTCACCAAAGACCCCATCGACGCCTACATCGACGGCGAATGGGTCACGGCCGACGGCACGACGCTCGGGGCCGACAACGGCATCGGCGCCGCGGCGATCCTTGCCGTGCTGGAGGACGACACGCTGGTGCACGGCCCCCTCGAAGCCTTGTTTACCGCAACCGAGGAGACCGGCATGGACGGTGCCTTCGGGTTGAAAAAGGGCCTGCTCCGCGGCGATATCCTGCTGAACCTCGATTCGGAGACCGAAGGCGAGCTGTATGTGGGCTGCGCCGGCGGGCTCGATGCCAACGTCACCTTCAAATATGCGGCGGAGAAGACGCCCGTGCGGAATTATACCGCTGCGAAGATCACGGTCAAGGGGCTCAAGGGCGGCCATTCGGGCATCCAGATCGGATGCCAGCGTGCCAATGCCAACAAGGTGCTGTTCCGCTTCCTGAACGCCGCTTCGGCGTCGCACGCCGTGTTGCTGTGTTCGGTGGACGGCGGCGGCCTGCGTAATGCCATCCCCCGCGAGGCCGAGGCTGTGGTGATGGTCAAAACGAAAGAGTACGAGGCATTCGCCAAGGAGCTGAAGGCGTATGAGAAGGTCGTCAAGGCCGAATACGCGGGCATCGAGGATGCCGTGTCGGTCAAGATCAGGGAGTGCGAAGCCCCTGCGGAGATGGTTGCCCGCGAGGTGGCTGAGAAACTTACGAAGGCTGTGGTCGGCTGCCCCGACGGCGTGCAGAAGATGTCGATGGCCATGCCGGGGCTGGTGCAGACTTCGAGCAACCTCGCACGCGTGGTGTCCGACGGAAAGACGGTCAAATTGCAATGCCTGCTGCGCAGTTCGGTCAACACCGAAAAGGCCGCGCTGGGCGAGGCCATTGCCGCCGTGTTCTCACTGGCCGGCGCCAAGGTGCAGCTTTCGGGCAGCTACGACGGATGGAACCCCGACATGGACTCGCCGATCCTGAAGGCCATGACCGCTTCGTACAAAGCCCTTTACGGCAAGCAGCCCGCCGTGACGGCGATTCACGCCGGGCTGGAGTGCGGCATCATCGGCAGCAAATACCCCAAGATGGACATGATCTCGTTCGGCCCCACGATCTGTTACCCGCACTCGCCCGACGAGAAGGTGGAGATCGCATCGGTCGGCAAGTTCTACGAGTTCATGGTCGACACGCTGCGCAACATCCCCAAAAAGTAGCGTGTTTTGGAAGCCGGAAAGGTCAAATGGTTCGTCATCGTCAATCCCGTGGCCGGAGGCGGCCGCGGGCTTGACCATTTCCCGCAGATATCGCGCTACCTGCGCGATGCGCAGATACTCTGCGAACCGGTCTTCACGGAACATAAGTTCCACGCCACGGAACTTACCGTGACGGCCGTCAACGAGGGGTATCGGCATATCATCGTCGTCGGGGGCGACGGCACCCTGCACGAGGTGGTCAACGGGCTGTTCATCCAGCAGAAGGTCTGCCCCGACGAGGTGCTGCTTGCGGTGGTCGCCGTCGGTACGGGCAACGACTGGGTGCGCACGTTCGGTATTTCGAACCGCTACCAGGACGCCGTGAAGGCGATCAGCGAAGGGTATTCGTTCCTGCAGGACGTGGGCGTGGTCTCCTACGAGGAGTCGCACTACCGCCAGAGCCGTTACATGGCCAACGTCGCGGGTGCGGGCTTCGACGCCCATGTGGTGCGCAAGTTCTCGCACCTCAAGAAGAAGGGGCGCAAGAACCGCTGGATCTACACATGGTGTCTGGTCAGGCAATTCTTCCGTTATAAATCCACCGGAATGAAGGTGTGGGTCGATGACCGGCTGGTCTACAACAACCTGCTGTTGAGCATCGCCATCGGTATCTGCAAGTACAACGGCGGCGGTATGCAGCAGCTTCCCGAGGCTGTGGCCGACGACGGCATGCTCGACGTGTCGCTCATCCGGCCGGTGCATTTCTGGCACCTGCTGTTCCGGTTCCACTACCTGTTCAACGGCGGCATCTACCGTATCCGGCATATCCTCCAGGAGCGCGGCAGCCGTATCCGCATCGAGTCGTCGCCCGAAATATCGGTCGAGGTGGACGGGGAGCTGCTGGGCGAAACGCCGCTCGAATTCTCGATCCTCCACAAGGCGATCCGGATCGTGGTCTCCAAGGAGTTTTACGACAGGCGTCCCGAGACGTCGTGTTCGTGCACGGTGCCGGAGGTGTAGCGGCGTTTTACGCGGTCGGAGTGGCGGGATAAAGATAACCGGGCGGGATTTTTGAAAAAATCCCGCCCGGTTGCGTTTGGTCGTGCGATGCGTCAGTTGACGCTCTCGATCACGTCGACTTCGGTAATCACCCATTCGAAAAGGTCGTTGGCGCACTGCCCCTGCAACTGGCGCAGCTGCGACATGTCGGTCGTATCGGCCAGGATGGCGTTGAAGAATTGCGACATCGTGTTGTAGGTGGCGTTCACCTTCCCGGCGAAGCAGTTGTAAAAAGCCTTCTGCTGGTCGTGGTCGAGGCCTGCGGGGAGCATGCCCTGCGCTACGAGGTAGTTGTAGGGGAAGATGTGCCGCATGTTGCGTGCGTCGGCGTTCAGTTCGTCCACGATGGTCGTGACGACCACCATGTCGACCGTGTCGGTTACGCCCGGCATCTCCACGAAGGTCGCGTAGACGGGATAGGTGCCTTCCAGCTCCCCGGCCACCTGGTCGGTGAAGAGTACGAACTCGGCGTCGGTCAGGTCGTCGAGGTAAACCATCTGGCGGTAGCTGCGCAGCGCTTCGCGCATGGCCTTGCGTTGTTCGTGGTTCCACTCCCGCTTTTGCGAGCAGCCTACGAAGCCTGCCGCGAACATCGAGAGCAGGGATACACAGAGGAGAATTTTTTTCATCGTTTCCTTGATTTTGGTTTTACTTATGGCTGGAACGCAATCCGTGTGCCAAAAATTTCATATCTTTACCCGAAAATCAGTTTGCTATGGATGTCCTGGCTTTTCGCGACTACTGCCTGTCGCTGCCCCTGACCGAGGAATGTACGCCCTTCGACGAAACTACGCTGGTCTACAAGGTCGGCGGGAAGATGTATGCCTATGCCGATATGGAGAATTTCGGGCGGGTCGCCGTGAAGTGCGATCCCGACGAGGCGGTTTCCCTGCGCGAGGAGTATCCCGACGTCACGCCTGCGTGGCATTCGAGCAAAAAGCACTGGAACGACATCCGCACGACGGGCGACCTGCCCGATGCCTTTATCCGGGCGCAGATCCGCAATTCCTACCTGCTCGTGCTGCGGCAGAACGTTACGCCCAAGTCCCTGCGCGAGGAGATACTGGCCTATGTCGGGGAACACGGCCTGCCCGAATAGCCGCTGTGCCGGATCCTGCCCGGCCCTGAGATTGTCCGATCAAATAACTCGATAAACTATGAATATCCGATTTCTTTTCGCAGCGCTGGTTAGTGCGTTGGCTTTGGGTTCGTGCGGCGGAAATGCCCGAACCGAACTTTTCAATGGCAAAGACCTTGCTGGGTGGGTGTGCGTCGTCGACAGCCTGGGCGAAGTGCCTGCCGGGGAGGTATTCACCGTCCGGGACGGCAATATCCGTATCGCGGGGCAGCCATTCGGCTACATGCGTACTGTGCGGCAGTACGGCGATTACAGGCTCCACGCCGAGTGGCGCTGGATCGGCGAAGCAACGAACAGCGGCATTTTCCAGCGCGTGCAGGAGGGCGACAAGGTCTGGCCTCAAGGGATCGAATGCCAGCTCATGGCCGGGCGTGCGGGCGACCTGGTGTTGCTCGGGGGTGCAAGGGCCGACGGGATCGAACCCGTCGGCAAATTCCCTATAAAGGCGCGTATCGGCGATGCCGGTTGCGAGAAGCCTGCAGGCGAGTGGAACGAGGCCGAGATCGTTTGCCAGGGCGACCGGATGGCCGTCTATATCAACGGCGTGTTGCAGAACGAATGTTCGGGTACGAACCGTACGGGCTACATTGCGCTCCAGAGCGAAGGCGGCACCCTGGAGTTCCGTAATGTCTACCTCACCGATGTGAAATAGGGCACCCGGCACAGCGGCCCGGATACTCGGAAAGCGAAGGCCGTCCCCGCAGCAGGGGACGGCCTTCCGTCGTTTTGAGGCCGGATTGCTATGCGCGCATTTTTGCTTTCCAGCGAAGGTAGCCCGCGACTGCCAGCGCCGAGTAGAGGGCGTACAGGCCTGCCGTCAGCGGGATGCCCTTGTAGAGGTACAACCCCACCGTTACCAGGTCTACGGCCAGCCATACGAGCCATTGCTCGACGTACTTGCGCGAGAGCATCCACATCGCCACGATGCTTCCGGCCGTGGTCATCGCGTCCCAGAACGGCACGGTGCTGTTGGTGAATCCCACGAGCAGGAAGTAGATGCCCGTATGCGCTGCGGCGTAGACGGCGATCAGCCCCGCAGCTTGGCGCAGGGGCGTATGCCCGATCCGGTCGGCCGCTGCTTTCCTGCGCGGTGCGTTATGCCATACGATCCACCCGTAAAGGCCGGCCAGTACGTAGTAGGCCTGCATCGAGCAGTCGGCATACAGCCCCGCCTTGTAGTAGAGTGCACCGTGCACCAGCGGCATGATGAGCCCGACGATCCACAAGCGGATGTCGGCCCGGTATTCCAGCCACAGGTAGAGCAGCCCCAGCACGACCCCGGCGATTTGCAGTACGAGTTTCCAGTCCATCTGTTCTCAGAATTTCACCGTCACGTTGGCCAGCACGTTCAGCGGGGCCTGCGGGAAGTAGAGGGCGACGTCCGTACGCTTGCCGTCGTCCATGTAGGAATAGCCGTACCCGTTGCCGCAGTACTCCGAATCGAAGAGGTTGTAGACCATGAGCCCGAAGCGGACGCTGCGGGCGGCTTTCGTGCGGAGCGTATAGCCCAGGTTGAGGTTGGTCGTGCAATAGCTGTCGAGCGACAGGGCGTCGATTTCGTTGTTCGTGAAATACTGCTTGCCGACATACTGCGTGTGGAATACGGCCTCGAAGCCCTTGCAGTGGAAGTCGAAGAGCACCCCGGCGATTACGTCGGGCGAGTAGGAGATGGTCATGTCGCCCAGGTTCTGCCCGAAGGTAGGGCTGTCCTTGAGGGCGTCGATGTAATCCTCGATCCTGTTCTGGCTGAACGTTGCGTGCCCGCTGAGCGTGAACCAGCCCGTGGCTTTCCATTGTGCCGAAAGTTCGATGCCCCGGCGGTAGCTGTCCTCCACGTTCGTGTTCAGGGCATCGTCGCCGTCGTTGACCATGCCCGTGGCGACCAGCTGATCCTTGTATTTCATGTAGTAGAGGTTTACGCCTGCGCTGAATTTCGGTGTGTCGTACCGGTAGCCAAGTTCATAGTCGTAGAGTTTCTCGGACGAAGGATAGGAGTTGTCGCCGGAGAACATATAACGGTCGGTGAAGTCGCTGCGCGTAGGCTCCTTCTGTGCGACGGCGAACGATGCGTAGAAGTTGTGGCGGTCGGCGAGCGTGTAATGGATGCCCGCGCGCGGGTTGAAGAAATGGTATTTCTTATCTACGTCGATAGGCTGCATCGCGGAGGTGTCCCAGTTGTAGTTGTCGTTGACGCCCCATGCCTGGTAATGCACATAGCGGTATTGCATGTCGGCGAACAGGCGCAACCCCCGGGCGACTGTCCAGTTGGCGCGCACGAAGACGTTGGCGTCTTGTTTGTCGACATCGTTGTCGTACCAGCGCCCCCGGATGTCGCTTTTCTTCAGGCCGTCCACCCAGTCCAGCGTGCCCCAGTGGGGACAGGAGTAATAGCTCCACGAACCGCCGAACGTGAGGTCGAGGTTGCGTACCGAATAGGCTGCCGAGGCGTTGATGCCTCCCAGGTGGTTGCGCATGATCTTTTCGCGGATCAGGTCGGCCTGTTCGATGTCGCTCTGCAGGTTGGTGTAGCCCGCAAGCCATGCGTCGTCCTTGTACTGCTTGTAATAACCGTACCCGTATGTGTAGAACGCCGTGGCATTCATCACCCAGCGGTCATCGATGCGGTGATTGAGGATCAGTTGGTTGTTGATTTGCAGGTAGTTGTCCGTCTGGTCGTCGTAGTAGTCGACGTGCGTGCCATCGGCCAGTACGAAGGGACCGTCCGAGGTGACGTACTGCCCGCTGTCGTGGTACCGGCGTCCGTAGCGCTTCATGTCCTCCTTCGTGACGCCGTTATAGGTGAGGTAGGTCTTGGCCTTGCCGCCGAACGATACCAGTTTCAGCATCGTATTGCCGTTGTAATAGGCACCCTGGAACATGTAGGATTTAAGATCCGTGGCTCCGCGGTCGATGTAGCCGTCCGAACCGATATGGGTCAGGCGTGCATCCACGGCCCAGTGGCCGCCCATGAGGCCCGACGAAACCTGCACGGCCTGTTTGTTGGTGTTGTACGATCCGTAGGAGAGCGATGCCGAGCCGTTGAAATCGGTCGGGAGTGCCTCGGTGGTCATGTTCACCGCGCCGCCGAAGGCACCCGTGCCGTTGGTCGAGATGCCTGCGCCGCGCTGCACCTGCACCGTCCCTACCGACGAGATCAGGTCGGGCGTGTCGTACCAGTACATCGAGTGCGAGTCGGGGTTGTTCATCGAAACGCCGTTGATCGTCACGTTCAGGCGCGTGGCGTCCGTGCCGCGCAGCCGTACCGAGGTGGCGCCGATGCCGATGCCGGTTTCGTTGGTGGCGACCATCGAGGGGGTCAGCGCCAGTACCGACGGGATGTCGGATCCGAAGCTGTTGCGGGCGATCTCGTCGCGCGCGATGTCCGTGTAGGCCACGGGCGTGGCCGCGTCGGCGCGTGTGGCGGTGACTTCGATCTCCTGCAACCGATACATGCGCAGCGAGTCTTCCTGCCCGGCCTCCACGGCCTGGGCATGTGCGGCGGTGCCTATGACGGCGGCCGCAATGGGTAGTAAAAACCTTTTCATGTTTAAACTTTTTAAAGTTAAAGAACTGAAAAGGGGTATGTAATGTTGATTATGCATCCCGGTCTCGGCATTACCCGTGTCCGGTTCAATGGGTATAATCTCAGCCCGCGCACTGCGAGCACCCCTTAGAAATTCGACGGCAAAGGTAGTGATTGTCCGGGGCAATACCAAATTTATTTGTCCCGGCCCGTGCAGGCCCGAATAATTAAATGCCGAAAAGGGGGATATAAGCCGAAAATTGCCTACTTTTGCACTTTCAAATTTTTTTAACGGTCTATGAAACATATCGCATCGTTCCGTCCCCGGTTCTTCGAAGTGTTCCGGGGCTATTCGCGTCAGACGTTTTCGGCCGACCTGATGGCCGGCCTGGTCGTTGGCATCGTGGCCCTGCCGCTGGCTATCGCCTTCGGTATCGCTTCGGGCGTGTCGCCCGAAAAGGGAATCATCACGGCCGTGGTCGCGGGGTTCGTCGTCTCGCTGCTGGGCGGAAGCCGGGTACAGATCGGCGGCCCTACGGGTGCCTTCATCGTCATCGTCTACGGCGTCGTCCAGCAATACGGCGAAACGGGGCTGCTGGTTGCGACGTTCATGGCCGGCGTGCTGCTGGTCGCGATGGGGCTGTTCAAACTCGGCGCCGTCATCCGGTTCATTCCCTATCCCGTCGTGGTGGGGTTCACAGCCGGCATCGCCCTGACGATTTTCACGACGCAGATCGCAGACCTGTTCGGGATGAATTTCGGCGGGGAACCCGTGCCGGGGGATTTCATCGGCAAGTGGATGCTCTATTTCCGCCATTTCGGTTCGGTCAACTGGGCGAACCTGGCCGTGGGGATGGGCAGCATCCTGCTGATTGTCCTTACACCCAGGTTCTCGCGCCGTATCCCGGGGTCGCTGGTGGCCATCGTCGTGCTGACGGCCGGGGTTTGGGCGCTTCGAATGTATGCGGGCATGGAGGGCGTCGATACCATCGGCGACCGCTTTACGATCCGTGCCGAATTGCCTGCCGCAGCCATGCCCGCGATGGATTGGGAGGTGATGCGCAGCCTGTTCCCCGTGGCTTTGACCATTGCGCTGCTGGGGGCTATCGAATCCCTGCTTTCGGCGACGGTCGCCGACGGTGTGACCGGCGACCGCCACGATTCGAATACCGAGCTTATGGCGCAGGGTGCCGCCAACCTGCTCACTCCGCTGTTCGGCGGCATTCCGGCCACGGGTGCCATCGCCCGGACGATGACCAATATCAACAACGGCGGCCGGACGCCCGTGGCGGGCATTATCCATGCCGGGGTGCTGCTGCTGATCCTGTTGCTGATGATGCCGCTGGCGCAGTATATCCCGATGGCCTGTCTTGCGGGCGTGCTTGTGGTCGTTTCCTATAACATGAGCGGCTGGCGGACTTTCCGGGCTTTGCTGCGCACGCCCCTTTCCGACAGGGCCGTCCTGCTGGTTACCTTCTTCCTGACGGTCGTCTTCGACCTGACGGTGGCCATCGAGGTGGGGCTGCTTATCGCCTGCGTGCTGTTCCTGCGGCGTGTGATGGAGACGACCGAAATATCGGTGATCCGCAATGAAATCGACCCCTCAGCGGGTTCCGACGCCCGGCTGCACGAAGAGCCGCTGGCCATACCCTCCGGGATCGAGGTGTATGAGATCGACGGCCCCTATTTCTTCGGCATCGCTACTCGCTTCGAGGAGTTGATGATGCAGATGGGCGACCGTCCCCGGGTGCGGATCATTCGTATGCGCCGCGTGCCGTTTATCGACTCCACGGGGCTCCATAATCTGGAAACCCTGTGCCGGATGTCGCAGCGGGCGGGGAGTACCCTCGTGCTGTCGGGCGTGAACCCGGGCGTGCGCGCTACGCTGGAGAATGCCGGGATCTGCAACCTGCTTGGCGAGGAGAACATTTGCCCCGACATCCATGCGGCGCTCGAGCGCGCCCGGGCGTTGGCCGCCCAGTCCGGGACGGGGAAGTAGGGCGGAAAAAGGTAGGACGGAAAAGGAGTAAGAAACCCTGCAGGCCGCATATACGGAGCGGAATCTCCCGTGTCCGTCCGCTCGTTCACGCCGGGTTCTTGTACGAAAAATCCCTGCTACATGTAGCAGGGATTTTCGTTTTGCCGGGGCAGCCTAAAAGGTGCCGAACCGGAAGACGATCTTCTGGCAATAGAGTTCGCCGGGTCTGAGCAGCGGCGACGGGAAATCGGGATGGTTCACGGCGTCGGGGTAGTTCTGGCATTCGATCGCCACGCCGTCGTAGTCGTCGTAACGTCCGCCGGTCTTGGTTTCGGGGCATCCGCCTGCGAGCCAGTTGCCGGTGTAGACCATTACGCTGGGCTGCGACGAAAGTATCTTTACGCAGCGCCCCGAGCCTTTTTCGCGCAGTTCGCCGACCTCGCCCAGGATGTTGGGCTGCCACCCGTCGATGACAAAAGGATGGTCGTACCCCTTGAAATCGCGGATATGGTTGAACTCCGAGCCGATGCCGGGGCGGAAGGGCCTGAATTGGCGGAAGTCCTGCGGAGTGCCCGCTGCGTCGAGCAATTTCCCGGTCGGAATTTGCTTGTCGTTCATTTCGAGCACCTTCGAGCTGTTCAGGCGCAGTTCGTGGTCGAGGATCGAACCGCTTCCGTCGCCCGCGAGATTGAAATAGACGTGGTTCGTGAGGTTCACGACCGTCGTCTTGTCCGTCTTGGCGAGGTAGGTGATCTCCAGGGCATTGTCGTCGTCGAAATCGAATACGGCTTCGACGTTCAGCTCGCCGGGGTAATTCTGGTCGCCGTCCTCCGACAGGAGCGACATGACGACGCGGTTGGTCTCGACACGGCTTTCCCAAAGACGGTTGGCGAAATTCTTCGTGCCGCCGTGCAGGTGGTTGGGGCCGTTGTTGACCTCCAGCGAATATTCTTTGCCTTCGATGGTCATGCGTCCCGATGCGATGCGGTTGGCGCAGCGGCCGACGCTCTTGCCCGAGGCGGCCCCGTCGAAGAAGTAGCCTTCGGGGTGTTTGTAACCGAGCACCACGTCGGCCATGCGGCCTTCGCGGTCGGGCATCGTCACGGAGACGATCGCCGCCCCGAAATTCGAGATCTTCACTTCGGCGCCCTTGTCGTTGCGCATCGTGTAGAGGATGATCGCCTCTCCTTCGGGCGTCATGCCCCATACGTGTTGTTCGATAGTTACCATATTATTCTGCGGGTTTTAAGGTTGCCAGGATATGGTCGATGCGGCGCAGGGTCTCCTCCTTGCCGATGAACGACGTCACGTCGTACATGCCGGGGCCCTTGCCGGCGCCGACCAGGGCCAGGCGTAGCGTGTTCATCACCTGCCCCATGCCGTAGCCTTTCTGCTCGATCCAGCCGTGTACGATCCGCTCGGTATTTTCCAGCGAGAAATCGTCGATCGCGGCCAGTACGCTGCGCAGTTCGCGCAGGATTTCAGGGTTCTGCCCCTTCCAGTATTTCCTGGTCTGCTTCTCCTCGTATTCGGCTGGGGCCACGAAAAAGAACGACGTTAGATCCCACAGGTCGGTGATGAACGTGGCGCGCTCCTTCATGATGCCGGCGGCGCGGCCTGCGACCTCGTCCGCGACCTCGATGCCGTGCCCGCGCAGGATCGGCTGGTAGAGCGCGGCCAGTTCGGCGTCGCTCTTATGGTGCATGTACTGTGCATTGAACCATTTTGCCTTGTCGGGCTGGAAGCGTGCGCCCGACTTGGAAACGCGTTCCAGCGAGAAATTGTCGATCAGCTCCTGCATCGAGAAAATCTCCTGCTCGGTGCCGGGGTTCCACCCCAGCAGCGCCAGCATGTTGATAAATGCCTCGGGGAAATAGCCGTCCTCGCGGTATCCGTGCGCGGTCTCGCCCGTCGTGGGGGATTTCCAGAAGAGCGGGAATACGGGGAATCCCATCTTGTCGCCGTCGCGTTTCGAGAGCTTGCCGCCGCCCGTGGGTTTGAGCAGCAGGGGCAGGTGGGCGAACGCGGGCTGCGTCGCCGTCCATCCGAATGCTTTGTATAGCAGGTAGTGCAGTGGCAGCGAAGGAAGCCACTCCTCGCCGCGGATGACGTGCGAGACCTCCATCAGGTGGTCGTCGACGATGTTGGCGAGGTGGTAGGTGGGCAGTGCGTCGGACGATTTGTAGAGCACCTTGTCGTCGAGCGTCGAGGTGTTGACCTCCACGTGGCCGCGGATCAGGTCGTCCATTTCGACGACTTCGTTTTCAGGCATCCTGAAACGGATCACCCACTGGTCGCCGCGGTCGATACGCGCCCTGACCTCTTCGGCGGGCAGCGCCAGCGAGGTGGCCAGCTTTTCGCGCACGGTGTAATTGTAGGCGAATGCCTCGCCGCGTCCTTCGGCCTCCCTGCGCAGGGCGTCCAGCTCTTCGGCCGTGTCGAACGCATAGTACGCCCATCCGGCTTCGACCAGCTGCAGGGCGTATTTGAGGTAGATTTCACGCCGTTCGCTCTGGCGGTAGGGGGCGTGGGGGCCGCCCGCGCCTACGCCTTCGTCGATCCGGATGCCGCACCACTCGAGCGATTCGAGGATATACTCTTCGGCGCCCGGTACGAAACGCTGCGAGTCGGTGTCCTCGATGCGGAGGATCATTGTGCCGCCCATCTTGCGGGCGAATAGGTAGTTGTAAAGGGCCGTGCGGACGCCGCCGATATGCAGCGGCCCCGTGGGGCTCGGCGCAAAGCGCACTCTTACGGGTCTTGCCATGTTATTACGTGCTGTTTTTGTGTTTGTCTATTTTAACTGCACCCGATTCCGGCCGGGTTGCGGCCATGTGTCAGACGTTGAACAGGAAGTGCATGATGTCGCCGTCCTGCACGACGTATTCCTTGCCCTCGATGCCTATTTTACCGGCATCGCGGCACGCCTTCTCCGAACCCAGCGCCACATAGTCGTCGTACTTGATGACCTCGGCGCGGATGAATCCTTTTTCGAAGTCGGTGTGGATGATACCTGCCGTCTGCGGGGCTTTCATGCCGCGCACGTATGTCCAGGCCCGCGACTCGTCGGCGCCCGTGGTGAAGAACGTTTCGAGGTTCAGCAATTTGTAGGCCGATTTTATCAGGCGAGCCACGCCCGATTCCTCAAGGCCGAGGTCTTCGAGGAACATCTGCCGCTCCTCGTAGCTTTCCAGTTCGGCGATGTCGGCCTCCGTCGCTGCTGCGACGACGAGCATTTCGGCTTTTTCGCCGGCGATGGCCGCCTTCACCGCTTCGGTATAGGCATTGCCCGTCACGGCGCTTTTCTCGTCCACGTTGCAGACGTAGAGCACCGGTTTGTCGGTCAGTAGGTTGAGGTCGGCGACCAGCTTGCGGTCTTCCTTCTCCAGTTCCACCGTGCGGGCGCTGTTGCCCTGTTCGAGTGCGGCTTTGTATTGCAGGAGCAGCTCAACGGCGCGTTTGGCGTTCTTGTCGCCGCCCGAGGTGGCCTGCTTCTGCGTCTTGGCGAGGCGGTTTTCGACGGTTTCGAGGTCTTTGAGCTGCAACTCCGTGTCGATGATGCCCTTGTCGCGCACGGGGTCGATCGACCCGTCCACATGGGTGATGTTGCCGTTGTCGAAGCAGCGCAATACATGGATGATGGCGTGCGTGTTGCGGATGTTGGCCAGGAATTTGTTGCCGAGCCCTTCGCCTTTCGACGCCCCTTTCACCAGCCCGGCGATGTCCACGATCTCGATCGTGGTCGGGATCACCCGTTTGGGATTGTCGATCTCCGCCAGTTTGACAAGCCGCTGGTCGGGAACCGTGATGACGCCCACATTGGGCTCGATGGTACAGAAAGGAAAGTTCGCCGCCTGCGCCTTCGCATTGGACAGGCAGTTGAAAAGGGTCGATTTACCCACGTTGGGCAAACCTACGATGCCGCATTGTAAAGCCATTCTATTTTAGTTGTCGTTAGATTTCAATAACCCCGCAAAGATACGAAATTCTTTTCATATTGTCATCGCAGGCAGGGGCTTTCGCACGGTTCCGCCTGCGATTTTTCGCTTTGCAGGGCGTCGCCGGACGGATTGCCCGCAATGAAAAGGCAGCGGCCTGCACAGGCCGCTGCCTTTTCATTGCGGGCAATCTGGTTTATCGTGCGTAGATGCGGGCCGCATAGCCTCCGCCCGGGGCCATCCGGATCTTCAGCCTGCGATCCTGCGGCAGCTCCGATACGGTCTTCCTGAAGTCGCGGGCTGCCCGGTCGGCGTTGATGCCGTCGGCGAAACTCTCGACGTCGTAGTTGCCGTTGCCGATGAACGACAGATCCAGCTCCAGTTCGCGGGGTGTCCAGTCGGTCATGGCGCCGATGTACCACGTGTCGCCCGAGCGGCGGGCGATGGCGATATATTCGCCCACCGAACCCGTGAGGGCCACCGTTTCATCCCATACGGTCGGGACTGAGGCCATGAAAGCGAAGCACTCGGGTTCCTTCATGTAGTTCGACGGCGAATCGCAGAGCATCGTGATCGGCGACTCGAAGACCACGTACTCGGCCAGCTGGCGGCAGCGGGTGCCCTGGCTCATGGGTTCGCTGTGCACAGGGCGGTAGTTGCCGCGCGAGGCATTGCGCATGGCTCCCTGCGTATAGTCCATCGGCCCGGCGACCATGCGGATGAACGGCATCGTGACGTCGTATTTCACCATGTCGGTCGATTCGGCCGACCATTTCAGCTGTTCGAGGCCGAACACGCCCTCGTAATTGAGTACGTTGGGCCATGTGCGGTTGAGCCCCGTGGGCTTGAATACGCCGTGGAAATCGAGCAGCATCTTATGTTCGGCGCAGACTTCGGCGGCGCGGTGCAGGAAATCGACCATCCGTTGGTCGTCACGATCCATGAAATCGACCTTGAAACCCTTGACGCCCATGTCGGCATAATGTTTCACGACGCGTTCCATGTCGCGCTCGAAGGCGTAGTAGCCCGCCCAGAGGATGATGCCCACATTATGTTCGCGGCCGTATTCGACCAGTTCTTCCAGGTCGATCTCCGGTACTACCTGCATCAGGTCTGCCTGTTTGTTCACGGCCCATCCCTCGTCGAGGATCACGTATTCGATCCCGTGCTGCGAGGCGAACCAGATATAATACTTATAGGTTTCGTTGTTGATGCCCGCCTTGAAATCGACGTCGTAGAGGTTCCATGCATTCCACCACTCCCAGGCCACTTTTCCGGGTTTGATCCACGAGGTGTCGGCGATCTTCGAGGCCGGGGCGAGGCGGTAGACCAGATCGTTGTCGAGCAGCTGGCTGTCGTCCTTCGATACGGCCATTACGCGCCACGGGAACGACCGGGTGCCTTCGGTCGCGGCGATATAGGGTTCGCGCTCCGTGACCAGCATCTGCAACTGGTTGTGGCCGCCCTGTTCCTCTTTTTTGGGATAGGGGGCGAACACGCCCTTCAGCACGGGGGCCTCCGTCGAGTTGTTGAGGAAGAGGCCCGGATAACCCTGCAGGTCGGCCTCGGTGATGACCATCTTGTGGCCGCCGGGAAGTTCCACCAGCACGGGCAGGAAGATCAGTTTGCGGGGGTCGAGCTGCGTCAGCGGGAGACGGGTGTAGGTGTTCTCGAACGAATTGCGGAACTGCCCTTCGAAATCGAGCAGCCGCTTGTGTCCGACATAGGGGGCGTACGCTGTATAATCGCCCGGGAAGGTATAGGCGACCTGCTCGTTCTCGACCAGGATGCCGTCCTTTTTCCGGGTCGTGAAACGGTAGGCCAGCCCGTCGTCGTAAAGGCGGACTACCAGCCCGTAATCGCCGCGCATCGTAAGCTCGAGTTCGTTGTAGTGGTCGCGGACGCTGCTCTTCTTGTAGAACGGCGAGGCGATCCGTGCGTCGGCCGTATTTTTCCTGGCCCTGGTGACTTTGGGGTTGCTGCCCAGTACTTCGCCGCCGCCGAGCGTCATCGAGACGGGCGACGGGGCGAGCAGCGTTTCGCCGTCGGCCGAGAGCGAGATCCTCAGGTCGGAGCCGGTGGCGACGGTGGCCTGCAGCGTGCCGTCGGGCGAGGTGAGCGTGTAGTTTTTCTGTGCCATGAGCGGCAGCGCGCACACGGTGCATGCGAATAGGAATAACGGTTTTAAGGACATAGATTCGGTTTGAAGGTTAATTTGCCCCGAAGATAGTAAATCCTCCGCAAAAAACGGCCGATATGCCTGAATTTTGATCTCCGCGCGGAATGCCGGGGGAGGGACACCTGTTTGCGGGACGGTGCTAACGCCTTTTCGGGGCGACCTGGCTGCGGTATTCCGACGGGGTGAGGCCTTTGAGCTGGCGGAACGTGCGCGAGACGTTCTTGATGTCGGAGAAACCCAGCTCGGCGGCCGCCTCGGATACGCTCAGCCCTTCGCACAGCAGCTGCATCATCTTTTCGATGCGTGTCTGGATGATGTAATCGTAGATCGAGGTGCCCATGCCCTTCTTGAAGCGGGTTTCGAGCAGGCGGCGCGACAGGGGCACCAGTTTCACCAGGTCGTCCACCGTGATCTTCTGGCTGATATTCTCATGGATGTAGCGCAATACCTCGGCGATGTGCGGGTCGTTGTTGGCATAGATGTCCGTCGACTGCCGGGTGATGATGTTGAGCGGCATCACCATGACGTCTTCCCATTCCGCTTCGGGGTTGCGGATCAGCCGGTCGATCAGCCGTGCCACGTCGTAGCCGCCCTGCTCGACGCCCTGGCTGAGCGACGAAAGGTTCGGGGCGGAGAGCTTGCAGATTGTCTCGTCGTTGTCTACCCCCAGGATGGCTATGTCGTTCGGAATACGCGAATTTCCCCCCCCCCTCGATCTGGAGGCACGCCTCGGTGATATGGTACGCCTGGTTGTCGTCGCAGGCCATGATGGCCACCGGTTTGGGCAGCGATTGCAGCCATGTGATGAGCTGCGCCGTGTCGTAGTACCACAGGTCGTTCTGGGCGCCGCTGCGCAGCGACGAGAAGGTGAAATCGGGGTTTGCCTGTTCGACGGTCTCACGGAACCCCTGGCAGCGTTCGTCCGAGAAGTCGATGCCCCGCGTCCCGTAGAAGGCAAAATTGCGGAACCCCTTTTTCAGGAAATACTCCGCGGCCATGCGGCCGGCAAGGTGGTGCGGCCCGGTGATGTTGGGGATCGTCGTGAAACGCTTCTTGAAATCCTGCGCGATGGCGATGATGCCGTTTTCGCGGAACAGACCGACGTTGTCCGTGTTGTAGAACTGCCCGATCACGGCGTCGGCCTTCATCCGCACGGCCCATTCGACCACCGCCTCTATGCCGAACTTGTCGCGTATCGACAACGGCAGCCGGCAAAGGCTCCACGCCTGGGCGGTGTCGTGCGCGTAGCGGGCCATGCCGAGCAGCAGTTCGCGGGCATAGGCTTCGGAAAAATCGGTCAGGAAAATTACGCGTGCCATGGTCTGGTTGGGTCTCTTCGAGGGTAAAGATAGCTTTTTTTCGGGAATTTTCTGCCCCAGGACGGAATTTCGGGCGAAAAGGCACTCCTGCCGGGGTTTCGGCGCCGGATAGGAAGGTTCTGCGCGATGTGAGGATGTAAAAGCGCAAATAGCCACGGATGGGACGCTTCTCTTCTCTTATATTTGTGTAACCTAAACTGCGACCGGTTCCGATGTTGCGCAGATACGGCTGCCGGGGGTTGCAATACCGCCCCGGAATCCTTATCTTTGATGGAACGCTTTACGGACGGGGCGCATACACCGAAACTGCCATGACCAAAAAACTTACCTTCGCCTTGCTGGCCCTCGGGCTCCTTGCGTGCGCGCCGCGGCCGGCCGGCCCGGTCGATTATGTAGACCCGTTCATCGGCACGGGCTACCACGGGCATACCTACCCGGGCGCAACGACGCCGTTCGGCATGGTGCAGCTCAGCCCCGACACGCGTGCCGGGGACTGGGACGCCTGCGCCGGTTACCATTACGACGATACGACCATCGACGGTTTTTCGCATACGCACCTCAGCGGTACGGGGTGTGCCGACCTGGCCGACATCCTGTTCCATCCCACCACGCGCGAAATCGTGTTGCACGACGGCGCCTGCGTCCTGCAGCCCTATTTCTTTTCGCACGGGGACGAGAAGGCCTCCTGCGGCTATTATGCCGTGGAGTTACCCGGTGAAAATATCCGGGTGGAGCTTACGGCGGCGCCCCGTACGGGCGTGCACCGCTATACCTTTACGGGCAAGGGGCCGCGGCAGGTGGTCGTCGACCTGATGCACACGATCGCCGAGGAGAAGGTCGACATGCGCGAATTGCGGACGATGGCGCCCGATGAGATCGCCGGGATGCGCCGCACGCAGGGGTGGGTGCCCGACCAGTATGTCTTTTTCTCCGCCCGTTTTTCGGAGCCTTTCGCCGACGTGCGGCTGCTGGGCGACAAACAGGCCGTGCTGACTTTTGCGCCGGACACCGAAACGCTTACGATAGCCGTCGGGTTGTCGTCGGTCAGCGCTGAGAATGCCCGTCTCAACAGCGTCGCCGAGGTGCCGGAGCTGGATTTCGATGCCGTGCATGCGCGTGCCGCCGCGCTGTGGCGCGAAGCGCTGGGCGACATCGTCGTCGAGGGCGGTTCGCGCGACGAAATGGTCAATTTCTATACGGCGCAGTACCATACCAAGCTGACGCCCAATCTGATGAGCGATGTCAACGGCGAGTACCGCCGTCACGACCAGCGCATCGCGCGTATGCCGCAGGGCGGTGCCTACTATTCGACATTCTCGCTGTGGGACACTTTCCGCGCGTGGAACCCGTTGCAGACGCTGGTGGATACGACGTTAGTCAACGACATGATCCGCAGTATGCTCGACATGTACGACATAACGGGCGAGCTTCCGATCTGGCCGCTCGCGTCGGGCGAGACGGGGACGATGATCGGCTACCATGCCGCGTCGGTCATTGCCGATGCCTACCTGAAAGGTATCCGCGGATACGATGCCGAAAAGGCGCTCGATGCGATGATCCGCTCGTCGAACATCAATAAGAAAGGTTCCGATTACTATGTGGCACAGGGGTTTATACCCTCCAATATCAAGCGCGAGTCGGTCTCCTGCACGCTGGAGTATGCCTACGACGACTGGGCGATCGCCCGCATGGCCGGGGCCATGGGCCGGGACGACGTCGCCCGGGAGTATGCGCAGCGGGCGCTCAACTACGCCAATGTCTTCGACGGATCGACCTGTTTCTTCCGCGGCCGCGGGACGGACGGCAACTGGTCCGAGCCGTTCGAGGAGTTCGCCACGGGGCGCGACTATACCGAGGCCACGCCGTGGCACTACCGTTTCTTCGTGCCACACGACGTGAACGGGCTGGTCGGGCTTTTCGGCAGCCGCGAGGCGTTCGTCCGTGAACTGGATCGGCTCTTTACGCTCGAATCGGACGAGATGCAGCTCGACGTAAGCGACGTGACGGGGCTCATGGGGCAGTATGCCCACGGCAACGAACCCAGCCACCACATGGCCTACCTCTACAATTATGTCGGGCAGCCGTGGCGGACGCAGGAGCTCACGCGCAGCCTCCTGCACGGGATGTACGCCCCGACGCCCGCGGGGATCATCGGCAACGAGGACTGCGGCCAGATGTCGGCGTGGTACATCTTCTCCAGCCTGGGCTTCTATCCCGTCTGCCCCGGCTCGAACCAGTTTGCGCTGACCGCCCCCCAATTCCCGAAGGCCGTCGTGCGCCTGGCCAACGGCCGCACGCTGACCGTTACGGCAAACAACCCCCGCCGGAATACCTATATCGCTTCGGTGACGCTCGACGGAGTGCCCGTGCCCGAAAATTTCATCACCTACGAACAGCTGATGCAGGGAGGAGAACTGCACTTTACGCTCCGGCAGCGCCCCGACCTTACGCGCGGTACGGAGGCTGCCGCGGAACCCTATTCGCTCACGCGCGGCCAGGTCGTTTCGATCCCCTATACCACGCAGAACGTGAGCCTCTTCACCGAGCCTGTGGCCGTCGCCCTGGCCACGACGACGGCCGGGGCCGAAATCCGCTATACGCTCGACGGCTCGGAGCCGGACGAAACCTCGGCGCTCTATGCCGGGCCCGTCGTTGTCGACCGCTCGCTGACGCTCAAGGCGCGGGGATTCAAACCCGGGGCCGCACCGAGCCGTACGCTGACGCTCCAAGCCGAGAAGGCCGTATTCCGCAAAGGGCTGTCCGGAGCGGGCGCGACCATGCGTCCGGGCGTCGCCTATGCCTACTACGAAGGTGTGTTCTCGCATGTGGACGAGATTCGCCGGGGGAAGCTCGTGGCGTCCGGGACAATGCCCGAGCCGTCGATTGCCGATGCCCCGCAGGAAGACCATTTCGGATATGTTTTCAACGGCTGGATCCGCATTCCCGAACGGGGCGTGTGGGAGTTCATGACCAAGAGCGACGACGGCAGCGTGCTCGTGATCGGCGACCGGAAGGTGGTCGACAACGACGGGTCGCACGCTTCGGTCATGGCGACCGGGCGCGTGGCGCTCGAAGCGGGTCTGCATCCCTATACGCTCATGTATTTCGAGGATTACGAGGGGCAGGATCTCTCCTGGGGCTGGAGGGCGCCCGGAGCGGCTCTCTTCGAGCAGATCCCCGCGGAACGTCTGTGCGTCGAATTTCCCAATTGTCCCGGTGATTTTAAATAAAAGTTATGAAACGATTGTTCTATCTTCTGGCGGCAGCGGCGTTCACTGCCTGCGGTTCGGCCACGACGCTCAGCGTCATGACCTTCAACATGCGTTACGACAACCCCGAAGACGGGGCGGACAACTGGCGTTTCCGCCGCGGGCGGGTCGCCGAGGTGATCGCTTCGCACGGCGTCGACGTTTTCGGCACGCAGGAGCTGCTTGCCAACCAGCTCGGCGACCTGAAGCGTTTGCTGCCCGGCTATGCTGCGGTGGGCGTCGGCCGTGAGGACGGTGCCGAGGCGGGCGAGTTCAGTGCCGTATTTTACCGGCGGGATCGTTTTACGCCCCTCGAATCCGGGACTTTCTGGCTGAGCGAAACCCCCGACGTCGCAGGCTCGAAAGGGTGGGACGGCGCCTGCGAGCGCGTGGCAACCTGGGTCGTACTGCATGACAGGGAAGGGGGCCGGGAGTTCCTCTTCGTCAACACCCACCTCGACCATGTAGGGCAGGTCGCCCGCGACGAAGGCGTGAACCTGCTCAGGGAGCGCATCGAAGCGCTGCGCGGGGATCGGCCTGTGATCCTGACGGGCGATTTCAATTCCGAGCCCGGCTCGTCGGTCGTGGCGCACGTGCAGAAAGACGGCGTGCTGCATGATGTGAAGCAGGTCGCCGCCCGTAAATCCGGCACGGAGTGGAGTTTTTCCGACTTCGGGCAGATACCCGAGGCCGAACGCCCGTTGCTCGACTACATCTTCGTGAGCGACGGCATCGCCGCCGACCTTTACGAGGTGCTGCCCGATACGCTCGGTGGCGGTTATGTCTCCGACCATGCCCCCGTGATGGCCATTGTCAAATTCGAAAAATAACATCCCGCAATGAAAAAGATACTCAAAAGCTGGCTGCTGTTCGCAGCACTGTGCACCTGCGCCACGGCTGTGGCCGAGCGCCCCATCCTGATCCATTCGCACAACGATTATCGCCGCCGTGCCCCCTTCTGGCAGGCGTACGCCCAGCAGGTCTATTCCATCGAGGCCGACGTGTTCCTGCACGGCGGCAAGCTGCTCGTGGGGCACGAGGTCGAAGACCTTTCGCCCGGCATGACCTTCGAGGCGCTCTACGTCGAACCGCTGGTGACGCTCTTCGGGCGTAACGGCGGGCGGGCATGGAAGGATTCCGGCGAACACCTTCAACTGATGGTCGAGCTCAAGTCTGCTACCGAACCGACTTTACAGGCCGTTGCGGCATTGCTGGGCCGCTATCCCGAGGTGTTCGACCCGGCGGTGAATCCCGAGGCCGTGCGGATCGTTGTCACGGGGCGTGTCCCGGCACCGGCCGATTTCGGCAAATATCCCTCCTATGTCCGTTTCGACGGGGTGTGGGATGCCGACTATACGCCCGCGCAACTGGAGCGCATCGCCCTCGTAAGCGCCGATTTCAGCGACTATTCGCAGTGGAACGGCAAGGGCTCGATCATCCCGGCCGAGCGTGCGGAACTGGAGAAAGTCATCGACCGCGCGCACGCCTGGGGAAAACCCGTGCGTTTCTGGGGCGCTCCCGAAGGGACGACGGTTTACTATACCTTTTATGATATGGGTATCGACTACCTCAATACCGACCATCCCGAGGCGTGCGCCGCGTTCTTCGATGATTTCGGCAACAAGAATTTCCAGATCGGCGAATGCCGCACGGCCGCCGAAGGCGTGACGGGCACCAAGCGCCTGGACAAGACCACGCGCGATTTCCGGGGCTTCCAGAACGACAAGCTGCAACTCTCCAAGGGCATCGACGTCTACACCCCGACTTACCGCAACGACGGGGGCCGGGGACGGGTTCGCAACGTGATCTACCTGATCGGCGACGGCATGGGGCTGTCGCAGATCGTGGCGGCTTTCTATGCCAACAAGGGGCTGTCGACCCTGCAGATGAAATATATCGGCCTGCAACAGAACAATGCGCTGGATGCCTTCACGACTGACTCGGCTGCCGGCGGCAGCGCCCTGGCCACGGGCGAACGCCATGATAACCGCCATATCTCGATGAGCCCGGAGGGCGTGCCCTATCCCTCGCTGAGCGATTTCTTTCACGACAGGGGGCTGCCCGTGGGCGTCGTGACGCTGGGTAACATCGCCGATGCCACGCCGACGGCCTTCTACGGGCATTCGGTCGAGCGCGACAATGCCGACGAGCTGACCCGCTGCCTCATGGACGGGCGCATCGACCTGCTCTGCGGCAGCGGCATCCGTGAATTTACACGCCGCAAGGACGGGATCGACCTGGTCGGGGAGCTGGAGAAACAATACGATTTCGTGCGTTCGGTCGATGGGATCGATGCCGCGAAGGGCAAGGTCATCTGCATCGACGAGGCGATGGACGATGCGGCCGAGGAGGCCAACCTGACACTGCTGGCCGATGCCACGCGCGCTTCGATCGCCAAATTGCAGGAACGCGGCGGCGACGGGTTTTTCCTGATGGTCGAGGGCGCCAAGATCGACTATGCGGGGCACTCGCGCTGCCTGCCCGGTTCGGTCATCGAGACACTGAGCTTCGACCTGGCCGTTGCCGAGGCGCTGAAATTCGCCGACACGAACGGCGAGACGCTCGTCATCGTCACGGCCGACCATGAAACCGGCGGCCTGGTGGTGGTCGACGGCGACGAGCATACGGGGCGTGTGACGGGCGTCTATGTTTCCGACGACCATACGCCCGCCATGCTTCCGGTATTCGCCTACGGCCCGGGCGCCGACAAGTTCTGCGGCACCTACATGAATACCGAGATTGCACGCAGGATAAAATCACTGATAAAATAACCGCATACTATGACGCTACGCAAACAAATCGCGGCATTCGTGTCGCTGGTCTTCGCAGCGGGCACGGCAGGGGCGCAAGACCTCAAATCGGGGCCCTACAAGCTGCCCTACAAAAACACCTATGTAAAGGAGGTATTCGTGGCCGAGAACGAGTTCCGCACGGCCAAACCCGAACACATCAAACCCCGGACGTTCGCCGAGGCGCGCAAGATCCTGCCCTCGCCCGTGTGGGAAGGGCATGAAAAGGAGGTCGAGATGTACTGGCACGCCTGGCAGATCGCCGTGGGCAACATCCGCCAGCCGCAGGAGGACTCGGGGTTCGTGTCGCCTTACCTCGATATTGCCTACAACGGCAATATCTTCATGTGGGACGCTTCGTTCATGATGATGTTCGCCCGCTACGGTTACCGCTTTTTCCCGTTCCAGCGCACGCTGGACAACTTCTACGCCAAGCAGCATCCCGACGGGTTTATCTGCCGCGAGATCCGTGCCGACGGCTCCGACTGCTTCGAGCGCTACGATCCCACCTCGACGGGGCCCAACCTGCTGCCGTGGGTCGAACTGATGTATTACCGCCAGTTCGGCGACATCGACCGCCTGCACAAGGTTTTCCCCGCCCTGTGCGCCTATGCCAAGTGGTGGCGGCTCAACCGCACGTGGCCCGACGGCACCTACTGGTCGAGCGGGTGGGGGACGGGCATGGACAACATGCCCCGCGTGAAGCCCGAATACAACCCGATCTTCTCGCACGGCCACATGGTATGGCTCGACACCAACCTGCAGCAGATGCTGGTCGACGAATCGCTGCTCAACATCGGTTTCCACATCGAACGCTGGCAGGAGATCGAGGACATGGAGGACGAGATGAAACGGCTGCGCGCCTATGTCAACGAGCACCTGTGGGACGACGCGACGGGTTTCCTCTACGACCGCTATGGCGACGGGTCGCTCTGCACGACCAAGGGGATCGGCGCCTTCTGGGCCCTGCAGGCCGACGCGCTGGACAAGGGGCGGATGGACCGCATGGTGGCGCACCTGGCGGACACGGCCGAATTCGACCGTCCGCACCGCGTGCCGTCGCTCTCGGCCGACCACCCGAAATACAACCCGACGGGCCGTTACTGGCAGGGCGGCGTATGGCCGGGTGCCAATTACATGGTCATCGACGGCCTCTACCGCAAGGGCTACCATGACCTTGCGCTGGAGGTGGCCGAAAACCATTTCAACGCCGTATTCGAAGTGTGGAAGAATACCGGGACTTTCTGGGAGTACTATGCCCCCGAGAAGATCGAACCCGGGTTCATGGCCCGCAAGGACTTCGTGGGCTGGGCGGGGCTGCCGCCGATCGCGGTGTTCATCGAGTATATCCTCGGCATCAAATCCGACTATTCCGAGGGGCGTATCGTGTGGGACATCAACCATACCGAGGCCCACGGCATCGACCGCTATCCCTATGGCCCCGAGGGTGTCGTGGGGCTGAAGGTCAAGGGCCGCAATTCAGCCGGGGACGTGCCTGCGGTGAGCGTTACGACCAACGTGCCGTTCGACCTGACGGTGACGTGGGGCGACGGGCAGAGCCGCACCGTCCGCGTGGAGAAGAGCGGCAGTGTGAAACTGAATTAAGGAACCTAACCTACTTATGAAAAAGATAACGACTCTTATGTGTGCCGTCGCCCTGTGGTGTTCGGCACAGGCACAGGCGCCCGCCCTGCATTTCGGCCGGGACGGCAAATTCCGGATCGCACAGTTCACCGACGTGCACCTCGACCTCGGTACGCCTTACCGCCGGGCGCAGGCGGAAAAAACCATCGCCCAGATGCGCTACATCCTCGATGCGGAGCATCCCGACCTGGTGGTCTTCACGGGCGACGTGGTGACGGGCAAGCCCGCTGCCGAAGCGTGGCACCGCGTGTTGGAGCCCGTCGCGGAACGCAACCTGCCGTTTTGCGTGGTGCTGGGGAACCACGACGCCGAGCAGGATCTCACACGTGCGGAGATCGGCCGCATCGTCACCTCGTATGCCGGCACGCTCAATACGCTCGGCGCCGGGGGCGAACTGGCCGACGTGGTGCTGGAGATCGCCGGGACGACGCAACCTGCGGCATTGCTCTACTGCCTCGATTCGCACGATTATTCAACAATCCCGTCTATCGACGGCTACGGCTGGTTCACGCAGGAGCAGGTGGGCTGGTACCGTGCCCGCAGCGCCGCCTATACCGCGGCCAACGGCGGGAAGCCGCTGCCGGCGCTGGCGTTTTTCCATATCGCCCTGCCCGAATACGTCGCTGCATGGCGGAACCCCGACAATACGCATGTCGGCCGTGCCGCCGAGGATGAATGCCCCGGGGCGCTGAACCCCGGCATGTTCGCCGCGATGGCCGAGTGCGGCGATGTGATGGGCACTTTCGTCGGGCATGACCACGACATCGACTATGTGGTGGCCGAGAAGGGTATCGCCCTCGGTTACGGCCGTTTTTCGGGCGACGATACGACCTACAACAACCTGCGGCCGGGGGTGCGCATCCTCGTGCTGACCGAGGGCGAACGAGGCTTCGAGACGTGGATACACGAGCGCGACGGCCGGATTGCAGACCATGTGGAATTCCGCGGCGGGAAAGTTGCGAAAGTCAAAAATAACAACTGATTGCACGATGAGGATTGGTGTGGATTTAGGCGGCACGAACGTGCGCGCCGGCCTGGTGAAGGATGGCCGCATCGTGCGGTTGCTCTCCGAACCCTGCAAAGCCGACCGCCCCGAAGGGGAGGTCGTGGATCAAATTGCCTCGCTCATCGGGAAGCTCATCACCCCCGACGTCGCCCGCATCGGTATCGGCGTGCCGTCGGTCGTGGATGCGGCGCGCGGGATCGTCTATAATGTCGTAGGCATCCCGTCGTGGCGCGAGGTATACCTCAAAGACCTGCTCGAAAAACGGTTCGGTGTCCCCGTATATGTCAACAACGACTGCAATTGCTTTGCTTTGGGCGTCAGCCGCTTCGGCGAGGCGAGCGCATATAGCGACGTGGTGTGCGTGGCGCTCGGCACGGGTGTCGGCGCAGGGATCGTGATCGGCGGCGAACTCTATTGCGGGCACGATACGGGTGCCGGGGAGATCGGGAGCATTCCGTACCTCGACCGCGATTACGAATACTATTGCAGCAGCCGTTTCTTCGTAGGCCGCGGCACGACGGGCAAGGAAGCCTACGAGCGTGCCCTGGCGGGCGATCCCGCGGCGCTGGCGCTGTGGCACGAATTCGGCGGACATATCGGGCGGCTGGTGATGATGATCCTCTATGCCTACGACCCCGAAGCGATCGTTTTCGGCGGGAGCATCGCCCATGCCTTCGGGTTTTTCCGGGAGGCGATGTACGAGCAGTTGAAACAGTTCCCGTATGCCAAGACGGTCGAACGGCTCCATATCTGCTGTTCGTCGGTCGAACACGTGGGGCTGCTGGGGGCTTCGGCGTGCGAATAACGGGCCGGGGTTTTGATTTGTCCGTTTTTTGCTTTATTTTTACCTTGTGTTCCTGAGCAACCCCATTTAAAACAAGCCCGATATGAAGAGACTTATACCCCTTGTTGTCCTCTGTGCGGCCCTCTGCGGCTGCGGTAAGGTAATCCCCGCCGACGATGAAGTCGCGGTGGTGCCGCTCCCCGAACGTGTCGTGAAAGGGCAGGGAACCTTTTTGCTGACCGCTTCGACCGAAGCGATGCTGCTGTCCGGCGACGACAGTCTGGCCTGTGTGACCGGGGCGCTCGACGAAGTGCTGGAACCGGTGTTCGGCAAAGGGTTGCGGGTGCGGCATGCCGACGTGCCCCTCGACGGGGCGCTGAATATCTCGTGCGACGCGGCGATGCCGGCGGATGGCTACCGCCTGGAGATTACGCCCGGGCGTGCGGAGATTGTTGCCGGAAGCGCAGCCGGGGCGTTCTATGCGGTGCAGACCCTCCGCCAGCTGATCCCCGCTGCGGCTTACGGTGCGGCCAACGTGCGGGCCGTGGAGCTGCCCGTCGTGACGATCGAGGACAAACCGTGCCTGGGCTACCGGGGCATGATGCTCGACGTCTGCCGCCATTTCTTCACGGTCGACGAAGTGAAGGAGGCGCTCGACATCATGGCCCTGCATAAGCTCAACGTGTTCCACTGGCACCTTACCGACGACCAGGGGTGGCGTATCGAGATTAAGAAATACCCGAAGCTGACCGAGGTGGGTTCCGTACGCAGCCGTACGCTGATCGGCCGCGACCCGGGCGGCGAGTACGACGAAAACTGCAAGTTCGACGAAACGCCCTATGGCGGTTACTATACGCAGGACGAGATCCGCGACATCGTGGACTACGCCGCGAAGCGTTTTATCACGGTGATCCCTGAAATTGAATTCCCCGGACATGCCGTGGGTGCGCTGGCCTCCTATCCGTGGCTCGGCTGCACGGGCGAGCAATACGAGGTGCGCCAGACCTGGGATATCGACGACAGGGTGTTCTGCATCGGCAAGGAGACGACCTTCGAATTCATCGAGGGGGTGCTGGAAGAGGTCGTCGGCCTTTTCCCGTCGGAATACATCCATATCGGCGGCGACGAATGCCCGACGGTGATGTGGGAGAAGTGCCCGCATTGCAAGGCGCGCATGAAGGCCGAAGGGCTGAGGCGTCCGCGCCAGTTGCAGAATTACGCTACGGCGCGCGTCGAAAAGTTTCTGAACGCCCGCGGACGCCGCCTGATCGGCTGGGATGAGATTCTCGAAGGCGATGTCACCCCGACGGCGACCATCATGTCGTGGCGCGGAGCGAAAGGGGGGATCGAGGCCGCCAGGCAGGGCAACCATGCCATCATGGCGCCGACCACGAACTGCTACCTGGATTACTACCAGACGCGCGATACGGCCCGCGAACCCCTTGCCATCGGCGGGTACCTACCTGTGGAGAAGGTCTACGAACTCGATCCTTACGAGCAGCTGACGCCTGCCGAGCAGGCTTGTATCCTGGGTGTGCAGGCCAACCTGTGGACGGAGTATATCGCGACATGGCCGCATGCCGAATACATGCTTCTGCCGCGCCTGAGTGCGCTGGCCGAAGTGGGGTGGAGCCTCGACCGGAAGGACTATGCCGGTTATCTGCTCCGTGTCCGCCGCCTGGCGCGGATCTACGATGCCTGCGGGTATAATTATGCGCGGCACATTTTCGGAGAGTAGGGTGGCGCCCGCATACGGACGGGGATCGGCTGTGTGTCGATCCCCGTTTTTTGTGCCCCGCAGCGGCGCCGCAGGCTCTTGGGGATATTATCTCGGGTTTTGCACGGTGTGTTCGTAAATTTTTCCTATCTTTGGAGGCAAAAAGTGTGCGGATTATGGATTTGAAATACGTGCGGAGCGAATTGCGCAAGCTCTCGGAAATCGTTGAAGGCTGGAATGCGAACCAGGAGATCGGCTCCCTCGAGCGGGATCTCGTACTCGATAAGTTGCGGACACTCTACGAGGCCGTGCGTTTCGATGCGGAGGCGGAACCTCCCGCGGCAGATGCCTCCGAACAGGAACCCTTCCCGACGGAGATTCCGGTCAGCTTAGACCTCGGCGAAGTGCTTTCGATCGAGCCTCTGCCCGTGGCGGAGTCCGGGGCAGATTTCCCCGATTGCGATACCGCGGTGGCGGAAACGGTGGCCGAATCCGTGCTGGATTCCGTGCCGGCGGACGGACAAGAGCCGGCCGGGGTTGTTGCGGAACCTGCCGAAATCCCGGCTGAACCGGCTGCGGGGCGGATTGCGGAGGCTGAACCCCCGGTTGCCGGGCTGGTTTCCGATCCTGAAACCCCGGCTGCGGAAGAAATCCCTGCGCCCGAATCGACTGGAAATAGCGCCGGCAAGGAAGTGCCGGCTGAAAATATTGCGGCGGCATCCGAATCGCATGGGGATTCCGGTTCGCAGGGGCTTGCCCGTGTGCCGGGGGCAACCGATCCCCGGGACGAGCCCGCACACCGGGAAGCACCCTCGGGGATGCCCGAACCGGAAGCAATTGCCGGATCAGGGGCGGAAACGGGCGTTACCTTTCCGGCTCCCGGAGCAGGGGCGCATCCTGCGGCAGCGCCGCAGTCGATCGCGCCGACCTTGTTCGGCATCGAAGAGGAGACCCAGCGCCACCGCCATAAACAGCGGGTAATCATGTCGCTTTACAATCCCGAACCCCCGGCTGCCCGGCCGACGGCCGAAAAGCCTGCTCCGGCACCTGCCGCGGGGGACGCCGCAAGACCCGCGGCAGGGCGGCCGCAGCTTCCAACCGACAGTCCGGCAACCGACAGCCCGGAACCGGTATCCGGCCCTGGCGTTTCTGTCCCGGACACCCCGCGTATGTTCGCCGGGGATGAAGCTCCTGCGGAAGGGGTGTATGCGGCGTCCGTGTCGCAGCGTCCGGCATCCGTGCCCGACACCGGGAATGACGACGAAGAGCCCGATTTCGAGGAGATTACCCTTGCAGGGAACGGGGCGCCGAATAACGGGGCCGTACTGGGCGAAGTGATCAACCATGACAAACAGACGCTGGCCGATACGATTGTGCCGCCGCGCGACATGGCCTCGGAACTGCGCCGCAGCGAGCCCGTCACCGACCTCAGGCGTGCCATCGGCATCAACGACAAGTTCCTGATGATCCGCGACCTGTTCGACGGCGATGCCCGGGCTTACGAAGCGGCGCTCGACAAGCTCGATGCCTTCGGCGATTTCGACGACTGCATGATTTACATTGCCGAGAATTATGTCTGGAATGCCAATTCCGACGGCGCGAAATTCCTGATGGAACTGCTCGAACGTAAATTCGCATAGCCCCATGGCCAAGCTCTATATCGTACCTACGCCGATCGGGAACCTCGACGATATCACGCTGCGGGCGGTCGATGTGCTGCGCGAGGTGGATTTCATCCTCGCCGAGGATACGCGTACTACGTCGTTCCTGCTCAGACACCTCGGTATCGAGAAAAAACTCCATTCGCACCACAAGTTCAACGAACACGCCACGGTCAAGATGGTGGCCGGGTCGATTGCCGCCGGACGCAATGCTGCGTTGGTTTCGGACGCTGGGACACCCGGTATCTCCGATCCGGGGTTTCTGCTGGTCAGGACGTGTGTCGAGGCCGGCATCGAGGTCGAGACGCTCCCCGGTGCCACGGCGCTGGTTCCCGCTCTTGTGCAGAGCGGCTTCCCGTGCGACCGGTTTTGTTTCGAGGGGTTCCTGCCCCAGAAAAAGGGGCGGGCGAAGCAGTTGCAGTCGCTTGCCGACGAGGAGCGCACGATGGTATTCTACGAATCGCCCTACCGGGTGGTGAAATGCCTCGAACAGTTCGCCGAAGTTTTCGGATCGGAACGCAGGGTGTCCGTATCGCGTGAGCTGACCAAGAAGTTCGAGCAGACCGTGCGGGGCACTGTCGCCGAAGTGCTGGAACATTTTCGTACGACGGAACCCAAAGGCGAATTTGTGATCGTATTGGCTGGGAAACCCAAACCGAAGAGGGAATTACCGGATGAGGAGACTGAATAAAGGACTGGAAAATGGAAAACAACAACGATACGCATCGGATCAAACGCTCTTCCTCGGCATGGCTGGGAGAGATGCGTGAATTCCTCCGGGGGCGTTTCAGCCTCGACGAGGACAAGGCACAGCGCGACGAGGTCGTGGCGTCGATCTCCAAAGGGGTGGTATTCCGCGGGGTCAACCTGTGGGTGCTGATCTTTGCGACGATGATCGCGTCGCTGGGCCTGAATGTCAATTCGGCCGCCGTGATTATCGGCGCCATGCTCATTTCGCCCATCATGGGGCCGATCATGGGTATCGGCCTCTCGCTGGGTATCAACGATTTCGAACTGCTCAAAAAGTCGCTGCGCAATTATGCGCTGATGTTCGTCGTGGCGATCGTCACCTCGACAGCCTATTTCCTGGTGTCGCCCCTGTCGTCGAACAGCAGCGAGTTGCTGGCACGCACCGTGCCGACGACCTACGACGTGCTGATCGCATTGTTCGGCGGCCTGGCTGGTATCGTGGCGCAGACGCGGCAGGATCGCACTTCGACCGTGATCCCGGGCGTGGCGATCGCTACGGCGCTGATCCCGCCCCTTTGTACCGCGGGCTTCGGCCTTGCCACGGGGCAGATCCGGTTTTTCTTCGGGGCGTTCTACCTCTTTTTCATCAACTCGGTATTCATCGCCCTGGCGACCTACGCCATGGTGCGTTTCCTGAAATACGAGAAAAAGGCGTTCATAGACAAGGTGCGCGAGCGCAACGTGAAGCGGCTGATGATGGTCATCACGCTGGTGACCTTCATCCCGAGCGTCGTCATCGGGTTCCACATGGTCAGGGTGTCGCTTTTCGAGGCGGCGGCCGACAAATATGTCTCGCAGGTCTTCAATTTTCCCCATACGCGTGTGATCGAGTGCAATAAGCGTTACGCACACCACGGACATCCGTCGCAGATCGAACTGCTGCTCCTGGGGGAGCCGCTCGACGACGGAACCATCGAAAACGCCCGCACGCAGATGGGTAGCTTCGGGCTCGACAAGGTCGAGCTGGTCGTCCGCCAGGCGAACACCACGGACAAGATCGATGTGGCGTCGCTGCAACAAAGTTACCTCGAGCTTCTGGAGGAGAAGAACAGGCGCATAGGCGAGATGGCTGCGCAGCTGAAACGCTACCGCGTCACGAATGTCGAGGTGGACGACATTTCGCGCGAGGTGGGTGCCATGACCACGAACGTCAGGGCCATATCGCTCATGAAGGGCATTACGTTCGACGTTTCGGGCGCGCCGCTCGATACGACGCTCGTCTGTGTGGTCACGCCGAAAGTCGCATCTGATTCCATCGACCGGACGACGCTCGCGAACTGGCTGAGAATCCGCACCAAGGTCGCCAATGTAAAACTTTTCGTCGAACCGTAACCGTTGATTTGCCGGATGAAACGTACAGAGCTGAATTTCATACAAAAGATATGGTTGGAGTTCCTGTGGCTCGGGGCGCGGGTATTTGCCGTGATGCCTTACTGGTTCAAGTACTACATTGTTGAAAACCTGCTCTTTTTCATCCTCTATTATTGCCTGCGCTACCGCATGAAGGTCGTGAAGGCCAATTTGCGGAACTCGTTCCCCGAAAAAAGCGAGCAGGAACGGGCGGCCGTCTGCCGCAGTTTTTACCGTACGCTTGCCGAGATTTTCGTCGATACGGTCAATATGGCCCACATGAGCGAGGAAAAAGGCCGTACGGTACTCACCGTAAAAGGGTTCGAGGAACATTATGCGAAGGTGCACGGCCGTGACTGGATCGCCATGACGGCCCATTTCGGCTGCTGGGAGTATTGCTCCTACTGGGGGCTTTACGAACGCTCGCAGATGCTCGTGGCCGTTTACCACCCGCTGCGCAGCAAAGTGATGGAACGCCTTTACCAGCGCCTGCGCAACTACGAGAATTCGATGACCGTGGCGATGAAGGATTCGCTGCGCTTCTACCTGCGCAACAGGGAACGCGGCATCGAGGGCAAGAACCTCGTGATGGGGCTTATCGCCGACCAGAACCCGCCGCGCCGCCCCGACAGCCATTGGTTCCGCTTTCTCAACCAGGATACGATCTTCTTCGATGGCGGCGAGAAACTGGCGCTGCGCTGTAACCTGCCGGTCTATTTCGTCCGGATGGAGCGCTTGCAGCGGGGACGTTACCAGATGTCGTTCGAACCGATCTATGACGGTGTGGAGGAGGTCGCCGAATACGAAATCACGGAACGCTACGTTAGACGTTTGGAAGCCATGATCCGCGAGCATCCCGAGCTCTGGATGTGGTCGCACCGCCGCTGGAAACACAAACGCACGAATGCCAATCGTTAAAATCGTCATACTCAACTGGAACGGCGCGGAACACCTGCGCCGCTTCCTGCCGAGCGTCGTGGCCGCGGCTCCCGCTGGGGTCGGGGTCGTCGTCGCTGATAACGGTTCGACGGACGGGTCGCTGGCGGTGCTGGCGGAAGAGTTCCCGACTGTCGCTGTGGTGCGCCTCGACCGGAATTACGGTTTCGCGGGCGGTTACAACCGCGCTTTGGCGCAGGTCGAGGCGGATTATTACCTGTTGCTCAATTCCGATGTCGAGACACCCCGGGGATGGCTGGAGCCGATCCTCGGCGTTCTGGAGCGTGAGCCCGACGTGGCGGTCGTTTCGCCCAAGCTGGTTTCGTGGCTCGACCGTACGAGATTCGAGTACGCAGGGGCTTCCGGGGGCTTTATCGACTTCCTGGGCTATCCCTTCTGCCGGGGGCGTATCCTCAAGCGGGTCGAGGCCGACGAGGGGCAGTACGACGATGCCCGCGACGTATTCTGGGTCAGCGGAGCGGCTTTTTGCTGCCGTGCCGACGTGTTCCGCGCATTGGGGGGCTTCGACGACGATTTCTTCGCCCACATGGAGGAGATCGACCTCTGCTGGCGCATGCAGCTCGCGGGTTACCGCGTGCGGGTCGTGCCCGGGAGTACGGTCTACCACCTCGGCGGCGGGACGCTGACGACCGATTCCCCGACCAAGGTGTTCTACAACCATCGCAATAACCTGGCGATGCTCTACAAGTGTGCTTCTCCCGTACAGCGTGCCGTCGTGGCCATCGTACGCCCCGTGCTCGACCTGATGGCGGCATTGTCGTATCTGGCACAGGGACGGGGCGATAATTTCCGTGCCGTATTCCGCGCCTGGCGCGATTTCCTCCGCTGGCACGGCAGCCTGTCGCGCAAGCGGAAGGAGATTCGGCTGCAGTGCAGGGGAACGGTCGCCGGGAAGGTTTACCGCGGTTCCGTAGTCTTGCGTTACCTTTTGGGGCGAAAGACCTTCGGGCGGATGATGTGACCCGGCGGAAAAACTCAGGACGGAGATTTGCCTTCCGGCGGAATAACCTAAAATAAGACCTCCCGGTTTTGCCGGGAGGTCTTATTTTAAACAGTATTCGGTGTTTTCCTACTTGTTGATTTTCGCCCACGAATCCTTGAGCGTCACCGTGCGGTTGAACACGGGGTGTTCGGGTGTCGAGTCGGTGTCGGGGCAGAAGTAGCCTACGCGCTCGAACTGCACGGCCTGCCCTATGGGTATGTCGCGCAGCGACGGCTCCAGGTAGCCCGTGACCTTGACCATGGATTCGGGGTTGAGGTTGTCCTCCCAGGTCTGTCCTTCCTCCACGTCGTCGGGGTTCTCCTTCGTGAAGAGCGGGTTGAACAGGCGGATTTCAGCCTCCACGGCATCTTTGGCCGATACCCAGTGGATGACGCCCTTCACGCGGCGGCCGTCGCTCGACGACCCGCCGCCCGACATCGGGTCGTAGGTGCAGCGCAGCTCGGTGATGTTGCCCGCGGCATCCTTGACGACCTCCTCGCACCTGATCAGGTACGAATAGCGCAGGCGCACCTCGCCGCCGGGTGCCAGGCGGAAGAACTTTTTGGGTGGCTCCTCCATGAAATCGTCGCGCTCGATGTAGATGACCTTCGAGAAAGGCACCTGCCGCGTGCCGGCCGATTCGTCTTCGGGGTTGTTGATCGCCGTGAAGAGCTCGGTCTTGCCTTCCTCGTAGTTGGTGATGACCACTTTCAGCGGATTGAGCACTGCCATGCGGCGCTCTGCGATCTTGTTCAGGTCTTCGCGCACGCAGTATTCGAGTTTGCCCAGGTCGATCACGTTGTCGCGCTTGGCGACGCCCACCATCTCGGCGAAGTTCCGCACCGAGGCCGGGGTATAGCCCTTGCGGCGTAAAGCGCAGATCGTCGGCATGCGGGGGTCGTCCCAGCCCATCACGGCGCCTTCCTGCACGAGTTTGAGCAGCTTGCGCTTCGACATCATCGTGTAGGTGAGGTTCAGCCGGGCGAATTCGTACTGGTGCGAAGGGTAGATCTCCAGCGCCTGGATGAACCAGTCGTAGAGCGGACGGTGCACGTCGAATTCGAGCGTGCAGATCGAGTGGGTGATCTGCTCGATCGAGTCGCTCTGCCCGTGGGCATAGTCGTACATCGGGTAGATGCACCATTTGTTGCCCGTGCGGTGATGCTCGGCATGGATGATGCGGTACATGATCGGGTCGCGGAAGAGCATGTTGGGGTGCGCCATGTCGATCTTGGCACGCAGCACCTTCGCTCCGTCGGGGAATTCGCCGTTTTTCATGCGGACGAACAGGTCGAGGTTTTCCTCCACGGAGCGGTCGCGCCACGGCGACGGAGTGCCCGGTACGGAAACCGTACCGCGGTTTTCGCGGATCTGCTCCTGTGTCTGGTCGTCGACGTATGCCAACCCTTTTTTAATCAGTACGATCGCCCAGTCGTAGAGCTGGTCGAAATAGTCCGACGCATAGCGTTCGACGGCCCAGTCGAACCCGAGCCACTGGATGTCGCGCTTGATCGAATCGACATACTCTACATCCTCCTTGACGGGGTTCGTATCGTCGAAACGGAGGTTGCACTTGCCTCCGTATTTTTTCGCCAGCCCGAAGTTGATGCAGATGCTCTTGGCGTGTCCGATATGCAGGTAGCCGTTCGGTTCGGGCGGGAAACGGGTCTGGACGCGCGTTTCGCCCTTGGCGATCGACTCTTCGATGATCTCTTCGAGGAAGTTCAGCGACTTCTCCCGTGTTTCGTTTGTTTCGCTTGCCATATGTGTATGTTTCGCTTGTTGTATGCTTTATTTCTTTGCCTTGGGGCCGATGTTGAACAGCTTCTGGATGTCCACCGAGAGCTTCACGACTTGCTGGGTGCCCATGCCCGTGCCGTCGTAGTGGAACACCATGCCCGCCTCGACGGCCAGCGTGCCCTTGAAGAATCGGCGGTCGTAGCCGACCCACGTGCGGTTGTAGATGTGCTCCGTCGTGGCATAGAACGGTTCGCCGGCGTACAGTCCGTCCTGTCCGTAGGTAATGGGGATGTCTTCGCCGACCGCGATGTTGCGCAGGGGTTGCAGGTTTTCGCCCAGATAGAGGTTGTTCTCGAGTTTCACGCCCCACTTGGTCAGCACGAAGTCGATCTGTGCACCGCACGGTTTTTTCCAGTTGTGGTCTACGCTGCGGCCGCGCTGCGGGGCGAAGAGGAACCCGGCCTTGATGTCGAAGTCGAAGAAGGCGTTGAATCCCCAGCCCGCATAGGGGTTTACCAGCAGGTTGTCCGTGACGTTTTCGTTGAGCTTCGAACCTGCGAAATGGAACATCGAGAAGGCATAACCGAAGTAGAAGCCCCGCTCGAGCGTGTAGCGTCCCGCCGAGATGATGCGGAACATTTCGCGCGACTGCTCGGAATACATGCCTTCCCAGTCGATCGCCATTTCTACATAGGTATTCTCGCGCTCGGTGGATTTATAATGCCCGAGGAAACCCGACAGGCGGTTGTGGTAGAACGCCGTCGAGTCGCTGAAGAACGCCCTCGAATAATCGCCCAGCAGCTCCTTGCGGTCGAAGATACCGGCGTTGGCCTGTACGTTCTTGCTGTTGAACTGGTAATATATCAGCGGTTTCACGTCGCTCAGGAACGGTTCGCGGGCGCCGTTGTGCTGCCCGAAGTTCTGCAGGAGGTCTACGCCGAAGATCAGCCGGTTTTTCTCCATCCATTCCACGCCGATGCGGGGTGTGAAGCGGGCGCTGAAGAGCGTCTGCGATTCGTTGAAATCATTGTTGGCGTATTCCCGGTTGTCGAAGCGGGTCGCGAAGTCGGCGCCGACGATCAGATTCTGTGCGCTGAGGCTTCCTCCCGCGACAAGGGCGGCGAACGACAGCATCAAGACTTTTTTGAGTGACATAATTCTTTTGAATTGAGACCCCAAAAATAGGTAAAATATTTATTATTTGACTACTTTTGACCCCGAAATCACTCATTTGCATACGTTATGCGTAAAATCACCAACGAAGAGCTGAACCGGCCCTCGGCCGGGGAGTTCGCCGCGATGGAGAAAATGCCCGTCGCGGTGGTGCTCGACAACGTCCGTTCGTTGCAGAACGTAGGGGCTTTCTTCCGCACGGGGGATGCTTTCGCCGTGGAACGCATCGCCCTCTGCGGCATCACCGCGACGCCGCCCAACCGCGACATCCACAAGACGGCGCTCGGCGCCGAACTGACCGTGCCGTGGACTTATCACAAGACGACGGAGGAGTGCATCGCCCGCCTGCGCGCCGAAGGCTACCGGGTCTATGCCGTCGAGCAGGTCGAAGGTGCCGTGATGCTCGGCGATTTCCGGGCGGAGCCGGGCGTGAAATATGCGCTCGTGTTCGGCAACGAGGTGATGGGCGTGGGACAGCAGGCCGTGGACATGTGCCACGGTGCGATCGAGATCCCGCAGGCCGGGACGAAGCATTCGATCAACGTTTCGGTTTCGGGCGGTGTCGTTTTGTGGGATTTTTTTTGCCAAATCCGGCCGAAGCGTTAACTTTGCCGCGCTGAACCTCGGTTTAGCTGCGCCCCGGCAAAACAGATAAATTTGGCTTTGCACCCGGCTTGCGCTATCACCCCGGTTTACAGGTGTTGATAAGTCTCCCTTTTCAAAGGGAGGTTTGGAAGGATTGTCGATATGGAATTGGCGTTTTTGCGCCGTAATACGAATCCGATGGATTCCATACCGGAACCTTGCGAACGAATGAAATGTTGAATAATCCATCGGGTTCGTAGTAAACTATGTCTGTAGAAAGTACTGTCAGGGCAGTGACCACCTACCGTCTGACGGAGATGAAGCAGCGCGGCGAGAAGATCGCCATGCTGACCTCGTACGATTATTCGATGGCCAGGATCGTCGACGCTGCGGGTATCGACGTGATCCTCGTGGGCGACTCGGCGGCCAACGTGATGGCCGGTTACGAAACCACGCTTCCCATTACCCTCGATATGATGATTTACCATGCGCGTTCGGTCGTGCGTGCCGTCAGCCGTGCGCTGGTTGTCGTCGACCTGCCGTTCGGAACCTACCAGGGCAATTCGAAGGTGGCGCTCGACTCGGCCATCCGCATCATGAAGGAGACCGAGGCAGATGCCGTGAAGATCGAGGGCGGCGAAGAGATCCTCGAATCGGTCAACCGCATCCTTTCGGCCGGAATACCCGTCATGGGGCACCTGGGGCTGACGCCGCAGTCGATCCATAAATTCGGGACGTACAGCGTGCGTGCCAAGGAGGAGGCCGAGGCAGCGAAACTCGTCCGCGACGCCCACCTGCTGAGCGATGCGGGGTGCTTCGGCATCGTGCTCGAAAAGATTCCTGCGGCGCTGGCCGCCCGCGTCACCTCCGAAATCTCCGCGCCGACCATCGGTATCGGGGCCGGTAACGGCTGCGACGGGCAGGTGTTGGTGATCCACGACATGCTGGGCATCAACAAGGGTTTCTCGCCGCGCTTCCTGCGCCGCTATGCCGACCTGTATACCGTCATGTCGGACGCTGTGTCGCAGTATATCACGGACGTCAAGTCGTGCGATTTCCCCAACGGGCAGGAGCAGTACTGACCCCGCCGGGTGCGCAGGCCGCCGTGACGGAATAATTTCGATCCCCGACCCTGAGGCCGGGGATTTTTCCTGTCCGGGAAGTCGGCGGCGGGAGGATGCCCCCGATTGCTGTCTGGGGATTCCGGGCGCTGGGTGTTCCCTCTGGCTTGTACGGGACTGCGCGGGCGGCTTCCCGGGACGGGGCGCCGGGGGCTGTCCCGGACGCAGGCGTGTGTATTTACCCGTCGCGGGGCTTGCCGGGCGTTGTCCCGGGGGCTCCGGATTTCGCCCGCACCCGGCGGCTTTGATAAATTGTTGATAAAAAAATCGTCGCGTTGCCCCGGATATTAGGCCGTTTCGAAAATTATCACTACATTTGCGAGCAACAAAAATCCACGTTCATTATGTCTTTTATCAATGAAAGGGTTCAGCCCGAAGGACTTACGTTCGACGATGTGCTGCTTGTACCCGCCTATTCGGAAGTGTTGCCGCGAGAGGTCAGTGTCCAGACCCGTTTCTCGCGAAATATCAAACTCAACATCCCCATTGTGTCCGCTGCCATGGACACCGTTACCGAAGCGCCGATGGCTATTGCGCTGGCTCGTGAAGGCGGGATCGGCGTGATCCACAAGAACATGTCCATCGCCGAGCAGGCCGCCCACGTGCGCCGGGTGAAACGGGCCGAGAACGGCATGATTTACGACCCGGTGACCATCTCGAAAGACCATACGGTCGGCGATGCGCTCAACCTGATGAAAGAGAACAAGATCGGGGGTATTCCGGTCGTGGATGCGGATCGGAAGCTGATCGGTATCGTCACCAACCGCGACCTGCGGTTCCAGCGCGACATGTCGCGCCGTATCGAGGAGGTGATGACCCCCGGCGACCGCCTCATCACGACGCATAGCTCCGAATTGTCCAACGCCTCGGAGGTGTTGCTCAACTGCAAGATCGAAAAGCTCCCCGTGGTCGACGACGAAGGCCATCTGGTGGGGCTTATTACTTATAAGGATATCACGAAGGTGCAGGATCATCCCAACGCCTGCAAGGATGCCAAAGGCCGTCTGCGCGTCGCAGCCGGCGTGGGCATCACGCCCGATGCGCTGGATCGTGTGAAGGCGCTCGTCGAGGAGGATGTGGATGCCGTGGTGCTCGACTCCGCGCACGGGCATTCGATGAATATCGTCAATAAGCTCAAGGAGATCAAGGCCGCCTATCCGTCGCTCGACGTGGTGGTCGGAAATATCGCCACGGCAGGAGCCGCACGGTTCCTGATCGAGAACGGCGCCGACGGCATCAAAGTCGGTATCGGCCCCGGCTCGATCTGCACCACCCGCGTGATCGCGGGCGTGGGCGTTCCCCAGCTGTCGGCCATCTATGCCGCGGCGTCGGCCGCCAAAGATACGGGTGTTCCGGTTATCGCCGACGGCGGCCTGCGTTATTCGGGCGACATCGTCAAGGCGCTGGCTGCGGGCGGCGACTGCGTGATGATCGGCTCGATGTTCGCCGGCACGGAGGAGTCTCCCGGCGAGACGATCATCTACAACGGCCGTAAGTTCAAGACCTACCGCGGCATGGGCTCGATCGACGCCATGAAGGCGGGTTCCGCCGACCGCTATTTCCAGAAGGGCTGCGAGGGCAATATCAACAAGCTCGTTCCCGAAGGGATCGTGGCGCGCGTACCCTTCAAGGGTACGTTGAGCGAGGCTGTCTTCCAGCTTATCGGCGGCATCCGTTCGGGCATGGGTTATTGCGGTGCCAGGGACATCGCGGCTTTGCAGCGTGCGCAGTTCATCCGCATCACCTCGAACGGCGTTACGGAGAACCACCCGCACGACGTGACCATCACGAGTGAAACGCCCAATTATTCCCGCGGTGAATAGTTCCGATCCCGGGATTGCGGCCTGCGGGCTTTTTTGCGGTTCATGCCGGAAATTCCGGAAGGGGAGTTGTCCGGGGTGCCGCGATAACGAAAAGGCCGTGTGGTGCAAGGTTCGTTTCTGCAGCCGGGAGAACGGCTGGCAGAGTTGCGCCGAATGCACGCTGATGCCGCTGGATGCCTGCGGAAAGTTCAATAATTTCATCGCCGGGGTTTTTCAGGTCGTTTTTCGCTCAGACCGCCGAGGTTGCATAGAACGCATCCGCGAAGTCGGGAGCGAGGCTTTCGCCGCGGAGATGCGCCTTGCGGGAAGCTACAACCGTCCGGTAAAAAGAAAATAATAAGGATTCGGGGTCTTCCTTGCCAAAGGGAGATTCAGAGGGATATTAAGCCTGGAACCGGCGTCGGAGACGCCGTAGAGTGAGTCCGGCGAGTTTCATGGCTTGTAAACCTTCCGAAATTGATGAACCCAGATTCGTCGGACTTACGTTATATTATGGAAAAAATCCTGATTCTCGACTTCGGGTCGCAGTATACGCAGCTCATCGCGCGGCGCGTACGCGAACTGAATGTCTATTGCGAGATCCACCCCTTCAACAAGATTCCGGTGCCGGATGCTTCGGTGCGGGGCGTGATCCTCTCGGGCAGTCCCTTCTCCGTGAGGGACGAGCATGCCCCTGCCCCCGACCTTTCGGCCATCAAGGGTAAACTGCCCCTGCTGGGTGTCTGCTACGGCGCGCAGTTCCTCGCATCGGCCTTCGGCGGCGAGGTGCAGCCTGCGCCCAGCCGCGAGTACGGCCGTGCGATGCTTACGGTGGGCGATGCCGGTGATCCGCTGATGCACGGCCTGCCTGCGACCACGCAGGTGTGGATGTCGCACGGCGATACGATCACGTCGGTGCCGGCTGACTACAAGGTCGTGGCCAGCACCGAGGAGGTGCGCGTGGCTGCGTTCCGCATCGAGGGCGAGCAGACCTGGGGCATCCAGTTCCACCCCGAGGTTTACCATTCGACCGACGGCACGCACCTGCTGAAGAATTTCGTCGTGGGTATCTGCGGCTGCAGGCAGGAGTGGACCTCGGAGAGTTTCGTAGAGGCCACCGTGCGCGAGTTGCAGGAGAAACTGGGCGACGACAAGGTCGTGCTCGGGCTTTCGGGCGGCGTCGACTCGTCGGTGGCCGCCGTGCTGCTGCACAGGGCCATCGGCAAGAACCTCTACTGCATCTTCGTGGATTCGGGCCTGCTGCGCAAGAACGAATTCGAGGACGTGCTCGAGTCGTATAAGAACATGGGCTTGAACGTCAAGGGCGTGAAGGCCGGCGACAAGTTCCTGGGTGACCTGGCCGGCGTGAGCGATCCCGAGACCAAGCGCAAGATCATCGGCCGCGATTTCGTCGAGGTATTCAACGACGAGGCGATCCGGATCGAGGACGTGCGCTGGCTGGCGCAGGGGACGATCTATCCCGACGTGATCGAGTCGGTGTCGGTCAACGGCCCCTCGGCGACGATCAAGTCGCACCACAACGTCGGCGGGCTGCCCGAGAAGATGCACCTCGGGATCGTCGAGCCGCTGCGCCTGCTCTTCAAGGACGAGGTGCGCCGCGTAGGCCGTTCGCTCGGGATCTCCGAGCAGCTGATCGGGCGCCATCCCTTCCCGGGGCCCGGCCTTGCGATCCGTATCCTGGGCGACATTACGCCCGAAAAGGTCGGAATCCTGCAGGACGTGGACAAAATCTACATCGACGCCCTGCGCGATGCCGGACTTTACGACAAGGTGTGGCAGGCGGGGGCCATCTTGCTCCCGGTGAAGAGCGTCGGCGTGATGGGCGACGAGCGAACCTACGAGAGCTGCGTCGCACTGCGTGCCGTGACCTCGACCGACGGCATGACCGCCGACTGGGTGCACCTGCCCTACGAGTTCCTTGCCAATGTGTCGAACGACATCATCAATAAAGTCAAAGGGGTCAACCGCGTCGTCTACGACATCTCCTCGAAACCGCCCGCAACGATCGAGTGGGAATAGGGTATGATCCCTGCGCGGCCGCTGTGTGAGGCAGGCCGCCGCCGTATTGCAATCGTTGCCGAACCCGTTATTCGGCATGGCCTGCCCGGACGTTTACAGTCCGGGCAGGCTGCTTTTGTGGCTGGGTGGTGTGGTCGAGCGGCTTTGCCGGCTGCTGCAACGTGCGTGTAATGCCATATTCCCGGGATTGTAACGGGACTGTCGCAACGATGAAATAGCCGCAGGGTAATTTTGCAGCATCGGAAACGATGTCGGTTTATGACTCCTGCCGATGCAATCCGCCAACCAGCCTTGAAACTTCGCCCGTCCCGGTTTCCGGGGCGGAATTTTTTTTGCCTGGCCGAAGGTGTGCCGGGGGGGGTACCGGTTCCGGACGGAAGCCTCCGCCGATGCCTTGATTTGGGTGCTGGCGAGGCTGTATGCCGCACGGGTTGTCCTTTCCGAGGCAGCATGGAACGTTTTTTTGCTATGTAACGGAACCTTAACAGTAAATATATGCCGAAATCCTTTTGTATTTTTGAAATAAAAGTTATCTTTGTAATAGTTTCCCCTTTAAAAAACGGAAGAATCGTAAGTTATTTTTGCAAACGGATATTAGTTTATAATCACCTAATTAAAACTATTTTTATGAGTAAACATCTTTTTAGGTTGGTCTTCGGTGCATTTTTCCTTGTGGCTGCCACGGCATTTACGGGATGCTCCGACGACGATGACAAGTCGCTGACGCCGAAGTTGACGGCGGATCCGACGGCGCTTGATTTCACCGATGAGACGGCGACGACGCAGACCGTAGCTATCACGGCGAACTGCGAATGGACGGTTACTGCAAGTAACCTGGATTGGGCTACCATTTCCCCGATGAGCGGCAAAGGCAACGGAACGATCTCCGTTACGGTTTCCGAGCTGCCCGCCGGTACGAACCTGCGCGAAGGCAAAATCTCCTTCACGCTTATCCACCCCGAATTCGGCAAATGGGGTCAGGCCGAGTCGTCCGTAGCCGTAAAACAGTACGGCAGCGGGGTTACACCCCCCCCCACGGGCGATGCTATCTATGCTAACGATTTCGATAAGGAGCAGGCTCAAAAGGGGTCAGATGGTAAGTTCCCCTTCGCAGATGCATTCGAGGGCTGGAAGAATCAGACTGGTACGGGTGCCGACAATGTTGCTTATAAAACGAGCGGTATAAGTGTTCGTTCGAATTCGCCTTCGAACGATAGCCATTCGAAGTACAAGGACGACGCTTCCGGTGTCAACAATATGTTTTTCGGAACGAGCGGTGTTTTTGAGATTCAGAAAATCGCACTTGAATCTACCCAGAAGAACCTTCAACTTACGTTCGGTTCATACCGTAGTATTTTTGAAGATAAGGACAATGCCTTCAAGACTTCGGAGTTCCATGTATATCTGAGCAAAGACGGTGAAAACTGGGCGGAAATTACCTATGACCGCCCTGTCGGGGACGACGAGCACTCTAACTACGGTACCTGGGCTTTGGCGACGGCCAATTTCACGCTGAAACAGGTGCCTTCGGAACTTTACATTAAATTTACTTCGGATCTTACATCCGCACACCGTATCGACGACGTGAAACTTTTCGAGGGCATCGGTGGTACGGAGGTCGACCTGGACAATATTACTCCTCCTGTAACTGAAACGAAGACCATTGCTGAAGTCATTGCGGGTTCGGTAGGCGCGACCTATACTACGCAGGGACAAATCGTGGCGATTAACGGACGTAGTTTCCTGATTCAGGACAATAGCGGGAAGATTCTGGTCTATCTTGGATGGAAAGATAATAAGCCTGTGGTAGATTATTCCGCTACGATTGGCCAGACTGTCAAGGTGACCGGCAAGACGACTACTTACAGTAAGTTGGTACAGTTCTCTGAAACCGACCTGGTAATAGAAAAGGTGTCTGACGGTTCCTTCACACAGCCTACTCCCGAGAAGTTCGACGGAGCCGCTTTCGATGCCTATGCGGCAGCCACTCCCGTTATTAAATATATCGAATATTCGGGCACGCTTACGATAGACGGGTATTACTATAATATAGCTGTCGATGGTACGGATCTGCAGGGCTCTCTGGCATATCCCGCCGATGGTTTTGTCGATGCGTCCCTTAATGGACAGGTTGTTATTGTCAAGGGTTATACGTTAGGTATGACCAACCAGAGTAAGATGCTTAGCACGATTGCCGTATCGGTCGAAAAGGATGGTGATGCACCCGCTGAACCGAAGATTACCAAGCTCGACCCGACGTCGCTTTCTTTCGCTGCGACGGACAATGCCAAGACCGTGACGGTCACGGCTGCCAATGCCGACGACTGCACGATCGAAGCCGCTACGGATAAATCGGAGCAGTTCACGACTTCCGTAAAGGGGATGGTTGTAACCGTGACGCCCAAGGAAAACACGACGGAGCAGGCTATCACCGCCACGCTGACCATCAAACTGATGAAGGCCGGTGCTGCTGTGGATACCAAAACCGTTGCGATTTCGCAGGCCGGGAAAATAGTGGGAAGCGGGTATGTGCGCGTAACCTCTATTACATCGGGTAAAAAATACCTGATAGTGGCTGAAAATGGAGATAAATATGCTGTTTTACCGGCATCTGCGGGGTTGAACGCTAGCAAATTGTTTGATGGAATTGCGATTACGGTTGCAAATGGAAAAATCGAAGCAAATGCGGCAAATAATGCCCATGCTGTTACCATTGTAGCGAGTGACGGTGCGTATACGATCCAAAATACAGCAGGCAAATTTATTGAGTACGCTAATAATAGTAGTGGTAAGACGCAGTTGGCAATTGTTGATGCATCATCAAGAAAATGGGTTGCTGATGAAGAAACTGCAGGGACATTTTTGATTAAAGATTCCGAGGTGACGGGGCGTGCACTCCTATACCGAAATGGAGACACTGAGTATGACAATCGTTTTGGAGGATATGCAACTTCAAATATAGGTAAAGGGTATATTACTGTCGCCCTTTATGAATTGAGCGAATAGCAACTCTCTGATTCCGATAATCCATCCCCGGCGGATTGGCTTCCGCCGGGGATGATTGTCGGTTTTTCTACCTGACATTTTTATCTGCAAATTCCCACATGATTTTGACAAACGGGTTATTGAAACTTTTCGGGCGGGCTATGGTGCTCGGGGCGCTCCTGCTGGTTTTCGGGCGCTGCGGGTCCTCCGACGACGACACCCCGGCGAATATTTCCGCGCTGTTCCTCGATACGGAGACGACCACGCTCGCTGCCAAAGGCTATGCGACCGACCCTCGGCTCGTGCTGACGGGGCCCGTGGGTACGGCTTATACCGTCACCGTGACCGAAGGCGGCAGTTGGTGCTGGACGTCGCGCAGGACGCAAGCCACGACCAAATCGGCGCAGCTGGTCGCCGCAAGCGAGGTCATTTACCTCTACCTGGACAAAAACGAAACGGGCGCTTCGCGCCGGGCTGCGGTCGATGTCGTTTTCGACGGCGGACACGAATTCACGTTGACGATCGACCAGGCGGACTACTCGGTTCCGGCATCGATGGATCATGCGTGGGCGGAATTGCCCGCCTATGTCGAAGCTCCCGACTACCGTTACGTAACACATTATGCGCCGCTCTCTTCGACCGTGACGGCACGTAACTTTACGATTTGCTACGACACGAAGAAACGTATCGCCAACTGGGTCGCCTATCCGATCCATTCCTGTTACCGGGTTGGAAAATATGAGCGTTCTAATGCATGGAAATACGATCCTGAAGTGCCGGAGGAATTTCAGGTCGATTTGAGCCGCGGTTCATATAATGGGCGGCCTATCCGCGGGCATCAGTGTATGTCCTACCATCGTTATGTCAGCTATTCTTCGCTATTGAATGAGCAGACGTTCTATTCGACCAATATTATGCCTCAGGATCCTGATTTTAATAGCGGGTCGTGGGGGGATTTGGAAGATCTTACCCTGAAATATATTTCATATCCCGATACCTTGTACAATGTTACGGGAACTTATGGGGTACAGGGATATACGACGGATAAAGAGGGGAATCGGGTCGCGATTCCACAGTATTGCTGGAAGGTGCTGCTACGTACCAAAAGCGGCAGGACGGGGAAGCGGATCGACCAGATTACCGATGCATCGCAATTGGCGGCAATCGGTTATTGGGCTGAAAATTCCTCAACCACGACCGGGAATATAAAACAATATATCACGAGCGTCGCCGACATCGAAGAGAAAACGGGTTATAAATTCTTTACGATGCTCGACGAGGCCATTGCCGCCGACGTGAAGGCACAGAACAATCCCTCGGACTGGGGTATAAATTAATCTGAACAATATGAAGAAACTGCTTTTTACCGGGCTTTTCGCAGCGCTGATCGTCGCCTGCTTCGCCCAGAAACCCTACAAGGTCGTTTTCTACAACTTCGAAAACCTCTTCGATACGATCCGCAACCCGGAGATTTACGACGAGGAGTTTACGCCCGAGGGGCCCAAGAAGTGGAATACGCCCAAGTACACCAAAAAGATCAATAACCTTTCGCGCGTGTTGTTCGACATCGCCGCCATCAACAAGGACTACCCGGTGGTGATCGGCGTTTCGGAGATCGAGAACCGTAATGTCATGGAAGACGTGATCGCTACGCCCAAACTCGCCCCGGCCAATTACCGCATCGTACACTACGATTCGCCCGATGCCCGCGGCGTGGACGTGGCGTTCTACTACCGTCCCGACGTGTTCAAGCTCGAGGGCAGCGCCCCGATTCCGTTTACGATGGAGAGCCTGCCGAATTTCCGCACGCGCGACGTGGTGACGATGTGGGGGACGATCGACGGGGAACCGTTCTATTTCATGGTGGCCCACTGGCCTTCGCGCCTGGGCGGCAAGGAGGCTTCGGCACCCAAGCGCGAGCGCGCCGCCGAGATCATGCGCCATGCCGCCGACTCGGTGCTGGCGATCAACCCCGCGACCAAGGTCGTGATGATGGGTGACTTCAACGACGACGCCACCGACAAGAGTATCACCGAGGTGCTCGGCGCCGAAGGCAACATCCGCAAGCTCCAACCGGGCGGATACTACAATCCCTTTATCGACATGCTGAAGGCGGGCATCGGTTCGCTTGCCTACCGCGACCAGTGGAACCTGTTCGACAATATCGTCGTGTCGGAGAACCTCGCTACCGGCTCGACGGGTTCGCTCAAGCTGGAGCGTGCCCCCAAGGGGAAATATTACGGCAATATTTTCCGTGTCCCCTATCTGTTCCAGCAGGAAGGCCAGTACAAGGGCTACCCGCTGCGTACGTTCGTGGGCAACAATTTCCAGGGGGGATACAGCGACCACCTTCCCGTATTCATTTACATCGGTAAATAACCCAACAAAGTAATTATGAAGATCAGAGCTTTACTTGTTATCCTGCTCACGCTGGCCTGTGCCGGGGCGTATGCCCAGGACGGGGGCGTCAAAGGCAAGGTCGTCTCGCGTGACGGCCGTGTCGCACTGAGCAATGTCAAGGTGGTCGTCGAACCGCTCGGCGTCACCGTCATGACCGACAACCACGGTAATTTCAATATCGACCAGTTGCCCAAAGGGGAATACCAGTTGAAATTCGAAGCCCCCGAGTTCGAGAACCTCGACCTGGCGGTTCGTGTCGACAAGATGGTCAAGAACCTCAATTCGGTGGTGATGTCCCCCGATGTGCAGTATGTCATCGACGACGCCGTGTTCGCGGAGTTCGACTCCGATACGGCGGCCGACGGGCAGTCGCTGCCTTCGTCGCTTTCGTCGTCGAAGGATGTCTTCAACAACATCGCCTCGTATAAATTCAGCGAGATGCGTTTCAACGTGCGCGGTTACGATTCGCAGTATTCGAGCATCTACCTGAACGGCATCCGGTTCAACGACGCCATGACGGGCTATGGCCCCTGGTCGTTGTGGAGCGGCCTGAACGACGCCACGCGTAACCAGGAGAATACCGCCGGGCTGCGCTCGTCGGGCTACGGCATCGACGGCATCGGCGGCACGACCAATGTCAATGCGCGCGCTTCGCAGATGCGCAAGGGCTTCCGTGCCAGCGTCGTGAACGGCAACTCGATGTACCGCTTCCGCGCGATGGTTTCCTACGCTTCGGGCCTGCTCGACAACGGATGGTCGTACGCCTTCTCGTTCTCGACCCGCCAGGGCGGCAACTCTTATGTCGACGGGGTGTACTACAATGCCTACGGTTACTTCGCATCGGTCGAAAAGCGTTTCGGCGGCGATCGCCACAACCTGGCGCTGACCATCCTGGGCGCACCGACCGAGCGCGGAGCGCAGCAGGCGTCGACGCAGGAAGCCTACGACCTGTTGAGTAACAACTATTACAACCCCAATGTGGGCAAGCAGGACGGCAAGCTGCGCAACTCGCGCGTGCGCGATTACCACGAGCCGATCGTGATGCTCAACTACGGGTTCGACATTTCGTCGAATACCAAACTTGCCGCCGCGGCTTCGTTCCGCTTCGGCAAGAACGGCTATTCGGCCCTGACGTGGACGGATGGCCCCGACCCGCGCCCCGACTACTACCGTTACCTGCCCAGCTTCTACACGAACCGTATCCTCCAGTTGTCCGAGGGCATCGAGAGTTCGGATCTGGGGACGTACAACGACCTTGCGCTGCGTTCGATGCGCGAGTGGATCACCGACCCCAGCAAGAGCCTGATGGATTACGACAACATGTTCCGCATGAACTACAACCGCAACAAGTCCGGGGCTTCGGGCATCTACATGATCGAGGAGCGCCATACCGACCAGCGCGATTTCAATTTTGCGGCCAACATCGCCCATACGTTCCGCAACCAGTCCGTGCTGCGCGGAGGCCTGACGGCGCGTATCAACCGCACGGAGTACTATGACCAGGTGAAAGACCTGCTCGGCGCCGACTACTGGCTCGACGTGGATAAGTTCGCTCTGCGCGACAACGGCAACTACAACCCGCTGCTTTCGCAGAACGACCTGGATTATTACCTCAAGCACGGCGAGGCCCGCCGCGTCGGGGAAGGCGACAAGTTCAGCTACGATTACTACGCCAACCTGCGCCAGGCACAGGTCTGGGCGCAGTATTACGCCTCGTTCGGCGGTTTCACGATGAGCCTCGGCGGCGAGGTCGGCTATACGGCCATGTGGCGCGACGGCCGGCTGCGCAAGGGACTCTTCGCGAACAACTCGCTCGGTAAATCGAAGACGCTCGACTACCTGACCTACAAGCTCAAGGGCGAGTTCTCGTACCGTTTCTCGGGTGCGCACGCCATCGACGCCAATGTGGCCTACATGGTCAATCCCCCGCAGTTCCGCGACGCTTTCGTTTCGGCGCGTACCCGCAATACGACTACGCCGGGCCTCGATTCCGAGAAGGTACTCGGCGTAGACCTGTCGTACAACCTCAACCTGCCGTGGATCACGGCGCGCGTTTCGGGTTACTATACCTCGGTCGCCGACCAGTCGAAGGTCATCTCGTACTATGACGATACGCAGTCGTCGTTCACCAACTTCGCCATGAGCGGCATCGACAAGCGTTACTACGGCCTCGAAGTGGGCGTCGTGGTTCCCATCTGGGGCGGCATCTCGTTCAACGGCGCCCTGAGCCTGGGCGACTACCGCTATACGTCGGACGCCAACTTCACACAGACGCGCGACAACAGCGAGGAGGTGCTCCGCGGCGACAAGGTGCTCTGGGACGACCTCTACGTCGAAAGCACGCCCCAGACGGCGCTCAACCTCGGCCTGAGCTACCGCGGCCCGCGCAACTGGTTTGCCTCGGTCGATTTCAACTATTACGACCGTATCTACCTCTCGATGAACCCCGCGCGCCGTACCCGTGCCGCTTACGCCACGGTACTGCGTCCCGACGAAGCGGCACAGCTTCCCGGCGCCGTGAAATACACGGCGCTGATGAACCTGCGCGATCAGGAGAAATTCGACTCGGCCTATACGCTCAACCTGAGCGTCGGCAAGAACTGGTATATCCACCGCATCTACCAGCTGGGCTTCAGCCTCGAGGTGAAGAATATCCTCAACGACCAGACGATCCGCACGGGCGGTTACGAACAGATGCGCCTTTCGCGCCGTACCTATGTGAACAAGGAGGGTGCGGCCGCCCAGCCGATCCAGTACTACGTGCCGTTCGATTCGAAGTATTTCTACCTGCTGGGGACGACCTATTACCTGAATGTATATTTCCGCTTCTAATACGATATGACGATTATGAAAAAGATATTTCAGTTATGCGCCGTGCTGGCCGTGATGTTCGCGGTTACGGGGTGCTATAATGATTTCGATGCGCCGAAGCCTGCCAAAGTCTATACCGACGAGGATTTCGCGGGGATGAAGCATATCTCCATCGCCGATGTGAAACAGATTTTTCTCAAAAAGTACACCCTCGAAAAGACGGGCAGCAACACGGGCTGGGACGATACGAAATACGTACAGATCGGCCAGTCGCCCGACGGGCTGGATTACTACATCAAGGGCAAGGTGCAGTCGAGCGACGAGGAGGGCAACGTCTACAAGTCGCTCTACCTGGTGGACGATTCGGGTGCCATCGAGGTGAAGCTCACTACGGGGCTCTATTTTACCTATCCGATGGGGCGTTTCGACAAGGCCACGGGTACGATCCCCTCGAACTGGGTCTATGTCAAGGTCTCGGGCCTCTATATCGGCAACTACCGCATGATGCTGTCGCTGGGCGAGGGGCCTACCGATTCCTACAACAAGGTGGGCGAACATAAATTCTATGCCAACTCGAACATCGAAGACCCGACGGAGATCCGCAAGCGCGTGTTCCTCGGCGAGGATACGCAGCTGGAGCTGGGCAAGGAGATCCTCGAGGTCACCGAGGCCAACTGCGACGATTTCTTCGGCCAGAACGGGCAGCAGTATTTCGGGCGTCTGGTGATCCTGCGCGGCGTTACGTGCCGTTACGGGACGGTGGGGTCGAACATCTATCCCGCGTGGATGTATACCGACATCCGTCCGGTGATGAACAAGGTCTGGTACCGCTGGGCGTTCAGCAACGACGGTACGAACCTTTACGGTTCGGTGCTTTTCACCTATGACAGCACCCTGCCTTCGACGACCAACAAGAAGGGGGTCTATACGGTGCGCACGAGCGGTTATTCGCGTTTCGCCCAGTATCCCGTCGTCCGCGACGGCGCGAAAGGCGATATCATGGCCATCTTCGGCATCTACTCCAAGGACTGGACATACAACTACGGCGCTTACCAGTGCACGGTCAACTATTTCGACGACATCATGTTCGACAAAGACGCCTTCCTGACGGAGGCGGAGGTCGAGGAGCTGACCCCGGCCGATTCATGGGTTACACCCGACACGTCGGACGACGAGTATACCGAATAACCCGCTCCGGCAGAAACGACGGCCGCCCTCGGAAAGGCGGCCGTTTTTTCGTTGCCGGCGATACCGGGAAGCGTTAAAATCCGTATCTTTGCGAAGGATATTCACTCCTGACCGATGAAAGATTTTGCAGCCATAGATTTCGAGACGGCCAACGGCCGGCGTACGAGCGTTTGCTCGGTGGGCGTCGTCGTGGTGCGTGGCGGCGAGGTGGTCGACACGCTTTACAGCCTGATCCGCCCGCGTCCTAATTTTTACAGCCATTTTACCACGGCTATCCACGGCCTCAGCTACGAGGATACGGCCCAGGCGCCCGATTTCGCCGACGTGTGGAAGCAGATCGCACCCCGCATCGAGGGGTTGCCGCTCGTGGCGCACAATTCGCCCTTCGACGAGGGGTGCCTGCGCGCCGTGTTTGAGTTGTACGGGATGCCTTATCCCGGCTACCGGTTCTATTGTACGTGCCGTGCCTCGCGCAGGACGTTCGGCAGCAGCCTGCCCAACCACCAGCTCCATACCGTGTCGGCGGCGTGCGGTTTCGACCTTGCCAACCACCACCATGCCCTGGCCGATGCCGAGGCGTGCGCGCGGATCGCGCTGAAAATCCTGTAACGGGGTTCCTGTCCCGAAACAGAAACTCCCGGCAACAGCCGGGAGTTTTCTTATTTTCCTGTTGCCGGGTCAGAGCCCCAGCTCCAGCTGGAAGCGGATTTCCCAGCGGTTGTAGTCGGGGTCGAACGATTCGCTGCGGTGGTTGTACGACATGTCGGCCTGTACTTTCAGGCTGTGGCCGATGATGTAACGGGTGATGCCTACGGTCGTCTGGTTCCAGCGCTTGTACCCCGCAAAGGGTTGTACCTCGTGCTCGGGGAAGAGCGTCGAATTACGCAGGGCGACCTCCCATTTCTTGTCGAACAGGTAGCTGGTCTGTATGTTGAGCCCCTGCCCGCTGTATACGAAAGCATTGCTCTGGGGGTCGAACAGCGGTCGGTCGCAGCTGCGTCCCATGAAATCGGTATAGAATGCGAAGCCCCGGTATTTGAGGATGAAATCCGCGAAATAGGAGCCGATGTTGCGGGTCGCGTCGTCCGACATGACGGCGCCGCGCTGGCCTTTCAGGCGCGATGCCTTGTGGTTGTAGGAGTAGGCTCCGGCCACGAGTATCTTGACCTGCTCCTCGCCTTCGAAATCTCCCTCCATCACGTCGCCTTTCGACTTGAACCGCCCCAGCGGGTAGAGCTCCAGACGTCCCGTGTAGGCGAGCCCGCCGTTGGACGAACTGCCCCAGTTGCGGCCTTCGCCCAGCGTCACCGAACCTTTGGCCGAGAGGTTGAAGCCCTCGCCCCCGCGCATGTTGTATTCGCCGAAGAACCCGAAATCGCGGTCGAGGTTGAACTCGCTGTTGACGATGCTGCGGTCGACGAATTGCAGGGCGCTCGAAGAGTTAATGCGCGCCCGGTTGGCCTTGATCTTGGTCTGCCCGAACCCGATGTTCCACTTGGGGCTGGGGACGTAGTAGACGATTGCGTCGCGCACAATGTTCATATTGCCGTTGGGCAGCGGTTCCGTGTCGTAGGAGGTGAATCCCAGCTGAACCGAATAGACCAGTTTCGGGGAATAGATGTACCCGTCGAAACGCAGGCGCAGGCGCTTGACCTGCGCATCGGTCTTGGTGAGCGTGAAATCCTTGTCGAACGAGAGTCCCACCATGTTCTGCATCCGGAAGCGCATCGTCAGCGAGAACCAGTTGCTTTTGGGGCGGAACGTGATGCCCTTGCCGACTTCGAGGTTGGGCATGTTGCGTACGCGTTCCAACAGTTCGTGTTCGTCTTCGAGCGAATCGGCGGAGATGAATTCGGTTTGCCTCAGCGGCGAGCGTTCCTGTGCTGCGGCGCTTGCACAACCACATGTCAGCAGGAGCAGAAGGAGTGTCTTTTTCATGTCGGTCTTGTCTGTCTGTTTGTTTCGTTTCGGCCGGGTTCGGGCAAAAATACAAAAAATATGCTCTTACCCGGTTAAGTCGCTGCAAAGTTGGGCGGTAAACCTGAAAAGAATATGAAATAGCCGTTGGAATCTTCCCGAAAAGGAATTAAATTTGTGGTGCGGCATCCGTGCACGGTTTCCGTTGGCGGCATGTCGCCTGCCGGACAATAAACCTGCCGGTTTTACGTTTTATGAAACGACAGAAAAATAAAAAGACGATGACAACGACAAAATTCAAGGGCACGCCCGTGCATATCGACGGCGAATTCATCCGGGCCGGCGCCCAGGCTCCCGATTTTGAATTGGTAAGGGGCGACCTCTCCCCGCTGAAACTCAGCGACCTGAAAGGCAAGCGCGTCGTGCTGAACATATTTCCCAGCCTCGATACGGGCGTCTGTGCGACTTCGGTGCGAAAATTCAATAAGCTGGCATCTTCGCTGCCCGACACGGTCGTCGTGGCCGTGTCGAAAGACCTGCCTTTCGCGCAGTCCCGGTTCTGTACGACCGAGGGCATCGCTAACGTTGTTCCCGCGTCGGATTTCCGTGCTGCGGGTTTTGCCGGCGCCTATGGCGTGCTGATGGCCGACGGCCCGCTGGCTGGGTTGCTCGCCCGTGCCGTGGTGGTGATCGACAAGGCGGGGAAGGTGGTCTACACCCAGCTCGTGCCCGAAATTACCGAGGAACCCGATTACGATGCGGCCGTCGAGGCCGTGAAAGCCTTTTAAACTTAATTAAATAGAACGAAATGATACGATTGAATGTTTTTATCCGTACGACGGATTCCAACCGCGAGGAAGTGGTAAATACGGCCAAGGAACTGGTGGCGGCTTCGCTCAAGGACGAAGGCTGCGTGGCCTATGACCTGTTCGAGAGCACTACGCGCAAGGACGTGCTGATGATCTGCGAGACGTGGAGCGACGCCAAGGCGCTGGCCGCGCACGAGCAGGCGTCGCATTTCACGACCCTCGTACCGCGCCTGCACCAGCTCGGCGAGATGAAACTCGAAAAGTTCGTCTTCTGATTCGGTGTCCATGCGGCGGGAAATCCGTTCCCGACAGAAAGAAGGACAGATATGGAACAGGCCGGCTGGTATTACCAGCCGGCCTGTTCGTATTCGTAGAGGGGTGACCTGTCCCCTCCCCTCAGAACGGATAGCCGATCGCCAGGTGGAACCCGAGCCCGTCCTTGAAACTGGAGATGTTGTAATACCCCGTCTTGTCGGGATTGGGGTAAGGGGTGTGGATGCCGATTCCGAGGTCGGCACGGATGACCAGGTAGCTGATGTCGTAACGCAACCCGAATCCGGTGCCTAGCGCGATTTCATTGAGCAGCCCTTTCCATTTCAGTTCCGCACCGGGGCGTTTGGGGTCTTTTTTCAGCAGCCAGATATTCCCGGCGTCGAGGAAAACGGCGCCGTTCAGGCGTCCCATGATGCCGAAGCGGTATTCGACGTTGGCCTCCAGCTTGAAATCGCCCGTCTGGTCGAGATAGCCGTTGCGGTCGTCCACCGGGGGACGGTAGCTGCCCGGCCCGAGCGACCGGATCGTGAAGGCGCGGATGCTGTTGGCGCCTCCGATGTAGAACTGTTCGCTGTACGGCATCACCTCGGAATTCCCGTAGGCATATCCCACGCCGACGAGCAGCCGCGTCGCCAGCCAGTTGTTCCGGCGCCCGATGCGGTGGTAGAACTTCACTTCGCTCACCTCCTTGACAAACTGCGAAAAGCGGTTTCCGAACAGATGCTGGGGCTGTTTTTCGCCGAACAGGCTCAGGATGCCCGAGAGGAGGTTCCCGGCCGAGGTGACGCTGTTCTGCCAGTAGAAGCGGCGGTTGCCGGTGCTGCCGTAGGTCTTGTCGAACGTATAGGTATAGTTGATCGACGGTACGAACTGGTTGCGGAAACTCATGGCGATGGCCGGGTTCTCGTCCATCGTCTTGTCGAAGGCTTCGGTCGTGTGCAGCAGCTTGTTGTAGGTGAGTTTGAATACGGTCAGCGAATGGCGGCTGTAAGGCGAGGTCTGGAAATTGTATCCTGCCGAGCCGCTGAACGCGATCAGCCGGAAGAAGCTGGGGCGGTTCATCAGGTCGACCCCGAGTTGGAACGTCGTGCTCCCGGGGTATTTCAGCCTGCGCGTGATGAACGACGGCAGCAACAGCCGCGGAATGCTGAGGTTCGCATTCAGTCCCAGCTCATAGGAGTTGAGCCGTGAGGAACGGCCGCCGGAGTTTTTGTTGCCCGTCTGCCATTCGTACGAGCCGTTCAGTTTCAGGGCGAGGACTTCGCCGCCCCGGAACAGGTTGTTGTTGCTGACCTTGAAGGTGATGCCGGGGCCGATGAAGCTGTTCGACTTCGAGGTTACGTCCGTTTCCAGGGCGGCTTCCAGCGGATAGTCGAACTGCGCGTCGATGGCGACATCCAGCGTGTCGGAGCCCCGCAGCGAGTCGAGCGGCGTGACGCTCAGGTTGACGGAACGGAAAATGCCCAGCTTGTTGAGGTCGGTCTGCGTGCGGTTCTGGGCATCTACCGTGAAGAGCTGCCCGCTTCGGAGCGTGAGGGCCCTGGACAGGATCCTGGGGCGGATTTTCATCGGCCGCTGGGCGATGACCGTCGCATTGCGCAGGCGGAGCGTGTCCGTCGGGCCGGGTTTGATGTTTGTCAGCCGCACTGTGATGCCGCCCACCCGGTAGGGCTTGAGCGCCACCTCCGGCAGGTTGGGCTTGAGGTTCAGGCGCAGGTCGACCTGCCGCAGACCGGAGGTCGTATCGGCCAGGTATTCCAGGTATTCGGGACGGAAATAGTAATATCCCCTGTTGCGCAGCACTTGGGAGATGCGTTTGCGTTCGAGCGTGAGGCTGTCCATGTTGTACTGCGCCCCCACGCGGAGCAGGGACGTGGCCCGGAGGCTGTCCATGAGATACTCCATGCCGCTGTCCACCTCCGGGTAGGCGATCTTCGAATAGTGCCAGGGCGGCGCTATGCCGAGCGTATAGTACACCTTTGCCTTCCGCCCGTGTTTGCGGTAGAGCAGGGAGTCTGCGGCGTGCGAGCCGAAATAGCCGTAATTTTCGAGCACCTGTTCCGCGACCTTCGTCCGGAGCTGGGGCTGCACCTTCGAGATCAGCACGGGCTGTTTGGCCAGCCGTTTGAATAACCAGTATTTGAATCCCTTTTCCCTGGGCGTGTAGAGATAGTTGTAGGCCCACAGCCCGATCGGCAGCGGGGTGCGGATATAGGGGCTGTAAAGCGGGTTGTTCGGGGCGACCGACAGCGGTTCCTTCACGGCCGATTCGGCTGCGGCGGAGAGCACGACGCCCGAGTCGGGTTCGATCCGGATTTTCTTCACGCCCGTATACAACACCTCGTCCGACCCCAGCCGGCGGGTGGTGGAGCAGGCCGCTACCGACAGCACGGCGCAAACCAGGATGCAGGTATTTCTAATGTGTGCCGGCCTCATCTCGTTTCTGTTTTTTCGCTTTGGGTTTCGTCGACTTGAACAGGTCGCCCAGCCTCAGCAGTTTTTTCCGGATCACGAAGCCTACGCCCGTTTCGGTGATTTCGCCTTCGAGGATGCTTTCGTACCCGGTATGGCGGAATACTTTCAGGTACATGTTGTCGCGCTTGGTCAGCATGTATTCCAGCGATATGTCGTCGATCAGGTTCTCCTTGAGGTTCTGCGACGGGTCGGCGTCCGTGCTGAACTTGCCTCCGATGACGGCGCGCACGCGGTTGCTGAACAGGTTTTTGGACAACCGGTAGGAGTAGTCGGTGCGCTGGCCGTTGGGGTCGTCCTCGCTGTAGGAGTCGATGCCGAAACTCAGGTCTACGCCCTTCAGGTTGTTCTGCGCCCACTGGTTCAGCTCCTTCTGGATAAACGAGTTGAGCGGGTTCTCGGAGCTGATCTTCGCCGTGGTTCCGGGGCCCGTGTAGGTGTTGTATATCAGCAGGTTCATAGCCTGGTTGGCGCGTTGCTCGGCCGTGAGCGAATTCAACTGGTTCTGCATGGTGAGGTCTTCGGGGGCCGACAGCCCGAAGCTGACCTCCAGGTCGTCGAGCGAATTGCGGATGTTGATGGAGATGTCGAAATTCACCGCACGGTTGTCCTGCCCGTCGGTGGAGACGTTGGCCCGGACGGTTTCCACGGCCGTGATGTTGAATGCCGGGTCGGCGATGTTCCCGATCCATTCGACATAGCTGTCCGGCGTGATCTTGAAGATTTTTTGGGAGATGACGGGCGGATTGTAGCGTACGGTTCCGCCCGAAAGCACATATTTTCCCGACAGGCGGACGTCGCCCAGCGGGTTCATGGTATAGGTCAGGTTGCCGCCTCCCTTCAGGTCGATCCGGTTGTTGCCGTCCGCCGAAAGGTCTACGGCGGCCTGTACGTCGTTGTTGATGTCGACATTCACCAGTACGTCCATGCCTCCGATGCGTATTGCCTGCGATGTCTCTTCCTGTCCCTGGGAGTCCAGTTCCCGGAACGAGACGAACGTCACGATGTTTTGCGGACGCTCCTTCACGTCCATCGGGGAGTCCTGCATGACGTAATTGATGTCCGTGCCGCCCAGCAGGGCCACGTTGCCGCGTACGACGAGTTCGTCCAGGGGGCCTTTGGCCGTCGCGTCCAGGTCGAGGTAGGCCTTTCCGTAGACGGCCGTACCCTCCTTCCGGGCTACGTCGACTACCTGGAAATCCGACGCCCGGAGCGCGAGGTCGGCCGTCATGCGGCTGAAATCGGCCAGGTCGACCTCGCCGCCGATCGTCAGCGGCTTGCTGTTCGGGGCGAGGAGCGTGTAGTCGTCGAATACGACGCGGCTGTCGTCGATGCGGATCGTGTCGGACGACAACCGGAACGACGTGCCGATCATCGGCACGCGGATTTCGGTCTGTGCGAAGTGCACGCCCCCGTCCAGCCTCGGCCGGTCAGCAGCGCCTCCTGCGTGGATTTTCGCCTGCAACCGGCCCCGGAGGCGGATCAGGTCGTCGGGCAGGAATACGTTGGCCTGCTGCAACGGGAATCCGGGGATCGTCGCCGTGAGGTCGAGCGGGCTTTCGCGCTCTGCGCGGTAATCTCCCCGGACGGTCAGTACCTCGGCGCCGTCGAGCGTCAGCCGCGCATCGGCCATATGTCCCTGATCCTGCTTGTAATAGAGTCCGAAGTCGACGTTGCCGAAGCGCCGTTTGTCGTACGACAGCTCCGCGATGGACAGGTCGCCGCGCAGGGTCAGGCTGTCGGGCGTCATGCCCAGCGTCATGTCCGTACCCAATACGCCGTCGACGGGCGGGGCGGAGGGCAGCAGCCCCAGTGCGGAACCGATGTTCAGGCCGGCGATATCCAGCCGGATGTCGTCGGACGCCCCCGCTCCGGGAACCGTCCGGATTGCGAACCGCTGGTCACCGTGCCTCATGTCGAGGTCGGCGTCGATGCTTTTGCCATACCTGTAAACGAGGTAATTGCCGGGGTTTACCGTCCAGGGTTCGTACCCGAATACCGGGTCGGGCGGCGTTACACCTGCCCTGACCAGGCTGTCGTTCCATTCAACGTCCAGCCCGAAGCGGAACCCCTCGCGTCCCGCCCGGTTTTTCTGGCAGAGGTTTACCTGGCCCCTATTTCCGGCCACATGGCCGTACAGCCCTGCGAGGGCTACGTTGTCCAGGTTCCCCGGGACGTTCGCCGTGCGGAGGAAATAATCCAGCCGGCGGCCGTCCTGCGCGATGCCTGCCGTCAGCGTGTCGAGGACGACGCCTCCCCAGGCCAGCCTCTCCGCCTTTATCCGGAGGGATACCGGCAGGGAGTCGCAATTCACGCCTTCGATGTCCAGCGCGCCGAACGACACCTTTTTTGTTTTCAGAAAATTATTCAGGATATTTTCGCGTCCGGCCGTGACACTCAGGCTGAAATCGGGCAATGCGGGTTTCAGGGCCTCCATGTCGACGCTTTGTGCCCGTATCTGTTGGGCGAGTATGTCGGTGCTCCGCGTCAGGGCCGGAACCAGCGAGTCCACGGGCCCGGGGGAGACGAATGCCAGCGACAGGTCGCCGGATGCCAGTTTGGCCCGCGTCGCCGTCGTGTCGGAGCTCAACGACAGGCTCGTCGGACGGATGCGGTCTGTGCGGTGCCGGGTTCTGACCTCGATGCTGTCCAGGGCTATCCGGGCCGTATAGCTGCCGGCGTCCGAGGCGGACGCCCCGGCCTCCAGCGCAAACGACCCGCCGATTTTCTGCGGGGAGATTCCCAGCTCTGCCAGGTCGAAATCGAAGACGTTGCCCGTGAGCCTGACTTCCTGTTTCCGTTCGGTCAGCGTGCCCGAGATCAGTAGCAACAGCCGCAGCGCCTCGTCCCGGTCGGACAGGCGGCCGGAAAGCTGCCCTCCTTCGAGGTTTGCGTTCAGCTTCACGCCTCCGAAATCCCTGCCGCGGAACTCCGCCCGGTCAACCTGCAGGCGGATGTTCCCCCGGGTCTGCGCCCGGAGCGGATCGAATCCGCTGCCCCCGGCCTGCAGCGCCAGGTCTAAAAGGCCCAGCGAATCGGCCGGCAGAAAACTGTTCAGCGGGAAGCTGTCGCACCGTAATTCGATTCCGTAGGCCTCGCTGCGGGTATCCAGCCGACCTTGCAGGGCTATCTCCCCGCCGTCGGTCGAGAGCGTCGAAGCGGCCGAGAATGCCCCTTTGTCTGCGCCGGCCGTTCCGCGGAGCCGGATGCGGTCGGGAATCGCTATGCGCCGCCGCAGGGCGGAGTCGGGCAACAGCGCTTCGAGGAACGCCATATCCCTGAAATCGCCTTCGAACCGTGCGGAAGCCTCCATGCGGCCGGGGTCGAGCACGTTTCTCGCCGCCCCGTCCGCCGTGAATGCGACGTGTCCGGGCGAGGAGATGTCCAGCCCGGCTTTTCCGATGTCGCCCAGCGTCCCCGCTGCGGTGAGCGCCAGGCTGACGATACGTCCGTCGAGCACGGGCGGTATCAGCGCCGGATAGAGGTATTTTAGGTCTTTGGTGTTCACGTCGGCCATGAGGTCTGCCTTGAGCGGCGAATCCGGAGCCAGTGCCAGAATCCCCTCCCCGGCGGAGATGTTGGCCTCGATCCGGGAAAAGGGCGTTTTCAGGGTGACGCCGGCAAGTGATATGCCCGAGGCGTCCATGCCGATGTCCCCGGTCATGTCGCTCACCGTGAGCCCGCTGCGCTCGGTGAACGCCATGCGGCGGATTTGCAGGGCTATGTCCGCACCCCGGTTGTAGATCGAATCGACCGCCAGGTCGAGCGTCGAGAGGACGATGAACGACGGGTCGAATCCCGCTGCGGGACGATGGTTCAGCAGCCCGTATTCCGCCCAGTTGTCGTCCAGCACGACGCTGCCGACCCGTACCGTCCAGGGGAGCGACGGCGTGCTGCCGCCGGGGACGGGAGCTGCCTCCTGTTTCTCTTTTCCGGGCACTGCCGGCCCCGTCAGGTAGGAGTAGCCGCCCCGGTTCAGCAGTACGCTTTTCACGGATACCTGCTGGCTGTCGAGCCGCACCCGGCATTCATCCACCGTGCCTTCGGTCAGGCGGACGGAGAGTTCCGATACGGCGGGTGCCGTCCGCATCCCGAAAGCTAGGTTTCCCACCGAGAGTTTCCCGATGCCAATCGTCCACGGCAGTGCGGCCGTAGTGTCCGCTTCCTCTTTCGGAGCCGCTTGCGTTATGTCCAGCCGGACATCGGCATCCGACAGGACGAGGCTGGCGATGCCTGCCGTATTTGCCGAGAGGTCGGCCTTGGCCGCATCCAGGGACAACAGGCCCGCCGAAAGGCGCATGTCCATGCCCGCCAGCGAATCCTTGTAGCGGGCGGCGACCCGCTCCAGCCCGAAGCTCCGGATGACGACCTCTTTCCGAACCAGGGGCCACAGGGCGACATCCAGCGAGAGCCTGCCGCAGCTGAGGAGCGTATCGGCCTTGTCGACCAGCAGCGTGTTGTCCACCGACAACCGGAGCGGAAAGGAGAGCCGGAGACGTTCGACGGACAAATCCATCCCGAGCGCCCGCGAGGCATAGCCGACCGCGTGCTTCCGAACGAAATCCTGTACGGCCGGTATGTAGAGCAGGGTGGGAACCAGTATCAGGACGACGAGGACGACGAGCAGCGCGCGTAGCGTATATTTGATGATCTTTTTCAGCATTAAAATATAGTGTCGTGTATTGTAACGACGTATAATACAATGTGTTGGTGCGTGAAAGCGCTCTTGGTTTTACGGGCAGCCCGTAAAATCGTGGCAAGTTACTAAAAATCCGATAATTGCACAACAGCAATTCCCCCGATAAACGGGCTTATTCGAGGTCTCAATCGTCTTTTTTTGATTTCACCCAGCTGCCCGGGCGGTGCCTAAGCGGCTGCCACAGCCGTTGCCGGGGGACATATATCGCATATCCCCGCCGGACGCCGTGCTGCGCCTACCGGAAGAAACTGACGAGCAGCATTACATTCAGGACGGTCACTACGGCCCCGATCCCGTAGAGCAGGTATTTGGTGAACCGCGAGTTCCGGTATTTGCCCATCACACGCTCCGAAGAGGTCAGGTGTACCTGCAGGAAGACCGTGAAGGGCAGCTGGATGCTGAGTATCATCTGGGAGTAGATAAGCCCTTTGAACGGGTCGCCGATCAGCAGGATGATCAGGAATGCGGCGACCAGCGAAACCATCACGCCCGTCCGGGAGTGGTTGTCCCTGATGTCGTAGGGCTCTTTGAATATCCCGGCGAAGATCGAGCCCGCGGCCATTCCCGAGGTGATCGTCGAGGAGATCCCCGCGAAGAGCAGGGCGACGGCAAAGATATGCGTCGCGCTTCGCCCCAGGAGCGGTTGCAGGAGCGAATCGGCCTGCTGCAACTCCTCCACGGGTGTTTTTGTCACGAAGAAGGTCGCTGCGGCCAGCAGGATCATCGCGCTGTTGATCGCCCAGCCCACCAGCATCGAGAAGATCGTGTCTGCGTACTCGTAGCGCAGTTGCCTGCGGATGACCGCGTCGTCGCTCAGGTTCCACTGGCGGCTCTGGATCACCTCCGAATGTAGGAACAGGTTGTGGGGCATTACCACTGCGCCCAATACGCTCATGATGATGACCATCGAACCTTCGGGGAACGAGGGCGTCACCCATGCCCGGGCGGCTTGCGGCCAGTCGATCGTCACCAGCGACAGTTCGTAGATGAACGACAGCCCGATGATCGAGACGAAGGCGATGATCCATTTTTCGATCAGCCGGTAGCTGTTGGTGAAGAGCATGACGACCACGAACACGAGCACCAGCAGCGCGCCGATGCGCACCGGTACGCCGAATAGCATCTGCAATGCGATCGCCCCGCCCAGGATTTCGGCCAGCGAGGTGGAGATCGACGCCAGCACGGCCGAACCCAGCAACGGGCGCGACCATGCGGGTTTGAGGTATGCAGATGCCGCTTCCGACAGGCAGAGGCCCGTGGCGATGCCCAGGTGTGCGACGTTGTGCTGCAATACGATCAGCATCACGGTCGAGAGCGTCACCATCCATAGCAGCATGTATCCGTATTGTGCACCTGCGGCCAGGTTTGAAGCCCAGTTGCCGGGGTCGATGAACCCCACGGTGACGAGCAGTCCCGGGCCGATGTATTTGAAAATCTCCAACCCGCCCATCCGGGGCTTGTGATCCGGGCCGAAGAGTCGAGACCAGAATGACATAGTTACATAGTTTATTTCGGCCCGCAAAATAAGAAAAATAAATCGTTTTTACGGGTTGCCTGCCGGACAACTTCGTGCGGGCGCGTCAATTGCCGGCTCGGTTTTCGGTTATATGTGCAGGTGGAATAATTTGGCGATGCCCGTCACGACGATCTGCACGCCGACGCAGAAGGTGAAGAAGGCGACCATCTTGTTGATGACGATGCTGCCGCTGGTGCCGATTTTCCGTATGATGCGCTCGCCCTGCGACAGGAACAGGTAGAGGATCAGGCACATCAGCACGACTACCAGCGCGATGATCGCATAGGAGAGCAGCCCTTTGGCCCAGCCGTCCTTCATGCTCACCGAGGCCATCAGCGTCAGGATGACCGAGACGCTGCCCGGGCCGATGCTGATCGGGAAGGTGATCGGGTAGAAGACCTGCGATTCGAGGGCTATTTTGTGGAGCGGATTGACATCCTTGCCCTGCGCGTGCCCCACCGAGGAGTCCGAGTCGCTGAGCCATTGCAGGGCGGTGCGGCAGATCAGCAGCCCGCCGCCCAGCTGGATCACTGGCAGCGAGAGCCCGAAGAGCGTCAGCACGAAATGCCCGACGGCCAGGCTGCCCAGCCCGACGAGCAGATAGTCGGTGATGATCCTCCGGATGATCGACTTGCGGTCTTCATCGTCCAGCCCCGACAGAAGCCCGTTGACCAGGAAGCCCGCACCGACGGGGTTCGCCACCGGAAACAACGCCATGAAGGCGGATATGAACGTGAAAAGAAATCCTTCCTTTAACATCTTGGGGTTCGGAACTTTGTATTGTGGTGCGAAAGTCATCAATAACTATTCCAAACCTCCGGTATGTCCGCATAATATGTTCCGGGGCGCAAATTCGCGGGCGGCCTTTTCCCTGCTGCCGGTTTTCCCTGCTGCCGGCCCCCCCCCCTGCTGCCGGCGGCAGCGCCCTGTCGCTGTCGCCGGGACGACGTGAGGCCGCCGGCTCCGGTTACGGAACTTTTTTCGGGCTCCTTTTCCTGCGGCCTTGCCCGCTGGCATTCGCTCCATGCCCGGGGAGCGGCGATGCTCCTTTGCAGGGCTTCGAATCCGGCTGTGGGCGGGGGCGTGCGGCGCCGCACGCCCCGGTGCGGATATTCCGGGCCGTATCCCGTGCCGGTTCCCCTCCACCGTCCCGAATACGTCGTGACGCGGTGCTCAGCGCATGATTCTTGCGGGCTCCACAGCCTCTTCCTCGGTGTCGCCGGGGCTGAACTCCTTGTCTGCGAAGAGCTCTGCGAGCCCCGTGATCTGTTTCAGGCGCAGCAGTTCGTCGCGGTCCATGCCGATGTGGCGCATGATCCACTGGTCGGACATCTGTGCCCGCGTCAGCTCGGCGACGATTTCGCTCATCAGCTCTACGTTGTGTGTGCCGCGCGCCCGGTTGTGGCGGATGGTCGAGGCCATGCGGTTCGAGAGGTCTTTTTCGATCACCGCCACGGGCAGCAGGCCCCGTTCCCGCTCGTAGATGCGTTTCGACCGCTTGAGCACCAGGTAGCGGTGGTAGCCGTCCACCAGTTCGTAGAGATCCTTTTCGGCATCGTAATAACAAACGCACGGCATCGTGTAGCCGTCCTCCCAGATCGACAGCTCCAGCAGTTTCATTTCGGGCGGGGCTACGACGTTGGGGTTGTAGCTGTTCGCCACGACTTTCTCCACCGGCACGGCCCTGACGTCATAGACAGGGCTTCGGTACGTTGCTTTTGTCGGAGGGTTGCAGTAACGATTCATATTTTTCCATGATTTTATTTCGGCGCTGCGTCTCGCTTTTGTTCGGCGAGAATCCCATGTATTTGCAGGCATGGTCGTTCTTTAGGATGCAAATGCAGATCCGCTTGAACGTCGGCAGCCGGCTGAATTCGGGCAGGTCTATGTCGTCGAGGTATTCCATGCGCACCGGACGTTTGTCCGTCCGGTAGGCGCTCTTGCCGCCGATTTCAATCCGGATTCCCGCCCTTTGCAGCTTTGCGATGGTTTCGTCGGGGAGGCACCCGCCCTTCTCGCGCCAGAAACGGATGCTTACGGAGAGCTTTTCGAGGTAGTTGCTCCGTGTCCGCTCCGGGAGCGTCGAGAGCAGGAAGTGCATGTAACCTTCCCAGGTCATCCCTTTCGGCAGCTTGACCGATTGCCAGCCGGCGGCGGCCGTCCGGCCGTACAGCGCCGCGAAGTTGGCGCCGTTGACCCGGCCGATCATGCGGCCCCACGTGTCCGGGTCGATGGCCTTGTAGAGATGCAGGCTCGAAATCGCCTGCGAGATGAAAGGGCTGGCTACGCGTTGGCTCTCCAGCGGTACGCCGGCCATGTAGAAGAGGTCGTAAATACGGTTGTAGGGCCAGCCGAACCGGCCGTTCGCCGTCCAGATGTCGGTCGTGAGCCAGTCGTAGAGCGGGTAGGCGTTGCAGATTCCGCCGCCGACCCATTGGCGTATCCACCGCTTGCCCGAAAATCGGTGGTGGTTGCGGTCGCTGTATATGGTGCGCCAGCGGTTGAAACTCTCCTGCGTGCGGATGCCGATCAGGCAGCACGTGCGTGCCGCCCGGTTGCGGGCGTGGAGCCACTCGGCAAAGCAATTCTGGAATTCGTAGTCCCACATGTCGTCCCTGAAGAACGGGAAGTCGCGGTGCGTGAGGCAGTCCGCAGGCATCTCTCGCACCCACAGTTCCCGCTTGGACTCTTCCCACGGCCTCCAGTACTGCTGGAACATCGAGGTACAGGTCAGCACCTTGAACGGCACGCAGACCCGGTAGACGTCGAGTATGTCGGCGTTCGCGGCCAGCGTCCGGTTGACATAGTCGACCGTGTCGCGGTACTGTATCTCGTAGTCCATGTGGAATACCCCGATGCGGCGTTTCAGATGGTGCCGCCGTATGTAGTCGATGCACAGGTTGAGCAGCACGCCGCTGTCCTTGCCGCCCGAGAAGGAGACGTAGACGTTGTCGAAGAGATCGAATACGGTTTTCAGCCGTTGCTGTGTCCGCTCGTAGACGTTCATGGCTGCGGACGTTTATTGTCGTACTGCATCGCGACGTACTGCTTCCACTCCCGGATTGCGGCGAACCCCTCGGTGCGGAATATCTCCGCATGGCGGATCAGCGTGACGGAACGTATCGTATAGTCGCGGCCATAATACCGGACGACCTCCCGCAGGAACCGCGCGAGCAGCTGCGGGTCGTCGCCCGAGACATAGTAGTTGTTGATCCTTGCGATCCCGCTGTCGGTAATCTCCACCGGCACGAATCCGTAGACATTTTCACCTTCCCAGGCGACGAACCACGTATGCGAACGCGAAGTCCAGAACGGATAGTTGTTGTTCTGGCGCAATACGCTGCGCCGCATGACCAGAGGCGCGACGAGTGTGTAGAGGCGAGGCGAAGTTCCGTCCAGTTTTTCGATTGTCATATCCCCGATGCCGCATTTGCGGACTGAATGTTGTATATTTGCGACTGAATCTTCCGAATATATGGGTTGTCATCACAAATATAACAAATTACGCCCGTTTTCTCAAATTTTTCGGCCTCGGGGATAGATGTTTCAATCCGGTTTCCGTCCGGAAAGCACCGCCGGAAACCTGTAAGAACGACGGGGAAAACCCGGACGGGAAATTCAACCCCGGCTTTCCATGCTGTCAGCCGAGGGATTGACGCTCACCACGTCCTGCTCTATTTGCCGCTGCGTAGGCGTTCCGTCTTCGGTGGCAGGGGTGATGGGGCCGCCGTCGGCGAGTATGTCGTCCGGGGTGATCTGGGTGACGGGGATTTCCTGCATGCCTTGCGATTGTCTTACGTCGGCCTGCGCTGCCTCTTGCCGGCAGGACGGATGGTGTTGGTCGGTGTTTTTCATCGGTTCTTTTTTGGAAAGTGTGCTGCAAAGGTCGTACCGCGATGGGGAAGGGCGTTGCTGAAGGCATCCAAGCCCGGCATATCGGGGTTTGTCCGAGGTTTTTTCCTTTTTTTCCGTTGGACGGCACCCCGGAAATGGAAACCCCTGCAAATGTTAATTTGCAGGGGTTTCGCTCGATTTCGCGGAGAGTGGGGGATTCGAACCCCCGGTACAGTAATCCCGTACGTCAGTTTAGCAAACTGGTGGTTTCAGCCACTCACCCAACTCTCCGGGCAGCTAAAACTAAATATTGCTATCGTTAAGCGGGACAAAAGTAAATCAAAAAAGGGGAATTACCAAATAAAAACCGGAGAAAAGTTTTCGCCCTGCATTCTGCCGGGGGAGGCCCCGCGGCATGGAGCCCCCGTGGCCGAAGGCTGCGTCCCGCCGATACGGCCTGTCGGCGGCGGCATCCGTTGCACGGGCGTCGAAAATTCACATCTCTTTTTTGCCGTTTTGCCTGCTCTGGTGTCGGATTTGCTTTGCCGTATTATGAAATTGCATTTAGATTTTGTACCTTTGTGTGATATTTCGCTCATAATGGCAGAGAAAGATAAAGACATACTGGAGAATATAGGAGAGCAGGAATACAAGTACGGCTTCACCACGGACATCGAGACCGAAACCATCGGTAAGGGTCTGAACGAGGAGGTGGTACGTCTGATCTCCGCCAAGAAAGGCGAGCCCGCGTGGATGACCGAGCGGCGCGTGGCGGCTTACCGCCACTGGCTGACGTTGGAACCCCCGACGTGGGCGCACCTGACGATTCCCGAAATAGATTTTCAGGACATCATCTATTACGCCGCCCCCAAGCCGCAGAAAAAACTCAATTCGATGGACGAGGTCGACCCCGAGCTCAAACGCACGTTCGACAAACTGGGCATCCCCCTCGAAGAGCAGATGGCGCTGGCGGGCGTGGCGGTCGACGCCGTGATGGACTCGGTGTCGGTCAAGACGACGTTCAAGGAGGTGCTGGCCGAAAAGGGCATCGTCTTCTGTTCGATCTCCGAGGCGCTGCGCGACTTCCCCGACCTGGTGAAGAAATACCTGGGCAGCGTCGTCCCCTATACCGACAATTTCTATGCGGCGCTCAATGCCGCGGTCTTCTCCGACGGTTCGTTCTGCTACATCCCCAGGGGTGTCCGCTGTCCGATGGAGCTGTCGACCTATTTCCGGATCAATGCGGCGGGGACGGGACAGTTCGAACGTACGCTGATCGTGGCCGACGAAGGGGCTTACGTGAGCTACCTCGAAGGCTGTACGGCCCCGCGCCGCGACGAGAACCAGCTGCATGCCGCCGTGGTCGAGATCATCGTCGAGAAGGACGCCGAGGTCAAATACTCCACGGTGCAGAACTGGTATCCCGGCGACAAGCAGGGGCGGGGCGGCATCTATAATTTCGTGACCAAGCGCGGCATCTGCCGCGAAAACGCCCGCCTGTCGTGGACGCAGGTGGAGACCGGCTCGGCCATCACCTGGAAATACCCGAGCTGCATCCTCGCGGGCGACAATTCGGTCGGCGAGTTTTACTCGGTGGCCATGACCAACAACTTCCAGCAGGCCGATACGGGTACGAAGATGATCCACATCGGCCGCAACACCCGCAGCCGCATCGTCTCGAAAGGTATCTCGGCGGGGCGGAGCGAGAACTCCTACCGCGGGCTGGTGCGCATGGCTAAGGGGGCGGAGAACGCCCGCAACTATTCGCAGTGCGACTCGCTGCTGATCGGCGACAAGTGCGGCGCGCACACCTTCCCGGTGATCGACAGCCGCAACCGCACGGCCGTGGTCGAACACGAAGCCACCACGTCGAAAATTTCCGACGACCAGCTTTTCTACTGCAATCAGCGCGGGCTTTCGACCGAGGATGCCGTGGGACTGATCGTCAACGGCTACGCCCGCGAGGTGCTGGCCAAACTGCCGATGGAATTTGCCGTCGAGGCGCAGAAGCTGCTTTCGATAAGCCTCGAGGGTTCGGTCGGATAACCGGATATAAATAAAAAAGGAAAGATATGTTAAGCGTAAAAAATCTGCATGCGTCCGTCGACGGCAAGGAGATCCTGCGGGGCATCGACCTCGAGGTCGGAGCCGGCGAGGTGCATGCCATCATGGGCCCCAACGGTTCGGGCAAGTCGACGCTCGCGGCGGTGCTCGCGGGCAATGAAAAGTTCACCGTCACCGAAGGTTCGGCGACGTTCCTGGGGCAGGATCTGCTGGACATGCCGATCGAAGACCGGGCGCGCCTCGGCCTGTTCCTCGGCTTCCAGTACCCGGTCGAGATACCGGGCGTCACGATGGCCAATTTCATGAAGCTGGCCGTGAACGAACAGCGCAAGTTCCGCGGCGAGGAGCCGCTGACGGCCGCCGAGTTCCTGCGCCTGATGCGCGAGAAGAGCGCTGTCGTGGAGCTCGATGCGAAGCTCACTTCGCGTGCCGTGAACGAAGGCTTCTCGGGCGGTGAGAAGAAGAAGAACGAGATTTTCCAGATGGCGATGCTCGACCCGAAACTGGCGATCCTCGACGAGACCGACTCGGGACTCGACATCGACGCCCTTCGCATCGTCGCCACGGGCGTTACGAAACTCCATACGCCCCAGAATGCCACGGTGGTCATCACGCACTACCAACGCCTGCTGGATTACATCGTGCCCGACGTGGTGCATGTGCTCTACAAGGGGCGCATTATCCATACGGGCGACAAGACGCTGGCCCTCAAGCTCGAAAAGGAGGGCTACGACTGGCTGATTAACGATTACAGGGAATGACGGCGCTTTACGATATAATCCGCGGGTTCCGCACGGCCGAGGGTGAAGTGTTCCGGGTTGCCGGGGCGGAGAGCGAGCCTTTCGCTGCGGTCGATCCCCGGCGTATGCGTGTCGAGGTTGCGGCGGGGGCTTCGCTGCGGCTGGCCGTGCTCCATACTTCGCCCGAGGTGTCGGCCCTGGAGATCGTGCTGGAGGAGGGCGCACGCTTCGTATTGACCGAGTTATTCGTTTCCGAAGCCTTTGCGGAGGTGACTGTGAAACAGGCTGCCCGCAGCCTTTGCCATATCACGGCGGTGCAGCTTTCGAGCGCCAATGCCTCCTATACGGTCGATCTCGACGGGCCGGGTGCCGAAAGCCTGTTGGGCGGAGCGTTCCTCGCCGCCGGGCAGGAGCATTGCGTCGTCAGGCTGCGGACGAACCACAACGTGCCCGACTGCCGCAGCAACTCTTATATAAAAGGTGTCGCGGGCGGTACGGCCGTAGGGGAGTTCTGCGGGCTGGTCTATGTGGCGCCCGACGCCCAGCGCACCGATGCGCAGCAGCAGAACCGCAACATTCTGCTCAGCGAGACGGCGCGTATCACGACCCAGCCCCAGCTGGAGATCTATGCCGATGACGTGAAATGCTCGCACGGCGCGACGGTGGGGCAGATGGATTCGGAGGCGATCCTCTATATGCGGCAGCGCGGCCTGAGCGAAGCCCAGGCGCGGAGGGTGCAGATCGAGGGCTTCGTGGGCGATGTCGTACGCCGCTGCGGCATCGAACCGCTGTGCGAGGCGGCGATGGAGGCGGTGGTTGCCAAACTGGAAAAATCATAACGATGTTCGACGTTGAAAAAATACGCGGGGAGTTCCCGATCCTGGGGCGCGAGGTCTACGGCAAGCCGCTGGTTTACCTCGACAGCGGCGCCACGGCGCAGAAACCGCTGGCCGTGATCGAGATGGTCGATTACCTGCAGCGCGGACTCAACGCCAATATACATCGCGGGGTGCACTACCTTTCGGAGGAGGCCACGACGCTTTACGAGGCGGCACGCGAGCGTATCGGCGCTTTTATCGGCGCGGCCGAAAAGGAAGAGGTCGTCTTTACGGCCGGCGCTACGGCTTCGCTCAATACGGTGGCCTATGCCTGGGGTGAAAAGTTCGTCCGTGCGGGCGACAATATCCTTGTCAGCGAGATGGAGCACCACTCCAATATCGTGCCCTGGCAGATGCTCGCCGAACGCAAGGGGGCGGAAATCCGCGTCCTGCCCTTCGACGACGAGGGGCGCCTGTGCACCGAACTGCTGCCGTCGCTGCTGGATGACAAGACCCGCATCGTCGCCGTTACGCAGGCTTCGAATACGCTCGGAACGCGTCCCGACCTGCGGCCCGTCATCGACGCGGCACATGCCGTGGGGGCGATCGCCGTGGTGGACGGATGCCAGGGTGTCGTGCACGGCGGTGTCGACGTGCAGGCTTTGGATTGCGACTTCTATGCCTTCTCGGGGCATAAGCTCTTCGGCCCGACGGGCATCGGCGTGCTGTATGGCAAACGTGCGCTGCTCGAAGCCATGCCGCCGTTCCTCGGCGGGGGCGATATGGTCGATACCGTGACCTTCGCCAAGACCACCTATGCGCCCGTGCCGCTCAAGTTCGAAGCTGGTACGGCCAATTTCACCGGGGCCATCGCCCTGGGCGAAGCCGTGAAATTCGTCGGGCGTTTCGACCCGGCCGAGGTCGAGGCGCACGAGGCGGCGCTGCTGCACCGTGCGACCGAACGGCTTTCGGCCGTCGACGGGCTGCGGATTTACGGTACGACGCCCGGCAAGTGTGCCATCGTGTCGTTCAACGTCGAGGGTGTGCATCCCTACGACATGGGCATGATCCTCGACAAGCTGGGCATCGCCGTCCGTACCGGGCAGCACTGTGCCGAACCCACCATGACGCATTTCTCCACGACGGGGATGTGCCGCGCTTCGTTCGCGCTCTACAATACGCTGGCCGAGGCCGATGCGCTGGCCGGCGGCGTGGAACGCGCGGTGCGGATGCTGCGCGGATAGCGGGCCGGGCGACTTATTGAAGGATAAAAACTTAAATAATCAGGAATTAACCTATGTTCATAGTACTCGAAGGATTGGACGGGGCCGGTAAATCGACCCAAATCCGCATGTTGCGCCGTTTTTTTGCCGACAGGGGCGTCGAGAGCGAGTATGTGCACTTCCCGCGTTTCGATTCGCCCATCTACGGCGAGCTGATAGCCCGTTTCCTGCGCGGCGAGTTCGGCGGCGTGGGTGAGGTCGACCCCTATCTCGTGGCGCTGCTCTTCGCGGGAGACCGTGCCGATGCCGCCCCCCGGATCAGGGAGTGGCTCGCGCAGGGCAAGGCGGTCATCCTCGACCGCTATGTCTATTCGAACGTGGGTTTCCAGTGCGCCAAGCTGCCCGCCGGAGAAGAACGCAACCGATTGGCCGACTGGATCCTATACCTCGAATTCTGTCATAACGGCCTGCCGCGTCCCGACGTGTCCTTGTTCCTCGACGTGCCGTTCACCTTTACCGAGCGCAAACTTTCCGAACTGCGCGAGGGCGACGACCGCGAGTACCTGCAGGGCGGACAGGACATCCACGAGGCGTCGCTCGCCTTGCAACAGGCCGTGCGCAGCGTATACCTCGAAGCCGCGGCCAAAGACCCCGCGCTGCGGGTCGTCGATTGCAGCAATCCTGCGGGGGCGATGGATTCCCCGGAGGGTATTTTTGCTAAAATATGTGCCCAGCTGGCACCAATACTCGAAGCCGATGCGGAAGTCCAGGGCCTTTAAACTGCTGGCCAATGTCTGCCGGCTGATCCTTGCCTGCACGTTCATCGTGTCGGGCTTCACGAAGGTCATCGATCCGTGGGGCACCGCCATGAAGGTCAACGAGTATCTTTCCATCTACGGGATGGAATCCCTCCAGGGGGCGAGCATGGCCTTTTCGATCTGGTTGTGCGGTGCCGAGATGATGATGGGCTGTATGCTCCTCTTCAAGGTACGTATCCGCCTGATCTCGATCTTCGCCGTGCTTTCCATGCTCTTTTTTACCGCCCTCACCCTGCTCAGCGCTACGGTGATCCCCGTCGAGGACTGCGGTTGTTTCGGCGAGGCGCTGAAGCTGACGCCGTGGCAGACTTTCTACAAGAACCTGGCGCTGCTGCCGATGGCCCTGGTGGTGTGGTGGCGTTACCGCCCCGACAAGATCTTCGCCTTCAACCCCCTGGAAATCGTGCTTACCGTCACCTTTTTCTTCCTCACGATGTATCTGGGATACTATTGCTACCGCCACCTGCCGCTGATCGACTTCTTGCCCTATAAGGTCGGGGTCAATATCTGGGAGGGGATGCACGCCCCGGTCGTCGAGCCCGGCGAAACGGAGACCGTACTGGTCTACCGCAATATCAAGACGGGCAAGCTGCGCGAGTTTTCGCTCGACGACACGGCCTGGCAGGATGCCGAAAAATGGGAGTGGGTCGATACCCGGACTACGGACGAGATGCCCGCCATCCGCCCGCTCATGAGCGAATTCTCCCTGCGCGATGCCGAAGGGGATGCGACCGAGGAGATCGTGACCGCTCCCGGGCGCGTGTATATGCTCTGCGTTACGTCGTTCGACCGCCTGCCGCGCGGTTGCGCCAAGCGGTTCGCCAAGGTCGTGCGGCGGGCCGCGGAGGAGGGTGCCCGCGTCGTCTGCCTTACCCCGCAGCCGTTGTACGGGGTCACTTACCACGATTTCGGTTCGGGGGATGTACGGTGCTATAACATAGACGCTTCGACCATGAAGACCATGCTGCGCGCCAACAACGGTATGGTGGTGCTGGAGGACGGCGTGATCCGTGCTAAAAAGAATTGTCGCGATATTCGTCCGTAGGGACATTTTGCGGCATGTGGTATGAAAGTTGACCCCGGGAACGGAGTCAACTTTCTTATTATGCGAACTTTCCATGTTTTAATCGTAGTCTTTCTCCTGGGCGCTTGCGCCCGGCGCCAGCCTGTGCCCCAGACCGTGCGTCCCGTCAAAGTCACCACGGCAGCCGGTGCGGCGGTCATCGACAAGGACTTCGCAGGGCTGGCGACGCCCGATGACGCCGTGAACCTCGCCTTCAAGCTCCCGGGGCAGGTGCTCGATGTCCCCGTCGCGCAGGGTGAAAGCGTCAAGAAAGGGGCGCTGCTGGCCGAACTCGATCCCCGGGATATCGAATTGCAGGTTTCGGCCGACCGGTCGGCTTTCGAGGAGGCCCGTTCGCAGATGCAGCGTATGCAGCGGTTGTTGGAGCACGAAGCCGTATCCCGCCAGGAGTTCGAAAGCGCCCAGACCCGTTTCGCACAAGCCAAGTCAGCCTATGAAAATTCCCTCGACCTGCTCAAGGAGACCAAGCTCCGTGCGCCTTTCGCCAGCGTCGTGGAACGCAAGTTCGTCGACAACTACGAACGCGTGCAGGCCGGGCAGTCCATCGTTCGCGTCGTGAACCCGGTGACGACCAAAGTGCAATTCACCATGCCCGAAAGCGGCCTGTCGCTCCTGTCGTCGCCTTCGACCCGCTTCGAGGTCGAGTTCGACAACTACCGGGGCGTCAAGTTCCCCGCCGTGCTGAAGGACTATGCCAAGACATCGTCCGATGCTTCGGGGTTCCCCGTGTCGCTGCGCCTTACGGATGTCGACACCGGGCGTTATTCGATTTCGCCCGGCATGTCGTGCATGGTCACGATGCAGAGCGCCGATCCCGTCACGGATGCGGTATCCCTGCCCGTCTCGGCCGTTTATGCCCCGGCCGAAGGCGGCACTTACGTCTGGGTGGTGATCGGCGGCGACCGTGTCGAGCGCCGGGCCGTGACCCTGGGCGAGTTGTACGGCCGTGACCGGGTCGTGGTCGACAGCGGGGTGGAACCGGGTGAGCGGGTCGTCACGGCCGGGGTTTACCAGTTGCGGCAGGGCGAACGGGTGAGAATCTTAAACTGATGCGACGATGAGCCTGCCCGAATATTCATTGAAGAACAGAAAAGTCGTTTGGTTTTTCCTTTTCATCCTGCTGGCGGGCGGAGCCTTGGGCTTCGTTACGCTGGGAAAAAAGGAGGACTCGGTATTCGTCATCAAGAGTGCGTCGCTGGTCTGCTCCTACCCGGGCGCCACGCCGCTCGAAGTCGAACAGCTTGTGACCGAACCGATCGAGCGCGAGGTGCAGTCGATGCGCCTCGTGCATAAAATCACGTCCGAATCCTATTACGGACTGTCGAAGATCCTGGTCGAATTAGACCCTGCGACCCGTGCTTCCGAGATACCCCAGTTGTGGGATGAACTGCGGCGCAAGGTACTCAACATCCAGCCCCGGCTGCCTACCGGGGCTTCGCCCGTGACCGTGGCCGACGATTTCGGCGACGTCTACGGTATCTATTACGGCCTGTCGGTCGACGGGGGTTTCACCTGGGCGGAGTTGCGCGACTGGGCACAGCGGATCAAGACGGCGCTCGTGACGGTCGACGGCGTGCAGAAGGTGAGTCTTTTCGGCGAGCAGACGCCCGTCGTGAACGTCTATGTCAACCTTGCAGCGCTTGCCAACTTCGCTATCCGCCCCGAGACGATCGTGGCGACCATCGGCCAGCAGAACACCATCGTCAACAGCGGCGAGAAACAGGCCGGGGCGCTCCAGATACAGATTCTCGAGGCCGGAACCTACAAGGGCCTCGACGATATTTCGAACCAGATGCTGACCGCCGCTTCTGGCAAGCAATACCGCCTGGGCGACATCGCCCGCGTCGAACGGGGCTATGCCGACCCGCCGCAGACGCTCATGCGCGTCGACGGCCGCCGTGCCGTGGGCATCGGCATTTCAACCGAGGCGCAGGTCGACGTGGTGAAAACCGGGGAGAAGATCATCCGCGTGCTTGACGGCCTCATGCGCCAGATGCCCGTCGGCATGGATCTTACGGTGCTTTATCCCGAGAACCGCATCGCGCAGCAGGCCAATGCGACCTTCGTGCTGAACCTCGCCGAGTCGGTGGCGATCGTCATCCTGATCATCATGCTCGTCATGGGTTTCCGCGCCGGGGTGCTCATCGGCAGCTCGCTGCTGTTCTCTATCGGGGGTACGCTGCTGCTGATGCAGTTCCTGGGCGAGGGGCTCAACCGTACGTCGCTCGCCGGGTTCATCATCGCCATGGGGATGCTCGTGGACAATGCCATCGTGGTGACCGACAACGCGCAGCAGGCCATGCTGCGGGGTGTCGCGCGGCGCCGTGCGGTCGTCGACGGGGCGAATGCCCCGCGCTGGAGCCTGCTCGGCGCGACGCTGATCGCCATTTTCTCGTTCCTGCCGCTCTACCTGGCGCCGTCGTCCGTGGCCGAGATCGTCAAGCCGCTGTTCGTCGTGCTGGCCTTGTCGCTGTTGCTGAGCTGGGTGCTGGCCCTGACGCAGACGCCGCTCTTCGGCGACTTCATGCTCCGTGTCAAACCCGTCGCGCACGATCCCTACGATACGAAATTTTACCGCGCTTTCGACCGCATCCTGGCTGCCCTGCTGCGATGGAGGTGGGGTGTGGTCGCGGGTGTCGCGGCGCTCTTTGCGGCGGCATTGGCGGTAATGGGTCTCATGCCTCAGAATTTCTTCCCGTCGCTCGACAAGCCCTATTTCCGTGCCGACGTGCTGTTGCCCGAGGGATACAATATCCGGGACACGGAACGCAACCTGCGCACGATGGAGGAGTGGCTCCATGCGCAGCCCGAGGTGAAGACCGTCTCGGTGACGATGGGTTCCACGCCGCCGCGCTACTACCTGGCCAGCAGCAGCGTTTCGCTGCGTCCCAATTTCGGGAACATCCTCGTCGAACTGCACGACAAAGGGCAGACCGAAGCTGTCGAGGCACGGTTCAACGCCTATGTCCGGGCGATGTGCCCCGACGTGTGGCTGCGCTCGTCGCTCTTCAAACTCTCGCCCGTGCCCGATGCGGCGATTGAATTCGGCTTCATCGGCGACGATATCGACACGCTCCGCCGCCTGACGCAGGCCGCCGAAGAGATCATGTGGCGGACGCCCGGCACGGTCAACATCCGCAACAGCTGGGGCAACCGTGTCCCGACGTGGCTGCCGCTTTACTCGCAGATGAAGGGGCAGCGTATCGGCGTCACCCGCAGCCAGATGGCGCAGGGCATCACCATCGCCACGCAGGGTTACCGCCTCGGCGAATACCGCGAGGGCGACCAGTTCATGCCGATCCTTCTGAAGGACGAGAATATCGACACCTACAACCTCACCAACCTGCAGGCTCTGCCGATCTTCACCCCCGCCGGCAAGGTCTACTCCATCGAGCAGGCGACCGACGGCTTCCGTTTCGAATACCGCGTCGGAGTGGTGAAACGCTACAACCGTCAGCGGGTCATGAAGGCGCAGTGCGACCCCGGTCGCGGGGTCAACACCATGCGGCTCTACGCTGCGCTGCGGGATTCGGTTCTGCGCGGCGTGGTGCTCCCCGAAGGGTATTCGATGAAGGTTTTCGGCGAGCAGGAGAGCCAGCAGGAATCCAACTCGGCCCTGGCCAGGTATATGCCCCTGACGATGGTGCTCATCTTCATCGTGCTGCTCCTGCTTTTCCGCAACTACCGCGAGCCGACCGTTATCCTGCTGATGATCCCGCTGATCTTCATCGGCGTGGTGCTCGGACTGGCCGTCACGGGCAAGGTTTTCAACTTCTTCTCCCTGCTGGGACTGCTGGGGTTGGTGGGCATGAACATCAAGAACGCCGTGGTGCTGGTCGAGCAGATCGGCGTGCTGCGCTCCGAAGGCAAGGGTGCCTACGAAGCCCTCACGGCGGCTACGCGCAGCCGAATCGTCCCCGTGGCGATGGCTTCGGGTACCACGATCCTCGGTATGCTGCCCCTGTTGTTCGACTCGATGTTCGGCGCCATGGCCGCCACGATCATGGGCGGCCTGCTCGTCGCCACGCTGCTGACGGTCTGCGTGCTGCCGGTCGTCTATGCCATTTTCTACAATATCCGCAAGTCATGAAGAATTATCTGATCCTATCCGCACTGTTGGCCTTCGTGCCCGTCGCCGCCCAGACCTCGCTCGGCGACTACCGGCAGGCCGTGACCGAATACAGCTGGGAACTGAAGGTCGCCGCATCGAAGAGCGATGCGGCTTCCGAGACCATGAGACAGGCTCGTACGGGATACCTGCCACGGCTGTCGCTCGACGGCAGTTTCACCGCCACGGTACACCACTACGACGGGTTGGAGCGGTGGAATTTCAGCGTCCTTCCGCAACTCGTGCAGACCGTCTACGGCGGCGGGGCCGTACGTGCGGCCTACAAACAGGCCGAGCTGGGCTACGACATCGCCCTCTGCGACGAGGAATTCACGCAGCTCGATGTGCGTTATGCGGCCGAGTATACCTACTGGAACCTCTCCGCCATGGAGTTGTATGCCGCATCCATGCGCCAGTATGTCAACATAATCCGCTCGCTCAAGGAGGTCGTCGACCGCCGTTTCGCCGAGGGCTACATTGCCAAGGGCGACGTGCTGATGATCGATGCCCGTCTGAGCGAAGCGCAGTACGGGCTGGTGAGTGCCGAGCGGAACTATACCGTCGCGCTGCACAATTTCAACATCCTGCGCGGCACGGATCCCGACCTTGCGGTGGAACTTGCCCAGGGCATCCGCGATTCGCTGCCGCAGCCTGCGCGCCTGCTGCCCGACGAGGTGCTGGGGCGCCGTCCGGACTATATGGCGGCCCGGTTGCGCAGCGAACAGGCCGACGCGGGTATCCGGGTGGCGCGCGCGCCGTTCAATCCGCAGGTGAGCGTGGGCATCGGCGGCTCGTGGCAGCCGTATTATCCCAACCGGACGGGCGCCACGACGGTCGACGGCTCTGCGTTCGTGAAACTCACGCTCCCGATTTTCCACTGGGGCGAACGCCGCCGCGCCACGGGTGCGGCACGCGCCGTCCAGCGGCAGAGTGAGTGGAACACCGCGCTGCTGCACGACAATATCGTGCGCGACGAGATGAACGGCTGGACGGCGCTGGTCAACAGCCGGGCACAGGTCGATGCCACGGAGCAGAGCCTGCGCATCGCCGGCGAAAACCTCGACATCAGCACCTATTCCTACGGCGAGGGGCTCTCTACGATCCTCGATGTGTTGCAGGCGCAGCTGAGCTGGATACAGCTTTACACCAATGCGATAAAGGCTCATTACAACTATGCCGTGGCGGTGTCGGACTACCTGCGCATCACGGCGCAGTGAGCGGCGGCAGGCAGGCCCTGCCCGGCAGGCCGTCGCGGCGGGGATGCCTGTTCCGGCTGCGGAAACCGCATGGCCGAGACCGCCTCTTCGGGACGACGACGCCGGTTTCCTGCCGGCGGGGCACAAAAAACGGGGATTTTTTCAAAAAATCCCCGTTTTTCGTATCCCTTGCCTGTCGTTTCAGGCTTTCGCAGGCTCGGTGCTGACCACCGCGATTTCGTGCGATACGGGTGCGACCTTGCGCAGCATCTGCATCATACCGCAGTACTTTTCGTGCGCCAGCATCACCGCACGGCTCACTTTGGCCTGGTCGTCCTCGGTGTCGCATTCGATGTTGTAGACTACGTGGAACGATTTGAAGGTGCTTTCGGATTGGGGCGTTTCGTCCGAGAGCTCGCCCGAAATGCCGATCTCGAAGCGCTTGGGGCGGAAACGTTCCTTATCCATAATCATCAGGGCCGTCTTGCCGACGCATTTCGCCGCGGCATAGAGTAGCAGTGCCTTGGGATTCATCTCCTCGCAGCGGGGCCCGCCTTCGGACGTGAAGTCCGCATCCCCGGAGAGTTGCAGCGTTACTTTTTCGATCATAAGTCACAGAATTAATGTTGAACGCCCGAAGCGGGGCAAGAATCGTACCTTACCGGTATGCCCCCGCTGTTTCCTCCGCTGTTTCCCCTGCCGTTTCCGTGCGGCGGACGGGGTGCACGATCTTAAAGCAGGTGCCCTCGCCCGGCGCGGAGACGACCGATATCTCGCCGCCGAGTAGTTCGGTGATCGTACGGCAGATGGAAAGCCCCAGCCCGACGCCTTTTACATAGGAATCGGCCTTGTAGAATCGCTCGAAGATCCGGCTCAGGTGCTCTTGCGAAATGCCTTTCCCCGTATCCCTGACGAACAGTTCGACCTCTCCCGCACCGTCGGCCGTGCGGTACCCGAACGTAATGTTGCCCTTGCCGGTAAATTTCGCGGCGTTGTTTATCAGGTTGTTGACGACCTGTTTCAGCCGCGAGGCATCGGTGCGGATTGTCGTGTCGGCCTGCGGGAGTTCGAGCCTCAGTTCGACCTGTGGGGGCATGGTGAGCAGTTGGGACTGGTAGATGTCCGACAGCAGCGTGTGCAGCGAATGCTCCCCGAAACAGAACTCCATGGTGTTCGACTCGATCTTCGAAAGGTCGAGGATGTCCGATATCAGACGCAGCAACTGGTCGCCGTTGGCCGTGATCAGGCGGCTGTACTCCTGTCTTTCCGTTTCGCTGAAGGGGACGTCGTCGCACGTCAAGAGGTTGGCGAAGCCGATGATGGCGTTGAGCGGCGTCCGGATTTCATGGCTCATGTTGGCCAGGAACGCCGATTTGAGCCGGTCGTTTTCGCGGGCCTTGTCGCGGGCTTCGCGCAGATGTCCTTCGATCTCCTTGTGGGGCTGGATGCTCTGGCAGATACCCACCACGCGATAGGGCGAGCCGTCGTGTGCCTGTCCCAGGTATACGGATTGTCCCTCGAACCATTCCCATGTCCCGTCGCAGCGGCGGACGCGGTAGGCGTATGCCTCGGGGGTGAGTATCCCGGATAGCTGCTTTGCGAATGCTGCGGAAAGGGTTTCCCGGTCGTCGGGATGGAGCATGTCGAAAAAGATCCCGGGACTCATCGAACAGTCGCCGCGCGGGATGCCGACGTGGTCGAACCAGCGGGCGTCGATGACCATTCTGCCGTTGTCCAGGTCGAAGAACCACGGGAAAATTTTCGTTTGCGCCATCGCCATGTCGAGAATGAACCTGCGGCAGACTTCCTCTTCGATGTCCCGGAACAGGAATACTATCCGGCGCAGTTTTCTATGCCGGTCGTAATGGCCAACGAAGCGGCCTTCGATATAGAATTTCAGATTGTCCCTGCCGGATAGCTGTATATAGCTCCACGGCGGCAGGTCGCCGTAGGTTTTGTGCCGTTCCAGCCCTTTGAAAATAGCGGGCAGAAGGTCTTTTTTATCATGACAGACAGAGAACAGGCCGGAGATGTTCAGCGGATGCGGAAAATCCCCCCCCCGAGGCGGAGTGCCTTGAATGCCTGCATGTTGATATCCGTTAATTCCCCTTCGGGCGTCAGCTCGATGCAGGCAACGGAAACCCGGCTGAGCGTGTCGCGCACGGCCGGGGCCTGTATCCCCGGCGCGAGGGCGGGCTTGTTACGATGGAAGAGACGCAATTTCATGTTGACTGGGTTAAGGGCGTAACGGTCTGGCTAAGGTATGGATAATTTTCAACAGATGCAAACCGTCCCGGTCGCCGCCGGGGTGTCGGTTCCGGTTTTATACCGGTATATTTGGTGCGGGGGTATGCGGGAAAGGCAAATTTTCGTATATTTGCCCTTTGTAAGAATTTATGTGCGTATGCGGAAAAAACTGAGCTTGTTGCTGACCCTCGCGCTGTGCGCGGTATGCACCCTGCGGGTGCAGGCCGGGGAGCCCGAAAGTGAGACCTTTATCGAGCGGGGACGGTCGTTGTTCGACTACGGCCGCTGGAGCGATGCCCGGCATGAGTTCCTCCGGGCCCGGGACGTGCTCGCGCCTTCCGACCGTGTCGCGGCGCAGACGGTCGATTTCTACCTGGCGGCCTGTGCCGTCGAGCTGGGCAGCCGCGATGCCGAAGGGGCGCTCCGCGATTTCGAGGCACGTTATCCCGGTTCGGTCTACGCCAACGACGTGCGGTTTTCGCTGGGGTCGCTCTATTGCGCCGAGGGCGATATGAGGCGTGCCCGCGAGGCCTTCGCAAAGACCGATTACAAGGCGCTGAGCCGCTCACGCAAGGAGCAGTACGACATCCGCATGGGCTATGTCGAATTCACCGACGGCAATTACGACAAGGCTTTCGGTTATTTTGACCGCATCGGCCCCCAGAGCGAATATGCCGACCATGCACTCTATTACAAATCCTATATCGACTATGCCGAAGGGCGCTACGGGCGTGCGAAACAGGGCTTCACGGCCTTGCAGCGCAGCGATGCCTACCGTGCCGTGGTGCCGTATTACCTCCTGCAGATCGAATTCCGCGACGGAAACTACCGTTATGTCGTCGAGAACGGCGACGAACTGGTGCGCCGCGCCGTGCCCGAACGCCGGCAGGAACTGGAGCGCGTCATCGCCGAATCGTGGTTTCACCTGGGCGACTATAACAAGACCATCGGGCATCTGGACGCTTTTACGGCTGCCGGCGGCGAACTCGACCGTGACGGCAGCTATCTGATGGGCTTCTCGCTTTACCGCACGGCACGCTATCCCGAGGCTGCGGAGTTCCTGCGCAAGGCCTGCGGTGCCGAGGATGCGTTGACGCAGAATGCCTCGTACCACCTGGCCGACTGCTATCTGCGTGCGGGTGACAAGCAGGCCGCCATGCAGGCGTTCGCCATGGCAGCGGACGACAAGCTCGATCCGGTGATCGCCGAAGACGCGCTGTTCAACTACGGCAAACTGCAATACGAGCTGGGCGGCGGTGCCTTCAACGGCGCGATCAACGTGCTGACGCGCTATGTCGCGCAGTATCCCGATTCTCCGCGCGTGGGCGAAGCCCGTTCGCTGCTGATCGCGGCCTACTACAATTCGAACGATTACGACGCGGCTTACCGGGCCATCAAATCCTTCCCGACACAGGATGCCGACATCCGAGCCGCATTGCAGAAGATCACCTATTTCCGCGGCCTGGAGGCGTACAGCGCCGGCGACATGCGTGCCGCGCAGCGTTACCTGGCCGAATCCGCGGCCATCAATGTCAGCCCCAAATACAGTGCGCTCAACTCCTTCTGGCAGGGCGAAATCGCCTTCGCACAGGGCGACTATACGGTCGCTGCGGCCAAATACAACGCCTATCTGAAGCGTGCCCCCCGCAGCGAGGACGAATATGCCATGGCGCTCTACAACCTCGGCTACTGCGATTTCTCGCGCAAGGACATGACCGGAGCGCGCAGTGCGTTCGAGAAGTTCCTCGAAACCTATCCGGCCCGCGACCGCTACCGCGCCGATGCCTACAACCGGCTGGGCGACATCCGCTATTCCGACCGCGAATTTGAAGCGGCCGTGGGGGATTACGACCGTGTCGTTGCGCTGAACACCCCCGAACGCTATTACGCACAGTATAAACGCGCCGTGACGCTCGGCATCCTCGGGCGCACGGAGCCCAAGCTGCAGGCGCTGCGGCAGATCGTTACTGCAGGGCAGGGCGACTATGTCGATGCCGCCTCGTACGAGCTCGGCCGTTCCTATATCGCGCAGGAACGCTATGCCGAAGGTGCCGGACAATTGGAACGGTTCATTGCCGACTATCCCTCGTCGCCGCGCCGTGCACAGGCGCTTGCCGACCTGGGGCTCGCCTACCTCAACCTGGGGGACAAGGAAAAGTCGCTGAAATATTACGACATGGTGGTCGAGACGGCCCCGCAGTCGTCCGAAGCCAAAGGGGCCATGCAGGGTATCCGCGAGATCTATGTCTCGGACGGCAAGGTCGACGACTATTTCGATTATGCCGCCAGGGTGGGCATGGAGAGCGACCTGACAGCCATGTCGCGCGACTCGCTGTCGTTCGCCGCCGCCCAGAAACTTTACCTGGCCGGGCAGACCGACGCTGCCGCCAAGTCGCTGCGCAGTTATGTCAGGAGCTACCCCAAGGGGTATTACCTGAACGATGCTCTCTATTTCCTGAGCGACTGTTACCTCCGCACGGGCGAGCGCGGCGATGCCATCGAAACCCTCACCGAACTGGCCGGGCAGGGTACGAACCAGTATTCGGTCACGGTGCTCGAAAAACTTTCGGAGCTGACCTATGAGGACAAGCGTTACGACGAGGCCGCCGCCGCATTCCGCAAGCTGTACGACGTCACGACGACGGTGGCCGGGCGCGAGGATGCCATGACGGGCTACGTGCGCGCCACGCTGGCCGGGGGCGACGCTTCGAAAATCGAGGCGATGGCTGCCGATGTCGCCGCGCATTCCGATGCCGGGGCCGTGGCGCTGCGCGAATCGAAATTCGCATGGGCGGAGTTGCTGCGGCAGCAGGATCGCCGTGCCGATGCCGTGAAGCTTTACAGGGAACTGGCCGCGGACGTCCGCTCGAAGGAGGGTTCCGCCGCTGCCTATTACGTGCTGGAGGACACCTTCGAAAAGGGCGATATGGACAAGACCGAGAAGGCGATATTCGCCTATTCCGAACGGGAACCCCAGGCCTACTGGCTGGCCAAGGCCTTCATCCTGCTGGGCGACGTCTATGTCCGCAAGGGAGACAATTTCCAGGCGCGGGCGACCTACCAGAGCGTCGCGGACGGCTATTCGCCTGCCGACGACGGGATCGTGGACGAAGCCAAGGAACGGATCGCAAAACTGAACTGACGATGAAACGCATGTTGTTTGTAGCCGCGCTGATGGCGGCATTGCCCTGGGGCGCGAGCGCGCAGGTCGAGAAACGGGTCGAAGTGACCAAGGCCTATGTGCCGAGTGTGGAGGGGGCGTCGAAACTCGCTGTCGTGCCCGACATGACCGATACGGTGAAGATGCGTCCCGAGATCGACTATACGATCACGCCGCTGTCGTTGCAGACCACCCTCGCCACGCGGCCGATCCGCCCTGCGACGGTAACCTACTGGGAATTCAACCGCCCGCTGCCTTTCTACCTCAAGGCCGGGATGGGCTACCCGTTCAATTCGGTGTTGGATTTCTATGCTTCGAGCCAGAACCCCGGGACAGGGTATGTGGTGGGCTATGTCAACCACGAGGGGCGCTATTCCAAGATCGGGAATGACTTTGGCGTCAAGAACAATTCGACGCGGATGCTCAACCGCATCGGCGCCGCTGCGGGTAAATATTTCGGCCGTCACGTGCTCGAGGGCGACCTCTCCTACGAGAACCGCATGTACCACCGCTACGGTATGTACCTCGCGCCGGACATCTCTGCCGATGCCGTACCCGGTTCGATGGCCGATTACGGCGATGCGAACATCGCGGTGCGCTTCGGCGACGATTTCCAGGATCTGAGCCGTGTGAATTTCGAAATCGCCATCCGGGGCGGCATGTTTTTCGACCATTCCGAGTGGCCGGACTATAACGACAAGGCCCGCCAGACCACGCTGGAAACCCACGCGAAGATCGCCCGCGCTTTCGGGCGCCACCGCCTTGCCGCCGAGATCGGTTACGAGCGGCTCGCCGGACAGAAGGCCCTCGACGAATATAACCAGCAATTGATACATGCCGCGCTGCGCTACGGCATCGAGGGCGGGGTAGTGCGCCTCGAGGTCGGTGCCGATTATTACCACGACAAGGTCAAGTCCGTCGAAGCGGAAAATTATATCATTCCTTTCGTGCGGCTGAACCTGAACCTCGGGACGGACGGGCTGTGCCCGTTCTTCGAGATGGACGGCGACGTCCGCGAGAACAGTTACCGTTCGCTTACGAAGCTGAATCCCTATCTGCTGAATCCCGTATTCGGGACTAAGAGTTCGGTCGATTACAACGGCCGCTTCGGTATCGGGGGCAGTATCTGGCGCGGGAAGTTCGACTACCGGGCCTATGCCGGGTTCTCGATCCGTGACAACCACCTTTACTGGTATAGTGCCGATGTCGTGCAGGGGAGCGATATTCTTGCCGCCGGGCTGACCATGCTGCCGTCGATGGCCCGCCAGACCGTCTTGTCGTTCAACGGCGAGGTGACGTGGCGTCCCGCGAGCAGTTTCCGGACGGAGTTGGGCGTGCACGGCTATATCTATAACGACGACGAGACCAAACTCCATAACGGTGCCCCGGCTTTCGATGGCAATTTTTCCGCCCACTACGACGGCCGCAAGATTTCGTTCGGCGCGGGCATCTGGCTGCAAAGCACCCGTAAATGGTCCGACTACCAGTTGGATGCAGCATCCGGGGCGGAGAGTTTCGGCAGTGTCGAAGTGCCCTTTGCCGCCGACCTGCGGGTCAATTTCGACTGGAAGGTTTCGGGACGCATTACGCTCTTCGCCGAGGGCCGTAACCTGATCAACCGCCGCCTGTACCAATACCCGTGGTATCCGGAATACGGGGCAAATTTCACGGTCGGGGTGAAGGCCAACTTCTGAAATCCCACCTCCGGTCTGTGACGCGGGGTATTGCCATGGTTTTTTGCCGGAATTTGCACATTTATGTGACATATTCAAAAAATATATTAATTTTGTGAAGCCTGACATGGTATAAATACAACTTTTTGAACTTATATGGCACTGAAGAACCTCCCCAAGATATGTCCCTCCTGCGGTAAACGATTGAGCGTACAAGCGATGCATTGCAACGGATGCGATACGCATATCGAAGGCGACTACAACCTCCCGGTGATGATGCAGCTTTCGGCTCCCGACCAGCAATTCGTGCTCGATTTCGTAAAAAGCAGCGGCTCCCTGAAGGAGATGGCGCAGAAATTAGGGCTCAGTTACCCTACGGTACGCAACCGTTTGGACGACATAATTGCTCAACTTAATCAATTCGAAGGCGATGAACAGGATTCTTAACCCGTTTGAATACCTTTCTACCGGGAAAGCGCTCGGCTGGGGCCTTGCCGGGACTCTTTTTTCCATCTGCCTGCTGACGGCGGTGAGCTGGCCTGTCGGGGACGATCTGTCGAAGATCGTCACGATCCTCTCTTCGAACCTGCTTTTGTGGATTCCCCTTTCGCTGTTGCTCTACGTGCTGGCCCTGCTCTTCTCGCCGTCGCGTATCCGCGCAGTCGATATCTTTGCCACGAACCTTTTTGCCATGTTGCCCACGATCGTCATACTCGGGGTGCTGAGCGTGCCTTCGAAATGGCTGGGAGGGCTTGTCTGCGAGCCCCGCAGCGCCTGCGAGGTGATGAAGCTCGCAGGGTATAACCTGATCGTGATCCTGCTGTCGGTCTCGATGGCCTGGTCGATGGTCTGGGGCTGTTTCGCCTACCTCGTCTCGGCCAATATGAAGGGGTGGCGCGGGATTTCCATCTTTGTCATCTGCTATGTTTTCGTCAGCGTCGTCAACCAGTTGCTGATCGCCTATTCGAAATAAAATACCGGAATCATGCCGCGCGGGACGTCTTCGTCCCGTTTTTTATGCCTTTACTGGAATGCACTGGCCGGCTGCTGCATCCGGTATGCATTTTTTTTGCCGGCAACACAATACGATTGGATTTTATGCCGGCGGCAGGTTTGTTCGTTGACGTTTTTTCATGCCGCGATGGAGCAAAAAAGCGGTGCCCGGGGCTGTGTGACCCGGGCACCGTATAACAAAAAAAGGGTGAGCTCCTTATATCGCACCGCTACGACCACATACCCTTGCTCGATTCCTCGCCTGGGGGATTCTGTGGGAGCTGGTCGTATAAGACTCACCCGGGCACAAAAGTAGGAATTTTTTATATCTTTGCAAAAATTTTCGGCCCGATGCGTAAAAAAACTTTTCGCTATATTTTTTTCGCCTGCCTTGCGTGCCTGCTTGTCGCGGGTTTTGTCCTGCGGCAGCAATTTTACGGGAATGCCGTGCGCGCGGGGCGCGACCTCTATATCGGCAGCCGTGCCGACTACCAAAGCCTCACCGATTCCTTGCTGCCCCGGCTCAGGCACCATTGGGCTTTTGGTGTCTATGCCCGGCGCATCAACCTGCCGGAGACGTTCAAGCCCGGCCACTATGTGCTGGAGCCCGGGATGAGCGTGATCCGGGTAGCGCGGATGCTCAAACTGGGGCTTCAAACCCCTGTACGGGTTTCGATCAACAATGCCCGCATTCCGGCGCAGCTCGCGCAGAAACTCGCCCGGCAGATCGACGCCGACTCCACGGCGATCATGCAGGTGCTGACCTCGCCCGAAGTGGCGCGTGGCGTGGGGTTCGACAGCGTGACGCTCTTTTCGATGTTCATTCCCAACACCTACGAGTTCTACTGGACGGTGACGCCCGAAGAGTTCGTGCAGCGCATGAAGCGCGAGTACGACCGTTTCTGGACGCCCGGGCGCGATGCCTTGCGCGAACGCAGCGGTCTGAGCCGGCTCGAGGTCATGACCCTCGCATCGATCGTCTACGAGGAGACCCGCAAGACCGACGAGATGCCCCGTATCGCAGGGGTGTACGTCAACCGCCTGCGCAAGGGGATGCCCCTGCAGGCCGATCCGACGGTCAAGTATGCCATGCAGGACTTCGGGCTGCGGCGCATCCTGCACAAACACCTGAAATACGAGTCGCCCTACAATACCTACCGGAACAAGGGGCTGCCGCCTTCGCCGATCTGCATGCCCGGCATCGACGCCATCGACGCCGTGCTCAACTACGAGGTGCATGACTATCTTTTCTTCTGTGCGCGTGCGACGTTCGACGGTTACCACAACTTCGCACGGACGCTCCGCGAGCACAATGCCAATGCCCGGGCTTACAGCGCCGAACTGAACCGGCGCAAGATTAAATAATTTTTCGTACATTTGTCCTGATGCTTACGAAGATCTACGAACAGAACCCCTCGGAGCGGGAATTGCAGAAGGTGGTCGACGTGCTCGTCCACGACGGGATCGTCATCTATCCGACCGACAGCGTCTATGCTTTCGGCTGTTCGCTCCATTCGCCCAAGGCCATCGAACGCCTACGGCGGATGAAGGGTAAGGATGCCGAGGCTTTTTCGGTGGTCTTCGGGGATATGGCCCAGGTGGCGGAGTATTGCCGTGTGGACAACACTGCGTTCCGGATCCTGAAACGGAACCTGCCGGGGCCCTTCACGTTCGTGCTCACGGCATCCTCGCGCGTGCCCGACAAGGCGCTTGAAAAGCGCCGTACGATCGGCATCCGCATTCCGGACAACGCCATATCCCGCGCCATCGTCGCCGCGCTGGGCTGCCCGCTCGTCACCACATCGGTGAAGGACGACGACCAGGTCGTGGAGTATACCACCGATCCCGAACTGATCCATGAGCGCTATGGCCGCGACGTGGCGCTTGTGATCGACGGCGGCATGGGGGACAATGTTCCCACGACGGTCGTAGACCTTACGGGCGACGAGCCCGAAGTGCTGCGCGAGGGCAAAGGGGAACTGCAATGAGATTAATATAAACAGTATATGGAAAAAACGAATTTCTGGAAAGATGTCGCCAAGTACGGCGCGATCATAGGCGCCCTGCTGGCCGTCTCGTTCATGTTGGAAACCCGATTGCAGATTTCGGCCAGTTTCGGCCTGTACGCAATCGAATGGATTGCCGTCGTCGTGCTGCATTACTATCTGCTGCACCGTTTCACGCGCCGGTATTCGATGATGTATACCGCCGAGGAGGGTTTCTCCTTCGGGCAGGGGTATGCTTACATCCTCTCCGTTTCGACCGTTGCGGGGCTCATCGTCGGTATCGTGCAATACCTTTACCTGCACTTTTTCATCGGTTACGCCAACTATACGGAGCGTACCACAGCCGCATTATCCGATTTTATAGGGCGGAACGGCGGGGTGCCGGCCAACATGGAATCCATGCTGTCGCAGATGTTCGACCAAATACAGAATACCCCCGAACCTTCTTTTTTAAGAACCCTGTGGGCCGTAACTTTCGTGAGTATTCTGTTCGGTGCCGTTTTCGGCCTTATCATTGCAGGCGTGTTGTCGCGTGCGCCCAAACCGTTCGATACCCCGCTAAGCGAATAGGGACATACCGTGAATAATAAACTGGACATATCCGTCGTAGTACCACTCTACAATGAGGCCGAGTCCCTGCCCGAACTGGTAGCATGGATCGACCGCGTTGCCGTGTCGCATGGCTATGCCTACGAGGTGATCCTCGTGGACGACGGTTCGTCAGACGGCTCCTGGGAGGTTGTCGAATCGCTCCGGGAGAAGTCCCCGGCGATCCGCGGCATCGGCTTCGCCCGCAATTACGGCAAGTCGGCAGCCCTGTACTGCGGTTTCGCCGCAGCCGAAGGCGAGGTCGTCATCACGATGGATGCCGACCTGCAGGATTCGCCCGACGAGATTCCCGAACTGCGCCGCATGATCCTCGAAGAAGGGTACGACCTGGTATCCGGCTGGAAGAAGAAGCGCCGCGACCCGGTCGGCAAACGCTGGCCGAGCAAATTCTTCAACTGGACGGCGCGCCGGGTCTCCGGCATCAAACTCCACGATTTCAACTGCGGGCTGAAGGCCTACCGCCGCAAGGTCGTCAAGTCGATCGAGGTCTACGGCGAGATGCACCGTTTCATTCCGATTCTGGCGAAGCAGGCCGGGTTCCGCCGTATCGGCGAAAAGGTCGTCGAGCACCACGCCCGCAAATACGGCTGCTCGAAGTTCGGCCTCGAACGTACCGTGAAAGGCTACCTGGATCTGATCACCGTGCTGTTCATGACGCATTTCGGCCGCTCGCCGATGTATTTCTTCGGCAGTCTGGGGACGCTGATGTTTCTTATCGGCGGCGGGACTACGGTGTGGATCATTGCCGCAAAGATCTGGAAACAGGTGCACGGGCTGTCGCTGCGCCCGGTCACCGATCAGCCGCTCTTTTACCTGGCGATCCTCGCCGTGATCCTCGGCGTGCAGTTGTTCCTGGCGGGGTTCCTGGGCGAGCTCATCAACCGGGGTTCGTCGGACAGGAATAAGTATCTGATTGATAAAACTTTGTAAATAATTATGATACAACGAATCCAAACACTCCATCTGCTCATCGTCACGGCGCTCATGGCCGTTACGCTCTTTGCCCCGCTGGCTTGGTTCGCGGGCGATGCGGGTGAGTTCCGGCTCTATGCCTTTTCCCTGCAGACCTCGGCCGGAGAGGCCGTACAGTCGACCGTCTATATGGGCGTCGTGCTGGCACTGGCCTGCGTACTGCCTTTCATTACGATCTTCCTGTTCAAACGCCGCCTGCTCCAGATCCGGCTCTGTGTCGTGGAGATCGTGCTGCTGATCGGTTCTGCGGTTATGGAAGCGGCCTATTATTTCCTCAGTTGGCGGGTCTTTTCCGAACTTTCGTTCCATACGCAGGGTTTCCAGCCCGCCATCGCACTGCCGCTCGTGTGCCTGCTGTTCGCCTACCTCGCTGCACGGGCTGTTTTCCGCGACGAACTGATGGTACGTGCCGCCGATAGAATACGCTGACGCGCGCCATACGACCGGACGTGGCATCAATCGGCCCGTCCGCTGAATATATCCCGCTTGCGGGATATATTTTTTTGTGCCTGCCGGAGCCGTCCGGCGGTTGAAAGGCATTCCTTGGCATTCGATTTGAAGCGGATATACAGGAAATTAGGAAATTCATTCATTCCTGTCTAAAATAAACGCTTCTATGAAAAAATCGAACTTTTGGAAGTTATTGTCCGGCACGGTGTTCTTTGCCACCGTGGCTCTGGCCTCATGTGTGGACGATAACGACGACAAGGGGATGCCTTATCTCGAAGTCACCCCCGACGTGCTCACGTTCAATGCCGACGGTGCCCCGGAAGGCGCCTCCGCATTCACCGTAAAGAGCAACCGCCCCTGGACGCTCGAAGTGCTGGAGGGCAGCGACTGGGTTACGCCCTCCGCGACTCAGGGCTCGGGCGACGGCACCGTCGAATTCACCATCCCCGCGAGCAACGTGGGCCGTATCGCCAAGCTCTCGTTCAACCTGAAGAACGCATATGGCGCCTATTGGACGAAAGAGGTCACCATCGAGCAGGGCGAGGCGCCCAAGGCCGGCGAGGTGAGCGCGCTGGTGGCCTACATCAAGAACACGTGGCCGAGCCTCGAAAGCGGTACCGAAGAGCTGAATTACAGCCAAAAGACGATTCCTGCCGTGATCCTCGCCAACAACGAGGGCGGCAATAATTTCGGCAAGCTCTATGTCGGCGACAACATCACGCTGCCCAACTCGGCCATCATCCTTTACAGCACGACCGAGTTTACCCGCGATAACAGCGCGAAATATCCGGTCGGCAAGAAGGTTACGCTCGACTTGTCGGCTGCCCAGTATGCGCCCTACGGCAATCTGCGCGAGCTGAAGAACGTCGTGGTGACCGTCTCCGACGATCCCGCCGTCGAGGTGGCCGTGCCGACGCTTTCGGCCGCGACGCTCAACGAGGGCAATTATCAGGGGCAGTATGTCCGGGTCACGAACCTCACGCCGCAGTCGTCGTTCGTCGGCGAGGCGTGGGCGACTTCCGCCAAGCGCGTCGTGCGCTTCGATGCCGCCGGAGGCGAGACTGTCCAGAGCTATATGGCTACGGCAACCGATGCCGCCGGTTTCGCCGCGATCACGATCGCCGACAAGACGGGCGCCCTGCTCGGTACCGCCGAACAGAATTTCAAGAACATACAGGTCATCCCGACCATGCCTTCGGACGTGGCCGCATTCGTCGCTTCGGGGGCTTCGCTTAGCATCTCGCCCGAGGATAACCTCGTGCTGGGCTCGGCGTCGGGTGCCACGGCGACCGTGACCGTCACGGCCAACATCGCGTGGACGGCCACCATGAGCGGCGACGGCTTCACGATCTCACCCCAGGGCGGGGATAACAACGGTACGGTCACCGTCACGGCGACCGCAGCCAATGAAACCTCCGCATCGAAAGACCTGGGCAGCATCACCTTCTCGGGCGAGGGCGTCACGCCGCTGACCCTGCGTGTCGCGCAGGCCGCCAAGCCGAGTGCCGAGCCCAAGACGGTTGCCCAATTCGTTGCCTTCGTCAAGGGGCTGGCTCCTGCTTCGGGCGCCGAGGCTTCGCTCGGAGAGTGGACGGGACAGACCGTTCAGGGATATATCGCCGCCAACGACGCGGGCGGCAACCTTTACCAGATGATCTCCGTCGTGGATAACACCGGGGATGCCGGTTCGGGTATTCTGCTCGCCGATGCGGCGTACGAAACCGTCGCCGACTACCCGGTCGGCGCCCGGATCACGCTGACCCTCGATGCGACGAGTACGGTCTACAACTCCTATGGCCTGTATAAGATCAATAAGGTAACGACCGCGGTCGACAACTCGTCGCCCGTGCAGATGGTCGTGCCGTCCGTCACCCTCGCGCAGTTCAATTCGAACGATTATATGGGTATGAACGTGAAGGTCACGGGGCTCGCATTCAAGGGCGAGGCCGGCGAGATGTGGTACAGCGGCACGGCCAACTATTCGACCCGCCTGTTTACCGACGGGAGCGGCGACCTGGCCGTGCGTACCTACAAGACCGTCGCATGGGGCGGCGAGTTGATCTCGTCGACCGTGACGGCCGGTTCGCTGATCGGCGTGGCCGAAGTCTACGACGGTGCGGCGCAGCTCTACCCGCAGTCCGCGGCGGATGTCGCCGACTTCAAGGTCGATGCTTCGACGCCCGTGATTACGGAGGTCGATCCCGCGTCGCTGACCTGGGGTGCCGAGGAGACGGTAACCAAGAATGTCGCGGTTACGGTCGTCAACCTCGGGTCGAACGCCCTGACGGTCGATAACGATGCGATTGCGCCTTTCACGGCCGTAGTCAACGGTACCACCGTTACCGTCACGCCTCCGGCTCCCAACACGACCTCCGACGACATCGTGCGCACGATGACCGTCTCGGTTGCGGGCGGTAACAGCCGCGAGGTTACGCTCACGCAGTTCGCGGCCGGGTCGGGCGGCGATACCAAGGGCATCTATACCTCCATGAGCCAGTTCATCCCGGCTTCCACCAGCACGACCGACCGTTACTATCCTTCCAACTCGACGATCGACGGCCAGCCCGCTACGGGTTTTAAGCTCGGTACGAGCAGCCTTGCCGGCGTATTCACCTCCGAGGCGCTGGGGGCATCGCTCACGGGCGACAAGAAACTGTCGTTCTATGCCGTGGCATGGACGGGCAAGGCCGCCACGGTCTACATCCGGGTCAACAACGGCGGTGCGGTGAGCGGTGACGGCAGCCATGCGATCACGGCCAGCGCCGGTGCCACGGGGTCGGGCAACGACTTCACCTTCACCGACGTGACCGATTCCGATTACTACACCTTCCAGCTCACGGGGCTGACCGCCGCATCGACCGTGACGATCTCCACGTCGCCCGACTTCACGGCGGCATCGGATCGCAATACGGGGCGTGCCATCGTGCTGGGCGTACAGGTCTATTGATATGAAGAGGATGCGTAAATATCTGATACGAACGCTCCTCGGGGTTGCTGCGGTCGTGGCGGCGGGTTTCGCCGCCACCTCCTGCAGCGACGATTCCGATTCGGGTACCGGGGTCTTCCGCGTGAAGTGGGATCCCACCAAGACCGTGCATCCCGACCAGGAGGGTGCTGCCGTGCTGATCGTGGACGGCCGCGAGGGGACGTCGTGGAGGGCCGAGATCACGGCGGGCGCCGACTGGGTTTCGTTCAACCGTACGGCTCCGGGCGGGCAGACCGTCAAGACCGGAATCGCCGGAACGAGCCTCGCGGCCCGCAACCAGTATGTCTATTACTGGCCGAACGACACCCGGGGAGAGCGGCATGCCATGATCCGCTTCACGTTCGACGGGCAGGCGCCCCTCGAACTGGAACTCACACAATACAGCACCTCGGCAGCCGACGATGTCTACCAGACGGGCCATAACCTTGTCTGGCCGGAAATCCCGGCCCGGAAATCCGACGATGCGTATGTCTATGTGACGCATTTCGCCTTGTTGCGCAACCAGAATACGGGTGTAACCTACAACGCCCGCAACTTTACGATGTGCTTCGACAAGACCAAGTTCGCCGCCTGGTGGGTGGCCTATCCGCTCCACAGCGCTTACACGGGTTCGGGGCGTGTCGAAACCTGGGCATACGACCCCAAGATCGCCGCCGAGTACCAGGCCAATCTGACCAAAAGCTATCCAGCACGGAATTTCGACCGCGGGCACCAGATCCCCAACGCCGACCGCAGCGGGAATGCCATGATGCAGGCACAGACCTTCTATTTCTCGAACATGACGCCCCAGAATTACAGCCTGAACCAGAATCCCTGGGCGGCGCTCGAGAAGATGGCGCGCGACAACTGGATGTGCTCCGATACGCTCTATGTCGTCACGGGCGCCTATTGGAATCCCGGCAGCACCTTTGCCACGCCCGATATCGACGGCAAGCAGTGTCCCGTGCCGAACTACTATTTCAAGGTGTTCGTCCGCACGGTCAAGGGCAATGTCCGCCAGGCGGGCGACCGGCTGGGCGACTATCCGGCCGACCAGCTGAAGTCCATCGGGTTCTGGGTCGAAAATGCGGGCGGACAGGGGACTGCAAGGAGCTGGGTGAAAAGCGTTTCGGAGGTCGAAAACCTCACGGGTTTCGAATTCTTCCCTTCGGTGCCTGTCGCCGTCAAGGCGCAGAAAGACGCCGCCTCGTGGGGACTGTAAAACCTTAAAATTTCAGAATGATGAAAAAACGATTGATATTCACCCTGTTGCTGGCGGCATTCATTGTGGCGTGCTTCGCGCAGAAGCCCTACAAGGTGATGTTCTACAACCTGGAGAATTTCTTCGATACGATCAACGACCCCGAGGTGCTCGACGACGAGTTCACCCCCGAAGGGCCCAAACAGTGGAACTCGGCCAAGTACAACCGCAAGCTGAGCAACACCGAACGGGTATTGTTCGACCTTGCGGCTGCCGACAAGGTCTATCCTGCCGTGATCGGCGTGTCGGAGGTCGAAAACCGCTCCGTGCTCGAGGATATCGTGGCGGCGCCCAAACTGGCGCCAGCCGATTATCGTATCGTGCACTACGATTCGCCCGAGGCGCGCGGCGTCGACGTGGCTTTTCTCTACCGCCCCGAAGTCTTCAAACTGGAGGGCAGCTATCCGGTGAAAACCGTCGTGCCGTCGCTCCCTAATTTCAAGACCCGCGACATCCTGACGATGTGGGGAAGGATCGACGACGAACCCTTCTTCTTCATGGTGGCGCACTGGCCTTCGCGGCTGGGCGGCAAGGACGCTTCGGAATTCAAACGCATCGCCGTCGGGGAGCAGATGCGCCGGATCGCCGATTCGGTGCTGAAAGCCGACCCTGCGACCCGGATCGTTGCCATGGGCGACTTCAACGACGACCCTACGGATCCGAGCATGGCCGAAGGCCTGGGTGCCCGAACGCGCATGAAGGAGCTCGAACCCGGCGATTTCTACAATCCCTTCGGAGACATGCTGCGTGCGGGGATCGGTACGCTCGCCTACGGCGACGCCTGGAACCTTTTCGACAACATCGTGGTCTCGGGGAACATGGTCTCGGGCGACGACGGCATGCAACTGCGCAAGGCTCCCGGTTCGAAGTACTACGGCAACATCTTCCGCAGGCATTACATGGTGCAGCGGGAAGGGCAGTACAAAGGTTATCCGCTGCGTACCTATGTGGGAAACAACTTCCAGGGCGGTTACAGCGACCACTTCCCGGTGTATATCTATTTTGCCAAATAATTTAGCTACATAGTCTATGAAAGTCAAAATTCTACTGATTTTAGTACTCTCCGTCACCACGCTGACCGCCTTTGCACAGGACGGCGGCGTCAGGGGCAGGGTCGTTTCGCGTGCGGGGCGTGTGGCCCTCGACGGCGTGAAGGTTACCATGACGCCGGGCGACGTGACCGTGATGTCTGATGAGCGGGGTAATTTCCTCATCGAGAATGTCCCTGCGGGCGAATACTCGCTGCAGTTCGAGACCCCCGAGTTCGAACCCCTCTCCATCGCCGTGCGCGTCGGCTCGCAGGTGCGCGACATCAATGCGGTCGTGTTGGTGCCCGACGTACCCCGGCAGATGATCGACGACGCCGTGTTCGCGGAGTTCGACATGGAGACCGTCGACGATGCGCAGGCATTGCCTACGTCGCTCTCGGCCTCCAAGGACATCTTCAACAACATCGCGTCCTACAAGTTCAGTGAGATGCGCTTCAACGTCCGCGGTTACGATTCGCAGTACCAGGACGTCTACATGAACGGCATCCGGCTCAACGACGCCCTCACGGGCTATACGCCCTGGTCGCTGTGGAGCGGCCTGAACGACGCCACACGTAACCAGGAGGTGACGTCGGGTATCGTGGCCTCGGACGTCGGGCTGGGCGGCATCGGCGGTACGACCAACATCATCACCAGCCCGTCGCAGATGCGCAAGGGGTTGCGTGCCAGCCTCGTGAACGGCAATTCGATGTACCGTTTCCGTGCAATGGTCACCTATGCCTCGGGCTATCAGGACAACGGCTGGTCGTATGCCTTTTCGGTTTCGACCCGCCAGGGCGGCAACTCCTATGTCGACGGCGTTTACTACAATGCGTTCGGTTATTTCGCCGCCGTCGAAAAGCAGTTCGGCCAGCGCCACCGCCTGGCGCTGACCCTGTTGGGTGCCCCCACCGAACGCGGTGCGCAACAGGCCGCCACGCAGGAGGCCTACGACCTGGTAGGCAACAACTATTACAACCCCAACTGGGGCTGGCAGGACGGCAAGAAGCGCAATGCCCGCGTGCGTAACAACCACGAACCCATCGTGATGCTCAACTACACGTTCGACATCTCCGACCGTTCGAAGCTGGAGCTGGCCACGGCGCTGCGCTTCGGCAGGAACGGCTACTCGGCACTGACGTGGCAGAACGGCCCCGACCCGCGCCCCGACTACTACCGTTACCTGCCGAGCTATTTCGCACTCGACAAGAACTATGTCGGTGCCGCATGGCAGCAGGTCTACTGGCAGGCCAACTACCGGGACATCCGCCATTTCGACTGGGAGCAGATGTACCAGACCAACTATAACCAGAACGATCCCCTCGACGAGCAGATCTACGGCCCCGGCCGGCGGTCGAACTACATGGTCGAGGAGCGCCATACCGACCAACTGGACTGGAACCTCGTGGCCAGTTTTTCGCATATCTTCCGCGACGATTCCAGGATCAACGGCGGACTTTCGCTGCGCCGTAACCGTACGGAGTACTACTCGCAGGTGAAAGACCTTCTGGGGGGCGACTATTGGGCCGACGTCGACAAATTCGCCGAACGCGATTTCGGCTCGAATACAGAGGCTTACCAGAATAACCTCGACTATTACAACAAGTACGGCCATGCGCATGCCGCCAAGGTGGGCGATAAGTACAGCTACGATTACTATGCCCACGTGCTCAGCACCCGGGCGTGGGCATCGTACGGTTTCAACATCGGCGGCTTGGGCATCACCGTGGGCGGCGAAGTGGGCTATGCGAAGCTGTGGCGCGAGGGTTTGTGGCGCAAGGGGCTCTTCCCCGACAATTCGAAGGGCGACTCCCGGAAACTGGATTACCTGACCTACAAGGCCAAGGGTAACTTCTCGTACCGCTTCTCCGCGGCGCATGCCGTCGAGGCGAACGTCGTCTACATGCAGGAAGCGCCTGAGTTCCAGTCCTCGTTCGTTTCGCCCCGTACGCGCAACACCACGACACCGGGGCTTTCGGCCGAGCGCGTCCTCGGCGTGGATGCGTCGTACAACCTGCGTTACGGCGATTTCAAGGCTCGCATTTCGGGCTATTATACCCGCATCTACGACCAGTCGAAGGTGATTTCCTATTACGACGACGTGGCGGCCACCTTCACCAATTTCGCCATGAGCGGCATCGACAAGGTGCATTTCGGCCTTGAGGCGGCCGTCTCGATCCCGATCTACCACACGCTAGCCCTGAACGGCGCCGTGAGCTGGGGACAATATACCTACGATTCGAACCCCTATTACCTGCAAACGCAGGACAACAGCGGCGATATCGTCTCCGACGGTTATGTCTACTGGAAGGATTTCCGGGTCGAGAGCACACCCCAGACGGCCGTCAACGTCGGCCTGTCGTGGCGCTCGAACAACAACATCTACCTCTCGGCCGACTTCAACTATTACAACAACATGTATCTCTCGATGAGCCCGATCTACCGTACCGACGCCGTAATCACGGGCGGTATGGCGCCCGGCGACATCGAACACCTGCGACGCCAGGAGAAGTTCGACTCGGCTTATACGCTCAATGCCAGCATCGGCAAGAACTGGTATATCCACCGCAAGTACACGCTGGGATTCAGCCTCGACGTCAAGAACATTCTGAACAATCAGGACATCAAGACCGGCGGCTATGAGCAGACACGCCTCTCGAAGAATACCGAGACCACCGTGACGACCTACCAGGCTTTCGACTCGAAGTATTTCTACATGTTCGGTACGACCTATTACCTCAATCTCTATTTCCGTTTCTGACGGCTGGACGAATAAAACATGAATGCTATGGATAAATTATTCAAATTGTTACTGGCGGCTGCCGCAGCCCTGTTTTTCACAGGCTGTTACAGCGATTACCTGAATCCGGGGTCGGCCAGGGTCTACACCCGCGCCGATTTCGAGGCGAAGGGACTGGAATACATTTCCGTCGGGGAGCTGAAGGCGCGCTTTCGGGCCGAGAATGCGGGTATGAACGACGGTACCGTGGCGTCGTGGACGGTCGACGAGCCGCTGTTCACCTCGGGCAAGGTTATTTCGACCGACCGCTTCGGCAATGTCTACAAGTCGGTATACCTCTACGACGAGGCCTCCGAGTCAGCCATCGAGCTCAAGCTCAATACGGGCAACTACCTGTTCCATCCCGTCGGGCAGATCGTCTACGTCGACCTCGAAGGGCTCGTGCTGGGGAACTACCGCGGCATGGTCAGCATCGGTACGACTTCCTACAATGCGAGCTATTCGAACGACAATATCGAAAGCAAGATCATGCAGGACGAGCACATCTTTTCGGGCGAACAGCAGCCGATGCTGAAGTCCGATACGCTGGTCGTTACGCGCGACAACTACCTGACTGTGCTGTCGGACGACGACCTGGGGCGCCTGGTTCGTTTCGAAGGGGTCGAAAGCCGCTTCGGCACGGCGCCGTGGGGCTATAAGAACACCTTTCCCAATTATTTCGCCAATTCCGTCTCCTACGACGTGAATTCCCCCGGGTGGGAGGATATCGACCAGTGGGCTACCTGGGCGACGATGCGCATGTTGCCCGGTACGAATGCCGACACGTTTTTCTACGGCTCGGCCTGGTTCACCTACGATGCGCAGGCCGCCGGTACCGGCACGAATGCCGCTCCGGGTAACTATGTGGTGCGTACGAGCGGTTACAGCCAGTTCCGCGACAACAAAATCCCCGTATCCGGTTCGGTCGTTGACCTGACGGCCATCTATACCAAGTTTACCAACGGCTCGGGCAATTATGCGACCTACCAGCTGACGCTCAACACCGACCGGGACGTGGTGGTGAAGTGATACCGCCCTCCCCGGGACGAGGCGGTGTCCCGATAAGCGTTCATACCCTGCGCAAACCGGGGAGCGTATCTGGGAACCGCATACGAAAAAAGGCTGTCTGACAAATCTCAGACAGCCTTTTTTCAGATACCGGCACTCAGCGTTTGTTCCACGCGCTCGAAGTCTGGTAATAGCCGATGGCGCGCGAGACCTGTTCGGGGTTTTCCGTTTCCATCGGTTCGAGGTTGTGGGGATTGTCCTCCGTGGGAACGACCCGGTACTGTTCGAAGCGGCGCACGGGCGAAAGGATCGTGAACACGTCGCCTTCGAGGTAGCCCAGATCCTGGTAGGTTGCGATGAACGCGCGGTTGACATAGCCCTCGTCGTAAATGCTGCGGCCGTAGAAATGCGAGTCGTAACTCATGTTGAGCAGCGAAAGCAGGGTAGGCATCAGGTCGATCTGCGAAACGATGCCCCCGACATGCTGCGGCTCGACGAAGCCCGGGGCGTAGATCAGTGCCGGGATATGGTATTTTTCGAGCGGGATTTCCGTACGGCCCGCGCTCGATGCGCAGTGGTCGGCCGTGATGAGGAAAATCGTATTGGCGAACCAGGGTTGTTTCGACGCTTCGGCGAAGAACCGCCCCAGTGCATAGTCGGTATACATCACGCCTCCGTTGCGCGACTTGGCGTCGTGCGGTATGCTGACCTTCCCGGCCGGGTAGGTGAACGGGCGGTGGTTGCTCACCGTCATGACATGTGCGAAGAACGGCTTGCCGTCGCCGGCGTCTTCGTTGAGCGTGCGGATGACCTTGCGGTAGGCGTCTTCGTCGCATACGCCCCAGATGTTGGCGAAGGTGATCTCCCCGGGCTCGTACTGCCGTTGGTCGACGATCTCATAGCCGTTGCCCGAGAAGAAGGTCTCCATATTGTCGAAATAGCTGTTGCCGCCGTAAAAATATTTCACGGTGTAACCTTTGTCGCGCAGCAGGGCGCCGGTCGAATGCATCCCCGCATTGTTCGGGCGCTTGATGATGCTTTGTCCCGGGCAGGGCGGCAGCGAAAGCGTCACGGCCTCCAGCCCGCGTACCGTGCGGTTACCCGTGGCATAGACGCGGTCGAACGCCAGGCTCCGGTCGTAGAGCGAGTCGAGCACGGGCGTCAGCTGCCTGGTGTTGCCGAAATGACCCATGAACGAGGCGCTCATGCTCTCGATCGTTATCAGTACGATGTTGCGCCGTATCTCGGGCCCCTCGCTGCGGACGGCATGCAGGTTGTCGCCCGTGCTGCCGTACACACCGTGTACGAACTCCTCGGCCTTGGCTTCGGGCTCGGTGATGTAGAACTGTTCGTAGTCGAGTTCGTTCTTGACGAACGCGTCGTAGAACTTGTAGAGTCCGTTGGCTTGCAATTCGTTCACGTAGACGTTGTCGCTGTCCTGGAACCGGGTATTGAAATGCAGCAGCCAAACCGCCAGTAGCATGGCTGCGATATAGGCCGGCCCGGCGACAGCCTTCCAGCGCCATCCGATCAGCCGGTCGGCCTGCCCCAGGTCGCGGCGGAAAAGGTACCAGGTGATGAGCAGCGTCACTACGATTATCCCGAGCGACATCGGCAGTACGGGGTAGGATTCCATGATGTTGCCCACGACCTCGTTGGTATAGACCAGGTAATCCACGGCGATGAAGTTGTAGCGGACTCCGAATTCGTTCCAGAAGAAATATTCGCTGATCGCGTTGAAGACGATAGCCCCCACGTAGAGCGTGATGATCAGTGCGAACCATACCGTCGTCCAGTAGCTGCGGAATCCCCGGAAGAAGAGCCGTAGGGCGAACGTCCCGGCCCAGAAGCCGAGGATGCCCGAGGCTACCTGCGGTGCGACGCTGCCGTATTCGTCGAATATCGTGTTGCAGAAGGTCACGTAGCAAAATGCCGCGGCGAGTATTCCGAGGATGATGTAGCTCCACGGTTTGCGGTATTTCGTCTCCGAGACGCTCATCATGAAGAGCCACAGGAAGCCGAAGCCGATCGTTGCGGCACAAAGGTCGTTCATGGCGCCCAGCAGGAATACCTGGCACCACTCGCCCGGTGAAAAACCGAGGTCGCTGGTCTGCCCGTTGAAGAGCAGCACGATGCGGAGTACGAGCCCCGCGACGATCGTCAGAATGGATATTTTAAGATAGAGGCCTGAGACCAGGTTGAGACTACGAGACATGGTGGCAGCACTTTGGTTTAAAATTTTTGCAAAGGTAATATTTTTACCTCCTGTTGCAAACAAAAAGGCAGCCGTTTTCACGGCTGCCTTTCATTCTGTCGGATGGGGGCTTATTTCGCCTCTTCCTTTGCGGGACGCATGATGACTTTCACGAGGTTACCGTCGGAAAGCACCTTCTTGGCCATGGCCTGTACGTCGGCGTCGGTCAGCGTCTTGAGCACCTCTTCGTAATCGGCCAGGTAGTCGAGCCCCGAGCCGTATTTGCTGTTGAGGTAGTTCATCCAGCTGGCATTCTGTTCGAGGCTGTTTTTCCAGCTCTTGAGCATGAACTCGCGGTTTTTCTCGATGTCTTCGCTCTTGGGGCCGTTGGCGGCGATCTCTTCGATCTCCTTCATTACGATCTCGCGCAGCTCGTCGGCCATCTCCTCGTTGGTGTCGAACGAAATGGTCATGTTGTAGGTCTCGCTCGGGATGTATTCCGTCGAACCGGATACTTGTACGCCGTACGTGCCGCCCTTCTCCTCGCGGATCGAAACCAGATAGCGCGAGTTGAGCGCCTGCGTCAGGAACGACAGGGCAGCCTTGTTCTTGAGCGTGTAGGGCATCTCGCCGGAGAACATGTAACGTACCGAAACCTTGGGCTGTTGCATCGAGGCCGTGAAGTCCTCGGTCACCTCGCCCTTCACGGGATCGCATTTGTCGTCCGCGAACGTCATCGGTTTCTTCGAGGTCGGGATTGAGCCGATATATTTTTCAACGAGCGGTTTGAGCGTTTCGAGGTCTACGTTGCCCACGAACTTGAATACGAAGCTGTTGGCATCCGGATAGAGTTTCTTGTAGATGGCCGGCAGCGCCTCGAAGCTGAACTTGTCGATGATCTCGGTCGAAACCATCTGGCGGCGCGGGTTGTTGCCGTATGCCACGTCGATGAACTTGTCTTCCATCAGGTAGTCGGGGTTCGACTTGACGTTCTCCAACTGTGCGCGCAGCATCTTCATGAGCGTGTTGTAGTCGTTCTCGTCGAAACGCGGCTGCGTGAAGTTGAGGTAGAGCAACTGGAACATCGTCTCCAGGTCTTTGGGCGAGCATACGCCGTTCATGGCGCTGGCGTAGTTCTCCACCGAGGGCTGAACCGACGCCGATTTGCCCGAAAGCTGTTTCTTGAGGTCGGTGGCCGAGAATTTGCCTACGCCCGACATCGAGTTGAAGGCGGGCATCATCTCGCCCATGTAGAACTCCTCGTCCGAGAGGATCGACAGGCCGCCCTTGGCCAGGGCGCTCATGCGAACCTCGTCGGCTTTGTAGGCCGTGGGCTTCACGATAACCTTCACTCCGTTGGCCAGCGTCCATTCCGTCGTGCCGTACTCGGCGTTCTGTGCGGTCTTCTTCACGGGCGAACCTTCCAGGGTAGTTCCTTCGGGGATCAGCGGTTCCTTGACCGTGTTGTCCTCATATGCCTCGATCTCGGCTGCAGCGACCTTGTCGCGGATGGCGAGAATCTCCTCGGTCGTCGGATTTTCGACACCCTCCTTTTCAGGTGCCGTGATGACGATTACCTGGTTGTTGGGGTAGATCGCCTGCTGTGCGAATGCGTTGACAGCCTCGACGTTGAGCGCCTTGATCAGCATGCTGTCCAGCTGCCATTCGGTTTTGGCGTCGGGCATGGGGCGGTTTTGCTGGAAGTTATCCAGATAGGTCTGTACGAATTCGGCGTTGCGACGGTCGTTGCGGTTCGTGTACGAACGCTCGGCGCGGCGCATCAGGTCGTTTTGTGCACGCTCGAACTCACCCTGCGTGAAGCCGTGGCGGCGCACCTTCTCCATCTCCGTGTAGAGGGCTTCGAAACCCTGTGTCAGTTTGCCGTCCTGCGTCATGGCGACGAAGGTCGTGGCCTCGAGCGTCGGGATTACGCCGATGCTGCCCGAGTTCATGCCTGCGCCCAGGAACGGGGCGTCGGGCTGCATCGAAATCTCCTGCAGACGGGCATTCTCCATCGTGGTCATGTAAGCCTGTACCACGTCGAGCATCTCGCCGTATACCAGGTTGTTGTACTGCTCGGGTACGGCCGGGCGCTTTACGAAGACCTGCACGCGCGAACCCTGCATTTCGGGATCGGTGTAGATGCTGACGATCGGCTCTTCGTTGTCGGGCACCGTGATCACCTCTTTCTGTGCGGCATCGGCGGCCGGGGCCGGAATATCGCTCATCAGCGTTTTGAGCTTGTTTTCGACGGCGTCGACGTCGATGTCACCCACGATCACGACCGCCTGATAGTCGGGGCGGTACCACGTGTTGTAGAAATCCTCCAGTTCCTTGTGCTGGAAGCCTTTCAGCCCGTCGAGATAGCCGATCAGGTTGCGGTGCTCGTATTTCGTGCCCTTGCCCAGCGCCTGGAGCATCTTCATGGTCGAACGCCACGAAGCGTTGTCGCGGGTGCGGAGCTCCTCCATGATCACGCCGCGCTCCGAGTCGATCTCCTCGGGCTGGAGGGCGATGAAGTGCGACCAGTCGTGCAGGATCAGCAGCGCACTGTCGATGATCCCCTCGCGCGAGGTCGGGACGTCCTTCATCATGTACGAAGTCATGTCCCAGCTGGTGCCGGCGTTGAGGTTGGCGCCGAATTTCACGCCTACCTTCTCCAGGTATTCGATCATCTGCTTGCCGGGGAGGTTTTTCGTGCCGTTGAAGGCCATGTGCTCGAGGAAGTGGGCGAGGCCCTGCTGTGCGTCGTTCTCCTGGATGGCTCCCACGTCGTGCAGGATGTGGAAATCCGCCTGTCCTTTCGGCTTTTCGTTGTGGCGGATGTAATAGGTCATTCCGTTTTCGAGTTTACCCGTCCGGACATCCTTGTCCGCCGGGATCGGCTCCATCGGGTTGAGCTGGGCCATTGCGCTCGTCATTGCGAAGGCGGCTGCAACCAGCATTGTTAATTTTTTCATAATCGATCGTATTAGGGTTTTTGTGTTATTCTTTTTCTGCGGGCAGGTCGGGGCGGTATTCGATGATGTCCCCCGGCTGGCAGTCGAGCTCGCGGCAGATCGCTTCGAGCGTCGAGAACCGGATGGCCTTCGCTTTCCCGTTCTTGAGTATCGAGAGGTTGGCGGGCGTAATATCCACCCGTTCGGCCAGTTCGCCGAGTGATATCTTGCGTTTGGCCATCATGACGTCTATATTGATTATTATAGCCATAATGTCGTCCCCCCCCCTTTAATTGTCTGTATCGTTGCCATGCTATGTTACTTATTTTAGATAGTCAGTTTCTGCTCTTCGCTCAGTTGTGTCCCGAGGGAAAGCACCTCGGCCATGAAGAGGAACAAAATACCGACGATCACATTCCAGTAGCTCAGCGGAAATGTCCCCACGACCTCGAAAGAGGTGCCTTCGAGCAGTCGTGCCGCCTCGGTGTTGCTGATGTATTTCATCAGAGCCTCGCTTAGTTCCGCTACGAGGATCAGGATGCCGATGGCGCGCGTACGCAGTATATTGCTGTGGCGCAGCGGCTGTTCGTCGCGGATCGACTTGCGGAGCGAATTGATGATCAGGGCTATCAGCACGAGGATCGTCAGGTACGAGAGGCCCGTTATCACCATCAGCAGGTAGCAGTAGACATTGTTGCCCATCACCTTGAACGCGTTGCCGAGCGTGTAGGCCTCGTCCACCTGTACGCGCAGGTCTATTCGGCTGATTGTCGGTTCGATGCTGGCCGGGAGCCCCTCGATCACGACCGGCTCGGCGGCCTTGCGTACTACCGGGGCGGAGACGTAATAGGAGCGTATGCCGCCTTGTGGGATCTCGATCTCCAGCGTGTCCTGCGCATCGCGCCATCCGCGCGAGAAATCCGGGACGAAGCTCGCTGCGAAACCTACGATCAGCGCCGCGAAGTAGATGATGTAGATCAGCAGTAAATGCCTGTGCAGTCTTTTTTTGTTCTGCATGCTTGTTCGTTTTTGAGTTTCGATAGTGCAAAATTAGTATTTATTTTCGAAAAACAAATAATATTTATCGTTTTTCGATAAAATAATTGGTCGCGGATAAAAAAGGAGGGCACCAGCGCCGTCCTTCGCCTGCCGTGGCGCGTATTTATTCCACGTTGTCTTTCAGTTGTTTCCAGAACGAGGCATCGATGGCCATTGCGATCGAAGCGGCCAGCACGAAGAGTACGAACATCACGACGAAGGTGATGAAGGCGATAGTCGTCCCTATGTTTAGGTAGGGTATCCAGATAGTTACCAGCCACAGGGTCACTGCCACGACGATCGGGGGGCGTTCTTGACGCCGATTTCGATCGAATCCTTCAGGGTTTCCGCGAAGTCGAGTTTCTTCATTTCCATAACTAACGCTTTTATTGAGGGTTAATGTTCAACCAAATATACGAAAAATTCTTATCTTTGCCGCCATGCAACGCTAAATATCAATTACATGGGAGAAAAATCGCATTATAATTACCGTGTCGAACCGCAGGATGTGGATTTCACGCTCCGGGCCACGATCCCGTCGCTGGGCTCGGCGATCCTCAATACGGCGGGCATAGACGCCCACGGCAAGGGTTTCGGGGTCGACGCCCTCAATGCCGACAACCATTCGTGGGTGCTCTCGCGCATGGCCGTGGAATTCGACTGCCAGCCCGGGCAGTATACCGACTATACGATTGCCACGTGGATCAACGAATACGGGCGGGTGCTCTCGACGCGTAATTTCACGCTGACCGACGCCGCGGGCAACGAATTCGGCCGTGCGGTGACGCAGTGGGCGATGATCGACCTGAGGAGCCGTTCGGCGCTCGACCTGTCGTGGGTGGGCGACGCCCATGCCGAAGCCATCGTCGATGCCCCTTCGCCGACCGACAAGCCGCGCAAGATCCGCGATGTCAACCCGGCGCATACGGCCCTGCACGAAGTCGTTTACAGCGACATCGACTTCAACCGCCATGTCAATACGATGCGCTATATAGAAATGATGATCGACATGCTGCCCCTGGAGATGCTGACGCAGGAGGCGCCCGTGCGGTTGGACATCCATTTCCTGCGCGAATGCCGTTACGGACAGACGCTTGCCGTCGGTTACGAGCAACGCGGCCGTACGGCGCTGTTCGAGATACGCAGCGATGCCGATACGGTGGCCGTACGTGCCTCTATCGAGTGGAAATAGGCCTGCGGGGAATGTCCTGCCGGCACTCCGTGGAACGGGTTTTGCAGTTAGGGCTGCAAAACCTTTTTTCATTATGGAAACCGCAGTCAAGACACAGAACAAGTATCAGGTGAGCATCGACCTGCTGAACGATGCCGTAGGCAAGGAGATCGCCACATCGCTCCAGTACATGTATTTCCACACCCATTTCGAAGACGACCGCTACCAGTACCTTTCGAAGATCATGCGCGAGATCTCGATCGCCGAGATGCGCCATATCGAGGAGTTCTCCGACCGCATCATGTTCCTGCAGGGCGACGTCGACATGAACGCCTCGTTCCGCACCAAGCAGGTGACCGACGTCAAGGAGATGCTCCGCCTGGCCATGCAGTTGGAGCAGAGCACGATCGACTCCTATAACGAAGCGTCGCGCATTGCCGCCGAACACAAGGACGCCGTGACGCACAAGATGTTCCAGGACATTATCGTCGAGGAGGAGGAACACCTCGATACCTTCCGCACCGAGTTGCAGCATATGCTCGACTACGGCGAGGAGTACCTGGCGCTGCAGTCCGCAGCGGGCAGCAAGCATACCGCCAAGAGTTTCAAACATACCGACGACGGCGAATAACCGTCCCTGGCCTGAGTCTGCGGGGTGCCGTTCGCGGCGCCCCGTTTTTTGTGCGGGCTTTTCCCGGTGAATCCCGTCCGGCAGGCTCTTCGCTGTGCGTTCTTCCCGCCGGACACTTGCCGCCATGCTTTCCCGGCCGGTTTTTCTCCGTGTGTTTTTCCTCCGGGCTCTTTGCTGCGTCTTTTTACAGGGACTCTTCCCGGCCGGGAATCCGGCTGGGGCGTTTTGTGGGCAGTTCGGGGCGGGGGCCGGACTGCCGGGATCTTCCCGTTATGCCCCTGCGCATGGAATCGCGGTGGCGCGAAAAGTTTGCCCTGTCCGTATATTTACGGCAAAAGAGACAGCCGTTTGCGCTATCTTTTCCTATATTTGCCGTATGAAGATTACGATTTTAGGCCCTGCGCACCCGTACCGGGGCGGATTGGCTTCGATCATGGAGATCATGGCCCGCACCTTTCAGCGGCGTGGGAACGAGGTAGACATAAAGACTTTCACGCTGCAATACCCTTCGCTGCTCTTCCCGGGCAAGAGCCAGACCGTATCCACGCCGCCGCCGGCCGATCTGCACATCTGCCGGTGCGTCAATACGGTCAACCCTTTCAACTGGGTGCGTATCGGTCGCCGGATATGCCGCGAACGTCCCGATTTCGTGCTGATGAAATACTGGACGCCCTTCATGGCACCCTGTTTCGGTACCATTGCCCGTTTCGCCCGCCGCAACGACCATACGAAGGTGCTCTGCCAGATCGACAACGTCGAACCCCACGAGCACCACCTGACCGACAAACCCTTCAACCGTTATTACCTGGGTGTCGTGGACGGGTTCGTCTACATGTCCGAGCAGGTGCACGGCGAACTGAAGGCATACAGCGATGCCCCGGCGCTATTTTCCCCGCATCCGCTTTTCGAGAACTTCGGGGAGCGGGTCGCCCGCAACGAGGCTTGTGTACGGCTGGGGCTGGATCCGACGGTCGATTACGTGCTTTTCTTCGGGCTGATCCGCGACTACAAAGGGCTCGACCTGCTGCTCGACGCCTGGGCGGAGTTGCGCCGCCGGGGGCTTGCCGCGGGGCGCAGGCTGATCGTCGCCGGGGAGTTCTACACCCCCAAGGAGCGTTACCTGCGGCAGATTGCCGACAACGGCCTGCAGGACGAGGTGATCCTCCACGACCGGTTCATTCCCGACGAACAGGTGAAATACTACTTCTCGGCTGCGGATTTCGTCGTCCAGCCCTATAAGACCGCGACGCAGAGCGGCGTGACGCAGATCGCCTACCAGTTCTGCGTGCCGATGGTCGTCACCGACGTCGGCGGTCTTTCGGAGATCGTGCCCGACGGTCGCGTAGGGTATGTCTGCGAGCCTACGGTGCAGGGTGTGGCCGATGCCATTGCGCGGATGTACGACGGGGATACGATCGAACGCTTCCGCCTGAACTGCATCGAGGAGCGCAAACGTTTCTCCTGGGAGGAGATGTGCACGCGCATCGCCGAGTTGTACGAAATGGTACGCTGATTCCGGATCGCGTGGCTGGGATTTTCCCCGAACCCTTGCCTCTGGAAAATTACAAAGGGCTGCCGTGCATTGCACGGCAGCCCTTCCGCTTCATTTATTCGTCGTAGTTTGGCTACTTCTTTATATTGGGCAGTTCGAGCCCGTAGTTCTTTTTCCGGTCTTCCGCCTTGAGCCACAGTCCCAGGAGCATCGCCGCGATGCCGCAGCTGGCGAAAATCACCATCGGGAGCGTATAGTTGTAGGCCGTGCCGTCCACATGCCCCGGGTTACTGAATTTGAGGGCGTAGCCGATGACAGCTGGGAAGAGGCAGAGGCCGATGTTCTGGATCCAGAAGATCAGCGAGTAGGCCGAACCCAGGTAGCGGGTCTCCATGATCTTGGGAACCGAGGGCCACAGCGCTGCGGGTACCAGCGAGAACGAGATTCCCAGGATGATGATGGCGCCGTAAGCGACGAGCGTACTCGGATAGGCCGGGAGCACGAAGGCGAAGATCAGGTGGCATACCGTCATCAGGACGGCTCCGAAGATCAGCATCGTGGCGCCCTTGCCCTTGTGGTCGAGGTAGCTGCCCAGTAGCGGCGTGATGGCCGCGGCGCCCATCGGGAACCAGCGGAAGATGTCGGCGGCCGTTTGTGCCGTGACGCCGAGGTTGCTTTCCAGCATGTTCGTGGCGAAGCGCTGGAAGGGGAAGATTGCCGAATAGTAGAGCACGCAGAGTATGGCCACGATCCAGAATACCTTGCTGCTGAATATTTTGCCCAGGTCGCTGATGCGGAATTCCTCTTCGGAACTGTTGTTGCCGCGGGAATCCAGCCCGAGCTGTTTGTCCAGCTTGCGATCCATGAAGGTGAATACCGTGTAGGTGAGCAGTCCGATCAGCAGCAGCAGGGTACAAAATGCCACCGGGCGCACGACCGTTGCGGGAGCCATGTTGGCGAGCCACGGCGAGATGGAGAAAACGGCGAAGACACCCACACGGGCAATGGCCATTTCCAGCCCCATTGCGAGGGCCATTTCCTTGCCTTCGAACCACTTGGCGATCGTCTTCGAAACGGTGATGCCGGCCATCTCCATACCGCATCCGAATATCATGAACCCGAGCGATGCGAGTTTGGCACTGGCCGGGAACGATACCCACCAGCTATTGAGCCAAGCCTCGGCGCCAGTGCCGATGAAGGCGTCGCTCACGCCGTAATATTTGATGCAGGCGCCGATAAACATCAGGGATGCCGAGAGCATTCCCGTGAAGCGCACACCCATTTTGTCGAGGATGATACCTGCCAGGATCAGGAATCCGAAGACATTGAAGATGAACTCCGAACTTCCGTACATGCCGAACACGTCGGGCGTCCAGCCGCGCTGTGCCTCGATCATGCTCTGCAGGGGCGACATCATGTCCACGAACATGTAGCCGAAGAACATCGTCAGTGCGATCAGGATGAGCGCCGTCCACCGCACCCAGGCCGAGTCGTTGAGTTTCCGTTGGATAATTTCCGTCATAATTATTTGTTTTTGAGTTAGCTTACTTTTCTAACGGCGCGTATCGTTTCAGCACCTCGTAAGCCTCGACGATACCCAGCTCGCCGGCCTTCGAAATGTCGAGACACCCTTTGCGCGTGTCCTTCATGAATATCTGTATGATGCCGCGGTTGTAATATGCCTCGGCGAAATTGGGGTTCTGTTCGATGGCCTTCGAGTAATCCTCGAACGCTTCGGGCAGGCTTCCCGACAGGGCCTTGAGGTTGGCGCGGTTGTAATAGCTGTACGCCAGGTCGGGGAAGAGCTTGATGGCCTTGTTCAGGTCGGCCACCGCCTCGTCGTAACTGTACGTGCGCTTGCTGTTGTTGTTCAGCCGGTTGGCCGGATCCGAGTCGATCGTGATGCGCTGGTAGGAGTTGTCGATCGACGAGATGAAGTCGATCATCTCGGCGCGCGTCGTCGAGCGGTTCAGGTAGAGGAACGGGTTGCTCGGGTTCTGCTCGATGGCCGCGGAGAAGGTGTTCACGGCATTGGTATACTGCTTGATGAGCGACTGCGTGACACCCCGTTCGAAGAGCACCGTCCACGATGCCCGATCCGACTTGAGCTCCTCGACGTATTGCTTGTCGAGCATCACGAGCGTGTCGGCCGGGATATTGCTTTCGCGCCACGAAAGGGTGAGGTATTCGTTGTCCACCCGTTTCCTGAAGTCCTCGACGCGCTGTACGTGGTAGCGTTCCACGGTCGGCACGGTGTCGGGACGCATCAGCGTGAACTTGAATAGCGGCAGCAGGCGCATCTCTTCGTGGCCGCCGTTGTGGCCCGTGATGCGGTCGAAGCTGCCGCCCGAGAATTTGCTGTCGAACGACAACAGGCGGTCGAAACGCTGCGTCGTGTCGGCATAGATCGAGTAGGTGCTGTCGCTCAGGCGGGAGCGGTACTCCGCAATCTTCTTCTGGGCCGTGTCGCGGTCTTTCTTCGCGCCCTGCGGGTCGCGCAGCAGTTCGCGCAGACGGCCGCGGTAAATATAGGCGTTGGCGAAATCGGGGTAGAGCTTGATGGCCGAGGAGTAGTCGTCTATCGCCTTCTCCAGTTCGCCTAGCTGGGCATAGACCCCTGCGCGGTTGTAGTAGACCAGCACGTTGTTGGGCGAATAGAGCGCCACCTTGTCGTAGTCGTCCAGCGCACGGTTGTAGTCGCCGATCTGCGTGCGCAGCATGGCACGGTTGAAGTAGGTCAGCGAATTGGTCGAGTCGAGCTGGATCACCTTGTCGAAATCCGCGAGGGCCAGCATCGGACGGTTGGTGTCCGAGTAGACCAGTGCGCGGTTGAAATACGAAAGCAGGTAGGCCGAATCGCATTCGATGGCCTTGTTGAAATCGGCTTCGGCTTCCGCAAAGCGTTTCTGTTCCATGTAGAGCCCACCGCGGCGGTTGTATCCGCCGGGGTTCTCGCGGTTCGTGCGGATGGCGGTGTTGAAATTGTCGTAGGCGCGTACCGTATCCTTCAGGTGCAGGTAGCTCAGGCCCCGGCAGATGAAGGCGTCGGCGACTTTGTTCTCCTGGCGGATGAACTTGTCGAAATCGTCGATGGCCTCCTTGAACTGCTGGTTCAGCAGCCGTGTCACGCCGCGGCTGTAATAGGGGCCCGGCAGATCCGGGCGCAGGTCGATCGCCTCGCGGAAGTCCTGCAGGGCGTCATCGTAATTACCCAGCCGCGAACGCGTGATCGCGCGGTAGGTATAGGCTTGTGTGTATACGGGGTTGAGCCGGATGGCGGTCGAGAAATCGGCCTCGGCGCCCAGCAGGTCGTCGAGGTTGTATTTGGCGATGCCGCGCAGGAAATAGCCTTCGAAGGCATCCTCGTCGAACCGCAGCAGGGTGTTGAGCGTCCGGATGGCCTCCTGGTAGTCGTTGTTCATCATGCACGAACGTCCCACCCAGAAGAAATATTCCCGGTTGTACTGCGCATACGATTCCTTCCCGCACATCAGTGCGATGCCCAGTGCGATCCCGAAGATGTATTTTTTCAATTTCCGACTCACTTGTCCCATTAACGTCCTTTTCGGGCGGTTTATTATTCCGGTTTATTCCAATTCGTACCCGAAACGGCGCAGTTGGCGTTCGTTGTTGCGCCAGTCGTCGTTCACTTTGACGAACAGTTGCAGGAAAACCTTCTTGCCGAGGAACTGCTCCATGTCCTCGCGCGCGGCCTGCCCGACCCGTTTGAGTTTCTCGCCCTTATGCCCGATCAGGATGCCTTTCTGCGAGTCGCGGGCGACATAGATCGTTGCGGCGATGCGGTCGATCGCCGGCTCCTCCTTGTAGCTTTCGATCTCGATTTCGCAGCAGTAGGGGATCTCCTTGTCGTAGAACCTGAGGATTTTCTCGCGGATGATTTCCGAGGCGAAAAACCGCAGCGTCTTGTCCGTCAGTGTATCCTTCGGATAGAAGGCCGGGCCTTCGGGCAGCAGGTCGAGGATGGTCTTGAACAACCCTTCGATGTTGAAATTCTCCTTGGCCGATGCCGGTACGATGCGTGCCTCGGGCAACTCCCCTTGCCATTTGTCGACCAGTACCTCGAGTGCCTCGGGCGTCGTGAGGTCGATCTTGTTGATGACCACGATGGCCGGAACGCCGCTCTGGCGGATGCGGTCGATGATTTCGGCCGAGCGTTCCCCCCGCTCCACGGTGTCGGTGACATAGAGTATGACGTCGGCATCGGCCACGGCGCCCGTCACGAATTTCATCATCGACTCCTGTAATTTGTAGCTGGGTTTCAGAATGCCCGGCGTATCGGAATAGACGATCTGGAAATCCTCGCCCGAGACGATCCCCATGATCCGGTGGCGCGTGGTCTGCGCCTTCGACGTGATGATCGACAACTTTTCGCCGACCAGCGCGTTCATGAGTGTCGATTTGCCGACGTTGGGGTTTCCGATGATATTTACAAAGCCCGATTTGTGCATTTTCCTTTTGGGATATGATCCGGACAAAGGTAGCGATAAAAAAAGACCCCTGCAAACGCCCGGTCGATTAATTTACCCGCCGATACGGTCGTTTGACCGGTGTGCGGTGCTTTTTACGATTTTTCCCGTATATTTGCCGGTACACGATATAACGGAAAATTATGAACAGGACGAAAATCCTCTTTTTCTGCGCCGGTGCCGTGCTGGCCGCGTTGCTGGTATGGTGGCTGTCGGCCGGGGAGCGCACCCCGACCGGGGAGTCCGGCCAGCGGAACCCCCTCGATGTGATTATGACCCGGACGAGCATCCGGGCCTACCGGGATTGCCCGGTCGGTGCCGATACGGTCGAACTGCTGCTGCGGGCTGCGATGGCCGCGCCCTCGGCCGTGAACCGTCAGCCGTGGGCTTTCGTTGTCGTGGACGACCGGGAGCTGTTACGCGAGCTCGCCGGGGCGCTGCCTTTTGCGAAGATGGCCGCCCGGGCACCCCTGGCCGTGGTCGTCTGCGGCGACTTGTCGCGCAATCCGGGGGCTTCCGGCGACTGGTGGGTGATGGATGCCTCGGCGGCCTCGGAAAACCTGCTCCTTGCGGCCCATGCCCTGGGGTTGGGAGCCGTATGGACTGGGGTTTATCCCCGCGGCGAACGGGTAGAGGCCGTGCGGCGCGTGCTGGGGCTTCCCTCCGATGTCGTTCCGCTCAACCTGATTCCGGTGGGCTATCCTGCGGACAATCCTGAGCCCAAGCAGAAGTGGAACCCGGCGAACGTCCGGCATAACGGCTGGACGGAGTAAACCGCCCGCGCAGCCTATTGTGCCTTGATCCATTCGTACACCGGGTCGATGCCTTTCGTGAAATCCGTAAAACTCATTTCGATCCTGACGTCGGGGGTGATCGTGTCGGTCTCTTCGTCCGTACGCCGGAAATATTTGGTCGAATAGGCGACTGTCAGCTTCGATTCCGGGAGCTGGAAACTCCGTACCTCGCCGAAGTGGTTGGGTTTGCCGGCGGTCTGTTCGCCGACTACGACCGCATCGGTCAGGTGCTTGAAATCCATCGTATTCAGGATGGCCGAGGAGAATGTGCTTCGCCCGATGACGACATAGGTTTTTATGCCAGGGTGCTGTTCCAGGAACCGGGCCAGCCTTTCGATGAATGCCTTCCCCTGTGCCGAGTTCCCTCCGCCGTTGTTCCTCATGTCGAAAATGATCTTCCCGACGGGGTTTCCCTGCAATATGCCGAACGCCTTTTCGCCGAATTCCGTGAACGACGGCAGCGACGCGGCTTTCTCGCGGCTCTTGAACTCCGCCTCGCTTTCACGCCCCCAGCAGGAGTTGTAGAGGATATAGTATATTTTTTCCTCCGGGAAATAGCGATCCGTGAAAAGCACGTTCCTTTCCGCGATCGCAAGGGGCAGGGAATCGGGCTGGAAGGCGGCCCGACCCGCCCGCTGCGGATCGGACGGTTTGAGCGTATAGGTCTTGTCTCCGTCCAGCGTGAGTTCCGCCTGCCCGTTGTGTGCGAACCCGAAATATTCCAGGAGCTGTAACGACGGGAACAATTGGGGAATCATGGATTTTACCATTGCTTCGTTGTCGACCGTGAACAGGGTGCTCAGGCTGTCGATTACGGTTTCGACCGGTGCCTTGCCGACCGCTGTGAGCCGGTGCCCCAGCAACTCTTTGTTTTCCTCTGCCGTCTGTATGACGTACAGCCCGTCGGAGACCCAGAGCAGCCCGAGCGGCAGTTCTGCTGCCGGTTCATCAGCTGGTTGAAATATAGCATGGTGTGCGAATCGCCCAGCCTGGCGATCAGCTGCTGGGTTTTGAGCGCCGTAGCAAAATCTCCGGCCTCCCCGGCCGAAGCCTTGATCGCGCCGATTGCGGTCTCGAACTGCGCTTTGTCGTATTTCGCAAAGAGGTTGCAATGTTTCGCGGGCAGTTCGCTGGCCAGGTAATCCAGGTCGGCGGCCCAGTCGATGCCGCTCCCGCCCTGGGAGAAGGCGGCCGGGACGAAGCGATCCCCAGCAACAGCAGAAGTAATTTTTTCATGTGGTTTTCCGGGTTGGGTTTCCCGGTACAATTTAACGATTATTTTTCAATTCCATGCTGTAAACCGCTCTTTTATATCTTCTGCCCCCCCCCGGCTTCGATCCCTCTTTGAAACGGAAAATCCCTGCGGGTTGTTGCCCACAGGGATTTTCTTACAAACGGATGGATTGTGCCGTGTTACTCGACTTTGAAGCCTGCAACGTCCTCCATGCTGGTGGGGTAGATCTGATGCGTTCCGTTGAATACCTGCATCACACCCTTCAGGTCGGCCGTCTTTTGGGCGATCTGTTCGTCGGCATAAACCGCATACTTGGTAATTCGTGCCGCAACGGTTTTACCGGTTTCTCCTGTAAAGTTGGTCGTCGTGGTCTTGCCGTTGACCACCCAGGTTGTCGCCGATGTTGCCGGGGTGAGGTTCTTCACCTTGACATACTGGCCCAGATAGTCTCCGCACTGTGCATCCGTGATCTCCGGAACCTTTATCGTCGCTTTCTCCTGTGTGGCGAAAACCGTTGCCATCTTCAGCTGCGGCAGCCCGTTGTAAAGGTCGTAGGTCGCATATTTGAGGCTGACAATCACCTTCGTACCCACGGGCAGGTCTTTCTCGGTGTAGTCGTTGCCCTTGATGATGATGCCCGTGTTGGCCTCGCCGGTGTTGTCCACCAGCGAGAGGAGCTGGTACAGGGCACCGCCTTCGTTGTTGGCTGCGATATAGCCCTTCACAGCGACCAGTTCGCCCAGCGCATCGCCCGAATTCATGGTGGCGAGTTTGGCGTTGAGTTCCTTGACCGTGATGGCCTGGCTCTCGTCGGGCATGGTCTCCTGCTCTGCGAATTCGATCGACGTGGTCAGCGTATTGAGGTATTTGGTATCCGTCCCCGAAACACCGACGGTATAGCCCGTGATGATGACCTTGCGGCCGATGAAGCCGGCGATGTTGAGGTCGCTGTTGGGGTAGGCGATCGAACCGACTACGTTCGTACCCTCCACGGCGACATTATAGTGCCACTGGTAGATATTGTCCTGGTACGAGGTGAGGTCACCTTCGTATTTTACATACTGGATCGTCGGGTTGTTGACGTAGGCGTCGAACTGCGCTGCCCCGAAATCCGTCGGGGTGGGCTGCGTATAGCTTCCCGAGCCGTTCTTGGTGAGTTCCGACGTTTCGCCGAACTGCTTCATGCCGCCATATTCCGAGGTTGCGCCTTCGACGGTGACTTTGTCGCCGACGGTCATGCCGTGGTTCTTCTTGAATACGAGGATCGTACCCGTGGCGTCCTTTACGAGGAAGCCCTTCGAGTGGGTGCCGATCACCTGTCCTTCGACCTTGTAAACTTCGTCGATGGGAGCCGCCAGCACCTCGGCTATCGTCGAAAGCGGTGTCTCCTCTTCCTTACCGAACTCGATTGCCTGTCCGCCGTTGCCCGGGGTCAGCAATACGTCGTCGATACGGTTCACGCTGCTCATCTTGGCTTCGAACTTGATGTAGAGCGTGCCGGTGCCTGCCGGCAGGGTGAAGTCTGCCGTTGCGAGGCGCCACTCACCCGGTTCGTCCGCTACGCTGCCGAAATCGTAGTCGAGCGCCTGCGACCAAAGCTGCCCGTCGGCCGAAAGGCGTACCACAAAGTCAGACTTGATGAACGTGTTGGTGGCGCCCTGTGCGTAGCGCTGCGCGCCGAACGAGAGGCGAAGGTTCTGCGACGTTACCGCGATCTTCTGGATCGTGAAATAGTTGGGCGCCGTGCTGAAGAAGATGTTGTTTTTACCTGAACCGTCGTAAAGCGAAAGCGAACCCTTAGACGACTGGTTCGTACGTGCGGACATGCTCTTGAAGTCATAAGCCACGTTGGCGACGCCCGAGCCCTTGTGGTTGATCCAGCCTTCGAACTGGTCGAGGAACGGCCACTGGCCGCCGTCGCCGAAGGTTTGCGAGGCGAGCTCCTTGTCGAACGTGCTGTAGAAGATCGCTCCGTCGGGAACTTCCTCTTCGAATTCTCCCTCGTCCTTGATCTCCACGGGGATGGTGTACATATAGGTTTTGTACGAGCCGAAGAGCCAGCCGGTGATGGTCACGTTGTGGCTGTTGTACTTCTCCTTGAAATCGTCGCTCATGTAGTCCAGGCTGCCCTGCACCGAAGTGCCGTCGATCTCGACGTTGACGTAGTTGCCCGATACGAGGACGGTACCCTTGTAGGTCACGTATTTCACCTCGGGGTTTTTCATGTAGGCTTCGATTTCCGTTGCCGAGAATGCCGCGGGCTGCGGCTGGGTAATATCCTGGTGGCCGGTCTTGGTGAAACTGCAACCCTTGCCGAATTGCAGCAGGCCGTTGCGCGACTCGGTCTTGCCCGATACGGTGATTACGTCACCGACGGCCAGGTCGTGGGCTTCGCCCTTGAATGCGTAGATGCGTGCACCGTCCTGCTGGAGGAGGACACCCTGCTCGTTGGTGGCGATGACGCTTACGCCCTCGACTTCGAATGCCGAGCCGGCGCCGGCTTCGAGCACTTCGGCCAGCGTGGCCTTGTTACCCTGTACCGTGAAACGTGCTTCGGTAAGCTGGATGTCGTCGCCGTTGCAGGGCAGGAGTTGCAGTGTGCCGTTGTAGATGCCCGCGATACCTGCGATGGAACCGCTCTTGTCGGTCGGGATGGCATCCTGGGCATAGGATGCGGTTTGCAGGGTGCGGATTTTGTAGGACTTTCCGTCCTTGGTCTCCATGGAAACATTGCCCTTGTTCGAGTCGCTGTTCCAGGTGCCCGATTCCGACGCTTCGGGCTGCGTGTTTTCGATCTTTACGTATTGCGATTCGTACTGCGCGATTTTGTCTGCGGTGATGGCGATCGGGGCCAGCGGTTCGGTCTGCCCCACGAGCATGGGTTCGTTGTGGGTCGAAACCTGCAGCAGTCCGCTGAAGAGCTGTGCCGATGCGTCGCTGAGCGATACTTCGACGATGTCGCCGCGCTCGAAGGTGTTGTTAGACTGGCTGATCGAGAGTGCGAGGCCGGCACCGGCATCCTGCGTATCGTCGGCAAGGATTACGATGAAGGGCTGCTGGTTTCCCCCCCCCTTGTCCGAGACTACGATACCGCACAGCGTCATGGCTCTGATCGCGTCCGTCAGTTCTTTTCCATCGGCAGAGGGATTGGTCGCCATGACGAGCTCGCGGATTTCCGCAATGTTCGTATTCGTCTCCCCTTCTTTGATCTGCCTTACGGAGCATGTGCCCGTGTCGGTGGCGCCCATGTAACCGGTTGCCGTTACGGTGATGGTACCCGTACGCGACGTGGCGTTCGCGGGTACGGTTACGGCTACCGTCGCAGAACCTTTGCCGCTGGTTTGCGACAGCTCGATCCATGCGTCGGCCTTGATCTGCCAGTTGAGCTTTCCGTTAAGCTCGATTTCGAGGTTTTTCGTCTGGGTTTGCGTGCAATCGAACGTCAACGATTGGGTAACCTCGATTTCAGGGATCAGCTTGTCGTCCTTGGTGTCGTCGTCCGAACAGGCTGTCAGTGTTACTCCCAGCGCGAGGGTGAGCGCCGCGCAGAGTAATCTTTTCCAAAATGATAATTGCATCATGTGGTTGTGATTAAATTAGAAAAAGTGAGATTTGAAGTATTGCGTGTACTAAGGTAATAATTTTTAACTGTCCTGCTATGAAAAAGTGATGAAAAATTCGTTTCGGGCCCTAAAAACTACCGCATAAAAAATCCCCCATTCCGAATGAGGGATCGTGGTTTATTTGCAATCTGTTGGCTATCGGCGTCTTCCGGGCATGTTCGGCATCTTCATGTTGCCGCCGGCTACGGCCTTCATCATCTTGCGGGTATCCTCGAACTGTTTCATCAGGCGGTTCACGTCGGCCATCGTCGTGCCGCTGCCCTTGGCGATGCGTTCGCGGCGGTGTGCGTTGATGATTTCGGGGTGCTCGCGCTCGGCCGGGGTCATCGACGAAATGATCGCCTCGGTCTGCTTGAACACGTCGTCCGGGATGTCCACGTTCTTGAGCATCTTGCCTACGCCGGGAAGCATTCCCGCGAGGTCTTTCAGGTTGCCCATCTTTTTGATCTGCTGGATCTGCCCGATGAAATCGTTGAAGTTGAACTGGTTCTTGACCAGTTTTTTCTTCAGGCGGCGCGCCTCCTCCTCGTCGAACTGCTCCTGTGCACGCTCCACCAGCGATACGACGTCACCCATGCCGAGGATACGGTCGGCCATACGTTCGGGATGAAACACCTGCAGGGCGTCCATCTTCTCGCCGCTCGAAATGAATTTCAGCGGTTTGCTGACCACCGAGCGGATCGAGATCGCGGCACCGCCGCGGGTGTCGCCGTCGAGCTTGGTGAGTACCACGCCGTCGAAGTCGAGCCGGTCGTTGAACTCCTTGGCCGTGTTTACGGCGTCCTGGCCCGTCATGGCATCCACCACGAAGAGTGTCTCCGAAGGCTTCACGGCCGCCTTGATGGCCGTGATCTCCTGCATCATCGCCTCGTCCACGGCCAGACGGCCCGCCGTATCGACGATTACGACGTTGAACGAGTTTTGGCGGGCGTATTTGATGGCGTTTTCGGCGATCTGTACTGGGTTTTTGTTCCCCTCTTCGGTGTAGACCTCCACTCCGATCTGCCCGCCGAGCACCTTCAGCTGGTCGATGGCCGCGGGACGGTATACGTCGCCTGCCACCAGCAGTACCTGGCGGCCTTTCTTGCTTTTGATGAATGCCGCGAGCTTGCCCGAGAAGGTGGTTTTACCCGAGCCTTGCAGACCCGCGATCAGGATCACGGCCGGGTTGCCCTCCAGCCTGATGTCTGTGGCCGTGCCGCCCATCAGTTCGGCCAGCTCGTCGCGTACGATCTTGGTCATCATCTGTCCGGGCTTCACCGCCTTGAGCACGTCCTGTCCCAGCGCTTTCTGCTTTACCTGGTCGGTAAACGATTTAGCGACCTTGTAATTGACGTCGGCGTCGATCAGCGCACGACGGATCTCCTTGAGCGTCTCCGCTACGTTGATCTCGGTGATGCGCCCCTCGCCCTTGAGGATTTTGAATGACCGTTCGAGTTTATCCGTTAAATTTTCAAACATGGCTCAGCGAAATTTTGCCCACAAAGATAACGAATAATTCACAAAGAGCAAGGGCTGCGGCGATTTTCAGGGCACCTGGTTGCCCACCCTGCATTTTTCCGCATAAATGTTTGGACGGCAGCCTTATTCTGTTACCTTTGCGGGCAGAAGCAACCTGCAAATTATGAAGAACCCAGTTTTTGCGGCACTCCTCGCGCTTCTGTATTGCGTCAGCGGGGCAGCCCAGAATATAAACCAGTGGCGCACCCCCAAGGGGTTGCCGTCCGGCAATGAGATCGGGGTGCGGTACGGCGCACAGCTTTTCATGAGGGACGGCCGTGGCCCGGAATTCGAGGCGATCAGCATCGACTACGCCCGGTACAACTATTATAATATAGGTTTCCGCACGGGGCTGAACCTGTTTTTCGACGACGAGATTTGTGACTATTATTCGATCCCGATGCAATTCACCTGGCGCACGGAACGTATCCGGGGGCTGGTTTTCCCGGGCGACGGCGAGGCCGGGTCGTGGGTCGCAGCGGCATTGCTTTCGATCATTCCCAAGCAGTTCGAAGCGCATACGGGTTTTACGCCGGGCATGATGCTGGGCCCGCTCAGCCGCGTGCCCTACTCCGGGAATTTCCTCGTCAAGCACCGTTTCAGCTGTACCTATGACCTCGGGGTGCGGCTTATCATCCCCATCTGGCGGTTCAACCTCTACGGCGATTTCACCTACCATTGTTACCTGACCGACAATTTCGGGTTCGCCTTCGGGGATTACCGCCCGGGGCGTTCCTACATGGAGCTGGGCGTTGGCCTGTCGTTCAATTTCTGAGCCTATTTGCTACCGGGATTCCCGAAATTCATGCTGTCCGAAATAAAACGGTGTGCCTCATTCCGTACTTTTCCAACAAAGTGTGTATTTTTGCATGGGCATATTTGATAGCAAGCAACGACTGAGATAAGTTTGACGTACACATAGGCCGGGCGGCCTGTCCGAACCGGAACCGCATTATTACAAAATCCAAGTTATGAGGAACCTCTTTTGCCATTTGAACCCTGTTCCGCGTATCGGGACGACGATCGCCGCGGCACTCTTGTCCCTGGCCGCACTCACGGCCTGCGGAGAGGCCGGAGCCCCCGAACCGCTCGACTGGTGGCGCGACGGCGAGCGGGAGATCCGCACGACGGCCCCGGCCGTTACGGCGGGCCGTACGCTCCTGGCAGCAGGCGACTACGGCAACTTCCGTCTTACGGGGGAAGCCCTCACGCAGCCCGGTGCCGAAGCGGCGTTGCGCTTCCACACCGACGGCGAGTCGGGCTACGAGGTGGTTTTCCGCAACGGCGCCATCGACGGGACGCGCAAGAGCGGTTCGCTCGCCTCCGTGCGCAACCTCTACCGTTCGCTGGCCGACGACGGCGAGTGGTTCGGCTTCGAGGTCACTGTGCGCGGCCGTAACATCGTCGTCCGCATCGACACCACCGAAGTGGTCTGCTATACCGAACCCGAACATCCCTACCGCACCCAGGCGCACGCTCGGCAATTGTTAGGACACGGCGCGATCGCGCTGCGCGGCGTGCAGGGCGAAGTTGCGTTCCGCAACCTTGCAATCGAGCGCCTCGGCGCGCAGGCCCGCAACGAGGCCGACACATTGCCGCCCGTGGACGAACGCACCGACGGCGTGATCCGCTTCCAGCAGCGCGATTTCCCCGTCATCGACTACCACGTACACCTGAAGGGCGGCCTGACCAAGGAGCGGGCGCACGCCATGTCGATGAATTACGGCATCAATTACGGGGTGGCGCCCAACGCCGGGGAAGGCGGTGTGGGCCGGATGCTGGCCGACGACGGGGAGGTCTACGCCTACTTCGACGAGGTGGAGCGGATGCCCTTCCTGTGCGGCGTGCAGGGCGAGGGCCGCAAGTGGACGGCGACCTTCTCGCAGGAGGCCCTCGGCGTATTCGACTACCTGTTCACGGACGCCATGACCATCATAGACCACAAAGGGCGCAACTCGCGTATCTACCGGCCCGAGGAGGTGCACTACGACGGCGTGACGAAAGAACAGTACATGGATCATCTGGTCGACCAGACGGTGAAGATACTCACCAACGAGCCGGCCGACATCTACGCCAACCCGACCTACCTGCCCGACGACATGCAGGCCGATTACGACAGGTATTGGACTGACGCGCGCGTCGACCGCGTACTGGATGTGCTGGAACGCTACGGCATCGCCCTGGAGATTAACGCCCGCTATCGTATCCCGAGCTTCGGCATCATCCGCCGGGCCAAGCAGCGCGGAATAAAGTTCACGTTCGGCACCAACAACGTCGACGCCGACTTCGGACGTCTGGAGTACTCGCTCGAGGCGGTGGAGAAGTGCGGACTCACGGCCGACGACATCTGGTTTCCCGCGATGAGCGTACGCCGCGGACGCCCCGTCGTCCTTTACAACAAATTCGAGTAACGGATCGTAGTTTATCCCGGTTTGCCTACCGCAGCAGCCCGGCTTCGTAGTAAATTACGATCTGCTCGATCATCTTGTCTTCGTTGTCCTTGTCGTACTGCGATTTGAGATTCTGCCCGAAAATCCGCGACACGCCCTGCCAGAACCCCGCCACGAATCCGCCCCGGAACTCCTTGAGCACCTCGTAGGCCGTGTATTCGGTTTCGCGGTCGATCAACTTTAGCAACACCTTGCCCTGCGTGCGGGTCATGTGTTTCAGCACGGGCGTATATTCGTCCTTGATCTGGTGGTATACCTGCCTGATGTACTCCTTCTGCGCCTTTTTGGTCGGCAGGCGGCATAATTCCTCTTCCATGTCGGCCATCCTGGCTTTCGCGACCTTGGCGATGGGGTAGACCTTCTTCACGGCGTCGACCAGCTTGCGGTAACGGCGCAGGTCGACGGGGCGGCTGAACACGTAGACCGGCAGGATATGTACCAACGGTACCGAGTCTCCTTTTTCCACCGTCCATTCCTGGTGCCAGAAACCGCGGCCTCCCTGCGCACGTACCCCGGGGGACACGGCGACCAGTATTACCAGAATCAGGAGACACTTTTTCATATCGGCGAAAATCGTTATCTTTGCGGGCGGTGAACATCCGCGGGGCAGGCCGTGTCTTGCGCGTAGTTCGCGGGTCTGCCGTTGTGTCCGGCTTGCATTGGCTTTGCCGCGGACGAATCCGGCGGCAGTTCCGGAGTGGAGCCTCCCCTCCTGTACGCAGCCTGCACGGCCACTGCAAATGTAATTATTTATCGGATAAACGTATTACGCAAAATGGATATTATGCTGGAAAAAGGATTGTCGGCGCAGAGCCGGACGACGGTTACGGCCGCAAATACCGCCGCGACGATGGGGTCGGGCGACCTCGAGGTTTTCGCCACGCCTTCGATGGTGGCGCTTATGGAGCATGCCGCCATGACGGCTGTAGCCGCGGCGCTCCCCGCGGGGGCTACGACCGTAGGGGCGGAGATGAACGTCACGCACATCAAGCCTTCGGGGTTGGGTGCCGAAATCACCGCCACGGCCGTGTTGACCGGTGTCGAGGGGCGCAAGTTGACCTTTAACGTCGGCGCCCGCGATGCCGAAGGGATGATCGGCGAGGGCGTGCACGTCCGTTACGTCGTGGATCGTGAGAAATTCATGGCCAAAGTCCGCTGACGTAGGTGGGGGACACCCGGCCGGCTGGCCGGATTTTTATATATAACGGGCGCGGGGGCATTGCCCCCGCGCCCGTTATTCCGTTTCCGCTGCCGGTCAGAGCCCGACCAGCAGGTGTTCGAGCAGGATCACCAGGATGCCCGACGCATAGCCTGCGAAGGCCAGCAAGGTGATCTTCTTGAAATACCACCCGAAATTGATCTTTTCGAGCCCCATCGCCACCACGCCGGCTGCCGAGCCGATGATCAGCAGGCTTCCGCCCACCCCGGCGCAGTAAGTCAGCAGGTGCCAGAACAACCCGTCCTGCACGAACGACTGCATGTAGGCCGGGTCGGCGCTCGCGGCCACCGCAGCCGTGTCCATCACGGGGTACATGCCCATGCAGGCGGCGACCAGCGGCACGTTGTCGATCACCGACGACAGGATGCCGATGACGCCCGCTATGGTGAACACTTCGTGTACCTGCTTGTCGAGCCAGTTCGCCACGTCGGTCAGTACACCTGCGGTTTCCAGCGCCGCCACCGACATCAGGATTCCCAGGAAGAAGAGTATCGTCGGCATGTCGATATGCTTGAGCACCTTCGTCACGCGGCATTTGATCGACTCCTCGATGCCGCGCTTGCGGTCGTAGATGATCTCCGTCAGAACCCACATCACACCCAGCGAGACCATCATGCCCATGTAGGGCGGCAAGTGGGTGATGCTCTTGAACACGGGTACGAACAACAGGCTCAATACACCCGTGATGAGGATGAATTTGCTCAGGCGCGGGCCCACGCCCGCGGGCAGTTCCGCTTCGAACGTGCTCTCGTCCACCGGTGCCGCGTCCTCGTTGCGGATATACCGGATGGCGATCGCCGTCGGGATGACGACCGAGACGATACACGGTACGAAGAGCGTCCCCATCAGCGCCGCCGAGGTGACGTTGCCCCGCATCCACAGCATGATCGTCGTCACGTCGCCTATCGGTGACCAGGCACCGCCGCTGTTGGCCGCGATGACGATCAGGCTGGCGTAGATCCAGCGCTCCTTCTGGTCGGCGATGATCCTCCGCAGGAGCATCACCATGATGATCGTGGTGGTCATGTTGTCCAGCGCTGCCGACATGAAGAAGGTGATGAATGCCAGCAGCCACATCAGCTTGTGCTTGTTGCGGGTCTTGATGTGGTCGGTGATGACGTTGAAACCGCCGTGCGAGTCGATCAGGTCGACGATCGTCATGGCGCCGATCAGGAACACCAGTATCTCGCATGTGTCGCCCAGGTGGTCGACCATGTCGTGGCTGATATTCTCATCGTGCCCCCAGAGGCTGAAGATCGTCCATATGGCTCCGCACATCAGCAGTGCAATGGCCGATTTGTCGACCTTAACTTTGTGCTCCAGCGCGATGAAGGCGTAGCCCACCACGAAGAGCAGGATCATTGTCTGGATCATATCTTATCGTATTAATCGTTCAGTTTCAGCAGGGCGCCTGCCAGCCCGTTGTCCGGCTTGTCGGCTCCATGCGTGCAAAAGTAATGAAATTCTTTCTTGCACCCCTGCAAGAGTCGGGCATTTTTCTGTTTTCCGGTTGTAAATTGCGATTTTTTGCTTATCTTTGTCCCGCTTTCGAGCAACGGATTGAGCTGTGGTGTAATGGTAACACAGCAGATTTTGGTTCTGTCGTTCCAGGTTCGAGTCCTGGCAGCTCAACAATCCCGCATTGACTATCAATGCGGGATTATGTTTGTTGTATTATTCGCCTGAATCCTCCTTCGTCCTGCTTCTGCCCAGTATGCTGGATACGGTAAGTGTGCGGACTGTCCGCACACTTTGCTCGTTGAATAGAACTGTCGGTTTTTTCCCTGCGGTTATTATTTTCCGGGCGCGGATTCTTCGCCGGGAGTTTCTTTGACCGTCTGTGCCGGTTCCTTGCTGTCCTCGCCGTTGTCGCCGCAATGCGTTGAGGCATCGAGCATTCCGGCCAGGAGATCCATGGTCTCCGTGTTTTCCGCTTCTGCGGTGCCGGCGTGTCCGCCGTTTTTCATGTTGTCCATAATCGTTGCGGGTTTAACGGATTTTCTTGTGCGAGATGGCCGCGGCAATCCATAGCAGCACCACGGCGCCGATGACCGATGTGGCCAGGCTGCCCAGCGTGCCTGCCGGAACCAGCCCGAAGAACGAAAAGAGCCAGCCGCCGAGTACGACGCCTATGAGCCCTACGACGAGGTTGACGATGAGCCCCGAGCCGTTGCCTTTGACAATGAGGTTGGCGATCCATCCGGAAGCCAGGCCGAGCAGGAGATACCATACGAAATACATAGTGTTTCTGTTTTGATTTGCTGCTCCGTGTGCAAAATCCGTTCCCGAACGGTAGCTGCGTCGGTTCAGAGCGCCTGCCTGAGGGCTTTGGCCAACTGGTCGGGGCACGAAGTGCCCTTGCCGCGGCAGTCGATGCCTTCCAGCCGGGCTATCGCGTCGGCGGCTTTCATGCCGCGCACGAGCGCCGCTATGCCCTGCGTATTGCCGTGGCAGCCGCCCGTGAACGTTACACTGCGGATGATGCCGTCTTCCAGTTCGATGTCGATCTGCCGGGAGCAGGTGCCGAGGGTAGGGTAGGATATGTGTCGGGTCATGTGTATGCGTTGAAGAATCCGGATGCAAATATAACGATAAAACCGGTTGCATATCCTGCTTGTTTGCACGTCCGGGATTTTTTGTCCGGAATTTTCTGAGGAGGCTTTTTCTGCCGGCTGCGGATTTGGGCGAAAATTCCCCGCAGGATCGCCTGCCGGGATACGGGCATAAAAAAACATTGCCGAGAAAGAGGTAATCTGTAAGAGGCGCTTAGAAATTCCCCCCCCCTCGACAATGTTGTTGGGACTATGCCCGGGTTTCCCGAGCATGTATACAAATTTAAAATAAAAAATTTGAACCTGCAAATAAAAAGCTGCAAATTTTTGCAGCTTTTTTATTATCTGAAACAGGTTTTTACTGGCGCTGAAGGTCGCTGTTGTCGGCTACGACCATGTTTTTGTCGATGCGCAGCGTGACATTGCCGTCCACCTCGATCAGCAGGGTCGTCTCCTTGATCTCTTTTACCGTACCGTAAATGCCGCCGGCGGTAATGATCTTGTCACCTTTTTTCAGGCCTTCGCGGAATGCCTGCATCTGCTTGCGGCGCTTGGATTCGGGGCGCCACATGAAGAGCCATAAAACCAGCACCATCAGGCCGATCATAATGATGAAACTGTACTGCTGCATGAAGCCCGGCTGGGGCTCTACGGGCGGCACCTGAAGAAAATTAATCATACGTCGTTATGTTTTAAGTGTTTATTTCCGTTAACGGAACAAATATACGAAATATTGTCGAATACACAAATGTTTATTCCACTTCGGCCTCGATGAACAGCCTCAGGGGTTTCCGCCCGCCGGCGAATGTGATGTCCAGCGTCTTGAGCTGCCAGCCCCATTCGCCCCCCGCATCGAAGGTGAGTGATACCTGCTGCGCATCGCCCGGCGTAATGGGCTGTGTGTCATATCCGAGCGTCGTGCACCCGCAGCTGCGGTCGTATCGGGTGATGGCTACGGGCTTCGATGCCCGGTTTTCGATCCAGAGCCTGAGCACGGCCACCTCCCCCGAGTGCATGCGTCCGAAACGCACGGTATCCGTGCCGCCCGTGTCGAGGATCGTGTCCGTGACGGCGATAATCCGGCCTTTCCGCCCGGTCTCGCCCGTGCGTGCCTGCCGGGTGCCGCATGCCGCGGTCGTCACGGCCAGCGCCAGCAACAACACCCCGCGCAGCATCGGGACTCAGATAAGGCCGCGGCCGGCTTTCCTGATGCGGCCTTCGGCGGTGAGCGATTCGACGATCTTGTCCAGCACGCCGTTGATGAAGGTGCTGCTGCCGGGTGTCGAGTAGTATTTCGAAATCTCGATGTACTCGTCGAGCGTTACTTTGACGGGAATCGACGGGAACGAGGTCAGTTCGGCCATGGCTGTGCCGATGATCAGGTTGTCCATGAACACGATGCGTTCCACGTCCCAGTTGGCGGTGAACTTTTCGATGTAATCCTGGTAGGCATCGTAGTTGACCAGCGATTTTTCGAAAAGCGTCTTCACGAATTCGGGGTCTTCGTCGCTCTTGAACTTCGAGGGGACTTTCAGTCCGGTGTGCGACGGTTTCAGGCCCGAGAGCGAACGCAGGATCATCATTACGATGTAGGGCAGGTCGTCGCTCCAGAGGATCGACATCTCTTCCAGCTCGGTTTCCAGCGCCTCGCAGCTCTGCAACTCCTTGAAGAAATCTTCGAGCAGCTTGCGGTCGTCGGCGAACGAGCGCTCCTCGCGCAGCATGTAGTCCTTGAAATAGTCGCTTTCCGAGAGTTGCGTGTAGAGCGTACGGATCAGCTCCGGATGTCGTCCCCAGCCCAGCTTGCGGGCGGCGATGCGGTCGTTCACGGCATCGCTGTTGGCGATGACGCGGGTCACCCGGTTGTCTACGAACTTGGTATTGGGGTTGAGGTCTTCGTATGTCGGCAGTTTTTTCTGTTTGGCCAGTTCCTGCCGCTGCTCGGCATAACGCGCCAGCTCCACGGGGAGGGTCAGGATCTGGAAATAGAGGTCGTAGGCCTTGTCGACGGACGCCATCAGCGTTTTTTCCGATGCCATCATGTTGTCGGCGCCCGATTTGAGGTGGGCGAACAGTGCCTTGACGACCTTTATACGGAGTAATCTTCTGCTCAACATATCTGTTTAGAACGGTTTTTTCGGCCGCAAAGATAGGAAAAATTTTTCCGGAAAGAAAGAATTATTGTCTATCTTTGCAGCCGTATGGAACAAATCGAAGAAAAAGAAATCCGGCCGTACGATGTGATCGTCATCGGGGCTGGGGCAGCGGGCATGATGGCCGCAGGTACGGCGGCGCGCGACGGCAAGCGTGTGCTGCTGATCGAAAAGATGGACAAGTCGGGCCGTAAAGTCCGTATCACGGGCAAAGGGCGCTGCAACGTCACCAACGCCCGCCCGGCCGAGGAGTTTGCCGCGCAGGTGCGTACCAACGCGGAATTTCTCGGACAGGCTTTCGCCGAGTTCAATAACCGCGCCGCCATCCGTTTCTTCGAAAAGGCCGGGGTGAAGCTCGACATCGAACGCGGCGAGCGCGTCTTTCCCAAGAGCGGCAAGGCGTGGGACATCGCCAATGCGCTGTTGGAATATTGCTACGAGAACGGCGTGAAGATCATTTATAATACGCGCGTGACGGAGATCATGACCCTGGGTGATAAGGTCTTCGGCGTCCGCTATATCAACAGGCGCGGTTTCGAACGCAAGGAGGAATGCCCGCAGGTGATTGTCGCCACGGGTGGCGTTTCCTATCCCGCCACGGGTTCCACGGGCGACGGCTACACCTTTGCGGCCGACCTGGGACATACCGTCGAACCGGTGCGTCCTTCGCTGACGCCGCTCGTTTCGTCGCATCCGCAGATCGGCTACCTCGACGGTCTGTTGCTGAAAAATATCAGGGCCGTGCTCTATGTCGACGACGAACCCGTGCGCGAGGAGTTCGGAGAACTGGGCTTCTCCGAGCGCGGCATCGAGGGTGCCGTGGCGCTGCGCATGAGCCGCGATGCGGTCGATGCGCTGATCGACGAACGCCGCGTCAAACTGGTCGTCGACCTGAAACCCGCACTGACCGAAGAGGTACTGCGCGAACGTATCGCCCGCGAGATAGCCGGGATGGAGCCGACGGAGTTCTTCGCCGAGTTGCTGCGCAAGCTGGTGCCCAAGCCGCTCGTGATGACTTTGGTGCACGAACTCGGTGTCAACGGAAAGAATTACATCGGCAAGCTCACCGAAGAGGAGATAACCCGCCTTATCAAGACGCTCAAGGGATTCACGTTCCCCATCACGGACTATGCGCCGTTCGAATACGCCATCGTGACGGCTGGGGGCGTTTCCTGCGCCGAAGTCAACCCCTATACCATGGAATCGCTGAAGGTTCGGGGGCTCTATTTCGCGGGCGAAGTGCTCGACCTCGATGCCAATACGGGCGGTTATAACCTCCAGATCGCCTTTTCGACAGGGCGCCTTGCGGGGCTGTTGAAAAAATAACGGTTATGGGAATCGGCGGCCATAAACTCGGTTTGAAATTTTACGGGCGGGTCACTGAGCTGCGCAACAGGCTCTCCCGGGCCCGTTTCTTCCGCGGGCACGGCGTGCATTCGCCTTTCGTATACGACGTCGTGCGTAATGTCTTCATGCGCGATACGCTGCTTCCCGGCGACCGGGCGCTGTTCCGCGAACTGCTCGCGGCTGGGGTGCCCGAACGCCGCGCCGTGCAGCTGCAAAACCTGGCGATTCATTGCGGCTACGCCACTTTTGGCCTGAATCGTGCGGATGCGGAGTTCTGCATAGCGACGCGCAGCCTGTCCCGGACGGAGACGCTCGCGCTGGTCGGTGATGCGGCTGCCGCCGGGAATACGGTGGCGGTCATGTCCCCCTACGACGGGCGTGAACGCCGGGCCATGTGCCTGCAAATCGTCGCTGCGCACCGTTCGACGACGGTGGACAACCGCGGTTACCTGCTGGTTTTCAATAATAATTTGCCGAAACAACACTTCCGGATATGAAAGTATACACGAAAAAAGGCGATAAGGGGTTGACCTCCCTTGTCGGCGGCGAACGGGTCTTCAAGACCGACGAACGGGTCGAGGCTTACGGCACGGTGGACGAATTGGCGGCCTTTGCGGCCTTGCTCGGAGACAACATGCGTGCGGAAGCTGCGCTGTCGCCCTATGTCGATGACCTGAACCGTATCCTGTCACGCCTGATGACCGTCGAGGCATTGCTGGCATGCGGAAAAACGGGGTGCGGGAAGGTTGCGCCGCTGGCTCCCGAGGCCGTCACCTGGCTCGAAGGCCGTATCGACGCGATGCAGGACGCGCTCAAACCGATCGACAAATTCACGATCCCGGGTGGCAACGCCGTCGTTTCGATGTGCCACGTGTGCCGTACGGTCTGCCGGCGTGCCGAGCGTGCCGCGTTGCGTGCCGATGAAAAATACGGCACGGATGCCATCGTGCTGATGTGGCTGAACCGCCTTTCCGACTATTTCTATCTGCTCGGGCGCACGCTCACAGAGCATTACGGCGTCGAGGAGACCTTGTGGATTCCATAAAGCTTTGTATTCCAGTTTATTGATGCGTGCGCATGGATGTTTTGTAATTTTTTCTTTGTTTTTCTCGTTTTTTTTATACTTTTGCAAATCAGTGATAGCGGAATAGCGATTATTGCCTGATGTTAATCCGCTGATATTTGGGAACTTAAAAACTTGGAACTATGTACTGGACACTTGAATTGGCATCGAAGCTGGAAGATGCTCCCTGGCCCGCTACGAAAGATGAACTGATTGACTATGCCGTGCGTTCGGGTGCGCCTCTCGAAGTGCTCGAAAATCTGCAGGAAATAGAGGACGAGGGTGAGATTTACGAATCTATCGAAGATATTTGGCCCGACTACCCGTCGAAAGACGATTTCTTCTTCAACGAGGAGGAATATTAAACATGACGAGCGCTCGAACGAGCCGTTAAAAAGAGCAAGCAGCCCCGCATGAGGCTGCTTGTCTTTTTTTGATAATCCGCTTCAGATGCTCGCCGGCTATTTCTCGGCCACGTAAAACAGGTCGAAACAGTCGTCCGACACCGGGCAGATGCGGTAATCCTCCATACGGATCGAGGACGTGAGGTCGGTATTTGCCTTCAGCAGCTTCCGGCGGTTGATTCGGTTCAGGATGTCGTAGGGTAGCTGGAGCAGGCGGCGGGGCAGGCGGTGCTGGAGATCCAGGATGTCGAAGCGCGTGATGCGTGCCACACTGCGGCGGTTCTGTTCGTAGTAGGCCATGACTTTCCTGTTGCCTGCGACCCCGAGGGTTTCGACCGACCGGAATTCATGCCCCAGCAGGTTTTGCAATTGTTCCGCCGTATATTCCCGTACGTGCCATGGGTTGCGGGTGAGCGACATCGGTGCATTGGGGGTCGTCACGATGAACTTGCCGCCCGGTTTCAGTACCCGTTTCACTTCGCGCACCAACTCGATGTCCTGCTTCACATGCTCGATCACCTGGAACGAGATCACGAAATCGAAACTGTTGGCTGCGAATGCCAGCGGCGGCACTACGGCCTGGTGGAATTCGACATGCGGATGCCGCATAAGCTCCGCTGCCGGGGCGAATTTGTCCACCGTGATGAAACTCCGTGCATGGGGTGCCACTACCTCGATACCGTAACCCGCCCCCGTGCCGATCTCCAATACGTCGCCGCCGATGCGCTGCGCCGCGGCATGGTAAGCCAGCAGCGACCGCTGGAAGACGAAATTGTCGGACATCTCGCGCGAAACCCGTTCCGCCGTGTTCATTTTACCCATTATTGCCATTTGACTTTTATCCCGTCTTCGCCCACTTCGACTGCGCCGCGTTTCATCAGCACGCCCAGCGAGCGTTTAAAGACCTTTTTGCTCATCTCCGTAAGGCGTTTCACCTCCTCCGGGGAACTGTCGTCGTTCAACGGCAAGTGCCCGCCGTTGCCGATCACCAGTTGCAGCAAAACCTCTGCCGAATCCTTGACCTGCGCATATCCTTCCTGTTGGAGGCTTACGTCGATGCGGTTGTCCTCGGTGATTTTGCGGACGTAGCCCTTCATGCGGTCGCCGATGGCTACGGGGCGGAATACCTGGTTGCGGTATAGCATGCCCCAATGGCGGTTGTTGACGATCACGCGGTAGCCGATCGGGCTTTCCGAGGCGACCAGCAGGTCTACCTCCTGGCGCGGTTCCACCGTGACCAGGTCGTTGTTGATGAAGCCCTTGAGCTTGGTGGTCGCCACGCAGCGCCCCGTGATGCTGTCTTCATAGAGGTATACGATGTAACTCCGTCCCGCGAGGATGCCGCCCTGCTGGTTGCGGTTGGGCAGGAAGAGGTCTTTGCCATGCAGTCCCCAGTCGAGGAATGCCCCGTGCACGGTCTTGTCCACCACGCGCAGGTAACCCGCCTCCCCGGCGCGGAGCAGCGGCGTTTCGGTAGTCGCCACGAGGCGGTCTTCCGAATCGTGGTAGACGAAAACCTCCTTTTCGTCGCCGGGTTTGTCGGCGAGGGAGATATAACGGTTGGGCAGCAGAACCTCGTTCTGCTCCTCGTCGGTGAGGTATAATCCGTATTCCGAAACACGGCTTACGGTGAGTTTCTGGGTGCGTCCTGCTCTGAGCATATCGTTTTTGCGGAATTGACCGCCTGCAAAAGTACGTTTATTTTTGCGGGATTGCAACTTTTGCCGGAAGTTCCCGTCGCATATGGCGGGCGGTCGCAATCCCGGAATCCGTATGCTTTCCGCCCGGATTACGGGCCGCTCCGCAGTACGGACAACCCGCCTGGCGTCTGATAACTGGAACAGCGGCAGCCCGGCCGTATTTCCCGGTACCGGGAAATGGATGCGTATTTTCGCCGTTCCTGTCCCCTTTGTCCGGCGGTTTTTGGGTATCTGCGGAAAAAAGCCTAACTTTCGCAAACGAACCCAACCTTCCTGCCATGAAAATCCGTGGATTTTTCGCGCTCCTGTGGGCCGGCCTGCTCGCCGCTGTTGCGGCCTTTGCCGGGCAGCCCGTCGCCGAACTGTACGACAAGGCCGAGTACCGCATCGCCATGCGCGACAGCGTAGCCCTCTACACGGCGGTCTATACGCCCAAGGCGCCCGGCGAAGCCCCCGTCATCATTTTTCGTACGCCTTACGGCTGCGGGCCCTATGGTGCTGGACGCTTCCCGCAGGGGTTTGAGAAAGGCTATCTGCGCAGCTACGTCGACCGCGGCTATATCATCGTCATGCAGGATGTCCGGGGGCGCTATATGAGCGAGGGCGACTTCGAGCATGTCCGGCCCGCCGGCAGCGGTGAGACCGACGAGACGACCGACAGCTACGACACGGTCGACTGGCTGGTCAGGCACATCCCGCACAACAACGGTCGGGTGGGTTTCGCCGGGTGTTCCTATCCGGGGTTCTACGCCATGATGGGCGGCCTTTGCGGCCATCCCGCCGTGAAGGCCGTCTCCCCGCAGGCTCCCGTCACCGATTGGTTCATGGGCGACGATGTGCATCACAACGGGGTGTTGATGCTCACCGACTCCTACCGCTTCCTGAGCGGTATGAATACCCCTCCCGGACGTGTTCCGGCCGCGAAAATGCCCTCCATGTCCCGGCAGACCCAGCCCGACGAGCGGACGTTCTTCCTGGAGCATACGGCGCTTGCGGAACTTACCGGGCTGCTGAAACCCAACCCCTTCTGGGAAGAGATGTCCGCGCATCCCGATTACGACGCGTGGTGGCAGGAACGCGACCTGCGCCGTGCCTGTTACAACGTCCAGCCTGCGGTGCTCGTCGTCGGCGGGACGTTCGATGCCGAGGACTGCTTCGGGGCGTGGACCCTCTACCGGGCCCTGAACAGGCAGAGCCCTTCGACGCCGTGCCATCTGGTCGTGGGCCCGTGGGCGCATGGGGCGTGGCGTAACGGCGGCCGGACGCTCGGGGCGTTCGATTTCGGCAGCGATGCCTCGTGGGAATATTACATGGAGCATTTCGAGGTGCCGTTCTTCGACCACTACCTCCGTGACGGCAATACGGACGAAGCGGCTCCGTTGCCGGCCGCCGCGGTCTTTTCCTCGGGGGACAACCGCTGGCATACTTTCGGCCGCTTTCTGCCGCGCGAGGCCCGGAAACTGACGTTGTACCTCGCCGACGGCGGCATCCTCGATACCCGGCGCCCGACGGCCAAAACATCCGCAAGTACCTATGTATCCGATCCTTCTGACCCCGTGCCGTACTGCGAGGTTTCCGGCCTGCGCCGCCCCAAAGAGTATATGGTCGCCGACCAGCGTTTCCTGTTCGGTCGTCCCGACGTGCTGACGTTCGTTTCGGAGCCCCTCGAAGAGGATATGACCCTAGTCGGCCCGGTCGATGCCGACCTGGAAGTGACGCTTTCGACGACCGATGCCGATTTCGTGGTCAAGCTGATCGACCTTTTCCCCGAGGACGATCCGCTGCCGGGCTACCGGATGCTCGTGCGGGGCGACATCATGCGCGGCCGCTATCGCCGCAGTTTCTCGCGTCCCGAGGCGTTTACGCCCGGTGTTCCGGCGCGGGTGCCTTTCCGGATGACGGACATCGCCCATACCTTCCGCGCCGGACACCGCATCATGGTGCAGGTGCAAAGCACCTGGTTCCCGCTTGCCGAACGCAATCCCCAGCAGTTCGTCGACGTCTGGAACTGCCGGGCTTCGGATTTCGTGCCCTGCCGGATTTCGCTGCTGCACCAGCGCGACAATGCCTCCTCGGTCACGGTGTGGCGGTTGGAGGCGCGTTGAGGCGTACGGGTTGGCGTCGGCCGCCCGTGCCTGTCTTCGTCCGGTCGTTTTGCCTGTCCGCTATTCTCCTATTGACAATCCGCGCCCGGTCGTCAGTGTAAGGCTGTTTGTCTTGCCGGCTGCTTTTTTCCGGCTGCGTCTGGTCGTTCGGGCAGCTCGTCTGGACAGACCGTCGCAGGGCCGTGCGCCTTGGCCGGTTGCGACCGGCTGCCCGCGCCCTGTTTCCCCGCATTGCTTTTCATCGCCGAACCGTACGCACTGCCGCAAGGGTGCCGCCCTGCGTGTCCGTTTTGTATGCCCGGTTCCCTCTGTTGCCGCCCTGCCTTACAAACCTCCATGTTTTTTATTCCCGCAGGTGCGATCTGTAAGAAAATTTTATATATTTGTTTACAAAACGGAGTTTTTCTATGAAAATACGTGTTGCTGTCTGCCAGGTCGACATGGAATGGGAACATACCGCCCGGAACCTGGAACGTCTGGAGCCTATCGTTGCGGCGGCCGATGCTGATATTGCCGTGCTGCCCGAAATGTTCGCCACGGGGTTCAAACTGCGCCCCGCCCGTGTCGCCGAGCCTGCCGACGGGCTTGTCGCTTCGACCATGCGGCGCTGGGCGGCACAATACGGCAAAGCTGTCGTGGGCAGCGTCGTCATCGCCGAAAACGGGGAGTTCCGCAACCGGATGTTTTTCGTGAAGCCTTCGGGCGGGGTTGCCTGGTACGACAAGCGGCACCTGTTTCGTCCCGGCGGCGAAGCGCGCGACTATACTCCGGGCGACCGTCGCGTGGTGGTGGAATATATGGGGTTCCGGTTCCTGCTGCTGATCTGCTACGATCTGCGCTTCCCGGTGTGGAGCCGCAACCGGGGCGATTACGATGCCATCCTGTGCAGCGCCTCGTGGGCGGACGACCGCCGCGAGGTGTGGCGTACGCTGCTGCGGGCGCGGGCCATCGAAAACCAGTGTTACTTGGCGGGCGTAAACCGCGTGGGCACAGACCCCGATGCTTTCTATGCGGGCGACTCGGCGCTCATCGACTTCAGGGGCGCTACGCTGGCCGATGCCGGTGAGCGGGAGCAGACCCTCGTCGCCGAATTCGACTCCGAGGCGCAGGCGGCCTTCCGCGAGGAGTTCCCGGCGTGGATGGATGCCGACGGCTTCGAACTGGAATTCTGATTTCCGAAAAATTTGGTATTGCCCCCGGTATGCGCTATCTTTGTACGATATTCGCGCCGGAGAGCCCGCACACTAAACGGGGCTTCCGGTACGTTTGACTACGATGATGAAAGAAGACACGATCAAAATACTGGGAGCCCGGGTTCACAACCTGAAAAACGTCGATCTGGAGATCCCGCGCCGTAAACTGGTAGTCATAACCGGCCTTTCCGGTTCGGGTAAGTCGTCCCTGGCGTTCGACACGATCTATGCCGAGGGACAGCGCCGCTACATGGAGACGCTTTCCACCTATGCCCGCCAGTTCGTGGGGACGATGGAGCGTCCCGATGTCGACAAGATTACGGGCCTGAGTCCCGTGGTTGCCATCGAGCAGAAGACCACCAACAAAAATCCCCGTTCCACGGTGGGTACCGTGACCGAGATCAACGATTTCCTGCGTTTGCTGTATGCGCGCGCGTCGCGTGCCTATTCGCCCGTCACGGGCGAGGAGATGGTGCATTATACCGACGAGCAGATCGCCGGGCTCATCATGACGGGCTTCACGGGGCGCAAGATCGCCCTGATGGCTCCCATCGTCAAAGGCCGCAAGGGGCATTACCGCGAACTGTTCGAGTCGCTGGCCAAAAAGGGGTATATCTATGCCCGTATCGACGGCGAGATCCGCGAGATTTCGGCCGGCATGCGCCTCGACCGTTACAAGATTCACACCATCGACCTGGTGGTCGACCGCCTGGTCGTCGGCGAGGAGGCCCGCGACCGGGTGATGACCTCGCTCAGGGAGTCTCTGCGCCAAGGCAAGGGTACGATGGCCGTCTACGACTACGGTACCGAACAGCAGCGCTTCTACTCCCGCCACCTGATGTGCCCCTCGACGGGCATCGCGTTCGAAGACCCCGCGCCGCATACCTTCTCGTTCAACTCGCCCCAGGGCGCCTGCCCGCATTGCAACGGGCTGGGCGAGGAAGCCGTCTTCGACGTCGGGAAGATCATTCCCGACATGGGGCTTTCGCTGCGCGAGGGCGCCGTCGAACCGCTGGGCAAATATCGCAACAACATGCTTTTCGCCATTCTCGAAATGCTGGGGCGGCGTTACGATTTCACGCTCGACGACCCCGTCGGGTCACTGCCCGAGCCGGGGCTGAATGCGGTGTTGTACGGCGATTCCGAGCCGTTGACCATCAACCTTTCGGAGTTCAGTTCTTCGGGCGGCAACCACCTCGTCTCGTGGGAGGGCGTCGCCGAATATATAGGCCGTACCGAAGACGAGGACTCCAAACGCGGCCAGAAATGGCGCGAGCAGTTCCTCGTCTACCGCAAATGTTCGGTCTGCGGCGGTTCGCGCCTCAAGAAGGAGGCGCTCCAGTTCCGCATCGGCGGCAAGAGCATCGCCGACGTGTCGGCCATGTCGATCTCCGAATTTTCGGAATGGGTGGCGCACATCGAGGATTATATGGACGACAAGGAGTGGAAGATCGCACAGGAGGTCGTCAAGGAGATCCGCGAGCGCCTGCGCTTCCTGATGGACGTAGGGTTGGGCTACCTGTCGCTGTCGCGTTCGTCGCGTTCGCTCTCGGGCGGCGAGAGCCAGCGTATTCGCCTCGCCACGCAGATCGGCTCGAAGCTGGTCAACGTGCTTTATATCCTCGACGAGCCCTCGATCGGCCTGCACCAGCGCGACAACCGGCGCCTGATCCGCAGCCTGGAGGAGTTGCGCGATGCCGGCAACTCGGTGATCGTCGTCGAACACGACGAGGACATGATGCGTGCCGCCGACTTCATCGTCGACGTCGGCCCCCGTGCGGGGCGCAAGGGCGGGCATATCATGGCCGCGGGTACGATCGACGACATCCTGCGTTCCGATTCCATCACGGCCGACTACCTCACCGGACGCCGCCGTATCGGGATTCCCGAAACGCTCCGCAAAGGCACGGGGCAGTGCATCGTGATCCGCGGGGCGCGGGGCAACAACCTCAAGAACGTCACGGCCGAATTCCCGCTCGGCAAATTCATCTGCGTGACGGGCGTCAGCGGTTCCGGCAAGTCGACGCTCGTCAACGAGACGCTGCGCCCGATCCTTTCGAAGGAGCTCTACCGCTCCTTCGGGCAGCCGCTCGAATACGACAGCGTCGAAGGCATCGGACATATCGACAAACTGGTCGTCGTCGACCAGTCGCCCATCGGCCGTACGCCGCGCAGCAACCCGGCGACCTATTCGAACGTTTTTTCCGACATCCGCAAACTGTTCGAAATGACGCCCGATGCCCAGATCCGCGGCTTCAAGGCGGGGCGCTTCTCGTTCAACGTCAAGGGCGGCCGCTGCGAGGAGTGCCGCGGCGCGGGCGTCCAGACCATCGAGATGAATTTCCTGCCCGACGTCTACGTGCGTTGCAAGGCGTGCGGGGGACACCGTTACAACCGCGAGACGCTCGAAGTGAAATACAAAGGCAAGAATATCGACGACGTGCTGAACATGACGGTCAACATGGCCGTGGAGTTCTTCGAGAATATCCCTGCCATCCACCAGAAACTCCGTGCCATCCAGGAGGTCGGCCTCGGCTACCTTACGCTCGGACAGCCCTGCACGACGCTCTCGGGCGGCGAGAGCCAGCGTATCAAGCTCTCCTCCGAACTGTCCAAGCGCGATACGGGGCGTACGCTCTACATCCTCGACGAACCTACGACGGGGCTCCATTTCGAGGACATCCGCCTGCTGCTCGACGTGCTCAACAAACTCGTCGACCGCGGCAATACGGTCATCGTCATCGAACACAACCTCGACGTGATCAAGGTCGCCGACTACATCATCGACATCGGCCCCGAAGGCGGGGCGGCCGGCGGCGAGATCGTCGCGGCGGGCACTCCGCACGAAATAGCCTGCGCCCCACGCAGCTATACGGGCGAATTTCTGAAAAAACTGGGTCTTTAGTCACGACTTTAGGCAGTTAGGCACCGTATTTGCATTTTTCATGGCCGTATAAACCTTTTATGTGCTATGAAAAAAACAGTCATTATCGTCGTGAGCGTGCTGCTGTGCGCAGTCTGCGCCACCGTGATCGGACAGAAAAAGATTCTGTCGCCCAAGGAAGAACGCCGCGAGGTGCGTGAGAAGAGACGTGCGGAACGTATCGCAGATTTCGAGAAAACGATAGATTCGGTCATCCTTTCGCGTAACTTCCAGTTCAACCCCCAGACCATGCAGCGGCAGCCGGCCGGCCCCATGCGCCAGATCATCAACCCGGCCTTCAACGTGGGCGTCTGGGACGGCACGATCGACATCTGCCTGCCTTACGTCAAGGGCTATGTGCCGCCTTATTACACGACCATCATCAACTACACGGTTCCCAGCGTGCAGGGCTATACCACCGAGCAGACCCACGAGGGCTGGATGGTAACCTTCTCCACCTCGCTTTTCTCGGCGTCGACCTATACCTTCACCTTCGAGATCTTCTCCCGTACGGGCGGTGCCAACCTGACCATCACTAACCCGTGGTATAACCCCGTGGAGTACTCGGGTACCATTTCACAGCTCTATTGACCATGAGTTCCGGGATGTATCGCCGGACGGGATGCGGCGCCCCCTTCCCGTCCTTCCCGTCGCGGCGGGATGCCGCAACGCAAATCCTTCCCGAACTGCGAGCCCCCGCCCCGGCGGGGGCTTTTGCTCCTGCGGGGCGGGCGGCGCTCCGGATGCTGTGCCTCTGCGCCCTTGTTTTCGGGGCGTCGGGTGCTGTGGCGCAGTCCGCGCAGCCCCAGTTCACGCTGGGCACTTCCGCCGTCGACAGCGTGCCCCAGACGACTGTGGTTCCTGTCCAGCAGCCCCCTGTGCAGGTCGTCGAGCATACGACCGTCTACGAGGAGTCTATGCGCAGCATGACACGGCCCGAACGCCGTGCTTACCGGGCGAAGCTCTATGCGCAGAAGATCGACTCGCTGGTACAGTCGCGCGACTACATGTTTTTCCCGAACAGTATGCAGGAGGTACCGGGCGGCATGATCCGTAGCATCTATACCGATTATTACTTTTTCGGCATGTTCATCGACCACGTCGGGGTGCACCTGCCGACCGAGCGCGGCATCACGCAGTATCTTTACGTGCTCAATTTCGACTCGCCGTCCCTGTCCGATTACCGGGCCGAGCGCTTGGCGTGGGGCTGGCGCATCTCCTTCGGTTTTGCCGACGGCGATACGCCCTACCATGCCGGCTTCGAGGTTTCGACCGCCACCGGCGAGACGGTGCTGACGCTGACGGCTCCCGACCTTGTCATGCGCTATGTCGGGTGGCTCTGGGACAAACGGATCGGTGATCCCAAGTTCCGGCGGCTGGACTGAGCGGCTGCTCCTTCGCGGGCGGCAAACCGAACGGCCGGTACCTTTCGAGGTGCCGGCCGTAATTTCTGTTTTCCAGGGTTCCCGTGCGCCGGATTCTCGCCGTCCGGAATTCCGGGGCGACTCCCGCTTTCGGCGAATCTTCCTGCTTGGGCGGATGCCATCCCGTTTCCGCGAGCCCCGCTTTTCCGGGAACTCCGTATTGCGGGCTTTTTTGCGTCTTCCCTGCCGGCTACTCCGATACGAGGAACAGCGACCGGGCTCCCGGAAGCGTCAGTTGCAGCCGCGTCCCCTGCGCCGATACCTCGGCGGCGAACGGGGCGTTGTCGCCCGTATGCGGGTCGAAACTGCGCAGTTTTACGGCGTCGCGCAGCAGGATCCCGGCTTCGGCCGTTTCGGTGCCGACATTGGCGAAATAGTAGATGTGGCGGCCGCCGCATATCCGGTGGATGTAGCGCAGACCGGGTGCACCGGAAACCGTGACGTCCGGTATGAAATCAGCCTCCAATGCCTTGCGCAACGATTCCGTGTCGGGTTCGGGCAGGAATACCGCCGGGTTTTTACGTGCCGCGAGCATCTCCTGCACGCGAGCTGCGACCTGTGTAGCCGACACTTCGAAACGGGTGGATGTTTCGGGCAGCGCCGTGGTGAAGATCACCTGTCCCCCGGCACGGCGGAACCGTTCCACGGTACGGAGGCACTCCGGCGAGATACATTTCACGCCGGGCAGGATCAGCACCCGGTAGTGCTGGTGGTTGACCTTGTTGTCGAGGTGGAGCATCCCCCTGCCTGCGGGGCAACGCGCCAGTACCTCGGGATGCAGGTAGGTGAAATCGCGAGCGAGCGTGTCGCTGAGCATCGCCGCCACGCGGATGTAATCCGTGCCGGGAAGCTTCACGCCCCCGGCGTAATAACCCTCCGGGCCGTCGAGGTAATGCCCCGCCTGCAACGTCTCGATGGGGTAGAGCATGGCGATGTCCGCCACCGTGCGCCCCTCGGGCTGCAACAGGTAGTTCAGCCGGGCGAGGAAGCGGTTGAATGCGGGCAGCGCCTCGTTATAGAGCGGGTTGCGGTAGGAGAGTTCGGGCAGGAACGTCACGTCTGCGTCGTTATACCATACTGCATGGGGGATAAGCTGGTTGATGCCTTTGGTATATTGCTCCATTGCGATGGTATAGAGTTCCCGGACGGGGATGTTGCCCATCGCCCCGAATGTTTCCGACATGACCAGCCGCTTGTCCCAGTTGGCCGCCGATGAGGATACCACCTTGTAGAAAAGTTCCGCGGGGCGGTCGCCGCCGATCTTGTCGATGCCGGGCACGTCCATGTACTTGCCGCAGAGCATCAGGTCGCCCGTGACGCTTACGGGGTTGAGCACCTCCTCCTGATCCTGGTGCCCGGTGGAGCGTATGCCGTGCGCTGCCGCCCAGTCGTGGATCGTCTTCATGAACCCTTCGGCATAGAGCCGCGCCCGGAACCCGAACAGGTAGTTGCGGGCGGCGGCAGTCCCGGGGCCTGTGTCGTACCACAGGGCGGGGTAGAGCGCTTCGGGCGAAAACCCGTGTGCGGCTTCGAAACGCTCGTTGAAGCGCTCCGTCCAGATACGCCCCTGTGCCCGGTAGAGTGTCGGTTCGTCGCAGAATGTTTCGGTAATGACCTCCCCGAACGCCTCCGGAAACCGGTCGTAGTAACGTTGGTGGGTATCCTCCACGAAGAGCCGTACGGCATCCGGGTCGAGGTAGTCCACATTCGGGTCGCCGTCCTTTACGCACACGAAGCAGAGCAGTTTCCATGCCCCCTGGGGCGGTGTCCAGCGTATGCGCCCGCCGGAAATGCGTCCGGACAGGGGGCGTACCTCCCGCGTGAGGCTGTCCATCGCCACGAGCGCCATCAGGCGCCCATCGCGCGGCAGTTCTATGTCGCACTCCGTGCCTGCCGCCAGGGGGTATTCGAATTTGTCGAGCCGTTTTATCGTCGCCTCCGGATGACGCTGCATGAAGCGCGGCGTGCCGTCGCCGTTGATGGCGCCCATGCTGCCGCTCGGGAACCCGTACTCGTCGTAGAGCGACAGGACGAGCCCCGCCTCGCGGGCTTCGCGGACGATCTCCCCGTAAAGTGCGAAATACTCGTCCGAGAGGTATTCCGGTGCGAAATGCCCGCCGAACGGGAGGATGGCGCATCCGCCGTACCCGTCGCGTTGCGTGAAAGTGCGGAATTGTTCCGCGGCCTCCGTCCGTTCGATCGGGGTGTTGTTCCAGAACCAGAGCGGCACGGGGCGGTACGCTGCGGGCGGGTTGCGGAATTCGTCGGCATTCTGTGCCGCACTCCCGGCTGCGGCCAGTACGCAGGCCAGGGTTATCAGTTCTTTTCTCATCTTAACTCCGGGTTGTCGGTTTAACGGGCTGCCTGCGGATCGGAAAAACCTTGGCTCCCCGATCCCGGTTTGGCCTGCATTTTGTATATCAGTGCCACGGCGGAGACGGAAACCCCCTCTTCGCGCCCCTCGAAACCGAGATGCTCTGTGGTCGTAGCTTTGACCGATACCTGGTCATCGCCTACGCCCATTGCACCGGCCATCGCGGTGCGCATGGCGTCGATATGCGGCCGCAATTTGGGCCGTTGCATCCGGATCGTACAATCGACATTCCCGATCTCATACCCTTTTTCACGCAGCAGCGCCGCAACCCTTCGGAGCAGTATTTTCGAGTCGATGCCCCTGAAGTCGTCCGACGTGTCGGGGAAGTGTATCCCGATGTCGCCCAGCGCTGCGGCGCCCAGCAGTGCGTCGCATACGGCGTGTATCGCCACGTCGCCGTCAGAATGCGCCACGAATCCTTTCGTGTGCGGAATTTCGATCCCGCCCAGCACCAGGGGCAGCCCGTCGGCCAGCGCGTGTACGTCGTATCCGTGTCCTATCCTGAAATCCGTCATAGAGTTCCGTATTTTCCCGTAAAGATAGTGGAAGCGGGGGGCAAAAGCAAATTTTCGGCCGTCGCAGCCAGCCGGAAATGCAAAAAACCGGACGCGGGATACCGTGAATTACGCTGTTTTTCGTATCTTTGATGTAGTCTGAGAGAGTTTAATTGACTACGAGCAGATTATGAAGGACTCGCATGAGATAAGCTAACGGATAAGAAAAAGGGAAGTGTTCAGAAACACTCTATTTCTCATGCTTTCAAATAACTCTTCAAATGCAAAAATAATACTTTTTTAGTAAAGGTGGATGCGAATCCGCCTTTATTTTTTCAGACGGGCAATCTTATTTCGCTCCCGTAAGGGAGCGCTTTTTCCTGCACATCCACTACTCATATCGACTATTCAGCTGCTTAGGCAGGGACGAATATCCAGACAATATCTGTGATGGAAGGTACTGTACCGGGGCGGTCGAAACGATAGTCGTTCCGACCGTTCGTCGTTTCTGCATTTTACCCGTACCGACGCCAGCCTCTTCCAACACCTGTTCCAACCGCGACAACGGGGGCGGTCTGTCTGCCCGGGCCGTCCGCAGACGGGTTAAATTCGTCCCCTGCACCGCTATTGGTGCTAACCTAATATTTCGTAAAGATGGACGAAAAAGTAAAGAACGACGAGAAGAAGGTAATGCTCGTCAGGCAGACCGGAGAAGGTCAGGACGGCAAACTGAAGGCCGTCGGCAGTATCGACGAAGACGGAAACATCAAGACGCTCGATCCCACTGCGGCAAATGTCGCCAAACTGTTCGACGTGCACACGAATCAACCTGCTTTGGAGGCGTTTTTCACCAAATTCATGGAGCAGTCGCAAGACCCTGTAAAAACGGGTATCTCGGAGATCTTCATCATGGCCGAAAGCGTGCTGGAGAAGCTCATCAAAATCGACCTCGATCCGCAACTGCTCGAAAACTACCGCGTCGATCCGGCCGAAGAGCTCGCAAAAATGGAACAGCAGATCGCGGTTCCCCGTTTCGAGCCTATGGATATATCGAAAATCGACATGGCGGGTATGGAGCGCATGGGTATCCGTATGGAAGACCTCGAACCCCATTTGAAGGTGATGTCCTACGGGCACAAATCGCACGGACTGATCGAAATGCGGCCGGAGATGGAACCCGGCGGCATGCGCGTCACCACCAAAGGGCGCGTATCGCTCGAAGAACAGGCCGACGGAACGCTGAAAGTCGTGCCGCACTATTATCGGGAGAAGTGCGATCTCGACGCGCCCTTTCACAACGTGCTGCTCGACGACGAGGCCAAGCGCAACATCATCGAAACCCGTCATGCAGGCAAGGCGATCGACTTGGAGCTGGAGCCGGGCAAGATGACGCCCTGTTATGTTTCGCGCGACAAGTGGACAAACGAACTCGTTGCGATGCCTGTCTCGGATTTCGATAAACGCGCCTCGATCAAGAATGCCAACCTCTCCGAGGGCGAACAGCTCGACTTCTACTCCGGACGTAAAATCCTGCTGAAAGGCTATACCACCCGTTCCGGCTACAAACGCGATGCTTACATCCAGATCGACGCCTCGGAGGGCAATATCGAGTTCGACCACGGCGGCCTCGACAAAAGGCGCTATCAGGAGCATAACCGAGGGGTATATGCCGCCAAACGTTTCGAGCAGGGCAATCCCCTGCCGGAAGGGCCGCGTCCCATGTTCATTCCCAAGCGGGTGTTCGGTGTGGAGCTGCCCCAAGAAGTTTACAATCAATGGCTGGACGCCCTCAATTTCCCCGAAAAGCGTAAAGACGTCAAAGCGACCTACTTGCAGGGATTACAATTTCCCGGAAGCCCGGAACGTGCGGATCGCTGGGTAAAACCCGATTACGAGGCCGGAAAGATCAAATCTTACCGTTGGAACCCGGATTACTCACGTAAACAGTCCTCCTCGCAGTCACAGACTCCGGCCCGAACCCCGTCGAACGAGCCGTCCAAGCAGGCCGAAGGACAGCCGCAGAAGCGGCAATCCGAACGCGAAGTTCGTCAGGTCACCCCGCCGAAGCCTCAGCCGAAGAAGTCCAAGAGCGTAGGAGGTCTGTAACATGCTCGCTGCCATTCTGATTATCATCGCGGCCTCGGTGTCGTTCTCCGTCGTAACCCTGCTGATCCTCTTTTATATCGGCAAATGCCCCGATGCGGAACAAACGCAGGACGACGACAGCCGGTATTACGACGAGAACGGCAACCACATCTACTACGACCGCAAGCTGATCGCCCGTCTCGAAAGGGAAAAAGAACGGGCGGCGCAGCAAAATAAATAGCCACTGAAAACATCCGAAAAACCGAACGAATGAAAGTCATCATAGCAGAAAAGCCCTCGGTAGCGCAGCAGATCGCCGCCGTCGTGGGCGCTACCACCCGCAGAGAGGGGTATATCGAAGGGGGCGGCTACGCCGTCACATGGGCCTTCGGGCACCTCGTAGGCCCGGCCATGCCGGAAGCCTACGGCATCGAAGGGTTCAAGAGAGAGAACCTTCCGATCCTTCCCGAAACCTTTATCCTCGAACCGCGCCGCGTCAAAAGCGGCAAGGAGTACAAGCCCGATCCGGGAGCCGTCAAACAGCTCGCCGTCCTCAAGGAGCTGTTCTCCCGCGCCGAGCGAATCGTCGTGGCCACCGACGCCGGACGCGAAGGCGAGCTTATTTTCCGTTTTATCTATCACTATCTCGACTGCAAGACGCCTTTCGAGCGGCTGTGGATCAGCAGCCTCACCGAGCGGGCCATCCGCGAGGGGTTGGCAGCCGTACGTCCCGGCAGCGAGTATGACGACCTCTACCTCTCGGCCCGAGCCCGCTGCGAGGCGGATTGGATCGTGGGCATCAACGCTTCGCAGGCACTCGCCATCGCCGCCGGACGCGGCGCATGGTCGCTGGGGCGGGTGCAGACCCCCACGCTGGCTCTGGTGTGCGGGCGCTATCTGGAAAACACCTCATTCACGCCGCAGACCTATTTCCGGCTCAAACTCCACACGGCCAAAGACGCTACGGCGTTCGCCGCCCTCTCGACGCCGAAATACGATACGAAAGCGGCGGCGGACGAAGCCTGTACCGCAGTCCGGGGCAGCGACGGCGTGCAGATTATAAAGGTCGAACGCCGCAATGCAACCGAGCAACCGCCGCTGCTGTACGACCTGACCGCTCTCCAAAAAGAGGCCAACACGCGGCATGGATTCTCGGCAGAAAAGACGCTCGGCATCGCGCAGGAACTTTACGAAAAGAAGCTCATCACCTATCCCCGCACGGGGAGCCGCTATATTCCGCAAGATGTGTTCGAGGAGATAGCCCCGCTGTTGGCCTCGCTCTCCGGCCATACGGGTTTCGGCCATCAGGCTGCCGACCTGTCGGGCGGAGAGCTGAACCACCGTTCGGTGGACAGCAGGAAGGTGACAGACCACCATGCTCTGCTCATCACCGGCCATACGCCCGCGGGACTTGCGACGGATTCTGCCAAAATCTACGATATGATCGCCGGCCGCATGGTCGAGGCGTTCTCGCCCGCGTGTCTGAAAGAGATCACCTCCGTCCGTATGGAGTGTGCAGGCGTTCCGTTCGAGGTGCGCGGCACGATCGTAACGAGCGCCGGATGGCGCAAGGTATGGGGCGAGCCGGAAGAGCGTACAGAGGAGGATGCGGCGGCTCTGCCCGAGCTCGCCGAGGGGGATATGCTCACGGTGCGCGGATGCGACCTTCAGGAAAAGCAGACGCGCCCCCGCCCGCTGCATACCGAAAGCAGCCTGCTCGCGGCAATGGAGACCGCCGGCAAGGAGTTGGAAGACGAAGCCGAGCGCGAGGCCATGAAGGATTTCGGCCTCGGAACTCCCGCCACCCGTGCGGCGGTGATCGAGACGCTTTTTTCGCGCGAGTATATCCGCAGGGATAAAAAGTCGCTCGTGCCCACGGAAAAGGGCCTCGCCGTGTACGGCATTGTCAAAGACATGCGTATCGCCGACGCCGCCATGACGGGCGGCTGGGAACTGGCCCTTGCGAAGATCGCCACCGGAGAGATGAACGCCTTCACCTTTCGTAAAGGTATCGAAGTTTACGCCTCGCAAATTACTTCCGAACTGCTCAAGGTGCAGGTCGGGTCGGTTGCCGGGCGTCCAGGCGCTCCGTGCCCCCGCTGCGGGGGCCGGATAACGTTCTACCCGAAGGCCGCCAAATGCGAAAATGCGGAGTGCGGCCTGACCGTATTCCGGACGATAGCGAAAAAGGAGCTTACGGACAGCCAGCTGGAAGCCTTGCTCGTCAAGGGTCGAACCCCGATGATCAAGGGCTTCGCCAAGAAGGACGGGGGCACGTTCGAGGCCGCCGTAGTCTTCGACAGCGATTACCGCACCGCGTTCGCTTTCGACCAAGGCGGCAAGACCCGTAAGCCGGGTGCGGCGAAAGTCCGGAAATAATCCTTACCTTTGCCGCTGAACGACTTGCCATAGACGCTTTCGGCGTTCGGCAGGGATGCTCAGTGGCGGCGCTTCGGGTGGGAACCCGGAGCGCCTTTTCTTCCTTCGACCTTTTCGTTTCACACCACTGAACAATCCACATCATGCCGAACGATCATCATAACGCCCCGCAAACGGGGTTATCTTATTACGGCCTTTCGCTGCTCTCTTATCTGCGGGAGAGCCATCCCGACCTGGCGAATGATGCCGACTTTATCCGCACGCGGGCGCAGTCTGCGGCCGAAGCGTACAGCTGTATCATACGCAGCGGAGGCTCCCGTATCGAAGCGGCGGAAGAGGCCGACGCCGTACTCTACCGGGGGCTTCATTTCTCGCTATACGGTACTCTCGCAAACGTTATCCGCAGCGAGTTCGCGGACATCATTCCCGAAGAGGATGCCCGCGAGGCCGCCCTCATCCTTCTGCCGCAGGCCCGCGAGGTCGCCCGAAGCTACGAGCTTGCAGACGATTTCGCCGCCACGCCGCAGTACGCTCTGCTCTACACCGAACTTACGGGAACCGTTCAAATTCTGCTCGACAATGGCATACAATAAGACCGAACACCTGCGCCGCAATATCGAAGCGATCCGCAGGGCCTTCGCGCTGGAGAGGGAACAGCGGGCGGCTACGCCCGAAGAACGGGATGTGCTGCGTGCGTACAGCGGCTTCGGAGCGATCAAAGAGGTATTGGAACCGCTGCCGCACAAAAAGAAAACGGCGCTCACGCCCCTGATCGAAGAGCTGCACGCCGTGCTGAAAGAGAACACCGGCGGCGAGCGCGAGTACAAACGCTATCTGGACGGCCTCAAAGCTTCGGTGCTGACGGCCTTCTACACACCGGAACCCGTGACGGACGCCATTGCGCGGATGCTCTATAATGCGGGTGCCGTTCCGGTGCGTGCACTCGAACCGAGCGCCGGGACGGGGGCTTTCGTGGAGTATTTGCGCCGTTATAACGAAGAGGCCGAGATCACCTGCTTCGAGAAAGACCCGATGACGGGACTGATCCTGAGCAGGCTCTATCCCGACGATACGGTGCGGGTGCAGGGCCTCGAAACCATAGAACCCGCCTACGAGGGGCACTTCGACCTGATTACGAGCAATATCCCTTTCGGGGACGTTTCTCTGTTCGATCCTGCGTTTTCGAATTCGCGCGATCCGGTACGCCGACAAGGTGCATGGGCGATACACAACTATTTCTTTATGAAGTCGGTCGATCTGGTGCGCGACGGGGGCCTCGTCGCCTTCATCACTTCGCAGGGTATGGCCGATTCGGAACGCAACAAACCCGTGCGGGAATGGCTGATGGAGCGGTGCGATCTGGTCGCAGCCGTGCGGCTGCCGAACAACCTCTTTACCGACCATGCCGGAACGGAGGTGGGCAGCGATCTTATCGTCCTGCAAAAGAACTCGGTCGCCCGCCCCCTCTCCGAGCGGCAGCGGGACTTTATCGAAACGCGCACGCTTTCGAACGGCATTACGGTAAATAACAGCTTCCGATCGCTCGACCGCGTGGTGCAGACCTCGGCCAAAGTGGGCACGAACCCCTACGGGAAACCGGCGATGGAGTTCACCTACGCCGGGGGCGTGGAAGGCATCGCCCGTGCGTTGGCGGATATGCTCGCGGAGGATATGGAGCGGCATTTCAACCGGGAGCTGTACGAAAGCCATGCCCTGAAGATCGCCCCGCATCAGTACAGGGAACAACAGACGGAGACGGTAAGTCCGAGACAGGCGCACAACGGCATCGGGCAGGTACGGAATACGGAACTGTCCGGGCAAACAGTATTGCGGCAACACGGGAACGAAGAGATCGCACAGGAAAATCTTGCGACGGAGCGTGGCGGCATCGGGCGGGAGCAAAAAACAGAATTATCCGGCCAAACAGTCAGGCAGCAGACACGACAGGCTGCACCGTCCATGGTGCAGCCTTCGGAAACTACGGTCGGTATATTCGACGACGAGCCGCCGTACCCTCCCGATCTCGATCCGTTCTGGCAGGTCATAGAAGACCATTGGTTTCCGGACGAGGTCGAGGCGAGCATCCGGACGGAAGAGGCCCTCCGTGCCGAAAGGCGGCAGGCGGAACCTTCATCCGCGCAAACGACGCTCTTTCCGGACGTTCCGGCTTCGCCGCACCCGTCCCGACAAACCGCAGAATTCCGGCAGCCGGCAACCTCCGTTCCTCTTCCCGAAACAGCTCGGCGCGGCGGCCCGCGCCGAGCCGGAGAGGTACTGCAGGAAGTGCTTTCCGACCTGCGGCAGAAAGCGGAACGGTATCAGGCCGGCCGGATGCAGGAACCCGCACCTTTCGATGAGCAGCCGGGGCCGTTCTGGCACCCTACCGAGGAGGAGTGGCGCGACCTTAACCGGTGGATGGAAGAACGGTATGCCGTTACGCAGGCCGCCTCCGACGGCTACCGGCTCGACCCCGAAACGGGAGAGATGATCCCCATAGAGGATGCCGAAGCGGAGGAAATACGGGACGAAGCGACCGTACAGGCCGAGGGTGCCGCCATGCCGAACGAATCCCTGCCCCCTCTGCCTACGCAGGAAGCATGGCAGCCTGCCGGGCAGGATTGGGCGGAGTTCGGCGCGTGGCAAGAGGAGCGGGAGAGGCGGTTTATGGAAGACTACCCGCCCTCGCCGGAAATGTACGGATACGCCGAACCCGCCGTACAAACGGTCGCGGCCGCAGCTCCGGAGAAGGAGCAGGCCGATACATCGGAGATGCGTCGGGAACCCGTCGTACAGGGTGTCCGGCCGGAAATATCCGAACCTGCGGTTATGGAACCCGCTGCACGGCGGGCACCTGCACACGTTCCTGCCTCGGCGCAAGAGCCTCAGTCCATGCAGGAAACGGAACGGTCTGCCGATAGCACGGTGCGCCCGGCCGACGACGGGCTGGAAGAGACGGTTGCGGAACCCGCTGCAACGGCAACGCAGACACGAGCGGCCGGACAGCCCTCGCAGGATGGGTTCGCAGGATCGCTGTTCGATGCTTTCGATACGCAGACCGCACCGGAGCCGATGCTGAACGTACAGCAGGAACCGGTGCTTACGCTCTACGACCTGTTCGGGTTCTCGGCCGAAGAACGCAGTCAGGTGAATCGCCCAAAAAAACGGGGGCCGAAACCGAAAGGCAAACGGCAGGCAGCGGGGATGCCGCAGGTACAACACTGGCCTGCACAACAGGGATCGGCGACTTCTTCCCAGAAGGCGTCCAAGCCCGTACAGGAGGAGGAACGTCCCATGGATTGGCGGGAGAGGCTGATGCTGAACCGGCCGCATCAAGAGGAACGACAGCCGGCAGAGGTATCGACCGCCGTTACGGCGGAACACTTCACAGGCACGTCTGCTGAAAATCATCCGAGGACGATAACCGAAAACAGGCCGGATACGGCAAAGCCTGCGGCAGGGCAATCCGGCGTAGCCGGGCAGCCGCAGGCCGCGACCCGAACGGAATACGGAAGGGAGCGGCCGGAACCGTCTCGCAAAGTTCCCGACAGTGCTGCGGACGGCAAATCCGGAGACAGGGCACAGCTATCGGACGCATTGTCGCCACAGGCCGATCCGTTCGCTGCGACCGGCTCTCCGCATCCCGAGCCGGATGCCGCTGCCGTCACAGGGGCCGCTGCGGACAATCCGGTACCCGCAGGCAGCGCAGTACGGCAGGGCGTCCCGTCCGCGAGCGTTTCCGGAGAACGGGCCGAAGCCGTTGCGCCGCGCACTGCGACACACGGCGACGAGGCGGCCGAAGACCCGCTCTCGCCCCGGCCTTTTAAGGGAGAACGGCCGGAACATTACCGCGACGGGACGCTCATTGTGGATAAGGAGAACCGTGTAGGATACCTGAGCGACCTGAAAACCCTGCGCCCGATGTTCCATCCGCTCGACCTGCCCGAAGAACAGCGGGTGAAAATGTCGCTTTATATCGAGGTGCGGGACACTTATCATCACCTCTACAACGTGGAGGCCGATACGCAGGCTCCGCACCCCGCGTTGCGCGTAATGCTGAACAGCCTTTACGACAACTTCGTGGAGCGGTTCGGCTGGCTGAACGAACCGCAGAATATCGACCAGATACGGATGGATTCGGGAGCCGACGAGATACTCTCGCTGGAACGTTACACCGACGGTATCGTGAACAAGGCCGACATCTTCGACCATCCCGTCGCTTTCAATCCGGCGGAGATCGAAAAGACGGACGATGTGCATACGGCATTGGCAGCCAGCATGAACCGTTATGCGGACATCAATATCGAGTATATATCGGAACTTACCGGGGCGAGCGAAGCGGAGGTGCTGGAACAGCTCAAAGGGCGTATCTATTTCAACCCCGACAGCGGGAAGTACGAAATCGCCGAACGTGTCATCGCAGGCAACGTCATCGAGAAGGCCGACCGCGTGCAGCGCTTCCTCGACGAGAATCCGGATCACGAAGGCGCACGGGAAACCCTCGCAGCGCTGCGCGAGGCCACACCCAAACCGATCGCATTCGAGGATCTGGACTTCAACTTCGGCGAGCGGTGGATACCTACGGGCATCTATGACAGTTACGCCTCGTGGCTCTTCGAAACGGAGGTCAAGATCGGTTACCTCGCCGATCTCGACGAGTTCGGCATTACGGCCAAGGACGAGTACAATATCAAGATACAAAACCAGTATGCCGTCCATGGAGAGTTCCGCCGTTATACCGGACTGCATCTAATGAAACACGCCCTGCACAACACGATTCCGGACATCACCAAAAAAGCCCGCAAACTGATTGACGGCGAGTGGAAAGAGGTGAAGGTACGCGACGGGGAGAAGATACAGCAGGCCAACACCAAAATCGACGAGATCCGCAGCGGTTTCACGGACTGGCTGTGCGACCAGTCCGCCGACTTCAAGGAGCGTCTGGCCGACATGTATAACCGCAAGTTCAACTGTTTCGTGCGTCCGAAGTACGACGGCTCGCACCTGACCTTTCCCGGCCTCGACCGCAAGGCGTTAGGTATCGAAGACCTCTATCCGAGCCAGAAAGACGCTATTTGGATGGATATTCTGCTGGGCGGCGGCATCGTGGATCATGAGGTCGGCGGCGGCAAGACCCTGATCATGTGCTGCGGAACCTACGAGAAAAAACGCATCGGACTGGTGAACAAACCGATGATTACGGGATTGAAGGCCAATATCCACGAGATAGCCAAGACGTTCTGCACAGCGTACCCGATGGCTCGCGTGCTCTATCCGGGCCGTGAGGATTTCACGCCGAAGAAGCGCGAACAGATATTCCGGCAGATCAAGAACAACGATTGGGATGCGGTGATCCTCTCGCACGAGCAGTTCGGCATGATCCCGCAGTCGCCAGAAATCCAGCAGGAGATTTTGCGGGCGGAACTCGACAGCGTGATGCAGAACCTCATGCTGCTCAAGGCACAAGGTAAAAACGTGTCGAAACGTATGCTGACCGGCTGCATCAAGCGCCAGCACAATCTGGAGGCCAAACTGCAAAAGGCGCAGTACGCCCTCGACCATCGCAGGGACGATGCGGTGGACTTCCGCCGTATGGGTATCGACCACCTCTACGTAGATGAATCGCACAAATTCAAGAATCTGATGTTCAACACGCGGCACGACCGCGTGGCGGGCCTCGGCAACCCCGACGGGAGCCAGCGGGCGCTTAACATGCTCTTTGCTCTCAGAACCATACAGGAACGCACGGGGCGCGATCTGGGGGCGACATTTCTGTCGGGGACGACCATTTCCAACTCCCTCACGGAGTTGTATCTGCTGTTCAAATACCTGCGTCCGAAAGCACTCGACCGGCAGAACATCCGCACCTTCGACGCATGGGCCGCCGTATTCGCCAAAAAGAGCGTCGATTACGAATTTTCGGTCACCAACCAGATCGTGCAGAAGGAACGGTTCCGCTATTTCATCAAGGTTCCGGAGCTGGCGGCTTTTTATTCGGAAATTACGGATTTCCGCACGGCCGAGGACATCGGTATCGACCGACCGCACAAAAACGAGATACTGCATAACATCCCGCCCACGCCCGACCAGCAGGCGTTTATCGACAAGCTGGTGCATTTCGCCAAGACGGGCGACGCCACGGTGTTGGGACGGGCACCCCTCACGGAAAGCGAGGAGAAGGCCAAAATGCTCATCGCTACGGACTACGCCCGTAAAATGTCGCTCGATATGCGTATGATCGACCCGGAGCTGTACGGCGATCATGCGGACAACAAGGCGAACCACTGCGCCGCGCAGATCGCGCACTATTACCGTAAGTACGACCAGCATAAGGGTACGCAGTTCGTCTTCTCCGATCTGGGAACATGGAAGCCGGGAGACGAGTGGAACGTGTACGCCGAGATCAAGCGCAAGCTGGTCGAAGACCACGGTATTCCGGCTTCCGAGGTTCGTTTCATACAAGAGGCAGCCGGCAGCGAGGGCAAACGCAAGAAGATGATCGAAGAGATGAACACCGGACGCATCCGCGTATTGTTCGGCTCGACCGACATGCTGGGTACAGGCGTGAACGCCCAGAGGCGGTGCGTGGCGATCCACCACCTCGACAGTCCGTGGCGGCCCTCGGACTTGGAGCAGCGCGAAGGACGCGGCATCCGCAAAGGCAACGAGGTAGCCAAACTCTACGCCGACAACACGGTGGACGTGCTGATCTACGCCGTCGAAAAGTCGCTCGACGCCTACAAGTTCGGGCTGCTGCACAACAAGCAGCTGTTCATCCGCCAGCTCAAACAGAACCGTATGGGCGTGCGTACCATCGACGAAGGCGGCATGGACGAAGGCAGCGGCATGAACTTCTCGGAATACGTGGCCGTGCTGTCGGGCAACACCGACTTACTGGAAAAGGCCCGCCTCGAAAAGAAGATCGCGGGGCTGGAGAGCGAGCGTCAGGCGTTCGTGCGCGGCAAGTCGTCGAGCCGCAGCCAGCTGGAATATACGCTCGGAAAAATCGGGGAACTCGACGAAAGGATCGGACGCATCGAAAAAGACCTCGAAGCTTTCAGGAGCCGTGCGGAACTCAACGAGGACGGATCGTATCGCAACCGTATCACGCTGGACGGGGCGGAGAGCAACGATCCGCAGTTCATCGGCAAACAACTGAACCATATCGCAAAAACCGTCGATACGGGAACGGGTGAGAAACGGATCGGCTCCATCTACGGGTTCGAGATCATCGTCAAGAGCGAAAAGAGCATGAAGGAGGATTTCGAGACCATTCGCAACCGCTTTTACGTGCGGGGAGAGGGAGAATACCTCTACCAGTACAACTACGGTAATCTGGCCGGAGACCCTCGCACGGCGGCGCTCAACCCCCTGCATGCGCTGGGCACGATCGAACCGACGCTGGAGAAATTCCGCAAGGAGCGCATCTTGCTGGAAAAGGACGTGCCTCAGCTCCGGCAGATCATCGAGGGCACATGGCGCAAAGAAGCCGACCTCGCGGCTTTGAAAAAGGAGATGGAACAGCTCGACCGGCAGATACAACTCGCGCTCAAACCCGTAGGTAGCGACCGTGACGGCGAAGAGGCCGGAGAGCAGCAGGAACAGCAGCAGGAGAAGGACGCGCGACGGGAAACACCTGTCGCCGATGACCTGCAACGGCATATTCCCGCACGCCTGCGGCAGATCGCCGATGCCTCCGGCGGACGTATCGTCATCGGCAGCGTTCCGCCCCGCACGGACAATAATCCTACAACATCCAAAAAGAAATTATAATGAAAAGAGCCGCATGCCACAGCGGCTCTTTTCATTCCCGTATGAATTTGCTTTTCCCATAGTCGATCGCTGCAAACGGTCGGGAATCGACGTTATTTTTTATCTATATTTATGGAATAAAGATTTGCCTTTGCGACGGATTATACGTTTTTGCAACGATGCGATTTTTTTTCGAATACTCGGTATGTATCCCAATGCAGGCAGAACGATACAACCTATCACAAATGACAGAACGGACAATAAAGTATCATGCGAGGAGCATATCCGAGAAACAACGTAATAAATACCAAATCCTAAACTTCCGCAAATCAATACACATAACAGGTAAAATCTCTTTATACAGTTCCGTACTTTCCGTTTGACTTTATCTTTAACATCTTGTCGCTGTTTTCGTTTCATCTTTTGCAACTCCATAATAGCGATATTGCCTCGACTTGCCTGTTCCTGTAATTCCGCTTTTTCCCTTCGTAAAGTTTCCACATCCTTGATTTCGATAAAACCGACGATATCATCAATATTCGCATCGGTAATATCTTCAGGATGCATTTCATACGCCCGAATTTCATTATATATATGGATTCGAGTATCATCATCGTATGATTTTGTTCTCAATTCGTCGTATTTATCCACAACGGAACGATGTAGCAAAGAGGTCATAACGAGTTTCACTCTGTTCATAACGTCCAGCGATGCGGGTGTTTGATTCCTCATAATACCTTTATGCAACCGGAACCATAGTCGGGATATGGCATAATCCATCGTCGTCGAGTAAGTAAAATTCGTTCCTTCGCGTATGGAAGAATGACGGGATATGAATTTTGGAATACTACTTTCCGAAAGCAGAACGCACTGGCACTTTTCGAAACTTGATTTGTGAATGGAGCGGCGTTTACCGTTGATTATGGAAAAAATCCGCAGGTATTTGACTATATCCTCCTCGGAGATCGTCAAAGAAGACGATGCCGCATCGGTCTGAATTGCATCGAGATTGTCTGTCGTTTGAAGATTACCGTTCATATCATCGACACAAATAGACCTTTCGTCGTATTCTATATCCGAAGCTTGTAAAAAAGCATAGAATTTTCCCCGTTCTTCCAGCACGTCTCCTTTGTCCTGGCATCGGCTCAATATGGTATTCATGGCAGGCTTACCGTCGGGTCTATCCAATTTGTTTATGATTCTTTCAGCCTGTTTGAAATATCCGTCGATCACGTTCTTCGTTTCGTCCAAGTATTTCAGTTGTATATACTTCTTTCTTTTGTTCGCTTCCCGTACCAGAGAGAGAAAATCGTTCAGAATACGGCTGTGTAAATCGCCGTTGTATCCATATACACTGAATAATTCTTCCGTATCAAGATAGATCGTCAGTTGAGTCGTCCAGCTGCCTATCGTATTTAGATCTGTCGATTCGGTAATGTCTTTCAGTCCGGAAATGATAATAAAACCCTCCTTAATCTCGTTCAGACATTCTACGAATTCCTTATCGCTTTCTTTGGAAAGCATAAAGCGGGAAAATATGTGTCCGGTATCCTGACTGGAATCCGTCAAAAGAAATTTCGTAAAACCCTCGATAATATCTTGGTCTTGTATATGTTGAGAAGTCGAGCTTCTGTAATATGCTATCAAAGCATCAAATACGGGCCTATACTTCGTATCCTGCGCCGACAGTTGCCTGTCGAAATCTTTCAATGCCTCGGCCGAGGGTTTTGCATGGTATTCCCCATTGGTACTCGTGATAGAATCTTTCAGGCGATTTCGTATGACCGTTTTCAGGACACTTTCATATACGTCAATTTCAAAACATTCCCTTAACCGATTACGAAGCGTCGTTATATCGAACGACCACATATTTTTTTGATTGATAGTTGCCGTTACGAACCGGGCTAAAACCGAATATATATCGTGTTCCGCATCGTATAGATTTGTAAATACGGCAATAGAAGCTATTAAATTTCCGCGTATCATTTTAATAGTTTTATAATTAAACGTGCGTCCCCTACTTTTACTTTCTATCTTGCAAATCGGCCGAACTCAGAGGCAATATCCCGTACCGTAAGTCTGGGCGATCCATAATCCGAAAAAGCGGTCATATACCTGATATATGTTCCCGTCTTTGGTAAGCAACTCCTTGTCAAGCAATTGCCGGGCTGCCGACTGTACGCTGCTGGAAGAGTAAAGTCCGTGCCTTGTGATGAAATCCGCCGAGGTAATTTCGGTTGCCCGTCTTTCCTTGCCGACAGCGAACAACAGTTCCTTCTGCCGCTCGGAGAGCATGGCGACCATGCTCTGGTAAACGCTCTGCTGTGCATCCACGGTGGCATGAAGGACGCTATTCGCCTCTTCGGGTATTATCGTTTCACCGGGAACCGCTTGTTCATAGAGGCGGTTCAGCAAAGTTTGCATATACCACGTATGACCTTCGAACAGTCCGTAAATACGAGCAATGCACTCGTCGGAAATCCTTTTACCGGCCTGTTCGAAATGCTCCCTTACGAATTTGTGATAGGCTCTCTCCTCGATGGGGCCGAGGTTCAGGAACGAAGCACTCTGGTAGAACGGCCGGGAAGCAGAGAAGAAAATATTCTGCATCATGTGGCGCTGGCTTCCGGCAAAAACGAAGTTCGTGTTGGTACATTTCTGTATATGCGTACGCAGTACGGCTTCCACATTTTTTTCCGGATAACGGGCGATTTGCTGGAACTCGTCAATGGCCACCAGACAGGGTTTGTCCGCCGCTTCGAGATACGCGAAAAGTTCCTCCAGCGATACCTCCGGCTTGCGTATCTCCCCGATACCGATGTCGAATACCGGTTCCCCGGATACCGCGTCGAGTTTGAAAGCCGGGCGCAGAGAACCGATCGCAGCAAAGAATCCCTCGACGAATTTCCTTCCTTTGGGCTTCAACGTATCGAAAATATGTTTGCCGAGCATGAATACCAACTCTTTGAGCGATCCGGTAGCGTAAATATCCACGAAGAACGTGTAATAGCCTTGCGCTATCTCTTTTTGATGGAAACAGTGTTCGATCAGCCCTGTCTTTCCCATACGTCGGGGCGATACGATTACTATATTGCGCCCGTTCACGAGTGCGCCCGTAAGTTCTGCGGTTTCAGCCTTCCGGTCGCAAAAGTAGTCTGCGGAAACGTAACCACTGACAATGAAAGGGTTTCTGACAGTTTGCATGACATTCAAATGTTATTTGACTTTATATTATTGCAAATATAATAATTTAATTCTAAATAATCAATAAGCCGATTTCACGGCACAAAAAGCGGATGGAACAGCTCGACCGGCAGATACAACTCGCGCTCAACCCCGTAGGTAGCGACCGTGACGGCGAAGAGGCCGGAGAGCAGCAGGAACAGCAGCAGGAGAAGGACGCGCGACGGGAAACGCCTATCGCCGATGACCTGCAACGGCATATTCCCGCACGCCTGCGGCAGATCGCCGACGCCTCCGGAGGTCGTATCGTCATCGGCGGTGTTCCGCCCCGCACGGACGATGATTTTCCATCTAAGAAAATCAAACTATAAACGGAAAAGCCTTGCATTTTATCTTTGCAAGGCTTTCCCCTTTCATCGGTTATCGGTGTCTCGATCGGACTGTTTATTCCTTCTCCGAATCAAGCGGCGGCAGTCCGATCGTGTCCTCGATCAGTCCATCGGGATTCCTGTCCAGAAAATTCTGGCCCGACACGACACTGTGCCCCAACTCCCGTTCCGTCTCCCTACGGGCCACTCCGGCAACATTGCCGCCGCGCCGGGCGACCTGTTTGCTTTCGGCGAACGTATCGGGTTTTTCCTGCTGTGAGATTTCAGTCGTCACCCGTTCGCCCAGCATCGTAAAGATCAGCTCCAAATCGGTCATGTGGTCACGCAGGTTTTGTCCCTTTTTCGTCAGCCTCTTGATCGCCCTGTGTTCCGAAGGCGTCACGCCGAATGTCGCACGCGCGATCTCCGCCGTCAGGATGGCGAAGTCCCTCTCTTCCCGAATGCCGCGTTCTTTCCACTCATCCGTCAGGTTTTGCCGTATGGCGATGCCCCGCAGCCGTTTGTCGATCCAATCCTTCGGATAACCTTTGGCCTCGTAAATGGCCTTCATACGTTCCTGTGCCAGCTCAGGGTTCTCGATCTCCTGCACACGCTCATATCCGACCTGTGCCAGCCATTGTTTGAATGGCTCGGCCTTTGGAGAGGGGATCGACTGGATGATACGAAACATAGCTTGCGTTGTAGCGCAATCCGTCCTGTACTGCTTACCGTCGGCAGCCGGTAGTTTCAGTTGTCGCCAAATCGGGGACAACTGAAGATCGGTAAATTCCCGCGTTTTTACCTTATTCCAATATTTTCGCGGTTCCGGAGACCCGGTAAGCACACCGACAATATCGACAATAGAAAAATACCAATCGTCATCCACCCATACGCGGCGGATCTGCTTGTCCTGAAAAACAACGATCTTACTGTCTGCCATAACGGATTTATTTTTTACAAAGTTAGTTTTTTAATCCAGCAGGTGCAATAAACCGAGAATCAAATTCAATTCATGGGATTCCGTTTCGATAAACCCGACCGCATCCGGTTCTTCAGCAGCATGTTCTGCGGTATGGCATCCGATAAGGCAGATAACCCGATAAATTTACATCGAAAGGGCCGTATGACAAGTCCTGGACAAGCCCTCTTATTTTTCCGATCTGCCGCCTCGGCCGTCCGCCCCGACATAGCAGGCCGAAGGGTCTGCCTCGACCGCCCGCCGCAATATCCGGTCGCATTGTCCGGTTTCGATCGTCAACTTCGCCATAATTCCAATCAGCAGTGCAAAGATACTCTTTTTCCCGCCAGTTCGCAGCGCCATGTCCGTTCCCCGTGCCAACGGCTGCCACACCGATGCCGACGACCGCCACAGCGGCACTGCACCGTCGTCCGCAGTCCGCGTCGTCTTAAATTCGCAGCAGAACTATTTAATAACGATGCGAATATGTCACAGGAGGACGATCTGAGGGGTTTGTCCAAGGTCATGGACTTCATGCGGGCCCTGAGTATTTTATTCGTGGTAATCCACATCTACTGGTACTGCTACGGGCAGATTTTGGCGTGGGACGTCAATATAGGCATGATAGACAGGATTCTGCTCGGCTTCGACCGCACGGCGGGGCTGTTCGGCAGCATACTCTACACCAAACTTTTCGCCGTGCTCTTTCTCGGCCTCTCGTGCCTCGGCACCAAAGGGGTCAAGGAGGAGAAGATCACATGGAACAAGATCCTCGCAGCACTCGCGGCCGGCTTCGTGCTCTTCTTTTTCAACTGGTGGCTGCTCGACCTGCCGCTGCCGCAGTCCGCCGTCGTGGGGTTCTACATCCTGACGCTATCGGCCGGATATATCTGCCTGTTGATGGGCGGCGTGTGGATGAGCCGACTGTTGAAGAACAACATGATGGACGACCCTTTCAACAACGAGAACGAATCGTTCATGCAGGAGACGCGACTCGTCGAGAACGAATACTCGGTGAACCTACCGACGCGGTTCTATTATAACAAGCGGTGGCACAACGGCTTCGCCAACGTCGTAGTGCCGCAGAGAGCTTGTATCTGCGTCGGCGTTCCGGGGTCGGGCAAGAGCTACGCTGTTGTCAATCAATTCATCAAACAGCAGATCGAAAAGGGGTACACGATGTATGTTTACGATTTCAAGTTTCCCGACCTCGCGGAGATCGCCTACAACCACCTGCTGATGCACCAAGAAGGCTACAAGAAGGTACCGACCTTTTACGTCATCAATTTCGACGACCCGCGCCGCTCGCACCGCTGCAACCCGATCAACCCCTCCTTTATGAACGACATCTCGGACGCCTACGAGAGCGCCTATACCATCATGCTGAACCTGAACAAGACATGGGTGCAGAAGCAGGGCGATTTCTTCGTCGAAAGCCCGATCATCCTCTTCGCCGCCGTGATCTGGTTCTTGCGTATCTACGACGGGGGAAAGTACTGCACTTTTCCGCACGCCATCGAGTTTCTGAACAAACGCTACGAGGATATCTTCCCGATTCTGACGAGTTATCCGGAGTTGGAAAATTATTTAAGTCCGTTCATGGATGCGTGGCTCGGCGGGGCGCAAGACCAGTTGCAGGGCCAGATTGCCTCGGCCAAAATTCCGCTCTCGCGTATGATCTCCCCGCAGCTCTACTGGGTCATGTCGGGCGACGACTTCACGCTCGACATCAACAATCCGAACGATCCGAAGGTGCTGGCGGTGGGCAATAACCCCGACCGGCAGAACATTTACGGCGCAGCCCTCGGTCTGTACAACAGCCGTATCGTGAAGCTCATCAACAAGAAGGGGCAGCTCAAATCGTCGGTCATCATCGACGAACTGCCGACGATCTACTTCAAGGGCCTCGACAACCTGATCGCCACGGCCCGGAGCAACAAGGTAGCCGTGTTGCTCGGTTTTCAGGACTTCAGCCAGCTCAAACGCGACTACGGCGACAAGGAGGCCGCCGTGGTGATGAACACCGTCGGCAACATCTTCTCCGGGCAGGTGGTGGGCGAAACGGCCAAGATGCTCTCGGAGCGGTTCGGCAAGGTGCTGCAAAAGCGACAGTCCATGACGATTAACCGCAACGACAAATCGACCTCCATATCGACGCAGATGGACAGCCTGATCCCGGCCTCGAAGATCTCGACGCTCACGCAGGGGATGTTCGTCGGGGCCGTAGCCGACAGCTTCGAGCAGCCTATCGAGCAGAAGATATTCCACGCGGAGATCGTCGTGGACAGCGCGAAGGTCAAGGCCGAGACGGCCCGCTACGTGAAGATACCCATAATTACCGATTTCACGGACGAGAACGGCGTAGATCGCATGCAGGAAACGATCAAGGAGAATTACGACCGCATCAAGGCCGAAGCCGCGGAGATCGTCGACAAGGAACTCGACCGCCTACGCAAAGACCCCGTACTGAGCAAACTGCTGCCGCCGGAGCAAGGAGCATAAAGAGACGGAATTGTGTCAAAATGCAGATTTTTGATACATCCCTATCTCGGTCAGAATTTAGTAAGATAACGAGAGTGCAGAAAATAGCAAGGGTTTTGTTTACAGACTGTTATTTTTCTATTCTGCATATACGTTGGAGTAATTGATACAGCAAACTCGGGCAGGTTTAATGGTAAGTTCAGTTACTTATCCGTTGCCTGGAAGATATGTTTTGTTTGTCGCAAAATATTAGTTTTCAGCTTCTTGCATCGAATTTTCGCATACCAAATAACTTGACTTAATGTTTAACAAAACCACAAAGTTCAGGTTATCATGCAACGCAGCATGTTCCAAGTCCTTTTCTACGTGAAAAGGCAATCGGAAAAACACGGTCAGGTTCCCGTCATGGGTCGTATTACGATCAACGGTACGAAGTCGCAGTTCTGCAGCAAACTTATCGTTCGCACCTCTCTTTGGGATACTAAAGCCAACAAAGCCTCCGGCAAAAGTCTCGAATCGCAGCGCATTAATGAGAAGCTGGAGAATATCAAGACCAATATCAGCAAACAATATCAACGTCTCTGCGACCGGGATGCGTATGTTACGGCCGAAAAGATTCGTAACGCCTTTCTGGGCATGGGCGAGGATTGCCTTATATAATTTCGACGAATACCTTGCGGATTTCCTCAAACGTATAGGCAAATACCACGCCTATTCCAGCTATAAGGACTACTGCAAGCGTCACCGCCGTCTCGCCGTCTTCCTCAAATACGAATACCATTCACTCCGGCTTCGACCGTCTGCCCTTCGAACCCTTCGGGGGCTCGCTCCCCGTCGCGGGCGAGGAAGAGCATCGTTTCGGTATTTTCGGCCCCCTGCCACGGATCGAAGACCTTGAGAATCGTGCTTCGCTGCCCCTCGGCCCCGACAATCTCGAAACCCGAGGCGTGGGACGGCGTATAGACCGCGACCGTGAAATCGTCGAGCGAAGCCGCGTTCCGGCTTCCGCAGGCTGCGAGCAGCAGGGCCGCAGCGGCAAAAAAGAGAGGATGCAATCGTTTCATCGTATGGTTAGGTGTTTATCTGTCCGAAGCAGACTCTTGGTAAAACAGTTCCGGAGCCAGCCGGCAATAAAATGATTCGCCGGAGGTTCGTTCCGTCAGTTGCAGGTAGAGCGGCGTGTCCTCCTCGGGTAGAGCCGAGGCCCCCTCTGTCATGATTGCGGCGAACCGTTTCGGCGGGAGCGTTCCCGCTTCCACCGCGAAAGCCGTGTCGCCGATTCCGTCGGCGGAGGTCAGCACGAGGGTCGTGCCGTCGTCCGACAGGGCATACGTTCCCCGTTGCAGTTCGTCGTACTCCAAGAACTGTCCCCACCACTCGTGCGCGGTATTCCGCACGAGCCGGTACTCGCACACATCGTTCGCCCACAGGAACAATCCGTCGTTGCGGCGGAGAACGGTCCGGTCGTCATCCGTACCTGCGGAGACGAACAGGCAGAGGTAGAAGTCCACGACCGTGACGGCGATTTCCACCCGTTCATCGGAGGGGAGGTCTGTAAGCGTAACCGTCGCGCGGCCTACGGCATGCCCCGTAACGGAGAGCGTCCGGCCGTCCACGGCGACGGTCGCGACGGACGGGTCGGAGGATACGGCTTCGTAGTCGCCGCTTCCGAAGACGGTGTAGCGGCTGGTCATTCCCAGCCGGAGGTCTGCGGCGCCGCCTCCGGAGACGACGAGGTTGCGCTCCGGGCCGGGACAACCCTTGCCCGAGCATCCGGCAAGAAGAGTAGCGGCGACAAGGCTTGCGAGGAAAAGCAGTCGTTTCATATTTTTCTCAATCTTCCGTATGGTCCGCATGCGGGGAGCCGGAGGTAAATCGTCATATGGCAGACAACTCTTTACTAATTACTAATCTCTAAAAACTCCGGCTCCCGCAATGCGGCCGTAAAAGAGCGGCGGCGATTTTCAATACGAAGAAAGGTTTGCAATGGTTCGCCGTGATTAAAAGGGACGCCGCCGCAGAGCGTTATTTCCGTTTCCCCCATTTGGGGCGGATGTCGAGGAATATCTCGTAGTTCATCCGCGGCATGGGCCGCGACAGAACGGTTTCGTATTCCTCGTCGAGAAGGTTCTTCACGGCGACCTTGACCGAGAAGTCCCCCCAGCGGAACGAGAATAGCTTTTCGAGCGAAACGTCGCTCATGAAGTAGGGCAGCACGCGGCCGATTTTGGTTTTCACGTCGTTGTTCGAAGTGGTGAACCGCTCGCTGTAATAGCACCATTTGTAGAGGAAGCGCCAGGATTTGTAGGCCAGGCGCCCTGTAACGGCCGCCGAGTATTCGGGCACGTAGACCAGCTGTTTGCCGATGGCTTCGTCCGCCCAGTCCACCGGGTCGCCGTGGTTGATCGAGGGCGTCCACGAAAACGTTCCGTCGATGCCGAGCTGCCAGTTCCGGGCTAGCTGTACGTTCAGGTCGCCTTTCAGCTCCACGCCGTAGGCATGCACCTCCTTGATATTCATCGGCGTCCAGAATCCTTTGAAAGTCGGCAGCCAGACAATCCAATCGTCGATGTAGGAGTCGAACCACGTCGCCTCGCCGCTGAGCGAATAGACGCCCTCTTTTCCCACGGCGAACGAAAGCCCTGCATCGTAGGTGAAACCGTGCTCCTTTTTCAGGTCGGGGTTGCCGCCCGGCAGGAAGTAGAGGTCGTTGAGCGACGGGAACCGGTAGTTGCGCGAGACGGAGGCCTTGGCCACGACGTTGCCCCGCTTGGAAATCGTATAATCGGCGAAGAAGGCTGGAATAACCGGGGTCCACTCCGACCCGAACATCTCTTCGCGCAACGCGAACGACAGGCCCAGCCGGTCGGCGGGCATCCACTTGGCCGAAACATACCCCGACAGTTCGATGCGCCCCTGGTCATAACCCACGACCACTTTTTTATTGTTCCCTTGCGCTATCGACTGGGAATTGAGCTCCAGCACGTTCCTGTCCTTGCTCTTCACGAAATGCTGGTGCACGGAGACATTGGCAGTAAAGAGCCATTTCTTGCCGATGTAGTACTCCCCTTCGACGGAGCCGTAAAGCGTATTGACGAAACTCCGCGAGCGAATCATCTCCGCCCAGTCCCCGTTACCTTTGTCCTGCGAGAAATCGTAAGTCTGCCGCGTATGTATATACCCAGCACGAGCCCCGATCTTATAATTTTTTCTCCAATGATCCCACGAAAGAATACTGCGGAAAGTTTGTTCACACTGTTCGTTGCGATACTCCGTATCGGAACGATAATCGACGTTGAGCATCGGAACGCCGCGCCGCGAATGGATATACCACGCCTGCAATCCGAGCCGGTCGCCCCGGCCCGTGTTGTAATAAGCCTCCTGGAGCACGTGCAGGTCGTGGAAATCCCCGCACTTGTTCCTCTCGACGGGATAGTACGTGCCGATGATGTTGCGGTCGTCATCGTAGATATTCATCTTCTTGTTGTAGTTCCGATACCTGAAATCGTTGGACGAAGAGGAGTAGACCACTCGCGTGGAGGTTTGCCAGCGGTCGCTGCCGTAGGTGAGCCGCAGGAATTCGTCGAATGTCGAGAACGATCCGATGCCCTGCACGTACTGCATGTTGAACCCACGCGTCTCGGCCGGGCGGGTCGAGAGGGCCACGGCGCCGCCCAGACCGCCGCCCGTCATATTGACCGACGACGTGCCGTGCAGCAGCGTGGCGTCGTCGATGAAATACGACGGAATCATCGAAAAATCGGTCATGCCGAGCATCGGCGAATTGATGCGCATGCCGTTCCACGTCACCTGCGTGTGCGAGGGCGATGTGCCGCGGAACGCCACGGTCGAGAGCGTGGCGCGGCCGTACTGCTTGACGAAAATCGAGGTGTTGAACGTCAGTACATCGGCCATCGACAGGGCGATGTTCTCGTGCAGCACGGTCGTATCGAGTTTCGTCTGCTGCACGCCTATCTCCTTCATCGGACGCCGGGCCGTGACACTCACTTCACGGATCGGAACCACGAACGACGGATTGCCGTTCCACCAGCCGCTGTGGGAAGAAGCCGGCTGGGACGGGGGCTCCTGAGCCGATACGGCCGTCGCACAAAGCAAACCTATCAAATGGGCGAGTTTCTTCATTCGTAAAAGTTTGAATTACCGCACCCGCAACCTGCGGGTACGGTAATGTCCTCCATATTATTGTTTCGAAGCATGACCCGCCTTCATGTCCTCGTAGGTCGGGCTGTATCCGCAATCCTCGTGTACGAACCACGTATCGGCATTCAGCTGTCCGATGACGGGCAGGAACGCGCTGAAATCCGTAAGTTTTCCGCAGCCTTCGATATGCACCGATCCGATTTTTTGGATAACGGGAAGTTCGATCGTCTCCAACGGCGCGGTGGGCTGCATGTCGGGCCCGTTCTGGTGAATCTGGAAAATCCCCTCTACCTCTTCCAATGCAAACAGATTCAAATCCGTGAAATTGGCCATTCCCAGTCCGAGGTCGAGCGTGAATCCCCGTCCGCCTACCTTCCGGAGTTTCGGGAAGTTCAGGCCGTCGTAAGAGAGAAGAGCGCAGGAGCCGTACACGGCATCCTTGTAATATTGGTCGTTCGCCCCCTCCTTGTAATAAGCGGGATTTGCCGCCGTGCCGACCTCTTCCAGCTCCGGCATGTCGATGGCTGCATAGATGTTGGTGCTGTCGAAATAGAGCTGTCCTCCGACTTTGTGCAGGCTCCGGAAGTCGCAGCTGCCGCTGTCGTTCGAGACGTTATCGGTAACCGCCAGGTATCCGCCGACCTCCGTGAGTTTCGGATACGCAATCGTCTTGACATCGTTCAGAAGATTCCCTTCGACCCGTTCGAGCGACGGCGTCGAAACACCGACTTGTTGGCCGAGACCGAACGAGACATCGCCCCGGACGATTCTCAAGGTCGGGAAAGTGCAGTCCGTACCGGGCGAGTAGACAAGTCCGGCGAGTTCTTCGGCCCCGTCGACCTCGTTCAGCAGTTTGTTGTACCTCAATTCAAGCGTTACGTCCGCCTGTGCGGGCATCGTAAGCGTCTCGATCAGATTCATGTTGGTGAGCAGAAGCCGGCCGCCACCGGAGAAGGTCGTTCCGGAGAAGTCCAGCGGGTCGAGGAGTTTACCCAGATTGACCAGTTCGATACCCTTCACCGTAACTCCGTTCAGAGCGGGGAGAGTGCGAAGTTCGGCAAATGCCGTGAGGAAGACCGTTCCGTCCACCCGGGTCAGACTGTTCATGTCGATCTGCTTGACTCCCGTATTCATCGTCATACCGCCGATTGCCGTATCGTCGGTATTGGCGATGAACTGAATGTCTCCGCCGACCTCGGAAAGTACGGGCAGCGAAATCGTCTCGAATTCGTAGGGAATCGTCGGCAGCAGCACGGCCCCGGCCGAGGTCAGCGCTTCGAATTTCACGGCATTGAGTTTCGCAAGGTTCTTGACGGTGATTTTGCCGCCCACAGACCCAAGCGCCTTCATCTCTACGATAGTCATATCGCCGCCGGCCTTGTCCTCGTTCGACCCCTGCAACTCGAAGTCGCCGCCGATTGTCGCCAAAGAAGGCGTCGTTACCGACGTAAGCGCCGCCGAACGCATGACCAGCGAACCGCCGATCGCCGTCAGCTTCTCGGCTTCGAACCACTGCACCTTGTCGTTGCAGATCACTACGTCGCCCGTCACCTCTTCGAGCGACTTGAGGCTCGCGTAGTAGAGTTCGGGAGCCGTGGATGCCGCCTCGGTCGAGCCGATGCGCAGACCTCCGATTTTCACGACGTTTTCCAGACCGTCCAACGCAATACCCTTGTAGGTGTTGTTGATGACGACGTCGCCTCCGATCTGCGTGAGCGCCGAGAGCGCCTTGATGTCCGTCACGAAGTTGTCGCCGCTCTCCTCGCCGACGATAAGGTCGCCCTTCAGAATCGTCACGCCCTTGTCGGCGAACGCCTTGACCTCTGCATCGGTCTTCAGCGTAACGTCGCCCTCCTCGCGGATGTCGTCCTTCACGACGAGGTATTTGTAGTCGTTCGTCTCGCCGTTGTAGGACGTTACGCGGAACTGACGCTCGGTATCCCAGTCGGTAATCGTCGACGGGTCGGGCATAATCGTCGCCGAAGGTGTGTACTCGAATTCGGCCGTCGCACCGTCAAGCGAGACGTTGTAGGGTACCGTCACGGTAATGTCATTGCCCGCGATCTCCGCGGCATAGGAGTTATCGCCGACAGTCAGCACCACCGAAGTGATGAAATTGTCATCGGCATCTTCAGGGATCGGATCGGTCGGGTTGTCGTCGCTGCAACCGGCCAGCACCAGCGAACCGGCTGCGAACAGCAGCATAATTTTTTTCAGGCTCATGTCTTTATTCGTTTTTTGGTTGTTTACTTTTCGTTATCGGTTGCAATGGACAAGTCCGTAAAGGAGAACACCTCCGTCGAGACCTCTCCGAGCCAGCCGCTCTTGACCTGCACGCCCGTCTGCACCTTGATGAAGTCCACGTATTGCAGATCTGCCGGCGTTCCGTCGCGGTGCATGGCGTTCGAAATCCGGAATCCGTTGGTCTGGCCGCTGCCGTCCACCACGTCACCGCCGAGGTTGTCTTTGGGACTGAAATTATCGGCATAGCCCCAGTCGTAGGTTTTGTTCTCCCAATATCCGGTCTCCGGATCCTGCACGTTGTTCGGAGCCAGACGGGTTCCGTAAAGGGTATAAGTATCCTCCCTGACCCAAGCTGGATAGTAGTAATCCTGCTGGTGGTAGGTGATCAGGTAGTCGATGCATCCCGATTTACCCTCCGAATCGGTCCATTGCACGTCCATCTGCCTGCCGGCGGGACGGTAGTAGGTGACGGCGTAGTTCTGGATCGTCCCCTCCTTGCCGGTGTCGCTTCCGCGCAGTTCGTACCACTCGTCGTCGGGCTCGCCGTTCCCGTTGATGTCCTGCATGACCCAGACGATACCCGGCTCCGACGAGCCGTCGAAAGCGTTGCCCTGAATCGTGAAGTCGTATTCGCCCTCCGCCGTCGCCCGTTTGGGAATGCTGTGGTCGAATCCCACGACGATATAACCGCCGAAAGCGCCGAGCGACACCCAGATCTTCTCTTTCAGACGCCTCTCAGCATAGGCGACGGCCGCCTCCTGCGTCGTCTCCGTGCCGTCAAACCCGCCCGTTTTCATTTCGCCTACGAACTGTCCCGGTGCGGGCGTATATTCGTATACCTTGTTCCACAGCGGCGAATTTCCTCCTGTGGCCGGACGGTAGCGGTCTTCCTGCGCGGCATCGAAACAGGTTACTTTCACCTCAGCCGAGAGTACCGTTTCAGCGCGGGTGATGTTGCGGGTAAGACGTTCTGCCCGCTGTTTCGCTTCGCGCACCGTAACCCGGACGATATGTTCGCCCGCTTCGGTCGGCGTATACCGGAACATGCGCTCCGCAGCGTCGGGAACCGTCTCGCCATCCACGCTCCATTCGAACTGCGGATTGTCGAAATACTCCAACTGCGGTTCGAGGAAAATCGGCGTGCCGATATACGCATAGCGATCCGTCGATGTGCGGAAGACGGACTGCGTGGGGAAGAAGACCTCGTAGGGCAGTTCGTCCACGACCTCGACCGGAATCTCCTTCGTCGCCTCGCCGTCGACGTTCGAAGCGCGACAGACGACCATATAGGTGCCGAGCTCCGCCTCGTTGAACGTGTAGGTCACGCCTTCGGCCACGACCTCGCCCTCGCGCAGCCACTCGCACCGGAATCCCTCCAGGTCGGAGTTCTGAATGTCGGGCGTAAAGACATAGTCCGTGTTTTGCAGGACTTTCAGGCCCTTCGACGGCAGGGCCAGCGAAATGACAGGCGGAGCCATCTCCAGCACCTCCACCTTCAGCTCCTCTTCGGCTTTGCCGTTTTCATTCTGCACCGTGAACGTTACGTACACCTCGGCCGCTTCATCCCATGTATAGGTCAGCATCGGCTCCGTGGAGAGCAGTTTCCCGTCCGACGTCCATGAAAAGAGGGCGTTTTCGGCATACCTGACCGTCGGGGCGATGGTCAACGCACGGCCGACCTTCACCGTATAGATGCCCGTTTCGCTGTCGAGCGTGATTTCGGGGGCCATCGGCTGATCCTCCTCGACCAAGTCGTTTTTGTTGCAGGAGGATAAAACCGCCAATGAACAGATAGTGAACAGTAGAATTTTTCTCATAAATCGAATAATGTTATCTCCAGCAGAAAGCTCCCGGAATGATTCCGACGGTGAACGTGTCGAGCAGCTCGCCCTCGGCAGAATAGCGCAGCACCACGCCGTTCTGCACGTAGTCGATGGCGTCGGCCACATAGACGTCGCCGTTCACGGGATTGACGGTCAGTCCGTAATAGAGCGTATTGTTGTATTCGAGGAAGGGTTTCACCGGCACGCGGTCGGCTGTTACGTCCATGCACCAGACATCGTTGTTGAGCCAGTAGATTTTGTCCTTCGTGCCGTTGAGCTGCACTTCCGAAGGCCAGTCTCCGAATTTGAACTTGAACTGCTTCTCGACCTTGAACGTCTCGGCATCGATGCAGTAGAGCGACGGCGCTTCGTGTCCGTAGGGCGAACCTTCGTAGCCGCCGTCGGTAATCGTCCACATCTTGTTGTTGCAGTCCATCACCAGCGACGTGGGCTGGATGCCGATTACCAGTTCGTCCACCACTTCGTCCGTCTCGGTGTCGATTTTCAGGATGCGGTTCTGATACGACCAGCAGTTCGTGAAGACGTACTTGCCGTATTGCACCATCTGTTCCGTGGATCCCGACTCGTAGTCCATGTCCGTCTCGACGTAACCCGTTATCTGGTAGGTCTTGGGATTGACGATATAGATGCGCGGGTCCCAGATTTGCGTGACATAGGCCTTTTCGTCCGAAAGAAAATGGATGTACCGGGGCGAAGTGAATCCCGTGATACGGCCGATCTCCTTGAACGTATTGGGGTCGATGGCGAAAATCACGCCCGAATTGTTCACCACAATCCAGCCGACCCCCTTGTGAATGACCATCGACTGCGCTACGTCGCCCAATTTCATGCCATTGGCGCGGGCGAATACCTCGTTCTCCACATGCTTCATTTCCGGGTTATAATACGAGAGCGACGCATTGCCGTACATGAAATTGCCTTCGTTGGTGATGAACAGCCCTTTGCCCGTGACCTCATCGCCGTTCCCGAAATCGCCGCCGACGTCGAAGGCCTCCTCGTCAATGGGACCGTATCCCATGCACGAGGAGAGCAGGATTGCAAATAAAAGACAGAGTATACGCTTTATCATGGATGTAAATCGAGATAGGCGGAAACGGAGAGCAAACCCCGTTTCCGCCTTCGCCTTTCAATCAGTTTCTGGAAATACGGATGTCGTCGATGCAGACATAAGCCGGCGTGTTCAATCCGTAGGCGCCCGAATCCGAACCCTCGAAATCGAACTCTATCCGGTTTACCGCCTGCTTCTTGATGTTCGTAAGGTCGAACAGCGTCCATGTCGTCAGACAGGTGTTCACTCCGTTCCGATAGTCCGCCAGATAAATTTCGTCCGTCGCCGCGGGAGCCGTCTCTCCGGTCTTATAACCGCGAACCACCAGCTTGAACCAGCCGTTCTTGCTCGGGAGACTTCCCTGCGTGAAGCTGTTGCCGTGAACGATTACGCCGTAACCGTAGGAAGAGTTGCAGACGTACATTTGGTCGAACTTACGCTCCACGCCGTTTGCCAGCGACATCTGCGCACAGGCGATGAAACCCGAATAGGTGTCGGTATAACCGTAGACCACGCCGAAGTTCGATCCGCTGTGCCCGGCATCCGCATTCGCTCCGTTCGTGGAGGCGGTATTGTAGACACTGCACTGATTCTCGTACGAATACCACCATTCGCCCGTTTTGCCGGAGATGTTCGACATCTGATTCCAGTTCGAAACGGCGATACCGCCGTTCCAGTAGTTGTACGTACCGCCGTATCCGTCTTCGTTCAGACCGTATTCGATGTTGAAAAGTCGTGCGGCCTTATCGGTATAAGTCCGGAAACGTGCCGGAGCCGACCCGGTATATCCGTCGTACAGGTTTGCACCGTACGACGAGGGGCCCGCGAGTTGATCTTCGGGGACATCGTCGAAGGTTACGGTAACCCAATCGGTTCCGACATCAGCACGTGTTTCCGGAGAGGCCGAATCGAGCGGCTCCATGTAGAAATCGTCATCCGCATTACAAGCGGTGAAAGCGATGGCAGCTGCCGTTATGGCAGCCGTTGCCAGATAACGAAAAGTTCTTTTCATAACTTTTTGATTTAAGTTGGACAAAAAAGTTCGGGATTCAGAACCATCTGAAAATTGGGCATTACATACTTCGGAGCATGACGAACGACGCCTGCGGCAAGCCGAAACATGCCGCAGGCGTCGTCGATATATGAGAAACCGGTAAATCGAATATTCGATTTACCCCCCCCCTTCTCCAAAATGGATGCTATGTGTTTCAGAGCGTTCATCGTCCGGTTCCGAACTCTTTTTCGTTGCGGATTTGTTCCCCGGAAATGCAAGCGAAATCGGCTGAACGGGCCTTCGGATACCGGCCGTCCGATTCGCACCCGTGTCCCGCAGGTACAAAATCCAATCGTTGTTACGGCAGGTCTTCTGACTCGTCCCGTTCACCGCGCCTTCCCGGTAAAAACCAGTGGCAAAGAGTGCGGATGAACCGTTTCTCCCGAAAGAGAGGGACTTACAGCAGCGAGCACTGTTCCGGATTCTCACCGGATTCCCTTTTAATTCCGGCCGACGACTCGGCTCGGAAAACCAATAACGGTACAAAGATATTATTTTTTTCTGTTCATTATCTTCATTTTCGCAAAAATTCCGATCATCATGTCCGAAAACAATATTTCATGTCTTTTCGGAATGTTGATAAAATACGGAACCACCTCGACGAAGACGCTGGCAAAAATCGCCTCGAAGCTCGCCAAACGCTGTCCCCGCCTCGACGGGTGCTGCTGCAAACAGGACATCGAGAAGGTGCTTACGATATTTCTGCTGCGCGACATCTGGGGCATCGGCTGCCGCTACGGCAGAATGTTCGACGGCATGGACATCCGAACGGCCCTGCAATTCGTGCAACTGTCCCGGGAATGGGTGCATGCCCGGATGGGCGTCACGGGGCTTCGCATGTGGAATGAGTTGCAGGGCGTGGAGTGCATCGCCTTTGAGCAGATGCCGCCCCAAAAGCAGCAGATTACCATATCGAGGAGCTTCCTCCGGGAGATATGTGAACAGGAACCGCTGGAGCGCATCGTAGCGGAGTTCGCCTCCATGTGCGCTGAGAAGTTGCGCGGTCAACGGTCGGTGTGCCGCGAAGTCCGCAGCTACATCTACACCGACCGTCACCGCGACGACCGACTGCAGCGCTACGAAACGGGGTTCGTGACGCTGCCCGAGCCGTTCTGCATGAACCGTGCGCATCTCAGCCGGCGCTATACGACCGACTGACGTGAACTGCTCGTCGTAAAAGCGAAATAAGGAAATGACACGCATCGAACGGGAAAAGGAAACGCTGTGGCACATGATTGCCCTCTACGTCAGCACAAGGAGGGCAACAAGGAACTATGTGACGATTGCCGGCGTCTGCGGGAATATGCCTGCCGGCGGTTGGAACATAGCCGTTACGGAAATGGAAAAGGCACCTGCAAGGATTGCCCGACGCACTGTTACGCCTTGGCCTTTCGGGAGAAGATCTGGGCCGTAATGCGCTATGCCGGACCTCGAAACCGGCAAGCCGTATCACGAAGATCTTTCCTTCGAGTTTAGTGCGAACTACGACACGCTGAAACTGTACAACAAGGCGAACCTTGACTCGCACACCAGAAAGTTATACAAGGGCGAGTTCATGGACTTGTTCTTTCGGGACGGAAAGTAACGGGTGACATTGCCAGCCACTACCGTGCCGCCACAGCGTAAGGCACGAAGGCGTACACCCCATATGATATAAGCTACCGTCGGGCGGTGTCGCGGCCGCCGGTAGCGCGATAAGATGAAAAACTAAATACAACGATAAGATGAAACGAAACCTATTTCATCGATTGTCTGCGTGCTGTGGCCGTTGGGCAACGCTCTTCACGCTGCTTGCGGGCTGTCTGTTCGCGACGTGCAATGACGACCCGGCGGATGGTGGGCAGGGAGAGCCGTTTCCTGCGGGCGAATATCCGTGATGCTGGCGGCTGCGGTGGAGCGGACCACCCGCGCCACGGCCAACGACACATAGAAGGGCGGCAAGCAAGTGGCTGTCGAGGCTGCGTCTGCCAAGGCGGGCGCACAAGCCGAAGTAAAAATCTACACGGCAGATAGCGACGGCTGTCCGATCTCCGACATTCCGTTTTGGTGGACGAACTCGGCCGAGCGCAAGACACTGCAAGCATGGTGCTGCGGGGACGGTTCCTCGGCGGTGGGCGAAGGGAACGCTTCGGCCGTGCAGGCCGACCAGAGCGGCCGGGTAGGATGGCTTTCGGCAGAGCGACCTGCTCTTCGCTCCGGCAACTGCGGCAGCCTTTACGAGCGATGCGGCGGTGCCTTGTTTGGGTCGTCTTCGGAGGCCTCGGACGGCAACGCACGATTCTGGGACGTGCGCTCCAATGGTCGCGTGCGCTGTGACTGGAGCAGTAAGGGCAGCGACCTCGATGTGCGTCCCGTCCTTGCTTTGTAAGATACCTGATGCGACAGAGCGAATGGGCATGAACGGAAACAGTCATGGGGAAGAGTTGTTCGCCCCGGAGGAGGCCGGAGACATCTCGCTCGAAGATGTCTTCACGGCCTGCATGGACTGCCGCCGCAAGAAACGCGGCACGTACAATGTCCTTGCCTTCGAAGTTGATTGGTAGAGCGGGTGTGCCGAACCCGCACGCGGGCGACACATTCCGGCAATCCGGATCGCCCCCCCCCAGTCTTGCGTTTGAGCAAGGCAGGGGGGGCATTTTACCGCCCGTCCCATCCTCTTCGCGGCGTCATTGTCGCAGGTTCTGAGCCTGCTCTTCCGGGCGGCACATGTCGTATGGCGGTTGGATCGTCTCATCCCCTTCGCTGCGATCTTTGCGGTTCCTTTCACCGCTCATTGCCTTCGATTGGCTATATCGCTGTATCATACCGATCCTGATTCGAATAGGTCCGATCGGGAAGTGTCCCCGATTACACATAGGATAATTCATAATGATTCTTATTTGGAGATCACAATGTGATTGTGATGTACGCTGCCGTCAATTCCAACGGATTTGCCGATCTCTAAAAAAATCCATATCTTGCAATAGGTTGTTTGAAATGCGGTATTTTCGTGCAATTTATTGAAAATGGACCGTTGCTTTTTCGTTACTTGTTCTCTTTACAAAAATGTAACAACCTGATGTGTCAAGTCGTTACATTGCTTTAATCCCGTATCCGAATGGCCGGAGGCTCCAGCACCCCAAACTCCCGACTGAAGACGGTAGACCGATACCGCAAGGCCGTCAAGCTCTATCGTTCGCCCCGACTCTCTTGCAGCGAAATCAGCCGAACCTGCGGCGTAAGCCTTTCAGGGGTGAAGGGCCATATCCGCGAATACGACCGGCACCTGATACTGGCACAATACAATAGTCCATGCGACAAAGAGGCGATCGAGGCGTACGACAGCATGGACTACATCGAATACAACATTTCGCAGATCGCCCGCTGCTTTGGGTTAGACGACACGAATCTCAGCAAACAACTCCGGACGCATTATCCCAGAGTGATCAAACGACACGAAAAGGTGCGCAAGCGGCTGGGGCTGAGCGATAACCTTCCGCACGGCACGCGGCAATTCTGCAAGAAGCGGTATGCCGGGGCCGAAAGGCTGCTACGCGGGGATCGCTACATCACGTTCAGCGAAGCCGCTCGGAGCAGCGATATATCCGACTGGAGCAGCATCTGTTGTTTTACCACAAAGAGCTTATGGGCAAGCGTATTGAGATTCGGGAAAAGGCGGTCGAACAACAGCGCAAAGGCAAAATAACAAGCTGTGGAAGCCTCCATGCCCCCAAAGTGGCAAGGGTGGAAAAATATGCTGAAGCGCTCCGATTCTATCGCACGATACCTTACGCCGCCCGGATTGCGGCACAAACGAACGTGTCGAGAGGAGGTTTTTACGAACACCTCCAGACGAGGCATAAAGGGCCGGTATGCCGACGGAAAGGCATTCCTTACGCAGAGGGCATTCCCATAGGTTGTCGAAAATGAGGAGATACACCCCGGCGACAAAAGCCAAATATACAGAAGCTATCGGACAGTTGAAAGAGAGCGGATTGCTGACGGACAAAGTCACTGCCGGGTTCAGCCTGCAGCCGGAGTGTTTCCGGCAAAAGAGCACAAGCCGGAACTCCATGCGCGTCAGGATATGGTGCGTGCTCCGAACGGATGCATCGTCGCGCGGCGCAGTATGGAAAAATACGGAGGAGCCGTGCGGCGATACGGCCCAACGACCGAGAGCATGGAGTCCATCGCCCGGTATCTGGGATTGAACTATGTTGCGCTGAACGGATTTATCCGCCGCAACTTCCCTGAACCGGTCGAGCGGCACAACGAAGCACAGAGGCGGCGCGAGCAGACAGGAACCTGAAGCCGGCTTTCGGGCCTGAGAAAAACGAGGCAGCCATACCTTGCTTTACACTCCGTCGGTTTTCCGAGTCGCTGCACGCGACTGGCTGTCGGAGCGTTCGCGGCAGAGCCGCGTTTACAGATCGGAGTCACCCCCAAACCCCGCCTTGGCGGAGGCTTCGGACAAGGCCCGCTTCGGCAGTCGGGTTTCGGAGGTACGGCGGTGTAAAACGGGATATAGTTGCCAAAAACAGATATAAAAGGCAGGCAGCGTACACAAATTCCGTACCGATCTCTCGCGGACGACGGCTCCGCAGCCAGCGGCAGCGAGGATCGTTCTTGCATGTCTATACCATAGAAAACCTCCGAGCGTATGTTCCGGAGGCTTTCTCGGTTCGCAGGGCGGCGGCGCTTCCGGAGTGCGGAGGGTCGCCGGAACGAGCAGGTTCCGGAGTGCGGACAGCCATTGCGGGGCTCACCGCACCGGCCGTCCGAATATTTGCCGTTGCAATTCATCGCCGCATGCGACCTCCGTTCGTCCGACGCGGCGGGCGGATATGCGGGCGAGGCCGTTGATATGCCACCGCCACACGGCAGGCCGGGAGTCACACGCTCCAATTTCCCCAGCAGGAGGGCTTCGATGCGTTTACGCATCGAAGCCCTCCTGCGTTTTTACCCGCCGGAACGAAGAACACCCGCGACACCTGCCGCGCGGCGATCCGTGCCATGCACCAGTAACGGAAGCACTACGAATCATTACGAATCAAAAAATCAAAGATCATGTTACTGGAAAAAGAATATTTCGATATATGGATGCGCCGCATCATGGAGCGGCTCGAAGCAATAGAACAACGCCAGAAGCCACCCAAAGCGCAGGAGTATCCGACGCTGGAGAACGGTGAGAAACTCTTCGACAACTACGACCTGTGCCGGATGCTGCACGTAAGCAAGCGCACGCTGCAACGCTACCGCTCGAAGTGCGGCCTAAAGTACCGGATGCTGAACCAGAAGGCTTTCTACAAGGAGTCGGACGTGCAGCAATTCATCCGCGACAATTTCGTCCTATTCGCCCGGCGCCGTGAAGACCAGCGTCCGTAGCGACTGGAAACCCCACGCCGGATAAGCGAGCTTATCCGGAAACAAAATCCCAGAGGGGCCGCCAGACTTCCGACGGCCCCTTTTCTATGCGATGCTATTTCCGGCGCGAGGGATATGTCTTCCGAATTTGCGGCCTGCGCCGCGACTGCCGCAGCTGTTCGGGCTCCGTTTTCCGGCCGGCGGCGAACCGTTCATGCAGCGCATTGGCCGAGAACGCCTTGCCCAGCCGCGAGCCGTTGAACACGCAGCGGGTTTCATGGTCGATGAACGTTGCGCCCGTGATCCGTCCCGTGTCGTTGCGCCGCAGGCAGAGGTCGATATGCCGCTCCCGAAGCCGTTCGCGCAGCTCCGTCTCGTCCATCGTATCCAGCAGGGCTTCCCCGACGCGGTGTCGCGTCAGTTCGTGTAATTTTTTCCCTTCGCTCTTCTCCCCGGAAGAGGCCATGACACGTTCGATTTTCGTCAGCGACGCGTCATCACCCAGTCGGGAGGCTTTCAGCGGCGCAGCCTGCGTTTTCTCTCCGTTTTCGTCCAGTACCGTATAGAGCAATCCCCGGTACGACCGTCCGCACCGCGTACCCCCGACTTCCTCCACACCGATACGATACAGCGAGAGCAGAGCCCGCAGTTCGCCGAGGGTCTGAAAGCGGTACATCGAGAGAACGGGCTTCACCACCGAAGCGATCTGCCGCTTCAGGTCGCCTTTTTCAGGTTCCACAGGTGCGAGCTGCCACAGTTCGCCCCGTTTCCGTCCTTTGGCGCGGTGCAGGCCGTATTTACGCTCGATTTTCTCCGTTTCGGCCACGCTCCGCTCGTTGCGCCGGCTGTCGCCGATCTTGCGTCCGGAACTATCCACCTGCACCGTTACGATATGGATGTGTGGGCGGTCGATGTCGGTATGTTTATAGACGACGTAGGGCTGGCCGCCCCAGCCCATACCCTCCATATATTCGGCGGCGATGTCGGTCAGTTCATCGTCCGAAAGCCGGTCTTCGGGGTCGGGGTTGAGCGAGATATGGACGACCGGTTTTTCGGTGCGAATGTGCGAGGGCATCCATCGGAGCAGCTCGTCGGCGAGGGCCGCGACACCGAAGCGTCCGTCGGCCGGAAAGCGGATATTACTCGTCGCAAGCACCGTCCCTTTGCCCCGATCGACCTTACGCTGATTGTAAGCGAGCGCCCCGTAGATGTCCTTTCCGGTGGTGATATTGGCTACCATCGCTGTCGAAATTCCTCGGCGAGAGTCGCTATTTTCGCTCCCACAGCGACCAATTCGCGCGTCTCGTTCTCCAATTTATAGAGCAGGGCGAGCGCCTTTTTAGGCGAAAAATGCGCGTGCAATTCCTTTACGATCTGGTTGTAATTCACGCCTATTTTTCTGAATTGGGCGTTGAAAGCGGTCAGCCGCGCAGCGAATTCCATTGTCCCCCGGTCGGATCGTATGACCCGAAACTCATCGCCGAAGACCCGTGCTTTGACGAAAGCGGCCTTCGAGAGCGTGCCCGACTGCTCGAACAACGCGAGGAACCGGGCATATTCCTCGTCCGTGAAGCGCACCATCACGCAATTTTTCGCCGTGTCCGTTTTGGGCGGCCTGCCGCCCCTGCCCCGGACGGGGGCTTTGGTTTGTTCCATGCCTTTCGATTTTTACCGAAGGCCGCAAGGCTCCCGGTGCGGTAAAAATTCCGTTCCGGCGCACGGCGGCGCCCCGTAAAAAGCGACGACTTCGGAGGAGCTTTCTCCCCCTTGCGGGCAAGCTGTTTTCCGTTACCGAAATCGTTTCGGGTAACGGAAAACACAGCTTGCTGTGTCCCGAACATGAAATGTTCTCCGGACACAAGGGACTGCCCTCTGCGGAGGCAGTCCCGCCACGGTCGCCGGCCAGCACAGAGAGGCGCAACCGTAAAGACCGGAATCGGTTCACGGGACAAAGATACCGGCCTATGCAATCCGTTGTATACCAGTAGGCAGCGCAGACCTATGCCAAACCTGCGCCAAGCGGTGCCACGGATGTTTGCGGCCGCATGCTCCGGGTGCCGGAGGGTGTTTCTTTGCCGTTGCGGACAATCGGCAATGATGCGCTGCGACGATTCATTACCGACGTACGGAAAGCGTATCGGCGCGTATGTGCAGACACATGATACCTATGGCCAATCCATATATCCATATCGAAAGATATACGGACAATCCATAACGGTTTATGCACGGACGTATGGACGGACGATACCGATGCAGGCATCGCAGTACAGACATGCAGGCATGAAGGCATGGAGACATGGAGGCATACGGCCGCATTTCCGCAAAGCGCCGTTCCCGTACAGAAACGGAGCGTCGCAGCCATAAAGGAACGACCCTGCAAGGGTTTACATACACGGTCAAACGCTTTAATATTTCAATGCTTATGGAAAAAGAACCTGTTTATCTGGCCTTTTCCACCCAGAAGGGCGGAGCGGGCAAAACCACGCTCACGGTGCTGGTCGCCTCATACCTGCACTACGTGAAGGGTTACGACGTGGCGGTCGTGGACTGCGATTACCCGCAGCACTCCATCGCAGGGATGCGGCAGCGCGACCTGAAGCTGGCCCTGGAAGACAACCATTACAAGGCGCTGGCCTACGAACAGTTCACGCGCCTCGGCAAGAAAGCCTATCCGGTCGTGGAGAGCAGCACGGAACGGGCCATAGACGATGCCGACCGCATCACGGAGCAGGCCGCGTTCGACCTCGTATTCTTCGACCTGCCCGGCACGGTCAACAATCCGTCGGTGATCCGCGCCCTCTCCAACATGGACTACATCATCGCCCCGATCAGCGCCGACCGCGTGGTGCTGGAGAGCACGCTGCGCTACATGACGGTCGTGAACGACGTGATCCGCAAAACGGGGGTTTCGAACATCAAAGGAACCTATCTGGTGTGGAACATGGTGGACGGGCGCGAGAAGTCGGAGCTGTACGAGGTGTACGAGCAGGTGATCGCCGAGCTGGGCCTGCAAGTGCTGAAGACCTTCATTCCCGACAGCAAGCGTTTCCGGCGCGAGCTGTCCGCAGGCCACCGCCCGCTGTTCCGCTCGACGCTGTTCCCGGCCGACCGTTCGCTGCTCAGAGGAAGCAACATCGATGCGCTGACGGACGAGGTGCTGACCCTGCTCAACCTCCGCGACAATGGCTAAGCGCATGAAAGCCGGGCCGCTGGACGAATCGCTCATCATCCAGTCCTTCAAGGATGCCGACCTGCTGGCCGATCCCGCAAATGCCGTGTTGCAGGAGGCCGGAGAGCGTCCGGCGGCATTGCGTAGGGACGGAGAGGAGCCGGCGGCGGACGAGGCCGCCGCACCGACCGACGGCACCGCGAAGGGCAAGTCCCGCCGCCGCAGGGGAAGCTACGACGAGGTGTATCTCAAACGCAGGGAACTCAAGACGCGGCAGCCCGTTTACATCAGTCAGGAGATACACCACTCCATCATCAAGCTGGTACACCTGCTGGCGCTCGCGGGCAAGGAGATCAGCGTAGGGGGATATATCGACAACGTACTGGCCGAGCATCTGCGCCAGCACAAGGACGAGATCGCCGAGCTGTACCGCAGCGGAATAGACGATATACTGCAAACCGATCATTAAAACCTTTTCAGTCATGACACACTACACGACGACGGCCTGCATCCTGCTGGCCGCAACGGCCGCAGCAGCGGCCCTCTTTATCCGCCGCGCGGCGATTTACCGCCGGCGTTCGCACAGGGCGGGAACCGCTCCGCAGCCGCAGCCCCGTCCCGATACGGCGCAGGACGACGGCTACCGGAGACGTTATGTCCTGAACCGATGGGACGGCGCTTTCCGTTCCGGCAAGACGGTACGCATCCGTCCGGAGCATTACGAACGACTGCGGCAGATCACGGCCCGCAGCGGAGCGGTGTCGATGATAGCCTATGTGGACAACGTACTGCATGCCCACTTCGAAGACTACGCAGAGAGCATCGACCGCTACTGCCGCAGTCGCAACCCATCACGAGGCAGAAAGCAATGGACGCGCTGAGAACCGCCGTACTGGTCGCCCTCGCGCTCTTCGCCGCTGGCTACGCCCTATGGGTCGCCCGCTGGTTCCTGCGCGGGCAGCGGACAGCGGGCACGAAGCAGGCGTCGCCCCCGAAAGCGGAGGCGCGGCCCGCGATCATCGGCAAAAGCCGCTTTACGATGCCACATCGAAGCCAAGCGACGCCAACCGCTGCCACAGGTTCGGAAAACGTAAAAGAGGCCGAAAAAGCCGGTATATTTGCCGGAGCAAGTGTGCATGAATACCCCCGGCAGATCCCGCCGGAGAAATTGGACGAAGTGTTCGGCGTCCCGCCCGCAGGCGAGAACAACGATCCGGAACCCTACGAGGCCCCGCTCTACGAAGAAGAACCTTTCCCGGACTTCGAAGCGGAGATAGAGAGGGAGATGGACGAGGACGAGGGCGAACACGACGATACGCAGCCCCCTGCGGGCCGTTCGTTAGCCAAGGGTGTACGTTTCGAACAGATCAGCGAAGCCTACCGCACCGTAGCACACGACAATCCCCTTACAGACGAGAAGCAGCAGGAGACAGGACGCACCCTGCTGGGGCTGAAACAGACCGATATGTTCGAGGCCATTGTTTCGGCCGCTCCCGACGGGAACGACAAAGTGAGTCGCCTGATCGACGCCTACCTCACGGCATTCCAACGGAGGATCGCCGCAGAGGATGCGGGAGGCCCATCCCCGCAGGCGCCGGTTCCCGAAGGGTTCGACGTCCGCGATTTCGCATGAACCGACACCAAAACAATATGAAAGAGAGAGATTACGGATAGGTACGCCCTGTCCTCCGAGCCACTGAAACATCCATGTCGAACCCCGGCGCAGGGGCTTATCCACCCTCTGCGCCACAAAACAAAAAAGCTATCCGAAATCTATGAGAAACAAGAAAGTTCTGCTGTCGGCAGCCCTCGTCGTGTCTGCCGTTTCCTCGGCTCTGGCCCAAGGCAACGGCCTTGCCGGCATCAACGACGCAACCAACATGGTCACCTCCTATTTCGACCCGGGCACGAAGCTCATCTACGCCATCGGAGCCGTGGTCGGGCTGATCGGCGGAATCAAGGTCTATAACAAATTTTCGTCGGGCGACCCGGACACCAGCAAGACCGCCGCGAGCTGGTTCGGGGCGTGCATCTTCCTGATCGTAAGCGCCACGGTGCTGCGTTCATTCTTCCTGTAAGCGTGTCCGCCATGAAGTACACGATCAATAAGGGCATCGGGCGCAGCGTGGAGTTCAAAGGGCTCAAGGCGCAGTACCTCTTCCTCTTCGCAGGAGGACTGCTCGCCGTATTCGTGCTGCTGGTCATCTTCTACACGGCAGGCGTCGATCAGTGGGCGTGCATCGGCTTCGGCGCGGGGGCTGCCTCAATGCTGGTGTTCTACACCTTCCGTATGAACGCCCGCTACGGCGAGCACGGACTGATGAAACTCGCCGCCGCACGCCGCCGTCCCCGCTACCTGATAAACCGCAAAGGCGCATGCCGCTTCCTAAACCGCAGGAAGGAGGTGCGTCATGCGTAACGTGATGAAAGCCTCCACGCTGGAGAGCAAGTTTCCGCTGCTGGCGGTCGAGGGCGGCTGTATCATCAGCAAGGACGCCGACATCACGGCAGCCTTTCGCGTCGAGCTGCCCGAACTCTTTACCGTGACGGGTGCCGAGTACGAGGCGATGCACGCTGCCTGGTGCAAGGCCGTGAAGGTGCTGCCCGAATACAGCGTTGTGCTAAAACAGGATTGGTTCATCCGCGAGCGATACCGTCCGGAGGTGACGAACGAAGCAGAAGCAGGTGTCTCCGGCTCCGTCCGGCAAGAAGGAAAAAGGCGCGGCCAAATCTGCGGCGAACAGGCGAGCTTCCTTTCGCGCAGCTACGAGCGCCACTTCAACGAGCGTCCTTTTCTGAACCACGCATGTTTCCTCTATCTGACCAAGACGACCAAGGAGCGGGCCCGCATGCAGTCCGACTTCTCGACCCTCTGCCGAGGCAACATCATTCCCAAAGAGGTAAATCCGGACACGGCCCGCGCGTTCCTCGAATCGGCGGATCAGTTCGAGCGCATCATGAACGATTCGGGACTGGTGACCCTCACGCGCCTTACGGACGAGGAGATCACCGGCACACCCGACTGTCCGGGTCTGATCGAGAAATACTTCTCCCTCTCGCTCGACGATACGACCGTGTTGCAGGATATGGAACTGAAAGCCGAAGGGTTCCGCGTGGGCAACAAGCACGTCTGCCTGCACACGCTTTCCGATACGGACGACCTGCCGGGGCGCGTGAGTACGGAGAGCCGCTACGAGCGTCTCTCGACAGACCGTTCGGACTGCCTGCTCTCATTCGCGGCACCGGTGGGCCTGCTGCTGGCGTGCGACCACATCTACAACCAGTGGCTCTTTCTGGACGACAGCGCCGAGAACCTGCGCCGCTTCGAGAAGAGCGCCCGCAACATGCACTCGCTGGCACGCTACTCGCGCTCGAACCAGATCAACAAGGAGTGGATCGACCGATATCTGAACGAGGCGCACTCGTTCGGGCTGACCTCGATCCGGGCGCACTTCGACGTCATGGCGTGGAGCGACGACGCGGAGGAGCTGCGCCGCATCCGCAACGACGCGGGCAGCCAGCTCGCCAAGATGGAGTGCCGCCCCCGCCACAACACGGTGGACGCCGCGACGCTCTACTGGGCGGCCATGCCGGGCAACGCAGGGGATTTCCCCGCCGAGGAGTCGTTCTACACCTTTATCGAGCCGGCCCTGTGCTTCTTTACGGGCGAGACGAACTACCGCTCGTCGAGCAGCCCCTTCGGGATCAAGATGTGCGACCGCATAAGCGGCAAGCCGCTGCATCTGGACATCTCGGACGAGCCGATGCGCCGGGGCTGGATCACCAACCGCAACAAATTCGTACTGGGGCCTTCGGGGTCGGGCAAATCGTTCTTTATGAACCACCTCGTGCGCCAATACTACGAGCAGGGAACGCATATCGTACTCGTGGATACGGGCAATTCGTACCAAGGTTTGTGCGAGCTGATACACAACAAGACCAAGGGCGGGGACGGGATTTACTTCACCTACACCGAAGAGCATCCGATCAGCTTCAACCCTTTCTACACGGACGACTACGTGTTCGAGACGGAAAAGCTGGACAGCATCGCCACGCTGCTTTTGACCCTGTGGAAGAGCGCCGACGAGAAAGTGTCGAAAACCGAGCTGACGGAGATCGGCAACGCCGTGGCCGGCTATATCGGCCGCATCAGGGCCGACCGTTCGATACGCCCCTCGTTCGACACCTTCTACGAATACCTCAAGGGGGAGTTCCGCGAAGAGCTCGAAAGCCGCGAGATCGAGGTGCGGCGCGAGGAGTTCGACATCCGCAACCTGCTGACCACGCTGCGGCCCTACTACCGGGGCGGGCGCTACGACTTCCTGCTGAATTCGCCCAGCGAGATCGACCTGCTCTCCAAACGTTTCATCGTCTTCGAGATCGACGCCATCAAAGACAACAAGGAGCTGTTCCCGATCGTGACGATCGTGCTGATGGAGGTCTTCATCAACAAGATGCGTCGTCTGAAAGGCACCCGCAAGATGCTGATTATCGAGGAGGCGTGGAAGGCGCTGGCATCCAACAATATGGCCTCGTATGTCCAATATTTGTGTGCGCCCGTACAGGCTGCTTAGTAAATATCCCACTGGCAAGGGATTAGGTAAGTGTTCTTTGAAAAACCTATCATCACCCGACTTATCCGAAAGGGAAACCGGACGGGGAGTGTAGCATGTCGGGAACGCCGTAAGTCAGTCAGTTACCAGACTGCCACTGAACGGCAAGATGAAACGATGGATATGAGGATGAAAACCGAATTGTTTGAACGACAGTCCGAGTTGCTCTACCTGGAAGCTATGACGTAAGGTAGCTATAAATCGTCATACTGCGGTACTGCTCCGGTGTACAGGTACGGATGCCAGCAAGAACTTGCCGCAGAGCAACCATAATAAATGGTAAAGGACGGAAATCGCATCCGACAATCCATCATGCCAACAGTTACTAAGTAAGTAAACGGGGATTACCTAACCCGGAACGCCGTAAGGCTATGAGGTGCAGACCTCTGAATATCCGGCAAGGTAACGGAGCCTCCGTAGTAGTCCGAGCAGGATAACGCCCTGTACATGGCGAAGGGAGGCAGCTAATTTTCTTTAATACAATTTAATGGATAATGTGAGAGACATTATGAGAAGTCCGGAAAGAGTATTAAACAGTCTGAACGAACACAGTAAGGATTCGAGCTACAAGTTCGAACGCCTTTACCGGCTTCTGTTCAACGAAGAGTTGTTCTATGTTGCCTACCAAAAGATCGCATCGAACGGAGGCAGCACGACCAAAGGCTCCGACGGTCGCAGTATCGACGGGATGAGCCTTGCCCGGATCGAAACGCTGATAGCCTCGTTGAAAGACGAAAGTTATCAGCCCCACCCGTCGCGGAGGGTGCATATCCCGAAGAAAAACGGGAAAACGCGCCCTCTGGGAATACCGGCTTTTGAAGACAAGCTGGTGCAGGAGGTCGTCCGTATGATTCTGGAAGCCATTTACGAGGGACATTTCGAGACCACCTCGCACGGTTTCCGACCCAAACGGAGCTGCCATACCGCATTGCTTCATATTCAAAAGACGTTCAACGGGGCGAAATGGTTTATCGAGGGCGACATCAAAGGGTTCTTCGACAACATCGACCATGATGTACTTGTCGGAATCCTGCGGGAGCGCATTTCGGATGACCGTTTTATCCGTCTGATACGGAAATTCCTGAAAGCGGGATACGTCGAGGATTGGACGTTTCACAACACTTACAGCGGAACGCCGCAAGGAGGTATCGTCAGCCCGATTTTGGCGAATATATACCTCGATAAACTGGACAAGTACGTGAAAGAGTATATCCAACATTTCGACAAGGGAACCAAACGCAGGCCGGGCAAAGAGAGCAACAATTTGGCCAATGAACGAAAACGGACTGTGCGGAAACTGAAAAAGGTAAAAGACGGGACTGAGAAGGCGGCTTTGGTCGCAAGACTCAAAGCCATCGAACAGGAACGTGCCGCATTTCCAAACGGAGATGAAATGGACGAAAGTTACCGCAGACTCAAATACATCCGTTACGCCGACGATTTTATTCTGGGCGTAATCGGCAGTAAAGAGGAGGCACAGCGGATAAAGGAAGACATTAAATCATTCCTGTCCGCAAGCCTCGCCCTCGAACTGTCCGAAGAAAAGACGCTGATAACCCATACGGGTAAATCGGCGAAATTTCTCGGATACGAGATTACGGTAACACGGGACAATCATCAACGCCGGGATGTGCGAGGGTGTCTGCGACGCACCTACGGCAAGCGTGTTCGGCTGAATGTGAGCATGGCGACGCTGCGGGACAAACTTCTGGAATACGGAGCTATGGAAATCAAGCTCCGCAACGGGAAAGAGGTTTGGAAACCAAAATGCCGTTCAGGATTGATATTCAACGACGACCTCGAAATCCTCGACCGATACAATCGGGAAACAGTGGGATTTTGCAACTATTACCTGATCGCCAACAACTGCGTCGTGCTGCACAACTTCAGATATATCATGGAGTACAGTATGTATAAAACATTTGCGGGCAAATACAGGAGCACGGTACGAAAAATCAACAAGAAGTACCGCTACAACAAACTGTTCACCGTAAAGTACGAGCAGAAAGGGGCAATCAAGTCCCGAACCTTTTACAAGACGAGTTTCAAACGCCGGACAACGGCGTTCAACGGAAGCTGCGACATCGAACCGTACTCTATCGCAGACGTGAGCCGCACCAATTTGACGGACAGGCTCAAAGCGGAAAAATGCGAATTGTGCGGGGCAACGGGAAAGCTGATTATGCACCATGTCCGCAACCTCAAAGACCTGAAGGGAAAAGAGAGTTGGGAACGGCTCATGTCGGCCCGAAAGCGCAAGACCATTGCGTTGTGTCCGAGTTGCCACAGGCTGCGGCATCTGGGGAAAGTTTAGACTGAGAAAAATTAGCGGAGAGCCGGATACGCCGAGAGGTGTAAGTCCGGTTCGGGGGCGAGTTCTTGGAAACCTGCCGTAGAAATACGGTAAGGCGCCGGGTACTTAGCCTACACAAGACCGTCCGCAAGCACTTCGGCGAGGTGGTGACGGTCACGCAGGAGGTGCAGGACATCATCTCCTCGCCCATCGTGAAGGAGGCGATCATCAACAACAGCGATTGCAAAATCCTGCTCGACCAGCGCAAGTTCATGAACCGCTTCGACGCCATCCAAACCCTGTTGGGCCTTACGGACAAGGAGAAGGCGCAGATACTTTCGATCAATATGTCGAATCATCCGGGCCGCAAGTACAAGGAGGTCTGGATCGGGCTGGGCGGCGTGCAGAGCGCTGTCTATGCCACCGAGGTCAGTAAACAGGAATACCTCGCCTACACGACCGAGGAGAGCGAGAAGATCGAGGTGCAACGTCTGGCCGAATCTCTGGGCGGCGACATAGAACTGGCGATCAAACAGCTCGCCGAAAAATAGTCATCAACCGGGGCCGACGCCCCGCAAACACCGAAAACATCATGTCGAAAATCATAAGTTGCGAACAACTCCGACGCCTTGTCCGCCACCACGCGGGTATCGGCGAGATACTGACCGAAGCGCTCCTGTCCCCCGATCATCGGGAACCGATGCCGGAGACGATCTTCGGCGAGATACGCGAATTCTGCGACCCTCCGGCCTGTGAACTTTCCGCCTGCGGACACGAGGCATCCGACCCCGCACCGGCTCCTTTCGGGGAACCCGTCGTAACGTCCGGCTGGCGCGAAGAGGAGCTCCGGCGCAGGGAGCGGGAGATGGGCCGCCTGTGCGGCAGGTGGATGTCCGCGCCGAACCGCTGCGGCATCGAGATCGTCCGCGCGGGGGAGCACTTCGTCCTCAGATACCTCAAACGTGGCGGCCGCCCGACCGGCGAGCGCTATGTGCTGGTCTGGCTCGACGGGGATATTCTCTATTACGGCTCCGACGACCGGATTACGATTCTGGCGCTCGACACGCAGACCGATACGCTGATGGTATCACCGGGAGAGGATTACACCCGCCAGTCGGAAAACGAAAGATAGGGAGGCGGCCATGTGCAGGAGAAATAACGAATACCCCATACCGGCTTCGCACCTCTACTTCAGGATGTCGGAGATCGCGGGCCGCTGGTGCAGCCGCGAAGGGTCGCTGGAGGTACGGATATACCACAACGAAGCACGCCGGGCCGGCGGTTACCACGTGGCCTTCGCCTACGATGCGAAGACCGTGCTGCGGCGTCCGCTGCGGCAGATGTGGGGCCTCTGTTACTTCGACCTGTGGGGCCGCATCGGTCTTTCCTACGACCACGAACGCGACGTACTGACCCTCGCGGGCTACGGCGACTACTACCGCGCGGAGGAATAAAATCCCGCGAATGTAAAACCCATAAAACAACGAAAGAACATGAAACGATGGATATGGCTCATGTGCCTCGTTCTGGCCTGCTTCACCCAGCGGGCCGCGGCGCAGTGGACGGTCATCGACCCGTCCAACCTCGTACAGAACATCAAGAGTGCCGTGCAGAGTTCCACGACGGCCTCCAACATGATTAAGTCTCTGCAAGAGAGCGTAAAGATTTATAACCAAAGCAAGGCGTATTACGACGCTCTGAAAGCGGTGCACAACATCATCAAGGACGCCCGCAAGGTGAAGCTCACGATCGAGATGGTCAGCGAGATCACGGATATTTACATGTCGGGATTCAACCGTATGGTCACAGACCGCAACTTCACCTCCGGCGAGCTGGCGGCCATCTCGGCCGGTTACGCCCGGCTGCTGGAGGAAGGCGGGGCGCTGGTCGCGGAACTCAAGAACATCGTGACCTCCGGCAACGGCCTCTCGCTCTCGGACAAGGAGCGCATGGACGCAGTGGATCAGATCTATACCCGGATGCTGCGCTATCGCAACCTTACGCGTTATTATACCGACAAGGCGATCTCCGTCTCGTTCCTGCGCAGCCAGTCCAAAGGCGATGCCGCCCGCGTGCAGGCGCTCTACGGCAAACCCTCCGAAAGATATTGGTAGCCATGACACCGCTCGCAACGAATTTCGACAACCTGCACCAAGTGCTGCGCAATCTCTATCAGGAGATGCTGCCCCTGTGCGGGGATATGGTCGGCATCGCCAAAGGCGTGGCCGGTCTGGGAGCGCTTTTTTACGTGGCCTATCGGGTATGGAAGGCGCTGGCTTCGGCCGAGCCTATCGACGTATTTCCGCTGCTGCGCCCCTTCGCCATCGGGCTGTGTATCATTATGTTTCCGACCGTCGTGCTGGGAACGGTGAACGCCGTGCTTTCGCCCGTGGTGCAAGGCACGCACGCCATCCTCGAAGGGCAGACGACGGACATCGCCGCCTACCAGAAGCAGCGGGACGATCTCGAATACGAGGCCCGCGTGCGGGAAGGCAAGGCGTGGCTGGCGGACGACGAGGTGTACGACCAACAGCTCGCCGAACTGGGCATTATGGATCTGGGCGAAATAATCAGTATGTGGTGGGAGCGGACGTGGCACGGAATCAAGACGTGGTTCCGGGAGCTGGTGCGCGACTTCTTCGAGCTGCTGTTCAACGCCGCAGGACTCACGGTGGACACACTGCGGACGTTCTTTCTGGTCGTGCTCTCCATTCTCGGCCCGCTGTCGTTCGCACTCTCCGTTTACGACGGTTTTCAGGGGACGCTCACGCACTGGCTCTCCAAATACATCTGCGTCTATCTGTGGCTGCCCGTAGCCGACCTCTTCTCGGCCGTGCTGGCCAAGATACAGGTATTGATGCTTCAGGCCGACATTGCGGCGCTGCAAGATCCCAGCTACATCCCGGACGGCTCGAACGGCGTCTATATCATCTTCCTGATTATCGGGATCATCGGCTATTTCACCGTACCGACCGCAGCCGAGTGGATCGTGCAGGCGGGCGGCGGTTCGGGGCTGGGAGGCGTCAATCGCGCTTCGTCGTTCGCTGCCGGTGTCGCGGGCGGTGTGACCGGAGCTTTGATCGGCAAAGCCTTTGGGCGCGGCGACAAGTCGAAATACGGCGAGAGCGACGACAGCGGCCTCCGAGGCGATAACCTCGCCACAAAGGATGGCGGAGGATCGTCCGGCGGCCATTGACGGAATGCAGCCGATCGCTTTTATGGCGATTGAGCCACATGTCAGCCGCACTTTTTCTTGTGCGGCTCAATAGAAGAGATAAACCCGATAAAACGACAAACAATGGAATTCAAATCGTTGAAAAACATCGAAACGAGCTTCCGGCAGATACGGCTCTTCACGCTCGTCTTCCTCGGCCTGTGCGCCGTGGTGGCCGTATTCAGTGTCGTGAAGAGCTACCAGTTCGCCCAGCGCCAGCGCGAGAAGATCTACGTGCTCGACCAGGGCAAGTCGCTGATGCTGGCCCTCTCGCAAGACCTCAGCCAGAACCGGCCCGTCGAGGCGCGGGAGCACGTCCGCCGCTTCCACGAGCTCTTCTTCACGCTGGCGCCCGACCGGGCGGCCATCGAGAGCAACATCAACCGCGCCCTGTTCCTGTGCGACAAGAGCGCCTACCACTACTCGCAGGATCTTCAGGAGAAGGGCTACTACAACCGCGTGGTGGCAGGCAACATCAATCAGCAGGTGCAGGTCGATTCGGTGGTCTGCGACTTCGATACCTACCCGTACCGCGTGACGACCTACGCCCGGCAGATGATCATACGCGAGAGCAACGTCACCGAACGCTCGCTCGTCACGCGCTGCAACCTGATCAACTCGGTGCGCTCGGACAACAATCCGCAGGGCTTCACGATGGAGCGCTTCGAGATCGTCGAAAACCGCGACCTGCGGGTCATAGCACGATAAATTATGATACGGAAATGGATAAAATGCGCCGGAGAGCGGATCGAGGATCGCCTGCGGCGAGTGTGCGGGGCGATGAACCCCGACATTAGGGTTTATGCGATCGTCACGCTCTTCGTGCTCTTCGCCGCACTGTCGCTGTATAGCACCGTTTCGGCGATCTACTCTCTGGGGCGCAACGACGGGGAGCGGATACGGATCGAACACCTGCAACGGCTTGCGCCGCAGCCGGGGCACAAGCAGGAATCCTTCGGGAACTCAGATGCAATGCCGCAGCCGGAAGCAGCCTTTCCCGCTGAAACAGAACGAACACAGTCCGGGGCGGACAGCCCCGAACGATTAAACACGACCGATTATGAAAGAGAACGAGAAACACGGCAGTAACGAACAGCCTGCGCCGGAGAAGCCCGCGAAGGAGCTTACCGAGCGGCAAATACAGCAACGGCGCAAGATGATCGTCTTCCCGCTGATGCTGCTGGCCTTCTCCGCGATCATGTGGCTTATTTTCGCCCCTTCGGGCGGTGAGGAGACCACCGAACAGGCGGGGCTCAATACCAGTCTGCCCACGCCGGAGCAGAGCGGCATTGTCGCCGACAAACGCGACGCCTACGTGCAGCAGGAGATGAAGGCCAAACAGGAGGCCAAGATGCGTTCGCTGGAAGATTTCGCTTTCTCGCTGGGCGAGGAATCCGAGAGCGAGCAGAGGCGGGCCGCACGCGAGGAAAGGGAGATGCGCATGGCCCCCGAACCCGTAGAATATTACGAGAACCCCTCGCGCTTCGAGAGCGGAACCCTGCACTCATCGGTGGGTGCGTACCACGACCTGAACCGTCAGATAGACAGCTTCTATGAAGAGACGCAGAACGAGGCCGAAAGCGACAGAGAGAAGGAGTTGCAGGAACGCATCGACCGGCTCGAAGCGCAGTTGGAGGACGAACAGGCCCGGCAGAGCGCCGAGGAGCAACAACTGGCCCTGATCGAGAAGTCCTACCAACTGGCCTCGAAATACATGAACGGAGGGCAAAATGCGGGCGGTGCGGCGGAAGCCGTCCAGACCACCCCGACGGGCGGCACATCCCGCAGCGGCAGGAGCACCGTGCAGCCCGTCGCCCAAGTGCGCCGAGAGGTCGTTTCGCGCCTCGCGGCCCCGATGCCCGACTCGGTATTCGTCGCGGAGTTCACGAAGCCCCGCAACTGGGGATTCAATACTGCGGCGGGTAACGAGAACCCCGTACATAAAAACAGCATCGGAGCCTGCATTTATCGTACGACAACCGTGACGGACGGCAAGGAGGTGCCCCTGCGCCTTACCGAGCCGATGAGGGCCGGCGGCGTGCTGATCCCCGCGAACACCGTACTTACGGGCACGGCCCGTATCGACGGGGAGCGCATGATGATCACGGTCAGCGCCGTGCAATACCGGGGCAGCGTGATACCGGTCGAGTTGCTGGTTTATGACATGGACGGAGGCGAGGGCATCAGCGTCCCCGCATCCGACGAGATCAGCGCCGTGAAGGAGATCGCCGCCAATGCGGGTTCAGGATTGGGAAGCAGCATCACCATTACGGACGATGCGGGGACGCAACTGCTTTCCGATCTGGGGCGCAGCGTCATACAAGGCACGGCGCAGTACGTCGGGCAGAAGATGCGGCAGGTTCGGGTGACGCTCAAAGCCGGGTATCGTGTCCTGCTGCTGCCCCCGCTGGAATAACACGCAAGCCACTGAATATCCATAAACCGAACACATTAAAGAAAGACAAGTTATGAACCGAAAGAAAATCGAGAGCACAGTTCGCTCACAAAACCTTTGCTCGCCGGTAACGAGGAAAAACAAGCCGGGCGCAGTTAAAAAAATCCTTTTGTCGTTCGCACTTTTAGGATGCGTAACGGGCGCTTCGGCGCAGGAGGCAGCCGAAACCGCAGCGCCGGACATATCGGCTGCCGCGACACCCTCGACGGGCGACTACTTCGGCGGGCTGACCCGTCCGCTGACCTTCGACCGCATGATCCCGCCTTACGCGCTGGAGGTGACTTTCAACAAGACCACGCACGTTATTTTCCCTTCGGCCATCCGCTACGTCGATCTGGGCTCGGCCGACCTTTTGGCCGCCAAAGCCGACGGCACGGAGAACGTATTGAGGGTCAAGGCCGCCCTGCGCGACTTCTCGCGCGAGAGCAACCTCTCGGTCATCACCGAGGACGGGGCCTATTACACCTTCAACGTCAAATATGCCGACGAGCCTGTGAAGCTATCGGTCGAAATGACCGACTTCCTGCACGACGGCGAGGCGGTGAACCGCCCCAACAACGCGCTGGAGATCTACATGGAGGAGCTGGGCAGCGAATCGCCGCTGCTGGTGAAGCTCATTATGAGGTCGATCTACAAGAACGACCGCCGCGAGGTAAAGCATATCGGCTGCAAGCGTTTCGGCATCCAGTATCTACTCAAAGGCATCTACTCGCACAACGGGCTGCTCTATTTCCACCTGCAACTGAAGAATTCCTCGAACGTGCCTTTCGAGGTCGATCACCTCACCTTCAAGATCGCGGATAAGAAGGTCGCCAAGCGCACGGCCATTCAGGAGCAGGTCATCCGGCCCCTGCGTGCCCACAACAACGTGCAGGTGATCCGGGGAAAGAGCAGCGAGCGCATGGTCTTCACGCTTCCGAAGTTCACCATTCCCGACGACAAGCACCTCGTGGTGGAACTCTACGAGAAAGAAGGCGGACGCCACCAGACCTTTACGGTCGAAAATGCCGATCTGGTGCATGCCGAGGTCATCAACGAATTAAAGGTCAAATAGCATGAAACGGTTGGCATTGCTGCTGTCGCTGGCCCTCGGCCTGGCTTTGGCTCCGGAAGCCCATGCCCAGCGTACCCTGCCCGGAATGCGGGGGCTGGAGGTACGCGCGGGCATGGCGGACGGCTGGTACTCCGCCTCCGGGCGCAGCACCACGGGGTACTACTTCGGAGCGGCCATGAGCCGTTATGCGGGCCGTGCGAACAAGTGGGTCTTCGGGGCGGAGTACCTCTGCCGCAATTACCCCTACAAAGCCGGGAGTATCCCCGTGGCGCAGTTCACGGGCGAAGGGGGCTACTACTATAAGTTTCTCGCGGACGGCTCCAAGACTTTCTTCCTCTACATCGGCGGCTCGGCCCTGTTGGGGTACGAGACAGTGAACTGGGGAGATAAAATGCTGTACGACGGCTCCACGATTCGAAGCCGCGAGGGATTCCTCTACGGAGGCGCGGTGACGCTGGAGGCCGAAGCCTATATCACCGACCGCATCGTGCTCTGCATATCGGGCCGCGAGCGTGTGCTCTGGGGCACGACGACAGGGCATTTCCACACGCAGTTCGGAATAGGACTGAAATTCATCATCGACTGACATTCATCCACCACTTTTTATTAACCGCCGCACGAAGCGGCATAAAATCAATTAAATCTATGAAAAAGATGATTTTGGCGGCTACTGCTGCCCTGGCCATGCTGGCCTCCTGTAACAAGCACACCGACGAGATCGCAGACTCGGCGACGGGCAGCGTAGTGAAAATCACCCTGACGGACAAGACGCCCGAAACCCGCGCCTTCTTCGACCAGACGGCTGCGGCCGAGAGCTGGGAGAAGAAGATCAACTCCCTCACGCTGTTCGTGTTCGACGGCAGCGGGGACGCCGTACTGCAACGCAACTTCACCGCTGCGGAGATTTCGGGACAGACGGCGACCATTCCCGTACCGGACGCCGCGCCGGGGCAAACGTACAGCTTCTATGCCATCGCCAACGGCAGCGCCCTTTCCGGGATCGGCACACTGGACGACCTGCGAAGCCAGACCGAGAGCGAGATCGCGGACTATAACGGTACGTTCGACGAGGTGACGACGAAGGCCAAACGCTCCGCAGGGTTTACCATGACCGGCTCGGCGACGCAGGTTATCGCACAGGCCGGGCAGACGACCACCGTGCAGATCGCGCTCGAAAGGCTCGTGTCGAAGGTAGCCGTACAGGCTACGACCGACAGCAAGTTCGCCTCTGCATACCCCGGTCGCGTGCGGATCGCTTCGGCGACTGTTTCCCGTGCGGCATCCTCGGTCTTCTATTTCGACGTCGGCACGTCGCATTCCGGAGGAACCCAAAACCGCGAGTATTCAGGGGAGACCATGCCTCTGTCCGCAGCACAGACTTTCAGCCATACGCAGGCAGCGAAAGAGCAGAGCGGGAAATATGCCAATCTGTTCTATATCTACGGCAATGAGGACGATAAGGCTGCCGAGAGCGTACTGCTGACCCTCGAAGGCATTTACGATCATGACGGGGATTTCGGAACGACGGACGACCAGATGCCCGTGAGTTACGAGATCGAACTTGCCGGGGATTCGGGGAAGGCTATCAACCGCAATACCTACCGCCGCGTAACGGTGAATATCAGCGGCCTGACGGGTGCCGACGTGGCCGTGACGATCACCCCCGCAGACTGGGAAGGGCCGTTCAATCAGGATGTCAATATCGGTATGTAACATCGGAAGGGAAGGGACAGGGTGCAATCGTCCCTGTCTTTTCCCTTTTTTCCATTTTTCATTATGAGAAACCTACTGATTTTAATTATGCCGCTGCTCGCTTCGGCGGTCGGTTGTTCCAAAGAAGATATTGTTCCGGCTGCGGAGTCTGCGACCCGCTTTACGCTGCGGGTGTGTCCGGAAGCAACGCAGGCGATTACCCGAGCCGCGGACGAACGGGCCGTCGAGGACATAAACGTTTTTCTCTTCGATCCGCAGGGCATACGCCCGTCGCAGCACTTTTACGTGCAGGGCGGCGTATTGGAGCGTTCCATTCCCGCCGGCCGGTACGATGTGTATGCCGTAGCCAATTTACATGAAGATATGGGCCCGATGAGCCGGAAGACGCTGTCGGCCTATGAGTTCCGCGTACCCCGAAGTTACACGTCGCTGCCCATGTCCGGATATGCGGAATGTACGGTCGGGAAAGGGATGCCGGAGGCTACGGTCACCGTTCGGCGCAACGTAGCCAAAATCGTCTGCAACATCTCCTTCTACGGGGTGGACTACGACCTGAAGCTCCAATCCGTGCAGGTGATGGATATGGCAGGTGTCACCACGCTGTTCGCGGAGGATCAGCAGGCCCGTGAGCTCACCTCTTCCGAGCTTTCGGCGATCGCATCATATGAGAACCGCAAGGCATCGCGCACGTTCTTCTTGGCGGAGAACTGTCGGGGCGAAGTGCCGGGGATAACCTCGCAGGAGCAGAAATGCGCCGGCAACGCACCCGAAGGAGCGACCTTCCTGCGGATCAAGGCACAGCGCGAAGGCAAACTGCTGACCTACGACGTATATCTGGGAGAGAACAACACGACCAACTTCGACGTGCGCCGCAATACGGTATATACGCTCAATATCGTCATCAAGGGCGAAAACGTGGTCGATACCCGCGTCGATGCGTTCGAGGTCGGGATTTCGGACAACTTCCCTTTCGAGGGCTATCGGTTCGAGGGGTACTGCCTGTACGATCCCGGCCGGCAGCTTACGATCACCGTGGACGACCCGCAAAAGGCCGGCAGCCTCTCGGCGACGGTTCGCCTTCTACAAGGCCAGCACGGAGCCTTCCTCTTCAACGGGCAGCCGCTCACCTCGTCCGTCACCCTCCCGCTGAACGACCCTTCGGGCGTGTACAGTTTCTCGGTAGACTACATCCCCGGAGAGGTGTTTACCGCCGACAATTACCGGCTCGTCTATGAAGTGGTTGTAAGCAATACGGACGGGTACAGCTATACAAAAACGTTTACGCACGACTTTTACAATCTCCTGACGATATATACCTACTGGAAGCGCGGGACTACCCACCGCGGCCGGGGAAGTGTCGACAAAGAGAATATGACGGTCGTAAAATGGAGTTCTTCCTATACGCCCGAAGACAATCGCATGATGATATTGTCGTTGGACGACGGGCCGCTCGTGCCTCTCAAACCGGTGGACGGATCGAAAGTCGGAGGTTGGTATGCGGATCGCGGCCTCACGCAGTTCGTCTCAGCGGAAAACCCGTACCGCCATCCCATGAAAAGTTTTCGGGATACGCTCTACGTGGATTTCGTGCAGGAAGCCGTCTATATCTATACCCATGTCGATCTGGTCGAGATAAGTTGCGACGGCGCGTACCGGATCGATCAGGAAAAACAGGCGTTCGTAGTTCCGATAGGAAGCCGATGCACGTTCAAGGGGATCGGAGGGAAAACGGTCGCCGTCTGGTGGAGCAACTTCATCGGCCACTATCCCCGCAAGGAGCTGTCGCGGGAGCCGGAGTATTCCTTTACCGCATGGGAAAACTGCAATGTCGTTCCCGAATTTCAGATCGATTAACCTCTCTCAACGCTCCGCCGATACCTTTTGCCGGATGCGGCGGTTACTCATTCCAACAAACATAGAAACATGATGAAAAGATTATTTGTACTGCTGCTGTTCGTCCTCGTGGCGAACGCGGCTTCGGCTCAATATACGGCCGTGCGCGTCAATACGCTGGGACTGGCAACGGGAACCGTCAATGCCGGCGTAGATGTGGCCGTATCGGAAAAATGGTCTGTCGAAGCGTCGGCATACTGGAACCCGATCTCGACCGAAAGCCTGCGAACCAAAGTGCTGGGAGCCGTCGTGGGTGTACGCCGCTGGCGCTTCGAGCCGCACGTCGGCTTCTTTTGGGGCGTGCACTCGGCCGTCGCACAGTATCGCGTCGGGAACCGGAACAAACGCTACAACGGCTGGACTGTCGGCATAGGTGCCAGCGCGGGCTATTCGTGGATGCTGCATAGGCGGTGGAACTTCTCGCTCGAAGGCGGCCTCGGCCTGTATTACATGAACGATACGCGCTGGAATCCCGCACCGCCGCCCGGCGACGATGTCTTTCTGCGGCATTACCGCCGTATCGCACTGGCTCCGGCGAAGCTGGAAGCCTCTTTCTCTTATATGTTTTAGAATATCGAGATATGAAAAAGCTCTTGTTTTTAGGATTATTGCCGCTTCTGTTCGCATCCTGTACGAAGGATAGCGGCTGCTATCCGCCCGATGGGCCGCAGTCCCCCGAAGCTGCCGCTTCGCAGGTGGAAATATCTTTTGCGGCTGCGGACAACGGATTTCCGACACGAAATTCGGAGGATGAAAATGCCATTGCAGACGTGAACCTTTACCTGCATAACGTACAGACGGGTTCGCTGGAACATCACTATCTGACCGCAGGAAATGCTTCGCGGACGATGACGATGGCCCACGGCCGCTATGAAGCGTATGCCATCGCCAATACGAAGGAAGACATGGGGCCGATGACACTCCTGCGATTGCAGGAAGCGATGTACGTTCCCGATGTATCGGGAGATACCGATGAAAGGTTTGCGATGAGCGGCCGGCAGTCTTTCACCGTATCGGGGGCTACCGATGTCGCGATACTCCTCCGACGATGTGTGGCAAAACTAACTCTGAATGTCACGACGGCCGGCGCCTTTACGGATTTCGAACTCCGATCCTGTCAGGTAACGGGCGTCCCGTCCTGCGTGCCGTTCTTCGCTGAAAGCAAACCCACAGCAGACGGCGGAGTGACATCCTTTCCGAAGAGCGTTCTTTCCGGACGCAGCTACTCCGTTGTTCTTTACCTTCCCGAAAACGCTCAGGGCGAAGTGCCGGGTATCTCCGACCCGCAGCAGCGCAGCCGCGAAAACGCCCCGCAATACGCCACCTGCATCCATCTCGAAGGCGAGGCGTCGGGCTGTAAGGTCGATTATTACATCTATCCCGGCAGCAACGCCACGACGTCTTTCGACATCCTGCGTAACCGTCATTATAACCTCGATGTGATGATTTCGGGGGCCAATGCGGCGGATATGCGTCTTTCGACGCTCGGAGTGGCCTTCACGGAACTACCTCAGACGTGCAGCGTGGGCGACAATATCTTTACCGAGATGAGGGTCGAGAGTACCGATCCCGACGGTCGCTACACGCTGACCGTCGAACAGGCGAAGGGTGAAGGTACGATAACATTCGACGGTATGGCCATGACGACCGGAATTCCCGTCACATTGCCCGGCGGAGCCGGAACTAAAACAGCACGGATCGGATACTGCCCGACAGTTGCAGGCGAAGCCGTGCTGACATTCGTCCTGCGGGATGCCTATGACTATGAGATCCGGCGTACACTGACGACCGAGGCGGTCGAAAAACCCTCGCTCGATATTACGCTGACACCGCCTTCGGCGATCGTCGTCGGCAACCCCGCCACTTTTACGTTGGAAATCAGCGGAAGCGATGACACCGCGATCTCTACCTTCACTTGTTCCGATCCGCAGGCCGTTTTCGTATTTCCCGCAGGGACAGGACTCGGCGGCAACGAAGCCATGTTAGGCAATGGAACCCACAATTTCTTGCTCGACACCCGCGCCACCGGCGACCTGACGGTTACGGTGCGGGTAAGCGACGGCAGCGGCCAAAGCGTACAGCAGCAATGCACGGTAACGTCCCGTTATCCGAAATTCTCCGCAATGATACGAACCATGTCCTCGGCGGCTCTCTATTCGGACAGCCCGATGACGCTGACCATCCGTTCGACCGAATACATGGGCGACTATACCGTAAGTTATACGACGACCTCGACGAATTGCAGGGTTTCGTATGACGGTTCCATGTTACACCCCGACAGTCCTGTAACCCTCGAAGCCGGACAACATATTTTTACCGCCAACTCTTCCTATGCCGAGCGAACGGAATTCGTCTTTACGATTACGGACATTTACGGGCAAAGTCAACAAGCACGGGCGTCGATTACATGGAGGTAGTCGGCCCGTCTTCTCGGCTTATGATAAGAAAAAAGTTATGAAACAATGAAAAAGATGTTATTGCACAGCCTCGTCATATGCCTGCTGCTGGGCGGTTGTACCGTTACGGGCAGGCTTCAGCGCCGGGGCTTGGGCGCACGGGCGAACTATGCGCCCAAAGCACAAAAGCAGGAGCCGAAAAAGGAGTCCGCACCGCAGTATATCGAATACAAGCATCGCGACAGCCTGCAACCCGTCTATTTCCTGCCTACGACTACGCTCGAAAACGGCGAGCGCGTCATGTCGCTCGAACTCGACGAGGTGGTCGTGGTGGCTCAATCGCGCACCGTCGCCGAGCGTATGGGCAAGGTCAGCATCGACTTCGTGATCGAGCTGCCGCGCCAGTTGCAGGGCAATTGTCAGAGCGTGGCCGTAACGCCCATGCTCCACAAGACGGACGGCCTCGTGCCGCTTCAGCAGATCAGTATCCGGGGCGGGCTGTTCAGCCGCGTGCAGGATCGCAACTACTGGCAGTTCGACCGATACGTGCGGATCTTCAAGCCCGATGCGGCTGCCGAGCAGCGTGCTTTCGAGCGTTTCGTCAAGCATCCCTATCCGGATGGCGTGCGGCTGGATTCCATCGTCGATGGCCGTGAGAAGATCAGCTATTACTACACGCAGGAAGTACCGACCAAAGGCGAAGGCAAGACGATGCACGTCACACTTGCGGGAGCGGTCGTAGGGCTGGACGGCAGCCGTTACGATATGCCGCCCCTCGATACGCTGGAATACAATATATCCTCGATGCTGACCTTCGCAGACACCACGAGGCGCTACCTGACCAGAGTGATCGAGAAGTATGCTGTCGTCAAAAACCGCAACTACCTTGCCTTCGAAGTCGGCAAATCGGACATTATCGACACGCTGGAAACCAACGCCGTTCAGCTCGCCCGCATCGAAGCCCTGATGGACGGGCTGATAAACCAACGGGAGTTTTACGTGGACAGTATCGTGCTGACCGCTTCGGCATCACCGGAAGGAGCACTCGCGCTCAACGAGCGTCTGGCCCGCGGGCGTGCCCTGTCGCTCAAACGGCGTCTGGGAGCGCGTTTCGGGCGGCAGGTCGATACGCTGATCGCCGTGCGCTCCGTGGGCGAGAACTGGACGGAGCTGGGGCGCTTGATCGCCGCCTCGGACAGTCTGCCGCACCGCGAGGCGATCCTTGCGCTGCTCGGTGCGGAGAAGAATCCCGACCGACGCGAAGCGGCCCTGCGAGGCAGGTATCCGCAAGAGTATAAATATATCCGGGAAAGGCTCTATCCGCTGCTTCGCTCGGTCGATTTCAAATACGACCTGCGGCGCGTAGGCATGGTGAAGGATACGATCCATACGACCGTACCCGATACGCTCTATGCGCGGGGCATGAAGCTGCTCGATGAAAGGCGCTACGACGAAGCCCTCACGATATTGGCTCCTTACCATGACCGAAATACGGCTATCGTGCTGCTCTCGCTCGGCCATGACGACCGCGCTTACGAAGTGCTCTCCGCGCTGCCCGAATCGGCCGAGGCGTGTTACCTGAAGGCCATTGCCTGCTCGCGGCTGGGCCGCAGGGAGGAAGGGCGCAAATGGCTCGACAGGGCGTGCGAGCTGAAAGAGACATTCGAATACCGGGGCAGGCTCGACCCGGAAATATCCAACCTTTTAACCGATGACTAACGATGAGAAAAAGAGCGATCGCGGCCACGATGCTGCTGACAGCGGCTATGGCCTTTACCTCGTGCGCCAAACTGTATGAGGAAGAAACAACGGAAACCCTGAAACTCCCGCAGACGGACATCGAGATTCCGGAGGACAACCCCTGGGACGAAGTGCCGGACAGCGATACGGAGGCTGGACATTAAAGAGCGGACGCAATGCGAACGGATGTAATTTTTAATACGGATGCGGCCTCCGGCCTCGGCCGGCTGCCCGACAACTTCATCGACTGTATCGTAGCCTCGCCCCCGTACTGGCAGCTCAGGGATTACGGACTCTCTCCGATACTGCTCGGCGGACGGCAGAAGTGCGAACACGATTTCGACGATTACGCCATCTGCCGCAGTTGCGGCGGATGGCTGGGGCAGTTGGGGCAGGAACCCTCCCGCGAGATGTTCTTGGAGCATCTCATGGGCATCTTCGACGAGTGCCGCCGTGTATTGAAAAGTACGGGGACGCTATGGGTGAACCTCGGCGATTCGTACAGCAAACTCAATAAATACAACCGCACAGACGATTGGCCGCCGGGTAAAAACGCCCATTGTCTGAAAACACTGCGCGTCGATCTGTCGATGCACCGGGTTCCGCACAAATCGCTGTGCAATATTCCGGGGCTGTTCGCCGAGATGATGATCCTGCGAGGGTGGATACTGCGCAACGAGATAATATGGTATAAGCCCTCAGTTGTACCTACTCCCGTCGAAGACCGTTTTACGGCGGATTTCGAGAAGGTGTTTTTCTTCACCAAATCCCCGAAATACGACTTCCGGCAACAGTTCGAACCTTATGCCGGGAATGAGACGAACAGAATATCCAGACAGCCGGAACATCCGACAGGTTCGAAATCCAGAAATGACCTTCAAGGCAGGAACAAACGGACGGTCTGGCGGATTACGACCGAAATCAGCCACGAAAAACACTACGCCCCCTATCCGCAGAAGTTGATCGAGACGCCCATCGAGGCGGGGTGTCCGCCGGGCGGCGTAGTTCTCGATCCTTTTCTGGGAAGCGGAACGACGGCCCTTGTCGCCCGCAGGCTGGGGCGGCACTACATCGGCATCGAGCCGAATCCGGAATACGTCGCCATAGTCCGGTCACGGCTGGAACGGGAACCCGAACCCTCAAAACAGTAAGGAGGCCATGCGAATCGGATTGGTGGATGTGGACGGGCGCAATTTCCCGAACCTCGCGCTGATGAAACTTTCGGCGTGGCATAAGCTCCGGGGCGATACGGTGGAATTTGCCGATCCCGGAGCGGGGCGTTACGACAAAGTGTATTTGTCGAAGGTCTTTACCCATACGCCCGACTGCCGGGATGAATACTACTGCGAAGTGATACGCGGCGGAACGGGCTACCGCGATTATACGACGACACTGCCGGAGGCGGTCGAACATACGTGTCCGGATTACTCGCTCTACGGCGTAGGCGAAGCCTACGGCTTCCTCACGCGCGGATGCCCGAACCGATGCCCGTGGTGCGTAGTACCGTACAAGGAGGGCGCTATCCGGCCCCATGCCGACATCGAAGAGTTCCTTGCCGGACGCAAGCGGGCCGTGCTGCTCGACAACAACGTGCTGGCCTCCGCATGGGGCCTCGCTCAGATCGAGAAGATCGTCCGCTTAGGCGTCCGAGTAGACTTCAACCAAGGACTCGATGCGCGGCGTATCGCCCGCAACCCGGAACTCGCAGAACTGCTCGCACGGGTCAGGTGGCTGCGCTTTCTGCGGATGGCCTATGACAGCCATGCCGTACAAGAGGACGTGTATAACGCCGTAAAACTGCTCGTCAAATGTGGCTTGTCGCCTCGCAAACTGTTCTTCTATGTGCTGGTGCACGACGACATCGGCGATGCACTGGAACGTATTCGGGAGCTGAAGGCGTTGGGCTGCGTGCCCTTCGCACAGCCGTATCGGGATTTTTCGGGCGACGCCAAACCCTCGCGGGAGGCGTGGCGGCTGGCCTATTGGTGCAACAACAAACGATTGTTCAACGCGATGGACTTCGCGGATTACAAATGTAAATAAACCGAAAAGTGATGAAAAAGTTATTTTTTGCGGCGATGGCCGCACTCGGACTGCTCGCATCCTGCGACAAGGATCTGGATATTCAGCAGGCGTACAGCTTCTCGCTGGAAACGATGCCCGTACCCAAGCGTATCGGTGTCGGCGAAACCGCCGAGATACGTTGTACTCTGGTGCGTGAAGGGGAGTATGCCGACGCCCGCTACACGATCCGCTATTTCCAGCCCGACGGTAAGGGAGAGCTGCGGATGGACGACGGAACGGTATTTCTTCCCAACGACCGCTATCCGCTGGAGCGCTTCTCGTTCCGCCTTTATTACACCTCCCGCAGCGATGACCAGCAGACCATCGACGTCTATATCGAGGACAACATGGGACAGGTAGTACAAAAGAACTTTACGTTCCAGAACGACAGCGATACGGGCGGCGAAGAGCAATAGTCACAAACGAACTTCAGTGCCCGGCCAAAGTCGGGCATTTTTAATTTGAAACTCTTATGATAGAACAGGAAAAACGGGATATAACTTTGCTCGAACGGGGCGGACAAAAGCATAATATGTTGATGACCCTGCCTTTGGAACGGCGTACCGAGGCGGTATGCCGCCGCGCCATCGAGATCGACGGAGAAAATATCCGATACGTCCCCCGCGATATGCGCACCGAAAAGCTGTGTTATACGGCCGTGCAGAGCTGGGATTATGCCCTCGACTATGTGCCGGAAGAGTTGAAAACGCCTTCGATGTGCATGGCTGCGGTCGAACGTTACGGGCCGGCGCTGTTGTTCGTGCCGGAAGAGCGCCGAACAGAGGCTCTGTGTGAAACAGCGGTGAAAAACGATGCGTGGGCCTTGCCTTCCGTTCCCGACCGGCTCAAAACGGAACAGATGTGCATGGATGCGGTAACGAAGGACGGCTGGGTGTTGGAGTTCGTGCCCCAAGCGATGAAAACCCCGCAGATGTGCCGGCTGGCCCTGAACGCCCCGCTGGCCAAACTCCGCGAAAACCGGAGCGTCCTTCAATTCATTCCCTATGCCGACGTGTGTCTGGAAGGCATAAAAAAATACCGGCAGGAAGGGGCCGATATGGTAGGTTTGCTGGCAGATATCGAACCGGAGGTGATGGATGAACACATTGCCCTGTACGGGGTTCGCACCGACCCGTCGTGTCTGACGGCCTTGCCGGAACGGTGGAAAACAAGGACGGTATGCACGGCGGCGGTACAGAGCGACGGGATTATGTTGCACGACGTACCGGAATATTTACGCACGAAACGTATGTGCAAGGCAGCCGTTTGGTCCAGCATCCATGCACTTCCTTATGTGCCGGAGGCATTGCATACCCCCGACCTGTACCGGGAAGCGATGGTGAACGACCCTGCTGCCATTCAGTATTTCAAACCGGAACTGCTGACACGGGAGATGTGCCATGAGGCATTGTATTCGAGCTATGACCTGCGGGTACTTCGGTACATTCCCTACAAAGAGATCCACGAGCAGTTGTTGGAGCGTTGCGAGGGATACTCTCGAACCAAACATTTTCTGGACAGTATGAATCCGGACTATATGACCCCGAAACTGGCGGAGATGATCTTTACCAAAGAACCCGAACTGTTCTACAATATTCCCGAAAAATTCAAGGATAAGGAACTGTGCGAAACGGCGGTACGGTATGACGGCTCCTACCTGCGGATGGTTCCCGAAAAACTCAAGACGCCGGAGTTGTGCATGGAAGCCATACGCCGCAGTCCGTATGCCATAGAGTTTATCCCGGAAACGATGAAAAGCCCTGACCTTTATATGAATCTGGTAAAAGAGAATCCGCAGAATTTATACGGAATACCCGAAGACGACCGGACTTATGAGATGTGCAAAGAGGCTTTCGACAATACCTACGGAAAAGATAAAACCGATTACAGCGTTGCCGGTGCGCTGACAGAGCCGTCGATGGCTCTGCAAATGGTTCGGGAGCAGGATGATCCTAAAACAATCGACTTTTTGATAACCGTAATGCGTCCCAAAGCCATTTCGGACGAAGTAGCTTTGGACGCCGCGCGTAAAAACGGGCATATCTTGCGCTTCGTGCCGAAAGAGGTCATCACGCAGCAGGTGGGCGAGGCCGCCGTCAGGAATCATCCGCAGGCGATTCAATGGGTTCCTCACGACATACGCACGGCGGATATGTGCCTGTATGCCTTTAAGAGCGATTCCGAACTGGATATTTACACTCCGGATCGGATCAGGTGCGAAGACAATGTTTATGTATTCGCCCGAAAGATGGACGAGCTGCTCCGCCAGCCGATTTCCTACGACGACAGCAAACGGCTCTACGGAGGCGAAACGATCCGCTTGCGGAACGTGGAAACGGATATCAAAATCTTCGAGAATTGCGAGGTTCGCTACGACCGTAAGAATGAATCGCTGACCCTGCGGAATCTTACGCCCCGGCAGGAGCGGACACGCCCCATAAAACCGCAGCGCAAATCCTCCATGAAAACCGAAATTCTAAAACTACGATTGAAAATGAAAACGACAGAAGAAAACAGAACGATGAACCCCGGCGACCGTCGGGAGCCGGGCGACGTTTATATGGTGCTTTCGCCGGAAGGAAAGACACAGACTGTATCGGCAAACGGGAGATATTATAAAAACTTCGGTCATTTTGTCAAACACTACACGGAAGTTATGCTCCATGACTGGCTGACGCCTTACCCGAACAGCTTTTTCGTGCATTACCGTTTTGCCGACCCCGACCGAGTATGGAAACCTTACGAGAATATCTCGATGTTTCCGCGCAAACTGTGGAATGCCATCAAGGAGCAGGGATTGAAACCGCTGAACATCTGCCGGCTCTATCCGGCCATATACTGCTATCAGAACGGTCTCGATCCGCTGCTGCCGGAAAATTCCCATGAGGCATTAAACAAGTCGATGGCGTATCAATCAGCCGTCTGGCGTTATTCCGGTCTGGAAAGGAGCAGGGAACAGATCTATACGGGCATCGAGACCGACCGTGGCGTATTGTTGTTCGATAATACGGAGCGAGGTGAGAAACTGCAAAAACGGTACAAAGATTTCTTTGCCGCCAATTTCTTCGATCCCCGGCTCGACATTACATTCTTCAGGACGATGGAACTAATTCCGGACGAAGCACAAAGAGCGAAAGTCAATCCCGATATTGACCTCAATACCTTATTCCGCACCGCACCGGAGCCGTTCGGCTGTCTGTCGTCCGGCTGTTATGCCGACATAAAAGAGATTGGAATATGCGATACCGTCGGACAATTCGATATGTCCCCGACGCTGGCCAATTTCGCTGCGCTTTCGGGATTCGACAAAGGGGAAATACCGGAGAATATCCCGGATCGTACTTACGACATCAGTTGCCTGCTATACCTTGCCTCGCCGGAGTGCAAAGCTCCGGAGATACAGGACGAGTTTCCCAATTTTTTCTCCTATCACGACCGATTCGATCCTCTGGCGGATAGATTGACCCAAGCCACGACCGAGAACGAAAAAACACAGATCATGGCCTCGGTACGGGAGCTGGCCGGAGAATTGCTCCGGGAGCAATACCCGAATATCCGCAGGCCACAGGCGGCGACACCGGAGCGGAAAGAGCAATTTGGGGTCGCAGGGGCAACTGCCGAAAAACCGGCAAGGCAGCTGCCCGACGTGGCGAAAAAGCTGGCCAACCGACTTAAAAAGGGCAAAGGAGTTACCCGATAAAATGTCGTGGCAGCAGGATTATTTGCATCGCGGATACGCATAATCCGGGGAGCCGATAAAAAAGGGCAATATTTATGTAAACAATTTCGTTTACATTGTGTATATTTGCAAAAAGAGCCATGAGAAGCGAAATTGATATGTATAAGGGCATCCGTCCGGGAAAGATCGTCGGCCTGGAGTTGCAGGAACGCAACCTCAGCCAGCGAGCCTTTGCTGCTGCTATCGACGAACACAAACAGACGCTTAATGCGGTTATTACGGGTCGCCGCAAGCTGACAGTCGAAATGGCCCTCAAGATCGAAAAGGCACTCGGTTATGATGAGGGCTTTCTGCTGACGCTTCAGGCATACTACGAGATAGCCGAATACAAGAACCGGAAAGCGAACGAATCCGTTCGTGGCGCTCCGGCCATCCGACGGATGCTGTTCTGGGACACCGATTTCGACAAGATAGATTGGGGGCGCAGTAAAGAATCAATTCTTGAACGGGTTATGGAACGCGGCGATGAGAATGAAAAACAGGAGATCGCACGGTTTTACGGTATGGATCGTGCAGAGCTGGAACGCTACAAGCCCGATCTTTCGTACCGCATACCGTATAAATACCGTCATAAACAATGACAGAGATAAAGCGATTACATTACGAAACGGTAACGCCGTTACTGCGGGAAACGCTCGGCGTTCTGATGCAGGAGGAACTGTTCAGCCCGTTCCGCCTTGTCGGAGGTACGAACCTGAGTCTTCGTTATGGGCACAGAAAATCGGACGACATCGACCTTTTCACCGATGCAGAGTACCGGAGCCTCGATTTCAGGACATTTGAAGTGTTCCTGCGGTCGCGCTTCCCGTATTATCACTGCACCGATACCAGCTCAATAGTGAGCTTCGGGCGCAGTTACTATGTCGGTAAATCCGAGGATGAATATGTCAAAGTCGATCTGATGTACAGCGACCCGTTTCTCGAAGATGCGGAGGTAATCGACGGGATACGCATGGCCGGAGTGAAGGACATCGTAGCGATGAAGATGCACGTCGTATCGCAGGGCGGCCGCAAAAAGGATTTCTGGGACTTACACAGGCTTTTGAAGGAATATACCCTCCCCGAAATGATTGGCCTGCATGCTAAACGGTACGAGTGGGAACACGACGAGGACGAGTTGCTGGACAACTTTGTAAATTTCACAAAGGCCGACACTTACCCCGATCCTGTCTGTCTGCTCGGCAAAGACTGGCAGGTAATTCAATTTGATCTGATAAAAACGGCAAAAAAGATAAGACAGGCCCGATGTCAGGATATTACGCCGCAGCCGCGCAGTGTACCCGATGTATCGAAGAAGTTGGCTGCACAGCCAAAAAAGAAACGCGGATTATAACGACCATGAAGGTCTGGGGAGTTTACCTGCAACGTTGTGCGCCGGTTTTGATTTACGTTTGATTATTATTTTATAATAATTGTCTTTGCGTAGTAATAAACGACTGTATGTAACCACTGAAAAAATCCCTTTATAAGCAGCGGCTATGAATCCGCCGAGTATTTCTGCGACCGCGAACAGGAGAGCGAAAATCTTATTCGGGAGGTGGCCAACGGCAATAATCTGGCGCTGATCTCCACGCGCCATATGGGTAGGGCTTATACAGCACTGTTTCAACCATCCGGAGATTATACGTTTTTCGTCGATATTTATGCGACCGGATCGTTGCGCGACCTGGTATTTTCCTTGAACCGGGGCATTGTCGATGGCCTGAAGCCTTTCGGCAAAAAAGCCATCGAAAGTTTCTGGAACAGCGTCAAATCCCTGCAAGGCGGCATAACATTCGCCCCTGCGGGTAACCCCAGCTTCAACCTGCACTGAGCGACATCCGCTCTACGGAAGCGACGCTCGACGAGATATTCCGTTATCTGGAGAAAGCCTCCCGTCCGGTAATCGTCGCCATCGACGAATTTCAGCAGGTGGTCTATTACACGGAAAAGAATGGCTCAATAGGAATTACTGACCGGTATGCCTACTCCTGTTGGGGCGGCGTTCCGCGAACACAAAATCGACGGTTTCAAACCGTCGATTTTGTGTTCGCGCCGAATTTCAAGATTCAAATTCCGGCTTCTTCGATACATTTCGGCTGATACCAACTATCCCGAAAACGGTTGCCGATAAGGTTGAAAGTCCCTGTTTCACCGCTTTCTTCCGCGAATTTGCGGGCTTGCGGGATGTCCGTAAATTCGCCCAGCTTGCGAAAGCCGAGGAACAGTTTGCAGATACCGGGATTGGCCCGATGTTTGGCGACCTCGCTTTGGAGCAGGGCGCACAGTTCGGCATACTTTGCCCTTTTCTGCGCCAATTTCTTTTTGGCGCAGCGCAATTTTTCGTCTGTCGTCGGGTCGAAAAACAGATCGTTGCCGCTCATGTAACTAACGTATTCCTCTATTTTACGCTCGACTTTCGTAATCTGCGCTTTCGCCGCTGCCACGCACGAGAGCAGGGAGCCGAACCCGGTTTGCAGTCCCGTCCGCTTGTCGTAGTAACAATAATAGACCTGCACGCCCTTACGGGGATATTGACAGACATATTTTGCCCTGCGCCACTCGACGAGCCACCGCCAGCGGTCGAGCATCCTGCGGGGCATGTCTATTTTGTGCAGGACAACCCGCGAACGGTCGCATTCACGGTACTCGAACGTGATATATACCCAATGTTCTATTTGCAGTTCCCGTTCGGCACGGGCGAGGTCTTTGGCCATCTGCATCCAGTCGTCGGTTCTCTCCCGTGCCATCGTTACGCCGTTTTGCAGGTTTCGATTTCGGTATGTCGGGCGAGCCATTCGCGCACGCTCGCCATGTTGTATTCGGAGGTTACGACCGCCGTGCAGTCGCCGATTTGCGTAAAGCGGGTGCTTTCGTAGCCGTCGATCCACTCCTTTAAGGCCGATACGCCCCACGCCTGCGGATCGTCGAAGATACGGCGCTCCAGCGTGCGGATAGGATCGCAAAAAGTTACGATAAGTGTTTCATAGTCCGGTCGGACAGGTTCGGGGAGCAGGCGCAGGTACTTCAAAGAGCCGGATTCGTCGTCCTTGTCCCCATGCGCCCAACCGCTGTGTAAAACCTCGTTACCCCAGCGCTGGGGCTCGTCGTAACGCACTTTTACCTCCGCCGTATATTTCGTAACGGTTATGTCCTCGATTACTCCCGTAACCATCGAACCTAAACACATGCACTCGCACCTTCTACCTACCAATTCCTTGTTTACCTCTGTCGTTTTCATTGTTGTTCTCCATTAAATAAGTTCTACTTCCGCGTTGTCGTTATTTCCCCGAAATGTTCCGGCCGCATAGTAAGCGTATCGGTTGTGCCAATTACTCCGGCGTTTGATATAAGCCATAGCCGGGGGACGGATCTCGATGAATGTTGTGTAAATGTTATGTCCGATGGTTATGACTAATTTACAGTTACGCCATATCTCGAAAGGCGTTCTGAATCCGTGCTTGCCCTCGACGAGTTCCAATGCTGTGGCAACTGCGCTACGGACTTCTCCGGTCGATTCTGCGAGGGTTTTGCGGGTTCCCTCTTTATAGATGATTTTCATAGCAGTCGGTGTTATGGGGCGGCAGCCGCCCCGATTGTTACTTATATTCTCCGAAGTTGGTGATTATACCGAACCGTCCCGTGTCGTTATACATGCCGGAACAATACAACCTCCGGCATAAGTCGGAGAGTTGTTTTTCGGTAATACCCGATACGACTATCGCCGTGTGGTCGTGCTCGCAAATTCTTGCCTTGTATCGGGTTTTGAGTTGGGCAAGGACGGCATTCGCCCTTACCGTTTTTTCGTTGTGCTGTCGATTTTTCATAATTGTTTGAACGGCGGCTGTTGCCGTCCCGATTTTATTTCTTCGTAATAAGTCCTTTGGCTACTACCTCTCCGTTCTTGACCAGTTCTATTTCCCCGTAGGTAAAGCCTATGTCCCGGATGGCTATGCACTCTATATAATCGTTATACTGTCGGGCATCCGGAATATTGCGTCCCGTGAGGTTGTTGAAAATCATCGGAAGCGAACACTCGCAATCCGACCGGAGTACGGCTTTTCCGTTCTGCCGGATTTCGTGGGTCGGGTTCTGTTTATTCGTGTCTGTTTTCATGGTATCGGTGTTATGGGCGGCTTTCGCCGCCCCGATTCTAATTATTGAAAGATTGATTATGCTGTCAGTCGATTTTCTATCAGGTGTATATTGTGCTGAACGAGTTTTATAATCTGCTTGTGGTACGGACTGTCCTCGTTGCATACGCCTCGGCTCTGCGCCACTTTGAGCCGGGAGAGCGAAACCTCGACCGTTTCCAATCGTTTGCCGTCCATCGTGGCCGAGAGGATCAGCGAATCGTCTCGGCGGTAATATTCGTTGGTAAAGACGCAATGGTGCATGGCTTCGCCCTCCTGCCGGAACTGCTCGATGCTCTCCAAGACCCGGACATGAATTTTACCGTCCGTAAAGTCGATCCCGAAAAACTGTCCTTTGGCCTCCCGGTATTCGTTCTCGCATTCCAATTCCCGGCGCAGGCGTTCTTCTTCGGCCAATGCCTGCTCATATTTCCGTTTCTTCACGACATAGCGGTCGTGTTCTGTTCGCAGGTCGGCGGGACACACGTACCGGGCATTTCGCAGGTCTTTGCCGAAAAAGCGCAATAGGTCTATATAGTCGCACCACATTTCAGTATCGGCAATAGCGTACTCGTTCCGCAGGACGATACGCACCGATGGCCAATAGTCGTCCAATGTGCGGGTATTCTCGGCAAAGTGTTTCAAGAGCGTAACCTGTCCTGTTTTAAGCAGGGTTTCGGCACGGCTGTCGCGCAGCAGGGCGCAGAACATTTCCGGCGGGGAGATATGGTGAAACTGTCCGTTGTAACCGCTTCTTCGCAGTTCGGGCAGGAGTTGCGGCCGGGGATGAACACAACGGGGATGGATATTATACAGCGGCTTATGGGGGCGCAGTTCCAACGAGGTTGTATAATCCCACGTCTTGTAGAAAGGCCGGTTCGTTATGAGTCTTGCACGGGTGGCGCATCGCCCGTCCGGGGCGATCCACCGCTGCACGACTTCGAAATGAATGTATTTCGCTCTTTCTCCGATACGGACATAGTAGGCCAGATATACGAAGCGTAATACCTGCATCCCGTTATGGACGGTCATAAACAGGGCGTAGTTCGCCGTGTCGTAAATCCGGCGCAGGTGGTTGTCGTCTATGGTCAGCCGGGTGTGGCACGAGGGGCAGATACAATGCTTCCGCGCCGTCTTGTCCCTCCATGCGTGTCCGCACTCGGTGCAAGTTATCACGCCTTTTGTCGTCCTGCGTCCGTAGCGGACGAAGCATCGGTCGAACGCCCATCGTATCTGCCGGGCGGAGATGGGGCGGAGCGTGCGCCCCGCCTCTTCTATTTGCTGTTCAAAACTATTTCTCGGTTGCATAATCTTGATAGTTCGGATTGATGAATTAGGCGGCAATGCGCTTTTGGATAAGGGGCATATTGTCATTTACAAGCTGCACGATTTTGTCGTGATACTCCGTTTGTTTGTTGCATACGCCCCGGCTTTGAATAACTTTGAGTTGGGAGAGGGATACCTCTACGGTTTCGATGCGCTGGCCGTCTATGGTTGCCGAAAAAATAAGCGAATCGGCTTTTTTATAGTATTCGTTCGTGCCGACGCAATGGTGCATGGCCTTTCCCTCCATGATGATTTCTTTCACACTCTCCAACACCCGGACGGCGATTTGCCCGTCGGTGAACATAAGGCCGAAGAATTTGGCTTTGGCTCTATGGTAGGCGCACTCTTTTTGAAGATATGCGGAGAGGTTTTCGGCTATTTCCCGTTCGGCTTCCCTGCGGGCGATTTTGGCTATACAGCGGTCATGTTCCCGTTTAAGGTCTGCGGGGCATACATATTTGGGGCTGTGCAGGTCTTTGCCCAATGTCCGCAAAGCGTCTATATAGTCGCACCATGTCGTTGCATCCGTGATTTTATAGCCGTTACGGACGGCGATACGGATACTCGGCCAATATTTGTCGAATCTCCGACCGCTATCATTCAAATACAGTTGTAATAGGCAGTCTTGCCCCATTTTGAGCAGGGATTCCGCCCGGTTATCCGAGAGCAGGACACGGAGTAAGGTCGTAGGGTTCTGACCATATAATCCGCCTTTATATCCCGTTCGTTTCAGTTCGGGGATGAGTTTCATACGAGGGTATATATCATCCGTATAAATTTTGTCATATACCCACGATTCGCCGTGCAGTTCCAAATCGGACGAATAAATCCACAGATCGTAATATATCGTTCCCCATACCCGGCTCCGGGCGAGTGTGCAGTATTTGCCGTCGGGGGCTATCCAACGTTGCATGACTTCGTGGCAAAAGCGGTTCAGCGGTCGTCCGACTTTGGCATAATAATTCACCATAAACACCCGCACGACCTGCATCCCGTCGCAAGCGGTTATATAGGTAACGTATTCCCGTTGCTGGAATTTCTGCCTGCGAGTATTTTCTATCCGCAGTCGTGTTCCGCAGGCGGGACAGGTGCAATATTGCTGTTTGGTATCGTTGTGGAACACCTTGCCACAGTCGAGGCAGGTAACGACACCTTTTCTCGTGCGCTGGCCTACCGATTCGATAACTTTTGTGTAGGCCCAGCGTTCCTGTGCCGGGGTCAGCGGTGGCAGTTTCTTGCTTGCTTCGACTGCTTTCTGTTGGAATTTATTTCTCGGTTTCATGGTGTATCGAATTAAAATAGTGATGACTGGGTGGTTGTTTCGGTCTTCTTGGTCTTGTTTTTACCCTGCGTAATTTTCCGGTAGGCTTCGTCCGTTGCTTTTTGCATGGCTTGGCGCCGTGCTTCGGCTTTCTCTGCTTCGGAGAGTTCGATAGTATGGTTCACCACAACTTTACAATTAGTGAGGGGCTTGCCGATGTCGATGTCGTCCTCGTCGTAGTAGTGCAGGGCGAGCGAGTAGATTTCATCGTCCGCAAAGCCGTTGCACCCGCTTTGCTTCACGTAATTGAGGATAAATGTTATACAGTCGT